>Ga0310040_1000001_pt1 | contig 1226723 bp, 1244 predicted proteins | sample EPASupsiteHSE623_FD_200237 | JGI IMG/M metagenome (GOLD analysis project Ga0310040, IMG submission 200237) | Bioremediated contaminated groundwater from EPA Superfund site, New Mexico - Sample HSE6-23 (v2) (version 2) | ecosystem: Environmental > Aquatic > Deep subsurface > Groundwater >...
AAAGGAGGCGGGGCTCTGCCCCGCGCCCCGCCGGGGGCATGATGCCCCCCGGACCCCTCCGACGAAAATGGGGGAGCGGGCGTCGCGCCAGGACGGCCAGGGCACAGGCGTTCGTGAAGCGCTTTGATAAATTTCGGCAACGGAGCGGGCGCGGGGGCGGGAATCCCCCTCTGAAATGGGGGTTCCCTCCCCCGCCCAACGCGCTTATTATCTGCCTTCAGCGATTTCACGAAGGAGCCATTCCGATATGATCGTATCCGACGACGACAACGAGACCCCCCAGGCCGGGCCGGCCCTGGCCATAGACGCCAAAAGCTGCTGGGAAACCTATGCCGCGCCCGAAGAGCGCGAGGCCATGAAGGCCTTTGCCGGCCGCTACGTCGATTTTCTCACGGCCTGCAAGACCGAACGCGAGACCGTGCAGCACGTCCAAAAAGTCCTGGCCGACGCCGGCTTCACGGAAAGCGCTGCCGGCGAATTTGCCGGCGACGCGGTGTTTCGCGTCATGAAGGGCAAGACGGTCTTTGTGGCGCGCCGGGGCAAAAAGCCTCTTCGCGACGGCTTCCGGCTGGTGGGGGCGCACTGCGACACCCCGCGCATCGACCTCAAGCAGCGCCCGCTCTACCAGGACTGCGGCGTGGCCCAGCTCAAGACCCACTACTACGGCGGCATCCGCAAGCACCAATGGCTGGCGCGGCCGCTGGCCCTGCACGGCGTGGTGGCCAAAAAGGACGGCACGGTGGTGCCCGTGCCCATCGGCGAGGCCCCGGCCGATCCGGTGTTCGCCATCCCCGACCTGCTGCCGCATCTGGCCTACCGGCAGGTGGAAAAAAAGCTGTCCGAAGCCTTCGAGGCCGAAAAGCTCAACATCCTGGTGGGCCACAGCCCGGCCGGGGACGCGCCCAAGACCGAGGACGCCAAGGACAAGAAAAACGGCAACGACAAGATCAAGGCCAAGGTGCTGGCCCTGCTCGCCGAAAAATACGGCATTGTCGAAGCGGACCTCTACAGCGCCGAATTGCAGGCCGTGCCGGCCGGTCCGGCCCGGCTGGTCGGCCTGGACGGCGCGCTGATCGGCGGCTACGGCCAGGACGACCGGGTGTGCGTATTTACCGTCCTTTCCGCCCTGCTGGAGGCTCCCGAGCCCGAGCATACCCAGATCGTGCTTTTTTGGGACAAGGAAGAGATCGGTTCCGAGGGCTCCACCGGGGCCAAGTCGCGCTTTTTCGAGTATTGCCTGGAAGACCTCATCGACGCCTGGGACCCGGGCGCACGCAAAAGCCGGGTGCTGGCCGAGGGCAAGGCCCTGTCCGCCGACGTCCATGCGGCCCTTGACCCGGACTACCAGGACCTGCACGAAAAGCTCAACTCGGCGCTGCTCGGCTACGGCCCGGTTTTTTGCAAGTTCACCGGCCACCGGGGCAAGGTCGGGGCCAACGACGCCCATCCCGAATACGTGGCCTGGCTGCGCAATCTCCTCGACGGGGCGGGCATCCCCTGGCAGATGGCGGGGCTTGGCCGGGTGGACCTCGGCGGCGGCGGCACGGTGGCCAAGTTCCTGGCCGTCTACGGCATGGACATCATCGACTTCGGGCCGGCCGTTTTAAGCATGCACAGCCCGTTCGAGATCACCAGCGTGGCCGACGTCCATACCGCCAAACTGGCCTACAAGGCGTTTCTCTCCAGCTAGCGACCCGAAATATCCTCTCCCCTCCCCCCCCCGGGGGGCCCGGGGGGGGGGCCCCCCGCCGGGGGGGGCGGGGGGGGGGGGGGCCCCCCCCCCGACGCAGAAAGCTACGTGTCGGATGACATGGAGGTTCTTTACGGCTACTGTGCGCAGATGATAAGGGCGCACAAGGCGTACGTGTGCTTCTGCCAGCAGCCGGTGATGAAGGAGCTGCGTGCAGCAGGAAAGGACTGCGACTGCAAGAAAAAGACCATTGAGGAGAACCTTGACGAGTGGCGGGGGATGCTCAACGGAAGGTACCGCCACAACCAGGCAGTTGTGCGCTTTTCAGGCGACATGGCAAGCCTCAACACGGTTATGCGCGACCCGGTGCTTTTCCGCATACTCGAAGCCGCGCACTACCGCCAGAAGGACAAGTACAAAGTCTGGCCAACTTACGATTTCGAAGGGCCCATCGAGGACTCAGTCACCGGGGTCACGCACGCGATGCGCTCCAAGGAGTACGAGCTGCGCGACGAGCTGTATTATGCTATTCTTGACGGCCTGGGGCTGCGAAAGCCAACGCTTGTGGAGTTCTCGCGCCTCTCAATAAAGGGGATGCCAATCAGCAAGCGGCTCCTGAAGGCGCTGATTGAGGACGGCAGCGTGATGGGCTGGGACGACCCGCGGCTGCCCACGCTTGAGGGCCTTGCACGCAGGGGCATAACCTCCGAGGCTGTTCGCAACTTCGTGCGCGCGTTCGGCTTGAGCAAGGTGGAAAGCGAGCCGCCCATAGACCGGCTCCTTGTAGAGAACAAGCGGATTGTGGACCCGGTTGCAAACCACTACTTCTTCGTGCCATCGCCCGTGAGGCTGCACGTTCGCAACGCGACGCAGCGCGAGGCCAAGCTTAGGCGCCACCCCGCTGCTGAAAACGGGCTGCGCACGCTTGTTGCAAAGAACGACTTTTACATACCAAAGCGCGACGCTGATGCGCTTGCAAAGGGAGAGACGTTCCGGCTCAAGGACCTGTACAACTGCAGGGTGGTCGACTGCGGCACCAACTTCGTGGAGGCTGAATACGTCTCCGACGAGGGCGCTGTTGAGAAGAAGATACAATGGGTCCCACAGGGCGAGCAGGCGGTTGCGGCAAAGCTCCTGGTTCTTGGCGAGCTGCTTGACGAGAACGAGAAGTACCGCAAGGAAAGCCTTGAGACGCTTGAAGGCTACTGCGAGGCGGACTGCAGGAAGCTGAAGAAAGGCGACATCGTGCAGTTCGAGCGCCAAGGCTTTGCGATACTTGACGATGAGAAGAAGATGGCGTTCATACTGACATCAAAATAGGGTGCCGAAGATTCCGCGGATTATTTTTTCTTCCTTGCAGCTGCTGCCCTTGTTTTCTTTGCGCGGGTTGAAAGGTACGCCTTGTACTCGCTGATTTTGCGCTGCGCCTTGTCGGACACAACCGCGTGCGCCCACGAAAGGTGCGCCTCCTTGTCAGCAGCCCATTTTGCGTTCTCGCGCAGGGCCTTGACGTTGGTCTGGTACTCGCTGTCGGTGTTGTCAAGCTTGCGCAGCGCTGCCGACAGTTCGGCCTCAAGACGGTTCATCTGGAGCTTGAGCTCGGCTATGTCGGCGTCCGACTCCGAAAGCACCTTGACTTCGGCGTGGAGAGAGTCGACCTGGCGCTCCAGGTTCTTCTGCTTTGCAAGCAGCCTGTAGCACAGCTGCGCAAGGTCCTCAAATGAACGTATTGCGGCAACTGCTTCTTCGCTTTTCTGCTGGGGCGCATCCTGTTCCATTGCGGCGCTTTCAAAAACAACCGACTCGCCGGCCGCATCTGCCTGGGGCTGCGCGCCCTTTCCTGCTGGCCAGAAGCCGTCCTTGTCGGGTATGACGCGGCCCTCAAGGTAAAGCCCGCGAAGCACCGAGCGGCACAGGTAGCGGTTCAGCCCGGTTTGGTTTGAAACTTCTGAAAGCGAAAGCCCCGGCGACTGCACAACTGCATTGTAGATTGTGCTCTCCACTGACGCGCCGAAGTAGTGCGCTGCAAACTCACCAGGCCGTTCCGCTGCTTCCGCGCTTGCGGAAAGCGCGGCTGCCTTGAGCCCGCACAGCAGGCGCTCGACTGAAAGCGGGGAGTATAGCCCCTTGAACGAGACCGCGGCCGCAAACCCCTTTGCGTCGTTGCCGTGGATCACAAGCGCTCCGTCGTGGCGCGAAATCAGCGCGTCAGCAACTGCAACAAAGCCCGATGCCTCGCCCTGCTCGAACGAGATTGCGCGCTGGGCCGTAAGCGCGCTGGTGCGTCCCTGATGCTGGGCGACAAATATGAGTTTTTCTCCGGGGTAAAGCGCGGGCTTGACAAATGACGGCACCTGCGGCTCTTCCTGAAGAAACACAAGCGGGACCGCTGTTGCCGCAGAGCCGTCGCTTTCAACTACCTCCACAAACGCGGCGGTGCCTGCAACAAGGCCCGGCACGGTGACTTTGAACTTTTCCGACTCGGCCACGCCTGCCTGCCTGTTCCCGCTGACTTCAACGGCCTTTTGGACGCGGACGTCAAAGCGCGAGCCTGCCGAGAGCTCGAAAAGCTCGCAGAAGTCACGGTGTGAACAATACTGCGCCCACTCTGCTACGGACGCGACCTCGAAATCAGTGAAGGCCATACGCGCAAAACCACCACAAAAATATTCTCAACAACGCTTAATCAAGCCCTACTGTCGGGCGCCATTTACCCGTGCACCGGGCAGCCCTGCCTCCGTTCGACTGTGAATGCGGTCTGGGCGTTGCGGACGCCGTCGTAGAAAAGGTATCTCCCAACCAGGGTGTTGTCAAAAAGCCACCGCGCCTGCTCCAAGCTGCTTTCGGCGTTCTGCTCCTTGCCCACCACTTTGGGCTGGTGCCTTGACGACTCGCCTGCAATGCTTGCGGCGCAGTGCACCAGCTTGATCATCTCGTTGACCTGGAGCGCGGCAACGATGCTGTTTGTTGTCGAAAGCGCAGGTGTCTTCGGGTCGATGAAGTCAAGAGGGTCGCCGACGCAGGAGTACTTCCTCCATAGGAACTGGTAGTCCTGCTGGCTCATGGCGCACTCAAGGCAGGCGGACGGGGAGATGACCACCTGCACCTTGCCGAAGAACCCGGTTGTGCCGCCGTCTATGAGTGGGACCTTCCCGTAGCAGTGCGAGTTGAGGTGGAGCCGCGCGCCGAGGTTGTCAAGGCAGGAAAAGACGTAGTCAAACTGCGCATAGAATTCCTCCGGCAGGTCCTCGACTTTCTTGAGGACGGGAGTGACGACCAGCTTCTTGTTTACAGAGCGGGCGCGGGTTGCGATTACCCTTGCTTTGTAAAGCCCGTTTGCCGCGTCCATGGGGCAGAAGAACACGCAGCGGTTGAGGTTTGCCTTGACTATCCGGTCAAAGTCAACGAGCGTGATTTTGCACACGCCAACCTGCGCAAGGCCCTTCACCACTTCGTTGCCAAGCGCGCCTGCGCCAACCACTAGGACGTTTAGCTTTGAGATTGCGTCCTGGTCCCAGCCGACTATGCGCTTCTGGCGGTCGAACTGGTCGGCATCAATTGCGACAACAGGAGTCATATACGCAAAGAGTGGGCGGAAAAGGTTTAATTTGCGACACTGCCCACATAGGCGTATGGCAAATTACCTTTTTTCGCTAGAAAAAGCTATTAGTGCACAAAACCAGAAAACCCTCCTTGCCAAAATCAGGGAAAAATATCCCGTTGCCAAATATGGCGGGAGCCCTAAAGACTTTCCCTGCATCGCGGCAATACGCATAGCAACAGAAAAATGCACGCCAGCACAAAGCAAGGCCGAGCATATGAAAATCCAGAAGCACCTGGCCGCTTGCCTTGAGCCGCATAAGATACGGCTGGGCGCGTCAAGGGCAATCTATTGAACGGGCTAGTCGAACAGCTTCTTTACCGCGCGCACCGCGTCCTCGGAGGCCTTGTCCATCCTAATCTGCAGCTTCTTCCCGCAGCGCACGCACGAGCTGCGCGAATTGACCAGGTGCTCGTAGCAGTCCTGGTGGTAGGAGGCGCCGCAGAAGCAGTAGCCGTATTTTGGGTTGTTCTCCGAAGGGTTGACCGACAGGTGGAATGGCGCCTGGCAAAGCTCGCACGCGCCTGCCTGCGTGGTCTTCTCAATCATTTCCTTCACTGCATCGCGGCCGCCCAGCGTCTCTACTTGCTGCTCGAAGGGGATTTGCTGGCCGGACGGCACCGCCTCGATTACGCCGCGTATTTTTGCGGCAACGCCATTGCCGTTGCTTACGTTGCCGTTCCTTGGCGAGCCCTTGCGCAGGAGCTCGAACAGGTCGACGTCCGCCTGCCTTGCCGGCCTGTGCTCGGGGCCTGGAAGGTAGACAAGCGGGCTGTCGCGTTCGGTGAGCTTTGGGGTGAAAGCAGAACATTGTGGTTCTGAACCGGTTTCGGGTGCGCCCAAAGCAGGCGACGTGGCGGCCGTGTTTTCTGCTGTTGCTGCAACCGAACCGCTTGCCATCGCCACAACCGCCTTTGATTTCCTTGCTTTCTTCTCCTCTACGGCCTTTCTTTTTGCAAGCTCGTCGTAGCCTGCTATGCCCAGGCGGAAGACGTTTTGGTTTGCACTGTCGCGGCACAGCAGGCCCTTGGTGCAGAGGAAGTCCGCGCGCTGCGCAAACTGCAGGGCGTCAACGCCGGTGAGGAGGAGGAGCTTGTCCTGCGTGTTGTTTCCCGACTTGACAAGCTCAAGCAGGTCGACGTCGAAAAGCAGGAGCTTCTTTGGCAGCTTGGCTGTTTTTGGCGGGTTGAATTTTTGCGTCCTCGCTTTCGCTGGTTCAACTGGCTTTTTCTGCTGCTCTTTTGTGGGTGTTTCCATGACGCCAAATCCTCTTGCGCGCGTCGGTGCCTGTAACCGTCAACTAAGACGAAGGCAACCAAGATAAGAGTATTGTGGCAACCCGGCCGACCCGAATGCTCAGGGAACCACTGCATAGGAAAGCTCGTGGTAGCGCACCGACTGCGGGGAGTCGAGCCGGTAGGCGCGCTTCTTCACGCCGCCTTCCGCCAGCGGGTCCACCACGATTGCAACTGCCTGCGGGTGGTCGAAGTAGCGCTGCTGTGTCGCTATGTCGGTGTGCGAAAGAAAGCATCCCAGCCCGGGGTGGGAGTGCAGCCAGCCGACCACCACCTGGTTTGCACCCACTGCCAAGAAAAGCTGCGACGACAGTTCCCCGAATGAGGATTCGGAAAAGCGGACTGACACAGGGGACGCTACGTTGGCTGCGGTCACATAGCCTTCCACCAGCACCCAGTTGCGGCCGTTGCTTTGGCAGAACCTGCCGACAAGAAGGCCCATCGTCTCAAGGTGCGAGGCTGCGCCTTGCCTTGCGTGGGAAAGCGCGAAATCAAGCGCCGGCTTCCTGAAGTAGACTTCGTACATTTCAACAGGTTATGGAAAACCAAAGAAGAAAAAGAGTGTTGTAAGGCTTTGGCTGCGAAAAAGGCGGGTGCGTGCGGGCTGCGAAAACTGTTGAAAGCAAATCCGGGCGAACGCGGAAACCCAACAGCTACTGCTGCTTGTCCTTTTCGTCTGCTGCCTTTGTGCCCTTCTTTTCTGCCGCTTGCGCTGGCTCGCCACCCAAAAGCTTGCCACGCAGCTCTGCCATGAGGTCCATCGCCTGCCTGTCCGCTTCGGTCTGCGCGGAGTCTGCGCTGCCCGAGCCCATGCTTGATACTTCGTCGTGCCTTGACAGGCGCGGCATCTGCCGGACTGCTTGCTGGACCGCGGGCCGGGCCGGCTGTTGCTGGCGTTGCTGCTCGGACTGCGGCGCGTAGTAGTCCTGGCGCGGACGGGGCTGCGGCGCAACCTGCGGCTGCGGTGGAACGTAACGCTGCGGCTGCACGCGAGGCTGCGGGGCGTACTGTGGGGCGGGCTGCTGCACGCGAGGCTGAGGCCTGATGAATTGCGGCCTTGCGACTGCCGCCTGCGGTTGCTGCGATGCAGGAAGCTTCGAGTCGAGTTCGGAAATTGCCTTCTCAAGCTCGGAGAGGTTCGCCTCAAGTGCTGCCTGGCGCGCCTGCGCTTCCTGCTTGGCTTCCGGGGCGCGGGACTGCGCAAGCTGCTTTTGCGCATCCTCGACCTGCGCAACTGCCTGGGTGTTGAACGCTGCCCTCAGCTCCGTGACCGAGTTGTGCATCTCAAGGCGCTGCGAGTCAAGCTCGCCTGAAAGCGCGGCCACCTTCTCAACTGCAACAAGCATGCTTGACACTTTCTTTTCCAGGACGGCGTTTGCTGCCTTGACCTCGGCAAGCTCCTTTTCCTGGCTGAGCACTCGCGACTCCAGCGAAGCGCGCAATGACGCGACCGCATTGCCTGTTTCGGTCAACGATGCGGCAAGCTTCTCTGTGACGGATGCCGAGCGCACGAAGCCTTCGGATACTGTTTTTGAAAGGCGCGAGTCTGTTTCCTGCAGAGTCCTTGACAGGGCGCCCTGCGACGCGTGCATCCCCGCAAACTCCGCTGCCTGCTCCTTGCGCAGGCCGTCCACTGCTGTCGAGACGTCGGCCTTTGTGGTGGAAAGCAGTTCTGACATCGACTTGTAGAAAGCGTCAAGGGTACCTATGCGCTCGGCCAGGGAGCCCATCGTCTTTTCGGTTTCGGCCCTCTGTGCGGCAACACCCACCCTGAGAGCGTCTATTGCGCTTGTCGTCTGGGACTCGCGCACCTCAAGCGCAGCTGCAAGGTCTGCCTGGCGCCGGTCCAGCGCAGCGATTGCCTCCGCCTGCTTGACATCAAGCGCCGAGAACGCCCCGGTCTGCTTGGCTTCGAACGCCGCAAGCATCTGCGACTGCGTCGCCTCGAACGAAGTCACGGACGAAGTCAGTTTCGACTCGAACAGGGACACCATCTTGGTCTGCTGCGACTCAAACTGCGCGGTTGCATCTGCCTGTTTCTTCACAAACTCTGCCAGCTTGGAGTCCTGCTCGGCGGTTTTTGCCGCCTGCGTGCCCTCAAACTGCCTGAGTGTCTGCAGCTGCGAAGCCTCAAAGCCCGCAAGCGTGTCGGCCTGCGCGCTCTCGAACTTGGCAACGGTTTCCTTGAGCGATGCCGCGGTGATGTCTACTGCGTTCTGAGCGTCCGCAAACTTGTTCTCAACGGTCTCGGAAAGCTCCTGGACAAACTGCGCCTGCGACGACGAGAACCCGGCAAGCTTTGCCGCAAGCTCGTCCGAGCGCGCGCGTATCTCGCCAAGGGCGTTGCGCGACTCCTGGACGTTGCGCGCGGTGTCCGAGACGTTCTTGACCACGAACTCGCGGAGCTTGTCGGATTCCGACGCAAGCTTCGCCACCTTGGCATCGACTGCGCCTGTTGCCTCGGACTGCCGGGACTCCGCAGCTGCCACCGCAAGCCTGACTTTTTCCGGGAGCGCGTCGCGGAACGCCGCGAATTCCAAGTACTGCTGGCTCGATGACTGCTGGGCCTTCATGAAGCGGTCGTCAATTGCCTGCGTAAGTTTTGCGTCAACTGCGGCCAGCGCCTTTGACTGGCGCGCCTCGACCTCCGCGGCCTTGTCGGTCTGCGGGATGGCGGCGCGCACTGCTGCAATCTCGGCGTTGAGCTTGTCGGACTGGGTCTGCAGCTGCGAGAACCGCTGGCCGACTATGGCCGAGACGTTGCCCTCTATTGAAGCGAACTTTGATGACAGGAGCTCGGTCTGGACCTTGAGCTCGTTGAGGAGTTCCTTGGACTCCTCGGCCTGCGCCTTGGAGACCTGGTCTTCTGTGAACGCGTCGGACTGCTTTTCGGAAATCACCGAGGCGACTTCCTGCACAAGCTGTGCGTGTGAAGAGTATAGCGAGTCGACCTTCTCGGTCATGCCGTCGGCCTGCTCCTTCCACGCGTCAAGCTCGCGCTTGAACGACTCAAGGTAGGCAAGCCGGGTCTCGAACAACTGGAGGTTGCTTCCTATGCTTTCCGGCGTGACGTTGAACTGCACGGGAGTGGACGCGTTGAACTGCGGCGCAGTGGCGGCCTTGAGTGCGGTAATGCTCTTTTCAAGTGCGTCGATGCGCGAAAGGAGCGTGGTGTCCGGACCCGATGATGCGGTCACTGCCGCGGTGCTTGCAAAAACAATCCTGCCGTCAGTTGATGCCGTTGCCTCGGAAGACGATGGCGATGCGGTCTGGAGCGAGTCCACCTGGGCCTTGAGCCGCGACACGCTCTTTGAGAGGTTTGCAAAAAGCGACGCGTTGCCATACTCTATTGAGTTTACTTTCTCTCCCAGGTCGGCAAACCCTTTCTCCACAACAGCAAGGCGGACCGGGTCGAAGCCGGACTCGCCGGTCATGCCCTCCATCCTGCTTTTGAGCTCGGAAAAGCCGGTTGTGATGTTTGCAAAAAGCGCGGCGTTGTTCGCCTCGGAATCAATGACCTTGCGCTCCACACGCATGACCGTCTCTTCCATGCTTGCTATCTTTGCCGCCTGCTCCTGGAACGCCGCGGCCTTTTTTGCAAGATCCGTCACGGTCTCCGAAAGCGCGTTGGTCTCGTCAAGGAGCCGCTTCTGCTCTGCGCGAGCAAAGCCCATATCCGCAGGCCCGGCGCTTGGCTGGGCTGCGCCCGGGGACTTGGATGCAGTATAGTGGAGCCCGTTTACCATGAGCCGCATTTCCAATACCGCAGCCGCGTTCTGTTCCACCTTCTGCGAAAGCTCGGCGGCAATCCTGCGGTAGTCCTCTATGCCGTGCTCGTGCTCTGCTTTGAGGGAGCTTATGTCGTGGAGCACCGCCTCGTGGGTGGAGTTGATGGTGTCCGACGTGAGCTTGTACTCGGACAGGTTCTTCTGGATTTCCGAAAACACCGCCTGCATCTTGTTGGACTGCGCGGTAAGCAGGCGCTCTACTGCCTTCACCTGCTCGTAATTTGCGGATACTTCGGCACGTGTCTTTTCAAGCTCCTTTGAATACTTGTCCAGGCCGCCTGAGCGCATCTCTGCTATCGCCTTCTCGTGCGCATCCACCTTCGCCTCAAGGCCTGCCGAGGCAGGCGACGGGCCGGAATAGAACTGGTGGCCGCCTACTGCCATGCTGTTGAGCCGGTCTACTGAGGCGGAAATCTGGGACACCGTGTCGCGGAGCGCGTCAACCGAGAGGCGCAGCTGCTGGCGGTCCATGTCAGTCATCTTGGCGTACTTGTCAAACTGCGCGCGCGACAGTATCTGCTCTGAAGGGTAGTCTGACTTGAGCGCAATCTTTCTCTCAAGCTCGGAGAGCTTGTTGTGCGCGTCGTCGGTCTTGATGAAGTATTCCTTGTCGCGGTCCGCCCAGGCCTTGAGCTGCTCAAGCGCAACCTCCATCGGACGGAGCTTGGACGACATCTCTATGTATTCCGTCTCGAGCCTGCGCACTGCGCCGGACACGTCGGGGCCGGACACGCGGACGCCGCTCCCGGCATCCTGCATCGCAGGCGCGCCGGCCGACTTTACCCCCGAAAGCTGCGAGCGTATGTCGGAGATTTCCGAACTTATCCTGTCCGGCTGCACCCGGTCTATTATTGCAATCAGCTGTTCGGTCTTGGCCTGCGACGCTTCGGCGTTGCGCTCAAGCGCAGACACCCGGCCTGAGAGCTTGAAGACATCCTGGCCCATTGAAGTGAGCGTGCCTTCGGTCTTTTGCCGGAAATCAAGGAGGTCGCCTGCAACGGGGTTTGCCGCCGGCTGGCTTGCTGAGAACGCTGAAAACGGGCTTTGGTTGACTGGCTTTGCCGCTGTTGGGCCTGCCGGGGCTTGCGGCTCGCCTGCTTTTTGCGCGTTCTTTTTGAGGAAATCGTCCAAATCCAGTACGGGCATTTTCCTAATCGCCTTGAAAGGACGCTGGACGGCAGAGCCGGTTGTTCCTTTCAAAACGGTTACGAAAAGTCGGTTATTAAGCCTGCGCAAATAGTGGAATAGTTCGACAAATGACTAAGGAGATTGGCGGCTTGTTTTGGAACCGGGTACTATTTCCCGGATATTTTGCGCGAAATGCTGTCAGCAAGGCCCTTGATTGCATAAAGGAGGCCGGGCACGCTCTTTGGCTCGGTTTTGGGGGTTTTCTGGTCGTCCGGTGGTTTCCCTGCCATTGGGTTTGACGTAGTAACGGGGGTTGCGACGGCCTGGGCGATGTCGTTTGCCATCCGCTGTTCCTCGGCATCCTTTTCTGCCTGGGACAGCGTCTGTTCGGCCCAGTCGGCCTCGGACTTGGGGTCTGAGCTGGTTTGGGCCGTTGTTGCGGGGCTTGCTGCGGCAGGTGCTGCTGTGGCCGGGCTTGCTGGTTGTTGTGGCGCGGCTTGCGTCTGGGTAAGTATGCGCGGCTTTGAAAGCTTGGGCTGCTCGGGCTGAGAAACGGACAGGACCTTGGGCCGCTTCGGGTCTGCTGCTTCCGGTATGGTTGGTTGTGCGGGTTCGGTTTCCATTGTTACTGGCTCGTGTTCGTTTAGACTTTGACAAAAGAAGAACAGCGCAAAAATAAATATAGGCCGAAAGGCTTAGTCGCGCTTTTTAACTTTGGGGCGTTGAATGATAATTATGGCAGAATACAACATCACAGTTGTCCACACCACAAGCGGAAAGGAGACTTTGCTTGCTGTAGAGGAGACGTTCTCAGTTGCGTCCGTGCTTGAGGTGCTTGCGGAGAGCCTGCACTTAAAGGACCGCTTCGTCCTTGCCACCAAGGAAAACAAGATACTCGACCCGCAGCTTACGCTCAAGGACGCAGGGGTTGCGGCGGGCGCGGTACTGCTTCTGATGCCCGACCCTACTGGCGGCTGAAAAAACAAGAAAAAAGAAATTAGCCCGCGTTCAGCTGTGCCGCGGCGAAGTTGACAGCATCACCAGGGTACGGAACAGTTGTGTCGCCCACAAAATAGGTGTCCTTGGTTGGCGTGGTGAAGTTCAAAGTGGGCGTGGTCACGCAGGTGCTGTTTGCGCACATCTGGACTTCAAAATAATAGGTCGTCCCGGGCGACAGAAGCAGGTGCTTGTACTGCGAGAATGCCGGGGTCTGCGCATCAAGCTTCCACCTGCGCACGCCCTTCTCGGTGCCGTACGTGACTGAACCGGTTGCGTTGGCATTGGTGAACCACTCAAGCTCGGCAGTTGAGGTGCGGATTGCGCTTATTGAAGCGTTGACAAAGCCGGGCGAGGACGGAGCTACGGTGGCCGAAGCGTTCGTGTCCGACGGGGTCTCGGTCCAGTTTGCAGTCTCGTTGGGGCCAAACGTCTTGACGCACTCGCTGTAGTTGTACCTGCTTCTGGACTCCCACGCGCCGTTTACGCACTCGTAATACGTCTGCATTCCGCTGATTGAGCCGATGCACTCGAACTCCTTCAGCTCGCCGTTTGCGCAGGCTGCTGCGCTTGGCACTACCGAAGCGGATGCCGACGGGATGGCCGAAACAATCGCGTTGTTTGCAGCTGGCGTTGCCGGCTTGGAGCCTGCGAACAGGAGTACCAGCACGATGACTGCGATTGCCGCTATTGCATAATAGAGGGTGTTTTTGGACTTCAACAAATTCGTCATAGGGTATTCTCACTTCTTTGCTGTTGGGTAAAAATCATTTCCTTTTCTTTTTGTTGCGGCCGCTTTTTCTTGGTTTTGTTTTTGCACGGCTTTGGGCCTTGCGCACGGTTTTCCTTGCGGCCTTTGCCGCTTTCTTCGCCGGCGCCTTTGCTTTCGGCTTGTTGCTGTTCTTGGACGGCTTTGCCGATGCGCGGCCCAGATACTCCAAGACGCGCTGCTGGACTTTCCCGCCGACCCGGTTGGATTCCACGCGGTAGCGGTAAAGGATGCCCTTGACGCGCTTGGTGCGGATGAAGGCCATTGGAAGTATAGACGCGGGCGAAGTATTAATACGATTCGAAAGTTAGTTTATGGGAACCGAACTGGAGCGAAAAACCACAATGGACGGATACCTGAAGGCTGCGTGCGGGGCTGCAAAAAAGGCGGCGGAATACCTCTACCGCAAGCAGGGCGCAGGAAAGGCCCGGTACAAGAAGGGCCGCGAGCTGGTCACCGAGGCCGACATCGAGTCGCAGGAAATCATATTCGACGAGCTTGAGCGCTTCGGACTGCCGTTCCAGTCCGAAGAGAAGAACTCCAAGCTTTCCAAGGGCACGCGCTGGGTAGTTGACCCCATCGACGGCACCGAGCATTTCGTGCGCAATGCGCCGTTCTACTCCGTGTCAATTGCTCTTGTAAAGGACGACGTGCCGGTAATCGGCGCGGTGAACGTGCCGGGACTGGACTTGGAATACTGCGCACAAAAAGGCGAGGGCGCGTTCCGCAACGGAAAGCCCATCCACGTCTCGCGGGTTGTCTCGCTTGATTATGCGTCCGTGTTCATCCACCCGTACAGGCGCTTCAAGATGGTGGGGTACGAGGGAGCTTTCCTGCAGCTTTCAAAAAAGATCCGCCACCCGCGCTACTTCGCGTCAAGCGAGTTCGAGCTTGCGTTCATGGCGGAAGGCGCTGCCGATGCTGTTGCAAAGCCTGCTTTCAGGCTCTGGGACGTGGCTGCTGGCGCAGTCATTGTGACCGAGGCCGGCGGAAAGATTACCGACTTTGACGGCAAGCCGTGGAACGCCAAGTCCAACGCGCTTCTTGCGTCGAACGGCCGGGTGCACAGGGCGCTGCTTGACCTTATCAGGAAGGAGCGCGGGAAGAAAATCTGCAAGTAAAAGTTGGGCGCGTGTGGTTTGATGAACTGCGAAAGGTTTGCTAGAGGCCTGTTCTCAAACTATTGGAAATATCTAATAAATGCAAGTATCGCCGACACAAAGTACGACGAAATGGGAAAGAAAAAATATGAAAATCGGTTGTTTGTGCCAAATAGAAAGAACGGCAAATCAAAAGATACGCCCATGTATGTTGCATCAATCACGACCGCTTGTTATAATTTCGCACTCCTTGAAACGTGTTATACGACTGGCTTATTCTTTACACCAGAACCCAGCGCAAAGAACGGAAAGAGAAGCGGATTTTGCGATGCGATAATTTTGAATAAACAAAAAAATGCGATTATCACAATCGAACATGAAAATAATTGGAACCTAACTCGAATGAAAACCAATATTACAAAATTATGTCATCCTACGCCGTTCAGGCCTAGTAATAAGGTCAAAATGAAGGTTTCCTGCGGAATCCTTGTTCTCTCTTCTCGCGACATAAGCAAAGAAGCTACAGTGACACGATGGATTAAAGAGATTAAGAAATTAACAGAAAACCGGGCAATGCCACAACTCTATACTATTTTGGCTTATTTCGACAAAAACGAGTGTTTAATACTAAAAATGATAGATAAAAAAGGAAAGGAAAAACATATCATGAAACAACAGTTTTAAGAAAAGTTAGGCACTACAAAAAGCAAATCTTCTTCTTGAAAACAAAAAAACTAGCTTAAGCAGTCCTTCTTCCAAGCGGGAATACCGAGCCGCATTTCTTGCAGGTCTTTTCCTTGCGCTTCCAGTTGAAGTCAAACTCCGCAGTGCCGCAGTCGGGGCAGGCGCGCATCTCGGAGCTGTGGAAGGACGCCCAGCCGGCCTTGGTCTCGGAATAGACGTGGCGGTTGGTCGAATAGGCCACCTTGGGCTCGCCGGCTGCAGGTTTTGCTTCCGCTGCCGGGCTGCTGCCTGAAAACTCCTTTTTCTTGTCAAAGGCGTGCTCGAGGTTCTTGCTTGAGCAGCGCGGGCAGATTACGGCGTCATCGGCGTCAAAACGAAGGTTACAGTTCTTACAAGCGTATTTCACAGGGACCCCCCTCACTTCCACTAATAATGTTGGCGCGAAAAGCTAAAAGCCCGTTGCTTGTGTTTTTGGCTTGCTTTGAAGGGCTGGCTATGAATTGGTTGTTATGAATGGATTGGGGGTTTTGCCCGTTTAACGGGTACTTTGTTGTTTGTCGTGTTCGGCTAAGGAAAGTAAAGAAAAAGAACAATGAAAAAAATGAATAAGAAAAGAAGGAAAAGAAAAAGTTAGGCACTACTTCTTGAACGGGCTCTGGTACTTGGCCTTGCTTCCTAGCATTGCCTCAATCTCAAGCAGCCGGTTGTACTTGCAGGTGCGCTCCGCCCTTGCTGGTGCTCCTGTCTTGATCTGTCCTGCGCCAATGCCAACTGCAAAGTCAGCAATGAAGGAATCCTCCCCTTCTCCAGACCTGTGGGATACAACCACGTTCCAACCTGCCTGCTGCGCAAGCCTTGCCGCCTGCATCCCTTCTGTCACTGTCCCTATCTGGTTGATTTTGAGAAGGAGCGCGTTGCACGCTTTCATTGCTATTGCTTTCTTGATTCTGGCGGGGTTGGTTACAAGCAAGTCGTCTCCTACTACCTGATACTTGTTTGTTTTTGTGAATGAAGCGAATTCATCATACCCTTCTTCCTGGAATCCGTCCTCGACTGAACGAAGAGGATACTCTCCTTCAAGCTGCGTGTAGTGCTTGGCTAGTTCGATTGAAGAAAGAGACTTGCTGTCAACTGCATACTTCCCGTTTTCGTAGAAGTTGGAAGAAGCGGGGTCTATTGCTATTGTAAAGTCATTCTCATAGCCTAAGTTAGCCACAGAACCCAAACACAAAGCAAACGCATCACCCATGGTCTTTACTGGAGGGACAAACCCGCCTTCATCACCCAGGTTGGTAAACGTTCCGCCGAACTTGCTTGATATTGTTTTCTTCAGTTCATGATATGACTCTACACTTTCCCTCAACGCAGCCGAATAGCTTTTTGCATAGGATGGCTGAATCATGACTTCCTGGCAGGCAAGCCCGCCTGATGCGTGCTTACCCCCGTTGATTACGTTGAGCATAGGAACAGGAAGAAGGCCTGTGGTCTTTGGCTTGTATATGCCTGTTATGTAATCGTATAGTTCCTTTCCTTGTGCAAGAGCGCCTGCCCTTGCAACTGCCATTGACACTGCTGTTGTTGCGTTTGCGCCAAGCACGCTCTTTCCTTCCGTTCCATCAAGCGCAATCATTGCATTGTCAAGCTTGTCTTGCTCTTCTACATCCATTCCAACGAGCTTCTTTGCTATTGACCCGTTGACGTTTGCAACTGCCTTGCTTACTCCCTTTCCTCCAAACGCCTTGCCGCCATCACGCAATTCCAAAGCTTCGAACTTTCCTGTGGAGGCTCCGCTTGGCGTAATCGCTTTTGTAGTGCCTAACTTTGTCCTAACTGACGCAAGCACGGTCGGGTTTCCGCGCGAGTCTAGGACCTGCATCGCGCCTATGAATTCTATCTTGGTTGCCACAGTACACACCCTCTTGCTGGTAGGACTTGCGCATCTAGCGCCTCTCAGATGCCTTTCTGTTTCTTGAAGCTTCCCTGGTACTCTATCCCATCTTCCACGTAATCAAAACGTATCTGGCATATCTTCATCCCAGGAAAAAGCGTAAGCGTAAACGGCGACACGTTGAGTATCTCCAGCACCTGCACGTTGTCAACTCCGGGGTGGACGAAGTTGGAGCTGATGTGCACCATCACGCCCAGGCGCGCGAAGCGGCTCCTGCCCTGCAGCGTGCCGCACAGGTTCTTTGAAAGGGTTATCTTTTCCTGTGTAGTGCCTAACCCCAGCTGGAAAGGCTTGAGCACTAGGCCTTCCTTCCCGACTTTCACTTTCTTTACGCATTTCTGGAACTCCTTTGAAAAGTAGGTGTCCTCGTTGACTTTGATTTTGCATTTCCCTTTGGGCACCAAAAACTCGCTTCCAAGCCGCAGGTCAATCGAGGCCGCACCCAGGTTTTGCTTTTCAAAAGGCGTAACCGAAAGTTCGCCTTTCTTCATCATTTCAAGTATTCTTGTCTTTGAGAGAACCATCAGGAAACACCAACGAATTTACTAGAATGCCACGGGGCTTAAATTGCCTTTGTTGGTGCGCTGCCAGGACGAATCCGATTAGTGGAAGTGTGGGGGGTGGGTGTGGAAACAGCGGAAAAACACCCGCGCAAATTCTTAAATTTAAGAACGTCTTGCTTTGTGTAGTGATTTTCTTGGTTTCAGAGCCCCAACCGGACCCACAGTCTGCCCCCAAACCAGCAGACAGCCTGTCCAGCCAGATCCACAAGGCTTCCAAAAAGAAGCGCACCGGCAAGACCGCGGACCACTACGCAAGGCAAAAGGCCACCTGCTACGCCTACTTCCGGGTCAATATCGACGAGCAGAAGAAGACCAAGGCGGCGCAGTACACCATTTACGACTTTGTCAACGACTCCTTCCACTTCTCACCAACCAAAAAGGAGCTCACAATCCGGGTGCTTGAGGCGCTCAAGGAAAAGCCGATGGACTTCACCGAGCTTGCGCAGCACCTCGATGCAAAGAAAAGCACGCTTTACCTGCTCCTTACCGCACTGCACCGCTCCGGGCTCATTGACCGGGAAACCAAGCGCCAGCCCTACAGGCTTTCAATATCCTTTTCATCGATGCTCCGCGAGTACTCCTACTGGTGGGAGAACTGGGTGCGCATAAAGTAACCGAACACAACCAAGGAAAGTTTTGCATGGTCAGCCAACAAAAAAAACAATTTGCGGCGCAGGGTTCCGGCGCGGACGAGCTTGGCGAATGCGAGGACAGCATAATAGCAAAATACGCGTACCTTGCCATGGCCGTGCTCATACTTGCGGCCATTGTCTTGATGTTTTTGAGGTTTGTGCTGTACCTTTGGTAATCTGGTGTTTTTTTGGCCGAGGAATCGACGAAACCGTTCAGCATTGAAGTGCCGCTCAAAAGCGACCGCGTTGCAGCGGAAGCCCGGCGCCGCGAGTTCCTGGTCAGGGTCATCTACGGCATGGGCGGGGCGCTGATCCTTGCGCTCATCGGTTTCATAGCGTTCCGCGGCGTGCAGCCCTGAAGCCGTTCCGGCAACTGCGTGCGCGCTGGCGTGCAAACCCAGATGCTCTTAAAAAGCGCGCAACCAATAAAACTTCCAGGCAGCTTTTGGGTTTTCCAGAGGCAAAAAACCACCGAAGGTGTTTTAGGATATGGGCATTACCGACATGCTTTTTGGCAAGAAGAAAATCCCGGCGTTCTCCGCAGGAGTATATGCTATCGACACGACAATCCATCCATTCCGCATAGCCAGCCACAAGGCCGACTACGCCCAGCTGGACATAACAGTCACAAACAACTTTGACAAGGAGCTCCTCACCTCCATAACCATAAGCGTGCCAAAGGCGCTTGGTTTTGAGCAGTCGGCGCTTTCCCACCAGCGCGAAATCCGGGCGGGAATTCTTGGTCCGGGCGAGTCCAAGACCGTGCGCGTGCAGGTCTGGGGAACCGCAAGGACCGACCCGGGGACCTACGAAGTCAAAATCTTTGCAATGTCCCACTACCGCGACTACTCATACGTGCTGAACGAGGTTCGCAAAACAGTGGAACTGAGGGCGGCGTAACCATTTATAAAGCGGCCTTGCATTTTTCTCTTGTAATAACAATCCAAGCGCGCACTGCGCCTAAAGGTGACTTAAAATGGCGGTAAGAGTTTCTGCTCTCATGGGAATGGACGTATTCACGGACACTGCAAAGTTCGTAGGCAAGGTCTACGACATCATAATCGACCTCCAGAAGGGCGAAGTGACCCGCCTCACGCTCGAGCCCATCAAGGTTGCGAACAAAGACGACGCGCGCCGCATCTTCAAGGAAAAGACAATCCTCTACAAGAGCGTCAAGGCCGTTGAGAAGATAGTGATTGTCTCGGCAATCCAGCCAGTTGAGGAGCCCGAGGCCGAGGAAGAGGCGCCCAAGGAGCCGGAGAAGCCCTTCCAGCACTACTCGTACAAGTACCGGAGATAGTTTTCTCCCATTCTTTTTATTTTCCAGCTCTTTTTCTAAAAAAGTTAACCGGCCGCCTACAGGTGGCCTTGCTTTCTGATTCTCCCGCGGGCTTCCCTTTCCGTTATGGCCGCGGGGCCGCGAGTCGCTTTTTCTATAGCTATTCTTGCCAGCAGCCGCTTTCCTTCGTCGGAGTACAGGTATTCCCTGGTAAGCGCTTTCCTTTCAGCTTCGGGCAGCTTGCCTTTTTGCAGTCTCTCAAGAATCAGTCTTGTGTTCGGTTGCGGTGCAACCCTATAGCCCCGTGGGGCGCCCAGGTTCAGCGCGGGTGTCTCTCTTGCCGGCTTTTTTTGCAACATCATAACGCCTCTTGAAGGTTGTTAAGACGTTTAGCAATTCCGGGGTTTAAAAAAACAGCGCAGGCGCGCACAGCGGTGTAGTGCCTAACTTCCTGCGGGCCGGCTGGAAAAGAAGAACAGTAGCGGGGAGAGGATTTGAACCTCCGATCTCCGGGTTATGAGCCCAGCGGGCACTCCTGGCTACCCTACCCCGCTTTCAAAGCAGAAGCGTGCGGCTGCGGTCTTTGCAACCGTTACCAATTAGGGAACTTGCGTTCCGGTTAGATTGTCTTGCCTGCCAAGCAATATAATACGCGCGGGAACTTGGGGCGGCGGTTTGGACGCAGGCAAGCGGTTTACTTCTTGATTTCCGCAACCATAGTCTCGCCGGCCTGCATCTGCGCGGCAGGGGTTGAGAACGAGCCGATGAACTTCTCCATGGTCTTGATGCGCTCGACAATCTTTCGCGTGTCGGTCTCGCTGTTTTCGTAGCGCAGCATCCCCTTGCACTTGGGGCAGCGGAACTGGTTCTCCATGGCGTCGTCGAACTCGCAGCGCACGCATCCCTTGCGGCACTTGTACACGCACGCGTTCTCCGCGTACGCCACCCGCGCCCGCAGGTCGTCGTACTCACGCTTCTTCATTGAAAGGTAGTTGGCAAGGGCGCGTTCGCGGTTGAGGTTCCAGGTGTAGGTGAACCAGCCGTTCTGCATGTTCTTTTCGCGCCTGTACTCGACCACGCCATAGGAATGGAGGTGGTTGAGTATGCAGCGCACTTCGGCAATCTTGATTTCGGTCTTCTGCTCGATGGCCTCGTCGGTGCATCCCTCGTCGCCTATGGTCTCGATGATGCGCATTCCTTCCTTGCCGGCGATTTCCTTGATGAACGCCTCCAGGTGCTCGCCAACGGGCTGGAATTCCTTGGGTATTGCGGGTGCTGCAGGGGTTTCAACAACCGCCGTTGCAGTTTTCTTTAAAGAAGGAGTTTTCGCCGTAGCGGGCCTGCTCGCCTTTTTGGTAGCAGGTTTTGGTGACTTCTTGGCGGGCATGAATACTTTTGCAATATTTCAGTTTAAATACCTTATTTCAAAAACAGCCGTTTTGCGAGGAAAAAACGGATTTTTTCTTCACAAACGCGCTTTTGCCCGCTTTTTCCTGCGCGTTTTTGCCTTTGGCGCAGCGGGTTTTCTTTTCGGCTGCGCCGCCTTTTTCGGTTTTGCCTTGGCGGCCCCTGCTTTTGCGTTTATTGTTTTCCTGCTTGTGTCAACAACCATTTTCCTTCTTGCAGACGGGGTAATCCGGATCTTTGCATCGGAAAACGCCGCGGGGCTTCTTCCTGAAAGCTCGTACAAAAACAGGCCGAGCGCGGCAACCTCGGAGTGCGGCTGGTTGCCGACTGCGGAGTTCACGTCGCACATCCCGTATATTTCCGGCGGCACTTTCCCAGCGCCGACAACAAGCATCACCTTCTTCTCGCCGGAGTTTCGCAGGTCAGCCGCGGTTTTCCTGAAGTCCTCGCCGTACATCGTAAGGTGGATTTTTTTCCCCGGGAATGCGCGAAGGGCCTTCTTCCAGTCCTTTTCGTAGCGCGCCCTGAACTTGCCGCCCCATTTTTTTGAAAGCGACGAGAGCCTTTCAACAAGCTCGTCGTCCTCGTCGCCGCTGACAATCATCTCGGTTGCGCCGAACGCGCGCGCCGCAAGGCCGCAGTGCGTGGTTATCCTCTTGTCGCGCGAAGGCCGGTGGCCCAGGCGCAGTATCGTGATTTCGGTCTTCATGTCGCTGTCTTACCCCTTAAGTGTTTTTGCAATAGGTGCATTTGCCTTTTTCATCCACGCAAGCATAACGTCCCGCCGGAACGCAACCACGTAAAAAGCGCCCACAAGCGCGCCCGCAACGTGTGCCGCGTCCGCAGGGCCGGAAGCGCCCTCGGTTTTTTTCGTCCTTTCCTGCTCGTCCATCAGCCTCTGCTTTTCCTGCGCAACCAGCAGCTGCGCCTGCGCCTCCGCGGGCCGTTGCTGGGCAAGCAGCTCCCGCGCATTCTGCTGCGCCAATGACTTTTGCTGCTCAAGGCTTTTGTAGCTCTCTGCTGCGGCCCAGTCCGCAACTGCCGGCGCCGCCCAGTTTGCAAGCAGCGCAACGAACGCAAGCGCAACCAAGCCTCTCTTGGGGTCTGCAAGCAACCCCGCAACCGCAAGTCCCACTATACTTGCGCTTGCGCCGATTATTTTCATCTGCGGCGAGACCACAAGAAAAGCAAGCCCGCCGACCACTCCTGCAAGGAAGAATATCGCAAGCGCATCCTTGTACGAAAGCGCGGCCTCCACAACCAGGCAGAATACCACCAGGCCAACGAGGTTCTCAAGAAGGTGCGCAAGCCCGGCGTGCGTAAACAGGTACGTCACCGCGCCAAAAGGAAGGGCGTTGGCACCCAGGGCACCTGCCATTATTGCCGGAAGCGGAGGGTAGGCAGCGCCCCCTGAGAGGGCGAAGTAGAATATTGTAATTGATAGGGGCAGGACGATTGCAGCAGTGCCAAATGGCATCTGCAGGCCTTCTTTGGGTTTCTTTCCGCCTGCGCGCCCCCGGCTTGCAGTCGCCTTGGCAGCGGAAACCTTCCTTTTTGCCTCCTTCGCCTGCGTAGCCATCAAGTAAGCGTTACGCTCAGCGGCATAATAAGAACTGGGTCGCAAGACCATAACAAGACCCGCCGTTATGCGGGCATGGCGACCAGTTCAACCCACCTTCATAGAATCCGTAACATAACTTCGGAAGGGGCGAATAAAAGTCTTGCGGGCTTAAATACCCGGAATTCCAGTATTCTGCAGCGCCAAGGCTGGCGAGGGCAAAAAAGCGGGCCCAGAGGGGTTCGAACCCTCGACCGTTCGATTAAGAGTCGAACGCTCTACCGGCTGAGCTATGGGCCCAATAATTAGGAAATACTTTCTGGACGAAATGGAATAAGAAGATTGCGATTTAGGCGAACTGCCCGTGTTTGGCCGTTATTGGGGGGTTTGCCGAGCCTGCGTCGCGCTCTTTTTCTACCTTTAGCTCAATAATCATATTTCCGAATTCTTACGCAGAGGTGGCGGAACGGCTACGCGCTCGCCTGCAGAGCGAATTAAGGGGGTTCGACTCCCTCCCTCTGCTCTTTTTCATTTCCCGGCCGGGCGGGGTTCGCCTTGGCCGAGTTCCACCACGACTATTTCTGGCGGGTGCAGAAACCTCGCGTCCAGGTGTGCCTGCAATTGCCTGAAAAAGAACGAGCCAGTCCCAGAAGTCACGTATGTTCTTGCCCCGCTGTCGGAGAATTCTCCTTGCCTGTGCGTGCCGCAGCCCCTGCAGAGGAAGGCATCAAGCAAAGTCTGGGTGACAAACGGTATTTCCACTTGGCCTCCGTGGCTGTGGCCGGCAAGAACCAGGCGGCTGCCATTCGCATATTCGACGTTGGCATACGAATGAACGAGAGAGATGTCGCAGCCGCCGGCCTTTTTGGGCCCGTAGTGCGTCACCCCGCATATCGCGACCCCCGCCACAACCGTTTTCGAGTTGTCAAGGTAGGTTGCATCCGGGACCTTCGAACCATAGTATTCGTGGTTTCCCATCACCGCATAAACCGGCGCTATTTCCGACAGGTTCCCAAAGAAGTTTTCACAGTCGGGGCCCTGCACGTCGCAGCCATCGCCCCCGAAAAGCACCGCGTCCGGTTTCTCTTTAGCCACTAGCCGGAGAACTTCCACCCCGTTAGCAGATGGCAGGTGCGTATCAGACAGGAAAACAAACTTGGCAGCGGTATCCGAATGCAACCCGAGCCGTTGGACTTTGACCGTTCCCGGCTCGATGAAAAACGAGTACGCCGCCAGGGCGGCGATAACCACCATGCAGAGTATTCGAATTACTTTTGCAATATTTGACATAGTCGTCCCCGTTTCGTCTCTCAGATTTTCCTGCTTGCAAGCTGCATCGTGCCCAGGTCGAAGTAGTATATTTTCCCGGCAAGACTGCCGCCCTGTGCCCAGTCGTAAAGGAGACGGACCTGCAGCGCGGCTGCGGTTGCGCAGGTGCAGTTGAGCGTCCGCGGCTGCTTTCTTTTGGCTTCGGCCTCTGGGAGGATTTTCTTCCCGCCAACAACAAGCGCGGCCATCGCTTCGAGGTTGGTCGCCGAAGCGTAAATCCAGGGTTTTTTGGTCTTGGCGCAGTATTGTTCGATTGCCTTTCTTGTCGAAAAGTTGTCCGTGCAGTCAAGCAGGATGTCACAGCGGCCAAAGTACGTGGCCAGGTTTTCCTTGCCAATTCTTCCGGCTATTGCGATTATTTTTGATGCTGGCGCATGCGCCGCAAGCCTGGTTGCCGCCACGACAGCCTTCGGCTTTCCGATGTCGCCTGGGAGGTACAGCGCCTGCCGGCAGAGGTTCTTTTCCTCGACAACATCGCCGTCAGCTACCACCAAGTCAAAACCCGCCTGGCTGCAAAGCAGCGCGGCAAAACCACCCGCGCCACCAAGGCCGACGAGGCCTATTGTGGCGTTCTGGATTTTTTGCTGGGCCTTCCTGCCAAGCGCGTCCGACGGGATGGAATAGCGTGCAAGAGAGGCCTTAGTGGTTGCCACTCCGACTTTTGCCGCTGTTTTCTTGTTGGCCACAGCTAAGCTTTCAATTTGGAAAAATAAAAAGAAACCGAAAGACCCTTACTTGAAGACGTCTTCAATCTTCTTGACAACGATTCCCTTGCCCGTCACAATTTCCATCGGGTGTATCTCAAGCGAGTGGTCGGTGCCGCGCATCTTGCGGATGTAGATTGTGCGCGTCGCCCCGCTGCCCACTCCAAGGAAGTTCAAGAGAAGCACCCCGTCGGCAACGTACTCCTCCACTTCGTACTTGGAGAAGCTCATGCTTTGGCCCGAGCCAAGCGACTGTTCGCTGACTTCGGTTGTCATTATGCAGGTCATTCCCGAGCGGGAGATTATGTACGCCATCTTCAGGATGGCCTTCCTGATGTCGGTGTCTTTGTTGAGCTGGAAGCCCATTGCGGGTATCGAGTCGATGACCAGGCGCTTTGCGCCGGTATGCCTGCAGATGCCAAGGATGTCCACAAGGACCTTGTCAAAGTCAAGCTGGCCGGGAAACATCGCGTGCTCCTCTTCCGAGGGCATGCCTGCGCGTGCGCTTGCCGCGTCAACAAGGGCGATTGCACCCTGGTCCTCGGCCGCCTTCACGTCCCAGCCGAAGTTGAGCATGTCCTGGCGCATCTTGTCGGTGACTTCGTCAAAGCTTACGTAAACCCCGGGCTCGCCGAATTCCAGCGCGCCTCGGTAGATGAACTGCATGCAGAAGATGCTCTTTCCGGTACCGCAGGCGCCGGACAGGAGTATGTTCCTCTTTTTCGGGAAACCGCCGTTTAGGAGCTCGTCAAGGCCGTAGATGCCGGTTGGTGTTCTTTCCATCCTAAGTTTCCCTCGAAACCGGTTACGCTTGCAGCAGATAAAAGGCTTTCATAAGCAGCTGCCCGCCCTGCAAGGCAAAGGCTATTTCAACAGCAAGGCAGTAACAGTTCCTTATGCCGCAGGACGACGTCGCATCGAAGCTGGCCCTTTTACAGGCCGACGTGGAGCAGATGCGGCAGGAGATTGAGCAGCAAAAGGCCGGTTGCGCAAGCCTGGAGGCAAAGGTATCCGCGCTTTCCGACGCCCTTTCTTCGGCACGCTCCGATGCGGAGGCGCTGGAAAAGAGGCTGTCCGAGCTGCGAGTCTCAGCCGAGCGCTCGTCAGCACTGCTCAAGACGATGGAGCCGGAGACGCTTTCGTCCGAACTTTCCCGGCTGTCCGAGGCGGTCGTAGGCATCCGCGACAGCCTGCGCAGGCACGAGGCGCAGGGAAAGACCCTGGTCTGAGGCAAAGCCCGTCTTTGTTTCCAGCGGGTCCACCGGCACACCAGCCACATTAATGGTTTATTCTTTGCGCCCCAATCTACTACGTTGATGCCAAGATGCCACAGCTACCTGCCGAGATTTGGAAGCGCAGGATAGACAGCGAGTACAACCAGCTGCGCGGCCGCGGTTTTGACTTTGACGTCTCGGCCGACCACACCGAATACACCTTCCGCATCCTGGGCGATGCTTTGTGCGTGCGCGACGGGGAACTAGTCCCAACAAACCGGCACGTTGTGTTTTTGCGCCTCAAGCGCGAGTACCCCTATGCGGGCGGGTTCGAGCTTGTCTGGAAAACCCCAATATTCCATCCCAACATCGATGAGAAGGGGAAAGTGTGCATCCGGCTTGTGAACCTCTGGGCTGCCGGCCAGACCGTTGCAAGCATCATCGACGCACTCTCGCAGCTTCTGGAAAACCCCAACCCCGACTCGCCTCTCAACTACGAGGCGGCGCAGTACTATATTGAAAACCCGAAAGGCAAGGCAGGGCCCGCAGCAAGGCCTTCAAGGCCAAAGATTATAGGCTGATTTTTTCAGCGGTGTTTTTAGAAGGGTTGAAAAAAGCGCGTTGCCTAAAGAATGCAACTGCCTAATTCGTGGTTCCAAATGTCCTTTCTTGAGCGCCTGCTTGGTTACGTCCAGCTTACTGCAAGCCACCTCGGGTTTTCCAAGAAGCGCACGTTCCTCACGCTCATCGGCCTCACAATAGGCATCACCGCACTGGTGTCCCTGATTTCACTTGGCAACGGCCTCCAGGCAACGGTGAACCGGCAGTTCGAGTCCCTTGGCACCAACAAGTTCATAGTCGCGCCGGGCGGCAGCTTCGGCCCGGGCGAGGGCACCGCGCTTGGCCTTACTGACCGCGACCTGGATGCGGTGCGAAACGCCCGGGGCGTGAAGGAGGCAACCGCTGTGATGTCCAAGGCGGGCCGCGTTGATTTTGGCGGCGGGCTTTCATCTTACCTGATAGTCGGCGGGATAGAGACGAACCCCGCATCGCGTGAAATATTCCTGCAGACCGCAACCTATCGCGTTGACAAGGGCAGGCTTTTCTCAATCGGCGAGCGCGGCAAGGCAATGATCGGCTGGGGTCTTGCAAACGGCAAGTACACTTTCGAGGACAAGAACATATCCATAGGCCAGACCCTTGAGATTGAGGGCCACTCCTTCCGCGTAATCGGCTCGTTCGCGCCGCAGGGGAACCCGATTGACGACTCCCTTGTCTATCTTTCCCTTGAGGATGCCAAGGAAGTATTCAACACCGGCCGCTTCGAGACAATAGTTGCGATGGCCCAGGACGGAGTCTCACCAGAGGACGCGGCGGCGGCGGCGGCAAAGAAGCTGCGCACGCTGCACAACGTAAAGGAAGGCGAGGAGGACTTCACTGTCCAGACCCCGGGACAGCTTGCAGCGACGTTCAATTCCATCCTGAACGTAATCGTTGCGGTGGTTGTCGGGATTGCAATAATCTCCCTGATGGTCGGGGGAATCGGCATCATGAACACGATGTACACTTCGGTGCTTGAGCGCACAACAGAAATAGGGATAATGAAGGCCGTTGGCGCGACAAGAAACGACATACTCTATATTTTCGTCCTGGAATCAGGCACGCTCGGCATGGTCGGCGGGGTATTCGGCGTGCTTATCGGGATGGGCGTAGCAAAACTGGTCGAGTACGCCGCGATGATGTCGGGCATCCCCAACTTCTACGCAACATTCACGCCCGAGCTGATTGGCGGCTCGCTTGCTTTTGCATTCATACTCGGCACCCTTTCCGGTGTGCTTCCGGCAAGGCGAGCTGCGGAGCTTGCGCCGATTGACGCAATACGCGGGAACTAACAAAAGACACAGCGGCTTATTGCCGGCGATTTGGCGCTACCGGCGCTTTCCTTTGGCGCGGTGCTGCCTATCTGCTTACCAGGTCTTGCGCAACAGCCTGAGCCTTCTCAATCGTTTCTTCCTCGCCTTCGACCTTGCGGCCCTGCATAATTATCCTGCCGTCGCAGATTGTGGTGTCCACGCACGAGCCGTTGGCCGAGTACACGACGTTTGAGACGAGGTTGTGGTTTGGGACTAGGGCCGGGTTCTCAAGGTCAACGAGGATGATGTCCGCAAGCATGCCCTTCCTGATTGCGCCGGCGTTTATGCGGAAGGCCTTTGCGGCGTTTGTTGTTGCCATGTCGAATGCGTGGCGCGCTATGAGTGCAGTCGGGTCTGCGTGCGTGGATTTTTGCAGGATTGACGCGACCTTCATCGCCTCGAACATGTCCAGGTTGTTGTTGGATGCCGGGCCGTCGGTTCCAAGGCACACGTTGATTCCTGCCTTGGTCAGTTTTTTGTAAGGCATCCCCGCGTGCCCCGATGCAAGCTTGAGGTTTGAAGTAGGGCAGTGGATGACGTTCACGCCCCTAAACGCAAAAAGCTCTATCTCTCGGTCCGAAAGCCAGATGCAGTGGCACGCCAACAACCTCGGGCTCAGCAGCCCGATCTTTTCAAGGTACTCAACTGGCCGCACGCCCCGTTTTGAAACGACTTCGTCCACCTCGCACTGGGTTTCGGAGACGTGGATGTGCACCAATATGTCGTGCTTTTCGGAGAATTCCTTTGACCAAAGCAGCTGCAGCGGCGAAGTGGCGTAAGGCGAGTGCGGCCCAAGGGCGAACCTGATGCGGCTGTTCTTTCCGCTGTGCTCCAGGTAGAACCGCTCGTTTTCCACCAGCTGCTTTTCGGCCTTGCTGTCGTCGGAAAAGTCGATGTCAGGCGAGGAAAGAAGCGCGCGCATCCCGGACTGGTCAACTGCATTGATTATGCCCTGCAGGTGCCAGTACATGTCGGAAAAGAAGGTGGTCCCCGACTTGACCATCTCAAGGCACGCAAGCTTTGCGCCCCAGTAGACGTCGTCTTCGGTAAGCTTGGCCTCGGTTGGCCAGATTTTTTCCTTAAGCCACGGCTCCAGCGGCATGTCGTCGGCAAAACCACGAAGAAGCGTCATCGCCGCGTGCGTGTGGCCGTTCATAAGCCCCGGAAGCGCCGCAAGGTGTTCGCCGTCGATTTCGTGCTCCGCGCGCATCCCGGCGCAGTCGCCGACCTTTTCAATGAGGTTCCCTTCGATGAGTATGTCCGAGCGCGTCCCGTTTTCCAGTAGGGTGTTTCTGATGCGGATGCTCATTTGGCATATTCACCTGGGGGGAATTGGTGTTCTACTTGGTGTGCAGCTTAAGCGATAAAAAGGAGTATAGCCCCGAGCGGAATCGAACCGCTGTCTTCAGGTTCAGAGCCTGACATACTTGACCGCTATACGACGGGGCTGTGCTAAAACTAGGCCGCTGGTTGCGGAAATAATTTTTTGTAGACAATACTATAAAACCCGGTGGCTTGGCCTTGCTTTGCCCCAGTAGCCCAGGGCGACGTGCGCCCAGATGAGCACAACCACAACCGCGTCCGCAAGCCACGACAGTGCGTGGGCAGGGTCGAATGCACCCGCCCCGAACGCAGACTCGGCCCATATCGTAAGCAGCACGCGCAGGACGTTGAACGCAAACAAAAACGGGACGTAAACCAGGAGCGCACTTGCGATTTCCCTTATATTCATCTTTGACGCGTAAAGCGCCGCAGCAAGAAGCGCGCTTATCACAAGTCCGGTGCATTCAATCACCATCGAGTATTTTGCAGCTGCTGTTGCAATAACCGTGCCATCAACGGTTGCGGGTATTCCAAGCATTGAAAGGAGCGGCGCAAGCAGGAGTGCAACTGCGCGCTTGAGCGGGTAGAAAAGTGCGGGCGCCAGCCAGTCAAGCGCGTGGGTTGCAATGTAGAGAAGAAAGAACGCAAACAGGAACCGGGTTATGAACGTCTTTTCGTCCGTTGGCCTTTTTGCGGTGTGCATTTGGCCAAAACCCTCTAAGCCTACCAGGGGACCTTCTTGAGGCCGATCTTGAAAGCTATCCAGTTGAATAAAATGTGCGCTCCGTAGCTGAGAGCAAGCAAGAACACGAAGCCCTCGACTCCGATGAGGAACGCAATCTGCGGCGCGGGGAAGCTTGCAAAGAAGAGGCTGAGTATGACAAAGCCGAGCTGGTCGAACACCGGGAACTGTCCGCCGCTTCCGACGTTGAGCCTGCGCTTGATGAAGCTGCCCAGCAAGTCGCCTGCGTGCGCGCCGATTGAGAGGAACAGGGAAATCCAGAACCACTGGTCAAATGAAAAGCCCAGGGGTACGAAACCGGCCCAGCCCATTATTGTTCCTGCAAGCCAGCCAACTGCGATTCCTCCAAACAGGCCCTCCCAGGTCTTGCCGTCGCCAAGAACCCTGCGGCCATCCCAGAAGTTCCTGCCGCCATCCATCGGGGTTGACTTAATCCTGCCTGCGGCCTTCTCGCCCGACGGGTTGAGCCAAACAGGCGCTGCGTTTGCAAAGTATGCCGGTATTATTAGCAGTACAAGCGAAAAAACCCATTCCAACGTGATTTCCATTTTGAGCAACTACCTTTTTCCCAGCATATTTAATCGCATAACTACTAAAACCTTCTACCTTAGCCCTCTGCAGTGGTTTATGATGCTCAACGGATGGAAGATTGTCGCGCGCACGGATTTACGCACCAGCATGGGCCGCGAGTCAACCGGCGAGACTTTCGAGGTGCTCTACCACGACAGCCTGGTTGACGCGTACGACGTGCACTCAATCCTTTATTCGCACTCACAGGACTCGCAGGCCTTTGAGGTTTTGCACTGCGACGGCCTCTACGAAATCGACGCTTCGGCCTTTCGCGTTTCTCCCCCGCCCTCGCCTGTTGAGGTTGCGATGCGCGAGCAGGCCGTGCAGGACCGCTCAAGGGTTGCCGCATTCTTTTCCAAGGCATCCGAAGCGCTTCACGCGCTTCCAAAGAAAGACGTGGTGCAGGCGGTTCTTGACTATGCCAAGGCAAACGCCACTCCCGAGCGCGCGTTTTCCCACCCGACAATAATGTTCCTTGACCTGGGGTGCGGCAATGGCAAGCGCGTGCTCTTTGAGGCGTCCAAGACCGCAGGCGAGTGCGTGGGCGTTGACTTCCACCCGCCAATCTACAACGACTGCCCCAACGCTTCGTTTTACCGCTCGGAGGTTTCCGAGTTTTTGCGCACGCACAAGCAGCGCCAGGTGGATTTTTTGCGCATAAACGCGGATTTCTTCCTGGGCAGGCTGTCCGACCCGGACCGAACCTTCCTGCTTGAAAAAATATATTCCGTCCTTCCCGAAGGCGGCGAGTTCTCCTTCTGCGAGACAGTCGCGGTTGCAAAGAAAATCGTGGCCACCCTCAAGATGTTTCCCGGAGTAAGCGTCCGCGCCCTTGACTACTGGCAGTCCGCAGAATGGATGTCCCGTTCAAGCGCAGGCCTGCGTGAGGCCGAGAAGTTCCTGCGAACGCATCCCGAGTACGCGCAGAAGCCGGCTGCAAGCGAAAACGGGAAGGCCGCCGCAGCCGGAGCGAAAGAAAACGCCGAAGGAAAAAAAGACGGAAGCGAAACCCAAAAAACCGACGCAGCAAAAACCGCCCCGCGCATCGTTCCCGCAAGCATGCCCATCGTGGTGGTTGCAAAGAAAGAGGACCCTGCAGCAATAGCGCAACGGGCAGCACGCGAAAACCGGGGGATTTCGGACGAAACCCTGCTGCCCGGCCTGCAGTCCGCAACATAGCCGGCCAGGCTGCGCAGGGTTTAAAATCCGACGCGACTAAAAACCTTTACTTCTTCTAATCATTGTCCTGAGCGCTCACTGGGGGGAATGTTGCTATGGAAACTTTTTCGGAACAGGAAACACAAATCCTACTCAATTTCTGCTCCAACACCGACAGGCCGGTGTTTGTGCTCAAGAACCTGCCGGAGGCAATAAAGGGCGCGCTCTTTTCGCGCTACTCGCGCTCAACCAAGTCCCTTCGCAGGCTGCTTTTGGACGAGTTCCTTTCATCGAAGGAGTCCGGGCTGATGGAGCTTGTAGGCCAGGGCACCGGGCCGGACTTGGCCGCAGCAACGCTCAAGGCTGAGGAGTTCTACAACCGCGTCCTTGACGGGTTCGGAGACGACTCCGTTGGCGAGCTTGGCGGTGCGCACGTCGCAATCGAGGACGTCTCAATAGTCTCCACAAAGACAATCGAGGACGCCCGCGTGGGCGGCTCTCCTCTTGAGAAATCCACGCGCTACGTTTATTTCGACCAGAAGCGCGACGGCAAGTGGCTCTACTACCGCGAGCCAAAGATAATGGCCTCGCAGTTTGCAGACGAATATACTGCATCAATGGATTCTTTGTTTGAGACTTACGCGCGCCTTGTCCCGGTTCTCACAAAATACGTCGAGGAGCAGTGGCCCATTGAGCAGTTCGAGTTCCAGGCAGACCGCACGCAACCGGCAGTGCTTTTTGGAAAGCTCACAGACGAAAAGGCAATCAAGCGCGCAAAAGTCGCCTACACCGGCGCGCTGCGCGCAAAGGTGTGCGACGCGCTCCGTTACCTGCTTCCCGCAAGCACGCTCACCAACATGGGTTTCTACGGCAACGGCAGATTTTGGCAGAACATGATTTCCCGGCTTTACTCGCACCCGCTTGCGGAGTCGCAGGAACTGGGCGCGTCGATGCACAAGGAACTCGGCACCGCAATCAAGCCATTTGTTCGCCGCGCAAAAAAAGACGAATTCATCATTTCACGGCAGGAGCGCATGCAAAACGCAGTTGCATTAATCGCTTCTGCAGAAAACGCAAGCCGTGTTGAACTGGTTGGCTACGACAATGATGCGGTTGACCGCACAGTTGCCGCCTGCCTCTACCAGTATTGCGACGCGCCGATGTCTGCACTCCTGCAAAAAGCACAGGCGATGTCCGAATCACAGAAGACACAAGTGATTGATGCTTATGCGGGCGGCCGCAAGACCCGGCGCGACAAGCCCGGACGCGCGTTCGAGCAGGCCTACTACGATTTTGACGTGGCTGCAGACTACGGCGCCTACCGCGACATACACCGCCACCGTATACTCACCCAGGAACGCCAGCTTCTTGGATGCAAGCACGGTTTCGAGGTTCCCGAAGAACTTGTGCAGGCAGGGCTTGAGAAGGACTATTCCGACGCGATGAAAAAAGCGGCAGTGCTTTACGAAAAAATTTCAAAGCAGATGCCCTTCGAGGCGCAGTACTGCGTCCCCCTCGGATACAAGATTCGCTGGCGCATGAAGATGAACCTGCGCGAGGCCTACCACTTCTGCGAGATCCGCAGCGGGATGCAGGGCCACACGTCATACCGCAGGGTTGCCCAGGACATTTACCAGCACATCAACAGGGTGCACCCGCTTCTTGCAAGGAACATGTCCTTTGTTGACATGAAGGAGTACCCGCTTGGCAGGATCAATGCCGAGATGGGCAAGGAGAACAAGCGCGCGGCAATGGAAAAGAAGGCGTAGGCTGCGTCCGATAACTACTTTTTTCATTTCGTAGCTTTCAGCAGGTCGCTCTTTGAGATTATCCCTGCGACTTCCTGGCCACGCATAACAAGCACCGCCGGCGCGTACTTCAAAAGTCCGACAACAGCGGACACCGGGGTCTTTGTTGACACGCAGGGGAACGGCTCGTCCATGGTGTCGCCCACAAGTTTGCCCGCGACCTTGGCGTAGTTTTCGTTCGAAAGAAGCTCAAGCATCCAGCGCTCGGTTATGCTTCCGATGGCATTGTTGTTTTCCATCACCGGCATCTGGGATATGTTGTTCTTTCGCAGTATCGCAACGGCAACGCCGACTTTTTCAGACGGCCTGATTGAGTGGACTTTCGGGGTCATGATTTCGCCGGCAACCGCGCCGCTTGTCGCCTCAAGCGCGTCAAGGGCAGAAAAGACCTTGGTAACAAGCGAGTACGCGGGGTCGAGCTTTTGCGTCTCAAGCTTTGCGATGAACGACTGGCTGGTGTGCGACTCCTTTGCAAGCTGGGCCTGGGTTATCCCGAGCCGCCTCCTGCGGGCAGACACCGATGAAATCTGGGGAAGCAAAAATCAATCTCCGCATCTGTCACGTTGGGCGTCGATTAAATACCTTTCAATCACCTAATGTTTCCTAAGTGATTCCAAGCCAGATGACCCGCAGGATACTCATAACCTCCGCCTTGCCCTACGCAAACGGGGACATACACTTCGGCCACATCATGAGCACCTACCTTCCGGCTGACGTCTACTCGCGCTACTGCAAGCTTGCAGGGTACGACTCGCTCTACATCTGCGCATCCGACGAGCACGGCACGCCGATTGAGCTTGCCGCGCAGAAGGCAGGAAAGGACGCGTCAATTTTTGTCAACGAGTTCCACGACCGCCAGGCAAAGGACTTCGCCGCGCTTGGAATCAGGTTCGACGAGTTCTACCACACCAATTCCGCTGAGAACACCAAGGTTGCCCAGGAATTTTTTGCAGCCCACAAGGCAAAGGGCGCAATCTACGAAAAGGAAGTCGAGCTCACGTTCTGCGAAAAGGACGGCCGCTTCCTGCCCGACCGGTTCCTGCGCGGCACCTGCCCATTCTGCAATGCCGAAGACCAGTACGGCGACTCGTGCGAAAAGTGCGGAAAGACCTACTCGGCAAGCGAGCTTTTGAACCCGCGCTGCGCAGTGTGCGGCAGCACTCCGGTTCGCAGGAAATCAAAGCACCTGTTCTTCTCTCTTTCAAACTATTCCGAGTGGCTCGGCGAGTACCTTGCCCAGAAGCCCTTCCCGCGCGAAGTGGTCAACTATTTGCAGAAGTGGATTTCAGAAGGCCTTGCGGACTGGGATATCACCCGCGACGGGCCCTATTTTGGCATCCCGATCCCCGGCGAGGAGAGCAAGTTCTTCTACGTCTGGTACGACGCGCCAATCGGATACATCTCGTCGACTTTGCACTATTGCCTTGCAAACAGCAAGAATTTCGAGGACTACTGGAAGGGAAAGGACACAGAGCTTGTGCACTTCATAGGAAAGGACATCGTTTACTTCCACTTTTTGTTCTGGCCCGCAATGCTCAAGGAAGCAGGCTATGCGCTTCCCCACCGCATCCCCGTCAGGGGCCACGCAACAATCCAAGGCGAGAAGATGAGCAAGAGCCGCGGCAACTTCATCGGGCTTGCAGACTTCCTCACAAAGTACCCTGCGGATTACCTGCGCTTCTACTACAACTCCGTTACTCCGAACAACTCCTCGGACGCGGACTTTTCCTGGGAGGAGTTCGGCGCAAAGACAAACAGCGAGCTAGTTGGTGCGCTGTGCAACTACTGCTACCGCGTGCTCTCGTTTACGCAAGACAAGTTCGGCGGGGCAGTGCCGACCCCGTCGCCCTACCTTCTTGAAACCAAGCTTGAGAAGGACTTCTCGCAAAAGATTGACGCACTGCCTTCCGCAATAGGCGACCAGCTTGAGCAGGTTGAAGTCAAAGCCGGGCTTGAGGCAGGGATGGCGTTTGTCAACGACTGCAACCGCTACTTCAACGACAGGGCGCCCTGGAAGCTTGCAAAGGAAAAGCCAGAAGAGGCCCAGGCCGTAATGTACCTTGCTGCAAAGGCGGCGTACGCAATCGCAGTGCACTTCCAGCCGTTCATACCCTTCTACTGCCAAAAGGTTTACTCCCAGCTTGGGTTTGCAGGCGAAGTCTCGGCAGTCCGCTGGGGGGACCTCTCCGCATTCAAGCCGGGCCAGAAGCTTGGCAAGCCGGAGATAGTCTACCGGCCGGTTGAGAAGGAAGTGCTTGCGGCAGAGGCTGCGAAGCTTGCAGGATGCGCGAAAAACAAATCCGTTTAAAAATCGGCAACGGTTTCATTTTTTCTTGGTGATTTTTTTTGAACAAAGAATCCATCATTGATATGCACCTGCGTCAGGCAAGCGATATTGCGCGCAGGCCGGTTACCGTTTTTTACGATGCCCTCCGCATTCAGCGGTTCAAGCCAGACGTTCACGAAAAAATACTCCACACTATTTTCACCCAGCGCGCAATCGAGTCGGAAATTTCAAATGAGCGCAGGGACGGTTATGTATCCTCGATGATGTCTCGTTACGCCAGATACTACAAGCGGAACATGTCCCGCAAGTAGCCCGTTTCCGGGTGTTTGCCCGCCGCGCCTTTTCCTGTATGCCGTTTTATTATTTTCCCATCCCTAACATACTTCCGTAATCGATATGGGGTTATGGTATAACTTGGCAGAACAGCAGAGGCAAGAGGGGCTTGCGTCCCAATGCCGCTGAAGCTCCAGCAAAACTTGCGCGTCAAAGCGCACGTTTGGATAATAGCTGCCAAGGGCAGTAGGTTTTCTGAGCCGGCTTTCGCCGAAAGGCGTTAGTTGGCGATGACTATAAAACTGGAGCGCGGATTTGGCTTAGGCCAGAGATGAACGCGCACTATGGAGAAACCTGCGGATCGGGGTTCAAATCCCCGTGACCCCATTTCTTTTTTCAAACGGGCTTTACTTTTTATATCCGGTTTTTCTAAGGCTTTCATGCAAATAAACTTCAAGCGCTACTTTGCCTATTTGATTCGGTGGCAGCTTTCCACGCCAATACTATACTTTGTCATCGTCTGGATGGCAAACTACGACAACCTTGTCGCAACAATCGTCGCAAACCTCATCGGAGGCCTCATCTTCTTCTGGGTAGACCAATACATCTTCACCTCCAAGGCGCTCTCAGCACAGTGGGAGGTCAGGGACAACGTCAAGTGCTCGGATTGCGGCAAGACCGCGCGCGGCTACCGCATCGTAAAGACCGACAACTACGACAAGACCAACGACCCCGCTCCAAAGTTCCGTTGTGAGGTATGTTCGGCCAGGAAAGCTGCAGAGCTGAAGAAGAAGGGAATAAAGGTCTAGTCTTCCCACTAATTCTTCAATGGACTACGTAATCGGCTGCGACGAGGCAGGCCGAGGATGTGTATTGGGCGCCCTGGTGATGGCTGCGTTTGCCGTTCCGATTGAGCGCGAGCTTGAGCTCAAGGCCGCAGGTGCAAAGGACTCCAAGGAGCTGACTCCGCAAAAGCGCGAGGAGCTTGCAAAGACTCTTGGCGCGATGGGCAAGTACATGACGCGCCACATCTCGGCAGCGGAAATCAACACTGCGATGATTCGGAAAAAATCACTCAACGAGCTTGAGGCGGAAATAATCGCAGAGTTATTGGACGCTTTCGTCTTGAGCCTTCAAAAAAAGGGCACCACCGTCAGCACAATTTACGTCGACTCGCCTGACCCAATTCCGAAAAAGTACGAGCAGAGAATCCGCAAGCACGCAAGGAATTTGGCGAAAATAAAAATCGTAAGCGACAACCACTCCGAAAACAAGTACCCCTGCGTCGCAGCGGCATCAATCATGGCAAAGACCGAGCGCGACGCGGAGCTTGAAAAAATCCACAGGATTTTCAAGGGAGAGGACATCGGCTGCGGATACACGCACGACAAAGTCACAATCGAGTTCGTGCGCAAGCACCTGCACGACGAAAAGCTGTTGCCGTACCTGAGAACCCAGTGGAAAACCGTGAAAAACATGCAAACCGTGCAAATTGACCTGAATAAATTCTTCTGAATTTTGGCCGTTTGACCTGCCTTCCACTATTCCACGTCCTGAAAAATATCATTGGAACTCCGATACTCGAACTGCGGTCGGCTCAAGCTTATATACCAAAACTTTTTACTCATATTCCCCAACCTTCAACAAAACCCAAAACAAAAATTGCGGGTTTTGGAAGAATCCGAGTGTAAATGCGTTTCGGCTCAATTAATTGGGCTGTTTGAGTGGATTTGCGAAGCGAAGGAGTTCCACCGGCTTGTCCGTGTTCGGAAATCTCCCTCTTTGCAAAATCGCCCAAAGAGCTCCAATTGCAAACGTTCGGCCGAACTGGAGAAAAATTTATGCAGGGCCCTAAACCAGCCCGAAAATTGGTTTGTCTCCGAACCGAAACGCAAAGCATGAATCGGAAGCTTTCAAAACCCGCCTTTTTCTATTTCAAGGATTGAAAAAACAAAGGCGCTTTTTTCGGTGTTTTCAAAAAAGCGGCAGCACGATTTTGTGCGATTGTTGCAAGGAACAGCGAAAGCAGGCTCAAAGAACGAGTCTGTTTTTTTGTGTTACTCTTATCTGTCCTGCATTTCCTTCAGCTTGAAGAAGCACTTGGCGCACGTTTCCGCGTCCTGGTACGCGCTGTGCGCTCCCGCAAACTCCCTTGCAAACAGTTTCCAGTGGAGCTGCGCAAGAGTGGGCCACTTGTACCCTGCGCCGTACCCGCTGTTCTTAGGTATTGCGCAGTAGTTGGTGCTTGACTTCATCGTGCAGACTTTGTCTATTTCCTTTAGTGTCTCCAAGTCGTCGTGCAGCCCGAGCCGGTAGAGTTCCGTTCCAAGTATTTTCTGGTCGAATTCTACGTTGTGGCCAATCAGCGTGTGCGCCTCGTCAAGGCAATCGACGAATTTGTCAAGCGCCTCGGCGAGTGCGATTCCTTCAGCAAGCGCGCGCTCGGTTGAGATGCCGTGTATCTTGACAACTTCCTCCGGAATCGTAAACCCGTCGGGCTTGATTATCAGGTCTGCGCTGTTCTTGAGCTTTCCCGCGTCGTCGTAAACAAGATAGCCAAGCTGCACCATCCGCGGCCAGTTGTCAGTGTCGCAAAAGTCGGCGTTCCAGCGCTGCGGCAGGCCGGTTGTTTCAGTGTCGAAGAATAGGTACACGAGTTTCTTACCGCGTTAAAGGTATTTAGCAGGAGTAGTTTACTGCGCCTGCTGGAAGTGCTCGAAGAACTTGCGGGTTGGCTTGAGCATGCGCGTGTTGCCGTGCTTTTCGGAGATTATGTACCCGCGTTCCTTCAGCTCGGTCACATATTCGTAAATCTCGCCGCGGAAGTAGTTCTTCAGCCCGCTTTGGAGTATCTGGCCTTTCTTGGCAACAAGCGCGAGAATCTTTAGCGACTTCCTTGAAAGCTCGATTTCCTTGGAAAGCTGTGACACTGCCGGCAGGTAGAGGCTTCGCACCTGGAGCCGGGCCTCGTTGTTTATGAATTCAATCATCAGCGCGGACTGCCTCTCGTCGTACTCCGCCTGCAAGTTGTAGATGAATCTGGTTGCCTGCTTGACTGTGCAGTGTGAAAGGAGTGCAAGCTCTGCCGGCGTGAGGGGCTTGTTTGCAAGTAAAAGCGCGGCCTCGATTACCTTGGCCTTGTCAAGCTCGGGCTTTTCTGCCGCGTTCTCTGAAAGCTGGTCAAGTGCGGACTGGCCGATGTCGCCTTCCTCTTCGTACTTGACTTCCTCCTCTTCCGCATTCTTTGTTGTCATCGACCCGCGCGAGTCGCCTTCCGAGGCTTCCCTGTCCGCGTCGATGATTGCGTCCTTCTGGGCAGCAGTAGTATCTTCGGATTGGGCGTTTTCCTGTCCGCCCCCGGATTCTGCATCTTTTCCTCCGTTTTCCTTTGATTCCTGCTTTTCTTCCAAAGCAGTTTCCGTCCTTCCTTCCTCAATTGCCTTGCCTATTGCATCCGAGGTCTTCTCAAGCTCAGCTCCTCCAATCTGCTCCTCGTGGGCGTTGATGGCCTCCTCCTTGATGGACTCCACAAGCTCGGCTTCCATCTTGTCAGCCTGCGCCCTGAGGTCCTGGACTTCTGCAGTTGGTTTTACGGGCTTTCTTGCCATAAGCGTTACACTCGGTCTTTGTTGTTTTTTCTGTGGGTATAGTAGTCAAGGAGGGGTTTTATAAAAATGCTTCAGCCCAAGAATTAACGGCAACAGCCGTCTTTGTGCTGTTGACTAACTGCCTGCGTGTTGCAACAAGGGCAATTGAATTTAGGTGTAGACAAGACTATGGCAGAGACTCTTCTCCCACAGGAAAAATATCTGGAATCCGGCATCCACATCGGAACCAAGACCAAGAACGGCGGCATGCGCGCATTCATCTACAAGGCGCGCGAGGACGGCCTGCACGTGCTCGACCTGAAAAAGATGGACGAGCGCATGAGGCTTGCGGCAGGGATGCTTGCGGCGTACGACCCGGCGACGGTTTACATTATCGGCAGCAAGGACAACGCCTTCGGCCCCATCAACAAGATGTGCGAGATGACCGGATTCAACGGCCTGAACAACCGCTTTACTCCCGGACGCTTCACCAACCCCGAGCGCGCGGACTTCGTCGAGCCGGCATTGATTTTCGTCACTGACCCCGGAGTTGACAAGCAGGCTGTAAAGGAGGCCAACGTCATCAACGTGCCAGTAGTTGCGCTTTGCGACACCAACAACAGCACCCGCTTCGTTGACTTGGTAATCCCTGCAAACAACAAGGGAAAGAAGGCAATCGCCTTGGCGTTCTGGCTGATTACCCGCGAAGTGCTCAAGCTCAAGGGCGTAATCTCAAGCTACGACGAGTTCAAGGAACTGCCGTCTGACTTTGAGTAGATTAGTTTCGGTTCAGGTCGTTGCATTCTTTGCGCGCCTGAACTCCCCAATTTTTCTTTTTACGAATTCCGCCCTTTTTTGTGCGCTGCCCAAGTCTGGGACGTCTATCACTTTGTGCCCTAGCCGGGTGTATGCTAGGCGCAGGTGCTCGTGGAGCTTTTGCGCCAATTTTTTGTCTTCCTTGCGGACGTCATCTTTTTTGTATTCTCTCAACGGGGCGAGCAAAAAGACCATGTCCGGCCTGAACGCCTTTGCGGTCCTGAGCATTTCGCGCGTGGGTTTCTTTCCGTGCGCTTCGGCATAGCCTATGGGGTCTATAGGGCTGCGGTCTAAGACGTGCCTGTCCGTAACCGTTTTGTACTGCTCTTGCTGGATTTTGTGGATGTTCCGGCCCATCACGAACTGGTTTTCGGATATTATCTTCCTGCTTCTCTTACCCTTGTTTTCAAGGAAAACCCGCGCCGCTTCAGGAACGGTGTCAAACCCGCACGCGTTCAGCTTGTTAAGCAGCGTGGTCTTTCCGGTCCCCGGCCCGCCAGTAAGAACGATTCCAGCCATTGCAACTCAGACCTTCACGATTAGCCCTTCCTTGGCAGCAACCGCCCTCACTCCGGTCTCCGTCTCAAAGCGCCGGAGCTCCTTTTCTATTCCTGCCTTGAGGAACTTCTCGCCAAAGTGGGAGAAGACGATCAGCTTGGGCTTGTTCTTCATCGACTTGACTCCGGCAACGACTTCGTTGAGGCATAGGTGGAACTCGAAACGGTCGGAAGCAGGCCGCAGGCAGTTGACGATGAATGCGTCAAGTCCGCCTTCCAAGTCGTATTGCTTCCACAGCCCTGGCAAAACCTGCGTGTCGCCGGTGTAGGCAACAGTCTTGCCTGCTGCTTGCTTGTAGATGAAGCCGATTGATGAGGGGTCCTCGTGGTCGCACGCTGTGGCTGTCAGCTTGCCCGCGTCGAGCAGCTGGCGCGACTCGCCCGGAGCCAGGGCCTTGCAGTTGAGCAGGAGGGACTTGAAGTATTCCGGGATTTCCTTTTCGAACTCGCCGATGCCTTCCACCACGCTTCTTGCTGAAAGCAGGGTGCCGAACTTCTTGTGCCAGTGGTCCAAAGTCATTGCCTCGATGACTATCTTGGCATCTCCGACGTGGTCAAGGTGGCAGTGGGAGACAAAGACCGCGTTGAGGTCCTTGAAGGACAGGCCGTTTGAGAACGTCTTGAGGAACGCTCCTGGTCCGGGGTCTGCGTGCATCACAAGCTTTCCGTCAGTAAGCCGGAACCCGCCAGTAGGCATAGTTTGGGTATCCAACACAACGCGGCCACCGCCGCAGCCTAGGAAGAAAAGTTCCATTATAGTCTATTGAGAAATAGGAAAGAAAAATAAAAAAGGGAACGAAAAGAGAACTTATGTCCTCTTTGCGTATTTCTTCGTCCAGCGGACGCGAAGCGGGTTGCGCTTCTTTGCGTTGACCTCGCACTTGTGCGAGCAGTAGTGGCTCACTATGCCCTGCTTGGTGATGAAAGTCACGCCAGTACCGACCGGGTACTTGTTTCCGCAGAATGTACAGACTGCCATTTACTTTTTAGCACCCCGTGGCTTGATTGGCTTGGCCTCGCGCTCGGTCTCAAGCAAAATCAGGTAGTCTCCCTTGCGGATGGGTCCCTTGACGTTGCGCCGGATGACGCGTCCCTGGTCCCTTCCTGTGAGCACCTTGCACATTACCTGGATGACCTCGCCGAACACCCCGGACCTGCCGAGGATTTCGACTACCTGCGAGGGATAGCCTTCGAAGCTGGCAAGAGCTGCCGGCGCGTCGGAGGCCTTTGTCTCCTGCGCCTTGGCCTGCTCCTCCTTTTCCTTCTTGGATTCAATCTTCTTTTTTCCGCCCATGAATAGTCACTTCTCTAAAAGTCCAAACCTGCACTTAAGCGGGTTTTACTTTTTCTTCTCCTCTGCCTTGGGCGCAAGTGCAACTGCCTTCTCAACAACTTCCTTGAGAACAGCCTCTGCCTTGTCGGCCTTGGCCACTGCAACTGCAGCGGTTCCCACTCCCAGGCCAGCGGCCTTGCCGAGTGAGAGCTTTTCGGAAATGAACACGTACGGTACCTTCTTCTCTCCGCAGAGCATCGGAAGGTGCATCACGATTTCCTCCGGGTCAACATCAGCTGCGATGAGCACGAGCTTTGCAGTGCCGCGCTCAATGGCCTTGGTCGCCTCGTTGGTTCCCTTGCGGAGTCCGCCGCATGCAAGGCCCGCTTCAACAACTTGAAGAGCCTTCTGCTGGACATCCGAGGGGGTTTCGTACTTTACATAAGACTTTGCCATGTTTCAGATTCACCTTTCTCAATTTCGCTTTCATTGAAAGACGTTCTATCGCTTTCCCCGGCCAGCTTTCACCGTGCCAGGTCATAAAGCCAGAATCCGCAAAATCGCGGAGAACTAGCGGAGTATTATGGTGCAAATAATGGTTTTTAATGGGTGCGGAACAGTGGAATCCTGGCGCATCAGAGCCAGTCTTCCCTCTTGAAGTACAGGTAGGTTCCCGCAATCATGATTGCCATTGTGCCCAAAAGCAGGTAGAACCCGTATTCCCATTCCGTCTCCGGCATCACGCGGAAGTTCATCCCGTAGATGCTTGCAAGCAGCGTCGGAGGCATCAGGATTGTCGAGATTGCCGCGACCCGCTTCATCGACTTGTTGAGCGTGTTGGACACCGACGACAGGTACGCCTCCATTATGTTGCTCACCAGGTCGCGGTTCATCTCGATGTTGTCCATCAGGCGCACGATGTGGTCGTACACGTCGCGGAAGTACGGCGCGTTTGCGTCTGCCACGAAGCGGACCTCGCGCCGGGACAGTGCGCTTGTCACGTCGCGGAGCGGCTGGACTTCCTTCTTGAACGCGAACAGGAGCTTCTTGAGCCGCAGGGCCTCCGTAAGGACCGCCTTGGTGGGCCTGTCAAGCACCACGTCCTCAAGCAGGTCCAGTTTTTCGGTGATTGCGTTGAAAAGCGGGAAGTAGTCGTCCACAGTGGCGTCCATCACCGCGTAAAGCAGGTAGTCCGCGCCAAGGGACATCAGGTACGGGTTCTTCCTGGCCTTCTCGTAAATTTCCTCCTGTGTTGTTGCGCTCTCAAAGCTGTGCGTAAGCAGGCAGTTTTGCGAGAGGAAGAAGTTCAGCTGTACCGTCTTTCCTGCGAGGATGTCCACGTCCTCGTCCTTCAGCCGGAAGTCGGCGTCATCCATTATGGTCTTGAACGAGCGCATCACAAGGTACGCGTAGTTGGGGTAAACCTCGATTTTCGGCCTCTGGTTGGTCTTCCTTGCATCCTCCACTGAAAGCTCGTGGATGTCAAGCATTTCGACGAGCTCGTCAAGGTCCTCCTTCAGCGGCGAGTCAACGTCAACCCAGACGATGTTTGATTTCGAAGAGATCGCCTTGGCTATCGCGGGCATCTCGAACTCTTCCTTGACCTTGCCCTTTGAGTAAATGAGTGCGCGAATCATCTGCGTTACGACCAATGAGGTGACTGCCTTGGCGGAGATAAAGCTTTTCGTTGGGGGCGGTGTGGTTTGGCGAGTTCGGAGTGCGCGTTCTTGTAGTGCCTAACTTGTTTTCCTTTGCCGGTTGCCCGTTCAGTCCGTCTTCAGCATCCTTTCCCTTTGCGCCCTTTCGTCCCTGCAAAGCAGGGTTACTGCGCTCGGGCCGTGCTCGTCCGTGACCAAGTAGCCGGTTTCCTGTGCAAGCTTTGCCGCAAACTCGCTGATTTGTGGCTGCGCGGGCATCTCGTCTTTTTCCAAAATCATGTAGGATGCGCCGACGTGCATGTAGCTCTTGGCCTCGACGTAGTCGGGGTTTGCCATCTGGATTAGTTTGGAGAATCCGTCGATTGCCGCATCCGACATGTTCAGGTTCTTCATCAAAGTCATCCGGAGGACCGTCCGAGTCTTTTTCTTCAGGCTTGCCATAATCCCAAGCGACTCCTCATACTTCTTCCACGTGCCCGGCTCCTGCGGCAGCAATATTTTTTCGTGCGAGAACTGGTCGTACGCCGCAAGCGAAAGGTAAGTCTGCGTGGGCAGTGCCTTCTCATCTGCCAGTTGTTCGAACATTTCCGGCCGCGTTCCGTTGGACACAAGGAATGTTGTCATGTCCATCCTGTGGAACTCTTTGATTAGTTGCGGAAGCTGCGGGTACAGGCAGGGCTCTCCGGCAAGCGAGATTGCAACGTGCTTTGGTATCTGGCTGCGCTTCCAGGCGGCCATATCCACCTTGGCGTTTCCGGGGAAGCCGTTGAGGTTGTGAAGCTGCGCCTTGATCGCTCCATCGGCAACCGCCTTGGCGTCGTCCACCTCACCAGTCCATTCGGCAGAGTAGCTTGCTGGGTCGCGCCAGCAGAACACGCACTTCTGGGTGCAGAACGGCAAGGCAGGCGTGAACTGGACGCACCGTTCGCTTTCAATGCCGTAGAACCTGTTTTTGTAGCACGAGCCGCCGTTGAGTATGGCCTTCTTGCACCAGTGGCAGACCTTGACTGCCGAGTGCCTGTGCTTTCCAACCAGTTCGTAGCCGGCTTTTTCCAGCCGGCGGAGCTGTTCTTTGGAAAGGGCAGTCTGTGGTGCGGCGTCCGAAGGCTCAAGCTTTATGGCCATAGAACCAGCTTTTGTCTGCCAAGCTATTTAGTGCCTTTTGTCTCTTGCGGCTAAATCAAAAGCAAGGCTTTCGCTTATGGCTTCAAAAACAATAGAAAAAGAATTGGGAAAGAAAAAGAAGTTTAGAAAGAGAGCGCGCGCCTGTCCACTACCATGACGTCCTTGACGTCAAGCACGGACGAATAGGGCAGCATCGCCTCGACTCCCTTCTCTCCGAGCTTCTGGGCAAGGGTGGAGTCGGGGTTGGGCTCGATGAGCACGCTCTCGATTTTTCCTGAAAGCTCGTTGATGTAGAGGTCAAGCACCCTGCCTAGTTCCTCTCCGTCTGTAGTGATGATTCTCTTTCCAGCGAGCTGTTTTGCGATCGCGAATTTGACCATGTTTTCACCTTCGAAAAAGCATTGGGAAGCCTTTGTATAATTTGGATATGCGTCTAATGTTTTTAAACCCGTTGGGAGTTTCCGGGGCGAGTTTTTGCGAGGTAAAGTCGGTTTTAAATACCGGCCGGCAGTGATTAAGCTGTCTTACGTTACAGGTGTGTAAAAATGAAGGTAAAGGACGAAGTTCTCACAGTAATCGATGCTTTGAAGAAGGCAGGTTTCACGCCGGTTGACGCGGTCTTTGAGGGTGCGGTAGGTGTCAAGGAAGACACCACTTTGGCGTTCATGGACAAGCTCAACGACGCCCAGATGGTCTCCGGAGTTGTCAGGGTAATCTACACTACTGCAGACAACGGCGTGCGCTTTGTGGAAATCCCGGTTGGCGAGCAGAAAGGCAAGGAAGAAGAGGGCCAGTAGTAGCTTTCTGTTTTTTCGGTTCTGGCTGGCTTTGCCGCCTAAACCTCTATTTCTATTTTATTTTTTCTCTCAATTTTCGCCTTTTCAATCGCGTCCTCTACTTTGTCAAATGCAAGGTAGATTGCGTCGCCAAAGGCCTGCAGCCCGTCAGCTGCGGAAAGCGCCTCGGCAATCGACTTTTCCTGTATTTCCCTCTGCTTGAGCAGCTTCTCAAGCTTGGCGTTCTTAGACTTCTTTGCAGGGCCGGAGATTGCGGCCTTGGAGTAGTATTCGTCAAGCGCATCCGAGAACTTGTCGAAGGCCTTGGAGCTTGCGGGTTCGGCCTTGAGGTATTTTGCAGGGCCGAACAGTCTGACTGCGGAAAAGCCAAGGGCGCCGCCTTCCGCGTCATAGTAAACCGTGAATTGCGGTTCCGAGACGTATTTTGCCATTGACTTGGCGGCTTTTTTTGCGTCATCCAAGCAGACTTCCCCTGAGAAGTCGTCAAAGTACGCCGGCGCAAGCGCGATTTTTTTTGCAGCGTCCTTTGCTTCCGTCCCTTCAAGCTTCTTGCCTGCAGTGGCCCCAAGGGCTTTTTCAACAGCTACCCCATCAAACGGGCTTGCAGCAGCAACCGGGACCGGGTATTGCCCACCCCGTGCCACCGCGCGCTTTGCCTCCTTCTGCTCGTGGTATGTTGCAATTATCTTTCCGGACTCGTCGCAAAGCACCAGGTTGCCCTTTGCAAACATCTCAAAGTAAAGCAGGTGCGTCTCGTCCTTTCGCAGCCGCATCACAACCAGCCTGTCAAGCGCGACCTGCGAGATTTCCTCAATAACCGCGTTTGCAAGCTTCTTTCGCAGAAGCGAGGCGAACGAGGTGGGCTGCATCGGGGATTCAGGAATCATCTTGGATGCGGAAAGCCGCGTTCCAAGCGTGGCAACCAGGTCGGTCTTTTCGCCCTTGCTTGAGAGCCGCAGCCTGAACACGTCGTCCTCGATTTCGTAAACCTGCTCCAGCCTGCCGCCCGCGGCCTGCGCCAGCTCAAGCACCGCGTAGTGGTAGTCGAGGTTGGACATCTTCTGGGGCGCTTGTCGTGCCATTATAAGCCACCGCATTATTGCGATTGTATTTTAAGCAAGGTTTGCGTCCTAAATTGGATAAATGCAAAGCCTAGGCCATCCGTGATTATGGTTATAGGCTGAAGGTTCTTTTTTAACACGACAAAACGCGCGACGGGTCTATTTGTTATGGCAACTCAACCCAAACCCCCTGCGGCACCGCCGCACAAAAACGGCAAGCCCGTAATCGAGCTTGTGGGAGTCTACAAGTCCTACTTCATGGAGTCCCTTGAGGTGCCTATCCTCAAGGACATCAACATCACCGTGCGCGAGGGCGAGTTCGTGGCCATAATGGGGCCTTCGGGCAGCGGCAAGTCCACGCTGATGAACCTCGTGGGCTGCCTCGACGTTCCCACCAAGGGCAAGGTCTTCCTTGACGGCCACGACATCACCAAGCTTGCGGACCACCACCTTGCGCGGATACGCGGCAGCCTCATTGGCTTTGTGTTCCAGAAGTTCAACCTCATCAACTCGCTTTCGGCGTGGGAGAACGTTGCGCTTCCCCTCATATTCCACGGCACTCCGGCAGAGGAGCGCAAGGCGAGGGCAATCAGGACACTTTCCTCGGTTGGCATGGCCGACCGCGTCAACAACCACCCCAACCAGCTTTCGGGCGGGCAGCAGCAGCGCGTGGCAATAGCCCGCGCCCTTGCGGTGCGGCCGCAGATGATACTTGCGGACGAGCCGACTGGCAACCTCGATTCCGTCACCGGCAAGGAAATACTTGCGCTTTTCAAAAGCCTCAACGAGGAGGGGAAGACCATAGTCCTTGTCACGCACGACGAGAACGTCGCAAAGAACGCGCGCCGCATAATCCGCATCAGCGACGGCCGCGTGCTTTCCGACGAGGCGTCCGGGCACGTTAAAAAGTAGGTTTCAATCATTCAATCTTGGGTAGATTTGGGATTTGGAAGAGGGTTTCAAACGAGGTGTCTTTCATGGAAAACAAAATCAAGTCGGTTGTCTTTGCAATCATCGCGCTGGTGCTCCTGTCGCCGGTTGCGCTTGCGCTTGACGCAAGCCAGTCCGCAGGCCAGATCGAGATACGCAACGAGTCGTACTACACGCCGTTCCCGGTTGAGCCTGGCACGTACTTCGACTTCTTCGCCTCGGTGAAGAACTCCGGCAAGGACACGCTTTCGGTGACTTGCGGCCTGGACCCCAAGTACCCGTTCTCGATGGATGCAGGCGAGGAGAACTACCGCACTTTCACGCGCATGGCCGAGGCCAAGGAGGCGCTCCTCAATTTCCGCGTGCGCGTTGCGGACACCGCGGTGGAGGGTACCAACTACCTTGACTTCACCTGCCGCAACCTGGACACCGGCCAGGCCAACACCGTGCAGTTCAAGGTGAGCGTGAAGGCAAAGGCATCCACGGTGAACATCGTGTCGGTGGTGTCCGACCCCGAAACAATACGGCCGGGCCAGAAGGCCACGCTCAACGTGTTCGTAAACAGCGCATCGCCAAACTACCTGCGCGACTTCAAGATAAGCCTCAGCATGGGCTCCGACGCGTTCCCGTTTGCGGTAGTGGGCGGCACGAACGAAAAGCTCGTGTCCGAGATATTGCCCTACCAGTCGGCCAACTTCTCGTTCGAGCTGATGGCGTACCCGTCGGCATCGTCGGGCGTGTACAAGCTTCCGATTGCAGTCACCTACACCGACAAGCTCGGCCGCTCGTACTCGATAAACCAGTCATCGGGCCTTGTTGTGGGCAGCGAGCCCAACCTGGAGATTGCGGCTGAAAGCACCGAGGTCACCCGCGCAGGCGCAACCGGCAAGGTGATATTCCGCGTGATGAACCGCGGGCTTGTCAACGTCAAGACGCTCCGCCTCGAGCTGCGGCCGTCCAAGGACTACGTGATATTGTCCGCGCCTTCGCAGTTCATCGGCTCCATCAACGCCGACGACTTCGAGACTGCGGAGTTCCGCATCCACGTGTCCGAGAACGCAACCGGCCCGCTTGAGCTTGTAGCCAACATGTACTACTCCGACACTTCGAACGCCGAGTTCGCTTCAGCGGCTTCCGCCGAGCTCCCGCTGTTCACCCAGGTCGAGGCGATACAGTACGGGCTTGAGACGATACCGGACAACACGCTGACGTACATCATACTCCTGCTTGTTGTCCTGTACGCGCTCTACAAGTTCGTCCTCCCGCCTGTAGCCGGGTTTGTCTCGGAGTACTTCGGCAAGCAGAAGGCAAAGAAATGATTTTGGGTGGGGCGCGCCCGAACGCGCTTTTCCCATCTTCCTTTCCTCTCCTTTTTTTTCTTTCATTTCCGTCCCGTTGATTTGATTGGTGTTATGCTTTGCTTGGCCTTGACAGTTTCCTGTCGCTTTTTTCGCTTGCCCTTGACAGCATAACGCACCGCAAGCTCCGCTCGTTTTTGACGATGCTTGGCATCTTCATAGGCGTTGCCTCGGTGGTCGCCCTGATTGCGCTGGGCCAGGGGCTTTCGGAGTCCATCAACGGCGAGTTCCAAAAAATCGGGGTCGACAAGCTCTCAGTCACCCCGGGAGGCAGCGCGATATCCGCAATGTATGCGTCAAGCAAGCTGACTGAGCGCGACTTTGCAGCGGTAAAGCGCGTCAACGGCGTGGATTCCGCCGGGTTCATGATTACCCAGTCTATGCAGGTCCAGCACGGCGACAAGAAGACGTTTGCGATGGTCAGCGGCATACCAACCGCAAGCGACGAGGCGGGGCCGGTCGAGGAGTTCATGGGAATCGAGGTGGAAAAGGGCAGGGGCCTCAACGCCAACGACAATTACAAAGCACTCATCGGCGCCAGGCTTGCGACCGAGAACATATTCGGCCACGAGCTCAAGCTCAACGACGTCGTGGTGATAAACAACACCGAGTTCCGCGTAGTGGGCATCCTCAAGAAGGTGGGAAACCCGACGGTTGACGGCGCGTTCATGATTCCCGGCGACGCGGCAAAGGAGGTAATGGGCACAAGCCAGTACAGCAGGTTCGTGCTCAAGCTCTCCGCAGGAATCGTCCCAAGCGAGCTGCGTGACGATGTGGAGAAGGCGCTGCGCCAGTCGCGGGGCGTGACCAAGAAGACGCAGGACTTCCAGGTCAGCACCTCCGAGCAGCTGCTTGAGAGCTTCAACACGATATTCGGCGTGGTGCAGGCAATCATAATCGGCATAGCCGCAATATCGCTCCTTGTCGGCGCAATAGGCATCATGAACACGATGTACACCGCGGTGCTTGAGCGCACCAAGGAAATCGGGATAATGAAGGCGGTTGGCGCGAAGAACTCCGAGATAATGCTCCTGTTCCTCATCGAGTCAGGGCTGCTTGGGCTTGTGGGTGGGATAATCGGCGTAATCCTGGGCTTCATAATGGGCAAGGCGGCCGAAGTAATAGCGGGCCAGGCCCTCGGCACCGACCTTCTGAAGCTGTACTTCCCGCCGGAACTGATAATAGGCGCCCTGGCGTTCTCGTTCATCATAGGCGCGCTGTCCGGAATGGTGCCTGCGAGGCAGGCTTCGCACCTGCGGCCGGTTGACGCGCTGCGTTACGAGTGAAAATTCATGCCACACAAGCTGTTCGGGTTCAAGGTCTCCTTCCAGGGCCCAAAGGACTTCTCACCATCCGAAAGCGTGATACTCTGGCCGGCAAAGGCCGACATGGCGATACTGGGCAGGAGCGCAAAGGCCACCTCGCACAGGCTCTGGAGGCGCGCGCAGAAGGCCACGCCTGCAAGCGTCAGGTTCTCGCCGCACTCGTATTCGCACTCGCTTTCAGTGATGGTTTCCGCGCTGATGCACGCATTCCTGCAAAAGCAGCCAAAGTCCTCCGACGGCGGAAGGCTCTACAGGTTCTTTTCAGACGAGCGCGCTGCTGAACGCGCGATATCGCTGGTGCGCAAGCCCCTCACCCAGTCGGTGTCATTCTACGCAGTTGACCTGCACGCGCTTCCTTCGCAGTACGACGTTGCGCTCCTCCTGGTGCGCTCGCGCTCGGCAACAGGGATAGACGAAGTCTTTGCGGTGCCGCTGGTGTTCGGGTTTGAGAACGTAGTGCTGGACCCGGCAATCCGCGGCGGGGTGCGCTTCCAAAGCGCCCTGCCCTCTTCGGCGTGCAAGGTCACGGGTTCGATGCGGCTCTCAATCGGCGAAAGCAGGCTCCTGCTGACGCCTATTTTTGAGGAAAATTAAAAAGCGGGCGGCAAAATATTTTTGCCACCAAAACCAGTTTCTTGTTTATTTGCCCAGTGCGCCCTATCGGAGCACTGAAAGCGGGATTGCGTTCTTCTCAAACTCAAGCTTTGCAAGCACAAGCGAGTTGATGGTGTTGAGGTTGTTCTTGACAAGGCAGGGGGCTCCCATTGCAAGCTGCAGTGCGCGCGCGCCGACTACCCTTGCGACTTCGTACTTGGTCATGTCCTTGAACTTCACGGTTGCGGCTGGCATTGAAAAGTTGCACCTCTGGTGGAAAATAAAAAAGTCCGCCGGCAGAAAGCGTTTCTCCGGTCTATCTTTTGGGCTGTTCAAAGCATTAAATACTTTCCAACGGTTGCTTTTTGGGAGTTTGGGCATTAATGGCATCCGACATCGCAAAAAACATACGGGCGCACCTGCGGAAAGCGGCGGACCCGAAGTTTGTGGAAAAGTCGCGGCGCTTCTTCACCGAGCCCGTGCGTCCCCTCGGGGTCCCGATGTACGGCTGCACGCGCGCAGTTGCTGATGCGGTTGTGAAGGCAAAGGCCTCGGGAAATCCGATTACTCCGGAAGACACCAAGGCCGCTGCCAAGGACCTTTACTCCAGCGGAATCCTTGAGGAGCAGTTCTGCGCAAACATCCTTCTTGCAAGGATGCAGAAAAGTTTTGGGGAAAAGGACCTGGCGTTCTTTGAGTCCATCATCCCGGCTTACGTTGACAACTGGGCGTGCTGCGACGGTCTCTGTTCGATTATGGGCAAGCTCTACGAGCGCTACCCGCAGCAGGCGCAAAAGCTCTCTTCATGGACCAAATCCAAGAACCGGTGGGTAAGGCGCGCGTCAGTCGTGTGCCTAGTGGTGCAAGTCAGGCGCGGGCTTTTCATAGATTTGGTGTACGCAAACGTTTCCGCGATGCTTTACGATTCCGACGACCTTGTCAGGAAAGCAAACGGGTGGGCGCTGAGGCAGGCCGGGAAATTTGATGAAAAACGCCTGGTGGCTTTCCTTGAAAGGCACGCGGACATGCCTGCAATCACCCTTTCCTATGCGATGGAAAAGCTTGATGACCGTACAAGAAAGGCAATCCGCTCCAGGCGGCCTGCTGGAAAAAAGATTTAGGCAAACAATACTCTTATGAGCGAGGGAAAACAATTTTTTGTTGAGGGTGCAGGAAATGGACGTCTTCACAGTCATTCTGGTAGTTGCAGTGGCAGTCATGGCCCTGCTTGCGCACTACTACAACTCTTTTGTGCGCATGAGAAACAAGATGGACAACACCTGGGCGCAGATTGATGTCCAGCTCAAGCGCAGGTACGACCTCATCCCGAACCTGGTGTCAGTTGTCAAGGCGGTTGCAAAGCAGGAAAAGTCCCTGTTCCTTTCGGTTGCAGCCGCAAGGGCCGCATTTGCAAAGGCAAAGGGAGTGTCCGCAAAGGCGGCTGCCGACGCGTTGATGGACGGCGCAGTCAAGGGGCTCTTTGCAGTTGCCGAGGCGTACCCAAAGATGCGCTCAAGCGAGAACTTCCTTTCGCTGCAGGAGGAGCTTGCAAAGACCGAGGGCAAGATTGCGTTCGCGCGCCAGTTCTACAACGACGCCGTTTTGGAGTACAATACTTTCGTCGAGTCATTCCCCTCGAACGTGGTCGCAACCGCCCTTGGCTTTTCCAAGCGCGAGTACTTCCAGGCAGAGGACGCGGCGCGGCCGGGAATCCGGATGAAGCTGTAACTGCAAGAGGTTATGTTTTTTGGACCGGCGACTTTTCATTCCAGCATTGTTCGTCCTGCTTGTCACCTCCGCGTCGTTTTGCGGCGCAAAAGGCTTTGAGTTCTCGCAAGTAACCGTGGATTATACCGTCTGCCCGGACGGGTCGATCAACGTGTCCGAGGCCCTGACCTTTGACTTTGCCGGAAGCTTCTCATACGCCTACCGCAACCTCGTTTCCGGAAGCTGGGCGTATTCCGACGAGGCGGTCTTTGAGCAGCAGCCCGACGGCTCGCTTTCACCCGCAGCATTCACAAAGTCCTCGGACGGCGCCACCCGCATCGAGTGGCAGTTTGCAGCCGCAAACCAGAACAAGACCTTCGTGATACGCTACAGGATAAGCAACGCGATAAACTCCTACGACGACAGCTTGGAGCTTTACTGGAAGGCGTGGGACCCGCAGTGGGATGCACCTGTGCATCACCTTTCGGGCAAGGTGCATTTCCCAAGGCCGCTGTATTCCGGCTCGAAGGCGTGGCTGCACCCCAACCTGGACGCCAACTACTCGCTTGAAGGCGACCTCCTGTCTTTCGAGGTGCGCGACATCCCTGCGTACACTTTCTTTGAGTTCCGCGTGCTGTTCAACAAGGAGGCCCTGGGTTCCTCGAACGCGATTTTGGCAGTCAACACGATTTCCGGAAACGGGGTTGAGAAGATTGAGGCGCAGGAGCGCGGGTTCGTGGTCACATCAAAGCAGAGCGCAGAGTCCAAGGCGCTGATGTCCGGCCTCATGCTCCCGCTTGCAGCTCTTGCGGTCATCGCCCTGTTTGCGTTCTACGCGTATTCCTACTACTCGTTCGGCGTTGAGACGCGCCGCCGCCACATAGTCCCGTCGCAGGACATCCCAAGCGAAATGAGGCCGTGGCACGTGGAGTACGCCACGACGCACCGCGTGACAAGCAAGAGCATGGCTGCAACAGTTCTTGACTTGGCGCGCCGCGGGCACATCGAAATCACCAAGGAAAGAAAGAAGGGATTCCTTGCTTTTGGCGACGACTTCCGGCTTGAGCGCACCAAGGGGAAAGGCAAGCTTGACGAGTTCGACAAGCTGCTTTTGGAGGAACTCTTCAAGGAAGAGCCCAAGGGAATCCTTCGCGGGATTTTTGGAAGGAAAAGCGAGCGAAAGGCCGCAGCCAGTTCGCTTCGGGACAGCGTCACGCTGAGCCAGGTCGCAACTGCCCACCGCCAGGACGCCGAGTCGATGCTCCAGAAGTGGACGAGCCTTGCTGAGTTGCAGACCGAGGGGGAGGAGGGGCTTTGCAGGAAGTACCTCGACCTTGCTGGCCCGCGGTTCTTCTACTGGGCGGCATCTGTTGTCGTGGTTGCCTGCACGGCCGCAGTCTCTGCGCTTGCGGCACTGGCCAACCTGACGTTCGAGCCGGTGCTTCCGGTGGTATTTTCAGCGCTTTCACTCATCGGCATCGGCACAGTCATATGGTCGCACCCGTCGCGCTGCAAGGCCCACGGCGCAACGCGCCAGAAGTGGGTGTTTGCCGCAAGCATCCTGCTGCTTTCAATGGCATCCTTCACCGCAGCCGTGTCAACCTACGTGTTCGAGGCGTTCATCCTGTTCGCCGTGGTGTTTGCCGGTCTTTTGCTGTTCCTTTTGAACTACCTGCGGCCGTTTTCGCTGCCGCGCTTCACCGAAGACGGCGAGCGCGTGCACGTTGAGTGGATGGGGCTCAAGAAGTTCCTCGACCAGATGGGCAACTTCAAGGAGAAGCTTCCGACCGAAATCGTGCTCTGGGAGCAGTACCTCGTCTACGCCACGGTGTTTGGGAACGCGGACAAAGTCGAGGCCGCAATGTCAGCACTCAAGGTCGTGCCAGCGCGCTACCACGGCTTTGCGTACGTGGCATCTTCGCAGGCATTCTCCTCCTCGTTCTCGTCAAGCTTCTCAGCAGCATCCGCAGCCTCAGTGTCCGGCTCCGCCTCGGCAGGCGGCGGTGGAGGCGGAGGTGGCGGCGGTGGAGGCGCAGGCTAAATGCCTAATCGTGCGCCAATATTCTTTTTTTAGAAAAAGTAAGGGTTGGGCGGCAAGTGCCGCGCCCCCCAAAAATAAACGAACCCTAGACCACTTCAAGGGTGCCGAACTTGCCAAGCGTGAGCTGTGACTTGTCCTGCCAGGTGTTGACGTAGCCCTTGGTTATCTTTATCTTGTTGCCAACAGCGACCTCGTCGATTTTTTCGTTCCAAAGCACGAGCGCGATGGTTCCCGAGTCGTCTTTGATGATGACGTTTGCCACGCGGAGCTTGCGTCCCATCTTGTCGATTTCGCGGGGCGCCTCGATGTCCACTACCTCTGCTTCGAGGTCCACATTGCCTGTTCCCGGGCTGAGTTCTGAAATCTTCATCCTTATCACCTGCTTTCAAAAGAAGCGCTTTCTGCCGCACCGCGGCACTTATTTTTTGAAATGCCGGGGCTTATAAAACCAAGATACGCCTTTGTTTTGATATGCCAAAGTTCAACCGCGGCTCCGGAAAGCGGCCGCGTACGGGGAACGTCCTTTTCAAAAGCAGGTCTCGTGGAGGAAGGCGGCCGGAGGACTCCCGGCAAGCCGGGGACTTCTACGCAAGCGGTGAAGGGGACGCCCACCGCGACAAGAATGCCATTCGGAATATACAGGGGAAAATCACCCTGCGGGCGCTTGAGCTTCTGGCAGTCTCCCCTCCTGCAAAGCTATTGGATGCCGGCTGCGGCTCCGGCTTTTCGAGCCGGATTGCGAAGGAGGTCGGATTCAACGTTTCAGGCTTTGACCTTGACAAGAAAATGGTCGCTGCTGCGAAAAAAGCCGGCGTGGACGCAAAGGTCGGAAACCTCACCAACATTCCCTTCGAAGCAAAGGCCTTCGATGCGGCGATTTCAATATCCGCACTCCAGTGGCTTGGCGCAGGAAAGCCCCCAAAGGCGGCTTTCGAGGAGTATTTCAAGGCCGCAAAGGAATTTGGACGCGTCCTCAAGCCCGCTGGCCGCGCAGCCATACAGTTCTATCCCCGTGACGAGGACGAGGCGTTCTGCGCGGGCAGGGCGTTCCGAAAAGCGGGGTTTGCGGTGACGCTGCAGGTTGACCATGCCGACAACCCCCTCCGGCGCAAGCTATTTATCGTGGCGGCAAAAGGAAAAGGTTAGATTAGTAGCGTGATGTTGACCATGGAAGAACGCATCCCGGGCAAACGCCGGCCCATACCCGCATACTTTTCAGACGTGTCGGACGCTTTGCACGCCTACGGCACATCCGCTCTGGGCAGCCGGCAGAATGAGGCCCTGAACGAGTCGCGGGTTAAAGCGGCCCACCATTTTCGGGATATCCTGGGGGTTATGGACAAGCGTCCCCTGTCCTTTTCGGAGCAGGCCGACATACGGAATTTTGTGGGCGCGACAGTCGGGCATTTGTCATTGATGCCTGCAGGCACAGCAGTTGGCCGGCGCATCGCGGGCCAAAACAAGCCCATAGTCGACTTCCATTCCGCGGTGATGAAAAACCTGGACAAGGGCGTGCCGTGGTCGGAGAGCGGGGAACGGTTGAATGGTTTATTCGACAAGGCCGCGGACCGCTTTTCAGACCTGATGGGCAAACACCGGCCTTTGGGCTATCTTGACGCGGTCGCTTTCCGGCAACACGCGGAAGCAGTCATCGGGCTGAACTTGCTGATGCATGGCCGGCACCTGCAACCGGGGAAAACAGCGCCTTTGTAGGCGTTCAAATCGCCTAAAAAACCCTTCGCTTTTCCCTCGTAAACGCGAGGTTTGGTTCCAGCTTAAAAACTATTGGAAGCTACATATATCCAGTGCAAGTTTTGGCGCACTTTTTAGGGTATTTTAGAGGGATTTTTCATGGCCGCTGAAGATGAAATGACCACTGTAGACGCCGTCGCGCAGGAAGCCGCAGCCGAAGTCGTTGAAGGCGAGGAGGCCGAGGACGCGGAGTCGCCGTCGCTGCCTTTTCCTAACGCGCGCGTAGTCAAAATCATCAAGGAAAACCTCAAGCGCGAGCACCAGATAAAGCGCGATGTCAAAGTCGGCGCAAACGAGCTTGCAGGCCAGATCATAGCGGACGTCGCCCAGAGCATGGACAACGAGGAGTACTTCACCCTCTCAATCGAGCACTTCAACAAGGCGGCACGCAAGTACCGCGAGATTCACCTGAACCAGAAGCGCATCATGCGCATCAAGAAGGTGCTTGAGAAGCAGCGCGCTGAAATCGACGAAATCATCGCAGAAATCGAGCTTGAGCAGCCCGGCGCGATGAACACCCACGCGCCGTCAAACGGCCAGCAGACGGCCTAGTTTTTTCTTTTTTTCCCATTTACTTTTTATCAAGTGTGTCCTCATGTCCGAAGAACCTGTTGTTGCGCCGGATGCCGTTGCGCCAGTGGCAGCGGAAGCAAAACCGGCTGCTGAAACGCCAAAGCCAGCAGCGGAAACGCCAGCAGTTGTGCCAGAGGCAGTTGTGGGAACTCCCGCAGTTGCTCCCGTAGCCCCCACTGCGGTTGCAACGCCGGACATCGAGGCAATACGCGAAAAGAGGCAGCTGTCGCAAAAGCAGGTCTCCGAGCTGGTCACGCAGAACCGCTCAAACATCGCACGCTTCAAGGACCTCTCGTCAAAAATCAAGCTGGAGAAGCAGCGCCGCGACGAGCTGAACGCAAAGACCAAGGACCTGCGCGCCAAGCGCCACGAGATGATTGAAAAAATCAAGGAAGCCCGCGCAAAGCTCAATGCCGTTCTTGACGAGGTGCAGAAGATTCCGGCAGGCCCGAATGCCGAGCAGCTCAAGGCCGAGATTGATTCTCTCGAGTGGTCGCTTTCAACAGTTGCGCGCTCCGCAAAGGCCGAAAAAGAGCTTTCAAAGAAGATCCGCGAACTGGAAAAGCAGCTCCCGCTTGCTGTAAAGAAAGTCGACGCTTCAGGCGCAATCAGGGCTCTGCGCACCGAAATCCGCACCCTTGAGGAGCCGCTTGAGGCGCTTGACAAGGAGCTCAAGCCGGCGCTTGAGGAGGCCAACGGCCACCACCACAAGCTCATCTCATACTACAAGGAAGCCGAGCAGCTCTCCAAGTCCATCTCTTACGCGTTCTCCCAGCTTGACATGGCCCGGCTTGAGGCGCAGACCGATTCAAAGGCCTATTTCGAGGCAGTTGGCGCTGTGCGCGAGAAGGAGCAGGGCTACCAGCAGGAGCTGCGCGAGCTTGAGCGGGCAGAGCGCGAGAAGGAGCGCGCGGAGAAGGATGCCGCAAAGAACGCGGTGCAGCAGAAGATTTCCGAGGCCGCAAAGCCCATCTACGAGAAGTTCAAGGCGGGAAAGAAAATATCGACCGACGAGTTCCTGATTTTGCAGGGCTCTGGTCTACTCTGATTTTTAATTAAAACATACCCTTTTCAAGTCATTTCATCATTTGATGAATATGGACGAGCACGAAACTAATGTATGTATTGCAAGTGGCTCGCTGTCTCTCATTGGTTTTTATCTTGCCGCTGTGAGTTATGGCTTGCCTAATAGTGGCAGTATGTTTTCTATCGGTTTTATTATGACTATTCTTGGTATTGCAGGAATTTGGAAACGGGACACGGTTGGTCATGTAATATTTACTGCCTTAGATAATTATTCAAAAAATGTTTCTGAAAAGAAACAATCAAAACGGACACAAATACATCAGACGAATTATAATTATGGTCCGACGCAAAACGTAATTTCAACGGATGAAAGTAAGGTTAATGCAAAGATAACTGAGAAGAAGGGTTAGCTTATTTTTTCTTGAAGTTCTTTTTTTCCAGTAGGGCAAACGTCCCTCAGCGGGCACTCCCTGCACTTTGGCCCGATTGGCCTGCACACGGTCTGGCCGAGGCGGACAAAATACTCGTTGACCAGAACCCAGTCTTTCCTTTCAAAGACTTTTTCCAGCTCGCCTTCCGTTTCTTCGGGCGTTTTGGCAGATGACAATCCCAGTCTTCCTGAAATCCTGAAAACGTGCGTGTCAACCGGTATTGCGGGCATGCCGAAGCCGTACACGAGCACGCACCCCGCGGTCTTGGGCCCGACTCCGGGCAAAGCCTCAAGCAGTTCCCGCGAGTTAGGCACTACTCCGCCGTATTCTTCGACCAGTATTTTGCAGACTTGCTTGATTTCGCGCGCCTTCTGGTTGTAAAACCCGGCTGCGCGGACCAACTTGGCGATGTCCTTTTCCTTTGCCCCTGCGATTTTCTTCGCAGTGGGGTACTTTGCAAAAAGCTTCCCGCTTGCGATGTCGGTGTTCTCGTCGCGAGTTCGCTGGGAGAGTATTGTCGAGACCAGCACTTCGAACGGGCCGTAGGCCGACTTCTGGCCAAGGAATGTCTTTCCTTTCAGGAATTTTGAAAGCCTTGCGATGGCCGCGCTTGCCAGCTTCTGCTTTTGCCGCTTTTCCATTGAAATATAACCCGCAGCTGCCAAATTAAACCGGAGCAGTACCATGAAAAGGCGATTCGGGCTTGCGGTTGTCGGCGGCACGTTCGACCACTTCCACAAGGGTCACGAGGCCATCCTTTCCAAGGCGTTCGAAGTTGCGGACCGGGTGCTTGTGGGCGTTACCGATGACAAGATGGCCAGAATGAAGCCGTTTTCCGCATCAGTCGAGCCTTTTTCAAAAAGAAAGCGCGCGGTTGCGGGCTTCATTGCCAAAAACAACCTGTCCGGCAGCGCGAAAATAACCAAGATTCACGACGCGTTTGGCCCTGCTGCGATTTGGAAAAAAGCAGGTGCAATAGTAGTCACAAAAGACACGGTCCGCGGGGCAAGGGCAATCAACGCTGCAAGAAAGAATGCCGGGTTGCCGCAGGCAAAAATCATCGCCTGTCCTTTTGTCAAGGCAGAGGACAACCGGCGGATATCTTCGTCAAGCATCCGGCTAGGCCAGATGGATGCGTATGGAAAGGTATTCTTGAAACGCTCTTCTTTGCCTCGCAAGTACCTTTTGACAAAACAAGCGGCATCCAGGCTGAAGCGGCCTTTTGGCCATCTGTTTGCCGAGCCCAACGCTGCAAGAAAAGCAGCTGCCTGGGCTTGCAAGGCAGCAGTGATGGTTGCCGTTGTAGGGGATGTGTCGTTTCGCAGCCTGTCAAAAATAGGCGTCGCCCCGGATTTGGCAATAATTGACGGGAAGACCCTTCGCAATGCAACCGGGCTTCCAAGAGGGTTTGCGCTCCGGGCGGCCAACGTCTCCAACCCCCAAGGCCAGGTTACCCGCCAGCTTATTCTTTTGATAAAAAAAGCAGCACTCGACACTGCCTTGGGGAAAGCCGCGAGGCCGATTCTAGTATTCGGGGAGGAGGACCTGGCAGTCCTTCCGGCAATACTTGCGCTCCCACTAGGCTCGGTAGTGCTTTACGGACAGCCAAAAAAGGGAGTCGTTGCTGTTGCTGTTGATGAGAAGTCAAAGGCAAAAGCCGCGGGGCTGCTGGCCCGCTTCAATACTTCCGCCTGACTTTTGCCTCAGGCCGCGCGCTTCCAATCCGTTCCAGTCGGCTTGTCCGCAAGTATGATTCCCTTCCGGTTCAGCGAGTCGCGGATTTTGTCTGCTGCTGCGTAGTCCCCGGCCTTCTTTGCTGCATCTCGCAGTGCGATGAGCTCCGCGACTTCGGCGTCCGACATTTCCACCTTGGATTCCTTCGCGTCGAAAATCCCGAGCACGCCGTTGGCGAGTTTTTCGAAAGTGCCGGAAAGGAAAGCAAACGACCCCCTCGACACGCCCTTTTCGGTCGCCAGCCGGTATGCGAGGTCCTTCAGTTCGAAAAGCGCGGCAAGCGCAAGCGGGGTGTTGAAGTCGTCGTCCATAGCTTCCTCGAACTTTTCAGCTATTGCGTGGGCGTCCGCCTTTACTGCAAAGTCCGAAGCCGCTTTTTCCGGCCGCGTCTTGCCCTTTGCCTCGTGCGCAAGAAGCGCCCGGGTGTCCGCCAGTTTCTGCAGCGTCGGCCTCAGCTCCTCGATCCGTTCAGGCGAGGCGTCTATGGGGCTCCTGTAGTGCGTTGAGATGTAAAAGAGGCGTACGAGCCTCGCGCCATGCTTTTCAATCGCATCGCGCAGCGTGACGAAGTTGCCAAGCGACTTTGCCATCTTGTCCGTTCCGACAACCACGAACCCGTTGTGCAGCCAGTAATTGGCGAAAGGCTTTCCGGTTGCAGCCTCGGACTGCGCAATCTCGTCCTCGTGGTGCGGGAATACCAAGTCCTGGCCGCCGCCGTGGATGTCAAGCGTGTCCCCTATGTGCTTTGTGCTCATTGCCGAGCACTCTATGTGCCAGCCAGGCCTGCCCTTTCCCCACGGCGAGTCCCAGCAGGGCTCCCCTGGCTTTGCTCTCTTCCAAAGCGCGAAGTCGCCTGAGGCCTTCTTGCGCTCGTCTACCCCGACCCGCGCGCCAGCCCTGAGGGTCTCGGGGTCCTGGCCGGACAGCTTGCCGTAGGGGACGAACCTTCCGACTTCGAAATAGACGTCCTTGCCGCTGCCGTGCTCGCCCTGCACCGCGTAGGCGTAGCCGTTCCTTGCGAGGCGTTCGACGAACCTGATTATTTCGGGGATGTGCTGCGTCACAAGCGGGTATTCGTCGGCGCGCATTATTCCAAGGCCGTCCATGTCCGCGAAGTACTCGTCCGAGAACTTTTTGGACAGGGCAAACGGGTCCTGGCTTGCCTCCTGGCCGCGCTTGATTATCTTGTCATCGATGTCGGTGAAGTTCTGGACGTACCTGACTTTGTATCCTTTGTGCGCAAGGTACCTGCGGATGACGTCGAAACTGGTGTAGCACCTGCCGTGGCCGAGGTGGCAGTAGTCGTAGGGCGTGATGCCGCACACGTACATTCCCACCCTTCCCTCGTGCAGGGGGACGAACTTTTTCTTGCCTTTTGAAAGGGTGTCAAATACTGCCAGGGCCATGTTGCTGTCACGTTCCAATTGCATAGTTTCCGTTTTCCTTAAGCAGAGGGAGGGAGTCGAACCCTCTTAAATCGCTTTGCAGGCGATTGCGTAGCCGTTCCGCCACCTCCGCATACAGTATGCTCTATCGCGGAGCGTATTCAATGGTTTTGTTTTGCCGGCAACCCGGCGCAGCGCCCGCCGCCTTTGGAAGGGCGCTTTTTTGTACGGCCGGCTAGCGCGGCCGTGGGAACTAGTGACAACAGAAGAAGTCCGATGCGGTGACGGTTTTGGTCATCATGACTGTTTTGCCTTCGTTTCTTTTATTTGCTTTCCTTTGCTTGCGGCTTCCGGTCTTTTCCTTTGAGCTTACATCAAAAGCAGGCCGAACACCAAAAGCAGGATTATGTAGTAGAACAGCTGGTCGAAGTTGTCCCCGCGCACGAAGATGTCAAAGAAAGTGATCGGGTCGGACATCTCCTTCTGCTCTGCAAACCAGGTCTTGTCCCCGCCTCCAAGTATCACCTTGGACTCGCGCGTGAAGCGGAACTGCGCCTGAGACTCTCCCTTGATGTGCGACATTGTATCAACTTAGCAATAGTAACAAATGCTTAAAGCGACTTTTATTCCTTTCGAAGCCTGCAAAACTTCGGCTTTTGCCGAACGAGTGGGCCAACCGCGGCTTTCATTTTTTTGCCACGTACTGGAAAAAGTCCGCGTCCCTGTCGTGGCCTTTCCTGAAGTCGGAGTACTGCTTGACGCCTGCAAACCCGGCCTGACGAATCAGCGAAAGGAGTTCGCCGTCCTTGAAGGGATACACGCAAAGGCATCCTGCCCGGCCGTCTTGGTGGGCAATCTTTAGCACCACCTTTCCTTGTTCTATTTCAACAGGGGTACACCTTACGTTCTTTCCGCAATAGACGTATTTTCCGGAATACCTGAAGTCGCCCTTCAGTATTTTTTCCTTCTCGGAAAGCATGTTCCCATAGTTACGCTCGTCAATAATCAGGATTCCATCGGGCTGCAGCACGTTTTTGAATGCAGAAAGCGCGCGCAGCCGATTCTGCTTTTTGAAAAGGTGCGTGAACGAGTTTCCCTGCAGTATTATCGCGTCAAAAAAGTCGCGTTCGAACTTTTCGTCAAACTCGCGCCAGTCGTAGCTGGTGACCTTAAGCTGCACTTTTTTTCCTGCCGCGTTTTCAAGCGCTTTTTTTGCAAATACTGCGTCGATTTCGTTGCTTGTAACGTCAAAGCCCTGTTGGAGGAGGTAAATGGAGTCGCAGCCCGTGCCAAGGCTTGCGTCAAGGATTTTCCTGCAGCCGCTTGCCTTCAGCGTATTGGCAAGAAAACCATCCTCGCCCTGGCGGCGCCTGTCCCAATCGATGTATTCGTCCCAAAAGTCTACGAGGGCCTGTGAGTATTCTTCGCGTTCAGAAGCATTTGCCACAAAATCAACTTTACTTCCCCGACTTATCCGAGGGCCTTCTCATACTCTTTCTTCATCGCAAGCGCATCCGCCTCTATGTTCGGCGACTCCGAAATTATCGTCCCCGAGCACTTGTTGTCAGCAAGGCTCTGCGCAAGAAGCGAAAAGTCCGGCGACTTGGAGCCGATTGTGAGGTGCCTAATCTCGCCCTTTATCGAATACTGTATTCCCGCGAAGTGGCAGTGGAGTTGTCGGGTTCCTTGCTTTCCAACCAAGCTTTCCACTGTCTCAAATATCCTGTCAAAATCCGTCTTTTCCTTCAACGCGCCGTTTGCCCTGGCGTGTAAGTGGGCGAAATCAACAGTGGGTTTGAACCTCTCAAACCCGATTTCGGATGCAAGCGTGTAAAGCTCCTCAAGATTCCCAAAGGCGCTGGGCCTTCCAGTTGTTTCCGGTGCAACGATTGCCTTGCGGATGCCTTCCTTTTTCATCGAGTCCAGCACGTCCAGGTAGCCTTCCTTGACCAGTTCGTAGGCTTTCTTTTTTTCCAGTTTTCCGTAATACCCGGAGTGCACGACTACCCTGCCGCCGCCTGCGCTTTCCAGTATCCTTGCGGTGTCGAGTATGCGCACCTTGCTTGCGGCGACCTTCTCGGGCTCGTCCGAGCAGAGGTTGATGTAATATGGCGCGTGCGCTGAAAGGACAACATTGTTTTCTTTTGCGGCTTTTGCACACTCAACGGCCTTCTCCTTTGCCATCCTTGCTGAGTGCACGAACTCAAACTCGAAAGCATCAAGCCCAAGCTTGCGCACGAACGCAATTCCCGCAAGCGAGTCGCGCTCTGGGCAGGAGAGGGGAATCCCGGCAGTGCCAAAAATCATTGCCACGCAAAGAGTTGATTTGGAAGGGTTAATAGGATTAAGCCACCAAGTAGTTTTTGGCCCGCAGCGCTTTCGGGCCGCAAAGGCGATGATCATGGCAACCGTCACTTACCTTGGCCACTCCGGGTTCCGGGTGGAGCTTGAGGGCAAGATACTGTACTTCGACCCGTGGTTCGACCCCAGGCCGAGGAACGCGGAGAGGGTGGTGCCGCCCGCGATAAGCGCGGAGAAAATCAAGAAGGCCGACGCGATATTCGTCTCAAGCCCGGCTTTCGACCACTTCGACCAGCACGACGTCTCAATAATCGCCGACGGAACCTACGCGCACGTGGTCGCGCCCGAGGAGGTGCTTTCGCGGCTTGACCTGCAGGACAAGTTCAAGATGTCCGCAACCGTCGGCGACGACTTCGAGTTCTACGGAATGCACATCAAGGTGCTTCCTGTTCGCAACAACGTCCCCGGCTCGGTTGGCTACATCGTAAGCTGCGGCGGCAAGAGCGTCTACTTCTCAGGCGACACCTACGACTTCTACGCGCTTTCAAACGTCGAGGCGGACCTTGCTCTTGTGCCAATCGGAGGCACGCAGACCATGGACATAATCTCCGCGGTGAGCGCAGTGAAGAAGATGCGCGTAAAGTACGTCATCCCCTGCCACTACGACACGTTCTCAAGGATCAAGGCGGACCCGTACGACTTTGCAAAGCGCATAACGCAGGATACCAAGGCCCGGGCGGTTGTGCTTGAGGTTGGCCAGACTGCGCGCTTTTAGGCGTTGCGGCGATTAGGAGTTTTTTTAAGACCCGGCATGCCCTATTAGTCTAGCAAATCCTACTATAGCACAAACAACAGGTGAAACGCATATGATTACACACGGAAGGATAGTCGAAGTCAAGGCGGCCAAGAAAAAGGACGGCAACGTCACCGGCATGTCGGTAAACGTCGGCGTCGACAGCGTGGCATCCGAAGGCAACCAGGTCAAGGTCGCCTACAGCTACGACATTTCCTACCAGCAGGACATCGCAAGCATGACCATCAAGGGCGAGCTGTTCGCGGATGCGAACTCCGACCTGGGAAAGAAGCTCCTTGAAGGGTGGAAGAAGAACAAGCAGCTCTCGCCCGAAGTCGCCGAGGAGGTAATCACCGCGCTCACCTATGCAGGAAGCAGCGTGGGGACGCTGCTTGCGTTTGCAATCAACATCAACGCGCCCATCAACGTGCCGCGCGCAAAGGTCGGGCCGGCCGGCCAGGGCCCCAAGGCAGGCTAACCCGGTGTTTTGGCAGTATTGTACCCCGATGCCCACTCGCGCAAGCCAGGTTCCGGTTCTGCAGGGAAAACCGTTGGCAACGCAAATCCAGGCGCTGCAGGACAAGGCGCTTGAGTTCTTGCGTGAAAATGGCCTGCCAAAGCCCTCGGACGCGTCCAAGCTTGCCGGAATCCTAAAAGATATGAACACTCAGGAAAAGTGATTTCATGGCCACAGTTCCTATGTTGAACCAAAACCAGGTGCGCCGGGTGGTGCGGCGGTTTGCAAGGCTGCACCGGCTGGAAGGCCAAAGCGGCGCAAGTTCACTGGCCCGGCTGTCAAGCCACGCGCGCTACTCCCGTGATTACGCTTCGTTTCTAAACAACCACTATTTTTCCCAATTTGGCAAGCCGAAAACGGGCGCGCACGGGGAAGCGGCAAAGAGGTTCTTTTCCGCGGCAAAACTGGGCTCCTACGTGCCACACGAAAACGTTCCCGGTGCTGGAGGTCACGAGGCAAACTTTGCCATCGCGATAAAGAATGCGAACCTTATGCGGAAAGAGATTGGTGTGCGCTACCCGTCAAGGCGCCCTATCGGCGTCCGTGCAAAAAAGCGCATCTCAAAGCGCAGCTAGTTTTCCAAAAAATCAAGAATCAGGTTAAGAGGGGCAAAAAATAGCCCCTACAACCGAAATGGAACGTGTGTATTTTATCCGAACAGGCTCGCGAGTCCCGCTGCAGCCTCCTCTTCCTTCTTCTCCTCGGAGACTTCGGCCTTCTTCTCTTCCTTCTTGGCCTCTCCTGCGGGTGCGGCTGGTGCTGCTGCGAAAGCTGCCTGCTTGATTGCGTCCTCGATGTTCACGCCCTCGAGCGCTGCAACGAGTGCCTTGATCTTTGCGGGCTCCTCGGTGACTCCAGCTGCAACAAGGACCTTCTTTACGTTGTCCTCGCTTATGGGCTGGCCTGCGGCGTGCAGGAGCAATGCGGCATATGCGTCTTTCATTTGCATCTCCTCAATTTGTATCGTAAAAACTTATTTTGTCCTCGTCTTACTGCGCCGGCGTTTCAGGGGCTGCTGGTGCAGCGACCTTGGGCGCTTTGTCCTCAACAACCTTGTTGATTGCAAGCGCCTTTGCCTGTGCTGATGCGAGTATGACTGGTGTTGAATCCTTGTTGTAAATCTCCGCGAACACGCACAGGTTCATGGCCGCCTGGTGGGCCGATGCAAGCTGTGCAATGTAGACCGAGTCGTCGACGTCAAGCACGTCCGCAGAATAGGTCATGTCGCCGGTGTATGCCGACCTCATGGTCATCCCGATTTCGAACGGCTCGATTCCGAGCTTGGTAAGTATCTTTGCAACCGCGTCAGCAATGGGCTCGCCCTTCTTGGCAACCGTTGCGTCGCTTGCGATTACAATCTTGGTTCCCTGTATCTTGGCGTTTATCTTTGCAGCCTTGAGCTCGGTAAGCACCGGGCCTGGCGCAAGCGAAGTCTCGCCGCCGGGGACTACGATGTCTGCGTTTGCAATCATTCCTGTCTTTGCAGGGGCCTTTGCCTTGCTCTGGCGCAGCATCTTTGCAAGCTTGAACGGGTCCTCGTTTGAAAGAAGGAATGCTACTGAGCCGGCCTCGTCGATTGTCTTTGAAAGGGCGTCGAAGCACGGCTTGTTTGCCTTCTCAAGGGCCTTCTTCAGGAGCGTTGCGCGTGTGAGTATGAGTTCTGCCTTTCCGCGGAGCTTCTTCTTGATTGCGTTGTAGTGCTTGGACGGAAGGTTCTGGGTGCTGACTATAGCCACGACCTTGTAAGAGGCAATCTTCTTGGTGATGTCCGCAACGGCCTGTTCCTTCTGCTTCCGGTTGAGTACCATAAAAATCAACTTATGCCGCTACTGCGACGGGCTTGCCCATGGTTGTCTTGATGTAGATTGACTTGATTTTTCCTTCGGTTGTCTTGTGCTTGATGGCATCGATTACCGCAACCGTGTTCTCGGCAACCTGCGCGTCAGTCATTCCCTCGTTCCCTACGAGGCAGTGGACCACCGGGAGGTATTTTCCCTTGGTGCGAAGAGTGACGGAGCGCTTGGCCTTCTCGACTACGTCGGCAAGGTTTGCGTTCGGCATGATTGGCTTGGGCAGCTTGCCCTTGGAACCAAGGACCTGTCCGAGCGACTTGCCAACCGCAGCCATCAGCTGCGTCTGGGACAAAAGCGAGTATTTCAGGAGTTCCTTCTGCTTCTTCTTGTCCGAAGCATAGGATGGAATCTGCTCGCTGCCGATTACGAGTGGCACGAGCTTCTTGATGTCAACTGCCAGCTGGCCGTCCGCAAACACCGCCACCTCTACCGGGCGCGGTGCGTAGGGGAGGGTGACTTCGAGCGTGATGCGGTTTTCGGGCTTGTTGAAGTCGATGTCGCGGAAGTTGATTGCGATGTCGACGCTCTGCTTGAACTTGCGCTTGCCCTTGTTCTCTGCAAGCACTGCAGTAACTGCCTTTGCTACTTTCTCGTTTTCGTAAACCAAGTGTGTTACACCGATGAAAATGATTATTGCCTGCAAAAACCCAAAAGCCAGTTTGATGCCATCGGCTTAAGCCAATGGACGAAAAGAACCAGTCGCTCTGTTGAGCCTTGATTCCCTCCTGCCTAGGGCAGTCCAAACGGGTTTAGCATTTCTGCGGAACAATACAATGAAGGTAATTGTTTATAAAACGTGGGGACGGCGGCAGTCCGGCGTCAAGGCACATAAAAACCCCGGATGCGACGATTACAATATGGCCTCTGAATTCGTCCTTAAACCCATCCTGCTTTCCGCAGTGCTTTTCCTGTGCTTTGTCTGCCTGAGCGGCTGCATCCAGCAAGGCGCCCCCGCAGTTGCGTCTGCAACGCCTTCGCCAACCCCGAATCCCTCGGCCTCCCCTGCCCCTTCCGCTACAGTCAAGGCGCGGCAGGAGGCGGTAAACACCGAGCCCCTCAAGAGCCACTACGAGCCCGGCGAGGTCACGCGGCTTTGCGAGGCCGAGATAAGCAAGGCAAAGGAGCGTCTTGACGCAATCGCTGCAACCCCGGAGGCAATCCAGCAAAGCGCGCTTTTTGACTTCGAGGCAACGATGGCCGACTTTGGAGACGCGGTTGGCCAGCTCATGCTCACCGGCAGCCTCTACCCGGATGCCAACATCTCCGCGGAGGGTTCGGCGTGCGAGGAAAAAGTCGGCCAGTTCGCAGTAGACATATACACCCGAAAGGACATCTACGACATAATCAAGAAGTTCCCGCCATCAGGAAGCAACGCGCGCAGGCTTTACGACCAGACCGTCGAGGCGTTCGAGATGAACGGCCTGAACCTTCCTGCTGACAAGCTAGCCCAAGTGCGCACGCTAAAGCAGAACCTGTCTGCGCTTGAGGTGAAGTTCGGCACCAACCTCAACTTGGACAAGACAACAATCGAGTTCACCGCAGGGGAGCTTGACGGCGCGCCTGCAGATTTCCTTGGGCGGCTTGAAAAGACCGCGGAAGGAAAGTACGTGGTCACGATGAAGTATCCTGACTACGATGCGGTGATGCTGAACGTAAAAAGCGGCGAGACCCGCAAGAGGATGCGCTTTGCGTTCAACAACCGCGGCTCCCCCGAAGAGAACACCAAGCTTTTGGAGGACGCGGTTCTTTTGCGCCAGCAGATAGCAAGCATCAGCGGCTACGCCTCGTGGGTAGATTACAAGACAAAGACCCGCATGGCAAAGAACGCAAGCAACGTCGAGAGCTTCATCGCAAACCTCAAGCCGGCGATAATCAGCAAGACCAAGTCCGACCTTGACGCGCTGCTTGAGTTCAAAAAAACAATCGAGCCCGGGGCCACGTCAGTCGAGTGGTGGGACGTGGCATACTTGGAAAACCAGATGAAGAAGACCAAGTACGCGCTTGACGAGGACAAAGTCAAGGAGTACTTCCCGCTTGACTCGGCGATGTCCGGCATGTTCTCGCTGTTCTCAACGGTCTTTGGCATCAGCTTCGAGAAAGTCTCGGATGCGAAGGTCTGGCACAAGGACGTGCTCCTTTACAGCGTCTCCGACGGAAAGTCAGGGGAGATACTAGGATACATCTATTTCGACCTGTTCCCGCGCGACGGAAAGTACGGCCACGAGGCGATGAACCCGACCATTTCCGGCAGGGTGGTAAACGGCTCGTACAGCAAGCCTGTTGCGGTGATAATGGCCAACAAGAACCCGGCCTCAAACGGCAAGCCCGCGCTGCTTACGCACAACGAAGTCGTGAATATGTTCCACGAGTTCGGCCACGCGCTGCACTCAACGCTCACCCGCGCGCCGTACGCAAGCCTTTCGGGGTGCAACACCGCCTGGGACTTTGTGGAGACTCCCTCGCAGACCCTCGAGCGCTGGCCGTGGGAAGCGCAGGTAATTGACCTGCTTTCGGGCCACTATGCAACCGGCGAAAAGATGCCCGCGCAGATGCGCGACACGCTGATTGCGCTCCGCGACCTTGACCAGGGATACACCTATTCTTCCCTTCTTGGCCGCGCGGAGTTCGACGTAAGGATGCACGAGGCAAAGGGCCCCGTCAACTCAACGCAGCTGTCCGACCTGGTGATGCAGGAGTACACCGGAATGGCGCCGCAGCAGGGACTGCACTTCACGGCCACTTTCGGCCACGTGATGGGCGGCTACGACGCAGGATACTACAGCTACGCCTGGTCGCGCGTGTACGCAATCGACTGCTTTGCGCAGTTTGAAAAGGACGGCCTGTTCAACGCGACAACAGGTGCGAAGTTCCGCACGTGGATACTTGAGAAGGGCGACATGCAGGACGGCGACAAGCTCCTTGAAGGGTTCCTCGGAAGGCCGGCAAACACCGACGCGTTCTACAAGACGCTGAACATGACTGCTGGAGTAAAGTAGGTTGAGGAATTCAAAGGTACGGCTTCAGGCTTTCCCTTGAAAGCCTCACCCTCGGCTCCCAGCCAAAGGTCTCCCGCGCCTTCCTGCAGTCGAACTCGCGGCTGTCGGAAAGCGTGAGGATATTCTCAACAGTCATAGATGGTTTCTTTCCAAGAAGGGCAAGTGCCGCGTTGCGCACCTGCAGCGCCCGGATTGCAAATTCCTTTGAGATGTGCTGCGTGGGTGCCGGCACGCCGAGCGCGTGCGCAACTATTTCATAGGTCTCCTTTTGCGTGTGCGCCTTGCCTGAGAAGTAGAACGTGCCGCTTCGCACCAGCGGGTTTGCAATCACCGCCCCTATTGCCGAGATTGCGTCATCGGCATTGATGAACGAAATCTTGTTGTTCCCGGTTCCGATGATTTGCAGTTTTCCTGTTTTTGCCATCGAAAGGACTTTTGCAAACCCTTCGGTGAAGCCCTCGCCGTACAATATTGGGAAACGCACGATGACGTGCGCGGCGCCGGACCGCCTTACCGCGTCCTCCGCAAGCGCCTTGCTCTTGCCGTAATTGTTAATCGGGTTTGCTGCGGCGTCCTCGTTGATTGGCGTTGCCGAGTCCTTTCGCGTGACGCTGGTTGAGGATATGAATACAAGCCGCACATCTGCTTTCCTGCACGCCTCAGCAGCGACCTTAGTAGTGTCAACATTTGCCTTGACCATCTCGTCAAGGGTTGCCGAATAGTCGATTTTTGCAGCAAGGTGCACAAAGTCCGAGGCACCCGCGATTTTGTTTGCAAGGCCTTCGGCGTCATCAAGCCGGTCCTTTACTATGGAAAGCGCGGGGTGTGCCTTGCAGAAGCCCTCTCCAATCCTGTTGCAGGCGTGCTTGCGCAGCTCCCACTCCCCTTCGTCATCTCGCACAATCGCAATGACACGGTGCCCTTTGTGCAAGAGCGCCGCGACAAGCAGCTTCCCAAGCCGTCCTGCTGCGCCGCTGACTGCGATGGACTGGGCGGCCTTGGCACTGGCAACGGATTTGGTTTTTGCAACTGCCTTTACGACCGTAGTCTTTGTCCTTACGGCATTCCTGCGTTTCATCGTCTTACACTGAAAAGATTAGGCGCAAGCCCGGATTAAAAATCAGCCTTCACAGTAGGAAAAGGCAAAAACCGTTAAGAAAAGGGAAAATAAAAAAAAGAGGGAAAGAAAAGTTGCAAGCAGCCGGATTGGCCAATGCAACTTACTTGAGCTTTGCGTCGTAGTCTCCCGCGCGAAGCTTCTTACCGGCTTCCTTTGCGTTCAACCCGTCCACAGTCGCACCAAGGCTGAGGCAGCTTCCGATTACCTCGGACACCTGCGCCTTGAGCGTCTTTGCAAGGGTGGCGTCGGTCTTCATCTTGGCGACCTTTACGCACTGCTCGATGGTCATGTTCCCGATGACCTTCTTGCCCTTGACCCCGGCCTCCTCCTTTACGGGCTCCTTGAGGCCAAGCTCTTTCTTGATAAGCGACGACATGGGCGGGGTGCCGACAGTAATCTCGAAAGTCTTCGAGCCCTTGTCAACAACTACCGTGACCGGCACCTGCATCCCTGCAAAGGCCTTGGTCTTTTCGTTGATCTGTGCAACGACCATTCCCACGTTCACTCCGGTCGGCGCGAGCGCCGGCCCGAGGGGTGGTGCGGGTGTTGCCTTTCCGCCATCTACCATGGCGTTTACTGTAACGTTTGCCATACTTTGTGTTCACCTTTCAAAAATGTCTTGTTTACTGCGGGAGCACGCGTATCGTGTTCAGCTTGATTGTCACCGGGATGGGAACAGCCACCTCGATGAGCTCAACTGTGACATCGTCCTTTTCGGTGTCAACGCGCACGACCTTTGCCTTCTCGCCCTTGAACGGCCCGGAGACAACCTCAACCAGCTGCCCGCGGTTGATGATGACCTCAATCGGCTTGCTTTCAAGGAAAGTGGAAATGTCCGCAATCTGCATCGTGTTCGCAAGCAGGCCCTTGACGTGCGGCACGTTCTGGATCGCCTGCTTTGCGTCAAACTCGTTGTCGGCCTCCGCAATCAGGTATCCCTTGAGCATGGGCGACACCACAAGCGCCTTTACCGGCAGCTTGAACTTGCGTATCTTTTCGTAAAGCATGTCCGCGACTATGCTTTCTTGTCCGGCTGTGACGCGGTAAGTGTATAGTGCCATAAGAGTGATTTACCTCCCTTTGATTCTTTGGTTCAGGCCTGGCGCAGGTAGTACCAGAGTATGGAAATGGCAAAGCCCACGATCCCGATTACCGCCACGCCCAGTGCGGTGCTCTTTGCGATGTGCTCGTACTCCTCTCCCTTGGGCTTGTGAGTGACGTTGAGCACGCGTTCAGACTGGCTGAGAAAATCGGAAACCATTGCGCCAATGTCCATAAGTCTTTCTTGCACCTTTCTGATTTTGTAATCGTCTAAATGAAGTCGATGTTCTCGACTGCCTCTCCCGTAGTCTGTGCCACCTGCTTTTCGCGCACTCCCGAAAGCACCGCCAGCACGCGCACCCCGCGGTTCTTTATGCCGTCGTCAACCGTCGCTCCCCAGATGATGTGGGCGTCCGGCGCGATGCTGCGGCTGATTGCGGTGACTGCTGCCTCGGCCTCTCCGAGGGTCATGTCCGAGCCGCCGGTTATGTTGATGAGCGCCTTTGATGCGCTTGAAACGTCCATGTCCAAAAACGGCGAAGTGAGCGCCTTCTCAGCAGCCTGCACCACGCGGTCAGGCATGTCGCTTCCTTCCATCTCTCCAAGGCCAATCATTGCGTTGCCCGAATCGCCCAGTATTGTGCGCACATCGGCAAAGTCCAGGTTCACAAGCCCGGGCTTGGTGATGAGTTCCGCAATCCCCTTGACTGCGTTTGCAAGCACCATGTCCGCTGCCTTGAACGCCGCGTTGAGCGGCAAGTCCGGCACGTACTCCAAAAGCTTGTCATTTGGGATTACGATTGTAGTGTCAGCCTCGCGCTTGAGCTTGTCCAGGCCCTTTGCCGCGTTTTCCTTGCGCTTCAAGCCTTCGGATGAGAATGGCGTTGTGACTATTGCGATGCACAGCGCGCCGGACTGCTTTGCTGCGCGTGCAATCACGCTTGCAGAGCCCGTTCCGGTGCCGCCGCCCATGCCGCAGGTTACGAATACCAGGTCGGCGTTGCCGACGATTTCCTTGATTTCCTGCTCGGACTCCTGTGCAGCAGCCTCGCCCACTTCGGGGTTGGAGCCGGCTCCAAGGCCCTTGGTCTTTTTCCTTCCAAGAATCATGCGCTTGTCCGCGCGAGTCTTCAGGAGGTGCTGTGCGTCCGTGTTCATCGCAACCAGGCGAGCGCCGGTCACCCCGACTTCCTGGATGCGGTTAAGAGTGTTGTTGCCAGAGCCCCCGGTTCCCACGATGCATATCTTGGGCTTGTTCTCCTCAAGTATCTTCAAAAGCTCGATGTCGTCTTCATTCATCGGCTTGCCGGGCTCGGTTACCACTGTGCGTGATGCGGGAATCCCGTTTTTTGAGAACATGTCCTCGAAGTTGACTGGCATAAGTATCCACTTCCAAAGCTGGTAATTTGGTTGTGCCGGCAAAGGTTAAAACCAATTGCGATGGTTGCACCGCCCTCGGTGCGTTGCCGTAATCCAAAATCAGCCTCCGGCTGGACGTATAACAACAAGAGTAGGCCTGCAATAATTCTTAATGGTTTGCAATTCCTGCCCTGCAACCTTTGGCAAGACGAGCCTAGGCCGTGGAGTTGGTGGCCTGCTTTACGCAATCCAGGTCAACGACCTGCCTTGTCACGTTGTCAAGGTAGAGCTTTGCGGCGCCGCACCCGTCGGTGTACTGGTAGAGCGTGGTGGTCGTGTCGGTGACGCCCTGAGTGTAGCCCTGCTTGTACGCCGAAAGCGCTATGTTGTACTGCTGCTGCTGGTACTCGCCCCAGGCGATGTACCCCACTGCGGCAACAAGGAGCACCGCAAGGATTCCGATAGCTATCTTTGCCTTTGCTGGCGTCTTCTCAACTGACTTTGCGAAGTCCATGGAATGTTTTTCACCATCCGCCATTAAATACCCTACGAATTGGCCTGCGGTCCGGGGGCGTTTTTCGCGCCTATTTGCACCACGAGTACGTCCTGTCCTTTGCGCAGAGCTCGGACTTGAGCAGTTCGTTTTCCGCCTTCAGCGCAATTATTTCGTTTTGCTGCTCCTGAACTGCGCCTGTGATTACGGGCGTTATTTTTTCGTAGGAAATCCCCTTGAAGCCCCCAGTGTCAGTTGTGACGATTTCAGGGATTATTTTCTCAACATCCTGCGCGATGAACCCGACTTGCGTCCCATTAGTGAAGCCCATGTTGGGGTACTCTGCAGTCTTCCACTCGTAGCTCACCGGTCTCAGCGCAAGTATCTTGTCAAGCGAAGACGAAGGCAGAAGCGCAGTCACGTTTTGCTTCCACCTTGCATCAGAGCCCGACCACGCACCCGACGTGACCCAAGCGGTGCCTGCGACGGTCAGAGTATAACCTGGGCTGGTTGTGCCGATGCCGACGTTGCCTGCACTTGAAATCCTCATCCTTTCCGTTCCGGCAGGAGTAACGTCATTAGCTGCGGTGAAAAACGCGATGGTCCTTGGGGCGTTGAATGCGCTTGTCGCCCCGCCTATCGCTACGAAGCTGTCGCCGGGGTCGGAATACGCATACAACACACCTACCGGTTCCTCGGCGTTCGTGTAATGCGGAAGCCCCACCCGCATCTCCTTGCCCGTGGAATCCGCAACCGAGTCCCCAATCAGGACTATGTCATTAAGAGCACTGCGTATGTCTACGAATCCGGCAGGGCTAGCGGTGCCGATGCCGACTTTGCCGACACCGTCAATCGTCAGCCTGTCGCTTGCACCCAGTGTGCTGGACCCGGAGATTTTGAATTTTCCACCATCACTGTTGTCCGCTCCGAGCGCCCAGTTCGCTTCATTGTAGGTGATCGTAACCAGTCCGTTTCCAGTCTTGTACCCGTTCGTCATGGCAGTGTTTGTCCCTGAGACATAACCGGAACCTCCGCCGCCTGCAGCTGCCCCACTGCAACCAGTTGCATCGCCTCCAGAACCACCTCCGCCATAATACCCTCCGCCGCCCCCGCCCCCGCTGTAAACGCCTCCGCCGCCCGTGCCTCCCTGGCCAAGGGAACCTGCAGTGCCCGCTACTCCTCCAGTGCAATATCCTGCGCCGCCGGCGCCTCCAGCAGATTGAGTTCCGCCGCCACCGCCACCGCTGACTCCGGCAGTCCCTCCGCCAGTACTTACAGTAACCCCATCATATCCCCGGCCCCCGCCGCCGCCACCGGCAACTACTACCCTGTTTGCTAAAGCGGTTCCCCCTTGGCGTATGTCGGAGGCGCCACCACCACCGTAGTTGCCTGAACCTGGGCCTACGCTGGCAACCCCACTAGGCCCGCCGCCGTTGTATCCTGCCGCTCCGGCAACTCCGCTTCCTCCGACCCCGCCTTGCCCGCCGACATACACGTAGAGTGTTTCGCCGGGAGTCGTAGCGATTGTTGCCACGGCCCTTCCGCCCAATCCCGCACTGCCTCCACCAGCAGCGCCCTGGACGTCAACTGTCACCGACGTTACCCCGTAAGGGACGGTAAACGCCTGTTGCCCGCCAGTATAGCTAAACGTGGTCGTGGCTGTTGTTTGGGTTGTCTGCAGCCGGATTGCAGCATCATCTGCTGCCTTTGAAATGTGGAGACTGGTCGTTGGGCTGGTTGTGCCGATGCCGACGCTGCCGTTGAAAAATGATATGCCGTCCGCACGCAAAGACGGTGCGTGTATTGGGTATCGTATGACTACTATGCCAGAGCCGCCGTTTCCTCCGTTGTATGATGCCCAAGGCGAGCTGGAACTAGCGCCTCCTCCTCCTCCGCCTGTGTTGGCTGTGCCATTGTATCCTACTCCGCCAGGTTGCGTTCCTGCGTTTCCACCGCCACAGGTAGTCGTGCCTGCGGTTCCGGAAGCCGCCAATCCGCCGCCCCCGCCCCCAGCATAGCATATGACTGAGCCAGTAATGGACGAAACTATTCCGGTGCCTCCGTTTCCGCCGTTGGTGTTTGTTCCTGCGAAGCCCGCAGAGCCCGCTCCGCCTCCGCCAGCAGAGCCGTAGCTCCAACTGGTGCCAGTGCTAGTTCCTCCATTATTTCCCTGGCCTGTTGTGCCTGCGCCTCCTATTCCTGTCATGGCGCCCCCGCCTCCACCGGACCCGCCCGGGCCTCCTGGAGTGTTCGTTCCGCCGCCCGCTGCACCAAAACCGCCCCCAATGGCAACCGCTGACCACGATCCGTTGGTCAGGATGGAGTTGCTTCCTTTAGACCCGTTTGTACCCGCGCCCGAGCCTCCGGCGCCGCCTGCGCCAACGGACACGGTGACGTTGCTGCCAGGAGCAGTTGTCAGCGTACCTGCGATGAAACCGCCCGCCCCGCCTCCTGCGCCCGAGCCACCCTGGATTCCAGCACTTGCCCCGCCCCCTCCGCCAGCCACAATGAAGTATTCAACAGAAACGACTCCGGCAGGCGCCGTGAATGTGCTGTTGCCTACGGTGATGAACATGTGGACGCGGTATGTCACTCCACCATCCAAAACATCCATTATTGCGTCTCCACCGGAGCCGCCTGATACAACGGCGCTGTTCGAAACTACATGTAGTGCGGCGGCAGGGTTCGCAACGCCTATTCCGACGTAGCCTGACGGGGTGATGACTATCCGCGAGGTGTTGTTGGTGTAGATTGAGAAGTTCTTTTCAATAGTCGTTCCGATGACCATCCTGTCATCATGTCCGCCCAGGCCGAAGTATCCCCAGCGGGTGGTATCGTTGTAGAATTCTATGTATGCTGCGGGGTTTGCTCCAAGAGTGTCTTGGAGGCGGATGTTTGCGTCCTGTGCTGCCGCGATGTGCAGCGGCCTTGTTGAGTTGGCAGTTCCGATGCCCACAAAACCCGAAGTCGAATTTACAAAAAGAGTCGAACCAGCAGGACCCACGTAAAGGCTTCCTGTTGCATTAAGCGTTCCGTTCTGCGCGAACACTCCGGCAGCGGCCGCCGTGCCGGTTAATAGGAGAATTGTCAGCAATGCGATTCCGTAAACCGTCTTCCTGCCAATAGGTGCGTTCTTCATTTTCCCCAACCGGTTGCCAACCAGATTACTTTGCCCGATTATTTAACCGGTGAGATGGGTGCGCTCAGGGCGGCCGGGCTTGGACTTTACCTTACCCATATCGAGACGCTGCCCGACTCATAGTATGAGCTTGTGCCCGTGGCGTAGCACGCCTGGTTTTCGCCAGTGTAGTTGTAGAACAGCCAGTCCTGGTTGGTCACGTCTATGCAGTAGTTGAATGCATTGTAGTGGTATGCAGTGCCGAGTATCGGCTGCGTCATTGCGTATGTGGGTGCGGAGTTGCATTGGCCGCTATCGCAGACCAGCCTGTTCCAGTCGCCTATGCAGACCACTTGTTTGTAATTGTACGAGCCGTCTGCCTCATCGTGGTCCCCTGTCTTGATGCACAATGCGTAGCTGGTGGCGTTGGCCTTGATGAACCCGGCAGCCCGCGGTGTCTGGCCCGAAGCCGAAATGTTATACGAGACAACGCTGAGGTTCTTGTTCGAATAGCCGCTGGGAACCCACGTCGTCGTCGCCAGTGCGATGTAGTTGTTGCCGCTCTTTGCCTTGACGCTTGTGAAGTCGGTGATGTTTGAGCACTTGCGGGTTCCGACAACGCTGGTGGTGGGCGTGTTGACGGAATTGGCGTCTGCAACGTCGATGCTGTTGTCGTAATATGCGCACAGCGTCCAACCCCCGTTTGTCATGTCGCAGTAGGCCTGCATCGGGCTTACTCCGGAGGTGAGTGTGTAGATGCCGTCGCCTGTTGAGCATCCGCTGTCAAAGATTTGCTTGCACGAGCCGAGGTTGGTGCAGGCCGATGCCTGTAGCGGCATCCACGTAGTGCCGTTGCAGAACTTTACTCTCTTGGCCGCGGAGTCGTACTTGATTGACCCCTCGGTGCTTGAGTCGCAGATGGCGCTGGACCCGAGCTTGATTGAACCGTTGACGTCCAGTTTTGCGTTCGGGCTTGTTGTCCCTATGCCTACGCTTCCTTGGATGTTCGTTGCAAGTCCGGATATCGGGTAGCGGACGATTACTGTGCCGGAGCCGCCATTTCCTCCAGTCATCGGGTTTCCTGCACCGCCGCCTCCGCCGCCAAGGCCATCCGTTCCAGCGAAACCGTTGAACCCGGAGGCTGCCCCGTTTGCTCCGCCGCCTTTACCGCCGAGTCCTGGCGTCCCTCCGTATTGGCCTCCTCCCCCTCCTCCGGCGTAGTATGTGGGCGTTCCAGTTATTGGGTATGCGCGGCCGTCGCCTCCGTTACCCGTTCCGAAAGTTACGCCTTGTGACCCTATGCCGCCCGCGCCTCCTCCTCCCCCTCCGCAACCAGCGCCATACAAGCCGCCTTTTCCGCCGCCATAGCCGTATCCTGTGCCGCCGTTTGAGTTTCCTTGCAGCGCGGCTCCGCCAGCAGGGTATACTGAGCCATAATCTATTCCGGCGCCTCCTCCAGACCCTCCGGGCGAACCACCTGCTACTCCTGCACCGCCGGCGCCCCCTCCTATGGCTACAATATCTGAAAACGCAGAGTTGCTCCCATTGCCGCTTGAGGCGTTGCCTCCTGCACCTACGGTTATTGTATAGTCCGTCCCGGCTGTGACTGGTTTATTCGGGTGATATACGAGTCCGCCTCCTCCACCTCCTCCGCCGGCATTGTTTCCTCCCCTGCCTCCTCCCGCAACCACGAGGACCTCCACCGTGCCAACGCCCGTTGGTGCGGCGAACGTGCTGTTTCCGGCTGTTGTGAATTTGTGGACTCGGTAGGTCACGCCGCCATCCGCAATATCGTAAATGCTGTCGCCTCCCGACCCTCCGGTCGCGTTGACCGGGGCCACCACTTGAAGCATCGCGTTCGGGCTTCCCGTGCCTATCCCGACGTAGCCTGACGGGGTGATGACTATCCGCGAGGTGTTGTTTGTGTAGAATGAGAAGTTCTTTTCAATAGTCGTTCCGATGACCATCCTGTCATCATGTCCGCCCAGGCCGAAGTATCCCCAGCGGGTGGTGTCGTTGTAGAATTCTATGTACGCCGCGGGGCTTGCCCCAAGAGTGTCTTGGAGGCGGATGTTTGCGTCCTGTGCTGCCGCGATGTGCAGCGGCCTTGACGAGTTGGCGGTACCAATGCCCACAAGGCCAGAAGTGGAGTTGACAAAAAGAGCAGAACCCGTCGGTCCCACGTAAAGGCTTCCTGTTGCGTTGATTGTTCCATCCTGGGCGAACACTCCGCCTGCGGCAGCGGTGCCTGAAAGTAATAGCAGCGACAGTAACGCGATTCCAAAAATATTCAGTTTGCCAATAGGCGTGCGTTTCATTTTCCCAACCCGATTGCCAACCAGATTACTTTGCCCGATTATTTAATCAATAGCAGCCGCGCGACGCCCACGTTTCACAGACCGATGCACGCATAGCGCACAGGTCGCAGCCGGCACTCCATGGAGTAGACCCGGCGTACCAGCTTCCAGTGCATTGCAGTGCCATGTTAACAAACCCGTTCCGGGTGGTAGTCCTCTGCGGGCCGCCACAGCACCATCCGGACTGCTGCCCGTGGGCAACGGCATCCGCGGCATCTATGTAGCCGCCGTGTGCGCCGTAAGCGCCGGGATTGGTGGTCCCGTAGTTCTGATAAGCAGTCCATCCCGATGGGCAAGTCGCACCCGCAATCTGGCATATCGGCAAGGCCACGTCGCTTGGAACCACCACGCCGCCCAATGCAGTGCACTGCGAATAATTATGGGCGCCATTTAACAGGGGCCTATAGCCGACAAGCTGGCTCAGGCAAACCCCGTCGCTGTTGCAAACGTCCCCGGAAGTAGAAGAAATTTTTCCGGTGGCAGAGATGTTGCCAACCACCTCAAGCTTGTTGGATGGGGTCGTTGTCCCGATGCCAACGTAACCGGAACTCGTGATTCTCATATGCTCGATAAGGTTATTGTTGTTATCCGTTTCAAATGCCAGATAGCCCAACGCACTGCCTGCTTGGGTGGTTCCCTTTTTGCCGTGTATTCTTGCATAGGTGTATCCAGTGACTCCACCCAAAGAAATGGCGCCCCCTATATCAATCGCTTCTGCGTCACTGGTAGACACAAGCATATTGCCATAAGAATAATATGCGCCACTCAAAGGCTGATTGGCTCCGACAACGTGAAACGTTACCCGTGGGCTCGCAGTGCCGATGCCGACCTTTCCAGTAGTGTAGTATATGTCCGAGCCACTGGTCGTCCATTGGCTGGTGCTTAGGGGCGAGCCGTTGACTATGAATGAGTATGCGTTGACCGTCCCGTTGACGTCCAGCCTGTAGCTGGGGTTTGTTGTTCCTATTCCCAGGTAGCCGTTGTCCGAAGTCAGCCTCATCTTTGGCGTGCCGTCTATCCTGAAGTCGGTTCCGAACCTGCTGTCTATGAGTATCCAGTCATTAGTGGTTTTGATGTTGAGGTCCCCGCCAGAGTCGCTGAATATTTTGCCGGTGCCTGAGTACCCGCCGAAGTAAAGGTTTGACGAGTCGGAGGAAAGGTTGGCGTTTCCTGCCACGTCAAGCATCTGGCTGGGCGAGGTTGTGCCGATGCCGACGTAGCCTGCGGCAGTCAGTATCATCTTCTGTGAGTTGTTGGCGTAGAACGCGAGGTTCTTTTCAGCAGTTGTGCCTACGACCATCTTGTCGTCGTGGCCTCCCAGGCCGACGTACCCCCAGCGGGTTGTGTCGTTGTAGAATTCAACATATGCCGCAGGCGATGCGCCCAACGTGTCCTGCAGCCGGAGGTTTGCGTCCTGCGCTGCGGAAATGTGCAGGGGCCTCTGCGATGCAGCGGTCCCGATGCCAACGCTGCCCGTAGCGGAGTTTACATACAGCACCGAGCTTGCGTTGAAGTCGCTTGAAGCGGAAACCTGGCCGTCCTGGATTACCACGCTGCCGGCTGCGGCGGTGCTGGAGAGCAGTAGGGTTACCAGCAACGCAATCCGAAGGTGGTCTTACTGTCAATGCGCGCGTTCTTCATTTTCCCCAACCGGTTGCCAACCAGATTACTTCGCCCGATTATTTAACCAAAGCTGCTCCCTGCACTTCTTCAGCCAAAGGTTAGGCAGAATCAGGTCTTTACGTACGCCACTTGGACCGACATCCTCGTATAGACCAGGCCGTATGACGAGTCGGACCTTACGCCCAGGTATACTGCGTTGTATCCCAGCCGGGATGCGATGTTGCAGACTGGATTGAACGCCTGCCACGGGGTGACGCCGGTGTAGCGGGCGTTGTACCACTGGTGGTCGTACCCGGTCTTGAACGTGAAGTTGGACCATTCGTTTGGGGAAATCTTATACCTCATGCTTACCACCGGGTAGTCCGAATCGCTTACGAGGTTTGCGTCGCCTACAAAGACCACCCTCGCCTTTACGCTGTAGCCGGTCGGTGCGAGGGCCCATGGGCTTGCGACGATTTGGTCCGCGCCGCTTCCGGAACAGAAGTCGCCGAACGTCATGAGGAAAAGGTCCGTGCCTGCCCCGAGCGTGAGTTCGTTGTTGCCGTTGTCAGCGTTGGTGTTCAAGGTGGCGGCATCAGCGTTTTTCACGTCAAAGCTGGCAATCGGGAGGTATACGTCAAACGAGTTGCCCGCAGTCCCGTTTGAAAGGTAGGACGAGCCAAGCGAAAGTCTTGCATTCGGGCTAGTTGTGCCGATGCCGACGTTGCCGTTCTTTATCGTGAGTACGTCTTTGACCGTTCCCGATTGATCGATGTGCCCCATTATTGTGAGTCTGGAGTCCTGGTAGTTGTTGGAATCCCATTTTGAGTATACCGTCGACGTCTTGACTTCGGTGGCGGAACCCTCAACGGACCAGAAGTTCATGGCAGTTGAGGGGAATGTAGTAGACGGGCTTCCGCTGCTTACCTTCAGGTCAAGCAAGTTCTGTACCTCGGACGTGGCGTCCTTTTCTATCTGCAGAAGCGCGCCGGGGCTGGTCGTGCCTATGCCGACGTTGCCTGAACCGTCTATTTTCATTCGCGTAATCCTGCCAGTCGAACCGTTGGCGGTGGTCGCAAAGTCTATGTAGCTGCCTTGGTTGGTGGAGTTGAAGTTTTCGGAAGCAACAATCCTTATTGCACCAATATTGCCGCCAAACCCAGCCCCGTAGTACCCTGCGCCGTATATTCCGCCAATAGCATCTTCCGCCTGGATTGCGGCAGGGGAACTCACCGTTCCGCGCGCCTTCCTTGCAAAGAACGCCCCTGCAAGTCCCGCACTGTCCGTATAAATGTCTGAATACACTCCGTTGCTGGTGGACACTACGTGCAAGGGTACTGACGGGCTCGTAGTGCCGATGCCGACATAACCTCCAGCAGTAAGAACCATCTTCTCGCTGTCGTTGGTATAGAACGACAGGTTCTTCTCCGCAGTCGTACCGACGACCATCTTGTCATCGTGGCCTCCAAGGCCTACGTATCCCCAGCGCGTGGTGTCGTTGTAGAACTCGATGTAGGCAGCTGGTGCGGAGCCCGAGGTGTCCTGCAGCCGGATGTTCGCATCCTGCGCCGCAACAACGTGAAGCGGCCTTGTTGATGATGCGGTGCCTATGCCGACGTATCCGGTCGTCGGGTTGACAAAGAGCGCGTTGCTTGCGTTCAGGTTGCTGCTTGCATTAATCTGGCCGTTCTGTATTATCACGCTGCCAGCAGCCGCAACTCCTGATAGGAATACCGCAAACAGCAGGGCGGTTGCAAGACGGGTCTTGTTTGCGAACGGGTTTTCTTTTGTCATTTTTCCTCAACCCAACAAAATCGTTTACCGAATAATACCTATGGCGTGCCGTACTGCCAGACTTCGCCTATTGTGCACAGCGTGCCCGTCGGGCTTATGTACGTCGTGTTGGTGCCAGAGGGGCTTCGCAGTATCAGCGAGCCGTCGGGCGCGTCGTTGCAGCTTGCGTCGTAGTAATTGCAGTCGGCATCCTCGATGCATAGGCTGCCGGAGCTGTTGATGTAGGCGCGGGTTGTGCCTGTGGTGTCGCGGACTATGAACGAGCCGTCCGGCGGTGTTGCGCAGCTTCCGCCGGAGTAGCACCCGCCCTTGAGCACCAGGTGTCCTGCGGTTGTGAACGAGGCCACGTTGTTTCCCTGGGAGTCCCTGACAAACGTCAGGTACTCGGTTCCCGGCCGGATGCCAATCTCCAAGTTCAGCGAGGTGGGCGTTTCGGATATCAGGAACACGCTTGTTGCGGTGTAGTTGTACGTTGCGCTGGAGCTTGCGTTGACTGTGAATTCAGAGGAAGAGACTATTGGGATGCTGACCAAATAGTATCCTGCGTTGTCGGTGACTGCCGGGTAGGTGTTGGTTGCGTTTGTGATGTTGACGCGCGCCCTTGCAATCCCAACGCCGGTCGTATTGTACACGTATCCTGAAAGGATCGCGTACCCTGCCTGTGCGATGACCTCCGGCGAGACGAGGTCGATCCCGGAGCAAGTGCCCGCAAGGCCCATCCCTACCTGGCGCATCCCCGGGATGCTCCCTTCGGTGTAGACCAGTGTGATGTTGTCAAACTCGTAATAGGCGCCGACGGGCTCGCCGTAGCAGGGGTTTTTGGGGAAAGCGAAAGACTCGTTTGCAAGCACCAGCCTCTGGCCCGGCCGGAAGCTTTGCGAGCCGTTGGGCATCCAGAACGAGACGACCTGCGTGCCCGTTCCAAGCTCTATGCCGGTGAGCGTTTCGGGCGTCTTTGCGTTGTTTGAAATCGTGATTGAGAAGTTGCCGTCGCTGAGCTTGTATGCGCTTATCGAGAACGGGGTCGCGGTCAGCCAGTACTTGCCCAGCTGCTGCTCCTTTGCCATCTGGCCGAACGAGGGAAGAGAAGTCATCGTGCCAACCGCGACAACGCCCACCATCAGGACTGCGCCAAGCACCACGAGGTATTCCGTCGACGCCTGGCCGCGTGCAGTTTCCATCCACCTTACGAGGCAGGCGCGCATTTTAACCGTTGCGAGAAAGCATCCGGCAGCATCGCCTCCCCACCAATCGTTTTATTACTCCCGTTTTCGTAATCTGCTCGTCAAAGGGGTTTTGAAATGCAAGTCTGCGTGAACACTTACAGGGCCCGCTGCTTCGACGTCGAGGCGGGCATAAACGTCGCGGTGCTCAACGACGAGACCGCGCGCAAGCTCAACATCGAAAAGGGCGACCGCATCCTCATCTCCTACGGCAAGAGGAAGGTGCTTGCGCTTGCGGACTACTCCGACAAGTACGTAAGGACCGACGAGATTAGCCTCTTTGCCGACGTATCCTCCAAGCTTGGCAACTGCGAGGGAAAGCAGATATGCGTCGAGAAGGCCCAGCGGCCGCAGAGCCTAGACTACATCCGCAAGAAGCTGGACGGCACCAGCCTCACCGAAGTCGAGATAGGTCAGATAATCGACGACTTGATGGTGGAAAGCTTCTCGATTGCCGAGCTGTCCGCCTTTGTCACTGCTGTTTACATCCGCGGCCTCTCCCCCGACGAGATAGTGGGCCTGACCAAGGCAATGGTGCGTTCGGGCGAGGCAATGCGCTTCCCCAAGTCCTCGATAGTGGCAAGCGAGCACAGCATCGGCGGTGTTGCGGGAGACCGCGTCTCGATGCTCATCGTGCCCATAGTCGCCTCGTGCGGCATCACCATCCCAAAGACCGCCTCGCGCGCAATAAGCTCCGCAAGCGGCACCGCGGATGCGATGGAAGTGCTTGCGCCGGTTGACCTTACACGGCAGCAGGTCGAGCAGGTTGCCAAAAAGACCGGCGGCGCCCTGGTTTGGGGCGGCGGGGTCAACATCGCAATTGCGGACGACAAGCTGATACAGGTGCGCCACCCGCTGAGGCTGGACCCTTCGGGGCTGCTTCTTTCAAGCATCCTTGCAAAGAAGAAGGCCGAGGGAGCAAAGCACGTGCTCTTGGACATACCGGTTGGCAGGGGAAGCAAAATAGACGACCTGAAGGAGGCCAACTCGCTTGCCAACAGCTTCAAGATGCTCTCAAGCAGGCTTGGGATGAGCCTCAACTGCATAATCACCGACGGCTCGGAGCCTGCGATGAACTCGATTGGGCCAAGCCTTGAGGCCAAGGCAATCCTTGAGACCCTTGCCGATGGAGGAAAGTCCAACCCGCAGCTTGCGGAGAAGGCAGTGATAATGAGCTCGGTCATATTGCAGATGGCAAAGAAGATGGACAAGGACAAAGCTTATGCGCTTGCGCGAAAGAAGCTGGAGTCCGGGGACGCTGAAAAGAAGTTCCGCGAGATAATAGGCGCGCAGGGCGGAAACCCCGACATCAAGGCATCCCAAATCAAGATTTCGGCTGAACGGACCTGCATAAAGTCCAAGGTGGATGGCAAGGTCGGCCACATAGACAACAAAGCCATATTCCGGCTTTGCCGCGCGCTTGGCGCGCCTTCGGACAAAAAGGCAGGAATCATGCTCAAGGTGCGCAAGGAACAGCGCATCAAGAAAGGCGACGTACTGTTCGAGGCGTACTCGTCCTCTGGCCGCGCGCTTGAGTACGTGTGCTCGCGCATAGACCAGTACCCAGTCATCGAGGTTGAGAAGGTAATCCTCGACCTCATCTGACAAGGGTTGGGAAACGGCAAGGCCTGCAGGCAAATGCCTGCAAACCTAAACAATGAAATAGCCTGGAAATGTAATGAAAGTGGCCAAAGCAAGCGCCGGGCCAGAAGGGGTTTAGCACGTTATGATCCGCACCAAGATAGACGACCTGATTGACCTCATCAAGCTGGGAGACCTTACAGTAGGCGAGGCTGCAAAGCGGCTCGACTGGTCGGCCGACGCTGTTGACCGCATAGTCAAGCTCCTTGAGGCGCACTCCGTAGTCGACCTCTACTACCCGCTCAACATAGCAGAGGACCCGGTCGTCAACCTCAAAACCGAGCTGTCCGAGCGCGCAGTGCCAAAGCCCACGTCCGAAATGATCGATTCCTATCAGATAAAGTCCGAGGAAGGGGACCTGGTTACGACCGTAAACGTGTTCTTTGACGACTTCTCCCGCAGGCCCGCGTACCACGTCGACGTGCCTTCGGTCAGCCCCTACAGCCGCATCTACTTCTCCTACTTGCAGGACGAGATCGCAAAGGAGGCGCCAGCGGACGCGTCCGGAGCGTTCGGCTCAAAGAAGGGCCAGACGCAGGCCGAGAAGTACGCGATGGTGAGCGCAAAAATCAAGGCCGAGCTCGCGCCGCCCGAAAAGGACCTCCCAATCCTTGCTGGGCTGATTACGCGCTCGATGTACGGCCTTGGCGACGTCGACGTGCTGATGCAGGACGCAAACACCGAGGAAATCATAATCAACCGCGGCGACGAGCCCATCGGCGTTTACCACCGCAAGTACGGCTGGATGCACACCAACCTCTTCATCGGTACCGACGAAGACATCTCCAACATGGCCTCGCTCATCAGTAGGCGCGCGGGAAAGCAGGTGAGCACGCTCTCGCCGCTCCTTGACGCTCAGCTTGACACTGGCGACCGTGTGAACGCCACCCTGATGCCGGTATCCTCCGCAGGCAACACGCTCACAATCCGAAAGTTCTCCCGCGACCCGTGGACCATAGTCAACCTGGCGTACGGTGCCAACAAGACGCTTTCGCCCGAGATGGCCGCGCTCATCTGGCAGGCGGTGCATTACGAGTTCAACGTGCTCATAGGCGGCGGGACTGCAAGCGGAAAGACTTCCATGCTCAACGCGCTGTTCTCGCTCATCCAGCCGCACCACCGCGTGGTCACCATTGAGGACACGCGCGAGTTGATGCCGGCAAAGTACGAGTGGAACTGGATACCCCTCATCTCGCGCTCGGCAAACCAGGAAGGAAAGGGGGAGGTCACCACGCTTGACCTGATGATAAACGCACTCCGCATGCGCCCCGACCGGATGATACTTGGGGAAATCCGCAGGAAGGCCGAGGCCGAGGTGCTGTTCGAGGCGATGCACACGGGCCACTCCGTGCTTTCAACTGTGCACGCCGATACCGGCACGCAGCTCATCAACCGCCTCACGCACCCGCCGATTGAGATACCCGAAAACGAGCTTGAGGCAATCAACCTCATAGTCATGCAGTACCGCGACAGGAGAAAGAACCTGCGCAGGACGCTTGAGATTTCCGAAGTGATTCCGACGGACGGGATGCCTGACCTGAACCACGTGTACATGTGGAGGCCGCGCTCGGACGAGTACGAGTTCGTCAAGGCACCCTCGCGCTACTACGACTACATGAACATGCACACCGGCCTCATCGAGCGCGAGATCATCGAGGACCAGCAGAACAAGGCGGCCATACTTGACTGGATGAACAAGTGGAAGTGGCACAACGCCGACCAGGTGGGCGCGGTAATGAAGGCCTACTACGCCGACGAGTCGTCCATCCTTGACGCGGTCGAGAAGAACGTCTCCCCGGAGAAGGTCTGAGCCAAGATGCAGCAGCAGGTCAAGCAGGCGCGCATACCCTTTTTGCTCATACAGCCCCGGCGCGGCTTCTCGCACAAGATGCACAACATCGCATCAAACATGCTTACCGTGGTGCCCGAGGTGCGCAACAACCTGGTGCAGCTTTTCGAGGCGTTCGACCCGGAGGACTACATGGGCGCGGCGCTGTTTTCCGCAGGCATCATAGCGTTCTTCCTCGGCTTCATGTTCTTCCTCATCACGTTCATAGGCGCGCAGCTGAGCCTGCCGTTTGTTTTCGGAATGGCGGCGCTTGCGTTCGCCTGCTCGCTTGCGTTCTACCTCTACTACCCCTCGATAATGCTGCAAAAGATTGCGCAGATGACCGACAACGAGCTGGTGTTTGCGCTGCGCGAGCTTTCGCTGCAGATAGAGTCGGGGGTCACCTTGTACAATGCCATGCTCAACGTCGCGCAGGGGAACTACGGCTACGCCTCCCGCGCGTTCGCAGTCACTGTACGCGACATCAACAACGGCGTGCCGGAAAAGAAGGCCCTTGAGAGGATGGCGCTGCGCAGCCGCAGCGAGTACCTGAAAAAAATCGTGTGGCAGCTCCTCACGGCCCTTGACTCGGGCGCGCCGCTCAACGACACGCTGCACAAGATAGTGGACAACCTGATGGTGGACCGCCGCCAGGTGGTCAAGGACTTCTCCGCAAGCCTCAACTTCCTCGTGCTCATGTACATGCTTGTGGCTGCCGCAATCCCGTCAATCGGCATGACCTTCCTCATCTTGCTTTCGACGTTCTCAGGCATCGGCCTGGGAGAGGACGCCTACATGGTAATCCTCTTCGGCACGTTCCTCGGCCAGATTGGCCTGATTGGATACATAAACTCATCGAGGCCCGCGGTATGAAGTTCGGCTCGTTTTACAGGCGCATCGGCGAGTTCCTGCCGCTAAAGTACCGCAACGTCCTGCAGGACAAGATAAACAAGGCGGGCGGTTCCGAGGACTCGACAAGGTGGCTTGGCAAGCGCGCTGCCTACTCGGCGGTACTGGGGCTTCTGTTTGCCGTCCTGCCGCTTGTGTTCTACCTTGCGGACTTCAAGTTCTCGATAATAGCCTTCGGCTCGTTTTCGCCGCTTCTTGTGGCGTTGCTGTGCCTGTTTTCCTTCCTGGCTGGCGTGGGCGTGGGCTTTTTGGTGTTCTACCTAGTGGTTTACTATGCCATAGTGTCGCGCGCAGAGCAGGTCGAGCGCGTGCTGCCCGAGTTCCTTCTGATGATTGCGGCCAACCTGCGTGCTGGAATGACCCCGTTCAACGCATTCCGCCGCTCGGCAACTTCGGAGCTTGGGCCCCTTGAGAAGGAGATACAGATTGCGTCAGTCAAGGCCGGCTCGAGCCAGTCGCTTGCGGAAGCCCTTGGCTCGATTTCGGAACGCATAGACTCCGAGGTCTTGGAGCGCACCATCTCCCTGTTTGAAAAGAGCGTGCGCTCAGGAGGCCAGCTTGCCGAGCTCCTCACCGCAATATCGGAGGAAGTGCGCAGGAACCAGGAGCTAAAAGCCGAGCTCATCACGTCCACGCGCTCCTACACGATGTTCCTGTTCTTCATCATACTCATAGTCAGCCCCGGCCTGCTTGCGGTGTCCGCGCAGTTTTTGGACATCTACGCCGGCATCAAGACGCAGTTCCAGGGCGAGTCAATAGAGGGCTACTCCCTGCCGTTCTTTTCCGGCCAGGTGGTGGTCAACTCCGAGTACGCGGTGTTCATAGCCTACGTGTCGCTGATAGGCACGGCGTTCTTTGCATCCGTGCTGATGGGCGTGATTTCGCGCGGCAAGATCCTTTACGGCATCAAGTACTTCCCACTGTTGGCAATAGGGTCCGTCATCGCCTTCCAGGTGGCCCGCAGCATGACAACCGGCATATTCACCAACTTCTGAGCCCAAGCCCGCGGTGCCGTAAATATAAATCGGCGGCAATCCAATCATTGCGGTAACGTTCAATGGAGAACATACGCAACGTACGGGCGACAATCCGCGAGGGCCTGGGGCGCCTTTCAGGCAAGCCCTTCAAGATAGCGACTGCCTACCATTTTCCCGACGACGGCCGCATACTCGCCGAACATACTGCTGTGCTCCACGGCGCAGGCCTTGCGCCCACAAGGGGCGCGCTTTCAGGCATCCGCAGCACGATACGCGCCGAGCACGGCGGCACTGTTGGCGCGTCAGCCAGCAAGGCGGATGGTGGCGTGGTGGTTTCGGTCGTGCACACCGCCAGGGTCCCTCCGAATCTTAAGGAGGATGTGCAGTTTTTCGCCGCGTTCAACGCGCAGCACCGCAAGCTCAAGGCTGACCTGGTTTCCAAGCTGAAGAAATTCGAAAGAAAATAGTTGTTTGCGGCATTTCAGCCTTTCAAAAGCTCGGCAGCGCGCTCCTGCCTGATGTTCTTTTCCGCAATCATCCTCTCGGCAATCTCGTCAACACGCTTTCCCTTAGCTCCGGCAGCAACAGCGACGTTGCGCGCGTGAAGCTCCATGTGCCCGCGCTGGATGCCCTCGGTTGAGAGTGCCTTGAGTGCTGCGAAATTCTGGGAAAGGCCGACTGCTGCAATGATTTGCGCAAGCTCTCCTGAGGACTTGGCCCCAAGCATCTTCACAGCAAGCTTCGCAACTGGGTGCGTCTTTGTCGCACCGCCAACAAGTCCCACGGCCATCGGGATTTCAATATCGCCCTCCAAGTCCCCTGACTTGGTTTTTTTGTACCTGGTAAGCGGCATGCACCTGCCTGACATCGATGCAAACGCGTGTGCGCCTGCCTCCACTGCACGCCAGTCGTTGCCGGTTGCAATCACAACCGCGTCTATTCCGTTCATCACGCCCTTGTTGTGCGTTGCAGCGCGGAAGTTGTCCGCTGCTGCGAACTCGTAAGCGTCAAGTATTCCCTCGATGGCCTCCTCGCCGACGACTTCCTTTTTCCAAACGGCTTTTGCTTTTGCGATGCGTTGTGTTGCAAAATTTGACAAAATCCTTAATCTTGCCTTTGCGCCTGTAATCTTTTCGAATTCCGGCGCAAGAGTCTCGCAGAACGTGTTCACCGCGTTTGCGCCCATCGCATCGCGGCAATCAATGAAAAGATAAACCACGAGCATCTTTCCGCGCGGGGTGTCGTATTCCTTGACATCGATTTCCTTGACCCCGCCCCCATACTTGACCATCGGCGCGTCGGGCTTGTTTGCAAGCTTGATGATTTCCTTTTTCTTTGCGATGATTTCCTTTGCCGACTTCTTGGTATCAGGGACGTTGACTAGCTGGATTTGGCCAATCATAATCGGGTCCGTTGAGCCGGTCTTGAAACCCTCTGGCAAGGCGAGCTTTGCGCCGTTGCTTGCAGCTGCAATAACCGAAGGTTCCTCCGAAGCCATCGGGATTACGACTTCGCGTCCGTTGATTACAAAGTTCACCGCAACTCCAAGAGGCAGCTGGAACGTGCCGATTGCGTTTTCGACCATCCTGTCCGCAGTCTCAAACGAAAGCGCGTCGGAAGATTCGAGAACTTTAATCTCGTCGTCGGAAAGGCCTGCGAATTCCTTGATTTTTGAGAGGCGTTCCTTTCTTGAGAGCTTGTAAAAACCGGAGAACGAAGTCATTGTGAGTAACACCTGTTGTTTGCAGTTTGCATTTTTTTACCCAATCGTCGAATCAGCAAGCATCTTTATGCGGCCGTCCAACTTGTTTTTCTTTAGGAACGCGACGGCCTCTTTTGGGACCATTTTTTCCCAAGAAGCGTCGACTGCGATAATCTTTTGCCGTATTGCGGTTGCGGAAATCTTTCCAACAACCTTCTGGTTGATGATTTTTATCCCGTCGCGCACGCCTGCGTTGTAAATCGAGAACAGGTTCTGCGTGTAATCGTTTGCAGTGAAAACCGCATCAATTTTTGGTGCATACGAAAGCACGCGAGCCGGCCACAAACCGGATTCAGGCGTGTCCGGCACCGGGATTACGTATGCTTTGTCGGCAAAGCCGTTTGCCTTGAGAACTGCGTAAATCATTTCGATGCGCTCGCCAGTGGTGAGTGGGTTGCGTCCGGTCAAATTCTCCTGCGAAGAGCCTACGATTATGGCCACTTCGTCGTACTGGGAGAGGATTTCTCTGAGTGCGGAGAGGTGTCCTTCGTGTATCGGCTGGAACCTTCCGATGAAGAGTGCGCGTGTCATTTTACCACCAATACTTGTTGCAAGCGCCTTTCAAATTGATTTGCATCTTCGCTACCTGACGATTTGGAGCTGCTTTTTTAATGGCAGGCAGCCGAATACTATTTCAAACCAACCTACTTAAGTCAATGGACAAAATTGACGTTTATTGGTGCAGATGCTTATGGTACACGCAGGAATAGCAGGGTACGGCGTATATGTGCCGTACATGAGGATAAAGATACCCGAAATCGCCAAGGTCTGGGGAAAGGACGGCGACAAGTCCGCAAGGGGGCTTGGGGTCTACGAAAAAGCCCTGGGCGCTATTGACGAGGACTCGGCAACTTTCGCAGTCGAAGCCGCACGCAGGGCTTTTGAGCACTGCAAGCTCGACCCGGCCAGGGTGGAAGCTGCTTATGTTGGAAGCGAAAGCAAGCCTTATGCCGTGAAGCCCACTGCTTCAATAGTCGCTGAAGCCCTCGGTTCCACTCCTCACCTTACTGCTGCTGACTTTGAGTTCGCCTGCAAGGCAGGAACCGCTGCAATACAGGCCTGCATGGGCCAGTGCATCGCAGGCATGATTGACCTTGGCTTGGCAATAGGCGCGGATGCCGCACAGGGCAGACCCAATGATGCTCTTGAGATGACTGCCGGCGCAGGCGCTGCGGCTTATGTAATAACCGGCAAGAAGGAAGAGCAGATTGCCACAATCGAAAAGACCTATTCCTACACAACTGACACTCCTGATTTCTGGCGCCGCCAGCACGCGGAGTTCCCGATGCACGCAGGCCGGTTCACTGCGGAGCCGGCGTACTTCAAGCACGTCGGAGAGTGCGCGCGTGAGATCATGAAGCGCACCGGAACAAAGCCCGAAGATTTTGATTACTACGTCCCGCACCAGCCCAACGGAAAGTTCCCGGTGCGCGTTGCAAAGATGCTTGGGTTTACCGAAGCACAAGTCAAGCCGGCTCTGGTGACTCCATTCATCGGCAACACCTACAGCGGTGCTGCAATGATCGGCCTGACTGCGGTGTTGGACATCGCAAAGCCCGGACAGCGCATCCTTGTGACTTCATATGGAAGCGGAGCCGGCTCGGACGGTTTCATAATCACGGTAAACGACCTGATTGACCAGAAGAGGCCGCCCAAATCGAGGCACTTCTTTGAGCTTATCAACAACAAAACGTACGTGGACTACGCGACTTACGCCAAGCACAGGCGAAAAATCAAGAGCATGTAATTTCGGTGATTTTCATGAGAGGCGTTTCAATAATCGGCGGCGGGCTTTCCAAGTTCGGCGAGCGCTGGGACAAGAGCTTCCGCGACCTCGTAGTGGAGGCAGGAACAGCAGCAGTCATAGATGCAGGCATTGAGGGCCGCGAAATCCAGGCCATTTACGGCGGGTGCATGTCATCCGGCCGCTTGGTTGGTCAGGAGCACGTTGGCGCGCTTTTTGCGGACTTCCTAGGCTTGAACCCGATTCCTGCAACGCGCTGCGAGGCAGCGTGTGCATCCGGCGGAGTTGCACTCAGGGCGGGCTTCTTGGCAGTTGCAAGCGGCATGTACGACGTAGTCGCTGTTGGTGGAGTCGAGAAGATGACTGACTTCGACTCAGCGGATGTCGCAATCGCCCTTGGAGGCGCCGGTGACATGGAGCACGAGCTCTTCTTCGGAGCCACTTTCCCTGCGCTTTACGCGCTCATGGCAAGGCGCCACATGCTCGAGTACGGAACTACCGAGGAGATGATGGCATCGGCTCCTGTGAAGAACCACAAGAACGCGGTTCACAACATTTATGCGCAGTACAGAAACGAGATTACTATTGATGATGTGATGAACTCCGGTTACATCGCCTCTCCTCTCAAGCTCCTTGATTGCTCGCCAATCACTGACGGTGCTGCAGCAATAATCCTCTGCGCTTCCGAAAAAGCTAAGAAGTTCAGAAAGGACCCGGTTGAGATAATCGCAAGCTCGCAGGCATCCGACACAATCTCGCTTTCAAACAGGCACTGCATGACTGAGTTGCACGCAACCAAGGTCGCTGCTGCTGACGCTTACAGGCACGCAAAGCTCACTCCAAAGGACATTGACGTCGTCGAAGTCCACGACTGCTTCTCAATAGGGGAGATTATGGCAATCGAGGACCTGGGTTTCTTTGAGAAAGGCAAAGGCGGGCCAGCATCGCTTGAGGGTTTGACTGCGCTCAACTCGGAAATTTCGGTCAACACCAGCGGCGGGCTCAAGGCAACCGGCCACCCCGTCGGAGCAACCGGTATCAAGCAGGCTGTTGAAATCATGTGGCAGTTGCAGGGCCGTGCTGATAAGCGCCAGGTAAACGACGCCGAAATCGGAATGACGCACAACGTGGGAGGCAGCGGCGCAACAGCTGTAGTGAACATTTACAAGAGACTTTGAAAGGCAACTTGATTGCCGAGAATATGAAACAAGGCGTTGAAATTTGTTGATGGTGAACTGAAACATGAAACACCCGCTTCCACTCATCTGGAGAATGATTCCGGAAAAATACTACATAATGGGCTCGCACTGCGCGACGTGCAAGAATGATTTCTTCCCGTTCCGCCAGATTTGCCCAAACTGCAGGCGCCTCGGCAAGGTCTCCGAAAAGAGGATGCCCACAACAGGCACCATATTCTCCTACACTGAAGTCTCGGCCCCGCCCTCGGGATTTGAGTACGAGTCGCCCTACCCTCTTGCAATAATCGAGCTTGACAACAAAGTAAAGATTCTTGCTCAAATCATCGACTGCCCGATGGAAAAAATCAAGATTGGCTCGCGCGTGCAGATGCGCTTCCGCAGGGTCGGAGACGACGACGAGGAGAGCGCAATCTCGTACGGCTACAAGTTCGCATTGATCGAGGACTCCGCCTCGGCTTCCGCCCCTGCGCCTTCCGCAAAGCCGGAAAAGCACGCCAAGGCCTCAAAGGCAACCGCATCGAAAGGCTGATTTAGCAACCTACTGCTTGCTTTCTTTTTCATCATCCCTACTTCAAACGCTTCAAAAATGTAGTGCCGAACTAAATTAGGAGTTATTAAATAATCGTAGGCACTACAACCTAGCATGGCCTTCATCCGCAAAAAGAGCAAGGACAACTCCTACTACTACGCATTGGTCGAGAACAGGCGCGTCAGCGGAAAGGTGGTCCAGAAAGCGCTAAAGTACTTCCCAAACCTAGCAGAAGCAGGAAAGTACGCAAAAAGCCACGGGATGCAGATGAACGACTCGGACAAGGATTGGATGGATGCCCCCCTGCGGGACAGCCTTGTCCAAGGGCTTGAAAAACTCAACTCGCTGCGCCCTCTCTCATCCACTGTTCTTGTGCGGTTGCGTGAAAAGTTCGAGGTGGACATGACCTACCACTCGAACGCCATAGAAGGGAACCGGCTTACGCTGCGCGAGACGTGGTTAGTCCTGCGAAAGGGCATCACGGTTCGCGGCAAGTCGGTAAAGGAGCACTTGGAGGCAACCAACCACGCCGAGGCAATAGGATTGCTTGAGAAGTTAGCGGACTCGCGAAAGAAAATCTCGGAAGCCGACGTGCTTGCGCTTCACGCAGTCATTCTTGACAAGATTGACCCTCAGAACGCGGGTTTCTACCGGCGCGAGGCGGTCTTCATCCAAGGCTCCGGCCTACGCCTTCCAAAGTGGAATGACGTGCCGCAACTTATGGTTGGCGCGTATTCGGAACTCAACCGCACGGGCAAGGGGATTGACGCGGTCTATTCTGCTGTGAAACTCCATCACGAGATTGTTCGCATCCACCCGTTTGTGGACGGCAACGGCAGGCTTGCAAGGCTTTTGATGAACCTACGGCTGATGCGTTCCGGCTTTCCGCCAACCATACTTCGCAAGAAGGAACGGCGCGGGTATTATTCTGCGCTGGAAAAAGCGGACGCTGGAGACTTCCGGCCACTAAGCATGCTTGTCGGAAAGGACGTCGAAATGTCGCTTGACCAATATTTGGACGCAGCAAGATAGGCTGTGCGCTGTCCCTTCTCGTTATTCTTCCACGCTTTTTTCTCACAATTTGTAATACTTTTCTTCGTCGCCTGTCGCATCTGGCAGGACTTAAAAGAGCCCGTCTTCAAAAGTTCTTTTATGAAAGTAGTGGTTGCCATAACCGGCGCATCGGGAATCGCATACGGCGTGCGGCTATGCCAGGAACTCTCCAAGCAAAAGGGCATCCAGCTTGACGTTGTAGTCAGCGAGGGCGCAAAGCTTGTGATGGACTACGAGATGGAAGGACGCAAGAAGTGCCTTGCAATTCTTTCAAAGTGCGGAAAAGTCTGGCCCGAAGATGCAATATTTGCTCCATTTGCCTCCGGCTCCAACGCACCTGACGCCTTCATAGTCTGCCCCTGCTCGATGAAGACTCTTGCAGCGATTGCGCACGGCTATTCGCACAACTTGGTTGCGCGCGGTGCCGAAGTTGCGCTGAAGGAGCGCAAGAAGCTGATTATTGTTCCCCGCGAGATGCCGATTTCGTCAATCCAGCTTGGCAACATGTACAATCTTTCTCTTGCAGGCGCGGTGATAATGCCTCCCCAGCCGGCTTTCTACAACAGCCCGAAAGATTTGGACGACATAATCAACTTTATAGTGGGCAAAGTGCTTGACTCAATAGGGATAAAGAGCACGCTTTACAAGAGGTGGAATTCCAAATGAACCTCCGCACGTTCATCGCAAAATTGCAAAAGGATGGCAATCTCCAGAAAATCCAAAAGCCAGTTTCGCAGGACCTCGAGGCAGCTGCGATAGTCAACGCGCTTGGCGAGAAGCCAGTAATCTTTGAAAGCGTCTCAGGCAAGAAGTTCCGCGTCGCAGCCGGCCTGGTATCGTCTCGCGAGCTTGTCGCTGCTGGCCTTGGCATTTCGTCGCTGAAATTAGTTCCCACTCTTGCAAAGGCAATTGATGCTCCAAAGAAACCTAAAATGCTCACTGCCAAGGATGGCGTTGCACCCTGTCAAGAGGTTGTCGAATCAAAAGTCGACCTCGACACAATCCCGCTCCTTCGCTACTTCCCGTCAGACGGAGGACGCTACATCACATCGGCAATCGCAATAATCAAGGACCCACAGACCGGGCCGAATGCCTGCTACCACCGCATGATGCAAATTGGAAAAAACAAGTTCACATTGCGTCTGGTGGAACAGAGGCAGACTTACAACACCTACCAGAAGCTCAAGGCGCAGGGAAAGGAGCTTGAGGTCGCGTTCTGCATCGGTAATTCAACTGCGGTGATGCTTGCAGCAGCCATTTCCGCGCCAACAGGCGTTGACGAGATGGCAATAGCAAACGCCCTTGACGAAACTTTGATGGTAAAGTGCAAGACCAAGGATTTGCTTGTTCCTGCTGAAAGTGAGTTCGTGCTCGAAGGACGCATCACGCTTGAAGATGCAGAAGAGGGGCCGTTTGTTGACCTCACCGAGACCAACGACATCGTGCGCAAGCAGCCCGTTGTTGTGATTGACTGCATCACGCACAGAAAGGACGCGATTTACCAGACTCTTTTGCCGGGTATGTCCGAGCACAAGAACCTGATGGGAATGCCGCGCGAGCCAACTATATTGCGCGAGGTTTCCAAGGTGTGCGAGTGCAAGGATGTCATTCTCACCAACGGCGGTTGCTCGTGGTTCCACGCAATCGTGCAAATAAAAAAGAAAGCTGACGACGAGCCGAAAAAGGCAATCGAAGCCGCATTCAAGGGCCACACTTCACTTAAGCACTGCGTGATTGTTGACGAGGACATCGACGTCTGCAACCCGCAGGCCGTTGAGTGGGCCATCGCAACCCGCTTCCGCGCTGACTCGCGCCTTTACATATTCAAGGACCAGCCCTCATCCTCGCTTGACCCGATGGCTGACAAGCCTCCCAAGGAAAAAGCAAGGGTTGCAAAGATGGGCCTTGACGCGACAATCCCGCTTTCCGACCCAAAGAAGCCGGTTGCAAAGTTCAAGCGGCTGGATTATGCTAAAATCAACTTGGCAAAATTCAAGTAAGTTAGGCACTACGCTTCAAATTCATAAAGGCAAAACCAATGGAACTTACCAAATCCGAACAAAAAATACTCGACGGCGAGCAGGGCGAAGCCTCGGCAAAAGCCATGGCCATACTGCAGGCAGTTGGAAATATCTACGGCGCGGACAAGCTCATCCCAGTTACAAGCGCACAGGTTGCTGGCGTAAGCTACAAGACAATAGGAGACGCCGGCCTCGAGTTCCTCCAAGATTTTGCAAAGAAAGGCGCAAAGACGTCAATTCCTTCTTACCTTAATCCAGCAGGGATGGACCTGAAGGACTGGAAGAAGATGGGCGTTCCTGCTGCGTTTGCAAAAAAACAGCTTGCAATAATGGCTGCTTACACGAAGATGGGCATCTCACCCACTTGTACCTGCGCGCCCTACCACATCGGAATCCGGCCCAAGCTGGGAGAGCACGTTGCGTGGAGTGAGTCAAATGCAATCTCTTTTGCAAACTCGATGCTTGGGGCGCGCACCAACCGCGAGAGCGCGGTTTCCGCACTCGCATCCGCAATCATCGGCAAGACCCCCAATTTCGGGCTGCACTTGGATGAGAACCGCAAGGCCGGCCTGGTAGTTGGAGTCACTGCGAAGATGGAAAAAGTCACCGACTTTGGCGCGTTGGGTGCAGTAGTAGGCAAGGTTGCAAAGGACCGCATTCCCGCGTTCATTGGAATCAGCAGGACCAAGGCAACAGAGGAGCGCATGAAGTCGCTTGGCGCTGCAATGGCAGCAACCGGTTCTGTTGCGCTTTATTTTGCAAAGGACATCACTCCAGAGTGGAACGTGCCCAAGGGCGTTCCAATAGAGACAATCGAAGTATCCCAGGACATAATTGACGAGCAGAAAGCTGTGATGCAAAGCGAACCGGGTGCAGTTGGCCTGGTTGCAATCGGTTGCCCGCACTGCTCGATTGACGAAATCAAGGAGATTGCAAAGAAGCTCGAGGCGCGTCCGGCTGGAAAACCGCTTGCGATGAAATTGTGGGTGTGTACTTCGCGCAAGACAAAGGAGCAGTCCGACCGAATCGGCTACTCCGCAACAATCGAAAAGGCCGGAGGCCTCGTGGTAGCAGACACCTGTATGGTCGTCGCTCCCCTTGAGGAAATGGGTTTCAAGTCAACTGCGGTGAATTCCGGAAAGGCAGCGACATACTTGCCGTCGTTTTGCGGCCAACGCGTGAAGTTTGCGGATATTGAGGAGTTGCTTGGATAGCCAAATGATGATTCTATGATTTTCAAAGGAAGGATTATTTCAAAAGGAGTCGCAACCGGCGAGGCGCTAGTTGGAACCGAAGCCATTTCCTTCCTCGGCGGGATTGACCCGAAAACCGGCAAGGTCATTGACAAGACCAACCCGCTGTTTGGAAAGAGTGTGGCAGGGAAAGTACTTGTAATCCCGCGCGGCAAGGGCTCCACCGTAGGCACTTACGTTATTTACCAGCTGAAAAAGAACGGCGTCGCACCCGCTGCGATAATAAACTTGGAAGGCGAAATCATCGTTGCAGTCGGAGCAATCATCTCCGAAATCCCGATGGTTGACTGGCTTGACAAGAACCCGGTTGAGAACATCAAGACGGGAATGAAAGTCAAAGTTGATGCGGATAAGGGAATAGTTGAAATTTAGGTTTAGGCAAGATTGCCGACGATGGAATTGATTTTATCACATGGCCCCTGAACTCGTGCTCGTAAAGCTTGGCGGCAGCCTCATTACTGACAAGACCGCTGCAGAGCTTCCGCGCTCCGACGAAATCAAGCGCCTTGCGCGCGAAGTGCACACTGCAAGGCAGGACGGAAAACTTTCAGCGGTGGTTGGCCACGGAGGCGGCAGCTTTCCCCACAGGCCGGCACACAAGTACGGAACTGCGAATGGTTTTCACAATGCAGATAGCGCAAAAGGCGTTGCCGAAGTCCAGCACGCAGCTTCGCGGCTCAACCGCATAGTGGTGCGCGCACTCCTTGATGCAGGCGAGGACGCGGTCTCCTTTTCTCCATCTTCTTTCATGGTCACTTCAAAAGGAAAGCCCTTCAAGGTATTCCTAGAGCCGATGAAAATCGCGCTTGCAAAAGGAATCACCCCCGTTCCTTATGGCGATGTCACTCTTGACGACAAGCAGGGCTGCGCAATCGTCTCAACCGAGATGGTGCTTGAGTCGCTTGCAAAGAAGTTCAAGGCAAAGCGCATCGTGATTGCATCAAAAGAAGATGGTGTCTGGAAGGACTACCCGCAAAACACCGAGCTTGTTGAGGAAATCTCTCCCAAAAATTATTCCGAAGTCCGCAAGAGCCTGCAAGGCTCGTCTGCAACCGACGTCACCGGCGGGATGCTTTCCAAAGTCGACACTCTCCTTGGCCTTGCCAAGCGCACCAAGGCCGAAATCATCATAATCAACGGACTCGTTCCCGGACGCTTGCGCGACGCGATGCTTGGGAAAAAGGTCGTTGGCACCAGGATTACTTGTTAGAGATTGTGCGTGCTACCATGGAAACCGAAAAGCTTTTGCGCGACTTCGGCCTGACCGAGAACGAAATCAAAGTCTATCTCAAGCTTTTGGAAACCGGCGAGACTACTGCAAGCAAGCTCTCTAAAGTCGCAGGCATTGACCGGCACAACACCTATGATGTCATCGAGAAGCTGGTGGAGCGCGGCCTCGTCTGCCTTGTAAAAAAGGACGGCACGCGCCATTACAAGCCGCTGCCTGCTGTTAGGTTTGTTGACATACTTTCCGAGCGCGAACAGCAGCTTTCGGAAATGAAAAAGAAGTTCTCTGAAATAGTCCCGGAGCTTTCAAGCAAGTCGCAGGCCGCGCAAGCCTATGACGTCAACGTCCTTGTTGGCGCGGAGGGCTTGAAGACCCTGTTTTCGCAGCAGGTGCGCGAGGGTAAGGACATTTTCCTGATTAACACGATGCCGCAGTACCTTGAGTCGCGGCTCAAGTTCTTCATAGCCGCAGACTCGCGCGAGAGGTCGCGAAAGAAAATCCGCATAAACGCGCTTACCGTGAAGGGCTCGAAGTTCTTTGAAAAAATGCCCCTGACTACTGTGCGCTACCTCCCCGATGCCTACGCGTCATCTGTGAATTTTTCCGTGTTCGGCGACTGCCTGGCGCTGACCCTTGCGCAGGAGCCGGTTGTGCTTGTCATACGCAACCGCGAGCTTGCCCGCACTTTCCTCAACTACTACAGGCTCCTCTGGTCGTGGGCTTCGCCGAAACGCAAATAGTCCTCTCGCGTCTACAGTCTATCTTTTCCAGGATTGTGACCTGCGTTCGGCGCAATCCGCAATGTAGTACAAAGCAGACGACATTATCACAAGCTGGAGGATTACCGCAAACACAAGTGAAGTCTGCAGGAAGCTTGAGTAGTACATTATCAGGTGCCCCAGGCCTTCCTTTGAGCCCACGAACTCGCCGACAACCGCGCCAACCACCGCAGTCACCACCGCTATCTTGAGCCCTGCAAACACTCCCGGAAGGGCGGCCGGAACCTCAAGCTTGTAAAGCAGCTGGGTTTTTGTCGCGCGCATCACCGCAAACAGCCTCAATAGCCCCGAGTCGATGCTCTTGATTGCGGAGAACGTGTTGACAAAGACCGGAAAAAAGGAAATCAGCGCGCAAAGCACCACCTTTGACGCGATGCCAAAGCCGAACCATAAAGTCACAAGCGGGGCTATGCACACGATGGGCATTGCGTTAAGCGCTATCACGTACGGCGTCGCCATCCGTTCAAGGGCCCTTGACTTTGAAAGCGCGTACCCTAGTGCCATACCGAAAGCAGCGCCAATCCCGCAACCTGCAAGCGTCTCCGCAAGCGTGGGTATGGTGTGCTGCAATAGCTTGCCGCTTGAAAGCAGCGAACAGTACTCCGCAATCACGCTTTCAGGCTGCGGCAGGACGAACGCGCCAAGCCCGAGCGCAGCTATCGCGGCTTTCCACGCAAGTATTGCAATGCACGCGGCCAGAAAGTGCTGCGCCGTCGGCTTCCATGCGCTCATGCGTCAAGCACGCCCCTGACTTTCCTTACGCAGTCAAAGTACCTTTTGCTTTGAAGCGTAGTAGCGTCGCGTTTTTTTGGCAGGTTGATGTCAATCACGCGCTTGACCTTTCCGGGCCGCGCGCTAAGCACGACTATCTTGGTCGAAAGGAAAACCGCCTCGGGCACGCTGTGCGTGACGTACAGTATTGTCTTTCCTGTTTTTCTCCAAATGTCGTTGAGCTCGAAATTGAACTGCGTCTTGGAAATTTCGTCCAGGCTGCTGGTGGGCTCGTCCATCAAAAGGAGCGCCGGCTTGCAAACCAGGGCGCGCGCTATCGCGACTTTCTGCCTCATGCCTCCCGAAAGCTCGTGCGGGTAGCTGTTCTCAAACCCCGCAAGCCCGATTGTTTTGAGCAGCTTTCTTGCCCTTGGGTAGACCGTCTTCCTGTCCTTTTTGTTTCGTATTTCCAACGGCAACACGACGTTGTCAATCACGGTGCGCCAGGGGAGGAGGTTGGGCTCCTGGAACACGAAGCCAACCACCTTGTCCTTAACCTCCACCTTGCCTATGGTTGCGGGCAGAAGCCCGGCAACAACTGAAAGCAAAGTGGTCTTTCCGCAACCACTGGGCCCGACTATTGTCACGAACTCGCCCTCATCCACCCCGAAGGAAACGTCGTGCAGCGCCTCGCACGCCCCGCTTTTCGACCCGTACCTTACGTGCAGCCGCAAGAGCCGCAGGACGCTCCCATCGGTTTTTTCTTTCACTTTGCCTCAGCCTGCAAACTGCGTGGTGTACGCCGCAGTCAAGTCCGTCTTCTTCCCAATGATTCCCGCGCCATACAGCGCGTCCTGGGTCGACTCCCACTTTTGGCTGTCAAAGTATCCCAGAGGGTACTTGTCAGGCAAGACGCACTCGGCAACGTACCTGCGCCAGTAGTTTGCCTCGTAGTCGCCAAGCTTTGCGGCTTCCGGGTTGTACTTTTGTATGTAATCCGCAACAGCTGCAGCCTGGTTCTTGACCGCATAATCAAGCCCCCTGCCTGTCGCCCTCACGAACTTCCTTACAAGCTCGGGGTTCTTTGCAATCGTGTCCTCGCTTGCCACGAGCACGCCGGTCAGGTAGTTTGCGTCGTAATCTTTGGCGCGGAATACTGTGTAGCCGATTCCCTGGGCCTTGAGTATTTCCTCAAACATTATGTGCGCAGGCATCGCGTCGGCCTTGCCTTCCAAAAAAGTGGGCACCATCAGTTGCCCGACCGAGACTATGTTCACGTTTTCAACGCCATCGTGCTTGAACATCGCCCTTGCCACGATGTCGGGCGAGCTTCCGGGCCCCGACACCACCATGGTCTTTCCAGCAAGGCCCGGCAGGTCGCGTATTCCCGAATCGTTTCTTACAATGATTCCCCAGCTGCTCTCGTGGTCCACCTGGTATATTGAGACTACCGGCAATCCCTGCGAACGCGCAAGGATTACCGAGTCTCCCTGCGTAAAGCCGAATTGCGCGTTTCCTGCGACAACCGGGTTAATGGGTGCAAAAGCGCTGTCACCGTACACGATGGTCACGTTCAGGCCCTCGTTGCCATAATACCCCTGTTCTATTGCGGAGTAAATCGGAAGCCATTCCGAAGTTGCCACGTACGGCACCACCACGGTCACTTGGGTGCTGCCTGATTGCGGCTGTAAGAACAAGCCCCAGCAGGCGATTGCAATGGCAAGTATTGCCACCGCTCCCGCAACCGTTTTTTTCAAACCATTCTTTTCACCCATCCAAATCACCAAATATTCTTCTGCACGTTTTCAGCCAAGAGGGTGCGTGGTGGCAGCAGCTACCACAACGCGATATTATCTGCGGTTTGGCGCGGCTGTCACGTTGCAGTCGGTTTTTTGAATGCCTGAATGCATAGTTCATCCGTAGAACCACGCAAGGCATACCCTCATGGAAACCGAAAAACTCCTGGCCGACTTCGGGCTTACTGAAAACGAAATCACCGTCTACCTCAAGCTCCTGTCCGAAGGCGAGTCAACTGCAAGCAGGGTTGCAAAGCTTTCAGGGATGGACCGGCACATCGCGTACGACGTAGTCTCCAAGCTTGCAAAGAAAGGGTTCGTTTCGCAGGCAAAGCGCGATGGCAAGACCTACTACAAGCACACGCCTGTTGACAAGTTCCTTGACGTAATCCGCGAGCGCAAGCAGGAACTTGCATTGATGGAAAAGAAGTTTGCAAAGCTTGTGCCGATGCTTGCGCAGTCCGCGTCCAGGCCGCCTGAAGGCTACGACTTCAACGTGCTTGTCGGAGCCGAGGGCTTCAAGGCCGTGCTTAAAGACGAGCTCAGGGCGGCCAAGCCGATATTTTTGATTGGCACGACCCCGCAGGCAATAGAGTCGCGGATGAAGAACTACCTTCCCTCCTATACCCGCGAGCGGGTGCAAAAGAAAATCCCCGTCAAAGTGCTGACCACCAAGGGTTTTTCGTTTTATGAAAAAATGCCACTGATGGATGTTCGCTACCTTCCCTCGGAGTTTTCCTCAATGATTACGTTCAGCGTTTACGGCGACAACGTCGCGCTCGTTCTTCTTTCCGAGCCTGCGGTCATCCTCATCCGCAACAGGGAGCTTGCAAAGGCGTTCCAGAACCACTTCAAGCTGCTGTGGTCGCTTGCAAGCGAAAAAAAGAAGTGAATTCTGCAACAGGGAATATACTGCCTGCACTACTAATTCCAGTAGACAAGCTTTTTTTCCAAAGCCTCGACTATGCCGTGCAGCACAAGCGACACTATCACCAGCTGGACTATTGCCGCAAACACCGTTGCAGTCTGCATCATCGTCGAGTAGTACAGTATGAGGTAGCCAAGGCCCTCTGTCGAGCCTACGAATTCGCTTATGATTGCGCCAAGCACCGAAAACACTATCGCTATCCTCATTCCCGCAAAGATGCTTGGGAGCATGCTCTGCAGCTCCAGCTTTGAGAAGCGCTGCCACCAGTTCGCGCCAAGCAGCAAAAAAAGTTTCTTGCGCTGGCAGTCGATGCCTCTTGCTCCTGCAACTGTGTTTACAAACACCGGGAAGAACGCTACAATCGAGCACAGCACTATCTTGGACTCAATCCCGAAGCCGAACCAGATGGTCACAAGCGGGGCTATGCACACAACCGGCACCGAGTTGAACGCCACCACGTACGGCATCAGAAGCTCCTTGAGGAGTTCGATTTTGCAGAGTGCGTATGCGGCAACCACTCCGAGCACGCCTCCGCACAAGAATCCCAGAACCGCCTCGATGATTGTGGGAATCGAGTGCCCCATAAGCGTGCCGTCGGCAATCTTTTGCGCGTACTGCGCCGCAACCGCTTCGGGCTGGGGGAGAATGAAGTCGTGTATGTGCAGCACCGCAATACCTGCTTTCCACAGCAGTACAATCGCAATCCCCACTGCAACCAGGCTGCACAGCTGTCCAATCCTCATTCTGAAAGCACTTCCCTTACTTTGTTTACTGCCTGGAAATACTTCCGGTCGGAAAGAGTGGCCTCGTCCCTGCACTCCGGAAGGCCAATGTCGATTATTTTCTTCACCCGTCCGGGCCCCGGTGTGAGCACCATCACCTTGGTGGAAAGAAAAACCGCCTCCGGTATGCTGTGCGTGACGTAGACAACGGTCTTTTTCGTCTTCCTCCAAATCGCGTTGAGCTCTGCGTTGAACTTGTTCTTTGCCATCTCGTCCAAGCTGTTGGTGGGCTCGTCCATCAAAAGCAGCTGCGGGTTGTAAATCAGGGCGCGCGCTATCGCAACCTTCTGCTTCATGCCTCCCGAAAGTTCGTGCGGGTAGCTATTTTCGAACTTTTCCAGCCCGACCATCCGCAGGAGTCTTCTTGCCTTCGGGTAGAATGCCTTCCCGTCCTTTTTGTTTCGTATCTCAAGCGGCAGGACGATGTTGTCAATCACCGTTCGCCAGGAAAGGAGATTGGGTTCCTGAAAAACAAAGCCAACCGCCCCATCCCCGACCTGGATTTTTCCCACTGTTGCGGGCAAGAGCCCCGCGATTACGGAAAGAAGCGTGCTCTTCCCGCAACCGCTGGGTCCCACTATTGACACGAACTCTCCTGCGCCAACGTCGAACGAGACGTCATCCAATGCCGTGCACTTGTGGCCTGCTTTGCCGTACTTTACGGTCACGTGGGCAAGCCTAAGCGCCGTTGCATCTTTCATGGCGTCTTACCCGATGTACTTTGACGTGTACGCCTTGGTCAGGTCGGTCTTTGTAGTTACAAAGCCGTCTTCGTACATCTTGTCCTGCATCCACTGCCAGCGTTCAGTGTCAATCCAGCCAAGCGCGTACTTGTCCGGATTGATGGATTCCGCAACCTCCCTCTTCCAGAAGCTCTTCTCAACCCCTGCAAGTTCCGCGCCTTCGGGGTTGAAGTTGCGTATGTATTCGTCAACAGCCTTGTCCGGGTTCTTGATTGCATAGTCAAGGCCCTTTGCAGTTGCGCGCACGAACTTTCCTGCAAGCTCCGGGTTGTTAAACGCGATGTCATCGCTTGTGATTATATTTCCTGCAACGAAGTTGGCCCCGTAGTCGGTTGCGCGAATCACGTTGAATTCGACTCCCTTTGCCTTGAGCAGCTCCTCAAACAAAAGGTACGAAGGCATCGCGTCCACCTTGCCCTCCAAAAACGACGGCAGAAGCTGCGCGCCAACTGAGATGAACGTCACGTTCTGCACGCCTGCGTTTGCAAGTATCGTCCTCGGAATGATGTCCGCAGTGCATCCCGGCCCCGGGATTGCGATTGTCTTTCCTGCAAGGTCAGCTGGTTTTTCCAGTCCCGAGCTTTTCTTTGTGAGTATTCCCCACTGGCTCTCGTGCTCAATCTGATAGACAGACATCACCGGTATTCCCTGCGAGCGGGCGATGATTACCGGGTCGGCTCCTGCAAGCCCAAACTGCGCCTTTCCTGCAGCGACCTGCTTTACTGCGCCAAAAGCGCCTTCGAACGTGTACACTATTGTGACGTTGAGCCCTTCCTGCTCGTAGTAGCCTTCGTTTATTGCCGCATAGAACGGCAGCCACTCCGCTGCTGGCGAGAACGGCATTATCGCAGTGACCTGCTCCAGTTCCTTCTGCTGGCTTGCAGTCACGTACCCCGTTCCCGGCTGGCCTTGCCCGAAGGCAAACACCGCAACCACTAAAAGCGCAAGCACCAGCACGCCTGCCGCAAGCTTGCCCCAACCAAATTCTTTTCCCATCCTTAATCACCGAAAGAATGAAACTGCACTTTTTTGGGTATTAGCCGGCGTGGTGACCAAAGTCCTCACAAGCCCTTATCTGGAAGATGCTTGCAAAAAACGTGACAGCAAAGCACAGGCCGCTACGGAAAACCATTATTACTGTCCGTTCAAACAGAGTCTAGTATGCAAAACGCATTGAAGGCGCACCTTGCAAAGCTCTGCCCCTCGTTGGAAAAGAATCCCAAGCTGCTTGAGGACTATCACCGCCGCTTTCAAAAAAGCGAGGGCAACCCGCTGCCAATCAAGGACCTCTCAAACCCGGATGATTGGAAGAAGGCATCCGCCATAGCCGGGCTTTCCGACAATGACTTTGTTCTTGTCCACCGCACCAACCGGCTTCCAAAGGGCGTAATCAACCCGTCGATGCAGTCGGACCGGCTGCGGGCAACCGTGCACTTTTCCCTCAACGGTCCGGTGACTTCGCACCATTGGGGGAACTGGAAGGACTGCAAGTATACTGTCCTGATCCCGCTTTCAGCGCTTGACGAGGAGACCAAAAAGCGAATAGTGACATTCAACCCGGTTGACACCTACTTTCTGGGCTCGGTCAAGCTTCCCAAAGGCACGGTCATTCTTGGAAAGAAAGCAGACCTTGTCAAGAACGCCTTCTTGGGCAATGCAAAATTCGAGGCGGTTCCAGCAGGCCAGGACTCTGAGGAACACGTTTACAAGAAAGTTTTGGAACTGGGAAAATGCCCGATGGCAACAAGCTGGCGCACCTGGGCATCCTGGGACGAGACGCACCACAAGGCATTAGTCAACGAGATGGCAGAAAACCTCGGCCTGCCAAGGTACGCAATGCACGAGGACTCGCTTTACCACGTGTTTGAATCCATCAGCAAAAACCAGGAACTCAAAGGCGACTACCCTTTCAGCTTCAAGCCATCGCAGCTTCTGGACGCCTACCGGGAGGACCTGGTTTCCGTCTTGGAGCATGCCAAGGCGCACCCGGACGAACACTACAAGCAGTACCAGCTTCCCCGCGCGCAAAAAACGCTTGAATTATTCGACCAGGACCGGCCGCGGATAGAGCGCATCTGGAACGAAGGCCTTGCGCGAAAGCGCGCCGAGAACTCACTCAAGGGCTTCGCCTCCAAGCTTGAGAAGTCCCACTACAACAAGATGCACGGGAAGGGCGAAAGCTGGTAAGCCTGCATTAAACGCCTGTTTTTTATTTCCCATCATCCAGAATACTTACAAGGAACCAACGTGGCACACGGCTTGCCGCGGACGATGGGCGCGTTTACAAGCGCCTCTGCGTTTTTAGCAAACAGCCGAAAAAACAGGACAAGACTGGCTTAAGCCTATTCATAGTCCGTAAAAGGAGTTGCAAAGTAAATGGCACTTGACAAGAAGTACAACGCGCACGATACCGAGCCCAGCCTACAGAAGCGCTGGCAGGAGCTCGGGCTTCACCACTTCAACATAAACAACAACGTAAAGCCCTTCTATGTCATAGACACTCCCCCGCCATTTCCCACAGGCGAGTTCCACACCGGAAACACCCTCAACTGGGGCTACATAGACTTTGCCGCACGCTACAAGCGGATGCAAGGCTACGAAGTGCTATTCCCGCAAGGCTGGGACTGCCACGGCTTCCCGACGGAGACCAAGGTGGAAAAGAAGTTCGGGAAAGGATTGCCCCGCGAGGAATTCAGGCAAAAATGCCTTGATTACACCCACTCAAACATCGCCTCAATCAAGGTCCAGATGAACCAGATGGGATACTCCATAGACTGGGCGCACGAGTATTACACTATTGACAAGGAGTACCACCGCAAGGTGCAGGTTTCGCTTGTCCGCATGTTCAAGGAGGGCTTTGTCTACAGGCAGGAGCACCCCGTGCTCTGGTGCCCTTACTGCCGCAGCGCAATCACCAAGGCCGAAGTCGAGGACCAGCCCAACAAGGCGATGCTCAACTATTTGCACTTTGGCTTGGAGGGAACTAAAGAAAAGCTCCTGATTGCAACAACGCGGCCCGAGCTTCTTCACGCCTGCGTTGCTGTGATGGTGAACCCCTACGACACGCGCTACGAAAAGCTGGTGGGAAGCAAGGCAATCGTTCCCCTTTACAACAAGGCAGTCCCCATCATAGCCGACCAGGACGTTGACAAGGAGTTTGGAAGCGGCGCTGTGATGGTGTGCACATTCGGCGACAAGCAGGACGTGGTGTGGGCGTACAGGCACCACCTTGCAATCATCGACGCCTGCGACGGGGCAGGGTTCATAAAAAACAGCGGAAAGTTCGACGGAGTGCAGCTTCGCGATGCAAAGGAAAAAGTAATCCTCGCACTCAAGGAAGAAGGCGTGCTTGTGGAGCAGCGTCCGACTGACCAGGTGCTCAAGATACACGACCGGTGCAAGAAGCCCATAGAGTTCGTGCGCTCAACCCAGTGGTTTGCAAAGCTCAAAGGCTACGAGGACAAAATCCGCGCAGCAGCCCACCAGATGTCCTGGACTCCGGCATACACACAGCAGCTTTTGCTTGATTGGGTTGATGGTTTGGAGTGGGACTGGTGCATCTCGCGCCAGCGCGTGTTCGGCATCCCGCTTCCCTTCTGGTACTGCGAAAAGTGCGGCAAGTCTTACACTTACGACGAAAAAGCGCTGCCCGTTGACCCGACAAAGGATAAGCCGCCAGTTTCGCACTGCGAGTGCGGCGGCTCCCTCATCGGAGAGAAGAGCATCTGCGACGGCTGGGTGGATTCAAGCATCACGCCCCTCATAATCTGCGGCTGGCCCGACAACGAGGAGATGTTCAAGAAGCTGTACCCCAACGCAATCCGGCCGCAGGGAAGCGACATCATCCGCACCTGGGCGTTCTACACGATTTACCGCTCGCTGGTTCTCACCGGCGAAAAGCCCTGGAAGGACGTTCTTGTGAATGGGATGGTGTGCGGAGCGGACGGCAAGAAGATGTCCAAGTCCCTTGGCAACTACGTGGAGGCAAAGGATGTCATCGCAAAGACAAGCGTGGACGCGCTCCGGCAGTGGATTGCGCTTTCAGGGAGCACCGGAAAGGACATAGTGTTTTCCTGGAAGGACGTCAATTACGCGCAGTCGTTCCTCAACAAGATGTGGAACGCATCCAAGTTCGTCGAGATGGCGCTTGAGGGCTACAACCACGCCGAAGCGCTCACGCAAATCGCAGAGGGTCATTCGAAGAAGCCCGGCGAGGAGCTGGGGCTTTTTGTCACTGACAAGTGGATTTTGAGCAAGCTTGCAAAGCTCGTGCACAAGTGCACTGATTCAATGAACCTCTACGACTACTACGGTGCAATCTGCGCTCTGCAGTCGTTCTTCTGGCACGACTTCTGCGACAACTACCTGGAGGACGTCAAGCACCGCGTCTACGGCGAGGACGCGCGAAGCAAGAAGGCAGCGCAATACGCCCTGCACGAGGTCCTCTCGACCTGCCTCAAGCTCAACGCGCCAATCTCGCCCTACATCTCCGAGGCAATCTACCTTGGGATGGGATTTGACAAGGAAGAGTCGGAGGAGGGGGTGCAGAGCATCCACCAGGCAGGGTGGCCAAAGCCCGCTGTTGAACTGGAAAACGACTCCGCAGAGCAGGCTGTTGAACGCATGCACTTCGTGCTCACCGAGGTGCGCAAGTACAAGGCAGGAAAGGCCCTGGCGTTGAACCAGCCGCTTGAACGGATTAAAGTGTCAGGAAACGAGGCCGAAATCCGCGAGCTTGCCGACTACGAGCCGGAGCTGAAGGCAGTTGGAAAGATTGCCCTCATCGAGGCGATAGTCGTTCCGAATGCGGAAGGGTTGAAGGTGGAAATAGGCTAAGTGGCTGTTTTGCGGCAAAGGGGTCAATTCCCCTTTTCCCACTACCTTTAAATCCCTTGGCCGGCTAAAAGAATTCCACAAGCAAGGGACGACTTTGTCCGTTTGCCTGTTACGGCTTTTAAAGGCAATTTTAGGCCCTTAAACAGCTTCAACAATGTCAGAAATTAACACTTAGGAGTTGCGTTTTGAATGGCAAGACTTCATACCCGCAAGCGCGGGGCATCAAAGTCAAGGAAACCCGCAGTAAAGGCAGTGCCCACCTGGGTCAAGCTCTCAAAAGACGAGATTGTCTCGCTTGTTGACAAGCTTGCTCGCGAAGGCAAGACCCCTGCAGGGATCGGACAGGTGCTCCGTGACCAGTACGGCATCCCCTCGGCAAAGGTGATGACCGGAAAGCGCGTGACCAAGATCCTTACTGAGAAGGGCTCGGCCCCAAAATATCCTGCTGACTTAATGTCCCTGATTCGCCGTGCAGTTGGAATGCACAAGCACATCAAGGCGAACAAGAAGGACGCCCACAACCGCCAGAAGCTCTCGCACGTCGAGGCAAAGATCAAGCGCCTGGTCAAGTACTACCGCGGCAACAAGCTGCCGGCAGACTGGAAGTACGACGCGGAAAAGGCGGAGCTCTTAGTCAAGTAAATCTTACGGTGAACAATTCATGGCAGCAGGCAAGAAACTCGTAGACACGTTCAAGGCAAAGAGCTGGTACAAGCTCATGGCTCCCAAGTTCCTCTCCGAAAAGGAGATTGGACAGGTGCCCGCGCTTGACGACGAGCACATAATCAACCGCATCATAATCGTCCCCTTGAAAGACATCACCGGAGACATCGGCCACATGTATTATGCGGTCAAGCTCCGTGTTTTCGAGGTCAAGGGAAAGACTGCTTATACCAAGTTCATCGGCCACCAGGTGTCCCGCGAGTACCTCCGCACTCTTGTGCGCAGGCGCCGCGACGTAATCAACCTCGTGTTCTCAGTCAAGGCAGCTGACACTTCTGAATTGCGCGTCAAGGTAGTCGTTGTGACCAACAACCTCTGCTCGGACTCGCTGAAGACCGACATGCGCCACCTTGTAATCAACACCCTTACTGCACGCGCAAAGGCAACCGAGCTTGGGGACATCGTCCACGACATCGTCTACGGCAAGATTGCGATGGAAGTGACCGGCGTTCTCCGCAAGCGCGCAAGCATTAGGCGCGTTGAAATCAGCAAGACCACCCTCAAGGAGGACTTCGACACCGAAGACATTGTCGCGCTCCCCGGAAAGGAGTCCGAGAAGGCGCCCAAGGTAATCACGGGCGACGAGACTGAGGCAAAGGCAGACGCTGAAGCAGAAGAGAAGACCGAGGAAGAGCCGGCAACGGCTTAGGCTCTTTTCAAATAGTCTGATTTTGGGGAATAAAATTTCCCCTCCAACTTTATTTTTTCAATAATTTCTGCAGCCTTGTCTTCGTTGCAGCCCTTTTCTTTTGCCTTATCAATGACTTTCTGAGTCCTTACCCCAAAGCTGGTTTTTGGAAGAATCTCGTACGCTTCAATAACCAGCTCGGCCATTGCCTTTCGGGTGTGCCCGGGCGGCTTCTCTTCTTTGGGTTCCTCCATTTCGTCCGATGCTGGCAACGACTTTTTTCTCATTTCACTCGAATATGCTTACTGCGTAATCCCTAGAATAAGGCTAATGCTAATCTGAAAAATCCTGCAACTTTTCGTTAATATGAAATAAACATTAAAATTATATATGTTAATTTCATATATTTGTTATGGTGAATTTACGATGAACATCAGCATGCACTTCGAGGGCTATTCTGAAAAAATCATTGACGCCGCACTTAGACAGGGGCTTGTAAAGACCAAGGCCGAGGCGCTGCGTCTTGGCCTCCTTGAGCTGAATCAACGGTACGGCCTGGTGGCAACCGAGCTTGAGCAGCGTGAGCTGGATGCCGACATTGCCGAGTTCGATCGGATGGAAAAGCGCATCGCGCAGGGAAAGACCAAGCTCAGGCAGGCCAAAGCTGTAGCTGACATATTCGATTGAAGGTGCGTAAAATGTACGAGCTTTGGTACTCCGACGAGTTCAAGCGCGATGCGAAGTACCTCGAGCCGCAAATCCAAGAACGCCTCAAGAAAGTGATTTCGAAGATTCTTGAGAACCCGTTGCGCTTCAAGCACCTTTCAGGCGACAACCGGTTCCGGGTGCGGTTCGACGTCTACCGCGTGCTTTACCGCGTGACCGGAAACAAAGTCGAGCTTATGCGCGTGGGAAAGCGCGATGTGGTTTACGATTAGCCTCGTAAGGATCCAGCAGTTGTATAGATTGCCGAGGAAGAGCCGGCGACGGCTTAGATTTAGTTTTCTTTTCCTAATTTCTTTTTCTTAATTTTTATCCGTTTAGTGGGAACTTGTTTTGTAAAAGTAGTAGCACATTCCCAGAAGTAAGCTAACAAATCCGCCTAAGCAAGAAGCCAAAAACCACTCGCCTTTTCCGATTGTAAAAAGTGCATTAGCTCCCAAGCCACCAAGAAAACTAGCTATGGTACAAATTAGTAAGATTCGAAAATCTTTGTTCGTTAACCTCTCTTTCTTTTTTAATGTGTGATTTTTGTTTTTCATTTTATTTACCTTTTCAATTAACCTGACTAGGATTTTATTGTATATCCAATCTACCACTTTTAGCAGTATAAGTATACCTACGCTATATACTCCAACCCCTATTGCGACATCTACAAACGTAGCACTAGTTGGAAACGTTTTATTTGCGTAGACGCCGAATAACGAACCAAACATTGCAGCGAAAACAACAGAAAAAATTCTATCGTGGAACGGAAAAAGACCATTTTGGCTTTTTCTTCCATAATTAGTCTACGCCTTTGCCTTAACCGCAGGCAGTCCAAGCGAGTTCTCAAGCGTCTGCGAAAGGTGCGGGCTCTTTACCCACAGTCCGATTTCCTCGTCCGGGTGGGTGCCCTCGCCTGTAAGGAACATCAGTGCCTGGTCGTCAGCAAGCACCATGCGAGTAGGCATCTTCTTGGACACCACGCGGCTTGAGACGTTTGCAAGGTCTGTTGAAAGCATCTTGTTGTCGGATACTGGTGAAACAAATGAAACGTGGACTCCGCGCTTCTTTGCGGCCTCGAAGTCCGCAAGGTGCGCCTTGAGCTTGGATGCAACGCCTGCAGGGTCGCTTGAGACTATGACGCGGTCGGATGCGCTGTTTACCATGCTTGCAAGCTTGGAGTAGATGGATTCGCGGCCCTTGAGGGTCCACACGTGCGAGTCGGGCTCGAACTTTCCGGTCTGTGATGTCTTGTTTTGCTTGAGCTTGGAAACGAGCTTTTCGGATATCTCGTCAATCTGCGTCATTTCCTGCGCAAGCGAGGTCTGCTTCTGGTTCTTCAAGGTCTTGACTGCCTCGCCAAGCGGGAGCGAAGCGTAACGTACTGGGCGTCCAGGCTTGAGGACCACAAAGCCCTTCTCCTGGAGCTTGTCAAGGACGTCATAAACACGGGGCCGGGGCAGTTCTGCGTTCTCGGCAAGCTCTCCTGCTGTTCCGTGGCCGGACAGCGACAGGGCTAGGTATGCCTGTGCTTCGTATTGGTTCAAACCGAGCTGCCGGAGATGGTTTAGAGCGTCGGCGTTCTGCCTTACCATGTCAGAAATCTTGGGATTTCGAACGCTTTTAAACCTATCAGGATTGTTTTCCTCAGCCATTAGTAACAATGCCACCTTTAGGGGCGCTTCGTGTAACGCGTCACAGGGATTTATTGTGCGAGCCAATATTTATATGTATTTACTGGACAATGGTAACAAATGATATGTTTAAATATAATGTTGTAACTAGATAGTAGTTACTAGTAGTCATATTTGTTCCAAGGTGGTTTTTGGATGCAGCTGTCACGGCATTTGGCCCTCGTCGCACTCTCCATATTCATTTTCGCGCTCCCGCTTGCAGCAGCCTATACTGCGGCAACGGACGTTTCTACCGTAAGCATGACTTCCTGCTCAGCAGGCACCATCTACGCCTACGCGCAGAACACGGAACCAGCGGACGCGACCCTTTCAGTCAGCGCAAACTTCGGCAAGCTCTACGGCAGCGTAACCTCGCCGGTCCAGCCAATCCCGGCTTACCAGAGCAGGGGCACCAAGATTACCGTCTATTCAGGAAGCTGTTTCAAAGGCGACGAGGACGTCACAGTCTACTTCAACATCTGCAGGAACGCCACGCTTGACTCCTGCACTACTATAAGGAAGATCGTGCGGATGATGGTCGACCCGTGCACCGCGTGCTCAACCTATGTGGAGCAGCACCTGCCTCCGGTTGGCAATTACGTTTCAGCAACAAGCACCTGCGTAGGCTCAGGCTGCGGCCAGCCGTTTGTGTCAAACATCTACTTCGACACCGCGTACGAGCCTTCGGACATCTCAGTTGACATCTCATTTGCCCGCGAGCGCTACCAGGTTGTCGCAGGCTCAAGCCTTGAGACTGACATCATAGTTACAAACCACGGCGTCCCGGTTACCGTTGACCTTTCACTTGACGGCTACGCCTCGGAGCTTGGAGCAACGCTTCAGGAATCCACAGTTGGCCTTGAGGCTTCCGAGTCCCAGGCAGTTGCCCTTTCAATAAATCCGCCCGCATCTGCATCAGGCGAGCAGTGCCTTGACGTGGTTGCAAGCAGGCGCGGAATCGACGTCGAGCGCAGGACCGTGTGCTTTGGAGTGATCGAGGTGGCAAGCGCCACCGTAAGCGCGCCCGAAAGCGCAGGCTCAAGCGAGTGCGGAAAGGACGTCACCTACAAGATAGGCGTGGAGAACACCGGCGCATTCGCAAACACGTTCACGTTCGCATCAGGAAGCGATGCGGTGCGCATCGTGCCCTCCAAGGTCACGCTGCAGGCTGACGAGTCGGCAACCGCAACAGTCACAGTAAACGCAAGCAAGCTGGGCTTTGCACAGGACGTCGAGGTCACGGTGACCGGCGGCCGTGCAGGGGGCTCGGGCAACGCGTTCCGCGAGTCCGTAGTGACCAACATCCTTGCATCGGCTTGCGCCTCCAAAAACGAGGTCGTTTCCGAGGACCGCAACTTCACAGTTACCGAGCGCTTCTACAACCCGTCGCAGGACATAATCTACGGCGTATCCGGCACGATCGAGGGCCTCCCTGTCGGGTTCCTTGTTGTGCAGAAGGAGGAACTGCAGGACGTCGCGCCGGCAGGCTCAATCAACCTCACGCTCCAAGTCAGCGCGCCAACCGACGCCCAGGGCGAGGTGGCGGGCATCCTGGTGCTGCGCAGCCAGGACGGAACAGTTGTGAAGCAGCGCGCAATCGTGCTCAACACCGTAAGCCAGGGCGGAATAACCGGTTTCTTCACCAAGGCAGCAGGCTCGAACCTGTCGCTGATAATCGCAATCCTCATAGCCGCAGCAATAGTCGCGCTGCTTTATGCGCGCCAAGACTTCAGGCAGGCCGCTTACGACCGGGTCGGACGCGCAAAGGAGTCCGTTTCAAAGGCAATGCAACGGCCTACAGAAACCGCAAAGAAAGATGCGGCAGCAGAAAAGCAGGCGGATGCGTCTGTTGATTCTGAAGCAGGCGACTCGGCGACAATAACCAATAGCTAAGTACGTCCGCACGGGGCAACTAATCCGCATCGCCGCGCTTTTTTTCCTACCCTAGTTTTTTAACTATCCCAAGACAACTGCTTCTGTGGTTCTTACGCGCGGGCAGACTGGACTTGAGTACTTGCTGATGATAGCCGGAGGTGTGATGCTTTCGGCAATAATCATGGTGGTTGTAAACAACAACCTCGGCCTTGCGTCAGAATCCGTCAATTCCGCAGGATATACCTCCCACATCCAGAACTACCTCTCAACAACAGTCGGTGCAAACGACGGCGACTGGATCGTGGTTGGGAACAACCAGTACTCCGCAGTGCCCGACAACGTCGGCATAGGCACGTCAAACCCGCAGGCGAAGCTTGAGGTCAACGGCAAAATCCTGATGGATGATGCCACTGTTGCTTCCGACTCGGCGAACATCGTAGCGACCAAGGGTTATGTGGATGGCCTGCAGGTTGGCATCGTGGGCATCACAGGGGTCAACGCTTCGCAAATCCAGCTTCGCGTGACCGGGAGCTGTTCAGTCGGTTCGTACATATCCGCAATCGCAGCAGACGGCACGGTAACCTGCGGGGCGGCAGCAAACACGTGGAACACAAGCGGGAGCAACCAGTTCTCCGGAGTTAGCGGCAACGTGGGCATAGGAACGGATGCGCCTTCGCAGAAACTTGTGGTGAACGGCAGCGGACTTTTTACCGGGAACGTTTCCGCTTCGGGGGACGTGTGCAACGGCGCGGGCAACTGCCTGAGCGCGCTGGCTGTCCTGACAAATGCCTGCGGCGGCGCGGCCACAACCTACGCCTATACTGCCACGGCGTATAGCGGTCCATATTGCATGATGGGCTCTCCCACTCCCAGCGCGCCCGCCTGGCCGGCACAAGGCGCTTCAACGTCCTGGACTTGCCCGGTTGCAAGCGGTACGCCAATATCCTGCACCGCAACGCATTCCCCCGCACCGGTCAACGGCGTTTGCGGTCCCGCTGCCACGACCTACGTCTATTCTGCTACTGCATATTCCGGGGCATTATGTACCGCCGGCACAACCAGCCCCGCAAGCCCCTCTTTCCCTGCTGCGGGCAGCTCGACGTCCTGGTCCTGTTTGGGAACTAACGGCGGTTCCAGCCCCTCCTGCATAGCATCATTGGCCTCCGCTCCTTACCTGATAGGGTCAGTGCACACGGAAGCGCAGTGCATTAGCAATGGCGGGGAAGTCGTTGCGTCCGGTGCAGCCGGCAACCAGTGCAGGTATACTGCCGCGTCCTGCCCGACGGGCTGGATTCCCTATTCCAACTGGACTACGACAACTGGCGGGTCAGTGGGAAGCTGCAGCGGCTGCTGTTGGTCTTCCAATGCCTGGCCCAAGACCCTGGCGTCCCACGCCTGGGCTGACGTGGCAAAGGAATCAGTTGGCGGATACACCGGGATAGCAAATTGCAATCCGTGTACTCCGGCGACACAGTATTGCCAGGAGGGTTGCTGCTGGCAGACGATTTATGCAACAGTTACCCAAATAGGCTGTTACTAATTTAGGTTCCGCGCTCAAGGATACTGCCGTTGGCAGGCCTATTTTTTCTCAAGCGAAAGCGCAATCAGCTCTTCCATCCGCAGGCGCACGCTTTCCCCAAACTCAATCTCAACCCGCACGTTTGCAGCAGCCGAGTGTCCCCCACCGCTGCGGATTGCGTGCGGAAGCTCGCTTTTGAGCGTGTTGATGATGGGATTGGAGTCAAATCCCGCTTCGCGCGCCTTGGAGTTTGCGCGGATGCTGATGGAGTCGTCGGAGTAGCCGATTGAGACGATGGCCTTTTCCGGGTACTTTGCGCAATAGTAGTCCTGCACCAAGTTGAGTGCGCGGCCCTTCGGGGGGTAGGACGTCTTTGACGTTGCCTTGGACATGTCCGCAACAATCATCAGCGCAGTCTCGCCAACCTTGCGAGTTGCGGCGTGGTCCTTCATTATCTTGAGCGCTTTGTCCTCGCCCTTCACCGCAAGGTCGGTTGCAAGCTTGAGCATGTGCTCGTCAGTGACCTTGTCGTAGTAGTCCTCGATTGCAACAGCAGGCTCGGAAAAGTGCGCAAGGTAGTCCAACGCCTTTGCCTGCGGGTAGTCGCCGCTTGCAAGCGTGCTCTTGTCTGACTGCAGTGACCAGTTTACCCACTCCTTGTTCGCGGCATCCGCAAAAATCCTTCTTGCGACTTCGTAGGCAACCAGGCCAGCAGTGTGAGCCCCGGAATTATCAAAAGCGTGCGAGGTCACGAACGCGTCGCACAAAGCCAGCGCGTCCGCGTTCGGCGGGTGGTGGTCTATGATGCACACCTTTGCGCCGGATTCCTTGAGCGCCTTCAGGCCGTCCACGCTTTCTGCGTTCGCTCCAAGGTCGGTAATCACAACAGCAAGCTGCTTGCCTTCATCGCGCGCCCTCACCACGTCGTCAAAGGCGTCGCGCTTGCCGTAAACAGCAGAAGGCACCTGGAAGCCGGTCACGTTCTCCTGCGGCAGCAGCTTTTCCTTTGCATACGCCCTTGCGGATGCGTAGATTTCCATCCCCGAAGTCACGCCGTCGCAGTCGTCGTTGTAGCGCACGCAAACAACGCGCTTCTCATCAATCCAAGTGCGGATTGCAGCAGCGCACGACTCGATTTGCGGCACAAGGGCGCGCATGCATTCGTCGTCAAAAAGAAGGTCCATTGTATAGCATCAAATCCGGCGAATATTAGAGGGGAATTATATGCTTAGGCGCGGCAATAGTTTATATGAAAATAGCTAGGTTAAACGCTATAAAGGTGCGCGAGCAGGCCGCCCAGCTTTACGTGCCCGCTGACTGCTATTCCGACCCGCACCACTGCATGGTCTTTTTCAATCCCGTGATGGAGTTTTCGCGCACAATCTCCAGCCTTGCTTTGCAGGCGCTCAAGCCGAAGCTTCCAAAGAACCCGAAGATTCTTGACGGCCTGTGCTCAACCGGCGCGCGGGGAGTGCGCTACTACCTTGAGGTCGGAAAATCCAGGGTCACCTTCAACGACGCCAACGAGCTTGCGATTGCCTATGCAAAGAAGAACGCGGCGCTGAACAAGCTCAAGGGAGCGGTATTCTCCTCCAAGGACTTCCACGTGGAAGCGGCAACCAGCCACGACTACGACGTAGTTGAGCTTGACCCGTTCGGCACTCCCACAAACTTCATGGACTCGGCAATTCGTGCCTGCGCAAAGAACGCCGTCCTTTCCGTTACCGCAACCGACTTGGCGAACCTGTGCGGCGCACGGCCCAAGCCGTGCATACGCGAGTACGATGCAGCTCCCTCGCACAATTATTACTGCCACGAGACCGCCCTCCGCATCCTAATCGGCCGCGTGGTGCGCACTGCGGCAATTCACGCAAACGCCTTCACACCCGTTGTAAGCTTCTATTCAGGGCATCACATCAAGACAATCGGCGTGCTCACGTCATCAGCCAAGGCAGCTGACGTGGCATACGCCCAGGTAGGCAAGCTCGGATTCTGCAGGACTTGCTTTTCGTTCCACCAGAACGCCCTTTCGTGCAAAAAGTGCGGCTCCAAGCTGGAGGCGTGCGGCCCGTTGTGGCTTGGAAAGATTGGCGACGACGAAACTCTTTCGCGGATGCTTGAAATCAGCCAAAGCTCAAAATACGCATCTGCATCGCACACCGAATTCATCAGGCTCCTGCTGGAGGAGAACAACTATGTTCCCGGCTACCTCGACCTGCACGAGCTTTGCAGCGCAAACCGCAAGCCCGTTGGCAAGAAGACGGATGTCATAATGGAGCTTTTGCGCTCAAAGGGCTACAACGTCTCGCGCACTCACTACGCGCCAACAGGGCTGAAGACCGACGCGCCCGCTGACGAATTGCTGAAGATTGCAAGCGGGTAAAAATTAAAGAAAATAGAAAAATAAAAAAAAAGATAAAAAGAGACTTTGTCCCTTCAGCCTAGGCGAGGACTCCGGCAAGCACCGCTGCCGGAACAAGCGCAAGTATTGCCGCGACCACGATGATTGCAAAGATTATGATGATTATTGTCACAATCAAAAGCGGGAGCAGCCAGGACAGTATCGCCCTCATAGTGCTGAAGCCGTGTATTGAGCGCAGCGCAATGGTCACCTGGTATAGTGCGTACACCTCAAGCACAAACAGCGCCGCTGCCTTGAGGAAGAAGCCGATTATAGGCACTATGAGCAGCACCTTGGCGCACGCCATCAGCAGGAGTATCGGCGAGACAAGCACCGCGCTTACGTAGAACTGCTCGCGCAGGCCGCCCTTTCCACCCAGAATCTTTGCGAATGCGAATACGATTGCCGCTGCCACAAGCACGGTTACCGGCACTGCAACTGCGAAAGTCGCGGGCCCGAGCGCAAGCACAAAGAAGTTCATTGAGAGTATTGCGGAAATCACCGCGTAAAGCGCGCCTGCAAGGCAGAGCATCAGGATGCCCTTTGCATAGCCTGCCTTTCCCGCCTGGCTAGATATCGCCTTTTCGGGGTTTGTCAGCGCGGTCTTCCACAGTTCAAACACCGCTGCAAAGTCCAGGCCGGAGAACATCCCCTTCTGCTGTTTTGCCGCGGCCTTTGGGGCAGCCTTCTGGCTGCGCCTTGCAACGCGCTTCTTTGCCGATTTCCTTGCCTTTGCCAACCAAATCACCATTTGAATTATACGCTATGATTTTGCCTTAGTCAAGGTAGTGTTTCCGGGGTATAATACTATTGTGCCAGAGGGAAAGCGGGCTTTCGCTGGGGTTTGGAAAAACGGGAAGCAAAGGGAAAAGAAAAGTAAAGAGAAGAAAGAAAACAAAATCAGCAACTAGATGCTGACTTTGAGCCCAAGCGCCTTCTTCAGCTCGCGGTAGCGGTTGCGGATAGTCACTTCAGTGACTCCTGCAACATCAGCGACTTCCTTCTGGGTCCTGCGCTCCCCTGTGAGCACGCTTGCGATGTAAACCGCAGCTGCGGCAACGCCCATGGGGCCGCGTCCGGAGATGAGCCCCTTCTCGATTGCCTGGTCCAGGAGTTCAACTGACTTTTCCTGGGTCTGGCCGGAAAGGCGCAGTGCAGTCACGAAGCGCGTTATGTAAAAGCGCGGGTTCGTAAGAGGCACCTTGAGCTCAAGCTCCTGGGTGATGAGGCGGTAGGTGCGCCCGATTTCCTTTTTGGGAATCTCGGCAACAGCCGCAATCTCGTCAAGGGTGCGGGGAATCCCGAACTGCCTGCAAATGGCGTAAATCACCGCAGAGACGACGCTCTCAATCTGGCGTCCGCGAATCAGTCCGCGCTCTACGCACTTCCTGTAAAGGAGTGCCGCTGCCTCGCGGATGCTCTCGGAAAGCCCGAGGTGGGATGCGACGCGGTTAAGCTCGGTAAGTGCAATCGCAAGGTTCCTCTCAACGGAGTTGGAGATGCTTGCGCGCTTGTGCCACTTGCGCATGCGGTAAAGCTGCGCCTGCTGGCTGGGGGCAATCTTGCCGCCGCGCACGTCGCGGTTGTATTGGTCAATCTCGGTCACAAGCCCCTTGTTTGGGGACATGTACTTGAGCGGTGCGCCGGTCCTTGCCCTGCTTGCGCGCTGCTCTGCGTCGAACGCACGCCATTCGGGGCCTTCCTGCACCAGGTTCTCCTCAATGACCAGGCCGCAGTTCTGGCAGACGATCTCCCCGCGGTCGGAGTCGCGCTTCAAGTTCGAGCTTCCACATTCAGTGCACTTACTGTAAATCATTTCCTACTCACCTTTTTCAAAAACATGAACTTTGCTTCCTACTGGAACTCCTTTTCGTCTGCGAACTTCTTGGCAACCTGCGCAACCACAAGCGGGTCTTGTACCCGTCCGATGGTCTCAAGCACCGCACCCACCTTCTCGGCCCCAAAGTGCAGCGGAGTGCCCTTCTGCACAGGTGCCTTGGAGTCCGGCCTCAGCAGGAGCGTGCCGTCGTCGCATTTTCGTACAACAGAATAGGCCACACAATCAACCGGCTGACATCGAAAGAGAGCGCTAGGTGCCTGCGGCTTTCAAAAATCCGTTGGGATACCTAAAATTCGCTTCCGTAAGTTAAACGTATATAAACCTATTCCTAATCAAGCTTATATTCGTTTCGGCTATAAAAGGCCCAAAACCGGCCAGTTTCCTGCGGGTTTCAGCACGTCCCGCGAGTCAAGTGCGGCAGCCACTAGTTTGCAACCGGTTCCAGGGCCTTCAGATAGGTGGGCAGGTCACTCCTTCGCTTTCCCTGGCCGCTGTGCTGAAGACGTGCCTTGCTTCAAGCGAGTGCCTGCGGTCGACAAGGGTTATGTCGGGCTTCAGCGGCCCGTACCGCCCCTCCTTCTCAAGCGCATCCGCGAGGTTTTTCCAGACGCGGCAGTCGTCCCTGCCTTTGAAATCGCCTTTCCTCACTATTATCTTCGGCCGCCTGAAAATCCGGCCCCCGCCGTTCTGGAAGAGCACCAGCGCTTCGGGCTTCCTTTCCTTTTCCCTGTATATCGAGAACCCGCCCTGGTTGATGGGCGTGTCGCTTGAGTTGGGGAGGTAGTCCTTCAGGTTCAGCTTCACCGAGTACGTGGCATTGCCCACCAGGTATTTCCCGTGCTGCTTCAGCGCGGCCTCGGCGATGCCCCTGCCGCAGTCTATCCTTTTTCGCAGGTTCTCGTGGTGCAGGTCCGACGGGTTGTTCTCAAACAGCCGTTTAATGTCTCTGAGGAAGCCGGGGATTTTCATAGCCATCATTGCAGGTCCTGTTGTATGCGTTACGTTAAGTGGCTGCAATAGAATAAAAAAGAGGACCCGGTGCCGCAAAAACAAAACGGCACTAAAGGAAAAAAGGAAGCGCCTACTGCTTGAGCATTACCGCGTTGGCAATCCCGCTCTGGCCCGGCCTTGAGGTGACCTTTGCCTTTCCGCCCTCGACCTGGATTACCGAGCCCTTGGTGATGACGTTCTCGCGCGAGTACATCCTGTCGGCTTTGTTGTCAACCACGTTGATGATGCGCATCTTCTTGGTCTTGCCGTCAGTGCCTGTTACGTTTGCAAAAAGCGCGTAGTCAAGCGCGAGCTTCTTCTTTCCGCCCTTTGAGCGGAAGGTCTTGCGGACCTCCTTGGGGTCCTGGCCCGGCTTTACGTCGTCAGGTCGCAGTACCTTGGTGCGTGCAAAAAAGCCGCCGATGTGGGCGCGCTTCTTGTCCGCGCTGGACTTGAGCTTTCCGCCCGAGCCGGTGGTCTTTGAGAGCCTCTTTGCGTGATATTGTACCATTGTGATTTTTCCCTCCAGGAATGTAAAAACTTAAGCCGGTGCAGCCAACGGCCGCAGCGGGCTTTCAATGAAAATATATTGCCCTACGTTGCCAATCGTTTCATGATTTACGTCTATTCCGCCAAGCCGGTTGAGAACGTTCAGGCTGCCTTGGAATGCATAAGGAAAAGCTGTCCCGGCGCCCTGGCCGTTGTCGTGCGGCAAAGCTTTGGCTGTAGTAAGCTACTCTATTATTCCCTATTCTTAAGTTTAAAATCCTTCCAGATTGGCAGCAATAAGGCCCGCACGCCGGAGCTTGAGTGGCTCTGCAGGCTTGCCTGCGACTCCAACGTCCAGACTGCCCTGAAGGCAACAACTCCCGTTGCTGGCGAGGCAGTTGCCATAGCCTCCACCAAGGCCTTCCCGCCAGCGCTGAAAAAGCAGCTGGGCATCACCGGCGAGGTGTCGTGCAAGGACTGCGACAGCAAGTTCCTTTCCGAGCACTACGGGCTTTCCAAGGCCTCCCTCAAGGCGTACCCGCTTTGCGGCCTTGCGATGGAAAAGATGGCAGTCGAGGCAGCAAGATGAGTCCAAAGCAGAGCCAGCTGCCGGTTGCCGTGCTCTTGCTACTTGCGCTTGCCACCATCTCGGTGCGCGTCTACCCTGCTACTTTTGAATCCTTTACCGACCCCGACCACTACTACCACCTGCGGCAGATGGAGTATGTAGCCCAGGCGGGGCAAGTCAGGCAGTTTGACGGGCTTTCCAACCTCGGCCGTGCATACACGTACTACCCGCTTTTCCACCTCATCGGCGGGACCCTTGCGGTCTTGTTCGGTGTGCCTGTCCTCTGGGCTTATGCGTTCACCTCGCTGCTTTTTTCCCTTCTTGCGGTGTTTGCTACCTACTGCCTTGCAAGGGCCGCACTTGAACGTTGCGGGCTTCCGACTGATGCCGCCGCATTTTCCGCATTGTGCGCAGCTGTTCTTCCGGTTTTCTTCCTGCGCCAAGGGGTGTTCGCCCGTCCGGACGCGTTCGCTCCGGCTGCGCTTGCGCTTGCGTTCCTCTTCCTTTTTCGGCGCAGCGCCTTCGGCATGGCTGCACTCGGAGCATTCCTTGCGCTTCTCCACCCGTATTCGCTTGCAGTCGTGGCAGCATTGGTTGCGCTTGCAGTGCTTGTCGACTGCATCTCTGCTTTTTTCCTAAAGTCCGAGCCGGTGTTTGCAGGCCTGGCCAGGAAGCAAAAATCCGGCATGGTCCCAGCGGCTTCGGATTTCCTGCGCTCCAACAGCATCGTGCTTCTTGCAGTCTTTTGCATTTGCGCCCTTCTTGCAGCAACCTACTACCTGCGTCTTCCGCTTTCCGAACTGGCAACGGCACAGACTTTCCGCACTTCCTCGGAGATGCAGCCAAGCAATCCAATTGGCGTGCTTCAAATCACCGGTCCGGCGCTGATTCTTTGCGCAATAGCCGTCCTCAAGGCGTTCGGCATCCCGGACAGGCCGCGGATTGCAAAAACCCACTGGCTTGTGGCAGCTGCAGCAGCGTCTTTTGCATTCCTGTTTTTTGCAAGCCGCAACATGGTCTACGCGGCAGTGCCGGTAGCGGTCCTTGCTGCATTCGGGCTTTCCGAGGCCCAGGCAAAGACAAATCAATATGCTCCATTCCTGTGGTTGGTGTGCGGCCTGGCTGTGCTGTCCTCGGTTTATTGTGCGCTCAATGTGCAGTCCGGCCAGTATTCAAGCCAGCAGCTTGCAGGGTTTGCCTACCTTGCAGCGCTTCCGCAGTCGCCGGTGATTGCATTGTGGGACCGCGGGCACCCCCTTGCGGAAATCTCCAAAAAGCAGGTGGTTGTGGACGGGTATTTCGAGTTCGAGCCCAATCTTGACTCGAAGGTCACCGACGTGCAAATCCTGTTCTCAACCAACAGCAGCAGGACCGTGGATTCCATCACCGGAAAGTACGACGCAGGATACATCTACTTTGACAGCAAAACTCGCGAGGTGTTCGGCGCAAAAGAAAACGCGTTTGCAGCATCATTCCTGTCAGCAGGAAACGCATCGCAGCTTGACCTGCTTTTCGACTCAGGCGACGCCAGGGTCTTTAGAGTCAATTGACGCCGGAAGGAGTTGTTGATTCGGAGGCCGTTGTTGACGCGGTCGTTGCCGTTGCCGCGGCAGTCATCGTTGCCTTTTGCGCCGTTTTTGCTGCCTCTTTCTCCTTTGCCGTTTCTTCTTCTGCATTCGCATCAGCATATGCGGAGTCAATGACCCTTCTCATTCTTTCAGCGCGCACCTTGCCCACACCTTCCACCTGCACGAGCTCCTCCACTCTTGCATTGTAAACTTTAGCAACTGAGCCCAGGGTTGAAAGAAGCGCCCTTGCGTGAACCGGGCCTACTGAGGGAAGCGACTCAACTGCAAGCTGCTGCAAGTCAGCAAGGGGAACCTCCTTCTTTGCAGTCTGCATCCGCGGCGGCCCGTTCCCGGTTGCCTGCTCGCGGAACGCAAGCGCGTAAACAAACTCGGCAAACTCCTCCTCGGTAGGAAAGAAGAATACGGGAATGCGGAAATCAACCGCAAGGCTAACTTGCGCCCCGCGTATTGCCTTGCGGTCAAGCCTGCAAAAATTGCTGCCCACTATTGCGACAACTGGCGCCCCGTATGCGGTGCAAAGTTCGGATGCCTGTGAAAACAGCCTGCCATCCATTATGCTCTGCTCAAAGTCGGAGTCGTTCTTGCGCTCGATGCAGCACCGAAAGCTCACCACGTAGTCCCCAACAGCAAGCCTCTTGGAATCGAACCTGCATCCCAGTTCGTAGAGCCTCCTTGCAGTGGCGCTTTTGAGCTCCCTGTCGTCGATGCCGATGACCAGCTGGGTTTCCACAATAGTCCGACTGGATTTGCAATAAAAAGTGGTTTTGGACCGGATTTCCGGTGAATCGGGCAAAATCTGCTCAGGATAGTGCAGACCCGTCCGGGAACTCGGCATCGTCAACTGTTGCAAGGCACAGCCCGACGAGCTTGCCGTCTTCTTCCTTTGCAGCTGCCAAGAGCATGCCGTTTGATTCCACACCACGAATCTTGCGCGGCTCCAGGTTTGCAATGATTATGATTTTCTTTCCAAGGATTTCGTCAGGCGCGTAGTGCTGGGCGATGCCGGCAACCAGCTGGCGCTCCTCGGTGCCAACGCGGATTTTGAGCTTGAGCAGCTTGTCCGAGCCTTCGACAGGCACGGCATCAAGTATCTTGGCAACCCGCAGGTCAAGCTTTGCAAAATCGTCATAGGTGATTTTGGGCTTTGGGCCTTTTGCAGCAGCTTCCTTTTTTGCTTCTGCCGGTTTTTGGGCAGCCGGAGCCGCCGCAACCTGCGCTTTCGCTGAATCGGTTGCCTCTGCGGGCTTGTCTTTTTGCCCTTCTTGCCCTTCCATTGTGTATAAACCTTCCGTTGATTCCGGCCTTCTGGTTGCGGATTGTTTGTGCCAGCTACAAAATAAAAATGTGCGGGGCAAGAAATAGTTTGTAAATCTGGTTTTCATCGTAAGGTTTTTTGTGGGGGCGAAGCGGAATATGGGCGAGTACAGCAAGGTAGTCGGTCAGGTCCAGGACATCGTAAGGAAGCAGAACCAGTGGCGCAAGAAGGAGTGCATCAACCTCATCGCCTCAGAAAACGTCACCTCCCCTCTGGTTGACGCTGCATACCAGTCTGATTTTTCCCACCGCTACGCGGAAGGCGAGCCGGGGAAGCGCTTCTACAACGGCGTCAAGTACGTCGACGAGATTGAGCCCATCTGCAACGAGCTTGCAAAGAAGCTTTTCTCAGCCAAGCTGGCAAACTGCCAGACAGTCTCGGCAACAGTTGCCAACATGGCAATGGTGCGCATGTTCACCCAGCCAACAAGCACCGTAATGTCAAACTCCGCATCAGGAGGCGGCCACATCTCGCACAACAAGATGGGTGCAGTCGGACTTTCAGGATGCAACCAGGTATCGTTCCCAACAACTGAGGACGGCTACCACATCGATGTTGATGCTGCAAAGAAGACCATTGAAAAGACCGGCAAGGACCTCCGCAACCGCTTCTCGCTTGCGATATTCGGATGCTCGATGTTCCTCTTCCCCCAGCCAGTCAAGGAGCTTGCTCCGGTAATCAAGGACCAGGGCGCAACAGTGGCGTACGACGCCGCCCACGTGCTTGGCCTGGTTGCAGGAAAGAAGTTCCAGCAGCCGCTTGCCGAGGGCGCGGACATAATGGTGTCTTCAACTCACAAGACCTTCTTCGGCCCGCAGGGCGGCTTGATGCTTGCCAACATGGAAGAGGACCAGTGGAAGCGCTACCGGCCATACGTGTTCCCAGGAGTGCTCTCAAACTACCACCTGCACCGCTTCCCCGCTCTTGCAATCGCGTTTGCGGAGATGCTTGAGTTCGGCGAATCTTATGCCACTCAGGTTACGAAGAACGCAAAATCGTTCGCTGCTGCTCTGGCAAAGGAAGGCTTTGCAGTCCAGGCCGAGCAGTTCGGCTACACCCAGTCGCACCAGGTAATGGTCGACATGACTCCGCAGGGCGGTGGCAAGCAGGCTGCGAACAAGCTTGAGGAAAGCAACATCATCCTCAACTTCAACCTCCTTCCCTTCGACGCAGGCAGCAAGGTGGCAAACCCCAGCGGGGTGCGCATAGGCGTGCAGGAGATGACGCGCTGGGGCATGAAGGAAGGCGACTTCGACGAGCTGGCGGTGCTGTTCCGCAAGGCGCTCATCGAGGACAAGAACTGCAAGGACGAAGTCCTGGCGCTGCGCGGAAAGTTCCAGAAGGTGCAGTACACGTTCGACTTGCCGGTTGCCTAGAGGCAGCCGGTTCTTTTTTCTTTTATTTTCCTTTTTTTGTTTTTCTTTATTCTCTTCTGTTTGTTTTTCTTTTCAGCTGTTTCTTGGTTTTCTTTTTTTCGTCTATATTTTTCCAATCTTTTTCCAATCCGTCTTTTCTATTTCTTCTTTTTTCCGCTCAGCTGCAGCGGCGGAAGGTAGCACAGCTTCTCCTCGCGGTAGTATTCCAAAGTCTCGGTGCTTCTGATGAGCGTGGGGAACTCCCTGCGCAGGCTGTCCATTATCGCGCGCAGCTCGTTGGTGCCCTTGCACTGGAACTCCGCCTCAAAGTCCGCGCCGCCGATTGTCTTGTCTATGTACACTGTATTTGGTATCCTCATCACGGCCTGCTCCAGCCCGCCGAGCTTGCGCAAGTCGACGTTGTGCAGAGAAAACAGGACCTTGTAGTACTCGTAGCCGATCTTTGACACGTCGATGAACGCGCGGTAGCCCAGTATTATGCCCTTCTTCTCAAGCCTGCGTATGCGGTAGGCGATGACTTTGTAGCTTTGCTTGAGCTTTTTTTCAAGCACAAGCAGCGGGCAGCGGGCGTTCTCGGAAAGGATGCGCAGTATCCCTACGTCCAGGTCGTCGATTTTTTCCCGTCCGCTCTGGCCCACGGTGTATACTCGCAGCTTGGACTCGCGAGGCGACAAAAAGCGCTTGTTGAGGTGGACGTACTGCAAAAAGATGGATATCCAGTGGCGCTCGAAGTGCTCGCCGTAGCGCTGGAGCAAGTCAAGCCAGAACTTCTCGAACTCGTATATGTCGCGGGCCCACACGATGAGCACGATGTCCCACTGGCCCTGCACGAACGTGAACCAGCCGACCTCGGGCCGCTCCTTGAGGTAGCGCACGAAGTCCTTCTCCATAGGCTCCGGCATCCCCTGAAGCTTGATGTATGCGCGAAAAGAGGTGAAACCGAGCTTGGTCACGTCTATCAATGCAAAGTACTGTTTGATTATGCCCTCGCGCTCGAGCCTGCGCACTCGGTAGCGCGCGACCTCGCAGGAAAGCCCGGCCTTCTTTGCAAGTTCCGAGTTGCTCATGCGCGCGTCGGTGTCAAGCCAGTACAGTATGCGCATGTCCTTGTCGTCAAGGGAATTGTGGAGCGTCATGTAATCAACCTGCAGTTTCTTGGCATATTTCCAAAAAGTTGCACAAATCAATACAAAACTTGTGAAAATAGAAAAAGCTTTCGTATTATTTTTCTATTTTGGTAAAGCCGGACAACCGCATATAAACGTGCGCCTGCGAATACTACTTCGCGAACATTCGCATAGTGGAAGGCCGAAACGCCTTAGGCAACCTGGCATTCTTTGCCTTCCACTACCCATCCACTACCAACAGCGCACGGAACCGACTGAGGCAATCCGGTTCCTGCCAATTTTTTTTTCTACTCCAGGATTTCGACAGTGTCGACTATGCCGTCGGAGTCCTCGTCAAAACCTGCGATTACCTTTGCCATTACGGAGGAGTCGAATGCGTTCCCCTTCTCAAACTCCTTCTGGTGCCGCAGCAGGCCAAGCACGCCTATCCGCGTGCCGTGGTGGCTGCTTCCCGCAATTACCAGCAGCTTGCTTTTTGGGTTGAACGGGTTTGTCACCAGTTCGACTACGCCCACATCCTCGGTGTACTTTTTTTTGGAAAGCGACGAGTAGATGGAGAAGTCGGACTTGTCAAAGCGGATCGGCAGCGAAGAGTTGGCGTCGTTGACTAGGGTGTTGACCTTTGGGCCGCCAAGCGCAATCAGGTTGTGCCTGCGCTGCTGCTCGGTAAGTTCGGTGTCCAGGTAGTACAGCGGGTACTCGAAGGAGCAGAACCCGCCAAGGTACATCGCGACTTCGGTTGCGCAGAACTCCGAGCCGCGCGAGCGGTAGGGTCCGTGCGGGTCCGGCGAGCCGATGACCATCCTTGCGTCGAACACCCCGTTCTTTACGAATGGTTCGAAGAGCCCGGGAAGTTTCTTTTGCCGCGTTATGCGCGTGGCCTTTGCCTTCCGTTCGGAAAGCAGAACTGAAAGCGAGTCCGCAGGAAAGGAGTATCTCTTGGCAGTGCCGCCCTGCTTCTGCTCCTCCGAGCTTATCTCGACAAGCTGCGAAGACACCAGGCTGCGCATGTGGTAGTATACCGTCTGCTCGGGAAGCCGCAGCTGCCGCGCAATCTCTGCAGGGTACATCGGCTCCGCTGCAAGCAGCTTGAGGATTTCAAGCCGGTCCTTGGAAAGTACGGAGACTTGCGCAAAGTCCGCAAGCTTGGAAGAATACCCTTCCTCATTGACAAAAAGGGTGGCCTGTGCGCGGGGTTCCTGTTGTTTTGTTGCGGCCATAGTGGTATCACCAGTTTGGGCGCCGTGGCATCCCGTTGCCACCTGCCCTGCAATTATCCTTGTTTTAAAGAAATTTATAACTATTCTATTGTTTTATTAAGTTTTTATCAAAAAAATGAACCAAGTTATCGTTTTTGCCTCAGCGGAGTATATATGCCCCCGGATGCAGAATGTTCTTTCCAACTTGTGAGATTACCATGTGCGGGATAACCGGATTTATAGGAAAAAACGCGGCTGCAAATGCCCTCAAGGGCCTGCGCACCCTTGAGTACCGCGGCTACGACTCGTCCGGCATAGCCTTCGGCTCCAAAGACGGCAAGATCAGCATAGTCAAGGCCGTAGGCGACGTTTCTTGCCTTGACAAAAAACTTGCGTCCAAGGACTGTTCGGCATCCTTTTCCTCATCCTCTTTCGCAATTGCGCACACGCGCTGGGCGACCCACGGCGGAGTTTCCGACGCCAACGCGCACCCGCACGCAGACTGCACAGGAAAAGTCGCGGTTGTGCACAATGGCATCATAGAAAACTTCCAGGCACTCCGCGCCGAGCTTTCCAGGCGCGGCCACGCCTTCTCCTCGCAGACCGACAGCGAAGTCATCAGCCACCTTCTGGAGGAGAACCTCCGCTCGATGGGCTTTGTTGACGCGGCCGTTGCGGCGTTTCGGAGGCTTGAGGGAAGCTATGCAATCCTTGCCGCTTTCGAAGGTTCGCCCGACATGCTTGTTGTTGCAAAGAACCAGACTCCCCTTGTGCTTGCAAAAGGCGACGGCTTTGCGGCAGCCGCAAGCGACCCGGTCCCCCTTGCGAAATACTCAAAGGAAGGAATCTTCCTTGAAGACGGAGATTTTGCAGTCATAACAAAAGGCTCAACAGAAGTCCTCGACCTGAAAACCGGAAAACACGTTGAGCGCAAGCCAATAGCTTTCGGCGAGGGCGCGGTCTTTTCGGACAAGTTGGAGTTTGCGCACTTCATGCTCAAGGAAATCTACGAGGCCCCGAAGGCCATCCGCCTTGCGGCGATGCAGGAGCCTGCTGCGCTTGACAAGGCGGCGCGCCTGGTGCGCGAGAACCGCATAGTCTTTGTGGCCTGCGGCACCTCGCGTCACGCCTCCCTTGTCGGCCGCTACCTGTTCAACCGCATAGGCGGCAAGTTCTGCGAAGTGGTTGTTGCAAGCGAGTTCCCCTACATTGCAAAGAACATCGTTGACGACGACCTTCTTGTAATCGCGGTCTCGCAAAGCGGCGAGACTGCGGACGTAATAGAGGGAGTCAAGATTGCAAAGTCGCGCGGGGCAAAAGTGCTTGCGATAACCAACGTGGTTGGCTCAAGCCTCGACCGCATCTCCGACTGCGCCCTTCACCTCAACTGCGGCCCGGAAATCGGCGTTGCCGCAACCAAGACCTTTGTTGCCCAGCTTTCGCTTTTGTATTTGCTTGCGTCAGCAGTTGTTGGAAAGAAGGCAGATGAGAAGAAAAAGCTCGACGAGGTCGCTAGGATTCTGGAAGGCTCGCTTTCAGGCTGGGATGCGGTTGCCAAGAAGCTCGCAGTCCGGCTTGCAGCGGAACCCGCGGCATACTTCATCGCGCGCGGCCCCAACTTCCCAACAGCCCTTGAGGGCGCGCTCAAGTTCAAGGAAATCACATACATCCACGCCGAGGGCATGGCAGCAGGCGAGCTCAAGCACGGCACCCTTGCGCTCATCTCCAAGGGCACTCCAGTGATTGCAATCTGCCCCGATGACTACACGCACGCCGAGACGATATCCAACGTGATGGAAACTGCAGCACGCGGCGCATTTGTAATCGGGTGCTCGGACGAGCCCAACCCGGCCTTTGATGAGCTGATTGCAGTGCCCAAAGTCTCGGAGCACCACTTCCCGCTGGTGTTTTCCATACCCCTGCAGTTCCTTGCATACCACACAGCCGTGCTTCGCAAGAACAATCCCGACAGGCCGCGCAACCTGGCAAAGTCAGTTACCGTAAAGTGAGATGCTTATGGCAGCAGAAAATGCAAAACAAAAACAGGACGCCAATGCAAGAAAGCCAATAATTACCGTGCTTGGCGGAGGCAGCGGCCGCTTCACACTTCTTGAGGGCCTCAAGGCCCTGCCGGTTGAAATCAACGCAATAGTCACCATGACCGACTCGGGCGGAAGCTCAGGCAGGCTCAGAACCGAGCTGGGCGTCCTTCCTCCGGGGGATGTCCGGCAGTGCCTCGTCGCGCTTTCAAACTCGCCAAGGCTCATGCTTGACCTTTTCAACTACCGTTTCGAGAACGGCTCCTCGCTTTCAGGCCACAACTTCGGAAACCTCTTCCTTACTGCCCTTGAAAAGACAACTGGGGATTTTGAGACGGCAATCCAGGAGGCAGGGAAGATGCTTGACATCACAGGCAACGTCATCCCGGTCACCCTTGACAAGGCCGAACTTTGCGCCGAGCTTGAAGACGGAAGCGTAATCGAAGGCGAGACCAACATCGACATTCCTAATGGCCGGCGGCCAAAGATCAAGCGCGTCTTTTTGAAGCCGCAGGCAAAGGCGTCCCCAAAGGCGATTGCCGCAGTCCAAAACTCCGACCTGATTGTCATAGGCCCGGGAGACCTTTACACCAGCATAATCCCCAACCTCCTGGTTTCGGGCATGGCAGGGGCAACCTGTGCAAGCAAGGCGCGCAAGGTCTTCATACTCCCGCTTGCGACCAAGCACGGCGAGACCGACGGCTTCTTGGGAAGTGACTTCGTGTCCGAAATCGAAAAGTATTCCGGATGCAAGATGGACGCGGTCATCGCAAACTCAACTCCATTCGGCAAGGCCACGCAGGCAAAGTATGCAAAGGAAGGCGCCTTGCAGGTGGCTGCAAAACCAGCTGACTTTGACGGCTACGAGTTCGTCTCCTGCGACCTGCTCTCGGACGCAAGCGGCCTGGCGCGGCACGACGCAAATAAAATCGCATCAACCGTAATGTCTTTGGTGGGTCGAAAATGAAGGCAGTAATCCTTGCAGCAGGCGCAAGCTCGCGCATGTGGCCACTGGCAAGCAAAAAGCACAAGTCGCTCTACGAAGTCTGCGGAAAGACCCTGCTTGCGCACACCATGGAAAATCTCGCATCAAACGGAATCAGCGAGCAAGTCATAGTCGTTTCAGGACGCGACTCCGACAGTGCAAGGAAAGTCGCGCTCTCCGTTTCAGGCGTGAAGGCCGAAGTCGTGGAGTCCGGCTCGCAGGAGGGAATGGGTGCGGAGATACTCAAAGTAGCGGACAGGCTCTCAGGTTCCTTTGTGGTAGCAAGCGGACACGCGGTGAACGCAGGCGACAACTACGCAGCGCTCAAGGCGCTCGGCCAGTGCGATGCGGCAATCTGCTGTAGGCAGGTGCCCGACGTTTCGGAATACGGCGAGGTAAAAATCGAGGGCAAAGGCAAGGTCGTTGCAATCGAGGAAAAGCCCAAGGAGCCCCATTCGGGATTCCGCATAGTGAGCACCTACCTGCTTTCCCAAAATTTCATTTCTGTGCTGAAGAAAACCGAAGCAGGCCACTACTCCTTCGAGAAGGCCCTTGCCGGGCTTGTTGCCGAAGGCAGCGTGTCTTGCGCCAAAGTCGAGGGCTACCAGCCCACTCTCAAGTACCCCTGGCACCTCATTGCGCTCAAGAACTTCATAATGGAGCGCACGCTCCCGGACAAGCCGGTCATTGCTGCAGGCGCCGAAGTCGACGAGAGCGCGGTAATCCGCGGTCGCGTCTACGTGTCAAAGGGCGCGAAAGTGATGGAAAATGCGGTAATCAAGGGCCCTGCGTACATAGGCCCCGATGCTGTTGTCGGAACCGGTGCGCTTGTGCGCAACTATTCCTGCCTGGAGGCACGCGCAGTCGCAGGCTACTGCACCGAAGTGAAGAACTCGCTTGTGCTTGAGGCAGTTCACACGCACCACTGCTCGGTTGAGGATTCCGTAATCGACCGCAACTGCAGGCTTGCCGCGTTCAGCGTTACTGCAAACAGGCGCTTTGACAAGGAAAACGTCAAAAGCGACTCCAAGAACGGAAAGAAAGACACTGGCCTGGACTTCTTTGGCACGATAATGGGCGAAGGGGCGTGGCTTGGCGTGAACTCAAGCACGATGCCCGGCGCAAAGCTTGGCGCAGGTTCGGGCGTGATGCCCAACAAGGTCGCATATCACGATGTAAAGGACGGCGAGAAAGTTGAGTAAGACGAAAACAGTTTCATCGAGGAAAAGAACGCCCGCTGCGAAAAAGCAGGCTGCAGCAACGCCTCCAAAAAAGGCGCCCGCAACTGCCGCCCCTTTCAACCCCTCCAAAATCAAGGCCGTTCTTTTTGACGCGGACAACACGCTATTTCCCACTTCGGAAATTGCAAAAGAGTGCGACGCGCAGGCGCTCAAGCTCTTCGAGGAGGAGGGCGCGGACCACAAGCAGGTTCTGGTCGCCTTTTACCAAGTCGTCGAGAAGCTGAAGAAGCAGGACGATGACATCCGCAAGCGCTCAAGGCTCCACTCTTATACAATCCTTGCAAGAAAATTCGGAATCAAGCCCCCGGTTGCAGAAGCTGCGGCAACGGAATTCCGAGAGCTTATCCTTTCCAAGATTGCGCCCTATCCGCAAGCAAGAGCGTTCATCGAAAAACTGCAGAAGAATTACTCCGTACGCCTAGCTGTAGTGACTTGTGAGGAGCGCGAGTGGGCCCTGCAAAAGCTCGAGGCAGCAGGGCTTATGGACTTCTTTGAGGTAATCGTGACCACTTCGGAGACCAAGAGGATGAAGCCGCATTCGTCCTACTACACGCTTGCGTGCAAACAGCTCAAAGTAAGGCCGCAGGACTGCGTGATGATTGGCGACTCCGAAGCGCACGACCTGGAGCCTGCACGGAAAGTGGGAATGCATGCGTTCCTTGCGGATTATGCAAAGCTGGACGAGGCATTTCCCTAAGCTTCCAGCCCAACTAATCAGATTCTGACCGTCTCGCCCAGCTCGGGCACAACGGTCTGCACGCCCTTGCAGCTGGCCTGGATTGCCTCTGCAAGCTCGTAGGACTTGGAGCCCTCGCCGTGGATTATGTATGCGCTCTTGAGCCCCTTTACCGACTTTGCAAACGCAATCAGTTCGGCGTGGTCGGAGTGGCCGGAAAACGGCGCCTGCTCTATTTCGCAGTTCACATCAATGCGCCTTCCCTCGTGCTCGACAAAGCCGCGGCCGTTCAAAAGCTCGCGGCCCTGGGTGCCCTCGGCCTGGTATCCTACCAGCAGGACTTTGTTGTTCGGGTCGCCCCCAAGCTTGTCCAGGTAGCTCATCACCGGCCCGCCGTTGAGCATCCCGCTTGTTGCAAGTATTATTGCGCGGTCGTGCTCGAACACGTCCGCCCGGTCCTTGCGCTGGGGGATGGAGTAGAACTCGCTCTTGAACGGGTCGTCTTCGCTTGTGAGTATGCGCCTCTGGATTTCCTTTTTGAGGTAGATTGCGTTGTGCCTGTAGATGCGCAGTGCTCGCGTGACCATGCCATCAAGGTAGATGGGCACGCGTTCCAGGCCGCCCGAGCGCATGTAAGACTCAAGCGTGAAAAGGATTTCCTGCCCGCGGCCGATTGCAAAAGTGGGTATGATCACCTTGCCGCCGAGCTTGAGCGTCCTGTTTATCGAGTCTATGAAGTTTTTGCCGGTTGACTTGAGCGAAGGGTGCTTGTCCTGCTTCGAGCCGTACGTGCTTTCGATTATCAGCGTGTCCGCCTCAAGGTCAGTTGCTGCGCCATCCAAAAGCCTCGACTCGCGTATGTCGATGTCTCCGGTGTAAAGTATCTTGTGCCCGGCAGAATGGATTTCGGTCATTGCCGCGCCGAGTATGTGCCCGGCTGGCCGGAAGCGCATCGTTGTTGATTTTGTCTTGAACGGCTCGTCGAACTCGTGTATTGACGTGCTTTTGAGGAGCTTGTCCACATCGGCCTGCGAGTACGCGGGGTTTTCCTTGTTCAGCCGCAAAAAGTCTGCAAGAAGAAGTTGAATCAGGTCGCGAGTTGGCTTTGTGATTTCCACCTGCCCTTTGTAGCCGTGGCAGTAAAGCCCGGGGATGTAGCCGGAGTGGTCAAGGTGCGCGTGCGAAAGCACAACCCTGTCAAGGGACTTGATTGTCTTTGCGTCCAAAAGCGGGTACTCGGGAGCCTTTGCGGGCTTGATGCCGCAGTCAAGCAGGATTTTCTCAGTGCCCTCAAGCAGTATGGCGCTCCTTCCCACTTCGCGCGCTGCGCCGAAAAACGTGACGTTCATCCATAATCGCTTCTTTGGAAACACTGTTTTTGCGAGTATTTACGAGTATATTAGGCGCGACCGCCCTTTTTATTTTGGAAGGCGCTTATCCCCCTTAGAGAGGTATTGATGGACGCGGACGCAAAGCCAAGTGAAAATGCCGCCCCAACAGGGGCCGACTGGCCGGTCTGGAAGGCGCGCGCAACTTTTTATCGTTCAGTCATAGAGCGCTACCGCGACTACATAAACGAGGGCGAGCAGAAGAACGTCCCCGACTTGAAGTCCGCAATAGACCCAAAGGAGCCCACTGTCCAGAAGATGCGCTCCGAGATAGTCGCCGCAATAGTGGCCGCAAAGACCGCTGCTGCAGGAAATACCGTTGTCGAGAGCCGCGAGCTTGAGTACAACCCCGAGACCGACTTTGACGATGCCGCAAAGGCAGCGTTTTTGCGCGTGCAGTCGCTTGGCAAGACCCACTCCGAACTGTCCCTGTCCTTCTGGCTTACCTACCCCGAGATGGAGTCCCTTGGGATTGCCGACGCGTTCGACCGTGCATTGCTTTTGTGCTCTCTCCTGTCCTCGCTTGGGTGCAAGACCGCGATGGTGAGCGTGCTTCTTTTGGAGGACGGCTCAACCCACCCGGTAATCACCTTCGGCTCTGCTGACGAGAAGTTCTTCCTGCTTGACGCCTGCAACCCCAACGGCCTTTTTGGCGGGGACGCCGCAAGCACCAAGCAGGAGCTCGTGTCCGGTTTCCTGACCGGCGACGGCAAGAAGGCCACCCGCATAAGCTACGAGTTCAACCGCGAGGAGTACAGCGAGTATGAGGACAGCACCGGTTGAACCTTTCTTTTCACTGGTCATTTTTTTATCCTAGCCGCCTTAGATATTACCGTATGGCCGGAATTTTTGACAGCTTGCAGTCCGGGGTGTTCCGCGACGAGCGCGTGCTCCTTCCGGAGTACCAGCCGCCGCAGCTTATGTTCCGCCAGGAGCAGGTGCAGGCGATTGCGCGGTGCGTGCAGGGCGTTGCGCGCGGCCAGCCGCCCCAGAGCGTGTTCATCTACGGGCCAACAGGCACCGGAAAGACCACGTCCTCGCGCCTTGTGCTAAACGAGCTTTCCGAGTTCACTGAGAAGGCGGTCACCGCCTACATAAACTGCTGGGAGACCTACTCAAGGCAGGCGGTATTCTCTGCAATAGCTGACCAGATTGGCGAGGCGCTGCCCAAGCGCGGCATCGGCGCTGACGAGATATTTTCGCGCATCGTGCAGAGGCTCAAGTACGACCGTAAGGCCTGCATAGTCGTGCTTGACGAGGCCGACCGCGTCGCAACAGGCGAGGCCGCGACAGTTCTTTACGAGCTTTCGCGGGCTGCTGAAAACCACGGAGCGCAATTCGGCCTGATTCTTGTCTCAAACGTGCCCGACCTCGCGGCAGGCCTGGATGGCCGCATCAGGAGCTCGCTGAGGCTTGAGAAGGTCGAGTTCAAGAAATACTTGCCCTCGCAGCTCAAGGACATCCTTGCCGCACGCGCAAAGGAAGCGTTCATGCCCAACGCGGCAAGCGAAGACATCATCGGGCTGTGCGCAGCATTCGGTGCAAAGGCAGGAGGAGATGCCCGCGTTGCGCTTGAGGCGCTCTGGAAGGCAGGACGCAATGCCGAAAAGCGCGGGGCAAAGGCAATAGAGGAGGCCGACGTTCGCGCATCATATTCGGATTCCGGCGAGTGGAAAAAAGAGCAGCGCCTCTCAGGCGTATCAGAACCCGAGCGCATCGTGCTTGACCTCCTTTCCAAGCACGGCGAGATGACCTCCGGCGAGCTTTACGAAAAGTACATGAAGCTGAACGGCGAGAGCGAGCGGCAAATCCGCAACTACGTCAACGCCCTTGAAAAACGAAAATTAGTGTCCGTGCGCGAGGCGCAGTCGGAAAGCGGCCGGGGAAAGACCCGGCTTGTTAAGGCCGCCTGAACGCTCAGACGCCTATTGCCGCAAGCAAAGCCCGCTGGTCAAAGCCGATGATTATCTTGCCGTCAAAGTCAATCACCGGCACGCCCATCTGGCCGCTCTTTTCAACCATTTCCATCGCAGCCTTCTGGTCAACACCCACGTCGATTTCCTTGTAGGCAATGCCCTTCTTCTTGAGCCAATCCTTGACCATGTGGCAGTATTGGCAGGTCTTTGTGGAGTATACGGTTACGTTGTGTTCAGTCGCCATCCGGGGGTTCACCTTTGTTGTCGCATTTATACGGTTCATTGCATTTCGGCTTTTATTTCCTACGTTTGAAATAGGCGCTTTTTAGGCTTTGCCGAAGCAAACTCCCGTGGTGTGTCCGGAGCAGTCCGCAGGGCCCTTGGCTATTTTGTGGACACTACCTTGATGACCTCTCCTGTTGCAAGCCTGTGGTCCTTTCCGATGCGCGTCTTCTTTTCGCAGTCAACAGCATAGAGGAAGTGCTTTGCCAGGTCGGCGTGTATTGCGCCTGCAAGGTCAACCGGCGTGCTTTCCTGCCTCAGCATTATCGCATCGGGCAGCACCTTCCCGAAGTGGTTGGAGTAGTGCGTCTCGTCCTCAACTGGGAACACGACCACCTGCTGGGAAAGCGAAAACACCGCGCGGTCAACGACGTCCTGGACGCCGGTTGAGCCGTAGGCTGCCACTGCTGCGGAAATCTTCCTGATTGCCTCGGCGGCGCGCTCGTTCTGCGCACCTTTTTCCGTAAGCGTGATTTTCCTGCCGTCATATGCGACTATGCCGGAGTTCTTTGCCCGCTGCAGCGCAAGCTCGTAGTCCGCAAAAACGGGTATGACCTGCGCGTCCGGGTAGGCGGCGCGCAACGACTCGATGTTTTTTTGCGCATGGCTTGAGTCGCACTTGTTCGCGGCAACCAAAAAAGGCTTGGTCTTTCTCCTCAGCATGTCCGACAGCCTGCGCACGTCGGCATCCGAAAGCTTGGAAGGCTCCGGCCCCAGGGCAAGCCTTGCATAGCAGTCCTTTGCATCCGCGTAGGGTATGCCGATTCCCGCAAGCGACTGGAAGAAGTCCTCCAAGACCGTGTGGGTTCCCTTGAACTTCCTTGCATTGCGGCCAACGACCTCGAAGAACCAATCGTCAAGCTCGTCAAGGAAAAGCTTCACATCAGCAGCTGCATCGTGCGAGCCGAACGCGACTATGTTGCCGGAATCATCCGTTCCGCCAGAGGCGTCTGCAACTATGATTAGCGCGTCGGCAGCGGCAACGTCTGAAAGGAAGCGGTTGCCCATGCCCTTGCCCTCGTGCGCGCCCGGCACTATTCCCGCAACGTCAACGATGTTTGCAGGGACCCGTCGCGTGCCGTCCTCGCACTTTGCGTTGTTGGGCGTGCAGGTAATTTTGAGCCGCACGTGCGGGCAGGCGGTGTTGGCAAAGCACACTCCCTTGTTGGGGTCTATTGTCGTGAACGGGTAGTTGGCAATCTGCGGGGCGGTGCCCGTTGACGCCGCCATCAGCGTGCTCTTTCCGACATTCGGCTTTCCACATACTGCAAGAAGTACCATAATTGAACGTTTGCACCTGCACAGGTTTTTATTGCGGCCAAGCTTAATAACAACCGGCGGCGCAGCCAAGTGCCGCGACGGTAGTTTTGATGAGGCTGTCATTTGCGCTCCTTGTGTTTGCGCTCCTTTGCGCTCCAGCGCTTGCAACCGTGCCAAGCTGCGTGCTCCAGATAGTCGTCAACTCGCCTTCGGACGGCTTCATAGCGCCCATTGTTGCCGAGGGGCTGACCAACGTCTACGTTGCCATCAACGTCTCCAACGCATCCTCAAACTCGCCAATCATAGCCCAGGCGACCCTGGTGATGGACAACGGCACCCAGATGGACGTGCCGTCTTACGCCGCAGGCAACCAGTCCGTTTCCTTTGCCGACTACCGCGAGGGCACGCACACGTTCTCAATCTATGCCAACCGCTCAGGCTGCATAAGCGACTCGGTCACGCAGTACTACTATTACCGCAAGGGGACTGTTCGCAGCGCTCCTGACTTCAACCCCGTCCTTGCGCCATTGGTGGCGTTTGCACTGGTGTTCGTGGCAAGGTCTCAAGGCGCAAAGAAGAAGGGCAAAAAATAGTCCGCTAGAATAAAAAAAATAAAAATGGGCCCGGGGAGGATCGAACTCCCGATTTTCGCTGTGTAAGAGCGACGTCTTAACCACTCGACTACGGGCCCGCAGAAGCAGGAATTATCTCTGCATTGGGATAATTGTGACATCCTCCCACGAATGAATTTCATGGGCTTCCAGACGGAGTAGTATTAGCCTTGTTAACTTTCAAATACCTTCCGTCTTATAGTTCCTGCTTCCCCGAAACCGCTTGCCCGCTTCTTGCGAAGCGAGTAGAGGCAGAATCTCCACAGGCGTGACTTCCCACCAATCCGGCGGTAGCTCTTTCAAGTATGTTTTTAGCAGCGTTCACATCCCTATCCGCGGAAAACCCGCAAGATGGGCAACCAAAAGTCCGCTCTGATAGACGGATGTCGTGTTTTATGCCGCAATTGTTACACGTCCTAGACGTGTCCTTTGGGTTGACTTGTACCAGCTTGCAACCAGCACTCCCAGCCTTGTACGCAAGCAACTGTTTGTAAGTCGCCCAAGAAGCATCACTAATTGATTTGGCAAGACAATGGTTCTTCATCATGTCCCGCACTTTCAAGTTTTCTACACCAATCAAACAGTACGCGTTGACCTGTTGTCTTGACAGCTTGTGCAAAAAGTCAAATCGCTGGTTCGACACCCGTTCCGCAAGCCTCGCTAAATCGAACCTAGCTTTTCTTCGGTTTTCGCTGCCGTTCAACTTCCTTGAAACGCGACGGTGTAATATCTTGAGCTTGGATTCTGACTTCCTCAAAAACCTTGGTGGATCAACCCGCTCGCCATTCGACAAGGTAACGAAACTGGTCAAGCCAACGTCCACACCAACGCATTTCTTACCGTTGCTCTCAAAAGTTCTTTCAGGCGATTCGCTTGAAAAGCCAACGAACCACTTGCCCGACGGGTACGCCTTGACGAAACACGTCTTCACTGCGCCTTTCGGCAAACGGTGAAGCACAATCGGAATACTGCCGATTTTCGAAAGTTGAAGCTGGCGTTCGTTCTTGAATTTGAAACCCGTCTGCGGGTAAGTTAATGAAGACACATACTTCTTGAAACGAGGATGTCCAGGCTTGGTTTTCGACCCCTGCTTTCTCTCCTTGACCCGGCGAAAAAACGCCTTGAACGCATCCGCAATACGCTTTGAAACATTCTGAATCGTTTGTGAGTACAATTCCTTGAATTCCGGCTGTTCTTTTTTCAATCGCGTAATTAGCTTGTTCATGTCGAATTGCGAAAACGTTTTACCAGTTTCCTTATAGTGCGCTTCGCATTTTTCTAAAAGCGAGTTGTACAATTTCTTCGATAGAAACATCTGTCGGTGTAGTTTTGCGACCTGCTTCTTCGAAGGATATACCCTATATTTGAACGTTAACATGCGATTATTTTCAATCGCCGCATTTATACGCTTTTTAGGACCGTATTTCCGCTTTCATCCCAATGGTTAAAATCAAGGTTTTCAGCGTGACGTCATTTTAAGAAGCGTAATCTCTTGTTATTCTACTGGGGGCTTTTGTCAGATGGACTCTTACGTGCGCACCGCAGGCGAGCTTGTCGCGGTGCTGGCTGCAGTGTGGGTATTCTACTTCGCGCTTGTCTACGGGGTGCAGAACACGCTTTGGACCGACGAGGGCGACTACGTGCTCCTCGCCCAGTCCATCTCCGAGCACGGCCAGTTCGCAATCCAGCCTTCAGACCCGCTAGGGGTACTTTCGTTCTCGCAGCGCTCCTACGCCCTGCCGTACTTTGCCGCCGTGATGTCGTTCATCGCAGGCGACTACATCTATTCGGGCCACCTTGCGGTTGCGCTTTTGTGCTCCCTTGCGGTCCTTGCGACATTCCTGCTTGCACGCAGGCTCTTTGGAGGCCTTTCCGCAATCGCCGCGGTTCTCCTCCTTGCGTTCTCCCACCTTTTGTGGTTCTACTCAAGCAGGGTGCTGACCGACGCGCCACAAATGTTCTTTGCGGCGCTTGGGCTTTACGCGTTCTTCCGGACAGCGCAGGAAAAAAGCGCCGGCTGGATGGCAGTGTTCGTGCTTTCCATCCTGCTTGGGGGCTTTACCAAGTACGTGTTCTTCTCAATAGTGCTGGGACTTGCTGTTGGCGCGTACATCTACCGCGAGGCAATCCTCAAGACCGTGCAGTCCTCGCCCAAAATCACCGCGCTGTGCGTGCTCCTCGTGCTTGCTTTCGCAGCCGCGTTCTTTTCCTACCAGTTCGCAAAGTCCGGCTCCGCATTCGGCCTTGCTGGCGAGTACTTCATAGGCGCGCAAGGGTATGCGGAGGCGGAGCAGTTCCTCTTCTTCACCCAGGCCAACTGGATATTCAACAACTCCCTTGGCGCGATACTGGTGTTGCTCGGGGTAGTTTATGCGTTCATCAAAAAAGACGACAACGCAGTCATCCTTGCGCTCGTGTTCCTGTTCCCACTTCTGATAATGACCTTCCTGTTTTCCTACAAGGAGGATCGCTTCATCATATTCCTGCTCCCGGTTGCCTTCGTCCTTGCAGGGCGGCTGCTTGGAGACGCCTTGAAGGCGGTTGCTGATGCTTTGTCGGGAAAAGTCGCAATAGGATTTTGGACCGGCGTGTCCGCGCTAATGCTTCTTTTCCTCCTGAGCGCAAGCGTCGGCAACCTCGACCAGTGCTGGTCGCTTTACAACGGCAAGAAAGCCTCGTACTCCCAGGTGCAGGAGGCCTCGTACTTCATAAAAAACATCACCGCCCCTGGCGAGTGGGTGATGGCAAGCGGCCACCCGCAAGTCGGCGCGTACTCAGGCAGGCCCACGCTTGGGTTGGACCCCAACTACACCACTTTCCTGAGGCACTCGGCAACGCTCAATTCAACGGTCTACATGACCTCGCTTCTTGAAGTCTACGCGCCTCTTGCAGCAGTGTTCACCACGTTGCAGAATGGAACTGAGATGCCCGGCAACACGTACTACCAGCTGTTTTACGATGAGCTTTACCACAACGGCACGTATCAACTCGTGAAGACGTTTTCAACACTAGTACCCCTCGAAAATGGAAGTATCATTAGCCAGCCCGTAGTGTTCGTGTTCAAGAAGAAGTAGTTTTAAGCAGTTGGAAAGGGTGCTGGAAGGGCTTTCGCCTTTTTTTTGTTTTCCTATTTTTTCTTCAGGCCCGAGACGTCGCGCTCAATCCTTGAGAGCTTCTTTTGCTGCACGTCCGAAAAGACTGCGAGAGTAATCAGCTGCGTGCCTGCAAGGGCAAAGAACACCGCAAGCAGCGGGTAGTACTCGTGCGAGAGCTTGCCGACTGAGACGTAGTCCCACGCCGACACAATCATGAACAGTACTCCGACAAGGGCTATGAACAGCCCCGGAAGCGCAAAACCCTTGGAGATTATGGACATCTGCGAGTATCCCGAGCGGAGGATTGCGGTAAGCATCCTGTAGCCGTCCTTTACCGGGTTGAGCTTTGACTTGCCGATCCTCTTGCGGTACTCGATGGGCACTTCCTCCACCTTGTAGCCGTTTATTGCAGCCTTGATGGTCATCTCAGTCTCAAACTCAAGTCCGTTTGAGCGTATGTCCAGGTCATCAAGCATCCCCTTGCGGAACGCGCGAAACCCGGTCTGGCCGTCGGCAATCTCCTGGCCGCTTGCAAAGGAAATCAAGAACGAAAACATCCCGTTGCCAATCCTGTTGAATGCAGGTATGTTCTTCAGGCCGCCCGAAAACCTGTTCCCAAGCACCAGGTCCGAGCCGTCCTCAATGCACTTGACAAGTACCGGGATGTCCTTTGCAGGGTAGGTGTGGTCCGCATCAATGAGTACAACAACGTCGGTCTTTGCCTGCTTAATCCCTGTAAGTATTGCGGCGACCTTTCCTTTGTTTTTTGCGTGGCTGACAACTATGACTCCGGAGTGCTTCCTTGCGCACTCTTCCGCAAGCTGCCTTGTCCTGTCCTTGCTGCCATCGTCAACTACAATCAACTTGTCGGCGTAGCCTTTGACTTCGTCAATGACCTTGGCGATGCCTTCCTCTTCGTTGTAGGCAGGCATTACCACTGTGAATGGGATTTTTGTCTTCATCTGGGGACCCTTTGTCGTTTTTGTTTTCATTTTGGGTTTTGAATTGCGTATGTTCCTGCTTTTGCGCTCTTCTCACTTTTTCTTTGCAGCCGCAAGCCCGGTTGTTTCCACACCCGCTGCCCTTTGCGCCACTCTCATTTTTTCTTTGCAGCCGCAAGCCTTGCTGTCTCGACTCCGGCGGCCTTCAGTATCTCGAAAGGCTCCCTGTCCGAAGGCTCGTCGCAGTAGACCACGCGCTTGATTCCCGCATTCGCAATCATCTTGGCGCACAGCCTGCACGGCCTGGCGGTGGTGTAAATCGTCGAGCCCCTGCAGGGCACGCCGTGCATTGCGCACTGTATTATCGCGTTCTGCTCGGCGTGCAGCACGCGGTCGCACTTTTCGTTGCTCTCGCCGTTCTCGGTTACCGTGACAAGCTTGCAGCCGACATCAGTGCAGTGGGGCATGCCGTGGGGCGCGCCGTTGTACCCGGTTGCGACCATGCGCTTCTCAACCACAATGACTGCGCCAACGTGGCGCGACTGGCAAGTTGACCTTGTAGCGACGTCCTGCGCAATCTGCATGAAGTACTCGTCCCAGGAGGGGCGTGGTTTTTTGTCCATGTTTTCGCCTTTGCCTTGATACCGTAGTGCAATTATTACCCCGACCAACTTTTTTAACCACTCCCGCCTTGACAGTCTATATGTCAAGGAGGGGCCAGGCGTCAACGGAGTACCTAGTGGTACTTGGCGCAGTGCTTTTGGTCGCGGCAGTAACCCTGTTCATGGTAGCCTCAAGCACCGACACCGTCTCGGAGCAGGAGATTTCCCAGAGCCAGCTTTACTGGAAGTCAATGTCCACCTTGAGCATCGCCTCCTCCAAGGCAGTTGACGACATGATAGTCCTCGGAATGCACAACTCAGCAGGCGAGCCGCTGTGGGTAACGAGCCTGTCATTCGGCGGCGCGCAGGCCGACCTGTTCCCTTACTATTCAGGCGACACCTATGGCGACTCGTACTGCGTGAACAACTCCGGCGTCCTTACCTGCGACGTGGCAATAGCGGACGGCGCTACCGTTTACGTGGCCACCTCTGGCGGCGCGTGCGGCTCAAACAGCGTGTACAAGCTTTCCAACCTGACTATTGCGTACCGCAACCTAGACCTTTCAGGGCTGCTGGTTACTGGCGAATCCGTTTTGTACGTGTCCTGCACTCCTGGCGCAGGGCTGGTTGTTGCATCGCCGTCCGAAACTCCTTCAGGCACTCCTTCCGCAACACCGACCCCGTCGCCTTCGCCCACTCCCTCCCCGACTCCCAACGCTGCAGAGTTCGACTTCTTTGTTGTTGACGGAAGCGGAAGCAATGTCGCCGCGTTCTCCTACACCGGCGGCCTGGTCCTCAAAGGCGGCTGCACTGCCGGCGCAGCAGGAAGCTGCTCAAGTTCGGAAGGCGCGCTGTTTGCGGTTCGCGACGGAACTGGGGTCTCGCACGCTTCAATAAACGGTTCCGGCAGCCTGTGCATCGAGGACGCAAACTGCAACGGCTACGACGCGCTTTGCGCAACCCCAGCTGAAGGCTCGTTTGCAATCCGCAACCCCGAAGGCACTGTTGTTTCCTACATAAGCCCCGCAGGCGCGCTTTGCGCAACAGGAGGGGTATGGCAGTACGGGACGCCTTGATTTTGATGGTTTGGCAGGGGTGTGGGAATTGGCGCGTTGGGCGTTGAATTTCGCGTAGGTAATATTCAGTTGGTGGTTTTGTGAAGGCAGGCATCCGGGTTTTCGCAGTGTTCTTGGCATTATGCGTGTGCGCAGGCAGCGTCTCCGCTGCCGGGGTGTTTGCCCAGAACGGCAGCCTGAACGCGACAGGCAGCCTTTACGTGGGCCCTTCCGGCTCGACTCTTTTTGTCAATTCTACTTCGGGGTTTGTGGGCATCGGAACTGCCAACTCAACAAGGCCGCTGCACATTGCTGCAATTCAAGATGCAAACATCCGTCTTCAGGACACTTCCGGCGCAAGTCCCGCGGCGTACATCGAGTTCTACAACGACACTTCGCGCTGGGGATATGTCGGCCTGGGCGGACACGACGACAGGATGGTCATCGGCACCACTACCGAGAAGAATTTGACATTCTATACCAATGACAGCGCGAAGATGACACTGGCCGCATCCGGGAATCTGGGCGTGGGCACCGCCAACCCGCAGGCCAAGGTTCACACATACAGCTCAACCGGCAGCGGCACGCACTACGTCCTATTGGAAGGAAACGGGACAATCCACGCTACTGTCGGATTACAATTCAAGACCGAGCTTGGCGCCAAGGGCGCAGCCCTATCGTCCTTCCACGGAGACTTGGAGTTTGACGTTGGGAACTGGTCGCCGATGACACGGGCGATGACTATCCTGACTACTGGCAACGTCGGCATCGGCACAACAAGTCCAAGCGCAGCGCTTCACGTCGTACCGACAACCAACCTTACCGGGGGGTCAGGTGGCGACTTGGTTTATGACATCAGGGTTGATGGCATATCTTACCGAGTCCACAAGTTCACGACAGTTGGCACCAGCACGTTCACACCGCCTGCCGAAGTCACTTCGGTCGAATACTTGGTTGTCGGCGGAGGCGGAGGCGGCGGAAGCAGCAGCGGCACCGGCGGGTCCGGCGGAGGCGGTGCTGGCGGAGTCGCAACAGGAACGTATGCGGTATCTGGAAGCGTGACCGTGACTGTCGGCGCCGGAGGCGCCAAAGGCGGTTCGCCTGCCACTAACGGAACGTCAGGCCAAAACTCGTCGCTTGGCACAATCATCGCATTTGGTGGCGGAGGAGGAGGAACGCAATCCTCACCTGGAAAGCCCGGCGGGTCGGGCGGTGGCGGGGGCGCGTACACAAGCACGGGCGGCAACGCAACAACAGGACAGGGATACAACGGAGGCAGCCACCCAAGCGGCTTGCCTGAAAACTCCTGCTACTGGGCAGCAGGAGGAGGAGGGGCAGGCGGGCTGGGCGTAACAATCAACTCAAGCTCTCCGAACGGAGGAAATGGAGGAATCGGGATAGTATCGTCAATAAACGGCACTTCGATGTACTACGCAGGCGGAGGGGGAGCGGGACCCAGCGGAGTCGGAGGCCTTGGCGGAGGCGGCTCGGTAGACTGGACAGGATACCCCGGAGTAAACGGGACTGGCGGAGGGGGAGGAGGCGCATACACCAGCTCTTACGGCGCGGACGGGGGCTCCGGAGTAGTAATCATACGCTACCCGATATCCGCCACCCTGCGTGCGGACGGGACGTCATTTTTCAACGGCAGCGTCGGCGTCGGCACAACAAGCCCCGGCGCCAAGCTGGAAGTGGACGGCCCGACAAAGTCAAAAGACGCAGTGGCATTCATGGTATACTCGGGAGGATTCGGAAAAAGGCTTGTTGTAAAATGGAGTGGCGAACCCACGCGCAAATACAAGTTCTGGGTTGATGACACGGTGGGCCTGGACACCGCTTGGTACGTTTACTACAGGGATGGGACGTACAAACAGTCCGGATGGGCGTCCGCCTCTGGCGGCTCGCTGTTTGGAGTAGGCGCCAACGAAAATACTGCGCTGCAAGTCGGCAATGACTTTTTCACGCTGTACTTCAACCGCGACCGCAATGTCCTTACGCAATACGGTTGCGCCAACTGCACGCCAATCCTTAGTGTGGCATACAACGACGTGATACCATTGGTCGAGGGCGACTTCATCAAGGGAATAAACGTCCTCGTCCATGGCCCGGGCAACTCGATTTTCACAAGCAGCTCAGGAAACGTGGGCATCAACACCTCAAGCCCAAGCTACACGCTTACTGTAGCAGGCACCGCTTGGGTCACATCGGGTGCGTGGTCCGGCTCTGATGCAAGGTGGAAGCAGAACGTGACTTCACTTTTGCCGTCAACTTCGCTTGACAAGGTCCTTGCGCTGAGACCGGTGAGCTACGAGTGGAAGACTGCAGAGTACCCCAACATGGGCTTCACAAACGGCACGCAACTCGGGTTCATCGCACAGGATGTTGAGAAAATAATTCCCGAAATAGTCACAACGGACAACCGGGGCTACAAGGGAATCTCCTACGAAAAAATCACTCCGGTGATTACGAGCGCAATGCAGCAGCAACAAAATGAAATTGAAGTCCTCCGTGTGGATAAGGCTCGGCAGCAGGCACGGATTGATTCGCTTGAGACGGACAACCGGATGCTCAAGTCCGAACTCTGCGCAAAGGACCGGACGTACTCGTGGTGCGATTAGGAAATGATATTAGACCAGACAGGACGGCTCGGAACAAAGTTACTGTTGCTTCTGTTACTTTCAGGCACCGCTGCCGCAGGCGGAGTGTTCGCCCAGAACGGAACGCTTAACGCAACCGGCAACCTTTATATGGGTCCTGCTGGCTCAACGCTTTTTGTCAATTCTACTTCGGGGTTTGTGGGCATCGGAACTGCCAACTCAACAAGGCCGCTGCACATTGCTGCAATTCAAGATGCAAACATCCGTCTTCAGGACACTTCCGGCGCAAGTCCCGCGGCGTACATCGAGTTCTACAACGACACAACCCGCTGGGGGTATGTAGGGCTTGGTGGGTATGACGACAAGATGGTGATAGGCACAGCCATAGAGAAGAACCTCACGTTCTACACCAACAACACCACAAAGATGACGCTTACTGCAACAGGGAACCTCGGCATAGGCACTGCGAACCCGCGGAGCAGGCTGCAAGTCAACGACGAAGTCAATGACGTGTATACTGTGCGGGTATTCAACAACGGCACTGGCAGCAATGCGGGTGCGGCAGTTGTCAGCGTGGGCAACACCGGGACTGTGAACGCACTCCTGTATAGTGGCATCTTGAATTCGAACTACACGAACTGGACGATGCTGCAGGAAAACAGCGCAATCTTTGTGGCGCACTACGGAGTGACCAACGGGATGAACATAGGAAACATCGGCCCGCACGACATCAAGTTCTGGACCGGCGAAAACGAGCGCGTGCGCATAACCTCTGGCGGGAACGTCGGCATCGGCACTACTGGTCCGCAGGCTCTCCTTACTCTGCAGAAAGCGGAATCCGACACTGCGGCATCAATGGGTGGCATCGGGTACCAGGCCTCAAACGGCGGCATATGGCACGCAAGCCGCATGAATACCGGCCACGACATCGTCTGGGATGCGTACACGGGTTCGGGCTGGGTAACCGGGCTGGTGCAGGCAAACGACGGGAATGTTGGCGTAGGCATCCCGAATCCCTCCCAGAAGCTGACAGTCATGGGCGGGAACGCCGCCATCCTGGACGACAACGACCTGGGCTCTGAGCTTGCCACCACGTGGACCAACGGCCCGACGTACCCTTTTGACGCGTTCTCGTCTTCCAGCGGCTCCACAATCGCCACCGCGGTAACGGACGGCTCGAACTATGCCGACACTTATTTCAGCTACAGTTCCAGGGCAGGCGCGACGTACAAGATTTCGTTTAACCTGGCCCTCAACAACGGGACGGTTCCCATTCTGACAAGCTGCGGAGGGGAACTTGGCGGATGCACCAACATCGGCACGGTTGTTTCAGGCAATAACGTGTTCTATTGGTCTCCCGCAAGCACCTCGACCTACCTGATGACGCTTTACGTCCTGCCTTCGGTCACAAGCAACTTTTCAGTCTCAAGCTTTACCTTCAAGGAAATCACCGGCGGCGACCTGTATGTGAAAGGCAATGCCGGCATCGGTTCGACATACTCCTACTGGGGAGGTCCCCTTGCGACGCTGCACGCCTCTGCATTCCAGAGCGACTCGGTTAAACGCAAGGAGGTTGTGCGTGTCGAGCGCGTCGGCGAATCTTGGGGTGGGGCAGCCGGACGGACTGCAGAAATCGCCTTCCAGGATGCATACAACCCGACGCTGACTGCCAGCATTGGCGGGGTGCGGGAGTCAGGAGAGTCCTACAACGGTGCGCTTGCGTTCTATACTTTTCCCGGCAGCGGAACGCCCGCCTCAGCAATAACCCAACTTGCTGAGCGCATGCGCATCACAAGCGCCGGCAACGTCGGCATTGGCACAACCAGCCCAAGCTACACGCTTACTGTAGCAGGCACCGCTTGGGTCACATCGGGTGCTTGGTCTGGCTCGGACAGCCGGTGGAAGCAGAACGTGACCTCGCTTTTGCCCGCCTCGTCGCTTGGCAAGATTCTTGCGCTCAAGCCGGTTAATTTCGAGTGGAAGACTGCGGAGTATCCGAACATGGGATTCACAAACGGCACGCAGGTGGGATTCATCGCGCAGGAAGTCGAGAAGGTGATTCCGGAAGTGGTCACAACGGACGACAAGGGCTTCAAGGGGATGTCGTACGAACGGCTCACTCCGGTGCTTGCAAGCGCAATACAGGAACAGCAGGAGGAAATAGACTGGCTTAAGGCGGAACTCTGTTCAAAGGACAACTCGTATTCGTGGTGTTCCTGAAGTGCAAACCGTCCCCTCAGCAAGACTTTTGTTCTGCACGGCCTACCTAGTATTGGGGAATTTGGGGGTATCTGTATGATGCGCGGAACCGGCTTTGCTGCGGCATTTTTCGTTTTCATCCTTGCGCTTTCGCCGCTTGTTTCGGCAGGCCTAGTTGTGCAGAACGGCGCGATGAACTCGTCAAGCGACTTTTTCGTCGGTAACGGCTCGTTCTTTGTGAATGCGACTTCGGGGTACGTTGGCGTTGGTACTCTTTTGCCTGCTCGTCCGCTGCAAGTTGTTGCTGCGCAGGATGCGAACATCCGGCTGCAGGACGCTTCCGGTTCGCCTGCTGCTTACATTGAGTTCTACAATGACACTTCGCGTTGGGGTTACGTCGGCCTGGGAGGTCACGATGACAAGATGGTCGTGGGCACCACTGCTGAGAAGAACCTCTCTTTCTACGCAAACGACTCGCAGAAGATGGTCCTCACCGCAGCTGGTTACGTCGGAATCGGCACTTCCGCGCCTTCGGCAAAATTAGCTGTTAATGGTTCGGCAGTGTTTCTTGGGTCTCGCCTTGCAATCGGAGACGGGTCAACGATGCCTTTTGTCAACGTCGGTTCGCCGGGGATTTGGTTGTCGACAAACGGGAGCCTTGCAACCAGCCAGTTCGTAGGCCAGGTGACTGGCACGACGGACAGGGTCGGGTTCTGGAACCAGGGTTGGGGGTTGGTTCTTGACAACGTCAGTAATGTAGGTATAGGCATGGTCGCCCCAAGCTACAAGCTTGACGTTGCCGGCACGGTCAACGCCTATGGCTTTACTGTCAACGGCTCCGCATTCACCGGGGGCAACGGTTCCAGCCAGTGGACGACATCCGGCTCGAACATATATTACAGCGCTGGGAATGTGGGGATTGGCACGTCCAACCCCAACGCCACCTTGCACATGAACGTCACTACCAGCACCAGCGGGACGACGCGTCTCTTTGCGATAGAGTCCGCCAACGAAGGCGGTTCAGTGTCCATCATCGACGGTTCATCCAGTGCTTTCACCCCTCAAATGTATATGCAGTCCAACAGCGTCAACGGCTTCGGAGGGTCGATCCGCGGAGTCATCCCTGCGGCATACGATGCGCTTTACGGGACTGCCTATGACGGTGCGATAACCATCATGGGCCTGCGTCCGGACAACACCGCACTGCAGAACGCGGCAGTCTTCCGGGTGAACAACTATGTCACCAACCTGATGACCATCTCCGCAAACGGCAACGTCGGCATTGGTGCATCAAGCCCCAGCTACAAGCTCGACGTCGCAGGCAACGTGAACGTCGGCAACGGCTACGGGTTCTGCATCAACGGCGCCTGCACGACCAATTTCGGCACCACGAACTACTGGAGCGCGGGAACGGGCGGGATTTACAATTCGGGGAACGTCGGCATAGGCACGTCGAGCCCCTTAGCGCCCTTGGACGTGAAGGGAGACGGCACTTTGGGTTATGCTGCAAGTGGCGTCGACCTTGTTGCAGGCCGACGCATCAACCTGTGGTACTCCAACAACGACCACGTCATCGGTATGGGTAATGGCGGGATGTACTTCACCGGGAACACTAACATCCGTTTCGACTACAAGAGCGGTACGAGCGCTAGCAACGGGGCCACCCGGTTATATCTGGACATGGTTGCAGGCAACGTCGGCATCGGGACGACGAGCCCGATTGACAAGTTGCATGTGGCCGGAACCGCCAGTACGCGGATAAGCATCACCGACGATGCGACAGGGCATACGGCCAACAACGGGCTTCAGATTGGCCTGACTTCGGGCGACAGTGCGTTCATCTGGATGTATGAGGCGCAGCCCTTGCGTTTTGCGACAAGCGGAACTGAGCGGATGAGGATTTCAAGCGATGGCAAAGTCGGCATAGGAACGACCAGCTTCAACACCCTCAATGGCGGCGAGATTTTCGAGATACGCAAGGCCACCCAGCAGGTGGAGCCCGTAATAGCGTCAACGCACGCAAGCGGCTACCCCTCCCTCAACTTCATGCGGAATACCTCCACGATGATTGGGCGAATCCAGGGCGGGGTCAGCGACGCGTTCAACTCAAATGGAGACGGGCTTTTCATCAACAACCCCGTTTCGGGCGGGAAGATAATTCTGCGAGACAGCGTTGGGAACGCGCTCACAGTCAGCGGCGGCAACGTCGGCATCGGCACGGCGAATCCCAGCACCAGATTGCATGTCTACGGCGAAAGTAACAACGCCTATGGCCAGCTAAAGGTTGAGTCCAGCGGCAACGATGCCCGGATTTCGCTGTATAACATAGATGGTGCGACCGCAACCGGTCGTGGAGACATAATCATGTCGAGGACCACGGGTTATGAAGGTCTCCGCTTCCTGATAAATGGCGTCGACCAGATGATACTTGATGAGAATGGCAACGTCGGCATCAACGTTTTAAGTCCTGCGGCGAAGTTGGATGTTTATGGTCAGATTTACTCCAGTACTTATGGCAACCAGTTTGCCATGAATTCTCCAGGGACTAACTACGGGTTTATTTCCAACCAAGGCACCGGCATTTGGTCACTAGGATATGGCACTGCAATTGGAACCCTTGCCACGCCCGTGTTAAGTTGGACTTCAGGCGGCAACGTCGGCATCGGCACGACGACTCCCGGTGCGGGAATCGACTTTGCGGGGACAAGCGGCACGTATGGCGGCCAGATGCGGGTCACCGACGGGGTGCCCGGATATCCTCCGTATACTTTCAGGACATCCTCAAACAGCGGCATGGGCTCGTTTGCTGCAAACACTGTCGGCTTCTCAATAGGCGGGACCGAAAAAGTCAGGATAGATAGCTCTGGCAACGTCGGCATCGGCACGGTGAGCCCGGAGGCGAAGCTGCATGTCTCCGTTGGGCAAAGTCAGGTGGGGTTGAAAATCAACGACGTGAATGGGGGCGCTTACTTGATGGCTTATCCGGGTACGGGCAACCCCATAACTGGCGGGTATTTTGCACTTTACGATAATGCCGGAACCCAGCAGTTCATTGTTGATAAGTCAAACGGCAGGGTCGGCATCGGAACTGCAAGCCCAAGCTACACGCTTACTGTCGCAGGCACCGCCTGGGTGACTTCGGGCGCGTGGTCGGGCTCGGATGGCCGGTGGAAGAAGAACGTTACCGCGCTCTTGCCTTCGTCCTCGCTTGAAAAAGTCCTTGCGCTCAAGCCGGTTAATTTCGAGTGGAGGACTAATGAATATCCGGGCATGGGATTCACAAACGGCACGCAAGTGGGATTCATCGCCCAAGACGTCGAGAAAGTCATCCCCGAAGTGGTCACAACGGACGACAAGGGATACAAGGGAATGTCCTACGAAAAGCTCACTCCGGTGCTTACCGGCGCGGTGCAGGCGCAGCAGGCGCAGATTGCAAACCTGACTGCCAAGAATACTGCCCTGGAGTCGCAGGTCGGTTTGCTTCAGGACGAGCTTTGCAGGAAGGACAGCACGTATTCGTGGTGCAATTAGTTTTTGCCTGTGCATGGGGGTTTGGCCCTTTCCCCTCGCGTCATTTCTTTTTTACCGGCAGGCTTTCCTTTGTTGCGCCTCGTTTATTTGCCTTGTCAAGTTCGTCCAATTTTTGGATTATTATTCGCCTAATAGTATCTGGCCAGTTGATGTTCGGGTAGTATTTCTCAACTCGTGTAATGAGTTTTTTCGGAAGGGCAAGTTACATATGCCATTTTTTCACCCTCTTTTGTTTTACTGCTTTTGTCTTTACCGGATAACTTCCTCAATGCTCAGCCCGAACGCCGCATCCTCTGCGCGCAGCGTGTAGTTCTTCTCGCACTTCTTGAAAACCGAAAGCGGGACGAAAACAGGCTGCTGCCTGTTGTGCTTCCAGGCGACAAAGACCGGCATCCCCGTCACGCGCTCCCAGTCGAACATGCGCTCCATCTTGGGCACTTCAATTGCAAGGTACGCGGATTCGATTGCCTTGCACTCGATTGCGAACTTGCGAGTTGTGGAAAGGACAATCAGGTCAGGAGAGATGCCGTCAACCCCGCTTCCTGCGGTTCTCACCACGTAGAAGCCCTTGTCGTTGAGCTTGGAGCGAAGCGAGCGTTCGAATGCAAACCCCTTGTTGTAGCCCATGCGATTACCTGATTCTTCTATTATTGTTCCATTATGATTTTTTCAGCCTTCTCGATGAACTTTTCCGCGAATGCAACTATTCCGGACGAACTTTCTGCTGTTGCATAGTATTCTGCCGAGTATTGTATGCGGTGTCGTTCATCCCTATAGTATTCGAAAAGTTCTAGCGTGTTTTGGCCAAAGGCGTTCTCGTAATGCTCCCACAAAAACTGCGCGGTGCAGTAGTGGCTTTTTTCCCTCCAGCCATCCTTTGTAAGTATTGCCCTGGCAGAGTCAAGCATCGCGGCATATGCTGCCATTGTGGCGCTGTTGTGCAGTGTGGTTTTTTGAGCCTTCCGCGCTTCGCAAAGGAACTCTTTTGCTTTTTTCAGTTCAAGCCGCGCCTGCTGTGCCGATGGTGGGGTCCGTTTTAGCAATCCCTTTGCGATGCATTCATCGGTCTGTTTCAGAACCCTTCTCCCCATAGCACTTTTCCGTGGTACAGAGAGTAATAGAATGCCTCGCTTTTTAGCCTAAGACCAGACTGCATTTCCGGTGAAACCAGGGTTAGGTCGACTTTATTCCCGAGCCTGGTTTCGGCCGCCTTCTTGGCTGCGGCAGCCTGCGACTCGTCGGCTTTCTGTTCCAGCCGCACCCAAAGGTCCACGTCGGAATCGTTGTTGTTTGTGCCGTCTGCCCAGCTTCCGAATACTCCAATTCCGATGGGTTTAGGAAGTGCCTTTCGTATGGCGTCCACCACGCCAGCATCTTCGATTTTTTTCAAGTCAAGCAGCGCGCGCAATTCCCTGGTTTTTGCGGAGTCGACCAGTTTACGGTTCTTCACTAGGCCGTTGCGTTCCAGTATCAGGACGTACTTGTGCGCCTGCGCAGGGCTTGTCTTTGCCTTGCGGGCGATGTCGTGTATCCGTATCTCACCGCTTTCAAAGAGTATTTTGGATAGGAGAGAAAGGCGTTCCTTGGTGGAGAACAGCTCTGGTATGTTCATATGTTGTGAATATGTTGTTCATAATTTATAAACTTTTCATTCATGTGTTGTGAACAATTGCTGTCTTTTCCCTCTAATTTGTCGTCAATCGCCGTATTTTCCTCTTTAGGGGCGTGACTTTTTCCAACCGCTTAAATACCATAACATCCATAATTTCTGTTAATGGACACAGGGATCAAAGTAGGAGACTGCATGAAGGCTCTACTGGTCACCATAAGTTATGATGATACCGTCGAAAAAGCGGCCAAGCTCATGAAGAAAAATGACATTGGCAGCGTCCTCGTGGTGGATGGCAAAAAAATCGAGGCCATCGTCACCGAGGGCGACATAGTCCGGAAGGCCGTAGCGGCAGGAAAGCTTGACATTCCTATCAAGAAAGTCGCAAGCAAGCCGCTTTTGACCATCCGGGCTGACAAGGACCTTGTCGAGGCCGCAAAAGCCTTGGCAAAGAACAACGTCAGGCGGTTGGCAGTAGTAGACAGTGCAGGAAAAGTCGTCGGGATGATATCCGAAAGGGATATCCTCAAAGTATCTCCCGCTTTATATGACCTGATTGCGGAACGCGAGCACTTGGCCGAGGAACAGAAACCTTCGCTTCGTTAATTGCTCTCTTTCTGTATTAATGTCCGCATAGGAACCCGACGCAACCGCGAGGCTTGTGTAATCACGACGATTATATTGCCCCTAATGGACGTGCCGTCCAGCGGAGCCGCAAAGCGCGTTTATTTGGCGCCAGGAGGCAAAGCAAACTCCCTGCGCGACGGATGGCTCTGGCAGCAACCCGGTCAACCCGTCTCCTGCAAGAAGGGCCCGGGATGCGATGACCCAGATGCCGACTATCGCGCTAGGGGGCTAAAGCGCCTTCCTGGCGTTTTCGCCAAAGCAACCGGCGATTTCCGCAAGGCTAATCCGAAAGGCAATTCAATCGTCATCCAAGACTCGCAAAACAAAAAGGATTTACATCAAAGGAGTTGAGTTTTGCAATGGGCAAGACATATCTTGATACAGTGAAATACATGATCCGTTCGACCATCGAAGTCGACGGCATCGTTGAGAAGCCCGACCTGGTCGGGGCGGTGTTCGGCCAGACCGAGGGGCTCCTCGGAGACGACCTGGACCTGCGCGAGCTGCAAAAGAACGGCCGCATCGGCAGGATTGAAGTTGACCTGCACAACAAGCAGGGAAAGAGCGAAGGCACGATAATGGTGCCCTCCAGCCTTGACATGGTCGAGACTTCGATTCTTGCGGCAGCGCTTGAAATCGTTGACCGAGTTGGGCCCTGCGAGGCACGCATCGTAGTCAACCGCATCGAAGACATCCGCAACGTCAAGCGCAAGAAGGTGCTTGACCGCGCGCGCGGACTGCTCCGCTCGCTGCTTACGGAAGAGATTCCCGAAAGCAAGGAGCTCACCGAGCTCGTGCGCGAGGACGTCAAAATCGACGAGATTACCACCTACGGCCCGGACAAGCTTGCCTGCGGACCCGAGATGGCAGGCTCGAACGAGGTCATCTTCGTGGAAGGCCGCGCAGACGTTGTCAACCTTTTGCGCAACAGCATAAGCAATACCGTTGCAATCGGAGGGGCGAACGTCGGGCCCACAATCATCAAGCTGGGCAAGGAAAAGGAAGTCACCGTCTTTTTGGACGGCGACCGCGGCGGGGACATCATCCTCAAGGAGCTGCTCGCGCAGACCGACATTGACTTTGTCGCACGCGCACCAGCCGGAAAGGAAGTCGAGGAGCTCACGCGCAAGGAAATCATCAAGTGCCTGCGAAGGCGCGTGCCAACAGACCAGGCCGAGGCGGGCTCGTACAACAAGCCTGACCGCGACGATGACGACTCCACGCCCAACATGCACGCGTACGACCGCTCAAAGCACATGGCGTTCCAGCAGGACCGCAGCGGAAGGTCGGAGCGGCCGCAGGAGCGCGGGCAGTATGGCAACAGGCCGGCAAGGCCGATGGACCAGAGGCCGGCATTCGAGCCGCGCCAGGCTTTCGAGCCAAGGCCGGCACAGCAGCCGGTGCAGCAGTCCGAGCAGAACGGGATTGTGAACGCCGACGCATCTCCTTCAGGAGACAGCCAGCCTGCATTCGAGCGCAAGGCCGAAGCCCCCGCAGCAGCGCCATCATCCCCGGAGGATGCCAAGGTGCGCGGCGTGCTCAAGGAGCTTGAAGGCTCGCTGAAGGCAAAGCTTCTGGACTCCGAGTTCAACACCACTGCAGAGATTCCCATCCGCGAGATAATGAAGGCCCTCTCGGACGCAAAGGGAGTGCGTGCAATCGTGCTTGACGGAATCATCACCCAGCGCCTCGTCGACCTGGCGGAGCAGAAGGGTGCGGAGTTTGTCGTGGGCGTGCGCGCAGGAAACATCTCGCGCAAGCCGCAGAACGTAAGCATCGTCCTTGCGAACCCGTAGGCTTCGGATAATCAGGCGGATTTTTTTCTTTCCGCTTTCCTTTTTTTAATTTTTTTCTTTATTTTTTTCACTATTCTTTTTCCTTTCCCTTTTCTCTTATTTTTTATTCTTTTTTCGCTATTCTTTTTTTTTTCCTTTTCCCCTGTTTTTCTTTCATTACTTTCTTCTTTCATATTTTCTCATTCCTTCTTTTTCTTCCGTTTATACCTCAATAGTCCAACCGTCCGGGTTGGGGGCGGTGCAGGGACTTTCCGACGTCTTGAAATAAACTTTTAGTTAACGGAAACGCGCCTCCCGCAAGTCCTTATAACCTTCCTACGTGGTGTCGTAGGTATCTGCGATGATTTTCACAAGCTTGGGCGAGGACGGGGGTTGCGCCTGCGAAAAGATATTGGCAGGCACGAAGACTGTCACGCGGCGGCAAAAGCCCCTTCCTGTTGGGAAGGAGTTTGCAGTTCAGCCCGGGCGCGGGAAAAAGGCGGCGTGCCGGGCCGTTGTCGTCGCTTGCGTCCCCCACAACTCGTGGTACGCCTCGGAAATCTCGCCTCTTGAAGGCACTCCCCGCTGGAAGGAGGCGATGCTTGCCGAGGCTCGTGCCGAAGGGTTTGAGAGCGTTGATGGGTGGCTCGACTGGTATCCCGCGCACAAGCTGGACGTCAATGAGACTTACCGGATTGAGTTCCGGAAAAAAAGTTTCTAGAATTTCAGCCGCGTCAGGATGATTTTTTCTTCCTTTCCTTCTCGCACCGTGGTTATCACCACGTGGTCCTTGCTCGTCCAGCCGAGGAGCTTGGCTTCCGTTGTTATGAAGACCGCGAGGCCTTGGCCCCACTTGATTACCTTCTTCACGTTCTTGGTCAGGGTCTCTTCCATTATTTTTACACTGACCACTATTTTATGGCGCGTGGAATAATAATAGCGTATTTATATTACTAATTAGTCTAGTATTCCTAATAGTATTTGGTTTACAAGTAATGAGTCGGTTCGCTTATGGGTTGTGGACGAGGCAAGAAGACACCGTTTTTTTCCGCGTCTCTTGTCATCGCCTTCTGTTTCCTCTGCTTGGCGGCGTTTCCCGGGTTTGCCGGCGCGGGCAGCGTGGTTGTCCAGAACGGCCAGCTTGTGACAAGCAGTTTGGATGTCGGCGTTGGAGCGCTTTTTGTCAACTCGACTTTCGGTTTTGTCGGAATCGGCAACTCGACAGGCGCCGCGGGCCCTGCAAGGCCGCTTCACATCTCGGCAATCCAAGACGCAAACATCCGGCTTCAGGACACTTCTGGCGCAGGCCCTTCCGCTTACATCGAGTTCTTCAACGACACCTCGCGCTGGGGCTACATGGGCATGGGCGGGCACGACGACAAGATGGTGTTAGGCACTACGGCTGAGAAAAACCTGTCGTTCTACACGAACGACTCGCCGAAGATGGTTTTGACTGCTGAAGGGAACGTGGGCATAGGCGCGGACAGTCCGGGCTACAGGCTTGATGTCAACGGCACGGTCAACGCATACTCGTTCCTCATCAACGGCTCGCCTCTGAGCACAAGCCAGTGGGCTGCGAACGGCTCGAATACGTATCTCGCCGCCGGGAACGTGGGAATAGGCACGGAGTCGCCTGGCAGCACGCTTGAAGTGAACGGCTCTTTTTCCGTGAATAGGCTGGGTTCTCGCTGCAACATCGTTGGCGGGGCAGTAACTGTGGCTAATGGTTATCGCATTCACACCTTCACAAGCAACGGGACGTTGACCGTGCCTTGCGCTACGGCTGTCGAATACCTTGTCGTTGCCGGCGGTGGTGCTGGCGGCGGCCAATACTGGAGTGGCGGTGGCGGTGCAGGTGGGTTCTTGAACGGGTCAATGAACGTATCCGGCGTCATAAACGTAGTAGTTGGCGCCGGAGGAGTCGGTTCATTGTCAAGTGAGACTGGAAAGCAGGGTGGCGACTCCTCTTTTGGCAGTATTGTTGCGGTTGGCGGCGGTGGCGGTGGTGCGGCTAGTAGTACCTCCGGCGGAAACGGAGGTTCTGGCGGCGGCGGGTCCATTTATGCCGCTTGTCCTGCTGGTTCGGGGGTAGCCGGCCAAGGTAACAATGGTGCCCGCGGTTCTGGTTATCCGAATTTCAACGACGGTGATGGCGGTGGTGGTGGTGGCGCAGGGTCTGCAGGAATAGCTGGGAATGCCACTGCCGTCCCTAATGCAAGCAGTGGTGGGGCTGGCCTTTTATCCTCCATATCCGGGACTCCGCAGTATTATGCGGGCGGTGGCGGTGGAAGCCTATTCGGCAGCCAGTTGAGGATTGGTGGCAGTGGTGTCGGAGGCAACGGCGCTGGAGCTAGTGATAACCCTGCGGCAGGAGATGGGGTCAATGGTACTGGCAGCGGCGGTGGGGGCGCTTATAATCGTTACAATACTGGCAAAGGCGGGGATGGCGGCTCCGGCATCGTCATAGTGCGCTATCCTGACGTTTCTGACGTCTATACGTCATCCCTGACGGTAAACTACAGCACTGGCAACGTTGGCATCGGCTTAGGCACCACAATTCCCGGATACACTTTGACCGTTGCCGGGACTGCGTGGGTCACGTCGGGCTCCTGGTCCGGCTCGGACGCAAGGTGGAAGAGGAACGTGACTTCGCTTTCGCCTTCCAGTTTGCTTGAAAAGGCGCTTGCGCTGCGGCCTGTTAATTTCGAGTGGAGAGACGATACCGGAACAAGTTTCCCCAACGGCACGCAGGTTGGTTTCATCGCGCAGGAAGTCGAGAAAATAGTTCCCGAAGTGGTCACGACTGACAACGCCGGCTACAAGGGAATGTCCTACGAGCGGATTACCCCCATTCTTACTGGCGCAATCCAGGAGCAGCAGAGGCAGATTGCAGTATTGAAAGCGATTGTATGCGCCGACCACCCGCAGGTTCAAGGCTGCCGTTAGGCCGCGTTGGTCATGTGTTGGAACGGCGCGGCGTGCAGTATGGTGCGTGTCGATTAAGATGACTGGGTTTTTGGAGGCAGATGGTTATGGTTCGTGGCCAGGCTAGTTTGGAGTACTTGTTGATTTTGGGGGGCAGCGTGCTCCTTGCGTCCGTGTTGGTTGTGTTTGTGCGCGGCAATCTTGGCGATGTTGTCCCTGGGATGAATGAGAGTGTGGACCGTATCAACCTGTTGTCTTCCGGGGTGGGGTTGGCCTGTTCTGATTGTGATGCGGTATTTGTGAATGAAGGCCAGCCTAATAGCATAACGCAGGGTATGCTTGCTGATGATGTCATACTCAATGGCTCAAGTACTTGGACTCAGGCGGGGGCTGACCAGTATTCTTCGTTGTCAGGCAATGTTGGAATAGGCACTCAGAATCCCACAAGCAAGCTTTCAGTGAATGGCAGCGTGGACGTTTCAAACCACACCATAACCGGCCTCGCAGCGCCAATCAACGACTCCGACGCAGCCAACAAGGCGTACGTGGATGCCTCCGGCGGCTCTGGAGGAAACACCACAGTTATATTCAATTCGACTCTCGAAATGCGGATGCCCCTTCAGGGGGTAATCGACTATAGTCCAATCATCACCAGTTACGTAAGCACCATCCCGCTTTCGCTTCCGAAGGCCAACTGCGGGGTCAAGATTACTGCCTGCAACAGTGCGCCGGGAAGCCTGATTATCGGCGCTGACCCCGTGCCAAGGATTGTGGTGCCGAACATACACCATACTCCCCTCCACGAGGTGCAATGCTCCTCCTACGGTTGGGGGTCGACGAGCGGTTCCGGGCCGATTTGCGGTGAGATGAAGTGGTCGGGAAACTGCGGCGCTTATGAAAGCATGACGACCAAGCCGGTATACTGCTATGACTCCAGCATGTACTGCGTGACGGAGTGGAGTGTTTTCAGGGTATCGATAGGCGGCCAATCTGTTTGCGATACCGCTGCCGGTGCGTGCTGCCCGTTGGGCTCGGCATACGATTCAGGCAACGGCGTCTGCTACACGGTTCCTTCGGGGTACTCCTGGGACAGCACGAGCAAGGTCTGCTACACGGGCGCGAACAGCGCGGCGAACCGATGCCCGTCGGCCGCGGCGGGAGAGACGTTCCTGCGTTGGATAAACACCGCCTCCTCGCGCACCTGCGTGTTCTACGATTCGACTGCGTATGCGGACTCGACTAGGAAGTTCATCTTCGAGGACGGGGACAGCTACATCTACTGCCCCACAGACCACCCGACTTATGACTCCACGTCCGGAAACTGCATACGGTCAAACACCGTGAGGACCACGGCCACCGGGGACTACTGCTCCACGCTGAACACGTACCTCCCGACTGCGTTCACCGACGTGACTTTCAGGAACACGGCGGACACTGCCTATGTTACTTCGACGTATATCCGGGTCGCCTATAATTGTCCGTAGTGGCGGGTGGTCGCCTTTCGGTCCGGGGTGGTTGTTTTTTTAACCGCCTTTCATTATTCCAGTAGTGACTTTCATGCGCGGCCAGACTGGTTTTGAGTATCTTCTGATTTTGGGCGGGGTGGTGCTTCTTGCCTCAACGATGCTTGTTTTTGTGCGGGGGAACCTGGATACCGTCTCTCCTGATATGAACTTGAATCTCGGCAGCATCAACAGGCTCACTGCCGCAGTTGGTGCCGATGTCACCTGTTCGGACTGCGACGCGGTGTTTGTCAACGAGGGCCAGCCCAACAGCATATCAAACGGGATGCTTGCTTCCGACAGCGTTGATTCAGGCAAGCTTGCCAATAATTCCGTGTCTAATGCAAAGATTGTCGCCGGGTCGGTGGATTCTTCAAAGCTTGCGGATGGTTCGGTTGTTGCGGCCAAAATCGGCGCCGGTGCTGTTGATTCTTCCAAGCTTGCCGCGAATGCGGTTGATTCGTCCAAGGTTGCGGACGGCTCAATAGGTTTCATAGACATCAACACCGCGCAGGTTCAGCGCAGGGTCACCGGCACCTGTTCAGTAGGCTCGTACATCACCGCGATTGCCGCTGATGGAAGCGTGACTTGCGGCGCGGTGACTACTTCTTGGGTTACAAGCGGCAGCAGCCAGTACTCGTCGGTTTCGGGCAACGTCGGCATCGGCACTTCATCGCCAAGCCAGAAGCTGGACGTGGCAGGAGGCATCACAGCTTCTGGAAACATCTATTCTGCAGGGGACGTCTGCAACGCTGCCGGCGCCTGCCTTAGCGACATAACCGGGCTTATAGGCGGCACTGCCCTGGTTGGCAACCAGCACACTTATTCCGCCTGCACCGCAGCTGGCGGGGAGGTAGTCGATTCGGACGTCTCTTTCAAGCAATGCAGGTTCAACGCATCCACCTGCCCCGGCGGGTGGACCAAGTACCGGAACTTTACCACTGCTGCCAACCAGTCTGCAACCGGGTCTGGCAATTGCCAGGCTTACAACAACGGCTGGGGAAACTACGTTTGCTGCTACACTACCTGTTACGTGTCGCACCCGTGGGGCAACACCGTGTCCACCTGTACGTATCAGACAAACGCTTACTTGTATACTGACACCATGCTTAGTTGTCATTCCACAACAATGACCCTTACTGCGACCCAGTTCACCCAGGTTGGCTGCTACTAGTTCGGGATTGGTTGTCGGTTGTTTTTTTAACTGCCTTTCAGTATTCCAGTAGTGAATTTCATGCGCGGCCAGACGGGTTTGGAGTACTTGCTTCTGATTGCCGGAGGCGTGCTGGTTTCTGCTGTGCTTATGGTTGTTGTGAACAGCAGCCTTGGCGCGGGAGGAAACGAAGTCGCAAACAGCTCGGACGATTATGCCGGACGCTTGCACAACTACTTGTCTTCCGGACCGGTTTCCGGCGATGACGGCGACTGGGTAATCAGCGGAACCAACCAGTACTCCGGGGTGTCGGGGAACGTGGGCATCGGCACCAACACTCCGAGCCAGAAGCTCGAGGTCAACGGGAAGATCCTGATGTCTTCGGCCACCGAGTCTTCAGATTCTGCAAGCATTGTCGCGACCAAGGGCTATGTGGACAGCAAGGTGGCCGGAGTTGGCGCCGCTTCGTCCACCTCGACGTGGAACACAAGCGGCACGAACCAGTATTCCGCAGTTAGCGGATACGTCGGCATAGGCACGTCAGGCCCCGGAGCCAAGCTGCATGTTGTTAGCAATGCTGCTGCGAACGCATTCGTGGTGGGCACGGCCACAGCAGCCAATGGCGGCGTTGTGATTAAGCCGGAATACTCCACAAACATTGCATCGATTCAGGGCACTAACAGCGGCCTTACTGCAGCGTCTAACTTGGCCATCAATCCGGAAGGCGGCAACGTCGGCATCGGCACCACTGCGCCGGGGGCGAAGCTGGATATCCATCAGAATGTGACCGAAGCGATGACTGCGACTTGGCACTACGGGGTATTGGCTCTTAGTGACGAAAGCGATTACAATTCAAGTTATGAGCCTGGGATTACATTTGTCAGGCATCGCGACTCTGGCGGTGACGAGATTGAATCTGCGGGAATATCCTCCTACGGATATAACCTGTCGAATTCGGGTTTGAAGTTCTATACCAGTTCCTCGCTTAATACCCTCGGCGAACGGATGAGGATCACTTCCGGAGGCAACGTGGGCATCGGCACTTCAAGCCCCGCTTCCAGGCTGCAGGTTGCAGGCGAAATCCAGATGGGCAACAGCGGAGCGTCCTGCACCAGCGCAAATGCGGGCGCAATCCGCTGGGACGGGACGTCGTTTTTGGGATGCACCGGGAACAACTGGATCAACATCACGGTGTCAAACAGCGCAACCGGCGGAACGATAACTGACGTTGGCGCCTACCGCATCCACACTTATACTAGCACCGGTTCGTTCACTCCCGTTTACCCCCTGTCCGTTGACCTCCTCATCGTCGGAGGCGGTGGCGGTGGCGGCGGCGGGAACAACGGCGGTGGCGGTGGCGGCGCGGGCGGCCTGCTATACTACTCAAGTTACTCCGTTCTTGCGCAGGTGTATGTGGTTACTGTTGGCGCAGGAGGCGCTGGCGGCGCGTCGTGCAACAGTGGCGGCGCAAACGGCGGGAACAGCGCTTTCGGCAGCCTCATTGCAGTAGGCGGCGGTGCCGGAGGCACGCCAGCAGGTTCAATAGGTTCCAACGGCGGCTCTGGCGGCGGTGGGGGCGCGTACGTTTCAGGAACTCCGGCAGGGGGTTCGGGTACAACAAGCCAGGGCAATGCGGGCGGGAACGGCTACGCGACAAACCCGTATAATGCCGGAGGCGGTGGAGGTGCAGGCGGCGCAGGCAGCAGCGCCACTTCAAGCAGTGCAGGCGCAGGCGGCGCGGGCCTGGCATACTCCATCAACGGCACATCGATGTACTATGCGGCCGGCGGCGGCGGCGGCGCATATGTCGGCACCCCGGCAATCGGCGGAAGCGGCATCGGCGGAAACGGCGGGATGACCTCATCAGCAACAGCAGGAGCGGCAAACACCGGTTCCGGTGGCGGTGGCGGAGGATACCCTGCCTGCGTGGGCGGTGCAGGCGGTTCCGGAATAGTCATCGTGCGCTATTTGCGTTGAAGCACAAATTGTGTGCGGTTTTTTTAACTGCCTTTCAGTATTCCATTAGTGAATTTCATGCGCGGCCAGACTGGTTTGGAGTACCTGCTTCTGATTGCAGGCGGCGTGCTGGTTTCTGCTGTGCTTATGGTTGTTGTGAACAGCAGCCTGGGCGCAGGTGGCAACGAGGTTTCCAACAGCTCGACTGATTATGCCGGGCGCTTGCACAACTACCTGTCGTCAACACCGATTGGCGGCGACGCTTTCTGGGTGCTTTCAGGCGACGACCTGTATTCTTCGGCACCTGGCAACATAGGCATCGGCACGAACTCGCCGAGCCAGAAGCTCGAGGTCAATGGAAAGATCCTGATGGACTCCGCAACAGCGTCTTCTGATTCTGCGAATATTGTTGCAACCAAAGGCTATGTTGACAGCGTTGCTGGCGGCTCTTCGGGCTGGACCGCAAGCGGCAGCAACCAGTATTCGGCAGTAAGCGGTTATGTGGGCGTCGGGACAACCAACCCCCTTGCGAAAGAACACATCCTTTTGGGGTCTGCAGGGACTGCGCCAAACTTCACCATCGCACCCGCCTTGATTTTGGAGCATTCCAATTACGACGGCCAACTGCAGTTCCTAAGCCCGTCGACAAGGGCGTCGTACATAATGTTCGGCGACGAGCGGAATTACGCGCGCGGAGCCATAGTCTATGACCACCGCGCCGGCTCGGAGTCACTGGCGCTTTCCAGCCAGAACGGAAGCTTGGCCATAACTGCCGGCGGCTACGTCGGCATCGGCACGGCGAGCCCGGAGGCGAAGCTGCATGTCTCCGTTGGGCAAAGTCAGGTGGGGTTGAAAATCAACGACGTGAATGGGGGCGCTTACTTGATGGCTTATCCTGGTACGGGCAACCCCATAACTGGCGGGTATTTTGCACTTTACGATAATGCCGGAACCCAGCAGTTCATTGTTGATAAGTCAAACGGCAGGGTCGGCATAGGCACTTCAAGCCCCGCGTCCAAGCTGCAGGTCTATGGCGGCGAGATCCAGACCGGCAACAGCTCAGTCGCCTGCACTGCAGCCAATGCGGGCGCAATCCGCTGGACCGGGACATCATTCCAGGGTTGCACCGGGTCGTCGTGGCAGACGTTCAGCTTTGGCGGCCTGGACGGGTCGTCCCAGCAACAGGCGGCGCTGTCTTGCAGGTCAATTATGGTCGGCGGTTTCTCAGCAGGCAACGGCACTTATTGGATTGACCCCAACGGCGGCAACACTGCCGATGCGTTCCAGATATTTTGTGATATGACAACTGACGGCGGGGGCTGGACCTTGATTGCAGGGATTGGCGCAGACAACAACCACGATGTGGCCGCGGCAGTTACGCCGACAAACCTCATTTTGGCTACCGGGAAAGGCAAGCTGAGTGACGCAACCATCAACCTGCTCCGCACGGCATCCGGCAGCGAGGGGATAGTCCGGTTGATTTGCGTCAATTCCATAGATTATTTCGACTACCGGGCAACCGCGTGGCAGGCGACGTACTCCGGCAACCCGAACGGGGTTGGTTGGGACGTGTATACCCAGCCGTGGGGAACCGCGCCGTACTCTGGCGGCGGGGCGAGCTACCCGAACCAGCCCGGGCCGTGGGCATACTCGGTATGGGGCCAGAACACGATTTACGGCTATAGTGGCTGGACCGGCTGCTACACCGGCTCGGCAACGGGCGGCCCCGGCACTGCGTGGATGAGATAATTTCAGGCGGCGCGCTAAGCGGGCTTATCTCTGTGCAAGGCGGGCAAATTCCGAGCCCTCAAAGCCCAGCGTGGCAAAGTAGTCTTGTTCAGTTTCGGCCCTGCGGATAAGCTTGAACGAGCCGTCGGGTTTCAGCAGGAACTCGGCGGAGCGCAGTTTTCCGTTGTAGTTGAATCCCATCGCGTAGCCGTGCGCGCCCGTATTGTGGATTGCGACGATGTCGCCGGGCTCGATTTTCGGCAGGCTTCGCTGCACAGCGAACTTGTCGTTGTTCTCGCAGAGGCTTCCGGTCACGTCATAGACTTGATCCTTTTGCGCGTTCTCCTTCCCAAGGACCGTGATTTGGTGGTATGCGCCGTATAGTGCGGGCCGCATCAGGTTTGCCATGCACGCGTCCAGCCCCACGTAGTCGCGGTACTTGTGCGTAACGTGCCGCACACGCGACACCAGATACCCGTGGGGGCCGGTGATTGCCCGTCCGCTTTCCATCACCACGCGCACTGGTGCAAGGCCGTTTGCTTCGATGATTTCCCCGTAGGCCTTCCTGACCCCTTCGGCATAAAGCTCGACGTCAACTTCGTGATCGTCAGGCTTGTATGGAATCCCAATCCCGCCGCCGAGGTTGATGAAGTCGAACTTGACTCCGGTTTTTTTGTTGATTTCAACAGCAAGTTCAAAGAGCATCCGCGCAGTGTCAACCAGGTATTTCTCGTCGCGCATGTTTGACACTATCATTGCGTGCAGCCCGAACCTCTTTGCGCCTTTTTTCTTCGCAATCTCGTACGCCTTGAAAATCTGCTCTTTGGTCAGGCCGTATTTTGCCTCAACCGGGTTTCCGATGATTTCGTTTCCCTCGCGCAAGGGCCCTGGGTTGTAGCGGAAGCACACCAGCTCCGGGATTCCCGCGGACTTTTCCAGAAAACCGATGTGCGTAATGTCATCGAGGTTGATTATCGCTCCAAGCTTTCGCGCCTCCTCGAACTCCCCTGCAGGAGTGTCGTTTGAGGTGAACATTATGTCCTCGCCGGCAAGGCCGACCGCGTCTGCAAGCATAAGCTCAGGAAGCGAGCTGCAGTCCGCGCCCATCCCCTCCTCCTTGAGCACCTGCATTATGTACGGGTTCGGCAGGGCCTTCACCGCAAAGTAGTTCTTGAACCCCTTGCCGGAAACCCACGAGAACGCCCTGTAAAGCCGCCTTGCTGTTTCGCGTATGGCCTTCTCGTCGTACACGTGGAACGGCGTGGGGCATTTTTTCTCAAGCGCCTCGATTTGGGCTTTTGTGAAAGGGACTGCGTATTTTCTGGTCTCGGTCATTTCAAAATCATCTTTTTTGTTTTTGTGTGTTGTCCCCTAAACCTTCAGGTTCATTTTGATGCTCTCAACAGCAGCATCGATGTCTGCGCGGTGGCCGAAGGCGCTTATGCGTATGAAACCCTCGCCGTGCGGCCCGAAGCCTGCTCCGGGCGTGGTGACCACGTGCGCCTGCGAAAGGAGATTGTCAAAGAAGTCCCACGACTTCATCCCGTTCGGGGTCTTGACCCACAGGTATGGCGCGTTCACGCCGCCGTATATTTTGAGCCCGACGGATGCGAGGCCCTCGCGGATTATCCGGGCGTTTTCCATATAGTAGTCTATGGTTTCCTTGCATTCCTTCTGGCCCTGCAAAGAAAGCGCGGCAAGCCCTCCTTCCTGCACGACGTTTGACGCGCCGTTGAAGAAAGTGCACTGCCTGCGGTTCCACAGCCCGTTGAGCTTTCCTGCCTCGGCGTTTTCGCACACGCATTCCATGGGCACGATGGTCCAGCCCAGGCGCACTCCGGTGAAGCCTGCTGACTTGGAGAAGCTGCTAATCTCGATTGCGCATTCCTTCGCGCCCGGAATCTCGTAGATGCTCCGTGGAAGCGCAGGGTCGCAGATGAACTGCGAGTACGCGGAGTCGAATATGATTACTGCCCTGTTCTTTCTTGCATACTCAACGAACCGGGCAAGCTGTTCCTTGGTGGCAACCGTGCCTGTTGGGTTGTTTGGCGAGCACAGGTAAATCAGGTCCACCTTTTGCGTTGGCACTTCGGGGAAAAAGCCGTTCTGTTCGGTGCACGGCATGTAGACCATCCTGTCGTAGCACCCCTTGGCTGCGTCGAACTTTCCCGCCCGGCCGGCAATCACGTTCGTGTCAACGTAAACCGGGTATGCCGGGTCCTGCACCGCAACCACGCAGTCGGCTGAGAATATGGCCTGGATGTTCCCCACGTCGGGCTTTGCGCCGTCGCTTACAAAGACCTCGCTGTCGGAAATGGCCGCGCCAAGCTTTGCGTACTCCGCTGCAATCGCCTTTCGGAGCCTCGTGTCGCCCTGCTCGTCGCCGTACCCGGTGTACGTCTCGACCTTTGCAAGCTTGTCCGCGCCAAGCTTCAGCCCCGAAACAACCGTCGGTGCCAGGGGCTCGGTGGAGTTCCCTATGCCGAGCTTGAGCAGCTTCGCGCCCGGGTTGTCCTGTGAAAACGCCCTGGCCCTCTTTGCAATCTCGGGGAAGAGGTATCCTGCTGCGAGCCTGTCGTAATTGCCGTTTGTGGTTGCCATAAGTTATCTAGCTATTATGGGGCAAAAAGCATAAATGCCGCTCGCTACGAAATTCGTAGCAATCTAGCGGATTTATATATTTTTATGGCCATTTTTCTTAGATTTTCGTGGAAAGTCTTGCGTATGTTGTCCGGGCTTTGCGCCTGCTGCTGCTTACTGAGAAGAAGCGATAGTTTTCCGGCTTTCCATCATAGGGGGTCTTTGATATGAAAGGTTTATCCAGTTGTATGCCTGCGCTTGTAGTGCCGTTTGCAAACGGCGAGGTCGACTACGAGTGCTACCGGGGGCTTTTAGAGTTCCAGAAGTCGCAGGGCACCACGCACGCCATAGTCAACGGCACTACTGGCGAAAGCCCGACGCTTACAGATTCCGAGCAGGACAAGCTCGTCTCGATGGCGGCCACGCAGCTTTCAGTAGTGGCGGGAACCGGCAGCAACAGCACGGAAAAGACGCTGAAAAGAAGCGGCGAGGCGATAGCGCTTGGAGCGAGCGCACTCCTGCTCATGGACCCGTACTACAACGGCCCGTCCTCCCTTGAAATAAGGAAGGAATACTACGAGCCGGTTGCCGAGAAGTACGCCTGCCCCATAATCCCTTACGTAATCCCCGGAAGGTGCGGCTGCGAGCTTTCGGTGTACGACCTTGCGCTCCTTTCAAAGGAGCACAAGAACATCTACGCGGTGAAGGAAGCAACAGGCAACCTCGAGCGAATGAAGCTCACGCGCACGCTCTGCCCGGACATGATGATTTACTCAGGCGACGACGACCTTACCTTTAGGATGGTTTCCGACCAGGCCATACGCTCCGCAGGAGTGATTTCAGTTGCAGCCAACGTGTTTCCCGCAGCTGTTCGCAAGATGGCGGACTTGGCAATTGCAGGAAAGACCGAGGAGGCGAGCGCGCTGAACGCCTCGATGGCGCCGCTGTTTTCGGCAATCACGGTGAAGTCAACGGTGAAGAATCCTTACGGTTATCCCGGCGAGGTGGTGCAGAAGTTCCGCAACCCGATTGCATACAAGACGCTGATGGCAGGGCTTGGCATGATGGCGTTCGGGTGCCGCAGGCCGCTTGGGAGGATGGACAAGGCTGCTGTCGAGTTCGTGCGAGCCGCAGCAAGGCGCGTCTGGCAGAACAACCCCGAAATCCTTTCGCCGCTTGAGCCCGCGTTCGACGTGGACCTGTCGGCAAGGATTGAGGATGACGCAAACTGGGGAATGTACTATGGTTAGGATTTGCATTTTGGGATTCGGCAAGATGGGCTGCGCCATCAAGGAGGAAGCGGCAGCAAGCAAGACCGCAAAGGTCACGCTCATAGTGGACCGCTCGGAAAGCGCGCCCGGAATAGTGCGGCCCGAGGACCTGGCCTCCAGGCTTTCGGACTTTGACGTGCTCATAGACTTCAGCTCAGCTGTTTCCAACCCGGTTCTTGTGGAGTGCGCAAAGGCAGGAAAGAAGCTGGTGGTCGGGACGACCGCCCGCACGGCCCAGCAGGACGCCGAGCTTGCGGAGGCAGTCAAGCAAGGAAAGTCAAGTGCAGTTGTTGCCCCGAACTTCTCAATTGGCATGAACGCGCTCTTTGCACTGCTCAAGCAGGCGGACGCGCTCCTTCCGGGGTACGACCGCGAAATCGTCGAGGCGCACCACAACCAGAAGAAGGACTCACCTTCGGGCACTGCAAAGAAGCTTGCGTCAATAATCAACCTCGAACCGTCCAGGGTGCACGCACTCCGGGCGGGCGAGATATTCGGCGAGCACGAGATAATGTTTGCCGGAAACGGCGAAATCGTGCGGCTTTCGCACTCTGCGCTGTCGCGGCGCTGCTTTGCAAACGGCGCAGTTCGTTCCGCAGTATGGCTTGCCACGAAATCCGACGGCAAGGTGCACTCTTTTTCGGAGGTCCTTGGGGTTGAATAGGACCACAGTTGTCTGCAAGTTCGGCGGCGGCACGCTTGCTTTTCGCAAGGATTTCGAGCGCGCGGCCAGGATAATCTCCGCAAAGCCCGAGCGCATCATCGCAGTGGTGTCGGCTGTGCAGGGCGTAACCGACAGGCTGGTGCGCGCGCTTGAGGACAGCAAAAAGAGCGAGGGCCACGCCAAGGTCTTCTCCGAGGAGTTCTGCGCGTTCCACAAGGGCATAGCTGACATCCCCGAAATCGACATGCTTTCGCAGAAGCTTGAGTCCGCGCTGTTCAACTGCTACGCAAGCCACAACCCGCGGCTTACTGACTATGTGCTTTCGTTCGGCGAGCGCGCATCAGCAGCGCTTCTTGGCCACTTCCTAGGCAAGGGCTGCGTGGTTCTTGACTCCGAGTCTGCAGGCATCGCGTCAAACGGCATTTACGGCAACGCGTCCTGCGAAGTGGAAAAGACGCGTGAAAACTTCAACGCAGCCCTTGCTGCGGCAAAGGGCGCAAAGAGCATAGTAGTCACCGGGTTTTATGGCGTTGACCAGAACGGCAACGTCAACGTGTTCGGCCGGGGCGGAAGCGACTACTCCGCGGGAGTGATTACCGCGGTGTCCGGCGCGTCCAGGCTTGAGCTTTACAAGGACGTTGACGGGTTCCTTGCAGCTGACCCGCGTATGGTAAAGGGGCCGCAGCTTCTTGAGGAGCTGTCATTTTCAGAGGCGTCCGAGCTTGGCTACTTCGGCGCGAAGATAATCCACCCGCGCACCTTCGACCCGATTTCGGGCATAGGCGCCTTCGTGCAAATACGGCCGGTTGCGCAGCCTCAAAAAGTCGGCACCGTGATACGCGAAAGCGGCGGGGGAATGCACGTTGCGGCAATCGCGTCGCGAAAAAGCGTCTCACTTGTCGAGATTTACGGCGGCGGGATGGTGAACTCCTTCGGCGTTGCGGCCGAGGTGTTCTCGCGCATGGCAAAGAGCCGCATCAGCGTGGACGCAATAGCGACCTCGCAGACAAACATCTCATTCACAATCGACCAGTCCTCAAGCCTGCGCGCGTCGCAGGCGCTCGAGGCGCTTTCGCTTGAGCGGCCCGACGTGGTGTGGCTGTTCAAGGTCACCGACAGCCAGGCGATGGTCTCGGTGGTGGGCGGAGCGCTTTCGGCAGAGGCGATCGCTCGCGCATTGCTGTGCCTCTACCACGCAAAAGTGGGCATCAAGATGACCTCCTACGGCGCGTCCAAGATCAGCTTCTCCGCAGTGGTTGATTTTGCGGACGAGCAGAAGGCGGTTGCGGCGCTTTATTTGGAGTTCTTCGGCGATGGCAAGGACTCCAGAAAGGCGGCGGCCCAAGTGGCAAAAGCAGGGGCCGCCAGAAAAGCCAAAGGCAAATCAAAGTGATTCTTCAAAGCAGGTGAATTTCTCAATGGACAAGTTGAATGCAGCAGTCGTGGGCGCTACCGGAATCGCAGGCCAGCAGTTCGTGGCAGCTCTTGCAAACCACCCGTGGTTTGAAATAACCGCGCTTGCAGGCTCGGAGCGCTCCGCAGGAAAGGCCTACGTTGATGCGCTTTCCAAGGGAAGCTCGCTGCAGTGGTTTGCCGACGGCCCGGTGCCTGCGCAGGTGCAGAAGATGGTCATCACAGACTCGTCCAAGCTCGACGCGTCCAAGTTCGACGTGATATTCACCGCAGTGGAGTCGGAAGTTGCAAAAAAAATCGAGCCGCTCTATGCAAAGTCAACCCCCGTGTTCAGCACGGCATCGGCGTTCCGCTACGAGCCCGACGTTCCCCTTATGATTTCAGGCGTGAACCTCGACCACGCGGCGCTCATCGAGGCGCAGCAGAAGTCCCGTGGCTGGAAGGGGTTTGTCGCGCCGATTCCAAATTGTACAACTACCGGGATGGTTGTAAGCCTTGCCCCGCTTGCAAAGTTCGGGATAGAATCGGTGGTGCTTGTATCGATGCAGGCAGTAAGCGGGGCCGGACGCAGCCCCGGGGTGCTTGCGCTTGACATCACCGACAACGTCATCCCCTTCATCGACGGGGAGGAGGACAAGGTGATCGTCGAGACCAAGAAAATCCTCGGCTCGTTCGACGCGAAGAAAGGCAAGGTCGCAGATGCAAAAATCGACGTAAGCGCGTCCTGCAACCGCGTGGCTGTTCGTGAGGGGCACACCGAATCGGTGTTTGCGACGCTGCGCGACCAGCCGGAACTTTCCGAAGTGGAAAAGGCTTGGGAGTCGTTCGACCCCAAGCTCGGCGTCCCAAGCGAGCCAAAGCCGTTCATCACATACCACCGCGACCCGTACCGGCCGCAGCCGCGGCTTGACCGCGACACGTGCAACGGCCTCTCCACTTCAGTCGGGAGGCTGCGCAAGCCCGGCAGGTTCTACCAGTGGACCGTTGTCTCCCACAACACAAAGATTGGCGCCGCAAAGGGTGCGGTGCTTCTTGCGGAGTGCCTGAGGAAGAAAGGCTGCCTTTAGGTTTTTGTGATGGCAACGGGAATGGGGATGTTTTTGGGGGTTGTGTGCGCTTATGGACGAGCTTGACTCAAGGATACTTGCCCTTCTTTCAAAGAACGCAAGGCAGCCAAACAGCGCAATCGCAGCCGCGCTCGGAGTGTCCGAGGGCACTGTGCGCTTGCGCATCCGCAATCTTGTTGAGGAGAAGCACATCCGCAGGTTCACGATAGACTCCGGCACCTATGGCTTTCGCGCGGTAATCCTTGTAAAGACCGACCCGTCCAAGCGCACCGAGGACGTGCTGCGCAGCCTCGTGTTGATGGAGGGCGTGCGGACCGCGTACGAAGTCAGCGGCAAGTGGGATGCAGTTCTCATCGCGTACTGCAAGGACGCCGAGGTGTTCAACGACCTCATCGAGGCAGTTCGCACCAAGAAGGGCGTGACCGAGACCGAAAGCCTTGTAGTGCTCAAGGCGCACTGAGTGCGGGATTCCAACGCCCTGCTTTTTATTCCGACTGCGCCATCTTAGGTTGGGGTTAGTATTTTCATGGTCCGCGGCCAGGGCGCTTTCGAGTATCTTCTGCTTCTTGGCGGGTCGGTGCTTGTCACGGCCATGGTCATCGTGGCCGTGCAGGGCTCGCTTGGGAACGCAAACGAATCCTATTCCGACAGCTCAACTGATTATTTCCACCTGGCGCGCTCAGCAATGTCTGAGATGGGTGTTGGTGATTTTTCCTGTTCCTATTGCGAGGCCGGCAGCATCGAGTCTGCGATGATTCTTGACGGTTCCATTTCGGCTGTTGATGTGAACGCGTCCCAGGTGCAGTTGCGTGTTTCGGGTGCGTGCGCTTCGGGCTCAAGCATCCGGCAGGTCAACGCCGATGGAAGCGTGTCCTGCCAGCTTGACCGTGGAATTTTGCCGAGCCAGGGTGCGATTGGGCTTGCGGACATCAATTCAAGTCAGGTTCAGGCGCGCATCACCGGCACCTGCTCGGCGGGGTCATTCGTCACTGCGGTATCCGCTGACGGAACCGTGGCATGCGGCACTGCAACCGCCTCGTGGAATACCGGTGGCGCCAACCAGTTCTCCGCTGTCAGCGGCAACGTCGGCATCGGCACCAACAGCCCGGAAAAAAAACTTGACGTGGTTGGAAACGTCGGCGTGACCGGCAACATTTCCGCTTCCGGCGACATCTGCAACGGCGCAGGCAACTGCCTGGGCGCGCTGGCCTCCCTGACCAATGCCTGCGGCGGCGCGGCGACAACTTATGCGTATTCCGCATCTGCTTATAGCGGCTCTTACTGCATCATGGGCACGCCCACCCCAAGTTCTCCAGCTTGGCCTGCTGCTGGCGCGTCAACTTCCTGGACCTGCCCGGTGGCAAGCGGTTCGCCAATATCCTGCACCGCAACGCATTCCCCCGCGCCGGTCAACGGGCTCTGCGGCCCTGCTGCGACCACTTATCCATATTCTGCCAGCGGCTTTTCCGGTGCGCTGTGCTCTACTGGTGCGGCCAGCCCCGCAAGCCCCTCTTTCCCTGCTGTAGGCAGTTCATCAAGCTGGTCCTGCCTAGGCGCAAATGGCGGGGTCAGCCCGTCCTGCACCGCTTCAAGGTCCAACCCGGCGCTTTTAGCCGGCGGCGTGCACACCGAGCCGCAATGCATTGCTGCGGGCGGTACCGTGGTGGGCACGGACGGAGTGGCTAACCAGTGCAAGTTTACCGGTGCATCGTGTCCGACGGGTTGGATGTGGTTTGGGGCGTGGACTTCCACTTCGGCTTCAACCTGCGATGGCAGGATATGCAGCGGGTCTGGGTCGACCTGTACCACAGGAAGCCACAGCGGGTTTGCAGGGGTAGCACCGGAGACGTGTGGGTATACCCTAGTGACCGCAGTGTGGTGTTACAACTGCCCAAATTGTTGTAACTCTTGTAATGGCGGTAGCACCTCGGCAACATGTACTGCCGCAATCACACAAATCGGCTGCTACTAGCCTTTTGATTTTCGACAGTAGTGTACCCCGTGCGCGCAGGGAGTGCGCAAGGCGCGCTTTGCTTTTTATTTCGTCCAACCTTATATGTTGGAGTGAACTTTATGGCTCGTGGTCAGACTGGTTTTGAGTATCTTCTAATCCTTGGCGGCACCGTGCTGCTTGCGTCGGTAATGCTTGTTTTTGTGCGCGGGAACCTGGGCAGTGTCGCTCCGGAAATGAACGTGAGCCTTGGCAACATCAACAGGCTCACCGCCGCCATTGGCGAAAGCTGTTCGGACTGCGACTCGGTGTTTGTCAACGAGGGCCAGCCGGGCAGCATATCCACCGGAATGCTGGTGTCTGGAAGCGTAGACTCAAGCAAGCTTGCCGACGGCTCGGTCGGTTCGGAAAAAATAGCCGACGCCTCCGTCGGCTCGTCCAAGATTGCGGACGGTTCAATAGGATTCATTGACGTCAATGTTGCGCAGCTGCAGCGCAGGGTCACAGGCACGTGTTCAATAGGCTCCTACATCACGGCGATTGCCGCCGACGGCAGCGTGACCTGCGGCGCGGTGTCAACCTCGTGGAATATTGATGGCAACAACCAGTCTTCCGCGGTCAGCGGCAACGTAGGCATAGGCACTACTAGTCCGACGAAAAAACTTACTGTTGCGGGCGACATCAGCGCGTCTGGCGATGTCTGCAACGGCGCAGGCAACTGCCTGAGCGCGCTGGCCTCCCTGACCAACGCCTGCGGCGGCGCGGCGACAACTTATGCTTACTCTGCAACCGGCTTTAGCGGCGCGTACTGCCTTATGGGCGCGTCCACCCCGGCATCGCCTGCCTGGCCTGCTGCTGGCGCGTCAACTTCCTGGACCTGTCCGGTGGCAAGCGGTTCGCCAATATCCTGCACCGCAACGCATTCCCCCGCGCCGGTCAACGGGCTCTGCGGCCCTGCTGCGACCACTTATTCATATTCTGCCAGCGGCTTTTCCGGTGCGCTGTGCTCTACTGGTGCGGCCAGCCCCGCAAGCCCGGCCTTCCCTGCTGCGGGCAGCTCTGCAAGCTGGTCCTGCCTGGGGACAAACGGCGGCGCAAGCCCTTCCTGCATCGCATCAAGGTCCACGCCCGCAAGTTTGGTGAATTTCGCGCACACCGAGGTCGACTGCGTTGCGGCCGGCGGGGAGGTTGTCGATACCGCTGTCACATACAAGCAATGCCGCTTTAACGCGGCAGTCTGCCCCAGCGGGTGGACGAAGTACCTTTCCTGGACAACCACCACTTCAACGTACGAGACGTACCCGGGCTGCCCATCCTGTACGCCGTATTCAAACGGTGCCCGGTATTGTTCTGGTGCCATAGCAACAGAGATTGTACCCATCGGCCACGCTTGGGCGAACCTTGCACCGGAAACCGCCAGCTATTGGCCGGGATTTGTGTATTACGCTTCAGGCTATTGGACCCAATGCAGTGCTGGCACGTTTACCGCGCCAATATCCCAAGTCGGCTGCTACTAGCGCCCGCTAGGGGTGTTTGGCTGGGAGGGGAAGGTGCCCTCCTTACTTTCTTTTTTCCGCAATCTCTTCAGAGACCGACTTTTGGAACTTGTCCAAGGGCACGCCGGATTGCACCGAGCCGTCGCGCTTTCGCACCGACACCGCTCCCTCGTCCTCCTCGCGCTTTCCGATGATGAGCATGTATGGTATCTTCTGCAGCTGCGCATTGCGGATCTTCTGCTCAATCTTTCCTTCGGACCCGTCAAGCTCGGCACGCACTCCCGCAGCAAGGAGCGTTGCAAAGACTTTCTTTGCGTATGCCTTCTGGCCGTCCGTAATCGGCATCACTGAAACCTGCACCGGCGAAAGCCAGGTCGGCAGGTTTCCTGCGTAGTGCTCAAGCAAAAACGCTATGAAGCGCTCGAACGAGCCGAGTATCGCCCGGTGGATGATGATCATGTTCTCCTTCGTGCCGTCCTCCCTTACGAAGTTGAGGTTGAACCTCTTTGCCATCAGCACGTCCACCTGTATGGTCGCGATGGAGTCGTCCTTCCCGAAGACGTTGCGTATCTGGACGTCAATCTTTGGCCCGTAGAACGCGGCTTCGCCTATGGCTTCCTCGAACTTCTCCCCCTCGTCCTTCATCGCGTCGCGGATGAGCTTGGCGGCCCACTCCCATTTCTTGCGGTCCTCCCCGCCTGCGTACTTGTCGGGGTTGTTGTCAAAGTCCGGAAGCGAAAGCCGGTACCAGTAGTCGCTGATGCCCATCGTCTTGTAGACTTCCTTGAAAAGCCGCAGCACCTTCCTGAACTCGTCCATCGCCTGGGCTGGTGTGCAGTAGATGTGGGAATCGTTCTGGGTGAAGTTGCGCGTGCGGATGATTCCATGCATCGTTCCCGAAAGCTCATAGCGGTAGCAAGACCCCGGCTCTGCCATGCGGAGGGGCAGGTCGCGGTAGCTTGTCACCAGGTCTTTGCAGATCATGTGGTGGAACGGGCAGTTCATCGGCTTGAGGTAGTACTCGTTCCCTTCGATGTCAATCGGCGCGTACATGGAGTCCTTGTAGTGCGGCAGGTGGCCCGAAGTGTAGAAAATCTGGCTCTTGGTGATTGAGGGCGTCTGCACGTACTTGTAGCCGTCGCGCTCCTCAAGACCGCGCATGTATTCCACAAGCACGTGGCGCAACACCTCGCCGTTGGGCATCCAAAGCGGCAGGCCCATGCCCACCTCCTCGGAGAACATGAATATCTTGAGGTCCTTGCCGAGCTTGCGGTGGTCGCGCTTTTCCGCCTCGGCCATCCTCTGCAGGTATGCCTCCTTGTCCGCAGTGCCTGCAAATGCAGTGCCGCAGGTCCTCTGCAGCTGGCGGTTCTGTGCGCTGTTGAGCCAGTATGCGCCCCCCACTTTTGTGAGCTTGAATGCAACGAGCTTTGACGAGTTGTCCAGCATTGCGCCGTTTGCCAAGTCGGCAAATCCGTCGATGCTTGCAATGCGGACTTTTGCATCCTTTGGCACTTGCTCAAGCAGGTATTTCCTGTACGGGTTGTGCGCAAACTTCTTCTCAGCGTCCGCAACAGGAACTTCTTCCACGGTTATCTTTGCCTTGGACTCCACGATTTTTTCCATTTCCTGCTCGATGCGGGAAATGTCGGTGTCTGAAAGCGTCTTTTCCGACTCGATGTCAACAAAGAAGTCATCTCCGACGGAGGAGTCGGCGACCCTTGCCTTTGGGAAAATCCTTGAAAGCGCTGCTGCGAGTATGACCTGTGCGGTGTTCTTTGCAACTGCTGTTGTGTCCTTGGAGCCGTCAGCTTTTGCGGCCTTCGCATCCTTTTCGTGTTTTGCCGTCGCTGGGTCCGCAACAACGAACTGCAAAATCTCCTGTCCCGCAACGGCCTTTGCTCCCGCGTGGCCGTCAATCTTCTTTGCAGTGGTGAGGTTGATTACCTTGGAGATGTCCGACTCGTCGCCTGAGCGTATCGTCTTGCTCAGCTCGGCAAGCGGGTGTCCTTTGCACTTGAGCTCGAACTCCTTGTAGTAGCCGAACACGCCCTTCTTTGCGTCTGGCGCGAACTTGCGCACTTCCTTGTGCAGTTCCGCAAGCAGCACCTGGGCCTTGTCCGGCTTGCACAGGTCGCTTGAAAGGTGGGCGTAGGGGTTGATGAAAACAGTGGCTGCCTTGACCTGCTCGAAGTTTTTTCGGATTGCGTCCGCAGCTGCCTTCACCGCTTCAGAGTCGTCGGAGGATTCCATAGTGGTAAATACCACCAGGGCGTTTTCCACCCTGTAGCCGTTCTTTTCCTCATCGGAAAGTTCGGGAAGGGACTTGATTGCCTTGTTCTTTGGCTTTTGGCTAAAGTAGTCGCAATGCAGTTCGAGTATTCTCATCCAAGGACACACCTTCGGGGCCGGTACGAATGGTCCCGTGTTAAAACAGTTAAGAGTAGAGTGGAGTGCAAGGCAGATAAATGGTGGCTTTTCCGCGACCAACCGGTGTTTTTTATTCTATTGCCTGCAAGCGTCTTATTGGCGCATCGGGCGGAAACGGGTGGTTTGAATGAAGCTGACGGTACTTGTTGACAACAACACCCTTGTCGGTTACGATTACCTGGGCGAGCCGGGGCTTTCGTTCCTTATTGAGGACAGCGGCACGCGCGTGCTTTTCGACTGCGGCCTCTCCGACGCACTGGTACGCAATGCAGGGAAGATGGCCGCAAGCCTGCAGGGCCTTGACTACATAGTGTTTTCGCACGGCCACTACGACCACGCCGGCGGGTTTTTGCCCCTTGCGGACTCCTTGAGGGCCGCAAACCCAGGAAGCGAAAAGCCCAAGCTGCCCACCATAGTCGCCCACCCGCTGTTTTTTTCCGAGCGTACCGAGGGCGGAAAGCAGGTCGGGGTTCCCTTCGGCAGGATGGACATCGGCCGCGACTTCCTTTTGCGCCTGAGCACCGAGCCCTTCTGGCTTTCCGAAAGACTTGTTTTTTTGGGCGAAATCCCGCGAAAAAACGAGTTCGAGGCCAAGTCCTGCACAGGAAAGATCACCAACAACGGCATCACCCTGGACGATTGCGTCCTTGACGACTCCGCGCTTGCATACAAGTCCCCGCAGGGCTTGGTGATAATCGCCGGCTGCTCCCACGCGGGGGCGTGCAACATCATCGAGTACGCAAAGCAGGTCTGCGGCGAAAGCAGGGTGGTTGACGTAATCGGCGGGTTCCACCTCCAGTCGCCTTCAAGGGAGCTTCTTGGCAGCACCATCGCTTATTTGTCAAGCGCCGCGCCAACAGCGGTGCACGCGTGCCACTGCACCGACCTTGCTTCCAAGGTTGCCCTTGCAGGCGCACTCAACCTCAAGGAAGTCGGTTCGGGCCTGGTCCTTGAGTACGACTAGGGCATTTGAAAAAGAAAATGAGGCCGCCGGCGCGCATGCCTGGCAGGCTTATGCTTTCTGCCTATGAATACGTGTGCGACAGGTAGTACACTCCCGTCTCAAGTATCTTGTAGTACTTGACATTGGTGGCCTTTATCGTGACTCCTGACGTGGTTCGCGTCTCGCTTGGCGTGACGATGCCGCGGATTATGCCGCGGTCAGCAAGCTCGGTGAACAGCGACTCCCACTTTATGTAGTAGCTTGTCGGGTTCGGGTACGCGTCAACAGTATAGCCTGTTATTGTATATGCCGGTATGTTGTACTCGGGCAGCGCGTACGAGTAGATGTTGGTGGAGTTAAGCTGGTAAGTGTACGCGTAGTTGCGCAGCGTGTAGTTGACCGAGTACGCGCCCGTTAGCGGGCCGGACACCGAGTAGTTGTTTACCACGTAGTTGTCCAGCGTGTAGTTTATCCGCAGCTGCATCAGCGTGCCGTTCTGGTGCGTGTAGTTTATCGGCAGGTCCTGCAGCGTGTAGTTGTTGATGGAAAACGTGCGGATGAAGTAGTTGAACGGCCGGTACGTGTACACTCCGTACGCGCTGGACTCGTTGACGTACGTGCAGTTGTTGGACGAGCTTGAGCAGTGGTTGTTCAGCACGGTGTACATTATGTAGCTGTCCACCTTTGCCGTGTCCGTCTCCACCTCGCCGAACGTGAATGCCGGCAGGCTGGATGCGGTGAGGCTTGAGTAGATGCTCTCGTTGGCGTTTTCCGAAAACGACAGGTCGGTGTAAGTGTGCTTCTTTATCATCTCCACTATGATGTCCTTGGTGAGTGCGCTGGTGTTGTCCGAGAACGCGCGGGTTTCCACGAACGTTATCGGGTTCTCCGACACGGTCACGTAGTGCGTGTAGTAGCCCGTGTTTATCACGGTGTACGGCGTCTGGATGGTTATCGTTGTGGAATAGCACCTGCTGGCGGTGTTGCGGCACCAGTGGCTGCAGTATGACACGTCCTGGTACGACGTGGTGTATGCCGTGGTTGCATACGTGTACGAGCACTGGCCCGGAGCGGTCACTATGGTGTTCAGCGGGATGTAGTAGATGTTGCCCGTTGAGCGCACGGTAAGCGTCGGGTCGCCGCCGGTATATGTGCCGCTTGAGTCCGCGTCGAAGTTGAACTGGAACGCCGGGCAGTCAACTGCCTGCGCAAGCGGAAGCAGCGCCAGCAAAAGCAGCGCGGCAGCGCCGATTGGCGGCTTTTGCTTGCGGAATATCGCGTACGCAATAAGTGCGCATACTGCGAGAATCACTGCGGTCTCAAACAGGTAGTTGTTGCTTCCAGCCTGCGTGGCCGGAGGTGTTGATACTGGCGCCTGCGATGCAACCGGCGTGCTTGCCTGCACTGTTGGCGTTGGCAGTGCGACCTGCGTTGGCGTCGGCTGCTGTGCCGATTCAATCTTTCCAAAAGAAGCGCATTCCTTCTTGCTTGCGCCCACGCCTGCAACGTCAAGGCAAACCGTGTAACCTGCGATGTCCTCGGTTGCCTTGAATGCGTACTGCTGGACCTTCACCTCGTCCGGTTTGACCGAGCCGTAGCTTTCGGTCGTTGTGTATATCAGTTTGCCGTATGAATCGTAGACTGTGGTGTTTGCTGTCAGGTTGTCCACCAGGTCCATTGCCGGGAAGTACGGGCCCGTGAACGCGACGCGCACCTGGGGCCGCTCGTCCTTTGCGTACGATTCCTTGCTTCCGTCTATTGAGATTATGTTTATCGTCTTTCCTGAAACGATTAGCCTGTTTTTGTACTCGCAGACCACGGCTTCGCCTTCCAGTACGCGGTAAAGTATGGTGTATATTCCGCGCTCAAGCCGGTCGGTAACCTGGTACGTGATTCCCCTGTTTCCATTTGCGGGTATGTTGACGTCAACAACCTGTGACACGTTGCAGTCTTTGGTGTAGTCGTCGAAGTTGCAGTATGAAATCTCCAGTTTTCCTGCAAATGCCGCGCTGTTGAGGTTCTTCATCTCAACATAGCCACGTATTGGGCCTTCCTGGGGCACCGCCGGCCCGGACTGCGCAAACCCTCCTGCAACGTGCGTCTTGGTCCGCAGTATCGACGCTTTCGGCGAGTTGCCGTTGCCGGTCACGTTGTATGCGAAGTATTGCCGGGGCGCGTACGATACGTAGTTGCCGTCAACTGACGAGCGGTTCATCATGATGTAGGCTTCCATCCTCCAGGTTCCCGGCCTTGCGTCGGCAGGTATCGTCTCGCTGACTTGGAACGTCTTGTTCTCCCCGCTTGCTATCTTGACGTTTTGGATGGTCTTGTGCACGTACGTGTCGCAGTCGGACAGGTTGTAGTTGTACGGGCTTGGGATTTCGCATCCGTAGGCCTGCATGACAACCAGGTACCCGTTGAACAGGTAGTCTTCCGGGTTGGTCGCAGTCAGCGCGAAGTCTATCGTGCTCCCTGGGGCAAACACCGCCTGGGATGGCTTGTCCATGGTGACGTTGAGCTTGTAGAAGTCGTAGACCGTGACCTCGGTGGCTGCGCAGGACCCCAGTGCAAACACCAGGAACGCCGCGATTAGCACTATGGGGGACGCGTTTCTTGCCATAAGGTCATCAGCCTCCTTACCCTACCTGTGCGAACAGCACGTCAAGCAGGTCGGTCCAGGTGCTTATGCACGTGTACGTAGTGGATGAGGCGCTTCTCCTCAGGCACAACTGCTGGGCGTTGAGCCTCTTTGCGGTAGTTATCTCAGTAGTGACGTTGAACCCAGGGACGTAGATGTTGCTTCGTGCGTTGAACGTGGTCGCGGTCTGTGACATCCCCACAATCGAGTTGTCCGTGACGTATATGTTGCGGACCGTGAGGTTCTCCACGTATCCGTTGGTGGCGTTGAGTAGCCTTGTCACGTTCAGGTACTCCATCGTCGCGTTGGTGGCGTACAGGAACGTTATGTTGATGCTTCCCGCGCCGATGCCTGGCGCGTAGAGGTTCCTTGTGACGTTGAGCGTCGGGATGATGACCATGTCGGTGTTGCGGTTGGTGATGTTGTTGCCGCTGATCACCCACGAGCCTGCGTCGCAGAACGCGGTGCCGTTCTCGTAAACCCTGACCATGTTGGTGCCTGCTGGGCAGCTGGTCGAGACGCGCTTCTGTATCTGGGCTGCGTCCACGTCAACGAGGCCGATGGTGCCGTCGACGATGTTTGCCGAATCCACGCTGTCTGTCCTAAGCATGCCGTTTGAGACGCTGTTGGGCTGGCCCTCGTTGACAAACACCGCGTCGCAGTCCGAACAGGTGACGTCGGCACCAACTGCGGCAGTGAGCCTGTTGATGCTGCTGACGCTCATGTTCACCCCCGGCGACACAGTGCCGAGGTTGCCCTGCACAAAAACAAGCATTATCGACGCAAGCAGCACGCTTCCGCCAAGAATCAGTAGATATTCGAATGCGCCTTGTCCACGAGTCATATTCCCACCAACCGTTGTTTTACCTTAGAAGGGAAACCGGGTTTTTTTAGCTTTGTATTATGCCGGTTTTGGGATTGAAAAGCGGCAAACAGCATTCGGGCGGGTTTGGCGGCCGCGCCGCTGGCAATTGGCGTTGCAGAAATAGAAAATGGGTCCGGCGGGCAAAAAGCCCGGCAGCCGGACGTCTGGGACTCAGGCCACTATCTCGGCTGTTGCGAAACGCTCGCGCACCGAGGTAATCTTGACCTTGACTTTGGTGTTTGCCTGTCCGCCCGGCACGAACACGACGAAGTTGCTGATTTTTGCGATGCCGTCGCCCCGCGAGCCGACCGCGTCAATCATGACCTCGTGCTCCTCGCCGACCTTCACCGGCTTTTCCGCCACCGGGCTGTCGTAGTTCCTTCTTGGCCTTTCCTGCTTTGCTCCCCAGTTGTTGCCTTCTTCGTCTTTCATGTCTTCATCACTTTCCATTCAATAATCGTAATGCTCGTGCCCTATGCTTCGAGGACCTTTGCCGCTATGTATCCCGGGTCGAACGGCACCAGGTCGCCGTACTCCTGGCCTACGCCGAAGAACATGATTGGCTTTGCCGCGTCGTGCGCTATGCTGATTGAGTTTCCGCCCTTGGCGTCGCAGTCAAGCTTTGTAAGGATTATGCCGTCCACCCCGACTGCCGCGTCAAAAGACTTGATTTGCTCGACAAGCACGTGGCCCGCAAGCGCCTCGCCTATGAATATCTTGTAGTCCGGCTTTGCCACGCGGTCTATCTTCTTCATCTCCTCGACGAGGTTGCGGTTTGTCTCCTGCCTTCCTGCGGTGTCTATCAGCACTACTGCGGCGCCTGCTGACTGCGCGTGCTTGATTGCGTCAAACGCAACAGCAGCAGGGTCGGCCCCGTAGCTTTGCTTCACAAGCTTGATGCCGATTCGCTCGGCGTGTATCGCAGACTGCTCGATTGCAGCTGCGCGGAACGTGTCGGATGCCGACACGACCACGTCGAGGCCGTTGGCCTTGAACAGGCTTGAAAGCTTTGCAATAGTGGTGGTCTTTCCTGCGCCGTTCGGCCCGAGGAACATTATCTTGAGGACTTCCCCCCTGGCCTTCTTTTCCCTTGCAAGGGCAAGCAGGTCCGGCGCGGGAGTGAATACTGACGTAATTGCGGATGCAATGGCCTCGTTGATGGTCTTTTCGACCTCGCTTTTTGCGACCTTCCTGCCCACAAGGCTTTTCTTCAGCTGCTCAACAAGCGCCTGCGCAGTGTCAGGCGACACGTCGCTTTCAAGCAGGGCCATCTCAAGCTCGTCAAACATCGCGCGCGTCTCTGACTCGGTAATCTCGACTTGGTTGGTGAGCATTACTTTGAGCTTGGAGAACAGGCCGAGGTCGGGCGCGATGTCGCGCTTCTTCTCAACAACGGGAACAGTTGCGGGCTTTGGTGTCGCAAAAGTTTTTTGGGCCTCGACTGGCTTAGGGGTAAACGTTGGTTTTGGAATCTCAACTGGCTTTGGGGCAGGAGCAATGGTTGGTTTAGGGGTTTCAACCGGCCTGGCCGCTTCAACTGCCTTGGGTGCAATGGTTTGTTTTGGAACATCAAACGGCTTTTGGACCGGAATCGTTATTGGCGCCTCTACTGGTGCGGCCTTTGGAACGAAGGCTTCTTTCGGCTTTTCAGCCTCAGCCGGTTTTGGAATCTCAATAGCACTGGGTTTTTGTTCCTCAATGCTTGGTTTTTGCTCCTCGGCAATGGATTTTGGCGCCCCTACCACTATTTCCTTTTCAACTGTCCCGATTGGGGTTTCCACTGGGGCGGCAATTATTTTTTCCTGCCCAACTGGCGCCGGAGCTTCAACTGGTGCAATAATTTCCTTTTCAACAGCAGCGGGCTTTTCGGCCGGCGCTTCGGTCTTTTGCTCTTCCTTCGCTCCGACCGCCTCGGAGATTCCCTTCACAAAGCCGGAGATTTTCTTTTTGAGTAGGTCGAACACGGTCTTTGGATACCCCTTGTCCTGTATTGTCTTTCCTGCGGCCTTTGGCGGCCGGGAATCCTTTTCCTGTTCTAGCGCGGTTCCTTGGGCTTTCTTGAAAGCGCCTCTGCCTGCGCGTTCAGCTCGTTTGCCTTCTTCGAGATTTCCGCAAGCTGCTCCTGCGCCTTGGCAAGCCCGTCGCGGATTTTCCTGACCGACTCCTCAAGGTCTGCAGCTGCCTCCTCGCAGGTCTTTTCGACCATCACTCCTGCGCCGGCCTCCACAAGGAGCTTGTTCTTCTTCTCCGGCTTTGCCGAGACGAAGACGCGCGAGCCCAGCGGGAAAACCGTGGCGCCGTCCGCCTTTGAGATTGCCTGCACCGCAGCCTGCGTCGAGAGGGCCTCCTCAAGCGCCGCCTGCAGCATCTCCACGTTCCTCTGGAGCTGCTTTGCCTGCGCCTCGTAGAACTGCAGCTGGTACGCCATCTTGCGTATGGTCTCGTCAGAAGTTGAAGTGTCAGTTGCCATCTGTATCATCCCCAAACAATGCCTCGTAGATGCGGGAAACCTCGAACCCGCTTGTTGCGTGGCCCACAAGCGCGCCCTTTGAGTTTGCCACCACTCCCATTCCCACGAACGGCACTCCCATGTTGCAGGTTCCCACGTTGCCCTTGACTTTGAAAAGCCTCTCAAGCTTCTTAAGCTCGAGTTCGGGCATCTCGTTGTACGCAAGCAGGCCCTTGTTGGTGACCACGTTGACTGCGCCGACAGTTGAAATCTTTGAAAGCAGGTCGTGCGCAAGCGCCTCGACGCCGAGGGCGTCCGAAATCTTCTTTGCCTCCGGCTTTGCAATGGTTGGGTGGAGCACTGCTGCGTGGTCGTTGCAGAGTATGCTGTTGCCGCACGCCTGGTGCGAGTCGATGGTGGCGACGTTGAGCCCGGTCTTTTTCAGAAGTGCAAGCTCGTCGTCCTCGACAAACGACGGCACGATGCAGCCGTTTGAGTTCATGGCGATGAATATGCCCAGCAGGTCGGACTGGCTGATTGAAAGCTGGACTGCGGTTGCTCCGAGCGTGTTCTGGATGGTCTCCGCAAACTTGCTGCCCAGGGCCTTGGGCACGAACACCGTATTGTCGTTTGCCTTGAAGAACAGGCCCACGAACGGGTTCTTGTGCAGTGAGAATTTGGTAATCAAGATACTTCAACTTTTGAATGGCTTTTGCCGGCTTGGCGCGCTGGTTCAGGAAATTAAAAAAAAAATTTAATGAAAAAGAAAGGAAATTATTTTGCCACTTCGGCAAGCACGTTGCCGTCCTTGTCCTTGGTCAAGCGAATCTTGATTTTCTTCTGGACCCAGCTTGAGCCGTGCGAGCGTATCTGCTCGTTGACATTGGTGGCCAGCTTGCACTTTGCAATCGGAGCCTTGGCGTGCCTTGCTGCGTACTCGCGCACGAGCTTCACTCCGCGGGCAAGCCTCTTGTCCTTGGTCTTGTTGTACACGCCGGTAAGGTTGACTGTGCACACGCGCTCGAGCACAATCTCGCGCTTCTTCTCCTCCTTCTTGTCGGACGGGACGAAGGCCTTCTTTTCGTACTTTGCCTTGGGGTCGGCTGCCTTTGCGTCGGCCTTCTTGGGTGCAGCCTCGGCCTTTGCCGGAGTTGCGTCTGCCTTCGCAGTGGCTTCCGCCTTCTTTGCGGCGCTCTCTGCGTGTGCGGCAACTGCCTTCTTTTCCTCAGCAGGCTTTGCTACAGCGTGAGTTTGCATTTTTTTGGTTGCATTGTTCTCTTCCATATCATTCAACCTACTTTACCTTGACCTTCATCTTCTCCGAGCGCCAGCTGCGAGTCTTGGAGTTGCGGCTGACCTTGCGGGCAGTGCGCGCGATGACAAAAATGGGCATCCTCCTGTTCTGCGAGATTGCCTTTGTCAGGACGGCTTTCTTTTCCTTTGACCTGTTTCTTGACATATATCAAAACACCTTTTGACCATGAACTTGGGCCTATGCCCTTCTGATTGTGGTCTCGCGCCGCACCGAAAGCAGCTTCGAGGCGACCTGCTTGACCTGTTGTTCGGTAACTTTTCCCGAAAGCTTCCCGGCCTGGATTGCCGAGACGAAGAACTGCACTATCTGCATGTACAGGTTCTCGTTTGACATCCTGATGTTGGAAAGCCTCGAGATTGCGGCAGGCTCGAAAACCTTGTTGACAATCGCCGCAAGCTGCGCGTTGGCAGCCTGCCTCTTTTGCAGCTCCTCAATTTTGCGCTTCTGCGCGTCCTTGAGGCCGCCTGCATTGTCCGTCTGGTTTTCGTCCATTGTCCCACACACTTACTGCTTCTTGGTTCCGAGCGCCTTGTCGATGAATGCGCGGCCTGCTGCCGTCACTACACGGCCCTTGGGCTCGTTCTTGACAAAGCCTGCGGCCTGGAGCTTCTGCATTGCAAGGCGAATGGCCTTGCCGCCTGCCTTCTTGTGGTGCGCCCGTCCGCGCGTGTGCTCCTGGCGTCCGCCGTACTTGTTGCGCAGGCGCTGGGTGCCGATGGGGCCGCGGATTGCAATCGTGCGGAGTATGGATGCGACGCGGTCGAACCACTGCTCGGGCGAGTCTGGGAGCCGTTCGTTTGCGGGCCCTCCCTTCACGGTGCCGAACCATTCCGGAGCTGCGAACTTCTCGTCTTCCTTGAGCTTGGCCGCAAGGAGCTTGATGGCCTTGCCCGCCTCTACAGTGTAGATCGGGTCTGCGGGTACTGACATTACAAAATCACCTATTGAGCGCTAAACTAGGCTCTTGTTTTGTGTGCTTCAATCCGCGCCAGTCACGGCGCCAAAATCAAAGTCAAAAATGACTACTTATTAGTGCTGGAACTGGTTTAAAATCCCCGAAGTTATACTTGAACCTAAGGTAAGTTTGCATTATGTTCACGTCTCGCAGGGGCCAGGGCGCCTTTGAGTACCTGCTGCTTCTTGGCGGCACGGTTCTTGTAGCCACGGTAGTCACGGTGATGGCGCAGGGCTCTGTCCTTGAGGCCAACAACGCGTTGAACGCGTCTTCCAATGACTTTGACCGCTACGTCCGCGGCGGTGTGAATGACCTGATTGCCAACGGCTCCCTTGTCCACGAGCTGCCTACTGGTTGTACGTATAGCAACCCTCCCTGTGTTGATGGTTATTTCTGCGACAACGGTGCCTGCGTGCAGATGAACGCGCTCCTTTCAGGCTACGTTTTCGACCCGTCCGGTTTGCCGCTTTCGGGCGCGACTGTTTTTCTTGTCAACGGCACCGGCTTCAACGCAACCACTTCGTCAACTGGGTATTATGACTTGTCTGCAAGTTCGGCATTGCCTTCCAACTTGTATGTGGTTGCCGCATCAAGGGTGCCTTCAAGTGCGCAGTCAACAGCGGTTGTGAACCTGACCGTCGGCTTTGGGGCTTTTTGGAACTTCACGCTCGCCTACAACCCCGCGACTCTTTCCGGTTTTGTCCGCGACCCTGCAGGTAATGGGATTGCCAATGTCTCATTGACTTGCGGGTCGTATTCCGCGACTACTGCGGGCGACGGCGCCTATTCGATTAGTGGGGTTCCGATGTCTTCGGCAAGCGTTGCGTGCACCCTTGTAGGTTCCAAGTCTCCGACTTTTGTTTCGAATTCCGCGTCGGCAACGCTTAGTGCGGGGGTGGTCAATTCGCAGGACCTGCAGCTTTCTTACGCAGCGGCTTCAATGTCCGGCTACGTGCGCAACCCGTCAAGCGTTGGCATCGGCGGTGCGACTGTGACTTGCGGGAGTTATTCCGCAACAACCGCAAGCGACGGTTCCTATTTGATAAGCAACGTATCAATGTCCGCTGCAACTTCGGCCTGCACTCTTGCGGCTTCGAAGTCCCCGACGTTCGTATCAGGCTCCGCATCCGTTGCATTCATTGCGGGGACAAGCGTTTCGCAGAGTTTGCAGCTTTCGTATTCGGGCGCCTCCGTTTCAGGTTATGTCCGCAACCCTGCAAGCGTTGGCATCAGTGGCGCGACCGTGTCCTGTGCAGGCTATTCCGCAACAACTGCAGGCGACGGCTCCTACACGATCAGTGGAGTCGCAATGTCTGCGGCGGCTTCAACCTGTACGCTTGCGGCTTCCAAGTCGCCGGCCTTCGTCTCAAATTCGGCACCTGCAACCCTTACTGCGGGTGCGACTACTTCAAGCCAGAACCTGCAGCTTTCATACGCTACAGCGTCCGTCTCAGGCTACATCCGAGACGCTTCAAGCACCGGAATTTCAGGCGCATCGGTAAGCTGTGCCGGCTACTCGGCAACAACCGCAGGCGACGGCTCCTATAGTATAAGCGGGATTGCGATGTCTGCGGCGGCTTCAACCTGTACGCTTGCGGCTTCCAAGTCGCCTACTTTTGTTTCAAGCTCCGCATCGGTGTCTCTTACTGCAGGGGCAACGTCCTCGCAGAACGCCCAGCTGGCATATTCAACAGCCGCAATATCGGGCTACATACGCGACTCGTCAGGTTCAGGCATCAGCGGCGCCAGCGTCTCGTGCGCAGGATACTCTGCGACAACTTCCAGTGGTGGCTCCTATTCAATAAGCGGCATCGCAATGTCTTCGGCAAGCACCACCTGCACCCTTTCCGCCTCAAAGTCCGGCTACACCGCAGCAAGCGCAACCGCATCCCTTTCAGCAGGCAGCGCGTCTTCGGGCCAGAACCTGCAGCTTGCATCTTCCGGGTTCCAGCTGAACTTCGAGTCAGGCATCGGCTCGTGGACCTCCATCATGACAAGCATCTGCTGCAGCTACCTTTACATCAACCCCGTGTCAGCAGGCAGGGGCGCGTACTCTATGGAGTCGCACGGGTACAACACCGGCTGCGGCAGCGCACACGCAACCTCGGTTGACTATTACATGTCGCCCGTCTCCGGGAACACTTTCAGGTTCTCACTCAAGTGGGTCCAGGCAGGCACTCCCAACTACGCAAATTACATCCTCGGCGTAAGGGGCGTGAACGCCGCCGGGGCAAAGAAGTGGATGGCCTATAGGTTCAGGTACGGCCACGGCGGGGGAGGGTACGGCACGTGGTACTTCGACTGGACTTACTGGCACACCGACCAGTGCGCGATGGTGGACATAGTGGACCCAGCAAGCGGCACGTGGTACGATTTCACGCGCACGCTCTCATCGGACTTCTCCGCTTGCGGTTTCGTTCCGGTGTCCTACGACGCAATCGGCATCACCGAGGGCGCGTGGGCAGGAAACGAGTACTGGTACCTTGACGACGTGAGCATACAATGAAAAGGACTGCCGGCACGGCCGGACGCGGAAAACACGAAAGCAAGGGGGAATGGGTCATGGACATGCGGGTTGTATTGGCTGCGCTGGTCGTACTGCTTATCGCCGCCCTGTTCTGGTTCAAGCCTTGGCAGCAGGCCCCGATGCAGGGCGCAAGCCTTTTTTCGGCCCCGTCAACAGTTCCAACTTTTCTTCCCTCGGCGTTTCCGCCGTCGGGCCTGCCGTACCAGGATGAGTCGCCAGCCACAGTCGAAGGCCAGCTTGAGGTGCTCAGGATGCCCGGATGCAACGAGTCCTACGACGTCTCGGCCAAGGTCGCTGCGTGCATGAACCGGTCCGTTGTGGCGGTTACCCCCGTCCGCGACGGGAACGGGTGCATAGTCGACGTGACCTGCTAGGCAAATGGCGTTAATTATGGCTGGACGCGGACAGGGCTCTTTTGAATATCTGCTGATGCTTGGCGGGATTATCCTTGTGGCAGCGATAGTCCTTGTGATCGTCCAAGGCTCTGCTAGCGACGTCAACAACTCGCTTGTGGAGTCATCCAACAACTACATGACCCGCGTTGGAGGCAAGCAGCAGGAGTTGCAGGAAAATTACGCGCTCCGTTACAAGGTGCCCTCGGGCTGCGCCCATTCAAACCCCGCCTGTGCAGCAGGACAGTCCTGCAACGCGACAGCAAACTCCTGCGGGTCGCCTGCAAACTCCACGCGCAACGGCTGCGCCTACTCAAATCCAGTATGTCCGTCCGGCTACTATTGCTCCGAAAGCAACGCCTGCCTTCCCTCCTGATTAGGCTGCGCTTACAGAACCAATAAAAGTGCCTTCTCGTTGGTTTATTCATGGCGCACCGCGGCCAAGGGGCATTCGAGTACCTTCTCCTTCTTGGAGGAACCGTTCTTGTAGCAACCGTAGTCACCGTGATGTCGCAGGGCTCGGTATCCGATGCGAACAACACCTATTCCGCGTCATCTGGCAACTATACTGACTTTGTCACTGGCAGCATGGACGACATCCTTGCAAACGGTTCGCTGGTCCACGGCATGCCGCCTGGCTGCATGTACAACAACCCCGCCTGCGGTGACGGGTATTTCTGCGACGAGGGCGTGTGCAGGCAGATGAATGCGATGCTTCTAGGCTACGTGTCCGACCCGTCGGGCAATGCGCTTCCTAACGCGGTTGTCAACCTGTCCGGAGGCAGCAGCCCGGTTGCAACCACCAACGCAGCAGGCTACTACGAGATGCCGGTCGGGGTCAACGTCTCCTCCGCACTCTACCCTGTTGCGGTTGCCCGCGCCCCCACCAACCGGCCGGCAAGCACAACCGTCAACCTCACTGCGGGCTTTGCGACGATCCAGAACTTCACATTAAGCTATAGTGATGCGTTGGTTTCCGGTTTCATCCGCAACCCGTCAAGTGTTGGCATCGGCGGTGTGGCCGTGTCTTGCGGGGGCTATTCCAACACTACTGCGGGCGACGGTTCCTATTCGATCGGCGGAATCGCGATGTCTGCAGCGGCTTCTTCGTGCACGCTTTCCGCCTCGAAGTCGCCCACGTTCGTTCCGAATTCCGCGTCAGTCTCCCTTAGTGCGGGTGTGGCTGCCCTGCAGAACCTTTCGCTTTCATACTCATCGGCCTCCGTTTCCGGTTTCATCCGCGACCCGTCGAGTGTTGGCATAAGCGGCGCATCAGTGTCCTGCGCGGGGCTGTCGACGGTAACTGCAAGCGACGGCTCCTATTCGATTAGCGGCATTTCGATGACTTCGGCAACTTCAACCTGCACGCTTGCGGCTTCCAAGCCGCCTACGTTTGTCTCAAACTCCGCGTCAGCGGCCCTTGCTGCGGGCGTGCCAGCTTCCAGCCAGAACCTCCAACTTTCGTATTCGGGCGCCTCTGTTTCAGGTTACGTGCGTGATGCGTCAAGCGTTGCTGTAAGCGGTGCGGCAGTTTCGTGTGCGGGTTATTCGGCAACAACTGCAGGCGATGGCTCATACACGATCAGTGGAGTCGCGATGTCTTCTGCAACTTCAACTTGCACGCTTGCTGCTTCCAAGTCCGGTTATACTTCGGCAAGCGCAACTGCTGCACTCACTGCGGGTGCGGTCACTGCTGGCCAGAACCTGGCAGTCAATCTCATAGTCAACGGCGTGTGCGGTTCAAGTAACGGTGCGAACTTCTATTCTGCCCCGTCATCCGGTTTCTGCAGTGCAGGCACTGCCTCGGGTGTTTCGGGTTCCGGGCCGTGGTCTTGGGCTTGCGCAGGCGCGTACGGTGGTTCCACAGCAAGCTGCTCCGCAAACAAGGCAGTTGACGGCGGCTGGACCGGATGGTCGTCGTGCAGCGCAAGCTGCGGCGGTGGCACGCAGACGCGAAGCTGCACAAACCCCGCGCCTGCAAACGGCGGCGCATATTGTTCAGGCTCGTCAAGCCAGAGCTGCACCCCGCGGTCGGGCGTGCCCTGCCACTGGGTGGACCTAGCTTGCTCCCACTATGGCGGCTACTGGCCGACAAGCAGCCAGTTCCTGTGCACCCCGGCAAACAACGGCAGGGTGGCGATGGGCCCAAGCGCCAACGGCCTGTATTCAATCAACTACTATGCGGAATCTTACACCGGCGAGTATTGGAGCGGCTGCTTTACCCCCAGGTCCCAATGCGTATGCTGAGGCATTTTTGACTGAATGAGATGACTTGTTGGATTATGGGAGAAGACCGGGCGAGGATTGCGTTGGCCGTGCTGGCGGTGGCTGTTGTCGCCGTCTTAGTCTTATTGTGGCAGCCGTGGAACCAGCCATTTGCAATTTCATCTTCGGCCTCGCCGACGCCGCAAGGCATCCCGGGTGTGGCGCCGTCTTTGGTGCCTTCCGCAGTTCCCAGCCCGTCGCCTTCCACTATTTCCAACCCGTCATCTTCCCCCTCTGCAGCTGGTGCAAACCAGTCCGTCCTGGGTGGCGCGCGCTGCATCAGGCCGGGCCTTAGCGAGCCCCAGTGCGGGACCGGGTCCCAACTGGTAAAGACCGCTGATTCTGACGGCTGCATTTCCAACTATTCTTGCGCCCCTTCCAAGGACCTACTGGTCAGTGAGCTTGGGCAGATGCAACTTCCAGGCTGCACTTCTGACGCGGCCTTTGCTGACCGGGTCTTGGAGTGCATTGGACGGCCCAACTCGACGTTCTCTTTCATCAGGGACACTAACGGTTGCATCTTGGCCGTGAACTGCACTGCCATTGGCTGATTTGCAAACTCCTGCAGTTGCGTGCAGAACCAATAAATTGCAAGGCGCAGTGGCGTTACTATGGACGGGGCACGCGGACAGGGCGCATTCGAGTACCTGCTCATACTTGGCGGGATAGTGCTCATCTCCGCAATAGTGATACTGATTGTTCAGGGTTCCACAAGCCGCGTCAACAACACCATCGTGCTGTCCTCAAACGACTACCTTTCTTCCCTTGCTAACCGGCAGCAGGGGATACAGCAAAACATGTCTTCAATGTATGCGACCCCCGCAGGCTGCGCCTACAGCAACCCGCCTTGTGCGGTGCACTACACTTGCAACGCGGTGTCTAACCTGTGCGCCGAAGTTGAGAACACGACGCGCAACGGCTGCGACTTCTCAAGCCCGTCCTGCCCGTCCGGCTACTATTGCCAGTACAACCACTGCCTTCCAAACTCAACTGCCTAAATAAAAAAGGCGGATGGAGTTTATGCACTATGTAGAGGGCCGCGGCCGCAAGGCTGCGGCAGTTCGGGTGCGTTTACGATGTCTTTCCGCGGCCAGGGTGCTTTCGAGTATCTCCTCCTGCTAGGCGGCACTGTCCTTGTTGCCACCGTTGCAACCGTGATGACCCAGGGTTCTATCCTTGAGGCCAACGCCGCGTTGAACGAGTCGGCAACCGATTATTCCAGCTACATCGAAGTCGGGGTGAACGACGTCCTCGTGAACAACTCGCTTGTCCACGAGCTGCCTACTGGTTGTACGTATAGCAACCCTCCCTGTGTTGATGGTTATTTCTGCGACAACGGTGCCTGCGTGCAGATGAACGCGCTCCTTTCAGGCTACGTTTTCGACCCGTCCGGTTTGCCGCTTTCGGGCGCGACTGTTTTTCTTGTCAATGGCACTGGCTTCAACGCAACCACTTCGTCAACTGGGTATTATGACTTGTCTGCAAGTTCGGCTCTGCCTTCCAACTGGTATGCCGTTGCCGCATCAAGGGTGCCTTCAAATGCGCAGTCAACAGCGGTTGTGAACCTGACCGTCGGCTTTGGGGCTTTTTGGAACTTCACGCTCGCCTACAACCCCGCGACTCTTTCCGGTTTTGTCCGTGACCCGTCAGGAAACGGGATTACCGGCGTGTCGCTTACTTGCGGCCCGTACTCGGCAACTACTGTTACCAGCGGCGCGTATTCCATAAGCAGCGTGCCGATGTCTTCGGCAAGCGTTGCGTGCACCCTCGCAGGCTCCAAGTCGCCGACCTTTGTCTCGAATTCGACTTCAACATCGTTCAATGCAGGTGTGGTCAATTCGCAGGACCTGCAGCTTTCTTACGCAGCGGCTTCAATGTCCGGCTACGTGCGCAACCCGTCAAGCGTTGGCATCGGCGGTGCGACTGTGACTTGCGGGCCGTATTCCGCGACTACGGCCGGTGATGGCTCGTATTCGTTTGGCAGCGTGCCGATGTCAGCAGCGACCCTTGCGTGCACCCTGTCCGCTTCCAGTTCGCCTACGTTTGTCGCAAGCTCCGCATCCGTTGCATTCATTGCGGGGACAAGCGTTTCGCAGAGTTTGCAGCTTTCGTATTCGGGCGCCTCCGTTTCAGGTTACGTGCGTGATGCGTCAAGCGTTGCTGTAAGCGGTGCGGCAGTTTCGTGTGCGGGTTATTCGGCAACAACTGCAGGCGATGGCTCATACACGATCAGTGGAGTCGCGATGTCTTCTGCAACTTCAACTTGCACGCTTGCTGCTTCCAAGTCCGGTTATACTTCGGCAAGCGCAACTGCTGCACTCACTGCGGGTGCGGTCACTGCTGGCCAGAACCTGGCAGTCAATCTCATAGTCAACGGCGTGTGCGGTTCAAGTAACGGTGCGAACTTCTATTCCGTCCCCTCCTCCGGCTTCTGCAATTCGGGCACTGCCTCTGCGGTTTCAGGTTCGGGGCCGTGGTCTTGGGCTTGCGCAGGCGCGTACGGTGGTTCCACAGCAAGCTGCTCTGCAAACAAGGCAGTTAATGGCGTATGCGGTGCTGCCCACGGCGTGGGTCGTTCGTCAGTTCCAACAGGAACAGCCCTTTGTTCGTACGGCACTGCGTCGGGCGTGTCAGGCTCGAACCCGTGGTCGTGGGCTTGTTACGGCATCAACGGCGGGTCGTCGTCCTCGTGCTACACCCTATCAACGACATTGAATTACGTGTACTTCACAAGCAGCACCACGTGGACGGTTCCTTCCGGAGTGACTTCGCTTGACGTTTACGCCCTTGGCGGCGGTGGCGGTGGCGGGGACGCAGGCTGCGGTGGCGGTGGCGGCTATACCACCAACGTTTTCGGCTACGCAGTCAGCCCTGGCCAAGCCATCTCAGTGACCGTGGGTGCGGGCGGGCCCAATGGCCAGGAAGCATATGGGTATTTCGGCGCTGACGGCGGCTCAAGCGGTTTCGGTTCGGTCTGGGCATCGGGCGGCTCTGGATGCCACCAGTCAGGCAACAGGCCCAACGGCGGTTCGGGCGGCGGAGGCCAGTGCGGAAACGCAGTGGGCGGCTCTGACGGAAGCGGCGGTGGCGGGAACAACAAGGCCGGCTCGGGCCAGGGCTCCACCACGCGGCCGTTCCAAAGCTCGTCGTTCGCTCCCCTTGGCGCAGGCGGCGGAGGCACGTCCTGCCGTGACGGCGTCTACTCGCACACCGACGGAGGGTATTCCGGCGGCGGGCACGGGTGCTCCTATGACTATTGCACCGGGTCAAGCGGCTCTGCCAACACGGGCGGCGGTGGCGGGTCAATGGACGGTTACGGCCAGCGCACCGGTTCGGGCGGCTCGGGCATAGTCATAATCCGGTACTACGGTTAGCAAAGTCGCCCAATGCACGGCGAGGCCGGCGGGCCATTGCATGTGGTCGGCTAGGTTGCCCTTTTCCCTTTGGTTTTTTCCCAACTATTTTAAGTTGCCACGGAGTCCTTCTTGCTGTATGTCTTGGGGCAGGGGCCAGGGCGCTGCGGAGTACCTTGTGGTATTCGGCGCAGTTCTCTTAGTTTCCGCAGTGGTAGTGTCCTCGCTGGGCTCGATGTCCGGGATGGGCGATTCGGCGAAGGCGCAGCAGACAATTGCCGCGTGGAAGACTGCCTCGCCCTTCACAATCTCTGCATTCAAGCTGACTTCGGACAGCATTACCCTTGTTGTCACGGACAATGTGAAAAAAAAGCTCAGGGTCACCGGAGTCGAGTTTTCCTACGACGTGTACCACATCAACTTGTGGGTTCCTGACGGCTCGCAAAGCAAGCTCTTCTTCACAGGCGCGTACACTTCGACCTTGTCAAACTCATCCTTTAGGTTTGCGGCCAACCCCTGCTACGGCAGGCCTGTTGGCGCCGCGTTCGAGTTCAAGAACGTCACGTTCGTCTATTCCGACGGAAGCATATCTGGAATCCGCCAGACCGGGCCCGCTCTTGCAGGCCAGTGCTCAATCAACTCGTCCGAGTCCGGTGCGCCTGCGGGTGCGACCCCGACTCCTTCAGCTGCGGCGACTCCCACTCCTTCCGCGGAGCCTTCTGTTGCGGCGACTCCGACTCCTTCTGTTGAGCCTACGCCGAGTCCTTCTCCTTCGCCCATCCCGTATGCGTTGCTTTCAGGCTGGGTGCGTGATGCGAATGGCGTTGGGCTGCCAAGTGCTTTGGTGAACCTGACTAATTCCACCCCGTCGCAGTCTGCTGTTGCCAATGCATCCGGTTATTACTCTCTCAATGTCTCCCTTGGCGGCCAGTCGGCAGTCTTTGCCGCAAGCGCAAGCGGCAACTCTTCCTACAATTCCACTGCTGCGGTGGTTTCCTTTGCTGCGGAGACTCCTGCAAGCAGGGATTTCGTCCTTGGTTTTGAGGCAGCCAGCATCAGCGGCACTATCCTTGACGCAAACGGCGAGGGCGTGGTTGGTGCAACTGTTTCGTTCGGGGACCTGTCAAACACCACTGTTGCCGGCGGCGCGTTCGTCCTTTCGAACTCGTCAATGTTAGTGCTGTCCTATTCGGGCACACTTGCCGTTGATGCGGGTTCGTCCTACAATGCTAGTTCGAAGGCGGTCACTGCGGTAGCCGGTTCGGTTGCAAGCGGCCAGAACCTTACGTTGTCTTTCCTGAACGCATCCTTGTCCGGTTTCGTCGAGGATTCCGCTGGCGATGCGGTTTCTGGCGCGAATGTTTCGTGGGGCGTCTATTCGAACGTGACGAACGCAAGCGGTTACTACTTGCTTTCGGGCATCGTGATGTCGAACCTGTCGGTGTCGGATACGCTGCTGGTCTTGAAGTCGCCGACTTATTCGCCCCGCAGCCTTTCTGTTTCTGTGGTGGCTGGCGGTTCGAACGTGACTGACTTTGACGCTGCGTACTCGCGTCCGCTTGCATTCATCGGCGCGACTGTGTCTGGTTATGTCCTGGATTCGGTTGGTGTTGGAATCAGCGGTGGCAACGTCTCGTGTGGTGATTATTTCTCCGCAACTGCGGGCGATGGTTTGTATTCAATCAGCGGGGTTGCAATGTCAAGTGCGAGCTCGTCGTGCACCCTCAACGCTTCGAAGCTTCCGACTTTTGTCTCTAACTTGACCAACGTCTCGCTTTCTGCCGGCGGTTCTACTTCGCAGAACCTTAGGTTGTCTTATGCGAATGCTTCGGTTTCCGGTTTCATCCGCGACGGTTCAAGTGCGGGCATCAGCGGCGCTACTGTTGCGTGCGGCGCGTTCTCTACCGCGTCCTCAAGCGACGGCTCCTACGCAATAAATGGCATTACGATGTCTGCTGCAAGCTCGTCTTGTACGCTTGCGGCTTCGAAGTCAGGTTACACTTCCAACAGCTCGACTGCGTCGCTTTCCGCTGGCGTGGCCACTTCGGGCCAGAGTTTGGTGTTGAACCTTATTGTGAATGGAGTGTGCGGCCCTGCGAACGGTTTTGGCCGAGCGTACGTCCCGACTGGCGCAGACCTTTGCAGTGCTGGCACTGCTTCCACCCCATCGGGTTCTAACCCGTGGTCTTGGAATTGCATGGGATTGTTCGGTGGCACGAATGCAAGCTGCGCTACCATAAATGCATCATATTCCACTACTGTGGTTTCATTTACGAATGTGGGCACCACTAACTGGACCGTGCCTGCCGGAGTCACTTCCGTTGACTACCTTGTAGTTGGCGGTGGCGGCGGTGGCGGTTCAGGCGAGGTTACTGGCGGCGGCGGGGGCGCAGGCGGAATAGTCGCCGGAGCAGTTGCAGTATCCGGTTATGTGGCCATAATTGTTGGTTCGGGCGGCACCGGCGGAAACGATGCAAGCGGCGGCAACGGCGGAGACTCCGGTTTAGGCAACATCACCGCAGTTGGCGGTGGCGGCGGTGGCGGCGGGCATAATGCCGGAAACACTGGCGGGTCAGGCGGTGGCGGTGGCGGGTCCGCCTGGGGAACTTACGTTGGCGGCAGTGGAACAACCAACCAAGGCAACAGCGGCGGCTCTGGAAATGCCGGCTATATGTACGGTGGCGGTGGTGGCGGTGGAGCATCCACTGCAGGCATTACCGGGGCAGGTTCTGCTGGCGGCAATGGTGGGGCTGGAACTTTGTCCTCCATAACCGGACAGTCCGTAGCCTATGCGGGCGGTGGCGGTGGCGGAATCTATTGCGGCGGAACCCCCGGAGTCGGGGGGCTCGGCGGTGGCGGCAATGCATCCAGTTCCGGAGCAGGGCTTGCAGGGACTAACGGGACCGGCGGTGGCGGCGCAGGCGGGACGAACTACCTGTGCCCATCTGGTGCAGGTGTTGGTGGTCCAGGCGGTTCAGGCATAGTTGTCGTCCGCTATGTGGCTGTTGTGCCCGGAGCCTGCGGCTCTAGCAACGGTTCGAACCTCTATTCCGCTCCATCATCCAACCTCTGCTCTTCCGGCAGCGCGTCTTCGGTTTCAGGTTCGGGCCCGTGGAGTTGGACTTGCAGTGGTTCGAATGGCGGTGCGTCCGCGTCCTGTTCTGCCAACTTGGCTGTGAATGGCAGTTGTGGTTCAAGCAATGGTGCGGGCTTCTATTCGGTTCCGACTACGAACTTCTGCAGCGCGGGTTCCGCCTCGGCAGTGTCTGGTTCGGGTCCGTGGTCGTGGTCTTGCACTGGAATCAATGGCGGGACTACTGCAAGCTGTTCTGCGTTGCTGAGTGTGAGCGGCAGTTGCGGCTCTGCAAACGGCGCGACGGTCATCGCGGCCCCGACCGGGACTGCGGCATGTAGCGTTGGCACGTTGAGCGGCATGGGCGGCTCATATGCTTGGTCTTGTTTAGGCATATACGGCGGCACCAACGCTTCCTGTTCCGCTACGCTCGACCCATACACCAAGCTTTTGATTCACGGCGAGGAGACGGTTTCCGGCAGCACATTTACGGAGTCGTCGCCTGTGGCAAAGACGGTGACTAAGTACGGCAATGCAGTCCAGAGCACTGCGCAGTACAAGTTCGGCAGCAAGTCGTGGTATTTTGATGGGTCGGGCAGCTACCTGTCATTGCCGGACAGTTCGGACTTTGACTTTGGGACTGGTAGCTTTACCCTTGATTTTTGGTATTATCCCCTGTCCAATCCCGTTGCGGGGGGTTATTTGGTCATAGGCGATGGGGAATATTGGGATATAAACAACATCGCAATAAGAAACGCCAATACCTATATCGGCGCAATAGTAGGAGATGGGAGCACGTCAAAGCTAATCGTCGCTCCGTCTAATCCCTCAGTAAGCAATTGGCACCACGTGGCGTTGGTTTGGGACAAGACTGGCAATACTATGTATTTCTTTATAGACGGTTCATCCCAAGGAACCCTCGGCATATCGGGTTCCAGCGTTTATAACACCGCGAGTGGTTTGTCCATAGGAAGATACGGCCAAGCCGGTGGGACTTTCTATTATGCAAACGCGTATATCGATGAAGTCCGCGTCTCAAAAGGCGTCGCCCGCTGGACTTCGGGCTTCTCCGTGCCGACTTCACCGTACGGCTAGTCCGTGCGGCTGCGTTTTGCCGTTCCTTTTTTTCCCAACTATTTTAAGTTGCCGCGGAGTCCTTCTTGCTGTATGTCTTGGGGCAGGGGCCAGGGTTCCGTAGAGTACCTTGTGGTCTTCGGAGCGGTGCTTGTGATTTCCGCCGTGGTAGTGTCCTCGCTGGGCTCAATGCCGTCCATGGCCAACTCGGCAAGGGAGCAGCAGACGCTTGCTGCGTGGAGGACTGCGTTGCCATTCTCAATCAGCGCGTTCAAGCTCTCATCAACCGAGACGTCCCTCACAGTCACCGACAGCGCAAAAAAAGGGCTCAAGATCACCCAGGTCTATTTTGGAAACGGCGAAAACGACGCGCAGCTGTGGGTCCCGGACGGCTCGCAGTCCCAGCTATTTGTCACCGGCTCGTACACTGCGACTTTGTCAAACACCTCCTTTGACTTTCCCGGCAACCCCTGCTACAACAAGCCTCTTGGCGCAGAGTTTGAGTTTGCAAACGTAATTTTTGTCTATACCGACGACCGCATTTCCGGAATCCGCCAGACAGGGCCCGCTCTTGCAGGCCAGTGCTCGGCCAACACTTCCGGCGTGGAGGCTTTGGGCGCAACCCCCACTCCTTCCGCCGAGCCGTCTGCAGCGCCTTCGGTTGAGCCCACTCCTTCAGCCGAGCCTTCGGCAGAGCCCACTCCCTCGCCCAGCCCGTCGCCGGTTTCAACGCCCAACCCGATCGAGTTCATCTTCTTTGTTGCCGACGCGGACGGAAGCAACGTCGCGGCGTTCACCTACAACGGCGACATCGTGCTCAAGGGCGGCTGCTACGCGGGCGCGTCGGGAAGCTGCGCCAACCCGCCTGCTGACTCGTTCGTGGTGCAGGATGATTCGGGGGTAGCGCACGCGTACATAAACACTTCCGGAAGCCTGTGCATCGAGGATTCCGACTGCGGCTATGGCGACGCAAGCTGCGCCAACCCGCCTGCTGACTCGTTCATAATGCAGGCGACTTCCGGAACCAACGCCACTTACATAAGCCCCTCTGGCGCGCTGTGCATGATTGGCACGCTGCACCAGTACGGGACTCCGTGATTTTGAATAGTTTGTGTTTGTCTTGATGGGATGAAAACAAGGGGAGATTGGATATGGGGAACTTGGTCGAAAACGGGAAAGGTGCGTGCGCCTTCGGCGCAGGGAATTTTGCGAGGCTTGCCGCGGTGTTTGTGTTTTGCGTTCTTGTCTTTTCCCTTCCTGCGCAGGCAAGCGTAATCGTCAGGGCAAGCCAGCTGAACTCCTCAAGCAACCTGTATGTTGGCAACGGCTCGTTCTTTGTGAACGTGTCCAACGGTTATGCCGGGGTCGGGACAACCGGCCCGGAGAGGCCGCTTCACGTCGTCGCTGCGCAGGATGCGAACATCCGGCTTCAGGATACTTCCGGCGCGGGCCCGGCTGCTTACGTCGAGTTCTACAATGACACTGCCCGCTGGGGTTACATCGGGCTTGCGGGCCACGATGACAAGCTGACGATTGCGACTGCGTTGGACAAGAACATCTCCTTCTACACCAACAACACCCCCCGGATGACCTTGACTGCTGCCGGCAACCTGGGGTTAGGCACTACAAGCCCGTGGAACCTGCTTCATGTGGCCGGGATCACTGCGATTACGGAGTCTACTGCGAATTATGGTTTGACGTTCGTCCCTTCTGCGTCGTTGCAGAAGATTTACTCAAATTATGGCAACAGCGGCGGGGACACTCCGCTTGTCCTTGGGACTTATGCAAACCAGGCGAACCAGCTGTACTTGGCGACTTCGGGGAAAGTCGGCATCGGGAATTCGAGCCCGTCGTACAAGCTTGATGTTGCGGGAACTGTCAATGCGTACGCGCTTTATTTGAACGGCTCCCCGTTAAGCACGAGCCAGTGGACCACTTCGGGTTCGGATGTCTACTATAGCACTGGCAGCGTCGGCATCGGTTCAATTGCTCCGGCCGCCAAGCTGCACGTGAACTCCAGTTGGGGCAGCGTTGGTGACACTCCGATGGTTTTGTTCAGCACGACTTACGCTCCGGGTTATGGCGACGGTGACATGCTGAAGGTATCAAGCGCCGGCAGCAGGTCGGATGCGTACCTGCTTAACTTGTCCAATTCCGTTGGCCCGAAGTTTGTTGTGATGGCTGACGGCAAAGTGGGCGTCGGCACGTCGAGTCCGTCGTCTGTGTTGACGTTATATCAATCCGCATTGAGCACTGCAAATGGTATCCGGATAATCGGTTCGCAGGGGCTTGACAGCCTATACTTGTACGGTTCGGCAGACAATGTTGCAACAATCGAGTCCAAAATTGACGCGGGTCAAACTGCCGGGACGCTCTTGCTGAACCCAAGCGGCGGCAACATTGGCATCGGCACGACGAGCCCGGGTGCTAAGTTGCACGTCGTTACGGCAAGTGCGTCCGCCCCAATCAGCAGCGCAGCAGACGAGTTGGTTGTGGAAAACAGCGAGATTGCGGGGATCACCATCGCGTCCGGGAACACTTCGAACGGCAACCTGTTCTTTGCGGACTCGAACCTAAATGGCGTCGGGCGGCTTGTCTACGACCACAGCGCAAACGCAATGTCCTTGTGGACGGACAGCACGCAGAGAATGACGATTTCAAGTACCGGCAACGTCGGCATCGGAACGACAAGCCCGACAAGCAAGCTGCATATCTGGGGCGTAGACGGTTATAGCCCCGCAATAACTTTGGAAGGTGCTGGAAATCACGAGTACATGAATCACATAACCCAATACTTTGACGGAAACAATCCGACTACAAACAGCGAGATGGCATTTAACGTTTCAAGCAGCTCCTCCGGGGGAAGTACAAGGGTTATGACCCTGAAAGGAAGCGGCAAAGTCGGCATCGGCACTACAACCCCGATTAGCGCGTTGTCCGTTGCAGGCTCAACTGCCATCGCCCAAGCGGTCACAGCAGGCGAAAACGCGTTCTACGGCCTTGTCACCATAGGCTCGCCCGGGACGTCCGGAGGAAGCCTAGTAGTCAGGACTGCCGGCGTGAACTCAAACGAGGCAAGCGGCCTGGGAATAGATGGGTCGTACTCGCACCCGGTTTCAACGGTGAACATAAAGGCGTACAGTGCGTACCACGCGGCTTACAGCTCGCACCTTACTTTCTGGACGCAGACCGCAACTGCGCCGTCTGAAAAAGCCAGGATCACCTCTGCAGGTTATGCAGGAATCGGGACGGTGAACCCGCGGGGAATGATTGAGGTTGCAAAATACAACTTAAACCCGGAAAGCTACCCGAGCGACCACGTGCCGTTCCTCATCTTGACCAACACCAACCACGGCATCCCGATGACCGTTGACATGTATGCGTACTTCTCGGATTCATCCAGCACCAAGAAGGGCGGGGTCATACGTTTTGACGAGGACCAGGCGTGGACAACAACTGCATCCACGCAGGACTCGTCTTTGCGGTTCGGCACGGCGCTTGACGGCACCGTGGCGGAAAAGATGAGGATTACAAGCGCAGGCTACGTGGGCATCGGCGCGACAACGCCGTCTTCAAAGCTTACTGTTTGGGGTCCGGCAAGCGCCCCGTCATTGACGCATCAGGATGCGGCCATATTTACTTATGGCGCTAGCGGCGGAGTAGATTTGGCAATGGGTTACAATTCTGCCGGCCCGTATGGGCCTTGGTTGCAGGCGCGCCATAACACTAATGACGCAACGGCCTTTCCAATCAGTTTGAATCCAAGCGGCGGCAATGTGGGTATTGGAACATTGAACCCAACTTACACCCTCACAGTCGCAGGCACCGCGTGGGTCACATCCGGCGCGTGGTCGGGCTCGGACGCGCGCTGGAAGAAGAACGTGACTTCGCTTTCGCCCTCAACTTCGCTTGGCAAGGTCCTTGCGCTGAGGCCGGTTAATTTCGACTGGAGGACGGGCGAGTTCCCGGAAATGAACTTCATAAACGGCACGCAAGTGGGCTTCATCGCGCAGGAAGTAGAGAAAATAATTCCCGAAGTGGTCACCACTGATGACAAGGGCTTCAAGGGGATGTCGTACGAGCGGCTCACTCCGGTGCTTACAAGCGCGGTGCAGGAACAGGAAAAGAAAATCGAGGCCCAGCAGGCGCAAATCGAGCAGCTCAAGGCGCTGGTGTGCCAGGACCACCAGTCCGCGGACGTGTGCAAGTAGGCCGTGTTCGGCGTGTAGCGCCATTGGCAAGTGTTGGCAGGTTGGCGCCGTACGCGCCGTTGGCTTGCGCAGCGGCTGCTTGCGGTTTGCGTTCCTTTTTCCCAACTATTTTAAGCCGCAGCCGAGTCCTTCTTGCTGTATGTTTTGGGGCAGGGGCCAGGCTACTGCGGAGTACCTGGTGGTCATCGGCGCCGTGCTGGTGGTTTCGGCAATAGTCATAGGCATGGCCATGCAGACTGGTGTCAGCGAGTCGGTTGCTGCGCAGCAGTCCCTGATTGCCTGGAAGTCGGCTGCGCCGTTTTCCATAACCGCGTTCAAGCTGTCCTCCGACTCCTTTTCGCTTTCGGTTGTAGATTCGCAGAAGGCGCCGCTTGACCTGACCGGGATAGATTTCCAGTACGACGAGGTAATCCTGCGCTTCTGGATGCCGGATGGCTCGCAAAGCCAGTCGTTCTGGCCAGGGGCGTATTCCGCAACCTTGGTGAACTCCTCCTTCAACGTTTCCACAAACCCCTGCTTTGGGATGCCGCTTGGTTCTGCATTCGAGTTTGACAACGTCACCCTCATCTACACCGACAACGGCCTTACCGGCCTGCGCGAGGTCGGCCCCGGCATCGCCGGCCAGTGCGCGGTGAGCTCGTCCGAGTCAGTTGCGGTGCCTTCTGCTGAGGCTTCTCCTGTGCCTTCCCCTGCGCCTTACGCGATGCTTTCAGGCTGGGTGCGGGATGCTAATGGTGTGGGATTGCCTAGTGCGCTTGTGAATTTGACTAATTCCACTCCCTCTCAGTCCGCTGTTGCGAACGCGTCGGGCTATTACTATCTCAATGTCTCCCTTGGCGGCCAGTCGGCAGTCTTTGCCGCAAGCTCAAGCTCAAACTCGACTTTCGGTTCATCTTCAACAGCCATTTCATTTGCCGCAGGCACTCCTGCAAGCCGCAACTTTACCGTTGGTTTTGCCGCTGCAAGCTTCAATGGCATTGTCCTTGATGTCAACGGCGCCGCGGTTTTTGGCGCAACTGTTTCGTGGGGCGCAGCTTCCGGTTCCACCAATGCAACTGGGCACTACCTGCTTTCGAATGCCGCGATGTCGAACCTGTCGGTTTCAAACACGATGTCTGTTTCCAAGTCGCCGACTTATTCTCCGCGCAGCGTTGCGGTTTCCGTTGTTGCCGGAGGCTCGGCCACAACAGACTTTGATGCCGCATCCTCGCGGCAGCTGAATTTCATGAGTTCTGCTGTCGGCGGCTATGCGCTTGACGAGTGGGGAATCGGAATCAGTGACGGCAACGTCTCGTGCGGCGAGTATTTCTCGGCAACCGCTGGCGACGGCTTGTACGCAATCAGCGGGGTTGCGATGTCCAATGCGGTCTTGTCGTGCTCTCTCAACGCTTCCAAGTTCCCGACTTTTGTCTCTAATGTGACTTCAATCAACCTTTCTGCCGGCGTGACTTCTGCGCAGAATTTGGTCCTGTCTTATGCGAATGCTTCGGTGTCGGGTTTTGTGCTTGATGCGCTTGGTGCGGGCGTCTCGGGCGCAACCGTTTCGTGCGGCGCATTCTCGTCAGCATCCGCAAGCAACGGCTCGTTTGCGATAAACGGAATAACCCTCCAGAATGCGACGGGCTACTGCAACCTGTCCGCCGCAAAGTCCGGCTACAATTTGAATTACTCGAACGTTTCCCTCTCAGCAGGCGCGGCAACTGCTGGCCAGAATTTGACGCTTATTGCGCCGGTTGCCGGCACTTGCGGCTTTGCAAGCGGTTACTACACTTCGTCTGCCCCGTACGGCGAGGGGCTGTGCCTTGCAGGAACCGCCTCTTCAGCATCCAACCCGGGTGAGGACAACTATACCAAGCTTTTGGTCCACGGCGAGGAGGCTACAACCGGCGCGTACTTCAGCGAGTCGTCGTTCCAGGCAAGGAACGTCACAAAGTACGGCGGCGCGACGCAGAGTTACACTATGTACAAGTTCGGTGGCGGGTCGTGGTATTTCGACGGGAGCGGGGACTACCTGTCCGTCGGCGACTCTTCCGACTGGCACCTTGCGGACCAGCCGTGGACCGTTGACGAATGGGTGAGGTTCAGTTCTGTCGGCAACATGGGAATCTGGGAAATGGGCCAGTTCAACACCGCTGGAGGATGGGAGGCGTTCTACTATTACAGCGGCAAGCTCTACTTCTTCTCCGACATATCCGGAGTGGCCAAGGCGAATTACTATTATACGTGGACGCCCACGGCGAACACCTGGTATCATCTGGCACTTGAACGAGACGGGACCAACGTCTACCTGTTCATCAACGGGCAGCTGATGACCTGGACTGCGGCATCCACGCCCATATCAACCACGTCGCTGGGCAACTCGACATCGATGAAGGTCGGCAGCGAGACCGCCGACAGCATGTACTTCAATGGCTACATCGACGAGTTCCGCTTCTCAAAGGGCATCGCCCGCTGGACTTCCAACTTCACCCCGCCTTCTGCGCCGTACACCGTTGGCCCGTGGTCGTGGAACTGCACCGGTGCGCAGGGCGGAAGCAACTCAAGCTGCGCAACTGTTGCAGCCACCTATTCGTCAGTGTCATTCACAACCGTGGGTGCCACCACTTGGTCTGTCCCTGCTGGAGTCACTGAGGTTGAGTATCTTGTGGTTGCTGGTGGTGGCGGTGGTGGTGCATTGCAAGGTGGCGGCGGCGGCGCGGGAGGTTACGTTACGAACTTGGGTGGAGCAAAGCTTGCAGTATCCAGTAACGTGTCGATTACTGTTGGCGCTGGCGGTGCTGGTGGGATTTTTACTGGTGAATACCAGCCCGGCGCATCTGGTGGTAATTCGTCCCTTGTTGCTGGTGGTGCGTCAATAATCGCGGTTGGCGGTGGTGGTGGCGGTTCGGCTTCTAATAATGCGTTGAATGGGGGTTCGGGTGGCGGTGCGTCGAGAGGTTATGCGAAAGGGACTGCGGCTGCTGGTCAGGGCAATGATGGTGGTGCGACTCCCGCTTCCAGTTCGCCTGCGTATGGCGCTTCCGGTGGCGGTGGTGCGGGTGCAGCAGGTTCCGTTGGCAGTTCGTCGTACGGTGGTAATGGTGGTGCTGGGTTGCAGAACAACATTGATGGCAACAGCTACTATTACGCCGGTGGCGGTGGTGGTGGCGTCAACGACGCAAGTACTGCCGGTTCGGGTGGTTCGGGTGTTGGTGGAACTGGTGGCAGTCTGGTATCTGCTCCTACTAGTGGAATGGCTGGGCGTGGTGGTGGTGGCGGTGGTGCAGGAAGCCAGGTGAGCCCGTATCAGGGTGGCTCCGGAGGCTCAGGCGTAGTTGTCTTGCGGCACGCAAACAACTCGCGCAACGCAATCAACGGAACCTGCGGCGCTGCGAACGGCTACGGCCGAGATGCAATCCCGTCCGGTGCTGATTTATGCTCCGCAGGCACTGCGTCTTCAGTTTCCGGTTCAAACCCGTGGTCGTGGTCCTGCATCGGTGCGTACGGCGGCACGAACGCAAGCTGCGCAACAGTAACTGCGACTTACGCAGTCCTGTCGTTTACGAACGGGGGAACCACCACTTGGTCTGTCCCTGCGGGAGTCACTGAGGTTGAGTATCTTGTGGTTGCTGGTGGTGGCGGTGGTGGTGCACTGCAAGGTGGCGGTGGCGGCGCGGGAGGTTACGTTACGAACTTGGGCGGAACAAAGCTTGCAGTATCCGGTAACGTGACCGTCACTGTAGGTGCGGGCGGAGTCGGCGGGATTTTGAGCGAGTCGTACCAGCCCGGCGCATCTGGTGGCAATTCGTCCCTTGTTGCTGGTGGTACGTCAATAATCGCGGTTGGCGGTGGTGGTGGCGGTTCGGCTTCTAACAATGCGTTGAATGGCGGTTCGGGTGGCGGCGCGTCGAGAGGTTATGCGAAAGGGACTGCGGCTGCTGGCCAGGGCAATGATGGTGGTGCGACTCCCGCTTCCAGTTCGCCTGCGTATGGCGCTTCCGGTGGCGGTGGTGCGGGTGCAGCAGGTTCTGTTGGCAGTTCGTCGTATGGTGGCAATGGTGGTGCTGGGTTGCTGAACAACATTGATGGCAACAACTATTATTATGCGGGTGGGGGAGGCGGCGGGGTCAACGACGCAAGTACTGCTGGAACGGGTGGTTCGGGTGTTGGTGGAACTGGTGGCAGTTTGGTATCTGCTCCCACTAGTGGAATGGCTGGGCGTGGCGGTGGTGGCGGTGGTGCGGGAAGCCAGGTGAGCCCATATCAGGGTGGCTCCGGAGGCTCAGGCATAGTCATCATCAAGTACGTGAACAACTCCGGCAACTTCTCGTGCGGGGACGCGGTGTCGTTCGGCTACGGCGGAAGCACGGTCGCTTACCGGTCGGTTCTTTCCGCTGCAGGAAAGTGCTGGCTTGACAGGAACCTCGGCGCCAGCAGGGTCGCCAACAATTGCACTGACTCGGATGCCTACGGGGACCTGTTCCAGTGGGGCAGGTTAGCCGACGGCCACCAGTTCCGTAACAGCACGAATATAGAGACAATGTCAAGCACGGACGTCCCCGGCCACAGCAGCTTCATCAACAGCAGCACCAATCCAGACTGGCGCTCTCCTGCAAACGACAACCTGTGGCAGGGGGTCAACGGGACCAACAACCCCTGCCCGTCGGGATGGCGCCTGCCTACGTCTGCAGAATGGGATGCCGAAATCAGCGCGGGCTCGTGGACCACCACCAGCGTCGCGTGCGCCTCAAACATGAAGATGACGCTTGCAGGCATGCGGTACCACTGGGGCTACCTTACATGGGGCGTAGACGGCTACGGCGTGTACTGGGCCAGCACGGTGAATGGTACGGCTGCAAGGCAACTGCTTTTTGGAGCTGACATAGCGCGCACCCAGAACTACAACCGCAATTACGGAATGACCGTGCGCTGCGTCAAGGACTGATTTTGCCGGCCGGCCATAAGCTTGCGTTGGCGCCCGCGCACTTTGCCTGTGGTTCGTTTTCCCTATTCCTTTTTTCCCAACTATTTTAAGCCGCAAGAGAGTCCTTTTTGCGTATGTCTTGGGGTAGGGGTCAGGGCGCTGCGGAGTACCTTGTGGTGTTCGGCGCGGTGCTTCTTGTTTCCATAGTGGTAGTGTCGTCCATCGGCTCGATGTCGGGGCTTGGCGATGCGGCCAAGGCGCAGCAGACTTTGAATGCGTGGAAGACCGCGTCGCCTTTCTCAATCACTTCGTTCAAGGTGGCTTCGGACGAAATAACCCTCGAGGTTTCCGATGTCTTGAAGAAGAAGCTCACGCTTACTGGCGTCGAGCTTTACTACGACTTGGGCACGGTCCAGCTGTGGATGCCTGACGGTTCGCAGAGCCGGCGTTTCGTTGCTGGCATGTACACTGCGGTTTTGTCGAACTCCTCCTTTGGCGTTGCGGGCAACCCGTGTTTCGGCAAGTCGCCTGGTGATGCGTTCGAGTTTGACAATGTGACTTTCATTTATACCGATAACGGGATTTCGGGCCTCCGCCAGGTCGGCCCTGCGCTTGCCGGCCAGTGCTCAATCAACTCGTCCGAGTCCGGTGCGCCTGCTGGCGTGACCCCGTCGCCTTCGGTTGCGGCGACACCCACGCCCTCTGCCGAGCCGTCGGCTGAACCTTCTGCTGAGCCTACCCCTTCCGCAGAGCCTTCGGCTGAACCTTCAGCAGAGCCTACGCCGAGCCCGTCTCCGTCGCCAATCCCGTACGCGTTGCTTTCAGGATGGGTGCGTGATGGCAATGGTGCGGGCGTCCCAAGCGCGGTTGTGAATTTGACTAATTCGACCCCATCGCAGTCCGCGGTTGCCAATGCATCCGGATATTATTCGCTCAACGTCTCGCTTGGCGGCCAGTCCGCTGTTTTTGCAGCAAGCGCAAGCGGCAACTCGTCTTACAATTCCACTGCTGCGGTGCTTTCCTTTGAGGCGGGCATTCCGGCAAGCCGCGATTTCATTCTTGGTTTTGAAGCCGCCAATGTCAGCGGCACTATTTTGGACGCAAATGGGGATGGAATAGCGGGCGCCACGGTCTCGTTCGGCGGCCTGACAAACGTTACCGTTGCCGGCGGTGTTTTTGTGCTTTCGAACTCGTCAATGTTAGTGCTGTCCTATTCGGGCACGCTGTCCGTTGATGCGGGTTCTTCTTACAATGTAAGTTCCAAGGCTGCAACGCTTTCTGCAGGCATGGCCAGTGCAGGTCACGTGCTGACGCTTTCGTTTGAGAACGCTTCGCTTTCCGGTTTTGTGGAGGATTCCGCTGGCGTTGCGGTTTCTGGCGCGAACGTTTCGTGGGGCGTCTATTCGAACTTGACGAATGCAAGCGGTTATTATGCGCTTTCCGGAATCGTGATGTCGAACCTGTCAGCGTCGGATACGCTGCTGGTCTTGAAGTCGCCGACTTATTCTCCGCGCAGCGTTGTGGTTTCAGTTGTTGCCGGCAGTTCCAATGTCGCGGATTTTGTCGCGGCGTACTCGAGGCAGTTGAATTTCATCAGTGCGACTGTTTCTGGTTATGTCCTGGATTCGGTTGGTGTTGGAATCAGCGGAGGCAACGTCTCGTGCGGTGATTATTTCTCCGCAACTGCAGGCGATGGATTGTATTCAATCAGCGGGATTGCGATGTCGAACGCGACTTCCAGTTGCACTCTCAACGCTTCGAAGCTTCCGACTTTTGTTTCCAACTTGACCAATGTTTCGCTTTCTGCCGGCGGTTCTACTTCGCAGAGTTTGCAGCTATCCTATGCGAATGCTTCAGTTTCAGGTTTCATCCGCGACGGTTCCAGCGTTGGGGTCAGCGGCGCTACTGTTGCGTGCGGCGCGTTCTCTACCGCGTCCTCAAGCGACGGCTCCTACGCAATAAACGGCATCACGATGTCGGATGCGAGCTCCACTTGCACCCTTGCGGCTTCCAAGTCGGGTTACACTTCCAACAGCTCGACTGCGTCGCTTTCTGCTGGTGCGGCCACTTCGGGCCAGAACTTGGTGTTGAATCTCATTGTGAATGGTGTGTGCGGCCCGGCGAACGGTTTTGGCCGCGCGTCCATCCCGACTGGGTCGGACCTTTGCAGTGTTGGCACCGCCTCGGCAGTTTCGGGTAGTGGTCCGTGGTCGTGGAGTTGCGTCGGCGCGTATGGCGGGAGCAACGCAAGCTGTGCGACGATTCCCGCGTCTTATACCACTACCGTAACTTCGTTTACAACAGTCGGCACCACCACTTGGACTGTCCCTGCCGGCGTCACTTCCGTTGAATACCTTGTCGTTGCCGGCGGCGGTGGCGGCGGTGCAGCAGATTCCGGCGGGGATTCCGGCGGCGGGGGCGGAGCTGGCGGGTTCCTAACCGGTACCATTGCAGTCTCCGGGTCGGTTTCTGTTACCGTAGGCAGTGGCGGGGCTGGCGCTGTGAACAATGGGTATCCCAACACCGCCCGTGGCAGCAGTGGCGGCAATTCCGTGTTCGGTTCCATCACTGCAATTGGCGGTGGCGGCGGCGGCGCAGACTATGGTAATATGGCCGGGCTGGCCGGCGGATCCGGCGGCGGAGGCGGGACGAGCGGCTGCGCGTCCAACGGTGCTGGCGGAAGCGGCACCTCCAACCAAGGCTATGCTGGTGGTACTGGATATTGTGCTACCTATGGTGGCGGTGGCGGCGGGGCCGGTGGAGTCGGAGGCACGTCAACCGGTTCGGCAGTAACTGGCGGAATAGGGGTAGTGTCCTCCATTAGCGGGACATCGACGTATTACGCTGGCGGTGGCGGTGGCGGCAGTAATGCAGGCGCGTTCCAAGCCGGAGGCTTGGGCGGCGGCGGGGCCGGAGGATACAGGTCCACCTCTACTAACGCGGTTGCAGGGACAAACGGGCTCGGCGGTGGCGGTGGCGGGGGAACGTACCCCGTATACAATGGCGCAGCAGGAGGCTCCGGCATCGTCATCATCCGTTATGTGGTTGTCACCAACGGTGCCTGCGGCTCCAGCAACGGTTCGAACCTCTATTCCGCTCCATCATCCAACCTTTGCTCATCCGGCAGCGCGTCTTCGGTTTCAGGCTCGGGCCCGTGGAGTTGGACTTGCAGTGGTTCGAATGGCGGTGCGTCCGCGTCCTGTTCTGCCAACTTGGCTGTGAATGGCGTGTGCGGTTCATCCAATGGCGCGGGCTTCTATTCGGTTCCGACTACGAACTTCTGCAGCGCGGGTTCCGCCTCGGCAGTGTCTGGTTCGGGTCCGTGGTCGTGGTCTTGCACAGGAATCAATAGCGGGACTACTGCGAGTTGTTCTGCCTTGCTCAAGGTTGACGGCGTCTGCGGTTCCAAGAACGGCAAGTACGCTTCCTCAACTCCGACTGGGACGCAGGCTTGTAATGTTGGTGCGATAACCGGGATGGGTGGTTCGTATTCGTGGTCTTGCGCCGGGACTAATGGTGGAGTCAGCCCGAGTTGTGCGACTGTTGCGGCGACTTATGCAGTAGTGTCGTTTACAACTGTTGGCACTACCAGTTGGACCGTTCCTGCCGGGGTCACTTCTGTTGACTATCTTGTGGTTGGCGGTGGCGGTGGCGGCGGGATTTATGGCGGCGGTGGCGGCGCAGGCGGGTTCAGAACTGGCACAGGTCTTGCTGTAGCTGGCTCGGTTACTGTTACTGTCGGGGCTGGTGGTGCAGCCGGGACTGGAAGAAGCGTTGCTGGATATGCCGGTGGCAGTTCTTCATTTGGAAGTATAGTTTCTATTGGCGGAGGGGGAGCATGTTCTGATTGGGCCGCAGGAAGCACTGGCGGTTCCGGCGGCGGAGGAAGTTATTACTCCTCCTCATACCAGGCAGGCAGGGCCGGAACTTCCGGTCAAGGAAACAGCGGCGGTTCTGGTGCCGGCTCACCGAGTTACAGTTCTGGCGGAGGAGGAGGAGCGGGCGCAGTCGGCAGCGATGCAACAACTAATTCCGGCGGCGCAGGCGGCGCAGGGCTGATATCCGCAATTACCGGACTCTATTATGCTGGTGGTGGCGGCGGCGATTATCAGTTAGGGCCTACTGGCGGTGCTGGTGGTATTGGTGGCGGAGGTACTGGTGGAGGGTCTGCCAACGGAGTGAGCGGTACTGCCAATACTGGCGGTGGTGGTGGTGGTTGTAATGAAGGGTATACACCAGGTTCCGGCGGCTCCGGAATCGTCATCATCAAATACATAAACAATTCGTGATGATTGGACCGTTCGAGGCGATTGGCGCATTGCGCCTTTCTCCTTTTCCTTTTCTCTTTTTTTCCCAATCTTTTTAAGCCGCAGAGGAGTCCTTCTTGTATATGTTCTTTCGTCGCGGCCAGGGTGCCTTCGAGTACCTCCTGCTTCTTGGCGGCACCGTGCTTGTCGCAACCGTCGCTGTTGTGATGACGCAGGGTTCGGTCTACGGCGCAAACGACACGCTCAACGAGACAACGACCGACTACCTGGATTACGTCAGTGCTGGCGTGGCAAACTCCATCGCAAGCCCGAGCCCGGTTTCGGTTAACGGGATGTGCGGCACAAGCAACGGCGGAAACTTCTATTCAATTCCAGTTTCAGGCCTTTGCAGCAACGGTTCCGCCTCGGCAGTCACCGGCTCCGGTCCGTGGTACTGGTCCTGCGTGGGCGCCTACGGCGGCTCGGAAGGCTGCTCCGCCAACCTTGCTGTTAATGGAACGTGCGGCTCAAGCAACGGAGCCAACCTGTTTTATGCGCCAACAAACCTGTGTTCCGCAGGTTCGGCTTCAGCTGTCTCAGGCTCCGGGCCGTGGAGTTGGACGTGTGCTGGGTCCAACAGCGGGACTACCGCAAGCTGCTCCGCAAACTTGGCAGTCAACGGCGTGTGCGGTTCCAGCAACGGTGCAAATGTGTATTCCGTCCCGACTTCGAACTTCTGCTTGGCAGGTTCAGCTTCGCTGGTGTCCGGTTCAGGGCCTTGGTCGTGGTTCTGTAACGGAAGTTATGGCGGCACGAATGCAAGCTGCTCTGCCAACCTGGTAGTTAATGGTGTGTGCGGCTCAAGCAGCGGAGCGAACTTGTACGCCGCGCCGTATTCCAATTTCTGTTCAGCTGGCAACGCGTCTTCCCTGTCAGGTTCCGGTCCGTGGTCTTGGTCCTGCAACGGGTCAAACGGCGGCTCCTCTGCAAGCTGCTCAGCCAACTTGGCTGTGAATGGCGCGTGCGGCTCAAGCAGCGGCGCAAACTTCTATTCCGTCCCGACTTCGAACTTCTGCAACTCAGGCTCAGCCTCAAGCGTGTCCGGTTCCGGTCCGTGGGTTTGGTCCTGTAACGGATCTTACGGCGGCACGAATGCAAGCTGCTCTGCAAACAAGGCAGTCAACGGCGTGTGCGGCTCTTCCAACGGCGCGAGTTCATATTCCGCTCCATCATCCAACCTGTGCAGCGCTGGCACTGCTTCGTCGGTTTCGGGAAGCGGGCCGTGGAGCTGGACTTGTGCTGGAATAAGCAGCGGGACTAATGCATCGTGCTCTTCCTTGCTCACAGTCAACGGCGTGTGCGGCTCAAGCAGCGGACAGCCCTCCATTTATGCGCCCACAACCAGCCTGTGCTCAACAGGCTCGGCTTCCGCAGTTTCCGGCTCCGGTCCGTGGTCGTGGTCCTGCTCCGGCACCAACGGCGGGTCATCAACGTCCTGCTCAGCCACAAAATTGATGCTTGTAAACAACGTGCACTCCTACGCCGCCTGCCTCCAGATTGGCGGCGCAATATTTTTGAACGCGTCCACTGCGATGTGCCGGCTGTCCGGCGCGGCCTGCCCGAGCGGGTGGACTCGGTACATGCAGTATGGCCGGTGGAGGTCGCCGACTTGCTCGTGCCAAAGCCCGTGGAGCTGCAGTTCGGGCCCCACAAGCGGCTGCGGCTGGTACGGCTGCTTCTGCTGCGAGATGGCGTTCGACCACCACGTCACTGACAACTGTGTCACCCACGCGCAAGGCTGCGGTTGGGACGCGCCCATTGGCGCCAACATCTGCGACTACCCCGGATGCTGCGGAACGGACATGGTGGAGATCGGCTGCTACTAACTAGTATGTGTTTTTGGCCTTTTGCGGCGAATGCACAAAATCTGCGCTAAGGACTTTTATCTAAATCCTCTTTGCTACTTCGTCGCCGAACTTGGACGTCGAAAGGGCGGGCATCCCCTGCGCGATGTCCCCTGTCCTGCAGCCGTCCGAAAGCGCCTTCTCAACAGCAAGCTCGACTTTCCTTGCGGCCTTGGGCTGTCCCAAGAACTCCAGCATCATCGCAGCGGAGAGTATTGCGCTGATTGGGTTTGCGATGCCCTTTCCCGCAATGTCCGGCGCGCTTCCGTGTATGGGCTCGAACATCCCGACTTTAGTTTCGGGGTTTATGTTTGCGCCTGCGCACAATCCCAGCGAGCCCACAATCTGCGCGGTCTCGTCGGAGAGTATGTCGCCGAACATGTTGTCCGTGACAACCACCTGGTAGCGTTCCGGGCACCTGATGAGATACTGGCTCATCGCGTCAACGTAGATGCTCTCAGTCTCGATGCCGGGGTATTCCTTTGCGATTTCCTCAAAGCGCACGCGCCAGAACTGCGAGGTGAAAAGTATGTTTGCCTTGTCAACCGAGGTGACCTTGGTCTTTCCGGTTTTTTTTGCGTACTCGAAGGCGTACCTTATGATGCGGTCCACCCCCTTCTTTGAAAACACGCTCTCGTCAGTCGCCCGGTCAGCTGTCTTTGTGCCGCGCCTCGAGTAAAGGCCTTCGGAGTTTTCGCGGACAATCGTCACGTCAAAGCCCTTTGCAATGACGCGGTCCTTGAGCGGGGAGATGTTGCCCATCCCCGGATAGATTTTTGCAGGCCGCAAATTAACGTAAAGGTCAAGTGCCTGCCGCGCGCGCAAAATCGCCTCGTGCTCAATCAGTCCCGGAGGCAAGTCCGGCACTCCGACCGGCGCTTTGAAGATTGCATCCGCTTTCTTGTAGATTTCAATTGTGCTGTCCGGCAGTGCATTGCCGTACTTTTTGTATGCAGCCCCTCCCGAAGGCGCGTCCACAAACTCGAACTCAACGTCGTCAGTCTGCGTGATTTTCTTTAAGACCTTGACGACCTCGGCGGTGATTTCCGGGCCGATGCCGTCGCCTTCAGTGACTGCGATTGTGAATCTTGCCATTGTTTGTTCCCCCCTAAAAATTGTGCCGGGATTGATTTTTTACCTTTGGTTGATTCGCCCAACGCGTGCGGGCCCGTGTTCTGCCGCCTTATGCATCTGGAGGCTTTACTCGTCGTCTTCCTCATTTTCCTTTTCCGGCCTGTCCGCAGCAGCTGCCAGGCCTTCGGCTGCAGCGCCGAACAGCCCGTCAATGAGTTTTGCCGCCGTGCCGTCTTTGTCCTTTTCCTGCTCGTACTCGGTGACGTGCAGGAACGCAAGCCTGTCGCCGAGGAACTCGAATGATGCGGCAATCTTGGGCAGGTCAAGTGTTGCGGGCATGCCTTTCTCAGCCATCTCGTTTCCCGCAAACTGTGCGTAGTCGAGTATTTCCCTGACCTTGTCGTTGTCGACCTTGGTTTTGTTCCTGCTTGCAAATGCGGCGCGCTCCTCCGCAAAGCTTTCCAACAGCTCGCCGAACTTCTCGTCGTACTGGACTGCATCGATTTTTTCAAACGCATCCAGGTCAACGTCAATCCCAACCATGTTCTGGGGGTTGCAGAGCGCAAGCGCCTTCTGCAGGCCGTCGGCAAAGCCCTTGATTTCGTCTGCGGGGATGATTTCGACCTGCGCGCCCATTTCCTCGAAAGTGCCGGCTTCCCTCCAGTCCTTTGCAAACTGCCTGTTGTACTCGGCAACCTTCCTGCTGTGCTCGCGGTAAATAAGCTCCTCGCTTGCGCGCGTCCCTACGAAGACGATTTTTTCTATGAACGCCTTCTCGTCAAGCACGCGCAGGACGTTTGCCTTGGTCAGGTCGGAGTCCTGGCCCTGCGGGTAGATGTCCAGGTGCGCGTCAAAGACGATGAGTGAAAGCGCAACCGGGTCTTCTTGTGCAAAAGCGGCCATCTCGTGCCTGTTTGCAATCGGGTAGGTTGCGGCGTGGTCGTTTGAGACAAAGAACTTGCCCGCAGGCAGGTAGTCAAGAACCATCTCGCCGGTGCTCACGTAGTCCGGCGCCCTGGTTCCTTCTATTGTGCTCCCAAATTCCTCCGGCCGTTTTACCGGAAGCTTCGCGCCTTTCTCTGCGACGTCGTACCAGTCCTCTCCGCCGTCGGTCACAAATATGGGCAGTATGTCGTGCATGGTTCAATCAATTCCGTTCAAGTCAATCTTGGTGGTTCCAACCCTTCTGAATACGTGCATCGTGTCCGCACTTTTCCTTGCCTCCACTGTGATGCCGTTGTCTGCAAGCCTGTTCACAATGGATTTTCGCACAAAGCGTTCCGGGAGGCCGTAGCTTACAAGCACCCCTCCTGGCCGCAGGGAGTTGAGCAGGTTCTGCAGCGCAAGCGTCCGGTCAAGCGCGTGCATGCTCGCGTAGTGGTCCTGGATTACGTCAAAGAACCCTTCCTTCTTTCCCTTCTGGCGTATGATAGTTGATTCGAAGTGCCTGCGTATCCACCTGCCCTTCGGCTGCGGCGAGTCATCCTCAGGGTAGTTCAGCCCCAGGCCGTGGCCTATTATGTTCGGCGAAATCCTTTCCGCCCAGTGCATCCCCCAGCCGTGCCCCGGGCCGGCGTCAAGGAAATGCACGGGCGTCCCTTCCGCAGCCCGCCTTTCAAGCTCCGCAGTAACTTCGGGCTTGAGCCTTCCGGTAGTGTTCTGGTAGTACGTCCTCAAAGCCTGCAGCGTCCTGTCCCGGAGGTCCCACCTTTTGTCCCCGCGCAGCTTGCCTTTTGCAAAGGGCTTGAGCTTGACTACTTCCATCTCCGGCCACGCTGCTGCGTTGTCGCGCTTGCGCAGCTGGGCCACGTCCTTGCGGGTTTCCTGCAGCGTTTTCTTGGGCATCGCAATCGTTTTCCTCTTGGCCTACTTGGCGCCGTGGCGGTTGAACAGCTCACGGAACGACTCCTCTTCATTTTTCTTTAGCTTCAGGAAAAGGTGGAACTCCTTCTGGCCGCGGGAAAACTTGGAGAAACTGGTCTTGGCAAGGCCCGCAACCGAGAGTACGTCCGGACCCGGCACGGTGTATGCCGTTGTTTCGTGGCCTTCGGCTATCCCGCACCTTTCCATTGGCAGCTGTTCATTCTCGACGTGGTTTTTCGCATCCTCGCGGCTGTTGTACGTCTTTATCAGCAGGCCGACGGGTTCGTACCTGACTTTGTTCCCGTTCCTCCATGACTTTACGACTATGCCGTTTTTGTCCAGGAACGGGAAATCCTTTTTACCCAGCACCTCGTGCTTGGCTGTGAGCTCGTGCCGTTGGCCTGTGCTGTTGTTTTCCTGCATCCTTTTCACCTGTGTAAGCGGTTCGTCTTTTTTCGCAAGCGGCCCTTCCCTTGCTTTCTGCTGTTCTGTCCTTAGATGATTTTAGTGCGGAAGGAAATTTAAGCTTGAAAAAACGGCACAGGTTTCAAAAAGCACTTCGCGCAGGCCGGTGCAAGGGCCGCGCCTGCTTCGGAATGTATAAAACCGGCTGGTAGTTAATCCATTCATGAACTCGGCTGGTTTCAGGAATGCGATAGCTCTTTTTCTATTCTGCTTTGCTGTGATGTTCCAACCTGCCTCGGCAGGCAACGTGGTCATCCAGGACGGACAGGTCTCGGCTTCAAGCGACTTCAACGCAAGCTCGGTGCTGTACGTAAGCACCGCTTCAGGCCGCGTGGGCATCGGGACCGCTTCCCCGCAGAGGCCGCTGCACGTTGTTGCGGCGCAGGACGCCAACATCCGGCTTCAGGACTCCTCCGGTGCAAGCCCCGCGGCATACGTGGAGTTCTACAACGACACTTCGCGCTGGGGTTACGTTGGTTTGGGCGGGCACGACGACAAGATGGTCGTGGGGACGGCCATAGAAAAGAGCCTCTCGTTCTACACTAACGACTCGCCGAAGATGATTTTGACTGCGGTGGGAAACGTGGGCATCGGGACGACCAGTCCGGAGTCCAAGCTGACCGTTGACGGCGGAAGCGCGTTCATCCGGAGCGGCTACGGCGTGTATTTCCGTCCTTCGTCAAACGATTGGGATTTTTCCATAAAATCATACGGCAGCCAACCTACTGCTAAACTAGGGTTTTATGATTCCACGTCAGAGCGTATGACTATACAACAGGGCGGCAACGTCGGCATCGGGACGGCGAGCCCGTCAGTACCCTTACACGTGGTGTCCACCAGCAACGGGGTGTATTCGGACATTTATACGGACAGTGCTGGGCTTGCAGGAGCTTTTTTTGTAAGGAAGGCGCGCGGAACGGTGAGTTCCCCTGCCGCAATCCAGGCGGAAGATGCTATTGGCGGAATATACGGCGTAGGGTACTACGGGGCTGGGTTTGGCGGCAATATTGGTGCAATAAGGATTGTTGCTTCCGAAAACTTCAACTCCACCAACCAAGGCAGCTACATAGACTTTGCGACCACCGCCAACGGTTCGACTGGCAGGATTACGCGAATGAAAATAGACGGTTCGGGCAACGTCGGCATCGGCACGACCAGCCCCGGTGCCGGGTTGCACGTGTTCAGCGACAGCTCGTTCCTTGGGACTTACGCAAACCCCGCGCTGTTTGAGTCCACGTACTACACCTACCCGACAGTGAAGGGCCAGTACCAGGCCGCGATGGACTTCTACACGACCCATTACCCGTACGCGTGGGGCATCGGTATGACCCAGCAGGTGGGCTCCGGAGACGGGCTTGCCATCTATTCCATGGCAAAGTCCTCAGGCTACCCCGACATTGCAAACCGCGTGCTCAGGATGGTGATAAACGCGTCAACAGGAAACGTCGGAGTCGGGTCGACTAGTCCGGTGGGCAAGCTCACTATTGCAGTTCCGGACGATTCAGTTGCACCCGGGCTATCTCTTAGGCAAATGGATGGTGAGGTTTACGGGTGGGACTTTAGGGTCGACCGTTTCGTGGATGGAAAAATGTATCTTCAGGGGTTGAATCCTGCTGTGAAAGATGTTATGACGTGGGATCGGATAACTGGCTGCGTCGGCATAGGTACGACGAGCCCAGGATCAAGATTAGATGTAGTTTCTGTTGGTGATGGCGTTTACAATGGTATGCGTGTCATGGCTTCTGATTTTGCTACAAACGGCGGCTTTCTTGCGATAAACAAGATGGCTGGCACGAGCGGAACCGGTTTCATTCAGTCTGGATATAGCGGCAACTATAACCCACTTCTCTTGAATCCGTACGGAGCCAACGTCGGCATCGGCACGGTTTCGCCCGGAGTCAAATTCGTCGTCAAGCAGTCCACCGACACCGCAACCGGCGGCATAGGCATCGAGATGTCAGGTTCGGCGAATAGCTGGCAGGTTTTCGCCGACTCAAACGGTTTTTTGAACTATGCCTGGAACACCGGCGTGGCATTCACCATGACAACCAGCGGGACCTTCGGGATCGGCTTAACCTCGCCTTCGTACAAGTTGCAGCTTGCCACCAACTCCGCAGGAAAGCCCGGCGGCGGCTCGTGGACCGACTCGTCTGATTCGCGGCTCAAGGCCAACATTACCGGAATCAACGGGACCGTTGCGCTCGAGCGCATCTCAAAGCTCAGAGGCGTGACCTATGATTGGGTCAACCCCGGCGAGCACGGAAATCTCACGGGCACGCAGGCGGGGTTGGTCGCACAGGAAGTTGAGAAGGTCTTCCCCGAGTGGGTGGGTGAGATTAATTCGACTGGAAAGGACGCTTTGCTTGTGGGCAACGGCACTTCCAAGACGCTGCAGCTGCCTTATGGTTTCAATGCCTACCTCATCGAGGCGGTCAAGGCGCTCAATACAGGCAACGACGCGCTCAGGGCGGAGAATGCCAACCAGCAGTCGCAGATAGACGCGCTCAATGCCCGTAACGAGCAGCTGAAGGAATTGGTGTGCCAGGACCACCCGTCTGCGAGCGCCTGCAGGTAGTGGTGCACTATGATGGTTGAGCGGACTTCCAGCAAAACGTTCAGGCAGGCCGGAAAGCCGACGATTTTTTCCGACCTTGCAAGGCTCGGGCTGAAGGCTACGATGGCAAGGGGCGCAGGCTCGTTTTCAATAGACCCGTTCCACCTAGGCAACGCCAGCGCCTTCCACAAGCTTGCAGGGAAGCCGGCATCGCCAAAGGGCAGGGCGCTGCTTGTGGTCGCCCGCAATAACTCCGGCCCGACGAAGGTGCTTGCCACCTCGGCTTTTCGGGATTTCGCGCGAAGAAACGCCCTTGCCGCGATAAACTCCGAACGCTTCGTAGGAATACTTTCAAGGCACGGATATTCCTGCCGGGTGCAGCTTCCGGCGCACAGGATAGTTGTTGAGAAAAATTAGCCCAGTCCCGTCATGGTTTTGCGCGGCGAAGGCAAAAAACTATTGCCTTTCCTCGCCTGCTTTTCCCGCCTGGTATGCCTTGTGGGCGACCTGCGCCATTATCATCCTGATTTTTGAAAGCCTCAGGTCCCTTTCCGTTGGCGCGACCTTTCCTTCGTGGTCAATCTGCCTTGCGTGGCCTTCCAGCCCCTTTGCAATCGCGCCCATCTCGAGGTCCTGCACCAGCTTCTCGACCTCGCCGTGGCCCTTGTCAAGCTGTTCGCCCACGCTTTTTGGGACAAGCGCGTGGTAGTCGCTGGCCCTGCGCAGGTTGGTTGCGTGCTGTCTCTCAAGGGGGATTTTTTGGGCGGTTTTTTCTGCCATCTTTTTCACCTAGACTAGTACGCGCAAGCGATTTTTTAACGCTGGCAGGCGCGTTGCGCTTCCGGTTTTTTTGGCCGGCTGTTTATAAAATCCTGCAAGCGACTATTTCATTGAGCCTTATGAAGGAAACGCCCATAGACCTGTTTTCGCGCCACGTTTCCGAGCTTGACGCGATGCTTGCAAAAAAGAAATTGCCCGGGGTTGAGCACATTGCGGCGCTTGATGCGCTTGGCCTGGATGCGCACCGGCAGTCGGTTTCGCTGCTTGGCAAGCTGATGCGCTCGGTCCCGTTTTCGGTAATTAGCAAGGCTGCCAAAATCCAGAAGAAGTCCGAGTCACTTTACGCTCTTGCGGATGCGGCAAAGGACCCGGCCGTGCAGGCGCAGCTTCGCACCTACGGCCAGGCGCTGGACCAGTCGAAGCTTGTGAGGGGAGAGGTTTCGCGCCGCTATGAAAAGAAGCCGGCAGCAGCCCTGGCAATAGGCTACCCGTCGGCAGTTGACAAGCTTGGCGCAAAGGCACTTGACAAGAATCCCGAAGTCGCGCTCAAGGCGGTGAGGGCGCTTGCAAAAATCCGTTCAAAGGAAGCCGACGTTCACCTTTCCAACGCGGTGATGCACAACAGCACGCAGGTGCGCTCTGCTGCCATTGATGCTTTGATTGAGAGGAAGAAGATTTAGGTTTTGCAAAAGCCCTGCGAAGCTGTCAAACCATTTCCAGGAGTTCTTCCATTTTGAAGACCCTTATTGCGCTTTGCCTTTCAAAGTGCCTGTCGAATGACCAGATTCCTTGCGTTTACGTGGCAGGGTTTTCCGAAACTCCTTGTTCGCGTTCGTCTTGATCTTTTCGCTAATCTCCATGACATCCTTCATGGTGAGCTTGCTTTTGGACGCGATTTTATCCATCTCTTCAAGTATGGTTGCTTTTGTTTTCGGCTTCATCTTTTTCGCCTCCTTATTCAATCTCGCTGGTTTTGCGTCTTAAGAGTTGGCTGGCGTTCCTTCCGGTGAAAAATAAACTTTTAGTTAACGGAAATGGGGTCACGAAAGTTCTTTCCTCCAGAAATCGTTGTTCTTTGTGGTGATTCTTATGCCGAAGAAAGACGCGCGCAAGTTCAAGAACATCGTTCGTGAACTTGAAAAAGAAGCCAAGCGCGAGGGGATATCCAAAGAGGACTTGGAATGCGTGCTTGTCGCGCTCAAGATACTCCGAGTCGAGGCGAAGAACCGCAAGCTTGGCAAAAAGCCGGAGACGGAAGAAGACATGCTGAAGAAGTACCCGCACTTGAAGGAGTAACTTTCCCGTCACGTATCCTTTCCGATTATAAACCAGTTTGCCTCAAACCATCCTATCCAATTTTGATTACGGTGCTTTGAGGTGTACGGAAGGGCTTTCTTTATTGCAGGCTTTGTCCAGTTGTACTTCTAGTCTTGCACGCGTCCCTAACTTTCTGATTGTATTTTCCAAATTCCTTAGCCTTAGCTTGTTTTCAAGGCCCGCAAGGTGCCAAGATTGTTTTTCCAAAGGAGAGTGTGAACCATGCAAAACCAGCCAGTGAATTTTTCAAAGAATTTCTGCGACGACATCCTGGTGCTTGACACTACGCTGCGAGACGGCGACCAGGCTCCTGGCACGCACCTTACTCCTGAAAAGAAGCTCTGGCTTGCACGCAAGCTTGACGAGGCTGGCGTGGACGTGATAGAGGCAGGAAACGCGGCAGTTAGCGAAGGCGAGAGGCAGGCTTTGAAGGCAATTGCAGACGCCGGCCTTTCCGCCCAGATACTTTCCTTTGCACGCGTGGTGCCTACTGACATCGACGCTGCTGCCCAGTGCGGGGTTGATGGCGTGCACCTGGTGTTTCCTTCCTCTGCGCTCCACATAGAGCAGAAGCTGCGTAAGACCGCCGACGAGGCGCTTGGCCTGGTAGTTGATTGCGTGCGCCAGGCAAAGTCCCTTGGCCTTGTAGTTGAGCTTTCCGCAGAGGACGGCAGCCGAGCTGACCCTGAATTCCTCAAGAAAGTCTTTTTGGCCGGAGCGCAAGCTGGCGCACAGCGTTTTTGCATCTGCGACACAGTAGGCGTGCTGACTCCGGAGGCGTCGTACTCGCTGTATTCGAATGTCAAGAAGGCGCTTGGCAGCCGGGTTCTTGCAGTTCACTGCCACAACGACCTGGGCCTTGCAACTGCCAACACCCTGGCAGCGCTTTGCGCAGGAGCAGGCGAGTTCCACGCAACAGTGAACGGGATTGGCGAGCGTACTGGCAACGCGGCTTTGGAGGAAGTTGCGGTTGGCCTTGATTACTTCTATTCCCTGCCCACCCTGCGGCTGGAAAAGCTCTACGAGCTGTCGGTCCTTGCAAGAAACCTCTCCGGGTTCAACCTTGCCTGCAACAAGCCGCTTGTTGGAAAGAACGCCTTCTCCCACGAGTCCGGCATCCACGTCGACGGCCTTCTGAAGGACACGGCCACCTACGAGGCAATTTCGCCTTCCTTGGTTGGCCGCAAGCGCAAGATACTCCTAGGCAAGCTTTCCGGCCGCAAGGCAGTTGCGCTCAAGCTCGACGAGTTCGGCTTTGCCTGCGACCCTGCTGTTCTTGAGAAAGTGTTTTTGCAAGTCAAGGCGCTTGGCGACTTGGGAAAACCGGTAACTGACGCGGACTTGTTTGCGATTTACCAATCCGTTTCCGGTGTTGGGCACTCGACTGTGTTTCTGGAAGAGCTTACTGCCTCGACTGGCAATAATGTCAAGCCCTCTGCGCACGTTTGCTTGCGGCTTTCCGAGAACGGTTCGGATGAGGTCCGCTGTGCTGATGGGCAAGGCGACGGTCCTGTTGACGCGGCCTTGAACGCAGTTTACAAAGCACTTGGGAAGGCGGACATTTCCCTTACCGAGTACCACGTGGACGCAGTTACCGGCGGGTGGGATGCGTTGATAACCGTGAGCATAAAGATGCGGAGAGGCGAAAAGGAAATCTACTCCGGAGCCGCAGGAACTGACATCGTGCTGACAAGCGCGGAGGCTGCGATAAAGGCGATAAATGCGTTGTTGTGAAAAGCAACAGTAAAAACCAGAACGGAAGCTAAAGCGTCGCACTCAGCGCCTTGGTACTGTCGGGGAGGGCGAAGATGATGGTCGTGTCAAGCGCGCCATGATGACGCCCAACACAGTTATTGCGAGGATTTTGTTCTCCCGTTTCATTTCAGCATTCAATGATGTGTGAAGAGAATTTTGACTGGTTTTTGGCCATAATTTTGAAACGTTTTAATTCAAAAAGAGCGTTTAAAGGTCTGATTGCTAATACCTTTAGGAGTTCATAAATGGATAATTCTAGTCTTAATCAATATTTGAAACAGTTGAGTACAGACAAAAGCGAGACCGAGCGACTTTCCACCAATATAGATAATTTACACGAACCTATTCATCGCTGGTTTCCGTTTCTTGCAGGCTTTTCTCACAACCTTGTTCAAGGCGCGCTAAATCATTTTAGTCCAGAAGATAATCCCGAGAACTTTGTCGTCTTTGATCCTTTTACTGGCTCAGGAACAACTGCTGTTGTAGGAAAACAATTAGGGCATGTAGTACTGGGTAATGAAACTAATCCACTCTTATACAAAATCTCAAAAGTTAAAGTAAGAACAAACATCGACTCCAAGGAAGTATTATCTGCCTCAAAAAAACTATTGAAAAAGGCCCGAACGTCTTGGGAACGTACTTCTATTAAAAACGAAAATGAGTTGCTTCAGAGATGCTATTCTAGAGATAACCTGAAAAAACTAGTTACGCTCCGCGAATCCTTGAATGAATCAGATATTCCCGAGTCATTGAGGGAATACATGTTTATGGCATTAACCATGAGCTTGCCAAAAGCAGCTAAAGTTGGAATAAGTGTACCATATGTATCTTGGAATAATAGTCGCACCGCGCAATCTGCATTTTCCGCATTCTCAAAGGGGTCGGAACAAATCGCTCAAGATTTGGACCAATCTGAATTATCTTCAAAAGGAAAAGCAAAGTTATTCCTTCACGACAGTCGGCATTTTAATACGAAAATACAACCGAAATCGGTCGATTTGATTTTTACTTCACCGCCCTATCTAAACAATCTTGACTATGGGGAAGCATTAAAGGTGCAATTGTATTTTTGGAAAATTGCGGATAGCCGTTCTGACGTATATAAAAAAATACAAAATCATGCGGTTGCGTCAGCAACGACTTACTACAATACCCAGGCAACCCACGAAAAAACATTAGAGGATTTGCTCGGTTCGGAAGTTCAGAATTCTGCACCTAAGGTTTTTGACGAAATTGTGAACAAAGCAAAGATTATATCCCGGCTGAAAGTAACTAGATTAGGTGGAAAAAGTTTCGATTTTTTGTCTGTCTTATACTTTCATGATATGTTTAAGTGTTTACGGGAGATGCAACGAGTTCTCAAACCGGAACAATTAGCTTTTTTGATTATTGGAGATTCGGCTCCCTATGGCGTCCATATCCCTACTGATACCTATCTTGGTGAAATGGCCATTGAAATGGGCTTTTCCAGCTATACTTTGCAACCCCTAAGAACTCGAGGAGAAAAATGGAAATCTCTTCGCTTTCGTCACAAGCACCTGTTGCGGGAAACAATGCTTGTGCTTCGAAGGTGAAAAAGTGAACAAGGTACTGCCATTCACAGAACAAAGAAAACTAATTGGCACTCCTAAAGAGTGGAGTTTTCTTTACGCATATAATCTTAGGACCGTTAGAGACGTTTTTGTTTATTGTAATTTGAAAAAGAAAATTTCCTCCAAACAGCTATATCTTGATTTGGCAGCAAACAAAGTTCATCCGCCTAAGGATTATTGGATTAGGCGTGGAAAAAAACGACAAGAACGGTTGAGACTGGAATATATTCACGCGGCAGAATATCTCGGTTTAATAAAACAAACGAAATCTGAGGTTACCTCAGATTTTTCTTTTCAAAAAAAAGAGAAAGAACTGATAGTTGAACAAAATGAAACTCGCGAATTTAACGGCAGTGAAGGTGCTTCTCCCCCATTTTCCGAACAAGAACGAAAAGCATTTCGTTCCATTATTTCAAGGTTTCAACGGGCAAGAGATTATCTATATTGGTTTTTGGACTTTTCCAAGTTTGAAGACAGTATGAGCTTCAGTATCGAAGAATTCACATCGATTTCTGAGCCGATTTTCGTATTAAGCGGAAATAATAGCGGGTTAAAGGGTAGCGACTTAATTTTGCGTTGCATTGATAGAGAGCTGTGGAGTATTCCTTCGAACAAACCGAATGATTACATCCGGCTGGCTTCTTATGTTTTTCCAAGCTGGTTCAAAGATTTGGGTTTAATCGATGAAGTAATCGTTTTCCCAGAGTTAAGTAAGGTCATTCTACCTGAAATAACCTCAGCCATTTCTCCGCTAATCGGTAAACGGGGTCGATGGTGCATCTATTTCTATCCTATTCGGATGAGTTCGAATGAGTTCAAAAAGGTAGATTTAGCGAATTATCTTCGTAATAAATTTTTAAAGACACGTTCATTTATTTCGGTTCCCGTCCCTGAAGTCGTATATAGTATTGCAAATGATTTTAGATGTCCGGTAAACGTGATACACCAACGTCTTGCTTTGTTATTTAAGGAAGACTTTACCCATTTCTACTTAGATAGAGCGTCTTTGAACACTCTTGATAGAAGCCGTTTTCGTGCATATGAAAAAAGTTTCATTCGAGTTGATGGTTTCTACCGGTCTCATCTCAAAATATCTAAGTAGTGGGGGTACAGAAAATGTCTGATTCAAATGTTCAACCCTTTGCGAAGTCCTTTGAAGAAGAACTGAACAAAAAAATAAATTCTGATGAAGATTACCATCGCCTTGGTCTTAATTTCAATCCTTTTTCTCCCGCTGGAATACCTAAGGAGCAGGGCCTGGATAAACTTGAACCCTTAAGTCAGTCAGTAAAGAAACGACTTCGCGATTTTGTTGTTGCTACGTATGGTTCTAGTGAGTATTCTGGACTTACTATTGTTGGAGATTTCGGTTCAGGAAAAACTCACACCATGCTTTATCTTAGGAAAGTTCTTGAAGGTCTTTCAACTGATACGCCACCAAAACCGCCAGTTTTCGTTTGCTATGTAGACCGTCCCGAAGAGGCACCAAGTAAAGTAATCAATAGACTCGTGGAGAATATTGGTTTAGATAATCTTCGAAAATATGTTTGGACCGTGCTTATTGACAATATGTCGGAGAATAAAGCTACATTTTCTCAGGACTTTAGATTAAATCAAACCAATTTGATGGGCGAAAATTCTTGGGACAAGTTATTTTCCGAACCAACAAAATCTAACCCCCAAACTTTCATTTCTGAATTCAAGAAACTTAAAGGAGACCTTGATAAATTGCGGGCTAGGTCGAAAGACGTTTTGGTTAAGAAACTAGTCTATAATGAAGCATTGGTAAATAGGTATCTGGATTTGCTCTTTGAAGATGATAAACATTCTGATAAGAGTTGGGAAGTTCTAGCTGGGTACTCTTCAAGCAGAGATCTAAAGGATAAAGAAGTCCATTTTTTGAACAGCTTAGTCAAACTCCTTAGAATTAATGGGTTCAAGATGGTTTACGTATTTATCGATGAATTTGAAGATGTGGACAAGCTTCGTAGCTCAAAATTCTCCGATTATATGCTTACGCTTAACACCATGATAAACAGTGAGCGTAATTGGGCTGTTGTTGTCTCTATAACTGAAGATGCTTTGAGCAAAGTTCGCGAATATTCGACCCCCCTATATGATCGCCTGACCTCGTGGGAGGCTAAGCTTCAACCCTTGGGTATAGATGAAGCAAAAATTCTTGTCCAGAATTACGTTTCTTCGGCAAGTTCAGAGAATGGTGGTGATGGTCAACTTTTTAGTGAAGAATTATTTTCTAAAATTTTGGCGGAATCTACTGGCAATTACCGTTCTTTTGTACGAATAGCTTACAAAGTAGTTGAACATGCAAGAGCAAAGGGCTATTCCTTCCCTTTACCCGAGACAGTTCTTGGCGAATTATCTGAATGACTCCCCTTCTTGAGGATGCCGCTGTAAGCGTTCCCGCGATTGTAACGAGACCTACGATTTCTAGAGAGGAATTTATTTTGACCATCTATCTGGATACTAATATCCTTATTGATTTTGTTGATGGGTTTGAAAACAACGGATGCAAGAAATTGTTAGACCTTTTGAACGAGTTGAAAAAGAACTACCAAAATGCAAACATTCGATTTGTGACCTCGGAATATGCTGCTTGGGAGGCGTGGGGTCATTTCAAAGTTGATTTGTATATCAAAAATCGAATATGCTCTGCCAAACCCTGGGGAGTAAACCGTGCAATCAAGGGGGCTGCAGATTTTCATAATGCTGACGATATGGAAATGGTCAGTATAGGCGCACATCTAGATGCTAAGGCGGATTTCAGTTCCTTTGTTGATATAATTAATTGGTCTGATGCCGATTCTAGTTTTAGTAATTTTGTAGAGATAATCGTAAAGCGTTCTAAGTTGAGTTATAAGGACAGTATAATATTTGCATCCGCCGCCGTCCTTGCACGTGCAGGAATTTTAGTTACTAATGATCACCAATTTAATTTAGAAGGAAATCGAATAACCGAACTAAGAACTGGTTTTGAAAGTATTAAGAAAATTCGGGCGGATGCTAAGATTCCTAAAATTATTCAAGCAGATAAAATTTGTGATTTAGCCCCTCTGAAAGCATACTATGCAGGTTGGTTTAATTCGGAATATTCGGAACGGGCAATTGGAACGGTGACTCATGTATACGATGGTTGTGGCGTTGTTGAAGTTCAGTGTAATGGCCAAAACTTCCTTCAGATAGATGATTATGTATTTTTTGTTAAAGATAGCGTAAATCTGAGTGGTTTGGCGCCATTAAGCGCATTCAAAATAGAAGTGAATAACCTTAAAGACCCGGCTACCAACATGGCATGTGAGAAGGGTAGCCATATTACAATTAAACCCCCCAATCCGGTTTATGTCACTAATATGCTCGGAGCTAAGGTGTTTCTAGCTAAAGATTTCTAGGTTGCATTTTTTATCCCTTGCAATAGTCCTGAGCCCGACCTTGGCGTTCATGGGAAATCTCGTTTAGCCAACCTTAAATATGCTTGAAAAACCACACTAATACAAGTTGATTTTTCATGGAACGCAAGGCTTCGCCGATAGTAAAGTGGGCCGGAGGCAAGAGGCAACTGCTGGACGAGCTTCTTGCGCGCGTTCCCGCCAAGTTCAACACTTACCACGAGTTTTTCCTCGGAGGAGGCGCGCTGTTTTTCGAACTGTACAATACCGGCAGGATAGAGCGCGCGGTTCTTTCGGACATAAACCCCCGTCTAATCAACCTTTACAAAGTCGTTCAGGAGCAACCTTACGCGCTTATCGAGGAATTGAAGGACAAGACGTACGCAAACAACGAGCGCGCCTTCTACAACATCCGCAAGAGCGAGCCTTCTGACGAAGTCGAGATGGCTGCTCGGTTTGTTTACCTGAACAAGACAGCATTCAACGGCCTTTACCGCGAGAATTCATCCGGCAAATTCAACGTTCCTTTCGGCCGGTACAAGAACCCGCGGATTCTGGACGAGGAAGGCATTCTCGCGGCGTCCGAAGCGTTTTCGAAGGCTACACTTCTTTGCGAAGATTTTTCAAAAGTAGAGAATTACGCCAACGCCGGCGACTTTGCGTATTTTGACCCGCCGTATTATCCTCTGGATAACGCCTCAAGCTTTACCGCATACAATTCAAGGTCTTTCAGCGGTTTCGACCAGCAAAGGCTAAAGCGCGTCTTCGACGTCTTGACTGACAAGGGCGTAAACATTCTGCTTTCCAATTCGCACACGAATTTCATAACCGACCTGTTTTCCGATAGGGACATAGCTTCCGTCATGGCAAACCGCATGATAAACTGCAAGGCAAACGGACGCGGCCCGGTCCGCGAGGTCATGATTACAAGCGGATACGCATAATTTGGTGTTCTTTATTCCTGAATCAACAGTGTATTGTCCATTCTGCCAAAAGTTCGGCGTAAAGGTATTTGAAATTCCGCAGTACAAAGCACGCGACCACGCAAGCCAGTATTCAAGCAAGCGGGGCGGCGGTGTTACTGTCCTATCGCCCTGCCCGTCCTGTGGTAAAGCTGCTTCGGAAATACAGAAAGAACTCTGAACTATCCGTTAGAGGTACCAGAGTTTTTTGCGATTTTTTTCGTAGTGCCGCCCTTTCTTGTTTTCCAAGTTAGTGTACCTGCTTGCCGGCGGCTGGCCGTTGGATACGCTCATGCACAAGTTGTCTATTTCCTTCGGGCTGTCCAGGAACTCCCGTATCCAGCCTTGGTAGAACAGTGTCGGCGGTTCGAATTTGCTTTCCCTGTGATAGCCGTAAGCTTGTTCGATTATGAAAAGCTGTGCAAGGACCGCTATTGTTTTCAGCGAGTTGAGGTAAAGCGGGAATTTTTCCTTTCGGAGCTTGGAGATTGCCTTTTCTGGCGATTCGCCGTAAAATATTTCGTCAAACGCAAGAAGCAAGGCTTCCTTCAGGTCGGGCCTTGCGCGAATCCGCAGGTTCAGGTCAAGAAATACTCGCAGGTGGTTGGGCCGGAACTTGCGGTCGCCGTCTTTGAGCCAAATCTGGAAGTTCTTTTTCTTGTCGTACGTCTTGAACCTGCTTGAAAGAACCGACGGCCTGAGAATATAGACTTCGACGCCGTCGGTAACGTCAACTGTTGTTTCCTTGTCGAATGGCAACTTCTTGACGCGTTTGAGCATTTCAGCATATTTCATAAAATACTACTCGCATGAGCTTGATTTAAGGGTATGGTGTCGTCTCGTAAAAGAAAAGAGTGGGGCGGGGGAATCGAACCCCCTCATCGCGTATTGCCGCGCAGGTCGTAGCTTAATCGCAAGCGTCATGCAGTTGCTGTGGAAAACCCCACGCGGTCTCCGCGGCCCCAACAATCTGCTTATTCCAAGTCATGTAAACCACCTCATATTTTGCTACATTTTCTATGGCTTTCTGGAGCACTTTAGTGCCAGCCAAATCACCACAAATTATGTGACTAATTTGAGAGAGGACACAGACTAACTGAACGACGCGATGCAACCAAACTATGATACCCCGCATCCATATCATACGTCCATTTCAAGTATAAAAAACCCCTCAAAACCAAGTTGCTTTACCTCTTCCAGAACGATTTCGTCCTTATGAACGTCTTCTGCGCCACCAGCAGGTCGTAAAAGAAATCATGCTCGTTCTTGTGCATCCGAAATCCGATAGGAAAAATCGTTGTTGGCCGCGTTCAAGGCGAACGCGAAAACCCAATCAGGCGGGTTAATTCGGCAGTATCGAGCACGGGAATTTGCTTCTGGTTTTTGAGTTTCGAGTCGTTGCTCCAAATGCTGGTTTTTTCCTTGAGCGCAAGGGCAAAAAACGGCCAGTCATTAGGGTCGGGCGAAAGGTCGATGGCCTGTTGCTTGAAACTGGCGTATTCCTCATGGCTTGCGACTTCAATCCGCCTGAAAAGCGTTTCAAACAGTGCCTTAAGCTCTTGTTCTGCAAGCTCCGCTTTTTGTGCAATCTCCTTGCCGTGCTTGAGAAGTTCGACTTTCGTGAACTCAGGGGTGATGAGTCCCAGCCGGTTGCTGTAAATCAAGTCCAGCGTATGGCCCCTGGCTATTGCCGCCGAAATCAGCACGTTCGTGTCAACGACAAGCAGCATCCTCACTCATCCGTGTTTTTTCGTTATTGAGGCGTTGATTTTCCTGCCCAGTTCCAGCGCGTCCTTTTCAGTAAGCTTGCTTTTGGAAGTTATTTTTTTTAGCAGCTCAAGCTCGCCAAGCTTCTCGCGGAACGCCTGCCTGGCCACCTCGGACCAGTTTATTATCGGAAAGCTGTCCATTTCCTGCTTCATCTCGGTTGGTACGGCAAAAGTCACATTAACCATATGCAAATAACACCTAAGTATGTTATGTGCAATAAGTATAAATAATTACCAATTGCCGGGCCGCATAAAAAATGACCGTTCCTATAGTAGCCACTTGAGTTTAAGAGCTGGTTTTGGGTGGGTTTCCGGTGAATTTACCTTTTCCAGAATGACTTTGTGCGAATGAACGTCTTCTGCGCCACCAACAAATCGTAAAAGAAGTCGTGCTCGTTTTTGTGCATTCGCGAGAGAAGACGGGCGGCTGTTTCGGGGCCGATACCAAAGACCTCTAGTGCAATCACTGCGCGCATCCCATAAGTGGCGATGAGGCCCGCCACTGCAAACATATCGGCTTCCTTTTTCTTCTTGGTTGCAGAGGTGAAAACTTCCGCCGCTGGGGCTTCGGCTTCTGCCCTTCGCTTTTTCTTTTTCGACTTTGAAGATGCCTTTGTTCTTGTTGCCGTCCCTTGCTTCCAATTATCCAAAACTTCCTTCCTTTCATTTTCCCTCAAGATTTCCTCGTAATCAGCTGTGGTGACCTGCGAGGAGGCGCAGAATGGGCAGACAATTTTCTTATTCCAGTCATCTGCGAGCGAGACGGAGAAAGATTTATGGCAAAAAGTGCAGACCAAGCGCGCAGTCTTTTCTTTAGTCGAGGAAACGAACTGCTCCAAGGAGTCCTCGGAAGGTTCAATCTCGGAGGCGGAAACGTCGTGCGAGAAAGCGGCATCCAACATTGCCTTTGACAACGCCGAAGGCGAGGAAGCAGACGGGGAAACAACCACCACCCGCGTGCGCGAACCGGAAGCCGGGCCAAAGGTCCGCAGGGACGAGTACAAAACCTTGAGCTTGGGCAGGTCAAACTTGTCCTTCAAAATCTCGTCCATTGCCTCCAAAAACACGGGCGAGGACTGGTAGCGTTCAACCAGGCGGCGAAGGCCGTAGGGGTTCCGGAACGGTGTTGCCTTCCGGGGCAACACACCAAACCTTTGGGCGACGTGAAAGAACCGAGCCCGCAAGAGCGGGGTAGAGGAGACGCTCTTTTCAACTGCGTAAGCGAATGCTTCCGGCGAGAGGCCGGAGATCAGCGCAGCGAGTTTGGTTGCGTCGTAGGGCTGTTCAAAGTCAAGCAGAATCCCGTAAGTGCCCGGACGCGTCCGAACCCGGTTCTTAGTCTGGGAGAGTAAATTGGAAAGGCAGATTGCGAAGGCCTCGTTGAACGCATCCCCAAGGAAGCAATGGACTGCAATGCGCTGGTTAGGCAGGTTTTCGACAAAAATCTCTGTCGGCGTGGCTTGGAATGCCATTGACTGGCTTGATGCGAGGCCGTGTATCTTGGCAGCTGCGGTTGGGTTGCAGTTGTACTTGGAGGAAATCTCGGCAACGGAAAGGTGCGAGCATTCCGTCAAAAGCTGGCAGACCATCGACGAAGTCGATGCTGATACGGGGATTTCCTCGCCTCGCCACTCGGGTATTGCTGCGGTGTAGTCGGTTGACTGCTCGACTGCGACTTCGTCTTCGGATACCGAGAGCACTTTCCAGGGCCTGCCGCGGGAGATGAACGTCGCGCCTATTGCCAAAAACTGGGCTGCGAAGTCCTCGTCCAGCACGCCCATTGACTTGTTGGTGGAGGCGTTGCGCACAAACAGGTTCTTTTTGTCCGAGATTGTGGAGACGTTTTCGTAGTAGTACAGGAGCGTGCGGGGCATCCGGCGCAAAGGCAGGGCCGCAAGCTCTTCCTGCGTGGCGTCCTCCAAGGAGGGCAGGTTCTTGCCCATTCCGAAGTTGAGGATGCGTTTTCGGGACATTTCAAGTGCCAGGTCGTAGTATTCGCCAAGGGTTACCGAGGTAAAAGCAGGCGCGGTTGAGAGGATGGAGCGCACCTGTCCAAGTGTGGTTGCGGGGTGCAGGTCAAGAACAGTCCCTACTATTGCGTGGCAAAGCACGTCCCGGCAAGGCCTTTGCGCGTGGCGCGCTTCCAGCGAGCGCTGCTTTGCCTGAATGCACAAGACTGCGGATTCCGCGCAATCCAGCGCGTCAGCAGAGAGCACAATTCCGGATGGCACCAAGTGAGTGCGGTGGCCGCTTCTTCCTACTCGCTGCAGGAGGCGGGTGGATTGCCGGGGCGAGACGATTTGGATAACAAGGTCCACGTCGCCGATGTCAATTCCCAGCTCTAGGGAGGAGGTGCAGACGATTGCCCGGAGGCCTTCGGGGTGCTTGAAGGCATCCTCGGTTTCCTTGCGGGCTGCTGTGGAGAGGGAACCGTGATGAACCGCGACTAGGTCGGAAAGGTCGGGCTGTTGGTGCAGCTGCGACCCCAGCCACTCGGCATTCGAGCGGGTGTTGGAAAAGATGAGCGTCTTCTTGTGGGAAAGCACGAGTTCGCGGATTCGGGCTATCAATGGGCTGGATTTTGAGGAATTGGCGGCATCAGCAGGCTTGGAGGGGGCGTTTGCCGAGTTAGCAGCCTGTGTCTTGGGCTTCTCAATGCACTCTACCGAGAGCTTGTACTCACGTTTCTCGTCAAGGACAGATGCAACGGCGTTGGTGGAAAGCGTCTTAGCCGCCTTCTCCGGCTCGGCAATGGTTGCCGAAAGGCCGACTAGCTGAATGGGCTGAAGGGCCTTTTTCCGTAGTCGGGCGATTGACAGGCCCAACTGGATTCCTCGTTTTCCCTCTAGGAGTTCGTGGTATTCGTCGATGATTACAAAGCGAGTCGAGGAAAGGGCAGGCGAGAGCTTGGCGTGAACCAGCACCGAGCACAGGGTCTCCGGAGTGGTGATGAGAAATTGCGGCGGGTTGTCAGCCTGTTTTTGCCTCTCAGACTGGGGCGTGTCGCCGTGGCGAACTGCGAGGCGGATTCCTAGCTCGTCGCACCACTTTTGCAGGCGCAAAAGGATGTCGCGGTTAAGAGCGCGCAGGGGAGTGACGTAGATTGCGAGTATCCCCCAGTCATTACCCGCGCGTTTCAGACGCGCCAGCTCGGAAAATATGGGCATAATCGCGGTTTCCGTCTTGCCGTAGCCAGTAGGCGCAACTACCAGCACGTCCTTGCCAGAGAGAATCTTGGGTATGGCAAGCGTCTGGATGTTTGTCAGAGTGGTGATGCCGAATTTTTTGGCAGTCGAAATGACTTGAGGATCGAGGGTGGAGTCCATTTTTGGGAAAGTTACTTTCAGACGGCCGGATAGGCAGCGTTTTTTGGAAACGGCGGCTTCTAACGGCTGATTTTCGATTTTATCAAGTCCAGGAACTCCCTGGCTTTTCCTATTGCGTTGAGCGCTTCGGTGTCTCCTACGGATCCGCCTTCGATTTCGCCGTACACGATGTCGTGGCGTCTTATCCGGTACCTGTTGAAGAGCGCTACTAGCGGGCTGGATTCAGCAGGAAGAATTACAGCGCAGAAGTTGACCACTGTCTTGTGATAGGCGTCGGCGTGCGCCCGGTATCCCTTTGCTGCCATGAGCCCGCGGCCGGCATTCAGCATTGCCGTATATGCCAAGGTGAGTGCGATGTCTGAGTGGCCCATCTTGCGGTTGTCCTCTGCTGCGGCTATACCGTCCTGTGCGACCCTGAGCAGCTTTTCCGCAGTCTTTGCGTCAGGGTCAACCTTTTCGAGTTCCCGCTTTTTCAGCATCTCGCTTAAACTCATTCTCGTCACCAAAAAGCCAGGCTTTCTCCCCCCTTGCAATGGAGAGGGCGAAAGCGGTCTTTTCCTTCATTTTTTTCCTCAGATCTTCCTGCGTCCAGAGGACATAGTTTACCTCGCGGCCGGCGTTTTTTTGCAGCGAAAGCACGGCATCGTCTACGTCTTCCGGTTTTGCATCGCCCACAATGAGTACGTCCGCGTCGCTTTTTTGCGTGTAGTCGCCCCTTGCGAGGCTTCCGTACACGAATGCGTATTTCAGTCCTGCAAGCTTGGAGAATTCTGCCTTCAGGAGGGGAATCAGGCCCTCGGTCTTCAGGTACAGGCCTTTCAGCTCCCCTGCGAACGGGCAGCGTTGGTCGAGCGCGTAGATTGACATATTTCCCATCCTGTGCATTTTTAGGATGCCTGCGCGCACGAGCGCGTCAAGCTCCCGCTTGGCCTCTGGCGGGGAAATTCCCGCGCGCCTTGCAATCTCGCGCAGGTGCAGCCCGTCGTAAAACAGCACGACTCCCAATACGGCGACCTCTGCTTTGGAGCGCAGCAGCATTTCCAACATGTTACTTATTATGTAACAATCGTTATATAAATGATAACGATTTGTCTGCGTGGTCTTTTCTTGCACCAGCGCATCTTATGCGCTGCAATAGGCGGGGTTTCCGCGTAACGGAAGCTTATTTGCGTTTCTTTCTGCGTTTCAGCTTTAGTTTCTTCAAAACATCCGCATGGGAATAAAACCTTCCTTTACCTTTTGAGGCCTTTCCCATTATCTTATCCGCTCGTGTTACGTCCTCCTGGTTTTCCATCTTGGAAAGAATCTCGCGTCTAGCTTTGAGAATGCTTTTTCTGAATTTCGGCGTGTATTCGTTTTCGTCGTCGCCTAGAGGTATTTTTTCGAGATTCAGGTGCATTTTACCTCTAGGTTTTTTGCGAAGGTATTTGCTGAAATCCCTCTCGCTTTTGTCCCTTTCGAACGGCCCGAGGCCTTCTGGAAACTTTTCTGCAAGAGAGGAAAGCACGTCCAAAGCGGATTCGACTTTCCTTTTTGTGCGTCTAGGCTTTGCCTTTCGCGCCATAGGCATTTTTTCTTTCTTCGAGCGGTTTGCCATATTTTTAGTCCTGCATAGATGCATTTAAGTCCGTCTTGACTGCATTTCCGCTGAAAACACATTCTCCCTTGCGTCCATAGGCAGCGTTTCCGCTAAACGCCGGCGTATTCTTCCTCGGATGGCCAAAAATCACGTCTTAACAGTCAGCGCAGGAACTCTTCAAGAGGTATTCCGGACGCGGAAATGATGGCCCGGAGCGTTCCCCTCGCAATTTCCCTGTGGTTTGGCACAGTAAGCGACGGCCGGGTAGGGTGGCACAAGTGAACGTGGCTTCCCCTCTGGTTGCGTATGGCGTAGCCTGCCCTGATAAGAACCTTGATCACGTCCTTTCCGGAAAGAACGGGCAGTTTCACGAGGGAAAAACAACCTCCACCATCTTGGCCTTGCCCTGTACGGGAACAGTTTTTCCCTCTTGGCCCAGGCTTGAGACGTGGAGCTCTATTGCCTCGCGTATGTTCGCTATTGCTTCCTTTTCGGTCTTTCCCTGCGAGATGCAGCCTGCAAGCGAGGGCACGGTGGCCGTGATCCAGCCGTCGTCGCCTTTCTGCAGGTAAACCTTGAACTTCATACGCGATTCCTGAACGTCTTCTGCCTTTGGAAAGTTATATTGCTTACCTCCGTATGCAGCGTCGGGCGGGTTGAACTTTGCGTCTAGGGCATTGGCCATATAGGCATTTTTTCGATTCTAGGTGCATAAAAGCAGGTTCGGACTTGGTTTCCGCTGAATTCGCATTCTCCAATGCAGCCATGGGCAGATTTTTACAAAAAAGAAGGAAGGATAGGCCTTCTTCGGCCCATTTTCACGTCCTGCGAGGGAAAACAAAGGGAAAATCTAGAGGATAGTTATGCCCAGGAGCTTGAGGATGATGAGAAGCCCCACTCCTGCAAGGCCAAGTATGGCTGTTACGAGCACGCTTATGAGGTTGATCGGGAGGTTCAAAGCGTCCATCTGCAGGGCCCCCGCGAGGTAATTAATCACGAATAGGGCGATGAGGCCGAATACGGTGTTCATTAGGACCTTCTTGAGGAATCCGATTATGAATATGCCAAGGATTATGGCGCCAATGCCGAGCAGGCCGATTCCTGCAATCTCGGGCAGTCCTAGAGCTAAAATGGCCATTTGTCTATTCCCCCAATGCCCTACCGGGGGCAGTTTACCGAATAGCATTAGGCAGTTTTTGTAACAAAAGCGTTCCGCTTTGAGGCGATTTTTTCATTTCGTGCTTTTCGTACGATTTTGTGTTTTGATTATTTTTCCCAAAAATCAAATTCGTTTTTTCAGTATTTTCTCCAACCGTTTTTCGTGCCATTTTTTATGCAGTTTTGTTGCCGCAATCTTTTGTCCAAACTCCGAGTTAGGCACTACCAACTGTCTCTATCCAAAAGTATATTTTGTTTACACTTGATACTTTGGTTGTATCTGTAATGGCCTTTCCTTTGCGGCATCCTTTTAACCTTGGCCTGCCATACTTTTCTTATGTCCAAGCTTGTCCGGATTGATGCCGACACCTATCGAGGTCTCACTTGCTACGCAGGCAGGTTGCAGTCGCGCCTGGGAAAGCCAGTCAGCCTCAACGCCGCCCTGGGCTATCTGGTGGCAAAGGCCGAGGCCAAGACTCCGGGGTATATACGCTTGCTTAGGCAAAAGAAATCTCCTGCAGGACGGCCCAAGAAGGCTGTTCCCAAGGCAAAGCAAAGGCCTGTGCCGAAGTCAAGATTCAAGAAAAAGAAATAATTATTTTTCATACTGGTATGAACTGGTGATTTTATGGAAAAAACCGATTCAAGCAACAAAAAACGCCTCAAACCCGAGCTCCACTTCTCCCCCTATTCAGCATATGGCATCCAGAAAGACCTGGAAAACGACCTTCACTCAAAGGCAAAAGTATTTGGTTTGCCCTCGCAGGACCTCATCCTGAATGCGGATGACGTGGTCAACAAGGACAACACCGAGGATCGCGTTGAGGTTTTAGGAAAGAAGTTCGGAATGCGGCCTCAGCAAAAGCACTGAATTATTCATACCTGTATGAAGTTGATTTTATGGCTGGAAAACCTCTTTTCAACCCCAAAGGCATTGCCGCAGCACGGGAGTCAGTTGAACGTTTTGGTTTGAATCGGCCTGAACGCTCCTTGCCCGAGTCAAATCATACTGTAGCTGTTGCGAGAAATACTGGCCTTTCGCCCACGCAGGAAGTGGGAATCACCACGATGTTTGCGCTAAGAAAAAAAGAGGCCGCCAAGCCGCCTGTTGACGTTGGGGATATCAAGGCGATTGCAAAGGCGATGGTCCCGGGCGGTTACCTTGCAGATGCAGTTCTTTCCGCAGTGCATAATTCAGTAAAGCGGGCGGAATATGGCTCGCAAAGGTACGAACCATCCGTCCCAATCGGGCACTCCGCGATGGCCGCAAGAACATTAGCGTCATTTGAGCTTTCCGATGCCGGTGCAGCCAAGCTTAGGAGCGTCCTTGTACAGAGGAAGATGGGTGTTGCCCCCAATCGCGGTGCCAAGGAACTTGCACTGCTTAATCGAGTTAATCAGGCCAAGCTGAAGAACCAAATTCCGGCAAATAAGCGAGCATGATTATTCATACGCGTATGATTGGATTCAACGCAATCCACAAATCAAACGTTCATACAAGTATGTTCAAAATGCCAGGATTGGTTTCTTTCGGGCAGTTCGTGGCACTTAGGCAGGGGTCCGCTGCAGGTACCCTTGAACGTTCATATATGTAAGAAGTCTTGCAGAAAGAGGAAAATAGTAAAATTCATCTGCGTATGAACGTATTGAATTCGATTTCTGCAAGGCAAACTTTCAACTAGGTATGAACGTTACTTGCATCTAGAAAACTCGTTTTCCGCCCAGGAAAGAAGTTCCAAACACGCCTTCGGGTCGTGCCTTGCAACGATTTTTATGCGCCTTTTTGCAGACACAGACTTGCCAAGCTCGGCCATCTTCTGCGCCATCGGCAGTTTCAGCCGGTAGATTTTGGTCCAGTCCGCCATAGCCTTCTTTTCAAGCTTAAGCTCGTACACGAATCCGTCACAGGCAAGGATGTCGTAATCCCACTTGAGCTTGACTCCGGTCTTTGGCGCAATGTTCATCTTCTTCAAAAATTCCGCAAAATGCCGGTCGATTTCGGTGTCCCCCCTGCAAAGCGCAAAACCGCCCTTCTTTGCAAGCACTGCGGCAATCACGGCCTGTTCCTTTGGCGTGATGTAGGAAACCGGCCACATGTTCTGGCAGACTATCACTGACTTTTGCCTGTCCGGCCTGATCTTCTTGGCCTCCTCGAAAATCCAGTAATAGGGAAGCGCCTTCGGGCCGAAAAAGTCGTAGGTTTCGGATTCGCCTTCTTCGAGCTCGCTTGGAAGCCTCTTCTGGCCGACCCAGTAACGCATGTCAAGCTCGCGCGTCTCTTCCTTCTGCATCTCAATCCATTTCTGGCTGATTGCGTACCTGTTTTCGGAGTCCTTCTCAATCACTCCGGCTTTTGCAAGCAAAAGCACTACCTTGCGCACGCCCTGGTAGGTGATTTTTTGCCGGAAGTTCTCCCTCACGTTCTGGAATATCTCAGCAACAGAAAGCGGGTGCCTCTTTGTAAGCACAAGAAAAACAGCCGCCTTGGTGTTTGGCGTCTTGGAATCCGAAAGAAGGGACGGGTCCACTCGCATCAAACCCGTATGATTGAACGCCCGTTGGACGGGAGTTTGCCGTTTTTTGAGTGTATCAAAAGCTGCTCTCCTGGCCCGACGTCAAGGGCTTTCGAAAGGGCCTTGGAGATGCGCACGCCCGGGCCTTCGATTACGTCCTTTCCGGTTGTGCAGTAGACAAGCGCGTTGACTTTTCCTTTCAGCGACTCAAGTACCACCTTTCCCAGGCCGGGGTTTACTATGTGGCCGGGAAGCTGCTGCATCATATGCTCCATTTCCTTTTCCAGGTGCGCCCCGTCCTCATCTTCCCCGCAAGTAGGGTCGGTGCGCTCTATGCCCAGGTTGTACATCTGCTGCGGTGTGAGCCCGACGAGGTGCTTGATGTTTTTGTTGGGTGAGAGTTCGTTTTCGTGGTCAACTGCAACAACAACTGCCGGCAGCTTGCCTGCAAGCGGCAACTCGCTTCTTCCAAGCTCGTGATGCGGGTAAAGCGTGCCTTCCTCCAAGTCGTGCTGTATGGTGCGCTCAAGCCGCCTTTCAAGCCAGTCCCGTGCAAGTTCCTGGTTCAGCGGCTCGCTGTCCCTGAGGCTTGAGCGTTCCAAAATCCTGCGGTCGTAATGGAACCTTCCAAGCTTGTTTATTGCGTCGTAGCGCGTCTCGGGTTCCTCGTGCCTTAGGAGCTTTTGCAGCGTGGATTTTGCAGGAACGCATCTGGGTTGCAGGGTGTTCCTGTTTGCAAACCTGTATCTGGTGCTTTCGGCCAAGTTTCATCAGTGCCCCTATTTTTTCCCGTGATGGAACGAGTGCTTTGAGTAGCGCAGCTCGACTTTCTTCCAGTCTATGTTGGACAAGTATGCTTCGATGTATTTTGCGCGGTCGGGACCGTAGTCGCCGTAGTATGCGTGCTCAAAAACATCAAGAGCAAGCAGCGGGATTGCGCCCCAAACAGCGCCCTGATTATGCGAGTCGCAGAGGTAGTTGTGCAGCCTGCCGTCCGAAGGGTCGAGGCAGAGTATTGCCCAGCCAAGCGAGGATTTTGCAGTAGCAACCATATCCGCTTTCCAGTTTTCAAAGGAGCCGAAGTCATCAACGATTGCCTTTCCTATTGCGGAATTGGCATCAATCGCCCCATCGCCTCCAAGCACATCCCAATAAAGTTCGTGCAAGATTTGCCCGGATGCGTTGAAAGTTTCCTTGCGTTTGAGTTCTCCAAAGTCGCTGTAATTCGCGTTTGCTTTTGTCCTGTCTGCAGCTGCCAATTTTTGCTCGGCTTCATTTCTTTTCGCAACATACCCCGCATAGTGCGTGTCGTGGTGCCTCTTGTCAGTGGCCTCGCTTATCCCCTTCTGCGAGCCGTACGCAAAGGGAAGCGCCTTTACTTTGTGTTCGAATGCCATTGCGGTTTTCGCCCCCAAGCTTTCCTGTAATCAGATTCTTTGGCAGTGTTAAAAACGTGTCACCTTATTTGCCGGCAACCCGCTTGCAGCCTGTTTTTTATTTGCGGCCAACTTGCCTCTATTCGGGTGGTCCTCAATGAGGAAGGGTATGGGTTTAATGTTCCTGGTTTTTGCGTTCGCGTTCGCGCTGCCTTTTGCAGCTGCAACTGACTCCAACACGACCTCGTCGTCAGCAGGCGTGGCCGCGACTTCGACGTACGCAGTCAGCGAGGCCGCCAATTCGTCAGCATCCGGCGGCAGCAGTTCGGGCATTGCAGCCACCACTTCGTCCACCTACTACGCCCTCGCAGGCCAGGACTTCAAGGTAGTGGAATACTCCAACCCCAGCACGGGCTACAACTGGGCCGTGGCTGTTGACAACCCCGGCGTGGTCTCGTACGTTGGCTACACTTCAGTGGACTGCCAGTCCCAGGCAACTTCCGCAGACGGCAGCATCGCCGCAATCGCAGTCGGCGGAGGGTGCAACTATGCGTACCAGTTCAAGGCATTGGCGGTGGGCAAGGCCACGGTCACGATGAAGTACATGCGCTCGTGGGATGCAAGCTCAGTAGCCAAGGTCAAGCAGGTCGTCGTGGTGGTCGCAGCTGCAAACGCAACAAGCAGCGGCTCCAATTCCACGGGAGGCCAGACCTACGAGGAGTACGAGTGCACCCGCAAGGGCGGCTGGTGGAACAAGTGCGCCTCCTCGTGCAACGGCACCAACGGGACTTACTGCGCCCAGGTGTGCGTCGCAAAGTGCGTTTATCCGAACAAGGTCGTTCCCATAGCAGTCAACGCAACTTCGGTGCCTGGTGCTACCGCGGTCCCCGTGCCGACCGCAAGCCTGGTCTCCATCGAGATGCGGCCCGGCTGGAACCTGTTCTCGGTCCCCTCGACTTACGCAGGCCTGTACAAGACCTCGTGCGCAAGGGAACGCGTGTACTACTACAACGCCGCGGCAGGGCAGTACGTGTCCTCAAGCTTCAGCTCCATCAACGGCCCGAAGGCCCACTGGTTCTACTCGGCTGAGAGCTGCTCGGTGGTGTTCTCCCAGAAGGCGGCGTACGCCAACGAGAACTACAACGAGGAGCTCAAGGCAGGCTGGAACATGATGGGTGCGCCAGTAGGAAACAGGGTCAAGGCAGGCAAGTGCGAGAAGGTGCCATCCCCCGACGGGGGCACCACCGAGATGTGCTCAAGCTACCTGGCCTACGAGCCTGTGAAGCTTTCCGACTACAGGGGCAACTGCAACATCACCGTAGCATATTCTTTCGACACCGAGGCAAACGACTGGGTGAAGGCAGATGCGCTTGAGGCCAAGAAGGGCTATTTTGTCAAGGTCCCGGCAGCGTGCAGGATGCACGCGCCCGACGAGACCGCGTCAATACCCGCGCTTCCGGAGTAAAATAAAAAAAAAGAGTTAGCGGGGGAGCAACATCCCCCGACTTTTAATTTTTCCTTTTTTGCAGGCCGTATTTTTGGCTTTCCGGTTTTCCTTTTTCCGGCGCTGATTTTCTTCCTACTGCACGAGCCGGAATATCTTCACGCCGCCGTTTGTGCTCTTGTGGACAAGCTCAAACCCGTCCAGCTTCTCGTAAAAGAACAGCTGCACGTACGGCGCGTCAAACAGCACGCTCTTCTTGGTGCCGTTGCTCAAAGTCGCCAAGTCCGGGTTCAGGTTGAGCATCACCGCGTTCGTGTCGATGAACACTTCCGAAGAGCCCGAGCTTCCGATGTAGGAGTACGACGGGGCCCCGCTTCCCATCTGCAGTATCTTGGGGTCCTTAAGCTGCACCTGGTCGCCTGACGCGCTCTTGAGCACGAACAGGTTGATTGTGCTGTTCTGCCCAAGGCTTGCGCAGTATATCTGGCCTGAAAGCTGCGAGTATATTGCCTGCCGCGGTATCAATCCCGGGCAGGTCATGGCAACGGCAGTTCCGGACTCGTTTGCGGTGTACGCCGGGTACATGAATTCGAAGGCGTGCTCCACTTCCCAGGTGCTCCTCCCGGTGCCCTGCGTCCAGTCGATTGCAGGAGTGACGTTGTAGTCCGCCGAAGCGTTCGGCTCGCGGTAGAGCCCCTCGAACGTCCCTGCAAGGAAGTTCAACGCGCCCCACTTGGAGATGAGCTCCGAGTCAAGCATCAAGTACGTCGAGTTGTGGTACTTCATCACGCGCACAAGCTCCTCCTTCGGGCCGTTTACAAGCGCGCGGGCGACCTCCTGGTTGTACTCGGGGTATGCGTTGCCCGGGTCAGTTGCGGTCTTCTTTCCTGCAATGAACGTGGTCCAGTGGCCGTAGTCCCACCAGGAAAGCACGCGGTCGTTGTCATCAAGGTTGATGCTCATCCATGCCATGGCGTCGCGCCAGTCCTCGCCGATGCGCTGGCCGCAGAGGTTCTGCACCGACGAGCCCGATGAAACGAACGGTATGCCCAGCCCGCTTGTGAACCCGTTGAGCGTCTTGCCCCAGGAAGTGTCGTCGCAGCCAAGCCTTACCGGCGAGCCTGCGGCGTGCGCAAACTGCGCCACCACAAGCACCGCGCCAAGGCCCAGGATGGTCCAGGCAGAATATTTCCTCATCGTCTGTGCGGAGTGGCCGAACGAGTGCGAGAAAATCTCGTTCAGTTCCCACAGGAGGAACAGTATGAACGCAACCGCAATCGGCAGCGCAGTTGCAAGGTGTGCTATGTACTTGAGCTTGTGTATCCCGATGAACGAGATGGGGAAGAAGATGAGAACGAACAGCAGGGGCAGCTTGTTCTTTTTTTCCGCAAACACGTATGTCACAACCGTCGAGACTATCGCAAGGCCCAGGTAGTAGAAGATGTCGTTTTCGCCTATGAACTTGGCCATGCTTGAAAGGCCCAGGGGCTCCGCAACCGCTGCCATCATCGGGTCGAACGTGGAGTTGAATACGAATATGAACGCCACTATGGCCGCCGATGCGAGCGCAATCTTCTTGCGGTTCTTCTTCCAAAGGGTGGCGAACATTATCACGTAGCAAAGCAATGCTGAGAACATCAGGAGGTTCTTGGGCGAGAGCAGGTAGGAAAACACGCCGTACGCGGAAAGGTCCATCGCATCGGTTGCCTGGTTCTCCTCGGCAACGGTCATCATGATTGCGCTGTTGGGGGTTGCGAAGTTGAGGCCGTAGTTGAGGTAGGACACCACCTTGCCTCCGAGGGGAGTGAATGCCATCACTCCTGCGAACGCAACAAAGCCCACTCCGAGGAACACAAGCTTTGCGTTCCCGTCGGAAAGCTCAAGGGCCGAGCGGATCTTTGCAAGGATTTTGTACCTTGCAGCGGCAAAAAGCAGCGCCGCGAATGCGAAAGCCGCGATGAGCAGCTGTATGCCGTTGTATATGCCAAGCGGGGATGCTGCTGAGTAGGTCAGCTGCAGCACGTTTCCTGCAAGCGCGCCAACCACTACCATCGCGTTCACGGCCATCCAACGCCAGTCAAGCTCGCCTGCCCAGAACTCCATGAGCGAGGCAAAGAACAGGTACGCGGTGATGACCATGATGGGCCAGACGAACTGCGACGAGCCTATCAGTATGAGGAAGCTTGAAAGCCCGGCGAGTGCGCCCCAGCGCAGGCTCTTGGTCTTGACTGCGATGATGTACGTTGAGAATATCAGGATGGTTGCAAAAAGCGCAAATGGCTGCTGCTCCGCAACCCCTGCAGCCATCTTGTCTATGAGCTGGGGTGTGAACGCAAACAGGGCGGCTGCGGCAAGCGCAATCCTGCGGTCGGCCTCCTCGCGCACGAGTATGAACCCGAGGAAGCAAAGGAGCGCGCCCAATAGCGGCGGGTAGAGCTGCATGAACGCGGATACAAGTTCCTTGGTGTACGAAGCGCCGGTTATGCCCTGCCATACGAAGTACCATCCTGCGGCCATGTAATGCACAAGAGGCGGCACGCGCTGGAACTTGAGCTGCGGGGAGTACGCGTCGTCGTTGTTAAGCGGGATGTGGCCGTCAGTTGCAACGAACTCGGTCACGTGCGTGTAGTAGTACGGGTCGATTTCGGAGAAGTAAAAGTCAGCCGAGGTCGCGTAGCGCGCGTAGAATCCGAAGATGACCAGGATTACGAGGAGGATGAGTGTCTTGTTTGCGTTGAACGTGCGCTCCCAGAACTCCTGGGTAGCGTACTCCTTCTTCCAGTGCAAGTCAAGCCGGGGGAGCTTCCTTGCCTGGTAATAGTAAAGCAAAAGGCCTATTGCCGATGCGAATATTGAGTTGAACGCCACAACCCCAAAGTTCATGTCCATTCCAAGGAAGACGAACTCAAGAACGCCAAGAAGCGGCGGTATGAACAGCCCGAGTATGATTCCGATGAAGAACTTCTCAAAGCGGCCCATTGCAGTGCGGTAAAGGACCGCCCACGAAAGCAGCATTCCCGGAACGGCTACGGACAGGATTACCGCAAGAGCCGCGATGGTTTCAGCTATCACAAAAAAGACCCCCCTAAAACTATGAATCCCCTATGGGACTCGTTGATTTTCCCGAATTGAATTTCTGCACGCAGGCTATTATAATGATTTATTTTTAGGGGCCGGTGCAGGTTGCATCCCCCGGTCCGCCGTCCCAGTGTTTCATTGCCCGTCAGTTTTCTTTGCCTTGGAAAAAGCCGAAAGGACGAACGCCGCAGACAGGGCCTTTGCGTCCTTTGCCTTGGAAAGCGCCGAGGCAGAGATTGAGACTTCGGCCCCAACCATCTTCTTGTGCGAAAGTATGTGCGAAATCATCCCAACCGCAGCGGCGATGCCCTTGTCGGTTCCCTGCGCAGTGCCTGCAGTCTTACCCTCGGCCTGCGGAAGCCGTGCGGAAACGCAGGGCACCCCGCTTTGCACTATCGCGTCCTCGGAAAGCGACCGGCCGCCGCGCACCACGTTGAGCACGTCAGTTGATAATTTGACCTCGGCCTTTGCAGTGTCGTGCGATGCCAGGATTATACGGTCTACCCGCGACCTGCGGCAGGCGTTTGCAAGTATGAGCGAAGGCCTTAGCGAGCTGTCAAAGTAGTCCGACGCAATCCTTGCCTCGCGGTAGGCCTTCTTGGCCTCCCAGATGCGCACCACCTGCGAAACGCGCGAGAACAGCTTTGTTGCTTTGTCCTCGTCATCAAGCTTGTCCGCAACAATCTTCAGCCCGGCGCCCCGGTACTCCTTGAGCGCCTTGGTGATTTTGTCAAGGACCTCCAGCGCCTCCGAGACTTTTTCCACGAATGCGATCACGTCAAAGTCGTCCTCGGCAAGCCCGGAAACCACTCCCGCGCCCACGTCGCCCTGCGCGCCGATTACCGCTACCCTTTTCTTGCGCCTCTGCGCGCGTTCCCCAGCAGGTATGCCGCGTTCCTCCATCTCCTCGTCAAGCAAAAGCTCGTGGAGGCTTTCGTAGACTACTCCTTCCCGCTGCGCCATGCTGACGCGGCGCTCGATGCGCTCTACAGTGACTGGCCTGCTGGCCCTTCTTGGCATATCTACTCAAAAGGAGCGTCCGGGCCGATAAAAGCGTTTCAGTGGGGCTTTCTCGTTCGGCCTTTGCAGGAGGGTATTAAACCGGTTTTGCCAAAAGGTAATTGCAATGGACAGCAACTTCTCAAAGGTAGGCGCCATAGTAGCGCTTATGCGGCCGCTCAACTGCGTAATGGCCGGGTTCGGCGCGCTTTTGGGCTACTGGCTCTCAATAGGGCATTTTGCCCTGCCTGCGGCAGCGGTCCTGGTTGCAGCAGCCACCTTCCTGATATGCGGGGCGGGCCAGGCAATCAACGACTACTACGATTATGCGGTTGACAGGAAGGCAAAGAAGTCGCGGCCAATTCCAAGCGGACGCCTGTCCGCACGCGAGGCGCAAAGCGTGGCAATCTCGCTTTTCCTGCTTGGGATTGCGGTTGCATTCTACGCAAACCAGGCGGCGTTCTGCGTGGCAATCGCGTTCTCCATCCTGCTGTACGTGTACTCGTCCAAGCTTGCCGGCCTCAAGTACTTCGGCAACGCGGTGGTCGCACTCTCCAACGCGTTCGTGTTCGTGATGGGTGCAAGCATCACCGGCAATTACGCGACTGTGGCAATACTTGCATCGGCGACCTTCTTCATCACGTGGGCGCGCGAAATAGCAAAGGACCTGGAGGACTACGAGGCGGACAAGGGCAAAAAGCACACCCTTCCGATGCTTGTGGGAAAAAAGAACGCGGCAAGCACAGCTGTGCTGTCAACGGCGGTTTCCGTGGCAGTGGGGCTCCTTCCGCTGGTTTTGGGGATTACGCGCTCGCTTTTCTTTGCGCTCGTGCTGTTTGCGTCGATTGCGCTGTTTGGCATCGCTGTTGCAAGCCTGCAGGCAGGCAAGTTCAAAGAATCCTCAAGGTACTACAAGTACGGGATGCTTGCCGCGATGCTTGCGTTCGCAAGCCTGCTTGTGTGCTGATTCCGCCCGGGCGAAGCCGTTTATAATTCCGGCTCGCAAAATTATCCTTACAACCGAAGCGATTACGATGTCCAAAAAATCAGTTGACGCGCTTTTCGACGCGCTTTACGCGCTGACGGATTTGCGCATGGTATTCCGCAAGACCGCGCCCAAGCACGAGCTTTCCAAGGAGGAAAAGCACGAGGCCAAGGCGGCGCTTAATGCCGCAAAAAAAGCAATCGAGGTCATCGAAAAGGACCTTGACCTTTGAGCATTCCACGACCAGGTGAATCTGACCTTATTTCCATCCCCCTTTCCCCGTCAAAACCCGGCTATGTATGCGATGGCCTTGAGACCCGCGCACGCGACGAGCTTTACATAAACATACAGCCCATCCAGGCAGCAGGCCACCTCACCGCCGATGCGATGAAGGCCATGATTTCCTACGGCGACGGGTATTCCGTGTGCGACTTCTGCCTCAAGCCGTTCCGGCTTGACAAGATAAAGAAGCCCAGCCTTGAGGAGTTCCACGTTGACTTGGCAAAGTTCGTGGGGATGGACGTTGCGCGCACAGTCCCCGGAGCCCGACGCGGGTTCCAGGCAGTAGTATCCTCCCTGGTCGGCAAGGGCGACTCCGTGGTGCTGCAGGCAGTTGGGCACTACACGGAGTTCCTCGCAATCGAGCAGGTGGGTGGAATCGCTCACGAGGCTGCGTTCAACGACCGCGGCATAGTCACAGGCGAGGCCGTTGCTCAGGCCATCGAGAATGCAAAGAAAAAGGACGGCAAGCTTCCCAAGCTGGTCATATTCGACCACTACGATTACACCCTCGCAAACGAGCACGACATCTTGGGCGCGGTGAAAGCGGCAAAGGAGTACGACATCCCGGTGCTGTACAATGGCGCCTACACTGTTGGAGTGAAGCCGGTTGACGGCAAGGCCCTTGGCGTGGACTTCGTGGTTGGTTCAGGGCACAAGAGCATGGCAAGCCCCGCGCCAAGCGGGGTTCTTGCAACCACAAACGAGGGCGCGGAGAAAGTGTTCCGCACAACCAAGATTTCAGGCGACGTTTCAGGGCGCAAGTTCGGGGTAAAGGAAGTCGAGATGCTCGGCTGCACCCTGATGGGCGCAAACATAGTTGCGATGATGGCAAGCCTGCCGCACCTGAAGGAACGCGTCAAGTGCTGGGATGCGGAAGTCAAGAACTCCAATTACTTTGTCAAAGAGTTCCTCAGAGTCGACGGCAACAAGATTGTCAGCGAGTGCCCGCGCAAGCACTGCCTGACCAAGGTAGACTGCACCGAAAGCTACGACAAGATTGCACAGAAGCACAAGGACCACGGTTACTTTTTCACCCACGAGCTGGACTCGAGGGGAATCACGGGAATCTTCCCCGGCTCGTCGCGCTCGTTCAAGATGAGCACCTACGGCCTTACTGACTCGCAGGTCAGGTACCTTGCCGAGTCGTTTTTGGACATTGCCAAGAAGCACGGCCTGGAAGTGCATTAGGCACTACGATTGAGAGTTGGATGTTCATGAAACTTGACGTAAAAAAAATCCGCGAGCAGTCCGAAAAGGACTTCGAGAAGGCCTGGATTGACACCGCGGAGCTTCTTCCCAAGAAGGGCGAAATCAGCCTGCGCAAGAAGCGCGGCGAGCCAAGCGTGATGCGCGAGATGGCGCAGAAAATCCGCGAGGCACTGCTTTCGATGGGCTTTGACGAGATGGAGAACCGCCACGTGCTTGACGAGGCGGATGTTTACAAGCAGTACGGGCCCGAATCGCCGGTAATCCTCGACCGGTGCTTCTACCTGGCTGCGCTTCCGCGCCCGGAGCTTGGGATAAGCAAGGAAAAGGAAGGCATAATCCACAAAATCGATGCGAAGTTTTCAGCAGAGAAAAAGGAAAAGCTTGCCGAGATACTTCGCCGCTACAAGTCAGGCGACCTGGAAGGCGACGACTTCGTGGACGCCCTCGTCCAAGGACTCGGGTGGAAGGAGGAGCAGGCAACCGCAGTGATGGACAAGGCGTTCCCCGAACTGCGAAAAATTCGCCCCGTTCCCAACAACATGGTCTTGCGCTCGCACATGACTGCGGTGTGGTTCGAGACCCTTGCAGGGTTGCAGGACAAGCGCGAGCACCCGGTTGCACTATTCTCAATAGGCCCGCGATTCCGCAACGAACAGAAGGAGGACGCAAGCCACCTGCGAGTCCACCACGGCGCGTCCATAGTCATAATGGGCGAGAACGTCACCGCCGAGGCAGGAAACAGGATTGCGGCCAAAGTCTTTGAGAAGCTTGGCTACTCCAAGCCGGAGTTCGAGCTCAAGGCGGCAACTTCCAAATACTATGCGCCAAAGAGCGAGTACGAAGTATACGTCGACTGGAAGGGAAAGCGGCTCGAAGTCGCAGACTCCGGAATGTACTCCCCTGTTGCGCTTGCAAACTACGGCATCAAGTATCCTGTTTACAACATCGGCTTCGGGTTGGAGCGAATGGCGATGATACAGTACGCCTACGGCGACATCCGCGAGCTTGTTTACCCGCAGTTCTTCTCCAAGCTCGAACTTACCGATGCGCAGATTGCCGCATCAATCCGCATTGCAGCGGCGCCCAAGACCGAGGAAGGCAAGAACCTTGCCGACCTGCTCTACCACAAGACGCTGAAGGAAAAGGACAGGGACACGCCCTACACTTTCACGGCGTTCAAGGGCAGGCTCAACAAGAAGCCGATTGTGCTTGACGTGTTCAAGGACGAGGCAGGAAAGAAGCTGCTCGGGCCTGCAGGCCTGAACAAGATTTACGCCTACGACGGCGGCATCGTCGCCTACACCCCAGAAAAGCTTGACCCTGCAGTGCGCGAAAAGGGCGTTGATTCCGGGCTTGACTTTTTGAAGGCAATGTGCGCCTACGTGGCGGCAAGGGCAGAGGACGCAGTAGCAAACGACGAGAAGGAGTTCGAGCACGTATTCGGCATGGCCAAGGCGCCAAGCGACGTCAACATCGCAATACCTGAGCACGTGAACCGCTTCGTGACCTCCAAAAACAGGAAGCTTGACTTCCGCGGCCCGATATTCTTCGGAGTGCGGTTCAGGCTCACGTAATCACTTGCGGGAAAAAACAAGGCGGGCCGGTTTTTTGGCCTTGAACTTGTGCGTGTGCCTCGAAGTCTTTGGCGAGAACAATTTTCCAGTCATTCCGCGCCTGATGACTTCCTCCTTTGTGACTACTTTCCCTTTCTTCCAGCTGCCCACAGCCACGTCCTTCCCGAAGTAGTCGACAAGCATCACCGGCGCCTTTTCTATCTCGAGTTTTTTCAGTATCGCGAGCCTGTGGTGGCCGTCAAGCACGACAAGGGTCTTTTTGTCCACAAGTAGCGGGTAGACTGCGCCCGCCTTGGAAACCTCGGCGTGAATCTTTTTCAGGTTCCTGCTGTCGGTGCGCTCGTGCGGCTTTAGCAGCGAAACCTTGACGTGGGCCTTATTCATTTTTTTCAAACCTATTTCTGAATCCAAAAGGATAAACCTTTTGCCTGCGGCCTGGCTTTTTTCCCAGCTTTCCTTGGGCCCTGCAACGGGGAGGAAAGCAGCGTTCGTTTCCAGGGCTTTTTCCTTTGTCAAAGCCTTCCTGTTCTCGACGAACTTGGCTTTGCTTCGCGTCCGGAGCTTTTCTTGCAGGTGCGAAAACTCGAACTCAAGCTGGCCGCTTGTGACCGGAATCCTTTGTTTGTGTGTTGTCTTTGGAAGCGCCTTTGGCCGGTAGCCTCGCGCCATCATCTCAATTGCGATTTCTTGCAGGAAAGACACTATTGCCCCGTTCGGGTCTCTTGTTTTCTTGAACCGCTCAAGCTGGGGGTGCTTGGAATACGCTCCGGCAAACCCCTTCCTTGCAACCGAGAGCGCGAGGAGCCCCTCGCGCCAGCACGCAAGCAAACCCTGGCGGTCCAAGTACTTTGGGTGAATCGACCACAGCCTCATGGGAAAAGCAGGGACAACAGCGGATAAAACCCTTGGCTGAATGGAATATTGTTATGCAAAACCGGCGCGGGCACTGGAACCCCCTGCAGTCCATCCACTCCCACAGCCACGGGGCCGGGGAAGACGCCAAAGAAAAAAGCAGGCAAAAAATTCTAGTCTTTGGAAACCCGCTTGTTCCTTCAGACTCGCTTGCACTCCGCATCCTTCCAACCTTACGAAAGAAATTCCCGCAAATCGACTTTATCGAACTCGACGGCATAGACGACCTCTACGGGTACGGCCGCAACCTGACGATTCTGGATGTTGCAAAGGGAATCCGCAAGGTCTCCATAGTCGACGACCTGGATGACCTTGAGCTTCCCCGCGTGCTTTCGATGCACGACTTCGACCTTTCGTGGAACCTCAAGATACTGCTCAAGGCTGGGCTGATTGACTCGGTGAGGATAATCGCGATTCCGCAGAAGATGGCAGAAAAGGACGCGGAAGCGCAGGCGGCAGGAAAAATAACCCTGCTGGCCAAATAGTTTCAAGAACGGAAAAAGACGCTGATAGCATATGGAAAAACCCGCAAACAAGTTGTCTCACGAGGAAATCCGCAAGAAGCTGGGCCTCAAAGGCGACCGCGACCCGGCACTATCAGAAGGCCTGCTGAAGAACATGCACCAGCTCATTGGGGACCACAACCTGTCGCACGTAGCGGTGGGCCGCAGCATCGGGCTCAATGAGAAGGAGTCCAACAAGTTCCTTTCCTACCCGCACCTGAAGACGTTCTCAAAGGACAAGCGAGGAACCGTTAGGATGTTCTTTGCGCGCTCAGACGAGGCGAAGGCCGAAGTCAGGAAGCTTTACGAAAAGCACGAGCAGAACCCGAACGCAGTTGCATTCGAACTGGGGCTTGACCTTCTTGCGGTGAACAACTTACTTGGAAAGACAAAGCCAAACCAGCAACCGCCGCAAGATACCGGCCTGCGCGTGCGGTTTTCAGAAACCGGCCCCTCTTTCAAGGCCAAAGACCTGATTTACCCGACAAAACCGAAGAAGAAACAGCCCTCGTTTACTTCTTCCACTTGACCTTCAGGAAGTGAGTTGCACAGCTCATGCACGGGTCGTAGGCGCGAACCAGCTTCTCCATCTCGTGCACAATGTGGTCCTTTTGCTTTCCGGCGTCAACCTGCTGCTGCACCAGTTCAGCCAGGTCCTTTTCTATGCGCACCTGGTTCTGTCCGGTCGGGATTGCAAGGTTGATGTTCTGGACTTTCCCGTCGCGGATGTTCACGTTATAGTAGAGCACCCCGCGCGGAGCTTCTACGACGGCGAAACCAGCGCCGTCCTTTCGTGTGGGTTGAACCGGTGTTTCCGGCTTGAAATCGCAAGACTCGAGAACGTCGATGGACTGGTTGATGGAGTCAATAGTCTCAATGGCTTGGGCAAGATTGTTGTCATAGACGTTCTTGGACGGGAAGCGCGAGAGTTGTTTTGCGCAGTCCTTCTGCGTCTGCCTGTGCAGGAACTTCTTGCCCAAGTTGAGCCGCGGAAGCGAACCCACCATATAGTCCTTTCCTTGGAGCAGGAATGCCGAAGCGGTGGAGTAGTCGCGCCAAATCCTCTGCGCGTACTGGCCGAAGTCCTTTTCCGGAATCTTCAGCCCGTCCGAGGAAACCAGGTCGCCAGAAAGGTAGTCGAAGTTCGGCCCGACCATTCCAACGTCAGTAGTTTCGTGCTCGAACTTCCACTGGCAGTCGTAAAAGACATCGAGGAGTTCAAGGGAGTGTTCCCGCGCGTGCTCCAAGTCGTGGATCATGTTCGGGTATTTAGCCTTGTCCGGGATTTGCGTAAACCCTCCGAGTACCGGCCACGGCGCGTGGATTGAGCGTCCTGCTACCATTTTTGAAAGGTTGTTCCCAGCAGCCTTGATTTCCAAGGCGGTTGCGATTATTTTCTTTTCCTCAATTGAGGTGAAGTCGAACACCGAACCCTTGTCGAACATATCGGGGAGCACGAAGAAGTACAAATGCAGCGGGTGGTCGCGAATCAGGTGCGCCCACATACTAAGCCGGCGCTGCCTCATCGTCTGTTCGGACGGGACGAGGCCAACCGCGTCCTCAATGGACTTGGTGCAGGCGAAGATGTGCGACATCGAGCAAGTGCCGCAAATCCTGGAAACAAGCTGGGCGATTGCCTGCATCGGCCTTCCGCGCACAGCCTGGGTGTAGAACCGCTTGGCTTCGGGAATCTTGAGCTTGGCGTACTCGACCTTTCCTTTGCTGACCTTGACTTCCAAGTCGACGTGGCCTTCGACCTTGCTCAAGCCTTCCAGGCCAAGTTCGAGGTTTTCAGAATCGTGTCCGCCGTGCATCTACAAGTCACCGTACATCTTGATTATCGCAGTCAGCGCCTCTAAGAATTTTGCCTCGTCCATCGGGCAGCCGCCGACTTCCATGTCCACCTTCACAATGTCCTTGAGCGGGTGGACCTTGTCAAGCATGTTGAACTTTTCCTTGATGAACCTGATTTCGTGGATTGTGTTCTCGTCGAAGTTGTTGCGCGAAGCCGAAGGCATCCCCGTGCATGCGCACGAGCCGATTGCAACAAGCGTCTTGCTGAGCTTGCGGATTTTCTTGAGGGTTTCTTCCTGCTCGGAGTTCGCAATCGCTCCTTCCACGAACGCGACGTCCATCTCCTCCCACTTGTTGGCGTTCTGCAGGACCTTGGCGTGGATTATGTCGAACTTTTCCTGCACCATAAAGAAGTGGTCGTTGAGAATCTCGGCAAACAGCACAGTGTTGTCCTCGCAGCAGGAGAACGAGAACCATCCCATCCGGATTTTTCGGGCCATATTCAGGTGGAAGCGACAAAAGGATTTAAACTTACCTTTGCCTGGATGCGGTTGCCCCCGGTTTCCTCAAAAGGGCGCATTGGCGCCGCGGGATGCCCAGATGCCCTTTGGCTAAAAGCATAAGAACGCTTTTTGCCTTCCTATTCTATGCCAATTCCTGCCCGCGGCCAGGGTTCCGCGGAGTACCTTGTGGTCTTGGGCGCAGTCCTTGCGGTATCGCTTGTTGTAGTCCAGGCGATGGGCGGGCTGTCCTCCATAGCGTCGGGGGAAAGCGGGCTTATGAGCCAGCAGTCCAAGTCGTACTGGGCCGGCGCATACCCGTTTGCAATATCCTCGTTCAAGCTCAGCTCGAATGACGTGTCGATTGCGCTTACCAACAGGCTTGACGATTCTGCAAACCTCACATCGCTATTCTTCAACTACTCCGGCACCGGCCTGAGCTTCTGGCCGGTTGGTGGAAGCCCAGGACAGGTCTTTGAGCCAGGGCAAAGCATCACACTTACCAACTCAAGCTTCAGCGTGCCGCAGAACCCCTGCTTTGGCCAGCAGGGCGGCACTTCGTTTGAATTCGACAGCGTCAACTTGGTGTATTCCCAGGGCCCGGCAGCAGGGGTGAACCAGGGCGGCGAGGCGCTCTCAGGCACCTGCGCAAGCACGCCCACGCCAACCCCCTCGCCTTCGCCAAGCCCGCTGCCGCTTGCATACGCCTCGCTTTCAGGCTGGGTCTATAACGCGTACGGAATCGGGGTGCCTGGCGCGGTTGTGAGCCTCAACTCCTCAACGCCCCAGTCCGCCACTGCGAACGCTTCAGGGTACTACTACCTTAACGCGTCCTTTGAGGGCTCGTCAGCAACATACCTTGCAAACGCAAGCGCAGGCACGTCCTACAATTATTCCACTTCGGTTGTCGCGCTTTCGTCCGGCTCTTCGGAAACCCGAGATTTCGTCATATCCTCGTTGCAGGCAATCCAGTTCCTTGTGACTGTCAAGGACGACTCCGGCAACAACGTCGCGCTGTTCTCGCCAACAGGAGACATCATACTCAAGGGCGGGTGCTACTCCGGCGCAAGCTGCGCTTCAGCTCCTTCGGGGCCGTTCGTGATAAGGGACTCGGGCGGTGTTGCGCGCGCCTACATAAACACCTCCGGCAGCCTGTGCATCGAGGACGCAAACTGCAACGGCTACGACGCAAGCTGCGCAAGCACCCCTGAAGAGTCCTTCGTGGTCCAGAACCTCTCAGGCATTAACGTTTCATACATAAGCCCCGCAGGCGCATTGTGCCTGACGGGCCAACTGCGGCAGTACGGCACGCCGTGATTTGCATTCATCAAGTCGCGCCGTTTGGCGCGCAAGTTGGGAATATGTTTTAGGGGTTAGGGGATTCAGATGGCAGGAATAATTGGTAGGATTGGGCTTACGGCAGTCGTTGCCTTGGTCATCGCGTTATTGCCGCTAGTGTCAGCGGGGCTGGTTGTGCAGAACGGCGCGATGAACTCGTCAAGCGACTTTTTCGTCGGCAACGGCTCGTTCTTTGCCAACGCCACTTCGGGGTTTGTGGGCATCGGTTCGGTTGCTCCGGGCAGGCCGCTTCACGTTGTCGCTGCCCAGGATGCGAACATCCGGCTGCAGGACACTTCCGGTTCGCCTGCTGCTTACATTGAGTTCTACAACGACACCAGCCGCTGGGGTTATGTGGGTTTGGGCGGTCACGATGACAAGATGGTGATAGGCACCACTACTGAGAAGAATTTGACTTTCTATACCAACGACAGCACGAAGATGACTCTTACTGCGACTGGCAACTTGGGTGTGGGCATTACTGGGCCGGAAGGCCTGTTGCACGTGGCCGAGCCGGACTTTGCAGACCTTGCCTTGTTTGAAAGAACCGGCGCGACCACCGATGGAGTTTGGGCTGGCGCCAGGATACTCGCCACCAAGACCACCAATATGACTGATGGGTTTGGGACTGCAGTCTCGTTCAACATACGCGATGATGCAGGCGTAATCAACAACATAGGCCTTGTGGGTGCAGTCCGGGACGGGGCGGACAATTTGGGTGCGATTTTCTTCCAAAACTACGGCGGCTCTTCCATGGAAAAGATGCGCATAACCGCGAACGGTTCGGTTGGCATCGGGACTAATGTTCCCGGATACAAGCTTGACGTTGCCGGCACGGTCAACGCCTATGGTTTCACTGTCAACGGCTCCGTCCTCACAGGAGGAAACGGCACAAGCCAGTGGACGACTTCAGGCTCGAACATATATTACAGCGCTGGGAATGTGGGGATTGGCACCGCTTCCCCAAGTTCAATATTGCACGTGAATGGCAGTGCCTCAGCGGCCAATTTTGCAATTAAGGTCGAAAATACTGCTGCGGATGGCTTCAGCACGATTCAGTTCTACGATACCAACGCGGGAATATACCGTAATGGTCCGTCACAATCTTCCTATTTTGGCGCGAGTAGCCTGATGATAGGCACCGTGGCTGCACACAATTTTGGGGTGATAACAAGCAATACTGCCCGTATGGTTGTGACCAGTGCAGGAAACGTGGGCATCGGCACTACTAGCCCGGCTTACAAGCTCGACGTCGCAGGCAACGTGAACGTCGGCAACGGCTACGGGTTCTGCATCAACGGCGCGTGCACGACCACGTTCGGGACCACGAACTACTGGAGTGCGGGAACGGGCGGGATTTACAATTCGGGGAGCGTGGGTGTGGGGACTTCTAGCCCGGGCGCAAAATTGGAAGTGAACGGCGGCACCGCCGACTCAATCACATTAGCCAAGTTTTTCAACGCCGTCGATGCCACCGGCGAGTCCGTGGAGTTGTTGGTGGGAAAATCCGTCGGGTCGGGCCAGTCGGGCAGGATAGCGTACGTTCACGACAGCACAACCGCAGACAATAGGTATGTCGGCATCGGCACCGAGGGCGGCGGGACTCCGTTGGTCGTGACCTATGGAGGCAAGGTCGGCATCGGCACGACGAGTCCGGATGAGAAATTGACAATCATCGCGCCTTCAGGCTCAACTGGCGGCATCAGCATCTACGACGGCTCAGTCTCAGCCTCCAACTATGCTGTGTGGCTGGGTGACGGTTCTAGTGCCGGCAAGCAAGGCGTTTTGCAATTGTTCGATGCGGGGACAAGGACAATCCTCCTGTCCGGCGGCGCAGCCGATTCGTCCTACATAAACACCTCCAAGTTTGGCGTCGGCACGACGAGCCCGATTGACAAGTTGCATGTGGCCGGAACTGCGAGCCCGCGGATAAGCATCACTGACGACGCGACCGGGCATACGGCCAACAACGGGCTTCAGATTGGCCTGACTTCGGGCGACAGCGCGTTCATCTGGATGTATGAGGCGCAGCCCTTGCGTTTTGCGACAAGCGGGACTGAGCGGATGAGGATTTCAAGCGATGGCAACGTCGGCATAGGCGCGGCGAGCCCGGCTGTGAAACTGCACGTGCTTGACGCATCTGCTGCAAATGATGCGGATACCAACACCGTCCGGATTGCGGGTGGTGCGGACGGGACGCTTGGTTCGCTGAACCTCAACGTGTGGTCACATCCGAGCGCGACCGCCGCAAACCGGTATGTTCGGTTGCAGGTCCAAGACAGCCTCAATTATCGGAATTTGAGTTTCCAGACAAGCGGAGGCAACGTGGGCATCGGCACTACTGCGCCGCTGGCGCCGCTGCACGTGCAGGATGTTTCTAGCACCGGCGTGGTGCGCATACAGGGCGCGCCCAATGCGAACGCGGGCGCCGCGCTTGACCTGTATTCCTCAGGCAACAACGCCAACCAGAGGAACTGGCGCCTGCACGCAAACGTCGAGACTGCCGGGGATTTTGAAATCCTGCAGTCAACTTCAACTACCGGGTCTCCGGCCTACGGCTCGGGCGTGGCAAGGTTTTACATAAGCCCGGCTGGCAACGTCGGCATCGGAACCACCACCCCCGTGGCGAAATTATCCATTAGGACAACAGACACCGATGCTGCGACGTATTCCATAGCCGCCAAAACGACCGGAACAAATTATGGCGTCGATGCCGAAGCGGTAGGTTCAGGGGCAACGACGAATGTTGGCGGATATTTTGCAGCCAGTGGCGCGACTAGTAACTACGCGATTATCGTCCCTTCCGGATATGGTAGCGTAGGCATCGGCACAACAACTCCCAGTTACACGCTTACTGTCGCAGGCACCGCGTGGGTGACTTCAGGCGCGTGGTCGGGTTCGGACGGCCGGTGGAAGAGGAACGTGGCAGCGCTTTCGCCTTCGAGTTCGCTTGACAAGATTCTTGCGCTGCGTCCGGTGAACTTCGAATGGAAGGCTGACGAGTATCCGCAGTTGGGCTTCACCAACGGCATTCAGGTGGGCTTCATCGCGCAGGACGTCGAGAAAGTCATCCCCGAATTGGTCACAACGGACGACAAGGGCTACAAGGGAATGTCCTACGAAAAGCTCACCCCGGTGCTCACAGGCGCTGTGCAGGAGCAGCAGTCGCAGATTGAGGGCCTCAAGTCGCAGGTGGGTGCGCTGAAGGAAGGCAATGAGCTGCTCAAGGAGCTTGTATGCGCGGACCACCCGCAGGCAGCAGCCTGCAAGTAGGTCGAATGGTGTTCAGCCCGCCCCAAGGGTTGTTGTTCTGCCCGAGTCTTTCACTTCCTGACTGTTTCCTTCGCCCACCGGTAGACCCGGGCGGCCTGCTTTACCGCCAGTTCCGTCCGGCCCCTCGAAGGCATCTCCGAGCCGTATTCGGCCTTGCTTTTTAGCGACAGGATGTCGCGGATCTGGTGCAGTTTTTCCTCAAAGCCAGGCGGCCTTGCCTTTGCGAGCAGCCGCACGGCCTCGTCGTGGCTTTTGCCCGAGGAGCGTTCGCCAAGAATCCTGACCGCTATCGCATCGCACGAGCTTATCACGCAGTGCACTGCGTTTGAGCAGGCCGCGGCCCAATGGCCACGTTGGGACGCGTCAACCATGCTTGCGTAGAATTCATCCGCCTTCCTTTCATATACCGCGAAATCGGGCTTGTCAACCCTTGCAGTCCTGTCGCTCATTTTCCGGTCACTCCCCGCTGGTAAATCACCGTGCCCTGCGTAAGCGCGTCCATCACGAAGGCTCCCTTCCGCCTAGCCTTGAGTTCCTTGGCCGAATAATAAACTGGCGCAAGCGCGTTTCCGGTCATTTCAAGGAGCTCGTTTGCGGCTTGGCTAGTGCCCCGTTTCACCGCGCTTTCGTCGTCACCTGTCCGATAGGCTATGAGCAGGTCGATGTCGCTGTCGTGGCTTTCGTCCTGCCTTGCCACGCTCCCGAACAGGACGACCAGTTCGAGCCGGCCAAGCCCGACCCTCTTTCCCATCAGGCCGGCAACCGCTTCCGCAAGGGCGTTCCTTGGCCGCGAAAGGCGTGAAAGCTCCCCCGCGAAGACGTGCCTGCTGTTGAACCGCCATACCTCCGCCTTGCCGCTGCGTTCGTGGGCGACTATCGCCTGCTTCTCAAGCTCGTGCAGCGCTTTCCATACCTGGGGCTGGGAAAAGCCCGTTTCCCTGGCCATCTGGCTGCCAGTCCACCTCTTGGAGGGGGACGATGCCAGCGTCATGACGACGCCTGCTTTGACCTTGGACCCGGCCACGCATTGGAGGAAACCGCGGAACTGCATACTATTATAATTAAAGTTATTATATAATAACTTTTCTTATTATGTTCGCTTGTCCGGAAGGCGCCGCGAATGCGGCTTTCATACGCACCCGCTTTTGGGCCTTTCCGTGCAGTGTGCGATTTTTTATAGCTGGCCGTAAAAAGTCAATCAGGGAATTTAGGTTCAAGGAAATTTGCATTCCAAGGGGGTTATTCTCATGGCAGTTGAGATTTCGGAAAGGAAAGGCGTCGCGTTCGCGCTTGCAGCCGCTTTGATCAGCGGCATTGCGGTATTCATAAATTCGGTCGGCGTGTCCGGCCAGGACCCGTTCGCATACACCATACTCAAGAACGCGTTTGCAGGCGTGCTGTTTGCCGCTGCGTTGATTGTTCTCGGGAACTACAAGGGCATCATTTCGCTTTCCCGCAGCCAGCTTGCCAAGCTCTCGCTCATCACGATAGTGGGCGGCAGCGTGCCGTTCCTGATGTTCTTCTACGGCCTGTCAATGCTCGGCGGCCCCGCAGGCTCGTTCCTCTACCGCTTCCTATTTGTCTTTGCCGCGATATTTGCAGGGGTCGCGCTGAAGGAAAGGCTTGACTACAAGTTTGCAGCAGGGGCAGGGCTTGCGATACTCGGCAACTTCATCCTCCTTGGCTCCGGCAACCTCTCGCTTGGCTTGGGCGAGGCGCTCGTGCTTGGCTCGACTGTGCTGTGGGCAGCCGAGTGGACGCTTACGAAGAAGTTCATCGCGGAGGTTCCGGGGTGCGTGATTGCCACAAGCAGGATGCTTGCAGGAGCAGTTGCGATGATTGTGATTTTGGCATGCGTCGGGAAAATCAATTCGCTTTCCGCGATGCTGTCCTTTTCCCCTTCAGCCCTCCTGTGGGGCGCGGCAGTCGGGGCTCTTCTTTTCCTCTACCTTTCTTCGTGGTATTCCGCACTTTCGAGGCTTTCAGTTACAAAGGCAACTGCAACCCTTGCGCTTGCAGGCCCGATTACCACGCTTCTTGGCATTGCGTTCGCAGGCTTTGCAGTCACAACCAGCACCGCATTCGGGATGGTCCTGATTTCTGCTGGCACGCTTTTGATTGCGGGGTACTCCGAGGTGCTTGCGGCAGCTGTTGAGTACGCGCCAAAATCCCTGCGGCTTCTTCTTTCGCCGTCCAAGGCAGCTGCAAGATGGAAGCAATAGGCCGGATGGACGGAATCGGGCTGTGCGCCCGCTTCGGCCTCGCGCCTAATTTGCGCGGCTACTGCGGCGACCCGAAATTTAGGAACCCGTTTTCTAATTACTTGGAGAACCCTTCCAAGGAAAACTCCGCTCGCCTGAGAAAGGAGCTTGGCAAGTTCGGCACGCAGAAAGCTTATCTTGAGACAATAGCAGAAGCCAACGGTATTGACGACATCTACAATTACGACGTTGCGGAAGCCTTCTGGATTGGGAACAAGTTGCTTGATTCAGTCAAGCGCGAAGATGTTGTTGATTTGTTCGAAAAAAAGTGGGTTGGACGAAAATTTGCATCTAAAAAAAGGGCTGACGAAATAGTTTCAAATCTTCCAAAAAAAATCCCGCCGCTGCAGCACACCTTCCACCCCTACGTCGCAGGGTTTGTCTCCCAGAAGGCCCAAAAGAGCGCAAAAAACAAGGACCTGTGCAGGCCAAGCTGGGCGAAGGTGGTTGATTGCGATTTTGGAAATGAAAGAATCGTCGTCAAGCGCAAGCCCGTCGTATATTCGGGCGGAAAATTCGTGTTTGGAAAAGAAAAAACCGAAAGGCTTCCGTTCAAGGTCGGCAAAATCCCGCTTGTGGAAGAGAGCGCAAAAAGCGTCGCGTGCCACTGGGGCGTTGCGGTAATGGGGCTTTCAAAGGACGAAGCGTCCCGCATGGCTTCCTATGCGCGGCGCGTCATTTCTTCGCTGCGGGATTAAGCTTTTTTGCAAGCACCGCAAACCCCTGCACGCCGTTGTGCGCGTGGGCCTCAACGTGGACCAGGCCGCCGTTCATCCTGTCGGTGATGTAGTTTGAGACTGCCCGTTCAATCGCCTGCGCGTGCCCGTCCGCACCGTGGTAGCCAATGGCGCTTTTGAGGCTTTTTTTGTTCCGCTCGTCAGCTGGCATGAAGACGTGCCCGGTTTCCTCGAGGATTTCGGAAACAATCCTTCCGGAAGGGATGTTGGCAAGCGCGGTATGGATTTCCTTTTGTTGTTCTTCCGGCCTGAGGCCAAAGAACGCATCCGGCTTGAGTAGGGGCTTTCGTGCCATTGCCATGGTTATCCCTGAAACCTATTTTTTCATCGGGCTGACGCGGAAGCCCTTCGGGCCTATGGAGATGCTCACGAGGTTGCGGTTGCTGTCAGTCACGTGCTTGGTCACCTGCCGCTCTATTGCCTCGTAGTGGGACGAGACTCCCTGGGCCTTTGCAAGCGCGTCCAGCTTCTCTTTGTTCTCCTTGTCAAGGGCGACGAATATGTAGTCTGCTTCCTTCTGCGCATCCACAAGGCCCGACAGCGAGTTGTATATGTGCGCCAGCTTCTCCTGCTCGGTAAGCCTGTGGAACACTTCCGGCGTGATGTGTGATTTCCTTGAAAGTTCGGTCATCGTAAAATCTACTTGGTGTTCGGGTTGCGTATGGTAAAGCCCGCGCCCTGCACGGTCTCGCGAAAATCAATCACTGAGCCCCTTACTTCCGGTTCGAGCTTTTTGGAGACGATTATGCGTATCCCGCGGCAGTCGAATTCCAGGTCATCCTTTCCTGCAGCCTGTTCGAAGTCCATCTCAAAGCGGCCAGCGGGCCCGCTTTGCGGCTTCAGTATGCGCAGTCCAAAACCCGTCTTTTCATCGGCTTCCATTATCTTTGCAAACTGGAGCCCCGCAGCCTCGGTGATTTTCACCGGCGAATCCGGGCAGGTTTCCTGCATCTTCTTTTCGTCAGCTGCGATTGCCTGGTTGATTTCCTCAACCAGCGCGCCAATCTCGGTCGGCTTCATCCCGTGCGCCTCAGCTCCCTGCCTCAGCGTCTCAAAAGCAGACGCGTGGCAGCCGACGCAGTGCATCCCCCTGGAAAACAGGATGCCGGTTGCAATCGGGTACTTGGAGGCCAGCTCGCCTATTGCGGTGTCCTTGGTCACGTACTGCATTACTTTCGGTTTCTTTCTTGCGTGCACGGGGTTTGCCATACAAATCACTTGCAAAATAGTCTATGCCTCCGCTTGAATAATAACCGGCAAGACGGCCACAGCCCGTGCAAGCACCCCCTGCGTCAACTGCAATTCCCAACGTCACTTGCCGGTCCTGCGAGCTTTTTTTAAGCGCCCTGCAGTTACTAAAACAACCCACATTCAACGGAAATCCCGCGATAAACAAGAGTAGTTACCTATGCTTGCCGAAATCAGGTTCCACGGCCGTGCCGGCCAGGGGATGGTCACCGCTGCCGAGCTTCTGGCAACAGCTGCGGGGATGGAGGGCAAGTACTCGCAGGCCTTTCCCGTGTTCGGCTCCGAAAAGCGCGGCCCACCTGTGATGAGCTTTTGCCGCATCTCCGACTCGCCAATCAAGATTTACGACCAGGTACGCGAGCCGGACATAGTGATTGTGGCAGACCCCAGCGTGCTGTCAAGCGTAAACGTCGCAAGCGGACTGAAGAAGGGCGGCATCATAATCGCAAACTGCAGCTGCACCGCGTCCGACCTCGGGATTGCGGACGCGAAGGCCTATGCGGTTGATGGCACCAAGATTGCGCTTGAGCATTTGAAGCGGCCGATATTCAACACCGTCATGCTTGGCGCGTTCGTAAAAATCACCGGAATGGTCAGGCTGGAGTCAATAGAGACGGCAATACACGCAGAGTTCGGGGAAAAGGACAAGGCGATTGCGGACAAGAACGTCGAGGCAATCCGCGCCTGCTACGAGCTTACGAAGAAAGATTAGGTATGTTTAGACGAGAAAAAAAAGAATTGAAGAATACCCGTTGATTCAAGATGAAATTCGCAGTATCCAAGCCCGGAACAACCGTCGCAATCAAGACCGGCGAGTGGCGGTCGCAAAAGCCAGTCGTCGACCTGACCAAGTGCATCAAGTGCGCCACCTGCCAGAACTACTGTCCCGAAGGCTGTATGGGAACCCCCGGCCAGGCGCCTGACATCGATTACGATTACTGCAAAGGGTGCGGGCTGTGCGCACAGGAGTGCCCGGTAAAGTGCATCAAGATGGAGCAGGAAATAAAGTTGGTTGGAAAGAAGAAAGCGTAGTGCAGGATGGAAAAATAAAACGAAAAAGTGAAACGAACCAATGGCATTAAGGACGATGAACTATTCCGCCGCAATCGCGGAAGCGGCTTCCTACTGCAAAGTCGACGTGGTCGCGTCCTACCCCATCACCCCAAGCACCCCAATCACCCACGAGCTGAACAAGCTCTACGTAAACGGCGCCTTCCCCAAGTTCATCACAGTTGAGGCGGAGTTCTCCGCAATATCAGCATTGCTTGGTGCAAGCGCAGCTGGCGCGCGCACCTTCTCCGCAACCTGCGGCCAGGGCCTGATGCTGATGCACGAAGCGCTCTTCTCAACTTCAGGGATGCGGCTACCGGTTGTGATGGCAGTTGCAAACCGCGCAATAAGCTCGCCGCTCAACATCTGGGCCGACGAGCAGGACTCGATGTGCCAGCGCGACTCGGGCTGGATACAGCTTTACTGCAAGAACGGCCAGGAGGCTGTTGACACCGTAATCCAGGCGTTCAAGATAGCTGAAAAGACGATGCTTCCCGCAATGGTGTGCCTTGACGGGTTCTACCTGACGCACACCGTTGGCCAGGTCGAAGTCCCGGACAAAGACAAGGTCGCCGCGTTCCTTCCGCCTTACAAGAACCCCGTTGTGCTTGACCCGCAAAACCCGCTCACAGTGGGCGCCTACACTATCCCTGCTGACTACCAGGACTTCCGCGAGGACCTGAGTGCGGACCTGGAAGCGTCCCAGGCAACAATCGAGGAAGTAGGCAGGGAGTTCGGGAAAGTTTTCGGCCGCGAGTACGGCCTGGCGGAGTATCACAATTGCAAGGACGCAGACCGCGTAATCCTCACGCTCGGTTCAGCCTACAACACGATTGAAATGGTCGCAGACGCGCTCCGCGCAAGAGGCGAGAAGGTCGGCTGCGTCCACCTGCGCTCGTTCCGGCCGTTCCCGGGCGAGAGCCTGCGCGCAAACCTTGCGGGAAAGCACGTGCTTGTTGTTGAGCGCGACATCTCGCCAGGCGCAGTCCCTCCGGTGTACTCCGAAACCGCGGAAGCGCTTTGCGGGGTCGCACAGAAGGTGTCCTACGTGACCGGGTGCCTTGGAGGCCGCGAGGCAAGGGCTTCCGATTACGAGATGCTGTTTGAAAAGATGAAGCAAGGCCAGCAAATCAAGGGCTGGTTCTGCTCCAAGGAAAAGAAGAAGTGTTTCTGATATGAGTATGCAGTCTGACATGCACTTGTTTGCGCCCGGGCACTCCGGATGCCCCGGATGCGCGCCCAGCCTTGCGCTCCTTACAGTTCTTGATGCCCTTGGAAAGGACATCATAGTAGTCAACGCAACCGGCTGCATGGAAATCAACTCCAGCCAGTACCCCAACAGCGCCTGGAGGGTGCCCTACATACACTCGCTTTTTGAGAACGCCCCTGCAGTCGCATCCGGCATCTCCGCAGCGCTCAGGGCGAAGGGAAACGACCACACGACTGTCGTGGTGATTGCAGGCGACGGCTCAACTTACGACATCGGCTTTGGCGCGCTTTCAGGAATGATGGAGCGAAACGACGACGTCCTTTACATCTGCTACGACAACGAGCTTTACGCAAACACCGGCGTGCAAAAAAGCGGTGCAACTCCTTTCGGCGCCAACACCAACACCACCCAGGTCGGTTCAGCGCACCGCGGCAAGGAAGGCGACCGCAAGGCGCTAATCGAGATTGCGGCAGCGCACGGGATTCCATATGCCGCGCAGTCAAACATCGCGTTCATCCACGACGTGCGCGCAAAGGTCAAGAAGGCCCAAGGCATCCGCGGCGCGCGCATAGTAAACATCTTCGCACCCTGCGCCCTGGGCGCGGGCTTTGACGGCTCGCAAAGCATCAAGGTCGCCCGTCTTGCGGCGCAGACTAGGATGTGCCCGATGTTTGAGGTCGAGCATGGCGAGTACAAGCTCTCGGTCAACGTCGCGCCAGCACAGAAGAAGCCCGTGCTGGAATACCTTTCCTTGCAGAAGCGCTTCAAGCACTTTACTCCCGATGACGTTAAAACCGTCCAGATGAAGGCGGACAAGTACTGGAACCACCTGATGAGGCTGTGCGGACTGCCGACTGACGAGCAGATTGCTGCAGGCGAAAAGAAGCAGTAATCATTTTCTTTTTTTCAACGCGTCCATTGCAACAACAGCCGCGCCAACAGTCCCCGGATGCTCAAGCTTGTGCCTCACTATCGGGGTTCTGTTTGCCGGAGCAAAGCAGTTGCGAAGAATCTCCTTGCGCATTGCCGGAAGCATCTGCGCAAGCGAGTTTGAAAGCGAGCCGCCCACGACGATGATTTCCGGGTCAAGCACGTTGATTGCATTTGCAAGGCCGACTCCCGCTGCGGATGCGGTTGCCTGCACGATTCTTTTTGCCTTCGCGTTTCCTGTTCTTGCATCCTCGAAAACTGCCTTGGCATCCTTTCCTTTCGCCCTTTCTGCGACCGCCCTTCCGGAAGCGTAGCTTTCAAGCTCGCCTACGTTCAGGAACCCCGCAGCGCCGATTTTGTCCGAAATTATGATGTGCCCGACCTCGCCGGCAGAGCCGTGCGCTCCCCTGTAAATCCTGCCGTCGATTGCAATCGCGCTCCCGAATCCGGTTCCCATGATTACGCCAACGACATTGGCCTTGCCTTTCGCAGCACCGTATTCCATCTCGGCAAGCAAGAAGCACTTGGCGTCGTTGTCAATGGCGCAGGGAAGGCCGGTTGCCTTGGAGATGATGCGGGCGAGGGGGACATTTTTCCATCCTGAAAGGTTTGGGACGTCAATTACCGTCTGCTTTTCAAACTCAACCGGTCCGGGCACGCCGATTCCGATGGCTATGGTGTCCTTGTCACGGAGGCCGTTTGCAAGCTCGATGATTTTTTCAATCGCCGCGGTTTTCTGTTTCGGGGTGGCGACCAAAGCCTGCCTCAATATCTTTCCGGAAGAAGAGACTGCGGCTGCGTGGGTCTTGGTTGCGCCTACGTCTATTCCAATATAGTTGGGCGTTCTTGCCATGCAGTTGGTTACTGCAGCCGGGGATAAAAAGCGCGCCAAAAGCCTTCAAGACCATTCACCGGAAAGGCCGTCCTGCAACGGTTAAATGGGCGTTTTTACCTCAATTCTGGACGCGAGGTGGATTTGGAAATGGACGAAGTCACGACGGTAACTCTAAAGCCCCAGCTTGTGCTGGGGACCAAAAAGACAGGAAGCTACAAGGAAATCCCGCAGCTTCTCTGCAAGCTGTTTGAGTATGCGCAGGAAAACAAGCTTGCGTGCACCGGCGCTCCGGTCTTTGTCTGCCACGAAATCACCATCGAACAGGTCTGCGAGGCTGAGAAGAGCAAGTCCGCACAGCTTGAAGTGTGCTTGCCGCTTGCAAAAAAAGTCTCGGGATCAAAGGACATCTCCTGCTACAAGCTTGCCGGCGGGGAGCATGCAAAAATACTTCACAAGGGCCCTTACGAAGAGTGCGGACCCGCATACCAGAAGCTCTACTCGTGGATTGCAGCGCAGGGAAAGAAAGTGGCCGGCCCGGTACGGGAAGTCTATCTCAACGACCCGCGTGAAGTGGCGAAGGAAGAAATCCTGACCGAGATTTACGCGCCGATTGGCTGAGCGGAATCCAATTTTCTTTTTTTTATTTTCTGAACAAGCTGCCGAACAGTCCGGGCTTCTTGGCCGGCGCAGGAGGCTCGCGCGGCTTTGGAACAGCCGCCTCGCCGGTCTCAAGGTCTATCCGCTTTATGCTTTGTATCGCCGAGAGCATCTTTTCGGGGTTTATGCTGATTGTCTTGTGCGGCCTGCCCGCGCCTTGGAGCAACCGCGGCATCGCAACTTCGAACGGCTCGCCGGGCCTCTGCTTGATGTGCGCCTGCGCCACCTGCGCAATGGCATCCACCATTTCAGCAGCGTTGTTTGTCTTCAGGGAAGCGTGCACGGTGTCGCCTGTTGGCGCGTCAAGTATTTTTTTCACAGCCTCGGGATGGACTGCGGCCTGCGAGGGCTTGCGGAGCGATTCGATGAACTCTTCAAGCGGCGCGCTTTCATAAGGCGCCCTGCCTGTTATGAGCACGCTGGTCCTGTTGCCGTGCGTTGCGTTTGCAGTGTCAAAGTGGGCGTCCTTGAGCTTTGCACCCGGCATCGCCGCCTTGTTCAGCTCGTAGTTGCCCGCTTTTTCGTTGAACCTTCCGATTGCGCCAAAGTGGCGGATTATCGCGTCCTTGACGCCTGAGTTGGCCGGGTCGTGCTCGGTGAACAGGACGAAACGCTCGCTGCGGTTTGTCTTCGGGGTGAGCGACTCCGCGTTTATCCGCGTGCCTACGAACAGTTTCCTTCCATCGTATACTATGTGTGCGGGCGAGCGGATCTCGTCCATCTTTCGGGCAATCCCGCCGAGGTGCTGCGGGGCGTTCTCGGTGTAGTGCTCGCCCTCGCTGCCATAAATGTGGAGCCTTGGCAGCTGCCTGGGTGTTTCGGCCATCTGGGTACTCACCAAAAAATCCTATCGCGATTTCATGTCCTGCGAAAGCTCGGAAAGCAAGCCGCGGGCGCTCTCGTTTGCCTGCGCAATCTCCTCAAGCACGTTCCCAAGCTCGGTAAATATTGCCTTGACCTTTGCGGAGTCAGCCTGCGGCTTTTCCTTGCGCATCACCGCAACCTCTATTGCGGCGCAGATTACCGCAAGCCTTGCGTTTGCTGCCTCGGTGCGGAACTTCAGCGCCTCGGCTGCAATGGCAAGCTCGAACCACTTCTTTGCAGTAGCCTGCGAGAAGTACTGGTTTGAAGAGAAGCTTGAGAGTGCATCGCAGAGCTTCTTTGACGCGTCCGTCGCGTCCTTTGCAAGCTCTATTGTCGCGCCGTGCTCCGTTGCAAGGTATGCCGCGGCCTTCTGGCCCGCCTTGTCCTCGACTTCGTCGCACGCCTTCTTTTCATCCGCCATTAAGAAACACCGTTTGTAATTGCCTGCATTTATTTCCGCTTGCAAGATTAATAACCGGCAACGCCCCTACAATATTTCATGGCCAAAGGCAAGCTCCGCAAGTTCGCAGTGATAGGCTACGCGCCGCCCGGGTTCCGCGATTTCCTCAAGTCCAAGGGGCTTGTGCAGGTCACAAAAAACCCCGATGCGGTGATTTCCTACGGCGGCGACGGCACCACCCTGAAGACCGAGCACCTGTATCCGGGGGTTCCGAAAATTTGCGTGCGCGACTGGGACGAGTGCCCCGCGTGCGGCCCGCTTGCAAAGGACGTTGACATACCGCGCAGGAGCGGGGTGCAGCTTTGCGCCGACTGCTTTGAGGAGCTGCTTGGCCGCGTCATCAAAGGCAATTACAGGATTATCGAAGAAATCAAGCTGGTAGCGTCCACCAACGCAGGCGGAAGGAAATTCGAAGCGGAGGCGCTCAACGAGGTGCAGCTGCACAACCTCAACCCGATGCAGGCAGTTCGATTTGACCTCTACCTCAACGGCAGGGCCTTCCAGAAGGACTGCGTCTCGGACGGAGTAATCATAAGCACGCCCTACGGCTCAACGGGATACTATTACTCGGTAAGCGGCGGAAAGACGTTCCATACAGGCATCGGCATCATACAGAACAACCCCAAGTTCGCCCAGAAGCCAACTATAATTACAAAGGATTTGGACAAGTTCGTGCTCCGCGGGGTTGTCACCCGCACCAAGGGCCTCCTTTTTGTCGACAACCTGCCGCGCTTTGCAAAGCTCTCGCAGGGAGACGAGTTTTTCGTGCGCAAGTCAAAGGGAACGGCAAAGTTCATCGTTTGAGTTATTATTGTTTGATGGTCAAAGAACCAACATATTGTTTTTGATTTTTCAAGGTGAAACCGCTTTTATGGTCCTCAACTCCGCGCAGATGCGCGCCCTAATCGAAAAGGAAAAACTGGTCTACGACTACCTGGACTTGGAAAAGCAGCTCCAGCCAGCGTCGTTCGACCTTACTGTTGCAAAAGTCTTCAAGATAGTAAGCAAGGGCGCAGTGGATTTCGACAACTCCCAGCGCGTAATCTCAAAGACCGAGGAACTTCCCTTCGACGCTGACGGCTGGGTGGACTTGGCTCCCGGAATCTACAAGGTGCAGTACGCGGAAGCAGTGAAAATCCCCGCGGATTTGGTCGGCGTGACATTCTGCCGCTCCTCGCTTTCGCGCTGCGGGATTGACCTTTACAATGGCTACTGGGACCCCGGGTACGAGGGACGCGGCGAGTCCGTGCTTATTGTGCACAACACCAATGGTGCAAAAATCAAGAGGCGCGCCAAGGTCGCCCAGATAGCCTTCTTTGAGCTTGGCGAAGCCACCCAGCACCTCTATGCCGGGATGCACCACAAGGAAAACCTTTGAGGGTTGTTTGTCCTTTCAGCTTTTCCTAATCCCGTTCCTTTTTCTTCTTTTTTCCTCCTTTTTTCGGCTTTAATATTTCCAAAACCCTAATAAAGAATAGTTGTTACTATATGGTAGTTACAAATAGGTTTGTTGGCAATGGCTGGCCTCATAGAGTTCCTTGGCAGTGATGTCGCGCTAGTTGCGGCAATCGCGATTGCGGCGTACGCCTACAAGAATATCGACAAGTGCGGCGCGGCAATCATGGACGTATATCCCATCACGCTTGTCTTTGCGGTGCCCTGGATTGGCAAGCTGGCTGCCCTTATTTTCTATCTCGGCGCACTGTATTTCCTGCTCCCGTTCCTTGTGGGCCTCGGGTTCCCCGTAATCTATACGCTGATGATTTGCCTTGCATACATCTACACCAAGGCATTCGAGCTGAAGCTTGAGTACGGCGCGGCATTCTCAATCCTTACTATAATGATAGTGGGCACCGGCATCTGAATGGTGCGGACGGGCTGCCATAAACCGCCAATTCTTCCTCCGTTTGCCCCCAAAACCTGTATTTTACCTTTTTTTTAAAATCGTGATTGCTTTACGCTTCTGCTGGATTGATTTTGGCACATATTCGGCCGAATCCATCGAAAGGCTTTTAATATTGCTATTGCACGATTAGTAGACCGTTAGAAAAAGTCAAAGGACGCGGCAGGGACGCAAGGTCGCTTGATATGGTTCCTTCCTACCCCGTTGACTTGTCTGCAATGCTTCTGGCATTCGGCATACCATACGCGTACTTTCGTTCGAAGGTAGGCGAGAAACTGGTTCCAAAGCCGAAGCTGTTTGCACGTTTCAGCCTGGTAATCGGCGCAATATTGCTGCTGCTTCTGGCGAACTGGCAACTTGCGGCAAACCTCATCGCATGGGCGATTGTAATCGTCGGCCTGCGGGAATTCTGACGCAAAAGGTAGAAAAAAATGTACAAGTGCATGAAGTGCGGGAAGCAATTCGACAACATCGAGTTCATCCGCTGCCCGTACTGCGGAAGCAAAGTCTTCTTCAAGACCACTCCGCCGATTGCGCGCAAGCTCAAGGCAGTTTAATTTCATGCTTTTAAAAAAATATTTTGCTTAGACAGTTGATTCTATATGGGTAAACGCACTTCAAGACGCGGTTCGCAGTCCGTCTGGCACAGGCGCCGCGCAGCCCGCATGGTCCCGCGTGTCGCAGGCTGGGCAAACCACGGTAAGGTACTTCCCGAGGCCCTCCTGGGATACAAAGTCGGAATGACCAGCATACTCTACACTGATGACGCGGACTCGCCCACAAAGGGACAGGACATCGTCGTGCCGGTCACAGTAATCGAAGTGCCCCCGCTTTTTGTCTACTCAATCACCCTTCTTGGCAACACTCCCCTTGGGCTCAAGGTCCTCACCGAGGTCACCTCGGCAACTTCGCCCAAGAACGCAAACCGCACAATCACCCCCTCCAAGAAGTCGGACCTTTCAAAGCTTGACAAGTTCGCCGCACAGGCTGCGGACGTGCGCATCAAGATGATTTCCATCCCCGAAAAGACCGGGCTTGGAAAGAAGACCCCCGAGATATTCGAAGCGCCAATAGGCGGAACTGACGCCAAGGCAAAGATCGAGTACGCAAAGGGAATCCTTGGAAAGGAACTTACGATTTCAGACATCATCTCCGAAGGCGACTACCTTGACGCAATCGCAGTAACCACCGGCAAGGGCTGGCAGGGCGTAGTCAAGCGCTACGGGGTCGCACTCAACACGCACAAGTCAACCAAGGCCCGCAGGCACGGAGGCTCAATCGGCCCCGAGACCCAGGCCAAGGTCATGTACACCATACCGCGCGCAGGCCAGATGGGCTTCCACCGCAGGGTGGACAAGGCAAAGCGCGTGATGATGATTTCACAGGACGCAAAGCAGATCCTCCCAGTTGACGGGTTTGCACACTACGGCCTGGTCAAGTCGCCCTACATACTCATAGACGGCAGCGTCCCCGGCCCGAAGAAGCGCGCAATACTCTTGCGCAAGTCGGTGCTTGCACGCGCCACAAAGAAGCCGGTAATCAAGGAAATCGGCAAGGAGTCAAAGCAGGGATAATTTTCTTACGTGATTACCAATGAAAGCTCAAGTTGTTGCAATTGACGGAAAGAAGGGCGCAGAAGTCGCGCTCCCGGCACAGTTTGCCGAGGCGTACAGGCCCGACCTCATCCGCCGCGCGTTCCACTCCGAGCGCTCGTTCACCTACCAGCCCAAGGGAAACTACCCGATGGCAGGACGCAATTACACTGCTGAATACTACGGAAGACGCCACGCATGGCGCCAGACCATCAACACCGGCCGCTCAAGGCTTCCCCGTGTCAAGATACCCGGCGGACGCAGCGGACGCGTATTGACCGTACCCCACGCAACCCACGGCACCCGTGCGCACCCGCCCAAGGTCCAGAAGATTTTGCGCGAGCGCATCAACATCAAGGAAAAGAACTTCGCAATCCGCTCGGCAATCGCAGCCACCGGGGCCAAGGAACTCGTTGTCAAGCGCGGCCACAAGTTCGTGGACTCCACAGCATTCCCAATCATCATAGACGCATCAATCGAGCAGCTCAAGAAGGCCAAGGAAGCCAAGTCCGCGCTTGTCGCACTGGGCTTTGAGGCCGACATTGAGCGCGCGCACAAGGCGCGCACCATGCGCAGCGGCCGCGCCCGGCTTCGCCGCGGTGGTTACCGCACCCCCAGCTCGGTGCTCATAGTCATCGGGAAGGACTCAGGCATCTGGAAGGCTGCACGCAACCTGCCCGGAGTGGACGTCGTGCCAGTTGAGAAGCTCACAGTCGAGCTGCTCTGCCCGGGCGGTGACGCGGGAAGGCTCACGCTCTGGACCAAGGACGCGGTTGACAAGCTCGGCTCTGAAAAGCTTTACATGTGATTTTAATGAAGATTCTCTACGCACTGACAACGGAAAAGGCCGCAGGCTCGATGGAGTCGACCAACACGCTTACGTTCGTGGTCACAGACGACGCCACCAAGACCGAAATCAAGAAGGAGGCCGAGGCAACGTGGGGCGAGAAGGTCATCTCGGTGAACACGCTCCGCGGCATCAACGGCCGCAAGAAGGCCATTGTCAAGTTCGCAAAGAAGGGCGCTGCATCCTCTATTGCAGGAAAGCTCAAGCTAATCTAGGGTTGAAATAAATGGGCACTCATCTTACAACGCAAAAACGCGGCCGCGGCTCGCCACGGTACCGCACTCCGGGACACCGCTACTACGGCCACGTCGCATACGAGCAGACGCTAGAAGGAATGGGCCAGGTCACCGCGCTCATCCACGACGCAGGACGCCGCTCGCTTGTTGCAGAGCTTCTTTTGGACGACGGCAAGACAACTGTCACCGCAATCGCGCCCGAAGGCATGCGCATAGGAGACAAAGTCAACCTCCGCACCATCAACACTTACACAAAGCCGGAAATCTTCGAGTACAACAACGCAATCGTCACAACCGGCTCCATCCTCCCGCTTTCAATGATTCCCGACGGCACTACCGTGTTCAACATCGAGCTCCGCCCCCTTGACGGCGGAAAGATCGGCCGCACAAGCGGGGCAGGAATCCTGGTAGTCGGACGCGACGAAAACTCAGGGGACGTCAACGTCAAGCTCTCCTCGAAAATCATCAAGGTCATCGACCCGCGCTGCCGCGCAACAATCGGAATATGCGCAGGCGGCGGAAGGACCGAGAAGCCCTTCAAGAAGGCCGGATACAAGTTCTACGCAATGCACGCACGCGGCCAGCTCTGGCCACGCACTCGCGGCGCAGCAATGTCCGCATACGACCACCCCCACGGAGGAAAGTCGATGGGCAAGCCCACGACAATCTCGCGCAACGCGCCGGCAGGCCAGAAGGTGGGGTTGATTGCGGCAAGCAGGACCGGGCGCAAGCGCGGCAAGAAAATCAAGGCCGACGTAGCCAAGAAGTAAATGTTCATATAGGTGAAATGGTTTGGCAAAGAAATTTTTGTACTACGGAAAGACTCCGGAAGAACTGGCAGTCATGCCGCTTGACGCGTTCATCCTTACGCTTCCGTCCAACCAGCGCCGCACATTGAAGCGCAATTCGCCCAAGATCAAGGCGTTCATCGCCCACATCCGCAAGGAGAAGGCCGCAAACAAGATGGTCATCAAGACGCACCTGCGCGAGATGCCGATAATCCCGGACATGCTCGGCATGCGCATAAAGGTTTACAACGGCAAGGAGTACCAGGACCTGGTAGTCACTTCCGAGCTTTTGGGGCACCGCCTCGGCGAGTACGCGCACACCACAAAGATGGTCAAGCACTCCGGCCCAGGTATTGGTGCAACCCGCGGAAGCAAGTCAGTCGACCTCAAGTAGAGAATATGGTGTGACATTCAGATGGGACTTTACAAGTATTCAGTAACAGCGGACAAGGCCAAGGTAGGCCAGGCCCAGGGATACGACCTGGACGTCTCCTACAAGGACCTGTGCAACGTGTGCGCAGCGCTCCGCCACAGGAACGTAGCCAAGGCGCGCACAATCCTTACTGACGCGATTGCGCTCAAGATACCCATACTTTTCAAGAAGTTCAACACCGGCGTGGGCCACCGCTCCCAGCTTGGGGGCCGCAAGGGACGCTTCCCCAAGAAGGAATGCCGCGCCGCACTCGCAATACTCAACAACGCAGTCGCGAACGCGACAAAGAAGGGCCTCGATGAGAAGCTCCTCTGCGTCAAGAACGCCTGCGCATACAAGCAGAACGTGCTCCCGCGCTACCGCAGGACTTGGGTCGGCGGGGCAGCACTGGGATACGGGAAGCAGGCCATCCGCTCCGACTACGTCACCGCGCGCATGGAGATTACTGTTGAAGAGAGGCCCGCATTGCCCGGCAAGGCCAAGAAGAAGGCCGCGGCAAGAAAGGCAGCTCAAAAGCCCGCTGGCGCAAAGCCCGAGGCAAAGGTTGAAAAGAAGGCCGACAAGCACGCGGCCGTTGCACCAGCAGCCGCAAAGGCGGAGAATAAGGGGGCATAGAAATGGGCATTGAAAGAAAGTTCATCAACAAGGCGATTTCCGACCACAAGGTCCGCGCATTCATAAAGAAGGAAATGGACCGCGCAGGCGTATCGCAAGTCATACTCCAGAAGACCCCGATGGCAACCCGCATCATCATCTACGTGCGCAGGCCCGGAGTCGTTGTAGGCAAGAAGGGAAGCTCAATCAAGGACCTGTGCGAAAAGCTCACAGCCCGCTTTGGAGTGGACAACCCCCAGCTTGACGTGATCGAGGTCGAGAACCCCTCGCTTGACGCAATCTTGATGGCAGAAAAAATCGGACGCCAGATAGAGATCCGCGGCAACATCAAGCAGATTATGCGCATGACGCTCAAGGACATCATGGCAGCAGGCGCTGTTGGTGCCGAGATTCGCCTTGCAGGAAAGGTCGTCGGAAAGGGCGGCAAGGCAAAGACCATGAAGATTTACGCAGGCCACCTCAAGAAGTCAGGGGACCCGGTCCACCTGATCCCTGAAGGCCGCTATGTATGCTATTTGAAGGCAGGAACCATCGGAGTGAGCGTAAAAATCGCCTCGCCGAAGGTCAAGTACCCTGACTCATACGACATGAAGGCGCTCAACTTGAAGCTTGCAGTCAAGCCCGTTGCAGAAGAGATTGCAGCGGCAAGCCAGGACGAGGCCCCGGCAACTGCGGACGCAGAGCTTGAAAAGACCATAGACAGCAAGCTCGAGGCTGCAAAGAAGGCTCCGGCCAAGAAGGACGAAAAAGCCCCTGCAAAGAAGGAAAAGAAGGCAGAGGCAAAGTCAGAAGCCAAGCCCGAGGCAAAGAAGGTCGCGTCGAAGAAGGAGAAGAAGCCCGAAGCCAAGGCAGAGGCAAAGTCCGAGGCCAAGCCCGCAGAGGCAAAGCCCGCTGCAGACAAGCCCGCCGAGGCTGCAAAGGAGTAACTTCCCATTTTAGTTTTCGAAGGTATTTTTTATGGCAATCATCACAAAGCGCGAAATCGCAGGAATGGACAAGGAAGCCCTGAAGAAGAAGCTTGCCGAGACCGAGTCCGAGATAGCGCTCAACATGGGCGCAATCAGCAGCTCGGGCAAGCCCAACAACGGCAAGTTCCGCGAGCTCAAGAAGCTGCGCGCATCAATCAAGCTTTCCCTTTCAAAGAAGGGAGAGAAAGTCTAAGCTAATTCTTCAATCATTTCTTTTCGGTTTTTTCAGGGTTTAGCGGCGCTTAGACGTAGTCCCTTTCTTGCGTTTAGCTTTCTTTTTCATTTTATTCTGAATTTTGAATTTTTTTTATCTATTTTGTTTATCTAGTCCGCATTCACTTATTGCCCTGGCGTCTCAACCCGTTTTCTCGCGTCTTCCCTTGCCAGCCAAGCCCCACTCGACGTCTTTTTTCAACTGGCCTTCCTTCTGTCCGGTTTGCAACGTGGTGTATTGGCCGAGCAGTTGCGCTGCCACGAACCCCGAAAACGGCTTTTGGTTCCCCTTGTCCGATGCCTCGATGGCCTTGTAGTATTCTTCCTTGTTGCTGGCCTCTATGATTGCCGGAGGGAAGCCGTTTCGCAGGAGCACCCAGTTCATCAGAAGCCTTGCAGTGCGGCCGTTTCCGTCCGAGAACGGGTGGATTTGCACGAGGTGGTTGTGCAGCCACGCGGCGAGTTCGACCGGGTGAAGGGTGCGCTTCTGCTTTTTGTATTGGCCGAACAGGCCGCCCATCAATTCGGGGACCCTGCTTGCAAGGGGCGGTTTCCATTCGGAGCCGGTTATCCCGACTTCGCTGTCGCGGTAGCCGCCCTGCGTCCTGCAGGCCGTGTTCTTGGTGATTTCGTATTGTGCCTTTGTAACGAAGCCCCTGTTGACTTGCCCCTTGTAGCCCTTTACGAATTCCCACGCGTCCCTGCCGTTCAGGACCTCGATCACGTCATCCGTCCGGACGCCCTGCGGGGCGATGCCTTCGGAAAGAATCAGCGCAGTCTGGCGCAAAGTAAGCGGGTTGCCCTCTATGGCATTCGTGTTGTAGGTGTAGCGCACAAGAAAGTCGTTCGGCACCCGGTCTTTGGGTATGCCGCGGAACGCGGCCGAAGACGCGCGCAGGTCCTCAAGCCGGTCCTGCGCCTCCTGCGAAAGCCAGTTCGCAGTGTATGGTTTTGGCGTCTTTTTTTCAAGCTCGCGGAAGAACCCCTGCAATTTGTCGTGGCCTGGCACTTTCCTTCCAAGAAACACTCTTGCCTTGCTGACTTTCGAGGATGAGACGCGTACGCTCTTTACCAGGTAAAAGTAGTCGTGCCCGCCATGCCTTTGCTTTTCGATGAACGCCATATTATGGCTACTTTTTCAAAGTATTTAATTATTGTGGTCATAATGTCTACAAATTAATTATCTTATAAAAATGTAGCCATATACTTTTCTCGCTGGTTCTTTCTTTTTTCTTTCGTAAATGCCCGTCCGGGCTTTCAGCAGAACCGCACTTTGCGCCTGTATTATAAGGGTTTATCGCTACTATTATCAAACGCCGAAAAAGGCGGAAAATCATTAGGAGTGTTAAGCAAGAATGTCTGATATCTGTTCCAAATGCGGCCTTCCAAAGGACATCTGCGCGTGCAGGACCCTTGAGAAGGAGACCACAAAGCAGTTGCGCGTGTTCGCAACAAAGAAGCGCTTCAACAAGCTCGTGACAATCGTCGAGGGCCTTGAGGACGACGAACTCAACAAAGTCGGCAAGGAGCTCAAGAACCGCCTGGCATGCGGCGGGACGGCAAAGGACGGACGCATCATATTGCAGGGCAACCACCTGGACAAGGCGGTCGATTACCTCGTGACTTTGGGGTATCCCAGGGAAGCAATTAAAAACCTTGGTTTGCAATAAGTACTTCCGCATTTTTTTGCAACTGCATGAACTGCTATTGCAACATATGCAAGATTTGATATTGATGGACGCAAAGACGTCCGCACCCTTTCGCCGAAGCCGAAAGCAGGAATTCCAGTTCCTCTGTGAAGAGCTCATAGGGCTTTTTACCAAGGTTCTGGATTCGCCCTGCAAAGGTCTCATCGGCTTGGAGGGAAAAGTGGTCGACGAGACGAAGGATATCTTCGTAATTCGGACCGCCAAGGGCGACAAACTAGTCCCAAAGCAGGGCTCGGTCTTTCTATTTGAAGGCCATCCCGAAGCACCGATAAAGGGAGACTGGGTAAGTTTTCGTCCCGAGGACCGCACCAAGAAGGTCGCAGACCTCTTGCGAAGGAACCGGCTAAGATGAATTGAAGGAAAAAGTTGAGCTTATGGAAAACAAATCCACAGACAAGAACGCGAAGGTCATCTCGACCCGCGGAATGATATTCCAAGGCACCGTGGTCAGCCGCAAGGCGGACAAGACCGCGGTCGTCTCAATCGACTACCTGCGCAAGGTGCCCAAGTTCGAGAGGGTGGAGAAGCGCAGGACCAAGCTCCACGTCCACGTGCCTGACGGCATGGAAGTCAAGGAAGGGGACAAAGTCAAGTTCGTGGAGTGCCGCAAAATCTCCAAGACAAAGAGCCACGTCGTCACCGGCGTGCTCAAGGATTAATTTTCATTCGTGATTTACAATGCAGGGACTCACCGCACGCATTCCAAAGTCGCTCACAATCGGAAGCCGTTTGACTTGCGATGACAACTCCGGCGCAAAGATTGTCGAGATCATCGGGGTAATCGGCTGCCACGGAAGGCTCCGCCGCTACCCGTCAGCAGGCATCGGCGACATCGTAATCGTGTCCGTCAAGAAGGGCAAGCCCGAGATGGTCAAGAAGAAGGAACGTGCAGTCATCACCCGCCAGAAGTTCGCATTCAGGCGCGGAAAGGAGCGCGTAAAGTTCGAGGACAACGCCTGCGTCATCATCGACGACGCGGGCCTGCCCAAGGGGACCGAGATCAAGGGTGCGGTTGCACGCGAAATCGCCGAGCGCTTCCCCAAAGTCGTCCCATTGTCCTCGGCAGTGATTTGATTTTTACAAGTGATTTTTCATGAAGTTCTCAAGGTCCGTCTCAAAGCAGCCGCGAAAGAAGAGGAAGGAGCGCTACCAGGCTCCGCTCCACAAGGCGCGCGCGTTCCTCCACTGCAACGTTGCAAAGGAGCTCCGCAAGAAGGTCGGCTCAAAGACCGCGCTCGTGCGCCGTGGCGACACCGTCAAGGTGATGCGCGGCACTTTCAAGAAGAAGACCGGCAAGGTCTCCGAAGTTGACTACAAGACGCTCAAGGTATTCGTAGAGGGGATGACCGTCCAGGGACGCAAGAGCAAGAAGCGCTCGTTCGTGCCCTTCGACTCGTCAAACCTCCAGATAATCGAGAAGTACTCCGGCAAGGAGGAAAAGCAGGCGGCAAAGCCCGTTGCTGCTGCCCCCAGAAAGGAGGAGAAGAAGGCAGAGGAAACTGCAGCAGCGCCAGTTGCAAAGGCAACCGCGCAAACAGCGTAATTAGAGGTAAAAAACACTTATGGCAAGCCACGGAATGAATAGGCACATGAAGCGCCTGGCAAGGCCCAAGGCCATGCCAATCTCTCCCAAGAAGTACACTTACCTGAGGAAGGCCTCGGCAGGTGCGCACCCCAAGGACCAGTCACTCCCGATTACAACTTACCTTGTCGAAATCCTCCAAGTCGCAACAAACGCTCGCGAGGCAACCAAGCTTCTGCGCGGCGGAGTCGTATTCGTGGACGGCAAGGCAGTCCGAGACCCGTCATTCCCCATAGGCCTTATGGACGTAATCTCAATCCCCCTTGTGGAAAAGCACATCCGGGTCACAATCAACAAAGGAAAGCTCGCATTCACTCCCGTTTCAAAGGACCTGGTCTCGCAGAAGCTCTGCAGGATCGCCTCAAAGAAGCAACTTGCAAAGGGCAAGTTCCAGCTGGGGCTCCACGACGGCCGCAACATAGTTGTTGAGGACGGCAAGAAGTACGCAACCGGCGGAACGCTCAAGATTGCGGTCCCAAGCCAGAAGATAGAGGACTACCTTGCGCTCAAGAAGGGCGCAACCTGCCTCGTGGACAAGGGAGTTCACGCAGGAACAGTCGCGGTCTTGGAGGAGCTCATCGAGCGCGAGGCAAGCAGGGCGACTGACGCCAAGCTCAAGACTTCCGACGGCAAGGTCTTCACTACCCGCAAGGACTACCTGTTCGTGGTCAATGGCGGGTTCCAGTAGGTTTTACTTACAAGATTGATGTTTTATGGCAAGCGAAATCATCCGCATCGACAAAGTCACGCTCAACTGCGGCGTAGGCGCACCGGGCCAGGAGCTCGAGAACGCCCGCGTCCTGCTCGAGCGCATCTCGGGCCACAAGGCAGTTTACACGCAGGCCAAGACTCGCAACCCGACCTTCAAGATAAGGAAGGGCGACAACATCGGCTGCAAGGTCACGCTTCGCGGAAAGGAGTCCTCAGAGCTTCTCAAGAAGGCTTTGGAGGTTCCCGACCACCAGATTTCCGAAAGGAGCTTCGACGACAACGGCAACGTTGCGTTCGGGATCAAGGAGTACATTGACTTCCCAGGAATCAAGTACGACCCCAAAATCGGGATGATGGGCTTTGACGTGTGCATCACGCTCGTGAAGGCCGGTGTGCGCGTGCAGCGGCGAAAAATCCAGCCCAAGAAGCTCCCGCGCAAGCAGCGCGTAGGCAAGAAGGAGGCGCAGGAGTACCTGGTGAAGAACTTCAGCGTCAAGCTAATCTCCGCTTCCACAGAGGAAGGGGCATAAGTTACATTCATTATTAGGTGAACAACCTTTGCAGAAGGACGAAAGCAAGTACAAAATGCGCGGCAACCGCCGCTGCTGGAGATGCGGGAATGTCCGCGGACTCATACGCAAGTACGGCCTGTTTTGTTGCAGGAAGTGCTTCCGCGAGACTGCGGTAGACCTGGGCTTCAAGAAGTACGGCTAAACTGGTGTGAATATTCATGGCTGACAATCTCGCAAACGCGCTCAACGCGGTGAAGGTATCGGAAGGCAAGGGCAAGCACGAAATAGTAGTGCCGGCATCCAAGCTCATCCGCGAAGTCCTTTCCATCCTGCAGCGCGAAGGCTACATAGGCGACTTCGAGTTCCGCGAGGACGGAAAGAGCGGAACAATCCGCGTGGGCCTCGTAGGCAAGGTCAACAACTGTGGCATCGTCTCGCCGCGCTTTTCCGCAAAACAGGACGAGTGGGAGAAGTGGGAGCAGCGCTACCTTCCGGCACGCAACGTCGGCATGCTCATCATCAGCACCTCCAAGGGGCTCTTGACGAACGTGCAGGCCCGGCAGCAGGGAGTGGGCGGAAGGCTCCTGGCATTCGTGTATTAGATTATTGTGGTTTTTATGGAAATCCCATCCGGCATAACTGTCGCAACGGCAAAGAACAAGGTCACTGTAAGCAAGGGCGCCGAAGTGCTCGAGCACTACTACGACTCGAACGTTGTCAAAGTCACAGTTGAGGCAGGAAACGTCACATTCGCGCCAATCGGCAAGATGGGCCGCAAGGTCAAGTCAGCTGTGTGCTCAGCAGAGGCGCACGTGCGCAACATGGTCAAGGGCCTCGGCACGCCCTATTCCAAGAAGCTTTCGCTTGTATACGCGCACTTCCCGGTGACTGTCGAAGTCAAGGGACAGGACGTAATCATCAAGAACTTCCTTGGCGAGAAGCTTGCACGCAAGGCAAAGATTGCAGGAAAGACCAAGGTCAAAGTCGCAGGCCAGGACATAACCGTCGAAGGCCCGAGCAAGGACGACGTCGGCCAGACTGCAAACAACATAGCAAAGGCAACGCGCATCACCAACAAAGACATCCGCGTCTTCCAGGACGGGATTTATTACGCTTAGGTAAATGCAAGAATATCTGTGATTTTTATGGCAGCAATCCACCCAAAGTTCGTCAGGCAGAACCGCTCCGTAGACAAGAGAGTAGGAGAGGCTTGGCGCAAGCCGCGCGGCATTGACAACAAGCAGCGCGTGATGCTCAAGTGGTGCGGCGCGCTGCCGTGCATCGGCTACCGCTCGCCCAAGGACACCCGCGGGATGCGCAACGGCAAGATGCTCAAGGTAGTTCACAACGAGGCCGAACTCGCGGCATGCGACGCAAAGGCAGATGGCATTTACTTTGCCGCAACAGTCGGCAAGAAGAAGCGCGCAGTATTGCTTGCAAAGGCGACTGCAATGGGAATCCGCGTGTACAACTCCGGAATTCCGCGCAAAAACCCGGCAGGAAAGAAGGATGCGAAGGCAGGTGCAAAGTCTGCTGAAGCGACAAAGTCCGCAGCAGCTGCAACCGCAACTGCGCCGCAGGTTCCGAAGGCCAAATAGATGATGATTTCAACGGTGCTTTGATTTATGTCAATAGAAACAACGAAGAGAGTCGTTTCACGCTTCGCAAAGGTCGGCGAGAGCCGCATTGCAATCCGCGACTACAAGGCCGCGACCGAGGCGCTAACCGCCGACGACATGCGCGAGCTTGTCAAGTCCGGCGCAATCGAAATCCGGCCCGCAAAGGGGGTCGGACGCGCCAAGGCACGCGCAAAGCAGGCCAACAAGGAGGCAGGCAGGCGCCGCGGAAGCGGAAGCCGCAAGGGAAGCCAGTTTGCAAAGACAACCCGCAAGGACCGCTGGGTCCGCAAGGTGCGCGCACAGCGCAAGGTGCTTTCAAACCTCAAGGCAAGGCTTGCGGACGGGGCCTACCGCGAGCTCTACTCGCAGGTCAAGGGCGGCATGTTCCGCGACAAGAAGCACCTGCTCTCGCACGCAGTTGCAAAGGGATACTTGAAATAATTATTAGGTGTTTTGATTTTGACTAAGGCAAAGGGACCAAATTTCCTGGTACACTTCCGCAGGCGCCGCGCAGGCCGCACTGACTACCAGCGCAGGCTCGGGCTGCTCAAGTCGGGGATTCCGCGCATGGTTGTCCGCAAGACCAACCGCTACGTAGTGGTTCACGTCACCAAGTCGTCCGAAAAGGGCGATGTCACTGTTGCGCACGCAACCTCGCAGGCGCTCAAGGAATACGGCTTTGCAGGAAAGTGCAACGCGCCTTCCGCATACCTTACCGGCATGCTCGTGGCGAAGATGGCGAAGGCTGCGGGAATTTCACAAGTCATACTTGACATCGGGTTGCACACCTCGACGCAGGGAAGCATACTCTTCTGCGCGCAGAAGGGCGCAATTGACGCCGGCCTGGAATCCTCGCTCAACGAGGACAAGCTCCCGGACGAAAAGCGCATCTCAGGCTCACACTTGAAGAACGCGGCCGACTTTGCGAAGGCAAAGGAAGCCATCCTAAAGGCGGACGTAACCGCAAAGCCCAAAGGGGCCAAGAAGGTTGACAAGAAATGAGATTCCAGAACAGACGCAACGGGCCGCGCGAAGAGCGTGTCATCGACCTTTCAGGTTGGACTCCCAAGACCGCATTGGGCCGCAAGGTCAAGTCGGGCGAGATCACTTCGATTGACCAGATACTTGAGAAAGGGCAAAAGATCCTTGAGCCCGAAATCGTCACCATGCTCCTTCCTGATTTGAAGGAAGAGGTACTCGCACTTCGCAGCACCCAGCGCATGACCGCATCGGGCCGCAAGCAGAAGATGGAGGCGTTCGTCGCACTTGGAAACAAGCGCGGATACATAGCGCTCGGAGTTGGAAAGGCAGTCGAGGCACGCGACGCAATCGCAGAGGGCATCTCGGACGCCAAGAAGCGCGTCATCAAGGTGCGCCTCGGGTGCGGCTCGTGGGAGTGCGGATGCGGGACTGGCCACTCGGTGCCCCGCGAGGTCATCGGCAAGAACTCCAGCACGCAGATTACAATCAAGCCCGCACCACGCGGCGTCGGTCTCGTGGCGGGCGAAGTCGCAAAGAAGGTGCTCACGCTCGCAGGGGTGTCCGACGCATGGACCTTTGCAAAGGGACGCACGCGCAACGTGCTCAACATGGTGCTCGCGACAATCGACGCGCTTGACTCGCTCAACTCGCTCAAGGCGGGCAAGGGCGGAAGCATCTACGACGACATCGCAGCAGAGGTCGCAAAGATGCCTGCCGAAGAGAAAGTCGAGCTCGCAGAGCCGGCTGCCCCAGAGGCAGAGTCTGCTTAACTTTAGGATTTGTGATTTTAATGGACAAGAAACAACCGAAATCAGCCGCACACGCGGCAGCCCACAAGGCAAAGCCCGTTGACGGCGGCAGCATCATAGTGGTGCGCATCCGCGGAATGAGGACAACTCCCCGCACCATAGAGCACACAATGCTTCTGATGAACCTCTCCCGCAAGTTCCACTGCGCAATCCTTCCCAACGACGCAATAAGCCGCGGGATGATTGAGAACGCAAAGGACTTCATCACCTTCGGCCCCGCAAACGCCAAGGCAGTTGAGGCGCTCTTTTCAAAGCGCGGCCGCACAGCGGACGGCAAGGCACTCACTGACGATTACCTCAAGGCAAGCAAGTCCGGATTCGCTTCAATAAAGGAGCTCTCCGCGGCAGTGCTTGCAGGGACCACCAGGCTCTCGCGCGTCAAGGCAGTCAAGGCGATATTCCGCCTCAGCCCGCCGCGCAAGGGATTCGGCTCAATCAAGGGAGTGTTCCCCGACGGCGCGCTTGGAGTGCGCAACGAAAAGGAAATGGAAGCGCTCATAGCATCAATGATTTAAGTGATACTTTATGGCAAGGCGAATCAAGAGCAAGAAGCGCAAGTACCTCGGCAACCGCTCGTACGGTCGCGGCAACACCAAGAACGGCCGCGGCAAGGGCACCCGCGGAGGAGTCGGGCGCGCAGGCTACCACAAGCACCGCTGGCTCAAGACAATCAAGGAAGGCCTCCACAAGTCCCGCAGACACGGTTTTGTGAACCGCAACTCCGAGTCCGTGCTCACCACTGAGATTACGATTGCACAGCTGCAGAGGAACGTCGAGGCGGGGCTTTACAAGAAGTCCGCTGACGGAAAGTACGAAGTCACCCTCCCGGTCCGCGAAAAGGTCCTCAGCCAGGGAAAGCTCACTGCTGCGCTCAAGATAAGCGCGGGCGCGTTCTCAGCTGCTGCCAAGGAAAAGATAACCAAGGCAGGCGGCCAGGTCCTCGAGTCGGCCTGAATTTCTTTCTTCTTTTTTTCAGCGCAAAGCGCAAACCGCGCTTTGTTGCGTCATCTTTAAATGCACTGGCGCAATAGTTTACTATCCTCCGAAAGCAGATATTTCGGAGTGCCTTTTTTGTCGTTTCACAGAGGGTGTTTTGGGACGTGTTGGGAATTTTCAAGCCGATAATCGACGTTTTGCCTGAAGTCGGTGCGCCAGCGCACCCGCCGTCGCTGCAAAAGAAGCTCTACTGGACGCTTGCGGGCCTGCTCATATTCTTCATACTCGGGCAGATCTACCCCATCGGCGTAAACGCCATGAGCACGCAGATACAGTCCTTCCAGCAGCTCGAGATCCTGCTTGGAAGCAAGATGGGCTCGCTCATCACCTCCGGTATCGGCCCCATAGTGCTCGCGTCAATCTTCCTCCAGCTTGCGGTTGGAGCAAAAATCATCAACCTCGACCTTTCAAACCCCGAGAACAAGAAGCTCTTCCAGGGGTTCCAGAAGCTCCTCGCAATAGGCCTGAGCTTCCTTGAGGCAATAATCTACGTCTGGTCCGGATACATCCCGGTCAACTCGACTGCGCCGCTTTTCGGGAGCATGTTCGCCACCATGGCAATCGTCGCGTTCCAGCTCGCGCTCGGCTCCATCATACTCCTTTACCTTGACGAGGTGCTGCAAAAGTACGGCATCGGCTCGGGAATCAGCCTCTTCATCGCAGCAGGAGTCGCCCAGGCGCTCTTCCTCGGCGCGTTCAGCTTCATCTCCGCAAGCGGAGGCGACATGGCCTCGGGCCTGGTGTTCCAGGCAATACAGTACGTGTCAACAGGCAACGTGCCGAGCGCATTCTGGGCCCTGCTCCCGCTGGTGTTCACGGTAATAGTGTTCCTTGTGGTGGTATACGCCGAGGGGATGCGTATCGAGCTGCCGCTCTCATATGGCCGTGCCAGGGGCCTTGGCGCGCGCTACCCCCTCAAGTTCCTCTACGTAAGCAACATCCCGGTCATCCTGGCCTCTGCTGTCCTTTTGAACGTCCAGCTTATGGGAATGTTCCTTGCGCACGCCGGCATGCCTATACTCGGTAACTATGGCTCAGGCTCGTCGCCAATCGACGGCATCGCATATTACCTGACTCCCCTGCAGTCGCCGCTGTTCACTCCGGGCGGCTACCAAGGGTACCTAGGCACAATACTCACCAGCGAGGGCATACTGCACATCTTCGCATACGGCTTTGCGCTTGTCTCGCTCTCCGTCCTGTTCGGGTGGTTCTGGGTGGAAAGCACCGGAATGGGCGCACGCCAGGTGGCTGGCCAGCTTGGCCGCGCAGGGCTTCTGATTCCGGGATTCCGTCAGGACCCGCGGGTTACTGAGAAGATACTTGAGCGCTACATCCCGGTAATCACCATACTGGGGGCCGGGTTCGTCGGCTTGCTTGCGTGGTTTGCAGACATCACCGGCGCGCTCGGGACCGGGACCGGAATCCTCCTCACTGTCGGCATCCTCTACCGCTTCTACGAGGACCTTGCAAAGCAGCAGGTCTTCGAGCAGTACCCGATGCTTGACAAGATACTGAAGTAATTTACGACGGTGCAATTTCCCTTTGGTCTTTACCGAACCCTGGATTGAAATCCTCATCGTAGGCGCGCTGTTTTCGCTGCTCAACACCTACCTTACGCGCGCAATGGGCATACGCAAGCGGATGAACGAGATCCAGGAGGAGTTCAAGGCTTACCAGGAAAAGTACACTGCCGCAATCAAGGCAAAGGACGACAAGAAAGTCGAGGCCATGGCGTCCGAGACCAAGCGCACCAACGACATGATGATGGAGATGATGCTCATGCCGTGGAAGACCATGATATTCGCCCTCCCGCTGTTCTTTGTCTTCACAGGCGACCCGTGGTTCACCCACTACGCAGGACTCATCCCAACGGCGTACCCGACTTTCGCAACTGTGCTCCCGTTTGACATACACACCGAAGCGGTGTACTCGCTCAACATCCTCCACTCGGCCACCTACGGCGCGCGCGGCTTCTTCATAGTCTGCCTCATATTCGCAGGGTTCATAGTCTCGATGGTCGAGCAGAACTACGACAAGAAGAAATTGGCCAAAAAGAAGGCGCAATGAGGCAGGCGGGCCGGAAAGCCGCCAACCATTGGTATTGAAATAATTTGTTGCGCGTAATTATTACTCTCAATTTCCGCCAAGTTTTGGCAAAATCGAAGAAATCGCATTTATCGGAGGTTATTACAAATGCCCGCTCGTAGGAACAGGAACGCGACATTCCGCCACCGCGCATCGCCAGGTGGAAAGCCGTCGCGCAAGAAGAAGTCGGACAAGCCGTCCAAGGCACGCTGCGCGCTCTGCGCCAAGGTGCTTTCAGGAGTGCCGTGCAGGTGCCCTGCACAGCTTAACAAGCTTGCAAAGACCGAAAAACGCCCGGAGAGGCCGTTTGGCGGCGTGCTCTGCGCTACTTGCGTCTCGCAGGTCATCCGCGACAAGGTCCGCCTCCAGCAGGGGCTCATATCCAAGGAGGACGTAGACTTCCGCAGGCTCAAGTTCATAACCAGCCTCAAAAAGACCGCTCAGTAAGGCGTTTTGCGTGCAGCCAAGGATAGCGATATCGGGAAAGAGCGGGTGCGGCGCAACAACCGCAACCAGGCTAGTCTCCGCTGCCCTCGGCATCCCCGCATACAACTTCACCATGCGCGACCTTGCTTCCGAGCAGGGCACCACGCTTGATGCCCTCCAAAGGAGGGCGCTTTCAGACAACGGCGCAATTGACTTCGAGCTGGACAGGCGGCAGGTGTCGTTTGCCGTTGCAAACCCGTCGGGCTTTGTGCTCGGCTCGAGGATGGCAATCTGGCTTGACGACGAACGCGTGCTTTCAAGGCTGCACGCGCTCCAAAAGCCGGTCATTGGCTACCGGTTCTGGCTGTCCACCCCGCTGCAGGAGCGCGCAAAGCGCGTGGCTGCGCGCGAAGGCAGGCCTTACGGCGACGCCTTGCAGCACGTGGAGAAGCGGGACGAGGAAAACGGCCAAAGGTACGCCAAGCTGTACGGGATAAACGTCGACTCGCTGCCCGCAGGGACCATCGAAATCGACACGACAAGAAACAACGCCCAACAGGTGGCGAGCATTATAATTGATTGCGTGGAAAGAAAGAATCTGCGCGGATTGAAACTTTAGCGTTATTGGCGTTACGGATTTTCCGTTCGTTTCGTTCAAAAATAATACTCAAAAAAAGGTGTTTTAAATGGGAGCAATCGAAGTAAACCGCAAGTGCGTCAAGACCCGCGGCAGGCACGCAGGCGAGACAATCACCGTAGTGAAGCTTTTGGACAGCAACTTTGCAGAGGTACGCGACGCAAAGGGCAAAGTCAAGCGCTGCAACGTCCAGCACCTCGAGCCGCTGGCATAATTTCGCAGTAACTTTTTTTTTTAACTTTTTATTTTGTTTTTTATTCTCCCTAGTGCATACCCTATAATCCGGTTCAAAATGAAACACACAATCAACGAACTTTTGGAATACGGCTTCCTCGTGCTTGACAAGCCGGCAGGCCCCTCCTCGCACGAGGCGTCCGCATACGCCTCCAAAATACTTGAGGTCAAGAAGGCAGGACACACGGGCACGCTTGACCCGAACGTGTCCGGGGTCCTCATTATCCTCCTCAACTCCTCCTGCAAAGTCGCCTCTTACTTGTCCGAGACCGACAAGTCGTACGTGTGCGTGATGCAAACCGGAAAGCCGCAAACCAAAAAGGAAGTAGAAGATGCGTTCGAGAATTTCCGGGGAAAAATCTACCAGACTCCCCCTCTTGCAAGCGCGGTTGCGCGAAAGCTGCGGGTACGCGAAATCCACTCCCTCAAGATTCTTGAAGCCGAAGGCAGGCGCGTGCTCTTTGAGTGCGACTGCGAGGCAGGCACTTACATACGCAAGCTGTGCGAGGACGCAGGACGCGTGCTTGGGAGCGGCGGACAGATGCTTGAGCTGCGCCGCACAAAGGCGATGGGCGTAACCGAGCAGAAAGGGGTCACCCTCCAGCAGCTCTCGGACGCTTACTGGCTTTACAAGGAAAAGGGCGTCGACTCGGAGCTGCGCAAGATTCTCCGTCCAATCGAGGAGCTTGCAACTTTCAAGCGCGTCGTAGTAAAGGATTCTTATATTCCCGCAATAGTGCGCGGGATTGACTTGAAGAAAGCGGATGCCGAATCAATAGACAAGTCAATCGCAAAGGACGACTGGGTCGGGCTCTACGACAAAAACGGTTCCCTGCTTGCGGTTGCAAAGTCCCTTGTTGATTTTGAGCAAATAAAAGATGCCGAGGAGAAGGCAGTGCTCTTTGACTTGGAGCGCGTAATCCGAACTGGCTAAGGGCTTTCGCGTCGTTGTCACTTGTTTTGCCGCAATTCCCTGGCCATCTGGCGATGGAGCCCTGCTGACTGCGCGTAGTCGCGGCCATCTTTGTACGGGATTTCCCTTCTTTTAAGCTCTGCAGCCAAGTTGCCTGCAAGGTCAAGCATCCCCGCTATCTCATTGTGGATTGCCGCCTGCCTTTCGGGCGTCGCGGTCTTTGAACGCAGCTCAAGCTGCTTTTCAAGCTCCCTCGCGTCTTTTGCCACCGCGCCGTGCTTTTCAGCCAGCTGTTGCTCAAGCGTCGTACCCTTTCTTTTTGCGGCTGCACGGAGCTGGCGCACTATCATCGGCTCCGGTCCCGTACGCCTGCCTTCATTGGCCTGTTTTTTCGCCTCGTTGAGCATTTTCTTCTTCTGCAGTTTCTGCAGTATCAGCCCGTTCAACCTCTTGAACTCCCTGTTGTGTGCATCGGCCTCGCCAAGAATCTTATCCAATGCAGGGACGTGGCCCCTGCCGCCGTCCTGAAGGTAATTCGTGTATGATGCTGCGTCAAACAGGCTGTTGACTATCCCGTTGTGCAGCTTTGCAACCAGCTGCGGGTCGGCCTTCCCGGTGTTCGAAAGCTTGTCCTTAAGGTCGGACGCGTCAGCCAGCGCCCTGTTGCGCAGGACCCTGATGTCAAAGCGTTTCCTGTTCTCCTCCACCACCTTTGCCATGCCCTGGTAGCCTATGCTTGCATAGCCTTCCGGCTTGGACTTTTTCGCGTTGCGCTCGTGCTGTGCCGCAGCGGCAGTGTAATGGTCAATCATGTTCGATATTGCCGCGTTGCCGCGGCCCCGGAGCGGTATCGCCTTTCTCAGGCTGGCGCCTATGCGGCCGGTAATGGCTGCCGCCCCTGATTGCGCAAAATAGTATTCCGGGTGGCTGCGGTCAGCAAGCGCCTGCGCGTTCTCCTTGGTGTGCATGTGCAGCTTGGCGGTGTCGCGCGCTATGCCTTCGACAAGGTCGCGCATCCTCCTTTCGTCCTTTCCCAAGTCCTTCTTGACGTCCACAAGCATCCCGCGAATCAGCGGAGGCTTTTCAGCTGGTTTTTGCGCCATCAAAACACCCTTCAATGATAATTGCCATTCAATCGTTTATAAGCCGTTTTTACCTCTTGGAAGCAGGCATTTGCCTTTCCCACCCTTTTTAAATGTTCTTTGCCACTATTATCTTCCGCTTTTCGGCAAGCTTGCCGACGAGTCAGGATGCAAGTTGCACCTGCCGCAGGGAGGCCGCAAGGTTTCGCTGCAAAGGCTAATAAAATCAGAGATGCACTTTTTGGTTTTATTGCCGGGATGGCAGAGTGGTTAATGCGCAAGCCTGGAATCAATAACGGACTTTTTGTTTGAGCCCCAAGGGCTGTCGGTCCGATTCCGGAAAGCTTGTGGACGCAAGTCCTCCTGAGTTCGAAAGCAGCGGTTTTCACGATTGAAAACTCTGGCGACAATCTCAGTCCCGGCGTTTTATTCTTAAAAGGTGCTAAGACAAAATGGCAGATGTTCAACCAAAGGCAGCGGCTCCCAAGCCGGCGGCCATACCCAAAGGCAAGCCCGGAATGCCTCAGGCAACCGGGCCCAAGAAGGACTACGGCAAGGACTTCCGCGGAATCATCCGCCTTGCAGGCAAGGAGTTGCGCGGGGAGCTCACGCTTGAGCGCGGCCTGGACGGAATCCGCGGCATCGGCCACAACACCGCAAAGAACATCGCACGCATAATCACCAAGGAGCTCAAGATTGATTCCAAAAAGGTAGTGGGAAACCTCACTGATGACGAAATCAACCGCATCGAGGACCTGCTCAAGGTGGTTGAGAAGCACCTTTCACGCAAGCACCTGATGAACAGGCCCGTTGACACCGAGACCGGAGCGGCAAAGCACCTCATCGGCAACGATTTGATGTTCGCAACCCGCCAGGATGTGCAGTTCGAAAAGGACACGCGCACATGGCGCGGCTGGAGGCACACCATGGGACAGCGCGTACGCGGCCAGCACTCAAGGACAACTGGACGCACGGGCAGCTCGGTGGGAGTGCTCAAGAAGGCTCTCAAGCAGCAGAAGACCGCAGCGGCGTCTTCGGCACAGGAGAAGTCTGGTAAGGACAAGAAGTGATTTTGATGGGTTCGAAGAAGAGACTACGCAAACTTTACGAGCGGCCCATGCGCCTTTGGGACAAGGACCGCATCGAGACTGAGAACAAGCTCAAGGAAGAGTACGGGCTGAAGAACTCGCGCGAGCTGTGGAGAATGCAGACCATCCTCCGCAAGATACGCCGCGAGGCACGCAGGCTGCTCTCATCCAAGGGCGCGGACCCAGAGGCACGCGCAGCGCGCCTCATCAAACGGGTAAAGACGTTCCTCATCAAGAAGCCCGAAGTCACGCTTGACGACATCCTTTCGCTGCAGACGCGCGACATACTCGAGCGCAGGCTCCAGACCATAGTTGTTCGCAAGCGCATGGCAAAGACCGCCAAGATGGCAAGGCAGTACATCACCCACGGGCACGTCTCAATCGAGCACCAGGTGGTAAGCGCGCCGTCCTACCTCGTGAATTTCGAGGAGGAGCACCAGGTCAACTGGAACGGCAAGGCCCTCTTCGCCTCCGCAGCACCCGCTGCGGAGAAGCCGGTGGAGAAGCCTGCAGCAAAGGCCGCAGCAGTGAAGGAAAAGGAAGCCCCGACCGTTGAAGAGAAGGCGGCGGCACAACAGGGTTGATACACATGGCTACTGACACTACTGCACCAAAAACCGAGAAGCGCCCCCACTCAAGGCACACAGTCCACGTGGGTTCGGCGAACACGCTTGCAAGCGCAGCCAACGTAGAGCTGCCCAAGCCCGCTCCCGTACCCAAGCCCGCAGAGGCACCCGCCTCCGCGCCAGCTGAGGGTCACCAGCAGCAGAGGCCGTTCGGACGCCCTGGCTTTTCAAGACCCGGGTTCGTACGCCAGCCGCTCCCGCCGGATGCAAAGTGGGGAATCGCGCACATCTACTCGTCCAAAAACGACACAATCATAACCATCACCGACCTTTCGGGTGCCGAGACAATCGCAATCGGAAGCGGAGGCATGGTAGTCAAGAACGACCGTGAAGAGGGCGGCCCCTACGCTGCGATGCAGGCGGCAATCCGCGCTGCAGACAAAGCCAAGGAGCGCGGCCTGCTTGCGATACACGTGCGCGTGCGCGCGCCAGGCGGCCACGGAAGCAAGACCCCGGGCTCAGGAGCGCAGGCCGCAATCAGGGCACTCTCCCGTTCAGGCCTGAAGATAGGCAAGATTGAGGACGTCACTCCACTGCCGACCGACACCACCAAGAGGCCGGGCGGAAAGAGAGGACGCAGGGTATAGTCCGCTGGAGTTGAGATGCATGCAAATCACTTCGCTTGAAAGCACGCCTTCGAAGGCGGCATTCCTCATTACGAAGACCGGGGCAGAAGGCACGGCAATGCTCAACGCACTGCGCCGCTGCATAATCTCCCAGCTGGAGGCCTTTGCAATCGAGGACGTCACGGTGTACGAGAACAACTCCGCGCTGTTCAACGAGTACATCGCCCACCGCCTCGGGCTCATCCCCCTCTCATACGAGGAGAGCATGGCACCGGACGCCCAGGTCGAGTTCTCGCTGATGGCGGAAGGCCCCTGCACGGTATACTCGCGCGACTTGAAGACCGCTGACGAGAAGGTCCGCGTATTTGCGCAGAACATCCCGATTGCAGTGCTTGGCCTTGACCAGAAATTGAGGCTTGAGGCTGTTGCGGTGCTTGGCACTTCCAAGACGCACGCGAAGTTCCAGAGCTGCCACGCATCGTACGCGCAGCTTGTTGAGCTCACCGCTGCAAAGAAGGTTGCAGACGACGACATCGTCCAGACCTATCCCGAGTCGAAGGAAAAGCCCGAGGAATTCGCAAAGAAGCACCCCGAGCTGTGCGACTTCAACTTGGAGCACGTGCAGATTGGAAACGACGTGTACAAAGTCGAGTGCAAGCCCGACGAGTTTTTGTTCTATGTCGAGTCGTACAACAACATTCCCGCTGCAAAGCAGTTCGAACGCGCAGTAGAGCTTGTAAAGTCAAAGCTGACCGAGCTTTCCAAGGAAATGAAATGAAGATTAAAGTGACGCCAAACGCCAAGCGCGACGAGGTTTTCGTGCGCGATGGCTTGTTGTGCGTCAAGGTTTCGTGCCCTCCGGAAGACGGCAAGGCAAACAAAAGGGCAACCGAAGTGCTGCAAAAGGCGCTCGGGTGCAAGGTCATGATAGTGTCCGGCCAAAAGAGCCGGGAAAAGGAAATCGAGGTCGGCTGCGGCGAGGAAGGAATCGTGTCGAAGCTGAAGGAAATTTCCGAAAAGAAAAAGTAAGAATGCAAAACAAAAATTAGGTGATTTCAAAGCAGGGGTGGCAGAGCCTGGTCAAAAAAACCAATTAGCCCAAAAATCCGTGAACGGCATCATCCTCAACCGCGCCTTAGGCGCGGCACAAGATGGCCGCAAGATACGTTGGGTATTGTTTTGGCCAAATGCGCAAGATTGAGGTTCTTGTCTCTTAGGAGTGCCTGGGTTCAAAAAGCTCGAGGGCGTTTCCGCCTTCCTGTTTGGACAAATCCCAGCCCCTGCATTTTATTTACGGTGATTGAAGTATGATAAGCGGTCCCGAAAATCCAGTTGTACAGCAACTCGTGATTTCATTCCGAAAGCAGTTCAAGACGTCCAAGAAGATGGTCTGGCAGCGCATAGCAGAGCTTCTGCTCAAGCCCTCGCGCAAGAAGGAGGGGGTCAACCTGACCAAGCTCTCCAAGTACGCGGCTGAAGGCGACGTTGTCGCAATACCCGCAAAGGTGCTCTCGCTTGGGACGCTCACCAAGAAGGTGAACGTCTACGCGCTCTCCTACTCCGCCGCAGCAAAGGCAAAGATTGAGAAGGCAGGCGGGAAGGCGCTGCCGCTTATGGACCTCGTAAAGGCCAAAGTCGAGCCAGCCAAGATTAAGATTATCATCTAGGAACAAGAAAGATACTTATCAAAGGTGCATTGAATTTGAAACAGGAAAAGAAATCCGCAAAGCCCGCTGCGCTCGTAATCGACGCGACCGGCGCGCCAGTCGGACGCTTGTGCGCCCGCGTGGCAAAGCAGGCCCTCGGCGGCGCAACAACCGACATCGTCAACATCGACCTGTGCGTAATCACCGGCAACCCGGAGAAGATTGTCGCAAAGTACGCAGGCAGGCGCCACATGACGCAGAAGGCAAACCCCGAGCACGCAGCCAAGTGGCCGCGCCGCCCAGATTACCTCTTCAAGGTCATACTCCGCGGAATGCTTCCCAAGCGCACCTCGCGCTCGCAGGAGGCGCTCTCGCGCACAATGGCGCACATCGGAGTTCCTGAGAAATTCGCAGGGAAGGCCGAAAAATTCGTAAAGGAGCCGTCGGAAGGCATCACATTGATGGCAATCTGCCGCGCACTCGGGTGGAACAAATGAGCTCAGACAACCTTACCAAGAAAAAGCACAGCAAGTCCAAGAAGGCTGCTTTGCCCAACGCGCGCGGAAAGCGCAAGGAGTCAATCGCACGCGCGGTTGTCACTCCCGGCACCGGCAACGTGTTCATCAACAAGGCCCACGTGTCAACCATCACCAACGCGCAGCTGCGCATGGTGATCCTCGAGCCGCTTGACTACTTCCCAGCGCACAACACCATCGACATCCGCGTCTCCGTCCTTGGAGGCGGCACGGGCGGGCAGGCACAGGCCATCCGCACCGCAATCGCGCGCGCAATACTCGAGTACGCAAAGGACGACGAGCTTCGCGCCACAATGCTCAAGGCAGACCGCTCCCTCATAGTCGAGGACTCTCGGCGCGTCGAGCCCAAGAAGTTCAAGGGACCGAAAGCCCGCGCAAGGTTTACCAAGTCATACAGGTGAGTTGAGATGCTAGTACCAGTACGCTGCTTCACATGCGGAAAGCCCGTCTCCGACCTGCAGGACGAGTTCACCTCGCGGGTTGAGAAGGGGGAGGACGCAGCCAAGGTCTTGAACGAGCTTGGACTGAACCGCTACTGCTGCCGCAGGATGCTGCTTGCGCAGAAGCCCCTGATGGACGAAATCCTGCCCTACCCGCGCTTCTAAGGCCTTTTGGCTTTAGGCGATTCGGGTTTGGAACCTTGGGATTTTCTTCCCAACTTTTTCTTTTTATTTTAATTCTCTTTTTCTTTCCGTTTTTTCATTTTTCTCTTTTCCTGTTTTCTTTCTTTTTTCCCTTTCCGGTTTTCCTTCCAATTTCCTTTCTTCCCCAGCAGTGGGCTTTTCTTTTTATTTCCAGTTTCTTTTTTTCCAGCAGTGGGCTTTTTCTTTTGTTGCCCTAACAATACTTTCAGCCACCCAACTTGCGTGAACTTTTTTGGAACGACCAAGCACCCCGCCGGAACCGCACGACATCGACCCCGAGGCGGTGCAGAACCTGCGCGACTCAATCTCAGCACTCAAGGACCGGATGGTCTCGCTTGCCCAGGTTGAGAAGTTCCGGCGCGAAAACAAAGCAAACGTCGAGGATCTCATCCTGCGTATGAACTGCAAGGAACGGCCGTTCGAGAGCAAGGACGACGTGGACGAGCTTTTGACCCTTGATGGCGAAGTGATGGACTTCTTTGCCGACGACTACTCAGTATCCGACCTCAACGACATCTGGTGCCACCACGACAACCACCGCAAGAGGGACGTCGTGCGCCACCTTGAAAAGAGGTCAAAGGACGTTGACAAACTTTTGGGCATAATCATCACCCGCAGGCACGACGTAAAGCAAAGCCGCGACCAGCTGCTCAAGAAGCTTGACGAGTACCCGCGCCGCGCGGATGCCGCAAAGCCAGCTGCAGAGCGCATGGCGGAGCTTGCCGCGCGCATAAAGCTATACGAGCACTCGATACTTCCCCACCGGGAGAGCCGCGCGCAGAAAGTCGGCGAGCTTTTCGAACGGATGTCACGCGACCGCAAGTCGCCCTTCCTGTCAAGGGAAGACATAGCCGAGCTGCAAAGGACAAGCATCGGCTTTGAGGCCGAAAACGAGGAAGCGGTTGACATTGCCAACAACCTGTGGCACAACCCCAGCTTCCGGTTCCCGGCACTCAACAAGATTGAGCAAAAGCACGTCTCCCTCCAAAAGGCAGCAGAGGCTTCCGGAAAGACCCTGGAGCAGCTCCGGCAGGAGCACGATGCGCTTGCGGCAAGCAAACCGGCTTCTGCAAGGCCTTCGCTTTCCGAGCGCGTCCTTGGCGCGGCATCGTTTTTGAACGGTTTCAGGCGCCCCAAATGAACCTTTTGGTGAAAAGGCAAAACGCACCCAACCGGCAGCATCCCTTGTTCAACTTAAAAATTTTGCTTTCCAAGTGATTGCTATGAAGCGGTTCAAGGAACTCACCAAGCCGGGCAAGCCTCCTGCTGGCCTGCAGCCATTGATATCCAAGCACACCGTGCCGATCAAGACAATCAGCGACCTTTTGAACGCCCACAGTGAAGGCAAGGCCCCAAAGGATTTCATGGAGGGGCTCGAGCCGATAGTCAGGGGCCTCAATGAGGAGCAGAAGTTCATCCACCCGGCGCACCGCGACCAGGTGAGGAAGATCACCAAGCGCATCCTTGGCACTATGTGGTCCAGCGGGTATGCCCAGCACTCCGCAGGCGACCGGGTCAAGGCCATCGCAGGGGACCTGCAGTCGCTTGCCAGCCACCTCAACCGCTCAAACGACCTGCACTTTGCGGCTTATTACAAGCTGCAGGACAAAAAGCCGCGCTGACCTTTTCCAAGCCCCCTGCGCTTTCGGCCATTCGGAAAAAACAGCACTCCCCTTTTTTCCCTACGGGCGGAAACCCCTTTTAAACAGGTTACCACTTTAAGTTGCTTTCTTTGCAGTAGACTACCTTAGAGGCAATCGATGGAAAGGATTTCACCCTACCTTAGGGCACGCTTGGGAAAAAGCATCAGGGACACCCGGGCCCACCTGCAGGGCGCAAAAGAGCAGGTGTCTGCGATATTCCGCAAGATGCGCTACGGCGCCAAGGACCCGCAGGCCTGGGACGATAATCTCAGCAGCCTCAAGAAGGTCTGGAAGTCCCAGACGCGCTCGGTTGAGGAGAAGGACCCCGACAGGCTGATACACCGCAACTACATACACGACTAGCCCCCTGGCGGTTTCCCAGAGCCTAGAAGAGGATATTTAGCCCTTTGCAGCCATAATCTACTTTCCAATCCGAAAGGACCAATGGACTAAAGCCAGGTAGATTATATCCAACTTCTAGTTGGGGCTATGGGGTAGCCTGGCATCCTACTTGGCTGGGGGCCAAGTGACCTGAGTTCGAATCTCAGTAGCCCCACTTTATTCTTCTTTCTGCAGGTTGCGCTTCAGGATATGATAGTAGCAGACTATGGGCGGCATTATGAGGTTGTACCTGCCGTAGCTCACGAATTTGAGCACCTTCAACTTGACCAGCCTGCCTATGTACGGCGGCGACACCCCGAGCGCGCTGATTTCCGAGCTTCTAAGCGAGGGTTTTCCGCTCTTGACTATGCGTTCGAAGCTCCTGATATCATTGTCGGATGCAGTCTCAAGCTCGTGCGAAAGCCAAGGCTTCCCAATTTCAAGCGCATCGGCGATATGCTCCTCGACTCGCGATTTTTCAATCGTGTCCTCAAAGTAGCTTGCGCTGGCAAGGCACTGGACGAGGTAGGGGTATCCGCCTGACAATTTTTGCACCGCAGTGATGGCATCCTCAGTCCATCTGGTATCACTTCCGGCCACGGGCTTTTCAAGGACCTCCTGCGTCTCGTCAAGCTTGAATTCTCCCAAGTCGAAGCTTGCGCCGGAAAAAATACGGGCTATGGGCGAATAATCGTCGACAAGGCGCTCCTCGAAGTCAATAGCACCGGATACTATCAGGAGGATTGGCGGGAGGCTGGTCTCTTCGGCTATTGTCTTCAATTCCCCCAGCGCTTCCGGGGAAAGGTAGTCCGCATCATCTATCTCCACGACTATGCAGGAGACTTCGGACAGCCCCCTCAAGAGGCCCTTCCACCGTAGGAATGGCGTGCGTCCAGCATCTTCCCGTTCCCTTTGGAATTCCACCGTCGAAAAGAGCTTTACTGACGAGATGTTCTTTCCAAGCGACTTTAATCGTTCCACAAAAGTCTTCCGGCGTTCCAGCTCGTCAACCAGGCTTTCAGTCAATACTTGATAGAATTCAGAGACTGACGTCGTCGTTGAAAGGCGGCGGTATACCACCAGGACGTCGCCCGGCAGCTCGTCCTGCGGTTGGATGGTGCTGCTGACTTTGTTCAACAGCGACGTCTTGCCTACTCCCCGATATCCGTACACTAGGACGCCGCCCGACTGCTTCTTGACTTTGGCCTTCTCCAGCCGTTCCAAGACTGCGCTAAGGATGTGTTTTCTTCCCCCGAAGTAGTCCGGGTTGGCCGGGCTCTGCGGGTCATAAGGATTAACCATACAATAATCTGATTAATTAATATTAATTAATGTTTCTAAAGGGTCTTTCCGGTGAACGGTTCGGAGGCCAAGGAGAAGGGGGCTTCCCGGTTCAGCGGAAACGCAGTCCCGAAAACACCATATTTACCTCCAAGCCCTAATGTTTTTGGTGTTTTATGATGCGCAAGATTGGCAAAAAGACGCTGAAAAAGGACCAGCGCGGCATCCTTGCCCTTGCGGGCGCCTGCGCAGAAGAGGCCAAGGATTTGGAGAAGTGGAAGAAGGAAATTTACGCGAACCGCCGCAAGCAGTCCCTCCGCACGTTCAAGGTGTGATTACTTTATGGTCTGCCTTGATACTGGCCTCGCGACGGGAAACCAAAAGCACTTCTCAAAAGTGCCCGGGCTGAGGCTTGAGAAATTTTGACCAGGCCAAGCGGCCTGGGTTCGAAATGAAGCAATCCCATCTTCTTATCCACTGCGCGTTTACTTGAGTGCAACGCCAGCCTTTTGGCCGGTTTTCCTCCCTAACCTTTCACTGCCACTTGGGGCCTTCCAACCCGGAAGTGTTATTAGTATGATTTTCTTATATTCTTATCAGGTGGGTTTGATGGATGTCTACTTGAGCAAGGTGACCTCGCGCGGCCAGGTGACCATACCGCAGGCTTTGCGCGACGACGAGGGGATAACCTCGGACGACTACGTGGCCATACGCCGGGTGGGGAAGTTCATAGTGCTCGGCAAGGCGCAGCTTAGGCTTGACGAGATAACCTCGGCTTTCGAGAAGGAGGCCAAGGAAAAGGGGGTTTCCAAAAAGGACCTCCTGGATGAGCTTGAGTCGGTGCGAAAGGCAAGGAAGTGATTCATTGGCCCGTGTCTTTGTTGACGCGAACACCCTGGTTTCAGGCATCGTCTTTTCCGGCCCGGAGCACGAGCTGTTGAAGAAGGGTGCGTCGGGCAGGTTCGAGTTCGTGACTTCCGAGGACGTCGTTTCCGAGGTCCTGCAGGTCATCGGCCGCAAGTTCCCGTCCAAGGCCGGCCTTGCGCAGGAGTTCCTTTCGCTTTGCGGGATCCGCGTAATCCGGCGCTCCGACTATGCGGGAATCATCGGGCGCCAGTCGGTGCGCGACCGGAACGACCGGCACGTGCTTGCGGCCGCCATCGCAAGCCGCTGCCAAATAATCGTCTCCGGCGACAAGGACCTCCTTTCGCTTGGGAAGTGCCGGAACATAAGGATTGAGCCCACATCGAAACTCCTGCGCCCCGGGACGTAGGACTTGTTTTGCGTGGGTGGCGGAGGACGAGTACGTTTTCCCGAGGAGGCAAAAGGAAACAAAAAGTTAATTTTCTTGAAACTGTGTCATGACTTTTTTTGCGGGGCTGGCGGGTCAACTGGAATTCAGTGGTTTACCGCCCTTGTATCATCATTAAAGCTTTACTCGCAATATTTGTTGTCGATACCATGAGGCTGTTCTTGGACGAGTCTGGCAATACGCAAGAAACAATAGTCATGGGTCTTGTTGCGATACCCGACTCCTCAATAGATGCGGTCAATCAACTTTTGACTCTTAGGCCGAACGACCCGCCGGAAATAATAGCGCTTTATCATAGGCCTGACGACAAGAACAAGCCGCGAGAAGAGTTCAAGTATTCCGATTTCAAGGCTGCATTTCGCAATACTAATTGGCCCATTTATCGAGACTTTCTTGGAAATAAGTTTAAAGAAATTTCAGAGTTAGACGTTTCAGCTTACGTAAGCGCATTCCCTAACCCCGGTTTAGACCAAAACGGAGAACGATTATTGAGACTTGAACAGGAAACGCGATGGCTTCTACATAAATGGGGGCATCAGAACCATCCATCTGCGCTTTCCCACGATTTGGATATTTTCTGCGATCAGCAAGTATTTCACAAGGAGCTTGATTTTTTTGCAGCTAGATTTCGGAACAAGTGTTATGTTTCAGTAGTTCCTAAAGGAACGGATATGACTGACTGTCCCCGCAGTGTAAGCCGGTCACCGATAAGAAATCGTAAAGAGATTAAATCCCGGTCGTCGAAGACCTGCAAACAATTGCAGCTTGCGGATTTTATTGCAGGTGCATTCAGAGACAAAGTCACTGGCGGCGTCTTTGATTTTTTTGATATTCTAGCCCCAATCTGTCCGTTACATCATATCCGAGATATGTCTAGGGCATATTCTGCGCCCCAATTAGAAGGCACTCTTAGCCGTTCACAGCTAGGTTACGAGTGCCCAAAATTTGAGAAACAATAAGAAAAAGTGTAAGGTGCCCCCTCCTACTCGGTATTCGACAGGAGTCTCAAACCCTCGGAACGGGACTTACTATAAATTAGTCCTGTCCTAGGAATAATAAACTTCGGTTCTATGCCGTTCATCGTCAATTGTCTATTTTTACTTCGCTGATGGTAAATGAACTTTTGTTTAATCGTGACGCCTATTTATTGATTTAATGTCGTTGGCCACCGGTTATACTTCTTTAAGAGTAATAAACTTCCCTAAGAAATAACCGTTATCTCTGTTTCAAACAAAATGATTTATGTATTATTGTCTTAGTTTGAATTATTCTATTTTATCCGTGACTGGTGTAGTGGCAGCACGCTGGGCCGTTAACCCGGAGGCCGGGGTTCGATTCCCCGTTTACGTTTTTGAGCCTTTTTCTACGCACAGCACCTATAAATAGCAAAAAGAGTGCTTTTTGATAATGTGTCTTAAGCAGATACGGCAGCGGCTCTCTTCGTGCCTAGATTCATTCCGAAAGTCTTCCACCCTAAACAAAATCTTGATTATTATTGCGTTCATTTCTGTATTCTTAGCGGTTGTATCTTGGATTCAAAGCGACCAGTTGTCGAACGACCTAATCCGCATCAAGGAAGACTACCATACGCTTCAGGAGAAGTTCGAAAACCTTACCGTTGTCCATTCAAACCTGCAACAAGATTACGATTCGCTTCAAGAAAGTTATGCCGCACTCCAGCGTCAGGACAATGAAACGCTGCAGGCGTGTAGCGGTTCGTTGCAAACATGTAACGATTCAACTAACCTGTTGTCAACATTCAATTCCAGCATATCCCAAATCCTGTCTGCTGTGGTGTCAACCACGCCATCTGTGATGGCCACACCATTACTAGCCATAAGTCCGTCTCCTGGGCCATCCGCGTCTGCCACGATTGTAGCGACTTCTATTCCAACTACGGGTGCAACTAGTGGTGACAATACAACTTGGATAATCGTCATTGTGGTGATTATAATCGGAGCTGCAGCGTACTTCTTTATGCAACGGGGTTAGGGAAATAAGTATTCTGTCGTAATTCGCTGCTAAGACACGAGGTAGAAAAGTAGTCTGCGGAGGTTTTGGCTCCTATGAGAATGTTGCGGTCAGTGCAATAATTATACTAATAGCAAAAACAAGTTTGCCAATATCGCTTATTCTGAGTAGAATATTTTTGTATTTTTTTAGATTGTTCTGCTTTCTTAAAATTGAACTTATCAGTATGATCAAAATAGAAATAATTGCTAAATTGCCTGCTAGAAAAAGCGTATTAGCTAAATGGGCTGCTATTGGTAAACTGTCGCTAGTCGTGTCACGAAGCGATAGTTCTGTAGCTCTGTACGATATTGCAGATGATTTAATTAGAAATGCGATAGTGGTCAGAATGGTTATCTGATTGAATTCATTTTTGTCTAGCCATTCCATTGCATTACCTTTTCATCGCTAGAAATAAATTGTTTTGTTTCATTGACTCGAAGATATAACTTAACTGTAACTTGCTTTTCTCCTTTATTTCCTAAGTCGCAGGGGATTTTAATATCCAGAACAGAGAAATCTCCCATCGGACTATTAGCAGAGCAGACTGCCTCGACATTTGATTCTAAATCCACTATTTTCGCATCAACATAGTATTTTCCTTCGCATCCGATACATCCCATTTGGCCACCGTAAAATGTAATGCTAGAAATAGAAATTTTTTCATTATCAACGTGGACTAATATTGCAGGTCTAGATTGAAAATTCCACAAGAACACAAATGAAATAATAAGCAGAATAGCGAGTCCTATAATCACTATTGTCTGATCACTTTTTGTCATACTATGCTTTAAGCCTGTCTTTTTTAAATGCTACTGCCTGCTTTCAGCTTAGCACGGTATCCTTTTTTGTATACTGAAAGTATACTAACCGAGTAGTTCTTGTGACTGTAATCGCCTTAGTAAAATCTTACTTGTTAGCAGTGGAAAGTCTCTTTGAGTAGTTTAATAATCTAGGACTGAATCAAGAGGGTAGTAGTATTTTTGGTTTGTGGGGCGATTACCTTGGTTCAAGGAAAACAGTTTTCTACTAAAGGCAATCAGGGAAAAACAATAATTGAATTAGGTGAGGGCTTTCAAGGAAAGAAACCCACCGGTGTGATTACCTTGACTACTGTAAATCCGACCGATTCAAAGACTCCGATTGTGGTTATTAAGAAAAATAAGTGAGTCACTTGGTAGGCCTCGACATTCTTTTTCTGCCGTTACTTTATCTTCCTGGTTTTATTGCGTTTAAATTTTATACGTATATCTTACGATCTTCGCGTAAGTACAATGCCTACGAAACAACCATGTATGCCTTATTTTTTTCTGTCGTATCCTTGTTAATTATCATAATCTTTAAGCTGGGTCTGAATTTGTCTGTAGATTCCGATGAACTTCTAAATATTCGTCTGACTTTTTTTGAGTTTATTTTATTCTATTTGGTTACTTTATTTGCTGGTGTTGCTTCAGGTTTAATCCGAAAATTTGTTGAAGAACTTATTCGAATTAAAACTCAAGATTGTTGGAGTGATTTCTTTGGTAAGATCGAGAAAGAGCCAGTCGTTTTACAGGTAATAACTACAGATCAAAAAGAATTCATCGGACTGTTCGATTATGCAGGTACCCGATATGACCGAAGAGAACTTTCTCTATTGGACGCACAACAGGTTTTCAGAAATAAACTGAACAGGGTATCTAGAACCATGTATCCCGTTGATAGAATCATTTTTACGGAAAAAGATATTTCGCGTATATCCGTTCCGCCCAAACTTGAATGACAAATTTTATTTTCTTTTAAATTTTTTTAAGAAGTTCCATTTCTTCATCATTCAAACCAAATTTTTTCTAATCCGCCAGCGTGTTCGGATATTTTATGAATGATTGAAATTAGCTTTCTATTTTCTTTTGTTTTGATTCCTGTAATCATGCCCAAGGTTCAAACACTTTAATCGCCTTGGCATCCATTCATTTGTGTTATTTTCAATATTGCTTTTTTTCCCTTCTCCGTCAACCCGTAAATCTTTCCTTTCCTCACTTTAGGAGTAAAGCACTTGATTAGCTTCTTTTCTTCCAGTCCTTTCAGTTTTATCCAAATGTTCGAAAGGCTTATGTTGCTAAGCTTCGCAAGCTGCGACGGAGTCCTCGGCGTTTCCAACAGCTGGAAAAGCTTCGACCTCTGCGTGCTGCTGATTACGTAACTGACGTCTTCCCAATCCATTATGATTGGGTAACTTTTGATTAATAATGCGTTTATCTTATATTACACTTATTTTAAACTTACTTTAGTAGTATTATTCGTGGTTTCAATGAAAAGAAAGCACTTTCCAGACACTTCGGCAGCCGCCTTTGCCGTTTCCATCTTTGTCTTTAGCGTGATTTTCCTTTCACAAGATGCCCTCGCAGGCAGTGTCGTCGTGCAGAATGGCCAGCTCGTGGCAAGCGGCCTGGACGTCGGCCAGGGAGCGCTTTTCGTCAACTCGACCACTGGCTTTGTCGGCATCGGGGCAGGCAACGCGTCTGGTGCGGGCGGTGCAACCGGGCCGGCAAGGCCCCTGCACGTAACCGCGGCGCAGGATGCGGTCATCCGGCTGCAGGACTCCTCGGGTGCGGGCCCGGCGGCTTACGTGGAGTTCTACAACGACACCAGCCGTTGGGGCTATGTGGGCCTGGGAGGCCACGACGACAAGATGACAATAGGCACGACTGCGGAAAAGAGCTTGGCATTCTACACCAACGATTCCCCGAAGATGGTTTTGACTGCGGGAGGGAATGTCGGGATAGGGACGACTTCACCACAGCAAAAATTAGTGGTCGGGGGCAACTTGACTGTCGGCCACGAGTGGGATGGCGCAACCACCGCTGCGCCGGTATATTTCGGCAAGCCCGCGTCTGGCGGCGGCTTCGGCGCAGGCTCCGCATTTATGACTTTTGTCGATGCAGGTTCGGGTGCAGGAGTAAACTACGGGACGAGCATCGCGTTCACGCCACATCAGGGCGGGTCGGCCCAGACGGAAGCGATGCGAATTGCCGGAAACGGCAACGTCGGCATCGGGACGGCGAGCCCCATAGTAAAACTTGACGTGAACGGTTCGCTTCGGGTAAGCCCCGACCCATGGGACAACTCGGTAATATTCTTCGGCAATGCATCCGGTTCGATGAAATGGCATCTAGTGCGGTTGGGTTACGATGGTTCGCTTAGGGTTACGGAGTCGGGGATTGCAGACCGGGTCACCATACAAAACGGCACCGGAAACGTCGGCATCGGCACAACAAGCCCGAGCCAGAAGCTGGAGGTCGCAGGCAACATAAAGAGCAACCTGGCCGGCATACAAAGCGGGACAGTGGACACTACTGCAGGCTGGACGTCAATAGGCGTGCTGAACCAGGGGCTCCTCATCCTGAAGGGAACGTACGGCGGCTCCACATACGCCATCTCGAACCAATATGGAAACGGAGGCGCGGCTGTCCAGCTACAATATGCCATCTGGTGCACCGGCTACCCCGTGGCAAGGCGCGTGGGCAGCGGGCCGATTGAGGTAAGCATGACCGGCGCGGAGTGCGACAACAACAAGCTGGTCAGCTGGATATTCATAGGGTTCTCCTGAACGGAGCCAGGCTTCTCGTGCTGAAAAGGAAATCTTAGGCCTTGGCCGAACACAATCGGGGTTTTTTTAAGCCAGCCCGGAGTCATAGTCTTCAAGTCAGTTTCAGGTTATCGGCGCCATCGCAGGGGCGCCTTGAAAGGTGCAAAGTTATGGACTTCGAGTGGTTCAACAAAAACAAGTACGCCTACCTGGCAGTGGTACTGGCAGCCGTCGCAATTGTCATTGCCGTGATTCTTCTGTTCGGCCAGAAGGCGCCAACCGGCCCGGACCAGGGTAACTACGCCGCCTTCTGCACAGCAGACGCGAAGCAGTGCCCCGACGGTTCGTACGTGGGAAGGGAAGGGCCTTCCTGCGAGTTCAAGGCCTGCCCGTACGTGGCGACTCCGGTGGCCTGCACGATGGACGCCAAGATGTGTCCCGACGGTTCCTACGTCGGAAGGGTTGCGCCGAACTGCGACTGGGCGCCCTGCCCGGGAGCAAAAGGCAAGGTCGCGGTGCCCACCAACACCGTGCTGCCCGACGGGGTCGCAAACCCCGAAGCCTGCAAGGAGCTGTCCATGGGAGTGTGCCAGTACGTCCGCGGTTGTAAGCTGTGCCCGCCCTGCCCCGAGTGCAGCTCGATAGGCTGCCAGTCAATAGCCTACTGCAAGAGCATGGGGTTTGACGAGAACTGGTCCAGCCCCATAATGGCCGGCTAGGCAAAACCAGCGGAAACCCCGCCTAGCCTTCTTTATATTTTCATTTTACGACGCATTGTTATGCCCAAAAGGAAAGCAGCAAACTCGTTTCCAGTATGGCTAATATAAACGAAAAGTGGGCTGGCTGCCTTTTATTTCCCGGCCTGCAAAAAAGTATTGCCGTGGTTCATGTGGCAAGGCCGATTGCACCGACACCCGTACTGAGGGGCGCTGACGCGCAGGAGTTCATCAAGGCTACTCTTGAGGCCGAGCAAAAGCCCGACCCGCGCAAGGCAAGGTTCCTGCAGGAATGCATGAGGATATACCTGAGCCACCAGTGACCTGATTTTTTCGCCCGGGGAATTTTCGTGGACTTCGAACCCAGTCATCCGGACCTTGAAGTCGCCAAACTGTCGTCTTATGCAGACTTGAAGCGTTTTTCCTGCGGCGACGGCGATCTGGACGGTTTCCTCAAGGAGGATGCCATTACCTACCAGGAAAAGGCCCTCGTGACCACCTACCTCTGCCTTTCGGAGGGTGAACCCGTCGGGTTCTTCAGCCTGTGCATGGATGCAATCAAGCTTGACGATAAGGAAAAGGCGGCTGCCTTCGGAAAGGACAAGCCGCACATGGACTTCCCGGCACTGAAGCTCGCGCGCCTCGGAGTTGCAAAGGCAGCCCAGCATTCCGGCATTGGCTCGTTCATGGTGAAGTATGCCCTTGGAAAGGCGATGGTCCTTTCAAAGCAGGTGGGTTGCCGCTTCGTGACCGTTGACGCCTACCCCGAAGAGAACGTCGTCAAGTTCTACGAACGCTTGGGGTTCGTAAAGAACTCGAAGGACAAGTCCGGAAGGAACACGAGCATGCGCCTGGATCTTTTGACGATGACCAGTTGAGCCCCCATTAGGACCGGCAATTTAATCTGCCCCGCATACTTGCTTATTGTGGTAATCTATGGCAATAAACGCCGACTGGCACAAGAAAAACAGGATGCCCAAGAACGCCACAACCGAACAGAGAATCAAGTGGCACACCGAGCACAACAAGAACTGTAACTGCCACCCGGGGTTTCCAAAGAAGCTTGCGGAGCAGATGAAGAAGGGAAAACGCTGATTTTGCGTCCTTGGGACTCGTTTAGGTCTTCAATACTCTTATTGAGGCATATATATGTTTACTAAGGTTGCTTAGTAAGCCTTATATACTATCGATATCAATGAATACTTATGAATGAAAAGACGCTCATAGACTTCCTGGCGCTACAGAACCCTTGGTGGTACCACAAGACCGACTTTCCGGTCACCAAGGTACACTCGTTCAAGCGCAAGGACTTCTACTACCTGCGCAACTGCATCCCGCAGGAGGAGGCTACGCTTATCCTCGGCCCTAGGGGGGTCGGGAAGTCAACAGTCCTGTTCGAGTTGATACGCGAGCTTTTGGGCCTCCCGGAGGAGGTGCCGAAAGACTGGAAGTCGGCCAGCATACGCAGCACGGGGATACCCGAAAAGCGCATCCTCTACGTCATCTTCGACGAGCCCGTCCTGCGGAAGCTTTCCATACGCGATATCCTGGACAGTTACGCCAAACTCGTCCTTGGCGAAGACCTGTCAAGGCTGAAGGGCCAGACTTACGTCTTCCTTGACGAGATACAGAACGTGGCCGACTGGGGGGAGCAGGTGACGAGCATACAGAACCTGAAGCTTCCCATAAAGTTCTTCATAACCGGCTCGTCCAGTTCGGGTATGCTTGACGAGGCAGCCAAGGCCGCAAGGAGAATCCATCCCCAGGTGATGCTTCCGCTGAAGTTTGCGGACTTCGTCGCATACAAGCTTTGGGGCGACGCAAAGCTCCGGGAAACGCTGAAAGACATTTCATTAAGGCGTGACGAAATAATCGGCGCGTACAATGATAACAATCCGGAGGCGGTCCGCGACCTTTACCTGCGCCTGTATGCCGACCTGAAGTTCTGGCAGGTTGACATAGAGCGGCTCTTTGGGGAGTACCTGGTCAAGGGCGGCTACCCTGGGCTGATGGATGTGGGTTACGAAAAGGGTGCGGAAATACTCAAGGACACGTATTATCTCGGATTCCGCAAGGATGCGATAAGGGCCAAGGGGATAGGCGACCCTGCAGGGCTTTCCGCATTGGCCCAGTACGTAGCGGCCATCTCCGGCGGGCGCACCAACCTCACCTCGCTGTTGGAAAATTCCCTTCCGGGTTCCAACACCGACGTGGTCAAGCGGTATCTTTACCACCTTGAAAGCTGCTATCTTGCAAGCCGTTCAATGATGTATTCCCGTTCGAACAAGTCAAGCAACGAGTTCAAGGTCTACCTTGCGGACGTCGCCTTGAGGAACCTTCTCATAGGCCGCTTCAACGACCTGTTGGGAAACGACCAGGTGGAATACGGCCGCTCATTGGAGACGCTGATTTACGACCACATGAAACGCCTCCAGTTCAAGGTGAATTCACAAGCGGAGCTGTCGTATTGGATGGATAAGCGGTCAAGGAACGAGATCGACGTCATTCTTAGGCTTAACGACAGGACGATGCCTGTAGAAGTCAAAAAGGAGGACAACCCGTCAGTCCAAAGCTTCAAAGTCCTGGGCGCGTTCTGCAAAAAAGAGTGCGTCGGGACGGTAATCTGCGGGAAAAAGCTTGCCTTGGAGGACCGCATAGTGTTCGTCCCCCACTGGCTCTTTGCCCTCATATGCTGATTTTTTCTGTTACGCCTCTATTGTGGCGTATTTTTCATAGAAACTTAAGTTTTTCAGCTGAATGCCGATAAATTCGCTATTCTTGTAATGAATTGTCGTAATCTAGCATTAAAAAATTAAAATCAAGCAAGAAATAACTTGGTTTGTCCAATTAATCGAACATTTTAGGTAAACTGATAGCCTGTCTAGAAAATACCGGAAAGAAATGAAAAAAGTTAGGGTTGGTTTCAGGTGCAAGTGCAGGTCCGGACTTCCGTCTGGGTCATTGCCTGCTGCACGCCAGTCGGAATATCTCCCTGCGTTCCCATACCTTCAGCGCCAAACTGCGGAGGCTGGCCTCCAAAGCCGTCGCGCATTCTCATTTTCCCGGTAGCGCCGGGCATTCCAATCATTCCGGCTTGGCCGTCAATAGGCATCGGAGGCATCCCGCCAAAAGTGGCGTTGCCTGCCTGCGGCCCCCCGAGGCGGCCGTGCATTCCAGGCCCAAACCTAGCGTCCTGCTTTCCGTGGTGGCCGGAAAACGCGTAGGACAGCAAGCCGACGGAGACCACAGTAATGAACACGATTAGCAGGGCTGTTGCAAGCGGCTTGCGCTTTCCGAGCCGGTCGCCGATTCTCTTTGCAATGTCCATAAGACCCATATATCTATCAACCTCCAACTACCGGCATCCCGGTTGGCATCGCCATCCTGCACGTGAGCACGCTTGATTCCGAAGCCTCGCAGGTGCCCTTAGGCTGCTGCATCGTGCCTTGTGGTGCGGTCGCGTTCCCATCCGCGCCAAAGGGCGTTCCCTGGGGCCCGGCTGCGCCGGCTGGAGGCGATCCTGCCCCGGTCGAGTTGAATTCCGGTCTGGTAGGTCCGCCGGCGCTTCCGAACTGTAATGCGCACGAGTCGCCAGCGCTCTTTCCAAAGCAGGCGTCGATTGCGGCCTGCTGCACCTGGGTGCTGTTTTGCATCCGAGTCCTGTTGGTTGGGTTGGGCTGTGGCTGCGTGCTGTCCTGTACGTATTGGCCTTCGCTTGCCTGGCTGTCCACCTGGCCGGGTTGCTGGGCCGCAGCCTGCGAGCCGTCGTAGATTGGCACAAGCGCAGCTTCGCCGGACTGTCCCGCATTGTTTTCCACGCAGCCCATCAAAGCCAGGGCTACGATTACAAGCAGCAGGACTACTGCAAACATCTTCAGGGTGTCTGATTCAGCCATTGCTACATCACCACCTTTTCAGCCCGGTGGCATCCCCATCCCGCCGGCCATATCCACAGGCGGGGTGAAATCCAACGGCATGTCAGAAGAGGCGGATGCGGAAGACGGGCTGCTTGAGCGCGTGGCCGTGACTGAAACGGTTGCCTGTGCCGAGCTGCCGAACAGGAAGCTGCATGCTATTAGCGCGATTCCCGCAATCAGCAGGAGCGCGCAGGCTTTGTTTACAAGGGATTCGTTGATTTCCATGTTTTGGATGTTTCACCTTGTAACAATTATGCGTGAAATCACCCATATGCCTTGCCTGAAATAACCTGTAATTAGCCGGCTATGGCTCTGGAAACAAAGAGAAGAAGCAGGATTATCGGCTGGTGCAAAAGGTAGATTGCAAGCGAGTGCCTGCCCATCCAGCAGAAGGACTCGGCTATGCGCGGCTTGCGGATTTTCAAGTCAAGCTTTTGGAATACTCCTGCGCTTGCAACTGCCATTCCAAAAAGCACCAGGCAGGACCAGGGCAGCAGGGGGTAGTAGTCGTAGGAAATGAAGTGCTCCGGCGGAAAGCCCAGGGGAAGCAGGATTAGCGAGCCTGCCACCTTGCCTGAAAGCGCGGCCCAAAGCGCAATGACACCAACCCCTACAACCGCGTTCCACTTGCCAAGCCGCACGAAGAAGTGGCCGAGTATTATCGAAAGGGCGATGAAGTGCAGCACGCCCCAGACTATCATCCCCCTGCCGGGCCACACTGAGGTTGCGACTGTGATGCCGGAGGCTATTGTGAAGAGCACAAGCGCCCGGCCGGCATCCGAAAGGAACGGCCTCTTCCTGATTACCAGGCTTGCGCCAACAAGGCCAAGAAACAGCGCAGCTATGGTGCGCTGCAAAAGAAGGAGCGGCCAGCCGTGCATCGCAAACCGCGCAATCCCGAGGTAGTGCAGGTCGAAGATGACGTGGTATATGACCATCAGCACTATCGCAGTGCCGCGCAAAAAGTCAACGGTCCACAGCCGCTTGCTTGGAGGCATAGGAGAAAGTTGGGCTTTGGGAGTAAAAAGGTTATGTGGGTTTAGCCCGTATGCCAAAAAGGAAAAGGGGGATTAGGCAGCCGAATCAGAAAAAGGGAAAAGGCCTTACTCGGCCTTCTTCAATGCCTTTATCTTTTCGCCAACCCCGGCGGTCTCCTTCTCAAGCTGCTTTTTGTACTCCTCAAGCATCGCAACCTTCTCTTCCTTTGTGAAGAACTTGCGCGACCCGGAGCACTCGCAGCCGCTTGCCGAGCAGTTGCACCCGTCAAAGCCAGTTGCGACCCCGTCCTCTCCTGCAGAGCAGCAGTTTCCGTGCCTCATTTCCTAACAACTCCATCCGATATATCGGACATACGATATTAGTCGGCAAGTTGTATTTATATTTATCGCACGCCCGATATTATTATGGGCAACTGCTGCTGCGATATGAGGGGGATGCTCTCCTTCCTGATCCTGTTCATACTTTCCAAGGGCCCCAAGAACGGCCAGGAAATCGCGGAAGAGATAGGCAAGAGGAAGGGCAGCAAGCCCAGCTGCGGCACGATATATCCCGCTCTCAAGTCGCTCAAGGAAGGCGGCCTGATTTCTGAAAAGAAGCAGGGAAAGGCGATAGTCTATACGCTTACTGCAAGCGGCAAGGCCACGCTTGGCAATGCCAAGGAGCAGTTCTGCAGGACGTTCATGGGCGTCTTTGGGTAGAGGGAACTATCCTGCAGAACCTTACTCGTATCTCAGCGCCTCAACGGGCTGCAGTTTGGCAGCGTTGCGCGCCGGGATCATGCCAGATATCACTCCCACCATCACCGAAAACATCAGCGCGCCAAGCATCAGCTCAAGCGTTATGGTGGAGGACACGCTGAACATCGACAGTATTGCCGACACAATCAGGCTCAATAGCAGGCCGAAGAAGCCGCCCATGAAGCCAATCAGCGCGGACTCAAAGAGGAACAGCAGGGTAATCTCGCGGTCCTTCATCCCGAGGGCCTTCAGTATGCCGATTTCCTTGGTGCGCTCAAGCACGCTCATGAACATCGTGTTCGCAACCCCGATTGCTCCCACAAGAAGCGAGATTGCGGCAATGCCTCCCAAAAACAGCGTCAGCGTCTCGGTGACGCTTGAGATGGTTGACTGGATTGCAGCTGCTGTTGTTATGGTGAAGTCCAGGCTGTCCGAGTCCACCCTGTGCAGCTCGGCAAGCTTTGCGCTGACTGCCGAGGAGACCTCGTCGGTGTCGTAGCCGTCTTCGACCTTGATTATCAGCGAGTTGACGTTCTTTGACTGGTTGAGGAACTTCTTTGCAACGGAAAGCGGCATCAGGATTGCGTTGTCCGACGAGGTGAACGTGCCCGAGCTTGAGTTGAGGATGCCTGCCACCTTGAAGTAGTAGTTGTCCCCTGCGCTCGTTGTGACCTTGATTTTCTTGTAAAGCATGTCCTGGCCGGAGAACGTGCGGTTGTATACCGAAAACCCGATGACCACCGACGTCTTGTCGTTTGCGCTTGGCATCGAGCCTGCGTACATCGTCGCGTTGTTGACTTTGTCGTAGGCTTCCATGTCGGTCCCTATGATTTGCACCGATGCGTTGTAGCCGCTGGCTGCGACCTTTCCGCTTCCCGAAAGCCTCGCGTCAACGGCAAGCACGCCATCAACATCCTCAAGCTCCTCGGCTTCCGCAAAGGTAATCACGTTCTTTCCGGTGTTTCCCTGAGTGAAGCTTGAGGGCGGGCCCCCTGCGCCGCTGGACGTGCGCGCCCCGCCCGTCATCCCGCCCATTGCGCCTGCGGTGCTTCCCATGGAGAACGCCATCCTGCTTGCGCTGGACGAGCCGGGCGAGACTTGGATGATGTCGTCGCCAAGCCCCGAAAGCCGCGAGCTTATCTGCGAGTTCATGCCCAGGGCTATCGATATCATTACCACTATCGCGGCAACCGCTATGACTATGCCCAGCACGGTGAGCCAGGAGCGCAGCTTGCGGCCTGTCATGTGCCCTATTGCCATGCTGGCAAGGTCGATGATTTTCATGTGAGCAAATCCCCTATCTGATAAAATAATGGGTGCGGCAGCGCACTGGGCGCAGAGGCCTTTGCCGTACGCGTGCCGCACTACCCGAACCCGTCATTGCCGCCTATTTCTTTTTCGCCTCTGCCGCAGGTGCGGTTGCAGCCTTTCCTGCTGCAGGGGCCTTCTTGCGGCCGGAGTAGTACCTGTAGCCAAAGAACAGCCCGGCTGCAAGCACAACAAGCGCAACTCCGACTGTCAGGTAGTCAAAGCCAAGGATTGTGCCCGACTTTGTGCGGGTCGGCATCGTGCCTGCGCCGAACGCAGCACTTGACCTTCCGGAGTACTGCACGCTGACTGTCTTGACTTGGTAGCGCTCCACGTTTGCGGCGTCCTTGAAAGACACGTTGAAGCTTACCGGATAGGTGCCTGCTGCAAGCTGGCCCTTCGGGGATGCGGTGATTGTCACCGTCGCGGTGTCGTCCAAGTTGAGCGTGCCGATGTACTCGTTGTCTGTTGCGAAGGTGAAGTTGTCCGCGTAGGCCTTCGCATAGACTGCGCGCACGGCAACGCCCCCTGCGTTGGCTATTGTGAAGTCGATGTCAAAAGACGAGTTTGAAGCCATCGCAACGGGGTCCTCCGCGGTTGTTACAAGCAGCGAGGCAGGCGCGCTAACCGTGAGCGCGAAAGTCTGCGTAATCTTTGCCTGGACCGCCTTGTCCACGCTGTATGTTGTGGTGAGGGTGATTGGGTAGTAGTCCGGGCCTGCGCTTGCGCTTACCGCAAGGCTGAAGTAAACCTTGGCCTCCTCTCCGGCCTTGATGCTTTTTATGTACACGCGGTCGCTTGACAGCGGGAGCAGGTAGTCCGAGGTCTCGTCGGACGAGTTGATGCTGCCGCCTATCTGGATAAGGACGTCGTCGGTGTCAAAGCTCGCCACGTTGCGCAGCGTCACCGTCATTTCGGTGTCCGCGCCGGCCACGACCAGGTCGTCGGTTGTCACGCTTGCGATTATTGCGTTGGAAAGGTCTGCGGAGTTGACCGTAATCGGTACCGTGCCCACCTGCGCGTTGGCACCGTCGATGTTTGCGTATATGTACGCGTCATAGGTGCCCGCCTTGGTGGATGCTGGCACGTAGAAGTTGACCGTGACTTCCTTTGCGGTCCCAACTGACATTGCGCCCAGGCTGTAGGTTGTGCGCGCGGTTCCGAAGGGTATCAGCACGTTCAGCGCGGCGTTGTTGTACCCCGTTTCCTTGTCGGTGACCGTGAACTGCAGCTTTGCGTTGTCGCCTGCGTATATCTTGTCCGGCGACTGCACGAAGTTGGTTATGCCGAAAGGCGAGCCCTCGTACACCGTCACGCTTGTAAGGTTGGTTGCTGCGCAGAACGAGGCTGCAAAGACCATGATTGCCGCAAACAGCGGCACGCACTTGTCATCCATCTATCAAAACACCTCTATTGAATCGTCACTTTTTGGGAAAGTCCTTTGAATCGTCATCTTTCCTCATATCCTTACTTGAGCTTCAGGTCATGCGCGGAAGGCATCCTGGTGGGGCCGTCCGACTTTACGCTCCCGTCGCCAAGCATTATCGTGCGCTTGCCGTAAGTTGCAACAGCGGGCTCGTGGGTCACTATTACCACCGTGGTGCCCAGGTTCTTGCACAGCCCCGAGATTATCTCCATGACCTCGGTGCCTGACTTGGAGTCAAGGTTGCCTGTAGGCTCGTCTGCAAGCAAAAACGCCGGGTCGTTTGCAAGCGCGCGGGCTATCGCCACCCTCTGTTTCTCCCCACCTGAAAGCTCGTTGGGCTTGTGGTCCGCACGCTCGGTCAGGCCGACTTTCTTCAGCAGCGCAAGCGCGCGCTCGTGGCGCTCAGCAGGCGGAATGTCAGCAATTGACATGGCAACCTCGACGTTCTGTATTGCAGACAGGTTGGAAAGCAGGTTGAATGCCTGGAACACGAAGCCAATCTTGGTGCTCCGGACCCCCGCAAGCTCGTCCGAGCCCAGCTTTGACACATCGATTCCGTCGACATATATCTTGCCGAAGCTCGGCTTGTCCAGGCAGCCCATCAGCTGGAGCATCGTGCTCTTGCCGCTGCCTGAAGGCCCCATCACCGTGACGAACTCGCCCTTCCTGACGCAGAACGTTATGTCGCGCAGCACCGGCAGCATCCTGTCGCCTATGCTGTATTCCTTCCCGACGTCCCTGAATTCGAGGACGCATTTGTTGTCCATTTCGTACATCCGGCCGTTTTGGCCTAACTGTTATTAATTGTAATAACCCATATGGGTATTGTGAAATAACCTGAAATAAGTCCTTCAGGCAAATCTCACGACTTGGTCTGGTGGTTTTGGATGAGGCATTTACGGGCACTTGGATATGCATCGCTGATACTCGGCGGGTTCCTGGTGCTTTCGTACGCGGTGCTTGCGTACTTTGCAATCTGGCAGCACGAGTTCTTCCTGGTGTCGCCCCCAACCGGCGAAAGGATAGTCGCAATGGCTGGAAACGGCACCGGGATAGTTGAGGAGATGGCTCCCTATCCAAACGAGTCCGGGTTCAACGGCTCGCGCTTCAACCAGACCGGGAACGCGACCCCGCGCTTTCCGCGTGACAACAGGGCGGACCGGCTCTTTGTGAACGTGTCGGTTGACCCTATGTCGCAGGTGCTCTCGCCAGTTGCCCTTGGCATACTGCTCATGGGCATGTTCTTCCTGTTCAACGGCTACTCCCTGATTACGCACACCCGGAAAGTGGAGCGCAAGGAGACGCGCAAGTTCGTGATATCCTCCCTGCTTACAGGCGACGAGAAGGTGTTCTACGACGAGCTTGCCAAGGCAAACGGAGAGGCCACCCAGAAGCACCTGTCATCGTCAACGGGGTATTCGGCAGTAAGGACCTACAGGATACTCAAGAGGCTTGAGGCAAAAAAAATCGTGCGCTCGTTCCCGTTCGGGATGACAAAAAAGATTGTGCTTGAGGAGGAAAAATAGGCCGCAGGGCGTGTATGGGGCCTTCTCCCCTCTTTCAGGCATTGCAAAGCCGTTTATAGCCCCCGCTTCAGATAGAGTCTTTGGGGAGATTGTCCAGATGCCAGTGAGGCTTGTCAAGCGCATCGGCGTAATCCTTACGTACGCCAGCAAGGGCCTTGACGAGAACGGCAAAAAGAAGAGGGAATCCAGGAAAAACGAGTTCAAGAAGGCCTTTGAGCGAATGATGTCGCGCTTCCAGCCGCAAAAGGACGATGCGGAGAACATCGTCGAGGGCGGAAGAAAGGACGCAAAGGAAAAGTAGCCTTGCCGGAAACGGTAAAAAACAGGAAAGGGGCACAATTACTATTGTCATGACCCACGAAAAACCGCAGCACGAAAAGAGGATTCCGGAGCACTTCTGCAAGCACATGCGCGAAATCAGCGACAACGTCCTTGTTGACAGCCAGGTCGCAAAGCACGTTGCGCGTTCCAAGGGCCATTTCGAGGATTCGCTCAATAAAGTCCGGCATGCGCGTTTGGCCATAGACGGCCAGTTCGACGGGAACCTGAAGCTCCACGCAGTGGCCAACGGGTTCGAGTCCGAAATCAAGGCCCTGCGCGACAAGGTCAACGATTCGCTGAAGGTTCACGGCAGCCACGCATCGGTTGTGCTTGGCAAGATAGGTGCGATAAAGCGGGCCTACGGCATCGAAAGCAGGAAAGGCAAGTGTAAGAAACTGGTGCCGCTTTCACAGGAGGAGCAGGCGGCACTTGGCAAGCAGGTTGCCGACCTGACTTCCAGCTATGCACTCTACCGTTCGCACCGCGACCTGATATTGGCCGCGTCGGACGGGCACGCCCTTGCGCACGTAAACGAAAGGCTCGGGAAGTTCGTTGACGTGCTCAAACCGCAGAAAAAGCTGGGCTAGCGACCTTGGCAGCAGGCTTGTCCTTTGAGTTGCACAGCCACGCAATCAATGCCTTCTGCACGTGCATCCGGTTTTCCGCCTGGTCATAGACTACTGACTGAGGCCCCTCAAGGACTTCCGCAGTGACTTCATAGCCCTTGTGAGCAGGAAGGCAGTGCATGAACTTTGCCGTTGGCTTTGCAAGCGCCATCAGCTTGCTGTCAACAGTAAAACCCGCAAATGCGGCCATCTTCTCCTGTTTCTGGGCTTCCTGGCCCATCGAGACCCAGGTGTCGGTGTAGACTATGTCCGCTCCGGAAACGGCCTGTGCAGGCGAGTTGCAGATTTCAACATCGCCATACTGCTTTGCGATGCCTACGTACTTTGCATCCGGCTCGTAGCCTTTCGGGCACGCAGCCACGAATTTGAATCCCGCCATTGCGCAGGCAACCATCAACGGGTTGCAGACGTTGTTGCCATCGCCCACGTACGCCACCTTGATGCCGTGGGCGTTCGGAAAGAGTTCCTTTATTGTCATCACGTCAGCAAGGGCCTGGCAGGGGTGGTCGGTGTCTGAAAGCGCGTTGATTACGGGCACAGTGGAATGCTTTGCAAGCTCCTCGACAGTCGCGTGGGAAAATACCCGGGCAGTGATGACGTTTGCATAGCGCGAAACCACCTTTGCGGTGTCCATAATGTCCTCGTTTCCAGCGGAAAGCTGCGAGTCCTTGCCAAAGTAGATTGCGTGGCCGCCCATCTGCGTCATGCCTGCCTCAAAGGACAGCCGAGTTCGCGTGCTGGGCTTCTCAAAGAACATCACCAGCGTCTTTTTGTCCATCGCATCTGAAAGAAGGTGGGGGTTCTTCTTTGCCAAAAGCGCAGCTGCAACCAGGCCGTTGAGCTCGTCGGCCGAAAGGTCGTAAGTGTTGACTAGGTCCTTTTTCATGGGTATGCACTTGTAATTGTGTTGTGCCCGGGCTTGGATATTATGTTCCCGTCTCAATTGCGACAGTTTGCGCTAGGTCGTGTCGAATAACCGTCAAAAGGTGCGCGGCGGCTTTGCGGCTGCAACCGCCAAGCCAGTTGCCCGCAAGGGAGTTTCCCCTTATTTTGCCTTCTTTACCGCTGGCTTGCGGCACATCTTTTCCATAAGCTCGAACGCCTTGAGCGCGTCCTTCCGCTCGATTACGATGTTCGTGTCGGTGTAGCACGAGTACAGGTCGACTATGTTTATGCCGTGCTGCGCAAGCTGGTCAAGCACGTGCGCAATCACTCCGGGCACGTTCTCAATCCTGCTTGGCGATGTGAGGCGGAGCATGCACAGGCTTGTGGACTTCTGGATGATGTTCTCGCGGCCGAGCTTGTCAACCACGTAGCTTTCGTTCTCGTCGCTTGTCATCACCAGGATGACCTTCTGGCTTGCAAGGATTGAGAATATCTCGTCGTCTCCCCCAAGGCCGTCGGCTGCCGCGTGTGTTGATGGCGAGCGCTCGAACACCAGGACACACACGTTTGAGATGAGCGTAATCTTGGTCTGGGCAAGCACCCCTGCGATGCCTATTGTATCGGCCTCGTACTTCTTGCAGGCCTCGCGCGAATAGCGAAGCACCGCCATCTTGAGCGCGTCCTCGCTGCCGCCGACTTTGTGCGCAAGGTTCTTTGCAATTGCCGAGCAGTTGGCGATGCCGAGCCGGATTGCCTTGTTGACGTAGACGTCTGACTCAAGCTCCTCGCGGACCTGCTTTGAAATCGTGCTTTCCTCTTCCTTTGCCATAACAACCAACACCCGTGGCGACAGCATTGTCCTTTTTGCAGGACTGGTGTCGCATTTATGATTTGGCTGTCGCAGCTATAAAATAAGCGCGGGTGGTTTGCAGCATTGCGGCATCGGCGGCAGTTCCGGGTGCTTTTCCTACTGCCCTGGCTTTTCGCAGAGTTTGCCCTCGCGGGCCTCAGGTCTTCCCATCTTCAACCTGCTTGGGCTTGCGCAGCCTTTCCTTCATCTTTGCAAGCCTCTCCTCAAACGAGCGCATCTTTTCCTCGTCAACGGGCTCGGCGTTGAGCTTGTAAAGCAAGTCCATGAAAATCTTGGGGTCGGATGCGTCGGCAACTGTTGCCTGCTGCACGTGCACACCCGTCTTGTCAATCACCGTCTTGGTGTCCGAGACTGCCTTGTCCCCTTTCTCATCAGTGACTATTGACTCGCGCACGTCGACAATCTTCTTGCCGTCGCTTTCTACCATCTCCACGCTTGACGTTCCCGGCGCGAAGTTGCCGAACTTCTGCGCAATGAGTTTGTCAACTGCGCTGCGCTCCTGTGACGTGAAGACATCCTTTTGGTTGGTGAACCTTCCCTGTTTTACATTTGATTTTTTCAAGCCCATGATAGCGACCTTCTTGGCGCGCCGATGCTTTTGGCCTGCGTGCCATTATATATTACTCTTGGGAGGAAAACAGTTTATAGCATTCCAACGTTTTCAGGTGGGTATTTCATATGGCTCCGGAGAAGGTTTTTGGCAAGCGCGGCCCTACAGTTGGAAACAGCAAGCCTGTTTCAGCACGGCCTTCCTTTACCGGCGCAAAGCCAGCAAACCGCACCGGGTTCATGGCGTCCCCTGAAAAAAAGGTCCTTGATGCGCACGACAGCCGCGTTGAGGGTTTACGCAAGGCGATGCGCCAAATGACCTTCAGCGTCGCAACCTCCGAGGCAACGGAACTCAACGCCCGCGAGACCGTAAACAAGCTTGCAAAGGAGCACAACCTCCAACCCTGGCACAAAGTGGAGCTGGTCCAGCACGTAAACGAACAGCTTGCCCGGGGGCAGGTGGACGCGCAGAAGCTAAACCAGCAGCTCCTGGAGAAGGTAAAGCGCCAGTTTGACATGAACAAGCAAGGCATAGACGTCGTCTGAGCCGTGATTTGAAATGGATGTGCTGGAAGCCCAAAAGACCCGCCGAAGCATCCGCAAGTACCAGCAAAGGCCCGTTGAGAAGGAAAAAGTTGACAAGATTCTTGAGGCCGCAATGCAGGGCCCAAGCGCGATGAACGAGCGCCCCTGGCACTTCGTAGTAATCACCGACAAGGCAACGCTTTCCGAAATCCCCAAAGTCAGCGCCTACGCGCAGATGCTTCCGGACGCGCCGCTTGCCATAGTGGTCTGCGGGGACACCTTGCTTGAGAAGCTTCCTGAAATGTGGGTGCAGGACTGCTGCATCGCCTCGGCAAACATAGTGCTTGCAGCTCACGCGCTTGGCCTTGGCGCGGTGTGGACTGCCGCATACCCGCTTCCAGGAAGAGCAGAGGGCATCCAGAAAATCCTGGGCCTTCCCAAGAATGTAATCCCGCTTTCAGTAATCCCAATCGGGTATCCTGCTGAGCAAAAGCCCGCAGTCGAGCGGTTCGACAAGTCGCGCGTGCACAAGGACAAATGGTGAATGCCCGCAAGGCCTGCCAGGAGTTCCTTTGCCCTTCGCACCTCTTTTATTGGTTGCCTTGCAAGATATTTTTCCTAATTAGTTATCAGAATGCGACCATGGTCTAACGGTATGACGGCAGCCTTCCAAGCTGCAAGCCCGGGTTCGACTCCCGGTGGTCGCACTCACTAAATTCTTCTTCCTTCAGGCTATCTTTTTATTGCCCCAATCCCTCCAGATACCTATGAACGCGGTCAGCCTCCTTGCATTCGGCGTGCTCATCGTGAGCTTCTTTGGCGTCTTTGCCTACAATTCCATGCCCGGCACCGACAAGGTCACCTACGCGCCCCCATATTATTTCATCAAGGACGACGCCCTCAGCTACCTGAACGCGTACTTTTTCGTGCTCATATTCTCCCTGCTCCTCTTTGGGATGGGCGCGCCTGTTGCGATGGCAATAGAGGGCACAAAGTACGCGGTCCTGGTTTCCATACTTCCCGTCTACGACCTGGTGTTCATCCTGCCTGAGCTTTGTGCGATGCTTGCAGCTGCCAAGCTTGGCGAGGGAGTGATGGCCGACTGGTCGGGTGAGGGCAACATCTACAACTACTGGTCCGAAGGCATCAAGCTTGCGCTCATCGGCTTCGGTTTGCTGCTTCTTTTGATGTTCGCCCGGCCGTTCCTTCTCTCAAGCTTCAGCCTCCTGGGATGCCCCTTCGGCGGCGCCTGCTGAAATGCTTTTTATTCAGGCCTTGACTACAACTCTTTGATGGTCGCGCCTTTCCTGCCGCTTGCATTTTTCCTAGAAGAGTTCTTCTCCGACATGTTCTTCGTCGCATTAGTGCTTACCGGCTCCTACATCCTCTACATCCTTTACCTGAACTTCCACGACCAGCCGATGATTTTTGCGCTCGCGGCAATCGCAGGCACCACGTTCCTGCTCTCAAACTCGCTGGTCACGATGGGACTTGTCACGCTGTTCTTCGTGTTCGTGATGTTTGGCCAGAACCTGCAGATGATACTGCAGTTCTCGGTCTACCCGCTTCTTGGGATGTTCGGAGTTGAAATCCCCGGGACAGTGCCTGAGGAGCAGCGCGAGGCCATGAAGATCCAGCAGATAGAGCAGAATATACTCAAGGGCGAGGAAGTCTCGGCTTCCGAGAGGTCGCTGTACGCCAACAACCTGAACCAGCAGGCGGCGTTGCAGCAGAAGCAGCAGCAGATGCAGTCGCAGATGCTGCGCAGGAGGTAGTTTGAAGTTATGTTCCAACCCGCGGTCTTTGGCTTGCTTGACGAGATATTCTTCTGGGGCGACATGGCGTGGCTCATACTCCTGGGCCTTGTCGCTTGGTACCTCTACAGCTGGGCGCAGGAGCACCTGGCGTTCTTTTCGCCAACCCTTGCGCTGGTGGTCGCGGCCATACTCATATACTACCTGGTCGTGGTCTACCCCGTCGTGGGAATCGGGATGTGGCTGTTCTCCGCAATAATATTCTCAGGAATAATATGGATGCTTCCGATGGTGATGCCCTTCATACCCGGCCTGGGCAAGGGCGGACACCACTAAGGAAAAGGTTTTCAAACATCAGGGGAGTGATGATTGTTATGCTCAAGGAAAGGCACAAGGCGCTTCTGAAGGTCTATTCGGGGCTCCACCAGCACCGCAGGCAGTGGTTCTCGCCCAACCTCAGGTATGCCGCCATGATAGCCTGCATACTCGTCATCACCCTGGTGTTCAACTACTTTGAGTCCACCTATTCGACGGCAATAACCGAGGCCTCCGGCAGGGTGGTCACGGTGTCCGGCCTGCTGTTCAACTCGTTTGTGGCAGGCGCGGTGTTTGGCGCCGCGGTGTTCATAGTCGTAGTCGAGGGCGAGTACTTCTTCGGCCTGCGCAGGCGCGTCTACGCCCAGCTTGCGGAGTCCGCAGGAAAGAAGCCAGCTAGGAGGTCGCGCCGCTGATGTTCAGCTTCTGGGACGACTTCGGCATAGTCGCCCTGATACTTGTGTTCTTCGGCCTTTACAACCTGCTTTCCGACGGCATCATCAAGTCGCGCTTCCTTGCGCTCATAGTCACCATCCTGGTCATCTACCTTGTGGTGGTGCCCTACGACTGGTTCCGCTACCTGCTCTTTGCGGTGCTGTTCCTTGGAGGCGCGCTTGCAAAGATTAAGCCACAGGAGTGGTTCTAGGGACGAGGGGATTTTTCCCAAAGAGTGGCTGCAATGATTGACTTCACCAACCTGTTCCTCGTCTTCCTGATGATTTTTGCAGTCAGCGCCAACCGCATCGAGATTGCCGGCGCGATATTCATCCTGCTTTTGGTCCTTGCAAAGGACAAGGCGCTTATCCTGGTTGCGATAGTGGGCGCGGTGATTGCGCTGAGCGTCCTGCTTGGCGGCGGGGCCGACCCCCTGATAATAGGCGGCGGGCTTTTGCTTGTGCTCATAATACTTCTCAAAGACGACGGCGCCGGCGCCGGGCCGCAGGGTTATTATCCACAAGGGTGAAAGGTAGTCTTCATGAACGCGCTCACGCTGGTTGTCCTCGGTGTCGTTGCCTGGATGTTCTTCCTCTCAGGCTCAAGTTTCCTGTTTTTGCTTTCGCTTGTGGTGCTTGTGCTTTACTGCCTTGCCGAAGTCGGCGAGGGCAGGAGCCACGAACATCACCACCACGAGGAGGCCGGAAGAAGCGGCGACCCGGGCGGGGACGGCAAGTCCATGGGCGAGGCGGCAGGGCTGCTTGGCAGCGTCATAAACGTACTCGGCTCGTTCTTTGGCAAGCTGGTAAAGTCAGCTTTCTTCATTGAGAAAAAGCCAGACAAGAAAGACGACACGCAAAAGGTAGAAATCGTCGTCAAGAGGCGCTGAATTGGCGCTTGGGCGCTAGTTATCCTTACCGAATCCTTTTTGTCAGTGCTTTCCTTGCCAGGGAGTTGCCCTTCATTTCGCGGAAGTGCTCCTTCAGGTGCACCCGGTATATGTCATCCAGCATGCTTAGCGAATGCGTGCGGAGCATCTTGCGTATGAACGTGCTTGCAGGGTCCGATGCTTTCGGCGTGCTCTCTATCACGTGCAGGCCGTGGATGTTGGCCTCAAGCACGTCCAAGTGCTGTTTTCTCAGTTCCAGGTACTTGTTGTAGCCCTTTCCCGTCTCCCCGCCTTTCGGCAGCCAAAGCAGGTCCTCCCTGTCAAGCTGCTTCCTTGCGTGCGCAAGCCGGTTCTCCCAAGCCCTTACTGTTGCGGATTTCTCCGCCAATGCAAACTTCATCGATTAGGCTCTACCTCAGTACGACTTCGCAAAATACGCGGTTACCTTCGCGGGCTTTCCGCAGTGGCCGCAAGCCTTGTGCTTGGGCTTGTGGTCGTCAAAAGCGATTAGGCGAACTGTCGCGGTGGTGTCCTTGTTGATTTTTTCTTCGCACTCGCGCTCGTCGCAGAAGCTCATGCGCACAAAGCCCTTCCTGGACTCAAGAGCCTTCCTGAATTCCTCGTAGTCGGAAACGTCGGAGATGCGCTCGTCGCGCGCTTTTCTTGCCTTCTCGAAAAGCTGGTGCTGCATCTTCTCAAGCTCGTCCTCAACCGACTTCTCAAGGCCTTCCTTTGCAACCGAGTTCTTGACCCCGGTGTCGCGCCTGACCATCATCACTGCGTCCTTTTCGATGTCCTTCAGGCCGACCTCAAGCCGGAGCGGCACTCCCTTGAGCTCCCACTCGTTGTACTTCCAGCCAGCTGACTTATCGTCGCGGTCATCCAGCTTGACTGAGATTCCAGCAACCTTGAGCTTTGCGTAGATGCCCTCGCAGTACTTCGCTACCTTCTTTGCATCGTCGGGCTTGGAGTATGCAATCGGGATGATTACGACCTTGAGCGGCGCCACCTTTGGCGGTATCACCACTCCCTTGTCGTCCCCGTGCACCATAATCATTGCGCCGATTGTGCGCGTTGACATTCCCCAGGATGCCTGCCAGGCGTACTGCTCGGTCTCGTCTTTGTCTTTGAACCTGATTTGGAACGCCTTGGCGAAGTTCTGGCCAAGGTTGTGCGAGGTTGCGGACTGCAGGGCCTTGCCATCTGGCATCATGGCCTCGCAAGTAGTAGTGTAGAGCGCTCCTGCGAACTTCTCGCCGTCGCTTTTCTTGCCAATCAGCACGGGCACCGCAAGGTAGTCCTCAAGGATTTTCTTGTAAAACCCGAGTATGAGCATGACTTCGGCATCGGTCTCTTCCTTGGAAGCGTGCACAGTGTGGCCTTCCTGCCACGGCACCTCGCGCGTGCGGATGAACGGCTTGGTTGCCTTGGTCTCCCAGCGCACAACTGTGCACCACTGGTTGAGAAGGAGCGGCAGGTCGCGGTGGGAGTGTATCCACTTTGCGTAGCTTTCGTACATTATTGTCTCCGAGGTGGGGCGAACTGCGAGCGGCTCGGCAAGTTCGGTGTCGCCTCCCTTGGTGACCCAGGCAACTTCGGGGGTGAACCCTGCGAAGTGCTCGGCTTCCTTGGTAAGCAGGCTCTTTGGTATGAACAGGGGAAAGAGCACGTTCTTGTGGCCGGTTGCCTTGATCATTGCGTTGAACACGTCCTGGATGCTCTCCCAGATGCCGTAGCCGTTCTCGCGCACCACCATACATCCCTGGATGGAAGAGTAGTCCGCCATCTCGGACTTCTGCACCACTTCGGCGTACCAGTCGGAGAAGTTCTTTTCCTTTGAGTTCTCAAGAGCCATCTAGTAAGAGTCACCTTGTTGCTGATGCTTTTAGGGCTTACAAGGAATAAAAATCAGCCGCAACACAGCCCCCGCAACCCGGTGCATTTTCAGTCTGGTTCTTAAGATTCACCATACTAATTTGGATAAATCCTAAAACCACTTGGTGATTTTACATGCCAGTACAGCCCCCGATAATTATCAGGGAAGCCCACAGCCTCGCAGGGACTTTTGTCCCGCAGCCCGGGAAAAGATACGCCAACACGTTGATGGTCGTGGCAACGCACAGCAAGACGCGCGAGTGCGCCGACGGGTGCGGGGCGCTTGGAAACCTCAGCCCCCAGAAGGCCGAGGCCGGAGTGAAGGACATTTTCGGGACGCTGGAGGCATACAACCTCAATCCCCATTCAAAGGAGTGGTTCGGGATGGAACAGCACCAGTTGGTTACCATAGTCAAGGAAATCAACTTCGAGACCGACGCTTCAGTACGCGCCAAGAGGCTTATGGAAGACGCCAAGGTGCACAACCTTCCGGTAGTGGCGGTGAAGTTCGGCCACGTCGACGGCAGCATGGAAGTAATCGCAAGCCACGGCCTTGAAAAGCTTGACAAGAGCAAGCCAATAGACGTAATCGGCAGCGTGTGCTCGGACGCGCGCGAACCGTCCGAAGTCCTTTTGGCAGGCGCAAAATGCGCGCTTTCAGGCAGCAAGAGCTGCTCACATTCCAACCTGGTGGCCAAGGTGCCGGAGTCACAGCACCCCTCGGAAATCCTGGTTTACGGAAAAGATTCCCACGTGCCCGACAAGAACTTCGGGGAGGTTTTTACCGTGTCCGTTGACCCGCAAAAAGGCGCAGACCTTGCGGCAAAGCTGTCCGTCGCGTTTGCCCTCCGCTATGGCAAGAACTGGAAAGGCCCCCAGTCGCTTGTGCGCATACGCTTCCAGGACGCGGGCAAAGCTGAGCAGGACCTGAGGAAGGCTTTTACTGGCGTAAATGGCATAGACTTGGTATAGGGGCGTGACTTGGTATGAGACGGCTAGTGCTTCTTCGCCACGGCGAAAGCGTGTGGAACAAAGAGAACCGCTTCACCGGATGGACCAATGTAGACCTGTCCGAAAAGGGAGTTGAAGAAGCGAAAAAGGCGGGCCAGGTCCTCAAGAAGGACGGCTACTCCTTCGATGTCGCATTCACTTCCGTGCTTTTGCGCGCAACCCGCACCCTGGACCTCGTCCTTTCAGAGATGGGCCTTACCAGCATTCCCGTAGTCAAGTCCTGGCGGCTCAACGAGCGCCACTACGGCGCGCTGCAAGGCCTGAACAAGTCCGAGATGGCGCAAAAGTACGGCGAGGACCAGGTAAAGGTTTGGCGGAGAAGCTACGACATACGGCCTCCTGCCCTTACAAAGGACGACCCGCGCTACTGCGGCAACGACCCTCTTTACGCGGACTTGAAGCCGGAGCAAATCCCGCTTACAGAGTGCCTAAAGGACAATGTGGCGCGAACCCTCCCGTTCTGGGACTCCGACATCGCGCCAGCAATCAAGAGTGGAAAGAACGTGCTCATCTCAGCGCACGGCAACAGCCTGCGCTCGCTTGTCAAGTTCCTTGACAGCGTCTCGGACGCAGAAATCATCGAGCTGAACATCCCAACTGGCATCCCTCTTGTGTACGAGCTTGACGACCGCACGCTTCGCCCAATCAAGCACTACTTCCTCGGAGACCCGGAAGAAATCAGGGCTGCGATGGAAAAAGTGGCGAGCCAGGGCAAGGCAAAGAAGCAATAGGCATACAGTAAGTTCATACTCGAAGGTGAGCATCTTGGAGAAGGCAGTCAAAATCCGCAGTCTGGCGCAAGAGATGGGTGCAAACGGCGTCAAGATACAGTTCAGGCCAAAAGCCGTAAGCGCGTCGCCTTCCAGTCAGGAGTTTGGCCTGGATTACCTTACTCCCGTGGCATACCACAAATATTCGTTCAAGACTCCTAAGGATGCGGAAGCTTTCCAAGCCGCGCTCAAGACCAAACTCAAGATCAAGCCGTTGTCGTATGCCTCGGATGAAGAAGTGCATTCTCTTATTTCGGGGCCAAAGACCGTTGAAGTCCGCAACCAGGAATTGGCCCTTGATGCGAAGACGAAAACAAGCCTGGCCGGCGCTGTTGTCAAAATCCGGATGGCCGACGTCGCAAAGGCGGTGACAAGCAGGCTGCCCGGGTCTGAAAAGAGGGACGACGGGTTGAAGTTCGGCGTGAGTGGTGGGCGTTCTTCCGTTCGCTGGAGCCTGTATGGTCCGAACCCCAACGGGATAAGCAAGACTATGGACCGGATTGTAGGCGCGAAGTTTTCAGAGATGGTTGTTGAGCACAACCACAAACCAAAAAAATAATCTGATTTTTTTTTTATTTCCCGAACTTCCTCTCAGTGGAGTCGTAGAACTCCATTGCCGCGTCAAAGTCCGCCTTGGTGAACTCGGGCCAGAGCTTGGGCGAGAAGTAGAGCTCGGAGTACACCGTCTGCCAGGGCATCATCCCCGAAAGCCTGTGCGAGTCGCCTGTGCGGATGAGCAGGTCAGGCGACTCCGAAAGGTAAAGGTATTTCTCGAATTCAGATTCGGTGAGCGAGTTGGGCCTTACTTTGTCCGCAGCTATGTCCGCTGCAAGCTTCTGGGTCGCGTTCAAGAGCTCGTCGCGGCCGCTGTACGCTATTCCCATGTTGAGCGAAAGGCCGCCCTTGCGCTCGGGGTACATCTCCTCGACCTTTGAAAACATCCTGTCAAGTTCAACCGGCAAAAGGTCACGCTTGCCAAAGAACCTCACTGTGACCTCGTTGTCCTTGTACTCCTTGGAGTCAAGCACGCGCTGGGCGTGCGACTTCATGAGCTTGAAAAGCAGTGAAAGCTCGTCAGTGGAGCGCTTGGAGAAGTTGTCAAGCGAAAGCGCCCAATAGGTGAGAGTCTTGACCCCCGAGTCGTTGCACCAGCGCACCACTTCCTCGGACTTGCGGAAGCCCGCCAGATAGGCCTGCTCAACCGCAATGTTGTTTTTCTGTGCGTAGCGCCTGTTCCCGTCGGGGATTATTGCCAGGCTTGAAAGCGTCTTGTGCATTAGTATTGCCTACTATACCTTGATGGCGATATGCTGATTAAGCGGTACCATAGCTATTATTTCACATGGCTAAAATATTTATTGGAACGGCAAAAAAGGGGCAAAAGGCGTTCCAGACAGACGTTGCGGGCTCCCTTTTTGCCCGCGCACTGGGCATAATGTGGCAGGGAACGCCGCTGAGAAAGCCCTTTTCCAAGCCGCTTTTCTTTGAGTTTGAGCGCGAGGCCCGCGGCTCCAACGCAACCCACTCGCTTTTCTGCTTCGTCCCCTACGACGCAGTTTTCATCGGTTCGGACTGGACTGTCGTTGAGGTCATGCGGGAAATTCCCAGCTGGAACCCCTGGATTGTGCCAAGGAAGCCCTTCAAGTACCTCATCGAGCTGCCTGCAGGATGGGCGAAAAAGTATGGAATCAAGCCCGGGCAAGAAGTGTCGTTGCGCAATTAGGCTTCGGCAACATCCGGGTACCCACCAGCTGCAAGAATTAAACCTGCTGTTTATTTCAAATCCACTCCAGCCTAAACTCCCTGCTGACGCCCTATCTTCGTATGGGTGTCGGGGCAACTTGAGCAGGGTCGTTGGATGGAAAGTCACTGCGCCTGTTGTTGTGACTGCGCCTGCGGCTGCTGTATCTGCTGGAAACGCTTCCGCTGCAAAAAATGCACCTGCAGCAGAAAGGGCAGCTGCTGGCGAAAGGGCAGCAGGCGAAAAGGACGCCCTGTTTGTTGCCGAGCGCTTCGAGTTCTCGGAATTGGAGGAGGCGGTGTTTGCAAAGGCGTCCGCCGAGTATGCGGTTGCAGTCGAGTCGTCGGCGCTTGCCGCTGCAAGCATCGCAACTTTTGAAAAAATTGTCGCCCAAGTCTGTTCAAGGCACCGCACGGTAATCGGGAGGCAATCCGCAGAAAAGGTCGCGGCTGCGCTCATGCATTCCTTCTGCGGCTTCGGCGGCCTTGACTTTTTGCTTTGCCGGGATGACCTGGAAGAGATTGCCTTCGTGTCAACAGCGGAGCCGCTTTACGTGTTCTCCTGCACAAAGAAAGCCTGGCTTGCGACCAACTGCTTTTTGTGCTCCGAGAGGTTTGCAATGGCTGCAGTGAACCGGATGGCAACAAAGAGCGGGAAGCGCCTGTCGTTTGCAACCCCGCGCCTTGATTCCCAGCTTGCAAACGGCGGGAGGCTCCACGCGTCCTGCCCGCCCATAAGCCCGCAGGGAGTCTCGTTTTCAATCCGGCTTTTTCCCGCAAAGAGGATGGACATGGCGGACCTGGTTGCTGTGCGGGCAATCAGCACCGAGGCGGCGGCGTTTCTTTGGTTTGCGATGCAGTCCGACTGCTCAATCATAGTTGCAGGAAACACCGGTGGAGGAAAGACCACTGTTCTCAACGCGCTGTGCGACCTGGTTGGCACGCGCGAGCGGCTCGTTCTTGTCGAGGACACTCCAGAACTGCAGCCATCGCAAAAGCACGTCGCCCGCTTGGTCGCATCCAAGGCCGCGATGGCCGACCTTGTCAAGGACACCCTGCGGATGCGTCCTGACCGCGTGTTCGTGGGCGAGGTGCGGACAGCAGGCGACTGTAAGGCGCTTTTTGACTGCCTGCTTTCAGGCCAGGCAAGGGGCACTTACTGCACCTTCCACTCCGACAGCGCGCAGGAGTGCCTTGCAAGGATGAGGCTGATGGGCGCAACTGACCACGACCTTGCAGCGCTTGACCTGATTGTTGTCGCAAGGAGAATCCCGGTGTACGACCTGGATGCCCGGACAGGCGGCGAGGTGCGTCGGGTGACCGAAATTTGCGAGGTGTGCCAGGAGGCAGGCCAGTTCCTGCCGCGCCCGATTTTTTCATTCGACGCAAAGGAATCCGCCTTGCGCTTCTGCGGCTTTGGGGGCGGCAGGCTAAAGGAAAAGATATTGTCCTGCCTTTCAAACGCCGGCCGCGACAAGTTCCTGTCGGAGTGGCAGCGCAGGTCTAAGTTCTTTGCAAAAAAGGAGCCAATTGCGATGGCGTTGCGGGCTGAGAGATACCTTTACGCCTAGTGGCCGGGGCAGTGGTGCTTCCTGGCAGGCTCGAAGTGCGTCTTGCAGCTGCGGCAGTAGTGCATCTTCTTCAGCGGCTTGCCGTAGTTGGAGCAGACGATTATCCTGCAGCTCGTGTGGCCCTTGCCGTGGGCCTCCTTGGTGACAAGGCCGAGGCAGTTGCCGGTGCAGGCGTAGTAGACCGCAGGCTCGAAGAACAGCCTCTTTTGCATCCGGCGAAGCGGCACGGAGTGGGCAAGCAGCTTTGCAGGCTTCAAGCCGCGCTTTGGCTTCTTTTTCTGCGCGGCCTTGCCTGCCTTTGTCTTTTTCATTTTTTTCAACTTGAGATAAACTTAGTTCAGTCCGCAAGCCAGACAAATCCCATCAGCAGGACTTCCAGGCCTATGAACAGGGTTGCGCGGAATGCGTCGTAGCCGCCCATGCCGAAGCCGACGAGAGTGCCGCCTATGAGCATGACCATGAGCCCCTTTACCTTTGAGAACAGGTTCATCCTCTTTGCCGCCTGTGCGTCAGTGCCTGTTGGGATTGCTTTTTTCTGAGCCTTTGCCAAATGTCCATCACCTATGGTGGTTTGGGGCGGTTGCGCCCGGAAGGGTTACTAATCCCCCGTTTAAGACTTTTTGCTTCCAAGCTTCCGGCCGGCGTTTGCCACTGCCCTGCAGTTCCGGGCAAAAACCACCGGTTTAAATATCACCTTGCAAGACTATTCTTTCTGCGGCCAGTTGGGTGGGCGCTATTTGGGGGCCGCGCAGTATAAACGGTAATTTTTCCAGACACCTGAATATAGGAGGTAGGTTATTTTGGACGGACATGAACATCATGAGCACAGTCATCCGCAGGAGCACCATCCGCAGTACCACAGCAGCTACGGCCACGTGGGCGGAAAGAAGGTGCCGGCAGTGGCAGTCGTTGCAATAGTCGCGCTTGTCTGCCTCATAGTGGGCTATTTTGCGCACGCAGCGCTCAGCCCGGCGGCAACATGCCCGGCGAACAACTCGACTGACGCGTGCACCGCGCCGACTACTACGACCGCAAGCCTTACTGCGGCGCAGCTTACCGCGCTCAAGGCCGACATTGGCGATTACCTTACAACTCTGGTTGCAATCAACGGCGCGCCTGACGGCGTGACAGTTGTGGTTGCAAACATCACCAAGGAAGGCGACATGTACAAGGCATTCTACAACATCATGCAGGACGGCGCAGTTGCACAGTCCGGCTCAGGATACGTCACTTCGGACGGCAAGCGCCTGTTCCTTGGGACTTACATGGACCTGACTGAGAAGCTCGTGATGCCGACCCCGAAGCCTGCGGTAAACATAAACGTCACCGGAAGGCCCTTCCAGGGCTCGGAGAACGCGACGGTCACAATAGTGGAGTTCTCGGACTTCCAGTGCCCGTACTGCAAGGTAGCTTATGCAAACGTCAACACCGTGCTCTCAACGTACAACGGAAGCGTCAAGTACTACTTGGTGCAATTCCCGTTGTCGTTCCACGCAGCTGCACAGAAGTCCTCAGAGGCCTTCGAGTGCGCGATGCTGCAGGGCGAGGCGTTGGGCTGGGCGATGTACGACGAGATGTTCACCAAGGGCTCAGGCGACGGCACCGGGTTGGCTGTTGCGGACCTGAAGGCGTACGCAAAGAACCTCTCGCTGGACACTGCGAAGTTCAACAAGTGCCTTGACGACAACCAGACTGCGGCAAAGGTCGCGTCCGACGCCGAGTACGGCGCAAGCGTGGGCGTGACCGGCACCCCGACTTTCTTTGTCAACGGCAAGGAGGCAGTCGGCGGCTCGGCAATGCAGTCAGCTGTAGAGGCAATACTCAAGAAGTAGGCCTCCAAGCCTATTTCTCCTCTTCTTTTTCTTCTTTTCTTCTTCTTCTTCTTTTTTATTTTCCAAGGCCGCAATCATTCTTACTCTTAATTTCAACTTGGTGCTGATTTCATGGACGCAATTACCATTTTTGTTCTGGGCCTGGTGCAGGGCATCGCGGAGTGGGTGCCAATCAGCTCCAAGACGCAGGTGAGCCTTACTTGGCTCAAGGTGTTCAACGGCGACCCTGCATCCCTTGTTCCCATCCTGCTTTACCTGCACATCGGCACCCTGCTTGCCGCAACCATATACTTCCGCAAGGAAATAATCGAGGTTTTCCAGGCAGTAATTTCAAAACCCCTTTCAAAATCCACGTACTCGGAAGGAAAAACCGGGTTCCTCATCACTTCCATTTTCCTTACCGGAGTCATCGGCTTCCCGCTCCTTTACCTGGAGAAGAAGTTCTTCCCAACTCTTGACACCAGCGTCCTCTTCGCACTGATGGGCATCGGGCTGGCGCTTACGGGCATCCTGCTTTTGAGCCAGAAGGGTGCAAAGGAGCGCAAGAAGGAGTCCGTAAGCTGGAAGGATGGCGTCCTTACAGGAGTCCTGCAGGGCTTGAGCGTGCTTCCGGGAGTGTCGCGCTCCGGCACAAGCACAACCGGGCTGATTTGGCGCGGCTTCTCCTCCGAGGACAGCTTCCACCTGAGCTTCCTTCTCAGCATCCCAACAGTAATCTGCGCCGAGATGGTGTTCTACATAAGCGGCGAAGTCGCCTCGTTCCCAATTTCCGACGGCGTCCTGCTTGCCGCAGCAAGCTTCGTGTTCGGCTACCTTACGCTTGACGCTTTGCTGAAGCTGATGCGGAAGGTCAGTGTCGCCTACTTTGCGCTTGCGATGGGAATCGTAATGGTCGCAGCTTGGATGCTTGGCGCAGGATGAGAAGCCAGTGATGCCAACGGGGCATTTATTGGCCTTTGCAGCCAATGATGGTTTGTTTGTTATGCCCGCTTTTTACCGCCTTGTTGAAGGCACCATTGAAATCGACGGCGTGCGGATGCACCAGACCGTGCGCAAGACGCCCGTGCAGGACTCGCAGGACAAAGTCCGCGCCCTGGGCGTTGCCGCAGGCAGCCGCGTGCTTGACGTGTGCACCGGGCTTGGCTACTCCGCAATAGCATCTGCCCAGAAGGGCGCAAAGGTCACCACGCTTGAGATTGACGAGAACGTCTTGGAGCTTGCAAGGACCAACAAGGACTCTGCTGAATTGTTCACGAGCCCCACCATCACAATCAGGATGGGCGACGCGTTCGAGTCAATAGATGATTTCGACGACGGCTCCTTCGACTTCATCCTTCACGACCCGCCGCGCTTCTCCCTTGCAGGCGAGCTCTATTCCCTTATATTCTACAAGAAGCTCTTCCGGGTGCTGCGCAGGGGTGGCAGGATGTTCCACTACACCGGAAACCCCGGCAAGAACAGCGGGAAGAACATGACCAAGGGCTTCAAGCAGCGCCTTGTCGAGGCCGGCTTTGTCGGCGTGCGCTGGGACGAGGGCCTGCAGGGCTTCTTGTGTAGGAAACCCTGAGAATAAAAGATGGTGTGGCTGCCTTCGAGGGCGTTGGCTGTGCCCGTCTACCCCATCCGCTTCTGCCTAATCTCCCTTTACTCAATCAGCTTCTTCTGCTTCTTTGAAACAGGCTTGTCCTCGTCCTTGAGGTAGATGTGGTAGGTCGTGAACGGTATCTCTATTCCGCCCTTCTCAAAGCCCTTGAGTATCTCCTCGCGCACCTCGCCTGCCACAAGCTCGGTCTCGAAGTAGTTGTTGACCTCGTAGAGCACCTTGAACTCAAGCGCCGAGTCGCCGAACTTCTCAAGCCGCACTATGGGCTCGCTCTGGGCGATCTTTGGGTCGCGCTTCTGCACCGCGTGCACCGCATCGTGGATTATTTTCTTGACCTTCTCAACGTCCGAGCCGTACTTGACCCCCACGGTCAGCGACGCGCCCTTCCAGTTGTTCTGGATGCCGCGCGAGAAGTTGACTATGCTTGTGGAGATGATCTTCTCATTGGGCACGAAATAGGTATAATTGCCGCGCGTGCGTATGCGCGTCATCCTCCAGCCAATCTCCTCGACAAAGCCCTTGATCACCGCGTTCTCGTCCTCAAGCGCGATGTACTCGCCTCCCTTTATCGGGCGGTCGGAAAGCAGGTAGAACCCGGCAAAGAAGCTGGAAAGCGTGCTCTGCAGGGCAAGGGCAACCGCAAGGCCCCCAATCCCAAGCGCGGTCACAAGCGGCGTTATCTCCACGCCGAACCGCTGGAGGATGATTATGACCGTAATCAGGTATATCGTGAGGCGCGAGACCCAGCGCAGGATGGGGATGATGTCCTTGTTTATCTTCAGCTGGGACTTGACCTTGGGGTCAACAGAGTACTCCTGCATATACCAGATGATTACCGCGTTGACTATCTTTGAGAACAGGTGGCCCGTCCAGAGTATGAGCGCGCTTTGGAACCAGAAGCCGAAGTCCTTCCCATAAAACAGGGTGGTGGCGATCAGCGGCTCTATGGTAAAGTAGATGCCCAGCAGGATGCCGAGCATGCGGACGGGCTCCTCAACTGCCTCGACCAGGCGGTCGTCAAGGGTGGTCTTGGACTTGCTGACCATCGGCTTGATGACTTTGTTGAGTATAATCAGGAATATTTCCGCGGCAATTACCAGGCCTATGAGCGGAAGGACAATGTTGAACAGGACGCCGATGTTTTCAAGCATCATAAACCAACCCCGGGACAAAGAAAGATTATTCGCCTATCTGGTAGGCAATTTCGTCTATTAAATCATCCGATGCCCGCCGGCCCCGTAACCCAATCTTTTTATTTTTTGTTTGCGCCTATTGCTTACTTGTATTTAAGGGGGCGCAGGCCAAGCCGGCAAGAAATGGCCTATTTTTACGACCTATTTGTAAAATAAACAAGCATTTATTCGAGGTGGAACAGTATATGGCAAACATCCAACAGTCACAGGGTCCCCTTCCAGAGGGAAGCTCCCGCATACTCGGCAGGGACGCGCAGCGCACCAACATCGCCGTAGCATACGCAGTGGCGCAGGCGGTAAAGACCACGCTCGGCCCCCGCGGGATGGACAAGATGCTCGTTGACGAGATGGGCGACATCGTCATCACCAACGACGGCGCGACCATACTCAAGGAGATGAACGTCGAGCACCCGGCTGCAAAGATGATGGTGGAGATAGCAAAGACCCAGGACGAGGAGGTCGGAGACGGCACCACAACTGCGGTAGTCATCGCAGGCGAGCTCTTCAAGAAGGCCGCAGAGCTCATCGACCAGGACGTGCACTCGTCAATCATAATCCGCGGATACAAGCACGCGGCAAGCGAGGCAATCAAGGTCCTTGACACCATAAGCGAGCCAATCACGATGAAGGACACCGCAAAGCTTGAGGAAATCGCGCAGATTTCCATGGGCTCCAAGGCAGTGAGCATGGGAGACGTCAACAAGCCGCTTTCCAAGCTCGTGGTAGAGGCAGTGTCCAAGGTCGCTGACACGCACAACGCAAAGATTACCGTTGACAAGGACTTCATCAAGATAGAGAAGAAGCAGGGCGGCGAGGTCTCAGGCACCACGCTCATCAACGGCGTGCTGGTTGACAAGGAAATCGTGCACCCGGGGATGCCCAAGAAGGTCCCGAACGCAAAGATTGCGCTCATCGACACGGCACTTGAAATAGAGAAGACCGAGACCGACGCGCGCATCAACATCAACTCGCCCGAGCAGATGTCGGCGTTCCTTGCACAGGAGGAGAAGATGCTCCGCGAGATGGTGGACAAAGTCGCCAAGAGCGGCGCGAACGTGCTGTTCTGCCAGAAGGGAATCGACGACGTGGCCCAGCACTTCCTCTCAAAGAAGGGAATCATGGCCTGCAGGCGCGTAAAGAAGTCCGACATGGAGAAGCTTGCCCGCGCAACAGGCGGACGCGTAGTGACCACCCTTGACGACCTCTCAGCATCCGACCTCGGGAAGGCCGGAAACGTCGAGGAGCGCAAGATTTCAGGGGAGCAGATGACTTTTGTCGAGGACTGCAAGGAGCCCAAGGCGGTCACCCTGCTCATCCGCGGAGGCACCCAGCACGTCATCGACGAGGCTGAGCGCGCGTTCGTGGACGCAATCGGCGCGGTAAGCGCGGCCATGATTGACGGCAAGTTCGTCTACGGCGGCGGTTCAGCTGAGATGGAGCTCTCCCTTGCACTCAAGAGGAAGGCAGTGACCATCGGAGGGCGCGAGCAGCTTGCAATCGAGGCGTTTGCGGAGGCACTTGAGGTCATACCGCGCACTCTTGCGGAGAGCTGCGGCCTTGACCCGATTGACACCATCGTTGACTTGCGCAGCAAGCACGAAAAGGGCGGCAAGAGCATCGGGGTTGACGTCAACGCGACCAAGGTCTCCGACATGAAGCCGCTCCTGGTAATCGAGCCGATGCGCGTAAAGCGCCAGGCGCTCCAGTCGGCGTCCGAGGTCTGCGAGATGATACTCCGCATCGACGACATCATCGCAAGCCGCGGAAAGCCCCAGATGCCGCAAGGCGGCGCAGGGATGGGCGGCATGGGAATGGGAGACATGGACTAAAGGCATAGCGCCTTTTTTCCAAACTTTCTTTCTTTTAATTTCTTCTTTTCCAAATTTTCTTTTTTTCTTTTTTATTTCATTTTTCAGCTGATTCTTTTCGTTTTTCTTCGCAATATTTTTGCTTTCCGGCATACCAATCCGTTATTATTTAGTCTCGCATCCCAAAAGATTGCGTGATTATTTCTTGAAACCACCAGGAGAGCCGGAAGAGGGAAAGCAAGGCAGCCCCCTCGGCTCGCTGTTTCCCGGCGAGTTCAAAAAAAGAGCTTCGGCGCAACTCAAGTCAACTGGCGTGGTGATATCCAAGCCAAGCCGGCCCCCGACGGTTCAGGCAAAGCTTGATTCCGAGCTTGCCGAATGCGTCAAGAAAAACCACGACCTCCAGAAGGCCCTCAAGCTGATACAAAAAGGGGCGAACCCGAACTTTCCCGTTGAAAATGGGAAGACCTTGTTGCACTTGGCAGCAGAGATGGGGGATTCGGACGCAATCAACGACCTTTTTTTACAGGGCGCAAGCCACGCCGTAAAAGACATGTACAGCCGCACGCCCATCCATTACGCAGCGTTCAATGCCGGCGAGGACGCTTTTTCACTTCTGCTTTTGCACGGTGCTGACCTGGACGCAAAGAGTATGAGCGGCTCGACAGCATTGCATTTTGCAGCCTTCAACAGCAACTCTAAAGTGTTTGAAAAAGTTTTGAACCACTTTAAGGATGCGAACGTGGTTGATGACGAGGGCCAGACTCCCCTGCACCTGCTTGCGAACCTGGGGAGCAATGAAAAAATCGAGCGGTTGCTGGCCCATGGCGCAAATCCAAATGCCATTGACTGGGAAGGCGAAACGCCTTTGCACGTTGCAGCTAGGGCGAATAGGGATGATGCAGTCAGAACACTTCTTGCGGCAAAGGCGGATCCAAACATAGCAAATGAGCACGGATACCTGCCAAAAACTTACGCAAATGCCGAAATATCTTCCCTGCTCGAGTCAAAAACCCCGCAAAAACCCGCGTCGAAAACCGTTTCAAAACTCACTGAATCCATAATGGGCCGCATCCTGCGGCTGGTGCGTAAAAAATGAATACAAAAAAGGGCGCAAGCCAGGAAAGGAAAGAATCATCAAAGAATGCAGTGGGTGGTTTGTTTCCAGGGGCGTTCAAGGACGCGCAGGCCAGAAAAATGGCGAATGTCGGCATCAAGTCCAAGCAAGAGCAGGAGTTGTTGAACGAGGCGAAAATGAGGGGGCTTGTTGGCAAGTTCAAAAAAATGGGCAAGGATTCGTTGAATGCAATGCTCAAGCAGGAGCTTACGCTTGGAACTGACGACTTGGAAAGCAACGAGTCCTATTCCGACGCGACTAAGAGCAAGCCGCTTGATTTTGACAAGATTATTGCGCTCATCCGCGCTGGCGCAAACCCCGACACCCAGGCCGGGGGCCTTTCTGCTTTGCACCATGCGGCGATGCGCGGGTATGGCGACGTAGTCGGGCAGCTGATTGAAGCCAAGTCACACCTTAATATCAAGGGCGTCTCGGACTGGACTCCCCTGTATCATGCGGTGGAGGCCGGCCACGGCGACGTAGTCGACCGGCTGATTGGGGCCGGGGCTTCAGTGGACCTATGCAACAACACCGGAAGGACGCCCCTTCACCGGGCGATACTCAGCGGGCATGGCGAAATCGTTGACAAGCTAATCAAGGCCAAGGCATCCGTGGACAAACCGGAACAAAACGGCCAGACCCCGCTGCACTACGCCGCAGGGTGCGAACGGGAAGACCTGGTCCGCAAGCTCATTGACGCGGGCGCACACACAATGGTAAGGGATAATCGCGGAAAATTTCCAAGCGACCTGACAGAGAATGGAAAAATCCAACAGTTGATAACGCGGTATTGGGGATAATCAAATTGGATTTGCTTAAGGTAAGAAAATAATGGCTTCAGAAAAATCCAACAAGCCGCAAGGGAAGGGGCCTTCGAAAGGAATAGCAGGCGGTCTGTTTCCGGGGATGTTTGCAAGCCGGCGAGCGGAAAAAATATCCAGACTCGGCGTAAATCAAAATGGAAATCCCACTGCCTTGAAAGCCGAGGCAGCCAACGAGAAGCTTGGCGGGATGCTCAGGGATTCCTATTACAACGAAAGCAAAGCCCTGGATTTTGACAAGGCACTGGACCTAATCAAGTCCGGGGCAGACCCTGACACGAACTTTGGCGGGAGTTCTGCGCTGCACTTTGCCGTAACTTCAAACCGGCCGGATGCGGTTGACAAGCTTCTTGCCTGCGGCGCATCCACAACGCTGCGGGCCAGGTTCGGATGGACTCCGGTGCACCATGCAGCCGTATGCGGAAACACCGACATCATGCGTTCGCTGATAAGGAGCGGCGCCGATGTCAACAGCACAACCGACGCGCACAAGGCCCCGCTGCACCTTGCTGCAACCCAATGCGATGACAAGATGGTCGAGGCGCTCCTTTTGCATGGCGCAGACCCGCTGGTCAAGGACCAGATAGGCTACCTTCCCTACCACTGTGCAAAGGAACCGCAAAATACGCGGAACCCGGTCAAAGGCGCCGCAGAGAGAACGGTGGCTCTCTTGAAGGAAGCCAAAAGAAAGGCGCGGCCCTCGATTATTTCAAAAGCACAGGCGTTCGTAGCAGGAAAAGTCAAAGAACTACGAAAAGAACAAAGGTAAGAAGATGACCGTAAAAGAGGGCGCTGGCCCGCAAAGGAAAAATTCCGGACGCGCAGTGGGCGCGCTGTTTCCCGGAACGTTTGGGAAACGCAGGGAAAAGGAAATCGAAAACCTTGGCGTGTCATCAAAAATAGACAACGTACTCTTAGACCGCAAGCTTGCCAAGGAGCTGGAAAACAAGTCTGTTGATTTTAATCGCGTCCTGGAACTTGTGCGCTCTGGGGCTAACCCGGACCTGCAGGTAGACGGAGAGTCCGCCCTGCACCGCGCGGCGCAGGAAAAGGACTTGGATGCGGTCCGCAAGCTGGTTGCCCAAGGCGCAGACGTGAACCTTCCTGATGAACAGAAGAACACGCCCCTCTTTCACGCAGCCCGTTCCGGAAGCCTGGAAGCGGTGGATGCGCTTCTTTTGCACGGCGCAAAAGCGGACGAACTCAACGACACCCTATCAAACTGCTTGCATTATGCTGCTGAAGAAGGGCATGTTGAAATAGTAAACCGGCTGATATCTGCCGGAGTGGATGTTGATGTTAATGACCTGTGGCATCAAACCCCGCTTCACGTTGCTATCAAGCAGGGGCACGCCCAAGTGGTTGACACTCTCATCAGCCGCGGGGCAAACGTGAATATTCCGAACGATGATGGGTCCACTCCGTTGCACGAAGCGTCGGACCGGGGCTTGACTGGCATTGTAAAGAAGCTCTTGGCAGCAGGCGCGGATGTCAATGCGCAGGATGAAAACAAGTATACTTCGCTTCACAATGCGGCAAACCAGGGGTATGACGATGTGGTTCGCGTGCTTCTGGACCACTGCGCGGACCCCAACAAGCAGGACCAGACCGGCTGCACGCCACTCCACTATGCCGCAGATAAAGGTAATGCAAAAGTTGCAAAGCTGCTGGTCGACGCAGCAGCGTCAGTTGAGGTAGAAGATAATCATGGCTGGACTCCGCTGCATACTGCAGTCGGCAAGAACCACAAGGAATTATACGAGTTCCTTGCAAAGACCGCAAAATCCGTGAACGAAACTGATGTCGGTGGAAGGACTCCGCTGCACCTTGCGGTGAAAAAAGAGTCGGATGGCGCGCTTGACGCTTTGATTATTGCAAAGGCGAATTTGGACGTCCAGGACAAGAATGGACGGACTCCGCTGCATTATGCCGTAGAAAACGGGAATCAGGCCTTTGCACGCCGCCTCATTGCCGCAGGCGCAAACACTTCCATAGCAGATTCGAAGGGAAGAACAGCCCAACAACACACAACCAATGTTGAAATCCTGAAGTTGTTTGAGAAAAAGGAAAAGAACTCGTGGCTTGGCTTTTTGCGCAGGGGAAAGGAAAGATGACTGAAGAGAAACCTCAAAGGATTCCAAAAGCCCTGGGCGGGCTTTTTCCCGGAGAGCTTTCGAAAGTCCGGAACAAGAATCTGGCAGAGACGAAAGTGACGCTGGAACGGGAACCGGTTGAGAGAAAGCAGGCCCTCAATGACCCGCTTGCCTCTGCTATAGAGACGCGCGATATCGACAACGCGGTGTGCCTTGTGGCACGCGGGGCAGACGCCAACACCGCGACAAAATACGGCCGAACCGCCCTGCATGTTGCGGCAGAGAAAGGGGATACGCGGGCCATGACTTTTTTTATTGACCACAAAGCCTCAGTTGATTGTCAGGATGGAGAGTACCACTCTCCGTTGTATTATGCAATCCTAGGCAAAAGCATCGATGCAGTCCGCACGCTGTTGAAGCATAATGCCAACACGTCCCTTTCCGACGGGTATGGGCATAATCTTGCACACAACGCGGCTTTTTTTGGCACTGCCAAGATTATGCAAGAGTTGATTGCAAAAAAAGTTCCCCTAAATGAGATTGACCTCAAGAGCAACATGAGCATACTGGACATGGCCGCAATTGCAGGCAACCTGGATGTGGCAAAATACCTGCTGGATACCTGCGGCATGAAGCCCGTCCCTTGCTTTCCTGGCAAGTACGGCCCGCTTTACTACTCCGTTTCCGGCAACAAAAACGTCGAGCTGACCAAGCTGCTTATTGAGCGCGGCGCAAACGTCAATGAGGCCGGGTTCGATGGCAAAACTGCCCTGCACCGCGCTGCCATGGAGGCGCATGCGGACGTTGCCGAAGTATTGTTGGACCACGGCGCAAATGCGAACCTTCCAGACTATGATGGGAACACGCCCCTGATACACGCCGCTTACAATCGCCATCCGGGCGTGCTCAAGCTGCTTGTCCAAAGAGGCGCCAACGTGGATGCTGTTGATTATTCCGGAAATACTGCCCTGCATTACGCTAAAAACCTAAAGTGTGACAAGGTCGTAGGCATCCTGAAGAAGGCGGGCGCAAAAGACGTTCAAAATGTCGACGAGGGTTTTTCGCGGCTTCACCACGCCGTCCTTGCAGGCGACATCCCCGCCATACGCTACCAGCTTGCATTCCACAGCGTGACTGCACGGGATTCCAAAGGCCGGACGCCCCTTCATATTGCGGCAATGGCCGGAGACCCGAAGGCAACTGCATTTCTGATTGGGCATTTTGCGGACACGGACGTACTGGACTGGAACAAGTGCACTCCCCTGCACTACGCAGTTGTCGAAGGCGGGCCCGAGGCCGCAAGGATACTGGTTGCAAATGGCGCAAAGCACGACATTGCAAACAAGTCAGGGATGACTCCCCTTGCCCTCATACGAAACAGCCCGAAGGCCAAAGTCAACGAAGGGGATTTCAAGGCAATATTGCGGGACCCGTCCGGAAAAGGCCTTTTCAGCCGCGTACGTTCCACAGTGTTGAAGTTCACACGAAAAAAGAACGCAGGATGATTCGATTTTTTCCAATCCAACGATTCGCAACTTCTAAAAAGCCTACCTGATGGAATTCTATTACCTATGAGCCGCCTGCCCAAAGAGCCTGATGCCGCAGCCACCAAAAGCGGTTCGCCCAAAGGACGGAATGGCCTTGGCAGCCTGTTCCCAGGGCAGTCAAAAGCTTACTTAGAACGGAACATTGCAAAGATGGGCGTTGATGCGGTAAAGGAAGAAAGACACGCCGTCAACAAATCCCTTGCGCAAGAGCTTGACAAGGCGGTATACGACCATGACGTTGACATTCCGAAGATAATCAAACTAGTGAGGGCGGGCGCAGACCCCAACCTCTCCGTCCGGAAGGGAAGCACCCCCCTTCATTTTGCATCATGTAACGGCACTCCTGCGCAGATTGACGAACTGCTTGACCTTGGCGCAGACATAGACTTGGCTGATGACGTGAAGCACACGCCCCTGCATTACTCATTAATCCATCCAAGAAAAGACGTCATAGCAAAGTTACTTGACCGGGGAGCCAACGTACAGTTGAAGATACCTAATGGCGATGATGCTTTGAACTTGGCGGTGCGCAGCGAATTGCTTGACTTGGTGGAGGCCGTAATCAAGCACGGAGCTGACCCCAAAAAGCACGGCATTGGCGCAGACCCCGCAGTGTTCTGTGCGATAAGGGACAAACGACCCAAACTCCTGGCATTACTCATGAAGCACGGTGCAGATGCGAACTTGCAATACTCCGACAAGAACGGGAACTGCCATCTGGACACGCCTCTCCACTGGGCAGTGCGCCGCGACCCAGTCATGGTCCGGACGCTTTTGGAGCACGGTGCAGACCCGCTGAAAAAGAACTCCAAGGGTGAGACTCCGCTTGACTATGCGCGCAACCCAACTCACCCGGTGCAGGATTTCGAACGGGAAATAGAGTCGATGTTGGAAAACCACGTAAAACAGGAACGCAGTAAAACCAGCATCATTTCAAAAGTATTGAACGCGTTCAAGAAGTGAGTTTGCTTAACATGCAGAAAAGACCCGAAGAAAAAAACGCGCCTTACGCAAGGCCGGCCGCAGGCAATGCCCTGCGCAGCCTGTTTCCAGGGCAGTCAAAATCCGCCTCAGAACGCAATTTCACAAAGGCAGGCGTGGCACTCAAGCGGCCCAAGGAATCAAACCCCCAGCTTGACAAGAAGCTTGCGGATGCGCTCAAGGCCAACGTAAACAATGCCGACGTGCCGCGGATGGTGCAGCTCATAAGAAAGGGCGCGGACCCGCACACAACCGGCCAGTGGGGCTATACTGCGCTGTACTTTGCCGTCGCAAAGGACGACGTGGCTTCCGCCAAGGAGCTTTTGAAACTTGGCTCCGACCCCAACCCTGCAGAGGAGGAAAAGGAGATTCCGTTGCATTACGCCGCGTTCAACGGCAACACGGAAATGCTGGACCTTCTTGCAAAGCACGGCGCCATACTCGACCACAGGGGCAAGTACGGCGAGACCCCGCTGCACAAGGCGGTGAAGCGTTCCAACCCGGGTGCCATACGCCGGTTATTGGAGCTTGGCGCGGACCACCGCATCCGAAATGAGGACGGCAACACGCCCCTGCACACCGCAGTTGTAATGGAATTGCCCGACTCGGTTTCTGCCCTGCTGCTTTCCAAGGTTGACTTGGACCTGAAGAACAAGACCGGCGAAACCGCCCTGCACATGGCTGCGGAAAAGGACAATTATCGCAGCGCAAAACGGCTGCTTTTTGCGGGCGCGAATCCCCTCGCGAAGGATTCCAAAGGCCTTACTCCGCTTGACCGCGCACACTCGGACGAGATGCGCGAACTTTTCTCAAAGCACATCAGCAAAAACCGCCCGGACTGATTAAGGAATGGCTGCATCACCTGAAAAACCAAAGCCTTCGCGCAAGCACGGCGCAATATCCTCGCTTTTTGGCGGGGAGTTCGCAAAGCACAGGAAGAAGGAGCTCTCCTCCATAGGCATCCCGCAAGGTACTCCTGAAAAATCGGCGGAGATTGACTTAGAGCAAAGAAAACTCGACAAGAGGATGTCCAAAGCAATACTCTGGGCAGACTATGACTCGATTCTTACGCTTCTAAAGAACGGCGCAAACCCCGATGCAGTTGACTCGTGGGGCAATTCGGCCCTTCACGCGGCTGCAGCCAAGCGCGCTGACGTAGTGGACGCGCTCATTAACCATGGCGCGAACGTCAACAAATCCGTAAGCGGTACTCGTAACACCCCCCTTATGGTTGCAGTAATGCACGACCAGCAAAGCATTGTTGACAAGCTCCTGGCGCACGGCGCTGACCCGAACCTGCCGGACAACTTCGGGATTTCACCGCTGCACAATGCCGCACGGGACGGCAGCGTAGATTTAATCCACAAGCTTGTCCAAAACGGCGCAAACCCCGATGCGGCAAATGACATCGGCGAGACGCCGCTGCACTTTGCGGTTCGCATGCATAAGCGAAATGCTGTGAATGCGCTTTTGGAAAGCGGCGCAAACCCCAACGCAGTCGAAGGTTCGGTCGGCGGGACCCCGCTGCACTGCGCGGCACACTATGGAAACGTTGGCATAGTCGGGGCTTTGCTTTCGCACGGTGCGGACCCCGCAATCAAGACGCGCAAGGGAAAGGACACGCTTGCACTGGCCAAGACGCCTGAGATACGCAAGTGCATAGAGGACCACATCGCTACTTTAAGCGCAAAGAATGCAGCTGTTTCCGGCAAATCCGGAATCTTGAAATCGATTTCAAAATTCATACGCAGGGGACGCGCACCTTGAAGAAGTTTCCGGCAAGCAACGCAATCAAGTCCCTCTTTCCGGGCGCTTTCCGCGAACGCGGCAAGAAGCAGCTTGTGGCCGCGGGCATACCTGGGAAAGGCTTGGGCGCGACCCCTGAAGAACGCGCAAGGCTTGACCGGCTCCTGCTTGACGAGGTTGCCAAAAAACGGGCGGACCCGGACAAGCTGCTAAAACTGCTTGATGCGGGCGCAAACCCCAGTGCCACTGATGAAGACGGGCTGACTCCCCTCCACATAGCAGTTGACAAGTCGAATCCAGGTGCCATCGACGTTCTGATGTCGCACGGCGCGGACCACACCATGCTGTCGCCCAGGTTCCACGCCACCCCCCTGCAGGAAGCCGCATTGTGGGGGACCGCCAAGTGCGTCGACCGCCTGCTTTCCGGTGGCGCGGACCCGAAAGTCAAAGACCAGATGCAGCGTTCACTGCTTCACCTAGCTGCAAAAAGCAGGAGCCCCGAAGTTGTCGGGAAAATCCTTTCGTTAAGAAAAGTCGGGGTGGACGACGTTGACTTGGACGGAAATACCGCGTTCCACACCGCGGCAAGGGACGGCGAGTTTGAGGTCGCAAAACTGCTCTTGGACCACGGCGCGGACGTGAACAAAAAGACAAAGGACGGCAGCACCGCGTTGTCATTGGCCAAGGACAACCAGGTGGCTGCGCTGATATACCTGCACGCATTCAACAAAAACATAAGACTGGACCGGAATGTGCAGGTAAAGAAAATGCTGTAATTCAACGAGTGAAAACACCCAGCGAAACGTTTGGCAATAATGCTAATTCTAAAAAACCTACTGGTTGGTAATCCTATATATCCTTCGGAGGTAATCCCCACTTGGCCGCAATCACCGAATTCAAAGTCAAACCCATAAAAACTGCGGAGGATTACCAGCTTCACCGCGACAGGCTGCACGAAGTTTTTGCCGAGATGAAGACGGCCCACGGCCTGGAAAACCGCAAGATAATAGACTTGATAAAAAACCACAAGGACTCCCCGAACCTGACCGTAGAGTCCCTGGGAAAAATCGATTTCGCATCCGTTGCTAAAATGCTTGATGCAAACAAGCCAGTCGGAACCGTGATTAGCCACCTGAAGAACCCGTTCAAGGAGGAAATCACCCCGGACCACCCGCTTGTGACGGAGGCGCGCAGCGTAATATCCGCGCTAAAGGCCGCGCCAAAGCCGGTGCGCGAGGAAGTCAGGAAGTCATCTGTTGGTGCGCTTGCGCTTGGCCGCGAGCTCTACTTCATCGAACGCGCAAATGAACTTATTGACCACACGCTGAGCGAGGCGGGGATACGCGCGGTCAAAAGCGGGGTCTCCGCGCCCGTTGCGCACGACCAGCTGAACAAGCTTTACAAGGAGGCGGAAGTCGCAAGGAACGCCCTGGAAAAACGCAAGGACGAAATTTACAAGGAAGGCGACCGGCTGAAGGACGAGTACGGCAGCGAAAAGAACGAGGCAGTGATGCAGCACATCTACTACCGGATCCCGCGAGACAAGCGCGCCTTAAAGGAAGGGTTCATGCCAACGGAGGTATACAAGGAGCTTGAACGCAACTACGACCTGGCGCGTTCAACAGGCAAGTTCCTTTGGGCCTGGGGCTACACCGGTACCGGAAAGACCGAGGCGCTCAAGTACCTTCTGAGGAAAAGGACCGGAAAGGAGCCCATAGTTTTCGGGTGCAGCGGCGACACCACGCAGTACGACCTGTTCGGGATTGGGGAGGCGTCCACTGTGCGGGAAAAGGACGGCAAGGAGACAACCAGGATTGGCACCAAGCCTGCCGGTATAAGCCAGGCGCTTGATGAAAAAAGGCCCATTATCATAGACGAGGCGAACGCGCTCCGGCCGGAGATTTGGCCTGAGCTCAACCCGATTCTTGACGCGCTTTCAAAGCATGAAAAGAAGGTGTACGTGCCAGTGCTTGGCAGGACAATCGACCTTGAAGACACTCCGATTACGCTTACAGGAAACCTCAAAGTCGACGGCTACTACGGCAGGTTCGACGTGGACGCGGCAACAAGCAGGCGCACGCACAACTTCATGATGGACTACCCTACCGTCGACGACCTGCACAGGATGCTTGTGGCGGAGCTTGTGGACGGCAGGACGCTGAGAGCTCCAAGCGACGAGATAATCGCCCAGGGCCAGTACTTCTCGGAGGCGGTGAAAATCATCCAGGACACGCACTCGGGAAAAATCAACGACCTGGCCGCAACCGGCTCGGACCTCACCAGGGGCGAAGGCTCGAAGCTGCCCGTTGCCACGACCAGCCCCGGCGACTACCTTTCAATCCTGCGCGCATGGAAAGCGTCAAACTACAATGACCTGTCCGTGCACATCCTCGACCACATAAAGCAGCAGAACACCTCAAAGGAAGAGAAGCAGGTGATGCTGCAGGTCTTCAAGTCCAAGGGGTTCTTTGAAGGCTGGGACGCCAGGCGTGTCAAGGACATAGTCAGCGCAAGCACCTGGCAGGACTGGGACTTGGCGGCAAAGAACCAGGCCCAACCCGCAGCCTGAAAAATGGTTTGGACTACGTGGATGCTTTGAACGATGGGCAACGGGCCGGCGGAAAAAAGGCAAATCCCCCTGGCAGGCAGGCCTTTCGCAACCTTTTTCCTAACGCGCTAGTGAAAGAACGGCAGCGCAAGCTGGGCAGAATCGAGCTTACCACCAAGCCTGAACGTACTACGGAACAGGAACGGCTTGATGAACGCCTTAGAAAAGCCCTGCAGCGGAACGTGGACCGGGTGAACCTTAAGGAAGTGGTTGAACTTGTGAACAAGGGCGCCGACCCGAATACCACAGGCAAATGGGATTATACTGGCCTGCACTTTGCTGCGCAAAAAGGCGATTATGACGCGGTACGGATGCTCTTGAAAAAAGGAGCAGACCCGAACAGTCTTGATGCGGAAGATAACACGGCCTTGCACAAGGCGGCAATTTCCGGCTATCCGAGCATACTTACAGTTATGGCGCATACAAAAGTGGATTTGAATGCAAGAAACAGGCGCAAGGAAACCGCCCTGCACGTCGCGGCCAGGCACGGGCAACACTCGTTTGCAAGAGAGCTCATCGAATCAGGCGCAAAAAGCGACCTTTTGGACGAAGCATACCACACCCCGCTTTACGTTGCCGTCAGCGAACGGAATGTGACGACGGTACTCGAAATGCTGAAGGCCGGGGCGGACCCGAACGCGCCAAGCGGAGGGAACTGTACCCCGCTGCACGTGGCTGCGAAGAAAAACACCGACTCGTGCATAGCGTACCTTATGGCTGCGGGCGCGGACCCCTTTTTGAAGGACAGCAAGGGAAAGATGCCAATCAACCGGACCGGCTCCGAGGAAACGAAAAAAATAATCCAGCGGCACATGGATAATATGGCGGGAATAAGGCAATGAAGAACACCAAAAACCCACTCAAGAACATGTTCCCGGGGTTGGAAAAGGAACGCACTACGCATAACCTTGGCAAAATCGGCATCCAAAACACGCATTCGGAACAAAAAAAAGCCATGGACGACGAGTTGAGAAAAGAATTGGACCGGCGTTATTCCGAAATCAACACGGATGCGGTTGTGAAGCTGGTGAAAAAAGGTGCCGACCCGAATTTGGGCCTGGATGAGAACAACACGCCATTGCACGTCGCAGCGGCTTTCGGGTCGCCCGAACACATTGACGCATTGCTTTTAAGCGGTGCAAACATCAATGCCCAAAATATTGAAGGTCAAACGCCACTGCACATCGCCATCATGCAGGCCAATCTCAAGGCAGTCACGAGGCTTTTGGAAAAAAATGCGGACATGAGCATACAAACACGCGACAACGACGCGTTGCACTTGACGGTAGAACGCGGTTTTCCCGAGGCAGCCCATGAGCTAATCAAGCACGGCGCAATAAAGAACGGCTTGGGGCAAGGCAAAACACCTGCGATATTCATTGCCGCAAGAAACAACAACCCGTACCTGGTCAACTTGCTTGTGAAGAATGGGATGGACCCGAACATGCCGTTTCCAGGGTCGCAGAGAAAAGAATTTTTTGACACCCCGCTGCACTATGCAGTGCGAAGGGGGAGCGTTGAATCTGCTGAGGTGCTCCTCAAGCTTGGAGCAGACCCCTGGCTTAAAGACTTCAACGGCAACACCGCCTTGCAATACATCAACAGCAAAAAAGGCGCAAAAACAATCAACGACCATGGCTCTATGGCTGCGCTGGCAAAATACATGAGGAGAAAAAGAAAGTCCGAGACGATAATTGGGTTCTTGAAAAGAAGAAGCGGGCTTTTTGAAAAAAGTGAGTGACAACCTGATGGTACTGCCTGCAAAAGCACCTGAAAAGCAAAAGCCAACAAGGAAGGCGAGCCCACTCGGAGGGCTTTTCCCGAACGCGATTGCAGCTGAGAGGAAGCACAAGATTGAACGGACGGGCACGAATGTAACGTCGCTGGAGGAAAGGAACAGCGAACAGGCAGGGTTGGATAGGCTCCTAAGGAAAGAGCTTACTTTTGAAAACCCGAAAGAAGTTAACTTGAAACGCGTCTTTGGACTGGTGACGAAAGGCGCTGACCCCAACACAACTGGTTCGTGGAATTACACGCCGTTGCACCTTGCGGCAAAAAACAACCTACCGATGGCTGTAAGGTTGCTTCTGGAACACGGGGCGGACCCGAACCGGGTTGAACATAACAAGTATACTCCCGTTTACCTGGCAGCCAGGCCAGGCCACCTCGACGTCCTCAATGAACTGCTCAAAAGCAAAGTGGACCTGGATGCAAGGGATGAACACGGCCACACCGCACTGCACGAGACCGTTCAGGGCAACCACCCAGACTTTGCAAAAAAGCTGGTGGAATCTGGAGCAAGAAGCGACATACTTGACGAAAACGACCAGACTGCATTGCATAACGCGGCCGCAACAGGAAAAGATGAAATGGCAAAGGCGATGCTTGACGCAGGCGCAAACCCCAACGTCAGGGACAGCAAGAACCGCACGCCGCTGCATTGGGCGGCAGAGAGCTTCCATCACGGAGTCATGGAACACCTGCTTGATGCCGGCGCAGACCCGAATATCAAGGACAACGACAACTTTACCGCGCTTGACCTTGCCGGAACAAAGCAAGGCAAAGAGATGCTACAAAACCGCTTGAAGAAGGGGACCTTGCTGTGACTGAAAGGAAGGAAGACAACAGGAAGCCAGAAGGCGTCCGCAGCGGCAAGCTTGCCGGGCTTTTCCCGGGTGCCCATGCAAAAGGCCAGCAAAGAAAGCTGCAAAAAACAGGGCTGGTTGTTTCAGGAAAAAGGGAAAGGAGCCGCGAACAGCTTCTGCTTGATGATGCGCTCCATAAAGAGCTCCAGCATGACGTCAACCACGTGAACATGAAAAAAGTCGTTGAACTTGTAAAAAACGGCGCTGACCCGGACGTAGCCGGACAGCGGGGTTACACCGCACTGCACTTTTCTGTTGTAAAGGACAATGACGCCGCAGCGAAGTTCCTTCTTGAAAAGGGTGCAAATCCGAACGTTCCAGATAGCGAGAACAACACTGCCCTGCACCACGCGGCATCCAGATACAACATGAACATTCTTGAGGAGCTTGTGAAAAAAAACGCGAACATGGATGCGCTAAATGGCAAGGCGAACACGCCGCTTCATACGGCGGTTGATGGGGCGCATGCGGACTTTGCAATGAGGCTGGTTGAGGCCGGCGCAAAAACCGACTTGCTGAACAAAGACGACCAGACTCCCTTGCACATGGCTGCGGTCAGGGGATACAGCGACATAGTCAAAAAGATGCTGCTGAGGGGTGTGAAACCGGACCTGAAGAACAGCGCCATGCGCACGGCCTTGCACTTTGCAACGGCGAAGGGCCACTCAAGAGTCATGACGGACCTGCTTTATGCCGGCGCGGACCCGTTGTTGAAGGATAATGAAGGAAAGCAGGCGATTGATTTTGCGAAAACGGAAGAGGCCTGCGAAATAATCAAAGACCACCTCAAGAAAAAAGTAACCGGGCCATGATGCCCGGTTCAAAAATCAGCAAGTGCATAAAGCTGCACTTAAGGAAGAAGCCAAGGCAGTAAAATGCAATAAAAATGAATGCAGCAGGATATTAGTGCGGTAAACCCAAAAGCCGCTAAACCCCTTTGAGGAATGGCAGAACACATGGTCCTGAAAGAACAATCGGAATTCGAGTCGCTGAAAAGGCGCGGCGAAGGCCTGCTCGAGCGCCACAGGGACCTTTTTGACGTCATTGCCCGGGAACGGCAGGTCCGTTTCAAGGTCGGCGGGAATGAGACAAGCAAGTTCGACGCAGACAACGTGCACGTGTCCTTAGGCCTGAATCTCTTCAAGTATGGTGACGCGGTTGCGTTGGCGTCCATATTCCACGAAATAGGCCACTTGAAGCACATGCAATCCGACCCTGCATCATACATGAGGATGTGGAGGCGCGCGTTCCGCGGGCCGCAAAGTAAAATCCTCGCCCCGCTTTACAACGTCTGCGACGATATGCAGGTAAACTTCGGCCTCAGGGCGTACCCGCCGGTAAAGAAGGCGATTGACTCGTTTTACAACCAGCAGTTTGACGAGTATACAAAGACCGCGCGGTCAGAACCCGTCAGCGCGCAATTCCTTTTCGGCTCGCTTCTTACCTCGATGACTGGAAAGTCGCCAAAGCTTGCGCCTGAAGCAGAGGCAGCCATAAAGGAGCTTCGCAACTACAAGGGCGTTGACGTCATCGACCTGATACGCTCCACACCGGAGGTCTTCGAACGCCACGCCCTGATAGACCAGGTGGTTTACCCGGTTTATGAAAAGCTCATCAAGCTGGACAAGCAGCGCGACAAGAACTTCCAAGGACCGAAGATGGACGGGTCGGGCAAGGCCGGAGAAGGTGGAGAGACCGAGGAAAGGAAAGGCAACACCCCCCAAACCGGCGAAGACAAAAGCATCGCAGACATCCCAAAGGAGCTGGAGGATGCATTGAAGAAAGCAGGTAGCCTGGGAAGCCCGGGCAAAGGAACGCCGGAGGAAGCCGAAGGCCTGCCTTTTGGCATGCAGCCCCAAGACGCGGAGACGATTGGAAAGAAAATCAGGCTCGCGGCTGCCACGCACGGATTGCTTGGGGGCATGACCGCAAAGGAGCAGAAAATCGACCTTGATAGGGTGCTTGACTACCGGGACGACTACGATGCGATAAAGCCGCACATCAATGCGGTTGCGGATGCTTGCCGGAAAATCGTCTCACAGCGGGTGGCTTCGGCGTACCAGCTGGGTTACCTCAACCGCAACGGCCCGGTGTTTGAGCCTGCGCTTGCATCGCAAGCCTACACGGACATGCGCATCGGCAGGCAGCCAACTGTATTCCGCAAGATGACGCACCGCCAGGTGGCGCGGCCAAACCCGGGCGAAGTCACGGTAATCCACGTCGGCGACATGTCCGGCTCGATGAACGGCCCTGAGGAAGTAATACAACGAAGGTGCGGCATGCTCCTTACTGAAGGGATGGACAAAGTGGAGCAGGAGACAAAGCGGATTGCCCGGGACCTCAACGTCAAGACCCTTGGGCTGAAGTTTCAGACCAGCCTGCGGCGCTTCGGCTCCCAGGACCTTGAGGTCAAGCCCCTGGACAAGGAACTCACGCCAAACCTTCGCATGAGGATGCACGCGGGGCTGTCGGATGCAAACGAAGGTTCCACGCTTGACCACTTGAGCCTTGACCAAGTCATAAAACACATCTCAGCACTTCCAAAAAAGGAGCAGGACCGGATAAAGACAGGAGAGCACAAGTTCGTGGTCCTGGTCACAACAGACGGCATGAGCGGCAGGCCGGAAGAAGCCAAGATTAGCGTGGAGAAGCTGCGCAAGGCAGGCGCAACGGTATACGCCTTCGGCATGGGCTCGCAGGCGCAGCCTGCGAACGTGTATGGGGAGAAGTTCTCAACCGTAGTGGAAGACCACACCAAGTTCGCCTCCGCGTTCGAAAAGGGGGTTGTCAAGCTGCTGAACGCAAACCCGGTCAACCGCAGGCAAAGATGACAATTCCGGCATTACGCCCCATGATTTGGCAGGGAAAATCAACAGTAAAAGATTTGCACGAAATGTTCTCAGATAAGGGTGAAAGGATGGTTGCTGAAAGAAAAAGTTCATTGGGCGGGTTGTTCCCAAGCGCAACCCACGAAACAAACGAACGGCGCATGAAAGAAGTGATTGGGAACAGCGCAAAGGAAAGGGAAGCATCATTGAAGAAGAGTGCTTCTGCCAGCCTTTCGTCCCTTATAGAGAACCATTATGCCGACCTGGACGACATGGCGGAGCTTGTGCAGAAGGGAGCAAACCCGAACACCAAGAACAAAAGGGGATTGACCCCGCTTCACCTTGCGGCCAGGGATGGTAATGTTGAACAAATACGGATATTGCTGAAGGCTGGCGCAAACCCAAATGCCACGGATAAGTATGGGAATACGCCACTCCACAGCGCAGTTGACGGGTATGAACGGAAAAACCACGAAACCATAGACGCGCTGGTAGCTGGCGGCGCAAAGGTTGATGCCAAGAACAAAAACGGCATGACTGCGCTTCAGCTTTCATCGCGATGGAGCTTTTACCGTAAAAACATTGAGCCGTTATTGAATGCCAAGGCAAGCCTTAATGTAAAAGACAAGGAAGGCAACACGCCACTCCATTATGTGGCAAAGCAATCCCCTGACGCGAACCTAATCAAGTATTTCCTGGATCTGGGCGCAAACCCGAACGCGAAAAACAAGGAAGGATGCACCCCGCTCCACTACATTGCGCATGAAGGAAAAAAGGACGCGATGGACGCCCTGCTCAAAGCCGGCGCAAACCCCAACGAGCAGGACAGGCAAGGCGACACGGCACTGCACAAGGCAGCATACAAAGACCATGAATTAATCGCGCTGTTGCTGGAACACCACGCCGACCCGAATATAAGAAATAAGATGGGCGAGACTCCTATGCACGATGCAGCATGGCTTGGCTCCAAGGAAAACCTAGCCTCAATGAAGGACGCAGGAGCAAATCCGAACGAAAAGGATGCCTACGGGTCAACCCCCCTTCATCATGCCATGCGGAATAGGGAAAGCATGGTCGGAACCCTGCTAAAAAACGGCGCGAATGCAAACGAAAAGGACAACAACGGAGAGACCGCATTGCATTTTGCGGTTAGGAATGAAAAAGAAGACTACATTGACTCTTTGCTTGAGAACGGCGCAAACCCCAACGAGCAGAACAACCTGGGCATGACCCCGCTGCACAAGGCAGTCAGGAAAGGCGACCTTGAGATGGTCAGAAGCCTGTTCAAGGCGGGAGCAGACCCGGACATTGAGGATTTCTTCGGCACCACTTCTCGCGACCTGGCAATGAAAAATAAGGACAAGAACATCGTTGAAGCGCTTGAGAAAAGGTAGGAACAGATGGAAGAAAAAAAGAATGCGCGGCCCGGCATGATAGCGGGGCTCTTCCCGGGCGAAACTGAAAAGCGGCGCAAGGAACTATTCAAGTCAACTGGGGTAAAGGCAGACAACAACCCGCTTGCAATCAGCAAGGAACGCGCCGAAGAAGAGCTTAAGCAGGCCATCAAGCAGGAGGACGTGGACGCAATCATCTACGCAGTCGAGCTTGGGGCAAACCCGAACATCCGGGCGAACAACACTTACTGCCCAATCCACATCGCGGCACAAAAGGCGCGGCAGGACGCCGTTGACCTTCTTCTTTCAAAAGGGGCTGACGTGAACAGCCTTGACGGGGCGCACCGCACCGCCATCCACCGCGCAATATTCAACAAGGACCTTGGCATGGTAAAGAAGCTTGCTGGCAAAAAGGCGAAACTGGACGGGTATGACGCGTATGGGACGCACATAGTAAATTATGCTGCAAGTTTTGGCACTCCCGAAATCATGCGGGAGCTCTCAGACCACGGCGCCTCATTCTACGAAACCGACAAAAAATACCACACTGGCGCGATTGACGCTGCGGCAACCTCAGGAAACTATGCTGTTGCAGAATACCTTTTGGACAACGGCTTAACGTTAAAGCCTCACGTCAGAGGCGGCTATTCGCCGCTGTACCACGCCATAGCCACGTCCGGGAACAAAGACATTGTCCGGCTGTTCATTGACCGGGGTGCGGATGTCAACTTCACAGAACACGACGGCCACACCGCCCTGCACCGCGCAGCTATGGAAGGCAATGATAAAATCGCAAGCATGCTCATAACCGCAGGCGCGAACGTCAACGCAAGGGACTGGGAGGGTAAGACGCCGCTTCATTATGCGGTAAAGCACAACCGGCCCGAAGTTGCCAGGGTCCTTGTGGAAAGAAAGGCGTTCCTGGATGCCAAGGATTACAATAATGCCGCGCCTGTGACTTACGCAACAAGCCGGGAAAAGAGCAAAATCGCAACGTTTTTGTTCAGCAAAGGCGCAAAAAAACCCCAAAACGTTGACGACGGCGCAACCCCCCTCCACCGGGCTGTCCGTGCAGGCCATCTTGAGGCAGTAGAGGACCTTCTGGATAAACTGAATACGGACGTGAATGCACTTGACAGGAAAAACCAGACTCCGTTGCATATTGCAGCCGAGCTTGGGCATTGCCAAATAACCCACCGGCTCATTCAGGAAGGCTCCAGCCCGGAAATAAAAGACAAGAATGGCGCCACTGCGTTCCACCTTGCAGTTGCAAGAGGCGGGCCAGAAGTCACGCAACTTTTTGTAGAAGCCCACGCCAAAGAAGGCGTGTTGGACAACAAAGGAAGGACCCCTTTGGACATAGCAAGAACGGTTGAGAACGCAGCAGTTGATGAGAAGACTCTCAGGGCACTCCAAAACAGGTATGGGGAAAAGAAGGGCATGCTTTCACGGTTTGCCTCAAAAATAACAGGACGATAAGGTGGAACGGCAACAAGGACCATTCAAGGAAGAACGGGCGAAACTTTCCGGCCTTTTCCCAAACGCCCAGCGCAGGCAGGGGTTGGAGAAGATTGACTCGCTTGTGGACAGGCAAAGAAAACCCCGCCTTTCACAGGAAGAGCAGGAACGCCTTGACGCGGAGCTGAAAAAAAAGCTCGATGCAAAGGAGCCGGATTTCAAAAAGATGTTGGAACTTTTGGACGACGGGGCCGACCCCTCGGTTTCTAACAAAGACACGAATACAATCCTGCACATCGCCGCAGACAATGGCAGGGCGGATGTGGTGCGCAAGGCAATCGAACTTGGGGCGGACCCGCTTGCCAAGAACAAAGTAGGCTGGTCGGGCATGCACTATGCGGCCGGCTCCGGCCACACGGACGTGATAGGTGCCCTGCTAAGACACGGCGTACCCCTTGACAATGCCACGCCTGAAAAGATGACTGGGATGCACATGGCAGCGTCCTGGGGCCAGGCAGGCGTAGTAAAGCTCTTCCTAGACCGGGGGCTTGACGCCAACCTGGAAAGCAAATCGGGGATGACCCCGCTGATATGGGCAGCAGGCCACGGCGACCCGGATACCGTGCGCCTTCTTCTAAGCCGCGGAGCTGCGGTAAACAAGAAAAACGAGTTCGGCGACACGCCGCTCCACTATGCAGCAGAGGACGCCAATTACGACGCCATAAAACTGCTGCTGCAAAAAGGGGCGCGGTTGGACGAAAAAAACAAGAAGAACGAAACGCCCCTTGACCTTGCAAGGGAACCGCACATGAGAAAGACCAAAGTGTCCGAGGAGATGCGAAACATAGTAATCAAGCTCCTTGAGGTTGAAATGAAAAAAATTGAAGAAAAAAGCCGGGCAGACAAAAGATGAGCATACTCAAAGGCAGTTAGAATGAACACTCGAAAGGGATTTGGACAAAACAACAGACCGACCTCAATCGGCGGGCTGTTCCCCGGCGCGCACCAATCCCACAACAACTCACTGCTGGCAAAGGCGGGTTTGGACACGCCGGAGATGCGCAGGAAAAAGCCAGCACAACAAAGGCTGGACTCGGAGCTTGCGGTGGCGCTTGATGGAAAGCACCTCGACTTTGACAAGGCAAAGCAGCTGGTACTCGATGGCGCGAACATAGACCTTGACTTGGGCGGCAAAAGGCCCCTTCACGTGGCTGCATCAATGGGACGCCACAATTTTGTCAACCTGCTTTTGGACATGGGCGCGGACAAGAATGCCAAGGACAGCCAAGGCCGCACCCCGCTGCACCTTGCGGCCAAGCACAACTACTGTGTGATAACTGAAAAGCTCCTTGCAAGCGGGGCGGACCCCAACGCAAGGAACAACCGCGGGTTCACGCCGCTGCACACGTCAGCCCATGCAGGCAGCGTAGACATCCTGAAGGACATGCTTTCGCACGGCGCCAAGGTGAACGCCAAGGGCGGCTTCGACAAGGTTTCCGCCCTGCACGTGGCTGCGGATATCGGGGCGGCAAAGACCGTTGAGACGCTGATCCGCCATGGCGCTGCGAAAAACTCCAAGGACAAGCAGGGGCTGACCCCGCTGCACTACGCGGCGAAGAAGGGCAGGATGGAAGCCATACAAAAACTGCTTGAAAAGGGCGCTTCGCCTAGAGAGGCACAGCACAACATGAAGATGACGCCGATTCATATGGCAGCAAACACGGGCCAGGTCGACTCAATAAAGGCGCTTTTGGACTCTGGCATATCGCCGAACCTTCGTGCGAACACGTGGACCCCGCTGCATTTTGCCGCATCAAACGGCCACCTTCCTGCGGTATCTTACCTTTTGTCAGCTGGCGCAAACCCAAACGTGCACGAAAAGTACGGCTGGGCTCCATTGCATAATGCGGCAGGGCACGGAAACAGGGACATGATAATGCAGTTAATCAAGCACGGCGCGGACGTCAACATCAAAAGCAAAAGCAACATGACCCCTCTTCACAGCGCAATATATGAAAACAAGCCGGACAATGTGATGGCGCTCATCGAATCCGGCGCAGCCCTTGACGTGAAAAACCACGACCGGGAGACGCCGTACGATATGGTCATCAAAAAAAACAGCGACAACCTGTTCAACGCAATGATTTATTCCGGCGCCTACGCAAATGCAAAGGAATTCGACCGGCTCGCGGCTTTTGCCAAAAAGGAAAAGAACAAGGTCCTGATGGACAACCTCAAGTGGTGGAAAAGAAAGGAAACCAAAAAATAGCGACAGTTAATATTCTGCAAGATGCCGGGTAATTTCAATGGAACGAAAACCGCCAAAGGAGCCGCTGCACGGGCTGTTCCCGGACGCGTCGAAAAAAGAGCAGGCAAAGAAGCTAGGTGCTGTCAGGGGCATTGTAAACTTAAAACCGCTTGAGTCCATCGAGCTTGGCCGCGAGCTTGAGGAGCAGCTTGGCAAGCCCGCCAGGAATTATGCTGCAATACGCCGCCTTCTGGACCGGGGTGCCGACCCGCACGTCACGGACGGCGACCGGCGCAACGTCCTTCACCTGGCTGCGATGGATGGCAACTTCGAGGCGTTCCAAACCGCGCTTGAGCACGGCGCAAACCCGCGGGCTTTCACAAAATCCGGCGGCTGCGTCATGCACTACGCTGGCCGCGGAGGCAACCCCGAAATAGTCCAGGCGTTGCTTGACCGGGGCATCGACGTGAACTCTGCATCAGACTACGGCAGTACTGTGCTTCACACTGCAGTGGCATCTGGAAATCATGACTTTACAAAATACCTTCTTGATATGGGCGCGAACCCGCAGGCGCGCGACCAGGATGGCGAAAGCCCCCTGTGCATTGCTGCAAGGTACGGCAAGGCAAAGATAGCGCACCTTCTTCTCAAGCGCGGTGCCAAGATAAAGAACCGGTCGAAGAACAACTTCACGCCGCTGCACCACGCGGCAGAAAACTTCAAGCCGGACGTAATCAAGGTCCTGCTACGGCTTGGCGCAAACCCCCTTGTCACGGACCGCCACGGGAATACGCCATACGACCTAGTTCAGAACGTCAAAAAGCGCAACGGAGTAAAGGATGAGGACATTGCACTGACAAAGGGACTCCTGAGGGCGGCACAGGAAAAGGACGCCAAACGGCTGGGCCGGTCGGAAGACACGCCTAACGACCGTTAGCTTAGTGCGCCCCCAATCACTCTTCCCCGCCAGGTTTTCCATCCCTTTTTATTGAGAATTAACCTTACTTGCTTTGGTGGTTATGCCCTATGCAGACTGTTACTTATTCAGTTCTCTGGCAGGACAAAGCGTCCAGGCTCGAGCTATTTGTTCGCCTAATCTACGGCATCCCGTTTGCGGTCATAATGTCCGTGCTGTTTGGCGTATTCTGGCTGTTCACCCTCGCGCTGCCTTTTGCCGCGCAGGCGCTGACCATACTGTTCTCTCGCGCACGCAGCAAGTCCATCGCGGGGTTCTTCCACAAGTACTATTTTGACTACATCTACCAGTACTTCGCCTACTACCTGCTTCTTTCAGACGAAAGGCCGGCGATAGTGCCTGGTGACGCGGCCCGGAAAATCAAGGTGTACTACCAGTTCAAGCCCCTTGCAATGCGACGCGAGCTTTTCGTGCGCATCCTTTACGCGATTGCATTCCACATAATCGGCGCAATAGTCGGGGTGGTGGCCATGGTGGCACTGATGCTGCAGGCCGTAATCGTGCTATTTACCGGCCGACGCAACAGGACGCTGTGGGAATTCGAGTACATGTATGGCCGGTTCCTAATCACCTACACGTACTACCTGGGCTTGCAGACCGACGAACGGCCGCCTTTGCTGCCGCACTAAGAATTAGGGTTTCCTGATTCTTTTTCCATTTTTTTGTTTTCTTCTTTTCTGTTTCTTAATTTTTCTTCTTTTTTGCATTTCCTTTCCATTTTTCTTGCTTCTTCCGGATTCTTTTTTCCGTTGCCGCCCCTTTTTCTAAGGCTCAAGGAACGCAAACTTCTCCGGCGACCTTGCAAAAATATCGTATATTACCGTGCCCCTGTCAAGGTGCAAGTCGATTGTCGGCGAGTAGTCCTTTGCTTTGATCTTTGAAAGGGAAGCCAACTCGACGAACCGTTCGTTTGGAACCGTCTTCTCGCCTGCAAGCTCGAAGTAGGGTGCGCCGGCCATCTTGCCAACTGGCTCGTAGAGGCTCTTGAACTTCCACTCGACGATGTTGTTTGTGACAAGCACGCGCCTTCCGGGGTTAATCATCACGTGGCCGTAGTCGCTGGGAACAAATACCTTGTCGCCAGCAGCGGCCTCGATGAGCACCGCGTCCTGGATGCGGTCGTCCTGGTCCTTTCCGCCAAGCTTCTTTCTTTTGAAAATCAAAAAGTGCGCAACACCCGCCATAACCTCGTAAAGCTCCGGGAAGCTCGGGCCCTTGCGCGAAAGCTCGTGGTAGTGGCCGATTGTCTTCACATACTCTTTGCCAAGCATTGCCGGTGGAATCACTGTGACGTCGTAGCGCCTGCGGTACTTTGAAAGCGTCTTCTCGTCCTCTTTTTTGTGCACGTTGCGGTGCATGTAGTAAAGGACCTTGGATTTTTCCGCGTCGCTTGCAAGCGCGGACCTTGAGTAATTGTGGTCTGCAAGCACCTCAGCCATGTCACCTACTGTGCGGACCGAGGATTCAATCTTGATGCCGTCTATTGAAAGCGTGTTTTCCTTTTCATCCCACTCCATCGGGAACGAGCCATTTCGTATCTTCATAGTCTGTTCAACCTTTAGGAGGAAAAGGATTGGGGCAATAAAACGGTTTTGAAAGGACTACCCGTCGATTATCCTGATTTGGTCGTCAAGCTGCCTTGTCACTTTCTTGCCGCGGACCGGCGTCTTCTTCACGTCTTCTGCTTTGTCGATTATCCTGCCATAGTATCTCTTTCCGTCAAGCATCACAAACCCCGGTCGCATTCCGATTTGTTTGTAGTAATCCACTTTCTTGGCAATGTTCCACGGCCTGACAAAGAGTGGTTTTCCAGTATGCTCCAGTGCAAGCCTCACAAGCGCCATGGGAAGCGCATTACGGCGCGAAGTCTCGTTTGTGTGTATGTCAGAAAGGTAGTTGACCTCGTTGCCGGGTGCGTGCGGGAAATAAGTGAGGTGCGCGTGCGTGTCGCCTTTTTCGTCCTCGACCCGGAAGCGAAACGTCATGTCCTCGTGCGGGTGCTGCTCGCGTATGACATTGAGCTTTCCCAAGGTGTTGCTTTCCCAGCGCTGCACGATTTTTTTGTTGCGCCATTTTGGCCCGGTGGTTTCCATTTATTCGCCTTGCTTTTGGCTTTTTTTTCTTTAGCGGGCCCGGTGGGATTCGGACCCACGACCTACGGCTTAGAAGGCAGTCGCTCTGTCCAGGCTGAGCTACGGGCCCATTTCGGTAAATTGTTTATCCCGCTTCAGGCTTATATTTGCGATTTGTCCGGGCGGTAGGCTGCGCCTAAATTCAATTAGAAGGCAAATAAACCTTACCGCCCAGAAATATTACGCTGATTATTAGGGGGATTGGGGTAGCCTGGCATCCTATCAGGTTCGGGACCTGATGACCTGAGTTCGAATCTCAGATCCCCCATTTTATTTTTTCTTGAACACCGAGAATTTGATTGGGACGTCCACTCCCAACTTTCTTCCGTGTTCGTCCTTTGGCCACAGGCGCTTCGCGTCGGCTGATATGACGTCGTCAAAGACTTTTTCGAAATCGTCGTGCGGCGAGGAGTGGGTGGTTGGCCGTATGTCCATTATGTGGACCTTGCCGTTGGGCGTCACCATGAAGTTGCCTGCGTGGGCGTCCCCGTGCACTAACCCGAGCTTATGCAACCGCGACAGCTGGTCAACAACTTTGGAAAGCACCTTCGACTTCCTGACCGGGTCCTTTTCAATCGAAAGGAACGTGTTCAGCGTGGTGCCCTTTATTGCCTTGAAAACCACCATGTCGCGCTCGTTTTTCGCCCTCACTATGGCGATTGGCTCCTCCACCGAGATGCCCGCGTTCTTTGCCTTTATGAGTGATTCCAAGTCCACGCCGTGCCAGCGTTGCGTGGCATGGACGTCCGTAAGCCTCTGGCTGTTATTGCCGTGCTTTGAGACGACGGTTGTGGTGGCGAAAACCTTGCCATGGCTCTTTATTATTTGGTTGCAGAACGCTTCCTCCTTTTCGGCCTTGGCTACCTTGTTGGGAGGAAAACGCCACGGGTGGTTCAGCACATGCTCGCATCCCGGCTTGCAGTAGGCTATTACGCCTGGCTTCTGCACGCCCGGCACGCGGACTCTTGTCCAGAATTTGGGTATGCCCTGTTCGCACGTGCTGTTTTTCCTTGGCGGGATTTTTATCATTTTGATATTATTTTTCAGACGCTTATTTAGCTGTGCGTTTTGAATGAGTCAAAACCTGGTTTTCGCCCAGTTTCTTGGCCGGCCCAGTTTGGCCGCCAAGCAGCCCGTTCATTTTTGTATTGATGTGGTTTGCATCAAACGTTTCGTCCGGCTTAGGAACTATCGTCCGTCTTTTCAGGACTTCCTCGTAACCCGGCTTGCAGTATGCCCTGGCACTCCCCCACTTTGGACTCCGACCGCGTTGACGGGATGTTGAGCCTCGTTCTCATATTCTTATATTCCTTCAACCCCCCTTTTAATTCGTCTACAATTTCACCAACGGTGTTCACTTATGTCAATGCGCTCGCACTACACAAAACAGGTCACATCCGAGATGGACGGCCAGGAGGTCCGGCTCGCAGGCTGGGTCCACGAAATCCGCGACCTTGGAGGGCTCAAGTTCATCCTGCTTCGCGACAAGACCGGCATCGTCCAGCTTACAATCAAGAAAAAGGAGGCGGACCCTGCGCTTGTCGCAGTGACCGACAAGTTCGTCAAGGAAGTAGCCATACTCTGCACGGGCAAAGTCAAGGCGTCCAAGATTGCGCCCAGGGGCTTTGAGATAATGCCAAGCAAAATCGAGGTCGTTGGCGAAGTGCACGGAATCGTGCCCTTCGAAGTCACCGGCAAAGTGCCGGCTGACTTGGACGTGCGCCTGGACAAGCGCTTCATTGACCTGCGCAGGATTGAGACCACTGCAGTATTCAAAATCCGCAGCCACGCGATGCGCGCATTCCGGCAAAAGCTCGACGAGCTTGAGTTTTCCGAAATCACACCCACCTGCCTTGTAGGCTCAAGCACCGAGGGCGGGACCGACTTGTTCCCTGTTGTATATTTCGACAAGGAAGCCTTCCTTGCCCAGAGCCCCCAGCTTTACAAGCAGATTGCGGTGATGGGCGGCATGGACAAAGTGTACATGATTACGCCGGTGTTCCGCGCAGAAAAGCATAACACGCCCTTCCACCTGAACGAAATAACGCAGATGGACATCGAGATGGGGTTTGCAACGCACGGGGACGCAATAGATGTGCTTGAGGCAGTTTTCCTCAATGTTCTCAGTAAAGTCTCCGAGACTTGCAAGGAAGAACTTGCCCTGCTTGGCTCGACTGTGACCGTTCCTGAGAAGGTCCCGCGCTTCACTTATTCGGAGATTGTTGACAAGCTCAAACAAGCAGGCCACTCAATCAACTGGGGCGAGGACTTTTCCAAGGAGCAGGAAAAGGAAATGCCTGCACTGCTTGGCTCCGAGGCGTTCTTCATCACCGAATGGCCAACTGCAATCCGTGCGTTCTACTCGATGCCTAACCCGGACAAGCCGGAGATATGCTTTGCTTTCGACCTGATGTACAAGGGAGTCGAACTCTCATCGGGCGCGCAGCGCATCCACCAGCCCGACCTGCTCATCAAGCAGCTCAAGGCCAAGGGCCTGAGGCCGGAGTCGTTCGAGGGCTACATCGACGCGTTCCGCTACGGCTCAATCCCGCACGCCGGCTGGTCGATTGGCGCGGAGCGGCTCACCATGAAGCTTGCAAACCGCGACAACATCCGCGAGTGCGCGATGTTCCCGCGCGACAGGCACAGGCTGACTCCTTAGGCGGATGGTTGCGTTCAATATGCCTTCCTGGATTTCCAAAAAAATCAGCAACTTTCAGGGAAAAGCCGAGGCTTTTTTTGCAGGCCGCGAGGCAGGAAAGTTCGGCCAGGTGGAAAATCCCGCATGGGCAAACAAGACCAACGGCTTCTGCCATTTTACCGACTCGCCTCAAAAGGAAAAGAAGCCGCTTCTTTACCTCCCGACAACCAGCTTCGGCCCTTTGCGCTTCGTGCTCCACAAAAACATCCTCTCCGGCGTTGCCGGGCCCGTGCACAGGATAGTTGCGCTCAACCGCAACGGCAAGATAAACGGCGAGCTTGTGTTCACGCACTCCCCGAGTGCGGTTTCAATAGATTCGTTGAACACCAAAAAGCACGATGCCGGGCTTGGCCGGTCGCTGGTGCTGCTTCTTTCAAAGGAAATCCCATCCAACAAGACCATTACTGTCCACGCAACGCATTATTCCGCGCCGTTCTACAAGGGCCTGGACTTCCACGAGTTCGGCGACCAGCCCGACGGTTCCTTTTTCCTTGCGTGCAAGCGCGACAACCTTATCAAAAACAAGGGCGCAGTCAGCAAGACCGGCGCAAGGAAGGGCAAAGTGTTCGTACGGTAGTAGGTGTTCTGATGGCTGGCGCAAAAAAGGCAGTGTTTTCCGAAGGCACGGCGTGGATGAAGGATACCCTCCTGAACAGGAAAACGTACGACATACGGAACACCGACCCCAAGTGCCAGAGGACGCTGCTGCGTTTTCAAAGCAACGAGTTTGGCCCGGTGCGCATAGTCAGGCAGTCCAACCTGTACAACTACAAGAAGAGCGAGGTCCAGAACCACCGGCTAGTCGTACTGGGGCCGAACGACCGGCTGCTTGCGGAGCTGCATTACTCCCCGCGCAAGTTCGGAAAGGACGGCGAAATCAAAATACACCAGATTCATTCGGTTGAGGACAACCGCGGCCTTGCAAGCTCGCTTCTTGCGGTTCTCTGCCATCTCACGCCAGGATTGCCAAAGACCCTGAACGCCGTCCCGACAGCCTTTCCCAAGTACGAGCACCTGGGGTTCGTCCCCTGCCTTTCGGGCTCAAGCAACATGCAGCTTAAAGGCGACAGGCTCACGCCTCAAGAGTGGGTCAAAAGGAACTATTTAGTCTTCAAGGGAAAGCGGAAGGTATTCATCAAGTAGCCTGGCGCGCACTTTCGCTGCCGCCCTACTCCTCCTTGACCACGTTCAGAATGACGTGCGTGTTGGTGCGCTCGACTCCGGGTATTGCGCCAATCCTCTTTACAAGCCGCGAGAACTCCTGCCGGTTTTTGCACTTTGCAAGCGCCATCGAGTCGGAGTCTCCGGTGATGTCGTACACTGCGGAAATCCCCTGCATCGACGCAATCTTTTGCTGCAGCTCAAGCGACGCCCCGCGCGTGAACGTAACCTCGATGAGCGCAAAGAAGTCGTAGCCCATCCTTGACAGGTCAAGCCTTGCCTCGTAGCCGCGTATCACCTTCTCCCTCTCAAGCCTGTTCATCCGCGCAATGAGCGTTGATGCGGAGATGCCGACGGCCCTGGCAAGCTCCCTGCACGACTTTCTTGCGTTCTTTTTCAGCTGCGAGATTATCTCCGAGTCGGTCTCGTCTATGTGCGGTGCCGCTTCGCCTAAGTGTTTTGCGCCTTCACCTTCGTGCATTTGTCCATCAACCCCGGAGTTTATTTCAAAAAATCGAACAAAATATCATTATTTCTGCATAATTTAAAACGATTGTATCACAAAAGTTGCAAAGATTATAAGTATTGTTTCATCCAAGGATAATAGTTCAGCTAAATTGTTTGCTCCAAGGGTGGTTTTTGTGACATCAACAGGCATCTACGACTCCAAGCTCGCGCCTGAAGTGCTGTCCGCTGCAAAGGACGCGGGCGTGGAGTTCATCTCGCTGCGCTTCACCGACGTACTGGGCACGCAGAAGTCCGCAACCATACCCATATCCAAGCTTGAGGACGTCCTCTCAGCCGGGTTCTGGTTCGACGGAAGCTCGATAGAGGGGTTTGCGCGCATCCACGAGTCCGACATGCTTTTGGTTCCAGACCTTTCCACTTTCGCGCCGCTCCCGTGGACCCAAAACAAGGTCGCAAGAATAATCTGCGACGTGTACGGAATAGACGAGAGGCCGTTTGAGGGCGACCCGCGGTTCGTGCTCAAGAAGCAGCTTGCAAAAGCCAAGGAAATGGGGTTTGACTATTTTGTCGGACCGGAGCTTGAGTTCTTTTTGTTTGCGCAAAAGGACGGCAAGCTCACCAACGGCAAGCCCGTGCCTGAGCCGTACGACAGCGGCGGGTACTGGGACCTGGACCCGCTTGACAGCGCCGAGGGCATAATGCGCGACCTGGTTCCCCAGATTGAGTCTATGGGCGTGCAGGTCGAGCGGCTCACGCACGAAGTATCGCCCGGCCAGCACGAAATAGGCTTCCGCTACGGAAACGCCCTCAAGATGGCCGACGACGTGCTTGCAATCAAGGAGGCAACCAAGATAATGGCAAAGCGGCTGGGCCTTTTTGCATCCTTCATGCCAAAGCCGGTGTTTGGAATCAACGGCTCGGGAATGCACGTGCACCAGAGCCTGTGGTCTGACGGGGAGAACGCGTTCTCGGACGCTGCTGACTCCTACGGGCTGTCAGGCACCGCAAAGCACTTCATCGCAGGCCAGCTTGCTCACGCGCGGGGGCTTGCGGCTGTTGTTGCGCCCACTGTGAACTCCTACAAGCGCCTGGTGCCAGGGTACGAGGCCCCTGTGTACATCTGCTGGGCGCGCGTGAACCGCTCCTCGCTCATACGCATCCCCGGCCGCACCAAGGCCCACGGGAAGGCGTCGCGCTGCGAGCTGCGCTGCCCCGACCCGTCCTGCAACCCCTACCTTGCGTTTGCCGCGATGCTTGGGGCCGGGTTGGACGGGATCAAAAAGAAGCTCGAGCCGCCTGCGCCAGTTGAGGAGAACGTCTACCACTTCGACGACGACAAGCTTGCGAAGTTCTACATCAACACGCTGCCCGAAAGCCTGGGCGAGGCCATCGTTGAGCTTGAAAGGGACGAGGTCGTGTACGGGTCGCTTGGAAAGCAGGCTGGCTCGAAGCTTGTGGCATCGCAGAAGAAGCAGTGGGACGATTACCGGATTCAGGTCACGCCCTGGGAAACCGAGAACTACCTGCCCGTCCTCTGATTTCCTTTTTTCAATTCTCTTTTTTTCTATTTTTTTTTTTTTATTTTTCCTGTTTTTTCTACATTCCCGCCAATGCCGTCCCTTCGATGAACGCGCCCGCAGCAAGGAACAGCAGGCCCCAGGAGGCGAGCTTGGTCACGTCGTAGATGATGACTATGAACTCCGGGTTCCTGTATTTTTTGTGCAGAAGCGACTCGCTGAGTATGCCGCCCGCAATTGCGATGCACAGGTATGCCAAAAGCTCGAACGTGCCGTGCGGCAGAAGCCCAAGCACCCCGCTTCCCAGGCCGCTCCACACCGTGTACTGGGCGGGGTTGTTGTGCACGAGCTCGCTTGCGATATTCCCAAGGAACACGCCCAGTATTGACGCGTTCCAGTCGATTATGAACACCGTGCCCGCGCCGTAAAGAAGCGAGCCCACAAGCAGGATGAGGAAGACTTTGAGGTTGTTGTCAAACAGGAACTCGAACGCGCCTGCAAGGTCGCCTGCGTATGCTGTCTGCACCGCGTGTCCAGAAACTACGGAGCTGATTTTTCCAAGCTCTGCAGACTGCTGGGCAAAAAGCACCGAAGTCTCGGAGTTGGGCAGCGCAAGGAAGTAGAACGTGAACGCGGCCATCACGCCGACAAAGTACGCGCAAAGCACAATTATTATTGGCAGGTAGCGCGTGAGCGTGCCCTTTTTGTTGTTGTAGTCGTAGTTGGTCTCCCTGTCAAAGATGCTTGTAAGGAGCGTGACCGAGGGTATGGCCACAAGCGCAACCACCAGCATGCTTGTGGAATCCTTGATGAGGTAGCCTGCCGAGAAGACCGCAACAGTCACGAAGACAAACGAGAGTATGGCCACCGCCCAGGGGCTTGAGGAAGCCGAATCGGGGTCAATGATTGCTTCGAGGACCATGTGCGTCAAATGCCTTTAGTCTTCAAAAGGTTTTATATCTACAAGGCACAATGAGATTTCTTGCATTTTACGAAGTGGTAGCCAATGGAAGACACGGTTTCAAAAAGCGCATACATTGAAGGCAGGCTCAAGGGGCTCAACGAGCTTGTGAGCATACTCAAAGAGTCCATGGACTCGGCCGAGTCGCCGTCATCTGCTGCAATCAACAAGACCATAATCCGCCACATAGCAATCCAGGTCGAGTCGCTGATTGCCGACTTGGAGGAGCACCACGGCGAGCACCCTGCCCTTGCCGAGGCCCACGCGGCCCAGAAGACGATTGCAAAGTCGGTTGCCGCACCGGTCAAGGAAATCACCATCCCGATGATGAAAAAGCAGGTCGACGCAGCTGACGAGCTGATGCACAGCCTGTCGGATTTCAAGCAGTCAAAGGGCGGAAAGTACCCCTTTGACGAGGAAGCCGAGGACGCGGAGAAATAGCCCGCCGCAGCGCAGCGGGCCCGGACGGCCTTTGCGCTCTTTTCTGCAAGCAATTAAATTGCTTGGGTTTCAAGATATTATCCTCAGTAATAGCTGTTTTTACGCCCCGACAGAAGGGTATGGTTTCACAACTAAGGTGTTCAGATTTTGGATAAGAGCAAGCTCGTATACCCCGGCCAGCAGATTGCCGTAAGCGAGGAAGGCGAAGCCTCGGCAGGCGCGATGGAGTCCGACGGCGCGGTCTACGCAACCGTTGCGGGAAACGTCATCGTCGACCCGCAGACCTACGCAATCTCAGTCAAGTCCGCAAAGGCACTTGTCCCGCTGCGCGAAGGCGACATAGTCAATGGCTTGGTGCACGACATCTACGACACGGTCGCACTAATCGAGTTCGAGCCGGTCACTACCAACGGCGAGCGCAAGTCCTACACCAACCGCTTCGCATACCTGCGCATCTCCGAAGTCGACAAGGGCTACGTGGAGAACTTCCGCGATGTGCTCCGCATCGGCGACACGATTGTGGCGCGCGTGCGCGAGATAAAGCCTCTTGGCATCTACCTCTCGATTATGGATTCCAGTCTTGGCGTGGTCAAGGCCCGGTGCTCTGCCTGCCGCCGCGAGATGCGCAACACCGGCAGGGTAATGGAGTGCCCCAACTGCCGCAACCGCGAGACTAGGAAGATGGCAATTAATGCTTCAAGGATGTGAGTACTGATGAACGTTCAGATAATCAAGGAAGAGAAGGACTTTTTGGAAGTCAAGCTTGCAGGCGAGGACCTGGGGCTTGCCAACATGGTGGCGCAGGAGCTCATAGCAAGCGGCGCAGCCGAGTTTGCATACGCGGCGCTTGACCACCCGATTACCGCAAACCCGGTGATACGCATGCGCGCAAAGGACGGCCAGAAGGCGATTGCAAAGGCGGCAGCCGCCTGCGCAAAGAAGCTCGAGGCGCTCTCAGTCTCGTCAGGAAAGTCCAAGAAGAAGGAATAGCTTCTTCCAATTTCCCTTTTGTTTTCCAATTCTTTTTCCATGCTTTTTTTTGTTCCCTCTTTTTCGCCCAGTCTTTTCCAACCTGATTTATTAGCATCCAAGACCTAACCGTTTTCAGTGGTACCAATCGGATGAAGCGGCGCAACAGGCACAGGAACGTCGAATCGCAATCCAAGCCTTCGGCATCCCCGCGCAAAAGCAGCCCGCTTTCAAGGGCAATCAAATTCTTTACCCGCGGCTGGGGCGCCTATCTTGTCCCGCTTGCGCTCATCTTCCTTTACTACCCGCTTGAGCTTGCGCCGTACTCTGCAGTGCTGGGCCTTCTTTGCTTCCTTTCAATGGCGTACATCATCGTGATGGACATGCGGCCTACCAAGGCCGAGACAAGGGATGTCTCAAAGCCGCTGTGGGAGCTTGCAAAAACTCTTGCTCTTGCTCTTGCGGCGTGGATAATTGTCTGCGTGGTCCTGCAGACAGGCAAGCCCATGAACGTGGTGACCTCCTGCAGCATGCTTCCGGTGCTCCACCGCGGGGACGTGGTTTTCCTGCAGGGAGGGCAAATCAACGCACCAACAGCTCAGATTGACTCGTCGCTCAAGGCAACCGACATTTCCTACGTAAACTGCACCGCCAACTTCTTCAACGGCTCAACAGCAAGGACGCTGTGCGTAAGCTCAGTCCGCGCAGGCGGAAGGGACTACCCTGCAAGGACGCAGAACGACATCATAATCTACGACGCCGAGCCTGCTGCGTACGGCGCCATAATCCACCGCTCGGTGCTCTGGCTTTCAGCTGCAAACCAGTCCTTCCTGCTCACCAAGGGCGACAACAACGCAGTAATCGACCAGCAGTCCGGAATCAGCCCGGTCACTGCTGACCGCATCAACGGCAAGGTCATACTGTCCGTGCCCGCAATCGGCTACCTGAAGGTGTTCCTCTTCGCAGGCTTTGACTTCATACTGCGGCTGCCAACCGGCGACTTGCAGTACGCAATGTCGGCATTCGACGCTCCGGCAGGCTGCGACTACGTGCTCTTGCGCAATTAGGCGCAGAAAAGTCCGGCAGTCTCTTTTTTAATGCTTTAAATCCTCCTTTATCCCTTACAAGTAAAACGAAAAAACGCACCCGGCAGGTGCGAGTCAGGAAACGCAATTTTCCAAGGGGGATTTCAATGGAGCTTGTTTTGGAAGACGCCAAATTCTTCAAGTCGTGCATCGACGCAATCGTAAACCTCGTAGACGAGGGCTCGTTCGAGGTGTCAAAGTCGGGCCTGCACCTGCGCACCATGGACCCGTCGCAGATTGCGATGGTGGACTTTGCCATGGGCTCGGACGCCTTCAAGAAGCTCTCAGTCGACGGCTCGGCAACCCTTGGCATCAACCTCATCGACCTTTCAAAGATACTCTCCCGCTCGCGCTCGTCGGAAAAGCTTTCCTTGGTGCTTGACGAAAAGGAGGCCAACAAGCTCTCGCTTGAGTTTGCAGGCGCAAACAAGAGGACCTTCAAGCTCCCGCTCCTTGACCTTGCGGTCTCGTCGCCCAAGGAGCCCAAGATTCCCTTTGACTCGCACGTTCTGATGCGCGGGGGCGCGTTCAAGGAGCTCCTCAAGGATGCATCGCTTCTTTCGTCGCACGTGTCCCTTGAGGTGGCAGCTGACAAGTTCACCCTTGAGGCGCACGGCGACTCGGGCGACCTGAAGGCGGAGGCCGAGAAGGGCTCTGCGGACCTCATCGAGCTCAAGTCAGGAGCAAAGGCCCGCGCGATGTTCCCGTTCGAGTACCTGGACGACATGACCCGCGCCTGCCCGGATGACGAGACGCTCACGCTCGAGCTCAAGTCCGACGCACCGCTGAAGCTTTCGTACTCAATCGGCCAGGCCAAGCTTGCATACTACCTTGCGCCCCGCGTAGAGACCGTCTGAGCGCAAGACGCCTGCGAAGGGTTTTCAAGCACGGCCGGGTAACCGTCTATTGGTGACTTCTTACTAGTGGCCAAGCTGCTTTCAGGAATCAGCAACAACGTCTACATCCTCGGCCTGGTCAGCATGCTGACTGACGTGGCAAGCGAAATGATCTTTGCGGTGCTGCCCGTCTACCTTTCCTCGGTTCTTGGGCTCAGCACTGCGGTAATCGGCCTCATCGAGGGTTTTGCGGAAGCCTCTGCAAACATCTCCCGCATGGCATCCGGCTTTGTCTCCGACCTTTTGAAGAGGCAAAAAAGCATAGTCATCTTCGGCTACGCGATATCCTCGCTCTCAAAGCCGCTCTTTGGGATTGCGACAACCGCGCCAATAATGTTTTTGGTGCGCGTAGCGGACCGGGTTGGCAAGGGAATCCGCGACACCCCGCGCGACGCGCTGATTGCGGACTCGACTGCCGAGGTGAAGCGCGGCGCTGCTTTCGGCATGCACCGGTCAATGGACAAAGTTGGCGCGGTGCTCGGCCCGACTCTTGCAATCATCCTGCTTCCCCTGATGGCGTACAATTACCGCGACTTCTTCTTCCTCTCGATAATCCCCGGCATCCTGTCGCTTGCGGTGCTGTACTTCTTCATCCGCGAGCCGCTCAAAAAGCGCATCGAGGCGCGAAAGCAAAACGGCAAGGTAAAGCTCAACTGGGACTTCTTCCACCCCAAGCTCACCCCCCAGTTCCGGCGTGCGCTTGTGGTTGCGGCGGTGTTTGCGCTTGGCAACTTCAGCTTCGTTTTTTTGATGCTGCGTCTTCAGGACTTCGGCATCGCGGCAGCGCTTCTGCCTGCGGCTTACCTTGTTTCCAACCTCGTCTACGTGCTTGCGGCAATGCCTGTTGGATTCATCTCGGACCGGTTCGGCCGCAAGAGCCTCCTTTCGGCGGGCTACCTGCTGTTCTTTGCCCTGTGCGGTGTTGCGGCAATTGGAGGCGGCACCACCGAAGGCTGGGCGCTCATACTCCTCTACGGCCTCTTCACCGCAACTGTGGAGACAATGCAGCGCGCGTTCGTAGTTGACATCGTGCCGAAGGAGAGCCGCTCAACCGCTCTTGGGACCTATTTTGGCACAGTCGGCCTCATAGCTTTCCCCGCAAGCGCAATAGCCGGCTTTTTGTGGGAGGCTTTCGGCGCCCCGGCGGCGTTCTGCTTTGGCGCGGCAACAGCAGCAGTGGCGTTCGTGCTGCTTGTCGCCTGGCTTCCAAAAGTCGGCAGCCCTAAGGCCATTTAAGAAGCACCGGCGTTTTACGCACACTTAATATTTTCAGCAACAGTTCGTCTATTCGATTCTCAGCGGGGTAATTGCAATTGGACTTCAAAATAAAGACTGCCCTAATCAGCGTTTCAAACAAGGATGGCCTAGACGAGTTCGCAAAGGCCCTTGCAAAGCAGGGCATAGAGATAATCTCAAGCTCCGGCACCGCCGCGTTCCTGGAGTCGAAGGGCGTCAAGACCGTTGACGCGTCCAAGGTGACTGGATTTCCGGAAATACTCGGCGGCCGCGTCAAGACCCTCCATCCCAAGCTCTTTGGCGCAATACTTTCCAAGGAAGGAAGCGACTCCGACGACCGCGACCTTTTGGAGAACAGCATAGGCCGCATCGACCTGGTTGTGGTGAACCTCTACCCGTTTGAAAAGACGGTTGCAAAAAATGACGCCACCCTTGACGAGGCAATAGAGAACATCGACATAGGCGGTCCCTCGCTTTTGCGCGCCGCTGCAAAGAACCACTCGCGCGTTGCGGTGGTGTGCGACCCTTCCGATTACCCCGAAATCATCGCAGAGCTTGAACGGAACAACGGCGCCCTGTTGTCCGCGACACGGCAAAAGCTCGCCGCCAAGGTGTTCTCCCACACTTTCAACTACGACGCGGCAATAGCCAACTACCTCCAGTCCTCCTTCAACCCCGGCACGCGCTTTGCGCCCACTGTCGGCATCTCGCTTTCAAAGGTCCAGGACCTGCGCTACGGCGAGAACCCCCACCAGAAGGCGGCGCTCTACGCGACCCGCTCCGCTGAAGGCGGGCAGCTCCTTGCGCGCAAGCAGCTTTGGGGCAAGGACCTTTCCTACAACAACATCGCAGACATCGACGCCGCAGTCTCGCTTGCAATGGAGTTTTCCGGCCAGCACGCCGCAGTCATAATCAAGCACAGCAACCCCTGCGGGGTCGCAGTTGGCGCAAGCAATGCCGAGGCCTTCGACACCGCGCTCTCAACCGACCCGGTATCCGCGTTCGGCGGCGTGATATGCTTCAACAACCCCGTCACCGAGCCGGAGGCCAGGAAGATTTCCCAGCTGTTCTGCGAAATCGTAATCGGGCCGTCCTTTGACGAGGCCGCGCTTAATGCGCTCAAGTCAAAGAAGAACGTGCGCCTTATGGAGGAGCCGCTCCTTGCGCAGGCTGCCGCAGCCCCCGGTGCGCTTGAGTACCACTCCGTGGCCGGCGGGATGCTGGTGCAGGAGCGCGACGAGGTCCTTTACAATTCCGAAAAGAAGGTAGCAACCAAGAGGCAGCCAACTGCCCAGGAGCTTTCAGACCTGGACTTTGCCTGGAAGGTGTGCAAGCACGTCAAGTCCAACGCGGTAATCTACGTCAAGGACAACCGCACCATCGGAGTCGGCGCGGGGCAGATGAGCCGCGTTGACTCGGCAAAGATTGCCGCGCTCAAGGCAGCCGCATCAAAGCTTTCTACAAAAGGCTGCGTGATGGCATCCGACGCGTTCTTCCCGTTCCGCGATGGGGTCGACGAGGCCGCAAGCGCGGGAATCACCGCAATCATCCAGCCCGGCGGCTCGATTCGCGACGGGGAAGTAATCAAGGCAGCTGACGAAAAGAACATTGCGATGGTGTTCACAGGAATAAGGCACACCTGGCACTAATTATGAAACCGTCACTGATTGCACCCTGCGGCATGAACTGCGGCGTCTGCAGCGCTTACCTGCGAAAAAAAGACCGGTGCCCCGGGTGCAGGTTTGACGGACCAACCAAGCCTCCTTACTGCATACGATGCAAGATAAGGAACTGCGCGGTCTTGAAAAAGGCAAAGAAGAAGTTCTGCTCACGCCTCTGCAAGCAATTCCCCTGCCCTACCCTTGCGCACCTTGACAAGCGCTACCGCACCAAGTACTGCATGAGCATGGTCGAAAATCTGGGCAACATTGAAAATTTGGGTATCCGGAAGTTCATCAAGAGTGAAAAGTCACGCTGGGCGTGCAAAAAGTGCGGCGGCACAATGTGCGTTCACACCGGCCGTTGCTGCGCCTGCGAAGGGCCTGTAAAACTCAGGCCCCGCCCCTGACCTTTTTCATCTGCTCCACCCTCGCGCCAACAAGGGCCTTTGTCCCGATGTCGCGGCGGTGGTAGAGCTTTCCCTTCACAAACGAGCACGCGTGCTCGCAGGTGCGCTCGGCCTGTTCAAGCGACTCTCCCATTCCAAGGATGCCTATTGAGCGCGAGGAGCCGGAGTAGAGGACGCCTTCCTTCTCGTCAATCGAGGCGTAGTAGACTTCCGCCCCAAGGCGGGCGATTGACTTTTCATTAATCTCGATTTTCTCTCCCTTTGCGGGCTTTTCGGGGTAGCCTTCGGGCACCAGGTACTTCACAACTGTGTACGCTTCCGAAAACACTACCTTCTTGTCAGCAAGCGTTCCGGAAACGATGTGCCTGCACACGTCCGCAAAGTCGGTGTCCAAAAGCGCAAGCACGTTCATCGCCTCGGGGTCTCCGAATCGCGCGTTGAACTCAACCACCTTCGGGCCCTCCTTGGTCAGCATGAACTGGCCGTAGATTATCCCCTTGTAGTCGATGCCCTCGGCAGCAAGCGCTGCCACGACCTGTTCGACAATGGCGATGCACTTGTCGTATTCGTTTCGCTTCATGAATGGCAAAAGGTTTCCGGTGGAGTACGAGCCCATTCCGCCGGTGTTGGGGCCGGTGTCGCCTTCGTATGCAAGCTTGTGGTCCTGCACGCAGGGCATTCCGCGCACGGTCTTTCCGTCAACAAAAGTCTGCAAAGTAAGCTCCTGGCCAACCAGCTTTTCCTCAATGACCACTTCGCCCAGGCCGCCCATGTTTGTTGACAAAATCTCCTTGCAGTATGCTTTGGCCTCCGCAGCGTCTTTCAGCTGGAAGCCAACTACTTTCACTCCCTTCCCGGCAGTGAGTCCCGAGGGCTTGACCGCAACCTGTCCGCCCAGCTCGTCAATGAGCTTTCCAGCAGCTTCCGCGTCCTTGAACGCGCCAAACTTCGGGCAGCCCGCTATTCCGTGCTTCTTCATCAGGTTGCGCGCAAAGGTCTTGTCCCACTCAAGCCGGGCAGCTGCCTTCTTGGGCCCGACTGTAGGGACTCCGGCATCCCAGAGCGCGTCCGCAACGCCTGCTTCAAGCACGGCGTCCGGGCCGATGACTGCGATTTCGGCATTGCATTTCTTTGCAAAGTCAACAACCGCCTTTGCGTCCTTTGTGTTTCCCACAACCGCGTCAACGCAAATCTTTCGGATTCCGGGGTTGTTGTTTGACATGAACGCGTAAACGTCGGGACTGCTTGGGCTTTCGTGAAGGGCCTTTGCTATTGCGTGCTCTCGCGCGCCCGAACCCACGACTAGGAATTTCATCAAAATGACCCCCTTGGAACACTATGGATAATGAGAGTTTGGCAGCACAACTTATTTAGTTGTGGTGGAGCTTTCCGAGGCGCTTCTTGGTCGGGTAGTCCTCGTCCAGGCAGGCCATGCAAAGGTCGGTCTTTGGAAGCCCAATCGATTCCAGCAGGCCTTCGATGGTCACGTAGTTCACGGAATCGGCGCCGAGGAACTCCGCAATCTCCTTGGTGTTCTTGTCGCTTGCGATGAGCTCCTTATAGGTGGAAAAGTCAACTCCCATGTAGCACGGCGCCTTTATGGGCGGGCAGGAAATAACCAGGTGCACTTCCTTTGCTCCTGCCTCGCGCACCATCTTGACGATTTTTGCCATCGTGGTCCCGCGGACTATGCTGTCGTCAACAAGCACCACGCGCTTTCCTTTCACGATGTCGCGAACTGCGTTGAGCTTGAGCTTGACCCCGGACTTGCGGGCCTTGTCCGAAGGCATTATGAACGTGCGCCAGACGTAGCGGTTCTTGATGAGCCCCTCCTCGAAGGGTATTCCGCTTTCCTTGGAAAAGCCAAGTGCCGCGCTCCTTCCAGAATCAGGTATTGGGATTACGACATCCGCCTTGACTTTGTAGGTGCGTGCAAGCGACCTTCCCAGGTTCTCGCGCACCTTGTACACGTGCTTGCCCTCAAAGATTGCGTCAGGCCTCATGAAATAGACGTACTCGAACATGCAGTGGCCGTGCCGCTCCTCGACAAGCACGCGCTTGGACTTGACTTCGCCCTTATGGATTATGACCACTTCGCCGGGAAGGATTTCGCGGTCGAAAGTCGCCTCAACGGTGTCAAGCGCTGCAGACTCGGATGCAAGGAACACCGCGCCGTCGCGCCTTCCCATGCAAAGGGGCTTGAACCCCTTGGGGTCGCGGCAGGCGATGAGTTCGCCCCTGCCGGTAAGGAGGACTATGGAGTACGCGCCGTCAAGCTTCTGCATCACCGTTTTCATTGCCGCAAAGTAGTCGGTCTGGCCGTTCTCGACTTCGTGGATGAAAAGCTGGCCGATGACTTCGGTGTCGGTAGTTGAGATGAATACCGTGCCGGAGTTTTCAAGCTCGGTCTTGAGCTCGTCGTAGTTTACGATGTTGCCGTTGAATCCGATTGCGACCTGCATCTCGGGCATCTTGAAAACGAAAGGCTGTGCGTTGGTAAGGTCGGACGCGCCGGTTGTTGCATAGCGGATGTGGCCGATTGCGCTGTCGCCGTGTAAATATTGGAGCTCCTTGTTGGAAAAGACGATTGATGCCAGGCCCATTCCCACGTGCACGCGGATGTCGCCAACGCCGTTCACAGCTGCAATCCCCGCGCTTTCCTGGCCACGGTGCTGGATTGCCATCATTCCGTTGAACATGTCAACAGCCACGAGCCTGCCGGGCGCCTGGCAGGCAAACACGCCGCACTTCTCGCGGGGCTTATGGTCTTGCTCGTTTTCTAGCGCAATCATGGCAACCTTGACCTGCTGCCGCCTTCTTAAAATTCGCTTTGTAATTACCATCCAATTTGCTGAAAGAATGCGGTAAGACTACTTTGGCGTGTTTGGATTAAAAAGCCTGACGGGGAACAAAAAGGGCAGGGGGGCCGTTCAGCCCAGGCTCCTTCTAATCTCTCCCGCCCTCACCACGTCCTCGGAGACGTCCTTGTTGTCAAGGTAAAGCAGGAGTATGTTTGACGTGATGTTGCGGTGCATGAAGTCCTCCGAAGTGCGCGGCCCAAGCTCGATGCCAAGGTAGTCCTCGACAAGCTCGATGTCCAGCGCAATCTTTGCGTAAGCAGGGTCGCGTTCGGACAGTGCCTTGAGGTTTTCCTTGTTCAGGTAACGTCCGGCGGTTTCCAAGTCAAGCCGCAGGTTGGTGTAGTTGCGCTCAAGGGCCTCCAAAAGACCGGCCTTGCGAGCCTCAAGTATGCCGCGGCCTGTGCCGATGAACTCGCAGGGAACGCCAAGGGAGTAGAACGCTGCTGTGAACTTGATTGCACGGGGGAGTTTTTTCTTCCCAAGGCTTCGCGCGTAGCCGAACACCCCGGTGTGCAGCTTGCGCTCGCGCCTCTCCGGAACGAAAGCCGCGATTGCGTTGATGTCGTCAGTAAGCGCCTCGACAGTTTTTCGGTACTCGTCGGAGAAAATCGTAATCAGCTTCTTGATTTTTTCAACTTCCGCAGCCTCAATCTCGATTGCCTGCGACTGGGAAAGCGAGGAGTTGAGCGTTGCAACAGCCTTCTGCACCTTTGACTGCGGGTAGTCGTAGCGGAATGCCGACTGGAGCGTGACCGTGCGCATCCCCGGGTACTCGCGGATGAAGTACTGCACGCTGTCCGGCGAAAGCCCGCCGCGAAAGCTTAGGCAGCCGACGCCAATCATCGGGTGGAACGTCACTCCTGTTTTCTTTGTAAGCTTGGACAGGTTGGAGAGCCCGACTTTGATTGAGAGTATTGCCGGAATCATCCCCGCGTTCATCGCAGGGTCGGAGCGGGCAAACCACACGCGCATATCATCCTTTGAAATAGAGCTGATTGGCATAGCCTTTTCCTTGCACTGACGGATGTAGTCTGCGACTATTTCATCGGCACGCATCATTATGTCGACTTCCTCCACAAGGGGGATTACGTCGATGCTTGCGGGCCCCGATGGCTTGAGCTCCTGGAATGCGCGCGCGATGTGCTCGTACTTTTCGCGCACGTAAACAAGCTGGTCAGCTGAAGTGGTCATAGGCAAGTATGTCTCGACTATTGGCGCATCCGGCATCTCGTGGTCGTGTGCGAAGTCGTTTGCGGAAAGTATGCTGACAAAAGCGTGCGCAAGCCGGAAGTTGGTTTCCTTCCACACGTTGGGGATGCGGAACGACAGCGTGAGCTCCTTCCCAAGGGGCTTCTTGCGGAAGTAGTCCATGTAGCGCTCGTAGAGCTTCTCAACCACCGACTCGTCGGCGTGCTTTCCCTCCCAATCCCACATGTACTCCTCGCACCCCAAGTCGGAGTAGCACCGAAAGGCCTCCTCGGGCTCCTTGAACGTGGTGACAAAGCGCCCGCCGATGAACTTGAACGGCACGCGCGTGCCGTGGCTTGAAAGCTTTGCGGAAAAATCCGAAAAAGAGTCCGATGCGTCGGAAAGCCAGTAGGGCGAGCACGCGTTGTCGGGGTGCTGGGTGGCCATCGTGGCTGGGACTTTTCGCGACATAAGAAACCGAGAATTATTCTCAACGCGGCTGCTTTTGAACCAATCGCTTACGTGACTTATCGGGCGCAATCGCCCCCTGCCGGCACCATTCGTCCAATCCGGCTGCAATAAAATTCTTGTTCGACCAAAGGATTATCCTGTATGGACTTGCAGCAGAGGATTGCATACAACTATTTCTTTTCCCGCCAGGCGCGCCAGTACCTGTCCGAGCAGGGCCTTGGCACTATTGCAAACTCGGACTTGGAGGCAGCCCAGGACTTCTGCCTCCGGCTGATTCGCAACGCGCAGGCCAAGGTTCCCTTCCAGCCCTGGGTTGCGCAGGACGGCGACGAGCTGAAGTGGATTGCGCTTTCAAGGATGCTTCTTTCGCAAAGCGGCAACCCCTTTGCGGCAAGGCTTTTCGGCGAAGGGCTTGCGAAATTATGCGCTTATCGCCTGGGCTTGGAAGACATTCAGGTTTTCACTGCAGTTCTTACCCAGCTTTACCCTACGCTTGCGGCGGATGGCGACAAGTTTGCCTTGGGGATTGCCGACTACACCAGCGGCCAGAACGAGCTTGTGTACGCGCCGCTTGATGGCGGCAAGATTTCAATAGACCGCGAATCGCTTGTGGATATGGCGTCCAGGCTTGCGGCATCAAGGGCAGCAGACCTTTCGGGGATTGACAAGGCCGCGCTGCCGCCCCTAATCACTGAGTTTTCAGTTGACTTTACAGCAGCACTTCCCTCTTCCCCGGCATTGATGGCGCGGCAGTTTGAGGGGAAGTTCCTCAACCAAGGGTGCATGAAGAAAATCCTTGCAGGGGTCGGCGAGGGAAAGCGGTTCTACGGCAGCATGGCAATAGCCATAGCCTGCCAAAAGGACGGCCTCTCAAAGGAGGAGGCGTCCGCATTGATGCGCCAGTACGTAACCAACTGCCAGCGCTCCTCGCACGAGTTCCGCGAAAGCGAGGCCCTTGCATCATTGGACTGGGTCTACAAGCACCCCGGAATAAACCTCTCGTGCAGGAAGCTCCTGCAGCAAGGTTTGATTGACCGGTACTGCGACGGCTGCCCGCAGACAAGAAAGAAAACGGAATGATTTTTCGAGTGAGATTGTTTTGGAACCTACTGCCAACGCAAAGGATTCTGCTTCCATTCCAAAGGAACCAGTTGTTCCCGCAGGCGTTAATGCCGACCACACAGCAGAAGCAAAGGCCGTCGAGCACAAGGAGTTCGAGCGCACGAAAGAAATCGACTTCATCGGCAGGCACTTCCAGCAGTTCTACAAGACGCACCAGGTAAACGTGCCTTCAGTTTCGATGCGCGAGTTCGGGTTCGGCTATGAAAAAAAGATTGACCTGCGCCACAAGTCCTTCCAGAGCCAGAAGGAGTTGCAGGACTACTTCATCGCAAAAGTCCCGCTTTACGCATCCTACTCCGCAGGGTTCTACGAGTACCCTGCAGCTCGGCCGATGAGTGCAAAGAACTTCCTCAAAGCAGAGCTCATCTTTGACCTTGACGCAAGCCCAACCCACGAAGGCCACAACCCCGTGATGTGCAGCCACTGCCAGGAGTCGGTGCGCGCGGATGTCATCCGCCTCCTTGAGGACTTCCTGTTTGCAGACTTCGGATTTTCAAAAAATGAAACCACCGTCAACTTTTCCGGAAGCAAGGGCTACCACGTCCACGTTGCGATGGACTCTCTTATGCAGCTTTCCTCGACCCAGCGCGACCAGCTTGTTGAGTATTGCGCCGGAACGAACGTTGATTTCAACCGCTTCTTTACCGTGCAAAAGCACGTCATCAACCACCGTTCAATAGAGACCATCACCGGGCCAAGCACCGCGTCTGCGGGATGGGCAAAACGCATCCTTGACCGCGCTCTTGCAATACTTGCGCTCCCGCAGGAGGACTTCATCGCAAAGTTCAAGGCCGCAGGCTACACCAAAAAGCAGGCCGAGACGATTTTTGCAAACAAGGACTATGTCACAGCGCAGCTTTCAAACGGCAGGTGGTCCGCAATAGAGAAGCCCGACCTGCTTGTTGCGGAGATTGCAAAAACTGCAGGAATCGGAAGAAACGTCTCGCTTGACCGTGCGGTGACTACTGACATGAGCAGGCTCATACGCATCCCCGACACTCTTCACGGCGACACCGGGCTTGTCGCAAGGACCATCCCCTTTTCCGAGCTTTCGAATTTTGACCCGGTAAACTCGGCAATCGCATTTGACATGAAAAAGACCGAAAAGGTCATTGCCCTTGACCACTACGACTTCTTCTTTGGCGGAAGTTCGCACGTGCTGGAAAAGGAAAAGCTCAAAGAAGTCCCGCTTGCGGTTGCCATGCTTTTGTTGTGCAAGAAAAAAGCCCTTCTTCTCTAGGCAGGCAGTAATGCCGAAAACTCGTTGCACAACCCTATAAAAAACATAAGCCACACGAACCCTACCGCAAGGCAGCGGCAGTAGATTTTTACAGCCTGCTTCCTTAATCATTTTCCAAGGGGGGCATCATATTTTCATGGCGGACGACTTCTTCGAAAAGCTTCGAAAAATCCAGCTTTCCGAGCGGCGCCACGCCACGCTTGCCACAATTGACGACGAGTTCTACGGCGAGCTGAAAAAGAAGCTCACTGAACTAGGCAAGGGAGATTCTGTTTTTGGCGACGACCGCGAGTTCAAGAACGTCTGCGCAATCGGCCGCGACATTGTCGGCAGAAGGCGGCAAAAGATTGTCGCCAAGGCCCAGCGCGACCTGTCATCCAACATGATAAGCAGCGAGGGCCTTGCAAGCGAGGAGCGCGAGTTCTACCTCTCGTTTGTGGGCCTGCTCAAGCGGATGGACGCAGTCCTTGACCCTGCCGAGGGACAGGACGTCAAGCTCAGGTGCGAAGCGCACCCGGCGCAGGGCAAGATGGCGCCAGAAGCGACAGTGATGTCGACGAAGGTGCGCATGCTTGCGGACGTGCCGGAGTTCCTCTCAAGCTCGATGGAAACGCTCGGCCCCTTTGCGCACTCGCAGGTGGTTGACCTTTCACCGGACGACGCGGACCTTCTTGTCAACCGCAACCTCGCCCTCGCAGTCAAGGAAGCGCATTAAATATACTTTCGCGACATAAGCATTACACTGCAAAATTCCTATTTTTGCTATAATTTGGGTGAATTTGAATGAAGATAGCTCCGACGGTAAATGCACACTGCAAAAAGTGCAAGACGCACACTCCTCACAAAGTCAAGGTCACGACTTCCAAGATCAAGCCCGGACGCACCCTCGCGTGGGGCTCCCTCAAGCACGAGCGCAAGCTCGCAGGGTACCACGGCAAGGTCAAGGGCAAGGCCAAGGTCAAGAAGCAGGGCATCCGCAACCGCATTATGATGGAGTGCACTGTCTGCAAGAAAAAGCACGAGCGCGTCATCTCGGGCAGGATGACCAAGAAAGTCGAGCTCAACAAGTAAGCAGTTTGGGCCGCGTTTTGCGCGCGGCCTTTGTAAATTTTTATGGTGGTTTTTCATGAGTAAGTTTCTCCTAGTAAGATGCGAATGCGGAAGCGAGAGCGTGGTCTTTGGAGACTCCAAGACCGACGTGTTCTGCGCCGCGTGCGGAAACGAGATGGTCCGCTCGTCGGGCGGCCGCGCGAAGATAAACTGCAAAGTCGAGAAGGTCCTCGGATAATTTTTTGATGTGAGTATGTTTTGGTGCCGATACCCGACCTGGACGAGTATGTAATTGCGACCGTACGCAAGATAATGCCCTACGGCGCGTTTTGCTCACTTGACGAGTACGGCGACATCGAAACGTTCCTCCACGTGTCCGAAGTCTCATCCGGGTGGATCCGCAACATACGCGAGCACATAAAGGAAGGCCAGCGCATCGTCGCAAAGGTCGTGCGCATCGACTCGCAGAAGAACCAGATTGACGTCAGCTTAAAGCGCGTCACCGAGGCCGACCGCAAGCGCAAGCTCCTCTCATTCACAAACGAGCAGCGCGCAACCAAGCTCTTGGAGCACTGCGCAAAGAAGATGAAGGTCCCGCCTGCGCAGGCGGTTGACGAGGCCGGCAACGCCCTCGTTGCCGAGTTCGGCGACCTTTATTCCGCCTTCGAGGCAATTTCCGACAACCAGCCGGTCAAGTCAAAGATTAAGCCCGAGTGGCTTGCAGTGGTGACCGAGGTTGCAAAGCAGGAAATCAAGCCCAAGATTGCCGCCCAGCGCTACTCCCTCAAGCTTGAAAGCTACGAAGGCGACGCGGTCTACACCGTGCGCAAGGTGCTTGCCGCTGTTGAGAAGTCCGCAACCGAAGGCATGGCGGTTTCCGTCCATTACGTGGGCGCACCCAATTATTATGTCGACGCCACTGCAAAGGACTACAAGACCCTTGACAAGTGGCTCACAAAAGTCACTGCACTGGTTTCAGGAATGATAAAAGCCGAACTCACTGAGTTCTCGATGGAGAAGGCCGCGAAGGCCTAGACTTATTTTTTGGGGTCAGGAGACGATTTCTTTGAAGGCCCTCCTTTTCTGCAGGAAATGCCGCACCTATACGATGCAGCCTGAGTGCCCCAAGTGCAGCGCGGCAACGGTGACGCCCCATCCTGCGAAATATTCGCCACAGGACAAATACGCGAGGTTCCGGCGCGCGCAGCTTTTGGAAACTATTTAGTTTCACTCACTTTTCCTTGCCTATGAATTTAACTCCGGGGAAAGGCTTGAAGTGGGCGTCGCCGGTGACAAGTTCAAATCCCCTGTTTCTTGCCTGCGTGTAGATGATTGCGTCAATCATCCCCATTCCAGGAGCTGCTTTTCGCAAGGTTTTGAAATTCGTGCCGGCGTTTTCGCAGTCAAGTGCAGTCGCATCGATTATTGATGCGGTCTTTTTTATCGCCTGCAGGCATATTTGCGGGTTTTTCCCGCTTCTTTCGCACCACGCGATTATTTCCGCGAGGGTAAGTGTGCTTGCATATATGCCTGATGTTGGAAGCTCGTTGCGCAGTTGCAGGCCTGTCCGTGAGCTTTCAAACATCTCCACCCACGCCCAGGTATCAAGAAGCATTTTTTCATCTCCTGTGAGGCAGTGGGCGGTCGCGCCTGTCGCGCACGAACGGCTTTGCGCCTCGCATGCTTCCCATCGCCCTGTCAAGCGCACTGAAGTCGGGCTGGAAAATGCTTATGTGCACCTCGCTGCCTGAAGAGAGGTTTGCTTCCTTGATGACTTCGGCCGGGATTATGACCCCCAGCGACGAGCCCAGGGGCCTTACCTTTGAGACGAAAACCTGCATAAAAAATCACATTATAATATGTTATAACAATTGTTTTAACGCTTTGCAGGCCGCATTTCCGTTGGACCTTCCAAGTCATTTGCCAACCAATAAAACGCCTCGCAACCTAATACCAACGGCAAACAGGGTGAGTTTTTCATTGGCATCAAACAAAAGAGCATTTACCATGCCCACTGCGGATGGGTTCTCGCGCTCGCAAGTCTCAATCCAGCGCAACGTGGCTGCAAAGAACCCGCTTTTGGTGGTGGGGCTTCCGGGAATCGGCTTTGTAAGCAAGCTTGCAGTTGACCACCTGGTCAAGCAGGTCAAGGCAAAGCGCATCGCAACCATACACTCGCCGTACTTCCCAAACCAAGTCATCGCGCTCAAGTCCGGCAAGCTCCGGATGTTCTCGATGCGCTTCTACTACAAAAAGCTCAGGAAGCGCGAGGTAATATTCCTCAAGGGCGACATCCAGCCGCTGACCGTGGAGGGCCAGTACGAGGTGTGCTCGCGCGCGCTTGAATACTTCAACTCGATGGGCGGCTCGCAGGTAATCTCGATGGCGGGGTTTGCGGTTGCGCCAAAGCCCGACAAGGCGCCCACCATCTACTGCACCAGCACAAGCAAGCAGTTCCACGCAAGTTTTGCAAAGCTCGGCGCAAAGAACGTCGACAAGGCGGTTCCGATAGTCGGCATGGCCGGGCTGTTTCCCGGGCTTGCAAAGGCATACGGGATGCGCGGCGCTTGCCTCCTTGTGGAGACTCCCGGCTCGATAATCGACTCCAAGGGCGCGACTGCGCTTGTCAAGATGCTCGGTTCGGTAGCTGGCGAAAAGTTCGCAACAGCCGACCTGGACGTGCGCGCAAGGAAGGCAGAGGAAATGATACGCAAGCTCAACGCGCAGGCCGCTCCGGAAGAGCCCAAGGCAGGCGAGGCGCCTGCAGAGGACATCATAAAGCGCAACGAGAGCCTCTCCTACATCCGCTAGGCGTGTGACTATGGCTGCGGCGGTTGACTCGGATTTTTCCAAGCTGGTCTTTGCCGACCTGCACCTGCACTCGAAATACTCGCGCGCGGTATCCGAAAAGATGGATGCGCCCGGGCTTTACGCGGGCGCGCTCGAGAAGGGCCTCGGGATAGTCGCAACAGGCGACTTCACGCACCCCAAATACTTTTCGGAATTGAAATCCAAGCTCGAGCCTTCGGAATCCGACGGCCTGTTCAAGCTCAAGGGGCGCGACGAAGCAGTCAAGTACATGATTTCAACCGAAGTAGCAACGATATGCTCCCTTGGCCCTGTCAAGGGAGTGAAGAAAGTCCACCACATCATCTACGTGCCTGACTTCGAGCAGGCGGCGCAAATCAACGACCGGCTTTCCAAGATGGGAAACCTCGCTGCGGACGGAAGGCCGATGTTTGGAAGCACCACCAGCAGCCAGATTGCAGAAATTATTTTTGAGACCTCAAAGGACGCGGTGATTGTCCCAGCTCACGCGTGGACCCCGTGGTTTTCCGTGCTGGGCGCGAACTCCGGCTACGACACTGTTGACGAGGCCTACGAGGACCAGGCCAAGAAGATTTTTGCGATAGAGTCCGGCCTCTCAAGCGACCCTGCGATGAACTGGCGCCTGTCAAGCCTTGACCGCTTCGCGATAATGTCCAATTCCGATTCGCACTCGCCTTATTCCTGGAGGCTGGGCCGCGAGTGCAACGCGTTCTTCTTCAAGGAAGGCAAGATGTCCTATGATGCTCTCTTTGCCGCAGTGCGCAAGAAGGACGCGAACACGTTCAAGTTCACAGTTGAAGTCGACCCCAACTACGGCAAGTACCACTACGACGGCCATCGCCTGTGCGGGGTGTGCAGCTCGCCGGAGCAGACCAAAAAGACCAATGGAATCTGCCCGGTGTGCAAGCGGCCGCTCACCATCGGCGTGCAGAACCGCGTTGACGAGCTTGCGGACAGGCCCGAAGGCTACGTGCTTGCGGGAGCAATCCCGTACAAGACTCTCCTTCCGCTCAACGAGCTGATTTCAGCTGCAATCGGCTCGCCGCTTGCTTCAAAGAAAGTCGCTGCGGAGTACTGCAAGCTGATTGGCGCGTTCAAAGCCGAGCTTTCCATACTCATCGAAGTGCCCGCGCCCAACTTGGCGTCGGTGGTTGATGAGAAAATCGTCTCGGCAATAATCGCAAACAGGCAGGCCCGGCTCAAGGTGTCGCCCGGCTACGACGGCGAGTACGGCGTGGTCGAGTCGCTGGGGCCAAAGAAAGTAAAAAAGAATGTAGTGCCTAACTTGAATCAGGCCGTGCCCCAGAAGTCGCTTTCTGATTTTTGCTAGGCCGTTTCCAAACCCTTTCGCAGGCAATCCATAGTCCTAGTGGTTGTACCAGTAGATTAGGAAGACTACGATGCCGCCGATGAACACGTGCTCAAGCGCTATTACTCCGGCAAACATCAGTATCGCAAGGAGCGCAAGGAAGAACAGGAAGAATGTGAGCGGCTCCATCCCAAGGATTGACTTCTCGCCGCCCGAATAGGATTGCTGTGCAGGTTCGGCCTGCATCGGCGCGCCGCCTTCGGAAATGGGCGTGACGTTGCCTGTCTGCGGGTCAACGCTCACCGCAAAGCCGCACTTCTTGCAGTAAACCACGTTGTTCTGCGCGTCGACATCCAGGTTGGGGTTACCGCATTGCGGGCAGCTTACGTCCATAGTAAAAGCACTTTTAGCATTACTTTTTTGCAGTTAAAAAGAGTGCCGGAAAGCGCGCAGCGGGCTTTGCTGCCGCAAGGCGTTAATACCCCAAAGCCACAAATTGTCTGCGGGGTGTTTCCGAATATGGGTTTTGTAGACGAGTTCAAGGTATTCCTCAAAAACTACCAGGTGCTGGGGCTTGCAGTTGCGTTCATCATAGGTGCTGCTTCGACCAAGCTGGTATCTGCGCTTGTGACTGACGTTGTCATGCCACTAGTGGCAGTTCTTGTGCCCGGCGGCGACTGGCGCGCGTCAATTCTCCAGCTTGGCCCGGTCAAGTTCCTCATAGGCGACCTTGTTGGAAACCTGATTGACTTCATCATAGTCGCAATAGTTGTCTTTGCGATAGTGAAGTTTGTAATGCGCGAGGACGCGACCGCAAAACGCTGAGGATTATTTCGGATGCATACGAAGGGGTTTTCCAAGCCCCTTCCCATTCTTTTTTTCCATTTTTTCCTGTTTTTTGCCTCCCGTTTGCCTCCATTTTCCTTGGAAAGGGTTTTTATTGGCCACCCTGCTTAATGTGTCAAAACCTTCAGTTTGAAACAACCTTTTTCCACCAGGTAATCCCCCAATGAGCATACTCTCCAAGTTCGTCAACTGGCTCTCAGCCGTATTTCTTCGAAAACGCAAGTTCTCCCTTGGCCTGTACGGCCAGGTCAACGCCGGCAAGACCTCGCTTGCAAACCGCATCTCGCTTGACTGGCTCGGCGAGGAGGTAGGCAAGGTGTCCGAAATACCGCACGAGACGCGTTCGGTAACAAAGAAGGAGCACGTAATAGTCAAGGCAGGCGGAAGGACGCTTGAGATGAACCTGCTTGACATGCCCGGCATCGCCACAAAGATAGACTACAAGGAATTCCTGCGCTACGGCATCCGAAAGGACGCGGCCCAGACCCGCGCAAAGGAGGCCACCAAGGGAATCATCGAGGCAATCAAGTGGCTTGAGAAAGTGGATGTGGCCCTTGTGGTGATGGACTCCACGCAGGACCCGCTGACGCAGGTCAACATCACCGTGCTTGGAAACTTGGAGGCGCGCAAAATCCCCATAATCCTGGTTGCAAACAAAATCGACGACAAGTTGGCCAAGCCGGAAAAAATCAGCGAGGCGTTCCCCCAGTACGACGTTGTAGAGGTTTCCGCGCTTACGGGCGAGCACATAGACAAGCTCTACGAGGCAATTTCAAAAAGCGTGGGTTAGGAACTGATGGCAGAAATACAGATTGAGTTTCTCTCTTCCCAGGTGCTTTCCGGAAAGCAGCCAAAGCAGAAGCTTGACGCAATACTTGACCTTGTGAAGAAGGGAAAAATCGTCGTCCTGGAGGAGCCGCTCTCCGCAACCGAGGAGGCCGAGCTCATATCCGTAACGATGTCGCGCATCGGCTCGAAGTTTCCCGGAATAGAGATTAGCAGGCTGGGCGAAAGCCCGGACGGGATACGCGCAGCCGCAATCAAGCTCCTTGGAGGAAAGTCAGCAGGCCTTACCATAGTCGGCCCAAGCAGCCTGGTACGGCAGATCAAGCGCAACCCCGGAAAGCTCAGCGTGTTTGCCGGGAAATGAGCGCGAGGGCAGTTGGCCTTCCCTTCAGTTCCTTCCGCTCCTAGTGGTGGAGGAAAACCCACAATGCAAGCATCACAACGACAATCAGCGCGATTGTCGTCCTGTGCCCGCGCCTTTTGAAAAACGGAAAGTCAATGGCCATATACCGCATTTTGCTCCTGTTGTTTTTTTAACCAGCCCCTTCAATCAATAATCCACAAGGTCTTCATCCACAACGGTCTTTGCAAATGCCACACAAGTGCGTAACCTGCTCCAAAGTCTACCCCAACAGCTCGCCCGAGCTCCTCAAGGGCTGTGCCTGCGGCTCGCGCATATTCCTCTACATGCGAAACGACGACATCCCGCTTGCTGAGGCGCTGGACTCCGGGCTGTCCGCTGCGCTTGAGTCCGGGCAGATTGAGCGTCTTTCCAAGACCCAGCCGGTAAGCGTCGAGCTCGTTTCCCCGCAGGACGCGGAAGCGCAGAAGATGGGCGAATACCTGGGCGCGCAGATGCCAGGCCACAGCAGCAAGGAGCAGCCAGCAGAGAACATCACGGTAATCGACCGCGGCGAGTACGAGCTTGACATCGCATCGCTCATGGCAGGCGACCCGCTGGTCGTGCGCTCGCAGAACGGCATCTACTACCTCAAGATACCGACGGCGAAAAAGTCGGGCTGAACTGGCGGGTGGGAAGAGGGCCCGTGGGCGAGCTGGTTTTGCCTGCCCCTTGCCCGTATGCTTGCGCCAGCCCAAATCCCCTTTTCATCCGCAGCATTTTATTTAACCACTAATTACTATCTTCGCACCACGCAAACGGCTGTTCAGGCCTTTTGCGCTGCGGAAGCATTCGGTAAGTTATGGACCAGCCCGTTACTGCGCAAGCAATTCCAACCGACCCCAAGGCCCTGGTTGCAGGCATCATAAGCAAGAGCCTGCAGTTTGACGCCCCCGCTGCGGTGCAGCTCCTCTTCCAAGTGCAGGCAGGCTATGATTCCAAGGCAATAGGCGAGCAGGACTACCAGCTTGCACAGGCCGAGCTCATCAAGGCAATTTCTCCGCAGGAACCCACGCCACAGGTGCAGGCGCCGCAGGGCTCAAGCGAACGGCTGCAGGCCCTATACAGGCAGAAAGCCGACATCGTGCGCATACTGGACGGCTTGGCTGACGCGGTCTCTTCCGGAAAGGTTTCCGACGCAGACTACGAAAAGCTCCACGTCTCAAACAACGCCCGCCTCTTGGCAGTCCAGTCCAGGATAGATGCGGACGCATCCGGCCAGCCGCGGGTAGTGGCAGTGCAGCGCAGGGAAGTCACGCCCCAGGCAATCATACTCGCATCGTCGGCATCCAAGCCAGCGCAGCTTCCGGCAAGGGCGCAGGAAATCAAGCAGGAGCTTTCGGAAGCCGCTGCCATGCCCTCCCAGGAGCCCGCAGTTGACAAGGCGTGGGCCTCAAAGTACGAAAAATCGCTGTCCGAGCTTGAAAGCTCGGAAAAGAGGATGCGGGATGAGGCCAGCCAGTTCAAGGGCACCCTTGAATCGTTATACTCCAAGCTTTCCAACATCGAGTCGCAGGTTGCAAACCTGCAGACGGAGACCGGCTACATTGGTAAGGATGTCTCCAAGTTCAAGGTGGCCGGCCAGCCCGAAGCCTCCTCAAAGGACGTGGAAGCCAAGCTGTCCGCCTTGTCCAACGAGTTTGAAGGCCGTATTCTCGAGCTTTCCTCAAGGCTTTCCAATTCCGAGACGCAGATGGCCCAGAGGCTTGCTGAGATACGCGCGCTTGTTGACAAAGTTGACCAGTTCAGGCAGGCAATGGACCTTGCCGCCGAGTCCGCAAGGCAGGTACAGGAAATCCAGCTGCAAGTCGACCGGGCCGAGCGCGTTGCCGCGCTTTTAGGCAAGACCTTTGTGAACTCGCAAAGGAAGTTTGACGACCTGGACGCGCTGGGCATCCGGCAGTCCGAAAACGAGGCCAAGCTGGCTGCGCTTGCACAGAGGGTTTCGGCGATGGAGTCAATGGACATAGAGATGCCGGCCTCAGCTGCGCCAGCACAACCTGCGCAGGGGCAGGACAAGGCCGCAAGCGGCTAGTCACTTAACATTCATACTTACTATATAACAGAAAAGGCGGCTTTGATGCCCATGGGCAGGATAATCACTGTATTGTCGGGAAAAGGCGGGGTCGGCAAGTCCACCATCGCCCTGAACACCGCAGCGGCCATGGCCGGGCACCACAAGCGCAAGGTAGTGCTTGTTGACCTCAACCTCACCACACCACACCTTGGCGCAATGACCGGAATCGGCGCAAAGTCAAAGGTGCTTGAGGACGTGGTGATGGGCAATGCAGGCCTTGCCGAGGCCCTGAACGAGCACGAGTCCGGGCTTAAGGTGCTTGCAAGCTCCATTTCGCCGCGGAAGTTCTCCCTTGCCGAGCTAGGCAAGATAGGTCCGGTGCTCCGGGAGCTGAAAAAGACCCACGACGACGTCATAATAGACTGCGGGCCCGGCCTCGGGTCGGAAGCCTTGCTCGCGATGAGGTATGGCGACCAGCTCCTGTATGTGGCCACGCCAACCGTACCTTCGCTGATGGACGTAATCCGCTGCCGTAAGATGGTCTCAAACCTTGGAAAGAAGGAGCTTGGCCTGGTCTTGAACATGGCAGCAAAGGGCGAGGCCCAGCTTACTGCCCAGCAGGCAGCGGCAATGTCCGAACTAACTGTAATCTGCACCGTGCCGCACGACAAAGCAGTGCCCAAAAGCCTGGCAGCAGAGAAGGCCACAATCTATTATGATATGTATGCGCCGTCCAGCCAGGAGTTCCTGAGGCTTGCGGCAAACCTGTCCGGGCAGCCATTCAAGCCCAAAACAAGGGGTTTTATTGCTTCAATAGCATACGTCCTACGAGGAAAATAGTCCCCGGACTTTATAAAGTTCATACCAAGTAATACGGTATTCGACTGAATTCCAATGAATCTTCGACAATCCCCAAGTTTTTAGGGATAATGCTTATAAGCGAACCCAAAAAATAACACTTAACACGAGTGTCGTCTCTGTCTGACGTTAGGCGTTACGTTCTTTGACGTAATGGTTGGACATGATGATTTTCGTGCACATAAGCCTTGATAGGAAAAGACAAAACGAATGCATGGGTCCGTATGGGCTTTTGCATCGTACAGGTGGTATAAATGAAAAGCATGAGGAAGTTCGCAACCCTCGCAGTAGGCGCAATGATGGCGGCATCTGCAGTGGCAGCGGTTTCCATGGACAGCACACAGCTGACCGGCTATAAGTTCTTCAACAACGGAGAGCCAGCCGTGAAGGTTGTAATTGGAGCGAAGGCTCAGCCCCAGGACGTAGTAGTTGCAGCAAACATTGCGGCAATGATCGGCAACCTGGCGTACACCGACAAGGATGTCACTGTCGTCGGAAAGGACGGCGTGTCATGCGGTGCAGGAGCAGGCACTTGCGCAGTTGACTCGGCGACCAAGAAGGTCACTTTGTCAGTAACTGTGCCCGGAGCAAGCTCGGCAAACGTCTACACCATGAAGACGTACATCAACGACTATCTTGACAACAATGTCGACACAGTCCGCGGCCTTGCTGCAGTGTACGGCGGAGATGTAACTGGATACGAAAATGCAAAGAAGGTATCCAAGGACGTTTCTGACGTAGTCGCACTGGCAAACAGCGGCAAGATCGACAACCCGCGCAACCGCGACGTCAAGCAGGACCAGTATGTGTACCTCGGCGCAAAGACCGTGTACGAGACTGGAACTTCCTACAAGACTGTAATCGCAGACAAGATGCGCGCATCGTACAACCTCACTTTCTCTGAGGCACTGCCCCTCTGCTGGGACACCTCAAAGACTGTGGCGACATGCCCGCAGAGCGACAACCTCACCGACACCCACACCAAGATCAAGCTCTTGGGACAGGACTGGGTAATCGTTGACGCGGTCGTAACTGGCGGCACTGTTGTCAACTCGCTCGAGGTCGGTAAGGAGACTGCATACACTCCCTACATGAACGTCGACGACGAAGTGACTGCGGCCAACGGCGCGAAGGTAGTCCTCAAGTCGGTCCAGGTGACTAGCTCGACTTCACAGGCTGCATTCGAGGTAACTTCGGCAAGCGGCACCAAGACTGTTGAGACCATCACCAATGGCGCGTCAAAGGACGTTGCAGGCGTGACAATCCGTTTGAACAACGTGTTCTCGGGAGTAAGCGGCTACAACTACGCAGACGTGTCAGTGTTCTCGGACAAGCTGACTTTGAAGGACGCCACGCAGATCGACTCGACTACGCACCAGTACTGGTACGCATCGATAAAGACCAGCACTATCGACCAGACCCCTGCAATCTCCAACATCGCCCTCTACTCGACATACCCGTATGTCAAGTCGGACGACAAGTGGAAGGCAGGAGAGAAGCTGTCATTGATCAAGGGACAGGAGTCATTCGACTTCACGTTCGATGGTCTTGACGACGCGTCGGTAACCTACGACACTCTCGGCTTCTCCATCCAGAATGGAGACATCCCCCAGAACGTCGGCATGAAGTGGACTGGCAAGTTCCTCGAGGTCAACTCTGGCGTGTCAAACGCATTCCAGAGCGGTACCTACAACAAGAACATCGTTCGCATCGCACTCACTGCGATGACTGGTACCAACGGAACCATCGGAACTGCGCCCATCGGCACTGCATTCATCCAGGACACCAACGGGTTCTGGCAGCAGATGTCAGGCACTCTGGCGGCACCGACTGCAGGCAACGTGACCTACTATTACAGCGGGTCCGAGCAGGCATTGCTTGGTGTGGACAACACCACTGCGACCACGACTAAGGTGTTCGTGAAGGAGTTCGACGAGGACAACATGGCAGGCACTGCAGAGTACCTCTCATTCCTCTATGACCCCGCACAGGGCACTGCAGGTCAGTTCGCGGATGCGGCAGCGTCAACTGTAACTTCAAAGGCAGGTTACGGCACTTCGACTGGAGCAGCCCCGACTTACGAGACTGGATTTGTCACCCAACGCGGTGTTAAGTTCAACTCGATCGGAACCACCAGCGCGTCGATACAGTACCCGAAGGTCCCCGTCAAGGCAAAGTACACTTTGAAGGTAGGCGGCACTAATGCCACTGCCGGCACTGTTGCACTGACCCTCGGCGTAGGAGAGAAGGGAACCATCGACACTGGCTACGTTGCAACTGTCAGCTCGATTGCGGCATCCGCATCAGGCTCGGCAGGCACTAGCGGCCTGACTGGACTCGACGCGATTGCGGCGAACCCGGCAAAGGCAGCAGTGGTCAAGGAGCTCGACACGGGCACTAACCCGATGGTACTCCTCGACAGCGACGCAGGCGCATCCTCGGCTTCGGCGGTAATCGTCGTCGGAGGTCCGATCGTCAACACTCTCGCCAAGGACCAGCCCGCACAGGCAGGTGACTCCAAGGTGGTAGTGCAGGGCGGAAAGATCTTCGTCTACGGCTGGACTGCAGCAGACACTTCTGCGGCAGGAAACGAGCTCATTTCATGGCTCGCCCAGAACCGTGCGACAATCCGCGGATAAGTTCCGTTAGGGGGTCAAACCCCCACCTTTTTCTTTCTTTTTTTATTTTTTTACCTATTTAGTGTAAACTTTTTGTCTAGTTTTAAGCAACCTTTTATTCTCTTTCGCCGTTCCTATTACGATGGATAAAATCAGCTTTGGCATAGCTGGTCTTGACGACGCGTTATTCGGCGGCATTCCCGCGGGAAATCTAGTTCTAGTTTCTGGGTCAGCAGGTACTGGCAAAAGCACGCTTTGTATGCAGTTTCTAGTCAACAATTCGCTCAAGGGGCTTCGTTCGATATATGTCAGTACGGAACAAGATGAGTGCGCTTTGGTTGAGCAAGGCAAGTTATATGGCTGGGATATGGATGGCCTGATAAAAAGCAATCTGTTGCGCATCGTGTATGTGGACATACTTAAGGACACTTCTTTTGTTGAAAAAATAAGGGCGGTCGTAAGCAGTTTCAAGCCGAACCTGCTGGCCATTGACTCCCTAAATACGTTGTCAGACTTTGCCACTCTTTCCGACTATTCAAAGAGCTTGGTATTGAAAGGCGCAAGCCACGCGTATGGTCAGGGGCTCAGTACGGTCATACCTCGGCCGGTATTTGAGAAGGCAATAATGAAGCAGCTGTTGTCCATGTTCCTGAATGAGATTCGGAGCTATAAAACGACGACCCTGTTGATATCTGAAACATCCGCTACTAACGAGTATTATTCTTTTGAGGGTGCCAGCGAGTTCTTGGTTGATGGAATAATTTTGATGAAGTCACGGTCAATAGACGACATCCTGAGTCGCACGCTTGAGATCAAGAAGATGCGGTATACAAAGGTTAATGGCGGCGTAAAAGCCTACGAATTGTCCGAAAACGGCGTTACTTTGCCTTGGTAGATATAGATGGTGAGCATAAGATGGAAATAGCACGAGTTTCTTCCGGAATCCCCGGTCTTGACAAGTTGATTGAAGGCGGGTTCCCAAAGGGTTCTAACACCCTGCTGTTGGGAAGCCCAGGTACTGGAAAGACCATTTTCGGGCTTCAATACCTGTACGAGGGCGCAAAGAAGAACGAGTCTGGCGTTTACATCTCTTTGGAATCTACTTCTGAGGAGTTGAAGAGCCAGGCGATTGCATTTGGGATGGACTTCTATAAGTTGAGCGATGCGGGCAAAGTTATGTTTGTAGAAGTTCCCTTGGATCGCATTTCTTGGAATATTTTCGACCAGATAAAGGATGCAATTGCGGAGTCGCATGCTACCCGGCTGGTTTTTGACAGTCTTCAGGCGTTTAATTCAAACATTGATATGTTCTCAATACCAGTGAACTTTTTTGGCGGTTTGAAGCTGTCTGATCCGAACCTCGAAGATGAACTAAAGATGCGCAAGCAGGACTTACAGTATAAATACGAGCGGACGCCCACTTCCGAAGGAGTCGAGGATAACCAACTTTCGCTCTCGACAAAGAACTGGAGTGAAGAGGTTTCTAGCCAGCGTCTGACCTACCTGTTGCTACGTCAAATGAAGAATCTCAAAACAACGAACCTTATTGCAACCTATTCAAACGGGGATTTGAAGTCTCTGGACGAGGTTTCCGAGTATGCTGTTGACGGCCTGTTGAAGTTCGGCATCAACGACATGCTCGGAACAAGGACGCTGCGGATTGAAAAGATGCGTCAGACAAAACACCCCTTAAACAAGCTGAACGTCCAAATCGGGTCCGGTGGGATTGAATTAATGCAAAAGGCGGATTAGTATGGACTTAGAAAAAATCCAGGCGGTGTTGGACGATCTCCTCAAGTTCGAAGATGTTTATGCCTGCATGGTAGCAAAGCAAGGAATGGAAGGTGTAGTGCCGGACAAAAAAAAGTTCAATCCGAAAGTCTTGGGTATAATCGAGACGCTGCAAAGCACTATAGACAACGAGTTTCAAATCATCAAGCAGTATGCCGACTACGGCTTGGGAGAGATGTCTTTCCGGTTGCAGGATTTCGAAGTGCGCCTCTATGTGCTGCCTGGTTCAGAAATCGCGCTCATAGCCATAACTCCCTCCCAGGCCAATCGTGGGCTGGTGGAGGTTACTTTGGAAAACGCCAGAAGAAAGTTGATTGAGATAATCAAAGCGTAACTTGATTTGAAATGACTACCGATGCCATAGTGAAGGTTGGATTTAGCGAAAAATGGGCTGCCAAGGATGCGGGTCGTGAATTGGCTTCCCGTGCATTAGAAGGGATGCCCCGCAAACCAAGCTTTTTCATAGTGTATTCCACGATACATTATGCGGAAAACGGCGGGTTTCAGGCGTTGTTGGATGGAATTTACGAAGTACTGCCCAAGGATGTTCCATTAGTAGGCGGTACTGTCACGGGTTTTACGATTCCGCAGGGTTGTTATTCGCATGGAGTGGCCGGAATGGCCGTCTCTTACCCTAATATGGACATCTCCGTCTGTGTTGGAAACAACACGAAACGGGATCCATCTGCAGCAGCCAAGGACTGCGCTAGGAAAATCAAATCCGATTTAAGCGGTAGCAAGCACTCCCACATGTTCATTTTTACTTTTTCAGCAGGCACGGAAATACTTGATGTCCCGCCTGTAGGCCGCTCATCAGTCATACGTTCTGAGCTGCTGGCAAAGACGATTATGTCTAGTTTTTCAACCTCGCAGTACATTCTGCAGAAAGGTTCCGGTAGGGAAGACGATTTGTTGGCCTCGCTTGTAGCTGAAATTCCCGATTGCAAGCTGTTGCATGGCTCGGCAATAGATGATGTGAAAATGTTGCGCAATTATCAATTCTGCAATAATGTCGTGATGACGAATGCAGTAGTCTGTCTGGGTATTAAGTCCGACCTCAGCACTGTCGTTAATTTTGCCCATGGTGCGGAGCCAAAAGTTCCCTTTGAGATAACGAAGATAAGTGATGATGGTCGTATCATTCATGAGATTAACAACAAGCCCGCTGCAGGGGAGCTTCTAAGGCTTATAGACTGGCAAGAGGGTTTTTTCGATGAAAAGTTGTTCGCAGAAAGGTTTCCTTTTTTTCCATTGGGTCTGTATGTCAATGGCAAGTTCTTCATCCGGCCGTTTGTCATGATTTTAGGGGAGTCAATCCTGCTTATGACTAAAGTTGAAAAGGGCAAGGCGTTTATAGCGCGAATAAGTGGCGGTAGTATGGTCAGTTCCGTTGATGATGTGCTGACGGCATCAACGATTAATTCCCCTCTTTTTGGTATATTTACGTCTTGTGCAATACGCTTCATGGCATTGGGTCGGGAAGTTTACCGTGACAGGGACGTTCTTTTGAAGCATTTCAAGAATACGCCTTTCTTACTGGGCTATTGTGGTGGAGAAGCAGTATATTCGCCCGAAATTGGTCTGGGTTATCTGAATGAATCTGTAGGTTATGCAGTTTTTGGGAGTGAGTAATTATGGTGGACTGGGAATGTGACAAGCTAGTACGAAACGACGCATCTTTCAATCTACCTCTGGACCAATTAAAGGAATGGCGCTTCAAGATTTTCAAGCAAATATTTGAGTTTCACTACAAGAATTGTCCGCTTTATACTCGTTATTGTGACTTGTATCACATCACTCCTGACGATATCAAAAATCATTCCGATTTGAACAAAATCCAGCCAGTACCATCGGATGCCTTCAGGGACATGGATGCGCCTATAATCAGTGTGCCCGAAGCTGACATAATATTCAAAAGCACCACTAGCAGTACCACTTCTAGCAAGCCAGTATGGTTCTGCATGGACAAAGTCAGTATGGATCGGACGAATTTTGCAAATAGGCGGTCGTTTACCGAAATACTGGGTCTAAAGGACGGGTTCGTGTTTTTCTTGACCCCAAAAGATTCTGATACTGGCCTTGTCAAGGGTATGCAGGCAACCCTACGGACTATCGGTGTTCCGCCTGAAAACGTCGATTACCTAGTTGCGGGTGGAGAGTTTGACGTAGAGCAGGTAATACAGAAAATAACCGATTGTCCCACCAAGCCGCGGCACATTTATGGCCCGCCGTTCGTTTTTATGCGTATAGTGGAGTACTTGGAAGCGAACAACAAGCAGATTACGCTTGATCCTGAGTCAAGGCTGATGACTACTGGTGGTTGGAAACGCGTCCAAGGTGAAGTCCCGCGCGATAAATTCATCGAGCGCGTGTCAAAAGTTTTCGGCGTTGATGGCTCTCAGATTAGGGACAACTTGGGTCTGACGGACATATTCACAATGCTTCCAGAATGTGAATACCACAAAAAGCACGTGCCTCCATGGTTCTATCTTTCAGTAAGGAATCCTGAAAAGACCAATGAGGAAGTTGCACCAGGCGAGACCGGTCTGCTTGTCTACATGAGTTCGATTATTCAGTCCTATCCCGCGTTCTGCATGACCGGAGACATGGGAATAGTGATGGAAGGGACTTGCGAATGCGGTAGGACTGGGCAGACTGTTCAGCATATGGGCCGGGCACAAGGTGCTGGAGCAAGGGGCTGCGCCATACGGCTTGAGGAGTTCATGAACAAAATTCAAAAATGAGGACGGTATGTGCGTGTTTGTATGGCCAAAGCTAATCCCGTAGAATTTAGTGGCAGTCATCAGAATGCCTTTAGGGTGCCCCTAATCATAAATTCCGAAAAACGCTTTGGCCAAGGCATCACCACCAAGTCTCACACTAAAGAGGGGGAAATATCTTTTCACTTGCCAGAGATTACTGACCAGGATATCAAGAAGATATCTTCAACCTCAGATATACACGAGCTTTCGATAAGCGAAATCGTTGATTTCTATGTAAAAGTGGGCAAGCTCTGGAGCAACCGGAACTACGACCTGCGAAAGGACGCAATACGGTTGGCCGTTCTGAATTCAGGCTACAGCGCCGAAATGATAGAGCATGCCTATGACCATGTAGTGAGCATATTTTCCAAGCAATACATATCCCAGACTATAAAATCTGAGATTCAGGACGAGGCATTTCTTGACAACTGGCTAAAACAGGACTCGATTTACATTCATGCTCAACCCCGTGGGAAAGTATTGCACGTGCTTGCAGGCAATGCGCCTCCAATCAGTGCAGTTAGCATGCTTCGGGGCAGTTTGACCAAAAACAGTAATATAATAAAAATGGCAAGTGGAGACTTGGTTACCTCCGTTTACCTTGCATCCTCTTTTCTTGATGTAGATGCGGATCACCCGATAACCAAGACTACCTCAGTTGTTTATTGGTCGCACGGGTCTTTGGTTGAAGAAAAGATAATCCGCGAAGCTAATGCAGTCTGTGTTTGGGGCGGTAAAGACGTTATCGAATCAACCAAAGCAAAGACTCGGCCGGGGACTGAATTGTTGGAGTTCGGCCCAAGAAGGAGTATGCAATTCATAGGCTGCGAGGCTTTCGAAAGTAAAGATGTGCTCAAATCAGTCACGGATAAGGCTGCCCATGACATAGTATTATTCGATCAGGAGGCATGCCATAGCCCGCAACTTGCATTCGTCGAAGGACAAGGCAATGCAGAAAAATTCTGCGAGGCGCTTTCGGTAAGTCTAGTTGAGGAATGCAAGCGGATTCCAAAAGGGTTCTCCCGTGGGGATAAGCACGCTGCAATAAGCCACGAAAGGATACTGGCAAAGTTCTACGGAGAGAAAGTTTACGAGTCGGAAAAAACGGAATGGACAATAATACTGTCAGATAAGGTACAACGGACGCAACGGCATCCTTTAGGGCGTATTCTGTATGTGTTTGAAATACCTGACCTGAAAGACGCAATCCACCACATAGACAAGAGTGTGCAGACCGTCGCGGTTTTTCCAGAAAAAAGAATCGCGGAATTGCGCGAAGAAATAACCATCCGTGGCGCTGACCGCGTGACTGTTATGGGTAAGATGGGTTATTTTGCAACCGGCGCCCCGCATGAAGGGGTGTATCCTCTGTCTAGGCTTGTGCGTTGGGTAAAAAGTAGATGATTTTTATCTAACTTTTCTAGTGCTTGTACGTTTCTTTTTTGGGTTGAACGTCCAGACAAAACCGTATTTTGTTTCGCACACCAAGCCCCACTTTTCAAGGTGGTTAAGCATACTATTCAATGTCTGGCGCGTCACGCGGTTTTTCATTTTTTTAAGAAGTTGATCTTTGCTTATGGGTGTTATAGATTCATAAACGTAATTTGCTATTGTCAACATCGTTTTGAGTATAGGGTCGTGGCGAGTCGTTGTCTTAATTTGCCGTGTCATCAAATCACCTACTATTAATGCAAACGCATTAGCGCACTTCTGTTAATATTTTTCTCCTGATTTTTTCCGCAATCTCGTTGTTTCTCGTTATTACCACTCTGCTTTTCGCATTCGAGTCTATTAGGCTGTTTTGTATTGCCGCGATTGCCTTGTCGTCGATTTTTTTGTTATTCTTGAATGCGTCGTCAATTTTCTTTCGAATTGAGTTTGAAAAATAGATTTCAATGATATAGTCTTTGATTACTGCCAAGTCGCATTTTTTGGATACTTTGCAACCCGTCTTGGTTTTTGCGCCTATCTGGGTGAACACGCCGACAAAGAGCTTGTCCAGGGCGGTGTTTGAGGGGCAGGCGATATAGTGGTCCCCGTCCGTTGAGATCTTTTTCAGTGCACAGTATTCCTGTGTTTTCACGATTGTCAATGGAATTGCGTGGGGCTGTATGCAGGTTACCAGCCTTCTTTTGGACTTGTCCGCTTCCCATGCCTTTACCAGTTGCATCGCTGCCCAATAGTATGCCTCTGCGGGTTTGCCTTCAAATTCATAAGTCCTGCTGTAGTATTGCGGCATGCTTGTGATTTCCGCGCCCCCATCTGCAGCGGTTGCCACGTGAATTTCTTGAGAAAACCGGTTTATGCTCTCCGCCCACTTGTGGCTTATCTTGTACTGGTTTTTGGCGTTCTTTTCGAGTATTTCCTGGCCAGCAAGCTGCAGCACTGCCTTCCTTATCCCTTGGTAGGTGGTTTTCTGGTCGTAGTTTTCGTGGATTGTGTTGAATATGTCCTGGACTGTAAGCGGCCACTCACCAGCCAGCACCATTATGACAAGGTTCTTGGTGTTGCGCTCGCCGGACTTGATTAGGGGGATTTGCTCGAATGCAGGCTTTTCCACAAAGCTACTAGGCAAAAGGAGGTTCTTATTGGTTTTCAGCCTGCCGGTTATCGGTATACTTCATCGCGGTGCTGCAGCCAGGCAAATTCTACCGTTGAGCCGGAGTACTTGTAGATTATTCTGTAGCACTCAAGCCTCTCGCTTCTGAACCCGTTAAGCGGCGCGTGGAGTGGCTTTCCAAGTTCTGGGTTGGAATGGATTTTTTCAATCCTGTTGAAAACAAGTATTTTCTGGCGCCGGTCGAGCTTTTTCAGGTCGCTTATGAACCGGTCAGAATAAGTGGCAGTGGCATTGTGTTTTCGCCTTCAAAGCCCGATTTCCTTCTTTAGCCCTGCAAGGCTCAGCTTGCGGTTCTTGCCGGATTCAACTTGTTTCACCGCATTCCAAAATTCAGGGTCTGCAAAAAGCCGCATGTCCTCAGCGTAATCCAAGTAGTCCTGACGAAGCTTCAAGGCTTCCTTTCGCATTGACGTGACCGCGTCCTTTTTCAGGTCGTTGACGTACATGAAATCCCCAGATATTATTTGGCCCATTCTTGGATTATAACCTTGTGTCATCAGGCAGTCACCTTCTTTCCTTCCTAATCTCCTCCGCAAGCCCCGGGCTCTTTGTAATCGTCACCAGGGTCTTGGACGAGGGGTCGAGGCTTGCCTGGGTGTAGGCAAGCAGGCTCTCGTGGCCGCCCTTGGAAAGGATTGCGGTGGCGCGCCGGGCAAACTGTGGCGAGGGCATTATTTGGATTAGGATGCCCTTGGTCAGGACGTTGTAGTTGCCCCGCGTGTGCTTCCGGCTGATTTTCCCCTCTATTCCCGCCTGCTCCCACATCCTGCACAGCGCCAGGTCGGAGGCCGAGTCGGAGTGGTATGTCGCGCTAAACGAGTGCGTCTTTGAGTGGCGCTTTAGGCGCGAAAGCACGGACGCCGAAAGCCCGATGATTGGCAGCGGGTGGGGCAGCTGGAGCAAGACCTCGTCTTTTTGCGGGTTTTCGTGCTCGCGGCCCATAATCTCAAGCATTGCCGACACCGCCTGGAAGTAGTTGTCAAAGGACAAACAGGCAGAGTCGCCTGAAAGCATGCCATAGAAGTCGGTGTTCTTTCCCATCGCGTAGTTGGAGCGCAAGAACCCCGAGTACGCCTCAAGCTGGTCAATCCAGTTGCGGTCAAGCTGGTGGCCCTCCTCGGTGCGCCTCACTATGCCCTGCTCGCGAAGCTGCCGCAGCGCTTTGTGCACTCCCTGGTATGTTATCTGGAAGTGGTCGGAGCACACCTCCTTGTACACCCGGCGTGCTGAAAGCGGCCACTGCCGGGAAAGCACGGATATGACTATGTTCTTGAGGTTGTGCTCCCCGGTCTTGATCAGTGGCGTCTCGGAGTAGAAGAACGGCTGGGCCTTCTCCCTGCCAAGAATAGCCGGGAAGCTGGGCCGGTTTATTTGCAGGCCAGTGGCCTGTACAAACGCGGTTTCCATAAAGCGGTTACGCAAAAAACCGCATATTAACCGCTAGTTGAACTAAAAGTTTAGGAAGGCTGCGGAATCCGCAGGATTAGGTCCTGCTGGGGGACACGGGTGTTTTTTTCCAAAGCCGCAGGCTTTACGCCCTTAGCCTTCCTGGGCAATCGCGCTTGAGACGAACCCGTTCCGGGTGGCTGCGGTTATGCGCGCCTGCACAGTCTGGTTTATTGCGGTGTTGACGTCAAGCGCCGTGATTATGCCCTCGGCTCCCTGGCCCTGCGCGTATGTCGAAAGCTTGCGGAAGGTCATGTTCCTGCATTCGCTGCCTGAAAGCCCCGTGCCGCCAAGCTCGGTCCGGTCGGAGTAGACGTAGGTGACTGTCTTGTCGCAGGTGCTGCCGTTCTGCGGCTTCACCAGGCCAAGCTGGAATATGTCCGCCGGGGCGGAGCACATTGAGAGTGCCTTGCCAAGCAACTCCGCAGTCTGGTTTGCCGTTGCAAGGCTTGAGTTGAACTGCACCACGTACAGGCCCGAAGTGACACTGTCCTCAAAGAACGTCAGGTTGAGCGCAGTAAACACCGCAGAGACGTTCTCAGCAGTATAGTTCTCTGCAGGCGCGCACTTTACCAGGAGCCTGGGCACCAGCTGGGACACCTGCCCAGTAATCATGCCGTTTCCGGAGAACGCGGCCTGGGGCGTTGAGATTATTTCGCTTGCGGATGCCTTGCGGGTGATTCCGTTGAGCGTCTCAACCAAGAACCGCGCTGTTGGCGTGGAGTTCTCGTTGTACCTGTAGTCAAGGAATGCCTGCACCCCCGGCGAGGAAACCAGCTGGGAGTAGGAAAGCAGGGAGTAGTTGGTGAGCATTATTGAGCTGTTCAAAGTCACGTTGCCGGCCTTCTGGATGCCCGTGACGTTCACCGAGCCCTGCGGGAGCACGTATGCGAAGCGGTAGAGCATGAACCCCTCGCAGGAGTCCTCAAGCACCGAGGCTACGCTGGTTGTGACTATTGCGGTGTCGTTTTCGAATGCCGGGAGCGTGGAGAACAGTATCCCCGAAGTCTCGTAGATTGCCGACTCGACCCCTGCGGTGTTCTTGACCCTGTCAAGTATCGTCTCGTCGGTTGTGTTGCACTCCGCAAGGAACTGGCTTGTGAGCTTGGTCACGCGGATTGCGGCGTCGCCTGAGCCTGCGAACGTGCGCATGCTTACTGCCGGAGTCGGAGTGGCAGTTGCCGCATCATCTCCTGCGCCGCCGAAGCCTATGATGAATATCTCGCCCACGAATGCGATGATTATGAATACCGTGATATACTGCAAAATCTTCTGTTTGTTCAAAGGAATTCCCCACCTTTTTGTGATTTGGCGCTTGGCACATCAAAGTGTTCTCTGCCAATGGCGCCTGTTACCGTATATGCTATATACTGGTTTTTATTGCCTTTGTGGCCTAATAATTAGTGCCCGAAAAAGCGCATATCCAGCAGCCTAATTGTCAGTAAACTCAGCACAAAGGCAGGCGGGATGCAGGCCGGGCGTATCCAAAAAACTAGGTGACTATTTGCTATGGTTTCAGTCAAGGCAGGCGACGTGGTGTTCGTTGATTTCACAGGCAAGCTCTCCAACGGGGAGGTATTCGCCACTTCAATCAAGGCCGACGGCGAGAAGGCCCACCTCCACGAGGGCCACGACGAGCCGGGCCACGTGCACGAGTACAAGCCAATGATGATAATCGCAGGCAAGGGCCAGACAATCAAGGGCCTTGACGACGCCATCGTAGGCGCGGAGGTCGGCAAGAAGACTGCGTTGAAGATTACCGCAGACAACGCGTTCGGCCAGCGCGACGCAATGCGCATCAAGCTCATCCCCATCGGCGAGTTCCGCAAGCGCGACATCCAGCCGTTCCCGGGAATGCCCCTGGAACTGGACGGTGGCTTGCGCGGAGTGGTCAAGACAGTTGAGGCAGGGCGCGTAAAGGTCGACTTCAACGAGCCGCTTGCAGGCGAGGACCTCCAGTACGAGTTCACGGTCACAAAGTGCGCTTCAGCAGTTGCGGACAAGCTCCCGCTTTTGCTGGAGGGAGTCACCGGCCTTTCAAGCGGCGTCTCGTTCGATGCGGCAACCGGCGTTGCGAGGCTCAAAGTCGCCGCCAACGTGCGCAAGGACTCGGCCTACACGATGAACAAGGTCACGTTCGTGTCAATGGCGCTCCAGTACTTCGACGGCGTAAAGAAGTTCGTTGTCGAGGAGGAGTACGCAGCTGACGCTGCGGGCCCGCAGAAGGATTAGGCCGCCAAACGGCGTTCCTGCCTTCTACCATCACCCTTTTAAATTTTGTTTGGGTTACATTGTTTGCAATCCTTATACCCGCAAGGCTATAGTTTAGAGTTTACCGGCTGGTGGGCCGGTACCGTATTGTATTGCGTTTCAAATTCCTGGAAGGTAGTTTTCTATGGATGAACCAAAACCCCTCAAGGGCACTACGACAGTTGGAATAGTATTCGACAAAGGAGTAGTCCTTGCTGCTGACAAGCGCGCCACAATGGGCACGTTCATCGCCGCAAAGGAAGTCCAGAAGATCCACCTGATTGCAGACCGCATGGCATTGACCATGGCCGGCGGGGTAGGCGACGCTCAGCAGCTTGCAAGGCTTTTGCGTGCTGAACTTGAGCTTTACCGCCACGGAAGGCGCGCGCCGATGACCGTGCAGGGAGCAGCCACTCTTCTTTCAAACATCCTCCAGGGAAGCAAGTACTTCCCATACTACGTGCAGATGATTATCGCGGGCGTTGACACCAAGCCCAAGCTTTACGACCTCGACCCCTTCGGCGGCCTTTTGGAAGAGAATTACGTCTCAACCGGCTCCGGAAGCGTTGTTGCCTATGGCGTCCTTGATGAGAACTTCAAAAAGGACATGAACCAGGAGGAGGCGACAAGGGTGGCGGCAAGGGCGGTGTCAGCGGCAATGAGGCGCGATTCCGCAACAGGCGAAGGGGTGGACGTCCTGGTAATCACCAGAGACTCCGCAAAGTTCTACTCGCCTGCGGACGTAAAGGCAATGATTGCCTAGAAAACAATTAAGGGCCAAAGGAAGGGAAATCCCGCGCGCAATAATTTGGTGGGCCGCAGGGAAAGTTTTGGGAAAATGGCCCCAAACAGGTTTCAAACAATCAAGCACAGTCAAAACCCCGATAGGCAAGTAGTCTCTTTTAGCACCGGCCAAAAACTTGGTGCGCTTTGGAGCCGTTTGCCTGTTTAGTACATACGACAAACCGAAGATGGTGAAATCTTTTCAATGACAACCAGTTCATCAAGCCTCCGCGAATTGCAGGACAGCATACTCGAAGTCCTGCCTGCGGAGTGCGAGCTCACAAAAGTCGAAGTCGAAGGCCCCCAGGTGGTGCTCTACCTCAAAAGCATCAAGGCGTTCTACAACGACTCCAACCTGATTACGCGCATAGCGGCGAAAATCCGCAAGAAAGTGGTGCTGCGCTCGGACTCCACCTCGCTGCTTCCGCAGGAAAAGGCCCTGGAGATGATAAAGTCATTCATCCCCGCAGAGGCCAAGATTACAAACATAGTCTTTGACACAGCGTTCAATGAAGTTGACATCGAGGCGCTCAAGCCCGGGCTTGTAATCGGGAAGGGCGGCTCGGTGCTCAAGCAAATCATTCTTGAAACCGGCTGGAGCCCCAAGGTTCTTCGCGCGCCGACTTCGGCATCTGAAATCGAGCGCGCAATACGCGCCTCGATGATAAAGAACTCGGATGACCGCAAGAAGTTCCTCAACGACCTGGGCAAGAAGCTCACGCTTTCAGGCCCGGCAAGCCCGGTTGACTGGATAAAAGTCACTGCGCTTGGAGGGTTCAAGGAAGTCGGAAGAAGCTGCATGCTTTTGCAGACCCCCAAGAGCAACGTCATCATCGACTGCGGCCTCAACCCCGACACTTCAGACCCCACGCGGGCATACCCCTACCTTTCTTCGATGAACATGGCGCTTGAGCAGATTGACGCAGTAATCTGCACGCACGCCCACCTGGACCACTCAGGGTTCATCCCCTACCTGTACGCCTACGGCTACAACGGGCCAGTTTACTGCACGCCCCCAACGCGCGACCTGATGGTGCTTCTGCAGCAGGACTCAATCAAGGTCCTCACCAGCGAAGGCAAAGGCTCGCCGTATGGCGAGCGAGACATCAAAAAGCAGCTCAACCACACGATTGTGCGCAACTACGGCGAAGTCACTGACGTAACCCCGGACATACGCTTCACGTTCTACAACGCAGGCCACATCCTCGGCTCGGCAACGGTTCACCTTCACATCGGCGAGGGGCTCCACAACCTGGTAGTCACCGGCGACATGAAGTTTGGAAAGAACCGCCTGCTTGACGCTGCAGAGGTGCGCTTCCCGCGCATCGAGACCCTCATAATGGAGTCCACTTACGGCGGCAAGAACGACATCAAGCCGCGGCTCGAAGAGACCGAATCGCGCCTGGCAACCACGATCCGCGAGGTCATCAACCGCAAGGGCAAGGTGCTCATCCCCGTAATCTCAGTCGGCCGCGCCCAGGAAACAATGCTCGTGCTTGAGGAGTACTTCCGCAACGACAACATCCCCGTATACATGGATGGCATGAGCAAGGAAGCCTCGGCAATACACACAGTGTACCCGGAGTACCTGCGCCGCAACATCCAGCGCCGCATACTGCAGAACGACTCGCCGTTTGACCACGAGATGTTCAACCACGTAGTGTCAGGCGAGCGCCAGTCCATTGCGGAAAGCGAGGAGCCCTGCATAGTGCTTGCGCCTTCGGGAATGCTTTCAGGCGGGCCGTCAGTTGAGTTTTTGCGCCTTTTAGGCAACGACCCCAAGAACGCAGTCATATTCGTAGGCTACCAGGCGGCGATGTCGCTTGGAAGGCGCATACAAAACGGCGAGCGCGACTTGCCGGTGCTCAACTCGGCAAACAAAGTCGACATCACCAAGCTCAACCTGTCGGTCCACACTGTGGACGGATTCTCAGGACACTCCGACCGGTCGCAATTGCTCTCTTATGTCCGCAGCCTGCGCCCGAAACCCGGCCGCATCTTCATGGGCCACGGTGACGAGAACAAGTGCGACGACCTGGCACGCACGGTCAACCGCATGATGCACATCGAGACACGCGCTCCGATGAACCTGGACAGCATCAGGCTCAAGTAGTCCGCAGGAGAAACAGGGTGAATGTGGCTTGACAGCAAAAAAGATTGTCATCACAGGCACTCCCTGCGTGGGTAAGACCACTCTTGCTGCGCAGGTTGCGAAAGAACTAGGCGTCCCAGTCATCAGTGTCAACGACTTTGCAACCTCAAACGGCTACTTTACTGTAAAGCCCGGCGAGGCCGAAAAGACCGTTGACATCAAAAAGACCGGGGCAGAGCTGCGCAAGCACCTTGATGCTCTTCCCGACGGCTACGTCGTGGAGGGCCACCTTGCGTGCGAGTTCGAGCTTCCCTGCGACGTTGTAATCGTGCTGCGCGCGCACCCCAGCGTGCTGGTCAAGCGCTACCACGAACGCAAGTACAGCAAGCCCAAGACGGACGACAACCTGCTGTGCGAGCTGCTTGACTACTGCCAGACGCTTTCCGAGTTCAACTACCCGAAAGGAAAAATCGTCCAAATCGACAATTCCAAGAACCTCTCGGCAAAGGAAATCCTGAAGCGGGCAGAGGAAAAGAAGTCGGACTTCATCAACTGGGCAGAGCTTTTGGTGTCCAAGGAGTTCGGCTACCTTGGGCGGCTCTGATTTTAGTCCCCAATTCTGGCCTAATTATTTCCTGCCTGCTTCTGATTTTTTCCTAAGCACGACTTCCCACCAGTAGTCCGCCTTGTTCTCGTTCCTTCCGGGCGCGTGCTCCTCTATCTTCTCAACGTCAAAGCCGTGCGACTTGTAGTGCTTTTCGATGTCCTTGGCAGTTGAGAATACCTTTTCCTTTGCCATCAGGTACCTCCAGAAATGGCCGTAGGCGTGGCCCGGCTCGTTTTCAAGGATTGAGCGGAACATCTGCGGGTGGTGCAGGAATATTGCAGCCATCCCGTCCGGTTCCATCACGCGGTGGATTTCCCTGGTGGACGCGTCCCGGTCGGGGTAGAAGTCCTGCGACATGTGGCAGGAAAGGATCTTGATTGCAGAGTCCTTGACCGGAAGCTTCATTGCATCCGCCTCAAGGTTGCTTACGTTTGAGTACTTGCCGTCCTTTTTGGGCGTGGTTTTCGGCTTGCGCTTTGCAATGTCAAGCAGGGTGACGTTTCCCAGCTTTGAGAGCGTGTCGCGCCAGCAGCCCGCTTCTGTGTAGCCCTTTCCTGCGCCCACCCCGAGGTAATTGACGTTGCCGAGTTTAACCCCGGTTTTCTTGAGCCGGTTGACTTCCTGGCGGATTATCCTGTGCGCGTTTACCTTCGACCGCTCGGGTGAGTCCTCCTTTTCGCGCCGGTACATCTGCGAGTACTCCTTCCTCATGAATTCCTGGCCGTAGCGCTTCACAAAAAACACTTCCTGGGTGGATGTATATGCTGAAAAAACGTTTATAAACAAGTTGTCGCTATACAATATGCTTTCGGGGGAACATTTTCCCGGGGCAAATATCCCACTGAAGTGCCGAAAAGACAAAAAGCACTGAATCAATGTAGAGGTTATCCGAATGTACGCACCAGCCATCCTATTGGTAAAGAGAAAGAAGGAAGAGGAAGACGAGGACTTCAAGGAAGAGGAATGGGAAGACGATGACGACGAGGAGTGGGAAGACGACGACTCGGACGACATGGAAGACGAAGAGGAGTAGCTTCCCTTCGCCTTTTGGTTCTTTTTCCAACGGGCCTTTTTTCCACCAATTCTTTTTTTTCAATTTTTTTCTGACTTTTTAGCCGTATATTCCCCATTATTATTGGCATTATTCCAAAGTCTATCGTGGACCCGTTATCCTTATTGCTAGTCGCAACTGCCATAGTTTTCGAGGTATCTGGGACTCTGCTGATGAAGTATACTGACGGCTTCACAAAGGCCGTGCCATCATTGGTGATGTTCGTCTGCTATGCCGTTAGCATAGTGTCGCTTTCAGTTGCGGTCAAGAAGCTCGACATCGGCGTAATCTACGCAATATGGGCAGGATGCGGCGTCGCCTTGGTGACTTTGCTTGGAATGGCGCTGTTCGGCGAGCCGTTGACTCTGACGAAAGTACTGTTCATACTACTGATACTTGTCGGAGTAGTTGGCCTCAACCTGACTGGAAGCGTCTAGAATTAGAAAAGCGATTTCGAGTCAGCCGAAGACTTCTTCAGCGGCGCGGTCATGCCAATCTTCGGGACCTTCTGCTTCTGTTCCTCGGCAGCCTGCCTGCTCAGCATCACTTGGAGCGTAATCACGTCGGTTGGTATGATGTCGCGCTTCTGCACCTTCATCCTGTCAAAGAACGCGTCAACTGACTTTTCGGCAAGCTTGCGGATGCTTTCAATCTTGGTAGCTGGCATCGAAACCTGCACGAACGCGCCAAAGTCGGTGATGTCGTAGACGCTGACCTCGAGCGTGTGGTATGAGAAGTGCCATTCGGTGACTTCGCGTGCGAATTCCTGCTTGTAGCCCATCGAGGCGAGGTTGCGCATCATCTCAAAGCCGGTCTCCAGGTTGAAGCCGAGCTTCTCGTCCTCCTCCTGCACCATATAGCCGTCAAATATGAGCGTCTCCTTTTCGGTGCGCTTGTCAGTTCGGACGATAAAGTACGCAAACACCCCGTCGCCGTACTCCTTGGTGTAAATCGTGTCGTAGTACTCGCCGCCGGACTTGAATATGCAGAACTTGCGCAGCTGGGCAACGGCGGTCTCGGCGTCCTCAAGGGGCGCGGACGAGCGGCTCTCGGGAATCTTCCACTTGAGCTCGTGCACAACCGGTTTCTTCCTGCCTGAAAGCGACTCCAGAAGGCGCGAAAGGTCGAAGTCTGACATAAGAAAAGAAGGGTTCGGGTGTTTTTATTTGGCTGGCTTGCCGAGGATTTCAAGGGCCTTCCTTGAGTTGATTATCTCCTTCCGGCCAACCGAGAGCAGGTCCTTGTCGCCGGTCACGAGATAATCTGCGCAGGATGCGAGGAATGCTGCGAGGATTGGAGCGTCATCTTTGTCTCGGACGAGTGTTTTTGCAAGTTCGTATTGTTTCCCAACGTCCTGTGGTGATATCCCGTTTGCCTTGGAAAGAAACCCATGTTCCATTGCTTCAAATGCAAGTTGGCCGCCGCGTCTCCTATGCGCAACGGCCATGGTCTCACGGTAGACGTCTTCGGATATGATTGCAGCTTCCCTTTCGGCCAGTAGCCGTAGGAGCTGACGCTCATTTCCTTCGCACCACATCGCTGATATTATTACGTTGGTGTCTATGAAAAATCGCGTCTACCTCCCCTCATATCTTTTCATCGTTTTCTTCCTTGCCGCCTTCAGTTCGCGTTCTACTTGTGACTTTGTCAGGCCTTCAGCCTTTGCCGATGCCTCGAACCGCCTGAATGCGGTCTCAAGCGCGTCCGTCTTGGCCACGCGGAGAGAGTCATTCTCAAAGAAGAGGACCACGTCGCTTCCTTGGTCTATGCCCATCTTCTTTCGCAGGTCTATCGGGAGCGTAATCTGCCCGGCTCTTGTCACTTTCGAGATGCCAACGTACATATCATCACCAATTACTATTTTTAGTAATTTTACTATTTATTGGTTGGCATCTCAGTTCGCATAGTCGTCCGGCGGCTTCTCAAGGGCCTCGTAGCTTTCCTTGTCCTCCTTGCGCAGGTAGGCAAAGGCCGCGCCTCCGACCACCAGTATCGCCGCAAGGTAAGGCAGGTATTCTGAAAGCGAGAACGTACTCCCGACCTTCACTGTCATCGGGCTTGCCCCTTCCTGCTGGAGCTGCTTTGCAAGGAGGTACGCCGAAAGGTAGTTTCCGCCCGTTGCGTCCGAGTCGGCTGCTGAAAGCGACGCTTGCGCGCTTCCTTGCGTTGCCGACTGGCGCGCGATGTCAAGCTGCGCCTGCGCCACCTGCGCAAGCTTGTCCGTATATACGTCAAGCTGCTGAGCCAGGCCCTTGACGTTTGCATACTGCGAAGAAAGGTCTGCCTTGGAGGACGAATTGAACGCCTTCGACGCCACCGGGTAGCTTTCCTTTATCTTGTCCATCGCCTTCTGGAGCTGGTCGCGCACCTTCAGTGCGGCAGCTTGGTCATAGCCTTCGCCTTTGAGCTTAGAGTAGACCGCTGACGACTGGTTTGTTGATACCGCGGTTGCGTTGTCAAAGCGCGACAATGCGGACTTGGCAAGGGGGATTATGGTTGTCGTGTATTCTGCATAGTCCGCAAGCTTTCCGCCGTATTCCTGCACCAGCGCCGCGGCATCCTGCTCCGCCTGCTTTTGGTACTGTGAAAGCTTCTCAAACGCGGCTGGCCAGTCCTTTGCGGCAATGAGTGCGCGCGCCTCCTCAAGGAGCCTCTTGCAGGAAGGCTCGCTGCACTGCTTGTACAGGGCGGCGTACCTGTAGTTTGCGATTTCCTCAAGCTCGGCGAGCTTGGCAGCAGCCTTGTCCGCTGCCTTCTGCTGTGCTGCCGCGTCAGCTGCCAGCGCCGCGTCCTGCAGGATTGCCCGGGCCTCGCTTGCAATCTTTGCAACCGACGAGTATTCCGGCAGTGCGCTTGCGCTTGAGATTATGCTCTTGATTTCTTCAAGGGCCTTTGCTATCGGGCTTGAGGCGTTGGCATTCGTCGCGCTGATGATTCCCGCCTGTGCAAGGACGCTCAGCAGGGCGGCGTCGTAGCCTGAGACGAGTATCTCTGCCTGCAGCGCAGCTGTCTGCGTTGCGTTGTCGCACTCTACAGTCAGTACCGCTTTCTTTTCCTTGCCTTTGGCCCACTTTCCCGAAAAGGAGAGCCGCACGTCGTTTCCCGAACGCGTGGACGTAAAGTCCGCCGACTCGACTGTCATGCTGCGTGCCGATGTGCATTCAGCCTGGGTGTAGGTGATCTTCGGGTTCTGCAGCTCGTCGAACACGTTTGTGTACGAAAGCTCGATGGACGTTTTTTGGCTTGTGAGGGCGGCCTTTTTCTCAACAAGGAAAAACGGCGCAGTTGAGCCCGAAGTGATTATGACCACGAGCTCGTTACGGCCTACTTTGGCAGGGACTATGAATGCTGCGGTGTCATCCGACTGGTATTGCTTTGCGTACCCTGCCTGTGAGTAGGCTGTTGCCCCGGTTGGCACGGGCACCAACACGAGGACGTCAAATTGTGCAGCTGATTCGAAAGTGACGGTCCTTGTGACTTGCGCGCCGTCAAAGTCCGCGTATATTGTTACGGTGCTTTCGCCGGCCTTTCTTGCGACAACGAGGGTGTATTCCACGTCAAGGGCGTACTCGCCGTATGCGGATGCGCCGTCAAGCCTTGCGTACACTGCGCCGTTTACTTCGTAAAACCTGCCCGTAGTGTCCGAAAGCTCCGCTCCGCTTGGCGCGTTGAACAGCTTGAGCTTTACCGCGCCGTCGTAGCTTATCCCTGTGGGGTTCCTGCACGAAAAGACCCGGCTTACAACCGTCTCATACCCAAGCTGGGCTGGCTCGCTTTTTTGCGGGATTTCGTACAGGTCCTGCTGCATGGCGTCCTGTATCTTGGCGCCTATTCCCGCCTTGGCTGCGCTTGTTACCTTCAGCAGGAACTCGGTCATTTCGGAAAGCCGGCCCAGGGCGCTCCTTGCGTCCAACTTTCCGGATATGAAGTATATCCCGTACGCGTCCAGCCTTGCAAGGTCGGCATTTGCAAGGAAAGCCTCCAGCGAACGCGCGTCGGAGTATTGGGAATCAAGCGCGGCGTACTTTGCCCTTGCGCGTTCCACGACCTTTGCGTCCATCAGCGAAATCTGCTGCTGGTACGCCAGAAGCTCCTCCGTTGATACTGCGGCCTTCTTCGACCTTGCCAAGTCAAGCGACTGCTTGATTGTGGCCGCCACCTGGACCTCGTACTGGGTCGGGATGCCGTCGGTTGCGGCGCGTGAAAGCAGGTCAAAAAGGCCGGAGTACATCAGGTACGTTGTTTCAAGGAGGGCGTTGCCGCTTTCGCCTGAAAGCGCGGCCTCGAGGTTCTCAATCCCCGACAGCAGGTCCGCGCAGGCCAACAGTCTCTGTGCAAGGCTGCCCTGTGAGCCGGCATACCCCTCTTCAAGGGCATCAAGCAGCTCCTCAAGCTTTTGCGCAGCAAGCGCGTCGCTCTTTTTCAGTTCCTCAAGCTGCGCGCGAATTTTCGCAATCCTTTGCGCAATCTCGCTGCCCAACCCGTTTTCCAATGCAGCGGCCTCGTCGGCCTTGCTTTCAAGGGTCTCAACCGCCTTTTCAAAGCCTTCCTGCGCGTCAAGGTACCTTGCGATGCTTTCGGACTCGTAGCCATACTGCATCGCCTTGGTGGAGAATTCCGCAAGGCTCATGTTTTGCTTTGCAGAAAGTATGGCTTCCTGGGCGCGCCGCTCGGTCTCGCGGTAGCCGCCGACCTTTGCTGTTGTGCCAAGAAAGCGCGTTGGTATCTTCGAAAACAGCCCCAGGCCGTCAAGACCAGCAAGCCCCTCGTCCTGGTATTTTTTCAGGGCGGCCTCGGCAAGACCCTCCGAGGTTTCGGCATCCTTTTTCTGCCTTGCAAATGCCGCGTCAAGCGAAACTAGCGCGTCGGTGATTTCGGCGTCAAACGAATATATCCCTGAAAGCACGGAATCGCGCGAAATGCCCTGCTCTATGACCGTCCCCGCGTCGCGCGGCGAAAAAAGCGCGCCGTCGGTTGCCTCGCGCTGTGCAATCTGCCGCAGGCCCAGCGCCCGCTGGGCGATGGACTCGTAGCCCGCAGTGCCTGCCTCAAAATCAGTGGATATCTGCGAGAGCTTTGCGCGCACCATCTCGCACTTTCCCGCAGGCCCGGAGTCGCCGTATGCCTGGCGGAACGACTCCGCCTTTGCAGCGAGTTTGTCCCAGGCCTGCGCGTCTGCAATCAGCACGAGCTTTATCGACTCGAAGGACTCGGAGTTGCAAGGCCTGGCAAATGAGTTTAGCGCGTTTTCCAGCGAGTCCGAAGGGATGCTTGTGCTGGTGGAGTATATCATCCGAACGAACTCCCTTATCGCATTGATTGCCTGCTCGACAACCCCGGAAAGCCCCTGGGCCCGCTCCAGGGCCTGCCTTGCGGTCTCCTCGCTTTGGGTGTATTCCGGCGCGCCGGTGCTTGCAAGGGTTATCCCGTTCTTTTCAATGGCCTGGCAGGTTGGCATGAAGTCCTTCACCGTGCCCAGGGCGCTTTTTTGGGGCGCGTCGAACACGTATGCATACTTCTGCAGGCTTGGCGTCTGGGCTGTGGAAAGCCCGAAGCAAAAGCTGGCCAGTATTGCGATTATTGTGACGCTGGCAACTGCCAAGCCCCCGCAGACTCTGCCCATAGCACTGGCTAGTGTGTCGCTTTCGTTTTATTGCAGCGATGCAATTTGCTCTAAACGGGCAGTAAACTCTTTGTTTGACTGCACCGGCAAAGCTCTAACTCAACCGTTTTATTGCCTTTCAGGCCCAATTCCCTTAGGGGAAAGAGAGGGTTTAGATGAGGGTATTCAAGCACGGCGACGCACTGGCAGTAGTGGTTCCGCCGGCAATCAAGGCAAGCTCGCAGGTTGGCGAGAACGACGAGTTCGAGTTCTTCGAGCTTGAGCCCGGCATACTTATCCTGGTCAGCAAGGCCAAGCTTTCCGCAACAGTCAAGGAGAAGGCGACCACCCTATTGCTCAGGAAGGCAATGGATGCGGCTTCCGCTCCTGCGGCTTCACCATCAGATTCCGCTTATGCTCCGGCAGCGTCAATGCAACCGCAGTTTTCCAGAAAGCAGGATTCCTACTCCGGCCCCGCGCCCCAGTTTGTGAGCGCGGCAGAGCTTGCAAAAAGCAAGCCGGTTTCAAGCAAGTCAATCGACTCAATCCTCGGAGGCAACGGCTACGCAATACTTGACGAGGCGGCTGCAAAGGTCGCCTCAAGGGAGCTTGAGCCATACCTTTCGCACGGCGAAGTCTGCGGCGCCAAGGGCTTTGACAACAAGTTTTACGTAATCAGCCGCGAGCAGTTCGAGCCGCTTGCTGAAAAGATCGTATCGCGCATCGCGCGGGGCACCGAGATAGTTCCCGCAAAGGCAGCGGAGGCGCTCAAGGAAGACCCGGTCAAGGTCGCCTGCGCGCTGCACGTGCTCAAGGAGCGTGGGGACGCGCTTGAGAAGAAGCGCGGCATATTCATGCTCCTTGACTAGAAGGATAATAATCACCTGGCGTATCAATGATTCTTATGAAAGACGGTTCCAAGGAATCCCGCAGCGCAAACGCAATCAACTTTTTCTACGAAGCGGGCGCACTCAAGAACCTCCCCCGCTCGGGATGGAGGCTTGCCGGAATCAAGAGTGCCGAAAGCACAGCTGACCACTCGCACCGCGCGGCAATAATCGCCTATGTGATTGCAAGAATGGAGGGCGCAAACGCCGAGCGAGCAGCAGCGCTTGCGGTTTTCCACGACCTGCCGGAGGCCCGCATCGGCGAGCTTGACAAGGTCATGGCGCACTACCACGACAAGAAGGCGGCCGAGAAAAGGGCGGTTGAGGCAAGCGAGGCAAACGGGATGTTTGGAGGAAAATGGTACTCCGAAATCATCGACGAAGTCGAGGGCAAGAAGACCCCCGAGTCCAAGGCGGCAAACGACGCGGACCTGCTTGAGTGCGTCATCACGGCAATAGAGTATGCGCAGTCGGGGTTCCCAAAAGCAGCGGACTGGGCAGTTGCAAAGAACAAGCTGATGCTTACCGAATCAGGCAAGAAGTTGTACGACGCGGCCCTGAAGTCGGACTCGTCGAAATGGTGGAAGAGAGTATGGCAAAAGCAGGGCCTCTTACAGAAGACCTAGTCATCCGGGATGCAATCCACGGCGACATCACCTTTGAAAGCGGGATGCTTGCGGTGCTGGACTCGCCGCAGATGCAGCGGCTGCGCTTCGTCAGGCAGTTAGGCACTACATACCTCACCTTCCCCTCTGCGCACCACTCGCGCTACGAGCATTCGCTTGGCACCTATTTCCTCACGCAGGAAATCTGCAGCCGCATAATGGGCGACTCGGAGGAGTCGCGCCACGTGATGCTTGCGGGGCTTTTGCACGACGTGGGCCACTCCGCGTTCTCGCACCTTTCGGAGCCGGTAGTCAAAAAGTACACCGGCAAGTCGCACGAGGACCTGGGCATCGAGCGCGTGAAAAGCGGCAAGCTTTCCGAGACAATCGAGCGCCACGGTTATTCGACGCGCAAGATTTGCGACATCCTTTCCGAAAAGAACCGTCTTGGCGCGGTGATTTGGGGCGACCTGGGCACCGACCGGATGGACTACCTGCTTCGCGACTCCTATTTCTGCGGGGTGTATTTCTCAGGAATCGACGCGCAGAGGCTCATCAAGGTGATGAAGATTTCCGACGAGGGCCTGGTAATCCCGCACAAGGACGTCAGCGCAGTTGCGGAAAGCCTCCTGGTGTCGCGTCACCTCATGCGCACCTCAATCTACACCCACCACTCTGTCCGCATCGCGCAGGACATGCTCCGCAAGTCGCTGGACATGTCGATTGCAAACGGCAACCTGTCCGTCCCGGAGCTCCTCAACGGCGCGGACGACTACGTGCTTTTCTCGCTTGTCAAGAAAGGGGACGGTCTTGCAAAGCGCGTCTCGGACAGGCGGCTGTTCAAGCGCTCCTACGAGACCGAGCGCGTGCAGGATGCAAAGAAGAAGATGCCAGAGCTTGTTGAGAAGCTGTCCGATGCGATTGGCGAGGGGAATTTCGTAGTGTCGATGCCTGAATCCGCGTCGACGCAAATCTCGTTCAAGATACAGTACCGCGGCAAGATACGCAACCTGCTTGAGTACTCCGCGCTTGCGCGCGCACTCTCGCAAAGCAACGCCCACGAGACGCTTCTTGTGGCAACGGACCGCAAGGACCGCGACAAGGCGCGCAAGGTCTGCCACAAGGTATTGGAATAGTTTCCTGCGGGTCGCAGGGGTTTGCTTGCTAGGTCTGGAGTGCTTTCGGACGCCTAGGCACATTAGGTCCTCTGGGCGCTCTTTTCGTCGAATTTCACGTCGGGCCTGTCAAAAATCAGGTTGCCCTTCGCGTCCTTGACCCTTTTTACCGTAAAGCTCCTGCCGGATACCGGGTCAGTGAATTCCCACCATATCCAATGATGCCCAAGGTGTTCGCCCAGGCGCATGCCCTCGGTTGTGGGTGTTTCCAATAGGGGCTGGATGGATATCTTCGGTTTTCCCATGTCGATGTAGTGGACTTCGATTGTCTTGCCGACGTGACCCGTGGCCAGTTTCCTTACCGCTTCAGTGAACCTTTGGTCAATCGCCGGGCCTTCGCTTGCCTTCTTGGCTGGAATGCGTATTCTTTTTATCAGGTTTTCCATGCTTTTTCGGATTTGCATATTTCCAACTTGTTTTTATCTGTTTAAAACTCCTTGCAAAGCCCACTCTGGCATTGGCAATAGTCCTGCTGCAATCCCGCGCTCCCGCTAGACAATCAGTGCCAACTTTGCCCCGCCGCCTTACTTGAGCAGCCTGCCGACGACTATCTCAATCACTATGACCAGTATTGAGAATCCGACGACCATCTGGGGCGTTATGCGCACCTTGCTTGAGGTGACGTCGTAGTACCGTACAAGCCCTGCGCTTGACTGCGGGGCTGAAACCCTGTCTTCTGCCATAGGAATCGTTTTGTCTTTCGGCTGTTTTAAATATTCGCACAAATCACTCTATTCCTATATGCCTGGAGAATACCCGCACACCTCGGACCGCCCGTCGCTAGTGCAGACGCTGGCAACCGAGATACCGCGCATCCTCGTGCTTGTGGGGCTTTTGCTCATACTCCTGGTGCTTCTTACCAAGTTCCGCTGGATACACTGCAGCCAGGTGCTCAAGCTCGGGCCGGTCAACCTTCCCACCAACTGGTGCGAAGTCTATTGCACTTACCTCAACGGCCCGGCGTCCAAGATGGCAATAGTCTACGGCGACGAGGGCATCGGCGACCCGGACAAGCTGTCCATCCGGATACAGCAAGAACGGCTGGACCAGGCCAAGCCCTACACCGTGCCTGTGATGCTGCGCATCGAGGACTTCGCCTATGCAAGCATCAAGGGCTACGACGTCGTGTTCTTCGAGCGCTCAAGGCGCATCACCCCTGCGCAGGCCGCTGCAGTCAAGAAGTACATAGCGTCCGGCGGCACCGTCATCTGGATTGGCGACGTCGGGGTCGAGTACTACTACCAGCAGATTGACATAGACCAGGCGCTTGCGCTCAACTCGTCCGAGCCAGGGTACTACGAAAGCTTCATGCAGGACCTCAACACCACCAACGCAATGGGCGGCTTCGGTCCTCTTGCTACCTACCTTGGCGTGAAGTACTCCTCAACCATGAACGCAACCTCAAACGTCACCATGACGCGCGTTGCAACCGACAACCTGATGGTTGCCGACCTGGTCGACGAGATAACATTCAACTCCGCCGTCCCCTACGCAAAGGTCACGTTCAACCCGTCAGGGGCGTCGCAGGTCACCAAGCTCACCATCGGCTCTACAAGCATACCTGGCATAGTCGAGGTGCGCAACCCGCGCGTGTCCGCAGTGTACGTGTCGTTCCCGCTTGAGGAGTCGCCCTCCAAGGGGCTCATCAACAACCTGCTTGACTACCTAGTGCTCTGCTAGATTATGGGCTGTTGGGTAGCTTCTAAAGAATCAGCAATTCCTTGCCCAGCCGCGTCAGGTTCCTGTGGCCTTTCTTGGTCACAACAACCGTGTCCTCTATCCTTACGCCGCCGATTTTTTGGTAGTACAAGCCGGGCTCAACAGTGACCACGTTCCCCGCATCGAGCCTGCCGCCTACTGGCGAAAGCCGGGGTTCTTCATGGATGTCAAGGCCAACGCCGTGGCCCAAGCTGTGCGTGAATCCGAACAAACCCGCCCTGGTGGCGGTCTTCTTGTAGCCTTTGCGCTCAAACTCCGCCACCGCGTAATTGTAAAGCTCGCTTCCAACCGAGCCGTCGCGCAGCCGGTCCAGGCACCCTTGCTGGACCGCCTTGACTGCTTCATACATTCGCACGAACTCCTTGGATGGTTCTCCCTTGAACACCGTGCGCGTGACGTCGCCGTAATACCGTGAGGAAAGGTCCTGCGGGAAAATGTCCAGTATTATCGGCGAATCGTTCAAAATCGGACCGCTTCCGCGTGCGTGTGGCATCGCGGTGTCCTGGCCGCAGCTTGCTATTGTCTCGCCGGCCTCAAGCCCGCGGTTGGAGAGGAAATTCGCGATGCGGCCTTGCAGGTACTCGCTTGTCAGGGGTTTGCCCTCAAAGACGAGCCTGCCTGCCTTGTCAGGCAGGGCCCTTGCGATGATGTCCTCAGCCAGCTCGATGGCCTGCTGGGCCATCTCCTGCGAATGGGCAATCATGTGGATTTCACGCTCGGACTTGACCTCGCGTTCCCGGAAGAACTGCGGCCACTGCACCGCATTTGCCTTGATGCCGTATTCTGAAAGCTTCTGTGCAAGCCCTGTTGGGAAGTCGTAGGGAACCGATGCGCTGCGAATCTTCTTTGCCTTGATTGCCATTATTGTCGGGCCCATCCTCTTCTCGGCAGCAGTCTTTGGCACGGGCAAAGCTTCCACTCCGCACTTTGCGTGCTTTTTTGCGCGCGAGCACTCGAGCGCGCTTGCAAACATCACTTTTTTCCTGCCCTGCTCCAGATAAAGGAACGGGTCCGTTGTGGACATGCCGGTTGCGTAGTATAGGTCGGCGTCCTTTTCGCCCGAGGCGAAGATGAGCTTTGCTGTTGCGGCCGTCTTTTTCATCAAGACAATAATCGCTGCCGGTGTTTAATGGGCTTTTGGACAGTAAGCTGATTTGGCGTGGAAGCTGGGACGAAAACGAAATCAGAAAAAGATGATTAAAAGAAAAAAAATTAAGAAAAAAGGAAAGAAATGGGAACTTATCCCACTATCTCGATGCCTTCGAAGTCGTCCTTGGGCTTGGCCTTCTTCTGTGCGCCTTCGTATGCGCGGCCAAGGATCTGCGGCGACTTGACCCCGGTGACAATGGCAGTGATTTCCATCTTGCCGTCGAAGTTGTTCATCACGCGCGCTCCCCACTTGACTGATGCGGACGGGTCCATCTGCTCGGTAATCATCTCTCCTGCGCGGATGGTGTCTCCAAGCGTGAGGTCAGCGCCTCCAGCAACGTGGATGATTGCGCCCTTTGCGCCTGCAAAGTCCACGTCAAGGAGCCTGTTCTCCATTACCCCGCGGCATGCGTCGTCCACTTTGTTGTTGCCCTTGCCCGAGCCGACTGCAATCATCCCGAGGTCTCCGTTGCCCATGATTGCACGCACGTCTGCAAAGTCGATGTTGACCATTGAGGGCTGTGTCAATGTGAACACAAGCCCGCCGATTGCCTTTGCAAGGATTTCGTCTGCAACCAGGAACGCCTGGTTCATCGGAAGGTTCGGCACAAGCTGCACGAGCCTGTTGTTGTCCAAGATGATTACTGAGTCGCAGCACTGGCGCATCTTCTGGATGCCCTCGTCGGCCTTCTGCAGGCGTGCGCGCTCAAGAGCGAACGGGTAGGTCACCATTGCGACCACTATTGCACCCTGCTCCTTTGCAATCTGGGCGATTACTGGTGCCGCTCCGGTACCGGTTCCTCCTCCCATTCCTGCAGTGAGGAACACAAGGTGTGTGCCTTCAAGCATCTTTGAGAGCTGCTCGCGGTCGGTCTCTGCGCACTTTGCGCCGACTTCGGGGTATCCTCCGCATCCAAGTCCGCGGGTCACGCTCTTGCCGATGAGGAGCTTGTTGATGTTTTCAGAGAGTATGTTCAGGTGCTGCCTGTCCGAGTTGGCCGCATAGAGGTGCGCGCCCTGCACTCCGAGCTTGGAGATGCGGTTTACCGTGTTGTTTCCGCCTCCTCCCACTCCGAAGACGCTGATCTTGATTTCCTCGAATTCCTCGTTGGTCCTTTCCTTCCTCTGCGTTCCTCCTGTAGTAATAGCAGATTTCACGATGTCTTCCATTCCAGGGTCCCTCCTTTTTTCCTTGTGCAAATGTTATGTGCCGAGTTGCGGCAAAGCATTGTAGAGAAAAAATCCTTTTAAATACGACATTCGGGGAGCAAACTCGTTGTGCTTGCTTTCCGGACGGGTCTCTAAAGGGGTTTTACCTCTCGCAAAAGCTAATGCGCCAATATTTTATAATCTATTTAATTCATTTTGAGAGGCATTTGAGGGTTTTGCGAGGAAAAATTCAGCAAAATTTTACGGCAGGGGCGAAAAAGTCATCCAAGAATCGAGCCCAAGAAGCCCTTCTTCTTTTTCCTGCCCTTCTTTTCGACTATTGCGCCCGAGTCAAGGGCCTCGAGGTACTCGCGCTGCTGGTTATTCAGGTGGGTTGGTGTCTCCACAATCACCCTGACAATCTGGTCCCCGCGTCCGTCGCCGTCCATTGAGGGCATCCCCTGGCCGCGCAGCCGGAACTTGGCGTGCGTCTGGGTGCCTGCCGGGATTTTCAGCTCGGCCTCGCCGTCGTCGATGGTCGGTACTGGCACTTTCGCGCCAAGAGCTGCCTGTGAGAATGAAATCTTGCGGTCCATATGCAGGTCCAGGCCATCGACTTGGAACGTGCTGTCCGGCCTAATTGACACGATGACGTAAAGGTCGCCCATCGAGCCGCCGTCCGATGATGCTTCTCCCTGTCCTCGAAGCTTCAAGGTAAGGCCTTCGTATGCTCCGGCAGGAATCTTCACCGAGATGGTCTCGGCTTTTCTCATCGTTCCCTTTCCGTTGCATTGCGAGCACTCCTTGTCAGTTGTCTTTCCTGTTCCGGAGCAGGCCCTGCACGCGCCTATTGTGACAAACTGGGTGTATCCAGCCCTGCGTACCTGCCTTGCCTGGCCTGAGCCGTTGCATGCAAGGCACTTTCGCACCTGCGAGCCAGGTTCCGCGCGGGTTCCCTTGCAGTGGGTGCACTGCACCGCGTGGTCGAGCTTGATGTCACGGGTGGTTCCCCTGTAAGCTTCCGAAAGCGTGATTTCCGCTTCGTACTGCAGGCTCCTTCCGCGTGATTGCCCTGCCTGCTGCGCGAACTGCTGTCCGAAGAAGGATGAGAATATGTCTCCGAACGTGCCCAGGTCGTCGGAGTCGTAGAAGCCCGTGTTTCTGAATATGCTTTCAAAGTCCGCTCCGCGGAAGATGTCCTCCTGCGAGAACTGGTGCGAGAAGCCGTCGGGCCCGTACTGGTCGTACATCTTGCGCTTGCTTGCATCAGAAAGCACGGCGTAGGCTTCGCTGATTTCCTTGAACTTGGCCTCGGCTTCCGCGCCCTTGTTGCGGTCGGGGTGGTACTGGAGTGCGAGCTTGCGGTAGGCTGACTTGATCTCGTCAACGCTTGCGCTCTTGGAAACGCCCAGTACCTCGTAATAGTCGCGCTTTGATGACATTTTTGCTACCTTGAAGAATTTGGAAAAACCAAATGAATTGATTACAATTGAATGAAACTGAAAAATAAAAGGGGATTAGGGTGGCAGGGGGAAAGAGATAGAGGGTGGTGGTATAGTCTCCCTTTCCCCGCTTCCCTAATAGTACTCATCAACCCTTCTTGGTGAACTCCGCGTCAACCGTGTCGTCAGGTCCTGCGTTCCCGCCGGGGCCGGTTGGGCCTTGGTTTGGTCCTGCACCGGCTCCTCCGAAGCCCTGGTTGGGGCCTGCGCCCATGTCTGGTCCTGCTCCCTGTCCGGGCTGGGGGCCTTGTGCGCCTGCGTCCTTGTATATTGCCTGGCCGATTTCCTGCTCGACCTTGCGGAGCTCCTCCATCTTGGTCTTGAGGATGGCCATGTCGTTCTTTGCAAGGGCATCCTTGACTTCAGCAACTGCCTTTTCGACCTTTTCTTTGGTCTCTGCGGGGACTTTGTCCTTGTAGTCATCAAGGGTCTTTGCGATTGCCCAAACCGCGGTGTCCGCCTCGTTGCGCAAGGTAATCTCGTCCAGGCGCGCGCGGTCCTCGGTTGCGTGGGCCTCGGCTTCCTTTACTGCCTTTTCAACATCTTCCTTGGACAGCTTGTTAGGGGCCATTATGCGGATTTTCTGCTCCTTCTTGGTTCCCTTGTCCATTGCGCTGACGCTGAGGATGCCGTTCGAGTCGATGTCAAAAGTGACCTCAATCTGGGGTGTGCCTCTTGCCGCAGGCGGTATGCCTGAAAGCTGGAAGTTGCCAAGAAGCACGTTGTCGCGCGCAGTCGGCCTCTCGCCCTGGAACACGTAGATGTCCACTGCGGGCTGGTTGTCAGCAGCAGTCGAAAACACCTGGCTTTTCTTGGTCGGGATGGTGGTGTTGCGCTCGATAATCTTTGTGAACACTCCTCCAAGGGTCTCGATTCCAAGCGAAAGCGGAGTCACGTCGAGCAGGAGCAAGTCCTTGACTTCACCGCCAAGTATTCCCGCCTGCACAGCAGCGCCAAGCGCTACGCACTCCATCGGGTCGATTCCACGCTCGACTTTCTTTCCAACAAGCCCCTCGACGAACCGCTGGATTACCGGCATGCGGGTCGGTCCTCCGACCATGATGATCTTGTCAATCTTGTCCGGGGTGAGCTTAGCGTCCTCGATTGCCTGCATCAGCGGGTGCCTGCAGCGCTCGACAATGGGCTGGACTATGCTCTCAAGGGTTGCCCTTGAAAGCCTCATCGCAAGGTGGACTGGCTTTCCGGTAACGTCCTGGGTGATGAACGGCACGTTCAAGTCCGTCTCAAGCACAGTTGAAAGCTCAATCTTTGCCTTCTCTGCTGCCTCGCGCAGTCTCACCATTGCCTGGCCGTCCGCTGCAAGGTCGATTTTGTTCTTTGCCTTGAACTCCCTGGCAATGTACTCAATCATGGCGTTGTCCATGTCGGTTCCGCCAAGCTGGGTGTCACCGCTTGTTGACTTGACTTCGAACACTCCGCCGCCAAAGTCCATTATTGTGACATCCAGAGTGCCGCCTCCAAGGTCAAACACGAGGATTTTCTGGTCAGCACCGGTCTTGTCCACCCCGTATGCAACCGCTGCTGCAGTTGGCTCGGGAACGAGGCGCATGACCTCAAGTCCTGCAATCAATCCCGCGTCCTTTGTTGCCTGGCGCTGGTTGTCGTTGAAGTATGCAGGAACTGTGATGACTGCCTGCGTGACCGGCTCGCCAAGGAACGCCTCGGCGTCCTTCTTGATTTTCTGCAGTATGAACGCCGAGATTTCCTGCGGGGTGTAGTCCTTTGCATTAATAGTGTATTTCTGGGCAGTCCCCATCTTGCGCTTTGCAGCGGCAATTGTGCCATCCGGGTTCGTGGCAGCCTGCCTTCTTGCCGGCTCTCCAACAAGGACCTGGTTGTCCTTTGTGAATGCAACCACTGATGGCACGGTTTTTCCTGCCACGGTTGCGCCTTCAGCGCTTGGTATGATTATTGGCCTGCTTCCCTGCATCACCGCAGCTGCCGAGTTGCTTGTCCCCAAATCGATTCCGATTATCTTTGCCATATTTTCTTCACCTGAATTTTTAGTGTAATTTTTTGATTTTCCTGTTGATTTTTTTTGATTTTTTTCATCCGTTTTTTGATTTCATTTCCTGATTTTTTCGTCCATTTTTCCCTTTTCGATTTTTTTTATTTTTTCCTCTGCTGTTTTTTTTTCTTTCTTCACTTCTTCTTTTCTTCCTCTTTTCCGTCTGTTTTCTTTCCGCTGCCAACGACCACCATCGGGTGGCGCAAAATCTGGCCGCAGAATGAATATCCTTTCCGGAGCTCACACGCGATTATTCCTTCCTGTGCCTTGTCGTCCGTCCTCACAGCTTCCTGCACTTCCGGGTCGAACTTCTTTCCTTCGCAGCCTGCAATCTCTTCCAGGCCGTGTGCCTTGAGCGTGTCAAAAAGCCTCTTTCTCAGGCCAACAAGGCCAGCCTTTACCTCCTCGTTCTTTTCGTAATGCTCGATTGCCGAGTCAAAATCGTCAAGCAAGGCAAGCAGGTCGGATGCAACGTACATCTTCCCGCGAGCCTTGCCGTCCTGCGCCACGCTTTCCGCGTGCCTCCTGTAATTGTCAAAGTCAGCAGCAAGCCTCTTGTAGTCCTCGACTGCGATGCAGCCTTCGGGACAGCCTTTGGCGGCTTCTGTTCCTGCTTCGACGGTTTCGTCTGCGACTTTTTCGTTTTCCTTGGTGTTCTTGTCGTCACTCATGCAATCACAATCGTTTTTTGTTCACTCCTGCCTTTCGAGCTGCCTTGCAATAATGCGCGCCCTGCGGATGTTCTCCATCGCCTGCTTTTCGAACTCGTCGAAGATTTCGTCAAAGTCGCGCGGATAATAGCGCGGGCCGCGCTTCTCAAGCATCCCCAGCTCGGCCAGGCGGTTGAGGTGGTGCAGCGCAGTAAGCCTGTTGAGGCTTTCGATTTCGGCAAGCTCGCTTGAGCCGATGCCCTCCTGCGGGTGCGCCCTCTCTATTACTACTTTGTAGACGCGCACAACCGTGTGGCCGGTGTCGCGCTCCGAAAGCGCTCCAAAGAGCCTGCAAATCTGCTCGAACTCGCCAGCAGGAATCTGCTGTTGGAGTGCGGCCTGCCTTGCCTGCTGTGGCTCCTGAGGCTGTTGCGGTGCCTGCGGCCCGTGCCTAGTTTCATTTTTCTGCGCTTGCGGCCTTTCCTGTTGCCATTCAATAGGGGCCTGCCGGAGCATTGTCCTTTGCGCCTGCCGTTCCGGCGGCCTTTGGGAAACCCTTGCCAAGAAAATCATGTCTCAAACCTTTCCTGTTAATACCGTTTTAACGGCTTATTGCTAAGAAACGTGAAAGTATATAAATGTTAATACCGGATTAACAGTCGTGCGTGGCAATAGGTTATTTTATTTGGTCGGGCGTCATCTTTTGGATGCCTATGATGCCCGCGTATAGTATGAGTGAGTATTGGAACCGCATTGACAAGACTGTCCGTAATGTGGCGGATGGTTTCAAGTACCAGTCGGTCATCAGGCCGGGCCGGCCTTACGATGATATTGAGCGCGTGTACCATGTAGAGCACCGGCCAAGGGATGAACCCTACGTGCTTCGCCTGAAGAATTTCAAGTATTTTGTCGATGGCGCTGGTCATCCCGTAGGCCGCGAGGACCGTTCGCCCCTGACTGTGGAAATGTGCCCTCCGAGCGCATTGAAGGAGCGCGTATTGTCCGCATTCGGCAAGGAAGTCCGGCCGAAAGTCACTATTTACCTGAACAGAGCGTTTCCGCACGCGGATTCCAAGGCGCTTGCGCATCAGTTGAAGGAAGCACTGGGAACCGAGGGCTTCGGTACAAGCCTTAGCCGCGCGGAACGCTAGTTCTGCGTGTTGGCTTTGTGACTACTTTTTAGTAACTAATATATTGTTCCGCGTCCATGGTATGGATATGGCTAATGCTAAAATGATGTCCGCCGAGCATATGGACCTCTATCTGGGGTTCGTTCTCCGCGAAAAACGCGTACTCCGAAGCCGCGAGACCAGCTTCCCGTCGGAAGAGCTTGCTGCAGCTGAGAAGCAGGTAAAGGGGGTTCTGCGCGAGATCCACGCCAAGCTCAAGAAGAAGGAGGAGCTTGATTTGGTCATGTCCAAGCCGACCAAGCGCAGGCAGCTCTCAATAGACATCCTGCGCAAGTGCAAGGGCATGACGCGCAAGCAGGTAATACTCGTTGTCGAGAACTTCCTGCTCTTCGAGGAAGTTATGAAGAAGACTATCACTTCGAAAGTCGTTCTTCCCGACCCGACCAAGGGCGACGCGTTCTACGTGCCCAAGAAGCACAACTACCGATAATTAGCCGGTTTTCCGGAATTTTCCATATTTTTTGTCCTACTGCAAGGTTCCCGGTTTTTCCAGCCGCCGGCATCTTTCCAGCCATTTCGCCACTATATTATTACTTACTGTCCAGTAGTGTCTAGGGGATTTGCTTTAAATATTAGTTACTGCACAGTAGTAACATAATGTTTGGGGTCAATTTCGCAGGTGACAGTGGGCAAATGGCATTCTCCAGGAAGGCATTCATCAATTTTCTATTGCCAATAATCGGGCTTCTACTTGTTGCGGGCGCGCTTTTCTTGGCGTTCCCGTCTGCAGCCGCGTACGCCTCGTGCACTCCCGGCGCAACCTGCGACTCCGCAGGCCAGACATGCACTTATTTCCTCCCAACGGACACCGGTTGCACTAGCACGCTCACCTGCAATTCATATAACCAGTCATCCACGCGCAACGTCCCCCACGACACCGCCTGCTACTGCATGCAGAACCTCCAGATTACCCAGGTGAACGACCAGAGCCTTGCAGGCAACGGCGCGGAAGCATCCTTCAAGTTCAGCGTCCGCGAGTCAAACCAGGTCAACTACCTCCAGGAGACCGTGTACAGCAACCTCCTCCTCTTCGGCTCGGCCTCCCTTAGCTGCGGCGAATGCAGCTACGACAACGACTGCGACTATGACGAGTACTGCGACACCTCGCGGCACGTATGCAGGGACGACTACAACCACTGCGACTGGTACGAGTATTGGGACGGCAACAGCTGCGACCTGCGCTCCGGCTACTGCTACTCAAGCGGCGACTGCGGGTGGGACGAGTACTGCAGCGGGAACACCTGCAGCTATACTTATGACTATTACGATCACGGCTGCAGCTACTGGCAGTCCTGGAACGGTTATATGTGCGTGAGCGACTACAACGATTACGATAATTACTGCACTTATGATTCGCAATGCGGCTCCAACCAGTACTGCGACGAATACTACAACGTGTGCCGGAACAGCTACTCCTATTACGATTACTGCGACTCCGACTATGATTGCGGTTCGGGCGAGTACTGCGACGAATACTACGGCTACTGCAGGAGTTCAAGCTACTACGGCTCGGACTCGTGCTATGACTCGGACGGAGGGCAGGACTATTACACTGATGGGTACGCCACCGGCAACGGCCAGACCGTATATGATGCCTGCATGTCCTCCTCAACCGGCAACGAAGTGACGTCCGGTGATGCGGTACGGGAAGGCTACTGCTCAGGAGGCGATGTCGAGCAGACTGTAGCATCCTGTGCATATGGCTGTTATGACGGCGCGTGCAGGTCATCGGGCAGCTACAGCGATTATTCGCCGTCAATCTATTCCAGCAACTACGACTATGACCTTACCTGTTCAAACGACGCAAGCGGCGACTCGTACTGCCAGTCGGTTTTCGGCACGATGTTCGGCCACTCCTTCCGTTGCGTCTCCGGCCAGTGCATGTCAACGACCTCAAGCACGCCGTCCTGCGGGTCAACCGAGTGCTGCAAGTCCCAGTACGGCTCAAATTACTATTACTCCTCGTCCTCGGACCGGTGCTTGCAGTACACCGCCCCGTCGGGCGGCTACTCGTGCTCCTCCCAGGACGAGCTTATCTGCGGCCTTCCGTGCAGCGAGTACGCTTCGATAGATGCGGAGTGTGGCGCGGTGTTGAAAAGCTACTGCTCAAGCCGCAGCGTGAACTACCTGTCGGTCGGCGAACCGTGCAAGGAGTGCGGCACCACGGCCCAGTGTTCGCTTACGCCGTATTATGATTCAAGCAACAACGCCCAAAAATGGATGATAAACTCGTTCGACAACGGCGAAAACTCCGCAGGCGGCTACTTCTGCAAGTACGACCCGCCCGTGACGTGCAGCGCGTACCTCTCAGGCCCAGGTCTTTCAAGGACTCTTGTAGGCACTTACAACTTTGACACGCTCCCCAACGTGGACTACCCCGGAACCGTGAACATCAACCAGTCGTACTTCCACCAGCAGGGAACTTACTCGCTTGACATGTCGTGCAACATCGCGCTCCCGACAGGCAGCGTTGCCTGCTCGTCAGGCTGCACTTCCGCAGGCTCGACAATAAACTTCCACGTCGACACCTGCAACACCGCAATCAGCGTGGAGACCGACAAGGTCCAGTACGCAAGCGGCGAGGTCATGAACATCCGCGGGACGCTGCGCAACAACAACCTGCCGATAGGCACTACCGTATATGTCAAGGTCCAGGACATGTTCGGCAACACCCAGGCGACCATACCCGTCACCGCATCAGGCGGCGAGTTCTCGACCAACTGGATAGTTCCCAACACCCTTGCAAGCGGTTCGTTCCGCATCAACGCAAGCGCGCAGTTCAACACCTGCCCGGCGGCAAGCTCCAACCTTATTGTAGGCATAGCGTCCTGCGACGTCACCGTCGCATCAGCGCTCACCCAGACCGGCTCCGCAAGCCCGGCAACTGTCACTGGTACCGTGTACAACCACGGCACCTCGCTTTCAGGCGCCAACGTCACCGTGAAGGTTTACAAGGACGGAAGCCTCTTCAAGCAGGCTTACGTGGGCTCGCTTTTTGACGGCACGTTCACCATTTCGGTGCCAGGCCCGTTCGGAGACGGCACCTACTCCGCCCAGGTCGATGCCAAGTACCTCACCTGCCCGTCGGCATCCTCATCCGCGACGTCCTCTTCCGGAATAATGACGTTCTCCGGAGACTGCAACACCAAGCTTCGGGGCGGCGTTGCAAAGTTCTCCTCAACAGTGCCTGGTGTGCAGGTCACAGGGTACCTTGCGGACAATGCAGGGACCCGCTCAAAGGGCACCTACTCAATTGAGGTGCGCAACAAGGCAGGCACTGTCGTAGGCTCCACAAGCGGGACAACTACCAGCACAGGCGACATCAGCGCAACAGTTGCAAACATCGCTGCAGGCGACTACGACGTTGTCGTGACGTCCGTCAGCGGCTCGTGCACCTCAACTGACAAGCTCTCGCTTGGAGGGGACTTCCAGGTTTCCCTAATCTCCTCGCCAGCATGCGGCAGCGCGTCCAGCACTTACCAAGTCAAGCTCAAGAACACCCAGTCGTCCTCGATGACAGTGTCGATGGCGTACTCCTCGGCATCGCAGGTGACGCTCTCAGGTCCGTCCTCGGTTGTGCTTCCCGCAAACGGCGAGGCAGTAATCAGCGTGACCGTAGGGTTTGCAGACACCGTTTCAGGAGGCTCGCTGGGCATAGTCAACTTCAACAACAGCAACTCGGCATCCTCGCAGTCGCTGCAGCTCCCAATATGCGCATCGGGCAACCTGCGCGTCAACATCGTTGACAAGCTGCGCACAGGCTCGATAGGCCAGAGGCTGTGCTACAACTTCCAGGTGGAAAACCGCGGGGCGGAGTCCGGCACAGTGACCCTTTCATACGACTCAGGCCCGTATTACGTGGACGGCAGCTTCAGCCTCCAGCAGTTCCGGCTCTCCTCGTACGAGACGCGCGACGACCTGCAGTTCTGCGCAACCGTGCCCAACGCACAGTTCTACACCCTTCCGATAGTCCTGCGCGCGACCGCACCGTTCAGCATTGCAACCGACACCGTCGCAATGTCAAGCGGCGCGTCAAGCACAGACATCTCGATAGGATTCTCAGGCTGCCCCAACATCGCAAAGGGCGTGCAGTACCCGATAACGCTGTACAACAACGGCGAGGCCGCAAACTACGCAGTCGAAGTCACCGACAACGGCTACCTGCACCCGCTGGTGGCGCCCCAGGTGATCAACAACTTCGCGCGCTACTCAAGCCAGGTCGTCACCGTGACTGTCAACCCTACAGGGCTTCTTGCCGCAAACTACGTGACGCTGTACATCCGCAAGGACGGCGCGATAGTCAAGCAGCAGCAGCTGTGCTTTGCGACCATAGGTGCGGTCAACGCAAGCTCGCAGTACGCGTCCTCGCTGTATGCGGTCAACCGCTCTTCGCTTTCGCAGGTGCAGTCAGGCAACGTGCCCGACGTGACAATCTACGCACCGCAAGTAGACTACAACTACAACGGCACGCACTTCATAGCAAACGCCTCGTTCCTTGTGAAGAACAACGAGAACCGCTCGCTCCTTTACGAGGCCAACGTTAACCTGCCCGAGGGCTGGGCTGCAACGTACTACCCGCGCGCGGCAACGATACGGCCAGGGGACATGCGCGAGTTCACGGTTGCAATAAGCGCAACCAACTTCCAGAAGCGCGTCTACACCGCGTCAATAGCAATCGTTGACCCGATTGGCAGGACCGCAAGCGCGCCGTTCACAATAGACGCCACCAGCGCCGGGTCGTCAGGAATCCTCACCGGTTTCTTCAGCGCGGCAGGCGCGTCAAGCTTTGGCGTGGCATTGGTCATACTCCTTGCAATCGGCGCGGTGCTGTTTTACGGCATCCGCAAGCACGAGGAGACCGCGGCATAGGGCATATGATTTGCCGAGGCAAAAAGTAAATGGCGCATCGCGCCCCTTTTTAATTTTTTAGGGGCGGGAAATTGTTGTTTAAGGGGGTTTTGTTCAAAATGAAGTACTCGCTCGTATTCGGTCTTTTCCTGCTGCTGTTCGCAGCGCCGTTTGCCCTTGCGGATTCCGCAGGCAGCGTATCCGTGTGCAAGGGCGAGAACGCCGTATTCGAGTTCGAGCTTTACAACCAGGCCGAGCCCCTCACTTATTCCATCAGCCCGTCCGGCATTACCGGCACCCTCTCAGCCACCAGGCTTTCGCTTGGCCGCGGAGAGGCCGCAAACTTCTCGTTCCTGGTGTCAACGGTAAACCGCGCAGTCGGGACCTACCCCTTCACAATAATCGCCGACGGCGGCGTGTCCGTGTCGCGCGCAAGCGGCCTGCTTGTCGTGTCGAACTGCTACGACTCCGCCCTCACCCTCAACGCAACATCCGCAACAGTGGCGCGGTGCAACTCCGTCAAGGTCAAAGTCACGGTCCAGAACAACGGCTCCAAGCAGGACGCGTTCGCGCTCTCCTCCTCGGGCGGCCTCTCAGCTTCATTCAGCCCAACTGCGCTTGCAGTCGGGCCCTCAAGCCAGGCATCAGCTGATGCGGTCATCGCAGTCCCCTGCGCAACAACCGCAGGCACCTACGCCCTCCTGATAAACTCATCCGGCCACTCAAAGCAGTCGGCAAGGTTCACGGTGTACGTGACTGCGCCCACTCCCACTCCCACCCCGAAGGGATGCGCATACTCAAACCCCGCTTGCGTGTCGCCCAAGGTTTGCCAGAACAACGCCTGCGTGCTTCCAACGGGATGCAATTACAGCAACCCCGCTTGTGCTTCGCCCAAGGTGTGCCAGAGCAACGCCTGCGTGCTGCCTTCGGGATGCAAGTACGGCAACCCCGCTTGCGCTTCGGGATTCTCCTGCAACAGCACCACGAACCTGTGTGTGGAGATACCCCCCGTCCCGGTGCCGGTAATCACGACGACCGTCCGCGCCTGCAAGGGCGAGGTTGCGCGCTTCAAGTTCAGCATTTACAACCCTGAGGCTGCGGCAGCGGCGTTCAACGTCACCGCAAACAGCCAAGTCAACGGCACGCTTTCAGTCGCGGCGTTTACCGTGCCCGGCAAGTCGTCCGAGAACGTCTTCTACACCGTTAACACGACCCGCGTTGCAGTCGGCACTTACCCGATTACCCTCGTGGCGTCAAACGGCAAGACCTCGGGCTTTGTGGCGTCGCAGCTCCAGGTCGAGGACTGCTTTGCGTCCAACCTTACCCTGGTAAGCGTAATCTCAGGAAACCAGACGATTCCAGTTTCATTCCCGTCAGTTGTGCCCAGCGCATCGCCTACTGTGGCTGCAACAGCTGCGCCTGCTGCCAACGCTTCGGCAGTGCCGTCAGCCGCGCCTGCTGTGAATGAATCATCAAACGCCACCAACGCGACCAAGGCCCCCTTGGGCGTGCTGTGGGCAATACTTCCGCAAGGGTTGGTGTTCGAGTCCGGGCTGCAGAAGCAGGTTACCGTGACCCTCCGCAACGCCGCTGACTACGACATCAGCTCGGTCCGCGTCCTAATCTCAAACATGACGGTGTCCGACGTGACCCTGCCTTCGATTCCCGCTGGCAAGAGCATCAACATCGACCTGGTGGTCTCAACAAGCATGGCCAAGCCGTTCAACGCAACTGTTCGCGCAGTTGGCGAGCAGGGCTCCGGGGAGACGCTGTTCTTTGTCAACGCAACCGAAGGCAAGGTGGCTGCAAAGACCGCCAAGTCGTCCGCATCGGTCGTGAACGGCACCAACGGCTCAATCGAGGCGGTGAACACCACTGTCCGGCTCTACAATTACGCCAACGCGACTGCGAACGTGACCGTCTTGGTGCGCGACGCATCGGTGAACGTGTCGCCTTCCAACGCGTCAATACCCGCAAACTCTTACGTCGAGCTTTCGCTTTCAGCGCAGCTTCCAAAGGGCAAGGACTACAACGCCACCCTGGTTGTTGCTGACAAGGCCGGCGCGACCTACTCGCTCCCGGTTTCGCTCCGCGCAGCAACTCCCTCGGCCTCAACAGGGATGTTCTCAGGAGGCCTGGTGTCGATGTTTTCGCTTGCCATAGTGGCAATCGGCGTGATACTCGTTCTCTTTTACTTTGCGCGCAAGTCAGGCGACGACGAGGACGATGACGACTCCGACGAGGATGATGCGTCAGAAGATGACGACTCGGAAGACGAGGATGAAGACGAGACGCCCGAGAAGGCAAAGAAGACTTCAAAGAAGCGCTAGTTTGGTGAAAACTGTCAGATGGTCTTGGAACAAATCGCCCTCCTGGGCATTGCTGGAATTGACGCGTACCTGGTCAGCTCGTACCTTAATGCAAAGAAGCAGGCGGGCGAGCGGACAAAGGCATTGTCCTACCAGCGCACCCGGCAGCCGGTTGCTGCACAAGGCAGCGTCCAGGCCAGCGCGGTTTCATCAGGCGACTCGGTAATCCTTTCAGACAGGCTTGCTGCAATCAAGAGCGCGGTTGGCGAGACAAAGTTTGCCGACGAGGTGCTGCCCTACGAGATTGGCGCGCTTCCTGCAAGTTCGCTTGCCGATGCGGCGCGGCTTGAGGAGACCTCAGAGGAGTCGGTTTCCGAGTCAAGCACGATTGTGGAGACAAGCACGCAGGAATCGACTGTAACTTCCGTCAGTCCGGCGGAGACAAGCTCCGGGGCGCTTTCCGAAAGCGTGGCTTCGCACGAGCGCAAGATCCAGGACCTGAACGCGGAGTTTGCGGTGCTTGAATACCGCATAGCGGAAGTCGAGCGCGCGCTTGGCGTTGAGAGGCCGCAGGAGTCAAAACAGATAGAGATCCCGTTCAAGCCCGTTGTCGTGCAGCCTGTTGTGGTTGCAAGGAAGGCGGTTCACGCAAGGAAAAAGAGGAAGAAGGCAGGCAGGAAGAAGGCCAAGGCAAAGAAGATTGCCAAGAAGAAGGCAAGGCCGGCTGCAAGGAAGATAACTAAAACAGCCAAGACCGCCCACAAGCGCATCCGCAGCACTCACGCCCACAAACGCCGCAAGGCACGCCGCCAGACGCAGCGCGTCGAGGTCGTAATCAAGAACCAGGCTGCAAGGAAAAGCCGGCCAAAGCCGGCCAGGAAGCCCGCCAGGAAGGGAAAGGCCGGGAAGAGCCGCGTTGAAGTCGTGGTCAGGGGTGCCAAGGGCACGACTGTGAAGAAAGCCGGGACGTCCGGTTCCAACCGAGTTGAAGTCACGGTTGCAGGAAAGAGGACGCCCCCAAAGAAGGCCAAGAAAAAGAAGAATGTGGCCAAGAGGCACAAGCGTGCCAAGTCGACGAACCGCGTTGAGGTCATAGTCAAGAATGAGGCAAAGCCAGTTGCCAAGAAGGCGGCAAAGGTAAAGCACAAGCCAAAGAAGGCAAGGACTTCCAAGGCATCAACGGCATCCAACAAAGTCGAAGTCGTAGTCAAGACCGCGTCCGGACGGAAAGTCGCAGTCAAGAAAAAGCACGCGACAAGGAAGGCTGCGAACCGCGTCGAGGTAGTGCTCAAGGAGCCGTCCCAGAAGATTGAGGTCGTGCCCGTTGAGAAGGAGCAAAAGCCGGCTGAGAAGAAGGGCGCTTCCAATTCCAAGGACCACATGGACATCGAGTGGAAGGGCTCCACAATCAAGCTCTATTCCGGCGAAACTAAGGACTAAAAACCCTAATCGTCCCCTATTCTACTACTGTTACTTCGAAAGCTGTTCAGCAAAACAGGACTCGATGTTTAATCTGCCCGAAAATCCGGGCTAAAACTTTTCAAAGGTGGGTTTAGATGGAAAGGACTTTCGTAATGCTCAAGCCTGATTGCGTCCAGCGCGCGCTCTGCGGGGAAGTGCTCTTGCGCTTCGAGAAAGCCGGGCTCAAGGTCGTTGCAATGAAGATGACCAAGCCGTCAAAGGAGCTTGTCACCAAGCACTACCCGTCGGACGACAAGTGGCTTTCCATAGTCGGCACAAAGACCCTTGAGAGCTACCAGAAGTACGGCATCGACCCGAAGAAGGAGCTTGGCACCGACAACGCGATTGAAATCGGAAAGATGGTCAAAGGGTGGCTGGTTGACTTCATCTGCGGCTCGCCAGTAATCGCATTCGTGCTTGAGGGAAACCACGCAGTTGAGAACGTGCGCAAGATTGTGGGTGCGACTCTTCCCCTTGTCGCGCTCCCGGGCACTGTTCGCGGCGATTACGCTGTTGACTCGCCTGACTTGGCGAACGCCAAGAAGAGGCCGATCCGCAACCTCATCCACGCCTCGGGCTCAATCGAGGAGGCGAATTTTGAGGTTGCGCTGTGGTTTACTGAAAAGGAAATCTACAAGTACTCCCGATCGGACGACTCGATAATCAACGGGTAAGAAACCAGTTCGATGCCCGTCAATGCTTTAAGTGATGAACAATGCCCGCCCTCCGCCAGCCCATCGTGTGCGTGCTTGGCCACGTCGACCACGGCAAGACCAGCCTGCTTGACGCAATCAGGCACACCAAGGTGCAAAGCAGGGAAGCGGGCGCAATCACGCAAAGCATCGGCGCGTCCGAAATCCCGATTGGAGTGGTGCAGGACGTATGCAAGCCCGTTCTTTCGCGGCTTCCCATCCAGTTCACCATACCCGGAATCCTCACAGTGGACACGCCCGGCCACGAGGCTTTCACCAACCTCCGCCGCCGTGGCGGGAGCATCGCCGACATCGCAATCCTTGTCATTGACGTGACCAAGGGCGTGGAGCGCCAGACCGAGGAGGCGCTTGACATCCTCCGCGAGTTCAAGACTCCCTTCGTAGTTGCTCTTAACAAGATGGACGCAGTCTCCGGCTGGAACCCGCAGGTGGGCGCATCGTTCACCGAAACCGAGAAAGTCCAGCAGGAGCGCACCAAGACCCTTCTTGACGAGCGCCTCTACTCCATCGTCGGCCAGCTCTACTCGCGCAACATATCCTCCGAGCGATTTGACCGAGTTGGAGACTTCACCAAGCAGGTGCTTTTGATTCCGGTGAGTGCAAAGACCCGCGAGGGAATTCCCGAACTTTTGCTTTACGTGTCCGGTCTTGCGCAGAAGTTCCTCGAAAAACGTCTCACGATAATCGAGGGCGCAGGCGGCAAGGCAAACATCCTCGAAGTGCGCGAGGAACGAGGACTTGGAATGACGCTTGACGCAATCCTTTTCGACGGCACGATTTCCGAAGGCGACACGCTTGTGTTTGCAAGCGCCGATGGCGCAATCCAGAGCAAGGTCAAGGCAATACTCAAGCCCAAGCCGCTTGACGAGATGCGCGACCCGCGCGAGAAGTTCTCATCAATACCGACTGCTTCCGCAGCAGTCGGCCTCAAAATCGCCTGCGAGGGTGCGGACATCGCGGTCGCAGGCTCGTCAATCACCATCATCAACCCCGCTGACTCCGAGCACGATTCCAAGGTGGCTGCTGCAAAAGTGGCAATCGAGTCCGAAATCAAGGAACTCGTCACCGCAACCCAGAACGACGGCATCATAATCAAGGCAGATGCGTTCGGAAGCCTCGAAGCGATTGAAAAGTTGCTTGCTGGAGAGAAAATCACCGTGCGCTCAACAGGCATAGGTCCGGTTTCCAAGAAAGAAGTGCTCGAGGCCGCAAGCGTGGGCAAGAAAAACCCCGACTTGGGCGTCATCTTCGCATTCAACGTTCCGCAGGACCCCGATGCCCTTGCGCTTGCAAACTCCGAGGGAGTCAAGATTTTTCCAAGCAACATAATCTATTCAATCGTGGACGACTACTGGCGCTGGATTGAGGAAAAGAAGGTGAATGCAAAGCGCGAGGCCTTTGCAAGCCTGGTGATGCCCGCGCGGATACTTGTGATGCAGGGATGCTGCTTCCGCGAGTCCAACCCGGCAGTGTTTGGTGTTGAGGTTGAGTCCGGCCTTATGAAGAAGGACGCTCCGCTTATGAACGAGCAGGGCGTGGTAGTCGGCTTTGTGCGCGGAATCCAAAAAGACAAGGAGCCTGTGGAGTCCGCAAAGAAGGGCGAGCAGGTGGCCATAAGCATGTCAGGAGTCTACTTTGGCAGGCAAATCAAGGAAAAGATGAAGCTTTACACCAACCCTCCAGCAGACGACATGGCCACTCTTGAGGGAAAGTACAAGCAGGCGCTTTCGGAAGACGAGCGCGAGGTTTTGGCCCAGATAAAAGCCCTGAAAGCCCTTGGTCAGGAATAAAGAATACCTCCGGAGCAATCTGCCCTTCCCGAAACAATTAATAGCCTTAAAATGGACTATTATTACAGCTGATTTTTGGCAATTTAACGCTTAGAAATTACAGTCACATTTAGGGGTGTAGGTATTTCATGAAGATAGTATTCGGCGACCCGAAGTCCAAGTTCGTGTTCCAAAAGGAAGTCGAGGCCAGCAAGGAAGGCCAGCTACTTGGAAAGAAGATAGGCGACAAGGTCGAAGGCTCCATAATCGGGCTTGAAGGCTATGAGCTCACTATTACTGGTGGAACCGACAAGGCTGGTTTCCCGATGCGCAAGGACATCGTAGGCGTGCACAAGATTCTGGCATTTCTCTCAGGCGGAGCAGGCATCCGCAAGGTCACCAAGGGCTCGCGCGAGAAGCGCAACGTCGTAGGCAACACCATTTCCGAGACAATCGCGCAGGTCAACGCAAAGATTACCAAGGAAGGCGCAAAGTCCCTTGCAGACAGTGGCTTTGTTCCGGCATCCGAAGAGGACCGCAAGAAGAAGAAAGAGGAAAAGAAGGCTGCGGCAAAGTCCAGCAAGGCGAAAGGAAAGCCCAAGAGATAGTTTCCTTTTTCCAACCTTTTCAGTTTCTTTTTGATTTTCTTTTTTTTTCAATTTTTTATTTTTCTTCTTATTTTATTCAATTAGGTGCATGCTGCTTGTCCGAAACGGAAACAAAAGCAATCGTCTCCCTATTGGAATCCAACGCAATCCCATTTGAGAAAATCCAGCACGAGCCCGTGCTCTCGGCGCAGGACGCGGCGAGGGTGCGCAACCTCGCTCTTTCCGACGGCATCAAGTCGCTCATTGTCCTGTTCCGGCGTGCTGACAAGGACTTTTCAGTCTGCGCTGCAATCCGGGCAGACCGCAAGCTTGACTTGAAGAAGCTCAAGGCAGTCCTGCAGGCTGACGAGGCAAAGCTTGCGCCGCTGGATAAAATCGAATCCCTCACGGGCTGCGCTCCAGGCGGGGTGCCCCCGTTGGGCCACACGCCGAGGATTTCGGTGCTTGTGGACAAGTCGCTTTTTGAAGACGAGAGCAAGGTCTTGGAGTTTGCAGCTGGACAGAACACCGTTGCAGTCCGTATGAAGGCGGGCGACCTCAGGAAAGCCTTCCAAGCCTACGGCGCGGCGTTCTTTGATATTTCGGCCTGATTTTATCTGAGCTTGACAAAATTTCGCAATTTGCTCGGGACGTGCTCCTTCAGCAATTGGGTGTAGTTGTCGTCGCTGTTTATGCGTATCCTGCCGGAATAGATGTGCAAGAGCGCCTGGTTTCTTTTGACTTCATACGGGTCGTCGGGGAAGCAGTGAAAGCGTTCGTCTTCCATTATCGCTTTTTTCGAAGCGTCAAGCACCGCCTCCTGCGTCTTGGGGTTGAACAGTATTTCCAGCACCCTTCCTTGCGGCATGCGCATTTTTTCCGATATTTCCTTGGGCGTTTTTCCGTCGAACATATGGAAATAGACTGACTTGAGTGCATCTATTCCCTTATGCTCATCCATCGTTTGTTCGTGGTTTTCATTCGCCCATTTGACTGCCCGCTGAACGTAGTGCGTTTTCGTCGCAATTCGCTTGGGCTTGTCGCGTTTTTGTTGTGCGGGCAAGACCTCAGGCGCGCTTGGTTCGGATGTTAAAGCCGAACCAAAATCGATTTTCTCTGTAAGCCTTCTTATGGGCATTATGCCAACCTTGGTCATTGCCCTTATTTTCTTGGGTGATTTACCCTGTTTTGCTAGCATGAGAATCCTGTCGATTGTTTCCTGCGGTAACTGTGGATTGGGTGCTTCTTTAGCGGGCGCAAGCAGCGGGCGTTCCTTTACGGGCGCAAGAAGCAGGCGCGTTTCTGCGAGCGGTCCTGTCGGTTTTTCCATACCTGTGTTCGTGCCTGTGCGGTTTTTGTCCGCGTCTATGGATTCAATGGTATATCTACGCATTTTTTAGGCTTGGCAGCTCAATTCCTTAGTATATTTTCAAGGCTTTTTTGCAATCAATAGCGTTTTTCAACAGTTATGGTTTGATTCAGATGGCAATCACAAAGGAAGACCTCAAGAAGCAGTTCGCCCAGGACTACAAGAAATACTACCAAGTCCCGCTCTTTGAGCAGGAAGGCTTCCAGCGCAGGGTCTGCCCCAAGTGCGGCAAGGGCTACTGGAGCATCGACAAGGAAGACTGCGGGGACTCGTCCCACGAGCCTTATTCTTTCTTCCGCAAGAACCCGCGCAAGGAAACTTACGTTGAATTCTGGAACAAGTTTGCTGACTTTTGGAAGAAAAAGGGCCACGAAATCGTTCCGCGCTACCCGGTAATCTGCCGCTGGCGCGACGACCTGTACTTCAACATCGCCTCGATAGTTGACTTCCAGCGCCTGGAAGCAGGCAGGATGACCTTCGAGTACCCTACAAATCCGCTTGTGGTTCCCCAGGTGTGCCTTAGATTCCCCGACATCGCCAACATCGGAGTCACCGGTAGGCACTTCTCCTCATTCATGATGGCCGGACAGCACTCGTTCGACTACCCAAACGACAAGCGCGCCTACTGGAAGGACCAGTGCATCCAGTACAACTACGATTACCTCACGCAGTGCCTTGAGATTCCAAAGGAAGAGATTGTTTACGGAGAGGACCTGTGGGCGATGCCCGACCTTTCCACACTCGGCCCCTGCATCGAGTCGTTCTCGCACGGCGCGGAACTCGTCAACAGCGTCTTTACCGAATACACCTACTTTGACAACAGGGTTGTTGACCTGCCAAGCAAGGTCATTGACGTAGGCTGGGGTTTCGAGCGCCTGCTGTGGTTCTACAATGGCACCCTCACCGCCTACGATTCGGTGTTCCCGGCCGAAATTGACTTCATGAAGCAAAAAGCGGGCCTGAACATGGACACTGCGCTTTTTGAAAAGTACGCCTCGCTTTCATCCACCCTTGACGTTGAGACCATGCTCAACATGGGTGCTGAAAAGGAGCGCATCGCAAAGATGCTTGGCACCACTGTCAAGGACCTTGAGAAGTCGATTTTGCCAATGCAGGGAATCTACGCAATCGCAGACCACTCGCGCACCCTGCTGTTCGCGCTTTCAGATGGCGCAATACCATCAAACACCGCAGGCGGTTACAACCTGCGCGTGATACTTCGCCGCGCACTCTCGTTCATCTCCGACTACAGCTTCGACTTCGACTTGGTTGACATCTGCGAAATGCACGCCGAAGACCTCAAGCCGCTCTTCCCCGAGCTGTCCGAAAACCTCGACGAAATCCACGAAATCCTTGCTGTTGAGAAGCGCAAGTATGGCGAAAGCAAGACCAAGGCTTGGAAGGCAAGCCAGGACATAGTTGCAGCCGGAAAGCCAATCACCACTGAAAAGATGCTCAACCTCTACGAAAGCCAGGGAATCACCCCCGAACTTTTGGAAAAGGCAGCTGCTGAAAAGAATGCCGAAGTAAGCATCCCCGCAGACTTCTACAAGGCAGTCACAAGCCGCCACCAGATGGAGGCGCACGCGTCAAAGAAGGACCTCACCACTCTTGACGTCTCCGGCCTTGCAAAGACCGAGTTTTCGTTCTACGAGCACCCCGAGCGCGACGAGATTGCAGCAAAGATTGTAGCAATCGACGCGGCGAAGGGCATAATCGTGCTTGACCGCACCATCATCTACCCCGAAGGCGGAGGCCAGAGCGCAGACCGCGGCTCGATAGTCGCAGGCGCAACAGAGGCAAAAGTCGCAGACTGCCAGAAGCTATTCGGAGTTGCGCTTCACATCCTTGCAAACAAGGCGGATGCAGCCAAGTTCTCATCCGGCCAGATTGTCCAAGTCAGGCTTGACCGCAAGCGCCGCAACGAAATCTCGGCCCACCACACTGCCACTCACGTAATCATCGCCTCCAGCCGCAAGGCGCTTGGGAAGCACATCTGGCAGTCAGGAAGCTTCAAGGACGAGGAAGGGGCCCACGTGGACATGACCCACTACGAAAAGCCCACGCCCGAGCAGCTTGCGCTGATTGAGAAATATGCAAACGAGGCTGTGCGCCAGGCAATCCCCGTGACTTGCGAGTTCCTTGACCGCGGCAAGGCAGAGGAGACGCACGGATTCCGGCTCTACCAGGGAGGCGGCGCAATCGGAAAGACAATCCGAGTTGTCGCAGCAGAGGGCCTTGACTACGAGGCCTGCGGTGGCACGCACCTTTCAAACACCGCACAGCTGGGCCTCATCAAGATTACCAAGGCAGAGCAGATACAGGATGGTGTGGTGCGGCTGCACTACAAGGCAGGCCAGCGCGCGCTTGAGTACGTCGAGGGCCTGGAGAGAATCCTTTTCAAGACCAACGAAGTGTTCTCCGCAACAAGCAACGAAGCCATTCCCGCTGCCGCAACCAAGCTCTTTGACGAGTGGAAGACGCGGGGCAAGGCGCTTGACGCCCTAATCGACAGGTTTGCATACTCCGAAGGCGTGTCGCTTATGATTGCGGCGCAGAAGAAGGCTCCTGCAGGCGGGGAAGTGTTCCGCTTTGTCGAGGCAAGCGGCCTGGACTATGATGCCAAGGTCCTTGAGAAGATTGCGGTTGCCATAGCAGGAAACAAGGGCTGGGCAGTTGCACTTTCAAACAAGGACGGATACTTGGTCTGCGCGGCTGACTCCGAAAGCGGCAAGAAGGCAATTGACCTGCTCAAGGAGCGCGGGGTCGGCGGCGGGAACGAGAAGTTCGCGCGCGGAAAGGCCCGTGCCTAGATTTACTTGATTGGCTGCTGCGCTATCAGCACCACTTCTGCAAGCGCAGTTATCTGGTAGTCCGCGCTTATTTTGTCCCCCACAAAACAGGCGGATTTTCCGGCAACTGCAAACATATCCTCGTCGCTTGCGGAGTCTCCTACCGCAACAGTCCTTTCCCTTGTGGCGTTGTATTTTTTCATAATGCTTTGCAGGGCGGCTGCCTTGTTGAACACGAACCTGTCCGAATGGTATTTCGGGATTTTTACCCTCCCGTCTAGGATGCCGTTTTTTTGCCCCATCTCAGGGCAGACTACTTCGTCAAACGCGTCCTTGCCGAAAACGCCAAAGATTACCCTCTTGAAAGCAAACGATACTGCCGCGACCTTGTATCCCTTGCGTTTCAGGTAGCCGAGGGTCTCGTGCGCAAGGTGCGAGGGCTCTATCTGCCTTGCATACGTGGAGAAAGTGTTCGCGTTCACGCCCTTGAGGGTGGCCGCGATGCGTTCGCAAAGTTGGCGTTCCGTAATCTCTCCGTCTGCGTGTTTTTTGCGCAGGTTGGAAAGCGAGTTCGAGAAGCCCAGCTTTTGCGCGAGGAAACTTATGCTGCTTCCACGGATAAGCGTGCGGTCGAAGTCGAACGCGATGAGAGCGTTCCTCTCCGCAACAAGCCCCGCCTTCTGCAGTATCGTGCGCGTGACGTCCGCCGAAGTGGTAGCAAGCTGCTCCAGTGTCCTGTGCTTGTGTTCAAGCTTGCCAATGTCCACTTCAACTATCTCCTTGCCAAGGGCGTATGCGTCTATGACTATGCCGACGTCTATCCCCCAGCCTTCAGCGATTTCAATGCGGTCAAGCAGCGACTTTCGCATTGCAAACTGTCCGCTCAAGGGTTGGTCAAGCTTGATTTCCGGGTACAGTATGTTGAGCAGGGGTTTTGCCGTGAGCTCAGTGACCCTGCCCTGGGAACGCGCAAAGCGAGCCTTTGTGATGTCCGTTGTGCGTTCAATAATCGGGAGGGCCAGTCGGTCGATGATGTCCACAACCGGGCTTTTCAAGTCCGCATCGATGAACACGATTATGTCATTGCTTGCCTTAGCCGCCCCGGTCTTTATTGCGTGTGCTTTTCCCCGGTTGTGGCTGTGCCGAACCACTGTTGCACCCGCTTCCGCTGCTTTTTGCGATGACCTGTCCTTTGACCCGTCGTCGACAACAATCACTTGGTTTACCAACGCGTTATTTTTGCACGCGCACACCACGCCTGCAACAGTGCTCTCCTCGTTGTAGCAAGGTATCACTACCGTGACTTTCTCGTCAAAAGTAAAATAAGAGTACTTGGACGAAGGGGTTGTCAGGTTGTCGTAGCGCGAGGCTATTCTTGGCGGACCATACTTCATATCGCTCACTTGGTGCGGATTATGCGCGGCTTGGCTGCAGTTTCCGCTTTCGTTCCCGTCAGCGTGCTTGCCGGCTGTTTGAATAGGAAAAGCCCGGCCGTCGCGACTATGTTTGTGAGCAGTATGGATATGATTATCGTCTCGCTGAAGAAGGGTATCGTTATTCCCTTGGACGCGGGTATGGTCACAAGCACAGCAGCCGCAAGGCCCCGCGGCATCATGGTCATCACGAGGTTCCTCTCGTTTTGCTGGATGCTTGAAGAGAATGCGCGGACGGACAGCCAGCGCGCGGCAAGGCTCACCACCACTATGGCTGCGGAAAGGAGCACGGCAGTCTCCTTGAATGTCGACCCCACCATAAGGAGTCCGAGGTAGACGAAGAAGAACGTGCGAACCAAAAATGAAATTTCCTCCTGCATCCTTCGGATTTCCGGGTCCAGCCCGTATTGCTTTTTGTTGAGCTTGAAAAGGCTGGCGATGCGCTCAGAGTTGCCCAGTATCAGGCCGAACACGAACACCGCAATGACCCCGTTTCCCCCGAAGAATTCAGAAAGGGAGTATGCGACGAACACGGTTGCAAGGGTGAGCATGTATGAGTATTTTATCGTCGGCAGCCTGCGCAAAATCCCCAGCCAAAGCCCGGAAAGAATCATTCCTATGAACGCCGCGGAGGTTATCGAACCCATCAGCTTTGCGGGCGCGCCGGACAAGTCCCCGTTTCCGACCATCATATCCAGCACCGCGAGCCCGATTATGAGCGTGAACGCATCGGTTATTGTCGACTCTATTGCAAGTATCGCCTTTGTCCTTTCGGATGCGTGCGAGCGCGCCATCATCGGGATGACGTTTGAGGATGCGGTGCCCGAAAGCGCCGCGCCAAGCAGCAGGGCTGCAAGCAAAGGCATGCTGAACAGGTAATGTGCGACAGCAGCAATCAGGCCCATGTTTGCTAGGAACGTCAGCGTGGTGAATGCGAATGCGACCGGCATTGCGCGGACAATGCCTGAAATCTCAAATGTCAGCCCGCCGTCAAAAAGCATGAGTATGAGCGCAAGTACTGTCATGAACCCTGCTGCTCCGGCAAGCACGCTCCCTGCTGAGACGTCGATGACCCCGAAAATCGGCCCGAGCATTATGCCTGCAGCCATCAGGATGAGGATTTCCGAAATCCCGGTGCGCTCAAAGAAAAGCATTGCCGCGAATCCAAAAACCAACAGTACGCCTATGAGAAATACGAGTTCAATCATTTCAATCACTTTTGCTCCGCGCAGGCTTAAGAATATTGCTCAAGGCGCAGGTTGCGCATCAGGGAAAGACTATGCGATGATTCTTGCCTGCATGCCGAACTCCAGCGCTATGAACGCGATGTACGCAACGACCAGGATTATTCCCTCGTTGAGGGTGATTTTCCTGCCGCTCTGCATGAAGTGGACCGCAAGCGCGCCAGCGGCGACCATCGTGAACCCGCTCAAGGCAACAGCCTCGAACGCGGGAGCAACCGGAGACATCAGCACAACGATTCCAAGGCTCAGCGTAGCGTCCGTTGCGACGTTGCCCACGATGTCTCCTGCGCCCATCTCCGAGTGCCCCTTCCGTACCGCCTGCACCGCAAGCGTGAATTCAGGAGCGCAGGTGCCAAGTGCGATGAGCAGGCCCATGAGCACGCTTGGAAGCCCGATTTCAGTTGCAATCTTGATGGCCGAGTCCGAGGCAACGCCTGCTGAGGTGAACAGGACTGCCAGGGCAACCGCGCCAATGGTCGCGTGCTTTGCAAAGTCGCGCTTGTTGTTTGAGATGTTGCAAAGCGCGTTTTGGAGCCCGTCGTGCCTGCCGATTATCTTGCGCAGGTAGTAGAAGTACGCGGCGATTAGTATCAGGCCGTCGAGTTTGGACAGCCCGTTTCCAATGAGCATGAGAACTATCGGCAGAGCCATCAGCGCAAGCAGCGTCTTTGAGCCGTGCCTTACCTTGGACTCCACCTTCAGCCCGCGCGCGTAAACCGCGACAAGGCCCAGTATCAGCGTGAAGTCCGCAATGTTCGAGCCGAAAAGAACCGCAACGGCCATGTCCGGGCTGCCCTCGGCAGCGGCAACAGTTGCAACGGAAAGCTCGGGGAGCACGGACGCGATTCCCACGACTATGAAGCAGATTGCGAACTCGGAAAGGCACAGGTAGCGTGCAAGGGCCGCAAGGTTGCGCACGCACACTTCCGAGCTCTTGACAAGCACCGCAAAACTCACTGCAAGCAGGGTCAAACTCATAAAGTCCAATTACGTCACCTGTCGGTCTGCGTCTGATTTATTATGCCGCTTCCAAATAACTGTATATCGCTTTTTTGGCCTCCTTTTGGCAGTCAGGCCTATTCGCACTAATACCTCCAAACGGGTTTTTCCATTGGGCTTCATAAGCAGGATTTATTACGGCGGCACCGACGTTGCGTTCGGCCTCGTCCTTTTGGCAGCCGCAGGCTCGATTCCCGGCGGGTACGCTGACATCCTTGCAACAATACAGATAGTGCGCGGCGTGATGACGCTTGCGCGCATAGCGGTAGTCGGTTGATTTTGATGGCACACTCTGAAGGCGGAAAGTGGTTCTACGGCGGTGGCGACATAGTCTTCGGGCTGGTCTTTCTGCTCAACGCGGCCGCAATAGGCGGCGCGGCTTCGCTTATTGGAATGTTCCTTCTTGCACGCGGCACGCTGACGATGGTTGGAATAAGTTAAGTTGTGGGTGCAGCCTCAGGCAGGAGCTGTATTGCCGGTCCCTTATTTCTTCTTTTTCTTGCCGGTTTTGGCCTTCTTTTCTTTTGCCTTACTCGTTATTTCCGGCCTCACCCAGCAGGTCCCCGAAGGCGAGCAGGCAAGCGCAGCAATGGCCTCCTTTTCGGTCTTGGTGTTGACTATGACCCCGGTGCCAAGCTCCAGGCCGGCCCAGACGTTGGGCCGCGGGTAGATTTCCGCGTGGAAGTGCGAGTCCTCGCCCTCGACGCCGTTGTGGTACACCACGTTGTAGTCGCGCGACACGCGGAACACCGCCTCCACCATGGTGCGCAGTGCCTGCATGAACTGGCCGCCCTCGAAGTCGGAGAACTGGGCGATGCTTTTCTTGTGCTCCAGGCTGATTATCCAGGTCTCGAACGGGAACCGCGCAAACGACGGGCACAGGACCGCGAAGCTCTCGTTCTGCAGGATTATGTTCTGCTTCTCCCGCTCCAAAAGCTCGCAGAGAATGCACTTGCCGGTCCTTTTTTTGTACTCGCGCTCGTTCTCGATTTCGGACTTGATTACGACCGGGAGGAACGGCAGCGAGATTATCTGCGAGTGCTCGTGCTCCAGGCTCGCGCCGCCGAGCCTGCCGTGGTTCTTGAACAGGTGCACGTACCGCGCGTCCTTCTTCTTGCAGAGCGCGATGAATCTTTCCCGGTATGCCCGGAAAATCATCGCAAGGTGTGCCGGGTCCTTGATTTCCATGAACAGCTGGTGGTGGTCGGGAGTCTCGACGATGACTTCGTGCTCGCCGTAGGCGGGCGAGGTGTAGAAGAAGTCGTCCTTCTTTTCCGGCCGGAACTTGCCACGCGGCTTCACGATTGCAAAGGCGTTGTCAAAGCACCTTATAGTCCAGTTCTTCTCGGAAGGCAGCGCGAGCTTGGTTGGCGGCGTGACCTTCTCCGCGCCCCTGCAGAACGGGCAGGACACCGACGGGTCGATGGGCCGCAGCGCGCGCTCGTTTGCGACAACCACGATGGAACCCTTTATGGGGTCCTTGCGGAACTCCAGTACCATAGGAATGAGGTGGGAAGAGACGTTTTTAAACCGCTTCTGGGTAATCTGATTGGTTCTATTAACGCGGTATTTTTGCGAGGGATGGAAATGAAGCTGCGAGGGATGAAGATGAGGCGCGGTCAGGCTTTCGACACGATGATGCTTGTCATCAGCGTAATTGTTGCAGTTGCAATCTTGGGCATGCTGCTGGGGTTCCTGGGCGGAATCGGCGGGTTCGGCGCCAAGGCAAAGGACGTAATCCCCGACTTGGTCAAGAAGGTCCAGCAGGCAGGGTTCGGCTTGGAGCCCAAGGACAAAGTCGAGTTCAGCAAGGGAGACTCGATATACCAGGCGACTGCAAAGGGCACTGCGCCAATAAGCACCGACTCGATAAAGTTCATATGCTACGATGATTCAGTGTGCTCCGGAGGCACGGACACGCCGCTTACAGTTGAGGACAACAAGATTGTCTGCAACGAAAACATCGCGGTTGCCATAGCGGTGTGCTTCAAGGAAGAGGACAGCACCTACGTGGTAGGCATCGGCCAGACGCTCACGGGCAGCCGCGGCATCCGCTCGCAGGCTGAAAGCGACTGCGGCCTGAGCTAGGTTCTAGGTGCTAAAAGATGAGGCGCGGGGACTGGAGCGGCATCTACATGGTGATAGTGGTCATCATCGCCGCAGTCCTTGTCCTGACCCTCGTCAAGCCCCTTTTTGCCTCTGCTGCCGAGACATCCCAGACCAACCTCGGCTACGGCACGGATTACGTCCGCGCTGCGCTGGGGCTCCTTTAGGTTTTTTTGATGCGTTACGGCCAAAAGCGCGGCCAGATGGCCGCGCCAATGGAGCTTTTCATAGCAGTAATCATAATGACCCTGAGCATGAGCCTTGCGTTCTACCTTTACAACAGCATAAGCGACACGCAGTGCGAATACCGGCTCAAGACCCAGAACGAGCGGCTCCAGGAGGCCATGCAGGAGGTCGCAATGGGCTCGTGGGGCACGTCCAAGCTTGTCGACTACACCATGGAGCGCTGCACCGGCCGCTCAGTTGAGGCGGTGCGCGTGATACACTACACCAACCAGAAGTACTGCTCGCGCTGTGCGGGAAACTACGGCGGCGGGTGCTGGATAATCGAGCCGCTGACGTACGATTCCAGTACGGGCATACTCGCTTCGCTTGTGGACTCAAGCGTGTGCGTCGAGCTTTCAGAGTCGTTGCGGCTCAACATAGACCCGTCAAGCGCCTGCAACGGCAAGGTTTCCGAGAGCGTGTGCCCGACCAAGGTGCAGGGCCAGGCGGTAAGCCAGTCGGAGTGCAACGAGATGTCCTACGCAAGCTCGGGGGCCTACGACAACGCGATGTTTGCGACGTTCGAGCGGCTGAGCGAAGGGAACCTCGCCTTCAGGATAAAGATAACCAAGTCCGCAACAGCTGGCAACATACAGGGAAGCGCAGGCCAGATCGACCTGTGCGTTTCGCAGGTAGCCTAGTTCTTCTGGCCCAGCTTTGACACCAGCACCTTCACCAGGCCCTGGATGTCCGAAATTATCGAGGCTTTCTCCTCGCCCTTCTTCTTTGCAATCTCGTCCTTGATGCTTGGGTCAAGCCTTATGGCGTCCGCAATCATGCTGCTGCCCAGGTCGGCCTTGCCGAGGTTCTTGTACGCCTCGCCCTTGTTGTAGATTGCAAGCGCGTTCCTGGAGTTCAGCGAGAGAGCCTTGTCAAAGCACGCTATTGCGTCGTTGAAGTACCTGGCCTCGGCAAGCGCGTTGCCCTTGCTCATCAGCGCGTACTCGTCATTGGGGTTTTTCTTGAGTACTTTGTCAAAGAAAAGAAGCGCATCCTCGGTGCGGTCCTGCTCCTTGAACACAATGCCCTTGTTTATGAGCGCGTTTGCGTTGTCCGGCTCGATTTCGAGGATGTGCGAAAAGCAGTTCAAGGCGTCGTCGTACCTCCCAAGCTTCAAAAAGCACAGCCCCAGGCCGTTGAGGGAAAAGACGCTTTGCGAGTCCGCGTCAAGCGCGCGGTAAAAGTAGTGCACCGATTCCTTGTACTTCCTCTGGCCAAGGAGTATCGCCCCGCAGGCTTCCAGTGCGACGTTGTTGTACGGGTCGGCCTCAAGGGCCTCCTTGTATGCCGCAAGGGCCTCGTCGTTGCTGCCTTCCTTCTCAAGGATTGCGCCCCTTGCAAGAAGCTCCGCTACTGTGCGCTTTACAACCGGCGCTGCTGGCGCGGGCTTTGCAGGTGCTTTGGGCAGTTCAACCATTGGCCTCTGAACAATAACTTTGGCTTGGAATATAACCGTAGTGAGGCCGGGCGGACGGGCTGCATACCGGATGCCAGCCGCATCCGCCGCCTTTTTTCAGCCTTCCTTTTTAAGCGGTTTATAACCTGCGCACATTCCGTGACGCTGTTTTTTATACTGCAAGATGGATTCTTCTTGTAGATACAATGGCGTCGTGTCATTTCGGTAACCTTCCGCTTTCGGTCTCCGTAGCACGCGCAATGGCAACCACCATCCCCTCCTGCGGTCTTCAATAAGAAATAGAAAACAACCCAAATCGGTTGAAGGCCGCGCTTGTTCTGAGATTTAGGGGAATTTGTTCGGTGGTGAAGTTGGGAAATGTCATCAGTTTGTAGTGTGTCAGTAGACCAAAAGCACAGGGGAAGGTACCCCAAGCTTGAGGGCGAAGACATTGGCCGTCTGGTCCAGTTCCGGCAGGCGGGTTATTCGTGCAGGCAGCTTGAGTCCGAGTTCTCCTGCTCGCGCATGGCCATATGGCGTGCGCTCCAGAGGGTCGGCCTGGAATGAGCAGCACGCGCCTTATCCAAACCAGTTGCAATAGCGCAAGCCTTGGAAATCAGGGCCAGGCAGTTCGCCTGGCAAGGCACGTAGCAGCGCTGCCCCAAGGGCTTGCTGCAACCAGGGCCATTTGATTGTTTGATGGGGGTGTTTTTGGATGGGAAAAAACGCAAACAAAAACGCCCCCGAAAGGACTGCTGTGCAAGCGGCAGCCAGTGTCAACCCACCATCCACAAGATATACGACCTTCCCTAGCGGAAGCTGAAAAGAGGGCTTGAGAAAAATGACCAAGACTGTAGAGGAAATCAATGAAAAAATACGGAAAGGCGATGCGGTTGTCCTCACAGCGATGCAGATGAAGGAGTACGTCGCTCAGAACGGCGCAAAGAAGGCCGCGCAGGAAATCGACGTCGTCACAACCGGCACCTTCGGCGTGATGTGCAGCTCGGGTGCGTTCCTCAACTTCGGCCACTCAGAGCCGCCAATCAAGATGCAGAAAGTCTGGCTCAACGACGTCGAGGCCTATACCGGCATCGCCGCAGTTGACGCCTACATCGGCGCAACCCAGATGAGTGAAACGCAGGGCTTCTCCTACGGCGGAGGCCACGTCATCGAAGACCTGGTCTCCGGAAAGGAAGTGCAGCTCAAGGCGACTTCCTACGGCACCGACTGCTACCCGCGAAAGAGCATCGAGACTTGGGTGGGAATAGACGACCTTAACCAGGCGACCATGCTGAACCCGCGCAACTGCTACCAGAAGTACAACTGCGCAGTGAACACCTCCGACCGTCCCATATGGACTTACATGGGAAACTTGCTGCCAAACGTTGGAAACGCAACCTTTGCCGGCGCTGGCGAGATCAACCCCCTGTGCAACGACCCGACCTACCGCACCATCGGCATCGGCACGAGGATATTCCTCGGCGGCGGCACCGGCTACGTAATCGGCGAGGGCACCCAGCACGACCCGCATGGCGGTTTTGGCACGCTTTCGGTTCGCGGTGACATGAAAAAGATGAGCAGGGATTACCTGCGTGGCGCTTCGCTGAAAGGCTACGGCACCTCCCTTTACGTGGGCTTGGGCATACCCATTCCCATACTTGACGAGGAGCTGGCCAAAAGCACCGCAATCCGCGACAGCGAAATATTCACCGAGGTGTTCGACTACGGCACCGGCCACCGCACAAAGCCGGTGCTTGCAAGCGTAAGCTACGCGCAATTGAAGTCCGGAAGCGTCGAGCTGGATGGGAAGCAGGTCAGCACCCGGCCGTTGGGAATACCCTCAAAGGCCCGGCAAATCACCGAGGAGCTCAAAAAGCGCATCGATGCTGGCACATTTTTGCTTTCCGCGCCAATTGAGCGGCTGGCGTTGACTTCCGAATCGAAAGTCTTGAATGAAAAGGGTGCAAGCATATGTACCGGCTGCAAGCCAAGGAATCAAACATAGTGCTCAAGGCCAGAAAAAGGGAGAGCGTGGCCCGAGCTTACGGCATACTCCTTGCCGAACGCAGGGACATCGAGGAGCAAATCGCCATTGACCCGCTGTTTCGCCACTCCCTTTTGCCCCTTCCCATCCGCTCGCAAAAGAAAGTCGTGCAAAGCATGGCAGACTCCGCGGCATTGGCCGGAGTTGGGCCGTTTGCTGCTGTTGCAGGCGCAATAGCAGACCGCATCGGCCAGGGACTTGCAGAGCTTGAGGACGACGTGGTTGTGGAGAACGGCGGGGACGTATATGTGCGGGCCGCCTCGAAGCCGGTTAATGTTGCAATCTTTGCAGGCGACTCCGGGTTCTCCAAAAAACTTGCGTTCCGGGTGCTTCCCTCCAGCGCCCCGCTTGGAATCTGCACCAGTTCCGGCACCGTCGGACACTCCCTGAGCTTCGGCGACGCAGACGCAGCAACCATAATCGCCGACTCCGCTTCCCTCGCAGACGCAGTTGCAACAGCAACCTGCAATCGCGTGCACTGCGATGCTGACATCGAGGCTGCGCTAAAGTTCGCCCTGGGCGTGCCTGGCGTGCACGGCGCGCTCATCATACGCAAGGAAAAAATCGGGATTGCTGGGAAGCTCCCCCAAATCGTCGAGCTTTCCTGAACCGGTGAGGTTTGCTAGGGCTATTTATGCCTCTTTTGCACCCTTGAATACTATCAGTTTGCAATCAGAGAGTTGGGGTTTATGGCAAAGGAACTGGCAGTAGTCACCGCTTTTGGAAAGGACCGCACCGGCCTGGTCGCCGGAGTGACGCGGGCGCTTGCGGAAAACGACGTCAACATCGAAGACCTTGGCCAGACCATAATGCAGGACATGTTCGCAATGATGATACTTGTGGACATAAGCAAGTGCAAGTGCGACTTCGAGACCCTCCAAAAGAGGCTTGCGGCAGAGGGCGAAAAGCTCGGCCTGCAGGTGCTCATCCAGCACAAGGACATCTTCGAGTACATGCACCGCGTGTAGGGCTGTTTTGCGATGAGATACTCACCAGAGGAAATCCTTCAGACCATCAAGATGGTCAGCGACGAGAACTTCGACATACGCACGGTCACGCTTGGGGTGAACCTCTCCGACTGCTCCTCCCCCAAAGAAGACGAATTATGCGAAAACATCCGCGCGAAACTTCTATCCTCGGCAAAAAACCTCGTTCCCGAGGCGCAGAAGCTTGAGCGCAAGTACGGCATCCCGATAATCAACAAGCGGGTTTCAATCACGCCCATTTCAACTGTCTTTGCCTCTGCTGTAAGGAAAACCGACGTTGCAGAGGGCGCAAAAGTCGCGCTCAAAGTGGCAAAGACCTTGGATGCGACCGCAGCAGAGCTTGGAATCGATTTGATTGGCGGATATTCAGCAATGGTTCATTCGGGCCTGAGCCATTCGGACGAGGTTCTCTTAGAATCCCTCCCAAAAGTCTTTTCACAAACCACCCGCGTTTGCGGCTCGCTGAATGTGGGAAATTCGCAAGTCGGAATCAACCTTGACGCAATCAACTCCGCAGCGCAGAAGGTAAAGGAAATCGCCGAGGCAACCAAGTCCCAGAAGGGCTTCGGCGCAGCCAAGTTTGTGGTAATGTGCAACGCTCCGGAAGGAATCCCCTTCATGGCTGGTGCGTTCCACGGCTACGGCGGCGCGGAGACCACGATAAATGTAGGGATTTCGGGTCCAGGAGTAGTCAAGAATGCCGTTGCAGCACTTGACGCTGGGGCGGACGCTACCGAAGTCTCCGAGACAATAAAGAAAATCACGTTCAAGATTACCCGCGCAGGAGAGCTGGTTGGCAAGGAGCTTGCAAGGAAGTTAGGCACTACGCTTGGTGCAGTAGATTTATCCCTCGCGCCGACTGACAAGACCTCGGACTCCGTTGCCGAAATCCTTGAGGCAATCGGAGTGGAGTGTGCTGGAGCGCACGGCACCACTGCCACTCTTTACCTTCTTACCAATGCGGTAAAGACTGGCGGTGCGATGGCAACAAGCAGGGTCGGAGGGTATTCAGGCGCGTTCATCCCCGTAAGCGAGGACTCTCGCATGAACGCAGCAGTAAAGGACGGCTCGCTTTCAATTGACAAGCTTGAGGCAATGACTGCAGTATGCTCGGTTGGCCTTGACATGATTGCAATACCGGGCACCACTCCCTGGCAGACCATCGCAGGCGTGATGGCTGACGAGATGGCAATAGGCGTGATGAACAACAAGTGCACAGGAGTGCGCCTCATCCCGGTGCCCGACGGCAAGGAAGGCGATGACGTCGACTTCGGCGGCCTGTTCGGCAAGGCTACAATCATCAAGATGAGCAAACGCAGTTCCTCCAAGTTCGTCACGCGCGGAGGAAGGATTCCGGCGCCGCTGCATAGCATAAGGAATTAGTTTTCAAAGGTGAAACGATGCCAAAGAAAATCCCGTTCGAAGAAAGGCCGGAGTACGTGCTTCCCGGCGAACACATCCACCCGGTTGTTGCACGCGCGATAATAAGTGCCGTCAGAGCCAATTCCCTGTCCCCGGAAGGCAAGCTCCCTGATGCCAGCGTCAGGGCAATCCGCAATATCGCGGGTGCCGAGGACTGGGTCAATTCGGCGCACGTTGCTTCGCACCCCGACCTGCCCTACGACCCGCTGAAGACGCATAAGCTTTTTGTAAACGCTGAAAAGAAGAAACTGCATTCAGTGACTTTCCGGTTGAAATAAATTATCTCGGAGCGTATTCCGGCGCCGTTGCACAGCATCAGGAATTGATTTTTTAATCCTGTTTTTCCTTGCTGCTTTCAGGGTTATCAATTAGCTTTTTTTCAAGCAGCCTGACCCAGATTCCGCGCTCCTTTCTTTTGTGCAGCTCGGCAATCTCGTTGATGGTTTTTCCCTGCGCGACTTCTTCCTTGAGCTGGCAGTCCTCCTCGTCAGTCCACCTTTTTCCAATCCGCGAGACCTTCTCAAGCTGCTTCTGGATTTCCGGGTCCTCCAAAAGCCCGTGCTTTACAAGCCGGAACCGGATGCCGTTCTCCTTTCTCCTATGAAGCTCGGCAATCTCTTGGATGGTCTTACCGTCACTAAACTCCATCCTCAACTGCCCGACTTCCTCTTTTGTCCACTTGCTCCCCGTTCGCAGGCGCTTGCTGGTGCTGACTTCGGCTTGGGCTTTTCGGGTGGCTTGCTTTAGGGATAAGTGCTTTTCTAAAGCTGCGAGGCCGTCTGAAAGAAATTTTGCTGGAGCCTGCAGGTTGAACATTTCAATGAACTTTCCGTCTTTTTTGTTTCCAACTGCATCGTTCAGGTTGTCCCTGAGGGCAGGGAACTGCTCTTCAGTCCAAGTTCCCTGGTAACACACGCGCAACTCGCCGCCTGCGACGTTGATTACCTTGATTTTCAGGGCCGCTTTGTCGTCGTGCTCGATTATTTCAAAGATGAACCGGAAGTCGCCGTCCTTTTCCTCAAAGAACGCCAGCACTGTCCTTTTCTGCTTCCGGTCCTTGCGCGTTTGGGTCATTTCGCATCGGTCCTGAAACAGTAGATTATGAAAAAAAGTAGTGCCGAGGGGGCGATTTGAACTCCCGACCTCCAGATGGCTCAAAACTCATAGAGTCTCATCAACGCCATCAATGCTGGCAAAAGCACCCATAAGTCTCTTCATTTCCTGCGGCCCTCGCCTCGTTTCATAGGCATAAGTGGGGCCATAGGTTTTATGAGTCTGGCGCTCTAACCAGGCTGAGCTACCCCGGCATTATTCGCATACGCCAGCGCTGACTGCGCTGGTTTTTGCAGGTATTTATTTTGCCTGCCAAGGGATTAAAACCGCTCGATTAGTAATTGCTAGCGGCAACAGCAGCCAAAATCCGGTGCTTATTTGATGTCCCTTGTCGCAGGCGCCTCGAGCGCAGACCTTTACTTGGTGCTTGCTTGCATCGGGTTTGCCGCACTGATATTTTGCCGCAACCGCAAGGCCATTTTTCTTGCCCTTTTGCTTGCATCCGTCTCCGTCCCCCTCCTCAAGAACGCCATAAGCGAGGAGCGACCGTGCGACGGCTGGCTTTCCTGCCCGCAGGACGCCGGGATGCCTTCCGGCCACTCGGCTTTTGCGTTCATATTCGCAGCAGGCTCGCTAGGCTCGCCCGCATTCTGGTTCTTCTTCCCAGCAGCGCTCATCATAGGGTTTTCGCGCGAGTACTGGGGCGCGCACTCGATGGCGCAGGTGGTTGCAGGCGCGGGCCTAGGCGTTGCTTTGTTCTTCATTTCCGAGGAGCTTTTGATTTACTTTGGCCAGGAAAAGAAGCGGGTGCACTGGCGGGTCAAGAGGTTTGTGAAAAAGAGGGTCTTGCAGTTGCGGAAGGGCAGGCGGCAGGTCCAATCCGCGCGGCAAACGCCTTCAAGGCAGCAGGTGAAGAGGAAATGAGGGAACTTTACCGCAAGCTGTTCCACATCACCTTCGGCGCAGTAATAGCAACGGGCATCTATTTCCTTGGCCGCGACGACGGCCTTGCGGCGCTTTTTGTGATGCTCATAGCCGGGCTTGTGCTTATACAGTGGAAGCTGTCCGGGTTTGAGGAAAAGGTCATAGACTTTTTCCTTTCCAAGATGGAGCGCAAGGTCACCATTCCCGGAATCGGAGCTTTGATGTTCCTAATAGGCGCAATACTTGCGCTTTCGTTTTCCAAGACCGCGTTCTTTGCAGTTGTCGTGCTTTTGGTGTTTGCATTCGGCGACGGCGCATCCACCCTGGTCGGGTTGAAGGGCAGCCACCGCATATTCTACAACAAGAAAAAGACGTGGGAAGGCTCGCTTGCGTTCTTTTTCACTGCGTCAACGGTTTCGGTGTTCTTCCTCGGGCCTGCTGCGCTCCTGCTTTGTTTCATCCTTGCAATAGTGGAGTCCCTGCCAATACCCTTTGACGACAACTTCACAATCACGCTTGCAGGAGCCGCTCTTTCGTACATACTATAGTTTTGGAGATTTACCTTTGGACCGCACAATATTTCGCATCCGCTCCGCATTCTCGCGGCCCGCAATCCGGGCAAACGTTGCGGATGGCATAATCCCGTTTGCGCAGAAGTTCCATTCAAAGGACGCCCAAGACGCGGTAGTGCTGACGCTTTACAAGAAGTCTGTATCAAGCCCCATAGCGTCCTCGGTTGTCCCCGGCAGGGACGATTTCGTGCTCCTTGCAAAGAAAAAGCCCGGCTCGAGGTTTCTTTCCGGCCAGTTTGCGCTGGTTGGAGGAATCGTTGAAAAGACCGACCTGGTGAATGCGGACTGCGGCCTGGACGTCTTTCGCAACGCGCTTGCACGCGAGGCATTCGAGGAGGCCGGGCTCAAGCCAGCAGACTACGCATCATCCTACTGCTCGTCGTTCTTTGACCGCGCGACCAAGTTCAACGTCCATTGCTTCTCCGGGTTCCTGCTTTCCGACCCCGAAAAGACGATACAGGCGCAGCACCTTGCGCACGCAAACCTGCGGCCAACCAACTCCGAGCACGACAACTTCTCCTGGATGCCCGTAAAGCGCGTCTTTTCCTCGCGCCAGGTGTCCAAGATAGCAAAACGGGCAGTTGACCTGACGCTTGCGGATTAGGATTGTACTGCAGCAGGTAGCCAGAGGTTAATATTTTCCGACCCGGTGATTACGTTATGGCAAACAAACCATTGTTCATAGTCTTTGAGGGAATCGACGGCTGCGGCAAGTCAACCCAGGCCGAGCTTTTGGTGACATTCCTGCAAAAAGCCAAAAGGCCCGCCCGGCTCATCCACTTCCCAAACTACACCTCCGCAACAGGCAGGCAGATAGCAAAACACTTGCGGGGAGAAAAGTTGGCCTCGCCTGAGCAGATGGCCGTGCTTTACGCAAAGGACAAGTACGAAGGCGCAAGCGAAATACGCAAGCTCCTCTCATCCGGGTTCAACGTTGTTGTTGACCGCTACACCGGATCAAACTGCGCCTACCAGTCCGCCCGCATCAAGGGAACTGCGGCGCAAAAGGCCAGGTTCATCGAGTGGGTGCTGCGGCTTGAGGCCCTCCTGCCCCGGCCGGACGCCACGTTCATAATCGACGTCAACCCGCTGATTGCCTTCAAAAAGAACCTGCAAAAGAAGGGCAGGGCCTACCTGAAGGACAAAAAGGACGTCTACGAAAAGGACATCGGTTTCCAGAAGGCGGTGCGCACGCAGTACCTTGCATACGCCAAAATCTGCAGGTCCAAGGGGACATTTGTAATTGACGCGATGAACAAAAGGAAGATGGCCTCAAAGGAGGCGGTTGCCTCCAAAGTGCTCTCCGCGCTGTCCAAGGCGCTTCTTGGCGCAAAACGGCGCTAAGCCAATGGGAAAATAAACCTATCAATGCACTATTAGTTGACCCGCATTAGGGTGCAGCTAGAACGCGCTTTTTTTGCTCCAATAGTCTAGCTCGGTCAAGGACGTCGGACTTTCAATCCGATAACCCGGGTTCAAATCCCGGTTGGAGCATTTATCCATGGGCTCAGTTCCTACAGCCTGAAACGGCACGAAACTAATGACCTATATCCGTCAGGTCTGAAGCACTTTGGATTTATAAGGACTGCTCCAATTCGAGATTTGCCCGTTTTTTGAGGATATCCGCTCCTGCACGGCCATTATTTAATTCCCTTATTCTGATGAATATCCAGTGATATCCTGTGGGTAAGTATGTTTTATTCGGTCTGCTCTTGATTTCTGTTCTTTTACTTGGATGCGCAAGCTCTCCTAATACTACCTCAGTTAGTCCCATTCCGTCTGCCAAAGGAACTTTGCAACCCTCCAACGAAGGAATTCCTAATTCAATTTGTGATAATTTGCAATCGGGGGCTTATGATTATTATCAGGAGTATTGTAAAGCTTTCGAGTTTAGAAACTCGAGCTATTGTAAGCTTATCCCTGCAGATGCACGGACACCAAAGGACTGTCTTAGTGAATTGGCATACCTAACCCATAACTCAACTGTTTGTGACGGTGTGGACGACCCAGATCAGCGATGGTCTTGTAAAGCGAAAGCATTAGGAGATAGCGATTTATGCTTGAAGGTTTCGATTCAGGACAGCAATCGCTTCCGGTGTTACCAAAGTATTGCCTCTGTCTCTAATGATTCTTCAATCTGTGAGAAATTGGCGCCCGCACCAGCTTTAGGTTATCCATATCCCAGATCAACGTGTTACCTAAACTTTGCCATACAAAAAAAGGATCAATCTCTTTGCAATCTGATTAATGAAACGGTTGTAGAGGGTTTTAGTGCCTATAATTCATCTGTTCTTTCCGAGTCGGTCAGATACTGCAAGGACACATTACGATTTGCCGTCGCTGTGACGAGTCTAGAGCAGGGAAAGATTCCGACCGATACTGCAATCATCAATTGTAGTTTTGAACAGCAAATTGAGTTTGTGAAATTAACAAATGTCAGTGCCCAATGTAGCGCAGTTCAAAACCAATCTCCTTGTCTTGGCAGTGAGTTTAAGCCGTATTGCCTAGCCGTTCTCAACAAGGATGAGAATTTTTGCTATCAACTTGATGTTTACCGCGAACAGTGCTTTTCTAGCGTTGCAATCGAGAAACAAGATGTAACACTCTGCCACGAATCAAAGGATTCAGACAGTTGCTTGTTGCAATACGCTCAAGCTTTCAACGACTCAATAGTTTGTGCTGGTATTGAGAAAGTGTTTATGAGAGATTCGTGTTATTCCAACCTTGCCACCTTTCATCTTGTGCCTAATCTGTGCGCCTCTATCGAAAAAGACTCATCGTCGTATAATTCGTGCTATACCCAGATTGCAAAGATGCGGCTGAAATAATTCACAGCAAAGTTGAATACAAAAGCTGTAATCGAATCAGTAACTCTTGCGCTTGACTGTCGCAAGGCCGGTTTTACAACATCAAGCGACAGACTATATAAAGAAATGTCGCTTGATTCTCGCTTGATTTTCGAGCGTTCCTAGAATACAGATTTTGTTTGTTTTCGCTGAAAAACCATTCAGGAATTATATCTACACCATCAAGCGCAATATCTTACCGCTATTTTTCGCTTGAACGCTGCTTTGTACGCTGCTAAAACAGGCATCTTTTTTCGCGGGTAGTTTTTATAGAAACCGACGCTGCTTTTTAGCAGCGTTTCAAGCGGTTTCTCGAATAGAGCTTTTTTTGGATTTATCCCCAAAACCGTGCATGAATCTGCCCACCTACCCGTCCAGCCCCTCCCCGACGTCTATCCCCTCAAGGAAATTCTTGCGCGAGGTTTGCGCCAGATTTTCCGGCTCCTAGAATGGGATTGCGCCTAGTTTTTGAGGGGGACTTACAAAGAATTATTGTCTGCGACTAGCCAAAACCTTGCGCTTGTCTGTCGCCAGACTGGTTTTACAACCTCAGATTACTACAAAAAGCGGAACCCAGAAAAGCGTGCGCTTGCCAGAGTAGTCCATGGTAAAACAAATAGATATAGATGAAATTTCTGTTACCTACCATGAAGACACTTCTAGGCACACTTATGCGGATGGCACGAAAATAAGCTATCCTACGATAACAATTCAAGATGTACGAATAAAGCATGCGCCTCTCGCTGGACTCTTTGGATTATTCAACGAATCAAATTATAATGCAGTTGAAATGTTGTATATCCCCCCAGAAATTGAGGAACTTTCTGGAGAACTATTTTTAGCAATTACTAAAATTGCAGATAATAACGAAATCGTTTTAGCGACTGCTTTGTCCGACTATTACTTCGGACAATATACTACGCTATGGCAATATTACCTAAAACATCAAAGACACGTCCTAGGAACTACGCTTTGGCAACACGTATGCAGACTTGTTTGGGATTGGGAGAAAAAATCAGAAAAGAAGATTCATAAAGGAACCTTGTATTTCTTCCTCGGTGCAACTCTGCTAAGGCAAGGAAATATTGATCTTGCATATCTGTTCATTTCCAACGCTATCGAACAAGACAAATTCAGTTCAACATTAATGAAATCGCCCGAACATTATCGCCATCTGCCTGCATATTTGTTTTCTTCAGGAATAGTTGACAATCCAAACAACTACCTCTACCCGTTCGTATTGCAGATGTGGGGATTTTTGAAACCCACAATCACATCTTTCGGCACGGTTGGTTATTCGAGAAGTTTTACTTCCGACGATTTCGATAACAAGTTTCTAAAGAATTCACAACTAGATTCCGAAAAGTTGTTTTTCCTTTATACGATTAACACGATTATCAATATCAAAAATGTAACGACTGAAGAACTTGAGGTTAATGATTTTTTGAAAATGAAGCGATTGGATATTCTCTTTAACCTCTGTCAGGTAATCGAATCAGCATTAGGAAAAAAGATTCAGAAGGCTTTGATTTCTAAACTGATTCAAGAGGTATGTTTCCAAAAATACGGAGTTACTCCAGATGATAGTCATTCGATTTATACTGCCTTAGATTTTAAAAAAAGTCCCGTAACTGCACTTGAAACGTGTCTTTCTCTTAACTTCGTTTTTAATGGGAAACCTGTCCGTAAAGAAGTACTAACCTTAATTGGAATCTGGGGACTAAGAAATTATGGTGGGCATAATATTGATACTTCAAGCCCCATATTATCTACCAGATTCGATGAAATGGTTCAATTTGTTTTTAGTGGTCTGTTCATCGCATTACAGGAATATTATTGATTTCCTTCTAGGTTATTTTCTTGCGCTTGATTGTCGCAAGGCCGGTTTTACAACATCAAGCGACAGAGTATATATAGAAATGTCGCTTGTTTCTCGCTTGATTTTTAGGCGTTCCTAGAATGGTGGCTTGGCCGTTTTTTGCCCTAAAAATGCCTAGGAATTATATCTACACCATCAAGCGAGAGCCTAGGTGCCGTGAGCGTAATCTTGAGCGTAAACCGTTTTTGTGAAAACTCGTTTCGTATTTAAACAAAACTAGAGCGTAAATTTGACCGTAAAAACAGGTTTTCCAGACGGGAGGCTTGAGCGTAATGAGCGTAAACGGCGTCTAAGAAGTATACACACACCAAGCGCAAGCTTTACGATACAAGCTGGTCAATCAAGCCGTTTTCGATTGCTTTGCGTGCTATGAACGCCTTGACTTCCGGGTCATCTTGGTAAAGACGGTTCATGATGTCGTTTGTTTTACTGCCAAAAGTTTCTGTCGAGAGGATTTGGTTGAACGGAGTGCCGCATCGGGTGCAGTATTTGGTTGAGGGCGAGTTTTTTTCGTGGCAACGCTTGCAGAATGTAACCTGCATTCGTTCCTCTTGGTCGTCTTTCGGCTTGGTAAAGCCTTGAAGCTGGAGCAAGGCGTTGTCAACGTCCCTGCCGGACAAGTGGACGTACACAGCTGCCATTTTGCTTCCTTGAGTCCAACCAAAGTGTTCCTTCATCTGCGCCTCGGTCAACTTCGAGGCCAAGAAGGTGGCGCGGGAGTGTCGGAACAAGTGCGGGTAGATTTTCTTCCTAACCCCGGCCTTCACCGCAAGCACTTGCAGGGTCTTGTAGACCGACCGGTGAACTGCCGAAAAGTCTGTCGAGTGGTTGTTGTTTGAGCGAGGAGGCCACAAGGATGCTTCTGGGTCTTTCGCACCCTCGTAAGTCTCAAGCCAAGCGGCCAAGGCAGGCGCGGAGCTGATTATCCGCACTCGTCTATCGCCAGTCTTGCCAGTTACGCGGAGAACAGCGCCGTACTGGTCGAAATACACGTTCTTCATCTTCAGCGAAAGTAATTCCCCAATCCTGCAACCGCTTTCGTACAAAACAAGCACCAAAGCCTTATCGCGGGAATTGGAAGCAACGCCAGCCATGTTCAAGACGTCCTGTTCAGTCAAGATTTCTTCCGGGAGCTTGTGCGACTGGAATTTCAAGTGCGGCTTTAGCCAAGAAACTTCCTTGGGAACGGTTTCCTCGTCGCCTTTCAGCCACTTGAAGAACATCTTCAAAACGACTTTGAAGTCATATTTCGTGTTCGGAGCGTACTCTTTGGCTTCGATTGAGCCGACCAAGGCAATCAAGTCGTCCTTGGACGCTTGCCCAAAGGGCTTTCCAAGCCAAACCGCCAGCCGCCTCAGACAATAAACCAGCTTGACTGCACGCGTCCTGGTGTAGCCCTGAGCAAGCCAGGTGTTAACGAACTTGGAAATCAACGGCTTATTCTCCCCAAGCACCAGTTCATCCGCTTCAAGCCTAGCCAATGCCGCGTCCAAGTCCGTTGTTCCGCTGTAAATCGATTTGAGCCTGCTCATGCTCTACAACCTCTGGATACACGCTGATAATTAGTTTCGTGCGAAATCCAGCACGAGTCTACCAGACCCGATTGCGGTCTGAGCCCTGCCCTCTGATGGCGGTTGGAGCATCTTCTTTCAGGTTAATGCCCGGAAGCCTCTTAGCAAGGGCGACCCATTTCTCAGCCAATTCTGGTGTCTCTTGAAGGGTCTTTTGAAGGGCGTTGTATGCCTCGGGCTTCTGAAGCGTCCTGGCCATCAGTTTGATGGTAAGTTCGCTGAACTCTGCATCCAATGACTTCTGGCTCTCCAGGGTGGACGCCATGTTCCTGAAAGCGTCCCGTTTGTCAGTGTGCAGGTATCTGTCCGGCACTTTGCTGGAAGGAGCCCATCCTCCGAGGTAGCAGAACGTGGCGCGCGTAAGGCCTTCTTTATTGGCTGTTAGCGTGGCCCAGGTGTGCCTGTATTGATGGGGGTTAGCTGGTTTTGCTATCCCTGCTTTGCGATGGCTCTCTTTCAAGACCTGGTTGAACCACTTGTATGATATCCTTGAGCCGTCAGGATTGCACCATAAGGCAGTTTCCTTTTCCTTTGCACTGCCTTTCTGAGGATGTGCGTGCATCCAGTCCTGGAGGAGGTTCCAGCAGAAAGCGTCAGCAACGCCAACGTCTCGTTTCGAGTATTTGGTTTTGGTTCCTTCGACTCGTATTGCCTTGACCTCAGTCTCCGGGTCTTCGTAGATGTCCTTTACCTTAAGACCGAGCAGCTCTCCTGCGCGCATGCCTGTTGACCATAGGACTGCTATTGCCGCCTTGTCGCGTGCATGCGGCGTTGCGTCGAGTATGCGTGCGACTTCGTGGGCCTCAATAAGCTCGTCTCTTTTGACGTCTTTCCATTCATCCCCGCCGCATTCTATCCAGGATACTGGTTTGGGGTATTCGTTCCTTGGGCATTGATAGAGCCACTGGAAAAAGAGTCTGGTTAGGACTTTGAAGTCGCGTTGGGTATTTTTCGCATAGCCTTTTTCCTGGGCTTTCGAAAGGAACTGCTCTATGTCTTCCCTGTTGCAGTCTCTGAACGGCTTCCCGATGAGTTTTCCAATCGTTGAAAGGTTGGAGGCGTATTTGAGCAGCCTGTTTTCGGATATGTTTCTGGTTGAACTGCTTTTCAAGAACCCTTCGATTTCTTTTCTGTTTTCAGGTAAAAGCGTTAGTTGGCTATCGCTACGGTTATTTCTCGGCTTTGAGTCAAGCCGTCCCATTGCTTTAGCCAACGCTTCATTCAAACTATACCGCCTTTACCGCTTTCCAGATGATTTGGACAAGAGTCTGGAACTCTTTTGATTCATTGTTCTTGACCATTTGGTTGGCCACCTCCTGTGCCACAAACGCCCACTTCGGCACATACGGGGTCTCCGGTATGGGTGTTTAGACCTTTTTCATCCTCCGCCTTTTCGGCACGCTGTCCGAGCCGACGACGGAGGGTTGTTAATGGGACTTTCAATGAGACTGCAATCTTTCTCCAGGACTGCCCTGATGTTCGTAGCTCGGTTGCACGTTGGACGTCAAATTCTCGTTCACGCCTTCCGAGTTTCTTTCCAAGGTTCTTCAGGGCTTGTAAGCGGTGACGGGTGGCCTCGCTGATGTTCTCCCGCTCAAGTTGTGCCAGGATGCAAATGATGTCGCGCATGGCCTTTCCAATTGGGGTTGAAGTATCGAGTCCCTCGCAGACGGAGAATATCTTGATTTCCCGGGCTTCGAGCTCATCGAAAAGCATCACTACTTCCCTTGCGTTGCGTCCGAGCCTGTCGAAACGGAAGACGACTACGCCCTCAAGTTCACCTGCACGTGCCGATTGAAGCATCTTTTGGAACTCTTCCCGGGCAAACGACTTTCCCGAGCCTATTTCGGAGTACAGGGCTTTGATTTGGAGACCTTTTGATTCTGCGAAGCGAGAGCAAGCAGCTATCTGTTGCTCCAGCTCTTGTTTGTCTGTGGATACTCTACAGTAGATTGCAGCGTTCATCGTGTTCCCCTAACCGTGTTGTTTAGCTTGCGCCGCTGCGCATGGTCCGTGCAATTGCGCAACGGTTTTGCACATGACGCAACCTTTTTACTCGTCTTTTGCGCTATTCCGATGCTCAGTTGAATACTCATCTTCTTACTCAACTCTTTCCTGTGATGTAGGTAGTTGTATTGGTTCAAGCAAGTCCGAAGCGTTTTCCTGTTTGTGCTTTAAGTAATTCCTGTCAAACCAATCTGATTCGAAAGCTATGCCAAAATTATGAAGCTGATTTTGCATCTCCGCTTTAAGGAAATCAAAATCAACTTCGCGCTTCTTTCCTTGTCTTACCAACCTTTCATTGTCTGCGAGTATGTCAAAAGTGTCGGAAAGGCGACCAATGATTGCGGTATATTCGCGTTCAAGAGTCCAAATTTGTTTCTGGGTCAAGTCAGTTTCGGTCTTGAGACCTTCGATTCTGTTTTTGAGGTCAACAACGGTGTTTTGCTTTTGGCCGACCATGGAGCGGGCCCAGAGGACTATGGCTTCCCTTTGGGAAACACCTTTCAGCCTACAGGCATCGTCTATTAATCGTTTTTCGTCATCTGTAACTACGCCGTTTATCCTTGGCATTTTTCTCACCGTCCATGTCCATCAAGCATATTTTTCAAACCAATGACCACTGCCCTGCGTAGCAGTTCTGCTCGGGTTATTGTCATCTGCTCTCGCTCCAGTTTGTGAATAAGCTTACTTGTTTCGTCCGTCACGGACACGGAAAACCGACTTGCCATATCATCTACCTCAATATGCTCTATTATGCTTCATTATGTCCTCATTTATATATGCTTCGAAATACACCAAAATGCCTTATTAAGCTACAATGAGAGTTTATTCTATGGCGACAATGAGCGGCATAGTCCTGAAGGACATTTCTTCATCTGATTTGAAGATTCTGAAATCGACTCCTGCTGTGTTGTTCAGGATGCTTAGCGAATCAGAGTTCGATATCCTTCAGGTTTTGTTAGTTTCAAAGCATGGTTTGACCGGGAAAGGTATCCAAAAGGAAATCGCCAAGCGCAGACTGAAGAATAATTCTGAACTTTGGGCAGACAAGAGCGAAGAGACTAAGCTTCCGACGGCTAATCTTGGAAGGGCTGCATTACCTGATGAATTTACTCGACACCTTAGCAGGATAAGTGAGTATCTTAATGGCTTGACTGTTGAGAAAGCCCTACGAATTGCTCGCAAGTTTGGTATTGAGATTCCTTCAGACGCAACAATTGGTCGCACGTTGGATAGGCTTGTTGAAAACGGATACATCGGCCAGCGCAAGTTGGAAGGCGAAAGAGCTAATGCACTGTTTTTTCTGAATCCAGAAATGAGTAACTTCCTCAAAGAAGATGTCCTTTACACAACGAGCACTACACCGAGGCCGCCACAGAGTATGCGGTATAATCCAGACGCATTCGATAAAAAATAATCCTTTAGTCCTGGAGTTATTTCTCGTCTTCTTCATCAATATTTTCTTTAACAATCGATTTGATAGATTTTCCAGATTCAAATTGGGCAATATTTTTTGATAAATTCAAATAGGGTTTCAAAATACTGTTTACAAACATGAATGCTCCGTATCCAAATACTACCGCAGCAATCCAACTGATTTCCAGGCTTCCCGTTTTATATTCATACACCGGAAAGAAAAATGAGATTAGTGAGAATCCAAGTGCAATACTGAACGCAATGTTTACGTTTTTTAGAGAGTCGAATAGGTCAAAATATGTTGATTTCAAATCAAACGTGGAATCGAGAATTGCATTTTTTTTGTCAAGAATTTCCTCAAGGTCATCGAGACCTTTTTTGTTTGCTGAAACGTGTTCAACCAATGCAAGAAGCTCCTGTCTTGCGTTTTCTTCGAGTGCTTCTTTGAACTTGACGTAGCGCGGAAACGTGTCTTTTTCTATCATCATTTTAAAGATAGTTGAATTAAGAGCCAACCATGTGACCGTAGTTCCAGTAAGTATTTCTGATATCATCGGTTCAACTACCTCTTTTTCTGTTTAGGTTGAGATGTAAACATTATTCCTGAAAAAACTACTATCAATGCTCCGAGTCCTACCAATGGCGTCGTTGCCGTTTGTTTTAACGGAAAAGAAACGGCTATCCCAAAAACAGCTATGCTAATTGTCTCGGGTAAGTATCCTGCGATTATGACTACCGCTACCCCAAGAAAAAAGAAAACCTTCGAGTATTTTTCTTTTTCATTCGGGTCTTGAATTGAAGCAAGTTTTAGTAAGCCATCCCAAATCGTAGAAAGCCATTTTGGAATAGACATTTGCCCTTCAGCAGTAGATGTAGTGGTTGCCGTCTGTGTAGAGTTGGTTGTAGCAACCTGAAGCTGCTGCGGGGCGTACATATTCTCAATATGTTGATTTACAACTACTCTTGGTTTTTCTTCCGGTAAATTCTTTTTTTCGGCTACTTGCGGTTTGTCATCATTTTTTGATAATTTAGGTGGGCGATTAATGAAATCATCCGTGACGTCTTTTCCTTTCTTTGTCACATACCATTCATCAGATATACCTGGTGCACGAATACGGCCGCTCCTTCGTTCAGCATCTATCTGTGGGAGAAGATTCGAAGATGGTTCGGCTGTGCAATTAATTCGAATCTGATGAACGTTTTCTGGCTCAATAATCCGACCATTAACCACGAATTGCCGTCCTTCTAAATACGGGTTAACTATCTTTTCTTGAATATCCTCTTTTGCAAAATCTAATTTTACTTCATCATCTGTAATGTCGGACTTTAAAGTTAATCTAAGATGATAGTACATATTTGCTTCACAGTGACTCAAGTTTTTTCTTTAGCAACTTAGCTGCCTGAAATATCTGAAGCTCTGACGCCTTTTTGCTTATAGTATATTTTTTTGTTTCAGCTCCGGCAGGCGACTTGCCCTTTATCTCGACAATAATGCCTTTTACTTTCATGTCCTTGAGAACTTTGAAAAGGCCAGGCTCCGTCAATCCAGTGGCTCTTACGAGTTCAGTCCAGCTTCTTGGCTCTTTGGCTACGGCTTCCAATACCTTGTATGTGGAGTCCCTCATGAGTAGGGCCACCGCTCCCCAGTCTGACGGTTTGTAGCGCATGACATAGTAAAACACTTAACTGGATTTAAGCTAAAGACTTATCTATCAGTTAAGTATTTAATACGTGTCTTGCAAGACAAGATAAGACGTTTTTAGGGTGAACTTGATGGATAACTCGCGCACATTTTGGTCCATAATTCTCGGTCTCTTCATCTTGTATTGGCTCAGTTCATCCTCGAAGGGCATCAATGCAGAGGTGCGGTTCAGTTACTCTCTCAATGGAGGCCAGATGGAAACAGACGCATCTGTAATAAACAGGGACAATTTTACCTGGACCAACGTGTCCATTTATGTTGACGACCACTATAGATGCAGGTTGTCGCCCGATACTGATATTCTGGAACCCGGGAGGAAGGTAGTAGTTATCAGTTGGTTGTGTGGGGATGAATCCGGTGCTGCTAACTTTATCGACACTTTCAGTCGGGTAACCATAAAGACGAACCAAGGAAGTTCGACGTATGTGCGGCAATAGCTATTCGGTAATCAATTATTTTTTGTATCTTTCCGAGTTACTGCTTATATGATTGGCTGGCATCCAGACGCATAAGATGACGAAGATGTAGTTGAGCTCAATTGGATAAACCCTGGTTGTGCTTGAAGGTTCTTTAACATAGTTAGTTTGTTCGAAATATCCTTTTCTAACTGATTTGTTTTTGGGGTCTTGTATTGCGGGTCAATTTTATTTAGAAAAGCTTGAGCTATCGAGAGGAGTTTGGTTTCGATTTCTATCAGGTCCCACTTTTCTTTGGGCTTAGCCAATCTTGAAGACCCCATGTGGGACAATCCTGCACAAATGAGGCCATAAATTTTGCCTGCTTCAGGCCAATCAGTTCTTGGATTTAGCGGTACGCCAAAATTCGTTGATTTTACGTTCTTTTTATCGTCATCGAAGTTCTCTAAATGGAACTCTATGAGGTTTCGAGTATGTAAGAGGACTATTTCCACTTGAATGTTCTCGTGGGCTACTTCCAAGCCCCGCATAAGCATGTTTACCTCGTAAAGGTAATGTTCCTCTAAGTAGTCTTTGCATTCTGTTATGTCCTGCGGTTCAAAAGTTGTCATTTGTCTCAATAGACTATCTTCGGTTTCAATCCTTAAATCTTTCCTTTTTTTAAGATTCCCCTTAATCTGCTTCTAAAACCGCCTTTTTTGGGGTTTTAAAATAAAAGTTCCAAACGAAGCCAATTAATCCCACATATTCTCACTTTTCAATTGTCCCGCAAGGAAAAAAGCAACTTCAAGGCGCGATAAAACTGACGCTCAAGATGTGCGTCATATCTAATGAACTTGTCTATTTCGTTTTCGTTTGGGGTCGCCTGTATCTGATTCCGTATTTCGTCGAGTTCGCCCTCCCTTTCAGTCTTTTCAGCGGGAGATTCCGTTGCTGGCGAACTTCTGTTAATCGGAAAGGGTCTGATTAAATCGATGATTTTATCAGATTCCTTTTCTTCTGGGGATTTTAGCCTCTCTCGGTCTTGAAGATACCGAATAGTGCCTTTTTCGGCTCTAATTACACGCCTTCTTCGCCACCGGGCCACTACGGCGTCTTCAATCAGTGATTCTTCTATGATGTTTTTCGGTTTCAGTTCATCTCGGAACTGTCCCAGCAACGCCTCAAATTCGCTGCGGTCTTCTTTTGCCTTTCCAGTTGTAATCACTACTTCTTTGCCCAGAATGCCGTGCCGTAATGCATTGAATTTGGTTTGCTGGGTGTCTTTGGGTCCTGTTGATTTTTCGGCGTTTTCCCTATTTGCAATAATTTGATTTTCACTGGTCATTTTCTCACCTTTGGTAGGCTAATGGTTGGCTTTTGGTATACCTGGAAAGCAGGCTTGCACGAGCTAACCGGGCGTTTGGCTCTGTTTTGTTTAGAGCAGTCTATCGTATCAACTGCTTTCGTGCGTCCGTCAGATTTCTTAGGTGGGCATTTACCTGTTGGCGCATACTCGGTTGGAGCATTATCCTCAGGCTCAGTTCCCACAGGCTGAAAAGGCGCGGTCGTTTTTTCATAATGCGTTCTAGGCGTTGGACGAACAGGTAAAAACCATTGAAAACATACTTATTACTGGTGCTTTGATGAGGGAGTATTTTTTTGCAGCAGTTACTGTCCTCCTGCTTTTCGGCGCGGTTGTTGCTTTGGACAAGAGTATGCAGGCGACCCCGTCAAATTCAGTAGTGCCCGATTCCAACGCGTCCTTGGTCGCATCGCCTTCCGCTTCCATAGTATTCCCCTCACCTACTCCTTCCTTGAATTTCGCCCCCTCAAACATCACCCTGATAAAGTTCCACGGCAACCAGCAATGCACTTCGTGCGTCAACTTGGGTAAGTTCGCCAACTCAACTGCAAACAAGTATTTCAAGGAAGAGGTGGCGCAAGGCAGGGTGCGGTATCTTGACATCAACGCGGAAGCCGACCCGTCAAACCCCCTTGTTGTAAAATACGCGCCAACGCACGCCTCGCTTTACGCCATCACTTACAACTCGACCGGCGAGCATTTTGAGGAGCTTGCGCAGGCGTGGTACTACACCGCCGACGAAGCCGCGTATTCAAGTTACTTGAAAACTGAAATCTCAAACCGGTTAGGCTGATTTCATGGATTTAGTTTCCCTGCTTGGCCAGTTGTCCGTTTCAAGCCCGCCAATCATAGCCTCGCTTCTCATTGGCGTTGCAACGTCAATCAGCCCCTGCCCGCTTGGCTCGAACGTTGCCGCTGTTGCGCTCATTTCCAAAAAAGCCGGTTCCGGGACTCGTGCCGCCTTGTTGTCGCTTTCCTATGCCGCAGGCAGGGCCGCCACTTATGTTTTAGTCGCCGCCCTTGCCGCATTGTTCGGCGTGGCGATTGCAGGCATCGCCCTGCCCTTGCAGGCGTATTCCGAACTAATCCTTTCTGCGGTCCTATTGGTGTCCGGCCTGATGCTTATCGGCAAAATCCAAGCGAATTTTAATGTCCTTGATTCGGAGAAGCTGCGCTTTCTTTTCGAAAAGGGCTTTTTGGGAGCGTTCCTTCTCGGAGCAGGCCTTGCCCTTGTGTTTTGCCCCGTGAGCGCAGCACTGTTCTTCGGCGGGGTCGTCCCGCTGGTATTCTCCACAAAAGACTGGCTTTTCCTGCCAATAGCTTACGGCATTGGGACAGCAATACCCGTAATCTTTTTCTCGCCCGCACTGCCCTTTGCAGGCAAGAAACTCGGTTCCTTCTCACGCTTCGGCAACAAAATCACGCTTGCGATGGGTTGGCTGTTGATTCTGGCCGGCTCTTACTATCTGCTGAGCTTTTTGAGGATTAATCCGCTTGCCGGGTAAAAAACGCAACGATTTTTGATTTCTTGCGTTTGACTGTCGCAAGGCAGGTTTTACAAAATCAAGCGACAGAGTCCACTGGATATATCGGATAGCAAGAATTATTGACTATCCGATACTCGGCCGCAACTGGAAGATTACCCTCGAAGCGCTGAAAGACTACACGAATTCACAGGAAACAAAACAATAGCCTTCTGTCTCTTCCATAACCCGTCCGCGAACTGCGTCGAGGCATCCGAATGCGGTTGGCGCATTTCCTTTTTCTACGCGCCTAGTCGAATTTCTTGTTCATTCCAAAGTAGTCCCGGATTTGCTTGATGTTTTCCTGCCTTAATGCGTACCTGTGCGCGTTCTGCAACGGTCCCTTGGATTGCAGCCTGCGGGTTATGATCCCTTTGGACAGGAGCAGCTCTGCCTCGTCGTGCAGTACTGGCAGGTGCTCACCCTTGCCTTCGGGAAGCGGGAGGAGTTCCCGGGTCGCGACGGGTTGGCCAAGCTGTTCTGGAAGGTTCTTTGCTTGTCTGTTGTAACCGATGACCGCATTGCCATTGGCAAGCTCTTTCAGGATGCGCTCCTGCGCCACCCGCGTCTCGGTGTTTGATGACAGGAAGCCCTCAAAGTGATGCGTGCCCAGATCCCTCATGATTTCCGCTTTTCTTTTGTTCCCAATGATTGCCATGATTCATCACCGTCGAATAAAATTCAGCCTACCTTTGCCACAATCACTACGTAGTTCTTTCCGTACTTCTTGGCGCACTTCGGGCAGGTGATGTGCCCCTTGTACATCTTGCCGGTGTCCGAGAGCAGGAATCCATGCCGCCTCACCTGAAACATACTATGCGGAACTTGATTATAATCGCGCAGGGTTTTGGGAAAAAGCAATTAACTTAAACTCCGCCTCCGAACCAGTCTAGGTGAGCAATGTGGGCATTCTTGACGGAATCGTAGGCAAGGTAAAAAGCGACCTGGAATGGAAGGCAGGCCAGACCATCACCGATGCGGTTACCAAGGGCGCCAGCGGCGTGCTGAACAAGGGCGGCGATTCGTCTGAACCTTCAAACAAGTGCCCCAAGTGCAAGAAGGCAGTTCCCGACCCGAGGCCGAAGTTCTGCACCGGTTGTGGCGCACCGCTTACAATAATGTGCAAGAAGTGCAATGCAGAGTACCCTGCAGGCACAGGCTTCTGCGCTGGCTGCGGCGGAAAATTGAAGTGATTGTTTAGGGTTAAGGCAACGGGGGTGTGTTTGCCCCTTCTTTTGCCTCCTATTTCGCTAACCCTGATTATACGCTAAAGTCAACCGGAATCTTTGTCAGCGTCCTCTTCCCAAGCAAAAAGCTGAACTTCTTGGCGTCCTTTGGCACTATGTAATAGACATAGCCTTCGGTTGGCTTTGCCTTGTCAAGCGCAGTTTCGAACTTGTAGTTCTCAGGCTTGATTGGTTCTCCCGCGCCGTAATTGAGCCACATCTCCTCGTCAGGCACGATGTATGCAGTTGAGGCGCTCTTGCTGTTCTCAAGCCTTACGCTGAGTGCCACGAACACGCTTCCTGCTGGGGCTTTGCGCATCATGAACTCGGGCCCCTTCTCGGCCTCGCGGACTGCAATGCTGATTTGTCCGTACTGAATGGTTTTTCCGATTTTTGTTTTTGCCAACAGTGCGTCAACCATAGGTTCCCCCTCCTTTCCCGCTTTCGCGTTGTGTTCCATCTGCTTTTTGATGGGCGCAATCGCCTCTTCCTGCAGCGCCTTGCTTTTTGCCGCAAAATCCGCTTTCGAAACCTTGCCCTGGCGCATCAGGCCCTCAAGCTCGTTGATTTTTGCGGACTTGTCCCAGGCGTTTCGCACGTAGTCATCAGTGCTCATCGTGCGGCGCTCGGACTTGTCCTGCGTTACCATATACTTGTCGTCCAGCTTCTGCGGCGAAGGCAGCCGGAGGCTTGTAAGCTTTGAGAACGCGGCCTCGCCGTCGGTTATCGCCTTCTTTGCGGCTTCCTTCCTCTTCTCCATCACGCTCCTTTCGCGCGCCTCGTCCTTCACCGCGAACGCCTTCGAGACGCCATTGCCCTGCTCGAAATCGGCAATCTGCTTTTTGTAATCAGCGGCGACCTCGCGGGGGAGGTACTCGTTCTCGGCAAGCTCTTTTCTCATGTTCTCGATGTTGGCGGAGATGCTTCTCTGCATCTCCTTCTTGAAATCATCAACGCTCGGGCCCGGGTTTTCAAGGATCTTTTTTCCCATCGCGCCAGCCTGCACCTGCATGCCTAGCTGGAAGACCTTGAACGCCTCCTCGTATCTCGGTTCAACAGAAGGCAGGCAGTAAAGCCCGTCCGAGGTGACTATGGTTTCCTTTGCAAAAAGCGCGGCCCTTGCCTTCGTCTTGGTGTTCTCAATCTCCGCCATTGCCATGAAGAACGCTATCGAGCCGTCGCTCCGAATCTCGGTGTTGAATGACATGGACTTGTTCTTCATCATCGGGGACACTTTCAGGGGCACGCTGGTCTTGAACTCGAAATCGGCCGGTCCCCCGAACATCATCATTCCGGAAAGGAACTTGACTTTGGTGATTACGTCAAAGCCGCCGTCCACGCTCTTGGACGCAGTGTGCCTTATTGAGAGTTCGACTGCGCTGTTGGGGAACAGGCTGATGCTAGTGACGGGGTTGTCCCCGCTCATGTTCGGGACGTCAACTAGGCCGAACACGTACGAGCCGTCGGCAGTCTCGATGCGGTCGCCGTCTTCCACGTTGAACGGCTTTCCTCCCATTTCGCACGACACCGGTATTTTTTTTCCGGAGCGCGTCACAGTGACCTTGCTTCCTACAGTGTATGTGATGTGCGTCTTGGAAGCTTTCTCCTTCTTGGGCGCTCCCCCAAGCTCGTAGTCGTATCCCGTGCCGGGGGTAATCTCGCCCACGCCTGCCCCGCCCGCAAAGTTTTGCATCTTCCTTTCAACCATCTACAACAGTCCCCTCTCTTCTTTTCTCCCCTTTCTAATCTCCCGATACCTCTGAAAACAAATATGCCGCGCAGAGCGCGCCCTGGTAATCGTATGATGCCGCAAGAAGCTCCGCAGCCGCCTTCTGCAACGCCGGGTTCCTCGCATGGAACGCATGCGCCCGGATGTCCATCAGGTTCCCGTGGTTGCCGCTGCTTTCCATCCGCGAAATCGCGTGGGCAACCGCTCCTTCCTTGGCCCCGCTGGGAGCCATCATCTCAACAAGCTTAGCCTCGTGGTCCAAGTCGATGTAGCGCATCAGCGTGTACATTGTGTCAGTAAGCCTCTCGTTTACATCCTTGGAAAGGGAGTCGGCCTTCTGCACTGCCGCCTTGTATTTTTCAAAGGCCTTGGCGACATTGTCAAGGCACGCCTTTTTGCCAAGCGCAAGGCCCCTCATTGCCGCGCGGTAGACTGCAAGCTTGACTTTGGTTTCCCTAAAGAACGAAATGATTGTCGTAAACATCGGCGCGTCGTCAACGTCCTCGTCGCTTTCGTACCACTTCACGAAGCGCGCCTCTATTGCCGACAGTGCCCTGTCCGCACGGATGGCCGCGTCCGGGGTGCCCTTGCTTGACTGGAATGCCGCCCTTTCGGCCTTGACCTCCCCCTCGAACTGCGTCAGCTTCTTTTCCTTGAGGTAGTTTTCCAGTATGGCGTACTTTCCGTCGACTTTCTTTGAAAGCTCCTGCTCGCAACCCGAAACCAGCTTTCCTATGTCGGCCTTGCCTGTTCCTTTCCCGCCAGTCTTTTGCGCCATCAAAAACACCTACTTGACCCTGTACTTTTCGTCCGGCTTGGGGTACGGCGGAAGCGAGAACGTGTCCAGCCTTGCCTTTGCATCCGAATACATCTTGCCAACTGCCTTCTTGGCAACCGTGTCGTTTGCCGCTGTTTCCATATATTTTGCAGACAGGTTCGCTTGCGCGGTCATCTGCGCAAGCTTGCCGCTTCCTGCAAGCTGCTTCTGCATATCCGCCATCATGGGCGCGGCTTCCTCGATTTGCTTGCGCTGCTCGGCAGTCAAACCAGGCATGTCCTTGAGCTTTGAAAAGTCCATGCTTGCAAGCATATTGAATCCAAAAGCGGGCGTGCCTGCCCCGCCCGACGCCCCGGCTGCCTTGGAGAATGCCGAAGCCATCTCAAGCGCAGCTGGGTCGAACTTGCCGGACTTCTTCATCTTCTCCAAGTTCTCCGCAGTAGGCATCTGCTTCAAGGCTTCCTCGGTCTTTGCCTTGTTTTCCTTGGTCTTGCGGGCGGAATACTCCGTCAGCTTTTCATCGTAGTCCAGGTCATGCGGGATGCCCATTCCCACCTGCAAAAGGTATCCTGCAAGCGCGGTTGCCCTCTCGTCGACTTCCATGCTCCTTTCGTACATCCCGCCTGGGGTGACCATCAGTTCGGTAAGGCCCATCGAGCCGTACGCCGGCCAGGTCTCGTGAGGCTTGCCGCCCGACCCTGCCGTGACCTGCATCCGCGACCCCGGCAGGATTACCGTCATTTGCGGCAGTATGTCTATTATGAGCTTCATGTCGTGCTTCTTGTCAATGTGCTCGATTTGCACAAGGGGGATGTCAAGCTTCGCTCCGGCAGGGTAAACTATGAACGTGCCTTTGGAGAACTCGATTGCCGCGATGGCAGTGCCCTGCCTTTTGTCCTTGCCATCCGGGGCTTCCCAGGCCTTGGTCCTGAGCTTGGCTTCGCTTTCGGGGAAGATTGTAATCATCTGCATCAGCCTGCGGTCCTGCGTCTGCCCCGTTATTGTTATGAACGACTTCCTGCCAGTGACTATGGCGTCGCCGTCCGCAATCTTCTGCTTTGCCTTGAGCGCGAACCCCTCATCGTAATTCTTGGGTTTTCCGAACTTGACCGTCCCGGACTTGCGCTTGAGAGTTATGTCCCCGTAATAAGTGGTGTAGTCCACGCCACCGCAATCAACGACGCCCATTTCGCCCCTCACCTGAATGTTACAATAAAGCTTAACGATAAAAGCCCTGTCCTAATGCGTGTCCGGGGCCGAAAACCGTCGCTTTTTCACCGGAAAAGCCCAAAGCACGCCATTCTTAAGCAGTACCTACAAATAGTATTACGGTAGTTGCCCGCGTTTTTTCTGGTTTCTGCAATACTTGCTTTAGCCAGAATGATGCGTAAATGCGCTGCCGATTAACAATAGGTGAATGAAAATGAGTTATGGCGACAGAGATGGCGGACGCAGCTTCGGCCCCCGCACAATGTACAAGGCAGTTTGCGCTGATTGCGGCAAGGAATGCGAAGTTCCGTTCCAGCCGACAGAGGGACGCCCAGTCTATTGCAGCGATTGCCTTCCCAAGCACAGGGCACCGCGCAACGACAGGCCCCGCTACTAAGCGGCAACTAGTTGCACAAAACGCTTAGGGGGGTAAAACCCCCTATTCCTATTTTTTACATCCTGCCCAAGGGCTCTTTATATAGTTTTTAACCGGAAGCCAGCTGGCATTCGGTTCTTTAATTAGCGCCTTCAAATTACTATTAACGGCAGATGCTCTGATTATTCCAAGACTTATGCTATCAGCTTAAGCGTTGGTAATCAAACGCAATGCCCTAAACAATAGGTGAATAAAATGAGTTATGGAGACAGAGACGGCGGACGCAGCTTCGGACCCCGTGAAATGACAAAGACCACATGCTCCGACTGTGGTACAGAGTGCGAAGTGCCGTTCAAGCCCACTGAGGGACGCCCGGTATACTGCCGCGACTGCCTGCCCAAGCACAGGAAGCCCAAGTTCTAAGTACTGACTGACGCTTAAGCAGAAATCCAGTTCTCTTTTTTTAATTTTTTTTATTTTTCCCGGTTTTTCCAGTTTTTTACCGTTTTTCCAGCCTTTTGACTCCACGCCCCCTTTCAGCGCCAGCGCGGTTTTTATCCCCGTTTGCCCTAATTTCTCAATGGACAAGAAGACTTCAGACAAATCCCCGTTATCCCTGGCCAAAATCCTTCTCTACGCCGCCGCAGGCTTTGTGGTGCTGTGCGTTGCGATGTTCGCAGCGGGCTTCTGCCCTCCGGCAGGCCCCTGGTCGATGCCTCCGTGGTGCACAGCTGACCGGGCGTTCGTAATCCCGTCCGGACCAGTGGTGTCTGCAGTGCCTTCGGCTGTTGCTTCCGCTTCTGTGGTACCTTCCGCAGTCGCATCCACCAAGCCCGCGTCAGTAGCATCACCAACTCCCACTATGGCCGCTTCGGTTTTCGTCCCAAAGTCCCTTGACTACATTACCGCAAGGCCGGAAGCGACCAAGAACCTTACTTACGGCGTCGGCATGTTCGACATCTGGGGCAACGTATGCCACCCCGACCAGTGGATGTCCCAGTGCGAGGACAGCACAAAGCACGTTGACGACTCGTTTGACCGTGCCAAGAGCATCGGAAGCGGCCTAATCCTTGTCACCGACTTTGCAGGCCTCAACAAGGACCTTTCGATGTCGTTCATCACCAGCCCGTTTTCGGGCGCGCACACTTTCAGCCAGGACGAGCTTACTAACATGGCTTTCAAGGCGCACGCAACAGGCCAGAAGCTGATGCTGATTACCAACCTCTACGACAACGAAAAAGGTGCCCGCGACGGCGTAGTGTATGAAAACCCCCCAAGTGCGATGCTTGACACGCTCTTTTCGGGCTGGACTGCAATAATCGAGGCGCAGGCAAAGAAGGCCAAGGCAGCAGGGGTTGACTACTTCATAGTCAACTCGCGCGACATCGAGCTTTCCTACGACGCAAAAGGAGCTGACCTGGACGGCCGCTACGAAAAGCTTGCGACTGCGTCAAAGGCAGGTTTTGGCGGCAAGGTTTGCGGCTGGGGAACCCCGTTTGCATTCGACCCGCATGGCAAGTTTGCAGGCAAGCTTGACTGCTACATATTCGACTGGGGCGTAAAGTACATATTCGAAAAGGCCGAGCCCAACGTTGCAAGCATGCAGCAGGCGTGGGAGGACTATTTTGCCAAGTCGGAAGTCGCCGCCTTCAGCACCCCCGAAAAGTACGTGCTCCTGCTTATGCCAAGCTACGTGGGCGCCTATCGCGAAGGCTGGGTCGAGCCGGTTGCAATCTATTCCATTGACCAGTATCCGCTTGACTGGAAGACCCAGGCAATAGCTTACGAGGCGCTGTTTAGGGCAATTGACAAGACGCCAACCAAGCTTGACGGCATAATCTCCTACGGCTACTGGTGGACCGACGCGATGCCGCCTGTAACGTGGATGCGCAGCGACATCTCCCAGTCAATCCGCAGCAAGGACGCCGAGCAGGTGTTCTATGAGTGGGCGAAAAGATAGTTTTGGCGGGGGACGGCTTTGAGTTATCCCCCGGCCCTTCCTGTTTTAGTTTATTTTCTTCCTTGCATTCTCAATGGCGTAAGCCATCGAGATTGACATTGCCGGAGCAATCAAATAGCGCATCCCGATCTGCATGAAGTATGTCGGCACGTCCATTTTGCTCATCGGAAGCAGGACAATCAAGTCCAGCACCCAGTTGATTGCAAGCCAAGCTACTCCGACAATAATTCCTTCCTTTACGAAGTCGGTCTGCACGCCCTCGAAGTACCTGACAAGGAGGTATGCGCCAAGTATTGCCGAGAGCACTATCATTATCGACTTGAAGAACGTCTCGTCAATTGTCAGCTTCTGGGTTGCCGGGTCGAAGAAGAAAAACGACGCGACAAAAGGCACCACCCACATTGCGATGCCGAAAAGCACGAGCTTGATGTTGTTGTCCAAAGAAAACACCCTTGAAAGTAGTTTTGCGCAGTTGTTTTTATTTACTGCAGGAAAGCGCTTCCTCAAGGCCCCCGGCTGCCCTTTTGCGGATTTCGGCAAAAGAATATTTGTGCACGACCTTGCCGTTCTCAAAGACTGTCTTGAGAAGGTTTTCCTGACCAGCAGCAAGCTCTTCCTTCCTTATTGTCATATATTTTCCGGCCTTATCCTTCACCAATGCAAGCCTTCCCTTCTTGCTGTGCTTGCCTGCGTCTCCGACAGGCGTCTTGGAGACGTCGCGCCACTTTCCATCGACTTCAATTGCCGAGCACTTCATAGCAAAGCTCAAAGTGTCGCGGTTCAATTCCTGCAAAAGCCCGCCGCCCATGCCAAAGGTGACGTTCTCAGTTGAGAGCTTGCGCGCCTCAAGCGCTGCAAGTATCCTTCCGATGCTTTCGTAGTTGATACCATCGCCCTGGATTACGCGGATGCAGTCAGGAAGCACCTTGAAGTCCTTTGAGTTCATCGCAAAGCCGAACTTTTCCATCAGTATTTCGACTACCTTGGGAACGACCTCGGCGGGCTCGCCGCTGTCCGGACGCACCACCACAGTTGCCCCGCTTTTCTGGATTTTTTCCCGCAGTTTTTCGCCCCAAAGCTTGGAACAGGCGTTGTAGATGTCAAAGCTGTCCGAAACAACCGCAACGGTCTTTCCGGGCTTTGCGAACTGCTCAAGCATGTTTGCGTACGCGTCAGCCTCGCCTTGCGCCCCTCCCCAGGCGGTCATTGTGGAGTGCTCCGCAGCGGGAATCGAGTATCCTGCCATCTTTTCGCCGTAGTATTTTCTTGCAGCAAGCGGCCCGGATACGGTGTCGGTGCCCTGGAAGTTCACAAGGTGCGCACAGTCGCCTATTGCCGCTGACTCAAGCGAGCTTGCTCCGCGGGCGCCGAAGTCGTGCAGCTTGAACCCTATGACTTTATCCGCGTTGTCCGAAGTCCTGCGCAGGCTCTCAAGGATTTCCTTCTTGCAAAAGAAGCTGTTCGTGGCAACCGTGGTGGGATACCAGACTGCGCGGACCAGGATGGTCTCGACGTACGAAGTCAGCCAGAAGCATTCCGGGTCGGTGTTTTCCACCTGCACAAGCGCGTTGCGGTTGGGCACCACGCTTCCCTCAGCAACAGCCTCGATTTTGAGCGGAAGAAATCCCCTGTGCTTTCTTAGTATGTGCTCCCAGCCTTGCCGGTTGAACGGAAGGCCGTGTTCCTTCCAGAATTCCTCGGCCTCTGCTATGTCTTCTTTTGTGATTGGCTTTGAGAGGTACTCAACCAGCGCCATCTGAAGGCCGAAAAACACCGCGCGGTCCTGCTTCCCTCCGCGCGATTCGATGTAGCTTGACACGCGCGCAGTCCCGGGCGGGTACTGAAGGTAGTGGCTTGCCTTGTAGCTGTCCGAGTTTAAGATCAGGTTTTTGAGGTATTCGGCCATTTTACCAGGGGACGTCCTTGAGGCCGACTGCGTAGGCGAATCGGTTTGCCGAGATGTGGACGATGTAGCTCATCAGTATCAGCGTAATGTACCCTTCGGGCCCAAGGAAGTAGCTTACCTTGGGCGAGGCGATGGCCGCGAACGCAAGGGCGAATATTATGAACCCCAGCTGGTCGAAATACTCGAACTTCGAGCCGCTTTTGAGGTCCATCCTGCGCTTGACAAAGCTCCCCATCTTGTCGCCCACGTGCGCGCCTATTGAGGAGAAAAGTGACACCCAGAACCACTCGTCAAAGGAAAGCCCGAGCGGAGTGAATCCAAGGAACGCAATTATTTCGCCAGTAAGCAAGCCTGCAAGTATCGCCGCCACCATGCCTTCCACTCCCTTGCTTCCAAAAAGGCGCCTTCCATCGATGAAGTTCAGCCCCAGGTCTATTGGCGTGGACTTTTTCCCGTGCCTGCTGGGGTCAAAGTAGAGTGCCGAGGAGTTGGCGATGTAGGCCGGCAGGATGAACACGATTAGCGTGAAAAACCATTCAAGTGAGAAGGATTCCATCTGCTTGCACTCGGTATGCCTGATTATTGTCCTAATCTAATTGGACGCGAACCGCTAAAAAGAATACTGCCGGTTGGGCTACCCGCCAAGGAGCACGAAAACGGTTGCCGCAGCAGCAAGGTTGAGCGAGTAAATCCACGGCCGCCTCTGCAGCTCCTCCTTCCACCAAAGCAGTGCCGGGAACTTCCAGTCCGAAAGGGGGTAGAAGAGCCTGATGCCGTCCACTATGCCGCCCTTGTGCGTCCAGATGTCCATGAACAGGTGCAGCGCCCAGCCTGCGAACACGCCGACTGCCATCTGGGGGGTTGACAGGATGAACGCGGTAAGCGACGCGAACGCGGCTGTAATCAGGCTGTGGTTGAGCCGGTAAAGGTGCCGGGTTTGCACGTCATTGATGTCCATGAACGGCACCCTGCCCTTGCGGCTGATTAGCCGGTGATATGCCACACGCACAAGCCGCGGGAAGAACCAGAGGAAGTCGGGCACGCAGCAGAATGCCACCGCAACCCACGCCCAGGGCTGGCTGTGGAACAGGACGAACGCCCAGATGAAATGCGAAGGCAGGTCCAATGTAACCCTTTCAAGTGCTCTGCTTGCGGCTAAGAGCTTGAAAATCCTATTTGATTATCTTGGCCGCAAAATCTTTTATTGCCTTTTGCGCGCCATCCGGGCCGGCTTCCGTGAGAAAAGCTTTCCCGTGCCCGGGGATAACCAAGTCCGCCTTCTGGAGGATTTTCTTCCTGCTTCTCAGCAAGGCGGCCTTATCCGTGGCAAACGGGTCCTTGAGGGAAAGAAGCGTCTTGGCATCAGTCTTCTGCTTGCAATCTTCCCACCACCACAAGTCGCCTGCAACCGCAACAACGCCCTCAGCCGTCTTCACAAGCAGGCTGGCGTGCTCCTCGCAGTGGCCCGGGGTGGCGACTACCTCAACTTTTGTTCCCGGAATCCGGCCTTTGTAATGATATTCCCGGTCGCCTCGGTAAATCGTGTCGCCATCCAGCACGTCAACTTTTGGGAACAGCCGGAGGTTCAGCACGTGGTCAAGATGGTAATGTGTGAGGAAAACAAGGTCAATGTCTTTTGGTCTCAGGCCCCACTTTTTCAGTCCAGCCAAGAGTAGGCCTTCGTTGCAACCGGGGTCGACAAGTATCCTCTTGCCGCTGTCCTCGATTAGAACTGTGTTTGGCGTGGCTTCGTAGTAGCCGCGCTTGGTCTTGCGCGCGTAGCCTTCGACAATAAGTTTGAGCGCTGCCACAGCCGGTCACGTTATGTTGTATGCAGGGGGAGTGCCCTCTGTTGACATCTAGAAGCGAACTTCCAGAGACATAATTGTGTCTCAATCTATAAGTAAACTTGTTTTCATGGAGTTGAGGTAGGTGAGCAGCGTGAGCCCGATACACCGGAGCCAGCGGCGTTTCGGCGTGGCGCTTGCCAGACTGGCGCCCACAGCCGCTTCTAACCTCTGAGAGTAATCGATTTTATGCCGCCGGCATATTCCAAGCTTATGATTGTGTGAGTGGCGTTGGACGTGTCTTTGATTTGAACGCTCCGGCCATCCACCCTAGCCGTGAAGTTTCCGTTGAGGATGGTTGCCGGAATCGTTATGGTTGCAGAACCGGCCGTCCCAACGGAGTCTGCAGCAGTGAAAGTGACTGTTCTCGTGCCCTGGTCAAACGCGAGCCCGGAGATGGACGAATTGGAACTTACGGAAACAGGATAGCACTTGCCACCTGACGAAACCAGGTAATTGTAGGGTTGCCTCTGTTCCTTCAATAAGAGCGCCCTGGCATTGCCGCTTAGGATGTTGCGGGCAGCGTTGTAATCCAAGCTGGAAAAGAGGGATTTCCAGTGTCCGACGGCGTCAGCTGGGGCGCCGTCACTTGTCTTGTCCGCATAGTTAAGCCATCTCTCCAGGCCATTTCCGCCCCCTCCAGCATCTGAACCAAACAATATGCGGGAGTTCCACGTTTCAAAGAACCGCTTCCATTCCCCGTTCAATTTGCCGTTATTGGACTGGTTTGCGAGCAGCGCCCAATTGGAGTTGGATTGCGGAAGGGGGTTTTGCATGTTCTGAATCCCTGCGGTGTCGAAATACAGGTTGGGATACCGCAAGAGGTAGTCGTTGAGCGCGGTGCTGTTGAGCGGCAGGTTGTTGAATCCGAGATGGCACCAGAGGGGAATTGCGTCTTTGTTGTGGCTCATCATTCTTTCGAAGGCGGCATTCGCAGTGGTGTCGTCGGGTACGAAGTGAAACGAGATGGGGACGTGATATCGGGCGGACAGGTCCACCAGATGAAGCCAGACTGGCGCGTCTGCCGGAACATAGACGGTCGGGGGCGGAGTGATCTCACCACTGTAGTACCTCAAGTTGGCTTCGCCTATGCCGTAATATTTTCCCGTGCGCAGCTGCTCCTCGGCAGATGTGACGAATGCCTGGCCTTGCTTTAGCCAGGTGGATGGTTGCGGCGAGTCGGGTGCATCTACGAATGTTATGAACCTGCCCGGGTATCGGGACATGGCTTCGAGCGCATGTTGGGAATCTGAATACAGGTTCGATACGCTCACGCCCGCTGCATCCATCTTGGAAATCATCAGGGATGCGCTGACTGTGGATAGCGTGTGGACGTGGGAATCGAAAATATCCATGTGCCCCGTGTCGGTAGGTTGGCTGGTGCATGAATCGTTGGGTGCGAATGGGCCGTTCGCCTCCACGTGCTGCGGCGTTGCGGACGGGCTGGGAGAGGGGCTTGGACTCGGCGAAGGACTTGGGGACGGCGAGGGGCTGGGGGGTGCAACCAAACTCGGTGAAGGGGATGCAATCAAACCCGCTGAAGCTGTAGGGCCGGGCACCGAAGGCGCTTGGGTGCAACCGCAAAATAAGACCGCTATGACCAGCAAAGAAAACAGTGTTTTCCGCATGCTATTTTTGGCCCCTTTTTTCCTCTAGATGAAAGCAATAAACAGTGAACCAAGCAGGACTATTTAAAACGATTTTGTTTATATACTGCCTAGAGCGTCTTCGTTCATGTCCAAAGTGGTGCAGAGGATAAAAAGAGGCTCGTCTAGGAGTTTTATGCGGATACCGGCACGGAAGCCCAAAGGATACTTCTAGACCAAGGATAAGTGCAGGGGGAGGGATTTGAACCCTCGAACCCCTAAAGGATAGGATTCTGAGTCCTACGCATTTGACCAGGCTTTGCTACCCCTGCATTAAACTCATAATTCATAATGAGTGAATTATCTTTAGTCGTGAAAGGTTTTTCTACTGTCTGTAACGGTTCCGACGCCCCAAGTTTTGGCCCTTTCCTGCGTCCGGAAAATGTTTCGCCTGCCTTTATGAATACCGTTATTAATCTTGGCGAATTAGGAATATTTTACTTTCAATCGGGTCAACTGGGTTTATCGGGTCTAGGCGTTTTCATATCGCCCAGGCGCCGTTTTGGGTTTAATCAAGGGGTAAATTCGGATGAAGAATCCTTTTCACTGGAAGCACTACAACAAGCTCATAGCCATACCGGTCATACTCATACTGGCGTCGCTGTTCTGCATATTCGTCTATCCGGGAGTGACCTACGGGCTTGACTTCAAGGGCGGCACGCTCCTTACAGTATACTCTTCAGCAACAAGCATAGACTCGGCCCTCCTGAAGGAGAAGCTTTCGCCGTTCTCGTCCAACGTGGACGTGCGGCAGTTCTCCGCACCGGACGGCGGCTCCGGCCTGGAAATCGAGCTTGGGCCAAGTGAGGCACTGGAAAAGGCGTCAGTCACATCGCGCGAGCTTGACTCCTTAAAGACCGAGTACGACGACGCATCCCTTGAGCTGACTTACCTTGAGGCCAACATAGACTCCGGGACGGTCACCTCAACTGACCTGGAGAAGGCCCAGGCAAAGATTGCGGGACTTGAGTCCAAGGTTGTTGCAAAGTCAACCGAGCTTCTTGCGCTTTTGGGAGACAACTCTATAGTGCCCCAGAAGGCCATAGCCGCGTATGCCCTTGCCCACGACAGCTACTTCGACCGCCAGGACTCCTACCAAAAGACCGTGATGGAGCAGGTCAGGTCAGTTGTGCCGGTATCATCGTACTCCGCGCGAGAGGTCGGTTCAACCCTGAGCAAGCAGTTCCTCGGTAAGACTGTTGAAATCCTCGTATTGTCCTTCCTCCTGACCTCAATAGTTGTCTTTGTAATCTTCCGCTCGTTCATACCCTCCTTTGCAGTGGTGTTCGGCGCTGTTGCGGACATCGTAATCACCCTGGGCGTGATGACCGTGCTAGGGCTTCCGCTCACTCTTGCCTCTTTTGCAGCCCTCCTGATGCTCATAGCATTCTCGTTTGAGACCGACGTGCTCCTTACTGTCCGCGTGCTCAAGCGCTCGGACGGCACCGCATACGACCGCGCCTTCGAGACGATGAAGACCACGGTCATGATCAACCTGGCAACGATAATCTCCTTCAGCGTCCTTCTTGGCGCGTCAATGCTGCTCTCAATCTCCACTTACTACCAGATTGCCACTGTTGCGGTAATCGGCGCGCTGGTGGACTTCATAGCGACCTGGTTCGGCAACGCCGTGCTGGTGCTGCACTTCTTTGGGAAGAAATGACTATAGTGATTCTTTATGTCTGCTCACGTGAACTGGCTCCGGATTGCAAAGAACAGGCGCGTCCAGCTCGTGCTGGTGTGCGTAGTCTTTGCGTTCGCGCTGATCTGGCTCAAGGGCCTCAACACCGGAATCGAGTTCTCCGGCGGAGTGCGCATACCAATCACGCTTGAAAAGAGCGTGGACACGGCGACAATGGACTCCATAGTCGAGACCATCAAGCTTCGCATCAACAAGTTCGGGCTCTCGCAGTCAGTTGTACGGCCTGTTGGAAACAGCGAAATCCTGGTTGAAATCCCGAAAGCCTCGCCTGATGCCATAGAAAGCGTGCGAAACGTGCTCAAGCAGCAGGGCCGCTTCGAGGCCCTCATAGACGGCCAGACTGCGGTCTCAGGCTCCGACGTGCTTGCGGGCGCAGTAGGCGGCTCGAACCAGGAAAGCGTCCTCACAACCGAGTCCGGCAAGACCTGGCAGCTCGGCTTTGCCGTTAGCCGCGAAGGCGGCGAGCGCTTCGCAGGTGCCGCTCTTGGCAAGGGCTACTTCCCGGTGTACATGTTCCTTGACCGGCCCCAGAACGCGATGATTATCGCGCGCAGTTCAACAATCCTTCCAAACCAGAGCCTTAGCCTCGCCTCATACGGCGTGCAGCCTGCTTTGGACGACGCACTGCACAGCGCAACCGGCTCGATTGCCTTGGTCTACGCCGAGGACGTGCAGAACCTCACGATAAACCAGTCAGTTTCCTACATAATCGTCGAGGACGGCGTGGAGACTGCCTACCCGGCAATAGCAGCTGCAATAGCAAAGCGCAACGCAACTGTCAAGCGCCTCTCTTCAGCTGACCTCAAGCCCGAGTACTCGTCCGTCTCCGAGGCCATGACCAGCGCAGGCCAGATGGCAATCGAGGTCTCGCGCTGGGAGGCAATAGGGCTCATATGCTCGCCAATCCTCTCGCCAAGCCTTGCGGACGGCAACATCAACCAGATATTCCAAGTCTCAGGCCCGGCATCGGGCGTCACTGCAGAAGAGCAGCAAAAGAGCGCGCTTTCGGAGATACGCCAGCTCAAGTCGGTCATCTCAGGAGGAAAGCTCCCTGTCTCAACCACAATAGGCAGCTCGTTCTCGGTGGCACCGTCGCTTGGCGAGCGCTTCCTTTCGTACAGCTGGATGGCGCTCATCGCAGGGGTGTTTGCAGTGAGCCTGCTGATTTACCTGCGCTACCGCCAAGTCGCGCTTGTTGCCCCCATTGTCATATTCAACGGAATCGAAGTCCTCCTCACAACCGCAATAATCGGAGTGTTCGGCACCCTTGACCTCTCCGCAATGGCAGGAATCATCGTGCTTATGGGTAGCGGGGTTGCTGACCAGATAGTCATCACCGAGGAGATGCTCCGCAAGGGCCGCGTGGACGAGGAGGAAGGCGACTCGCACGACGAGTACGAAGTCAAGGAGCGCATCAAGAAGGCGTTCTACGTAATCTTCACCGTCGCAGGCGTAGTCATTGCGGCGATGCTTCCGCTCATACTCTCAGGCATAGTGGAAATCGTCGGCTTCGGAATGTCCACAATCATCGGCGTAATCGTGGGAATCTCCATCACCCGGCCGGCGTACGGCGACATAGTCAAGGAGCTCTTCCAGAAGCGCGCTTAAGCTAAACGGATAATTTCCAGTTTCATAGCGGACGCTTGGAAAGAGAAAAAATTAGCCCTTCTTCTCGGCAGCGGCCTTGTTGCGCAGCACTTCGCCCAGCTTCGCCCGGTTCTCCATCTGCTCGTTGAACTTGACGAAGTCCTCGGGCTTCATGACCTTTTCAAAGAATATCTTGGCGAAGTCCTGCGACGCCTGGGCGATGTCAAGGAGGTTGATCTGCGCCTCCTCTGCGGAAAGCTTGACCTCCCCGGGCGAGCGTATCTCAACTGCAATCGGAGCGTACTTGATTGAGATGTTGACCAGCGAGTTGTAGTTTGCGGTAAGCAGGTGGACTTCGGCAGCGCAGGAGTACAGGTCGTTGTTCTCGATGGCCTCGTCAATCTCGCCCTTGCAGTAAAGCACGCCCAGCTCCTTGTTCATGCGCGCAATCATGTCAATCATCGCGTTCTCCACAGCGTCCTTTTTCGTGCCGTGCGCGTCGAAGTGTATGACTGCCTCTATTGCGCCCTTTTCAACGGCCTGCCTGAACATGTCGCGCAGCTTGCGCTCGTCGATTTCTTGCTTCTTTTCGTCCATCTTTAGTTGCACCGAGTTGTTTGCTTCAAAGCCCCTTCATCAGCCCGTTTTCGACTGTGTAGCGGCTGTTGCAGTACCTGCAGACGTATTCGTTGCTTCCCCTCTGTTCGAGGCGCACTCCGAAACCGTTGTCAACATAGCACTTGCGGCAGTTCTCGATTATACCGTTTCCTGCTACTGTCATTGATATCCAATATGTTTGCAGCTTAAGGTTTATAAGGTTCAAGACGGTTTTTGCGGAAAGCTATTATAAAACGCGGCCGAGAGGTAACCCTTAGGTGTGTCTGGATGAAACGTGCGATTGGGCGGACTGTTGTTGTCGAATTCAGGTATTTTGACAAAAGCACTTGCAGCAGGTGCAGGACTACGGATACTAATGTTGAGAAGACCGTCAAGGTCTTGCGGAAGGCGCTCGGCGAATCCAAAGTCAAGTTCAAGACCACAAAGATTCCCGCAAGCAGGATGAGCGAGTCGAACGCGGTGCTTGTAAACGGCAAGGATGTTGAGGAGCTGGTTAATGGGCACAATGCCCGGCGTTCCACTCCCTGCCGCGGTTGTGGCGTGCTGACGAATAGTCCGTGCAACTGCAGGGCGTATTCATACCGCAAGAGGCGGTACCGGTACGTCCCGCGGGCGATGATCCTTCAGGCAGTAAAAAAAGCGCTGTCCGGAAAGTAGCTTAGTCTGCTGGTGCGACTTGTGGTTCAAAGGCTTGTTGAAGCCGTGAGAAAAAGAGGAAATAAAAAAGAAAAAGGGTTAAGGGCCGGAAACGCTTTCCGGTTTCCTAGAACGCAATCTCGTCCAGGCCGCCCATGTCGGTTTTGTACTTGCCCTTCTTGGCTGCTGCGGGCTCCTTGCCCATTGCGTACGGGCTGTGGATTCCAGTGAAGATGGCGATTGCCTCAATCTTGCCCTCAAAGCCGGGGTCAATCCTCGCTCCCCAGATGACAGTTGCGTGCGGGTCGACCTGCTCGGTGAGCGCCTCTCCGATGTGGTTGCACTCCCCAAGCGTCATGTCCGCTCCGCCGGTGATGTGGAGCAACACTCCCTTTGCGCCGGCGTAGTCGACGTCAAGCAGCGCGTGGCTGAGCGTGTTCTTGACCACGTTCTCCTCGCGTGCAGTGCCCTTGGCCTCGCCTACTGCAATCATGGACACCCCGCCGTTGCTCATTACTGCGCGCACGTCTGCAAAGTCCAGGTTGATGAGCGAGGGAGTCGTGATTGTCTCGGTGATTCCGCGCACTGCGCGAGCGATGATCTCGTCAGCAACAGCGAACGCCTGGTCGATGGGCAGGTTGGGCACAATCTGCACGAGGCGGTTGTTGTCAATGACAATAATCGTGTCGGACTGCTCCTTGAGCTTCACAAGCCCCTCTTCGGCCTTCTCAAGCCGGGCGCGCTCAAGCGCAAACGGGAAGGTGACGATGCTGATTACGATTGCTCCCTTGGCCTTTGCGATGTTCGCAATGACCGGTGCGCTTCCCGTGCCAGTGCCTCCACCCATCCCGGTTGTGATGAAGACCATGTCCACGTTCTCAAGCATCTTCTCAAGGTACGGCCTTGATGCCTCGGCGCACTTCTGCCCCACTTCGGGGTAGCCGCCTGCTCCCAGGCCGCGCGTGATTGAGGCTCCGATGAGGATTTTCTTGACGCTTTCAGAAATCATCCCCAAGTGGAGCTTGTCGGTGTTGACTGCGACCATGTCCGCTCCGCGGATCCCGATCTTTGAGAGGCGGTTGATTGAGTTGCAGCCTGCGCCTCCGGCGCCGATGACCATGATTTTCGGAGTCTGGAACTCGAAGTCCTTGGTGGGCCCCGAGCCTGAGATGCCGTGCGAGACGGTCTTTGTCGAAGTCTTGAGTGCCTCGGAGATGATTTCTTCCATCTGATACCTACCTCTGCAAAATCGCGTTTGGCGTTAGAATTGCTTATATTTGGTGTAATCTGCCAAAATATAAAAACAGATGTGTGTGCCGCACTCGTAAAATCGGCATTTTTTCACTGCAAAACCGGGCCAAACCGGGGCTTTCCACCTGCCTTATTATCCATTACCAACAATGTTATTTCGGCGGGCTAGCTGGGAAGCTAAGGGTTTCCTGTTACTCCAACCCCTTTGAGGAGGGTGATGCCCTGTTGAGGATGCAAAGGACAAAGTCGCCCGATATCCCAATCGTCGACCCCTTGCCTTTGGTTACGCGTTGCATTCCGAACCTAGCCAGGCCGGAAGGAGCAACTATAAGGACTTCAACGCGTGCTCCAAAGATACAAGGGTGAGAAAGGGGTGCCGACCAGTGGCTTGGTTCTGTGCATACGATGCAGGGCTTGCCCGCCATGATTGCAACGAGCCCGGAAGGCACTGGCCCGTTTTTATTGGTATTTTACCAAGATAATAGTCTCTAATATCGCGCGGGGGTCGCATAGTGGCCATTGCGGCAGACTGCTAATCTGTTACTCCGTAAGGGGTGCGTGGGTTCGAATCCCACCCTCCGCGCTTTTTCTTTCCATCAGGCCGATTTTTATTGCATTGATTGTTGATACTCTCAGCAGAGTGAATACCTTGGCTTCAAACTCCGATGCAATTTCCATCCGTAACAAGGCGCTCTCAGCCGCGGCCTACCTGTTCGTCCTTGGCGCAATCGCGTACGCGGTAATCAAGTTCCTTGGCGGGGAGGACTACCTAGCTGGCGCGGACTATCCGATGCTAGGCCTGGCCTTGCTTGCCTACCTTGCAAGCATATTCTTCTGGTCCCTTGCGTGGGCAAAATCCGCAGGCATCCAGCGCAAGGAAGCGGCCCTGCTTACCTTTGCCGCAGCTGCAGGCGCGCTCACGCCAATGGGCGTCGGCTCGGACGCGCTCCGGGGCTACTTTTCGCGGCGCGACGCAGCCGGTGTTTCGCACATCGTGCTCTCAAGCTTTGCAACCAAGCTGCACAAGATAGTGTTTTCCGTCCTGGCAGCCGGCGTGTTTCTCATCTTCTACAGCGCAGGCATTTCCTCGGAAATCCTGTATGCGACAATGGTGGGGATTGCAGTCATCATCGTATCCGTCATACTGCTTTACTTTTTCCTCGGCCGGCTGTCCTGGCTTGAGAGGCTGATGCCCAAGAAGCTCATCCCGGAATACGTGCACAAGGGCTCGAAGGATTTCCGCAGGATGCTTGCAACCCCCACAAAGGAATCGGTGCTTCTTGTCGCAGTCTCGCTTGCATTCGAGCTCGTCGCATTCTATTCGTGCTTCCTTGCATTCCACACCGACCCCGGCATCGTTCTTGCTGCAGGCGCGTTCGCAGTCACGTTCTTTGCATCCAAAATCCCGTTCTTGCACGGCTTCGGCCTTCTTGAACTGGTGGGAGTATTCCTCCTCCAGGGCGCGTACCCAATCCCGCTTTTGGTGGCTATTTTCTTCTGCTTTGACGTTGCAAGGCTCTGGTTCCCAACTCTTGTGAGCGCGGCGTTCGTTGCGCTCCTTACAAGGCGGTCCAAATGAAACCTGTTGCCCTCCGCGAGGAAGTCCCAGCGCTCTTTGCAGCCTGCCTTGGTTCCGTATTCGTTGCAGTCCTGCTCTCCCACTTCTACTTCAACTACTCCTTCATCACCTCGGACGCCTACGAGCGCAGCCGCTCAGCGCAATACCTACTCTCTTCCAGCTACCCCGTTGAAAGCAGCGCAATCAACGCAGGCGCAACCAGCTACCCGCCGCTTTTCGATGTCCTGCTTGCCGCATTCTCCCAGCTTACCGGTCTATCGCTTTCCGATTCAGTCAACGCGTTCTCGTTCTTCTTCGCAACCCTCTTCCTCTGCCTTGGCTACCTGTTTGCGAAGGCAATCCTGTCCGAGCTTTCCCGCACCGCTGACGAGGCGGTGTGCTGCCTTGCAGGGGTTGCGGTGTTCCTCTCGCCGTGGATTTACTACCGTACGCTTACTCCCATCTCCGAGACCCTTGGACTGGCGCTCTGCTTTGGTGCAGTGTATTTCTTTTACAAAAAGTCAAGCCCGCTTGTTGTGTTTGCACTCCTTACTGTGCTCTCCCTTTCGCACTTCCGCTCATTCATGGCCGCAATGATTTGCCTTGGGGTTCTTGCGCTCTTTGGAAAGCGGATTAGGGAGCTAATCGTCGAGTCGTTTGTCGGAGTTGCCATCTTCATCTACTTCGTGCCCCGCACTGCGCTGGGCTTTTCCAACCCGTTCGTAATCACTCCGGGAATATTCGAGTTCTTCTCCCTTCCCCTGCTGGTGGCGGGCCTTGCGGGGGTTGCGCTCCTGGTGTACAAGAAAAGAGTCCCCTCCGTTGTTGCCGCGCTTTTTGCAACGCCGATTGCGCTATCCGCATTCGCGCCCTTTTCCTTCCGCCAGCTTCCCTACCTTGCGCTTCCCCTTGCGGCGATGGCCGCGCTGTTCCTCTCCTCGCTCCAAGGCATGATAAGCAGCAGGCGCTTCAGAGTTGCGTTCTTCTGCGGCCTGGTGGTTGTCGCAATCTGTTTCAACTCATTCACAACGTGGCGCTCCACCCCTCTTGACGCGCAGTCCGATGCGGTGGTTCAGGCAGTCGCGCAATACCCGCAGTCAAGCGTCTACGCAGGTTTTGCGCAAAGCTACGCAATCCCGTATTATTCGGCTCAAAAGAAGGTCCTGCTAGGCCCGTTTGCCGAGGAGCTTCCGGACTTCGGGGCGCGGGTCTACGTAGCGCAGCAAATAATGACCAGTTCGCTGGATGCAGACGCACGGCTGCTGATGCAATTGTATGGAATCGACATGGTTGTAGCCAACTATTCCGCTTCAGCAGACCCGCTTGGGCTGGACGGGGACCGGCTGCTGCAGTCGGATTCTTACTCGGCCTACTCAATTGCCAAGTAGCTGCTCAACAGCAACGGTTGCATATGCGCCCGATGGCAAGGAGAAAGAGAGCCTGGTTTGTTCCGGATTTTCCGCATTGGGTTCTTCCGTTTTTTCCACTTTCAAGCCAACCGCATTTACCCACATCGGCCGCATCCCGCCCTTGCTTGTAAGCTCGGGCATCGACTTGATTGAGAACATCTCCTTGGTAAGCCCTCGCTTGTCAAGTTCGACTTGCGAGAACTCGTCGATTGTTGCGGTGTCCATCCCGACCAGGCTTGCGCAAAGAACGCCCTCGCCTGCTGCGGTTTTCTTTTCAATGTCCGCCCTGTTTTCCTTCGAGACTGCGATTGCCTTCTCATCTTCCGGGAATCCAAGCGTGTCAATCGGAGCAAGGAAATCCCCCTCGAGGGGCGTCCTGAGCTTTCCAGCAGCGATGCGCGCCGCAATTGCGGAGTTGAAAACGTCAGCCTGTGCTGCGTGGATGAACATCAATTGTATGCTTCGCGGAATCTTGCGTATCGCGCCGATGTAATCCGTGGGGTTGTCCTTCATGTGCCGGATGATGCTTACTTCGTACTTGAGCCAGGCAGGAAAGTATCCTAGCGCGGCCTTGAAATCCCAATCCTGCTCCAGCCTCTTGCGCACTTCCAGTTCCTCGCGCCTGGTCGGAGAGATTTCCTCCTTGCAGTCCTCTGCGTCGCAGTCGCGGAACACCAGGTAATTCTCAACAGCGCCTTTGTAGTCGCCCTTCAGGATGTAGTGCCCAACTAAATGCGTGTTTGAGCGCAGCGAGCCGAAGCGCTGCTTGCCGAAGAAGTTGATGACTTCGTTGGATGCCTGTGCTCTTGCATTGATTTTTTCAAAATCAGGTTCGATGCCGCAGTTTTTCCTGTTTACCGTTACCTTGAATCGGTTGCCTTTCAATACTCCGAGCTTGATTTTTTCAGATGCAGGCCACGCGCCGTTAATCTTGATGTCCTTGACGTGTGCAGTCAGCATCCGCTCCGCGCTCACGCCGAAAACCGAACACAGTTGTGTTGTGACCGCGCTCCTGTCCTTTGTTCCTGCGAAGTTGAAGCGCTTGCGCGGTATGTACATCTTGATTGAGATTGCATCCAGCGCCTGCTGCGTGTTCCAGTTCCTTTTTTGGAGTATGAACCAGGAGAATTCGTTTTTCTCGCCTTCGGCGGCTGCGGGGATGCCGGGAACATTTTCAATTTTTTTGTCGATTTCCAAGACCGTTCCGTCGCTTGTGATTTCCTCGACGATGAATTCCTCTGGCGAAAAGTGAAAGTCCATAATAGTAAACCGTAAACTAGCCTATCGATTTAGGCATTTACTTGTAGCGCAAAAACGCGCCAAGCCCGCGGAACGTGCCGTAGAACCCGAATCCGGCGGAAGTCTCCTTGCTAATCATCTCAATCGGGATGTTCATCTGCTCCGCAAGGTCAACTATCTCTCCGATTATGTCCTGCTCATTGGTGACCTTGTAAACCCCGCCGCACTCGCACGGCGTGTTCTCGTGCTCCTCGACGCGCTCAACCAGCTTTTCCATGGTCTTTCCGCACTTTGTGCAGGTAAGCGTAATCCTGTTGAGCTCCATCCCCTCGGACACAAGCAGCTTGTTTGCCTTTCCGCTCTGGACCGCCTCGCGGACTTCCTTTTCCCCGTAAGTGGCAAGCCCGCCCTTCATGACCTGCGCCATGAACTCGTCAACGAGCTTCTTTTCCTTGATGGCCTCCTGCTCTGCGATTATTTCCCCGCTTTTTTCCATCACTTCCTGGATGCCGTACTCGTCGGTGTATCCGGTGTCAACCACCCCGAGGATCTTGAGCTGGTAGTTGAACGATTTCTGCTTGAGGAAGTCCTCCTTTGACGGCCCGGGGCCGCCCACTATGACTCCCTCGAACCCCTTCTGCTCGAGGAACGGCGCCATCGCCTCGCCGACCCTTGTGTAGTAGTATTCAACAGCCTCGGTGTGCAGCCGGTTGTACCTTGCCGCAGACTGCCCTCCCTTGCTTACCTTTGCGTGCGCGGTGCTGTTGAGCCTGCGGATTATCTTGACCTGCTTTCCCTTCAGCACAGCTATGGTGGCTTCCTTGCCGTCCATCACGACTATCCCGTAAGTGCCTGCCTTGTCAAGCATTTCCTTCAATGGCTCGAGCACGAACCTGCTTTCGCACCGATAGAACTGCACGCCAAGCGGGGTCGGCGGGATGACGCTGAAAAGCTGGATGTCGGGCTTTCCCTCGGTCTCGGACACGTCCCCGCAGAAGATGGCTATGCCGTTCTTTGGCGACGCGCGGAAACCCTTGAGGTACTGGAGAATCTTCTCAAGAGCCGAGATGACGTTCTTGCGCGTGCTGGTGCTTTTGATGTTCGAGGCCTGCCCTGCCTCGTCGCGCAGCTTCCCGGCGGTTTCGGAAATCTGGTAGCCTGGCGTAATGTAGACGCTGATAAGCTGCGTCCCGCGGCCCTGGAACTTCTCAAGGGCCTCCACCTGCTTGCGGAAATCATATGCCGCCTGCGAATCTGTTGCCATTGTCCATGTTCAACTCTAAGAATGACCTAAGTATTAGGGCCGATAAAGCAATTTAATTAGGTTGTCACTAATGAAATGACCCTTCGCCCTTTTTGGGGTGACTACGACGGTGAGCATATGCCTTCAAAGACCGCGCCGGCAAACGGCAACAGGAGTTCGCAGGAAATCTTTGCAATCGCGCACTACCAGTGCCCCTGCAAGCAGCTTCTTGTGAGAAAGACCCCCCTAAGCGAGCTTCCCAAGACCGCAAAGTACGACTCAAAGAACGTCCTTGACGGCCACCTCTACGAGTTCCTCGGCCAGATGGCAGAGGCGCGGCACAAAAAGAACGGCAATACGATAGTCTCAATCCAGGACCCGCAGAATCCAAAGCTGGTCCACGAAGTGAAGCTGATTGACCCGGAAAACGCCAGGACGCTGATGGATTTCCTGCGGCAAGTGGAGTTCGACCCGGAGAAAGCGTATCCCAACAGGAGTTCGTGCAGGCTGGAACGCTGAGCGGCCGTTTGCCAATGGGACTGGTTTATAATTCCTTTTTCCTTCCAAGCTTATCCCCAAGGTGATTTGATGGTCAAGAAAGTGGCAGTCCGTCCGTTTACTCTTCAGAAGCCGTTGGTGCGCAGGGGTGGCGTTGTCAAGAAAGTAGGCCTCGGGGAAAGCATGTTCGGAACCCGTTTTACTAAGCGTGCAAGTGAATTTTTGAAAAAAGGAAAGCCCGAACTGGCCATTGGGCAGTACATCGCAGGCCGGTCTGCCAACGGTTTCCTTGCATATGATGTCGCTTCACAGCAGTTCAAGGAGGGAAAGACCGTTCCCATTCCCCTTTTCAATAGGGTGGCAGGAAAGATTTCCGACTCGGCAAAGCTTGAGTCCATGGCCAAGGAAATCATCTGCCTCAAGGAACAGGACAAGCTCCCTGCAGGGCACGCAGGCGAATACCTTTCCGCCATCGCTTCGCGTTCCCTCAAGCTGACTCCCGACCAGTTCCCCGCGGTAACCGAGTGGCACGAAAAGTACGGCCGCACTCCCCAGATGAACCATCTTGATTACATTGAGGAGCTGACTAGGAAACACGTCCCCGCCCCCATATCTGTGGAGCTGAGGTCCAGGATAAGCACGCTTTTGGACGAGGTTAGGCGCAAGAAGTCTGCGAAAGCTTAAGGCCCGGAACCCGCTTACAGCGTTTCCAAGTTGTTCATGTAGGGCTGCAGTGCCTTGGGTATGCCCACCGAGCCGTCCTCGTGCTGGTAGTTTTCCAGTATCGCCCTAAGGGCGCGCGAGGTTGCGATTGCGGTGCTGTTGAGCGTGTGCACGTACTGCTTGGACTCGAAGTCCTTCCTGTCGCGCACCTTGATGTTGAGCCGGGCGGCCTGGTAGGCGGTGCAGTTTGAGCAGGACACCACCTCGCGGTACTTCTTCTCGCGCGGCATCCACACTTCAACGTCATACTTCTTTGCAGCAACAGTGCCGATGTCTCCGGTGCAGATTGCAACTACTTGATAAGGCAGCCCAAGCTTTTGGAAGACTTCCTCGGCATTTGCCAGGAGTTCCTCGTGGAAGCCCCACGAGTCTTCGGGCTTGCAGAATATGAATTGTTCAATCTTGTGGAACTGGTGCACCCTGAAAAGTCCCTTGGTGTCTATGCCGTGCGCGCCGATTTCCCGGCGGAAGCAGGGTGAAATGCCGGCCAGTTTGAGGGGCAAGTCCTTCTCTTCAAAAATTTCATCCTTGTACATCCCGCCCATCGGGTGCTCGCTAGTGGCAATCAGGTACTCGTCCTCGCCGTCGATTTTGTACATTACCTTCTCAAAGTCAGAAAGGTCGGTGACTCCCTCGTATGCCGCGCGGTTCATCATGTAGGGCGGCATAACCGGCGTGTAGCCCTTTGCAACCAGCAGGTCCATTGCAAACCTCTGCAGTGCCATGTCCAAAAGGACCAGTCGACCTTTCAAAAAGTAGAATCCGGCTCCAGAAATCTTTGCAGCGCGTTCGAAGTCAGCCCAGCCTTTTTCAGCAGCAAGCTGGCCGTGGTTTTTCAGCTCGAACGAGGGGACTTTGGCCTCTCCCCAAGTCTTGACCTGCACGTTCTCCGAGTCGTCCTTTCCAACTGGCACGCTCTCGTGCAGGATGTTGGGCAGTCTCATCAAATAGTACTTGATTTTTTCGTTGATTTCATTAAGCTGCGTCTCGGTCTCCTTGATTTTGCCCGGGATTCCCGCTGCCTCGGAAAGAAGCGCAGTCGCGTCCTTTCCTGCCTTCTTGGTCTCGTTGATTTCGCGCGAAATAGTATTGCGCCTTCCGCGCAGCGCCTCAGCAGCAAGCGCAAGCTCGCGTGCCTGCCTGTCCTTTTCAAGCAAGTCGGAAAGCCATCCCAGCTTCTCAGTATCCCCCCTCTTTTGCAGGTCCTTTCTGACTGCATCGGGGTTTGCGCGTACGAACTTAAGCTCTAGCATAATTACTCTTCACTCCCGCTGGCGTGGCTGCCGTTGTTGGGCGTATAAATCAAACTCTCGTCAAGGCTTATTTGCCTTACTATGCCTATGCGCCTGTCTGCCTTAAGCCCTTCGATGGCCTCCTTGGGCACCTCGGAGTCAACTGCAAGCACTGCAACCGCCTTTCCTTCCTTCTTGCGCCTTCCAAGGATCATCTCAGCAATGTTGACACGGCTTTTTTCCATCGCGCTTCCCACAAGCCCGACCACGCCCGGGACGTCCTCGTTGAACACCCAGAGCATCCGGCGTGCGGCCTTGGCCTCGAACTCGTAGCCGTTGAATCCGACTACGCGCAGGAACTTGTGCGAGAACACGCTCCCGCAAATCGAGTCCGTGTGGCCGTCGTCATAAGTCGCAGTCAGCACTATCAGGTTTGCGTAGTTTGTCGCAACCGGCTCCGCCACCTGCTCGACCTTTATGCCGGCTTCCTCGGCAAGCAGCATGCTGTTGACCATGTTGGCCTCCGGCCTGGTCTTTTCAAGCAGTCCCTGTATTGCAAACGACGCAACCGGCTTCTTGGAAGAGTCCGGCACCTTCCCGCCAAATGCAACGCTTACCTTGGCCACCTTGCCCCGTCCAAGCTGATAGAGCATCGAGCCAAGGATTTTTGCCGAGTTCATGAACCCGCGCGAGCGCTCCAAGTCAGCAGGTTCAAGGATGTACGGCAGGTTCAAGGCGTTTTCCACCATCTCTCCGCGGAGCGCCTTGATGGTCTGCTTTGCAATCGTTATTCCCACGTTGTCCTGCGCGTCAACAGTCTTTGCGCCAAGGTGCGGGGTCCCGACTACATTAGGCAGCGAAAGGAGCTTTTCAGGCCAGCCGCCCTTCTCAATGGGCTCCTTTGACCAAACGTCGATTCCTGCTGCGAACACCTTTCCTGTTTTGAGGTTCTCATAAAGCGCCTTCTCCTCGATGATTCCTCCCCGCGCGCAGTTGACTATGATTACCCCGTCCTTCATCAGGCCAAAATGGCGCTCAGCCACCAGGCCGCGCGTCTCGTCATTGAGCGGGGTATGAACAGTAATGACGTCCGACCTCTTGACCAGCTCGTCAAGGCTTGCAAGCCGCTCCACCCCAAGGTCCTCTGCCTTGCCGTCCGGGATGTAGGGGTCGTAGCAGAGCACCTTCATCCCAAAGGCGTTGGCGTACCTTGAAATCTTCGAGCCAATCTTGCCCAAGCCGATAATCCCTATTGTCCTTCCATTGAGCTCCTTTCCAAGGTACTTTTCCTGCTTGAACTCCCCTCCTTTGACTGCATTGCAGGCGCTCCAGGTGTACCTTGCAGCGCTAAGCATCAGCGCCATTGTCTGCTCTGCAGCACTGGTTGTGTTGCCATTGGGGTCGTTGTAGACCAAAACCCCGCGCCGCGTGCAGGCATTGAGGTCGATTTTGTTCATCGCAACCCCCAGCCTGCCAACAAGCTTGAGCTTTTTGGCTTGGGCTAAGAGCTTTTCGTTGACGTCAGTCCAGCTGATGCAGAAAAGAACGTCATAATCCCCGATGATCTTCTGCACTTCCTCGTTGTTTCCGTTGAGCCGGTAGTCCACCTCGATGTCAGGCTCGGCCTTGAGTATGTCCAAGCCTTCCTTTGAGATGTACCCCGGAATCAAAATCTTGTAGGTCATTTTTACAAAACACCCGCCGAAACTGCAAACTGCCTAGAATCCCCCTGCTTCGCTGGCTACCCCTTCCAAGGCATCCAGCATCCTTCCAAGGCCCTGCTGGTTCATATTGGCCATGTGCGCAACCCGGAGAACCTTGTCCTTGTAATCGCCCATCCCTCCGGACAGGAGGTAGCCTTTTTCCTTCATCTTTGTGCGAAGCGCAGGCGACTTGTCGGTCTTAATCCCAGTGACCGACCGCGACCTGTAGCCTTGTTCGATGAAGAATGGAGCGTTCATCTTCTCCAGCCGACCTGCGACGAAATTTGCCATTTTTTCGTGTCTTTCTATTCGTGTATCGATTCCTTCAGCCGCAAGCTCCGCAACCGCCTGCTCCAAGCCAAAAAACCCGGCAAGGCTGGGAGTGTTGGGGTGCTCGTTCTTTGCTGCATAGGAAAGGTACTTTTTCAGGTCAAAGTAGTAGCTTCTGGGCTTGGTTTGCTTCCCAATCCGGCCAACAGCCTCCGGGCTAAGCGCAAGGAAGCTCATCCCCGCAGGACCTGCGATGCACTTTTGTGCTGCTGAGGCGCAGGCTCCGATTTTCCAGGCATCAAACTCAAGCGGAGTCGAGCCCAGGCCCGAAACCGAGTCAACGTAAAGAAACGCGCCGGCGTCCGCTGCTGCCTTTGCAATGCCCTCAAGGGGGTTTAGCACCGTGCTTGCGGTGTCGTTGTGTACTATTGCAATGTAAGTTGGCTTGAACGCGTCTATTTCCTCCCTGACCTTGTCAATGTGCAGTCCCTTGCCGTTTTCCACCCTTACTGCCTTGAACTGGCCCTCCTTGGCGTAAAGCTGGGTGTTTTCGCAAATCCTGCGTCCAAAGTCGCCGTTGTCAAAGGCAAGGACGCGGTCGGTGTCCAGTATTGTTCCGGCAAGCCCGGCGTCAATGGCGCCAGTTCCGGGAACCGAAAACAGCAGGACTTGGCCTTGAGCGGTCTTGTAGGCTTTCTTCATGCCTTCCTGGCAGTTTGCATAGACTTTGTGGAAGCCTTCGCCGCGGTGGCTGATTATTGGCCTGCTCATTGCCTCGTTAACTTTTGGCGAAAGTGCCACTGGTCCGGGAATGTAGAGTTCCAAGGTCAACAAACAACACCTCTAAGGTAAAATCCATCCTCAGCCCTCGTCTGTCTTGGCTGGTTTTTGCAACAGGCGCAGCTAAGAAAAGTAGGAAATTTAGCGGGAAAGCCGGTTTTTTTGCCGTTTTCTTTTATGGAGCAGCCTAGGTTGTTTTCATCCGGTTCTATGCGGACTGGAACGGCATCATAACTCTCCCATTAACCATTTTGTAAAAGCCGTTTTAAAACGGTTTTGTTGTGTGACGATGCAACTTGCGGTTTACCGCATTCGGTTGCCTTATAGGTCGGCGATTCTGATTAGGACCGGCTCCGGCTTGACCACGTCAAGAGCCTTGCACTCCTTCAGGGCATTTTCCATCTGGCCTTCAAGTGCTGCGTGGGTGATGATTACAACCGAAACGAAGTCGCCAGTGTCCTCCTTTTGGCTAAAAGCGGCAATTGAGATGCTGTTGTCCCCCAGGACCTTGGTAATCTTTGCAAGCACCCCGGGTTTGTTGGCAAGGTCCAGCCTCAAAAAGAACCGCGACTTGGATTTGGCGAAGGGCTTGATTGCCACCTGCTCGAAGCTTCTCTGGGTAATCCGGGTGCGCGAGCCCATCTCGATGATGTCTGTGACCACCACAGTTGCAGTCGGAAGCTTGCCAGCACCCTTGCCTGACAGGAAAAGCTCTCCGGTGTTCTTTCCTTTGAGCAGTATTGCGTTGAACTCGTTGCTTACGTTGGCAAGCACGCTGCTCTTCGGCACAAGGGTAGGGTGGGTGTGAAGCACTATGCCATCTTTGTCCTTGCACGCTATGGCCAGAAGCTTGATTGCGTAGCCCAGCTCAGATGCATAGGCCAGGTCGTGCTTGGTAATCTTGGTGATGCCCTCGGTATATGCTTCGGCCTCGATCCTGGCATCAAAGGCAAGGCTGGCAAGGATTGACAGCTTTTGGCTTGCGTCCTTTCCTTCCACGTCAAAACTCGGGTCGGCTTCCGCAAAACCCAGCTGCTGGGCCTTCTTCAGGGCCTCCTCATAGGACATCCCCTCAGCCATCCGGGTGAGGATGTAGTTGGTAGTGCCATTGAGGATGCCGTAAATGGACTCGATGTTGTCTGAGGAGTAGCTCTCCTCAATTGTGCGGATAATCGGGATGCAGCCTCCAACCGAGGCTTCGAACAGTACGTTCACGCCGTTTTTTGACGCGGCCTCAAAGATTTCATACCCGTGCTTGGCCAAAACCGCCTTGTTTGCGGTAATCACGTGCTTTTTGGCCTTGATTGCATCCAGGATGATTGTCCGTGCTGGCTCGTACCCTCCCACAAGCTCCACAACCACAGTCACTTCCGGGTTTGCGATGACCTGCCTGTAGTCCGTAGTGTGGATTTTCGGGTCAATCCCAAGTGCAGCAGCGCGGTCCTTTGACCTGCTGCACGCTGCCACTATTGTAATCCCTACCCCGGTGCGCTTTTGGATAAGGTCGGCGTTGGACTGGATTATCTCCACTACTCCTGAGCCGATATTGCCCAGGCCGATTAATCCAACGTTGACATTAGCCATAGTCGCAGCCTTTTAGCCTTAATTGATTTTCTTCACAGTAATCTTGAAAATCAATGTTTTTCCCGCAAGCGCGTGGTTAAAGTCAATTTTTGTGATGTTGGCATCAGTTGACACTATCTTGCCAGCGGCGCCGCTTTGGGTGTAAAGCTGCATTCCCACCTTCGGGGTAGCGTTGAGCATGTCCGCAAGCTGCTTGGTCGGAAGCGCCTGCACTGCGTCCTCAGTCCACTCGCCGTAGGCGTCCTTTGCAGCAATCTTCACGGTCTTGGTCTCGTTGAGCGCCATCCCGACCACTCCGGCGTCGAATCCTGCAATCATCTGTCCTGCGCCAACTGTGAACGAAAGCGGGGCGTAAGACGGCCTTGCCGGAAACCCTGCCTTCTTTGCCTCGGCCTCAACCGAGGTGTCGAAAAGCGTGCCGTCCTCAAGGGTGCCCACGTAATCCACTGCTATCTTGTCGCCTTTCTTGACTGTTCCTGCCATATCAGTATCACCTGTAGTTTGGTTGTTGGTTGTAATCGTTGCTATTGGAACTGCGCTTGCTGTGCCTATTGTGTCATTTGTCGTGCTGTTTGCCAGTCCCGACCCGATTACCGCTCCGGTCTGGGTGCAGCCTGCAAGCACAATCGAGAACATGACCGCAAACAGGGTCAAGCCCATCAACTTCGTTGAGTCCATAGGCAATATTTAGGCGCGAAAGCCAAGATAAACGTTTGTCACGATGTCACGGAAAAGGAAATTGGCGCCCTGCCGGGGAGAGGGGGCTGTTGCGGCTTGCGCAGGCTAAGGGAAATAAAAAAACTAGAAAAAGAAAGAACCGACGACCCTTTTCCGAAGCGTTAGGAACTTCGAAGCCAAGCCGTCAATTGCCTGTGTTGCGCCTGTCGCGTTTAGCTTCTCGGCTTAGTAGTTGATCTCCGCAAGACCCAGGTTGTATTGCTCCTGCTTCTTGGGTTGGACCATCGACTTTCCGATGAGCTGCGGCGAGTGCACTCCGGTTATGATTGAAGTGACAACAACCTTGTCCCCCATGTCGGGGTTGACACGCGCTCCCCAGATGACGTTTGCCTTCTGGTCGAATGCGTCGGTTATGCCCTCTCCTATCGAAGTCACCTCTCCAAGGGACAGCTGCGAGCCGCCCTGCACGTGTATCAGCGCTCCCTTGCTGCCGGAGTACTCGACGTCAAGCAACGGGTGCTCGAGCGTGTTCTTGACTACTCCTGCGACGCGGTCGCGGCCTGATGCCTCTCCCACTGAGATCATTGCCATGCCGGCGTTTCCGAGGATGGATCGGACGTCTGCAAAGTCAATGTTCACAAGCGACGGAAGCATGATTGTGTCGGAGATTCCCTTCACTGCCTTTGCTACCAGGGTGTCTGCTACTGCGAACGCCTGGTTCATCGGAAGGTTGGGGACGTACTGCACGAGCCTGTTGTTGTCGATGATGACAACTGTGTCGCAGTGCTCCGCAAGGGCTTCCAGGCCCCAGTCGGCCTTGTCCAGGCGCGCGCGCTCAAGCGCAAACGGGAACGTGACTACTCCGACCGTGATTGCGCCCTGCTCGCGTGCAACCTGCGCCACAACGGGTGCAGAGCCGGTTCCGGTCCCGCCTCCCATTCCTGCGGTGACAAACACTAGCTCGGAGCCTTCAAGCATCTTTGCTATGTTGTCCTTTGCCTGCTCCGCGCACTTGCGCCCCACTTCTGGGAAGCCTCCTGCACCAAGGCCCTTGGTCATGTGCGCTCCGATTAGCATCTTCTTGTTTGCCTGCACCATTCTCAGGTGGTTGGCGTCAGTGTTGATTGCAATGGTCTCCGCACTGGTGACTCCCATCTGGGTGAGCCGCGACACGGTATTGGTGCCTGCGCCCCCGCAGCCAACTACGGAAATCTTCACTCCCGCTGGTTTCAGGTTCTTCGACGCCGCTTCCGGTGTCGGCATGCTTGCAGAGCGCGCGAGCGCGTCTGCGATCAAACTCTCCATCCTTTTGTTCGCCTCCTATAAAGACCATTTCTTTTTGTTTTCTCTTAGCGGACAAAGCCCAAGCTAGGACTGTAATGGCGCCGTTTGCGCCGGTATCAGGGGGTGGGTTAATTCCCCGCTAAAATGAACTGGTGGGTTTTTTTGTTGAATTGCTCAGCCGACGATTTCGATGTCGTCGAACTGGGCCTTTGCTTTCTTTGGTTGTTCGAATGCACGTCCTGCAATCTGGGGCGACTTGACGCCTGTCACGATTGCGCAGATTTCGAGCTTGCCGTCGTACTCGGGCACGATGCGCGCGCCCCATTTTACGCTGGCGTTTGTGGACATCCTGTCCGTAATCTTCTCTCCTGCTCCGATTGCGTCCCCAAGCGTGAGGTCTGCGCCTCCTGCGATGTGGAGTATTGCGCCCTTTGCGCCGTCAAAGTCGACGTCCAGCAGGCGGTTCTCAAGCACTCCCTTGACTGCGTCCTCGACTTTGTTGGGGCCCTTGCCTGAGCCGACTGAGATGAATCCGACGTCCCCGCCGCCCATGATTGCACGGACGTCCGCAAAGTCGATGTTAACTAGCGACGGCTGCTTGATTGTGAACACGAGTCCGCTGATTGCCTTTGCAAGGATTTCATCCGCAACCAGGAACGCCTGGTTCATCGGGAGGTTTGGCACAATCTGTGCGAGCCTGTTGTTGTCAAGGATGATGACTGAGTCTGCGTACTTGCGCAGGTCAGCGATTCCCTGGTCTGCCTTCTGCAGCCGGGCGCGCTCAAGTGCGAACGGGTAGGTGACCATGGCAATGACAATCGCGCCCATCTCCTTTGCAATCTGGGCAACAACCGGAGCCGAGCCGGTACCGGTCCCGCCTCCCATCCCTGCGCACAGGAAAAGGAGGTTGGTGCCATTGAGCTGGGCAATGATTTCCTCGCGGCTCTGTTCAGCTGCCTTGCGGCCCACTTCGGGGTAGCCGCCTGCTCCAAGGCCCTTGGTGAGGGCCTTGCCTATGAGAATCTTGTTGATGCCGTCGTCAATGATGGAAAGGTGCGACCTGTCTGTGTTGCAGACGTAGAGTTCAGCGCCCTTTACTCCGAGCTTCTTGATGCGGTTGACGGTGTTGTTTCCGCCTCCTCCGCAGCCTACCACGGCAATCTTGAGTTCATCCTCGCCGGACGGGCTCAAGGCCTGCGCTGGTTCGTTTCTTGCGTTGTTTACAACTGATTTCACGAATTCTTCCATGTGGATTGCGCCTTCCTAATGTTGAACATTTATGTTGGTGGGTTAAGTATAAGAAAAAAGCAGGGTATATATATCTTTGGGCTAAATTTATCGAATATATTTTCCAGTATCCCTGATGCCTCCTTTTGCGTGTTTGAGGCATATTTGGTGGCCTTGTGTGGTTTGGGGTCGTATGGATGTCTTTTATTGCCAGTCCAAGGATTACTGTTCTTCAGAATCGAAAAATACACCGAAATTCCATTATTCTGGAAGTGAGGTTGGATATGACTTGGATTCTCATTCCAACGGTTAGTGTGTCTTTTTAGGCCAAGAGGAGGTGGTTGCCGGTAAAATTAGCCAAATTGGAGGGTGTTTCAGGGGTTTTAGCTGTAGTTTTTACTATCTTTTAAAAACCCTCGAAAATAGGGGAAATTCGGTTGGAAAAAGAATAAAAGAAAGCTCTTTTTGTTCGGCGGTTTTGCCGGCCTATTTTTTCCTAGCCATCAGGTAGTCAACTACCGTACCTGCGGGTATTTTGTCGCCTTTTTTGTGCAAAAACGCCTCATTGCTGGTTATGCTAATCTTTCTTGGCTGGAGGCAGTTGCCAGCGACAAGCATCGTGTGGGTGTCCGGTTTTCCGTTTTCTCTTTTCGTTACCTTGATGTTTTCAACGATGTGCTCGATGTCCTGCACCGAGCCTTCGGGTATCTCGTCCAGGTGCTTTCCTATCGCAATCCTGTTTGCCGCGGCCTTGGGCACGTGCCACGTCGAGACCTCGCCGGTCGGGAACACGCTCTTCTTGCTGTTTGCCTTTCCGTTTGCGGTCTCGGTGGGAGCGTTCATCTTCTTGATGCCGTAGCTGAAGTCGATGACTTTAGACTGCGAGTTTGGGTTTAGTGAATTGCGGATTCCGATTGCGGTGTAGACGTGCTTTGCAGTTGGCGTGTCAAAGAATTTTCTGGGCATGAAAAATTACCTCGGAAGAACTTTTGGATGGAATTTGTTTATAACGCTTTTTGGAAAACCACAGCAAGGCTCGCGTTGGGTTGTTGAAAATGGAAAAAATCAGGAAAGAAAATTAAACAAAAGAAAAAATGGAAAAAGAAAAAGTTGGGAAGAAAGCTGGAGCCTACTCCGGCCTCATCACTACCTTGACCAGGCCGGTCCCACACGGGATTGTCTGCCCGATGAGGATGTTCTCGGTGATGCCGGAAAGCGCGTCCTCCTCGCCCTTGACGCAGGCGTTGATGAGGTGCTTTGCGGTCTCTTCAAACGATGCCCTGGCAAGTACCGACGGCTTTTCTCCCGCAAGGCCGTGGCGTCCGACGCTCTTGATTTCGCCCTTGAACGTCATGCCATCGGAGATGAGCATGATGTGGCGAACGTCGACGTTGAGCTCCTGTGCGTGCAACACCTTCTCGACTTCGTGGATGATTGCGTTCCTTGCAGCCTCGATTCCGAGGGTTCCTGCAATCTCGGTGATGTCGTTGGTCACTGTGCGCGAGGCGTCCACTTCCGGAAGCTTGAATATCTCGGCCAGGTTGGTGCCTTCGGTTGCAAGCGAGTACTCCATGTCGCCCTTGTCATTCTTCTTTTCGATGATGATTGCGCGGCTGATGCCGGGGATTCCCTTCAAAATCATCTCGTAAAGCTTTGTAGTGACCTTGCGGATGTTCTTCAAAGTCTCGTCTTTTGGCTTGATTACGAACTTGTCGCGCTCCTTGACGAATGGTGCGACTGCCTTGATTTTTGCAAGCACGTCGTCTTCCTTGAGTCCGGCCTCTTTGAGTGCCTTCTCGTCGAACTTGACTGTGACTGCCTTCTTCTCAAAGTCCTCGCGAACCTCTGCGACATCCGAAAGGGAGACTTTCTCTATCTTGAACGAGATTTTCTTGACCTTGTCGATGTCTTTGGTGTACTCGGGCTTGAGGTATACTTCCATGACTGGGCTCTTGGGAGTCTTGCGTGCGTCAACCAGCTCTACCAGTCTGGTAAAGCCGAGTTGTGCAAGCGAGGCTACTCCTGCGTAGTGGAATGTTCTCAAAGTCATTTGGGTGCCTGGCTCTCCAATGGACTGCGCGGCAATGACTCCAACTGGCTCTCCGTATGCTACGGGTTGGTCGGTTGCGTCGAGGCCGTCGTCTCCGTACTTGAACTGGATGATGCGTCCTTCGGAGTCGCGCACTGAAATGTCCTTTTGTACGATGAAGTCCTGGAGCGCGTTGATAAGACGGCGCTGCATGTAACCGGTCTTTGCCGGGTTGACTCCCTTGTCGACTACCGAGTCGCGTCCTCCTGCTGCGTGGAAGAAGTACTCGATTGGCGAGAGGCCGTGCTTGAATGACTTGATTACGAAGCCCTTTGCCTCGTCCCCAAGGTCGCCGCGCTTGAAGTGCGGAAGCACCCTGCCGCGGTAGCCTGACTTGATGCGCTTTCCACGAACTGCCTGCTGGCCTACAAGGCCGCACATCTGGACTACGTTGAGTGTGCTTCCCCTTGCGCCTGCCTGTGCAAGCATAAGCGGCGAGTTCATCTGGAGCAGTTCCCCGCCGACGCTTGCCGGCAGCTTCTTGATGCCCCGTCCGATAATCTTCCAGCTGTCCTTGCGAACGCCTTCGACGATTCCCATGACGTGCTCTTCCAAAGTCTCCAAGCTGGATTTTCCGGGAAGCCTTTCCAGGTTTCCTTCCTTGTACTTGTGGATGAGGCCGTGGACCTTTTCGCGTGCGATGCGGTAGTTGTTGATGATTTCCTTGCGTGCCTCGGGGTGGATGTAGTAGTCCTCAAGGGAGATTGAAAGCCCGTAGTGGGTAATCATGTCAACTGACATCATTGCAGCTGCGTCGATGAACTTGCGCGTCTTTTCCGGGCCGCACTCTGCAAACATCTTCTTGAGCATGCCGCTGAGTACCTTCGAGTCGATGTGTCCGTAGTGGAGCTTGCCGTTCTTGATTTCGACGAACGCGTCCTCGGGGCACTTTGACCTCTCGTTGGGGTCGTTTTTGCTTGCGCTCCTGTTCTTTCCTGAGAAACTGAAGTCCTCAGGAAGGATGTATGAGAATATTTCCTTGCCAGTAAGCTTTGCCTTGGAGATTTCCGGGTAGATTCCGGCTGCGCCCAAAAGCTGGCAGGCCTCTTCCTTTGAGAACTTGACGTCCCCAAGCGTAAGGATGTAGAGCCCTGAAATCTGGTCCATTGCAGGCCCGATGCTGGGGTCGCCGTGGCGCGGTGAGAGAATCTGGTTCTCCACCTTCATCAGAATCTCGGCTTCTGCCTGCGCCTCCTCGTTCTGGGGGATGTGCAGGTTCATTTCGTCACCGTCAAAGTCAGCGTTGTAGGGCTTGGTTACCGCGTCGTTGAAGCGGAAGGTCTTTCCTGCAAGCACCTTGATGTTGTGCGCCATCATCGACTGCCTGTGCAGCGAGGGCTGTCTGTTGAAGATTCCGATGTCGCCGTCAATGAGCTGGCGCTCCATTGTGCAGCCGGGCTCAATTTCAGTGAGGAGCTCCTCGACGTTAGTGGCCGTAAGCTTCTTGCGCTTGCCATCCGGCTTGATTATGTAGTTGATCTTGTCCGGGTGCTCGCGGATGAGGTTCTTGATTTGTTCAAGGTTCCACTCCGTGATTTGCACTGGCAAAGTAAGCTCTGCAGCGATTGATTCCGGTATTCCAAGCTCGTTGATTCCAAGAGTCGGGTCCGGCGAAATCACAGTACGCGCTGAGAAGTTGACGCGCTTACCTGAAAGGTTGTAGCGGAAACGTCCTTCCTTGCCCTTGAGGCGCTGGAAGAGTGTCTTGAGCTGGCGTCCTGACCTGTGGCGTGCTGGCGGGATTCCCGCAGTCTCGTTGTCAAAGTAAGTGGCAACGTGGTACTGGAGCAGGTCCCACAAGTCCTCGATAATTAGTTGTGGTGCGCCTGCGTCAATGTTTTCTGCAAGGCGCTGGTTGATGCGCAGGATGTCCACGAGCTTGTGGGTGAGGTCGTCTTCCGAGCGCTCTCCGGTTTCCAATGTGATTGAGGGCCGGACAGTCACTGGCGAGACGATGAGGCAGGTAAGAATCATCCACTCGGGGCGAATCTCGACTTTCATCTTGCGAAGGTCGTCAGTTGGAGTGCGCTCAAGCCTCTCGCGGATTTCGTTGGGAAGAAGCCTGCGCGTGTCCTCGTAATAGGTGAGGGGCTTGACGAACTTGATTGCCCTCTGCTTTTCCTTGCAATGCGGGCACTCGGAAACCTTCTTAACTCGGTTTACGGTGTTCTCTTCTGAGAGGAGACGTCCGCACTTCCTGCAGGTTGCCTTGAGTACCATGTAAATTGACTTTGCAAACCCGACGTGCACTACTGGCCGGACAAGCTCTATATGCCCGAAGTGTCCGCCGCACGACTTAATCCTTCCGCCGCAGGTCTTGCACTTGAGGCCGGGGTCGATGACTCCGAGGTGCTGGTCCGCAAGGCCGCCCGAAATCGGGTAGCCGTCCTCGTCGTAGGTGTCGGGCACGGTAATCTTGACCGCGCTCATTGCGCGGACCTGTTCGGGTGAGAACACCGCGAACTTGATGGAACGGATGACTTTGGTTGCCATAATAATACACTCTCTCAGAAGTACAATCCCTAGCTCTTGTCCGCAAGCTCGAGCTTGGGGAATATTCCGATGCTCTTCATCTCATCAAGCAAAAGCTTGAAGGCATAAGACATCTCCACGTCGTCGCACTTGGTGCTCTGGCAGATTGGGCAGAACTTTCTTCCCTTGATCTTGTCAAAGCTTGCAAGGCTACCACATTCCGAGCATACCAGCTCGGTGGTCTTGTCCGAAGAGTCAATCATGCGCTCCTTGAGCAAGGACGCCGCACCGAACCCGATGAAGCAGTCTCTTTCCATCTCTCCCAGGCGCAGTCCTCCTTCCCTTGCCCTTCCTTCAGTGGGCTGGTGGGTGAGCATCTGGACCGGTCCGCGTGAGCGCGCGTGAATCTTGAGCGAAACCAAGTGGTGCAACCTCTGGTAGTAGATTACTCCGACGTAAATCTTGGCCATCATCATGCGGCCAGTGCGTCCGTCGTAAAGAGTCTCCTGCCCGGTGAAGCGCATCCCGGCCTTTTCGAGTGATTCCTCGAAGTCCTCTTCGCGCTGCCCGACGAATGCCGAGCCGTCCTTGGTCTTTCCGTCCATGCAGGCCGCCTTGCCCGCAAGCATCTCCAAAAGATGCCCAGCAGTCATACGGCCTGGTATGGCGTGGGGGTTGATGATTAGGTCCGGGGTGATTCCGTCCTTGGTGAATGGCATATCCTCTGGCGCTGCGAGCAAAGAGATTACTCCCTTCTGTCCAAAGCGCGAGGCGAACTTGTCCCCAACTTCGGGGATGTTGAGCTTGCGGACGCGCACCTTGACGAACTTGTTGCCTGCAACAGTCTCGGAAAGGATTACTGCGTCAACCACTCCGTTCTCGTTTCCACGGACAGTTACCGAGCTTTCGCGCCTCTTTTCAGAGTCAACATCAAGAGCAGTGACTTCCTTGAGGAATCTGGGTGGTGAGGTCTTTCCTACGAGCACCGCGTCCTCAGTGACAGTTGTCTCGGGAGTGATGATGCCGTCTGCGTCAAGGCAAGCGTAGGATTCCGGTCCGAGGTATCCCTGTACGAACTCCTCTGGCACTCCGAACTTGTCCTTCTGTCCACCGGGGTACCTGCGCTCCTCTGCTGAGTAGCTTCGCAAGAAAACCGAGCGTCCCATACCGCGGTCAATAGCTGCGCGGTTGATGACTATGGCGTCGTCCATGTTGAAGCCGTAATAAGAAAGAACTGCTACTACGAGGTTCTGTCCGCTTGCCCTGCGTGCGAGTTTGAGCGTGTCATACGCCTCAGTCTGCACGAGCGGCGCCTGCGGGTAGTAAAGAACATAACCGCGCGTGTCCGTGCGCAGGTTGTAGTTTGCAGCGTACAATCCAAGGCTTTGCTTGGTGTGCTGTGCTGCCATCAGTACCCTGGGAGCCATGTTGTACTCCGGGAACGGCATCTGTGAGCTTGCGTATCCGAGTATTGAGCGCGGGTCGATTTCAAGGTGAGTGTACTGTGCGCTTGTTCCCTTGCTCTCCTTCTTCTCAAGCACCTGTTCGCTGATTGCAATGTGGGTGTTCTCTTCCTCTTCTGCATCCAGGTACTCGACTACTCCCTTTGCAACCAAGTCGCTCCAGCCGAGCTCTCCTTTCTTGATTTTGTCTGAAAGCTCCGCAGTCAGGAGGTTCTTGCCGTTCTTGAGCACTAGCACCGGCCTGCGCGCGCGGCCCTCGTCAGTGTTGATGAAGACCTCGTCAGTCTTTGAATAGTACGCCACGTTGGTCTGGCTGTCGATTTCTGCTGAGCGCCGCTTTTCGCGGATTTCGTCGCAGAGCTTCTTGCCGTTCTCGCTAAATCCCACGAAGCGGCCGTTGAGGAAAACGCTACATTTCATTTGTAATCAAACTCCTATAAACTTAAAGCTTCATGGAAACGCCGAGCTTTTTGAGCACGGATTCAACCGGCTTCTCCGGCACTCCGACTGTGATTTCGCAGAACATCGCGAGGTTCTTTACAAGACCACAGTTGGGGCCTTCCGGAGTCTCATTCGGGTCGAGCCGGCCGAAGTGAGTTCCGTTCAAGTCACGGGCCTTGTGGTGCGGGTGCTTCTTTGCCAGAGGCGAAGTCACACGGCGCAGGAAAGATACTGCCGAAATGAAGTTATAGCGGTCAAGCGGCTGCGAGACTCCGGTGTGGCCTCCCACCCAGTTGCCTGTTGCCATGCTGTACTTGATGCGCTCGGTAAGCGCGTCGGGCCGCACTACTGCAAACATCGAGAGCTTTCTTCCACGCACGTTGGCGCGCTCCATCTGGTAGGCAATGTCCTTGACCAGGAACTGGAAGCTGTAGCGGAAGAGCTCCTCCATGAGCTTGCCTGAGATTTTTATGCGCTTGTTGGAGTAGTGGTCCTTGTTCTCTACGAGTCTCTTCTTGTAAAAGACCAGGATTGCGCGTTCTGACATCCTGCACAGGAAGTACGCCTTTGCAAGCCTGTTGTCCGGCTCCACTCCGATGTGGGGGAGCAGGTAGCGGTCAATGAGGAGTTCTGCGCGCTTGACCTGGTAGTCAACCGGCTGTCCGGGCGCTGCGCGCTTTCCGATGATTTCAAGTGCTTCCGACTTCTTCTTTGAAGGGTCGGACTCAATGTTTAGGAGAATGTCGTTGTGAACCTCAATTTCGTCCGAGAACCCTTCGAGGATTTTCTCATCCGAGTCAAGCCCGAGTGCGCGAAGCAAAAGCGAGATTTCGATTGCCTTGTTGTAAGACGGGAGCGTGACTGACATCTTGCCTTCCGCAGTGCGGTCAACAGTGATTCTTCCCCTGAATCCGAGGCGCGTTGAGAACACCTTTGCCTGTACCAGGCCGGTGTCTTTTTCCTTGGATACCAGGATGCGGTTGGGCGCCAGGTCCTCCAGGCTCATAAGTGTCTTTTCAGTCCCGTTGATGATGAAGTAACCGCCGATGTCAAGGGGGTCCTCGCTCATCTTGGTAAGCTCCTCCTCGCTCTTTCCGTGAAGGTAACAAAGCTTGGACTTGAGCATAACCGGGAGCTCGCCGATGAACACGTCCTCAGTTCTCTTTGCGGTCCCGTTGATGACCTGAGTCATCTCAAGAAAGATTGGTGCGGTGTAGGAAAGGTCGCGGACTCTTGCCTCGATTGGGAACAGGGGGCGGCGCGAGCCGTCTGCCTCGATGACCATGGGCCTTTCAACGCGGACTTTTCCAAGCTTGATTGAGATTCCCTCAATCTGGGGCTCGATAATGTTCTGCTGCTCGATTATTTCCTGCATCCCTTCCTCTACAAAGCGGTCAAAGCTCTTGATGAACTGCTTTGCAAGGCTGTTTTCGTAATAATATGCACGCGACAATTCCCGGAAAGCCATACCCCAAAACCACCTATCAACAAAAAGCACTTAATCTACTGGCGAAATAGCGTCGCCAGGCGCTTACAAACACCCAATTACCGATTGATACGCCTGCCTTGCGCTAAGGAGCGTAAAAACCGGTTTCTAATCCTCTACTACCTTGCGGAAGTAGTCTTCGTCCTTCTTGGTCACCGCGCTCTTGCGGGTGATCTTTATGACCTGGCCTGCCACGACTTCCAAGTCTGCAATGGCCGGGTCAGATTGCTTAATGAGAGGGAGCTTCTCGACAGTGATGCCGAATTTCTTGCACATCTCGTCAACTTCCTTCTGCGTTGCTACTTCGTGCTTTGGAACAAAAATATGCTTAAAGGAACCCATCTGCAACCCAACAACCAGAGTGCCAGCGAAGAGGCTAGCTAACTCTAAAAAAGCCCTATTTCCCGAACAGGGAAATAATTATCAATTTTAATCTTTAAAAAGGTATCTTTTTATTCTCCTTTCTTTTTAATATTGAACTTGTTTAGTTACTTTATCTGAAGTTGGGTCTATGCGTACTAATGAGATTCCCAATGGACTTGAATCACTAACGATTCAGACTAGGGATGATGAACTTAAATTTATTCATGAAATTAATGAACAATTAATTTTGTATCTTCAGACTAATCATGTTTATTTTTCGAATCCAGTTCATTCATTTCTCTTGAATAAAATTTACTATTATTCTGCATTAGAGTTAGGTTTGCCAATTCGAACATCGTGGTACCTGTATGGTCCACATATACTCGCGCGTCCAGAGGATGCTAGTACTGATGTAGAAATTTACCGAGCTTTTTCGGAATTCACACTTGCTTCAAAATCTGGAGTTCATATCGCTTCTTGCGAACCAGTACAAAAAGTTATTCAGCAATTAATTACGTCATACCAAAAACGACAAAGTACGTATGACTTATTGAAGCAAGTTTATACCAACATGATTCCTCCGGATTTAAAGAAAATGCAAAACTTTTATCTGACGAAAATGCAGTTTACGACAAAATTAGCAGATACGATTCATGAGAATCCAGATTGCCATGTAAAACAAAGCATGACTAATGTTGTTTTTGATTTAGAGAAAGAACTGCTTCGAAGTGATTATTCCTCATACGTACAGTTATCTGAAAAGCAGTTGCTACTTACCACTCAGGCCCTTGACTATGTTCTTATGTTATCTGACAATTTAGTTGAATCTGATGAACAAAAGGTAAAAGGTCCGGTTATGCAAATTCCTTGTTCAAAAAATAGTCTTGTTACTGTATCTGGGATTGAACCAACGTCAACCGAAAAATTATATTCATCAACTCTAGATTATGCGATACACACAACTGAACAGTATCGCGATTCACTATTCGCGAGGATGACCAGATGACTGATTGGTATTATTTCGATACAAATATTTTTTGCGAAGCATCTGGAGACAAATTTAAGCACTTCGAAAAAGCAAACAAAGTAATTGACCTAGCAAAAGGTCAGAAAGAAATTACCTCTGAAATAGTTTACCATGAATTGCTTGTTTTGAGAAATCGTTATGAAGCGATTAAGTTTAATTTATTAAAACAAATAAATGGCAATTCAACAGCGGTTATTACTCAAGCGCAAGTTCTTGCGGAAGTTACTGTTGTTTTATCTAAGGAAAAGAAATCAATTTCAAAAAATCAGGAGCTTTTTTTTAAAAAAATTGTACCCTCTCCCTTAAAGATTATTGATTTTTTTGAGGAGTATTCTCGCGTTTTATTGAAACTTATTAGATGGAGTGCCTTTGTGTTAGTTCGATGCATTAAACGTGCAACTTTTCTTTCCGAAGCCAACAGAATTATACCAAAAATTTACAAAAAAATGAGTTTTCATTCCGGAACGGACAACGACGTGCTCATTGCGGTTGATTGTTTTTTACACGTTGATCGTAATATGACTTCATCAAATCCGATTTCAGGTGCGTTGATTACTATGGACGGTCCATTCATCTATGAAAAATCAACGTCCATTTTTAGTGTTTTAAAAACAGAAAATCCGTGTGTTAATCTATCGATTCTTTCTTTGGAGAGAATGAAATTGTCTTAGTCTCTCTGGCTATACTCCCCTAATCTCCACTTTCCCAAAATGGGGCTTCAGGATGGTTGCCAACTCCTCCAGTTCTTCCTTCGTAAAGCGGTCTTTGGAGAGCTGGGGGTCAAGGGTGTTGCCGGGGACGTACTGCTGCAGGAAATAGGCCTTACTGCCATCCAGCCACTCGCCGATTCGCTTGGCCGCGTCTTTGGAATACCAGGCAGGGCCAACAGTGGTGCGGAATTCGTAATCGGGCGCTTTCGTGCGGATGAGGTCAATGGACTTTTGGATATTGGCTTGGACGACGTCAGTTCTCGTTGCTTTTGAGTAATCTGCAAGAGGAGCCTTGATGTCCATTGCCACAAAGTCAACGAGGTTGGAGTCGAGCATCTGCTCAAGCATTGCAGGGTTCGTGCCATTTGAGTCAAGCTTGAAAAGGAAGCCGGCGGCCTTGACTTTCTTGGCGAATTCGGGCAAGTCTTTCTGAAGAGTGGGCTCGCCGCCAGTCACGCAAACCCCGTCCAGCCAGCCCTTCCGTCCGGAAAGCCACTGCAAAAACTCGCTTTCCGGGATGATTTGGAACGCGTGCGTGGGGTTGATGAGTTCGGGGTTGTGGCAATATGGACAGCGGAAGTTGCACCCCGGAGTGAAAAGGGTGCAGGCGACCACGCCCGGATAGTCAACCAGAGTTGTCTTTTGCAGGCCTACGATTTGCATTATTTCAAGGCCTCCTTTCTGTTTTCTCTTGCTCCTATTTCTTGCGTTCTTTGCTTTCTTCCCTACTTTTTTCCCTTGCGGCGTATTATCCTGCTTCAGGCCTTCTTGGAGGTCGTAGTTGCGCACTCGCAGGCAATCGTGACTTCCTCTGCGCCGCACTCGAACTTCTTTGACAAGGCAATCTGTTCGGAGTATTCCAAGCGGTCCTTGAATTCCTCGCGCTTTCCGTTGTTCCAGTTCTGAACCGGCCTGTAGTAGCCGACTACGCGTGAGTATACTTCGCATCTCTTCGAGCAGGTCTTCTCTTCGTCCATTTGGTCATCCCTCCAAAATCTTCTCTACGCTTTCTCCTTTACCATGCAGGGGCACGAGAAGTGCTCGCCTGCGATGTACCCGTGTTCGGGGCACACGCTGAATGTGGGCGTGATTGAAAAGTAAGGAAGCCGTGTGTTGTAGGCAATCTTCTTTACAAGCGCCTTGCACGCAGCGCCAGAGCTTAATTTTTCGCCCATGAACACGTGGAACACCGTTCCGCCGCTGTAAAGCGGCTGGATGTCGTTCTGGTGCTCAAGGGCCTCAATCACGTCGTCAGTCGCGTCAACCGGCAGCTGGGTCGAGTTGGTCAGGTAAGGCACTTCGGTTCCGGAAGTGAATATGTCCGGGTGCGCCTTCTTGTCAGCCTTTGCCAGGCGGTAAGACGCGCTCTCTGCGGGAGTTGCCTCAAGGTTGTACAGGTGGCCAGTTTCGTTCTGGAACTCCACCAGCTTGGTGCGCATGTAAGTCAAAGTCTCCATTGCGAAGGCCTTGCCTTCAGGCTCAAGGATGCTCTTTCCAAGCATGTTAACTGACGCCTCGTTCATGCCGCACAGCCCGATTGTTGAGAAGTGGTTGTGGAACGAGCCGAGGTACCTCTTGGTGTAGGGCATCAGGCCCTGCGCAAGGTTGCGTTCAATTACCTCGCGCTTTATCTCAAGCGAGACCTTGGCAAGGGTCATGTACTGGTCGATTTTGCGGAAGAACTCCTCCTTGTTGGAGGACTCGTAGGCAAGCCTGTTGAGGTTAATGGTAACTACTCCGACGCTGCCGGTTTGCTCGCCAGCGCCAAAAATCCCGTTGCCCTTGTTGCGCAGCTGGTTCAAGTCCAAACTCAGCCGACAGCACATCGAGCGCACGCTTTTCGGGTCAAGGCTGCTTCCAATGTAATTCTGGAAGTACGGCATCCCGTAGCGTGCAGTAGCCTCGAAAAGGAGGTTGGCGTTCTCGGAGTCCCAGTTGAAGTCATTGGTCAGGTTGTAAGTCGGGATCGGGAACGTGAATATCCGGCCCGAAGCGTCGCCTGACATCATGACTTCAAGGAATGCCTTGTTGACCATGTCCATTTCGGCCTGGCAGTCGCCGTAGTTGAATTCCATGGGCTCGCCGCCGATTATTGCGGCCTGGTTTGCCATGTCCTCGGGTACGGTCCAGTCGAAGGTGATGTTGGAGAACGGCATCTGGCTTCCCCAGCGCGAGGGCACGTTCAAAGAGTAGACCAGGATTTGCATGGCCTGCTTGACTTGCTTGTAAGTAAGCTTGTCCTGCTTGACAAAAGGCGCCAAAAGCGTGTCTACGCTTGAGAATGCCTGCGCTCCGGCGAATTCCATCTGCATGCAGCCGATGAAGTTCACCATCTGGTTTACCAGCACGTCAAGGTGCTTGGCAGGCAAAGCATCCACTTTGTTGGGAACGCCATTGAATCCCATTGAAATCAGGTTCTTCAGCGACCAGCCGGCGCAGTATCCTACGACTCCGCAGGACAGGTCGTGCATGTGGTAGTAGCCCTTCTTGTGAGCATCAGCCACTTCGGAAGGGTACATCTCGTTAAGCACATAGTTTGCAATCACAGTCCCGGCAGTGTGGAGCATCAAACCCGAGAACGAGTAGTCTGTGTTGCTGTTTTCCTTGGTGCGCCAGTCCGACTGCGACAGGTAGCCGTCCATGACGTCGTTGATGTTCATGAACATCTGCTTGCGCTCGCGCTCCTTCTCGCGCTGGTTGCGGTAAAGTATGTATGACTTGGAAATCTCGACCTGGCCTGCCTCGATGAGCACCTTTTCGACCATGTCCTGGATTACTTCAACATCCGGCACCTTCTCGTCGCCGTACTCGGAGTTGAGCTTTGCAACCACCTTGTCGGAAAGCTCTTCAGCCAGGTCGTGGTCCCCAGCGCCAGTAGCCTTTGCTGCTGCAAAGATGGCTGTTTCGATGCGGTCGCGGTCAAAAGACACCACGCGGCCGTCGCGCTTCTTTATCTTGGCAACAAGTGCCTTGACCTTGCCGCCCTTGTACTCGTGCAGGCTGCGGGCCTCCTTCTGGAGCGCCTGGGCGTTCTTGAGCCCCTTGTAAACAGCTGCAAAGCGCAAATAAGTGATTTCGTCAGCTGCCTTGAGCTTGTCCAGCACCTTGGTGCCGATTACTGATGACGGGACCTCGCCTGAGGGGTTTTCCTTTGAAAGCTCAGCTGAGATGTCGTCAACAAGCTGGTCAATCTGCTTTTCAGACAGCCTCTTGACTGCGGCGTTTTCGATTCCGCGCATGATTTTGGACTCGTCGAAGTCCTCCTTCTTGCCATCCTTCTTGATGACCTTGAGGGTAGTCTCTATGCGTTCGTAAGTGGTAAAACGGTCGCCGCAGGAGAGGCACTCGCGGCGCCTCCTGTTGGCCTCGATGTTGTCAGTAAAGCGCTTGTCAATGACCTTGGTCTCTTCACTCTTGCAACTGGGACATTTCACAAAAAACAACCCCCATACCTATTGTGTCCAGCCAAGGAGTCAGGCACAACATACGGCCTTTGAGGGGTCTGCAGCCAGCCTGCCAGCCAGCTTGAATCCCACCTATTGTGTGGGAAGTATAAACAAACCACTATATGTTGTATGGTTGCCTAATTTCTTGGGAATTATAAAAAACAGTTTACCTTTATAAAGGTTTTGCGACAATCTTGCCGTTTTACCACTCAAAAAGAGTGAAAAACTTACTGCTCCAAGCCCCCTCGGAACCCAGTTTGGTAGCAACTATTTGATTAGATTTATTATAAAAAGCTATCGGGATTTTTCGAATTTCGTAGCATAAGATTTAGTGCATTTTCATTCCAATTGGAATAAAAAATGTTCGACTTTTGGGCAAAAAAAGAATCGAAAAATTGTTTGGAAAAATAGGAAAAGAATTTGAAAAAGGAAAGAAAATGGAAAAAGAAAAAGTTTGGGAAAAGGAAAAATCCGCCTTCGGCGAATTTAGTCCAAGAAGTCCCTTGCTGTTGGCACGAGTTCGGGCTCTCCCTTGCGCTTGCGTATCTGGGTGATGATTTTGCCCTGCAAGTCAGTTGGGAGCTTCTCGTAACCGGAGTAGTCGTAGTACCACGACGCGCGGCCCTGGGTCGCGCTGCGGATGTCGTTTGAGAAGCCGAACATGTCAGCAACAGGCACCTTGCCTACTATTGCAGCGGCCTCGCCTTCCTGCTCAATCGAGAGCACCTGGCCGCGCCTTCCGTTAATCAGGGTGATGATGTTGGAAAGGTAGTCGTTGGGTGCGCTGATTACCAGCTTCTGCTTGGGCTCAAGCAAAATCGGCTTTGCCATCAGCATTCCGGCGTAAATCGGCCTCTTCATTGCAGGTATTACCTGTGCAGGCCCGCGGTGAGCAGGGTCGACGTGGATAGTCGCGTCAGTCAGGATTACCTTGACTCCGGTGACCTCTTCCTTGGCCATTGGCCCGCGCTGTACCGCTTCCCTGAATGCCTGGAGCAGAAGCTCCTTGATGTCAAGCAATCCCTGGACTCCCTTGGTGGCGTCTATGAACAGGTTGTCGCCTGAGATGCAGAGGATTTTCTTGGCCTCGTCACGCGGAAGTCCCGCCTTGATGAGTGACTCGATCATTTCCTTGCCCTTGGACTTTTCGCTGACTTCGCCCTCGTCAATTGCCTTCATCACCGAAGGCTCAAGGGGAGTGACGTACATCTTGAACTTGTTGTGCTTGTTTGGCGACTTGCCTTCAAGCTCAGGGCCCTCGGCAGTAATCGCTTCCTTGTACAGAACGATAGGCGGCGAGGTGACGATGTTGACTCCGCGCTCGTTCTTGATTTTGTACTCAATAATCTCAAGGTGAAGCTCTCCCATGCCTGACATGAGGTGCTCTCCGGTCTGCTGGTTGATTTCAACCTTGATTGTCGGGTCCTCCTTGGTGACCTTGCGCAAAGCATCAATGAGCTTGACCAGGTCGCGCGGGTCCTTTGCCTCAATGGACTTGGTGACCACAGGCACGCTGTAGTGCTTAATCTGTTCGAAAGGCGCAATCTCGCCTTCGGAGACGGTCTCTCCTGCGTAGACTTCCTTCAAGCCCACGAGTGCGACGATGTTTCCTGCAACAGCGTCCTCGACTATGATGCGGTCAGGTCCCATGTACACCGCGACCTGCTGGACTTTTTCAGTGGTAAACTTGGATGCCAGGAACAACTCGGTTCCCTTGGTGATGCGGCCAGAGTAGAGCCTTCCGATGGCGATTTCTCCTGCGTGGGGGTCCATCTGGATTGCGGTTACCATGAAGCAGGCCTTGCCCTTTGGGTCGCACTCCATCATGGCTTTTCCCTGCTCGGTTGACTGGTCTCCGTGCCAGATTACCGGGATGCGGTATTTCTGCGACTCAATTGGCGAAGGGAGGTTCTTTACCACCATCTCGAGGATGACATCTCCAAGAGGCGCGATTTTCTGGAGCTGGGTGTGGTCGCCCGCAACGCAGCAATCGTACATTGTCTGGAAGCTGATGTTGTTGCGCTTCATGATTGGTCCGGAAATTGCCCACTTGTTGAATGCGGTTCCGAATGCGACGCTTCCCTTGACCACGTCAACCTGCCATTCCTTCTTGTACTCCTCTGGTCCGTAGGTCTCGATGAGCTTGTTGACTGCCATGATGATTTTGAGGAAGCGCTCCTGCATCTTTTCCTTGGAGAGCTTGAGCTCGTTGATGTAGCGGTCAATCTTGTTGATGAATAGAACGGGCTTGACGCGCTCCTTGAGCGCCTGCCTCAAATTAGTCTCAGTCTGGGGCATGATGCCCTCGACACAGTCTACCACTAGGATGACTCCGTCCACTGCGCGCATTGCGCGGGTGACGTGTCCTCCGAAGTCTACGTGGCCGGGGGTGTCGATGAGGTTAATCAGGTAGTCCTCCTTTTCGTAGGAGAACGCAATCGAGATGTTTGCAGCCTTGATTGTGATTCCACGCGCCTGCTCCTGTGCGTCGTAGTCAAGAACGCGCTGCTCTCCCGCAAGCTCCTGCGAAATCAGTCCTGCGCGGGCGACCAGGGTGTCTGAAAGGGTGGTCTTGCCGTGGTCCACGTGGGCAACAATGCCCATGTTGCGGATGTTGGCGCGGTTGTTCATCAGTGCGCTGACTTTTTCGACCACTGCTTCCTTTCTTGCCATTCAAATCACCATGAAATAATAAGTGAGCCTTGCGGCCACCTTCTTGAAAAAAGAAAAATAAAAAATTGAAAAGAAAATTTATCTTGCCGACTTTGCCATGCGCTCGGTGTCGTTCTTGCGCTTTACCGAGTAGCTGTTCAGGTCGTTTGCTCCTGCGAGAACAAGCTCGTTTGCAAGCACGTCCGCAAGAGTTGCCTTCTTGTCAAATGCGCCCATGATTGCAGCAAGCGTCAGGTTGCGCAATGCCAGGTCAAGCCTTCTCTGCGGTGCAACGTCAACTGCGACTTGGTAGGAGATTCCTCCAAAGCGTACGCGAGTGATGTCTTCGCGCGGTGCCGAGTTCTCAATGGCACGCACAAGCACCTGGAGCGGGTTCTGCTTGGTCCTCTTTTCAACCTCGTCAAATGCTGACTCGACGATGCGGAGTGCCTTGGACTTCTTGCCTTGCAGGCGTCCGTGAGTGCGGATGATACGGCCGGAGAGCTTCTCTCCGGTACCTCCCCTCATAAGCTTGTTTGCCAGGCGCTCGACGATGTTCACCTTTGACTTGGCGAACTGCTTGTTGCCGTGCCTTGCAAACGAGTGCGGGAGCTCGATGTCGCGCAGACAGATGTAGGGCGCAAGCGAGATGTCGCGCACCTCGACTGCGTAATCGTATTTTCCGAATGCCTTGTAAGCAGGCTTTGCAGCCGGCTCGGGGCTTTCCTTTTCTTCAGCGTTCTTTGCCATAATTTCAAACACCCATTTATGAAAATAAAATGAAAGGGAAGAGCTTATCTCTTCGGCTTCTCCTTCTTGCCACGTCTGAGTTGGTCAAGGGATACTCCGTTCACCATCACGACTTTGTAACGGACTCCGGGGATTGAACCCATCTGTCCGCGTTGGGAGCCTCCGAGGCCCTCTATTGTGACCTCGTCGTGCTCGTCAATCTTGGTGATGGCCTTGTCGCGGGGGGCGTGGGCAGTGACTTTCTTGCCGTTCTTGATGAGCTGCACTACAACTCCCTTGATGATTCCGGAGTGCGGTTGCTTCTGCTCAATGCCGACTTTCTTGATGACGATGCCCTTTGCCTGGGGCGCGCCCTCAAGGGGGTCGAACTTGGCCTTCAGGCCGAGTGCCTTGCGTTTCCAGGGCTTCTTGAGCCAGCGCTTAGTCTTGCGGTTCCTGAAAAGAACCCTTCCTGCGAACAATCCTTTTGCCATTATAACACCTGTTTTGAAACGTTACTTGAATAATCACAATATCCTTACTTCGGCCACGCCAAAAAGCCTTTTGGCCAAGAGCCTGGCGCGCTTGATGCGCTCCCCGCCCTTGCCGATTGCAAGCCCTTTTGACTTGGGGTCAACCGAGACGAGGACTTCGCCCTTCTCGTTCTGTTCCATTCCCTTCAGCATCGCCGGCGAAAGCGCGTGCGTGAGAAGCTCCTTCACGTCGGACGCCTCTTCCACAATTTCGACTTCCTTTCCGGGCATCATCCTGCGCAATTTCTGTATGTTTGCGCCGGCCTTCCCGATTGCCCTTCCGAACTGCCCCTTGGCCACCACGAAGACAACCGCGTTGCCTTCGGAGATGACGTCGATTGCAGCTGCGCCTGTTGCGCGCTCGACGAAGTTGAGCAGCTGGATGTCCTCCTGCGAGAGCTTCCTTTCACTCACTTGGTCTTCACCAGTTCCGCAAGGTCGGAGTTGCCGAAGTCCATCACCGCAAAAGCGCTTATGATGAACGGCTTACCGCACGTCGTGCCAAGCTCCACACCGGTCCCTGGGAAGGTGTAGACTGTAATCTTGGCAAGCTTGCAGAAGTGCTCGATGTCCTGGCGCGCCTCAGCCGGGCAGTTGCTTGATACAACCACCAGCTTGGGCTTGCCCGAAAGCGAGAGCTTCCTTGTCTTGTCCGAGCCGAAAACGATTTTACCGTTGTCGACTGCCATGCGAATCGAAGTGCCCAAATCCATATTCAAATCACTTTTTTTAGTAAAAACATGACTGTCCGAGTTGAGAGCTGCGATGGAAAAAACCGACTGCGGGGCAATTGCATTTGATTGCTGCCTATTCGCATCCTGCATTGTTTCCTGCGGATCTCAAGCCGAAGCTTACTCTCCGATTGGTCCTTGCGGACCCACTAAGAGGAAATAATCTGTGACGATACCTGTTTTTATACTTTTGTAAATTGTGTACGAGTGGGAATCAAAAGGAATAAAGGGGACTCCGCCCCTGATATTACTCAGAGGGGAGTCCCACGACTCTTCTCGTTCTAATCACCTCCGTAAGGGAGTGTGTGGCAATAGCCGGGTTCACGTTCCAACTTGTGCCCGGCCATTGTCCCCTTCTTACTATGATTGATTGTATAGGCGCTTAGCCCGGCGCAGGCGCATGTAGACGCGTGTCCATGCCGGATCCGAACCGGGTGGTAGTGTCTTTCCCATCGCCTGTGTAATCGTGCGTATATCGGAATGCGCTAGGTTTGGATTTTGCTTTATGATAGCAAAAAACTCCTGTACACTCGGAAATCCGTCCCGCACTGCATTTCCGGCCTGCCTCTTTGGTGCGATTGTATCCTTTAAGATTTGGTTTTGAATTTGTGTGTTAAAAATGGTTTCGTTTGAGGCTATTTCTTCTATTGTCCCTTTTTTCCGCTTCTGGCGTAGTGCTATTAGCTCGTCAATCTCCTTGGGAGAGCCATCGACTTTAATCGTTCCGTCTGTGTATATGTAGGCTTGCATTCAAACCACCACTAAATACAACTCATCCATTGCTTAAAAACCTACGCATATTCGGTTTTGGTTAAAGCAAAGTGATTTCAGAACGCGGCTCCAGTTCGGTCATGTCGCATCCAATCGCCGTTGCCTGTCACCCGTCAATTAAAAAGAGAATCCGCGCCTAATTCTTCCTATACGTTTATCCTTGCAAAAGGTGTTCCTATGGACCTTGCTCCTGTTCGCGGCTCGCGTGATTTCTTGGTAGAAGAAAAGCTCCTTCGGGACTGGGCGATTTCGCGGCTCAAGACTGTTTTTGAAAGCTTCGGATTCAACCCAATCGAGACTCCAGCAATAGAGAACTGGGAAGTCCTTTCCTCCAAGTACGCAGGAGGCGCGGAAATCCTCAAGGAAACCTACAAGCTTACAGACCAGGGAAAGCGCGAGCTTGGCTTGCGCTACGACCAGACCGTTCCCACCTGCCGCGTCCTTGCATCCAACCCGCGCCTTGCAATGCCGTTCAAGCGCTACTCAATCGCGCCGGTTTGGCGCGACGGGCCCATCAAGCTTGGACGCTACCGCGAGTTCTACCAGTGTGACATTGACATCTTCGGCGTTTCATCGCAGGCTGCTGAGGCCGAAATCGTGGCAGTGCTCAAGGCGGGCTTTGACAGTCTTGGAATCGAATGCAAGCTCAAGATAAACAACCGCAAGGTGCTTGACGGCCTTCTTGAAACCTGTGGCGTGAGCGCAGAGCAGGCCACTCCGGTCATACTCTCAATAGACAAGCTTGAAAAAATCGGCGCAAAGGAAGTGCAGAAGGAGATGGAGGAAAAGGGAGTCTCCGCATCATCCGCAAAGAACGTCCTTGAACTGTTCGAGGAGTTGGACAAGCTTGGCAACGACAAGCTGATGGCCAAGCTTGAAAAGACCCTGAAGTCCGGAGTGGGCGCAGAGGGCCTTGCCGAGCTGAAGCAACTCGTCGGCTACGTCAAGCTCTACGGAATCAACGATGACTTTTACGAAATCAAGACCAGCCTCGCGCGCGGCCTCTCCTATTACAGCAGCACAGTTATCGAAGGCTACGTTCCCGGAAGCATCATCAAGTCAAGCATCTGCGGCGGCGGGCGCTACGACGAGATGGTAGGCAGGTTCTCAGGAAAGGACAAGGTCCCGGCAACCGGAGTTGCTTTCGGCTTCGAGTCAATATGCGAACTGCTCAAGGAAAAAGTTTCCAAGGGCGAAAAGATTGAGGGAATCCGCAAGACCGCAGTCGAGGTCTTCGTAATCCCCATCAAGGACCAGCCTTTCGCATTCGAAGTTGCCCAGGAGCTGCGCAGGCAGGGCGTAAATGTCGCAATTGACCTGCTTGGCCGCAACATCACCAAGAACCTCGACTACTGCGGCAAGCAGGGAATCCCCTTTGCCGCAATCATCGGCGACAAGGAGGCTGCGGAAAAGAAAATCAACCTCCGGAACCTCGTAAGCGGGGAAGAGGCGCTGGTGTCGGTGAAGGATGCGGCCAATGCCGTTCGGAAATGAGCTAGTGGTGCATTTTGACTTATGGAAAGAACTCCCGGCGGAATCCTCACTTACCGCGACGTATTCCTCAACACGCGCAGCCTTGTCGAAGAGGCGGACCTGATTCACTACGGTGGCGGCGTGGATGTCGTCAACATGCTTTCAAAGTACGCGCCGCACGTCCTTCGCCAGCGGGCGCTTGAGGAGCAGGAGCGGAAAAAGAACGGCGCGAAAACGCTTCCTGCTGGCGAGAACGATGCACAAATCCACCGCAGGGAAGTCCTTGACGTAATCGGAAGGATTTACCAGGACCGGCTGATGATGCACCTTCAGAACGGCGCGCTCAAGCCAGAGGGCGTCTTTTCAAAGGACATCATCCGGGGCCTTGTGGAGAATTCGACGCTGCGCAAATGGGGCAACCGCGTCCAGTTCGACGAGTTGAAAAGCATCGTCGACGCTATTGCCGAGCACGATGGAAAAGGAAAGGAAAAAGAAGACTAATTATTGGCCCGCGTCCAGCGGTTCGATGTCCCGGCTTGGTGCTATATTGCTGCTTAGCCCCGGTAGTACATCGAGCACAGCGTCGCGTTGCCTGAGTATGCCAAGTACCCGACTCCTGCGCTCATGCTGAACGCAGTCCCGGTGCCTGCAGTCGAGTTGTAGGTCTCAAACTGGCCTGCAGTGTTGAGCCGCGAGTACGCTGTTATGTTGCAGTTGCCCGCAAGCTGGGCAAACGAGGCGCCGTCAAAGGGCGCGCTTATTGCGTTCCAGCCGGGCGAGATTGCGTTGGAGTAGCCGGTCCTGTTGTACTGCGAAACCCCGTTGAACGAGAGCATGCAGGGGGACGTCACGTTGAGCCAGTAGGTCTCGTTGCCGTTTATGCCTGACCACGGGATTTGGTACCAGCTCTGGTTGAACGTGTTGAAGCGGTTCACCGTGCCGTTTCCGCAGGTGTTGTTTGCAATGCCCGGGCTAGTCAGCGGTATGGAGAACAGGTACGACTGGGTGGCTATGTAGTGCGTTGAGGTCGGTGTTGGCGTGGGGCTTGCAGTTGCAGTCGGGGTCGCGGTGCCTGAGGACGCGATGTCGTAGTTTGCGTACGAGTCGGATGAGACCTGCACGAAAGTCCAGGTGCGCCTGTAGTGGTTCGCCGCGCTTACTGTGATGTTGTACATCCCGTCGGGCACGTACGGCATCGTATAGTAGCCGTCGCTTCCTGCAATCTTGGTGTTCATATAAGTCTGGCCGTCGTATGCGTTCACAATCATTATTGCCGCGTTGGCTATGCCGGTGCCGTTCTGGTCCATGAGACGGCCTGAGAGCGTGCGGGTGCCTACTGGCGAGGGCTGGAGGTTGCCCGATGACGATACCGTCACCCCAAAGAGCTTGCCCGAGGACGGTTCGGATATTCCGTTGATGCGTATCGAGCCGCCGGTGTAGTAGTATTCCGAGCCTACTGTCATGCTGACCGTGTAGGCGCTCCCGCTGCTTGGGGTGACTGAGAATGACGCCATCGGCAGGGCCGACTGGCCGGTCTCCCAGGTTGAGAAGCTTGAGAACACGAACTTGGCCCCGCTAGTGGCAGTGACCTGGTCGCCCTGGTAAAGGTAATACGTGCCGTCGCCTGTGAATGTGCGTCCGCCCGTAGTGCTGCCGTCGTTGCACACGTTGATGTTGGTCTGGTACTGGTAGGTGGTGTATACCGAGTCAACCTTGTAGCAGTTGTTCCCTGAAACGTAGATTGCGTGGTATCCCGGCGAGAGGCCGAATGCCATGAACGAGCTGCCATTGGAAGTTATAGTGCCGCAGTACGTGCCGTCGATGAAGACGTTGACCGGCGACCTGCCTGCGATTATGTTCACGCTTGTCGGGTACGAGCCGGTGTAGTTGGAGTAGCAGTACGCGTACTGGGTGTAGTATCCGCCGTAGGGTGTGCCGTTAGGGTAATAGTTGTAGTTCTGGTACCCGGGTGGGTAGTATGGCGTGCCGTTGGGGTAGTATGCCGGAGCGTACTGGTAATAATTGTTGTAGTTGTAATAGGGGCTGTTTTGTCCGTACTGCCCGTACTGGTTGTTGCCCTGGTAATATGGGTTGTAGTATGATGGGGTCGGCGAGGCCTGCACAACTGGCGCGGGGTAATAGGACTGGTCGATTATGGGGATTCCGGTATACGTGGGCTGTGCCGAGGGCATTGCGGTGTACTGGGAAAGTATCGGCACCGTAGTCGGGGTCATCTGGGCCTGCGAGCCTGCTGTGAAGAACCCGCTCATGCTGGAGGGGCTTGCGATCATAATCCCTATAAGCGCAAGTGTGAGAACTGAAACGGCGATGATTACGCCGTCGATTTGGCCCTTGTCAGACATATACCCACCATGAAAGTAAGTTACTACTGGTGAGTAAATATATTCTGGATTAATCTTTTAAACCCGCGTAAGACGGTCGGCCGGATAAAAAGGCCCCAAAAGGGGGCTCGAAGCCTTTGCCTAGAGCGGCAAAGCCCGTTTTCTGCGGCCGCCGAAAGGGGTCCGAAGCTGCCTAGAGAGGCAAAAGCCCGTTTTCTGCAGCAGCTGCCAGGGGGTTCTTGGACAAAGCGTCCCGCGCCGCTGACGGGCTCATTGAAAGGAAGGATTCGGCAAGTGCGCATATCTCATTAGGGGACTTGCAGCCTTCGTGGGAAGTTGCCCTGCTTGTAATCACTACCCTTACTTTGTGCTTTGCAGCAAGCCTTGCTGCCTTGGTTGCAACGTGCAGCCTTCCTGCGCGCCGCGCGCCGGAGCAGTCAAGGAAGAGTGAAAGCGGGATTTCAAGGAACTTTCCTTCCTCCGCGATTTTTCGGAAGAGCTTCTGCTCCTTCTCAAAGCCCTTGGCAAGGAACGGGTTGATCAGAATCGCATTCTCCTGCCTGCAGCAGGCCATCAGCATCTCGACGTTTGTGGATTCAACTGCCGAGGGCTTGTTGAGCTTCTTCTGGATGTCCGCCTGCGAATTAACCGCAGCGGATTGCAAAGAAAAAGATTGGGAAAAGCCGAGCTTGTGTAGAAGCGCGGACAGTTCCGGCTTTGCGACGTTCAAGTCAACAAAGTCCATTCTAAGGGTTACCACTTAGGCTTTCTTTGCCGCAACAGCGGGTTTTGCAGCAGCTGTTGGCTTTGCGGCAACTGGCGCCACCTGCTTGACCGGCTTCTGGGGCGTCTGCGGGCAGTTGTTCTTCATTATGACTTCGAAGTACTTGTCCGTGCCCGTCTCTCCCGCAAGGTATACTCCCATTGGCGAGAGGTTGGTGAAGCGGTTTGCGGCCTTGATTACGGCGTAATATGACAGCGGTGCTCCCGGGTTGACTTCCTTGCGGTTCTTGCCGGGCTTGCGGCCCAGGTCTGCACGGCGGCGGACGCGCTTACCCTTTGATATGCGCACGCGCACAACTATGATGTCCTTGGTGGCCTTGTACCCAAGCCCCCTTGCGCGGGGTATGTTGGTCGGGCCGTCCAGGCGCACTACCGGCGACTGCTTGTGCCACTTGATGAGGCGGGTCTTGTATGCTGGCGCGCGCTCGGCCATAGTCTTGCGGAACGATTCGCGAATGTATTTAGTTGCACTCATTTTTCACACTCTCCGTTTTATGCCACCGACAATAATAGCCGAAACAGTTCAGGGACCGCGAGTCCCCACATCCACTGTGGCGTAAGAGGAATAATTAAGCAAGCCGCACCAATAAATACCCTTTGAAAGGCTGCAGCAAAAAAATCGCTTGCGGTGTGTTTACGGATGGACGTTTTGGTCTTGCTTGAGGGAAAAAAGCGCAAAGTCAAGCTCAAAGCAGGCGCAACAATCCAGACTGCAATCGACGCTGTTGATGCCAACGAGCAGACCATCATAGTCAAGCTTAATGGGAAAATCTGCCACAGCAGGACGAAACTCAAGCAGGCGGACAAAGTCGAGCTTATTGGGATAATTTACGGCGGTTGATTATTGGAAATGCCCAAGAAACTTTCCGAAAAAATCAAGTTCACCGGCCGAATCTTTTGCATCAAGGATGTCTTTGTCCGCCACGGCAACGGGACGGAATTCTCCTACGAAGTGATGTCCGCACAGGGCGGCTCCAAGGGCGCGATGGTTGCTGCTGTTGACGAGTTGGGCCGCGTCGTCTTGGTGCGCGAGTATTTCGCAGGCATAAACCGCTCCGAGCTTTGCCTTCCAAAGGGCAGGGTGGATGAAAAGGAGTCGCCGGTTGCAGCTGCAAGGCGCGAACTTGAGGAAGAGACTGGCTTTAGGGCCAAGCGCTTCAAGCTTCTTGGCAAGTATTATCTCTCCCCCGGCTATTCCGACCAGCTTACCTATATCTATCTTGCAACCGGGCTGTCCAAGCCAGCCAACCCCCTGCAGGGCGACGAGGTTGAGCCTCTCAAGGTCGTGATGATGCCGCTTTCCAAGGCCGTTGCGCTGGCAAAGTCGGGGAAAATCTCGGAAGCGCGCGCAGTGACCGGCCTTCTGCTTGCAGGGCAGGTTATTATTGGCGCGAATGGCAAATCAAAGAAAAGAAAGTAGTCCATGTCCGGGTGTAGTTTTCCATGTTTGAGTTCCTTTCAGCAGAGTACGTCCTCCAGACCTTCGGCCTGATTGCCCTGTTCGGTTTCGTGTTCGCCGAGTCCGGCCTGTTTTTTGGCTTCTTCCTCCCGGGCGACTCGCTGCTATTCACAGCAGGAATCTTTGCATCCAAGGGCTTCTTTGACATCTGGTTTGTCCTCGCAGGCGTCATAGTCTGCGCCTTCATAGGCGACCAGGTCGGCTACTGGACCGGCAGCAGGTTCGGCCCGGGATTCTTCTCAAAGCCCGGCTCGTTTTTTCGCAACCCCAAGTACATAGAGAAGGCACAAGCCTTCTACGACAAGCACGGCAAGAAGGCGATTGTTCTTGCGCGCTTCGTGCCTGTGGTGCGCACCTTTGCGCCCATACTCGCAGGGACCGCAAAGATGGACTACCTTACGTTCACGTTGTACAACGCAATCGGCGGAATCGTGTGGTCGTGCCTTTTCCTTGGCGCGGGCTTTGCTCTTGGGAACGTGCTTCCCGCTACAGGCGAGGCGCTGACTGTGATTGTGCTTGCGATAATACTCGTGTCCCTGCTTCCCGTCTTCTATGAAGTATGGGGCGAGTACAAGGGCAGGAAGAAAAAATGAGCCAGTCAATAACCTGCAACTGCTGCCAGAAGCGAGAGGCCGTAATCAATCTGGAGTATTCCGGGCTTGACCTTTGCGCCCAGTGCTTCTGCGAGCTTTTCGAGCGCAGGGTGCGCAAGGCAAACCGCGACTTTGCGATGCTCCGAAGGGGCGACCGCATCGTAGTCGGCGTCTCCGGCGGAAAGGACAGCGCCGCGATGCTGCACGTGCTGGACAGGATGGTTAGGCGAATAGGCGGAATCGTTCTTGTTCCGGTGCTTATTGACGAAGGAATCAAGGGCTACCGCGAGAAGGCCAAGAAGAAAGCTGAAGAGCTTTGCAAGGCGCACGGCTACAAACTAGTCGTGTTTTCATTTTCAGAACTTTCCGGCCACCCGCTTGACCAAATCATCCGGCTCCGCAACAAGTCGCATGACCCCCAGTTTTTGTCAATGGGCGCGTGCGCAATCTGCGGAACGCTCCGCAAGTACCTGCTAAACAAAGCAGCGCTCAAGCTGAAGGCAAACAAAGTCGCAATAGGGCACAATGCCGATGACATCGGCCAGACCTTCCTGATGAACGTTCTTCGTGCAGACCCCGACGGCGTCTCGCGCTTGGGCCCGGTCTCTGAAAACGACGGGGACGGACTCACGGTTCCTCGCATCAAGCCGCTAATCTACGTTCCCGAACGCGAGTGCGCCTACTACTGCGAGCTGAAGGGGCTTTCATACCATCTTGGCGAGTGCCCGTATGCAACCGAGGCGTTCAGAGGCCTGGTCAAGGACTTTTTGAATAATTCCGAGAAAAAATATCCGGGGATAAAGTTCAACGTCTTGAAGTCCTATCTTAACCTGAGGACTCAGCTGGAAGTAGCTTCGGGCGGAAAAAAACAGCCTTCCGGCAAGTGCGAAAAGTGCGGCGGGAAGTGTTCTAAAAAAGTTTGTCGCGCCTGCCAAGTTCTAGGGTTCTTGAAAAAATAGCCTACGTGTTACCTTGCTCTCGGGGGTGTTCCTAGAGCGAGTCAAGGATTTCGTTGCACGCAAGAAGGAACTTGTTCAGCTGGGGATTCCCTGCTGTAATCTTCATCCGCTCGAACTGCGAGTACTGCTTGTAGAGCTCGATTGCCTTGGTCTTGGCGTCCTCGCTTGCAGCCGAGGCCTGGATTTGTGCGATGGCTTCCATCGGGTTCTTTGCGTCCATGCCGAGGAACTTCTTGTAGAACTCGCGAAGGAACTCGTAGGTCTGCTTGTCGATTTCGTTCTGCGGCAGCTTGGTGTGGGCGAAGTAATTGCGAAGCTCGTCTATCCTGTGCCTGTAAACGGTCTTTTCCGCAGAGGCCTGCGGCACGGTGGGCTCGGGCTTTTTGAGGAAATCAAGAAGTGCCATATGATTAGTAACTTGCGCCTAAGCTTAAATTAGTGTTGCAAATGGCCCAAACTTTGCCTGCCTCAAGGTTGCCGCCGCGGCCTGCTGGCCGCAAAACCCAGCAAAGGAATCAATAAAAACATTGGTCGAGATAGTAATTGTCTCTGCCACATGGCAAAAGCGGGTTGTTTGGGGCTCTTTATAGAAGGCACCGTATTCCTACCGCGAAATTTGCGTTTTTGGCGTTTCAACACAGGTGAATTTTCATGGGCATAAGACCATCAAGGACTGTTCGCAACCTCAAGTCAAAGCAGATTTGGACCAGGCTTTCTCAGAAGAAGCCGCGCAAGAGCTACATCAAGGGAGCCCCGCGGCCCAAGATACGCCAGTACCACATGGGCGCTGACAAGTACTATGAGCTTGAGGTCGACTTGATCTGCGGCCGCAACCTGGCGCTGCGCGACAACGCAATCGAGGCCGCAAGGCAGGCCGCCAACAAGCGGCTGGAAAAGATGCTCATGTCAACCAACTACTACCTTACTGTTCTCAAGTACCCGCACGTGGTGGTGCGCGAGCACACCGCGCTCGGAGTCGCCGGCGCAGACCGTATCTCCAAGGGCATGAAGCAGGCATTCGGCTCGCCCAAGGGCCGCCTCGTGCACATACACGTAGGCGAGCGGCTGTTCCGCGCCCGCGTTGCCGCAAAGGGCCTTCCTGCAGTCAAGAAGGCGTTCGACATGGCCATGCGCAAGCTCTCAGGGGTTTACACGCTTGACATAAAGGACATCACCAAGGACCCGGTCAACATGATGAAGAGCAAGACCGCGGCAGTGGTGTTCAAGAAGAAGGAGACCGCAGAGGAGAAGAAGAAGGCCGAGGAAGCCGCAGCAGCAGCATCGACTGCAGCGGCAACTGCGGGCGCAGCACCCGCCGAGGGCGAGGCAAAGCCTGCGGCAGGCGCGGATGCGAAGAAGGCAGCTGGAAAGAAGTAGTTCCCAGCCGCTTTCCGGGCGTTCCAACCGCTCCGTTTCCTTTCTTTTTCATTTTTTTTATTTTCAGCCTTTAAGGCTGAGGGTTTTTGGGGAATCGAAAAAAGGTTAAATGGCCTTTTCGAAAGTAATAGCACAATTGAGTACGAGGATCTATCCACTTTTCAGATGAGGGTGCATTGGCGATGGTTGAGGGTAAGGCTTTCACAAGCGAGTTTGACGTCATAGTCTGCGGTGGCGGACCGGGCGGCTCGTCAACAGCTGCCTTCCTTTCCGACGCGGGCAAGAAGGTGCTCTTCATAGACAAAGTCAAGTTCCCGCGCGACAAGACCTGCGGGGACGCAATCTCCGGAAAGTCCATGGCAATCATCAAGAAGCTCGGGCTTTACGAGAAAATCTCCAAGACCCCGAACGCGATAGTCAACGCAATCGGCTTCTCCTCGCCCAACGGCGCGTACGTGCGCATCGAGGTCCCCGCAAAGGAAGACGGCACCCGGGAGGCGGGGTTCGTATGCAGGCGCGAGATCTCGGACAACATCTACTTCCAGAACGCAAAGTCCAAGGCAAACGTCACCACGCTTGAGAACACCGAGATTACCGACCTGATTTTTGGCGAGGACGGCAAGTCCGTAATCGGCGTGATTGCAAAGTCAGCGGACGGCAAGCAGCAGGAATATTATTCCAAGGTTGTGGTTGGCGCGGATGGCGCAAACAGCGTAGTTGCCCGCAAGGTGGGCGTTCCGGAAAACGACCCCAAGCACTGGTGCCTGGCGGTACGCGCATACTACACCAACGTAAAGGACGTCAAGGACGCAATCGAGCTCCACTTCAACAAGAAGGTCCTCCCCGGTTACTTCTGGGTGTTCCCCTCTGACGACGGCAAGGCCAACGTGGGCCTCGGGATGCTTGTAAGCGACGTGCGAAAGCACAAGATAAACCTCTCCACGCTGATGGAGGATATAATCGCAAACGACCCGCTCTTCAAGGAAAGGTTCAAGGACGCAAAGCGCGTCACTCCCATCAAGGGCTGGAACCTCCCGCTTGGGAGCCAGCGCAAGAAAATCTACGGCGACGGATATGTCCTTGTCGGCGATGCCGCAAGCCTGGTTGACCCGTTCACCGGCGAAGGCATGGGAAACGCATTGATGAGCGGCTACATATCCTCCGAGGTCATCAAGGAGGCGTTTGCGGCAAACGACTTCTCCGAACGCTTCTTCAAGCAGTACTATGACCGCCTCTGGAACGAGATTGGCCACGAGATGGACATCAGCTACAACATGCAGCGCTACGGAAAGTACACCTTCCTGCTCAACCTCGTCATCGGCAAGGCCGCAAGAAGCCCGGAAATCCGCGAGATGATATCCGGCTCGTTTGTCAACGAGGAGGCGCGCAAGGGCTACACTTCGCCCATGTTCTACCTCAAGATGCTCTTTGCCTAGGAAGGCAAAGGCCATCCTTTCTTTTTCTTTTAATTTTTTCAACATCATAATTGCTGGGGGGTAATTCAATTGGCAACCAAGAACTCGAGCTGGACTTCCGACCTGATAAGGTTCCTTCTTCCGCTCCTTCTCATCCCGATCACTTTCATCGTCCTCAAGCCCTACGGCCACGACGTGATCAACCTCTTCATAGGCGCGGTCTTTGCCTACGTGTTCCTGTTCAAGGCCGACCTGCGCGGCAGGCGCCTGATGGTGATACTCTCCACGTTCGCGTTCGCATTCGAGACCGCAAACGTCGCCTCCGGCTTCTACCACTACACCGGCCACGACAACCTGCCGATGTGGGTCGCGATGGGCTGGGCGGTGCTTGGGTGGTACATAGTCTCGCTAATTCCCATCTTCAACAAGGTCAAGGAGTGGGTGGCGGTGGCGCTCAACGCAGTTGCGTTGCTGCTTGTCGCATTCACCTACAACTTCTGGGGTGTGTCGCTTCTTTTTGCCGCAGCCGGTCCGTTCGTATACACCCGCGCCTCGGCGACCCTTCCGACGATGTTCTTTGCCTTCGGCTCCATAATCGGCCTTGTCATCGAGGTCTCGGGAACGTACCTTGGGATGTGGGCGTACACCACGCTTTCGGGCCTTCCCGCAACACCGGAGTTCGGCCAGCTTGCGCTGGGCTATGCGACCGTGCTGATATTCTGCTACTGGCTTGCAGGCTACGACCGATTGGAAGAAAAAGCCTGAATCACTAAAGGGGTTTAGTTCATTTTACGAGGTTATGCTAATGGAAATCAGCGTACTCAAGCAGCCTGCCAAGCCCGGCGCAGCAAGCGTCAACCTGCTTTTTGAAGGCGACAGGGCCGAAGGCGTCCAGTTCTCCAAGGAGGACTTCTCCGCAAAGCCCGGCGAGGCCTGCATCATACGCAACAGCGGCGTCTCCATACTCGTGGGCCTGGGCAAGAAGGCCGATTTCGAGGACGAGAGGATCCGGCAGGCAGCTGGCGCGTTCGTGTACGCGTCAAAAAAGACCTCTGCAAAGTCCTTTGTGGTCCAGCTTCCAGCATTCGAGAAGGCTGATGACTTCGTTGCAAGCCGCAACTTCGCCGAAGGCGCAATCCTTGCCTCCTACGAGTTCTCAAAATACAAGGAAAGGAAGGCGGAAGACAAAGCCTCCCTGGAAGGAAAGGAAGTCCTCCTCAAGCCCGCAAAGTCGGTCCAGCGCGCAGAAGACGGCCTCCGCATCGGCAAGGTCATGGCGCAGGCAGCCAATTACGCACGCGACCTCAACAACGAGCCGGGCAACGTGGCAAACCCGGAGTACATGGCGCACAAGGCAATAGCGCTTGCAAAGAAGCACGGGCTTTCCTGCAAGGTCATCAACACAACCGAGCTTGCAAAGATGGGCTTGCACGGGATTGCGTACGTTGGTGCGGGCTCCGACGTTCCCGGGAGGATGGTCGTCTTGGAGTACTCTTCAGCCGCAAAGGCCCACTCCAAGGACCCGTTTGTTTTCATAGGGAAGGGAATCACTTTCGACTCGGGCGGCATCTCGATAAAGCAAATCCGCGGCCTTGAGCTGATGAAATGGGACAAGGCCGGCGCGTGTGCGGTACTTGGCGTAATGAAGGCGGCAGCGGAGCTTGCGCCCAACGCCCGAGTAGTGGGAATCCTTGCCCTTGCCGAAAGCATGCCTTCAAGCTCCGCATTCCGCCCTGGGGACATACTCAAGACCGGCGGGACGTCAATAGAGGTAATCACGACGCACGCCGAGGGCAGGTTGGTTGTTGCTGACGCGCTTTCCTATGCGAAGGACAAGTTCCCGGATGCGCGCTCAGTAGTGGCCGTCGCCTCCATATCCGGCGCCTGCGTTGTCGCACTGGGCTCGGTTGCATCCGGCTTGCTTTCGCCTGACGATGGCCTTTCAAAGGAACTGGAGCAGGCAAGCTACCGGACCGGCGAGCGCGTCTGGAGGCTTCCGATGTTTCCAGAGTACGCAGGGAACGTGGAAGGCAGGCAGGCCGACCTGCGAAACTCAAGCGAGCCGTCCGGCGAGGCCGGCACGATTACTGCCGCGTTTTTCTTGAAGCGGTTTGCAGGCAAGTGGCCGTGGGCGTACATTGACATCGCAGGGACCGGCTGGCAGACCACCCAGGCCGTGCGCAACTACTATTGCTGGGGCCCGACGGGCGCGGGGACGCGTCTGTGCATGCAGTATTTGCTTGACAAAAGCGGCAAATAGAGAATCAGCTTTCGCGCCCTTTGGGCGTCTCCATCTTTTTTTATCTTCTTATTTTTTCCTTATTCGAATCTCGGATTCTTGAAAATCATGTCGATGTGGATTCTGCTCCTGTTTTTTCCGCCCATGTTCTCGTTGTCCCCAAAGGCGATGTGCGCGGTGCCGTAGGCCTTCTCGTCTTCCAGAAGGTTTCCGGTAAGCTTGGCAAAATTGTTCGTGCCAATCCCCAGTTCGGCCACGGTTTTTGCGTTGCTGTCTGACTCCCGAAAAATCAGGCCCCTGATGCGCCTCTCGGTCTGCTTGTCCTTGCAGGAGATTTCCCTGGCTTGGCCCTTTTCAATCCTGATGCTAATCGGGCGCTTGGGCATTCCGAAAAACCCGGTAGAGCCGTCAACCACAAGCACGCCGTCAACCCCGTCTTCCAAAGGCGCGATGAATATCTCGCCCGCAGGCAGGTTGCCCCACACCCCTGGTTTGTGGTAAAGCCCGGAGTCCTCAATCCACTTGCGGTTGCCAAGCTTGACGCGCAGGTCAGTGCCGCCGGGGGCTGTGATGTGGAGTGCCTTCTTTTTTCCAAGCTTCTTCAGCAGTCCCGCCGCGACCTTCCTTACTTTGTTGTAGTCCGCCCTCAGGCCGCCGTTGATTAGCATCCTCTCCTCGGCCCCGGGCATGTGGCCCAGGCGCGCGCCGCTTTTCACCGCAATGTCAATGGCTTCGAGGCGGAACGGCGTTTCCTTGGGCAGGCCGTCGATTATCGTGAGCACGACGTCGGCCTTCTTCAGCGCAGCAGCGGTTATCCTGTCAACGGAAGTGACCGGCCGCATATTGTCGGTGAGGACTATCTGCGTTACCTTCGCGCCCTTCCTTGCGGCTTCCTTTGCCACTGCGCCTGCAATCGCAAGCCGCTGCTCATCTGTGATTATGAGCACTTCCTCGCCTTTTTTGACTTTCATGCAGGTATCGACGATTGTCTTTGCGCCTGCGGCAAGCTTGTCCATGGTCAGTTTCACTTTCTTTCGGGGGCCCTTTGCCCGTGAGAATATTTCAGCATCTGCGCCTTGAAGTCCCTTCCGTACGCGATTTTGGCGTCAACGACTTTGCCCTTTGCATTCCTGACCGGAACGTATTCCGGCATCGCAAAGGCAAAGAACTCCGGGAGCCCTATCCTGTCCGCCCTGCGGATCACCTGGTCGCGCCAGGCCTTGTTGAACGTAATCGAATATTTGGTGATGAGCTTCTTTGCGGCCTCGTAGTCGCCCTCGGCCTTTATCCTCATCAGTTCGGACAGCAGGGACTTGACTCCCTCGTGCATCCGCGCCATGTCGCTTACCTTGAAAAAGACCTTCCCGCCCTCCTCAACTGCCCCTATTGCGCCGAACCTGTCCATGATGTACGCAACAATCAGGTGGGTCGCCCTCATGTGGTCGTCCTCGATGCGGTCTGTCTTTATCCTGCGAAGCATCGTGAGGTCGGCGGTTGCGTACCTCCAGTATTCCGCACAGGCCACGTCGCGGCAAGACATTATTCCCAGCTCAACCAGCTTGGGGTCGAACATGGTGTGCAGCGCCATCAGGTCAGCACGCGCTTCCTCAAGCGTGGAATAATATTCCTTTATGTAGAACGCGGGGTCGTGCTTGAGCTTGGCGCTTGATTTTCCTGACCCGTGGCCGAGCACCTCATGGAGCGCAACGTGCAGGTTCTCAGCCTCTGCGGAGTGCTTTCTCAGCAGGGCCCTTGCCTCGTTGCATACAAACTCGTCGGTCATCTTCTGGTCAATCACGCCGTTGGTGGCGGCAAGCACGTTTGTAAGGAGCACGCTCTTTGAGCCGTACATTTGCCGCAGGATGTTTGAGTTGGGCAGGTTTATTCCAAGCGGTAGCACCGGCCCGCCGTCGCCGGTCCCGAAAAGCACGGCCACCGCAAGCGCAGTGGGCACTGCCACGTGCCTTTTCTTGTACCTGTCGTCCCAGGGCGCGCGGTCCTCAAAAAGCTGGGCGTTCTGCGAGACCTTTTTCATCAGCTGCGTCATTTTCTTGTCAGTGCAATAGACTATGCCTTCAAGCGAGCCCTTCTGTCCGCGCGGGTCCTTGTAGACTTCAATGAACCCAAGTATCAAGTCAACCTTCGAGTCGTCCTTCACCCAGGCGATGTTGTACCTGTCAAACTCCTTTGCGTCGCCGGTCTCGAAGTACCTAATCAGGTGGCGTATTGCTGTTTTCTGGGTGGCGTTTGCGTAGGGCAGCGCCTTCTGCAGGCTCTCCCTCATAAGGCCAAGCTCCCTTGCGTACAGCCCCGCGGGGACGTTTTTCCCCTTGTCGCCGATGCGATAGACCTGCTCGACAACCTTGCCGTCTTGCATTGCAACGCGCGAGTTGAGCGCGTGCTTTTCCTCAAACCCCTCAAGGTCAGCGGCGGTCACGCCGAAGTAGAAGTTGTTTGCGCTGCCGGTGACCACGTCGTCCTTTCCCTGCGGGTTCTTGTTGGTAATCAGCGGCTCGTATTCGGGGTCGAAGATGACATTTTCGAGCTTTTTCAAGTGCTCCTCAACGGGAATCCCGGCATCGTTGGCAGGTATTTTTGCGCCGTTTCCTGCAGCTTTCCTTGCAGCCTTGCACAACTCCTTGAACGAGAACTTCGGCACGAACTTCTTTTTCGTGCGCTCGTTGTACTGGCCGCTGTTGGCCCAGAACAGCTTGGCGTAGCTTTTGACCTTCGCAAGGAGCGCAGCGCCGATGCCCTTTGGGTGCAAAAGTATTTCCTCAAGGACGTTGCGTACTTCCAGCGCGTCCCTGTGGTGCTGGTCGTAGTAGATGTCCCTTCCCGCAAGCGCGGCCTGGATGAAGTGGTATGCCTTCAGCCGGTCGGCCTTGCTGAGGCTTGCGAAGTCGTCGGAATGCAGCTGGAGGATCGCGGTGTCCTCCACCCTTTCCAGAAAATACCTTTTCTTGTCGTGCTTTTCCATGCGAATCAGTCGGTTTGTATCAACTGGGGCATTCGGTTTCCATACGGTACGGTGCCCTTGGCTTATCTCTTTTTCCGGCCTTGCTTTTTGACTACCTTCAGGAGTATCTCCACTTCGCCGAACCCGCCGACCCAGTAGCACCAGAGCCTCTCGCAGAACTTGACGTTGGCGTTCGCAACCGCGTCAACTACCTTGCCGAACGCCCTTATTGCGACATTCTGCGAGCTTGAGCCCATGCTTCCGGCCCAGCGCAGCCTCTTTTTGACCGCAACAAGGCCCATCCCGCGGAAAAGCGTGTTGCCGTTGTAGTTGTTTTCGGGGTGGAAGTAGTCGAACGTGGAAGAGCATATGCCGCGCTTGTGGGTCGGGTCTATCCATGCCGCCCAGGAGGAAAAGTGGGGCGCGCGAATCCGGATCAGCCCGCCGTTCTTTGTAATCCGGTGGAGTTCCTTGATTACTCCGGGCAGGTCGTCAAGGTGCTCGATTACGTGCGACACGTTTATCTGGTCGAACTCGTCATCATTGAAAGGGTATGGGAACCTGTTCAGGTCGTGCTGCACGTCGGCGTTCTCCGAAAGGTCCACGCCAACTACGGTCGCTCCCCTGACCTTGATTTTCTTGTGGCCGCAGCCGAAATCCAGTATCTTCATGTTTGTTGCCCAACGCCGTTTCCAAGCTTTTAGCATTTGTAATTTGCCCTGTTAAAAAATGTGCCTGCCCGGCTTACCAATCGGCTTTCGTCCTGTTGTTTTTGAACGAGGCTCCCTCGGCTTCAAGGAGCGCCCTCTTTTTTTTGGAGCCTTTTTTTCCAAGGTAGCCGCCGACAGTGCCGTCGGAACGGACGACCCTGTGGCAGGGGATGATGATTGGGTGCGGGTTCCTTGCAAGGACGTTGCCTACTGCCCTTGCTGCGTTTGGGCTTCCCGCCGCCTTTGCAACCTGTGCGTAGGTGGCGGTTTTTCCCTTCGGTATTTTGGAAACAACCGTGAAGACTTTTTCCCTGAACGGTTTTTTCTCCGCAGCCATCTTCCGCTTCACCGGTTTTCCCTAAGCCTTCGTAAAGCTCGCCTTCACGGTTCCGAGCGCAAGCTCGGAAAGGTCGGCAGTGGCCTTGGCGGTTTCAATCCTTCCGAATGCGATTGACTTTGCGCCGACTTCAGCTGAGATTTCCTTTTCATGCTCGGCAATGTGCTTTTGGAATCCGTGGTCCGTGCATTGCAGAACGAGCGCGATGCGCTCGGACACCACGTAGCCTTCGGCCTTCCTTGCGGCCTGCACTGCGCGGGTGAGCTCGCGGGTTGCGGAAAGCATCGCAAGTGCAGGAGTCATCTCGGTGTCAAGGTAGAGCGTTGAGCCCTTTGCGAACTCGCGGGAAAGCCACTTTCCTTGCTGCGGCTTCTCGGCTGCGAACGAGACTTCCATCGCGTTGGTGGAGGACGCGATTATGGTGCCAAGCGCGTATGCCGCGTCCTTTGCCTTCTCGTCCCCTGAGACTGCAATCCTTGCAACGGGCCACCTGAGCTTGATTTTTGCCTCCTGGCGCATGCTGTTTGCGGTCTCGGTGAGCTGCATCGCAAAGAGCATCTGTTCCTCAAGCTTGCAATCAACAAGCTTGGGGTCCTTGGCCGGGTACTCGGCAAAGTGCACGCTTGGCCACTTCTGGTTTGAATCGAACCTCTTGAGGTTCTGGTAGAGCTTCTCCGCAATGAACGGGGTGAGCGGCGCAAGGAGCTTGGAAAGCTTCATCAGCACGTAGTATACTGTTGAGAACGCCTGCTTTTTGGATTTCTCGTCAGCGCCCGAGCACCTGTCGCGGATTAGCTTGACGTACCAGCGAGAGTACGCGTTCACCGTGAACTCCAAAAGCTCGCGTCCTGCGTGCTGGAACTCGAACGCCTCCAGGTGCTTGGTGGCTTTCTCCGCCAAGTTGTTCACAGCAGACACGATGAACCTGTCCTCTGCGGGAAGGGCCTTGCAGTATTCCTCGGTCATCGCATCCGGCTTGAACTTTTCAGGCAGGTAGGTCTCAAAGAACACGTAAGAATTGTAGAGGATTGACAGGAACCTCTGTATCTCCCCTGCGCTCTTGAACGAGAACTTCTGCACTTCCCACGGCGGGACTTCCCAGCAGTAGTAGAAGCGCAGTGCATCAGCGCCAAGCTTGGTGATGGCATCTGTTGCAGAAACCACGTTGCCAAGGCTCTTGCTCATCTTCTCGCCTTTTTCGTCAAGCACCCAGCCCATCAGGCCGACCTGCTTGTAAGGCGCCTTGCCAAACACGCCCGTGCTTGCAAACATCAACGAGTCGAACCACCCGCGGATCTGGTCCTGCGACTCCACAATCAAGTCAACCGGGAACACTTTCTCAAAAAGCGCCTTGTTCGCAAACGGGTATCCCAGCGACGCCCACGGCGCGATGCCGGAGTCGAACCAGACGTTGAATATGTCCTGGACTCGCTCCATCTCGCCTCCGCACTTGCACTTGAGCTTGATGGGGTCAACCGTGTGCCTGTGCAAGTCCGAAAGGTCGTCAGGCTTCTTTGTCGCATTCTGCATCAGCTCGTCGCGCGAGCCAATCACAAGCTTTGCGTTGCACTTCTTGCACTCCCAGATTGGCATCGGGATTCCCCAGTACCGCTGTTGGGAGATGCACCAGTCCTCGCGGTCGGACAGCCAGTTTGCGAACTTGACCTGTCCGAAAGCAGGGTACCAGGTCACCTCGTCGTTCTGCGCAAGCATCTTTTCCTTGAGCGGGTCAACCTTGAGGTACCACTGCCGCGAAAGCCGAAATATGAGTGGTGTTTTGCACCTCCAGCACAATGTGGTGCGGTGCGTCTTGTAGTCTGCATTGAGCATCAGGCCAATCTCTTGGATGTGCGTCATTATCTCGGCATCCGCTTTCTTTACGTACACCCCGGCCCACTTTCCGCCGTCTGCGGTGAACTTTCCGTGCACGTCAACAGGCGAAATCGCAGGCAGCCCGTAGTGCTTTCCCATGAAGTAGTCGCTCTGCCCGCAACCTGGCGCGCAGTGCACCAGGCCGGTGCCGTCGCCCATTGTGACAAAGTCCTCGTATTCCTCTACTGCTTCAGCTGGCTTGGCCGAGTCGGCAGTTGCTTGGGCAGAGGCCTTTTTTGCCTCTGCAGTCCTCTCGCCTTCGCCATTGGTCTCTTCCTTGGCCATCTTCTTTTTGTACTTCTTGTTCATCATCACCTTGACTGACAAGATGACTTTGTGCGCGTTCTTTCCAGCAAGCTTCTGCTGGCTCGGCGTGTCCAGAAGCGGAGTATACTCAAGGCCTTCGAGCGCGCTGCCGTCGAACTCCTCGACTATTTCGTACTCCTTTTCACCGGCGTGCAAAAGCTCGGTGAACACTGCATCAAGCCGCGGTTTTGCAAGGATGAGCAGCTCGCCGCAGTACCTGACCTTGACATAGGTCTCGTCGCCTTTCACCGCAACAGCTACGTTTGCAGGAAGGGTCCAAGGCGTGGTAGTCCACACCAGAAGGAACTCCTTCTCCTTTCCCTTCACAGGGAACTTGACGAATATGGATGGGTCGCTTACTTCCTTGTAAGAGTCAGAAACTTCATAACCGGATAGGCTAGTTTCGCAGTGCGAGCACCAGTGGATGGGCTTTTCCCCTTCGACCATCAGGCCCTTGTCGTAGAGCTGCTTTGCAGTCCACCAGCCCGACTCGATGTAGGAGTCCTTGTATGTGAAATACGGCTCGTAATACGCGCGCCAGGCTCCCAAGTTGCGGTAGTACGCCACCCACGCCTTTTCGGTGTTGGTGACCTTTTCCAGGCACATCTCGTCAAACTTCTTGATGCCAATCTTTTCAAGCTCGGACTTTGACTTTATCCCAAGCTCCTTTTCAACCATGACCTCTGTTGGCAGGCCGTGGCAGTCAAAACCTGGCAAGAAAAGCGAGTCAAATCCCTGCATCAGCTTGAAGCGGCTCCAGATGTCCTTGCAGGTGGTGGTCTTTACGTGGCCCACGTGCGCCTGTGCATTCGCATAGGGCGGGCCGTCAAGCAAAAAAAACGTCTTCTTCCCAACGCGTTGCTGGGAAATCTTAGTGGGGATCCCTTCCTTCTCCCACATCGCAGTAATCTCTGCTTCAATCGCCTTCTGGTCGTACTTTGCAGTGAAGCCTACTGGCACTGCTGGAACGGACTTTTCGCTTGGGTTTGACTCTGCCACAAAACTCACCTTGCGCCGATTTACGGCGTTGTTGCCCCCCTATCAGAAGGGCCAAAAGATTGTACATCTGTCTTTGCCTGCCCGCGCTTTTATTCCTGCCGAAACGCGCCATCTTATACCGGGTTTTTATCGCTTATCTTCCCAGTAACGTAAAGTGTTTTGATTGGCAATCGAGAACTCCGGCGACCCGAGGAAGGCAAAAACAAGATTCAACAACGCCACCTGGGGCGCAGCAAGGAAGGCGATTGTACCGCCGATAAGGAAGCAGCATTTTGAGAATTATCTTCAGGACGAGCGGGGGCTTTTTATCAAACGCCGGTTCGGCGAAGTCGTTCGTGCAGCGGGTGACATCCGGTCGCAATACGAAAACGAGGACCTGCGCAGGAACTACCTTGTACGCAAGCGCATTGTCGAGACAAAGCTTCCCAAGTTTTTGCGCGAATCCGTCAAGCCGCGTGCCAAGGGCCCTGCGTTGCATGCGGAAGAAACCGAGCAGGCCACCGCGAAGCTGTTGGAAGCCGCTTCGCAATCTATGCCTAAACGCCAGGATGCAAGCGACAGGATCCTTGACGCCAAGGAAGTTGCCGACATCTTCAACTTCGCGATTTTTGAAAGCCCGCGCTTTGAGCAGCGCATGCACGAAATCTCGGTCCGAAATGCCATTGACCGGGAAAACTACGACCGGCACAAGAATCTGGTGCACTCCACTGACTTTGCCGTACGCGCAGGCAGGATGCTGAGCGGGCCGCAGGCAAGCATTGAACGGTGGAAGCTGTATGGCACGGATCTTTCACCTGAAGTCTACCTGCCCAGAGAGGTCCGGTTCGAAGGCCAGCCAAGGTTTAGGGAAGTTCCTGAGGACGCAAGGCGGCGCAGGAAAAACGGGCGGTGCTGATTATGGGCGACGACGAGTTTTCCGAAGAGGATTTGAAAGAACTGGAACGAAGGATTCAGAAACGCCACGAGGAGGAGGCGCGCCTGAGCCAGGTTCTTACCAAGAAAATGCTTGAGAAGAGAATCGAGGCCGTTCACAACAGCGTTGCAAGGGAAAAGATGCTCTACAGGCTTTACGAGCAAGCAGAATCTCCGGAATTGGGTTCCGAATTATTGGGCGGCGCGTCAATTGACGCCGAATCGCTTGCACTATTGAAAAAGAAGAGACGTCCGCTTGAAAAGTAGCCGCAGCGAGTGTCATTCCTGCATTACTGGTTCAAGTATTTCCAGCTTTATTCCCTCAGCCAGCTTCTGCCTCATCTGTTCGGGGTCCGCCCTGATGTCATCCTTCGAATTGTAATGCATCGGGATGACGACTTTTGGCTTGATTGTGTTCGCGGCCTTGGCTGCAGCTTCGATGTCCATCGTGTAGGTGCCGCCAATTGGCAGGAACGCGACATCAATGTCCTTCAGCCAGCCCATTTCCGGCACGAAGTCGGTGTCGCCTGCGTGGTAGAAGTTCCGGTTGTTGATTGGGATTACCACTCCCATCCCGTTGCCTCTTGGGTGGAACGACTTTGACGGGTTGTATGCTGCAATCGTCTTGAGGTAAAAATACTTCGAGCTGGGGTAGTCGCCCGGATGCACGAACGAGGTCAGCTGGGAGAACATCGAAAGCTTCCTCTGGCAGGAGTGTGATGCGACGATGCGGGTTTCCGGCCCCACCAGCCGTCCAATCGTGGTCGGGTCGCAGTGGTCGTAGTGCTCGTGCGTAATCACGATGAGGTCTGCAGTTGGCGCGTCCTCCGGCGCCTTGTAAGGGTCTATGTAAATCTTCTTTTCCTTGAATTCAAGGAGAAAGCCGGACTGGCAGAGCCAGGTTACTTTTACCCCGAAGTAATTGAAACTGCTTGTTGGCATTGTCTTCACTTTTTCTGAGTCAGTGTTTTCCATTACCATTTTCGTCCCTTGTTCCCTAAATTCCTTTCGCACAGGAAAAGGAACTGCTGTGCATAACCCGCGTGCTTTCCGAACTTCTTTCTTGCAAACGAGCCGATGACCTGGTAGGGCGCTTCCTTTGCCCTGCACTTCTGGCACTTGGTGTATTGGCGGAGTTCCTTGCCATACCTGCGTTCAACCGCCTTTCGCACCCAGACGTCAGTCGGGAAAGCTTCCATCTTGGCAAGTCCGTAGAGCAAAAAGCAGTCCGCAACTTTTGGCCCGATGCCGTGCTGGTTGTCAACAAGGTGAGCAAAAGCGTCCTCGTAGGGCATTTTTTGCAGTTTGGCAAGGTCGAGCTTTCCGGCTGCGACGTTTTTTGCAAGGATGCGGATGTATTCTGCGCGGTATCCGAGGCCAAGTTTGCGAAGGTCGGCAAGTTTTGCAGTTGCCAATTTCTTTGCAGTTGGGAACAAGATGGTTTTGGTTGCGGCATTCTTTTCCCCGTAATTTTCCCTCAACGCGTTCAATATTTTCCGAATGCGCGGGATGTTGTTGTTCTGCGAGCACACGAAAGTGACAGCAGCCTTCCAGGGGTCCTGGCGCAGGATGCGCAGGCCGAAGTATTTTTTCGAGTCGGAGTAGAGCTTGGGGTCGGCTTTCTTGATTGAGTTGAGAATGGCATTGTAGTTTTCACCAAGGCCAAAGAACTCGACGACCTTTTCTTTTGTAGTGCCTTCGAAATAGATTTCCTTTTTCTTGGCGTCGTACCTAACGCTTGCAAAGTCGCCCCGCAGGTCGCCGCAGTAGCAGTCCGCTTTCCTGTCGTGAGTCCAGTCAAACGCCTGGCCGGAAAAAACAGATTGGCCGAGGTCAATATAGTCGCTGACTTTAATGGAGTCCATCGGAAGTACTTATGTTCAAGGAAGGTTTTTAGTCTTCCATTGTGGACAGGTCGCCCATCGGCAGGCCAAGCTCCTTTGCCCTCAGCACCCTTCGCATGATTTTGCCCGAGCGCGTCTTTGGAAGCTTGTCCATAAACTCAATCTCGCGCGGCTTTGCGTGCGCAGCGAGCTTGATTTTGACAAATTCCATAAGCTCGGTCTTGAGCTCCTCGCTTGGCGCGTGGTGCTTTTTCAGGACTACGAACGCCTTGATGATTGCGCCGCGAATCAGGTCGGGCTTTCCAATCACACCCGCTTCGGCAACTGCCTTGTGCTCCAAAAGCGCGCTTTCAACCTCAAAGGGCCCGACGCGCTCGCCGCTTGTCTTGATGACGTCGTCAATCCTGCCTTCGAAGAAGAAGTAACCCTCCTCGTCCATGTACGCGGAGTCGCCTGACACATACCATTCCTTGTTCTTTCCGCGGAAGTACGCGTCGAACTTTTCTTGGTTGTTCCAAATCTGGCGCATCATAGACGGCCAGCCGACCTTCACCGCCAGGTCGCCAATCTCGTAGGGCTTCATCCTGTTGCCATCGGCATCCACAATCGCAGCCTCGGTTCCTGGGAAGGACTTGCCCATCGAGCTGAGCTTTAAGGGCATTCCTGCAAAGTTGCAAATCAGGTGCATGCCGGTCTCGGTCATCCACCAGTTCTCCATTATGGTCTTTCCAAAGACCTTGAGTCCCCACTTGACCACTTCGGGGTTCAAAGGCTCGCCTACTGAGTAGATGTGTCGTACTGAGGAGAAGTCGTATTGCGCGACCTTCTCATCGCCAGCAGCCATAAGCAGCCTGAACGCCGTTGGTGCGCTGTACCAAATCGTGACCTTGTAGTCCTGCACGGTCTGGTACCACTTGTCAACGTCAAAGCGTCCGCCGCGGATTACCATCGAAATGCCGTTGAGCCACGGTGCGAAGATGCCGTAGCTTGTTCCGGTGACCCAGCCCGGGTCAGCTGTGCACCAGTATGTGTCGGAGTCGTGCAAGTCCAGGGTGTACTTTCCTGTTGCGTAGTGGCCAATCATTGCGTTGTGCACGTGCAATGCGCCCTTGGGCTTTCCTGTTGAGCCGCTTGTGTAGTGCAATATGAGCCCGTCCTCGCGGTCAACCCATTCAATATCGAATTTTTCGGGAGCTTTTGCCATCTCCTCTACGTAAGAATGCTCGTGCGGGCCAAGTTTGTGCTTGGAAAGGTCTCCAACCAGGATGATGTGCTTGAGTGCAGGCAGTTCCTTCACCGGCACGCGCTTGAGGAGTTCGGGGTTGGTCACAAGAACCGTTGCAGCGCTGTCCTGCATCCTGTCGCGAACGGCATCCTCCATGAACGCCTCGAAAAGCGGGCCGACTATTGCGCCTGTTTTGATGATTCCAAGGAATGAGACGTAGAGTTCGGGCGCGCGGGGCAAGAACAAGAAAACGCGGTCGCCCTTCTGGACCTCGTATTTTTTCAGCACGTTTGCGAACTTGTTTGAAAGCGTTGACATCTGCTGGAAGGTGTATTCCTCCTTCCTGTTGTCGTCTGCATAGTAGAGTGCGACCTTGTTCTTCTTCGCGGTGAGTGCGTGCCTGTCAACGCACTCGAACGCTGCGTTGACCTTGCCGGTCTTGTGCCAGCTGAACTGCTCTTCGATGTGCTTCCAGGAAAAGTTGTGGCGCGCGTGCTCGTAGTCCCTGACAAATGGTTCTACCGAAAGCCCCGAAAGGTCGCGCTTGACGACTTCCTGCGGAACCCCTGATGCTGTCTTGTGATTTTCGAGCTTGTCCACTATGTGCAATCACCGCTATGAATAGATGGTCACGGCAAAACCCAATGGATTTGCGTTTTGCCTATAGCGCAACCGAGATTACGTTGAATTATGTTCTCGGTTCGCTCTACTCAACAAAGTCATTTGCCGTTTTTAATCCAATCGCAGTTCGTCAATCGGCGTTGGGTTTTGAAGCAATCCGATTTTATTTGTTGCCGCAGTTTTGAATTGGTCAATTATGTCCCTTCCTTCCAGAAAGCAACGGATGCAGCTGCGCACCATTTCACGCAAGCTCAAAAACCAGAACGCAGTCATCGGCCTTGACCGCGACGGCGTGATCAACAAGGAGCCCACCAAGCTCTCTCAAAAAGACTTGAAGAAAATCGGGCTGGAAGAGACGTCGAAGTATGTTGACAACGTCGGGCACTTCCTGTTCGCTCCAACTGCAAAGCAGGCGCTTCGAAACCTCCACGACAGCGGCTTCCGTATCTTCCTTGCAACAGGCAAGGCCGGCATCGGCCGCGGGCACCAGACTACTTTGGAGGTGCGGCTTCAACACCAGTTCATGCAGCAGCAGGTGTCGCCAAACAAGCGCAACCCCGTAATCGGCGACATTTTCGCAGCAACGTATGGTGCAAGTTCAAAGGAGCCAAATAATCCGGAAAAGCAGAACAAAGTCGATGTCGGCTTCAACCCGGACATCCTGGTCCAGAATCCGTCGCTTGCATTGAAGGGTTGCGACAACGGCCGTGGATACGCCCACACGATTTTCCTTATGGGTCCCGAAGCCAAGAAACCCAACACAGCTATGTTCAAAGTCGCGCAGGCAAAGCTCGGTTTCGACCCCGCAAGGACGTTTTACGTAGGCGACGAGGAGTCCGACATCAAGGCGGGAAAGAATTTCGGCTGCCCCACCATACTCATCGGCAGGAAGGAAAACTGGCCGCAAAGCAAGGCCCAGCCCGACCACTTCGCGCGCAACCTCTCGGAAGCTTCAAAGATAGCGATTGCAGTTGCGCTTGGAAGAAAGAAGATTAGGCGTTAGTTTCTGCTTGAGCAAAGATTCACTTTGCTCAGAGCGGGAATTGTCCGTTCGTTGCGACTACTTCCCCTTTGGACAGCGTCCACTCCTTTTTGTCCCACCTGTAGAGCTTGCCTCCGGCTTCCTGGATGAGGCAGGCTCCGGCAGCAACGTCCCACAGTTGCAAACCCGTATGGCAGTATGCGTGCAGCCTTCCGCAGGAAACATATGCAAGCGAGATTGCTGCAGTGCCAAGCATGTGCGAGTAGCGGAATGAGTTCTCGTGCTTTCGCAAGAATTTATCAACTGTTGCGGTGCGCAAGGCAGGTTCGTGCGGCCAGTCGGTTGCGATGATCGTCTCCTTCGGGTTTTTGACAATTGGCGCGACCTTGATTGCCTTGCCGTTGAGTTTTGCGCCGTTTCCCTTTGAGGCCTCAAACATCTCATTCAACGCTGGGGCGTAAACCACTCCTGCAAGCAGGTCGTTTCCCCTGGCAAGGCCGATTGACATTGCAAACAGCGGAAGCTTGTAGGCAAAATTGGTTGTGCCGTCAATCGGGTCAATAATCCAGCGCAATTCCTTGGAGCCGGAAGAGCCGCCCTCCTCGCCAACTATTCCACAATCGGGGCACTTTTTGGAAAGGTACTCTACAATCGCAGCCTCGCACTCCTTGTCCGCCTTGGTCACTATGCTGTTGGCATTCTCCTTTGCGTCAAGCATGTATGAGGACGCGGGCTTTTCGTAGTATTCCATTGCGATTTTGCCAGCTATCTTTGCAGCTTGCTTTGCGTGCGATGCGTACTGCTGGTTTGAAGTCATTCTCATTCACTTGTTTTTGGGTGCGATTCTCTTGATGCCTTTAATCCTATCGAAGTCCTTGTCGTCCGATGCTATCATCGTAATTCCATAGTGTTGCATCGTGGCAAGGTGCATCGCGTCGCGCGGCTTGAGGTTGTATTCCTTCATGAATTGAATTGCCGTAAGGGGGGCGTTCGATGGCGGGGCCACTATTTCAAGGTTGGACATTTCGTAGATGTTCTTCACGGCATTTTCAACGTGCTGGGCCTGTCCGTTTCGGATGAGCGCCCACATCAGTTCGTCGATGACCAGGCAGGACGTCACCGCCTTGCGTCCGCGTACCACGCTATCCAGCAGGTCGCGGCAGGCCTCGCCTTTTGGCGTCATCTCAACGAGTGCAAACCCAAATATGTTCGCGTCGATGAACAATTTACATTCCCTCTTCGTAGAGCGCGTCGCCGATTATCAGCTTGCCTGCAGGCATGTTGCATTTCATGGCCATCTTGCGGAACTCTTCGACTATGTTGGGGTTCTTCGCGGTAATCTCGATGCTTTTTTCGCCCATGCGGAGGCCGACCTGGGAGTCCGGAGTTATGCCCATTGCCTTGCGTATGGCTGCGGGGATTACGATTTCTCCCCGTTTTCCTACCTTGACATTGACAAACATCAGAAACAACCTCAGAAGTATTCTGAAGTAGCTTCTGAAATAAAAAGGTTTCCTGGCAGTCTTTCCCCTAAAAATCAGCGCCTGCCCTTTCCTTTCTTTTTCCAGAACTGGCCGTTGCTGCCGTCAAAGCCCTTCTTCCAGGGCTGCACGTCGCGCCCGCGGCTGTTGCCGCGGTCGAAGCGTTCGGGAACCCGTTCCCTTGCTGCTTTCAGGGGCGACACAACCGTTTCCTCGCCGTACTTGTATATTTCGTACTCAGTTGTTCCAGTTTCCAGGTCGTGGACTGAGATTACTGGCCTTGCAAGGTCCTTTTCCATCATCCCCGAAGGGGTCTTGACCGAAAAGTCAAGCGAGTACGCCTTGGCAACCCGGCCCTTTTCGATGAATATTACCGTGTCAATGACCTGCGGGATGATTCCCAAGTCGACTTTTCCAAAGAACCGCTGAACAGCGTCAATTGGCTTGGATGCGTGGATTACCCCCACCATCCCCACTCCTGCCATGCGCAGGTCGGCAAAAGTCTGGAAGTCGTTGGTCTTTCGGACCTCGTCGTAAATCGTGTAGTCCGGCCGCACAAGCAAAAGGATGTCGCTTGCGTTCTCAAAGCTCCCCTCAAGGGGCGCGTACTGCGTAATCCTGCGAGAAACCTGCAAGTCGCGTGGCTGTTCAAGCGTCTTGACAATCTTGTTTGCATCGGCATAGCTTTCCGCAAGCGCGCTGACAAAAGTGCTCTTTCCGCTTCCAGGCGGCCCGGCAACTATGATGCCCTCGGCCTTGGCTGCAAGCCTGGCAGAAAGCGTGCCTGAAAGCTCGTAGTCTGAAAGCGCAAGCTTGACCAGCGGCTTTACCACCGTAATCTCCGAGCTTTCGGAGAACGGCTGTCTAGTAAAGACGATTCTGTAGTCGCCTGCCTGTATGACAGTTGCTCCGAGCTTGTCGATTTCGATGAAGCTGTTCTCGTCGCGCTTTGCAAATTCCACGCAGCGCTTAAGGATCAAGTCCAGCTCGTTTCGCGTGTACTTCTTGTCAGCATAATCAACCAGCTCGAACTGCCCCGGCAGGCCACGCTTTACGCGTGCCTTCTCGCCTTCCTTGATGTGCAGCGACATCACGTCGCCTGAATCGAAGAAGTGCGCAAACCCAAGCATCGCCTTCTCGACAATCGGCTCAAGGTACTCCACAAGGATGCCCTCGGCCCTTGCAACAGCGGCCTGCACCTTGTCTGTTGTGATTAGGGTTGCGCCTTCGTAGAGCTTTGCTTCCTCCCGAATCAGGGAGTCAATCTCGCCTGAGCTTGCGCCTGCAATCTCGAAGTGCTTCGGCCGCGCGCCTGAAAAGTCAAGCTCTATTTTTCCTGCTGCTGCAAGCTCCCCAAGCTTGGTAATCTCTGAAAGCCCGGCAAGCCCGGTCTCGCGTCCGGAGTTTGCCTGGTGCTCAAGCTCGGCAAGAGCAGCCTTGCTTATGATTACCTTTGCCGCGCCGCCCTTCTTTGAGAGCATCTCGGTTATGCGGCCGTCAATGAGCGCGCCTGTATCTGGGACTATGATTTTCATCTGAATACACCTGTTTTGCCGATAGCCGCCTAACCTTTACCCGTACATCGGGTTGTCCTGCATCTCGTTGTAGGAGTCGTGCATGGTCTTAATCTTGTCAATGGACTTCTTGAGCTTGTCCTGTATCTGGTTGCCCTCCGAGCGGAGCCTGCTTGTGTCAATCTTGATTCCCGACACTTTTGCCGCGCAGTCCAAAAGCCTTGCCGCAACAGCGGGGTCAAGCGGCTGGTTGGTCTGGGCCATCATGTTTGCAGCCGGAAATCCTTCCGCGGCGCACTCTGCGATGAGCAGGCCGCTCACTCCCTGGGTGGCGCCTTCCTTGATGAGCTTCACTCCGGCGTTCTCAAGCTTCTTGGAAAGTGCAGGCGTGCTTGCGATGCCGTAGACTTGGCTGTCCGGCTTTTCCGCGCCAATCCCTGCAAGGGAGATTATCGCGCTTGCCTTGTAGCTTTTCGCAAGCTTGAGGATTTCCTGGGTAAGCAGGTATACTGCGTCCGCAGGGATTACGAACTCGGAAAAGAGCACGATTACGTTGTACTTTTCGGAAGCGTAGATGCGGGCCGGGAAGCTCGGCGAGTAGTTGTGTATGGATGCAATCGGCGGGAACTTGCAGCTTGTGAAGTATCCGATGAGCTTCATGTCAAGGGTCTCGGCAAGGTAAGTCGCCCCGATTGTTCCAAGCATCCCCACTCCGGGGAAGCCCTCGATTATTACCGGGTTCTTGAGCTTTGCCTTTGCGACCTGCTTGATTTCGACTTTCATTGATGATACACCCGTTTTGCAAAAGGACTATTGGATGAATTGATTACCTCCTTGGCAGTTAAAAATGTCTTTCATCGTCGGCCGCTTCCTGCATTTGCCTATGCCGCTGAAAAGATTGCAAACACCACCAGCGAAACAGGCGCGCAAAAAAGCGCGTATGAAAATCCCTTGGGCAGGTCCTCCTCGATGAGCCCGACAAAGAACCCTCCTATTGCGGAAAAGAGCACGAGGTATGCCTGCACCGAAAGAAGCACTGCGCCAAGAGCGGGGCTTTGAGACTCCGGGAACGTGCCGACAATCTTTAGCAGGATTGATATGATGAACGGGACCAAAAACGCGGCCGAGGCGAGCACAGTATATTTTGTCACAAGCAGTGAGCTTGCAAGCTCCCTTCTCATCTCAAGGGTGTCCGAGACGTACTTGCTGATTTTCTGCAAAGCAGGCCCTGCCTCGAAGCCGTTCTTGTAAGCTGCTGCGATGAACGTGCAGGACAGCGAAAAGAGCGCGCTTTTTGCGCCAGCTGCCACCCGGCCAAGCGAATACTCAAACGAATACCCGGACTTGACCAGCCTGTCCACCCGTCCGAAAGCCTCGCTTGCCTTTCCCATCCCGGCACGTGCAATCGCACCAGGCACCTGTTCGATGGACTCCGCAGCATAGGTGCTTGCCATCAGCAATGCAGTAGGCAACCCGGCTTCAAGTTCGGCCTTGCTTGAGGATTCGGAAAGCATCTGCACCGCCTTGAGCCCGCCATAGGGCAGGAAAAGCCCAAGAAGGGCAAGAGGAAGCCGTACTTGCGGAAACGGGGGAAAGAAAAAAAGGAGCGCGAATACTGCGATTCCCGCAGCGGCAAGCTTTGCCATTTCCGCCTTTCCGCTCTTTTTTCCTGCAACGGCCTTTGATTCAGTCCTGTACTCAAAATTCGGAAGCGGCGGGGCTGCAAATGTCGCGGCAACTGCGATGCAGGTGCAGAATGAGGGAAATGCAAGGAAATACGCGATGTAGATGTCTATTGGGTTGACTTGCTGCTCCAAAAGAGGGGACAGCAGAACGTACGCGCCGTAAAGCGCAGGTACCAGGCAGCCGGAGGCGACAAACAAAAGGCCAAGCAAGGAGAGCCGCTGGCCAAACCTCTTGTGGTGCTGCCTCTGCAGCGAGTAAAGCTCGTCAGCTGCGTTGGAAAGGTAGCTCCCTTCGCCCCCGTGCTGGTAGGCAAAGCAAAGCTGCGAGCACGCGCGCTTCCAGGCCTGGCCGTCAACCTCTCCTGACAGCGACTCGAAAGCGGCAACCGGGCTTGAGCCGGCCTCCACCCTGCGTGCATATTTCCTCATCAGCGCCTCAACAGTCCGACCTTTTGGCGCCTCGGCAAGCGCGTCGTCGAAGCTCTGGCCGAATTCCAAAAGGAGCGAAACCGATTGGAGCGTTACTCCAAGCTCGCACTCGGCCTGCTTTGCGCGCTGGGAGGAAAGAAGGGCAGGGTAGCCAAACGAAATCAGGATGGATGCTGCAATTGTCGCGATGCCAAACCCGACTGCAGTCTGCGGGTACAAAACCATTCCCGCAAGAAAGACCAGCGCGCCACCGGCAAGCGCAAAGTCAAGCGAGCGCGAAACGTACGCCTTGGCATCCGGCTTCTGCCCGGCTTTGCGAAGGACCTGCGAGTATTCTGCAATGTTTTTGCGCGGGATTCTTGAAAGGATTGGCGACCAGTCAAGCGTGCGAAAGTTTATTCGCAAAGAAGCCGCGTCCATACCCTCTTGTTGGATGCTGTTGGCCAAATCACGCAGGTAAACTGGTTGTAAACCATCGGTTGGCGTGCAGCCTTAAATTATACTGGCTGGGTGGCGTTCGAGCTTCAGCTTATGGGTTTCCGTACTGCACCAGGCTGCCTATGAGGCACAGCGTGCCAGTTGGGCTTATGTAGGAGACGCGGTGGCCGCTTGAGTTGGTCACGTCAAACGAGCCGTCCGGCGAATCTTCGCAGCTTGCGTCGTGGTCGTTGCAGTTGGCCTCCTCTATGCACAGGCTTCCGGTGCTGTTTATGTACGCGTGCGCGACCCCGCTTGCGTCCCTTATCTCAAAGGAGCCGTCCGGAGAGCCCGCGCAGCTTCCTCCGGAGTAGCAGCCCCCCTTGAGCACGATGTCTCCGGTTGGCGTGAATTCGGCTATGTTGGTGCCGTTCTCGTTGGTCACAAAGAAGATGAACTCGATTGGCGAAATCGCCGAGATTATGAAGTTGCGGGTGGCAGGCACCCCTGCATTCAGGCTGACCTCGCCGGTTGTGTAGTTGTAGGACGTGCCGGCGCTTGCATTCACAAGGAACGCCGCGCCCTGGCCCCCAAGGGAGACGTTGATTGAGTAGTGGCCTGACGAGTTGGCTGTTGCGTACTGGCCTGACGAGTTTGTCAGGTTCACCGTTGCCCCGGACACTCCTATGCCGTATGTGTTGGTGACCTGGCCCGAAAGCACCGCATACGGCGCAGGAGTTGCGCTTGCCACTGGGCTTGGCGTTGCCAGGGCTGCCATGGTGTCGCTTGAGCAGGGCACCACAAGCGCGCGTTCGCCCACAAGCGAGAACCCTGAAATTGACTTCGTGCGGTAGAACAGCGTGATGTTTTCAATCTTGAGGTGGCCGTTGGATGATGAGCACTGCCCGGAATATTGCGTTGCAATAACAACCGGCTTTCCAATCTGCAGGTAGATGTCGCACACCGGTGAACCCGACGCGCTGCTGCAGTAGGACTGCCCGTAGCTGTTGTTGGAAGTGTATGCGTAAAGGTCAAGGTCCGTGGCGCCTGTGCGGATGCCTGTAAGCCATATGCGCTCGTTGCCCGAGTTCTGAACGGTAAGCACGAGGTTTCCGTTGTCCGACCTGGAGCTTGTTATCTTGATTGGCGTCAGCGAAGCCCAGTACGCGTCCGACTCGGCCTTGTCAGGGCTGTTGCCTGCGTTTGTCGCAAGCAGCATTACAACTATCAGGGATATCGCAAGCACCGCGCCAAAGACCACCAGGTATTCGGTGCTGCCCTGGCCCTTTCTTCTGGAGGCTGTGCGAAAGCCGCTGCTCTTACCCAAATCCGTAAACCCGCCAACAACCGCGTTTTCTGCGCGCGGTCACAGCGCCCGCGCGGCTTGCCGGCCGTTTCTGCGGGGCGCTACCCTCTTAAATCAAGGCGGGCGGCTTCTTAAAGTTAATGAGAAAATTAGGAATGAAGACTGCCCCGTAGTATGGCCGAATTATTCGTATTCAATAGTTGCAGGAGGCTTTTGGCTGATATCATAAACTACCCTGCCGATTCCGCGGATTTCGTTCATTATGCGGGTCGAGACCTTCTCAAGCAGCCAGTGCGGCAGCTTGGACCAGTCAGCTGTCATCCCGTCGATGGAGTTGACCGCACGAAGCGCAACAATGTACTCGTAGCAGCGCGCATCGCCCTTGACCCCCACTGCCTTGACCGGCAGGAGGGCGGCGAATGCCTGCCAGACTTTGTCGTAGTAGCCGGATTCCTTGAGCTCCTGGATGAAAATTGCATCGGCCTTGCGCAAAAGCTCGAGCTTTTGCGGGTCAATCTCGCCAAGAACGCGCACGCACAGCCCCGGGCCGGGGAACGGGTGCCTTGAAAGCACCGACTGCGGCACTCCAAGCGACTTTCCGATTTCTCGCACCTCGTCTTTGTAGAACTCGGCAAGCGGCTCGATAATCTTGAGGTTCATCTTCTCAGGAAGAGTGAGGTTGTGGTGGCTCTTGATTTTGTCAGTTGCCTTGCTTGAGATGCCGGCTGACTCGACGCGGTCGGGGTAGATGGTGCCCTGCGCAAGGTAGGTGATTCCCACTTCCTTGCCAAGCTTGAGCGCGTGCTCCTCAAAAACCGCGATGAACTCGTGGCCCACAATCTTGCGCTTTTCCTCCGGGTCGCTTACTCCTTTGAGCTTGGAGAGGAACTGCCTTGAAGCGTTCACGAGCTTGTAGTTATTTTCATTGAAACCGATTGCCTTGAGGCTCTTTTCGACTTCCTCTGCCTCGTTTTCGCGCAAAAGGCCGTGGTCAACGAAGATGAGGTATAGGTTGTCTTCGATGGCCTTGTGAAGCAGGGTGGCGGCAACGAACGAGTCGACCCCGCCGCTTACTGCCATCAGCACCTTCTTCTGGCCGATTTCCTTCTTGTAAAAGCCTATGAGTGCCTGGCCGCGTGCCTTGGGGTCGTAGTCCTTCCTGGCCTTGCAGGCCTTGAACGCGAAGTTGGAAAGCACCTCGGTGCCCTTCTCGGTGTGCGCCACCTCTGGGTGGAACTGGATTGCAAAAAAGTTGCGTCTGTGGTCGTACATCCCCGCAAGGATGCCGTCCGCGCTTGATGCGGACTCCACAAACCCCGCAGGCAGCTTGGTCACGCGGTCGCCGTGGGAAAACCACACCGTCTGCTCCCGGTCAAGCCCCTCAAAGAGCTCGCACTTGGGGTCGGTAATCGATATTTTCTGGCGTCCGAACTCGCGTACCTTGCCAGGCTCGACTTTTCCGCCAAGTTCGAATGCCAAAAGCTGCATCCCATAGCAGATGCCAAGTATCGGCACCCCCAGCGAGAACACCTTGTGGTCCGGGTGAGGGGACTCCTTTTCGTAGACGCTTGAAGGCCCGCCTGAAAGTATGATTCCCTCGGGCTTCATTGCCTTAATCTGGTCAATGGGAAGGTCGAACGGTATGATTTCGGACTTGACGCCAAGCTCGCGGATGCGCCTTGCGATGAGGTGGCAGAACTGGCCGCCGAAGTTGAGAACAAGTATTGCCATAAGATATCTGCGCAGAAAAGGAATAAAACCCTTAAGAAGATGGGGTGGGGTTGCGGCCTTTGGGCTGGCGCGGCAGTTTGGAGAAAGGCAGTCCCGGGTCCGTTGCCTGCAGCTGCTTACTTCTTTGCCGCCGAAAGCCTCAAGACGTAGTCATAGGCTTCCCTTGCCGCAGTCGCTCCCTGCGATGCCGCGGTAACGGCCTGCTTGAAGCCAAAGTCAGTGACATCGCCTGCTGCAAAAAGCCCCGGAACCGCGGTCTTTCCGACTTTGTCCACGATTACTTCGGCCTTGTCGTTGAGCGTGGCTCCCAGAGCGGCAGCAAGCTCGGACTGCGGGGTGTGGCCTACTGAGATGAATATGCCGTCAACCGCAAGCTGCGCCGAGCCTTCGTAGGGCTTGTCAAGCTCGATTTTGTTGACCAGCTTGTCGCCTAGGATTTTAGTGATGTTGGTGTCGTAGATTACCTTGACCTTTTCGTGCGAGCACACGCTGTCTTTGTTGAACGCGTCGCACTTGAGCGCGCCGCCGCGGTAAATCAAAAATACTTTGGATGCGATTCCAGCAAGAAGCAGCGCGGTCTTTACAGCAGAATCCCCGCCGCCGATTACCGCAACGGTCCGGTTTGCAAAAAGCGGGCCGTCGCAGGTTGCGCAGTAGCTCACTCCCTTGCCCTCGAACTCGGCCTCGCCTGGCGCGCCAAGGCGCTTGTGCTTGGTACCTGTTGCAAGGATGAGCGTGCGGCCAGAATACGTCTTCTCAACTGCCTGCACCTCGAACTTCTTCCCGTCCGCGCCCGTAGTCACCTTCTCAACAGCGTCTGCCACAACCTTTACCTTGAGCTTTCTTGCCTGCTTTTCCATCTTCTGCGCAAGCTTTGCTCCGGTGATGGACTTCTCTCCGGGCCAGTTCTCCAAAAGGGGCGCCGTTGCCATCAGGCCGCCGGATTCCTTTGCAATGACAAGCGGCTCAATACCGAAGCGCTTTGCATAAATGCCTGCGGAAAGCCCCGCAGGCCCGCCGCCTATGATGATTACGTCGTAAGTCTTTGCCAAACCTATACACCTTCAAAAAATGGGTTAGCTGCAGCTTGCCTAGCCGCTGATTTTTGCCACGAACTCGTAAGCGTGCTTTATGTTGTCATCGGCCCACTCGATGCGGAAGTCCTTCACAGTGGCATAATCGTTGTAGGTGACCTTTGTGCCGCACAGGTCTGACGCGCTTTTCCTGAACGTGTCCTGGCCATCAAGCCGCAAGTACACCTGCGGGCACACCTGCTCGCCTTCCTTGTTCTTGGTGGTGAACTTGCACACCCCCTCGACATAGCGCGTGCCGTCGTCGCCGTAGCCGGGCACTATTGTCTGGAACTTGTATGCTATCAAGTTGAGGTCGGTCCTGTAGAACGCGTCGTTGAGCTGGCAGCTCATTCCCGAAGTCCCGCGAAGCGGGTTTGCAAGCAAAAACACGAGCACTATGATTCCGACAAGTATTATCCAGACTCCTGCCTGGCCCATTCCGGGAATTGGCGCGGATTTGCCTGTAAGCCCGCCAGTAACTGCGCTTCCGGTCCTGCCAATCAGGTCCATCCACCCCGAGGGTGACTTCATCTTTTCAATGGTCTCCTTGGTGACCTCGTCCATCCCCTTCTGCTTCTGGGGGACTCCCTCCAGGCCGAAGGTTGCGCCAAGGCAGCCGTCGACTTCAGCCTTGAACGGCGTGCCGTCAACTGAGAGCCAAATCCTGTAGAACGGGACGTAAATCTTCTGGAAGGCGGAAACCGAGACCTGGTCCTTCTTCACCCCAAGCTGCGCGGCAACCCGTGCCTGGGAGACCTTCTCGACTTCCTTGCGGTCAACAGAGGTTGGTTCGACTTCGCACTCGGCGTTCTCTGCGGTGTTCTTTGTCTTGTTGAGCGGCCGGTCCAAAAGCATCGGCACGAACTCGTTGACATCCCCTGAGGACGCGTTGAGTGCGGTCTTTCCGCTGATTGGCTGCTGCGCTCCCTCCACGTCGAAAGTGAATATCCAGTACGGTTCGTAAAAGAGGCGGATTTGCTGGACTTCGATGTTCTTGTGCCCAGCCCTTGAGAGGTCCTTCTGTACCGAGCCAAGGGCAATCTCTGGGGTAAGCACGAGTTCGAAAGTCTGCGCGTCAAGGAGCATGAAAAATGTTTCCTTGGCGATGCTTTTAATTGCTTGGAAAAGCACAAGGATTGCGCGTGAATGCACAATGCCCGAAGTCGAAGTCAAGCTTTTGTTGGACAAAGCCGAGCTTGCACAGCTGAAAAAGGCGCTCAAGAACTCCAGGAAGCTTGGCAGGAACGTCGAGCGCAACTTCATACTCGACTACTCCGGGATGGCCATAGCGAGCCGCGGGTGCCTGATGCGGCTGCGCTTTTCAGGCGACCGCGCAATACTCACCTTCAAGGGGCCGCGCAAGGCCTCGAATTACAAGTCGCGCGAGGAAACCGAGTTTGCGCTCGGCAGGGCCAGGGACTACGGGAAATTAGTCGCCTCGTTTGGCCGCGTCGGAATCACCCCCTCGTGGCGCTATGACAAGGTGCGCGAGTCGTTCTCCTTTGCAGGCTGCCACATCGACGTCGACACCCTGCCCCTCCTGGGCACCGTGGTGGAAGTCGAGGCAGATTCGGATGCCAAGGTCAGGGCTTGCATTTCCAAGCTCGGCCTGAAGGGCTCAAAGTCCTTCAACGGCAGCTACTACGACCTTGCCGCAATACATTTCCGCAAGCTCGGCAGGCCGGTTGGCAATCTAATTTTGAAGAAATAGGGTTCAGCGTTCGCTAATCCGAAAAAATTCAATTTTGAGAATTTAAAAAAATAATAAAATAAAGAAAAAGGAATTGAGGGAGGAACTTAGTCCTTCCTTCTCTTGACGATTTTTATGTCAGCGGGCACGAGGAGGATTTTGTCCTCGTCAATGCGCGCCATGTCGCCGTTGAGGTTCATTGAGAACCTACGCAGGCCGTCAACTGCCGCCTTGAGCTTTGCAGGGTTGCGTGCCATTGGCGAGATGTTGAGGAGCACTATGTTGTGGTTTGAGAGCTCCTCCTCGACGAGCTTGACGTCGCCTTCCGCCTGGAGTGCGATTGGCTTTACGTACATCGAGGCCGCCTTGTGCATCGCGTCGACGTCTTCCGCATCGCTTGCGGTCATGAACTCGTCCAGAGTCATTTCGCGCGAAATTCCGAGCGCGCCGGAGATCTTGGAGAAAATGCCCATGTCTGTTATTCACCTTCCGTTTGAACGGTTAAATGTGTAGTTGAAAAAATAGCTGCGGGCAGATTATAAAGGTTTGTCATTGTCCTGCCGACGGCGCGTTTATATGCGGTTATTTTCAGGGTTTGCTTTCGGGCGTCTCGTGGACATGTCATTTCTGAAATACGGGTACGTTTTCCGGTGGATGTTTTCTTGGCCCAATAGATTCCTGTGGGCAAACGCCTTGATTTGGGGGATTATGGCGTGCAACAGGTTGTCCGGCAGCATAATCCTGCGGCCGTCCTCGTATTCGATGTAATTGGGGTACGCGCCCGAAACCGTGTCCGGGGTTAGCTTGAGGAATCCCTCCGGGTATTTGCCCTGATGCTCTTTTTTGATTATCCAGCTGCTGTGGGGCGAGTCCATCATGTGCTCCCGCCTGATTGTAATCGGCAGGTTTGGTGAAAATGTTTTTTCCTGTCCTGGACGCTGTCCTGGGCGTGTACTCCTTTGCATAGTCATCAAAGTAATATGCCGCTTGCGGTAATAAAACCCGTTCGGAACAGGTGGATGTTTTTTTATCATCCCCCGCAGGATTAAGCTTTAATTACCGCACTTCCACTAATTGACTGCGCTGGCCTTGATAGCGATTTCCTTCGCAGTCAAGGGCCATTGGCAGGGCGCAGTTTTGGAAAGACCGGGGTTAGGGACATTGCCCAGCTTCAAGGATATGCTGACTGAAAAGAGCATCTTCCGCAACAAGGAGACGCTATCGCCGCACTTCGTGCCCGAGCAGATGCTTTTTCGCGAAAACGAGATACGCACCCTGATGGAGGGCCTTCTTCCCGCGCTCAAGGACCAGAAGCCGCACAACCTGTTCATCTACGGCGGCACCGGCACCGGAAAGACCGCATCCTCGCGCACCGTCCTTGACAAGCTGGTATCCGAGGGAAGCGAGCGCATCAAGCCGGTCTACATGAACTGCAGGGTCTACGACACCCGCTACAAGGTATTGCAAAAGTGCATTTCCCACTTCAACCCCGACTTCGCAAAGACTGGTTTCTCCTTTTCGGTTCTTTACGAGCGCCTCCTTGACTGGATTGAGGGCGACGGCGACCACATCGAGGCAAAGCGCCTAATCGTGGTGCTTGACGAGCTTGACATGGTAAAGGACCTTGACAGCCTCATCTACACTCTTGTCCGCGCAAACGACGACCTGAAGAAGGGAAGCATCTCGATAGTGGGCATCAGCAACAAAGTCAACTTCAAAAACAGGCTCGACGCGCGAAGCCGAAGCTGCCTTTGCGAGCGCGAAATAGTGTTCCAGCCCTACAACGCAATGCAATTGCAGGGTATCCTCAAGCAGAGGATTAAGCACGCATTCGAGGACGACTCCATAGTTGATGAAAGCGGCCTGAACCTTGCTGCTGCGATTGCGTCAGCTGAAAACGGCGACGCGCGCTACGCACTGCTTTTGCTTCTGCGCGCAGGCGAGCTGGCCGACTCCAAGAAGACGCGCATAACAGACAAGGAAGTCCAGGAGGCTCGAAAGCAGGCTGAGGAGGACAAGGCCTTTGAAATCATCAGCACGCTTCCGGAGCACCAGCAGATATTTTTGCTTGCGCTTTCCAGCCTTTCGCTTGACTCGCAGTACCACCGCCTTGTAGAGGAGGGCGGGGAGAGGTTCTACCTTTCAGGCGAGACCTACGAGAAGTACTGCCATTACGTGCGCAAGATGGGCAAGGAGCCGCGCACCTCGCGCTGGATGCGCGAGTACATAGTCGAGCTCGACGCCCTCGGGCTCATCAATTCCATCCAGTCCGGGAAGGGAGTCCGCGGACGGACCACGCTGGTGCGGCTTGCATACGAGCCTGAGAAAGTGCGCAAAATCGTGGAATCGACCCTTGTTGGGCCGTAATTTCCGCCAGCGCAACCGCTTTCCTTAATGCGAAAATGATATTAACGATTAATGACGCAATAGATGAATCTGTAAATAGTGTAATCTGTTCAATTTTTTTGGTGCCTTCAAATGTCCGACCCCATTCCCAACATAGTTTCCGCGCTGGACATGATGCTTGAGGACAACTCAATCCCCCGCAACGTGCGCGCATCCATCCAGAAGGCACGCACGCGCCTCACAAAAAGCGACGACAAGGAAGTCGCACTCTCCGGCGCGGTGTACGCGCTTGAGGAAATCTCCAACGACATAAACATCCCGATGCACGCGCGCACGATGGTTTGGAACATCATAAGCGAGCTTGAAGGGATGAAACAGTAGCAATAGGGGAAAACTGCTTTCAAATGCTTATTATTTCGCTAAACCGCCCTTATTCTTATGCAGAAAAAGAAGTCGAAAGCAAAGGCCAAGCCGTCAATGTGCGGTTCCCTACGCGGCAAAATCCGCGGCAAGGACAAAATCGAAGACGACCGCTAATTTTCTTCTCAAACGAAATTCGCCAAACTATACTGCTTCGAGTTCTCGTCCTCGAAGATGCTTGCAATCTCCTTCTTGACAAGCTCAAGCCTCTGCTTGAGGTAGTCCGGCAGGTGGTATTTCTCAATCAGGTCAAGCGAGGGCTGCAGGTACTTCTCGATGCCGCCCTTGTTGATTGTGAGCAGGATTTTGCCGCCGCACCGCCTGCACTTGCCAATCAGGGGCACGCGCCTGTATTTCTGGTTGCACCCTGCGCACCTGAACTTCTGCTTGGTGAACTTGCGCAGGTTGCCGTAGGTGTCGGGGATGAAGTGCGAAAGTATTACCCGCTCGGTTGCGTTGAGGAAGTCCACGCTGCGTATGGTCTCCATAAGCGCAAGCTCCTCGGCAAGCTTTTCTGCCATGTCGCCAAGCTGCACGTACCGCGACTCCGTGGGGCCTTCCATTGTGCAGTTGTGCGTAAAGCCAATAGACTCGTACTGGCTGGGCTTTCCAAGCCGCGACTTGATGGTCTCAATCTTTACGTCCGACGGGTTGGGCAGGTTCTCGGAGTTTTCGTAGAACTCAAGCGGGTAGTTCCAGCACGAGTCCATCGCGTGCACCTCGTCGTCCACCTCGCGCGGGTCAAGCAGGGTGGTCAACACGAGGGGCGCGTCCATCTGGCCTCCGCGCGTGACTGGCAGGAACCTCTTGGAGAAGTTCAGCAATCCGTCAAGAAGCAGGATGAGGCACAGCTCGTCACCATCGGTGTTCCTTCGGCAGGCGCAGTGGATGTAGGGGTGGCAGAGCAGGCCCTTTACCTTGGTGAATCCGATGATGCGAACAACAATCCCCGCACTGGTGTGCGGCGCAAGCGCAATTCCAAGTTTTCCAATCAGGTCGCTTGGCGTCTTCATCGAGTAGTGCTTGCGCTGGCCGTAGATGTAGAAAAGCTCGTCGTCCACAAGCCCGGTAATCTTGGAGAAGTACTCGCCGCCGTACTGGTTGAGTATGATGTCCTGCGGCAGAAGCTCGACAAGCTGCTCCTCGTTCTCAAGCGGCTTTCCGTACGCGTCGTGTTCGTAGCCCATCTTCTTGAGCTGGAAGACGGTTGCGCCAATCTCATACGGGTAAAAGTGTGTAATCGGGACTTCGGTTGCGTCGAACCTGCACGTGCCGTCGCGGAACACGTAAGTCCCGTGCTTTTCGCGAAGTATCCCCTTCTCAAGCGGCTCGGCTGACTTGGTCTCCGAGATGAGGCCGATGACTCCCTTGATTTCCTTGGGCTGGAAGTTGACTTTGTTTGCTGCCTGCTCAAGTGCGCGCGAGACGTCGACTATGTGCTTTGTGACGTACGAGCCGCGGCCGCCGCACTCGCAGGTTGACTTGTATGCAATCGGCTTTGAGCATTTTTCGCAGGCGTACTCCGGGTTTGCGTGCACCCTGCACTGCGGGCAGGCGTTGTAGAACGTCTTCTTGTTGCACTGCGGGCAGATGTTGTTTGCAACCTCAAGCTCGGCAGTTGCGATGGTCTTGTCTGCGAGGTTCTTTTTTGCCTTTACTATGTCGCGCATCCTGCCGCCGTTGTCCCCAATCGGGAACAGGACGTGCACCGGCGGTTCCATCTTGCGCTCCTTGGCCTTCTCCGGCCGGCCCATGCTCGCTCCGACGTAGACTGTTGCCTTCTTTTTGATTTCAAAGCCTGCAAGGGCGTTGACAAGAGCCAGCGCGTCCGCGTGCTTTCCTTTTGCCTCAATTGCCTTTGCCGCATCAAGCGCCTTTTCCTTCAACAGCCCGAATGTCTCAAGCAGCGCGCGAGACCACTCGCCTTCGATGAGTAGTTCGCCTTCGCGAAGCTGGTGCGGCACGCCGAGCCTTTCAAGCAGAATCTTCTTCTCCGGTTCGTTTGCAACCCTGTAGTCGCGGAATTCGAACCAGTCAAAAGTGACCTTGCCTGTTGCAAGCCACTCGCACAGCGCAATAATCTCATCCGCAGTAAGGTCGTGGTAGAAGAACGTGTGTCGGGGAGCAAGCGGGACTTTACTGTTGCGCGCAAGCGCAAGGCTCTCCTCAACAGGAATGTTGTAAAGCTCGGCAAAAGTCTTCTTGCCCAGCCCCTTGGACTCAAGCATCAGGCCGTACCATTCCTCGCACCAGGGGCTTGGCACAATCGGGTGGTTGGCCTTGAGGAAGTCTCCGTAGTTCACAAGCAGGTCGCCAAGGAAAAGGATTTTTTCAACCTGCGGCCGCACTTCGAACGCCTGTTTTTCGGACTCGACCTTCACCACGTCGCCGTTTTTCAAAAGCACAATCGGGCCGTCCACTTCCTGGCAGGGCGTGACTATGCACCCCTTCCCGGGGCGTTCGACTTTGACTTGCGTGCCGATTGCGGGATACTCGTGAAGTATTTCCATTGTTGCAGGGTGTATTGCCTTTGATGCAATCCCCGTAAGCCGCGTCCTGCCATAGCGAAGCCGCAAGCCGCCAGGACGCATCGGGTAGGAAAAAATCGGCCTTCCTGCTACAAGCTCGTGCATGAACTTGTCAATGGGCTTAATCTCGACTTTGTGTCCGGGGTCTGATTTTGCCACCTTGATGAGGCTCTGGATGAAGTCCCATTGCAAACCCGCTTTCTTGGAAATCTTGAGCACCTTGGCGGCCTTGAGGCACATTCCCTCGCTGATTACCAGGCACACCCCTGAGCGCACGCGGTTGGTGTCAACAGTGGGGATGTTCTTGGTCTTGGAAACCTCGTAGTCTTCCGTTGCGTCGCCTGCGATGCACACCGGGCAGTTGCGCACGATGCTTTGGATTTCCTCCGAAGTCGGAACGTACTGTCCTGCGCGCGTCTTTCGCGCGTAAAGCCCGAGTTCCTCGACGTAGCGCTCCACCTCGCTTTCGGATGCGCGGTAGTCGCCAAGTCCCGCAAACTTGCGGCACACGTCGCCCAGGATTACCGAGAACGCCTGCCCAGTGCCTCCTGCTGCCCTGATCGGGCCTGAAAAGAACACTGCAACGTAGCTTGAGCCGTCGAAGTTCTTGCGGATTTCGACTTTGGATATCCCTTCAATCGGCGCGCTTACCACTCCCTCGGTGAAAAGCGCAAGTCCCGAACGAACCGCCTGCTCAATCCTCTGCTGGGTAGTGAGGATTTTTCCGTTGTCGAACTTGCCCTCGATTATTTCCTTGCAAATCCCAAAGCAAGTCTTCTCGCGGTCGCCTGACTGCTCTTCGTTTATCCGTCTGATGCACGCGGCGATGCCCACTGGCCCGACAAGTCCCTCCACCCTGGCCGCGACGTCCGGCGCAGGCGTGATTTCGACTTCCTCCTCGGGGTCCAGGCCGAGCTTTCGGGCTTTGGTTGCTATTGCGTATTCCTCATTAATCTGCGCAGTGAGCATGTCGAAGTATTTCTGGATGTAAGGCGAGCATTCGAGGGTGCTCTTGGGCTTGGATTCCGTTGTCTGTGGTTTGGTTTCCGAGTTCTGTGGCTTGAGGTTCGATTCCTGTTGCTTGGATTCCGTTGCCTTCGGTTTGGTCTCAAAGGCCTGCAGTTTTGCTTCCGATGCCTGTGGCGGGGTTGAAGCCGTCAGCTGGGTTTTTGCAACCTGCGTGGATTCCTTTGCAACCTTTTTTTCGTCCATTCTTCTATTCTACCTTTGAAAAGTCAAGCACTTCGAGCTTTCCCGTGTTCATTCCGTAGATTGGCACCTTGCACGGGGTGGGCTGGTGGCCGAGGCTCACCTGGAAGTCGGTCTGCGCCTGGAACGTGCCGGAGTTGATGATTACCGTGCCGTTGTAGTTCTCCGCGTACCCGTTCTTGTGCACGTGGCCGAAGTGGAATATGTCCGGCGTGAAGTCAAGGGCCATGTAGTCGCGCGGCTCAGGCACAAGCGAGTCCTCGCCATAGCGCGGGCACAGGTGGTGCTGGTTGAGCATCTCCATGGCAACCTTCTGGGGGTTCTCGTAGCCGTCGCGCAGGTTGGGGTTGTTGGAAATCCAGCCATCCGCAGAGGTGCCGTGGTAAATCAGGAGCGAAAGCCCCTCGACTTTGTGTATTGATGGGTTGCCGACAAAGTGGATGTTCTCGGCATCGTCGACGAACTTGACAAATTCCAAGGGAAGCGCAGGCTGCGGGTCTGCCACGCGCACCGCGTCGTGGTTTCCGGGCGCGACTATGACTTCGATGTGCTCGGGAATGGCTTTGAGGAAGCCGCAGAGGATTTCATACTGGGCGAAGATGTCCTTGGTGACAAGCTCGCGCTCCTGGTTGGGGTACACGCCGATGCCGTCCACCAGGTCGCCTGCGATGCTTATGTACTTGATGTCCTCGGCAACCTCGCGCTCCTTTTCGTTGGTTTTTCCGTTGAGGAACTCCAGGAACTGCTGGAAGTTTTTCTGCATAAACCACCTGCTGCCTACGTGCAGGTCGGAAAGGAACGCGATTTTTGCGGGCCTGTTGCACATGTGCCTGTTGCGGTGCTGCAAAAGCTTCCCGGGAGTGGTGAACCCCTTTGCGATGAGCAGCGAGTTTGACATGTACGCCTCGAAGGTGAGCACTTCGTCTTCCATTATGTTCGAAGCCTGCGTCATTATGGGCGAGTCCTTCGGGATGAGCAGGGGAATCATGGTCTCCTCGTCCTCGATTTCCAGAAGCATGTGGCCGTTCTTGGTGATTTTCTTGGAGTAGACCATCCCGATTACGTTGATGGTCTTCTTCTGGCGGTTCTGCGCATCGCGCAGTTTCACCGTATCGTGGCTTGAGGATATCATGCGCAGCTGGTGGGAAAGCCGGTTGAAGCGGTCGTTGAAGTAGTCTGTGAAGTCCTTTACCGTGCCCTTGCAGCGCGAGTGGTCGGTGACGTCGCTTTCCGCAATGGAAAGCACCAGGTCCTTCTCAAGAGTGGCCGCCCGCGGCACCCCGCTTGCCCACTCGCCGGCCTTGACTGAGGAGGTCGGCTCAACTGTCTTTGCGGACCTTGCCGCGCTTTCGCGCCACAGGCTCAGGGCCTTGTCGTCAAGCACAAACAGGCCGTAACGCTGCATGTAGTCGCGAAGCTTCAATGCGTCCTCGTAGGCATTCTGGGACTGGCACAGGTCCTCAAGGGCCTTGGGAGAGATTATGACGCGGTCCTTGATGAAAAGCCCTGCTACCTGTCTTTTTCGCAACAATTCCGTCTGCACGGCATCCGAGGCCGTGGAGTCTGCCATTGTCAATCCCGCTGAAGGGCAAGGAAAGCACTGGCTGTCGTGGTAACGGCAAAACCCTTGTGCCAACCTGTCTTGCTAAAAATTTACGCTTTTAACCCGGCGCATGAAACGCCTTGTGAATAGAGACAGTAATGCGCTAAACAAATAAAAAGCAGTTGCGGCCAAATTGCCGGTTTTGGAAAAAACAGCCAGGCCAGAATGTAGGGATTTGGTGGCTAAGCATAAAAGAGCCGTACTGCCCTAATACTATCACAATTATCGGGTGGTTGTTTTGGCACAAAAAGGGTCAGACGCGGTATTTTCCAAAACTTTGGCAAAGGAAGTCACTAACCACATCGCCGGCCTCAAGATTCCTGCACGGGAGTCCCTGGAAGGGCACATCCGGCTCGGCCCGGTCAATCAGAAAATAGCCGAGGAGTTCTTACGGGTGCGTTCGCATGTTTTTCCAACAATAGGGGTTTCACATTCGTCCGAGCCCGCGGGTTCGGGCCTGTTCAGCGGGCCGAAAGTCAATATCCTAATCAAGCCCGGCGGGACCCCTGTTGGGGACAAGACTGTCCGGTATATGAAGGAGAACTTGGGGCTTGCCAAGAGGCCTTGAGGCGCCTTCTGGAAAAAGGGCTTGAGAAGAAAAAGGAATGATTGGCTGGAAGCGCTTACGCCTTCTTCCAGCTGATTGCGCCAACAGGGCAGCCGTCTATTGCAGCCTGTATTTCGGACTCTGGCGCGCCAGTGGGGTTTGACACTTCTGACTTTCCGTCAGCTGCCATCTGGAACACCTTGGGGCATACGCCTGCGCATGCGCCGCAGCCGATGCAAGTGTCCTTGTCTACTATTGGAACCTGTGCCATGAAATCACCGAATAGTGTTGTTGAGTAGGTTACATTGCCCCGTTCAGCGTTTTAAATCTTCGCAGGAATCCCGCGGACTGGCGGCAATCTTTGGGAATCTCTTTTTTAACTTGAACATCTGATATTAGTTTGTTGTCTGTCCGGCCTAATTTTGGGACGCGGGCAGTCGGGGCAAAGGGGCAAGGAAGGTTTTTGAAGTGGCAGCCTACGCACTGGTTTCAGACAAGCAACTCATTGCTGACAAATGCCTATTGCACAGGCGGCACATCGTCAAGATGGTGCGCCTCACAAGCTCCGGCCACATCGGCGGCAGCTTCTCCCTTGCGGAGCTTGCGTCCACACTCTACTACTCAATTCTCAAGCACGACCCGCAGAACCCAAAGTGGGACGGCCGCGACTATGTGGTCTGGTCAAAGGGCCACGTCACCCCCCTCGCATATTCCATTCTTGCAGACTGTGGGTACTTCCCCAAGGCAGAGCTTTCGACTTTCCGCAAGCTTGGCTCCAGGCTGCAGGGCCATCCTGACCGGATGAAGTTGCCCGGAATCGAGGCGTCAACCGGGCCTCTTGGCCAGGGCGTGTCAATGGGCCTTGGCATTGCGCTTGCAACAAGGGTGGATGGCAAGCCAAACCACGTCTGGGTGTTTTCCGGAGACGGCGAGCACCAGGAAGGCGAAGTCTGGGAAGCCATAATGGCTGCAGGGAACTTCAAAACAGACAACCTCACCATAGTCTTGGACTACAACGGCAAGCAGAACACCTGCGAAGTCAACAAGGTGATGTGCCTTGAGCCGATTGCGGACAAGTACCGCGCGTTCAACTGGAACGTAATCGAAATAGACGGCCACGACCTAGGCCAGATTTTGGATGCTTACAGGAAGGCCCTTGCTTTCAAGGGAAAGCCCACTGTGATAATCGCGCGCACGGTCAAGGGCAAGGGCGTCTCGATTTTTGAGCAGGAGGCTTCGGGCTTCCACGGGATGCCGCCAAACGACGCGGATTTTGCAAAGGCAATGGCCGAGCTTGGGCCGGCAAAGGAGCCGGATTTCTTTTAGTTGATGATTATGGGCGGACCATCCAAGGGAACCGGAATCGCGACTCGCGAAGCCTACGGCGAGGAACTGGCCAAGCTTGGCGAGGAGAATCCCAACATCCTGGTGCTGGATGCGGACCTTTCCACCTCGACAAAGACCGCGGTGTTTGGCAAGAAGTTCCCCAACCGGTTTTTTGACATGGGCATTGCCGAGCAGAACATGATTGCAGTTGCAGCTGGAATGTCGTTCACCGGCAAGACCGTTTTCGCCTCAAGCTTTGCGATGTTTGCATCCGGAAGGCCGTGGGAGCAGATACGCAACGCGGTGTGCCACAACCAGGCGAACGTGAAGATTGTAGCAACGCACGGCGGGATATCCGTAGGCGAGGACGGCGCAAGCCACCAGGCGCTTGAGGACATCGCGATAATGCGCGCAATCCCCAAGATGCGCGTAATCAACCCAGCTGACGGCGCAGCGACAAGGAAAATCATCCGAGCTGTTGCTGATGACTTCGGCCCGGTTTACGTGCGCCTCTCAAGGCCGAAGTTCCCGATAGTTTACGACGATTCCTATTCATTCAAGATGGGTCAGGGCAACGTGCTTGAGGAAGGCTCTGACTGCGCAATCTTTGCAATAGGCTACGAGGTCAACGAGTCCCTCAAGGCAGCAGAAGCGCTCAAGGCCGAGGGAATTTCAGTCCGAGTCATTGACATGGCATCAATCAAGCCCCTTGATGCGGGCCTGGTGCTCAAGGCAGCGCGCGAGTGCGGCTGCATAGTAACTGCGGAGGAGCACAGCATAATCGGCGGCCTCGGAGGCGCGGTGTCCGAGTGCACTTCAGCAGGCTACCCGGTCCCGGTTGTGCGAGTTGGAGTCAAGGACACTTTTGGCGAGTCAGGCGACTTCCTGAGCCTGCTTGAAAAGTTCGGCCTTACTGCGCCGCACATTGCGAACGCTGTGAAGGCCGCAATCAAGATGAAAAAATAATTGACGATTGTTTTTGTTTGAAGGTGACTTGCTCGATGAAGCTCTTTGTTGACACAGCAAACATTGAAGAAATTAAGGCCGCCTCCCGCTGGGGCGTAATCGCAGGAGTAACCACCAATCCCTCGCTCATCGCAAAGGAAGGAAAGGACTTCAAGGAAGTGGTTGGCGAAATCTGCAAGCTCATCGACGGCCCCATCAGCGCCGAAGTCACTGCGCTTGACGCGGCAGGGATGATAAAGCAGGGCAAGGAAATCTCAAAGTGGCACAAGAACATCGTAATCAAGCTCCCGCTCAACGAGGAGGGCATCATAGCCTGCAAGGCGCTCTCGGATGCAGGGATAAAGACCAACGTCACGCTCTGCTTTTCCGCAAACCAGGCAATAATGGCAGCGCTTGCCGGAGCCACTTATGTCTCACCCTTCATCGGCAGGCTTGATGACATCAACGAGGACGGGATGCAGCTCATCGCCGACATCCGCCAGATATACTCAAACTACGGCTACAAGACGCAAATCCTTGCAGCAAGCATCCGCCACCCCGTGCACATCACAAAGTCCGCGCTCCTTGGCGCAGACGTGGCAACCGTGCCCTACAAGGTCCTGCAGATGATGTTCAGGCACCCCCTCACTGACGCGGGGCTTGCGAAGTTCATGGCAGACTGGGAGAAGCTGCAGAAAAAGTAATCCGAGCTGGTTGAGATGCCCGAAACCCCAAGAAAGAAACCGCAGGTTAACATAGAGGAAGTTCCGATAACCGGCAAGGGCAGGAAACTGATTGTCCACCCTCAAGCGGACCGCCCGGTGACGGTCACGAACATACCCATAGACGATTTCAGGCAGCCCCTGCAGAACGAATCCACCCACCTGCGCATCCCGCCGGCAAGAAAGGGCAACAATGCTGCCCCGACCAACCTGGTTGACGCGGACACCAAGATGTTCAAGACTGCGGTTGAGCGGAACCTGGCGCTGCAGAAAACGCAGGGCCACCTTCCCGGCAAGCTGGAAGACAACCTGCGTATGCTCTTGAGCAAGAAGAAGTCTAGGTAGTTGCGGGCCCGTTGCAAAAATCCCACCGCTAATCTTAATAAGAAACTCCTTCTAATTCAAAAAATATTATTTTGCGAGGTCGAAACGTAGAGAAATGATTGGTTTTTCAAACAAGGTCCTAATAATCGGCTACGGCGCCGTGTCGCGCTGCACCCTGCCCATCCTTCTGAAGCACGTGGATGTCCCCCTTGCAAACGTCACAATCATAGATTTCGAGGACAAGGCCAAGGAACTCGAGCCCTGGACCAAGAAGGGCGTCAAGTTCATGCAGGAACGCGTGACCGAACAGAACCTTGCTGCCCTCCTTTCATCCCACGTCTCCAAAGGCGACGTCATCATCGACCTTGCCTGGTGCATCGAGGCCTGCGACATACTGCGCTGGTGCCACGACAACGGCGTGCTCTACATCAACACCTCGGTGGAGGAGTGGGACCCGCAGGAAGGGATGACCGAAAAGACCGCCTACGAGAAGTCGCTTTACTACCGCCAGATGAAGATACGCGAGCTCATAAAGCCCTGGGCCAAGGGCTCGCCTACTGCTGTGCTTGACCACGGCGCAAATCCCGGCCTGATTTCGCACTTTGTCAAGAAGGCCCTTGTTGACATAGCGGCCAAGGCGCTTGCGGAGGGCAAGCTTTCCGAGCAGAAGGCCGCTGATGTCAAAAAGTACCTTGCTGACAAGAAGTTCAACTACCTTGCGCGCGAGCTTGGCGTGAAGGTAATCCACTGCTCCGAGCGCGACACGCAGATTACAAGCAAGCCCAAGGATGTTGACGAGTTCGTCGGCACCTGGAGCATCGAAGGCCTCAGGGAGGAAGGCACCGCGCCAGCCGAACTTGGCTGGGGAACTCACGAAAAAACCCTTCCCGGACTCACCTGCCTGCCTCCGACCGGGCCCAAGAACCAGATTTTCCTTGCACAGATGGGCATCAACACCTACGTGCGCTCGTGGATTCCCAACCAGGAAATCGTCGGGATGGTAATCCGCCACGGCGAGGCCTTCGGGCTTTCCGACAGGCTTACAGTCTGGAACGGAAGGAAGGCGCTCTACAGGCCAACTGTGCACTACGCCTACATGCCCTGCCACGAGACCCTCTCTTCGCTGTGGGAGCTCAAGTGCCGCTATTACGAGATGCAGCCGCGCATCCGCATCCTCTACGACGAGATTACCTCAGGAGAGGACGTTTTGGGTGCGCTTGTGATGGGCCACCCGTACGGCTCGTGGTGGTGCGGCACAATCCTTGGCATCGACGAGGCCAGGAAGCTCGTGCCACACCAGAACGCGACCACCATACAGGTTGCAATCGGCGTGGTGTCCGCGCTCTGCTGGATGATTGAAAACCCCGCAAAGGGCGTGTGCCTTCCTGATGACCTGCCGCACGATTACGTGCTCAAGATTGCCGAGCCCTACCTGGGCAAGCTGGTCTCGGTGCAGTCGGACTGGACCCCCCTGAAGAACCGCAAGATTTTCTTCATGGAAAACCCCCAGTGCAAGGCCGACGAGGACGACCCGTGGCAGTTCCGCAACTTCGAACTGCTGCCTTGAGCGTCTTTTCTTCCTTTTCCTTTTTTTCATTTTTTCTTTTCCCTTTTTCCCCTTTCCTGTTTCGCATCACCCGAACAAAATAAAAGCTTTCAAGCCTCAGCTACTCTTATGAAAATCGCAATCGGCTCCGACCACGCTGGGTTTGCCCTCAAGGAGGACTTGAAGTACGCCATTGACCGCGGCATGAACGCGGAAGTCGTGGACGTGGGCACAAGCAGCGACCAGTCCGTTGACTACCCTGATTTTGCAGAGAAGGTCGTGCGCCTCATCCAGAAGAAGGAAGTTGACTTTGGCATCCTAATTTGCGGCACCGGCACCGGCATGAGCATTGCGGCAAACAAGTTCGAGGGAATTCGCGCCGCAAAGTGCAACTCCGCAGTCGAGGCCACGCTTGCGCGCCAGCACAACGACGCAAACATCCTGTGCCTTGCAGCTCGCACCGTTGACGAGGAGCTTGCGATGCAGATGATAAAGGCCTTTGCGATGACTGACTTCTCCGCAGAGGAGCGGCACGTGCGCAGGCTCTCAAAGATCACCGGCCTGGAGTGCGCAAACCACGACGAGATGCGCAAGAAGCGCATGACTCCCTGAGCCCAAAAGGGCCTTTGGAACGCCGTTTAAGCAAAAACCCGCACCATATCTTTTTCTATCCTTTCAGCCTACCTACTTCCATGGCAAAAGTCGCGGTCACACTGCTCAATGCGGATTGGTCTAATCTTGCCTCCGACATCAAGAAAATCGAGGCCCTTGGCGTGGACTTCTTCCACCACGACGTGATGGACGGCCACTTCGTGCCCAACATCTCCTTTGGCGCCTACGCCCAGGAGTGCATACGCAAGGTCACCAAGAAGCCCATTGAGACCCACATGATGGTCTACGAGCCCCAGCGCTTCGCCGAGTCCTATGCAAAGGCAGGCTCAAATTACTACTTGATCCACTTCGAGGCTTGCGGCAACCTTGCCAGTGCAATCGAGGACTGCCAGAAGCACAAGCTCAAGGTGGGCATCGTGCTCAACCCCAACACCCTTGTCGAGGACGTTGAGCCTTACCTGCGCAAGTACGACATAGCAATACTCCTCCTGATGGGCGTCTATCCTGGCTTTGGCGGCCAGAGCTTCATACCCCAGACCGTAAACCGGCTAAGGCAGGCGCGGCACATGATTGACCGGCTTGGGGTGAAGACGCTTTTGGAAGTCGACGGCGGGGTCAATGCCGATTCCTATATGGACTGCCTTGAGGCCGGTGCGGACATACTCGCAACAGGAAGCTATGTCACAAAGAACCTTGCAGGCAAGGAGACAAGGGCGTTCTTCAAGAACGTGCATTCTTTCAAGCGAAAATAGCCCGTTTTTGCTTTTACTTTTCTTTGGTGATTTTTATGCAAGCAACCAACACTGATGTTCTCGGCTTTTATTTTTCCCCGCCAGATGTGCAGGGCGTGCGAAAGCTTTTAGGAAAGGCCAAGGAGGATGCCGAGGCACTATTTACCACTCACAACATCCTCCGGCCGATGCACACCTTCGAGCGCGGCTGGCTGTACGGCTACATGTATGCTGGTGACATCTCGGTTTTTGTCGCAATCGGCCGCGACTCGCGCGACAGTAGGTTCTTCCACGAATTCCGCCTCAACGGAAAGACGTATGTTGTCGGCGAACGGATCTGCGAGTCCAAGCTTGACCAGGGGAAGCTCATAATCCGCGAAAGCGGGCTTCAGGTCGACTGGGCTGGTCCGTTCCCGGAGTTCTCCGTCTCAGTCTGGCTTGAAAAGGACGGGCACAAGGCCGAGTTCAAGTACAAGTTCGAAAAAATCAACGAAAAGGTCGGGCCCTACAAGTGCGTGATTGATGTGCTTGGCAACCGGATAGGGTATTTTCACGTAATCCCCTGCAAGGCGACCCTGAACGCCAAGGTGGAAGGCGACTTTGAAAAGCTGGGCATTTCAAAGGAGCTGTACGAGCGCATTAACGGCAAGGAAATCACCTCGTTTTTCGCGTACAACGAGGCGACCCACGCGGTTGGCCCGATTTACAACAGCGGGTGGTACTGGCACATGCTTGAGTGCTACCAGGACAACCCCGCAAAGCCCGAGAAGATGTTCGGGTTCATGGACCTGTTCTTTGAAGGCAACCCGCCCGGCCGCGAAAAGGACGCTACGGTTCTCAACCTGCAGTTCTATACTGTTGACCTGGAAAACGGCAAGATTCACATAGACACTGATGCAAAAATCTCGCATGAGACACGCGACGGAAAGCCGGTGTTTACACTGGAAAACGAGGACCTTTTTGCGGAAATACGCGCGCAAACCACGCCAGAGTTGAGGAAGATAGAGGGGAAGCGCGAGATGTTTGGAATCCACCTGCAACATATGGAGTACTCCGCCTACCAAAGCGAAGGCATCATCAAAGTAGGCGACAAGACCTACAATGCGGTTGGGACAAGCGAGATTGCGGGCGGCAAAGGGCAGAGATGGATTTAGGTTTTTGGGTCGGTTGAATGGCAAAAGAAATTTCCTTGGACAAAGAGCGCATCAGGCACGAACTCGGCTTTTGCCTCCAGCTGTGGGAAAAGCAGGGCCACTGCGGGTTTGGCGGAAAGACCAAGTGCGAGGAGTGCGCCGCGCCCTACTTGTGCTACAAGCTGATTACCGGGAAGGCACTTCACGAAGAGGGGCAGAAGAGGCTTACGCTTGCCGAATGGAAAAAATTGGCAAAGGAAGCCTAGTTCTTCCAGCTAACTGGAAAGCAATATGGTTCCCGCAAGTGCAAGGGCTATGCCAAGAATTTGTGCACTGGTGAGTTTCTCCCCAAAAAAGAGCAGCCCGGCAACCGTTGTTGTCAGGCACAAGGCTACTGTGAGAATTATTGCGCCAATGGCAAGCGAGCCTTTCGCATCCGCCCAGGCATTCACCTGCAGCATCGTACCAACGAACCAAATCGCTGCGCTAATCAGTATGATGCCGACTACGGGAATTGCGGAGTTGAGCTGTGCCGCCGAGTCCTTCTGGAAGAACAGGTAAACCAGCCCGCACAGGAACACGCCCAAGCCGATTATCATCACGCTGACGTTGGTGGTCGCCTTTGCCGAATACGTTTTCATTATGATGTTGTATACTCCGAACATCAGGCCTGACGCTATTGCAAGCAGTATCCAGTTATCCACTTTCTTCACCTACTTCCCACCGTGCAGCGCGCAGTACTCTCCAAACGAGCACTCAATCATTTCCTTGAGCTTGCTGATTGGGATGCGCTTCTGGTTTCCGGAGTCGCGCTCGCGGATGGTCACGTCGTTGTTCTGCAGCGAGTCGTAGTCAACCGTTATGCAGAACGGCGTGCCGACCTCGTCTTGCCGCGCGTAGCGCTTGCCGATTGAGCCGGACTCGTCGTACTCGCACACGAATTCTGAGCGAAGCATCTCAAAAACCGCGCGGCCCTTTTCGGCAAGCCCGTCCTTTTTCATCAGCGGGAAAATTGCCACCTGCACTGGGGAGAGTTCGGGGTGCAGCGCAAGCGTGCTCGTGCTTCCCTTCTCCGAGGCGTTCTCGCGGAAAGCATCAAGGAGCACGGTGAAGAACACGCGGTCAACTCCAATCGAGGGTTCGATTACGTGGGGTGTCACGCGTTCCTTGTTCTCCTCGTCAAAGTATGTGAGGTCCTTTCCGCTTTCCTTCTGGTGCTGTGACAAGTCGAAGTCAGTGCGGTTTGCGATTCCCTGCAGTTCCTTCCATCCCCACGGGTACTTGTACTCGATGTCCCAGGTCTCGATGGAGTAGTGCGAAAGCTCGGTCTTTACGTGCTCGCGCAGGCGCAGGTTTGCCTGAGTGATTCCAAGCGAGTAGAGCCACTCCAGGCAGGTGATGAGCCAGTAGCCGTGCCACTGCGTCTTGATGACTTTGTTCTTCAGAGCATCGTTGATGGTCATCGTCTCCATCACGCCGTCCTTTCCTTTCTCCTGCTCGCTTGCGGTAATCATCTGCACTTTCTTTTCAAGGACTTCCTTGGTAAGAAGCGGGCAGCTGTTCACAAGCTTGGGGTGGATGAAAAATTCTATTTCCATCTGCGAGAACTCGCGGCAGCGGAACACGAAGTTCCTTGGAGCGATTTCGTTGCGGAATGCCTTCCCAATCTGGGCGATTCCGAATGGCAGCTTCTTTCTCATTGCCTGCTGCACGATGCGGAAATCGGCAAACATAAGCTGTGCTGTCTCCGGCCGCAGGTATGCAATCGAGGACTCGTCCTGTACTGCGCCGATGTGGGTGTTGAACATCAAGTTGAACTTGCGCGCAACCGAAAGCTCGCCCCCGCACTTCTGGCACACTATCTTGTGCTCCTTGATGAGCGCGCCGAGCTTGTCAAGCGAAAAGCCGTCCACGCTAATCTTGAGCTCGTCCTCAACAAGCGTGTCAGCCCGGTGCCTTGACTTGCACTTTAAGCAGTCAACCAGCGGGTCGTTGAATGCTGCAACGTGCCCCGAAGCAACCCACACGCGCGGGCTGGTGATGATTGCTCCGTCTATTCCTACAATGTCTTCGCGCGACTGCACGAACGTCTTCCACCAGGAGTTCTCGATGCGCTTCTTCAGCTCGCACCCGTAGGGGCCGTAGTCGAAGAACCCGGCGGCTGAGCCGTAGATGTCGCTGTTTGGAAAGAGTATTGCCCTGCGCTGGCACAGGCTGATTACCTTCTGGGTAAGCTCGTCAGTGATGGTTGATTTTGAGACTTTGTTTGATGACATTAGAAATAAACCCCCATAGGCTTTGCTGGCTGCAAAACCGCGTAAAATTCTAGCTAGTCAAGACTTATTTAACCTAGAGGCAACAAAATAGTATCATTCAGATTCGCGCTATTTGGTGGTTTTTATGGCATCACGAGAGGATTTTTTCAAGCTTGCAAAGAAGGGGGTCACTGAGAAGTACTCCCGCAAGGACCTGCAGATCATGCAGGCAGTTCGCAGCCTTGACGACATCGACCAGGCCAAGAGCCTCCTTTTCACCCGTCTTGCCGAGTGGTTCAAGCTCAACTTCCCGGAATTGGACGTGGCAAACGAGGAAAGCTACGCGCTCATTGTGGCAGAGTTCGGCTCCAAGGAAGGCCTCTCGAAGGCCAAGCTTGTTGAGATGGTCGGCGAGTCCAAGGCCGGCGAGGTATTCGCAGCTTCCAAGAAGAGCTTCGGCGCGCCATTTGACGAGGAAGACACCGCGGTCATCCGCGCCTTTGCATCCCAGATTTACTCGCTTTTTGCAGCACGCAAGGTGCTTGAGGACTACATAAACCAGCAGGCTGAAAAGGAGATGAAGAACCTCTCATACATCCTCGAGCCGACAATTGCGGCAAGGCTGATGACCACTGCCGGCGGCCTTGAAAAGCTCGCGCTGATGCCTGCAAGCACAATCCAGGTAATCGGTGCGGAGAATGCGCTGTTCAAGCACATCAAGGCAGGCACCAACCCGCCCAAGCACGGAATCATCTTCCAGAGCGCATATGTGCGCGGAGAGCCGCTGGAGCGCCGCGGCAGGATTGCACGCGCGCTTGCGGCAAAGCTTGCCATTGCAGCAAAGGGAGACTTCTTCTCAGGAAACTTCATCGCAGAAAAGCTCAAGGCAGACCTTGACGCCAGGGTGAAGGAAGTCGTTGAGCTCAACCTCGCTCCCCGCAGGGAGCTTACCGAGGACGAGAAGTTCAGGCGCGACTTCGGATTCTCCAAACGCGGGCCAGGGGCTCGCGGAGGCTTTGGGGGCAACAGGCAAGGTGGCGACAGGCGCCGCGAGAGGCCCAAGCAGAGCTTCCAGAGCAAAGCTTACGAGGCAAAGCGCGAAGGCGGAAACGAGCGCAACTTCGACCGCCCCCCAAGGCGCTTTGACGGGCCGCGCGAAGGCGGTTCGCGGCCCAGCTACGGCGACAAGCCACGCTATGGCGGTGGAGACAGGCCCAGCTACGGCGGCAACCGGCCCAGTTTCGGCGGTTCGCGCGGCGGGAGCCGCGAAGGCGGACGGCCAAGCTTTGGCGGAAAGCCGCGTTTCGGCGGTGGCAGGCGCGACGGGAAGCGCGAACGCTCGGGCGGAAAATTCCGCAGATAGTCCGTTGGCGCTTTTTCAGCAGCTCAGCTGGTTTCCATAATCAGGAACTTGATTGCTTCCCAGCCAACGGCTCCTGCGGCGAGAAGCATTATGATTCCAAATAGGTCTACTTCCATTCGGACTTACCAGTGGTTTGCCTTTCTTGGGTTATGTCTATTCAGGTTTTGGGGTTAAAGTAGCTTTGCTGTTTTTAAAGCGCGGCAAGGCTGGCAGTATAAAGAAATTAGAAAAAGATTGGATGCCTGCCTTAGCCTAGGACAGGAAGTCCCGGCTCTTGTTTTTTCCTATGGCAAGAAATCCTGCGACTTGATTTTCTCAGGCAGGTATGTAGTCGAGTTGTACTGGTAAGGGTGAACCAAGGTTCCCCCTTACTAACCCACCTCCTTACGGGAGGAAATCTTGGGATTTGATTTTTTCCGGCAGGTATGTAGTCGAGATGTACTGCAGGTTCTTCGATGAGAGCGACTGGATTTCGGCCTTGATTTTCTTGTCAAGGAACTTGTCAATCTCGCGCTGCCACGCCGGCGCTTTGAACCAGTCGTAGGCCTTCATCTCCTCTGCGCGCTTTATGTCCACTTCCTTTGCCTTGATGGTCACGCTGCGCAGGTCGTAGTGCTCGATGTCGGAGATGCTCATCCCCAGGAACTTCATTTCCCTGCTGCCGAGGCGGTCGGACTCGTGTGCCAATGCCATCGAGCCGTACTTCATTGTTGAGTAGATGTACCACCCGTAGGGGTCGGCGTCAGTAAGACAGTAAATGGGAAGGTTCAGCTCGGACGAGAGGCGCTTGAGCAGCCTGCGCGCGCCGCGTGCAGCCTGTCCTCCGGTTGTCATCAAAAGGCACTTCTGCTTTGCCCAGTACGCGTCCTCGTTGAGACGGTCAAAGATTGCGTTCTTCTCCGCAACAAGCACGTACTCTGCATCAACGTCCTTGAACTCAACCTGCTCGACAATGGACGGCACTGCCCAGCCGCCTGAACCCATCTTGGAAAGGTCAATCGTGTCCACTTTGTCCTTGACGCGGTCGGTGACTACCATCGCGCCTGCGATTCTTCCTTTAGGTTCTGCTCGCAGGTGCAAGCGTTCACGGAAAGTGTCAAGCGCAACCTCGAAGTCAACGATTGCCAAGTCCGATTCCTTTTGCTCGTCAATGGTGTCTTCCTTGGTGCCGGGGATGGTGTGCTTCTTTGCGTAGTACAAGTCTCGGAGGGTAGCTGTGAGGTTGTTCTCAAGCAGGTCCTTCTTTACGTAGGACGCGACAAGGAGGGTCTGCATGAACCTGCGCGCGTGGGCGACGTTGAACAGGTAGCGCCGGGCGAACTTGTCCCCAAGCTCGATTTTCTTGGTCTTTTCGTTGAACGTGACGTTGGACGAGCCGCGAACCGGGATGTCGATGTGCAGGTTTTCGCCCTTGTTGATTTCTTCCAGAAGCGCAGCTGCAAGCGTCTGGATTTTCTGCATTGTCTCGGCATCGTACTCGCGTATCTGCTTGGGTGCCGCCTGTCCTGCTTCTTTCTTTGCTGCTGCCATTTTTCAAAAACCTTCAAATAATTGCATTTTGTGCTTGCTTTCTATTCCTCGGCCTTGCCGTCCTCTTCTTCCTCGACCCCGCCGACTTCCTCAAGGCCCTCGGCCTCTTCCTCGCCTGATGCAAGGAGTATTGCGGTCTTTTCCTCAGCTGTCTTTTTGAGCTTGGTCACCAAGAGTGCCTTGTCTGTTCCTGTCAGGTCGTTGATGCACTCTGCAACCTCGCCTATGTAGCGGAAGAATATGCTTCTCCTGTGCTCCTGCTCCTTTGCGCGGTCAAGCGCGTTGAGGTACTTTGCGATGTCGCGGCCGCACTCCATGAGCGCAGCGCGGATCTCCTCGACGATTTCCTCCTCGCCCGAGATGGACAGCTTTCCAGCGCCGGAGTAGGGCACGTAAACTGAAACGAAGTTGATGAATATGCTCACCGGCAGGTTCTCCCAGCCCTTGAGGTTGTAGCGCGGCCAGTCAACGTCCTTTGCCGCAAGAGTTGTTGCGCACGTCCCTGCGTCAAAAAGCATGGGCACGCGGTTTGCAAAGCGCAAGAGCTCTCCCTTGGTCTCTACGGGGTTTCCGTGCTCGTCGGTGCTGACCCACGAGCCGCTTTTTCCGCCATAGGCGATTGCAGCTTCCACTGCGAAGGGGATTCCTCCCCTGAAAACCTTCGGTTTTCTGCAGACTACCTTCATCTGCTCTGGCTGAAGGATGTTCTTAAGCGACATCTCAATCTGCTGCTCGCCTATCATGATAAGCGAGTCGGTCTCAGGCGCAATCCACTTGATTTGCGCAAACGACTTGACTATGTGCTCGGCCTCGGGCCAGGTCAGGGTCTTGGGTGCGCGTTCGAAGTACTTGCGGAAAAGCGCCTCGTTGAATGCAGCTGGAGTCTTGTACTCCTTGGTCATCTGCTCGAGCACTTTGGGGTCAAGCTGCCCGCGGTAATAGTCCAGGCAGAGGGTGAACACTTCCTTTACTTTTTCCGAGCTGATGCGCGTGAAGTCTGAAGAAAGCATGGATGAGATTTTTCTTGCGCTTGACATCTGCGCAATGTCCATCAGGTCTGAAGTGGAAATTCCCAACGGGTGCGGGAGGGTCTCCTTGGTCTTTGCGGGAATCTCCTTGGAAGCGCGCGGGAACACCACGATTTCCTTGTTCGGCTCGATAAGCGTAATCTGGACGTGCGGGTTTGCGATTGCGGTCCTGCGGAGGTACTCGTACACGCCGTATTCGGACCTGTTGTAGGTGACCTCTGAGAATTCCGCCTCGATGCGCAAGCCGCGGAACTTGCCGGAATACTCGCGCATGTTCTTTATGACCGGCTCGTTGGTCTTGACGTCAATTGTGAGCTCGCACTCGTAGACTTTGTAGTCGCCGAGGCTCGTCTTTGCCTTAGTTGGCTTTCCAGTAGTGATTTGTGAGAATAACGTTGCGTATGCCGCACCGATACCCTGCTGTCCGCGTTTTTGCTTTCTGTGGTGGAACTTGGTTCCGGAGAGGAGCTTTCCAAGCGCGTTTCCAATGTACTGCTTTGGTATGCCGATGCCGTTGTCCTCGACTACCACACGCACGTGGCCGTCTTGGAGGTTTTCGATTTCAACGTTGATGTCCGGAAGGATGCCGCCTTCCTCCGCAGCGTCAAGGGAGTTTGTCACGTACTCGTGGACGATGGTGGTCAGTGAACGCACTTTTCCCGAGTAGCCAAGCATCTGCCTGTTCTTCTTGAAGAACTCCGCGACGCTGTACTCCTTGTAGTCGTGCGACTGCTCGGCTGCAGCGGCTTGGGCCGCCTTCCCTGTCGGGGCGGCTGCTGGAGCCGGAGCGGCGGTTTCCTTTGCGTCTTTTTCTGCCATTGAAAATATACCTTTAAGTGAACTGGTTAGCACGCTATAATCTTAAATGGATTTGCTGGCCAAGGCCATAGAATTCGGGGTTTTTACCTCGTAAATGCTTATGGTCTTGAAGCTTATTATTCCCTTGTGGGTCGTGTCTTTCTTTGCAAGGTTTATCTGTAAGGATGCGAGAATATATAAAACTTGATTGGGACGGACAGGAAAAATCAGGTTTTTCGAGTCATATATGGTATTTTTCGCACTGGCAGGACTATTCTTTTTATCCCAAGCTCCCTGGCGATTGCCGGGGCGACTGCCTCGCGGTGTAACTCTTCCAAGTTTTTCCATGGTGGCTTGGCCGGGGAGACTCCGTGCGAAGTTATCTTTCGGAAGTCCCTTCCGTTGTAGAGTGTTTGTTCGTTCTTGTTGGATGGGATTAACAGCGGCTTTTTTCCGAACCTTTCTTGGTAATAACTGCCGATTCCTTCGTTCATCGAGAGCGGCCGGTTTATTTCGGGCTGTTTCTTGAGAAGTTCCGCGGCTTTGGCTTCCATTTCCTGCTGGTTTTTCAGTTCGTGTTTTTCACGCAAGTCGTCCAGTCTCTTCAGGTAATCCGAGACGTAATCCACCACGCCCGAGCTTAGCCCTCGGGGGACGTAGGAGTAGAAACGGGGAGTCATTTCAGTATTTTTAAAGTCAAAATCCATCCTCTTGGACCAGCCCTTGCGTATTGTCTCTTTTGCATCGACGAACCTCAACTCGTTGACTTTCCTGACCGTGTCGCTGAGCTCGCGGTGGGAAAGCATGCCGTCCTTGTGGAGCCAGGCGAGAATCTCAAGGAAGCTTTCAGGCGACTTGGTTTTCATGTGTTTTGCAACAAGCTTTGAACCGAGGTTAGCGGAGTCAAGTACGCTCTTAAGGTTCCTTTGGGTTTGTTGCTTTTTTTCTTCGTTCAAAACGATGGACGCCGCAAGTTGTCCGGCCGGTCGGGCAGCCGTTTGGTCGGCCGCGTCATTTCCAGCGCCTTGGCCAAGGCGGTTTTGCCTTTCCTCAAGCATCTGCCTTATTTCCTTCTCGTGGATTCCCGGCTCGCGCGTTATGAACTTCGCAAGGGTTATCAGGTTGTGCAAATCAGCCTTGGCGCGTGCATCCTTTTCATCTTGAAACAGCCCTTCGAAGTGGCTTATCGTATTTTGGGCTACGCTCTTGTTGTAGATGTCATGCAGCTTCGCCATGTCGTAGTGTCCTATGCGCCCTTTCTGGTACAATCCTTCCGATATTGTGCGCAGGTGTTTTATTGCCGCCAATGAGATGGAGTAGTCGCTGTTGGTGTTCCGGACGACGCTGCGAAAAAGCGGGTTGGAGCGTACCTTCCTGTCCGCCGACATCTCCTTGAGCAGGTCGTTCACGTCCGGGTAATGCCCCTGCTGCGTGTACGCGTCCATGCCGCGCCACGTGAACGAGAGGGTTCCATAAAGTTTTTTCAGGGTCTTTTCCCTTCTTTCCCGGGGCATGAACCGCGTCATCAGGTAAACGTTGCGAAGCGAGCCGGTATAGTCGTATAGCGCGTGCCAGTTGGACGGCACTTTGTCCGACATCAGGATGAGATATTTTTGCAGGGCTTTCTGGAATTCGGGATTGGCGTAAACTTTGTTGGGAAATGACGCCGAGTGGGCAAGCCTTGTCAGTCGGGGAATATCATTTTGGAAGAGCGTCATCGTCCTCGTTTTTATGCGTGAGATTTCCTTCTTGGCTGCGGCGGCCTCCAGTGGAGCGTCCGCTCGCATTTGTGCCTCCTCAAGGCCGGGGACTTTTTTCAGGTCCTCCGAAAGGCCGTCGATTTCATCGATGCTTTTTTGGATTAGCTTGGGAAAAGCTTCATCAGTCAAAGCCGGGCCTGCGGATTCCGCCCATTTTTTGTTTTTTTCAATGATGTCGATGGCTTCGGAAAAGCTCATCCCATCTATGGCTTTTGCGAACTGGTCCAAATCATTCTGTACGGACATTTCAAAGCCCCGCCATCTTCAATCTCTTTCTTATCTGGGCATCCTTCTCAGCTTCTTGTTGCGCTCAAGGTAAGAGTACACCCCCGCGTGCGTGCTACCCATGAGCAGCCGGTTAATGGCTTCCCGCGCGTCGTGGAGCTCCTCGAACGTGCCGATGATCGCAATCTTGTGCTCCCAGACGGAAATGTGCGCCTCGGAGAGGTCCTCAAGCACCTTCTTTGCCTTGCCTTCCTGGCCAATCACCCGCGCAAGGTATCGCTCGACCAGCTTTTCGGAGCGGTCGAAGAACGTGTCAAGGTCTATGACTTCCAGGTAGTACTCGTCGTCAAAGAGCTTGTACGCCTTCTCCGGGGCGAACCCGTAGTTGATGGCGTTGACTACCATGTTTGCGACCCAGACTGCGCCTCCGTCGCCCTCGATTTCGATGTCGCCTTCTACAAGCTTGATTTCAACTCCAAGCTCGGACGCAATCCTCTTGAGCACCGCGCCGTCCTTGTCGGTGTAGGTCTTGATTCGCTTTTGGGGGACTTTTATCGTATCCATAAAAATCACTTTCAACTCTTTTTGAATAAATATGCTTTAATTCCAATCATTTTTTGTCCGTTGCATCCCTTGCTGCCCGGCGTTTGCAAACCACTTGCTTTGCCTCGGCGTTGCTTGACCTTCAAATTCCTTAGCGCCGTCTTTCCTGCCGGTCGTCTTCCTTCCGGTTTATCGTGACTTTCCGATATACTTCAACGTCAGTCGTCTTGACCCCGAGCTTTTGGAAGAAGTCCGCGATGTTGTGGCAGTCCTTCTGCAGGAACATCTCCGCGTGCGGGTGGTTGCGCTCAACGCCCTGCGCCCAGTCAATCAGGTAGGGCAGTCCTTTGTGTATGATTATGTTGAAGCTTGAAAGGTCGGCGTGTATGATTCCCGCGTCGTAGGTCTTGCGCATGTTTTCAACTACGTCCTCGTAGGTGGCCTGCGGGTCCTCAAGCACCACCTGCTCCATCAGCGCGGACTGGAAGCCGCCCTCGCCCAGAAACTCCATCACTATGACGTTGACTCGCAGGTAGTATGGCTCGGGCACGCGCACCCCCGCATTGTGCATGAGCTGGAGGTTGGAGTATTCCTTGCGCGCCCAGTCGTTGACCAGCAGGCGCTTGTTCTTGCGCGGGTCGAACTTGCGGTCGCCCTCTATGTACTGGAGCATCGTCTTGAACATCGAGGTCTCGTACTTGAAAATCTTCACAGCAACGTGCTCAGGCTTTCCGGCCTTGTCAAAGCGGGTCGCGCGGAACACGCACGCTTCCTTTCCGCTTGAGATCGGGAAGTCGAAGCTGTCGATCTTTTGGGTGTTCATCATCCAGTTGAGTATCTCAAGGACCTTGTCGTCAAGGACCTTGCTGGAGTAAATCTTCATGCGTTCCTTTATCGGCTTGACCTCGCGCTCGGGCTGCTTGCGCTTTGAAATCTTCCGTGCCATAACAAGAACACCTATGCCCGGGGCTGAATATAACTAGTTCTGACCGCGTTGCCTGCACCGGCTTCAGAGTCCCTGCAGCATTCCCTTCTGGCGGAGCTGCTCGGCCTGCACGCGCGTGTAGCGGTATGCGATGTCGCCCTTCTCGTTGGACTCGACTGTCCACGGGGTGATTGCGACTATGTCGCCAGGGTTGATGAGCAGCTTCCTGCGTATCTTTCCGGGTATGCGGCACATGCGCGTGAAGTTGTCCTGGCACACCACGTTCATGCGCGAGCCTCCGAACAGCTCGGTGACCTTGCCAAGGATTTCGCCCTGGTGGGGCATGCGAACGCGAAGCGGCAAGCCATCCGGACCCATCCCCGGTGCCATCGGCTTGCGTACGCCGGGCCTCCTCTGCTGGTAATGCGGTCTTGGATGGAAGTTTGCCAAATCAAATTTCACCTTGTATAATCGTCTAAATCCTTACCGGCGCCTTTGCGCCGCAGGCCTCGCAGATGAGCATCTTGAGGTGCCTGTCGATGCTTTCAAGGTGCGTGTCGGGCTTTCCGCACTCCTTGCAAATCACCGCAGTAGTGACATAGTTTCCGATGCGGTCGTTGACAACGCGGTCGGAGAACTTCCCTGCGAGTATGAGCCTGCCCGCCTGGACTTCGCCGGGAACCGCAAGCTCCTTGAACAGGTACTTTGAGAACTCAGTGTCGGTCCTTCGGATGCGCGAGCAGATGTCGCCGTAGTTTGTGATGATGGTCTTGTTGCCCTGGATGAGCAGCGCAGCGCGCGGGGTCTCGAACCTCTCGCCGGATGTGAGCTTTTCTTTGTCGGGTATGTTTGCGCGTGCGCGGTCCAAAAGCTTGTCGTAATCCATTATAGCCTAACCTTTTTGAAACGTCAGAAAACGTCTTTGATTTGAAATAGCATTATGCCTCTGGCGATTAAAATAACCTATGCAACGCCAACTTCGCGCTTGCTTTGCGCTTACGCGATTCCGAACGCCGAAAGCGCGCACCAGTAGGCGAAGATGCAGAGCAGCGAGCCCGCTGCAATCGGCGGCACTGCCGGGAAGTAGCCGCCCTTTTTTTCCAGCACGATGAACATCAGCGTAAGCCCCGCGCTTGCGCCGATTACCGATGCAAGCCCGTATCCGAAAGAGGGTGCCGTGCCAATCTTGAGCGCTGAAACCGAGAGCATGACCCCGATGAGGACGTCCCCAAGGCCCAGCTCAATCCCGTTGCGAACAGCAGGGGCTTCGCCAGGGACTGCGGGCTTGGGCTTTTCTTCGGCCGTGTCTGCTTCGGCTCCCGCTATTTGGCCTTTCCTTGCAACCGGTTCCACGCCAATCTTTATGCTGAACGCGGCCTGGCGCTCATTCAGCCCCCTGGCAAGCTCGACCATGTGCTTGGTGCGGAACACCGCGATGTAGTCGTAAACCGCAAGGAGCGCCGCAAAAACCGCAACGGGGATGAAGTCAAGCGACGAGCCGAGTATCGCGCCGACAACTATGCTTGCAAAAAGAAGCAGCACAATCTGCGACTGGGGAAGCAAAAGCCTTGCGGCGATTGCTATGGCCATTACGTACAGGTCGTACCCCGGCAGGAAGACCGCTCCGAAGACCTCGGCGCTTGTCGCTATGAGCCCGTACTCAAGAAGCTGGAAAAGGAGCTTTCCTTTGTAGATGCGCAGTATGGCCAGCATGACTGCGGCTGCAAATACCATGTACGCAATCAGGCCAAACGAGTTGGCAACGTCAGCAGGGTTGTCCACAACCGTGAGCTGCTGCGCTATGAAGCCGGAGCCTATGAAAAGCGAAATCAGCAGGGTGTTTGTGAACGCCGCAACCATCAGAAAGAGGTTGATTTTGCGCTGGAACGCCGCGATTCGCTCCTGCTTGGTTGCCGGTTTCCTGCTGGTTTTTTTCAAGTGCAACTACCTGGTCCTACCTTCCGCGCGAGCTCTTCACAAAGCCCACCTTGGGCTCGTAGAGGTCGCCGTTGCGCTTCAGCTCGTCAATCAGCCTGCGAGCTGCGTTCTCGTCCATCCCGATTGCAACCGCCTGCTCGACGATGTCGTCGATGTCGACCATGTCAAGCTTCTGCTCAAGGGCGTTGATGATCCCGAGCACCGAGCGCATCTTGTCCACCTTGCTTTTGGGCTGGCCGGTGCTTATGATGTCGGAGTCTATCTTTCCTGTCTCTTTGTCCATGAAGATGTCTGAGAGCACGAAGTGTACCAGTGCGATTGCGCGCTCGGAGTCGCGAAGCTCAACCGTGTTTGAAAGCCGGAGTTTGGCCGAGGCCTCGCTCATGCGGATGAGGCCCTCGATTTCGCGCGCAGTCACCGGGAAGGTGTTCTGCTGGGCGCCCATCCTGCGCAAGGAAAGGTAGTATTCCTTGATGCGGTTTGCAGCCTCCTCGGAAAGCACCGGGTGGATGTTCTTGCGCGCATACGAGATGTACTTGCGCAGCAGGTCCGGCATTATCGGCGGTATGATTGGCGAGTCCTTGATGTCGGAAAGCTTCTGCTTCTTTGCGGCGAACATGTGCCCGGTAAGCACGTGGTCCACCAGCTTGCGGTCCTTGGCCTCGTCAAGCACGTCCTTGATTGCAAAAATCAGGTCAAACCTGCTCATCAGAGTTGGCGGGATGTCGAACTGCTGCGCAGGAGGTGTGTTGGGGTCGAACCTGCCCAGCTTGGGGTTGGCCGCAGCCAAAACCGAGGTCTTGGACTTGAATGTGGTGACGATGCCTGCCTTGGCCACTGAAATTGTCTGCTGTTCCATCGCCTCGTGCATGCTTGCGCGGTCGTTCGGCTCCATCTTGTCGAACTCGTCTACCATCACGACTCCGCCTGATGCGAGCACGAGTGCGCCTGCCTTGAGCACCCATCCGCCGTCCGCAATCTCGTCCTTTTCAGCTGACGCTGTGAGGCCTACTCCGCTTGCGCCCCTTCCGGAGACGTAGATTGCCTTGGGCGCGAGCTCCTTGACGTACTGCAAAATAGTGGACTTGGCAGTGCCGGGGTCTCCCACAAGCAGCACGTGGATGTCGCCGCGGATTTTCTTGCCATCGGGGAGCACCTTGAACTGGGTGCCTCCGAAAAGCTGCACCGCGATGGCCTCCTTCATCTCCGAATACCCGTAGATGCTGGGCGCGATGCTCATGATGACTTTGTCAATGAGGTGCGGGTCGCGTGAAATCTCAAGAATCTGGTCCTCCTCGTCCTTGGTGAGCGCAAGCTCCTCGAACTCCTTCTGCTGCTTCTCAACGCCCACCACGTCGAAGAACTTCGAGTAAACCGGCGTGGCCTTGCCTCCCCTTGACTGCTGGTTCTGGCGCAGCCGCAGGATGCCGGTGATTATGACGTTGTCTCCTGGCGAAAGGGTGTTGACCAGGTCGTCCTCAAGCCACAGGTCAACCTGCGGGGCGGGGATGTTGCCCTTGATGTTCTCAACCGGGTCCTGCATCTGCGAGCGCTGCATGTTCACAAATCCGCTTGCCTGCTCGGACAGGTAAAGCCCGTCGCCCCTGCCGCATCCCGGGCACACCGAGGGCTTCTCAACCCCGGTCTTTCCAACAGGCGTGTCTATTGAGCGGGTGCAGTGGATGCAAATCCAGCGCGCAAGCTGCAGCTTGGGCATTATCTGGGTGATGAGCGTGACGATGCCATCCACACGCACCACCTTGTTGAGGTGCTCCGCGCCGAGGTTCTGGATGGTGTATGCGGACTCGTTGGACATGTTGTTTATGCGCACGTGCGGGGCGAATTCCGAGCCGCCGGGAGTAAAGACGTCCAGCTGCCTTGCTGCAGCCTCTGCAGCCTTGAGGTAGATGTCAGGCTTTTCGACAAGGGCATCCGCAAGCTCGGACTTGTACTTTGAAAGAAGGGCGAAATCTATGGCGAGGCTGCGCTTGTCCGGGTAGGACTGGGCCAGGTCCATGACCTGCTCGTTGCAGTACTCGTTGAAGAACTCGACGAAAAAACGCGTGGCTGCGCCTTCCTCGATGGGTAGTGCGGACTGCTGGACTGTTGCCACGTTAAACCCTTTTTGCCCCAAACCCCGGAAAGCGGATATGCATTGCTGGCCTTTCGGGAGTAATAATCGTTGCCACGGACAATAAAAATGGTTTCTGCACCATACTTCCTATAAATACCCGCAAGGATTTGGTGAAAAACCCGTTGAGTCAGGCCCAGAAACCAGCGCTTTTACCGGAACACCAGGCACTCTGGCGCATCCTTGAGCTTTACGCGTCGAAGGCCGACGGGCTTATCGTGGGCTCGCAAAACAAAAGGCAAAAGTCGCTGCACCTTTGCCGGGCGGAAGCCCTGCGGGATGCCCGAAAAAGCCTGGATGCCGGACACCCCGGGGCGTTCATCCGGTTTGCAACCTCAAAGCAGGCCCTGCCAATAGCCCGGCGGGTGGTGCGTCAGACCAATGCAATCAGCCACCTGGAAAAGCTTCCGGACGCATCCCGCCAGGCGCTTTGCAAGGCATTCTCCAAGGCATTGGAGGCCGAACGCCTTGCAGACCAGAAGCTGGTTGAGCGCGGCGAGCTGTTCCGTGAGCCCGGCACCTGCTCGATACTTGAATACAATGCTGCAAAACTAAGGCGAATCCAGTCCGGTCTTGGGGCCAGAAAAGCGCTTTAAACACCACCGGGGTATGCTTACTACAATGTCAAGAGGTTGTTTGAATGGAAGGCAAGTCACTCTCAAATGAAACGCGGCTGGAATCCCTCAGGTTCCTGCAGGCCTGCAAGGTCGCGGCTTCGGAATTGAGGAAGGACGTAAGCACGGACGCGCGCTTTTCAAAGGGCAGCGCTGCAGAAATCAGGGGCGTTGCAAAGGCGCTTGACGGCCACATAGGCGAGCTTGACACCCACATTGTGGCATTCAGCAAGGCAGCAGTGGCGTGCTCGCACGTGGAAAACGCGGCCCGGACAATCAAGATGCTTGACCGCGGAATCTACAAGAGGCTGGCCGGGCTGAACGAGGCATACGACCTGGGCAAGCTCCCATTGCCGATGAGGCACGCTGCGCAGTCCGGGATGCTTGAGGCCAGGCGGCGCTAGTTTTGTTTGATTTCCAGCCAGAAAAAGAGAAAAAATAGAAAAAGGAAAAAGACGCGAACTTAGTTCCCGCCCTCAATCCTCAAAAGCAGCTTGCGGCCCATGACTTCCATGTACTGGATTTCCTTGCCGACCTCGATGCCTGCGGACATCTCTTCGGGGATGGTGACCTCGAACGTCTCGAACGATGCCAGGTCCATAAGCTGCGCGGTGTTTCCGCTCATCGACACCACCTGCGCCTTCTTGCGGTCGATTACCGGCACCTCGACGTCTGCGTCGGAGGGCTTCATAAGCATGTGCTTGCTGCCGTCGAAGATGGAGACTGCCTCCATGTTGATCTTGCCCGCGCCGTGCTTTCCGGTCTTGCTCTTTGACATGCTGAGTATCTTGCACGGGTGCTCCTCGGCGATTATGTACCTGCCAACTCGCATGTCGCCCATTGTTGAGAAAATCCTGTCTACCATCTAAAATGACACCTCTAGAAACGCGATTGTGCCTGCTTTCCAGACACGCTTCCGGCTGGTTTGCGGCCAATAATTAAGGCAACGAATTTTTATAAATGCCTGCAACAGCGGAATGTGTACGTTGGCGTGTTAGGCTATGGTGGACAAAACGAAACCAATACGCGAGGATGCGTGGAAAACGACTGCGGAATATAGGGAAAAATATGCCGCATTCCGCAAGCACCTGAATCGGCTGTGGGACGAACAGTCAAAAGAGAAGCATCCGAGCCTGACTATTGATACGTTTCAGAGCGAAAACAATTCGCCGGTCCTGCTTGCAGCAATACGCACATACGGTCCCAAGCCACAGAAGGGACGGCCGGGCCTTCGCGTAGTATCAATAGGCTGCGGGCTTGGCTTGGAGTCACAGGCACTCGCAAAGCACGGCCACGAAGTCATCAACAGCGACCTGGACGAGGGCGGCTATCTTAAGGATGGGAAAGGGCAATTCAAGCACATGCAGGAAAAGCATTACGCCAAAGGCGGCCTGCCGGGGTTCATGAAGGCCGACGCAACACGCCTGCCCCTTCCACAGAATTCCGTTGATGTCGTGCTGTCAAAATGGTTTTTGCTATCGGGTTGCAAGGTGCCAAAAGAATACCAGCAAAGGATGATTGAAGAGTCCAAGCGTGTCCTCAAGCCTGGCGGGATACTCCTAATTGACCAGGCATTTGAACGCAATGGCATCCACGAACTCGCAAGGGAATATGGCTTCAAGTCCGTGATGGGCGAACGGACTGGGAGCGTACATCCTTTTGAAGGCCATACCTACGTGTTGAAGCGCGTCTAATGGAAGCCAACCGAACTATCGCGGAAGGCCAAAGGCAGTATTTTATTCCTTTCAAGCCTAGAATGTATTCCTAATTCTGCTCCAATAGTCTAGCTCGGTCAAGGACAGCGGATTCTCAATCCGCTAACACGGGTTCAAATCCCGTTTGGAGCATTTCTTCAGGCTCAGTGTACCTGTGCGTTCCAGCCCAACAGGCTAACGCAGTATTGGCAGCTGCAGCATCTCATCCAACTTCTTTATAGTAACGTCGGGTTGTTCAACAGGCGACTCCGGCAGAATGTTTGCAAATTTCCCCTTGCAGAACCATACTGTCACGCACCCCGCCTTCTTGGCAAGTGCGACGTCCTTTTTCACCTGGTCGCCAACGGAAAGGACGTCGGAAGGCTTGGCGCCAAGGCCAATTATGCATTCGGTAAAAGAATCAACGGACTTTTCGTCGACAATCACCACCGACTTGAAGAACTGCATTATGCCAAGGGTTTCGAGTAGGCCGTCGCGGTTGCCGTCGCCTCTCTTGCTGAGCAGGCCAAGCAGGTACCTCTTTGAGAGGGCTTCCAGCACATCCGTCGCGCCAGGCTCCAGGCTCTTGGTGTCGGGGTCATAGAGCGTGCGGTTGAAGTCAAACAGTATCGCCTTTATCATAATGCATATTTGGTTGCTTTTGTGTTTTTCAAGCCGTATTATTAGCCCAAACGTGCACAATCTTGGTATGGACATTCAACTCGACGCCCGCATAACCGCGTCGCTCCGCAAACTCGGCTATTCGCCTCTTACGCAGGTGCAGGAACGCACGATTCCGCTCGGGGTTGCTGGCACCGACTTTTACGCCCTCTCGCAGACCGGGACCGGAAAGACCGCGGCGTTCATCATCCCGATACTTCAGCAGATACTCCAGAAGCCGGGAACGCGCGCAGTCATACTCGAGCCTACGCGCGAGCTTGTGATCCAGGCCGCCAACGAGTGCCGCAAAATCTGCGAGGGCTTGGGGGTACTCACGGTCGCAGTCTACGGCGGCACGCCGCCGGGGAAGCAGAACGAGCTCATCCGCAAGGGTGCGCAAATCGTGATTGGGAACCCAACGCGGCTGCACGAGACCCTGCAGAAGGGCGTGCTCAAGCCAAGCGACTACTCAATCCTTGTTTTGGACGAGGCCGACCGCCTGCTTTCAAAGCAGTTCGTGGACGAGACTTTGCACATCGCGTCGAGGTTTGCAGGCCGCAAGCAGACCATGATGTTCTCGGTCCAGATGCCGAGCGAGGCATATGCGTATGCAAAGACCCTGATGCGTCCGGGGTTTGCGGAAATCAAGGTCGGAAAGGTCTCAGCAAACACAATAACCCATTTCTACACGATTACCGAGGACAAGACGCAGGCGCTTGCAAGCCTGCTCAAGGCAAACCCGGTGAAGTCGATGGTGTTCTGCGCAACAAACGACGAGGTCGAGGAGCTTACGAACACCCTCATCAAGTTCAAGATCCAGGTAATCCAGCTCAACTCGCAGATCAAGACCGCGCGGAGGCACTCGGCGATGCGCAGGTTCATCTCGGGCGAGGAGCAAATCCTTATCTGCACCGACGTTGCCGCCCGCGGCATCCACTTCCCGGATGTGGAGAAAATATACAGCATCGGCCTGCCCTCGGCCCCCGAGTTCTACATCCACCGCGCAGGACGCACGGGCCGTATGAACGAGACTGGCGAGTGCATAAGCATAATCGCGGCTGACGAGGAGAAGAGGCTCAGCCACATTTACCATTCGTGCGGCGTGACCGCAAGCAAAAGATAAAGGATTAAATGCAGTGCCCGGGTGTATGTGTTATGGCAAGGAGAAAGGCTGCAAGGAAAACAACCGCAAAAAAGGCTGCACAGGCAACCGCCAAGGTTCCCGCAGCATGCCCGTGCGAAAACTCAAGCAACACCCTGGTAAACGGCGTGGTCATCGGCACTTCCTTTGGCGTGCTTTTGGGCCTCATAACCGGCAACTACGTGCTTTGGCTTCCCGTAGGCGTTGCGCTGGGCCTGGTGTTCGGCAGCTTCTTCAAGTGCTGATCCGCGGACTGCTGTTTCTCAGGGTGCGAGCTTCTTCAAAAAGAACGGCGGCACTATCGTGGTAATGAACGCCATTGCCGAGAGCACCGAGTAGTCCATCGAGGAGAGCACCCCGGACTGCAGGCCAAGAAGCGCGATTATGAGCGCAATCTCCCCCCGTGGCGCCATCCCGATCCCGATTGCCAGCGCCTCGTTTGGCTTTGACCCGCAGGCTATCGCGCCAACTCCGCAGCCGACTATCTTTGTAAGGAACGCAATCACGCACAGCGCGGTTATTGCCCAGAACGCGGGGATTATCGTTGTCACGTCCACGTACAGGCCCAGTGATATGAAGAACATCGGCGTGAACAGGTTCGAGAGCGCCTTGGAGTGTGAAAGCACCCGCGCGGAGAGGCCTGCTGTTGACATCACAAGGCCAGCCACGTACGCTCCCACTATTGCCGAGAGCCCTATGAACTCGGCGGCGAACGCGTAGAAGAACACGCCCGCAAGGCAGCCCAGGAACCACTTTTCGTCATTCCCGTCACCGCGTTTTCTTTCCGAGAACTTTCCAGTCGCCCACAGGCCTATTGCTATGCCTCCTGCTATGAACACCGCCGACGTGAGCAGGAGGTAAACCAGCGAGAGCGTCAGGTCGCCGCCCGCGCCCGTCTCAAGCCCGGGTATTGCGGAAAGCACCAGCAGGGCAAGCACGTCGTCAAGCACCGCTGCGCCGATGATGGTCTTCGCATACGCTTTCTGCATCGCTCCAAGTTCCATCAGCACCGCTACTGTCACGCCGACGCTGGTTGCGGTCAGCGCGGCGCCGACGAAGAGCGCGTGCGCAAACGAGCCTCCGGAAAGCTCGGCGTACGCGAAGCCCCCTGCAAAGGGCACGAGCACGCCAAGGAGTGCGACTATCAGGTTCTTTTTGTTGAACACGTCCTCGAGCTTGCCGTGCAGCCCTGCCTCGAACATGAGGAATATCGCGCCAAGCTGCGCGAACACCCTTATGGCGCCGTCCGAGCTTATGGTGTGTATTGCTGCGGCTGAAAACAGCGCGCCCAGGCCGATTGCGGAAAGCGCGCCGTACGCCAGCCCCCATATTATGCCAACAAAGCTCGGGCTCAGCAGGGCGCCGACTATCAGCAGGGTGATTACCGACGGCTGCTTGAGGTAGCGCACCAGCATCTCGGCAACGAGCGCGGCAAAGATTAGGAACGTGACCTCGAACCAGAGCCGCTTTTCCTCCGGCACTTCTCCGAACAGGGCGGTCCGTAGGATTGACAGGAACAGCACCAGCCCCAGGATGAACGCGGCAGCAACCGCCGCGTCCTTTGGCGTCAGTAACGTGCGCCTTTTTGAAAGCAGGCTTGTAAGGTCCATTTCAGTTTATGCGTGCCCGAAGCCAAAAAACCTTTCGCAGGCTCACTCGAGGTACGCGTTCGCTATGTACTGCTGCGCCATCCTGCAGGTGTTGAAGAAGCTTGCGTTGATTGCGATGCAGTGCCTCATTATGTCCATCCACTTCTGCCTGTTTCCGTAGAACGCTGGTATTATCGTGGCCTCAAGCTTGCCGTAAAGGTCCGCCGCATCAGCGGCAACGTTGGTGTCCTGGCCGCCCTTTGCGTCGTGCGGGTGCTCGCCTATGCACCAGCCGGTTACGTTCTCTATGTGGCCTTCAAGCCACCAGCCGTCGAGCGTGGAGAAGTGCGGCACGCCGTTCACCGCAGCCTTCATCCCCGAAGTGCCGGACGCCTCGAAAGGCCTCTGCGGGGTGTTGAGCCACACGTCGCAGCCTGCAACCATCTTCTTTGCAAGCTGCATGTCGTAGCCTGGGAGGAACACCATCTTCAGCGGGGTGTTCCTTGCGTTCACTGACTTGCAGGTTTGGAAGACTTCCTTGATAAGCTCCTTGCCGCGGTAGTCCGCAGGGTGCGCCTTGCCTGCAAAGATTACTTGTATATCCCCGACCCTGCGGCTGACTTCGATGAGCCGCTCGATGTCGCAAAGCAAAAGGTCGGGCCTCTTGTACTCGGTGAACCTGCGGCCGTAGCCAATCGTGAACCGCGCGGGGTGGAACCCGATGTCGGTGTTCGCATTGACTGCGTCGATGAGTTCCTGCTTTGACTTCTCGTGCGCAGCCCAGAGCTTCTCGCGGGGTATGTAGAGCGCATTGCGCAGCGAGAACGGGTCAAGCTCCCAGCCTGCAAGCTCGCTGTTGAAAAGCTCGCGGAAGGCAGGAGACACCCAGCTTGGCAGGTGCACGCCGTTGGTAATCGTGTCGATTAGGTATTCCGGAAACATCGCCCTTGCAACGGTGCCGTGGCTTTTGGCAACGCCGTTGATGTGCTTGCTGACCTCGAGCCCAAGCAAAGTCATGTTGACCTGGTTGTCCTGCACTGCGTGGTCAAGGAGGATTTTCGGCACGTAGGAGTCGGTCAGGCGCGTGAATAATTCCAGGTCGAACTTGTCGTGCCCTGCCGCGACAGGCGTGTGCGAGGTGAAGACGCACTTTTCCTTCACCGCGTCCAAGTCATATGACTTCTCTGGCGTGCCTGCGTCGCGGTACGTCCTCTTCAAAAGCTCAACTGCAAGAAGCGAGGCGTGGCCCTCGTTCATATGGTACTTGCGGATGTTGTGGTAGCCAAGCGAGTCAAGCATCCGCACCCCGCCAATCCCAAGCACTATCTCCTGCGCAAGCCTGTAGGCCCGGTCTCCGCCGTAAAGGTAGGATGTAAGCGTGCGGTCGTATTCCGAGTTGCCCTCGACATTGGTGTCAAGAAAGTATACTGGGAGCTGGTTTCCGGCAAGACCGTGGACCATCTTCCTCCAGGCACCAACAAGCACCTTCCTGCCTTCGATGGTGACTGCGACTTTGTTCTGCACCGGCACCATGTGCTCGTGGGGCTCCCACTCAACCGGCTTTTCAACCTGGTTTCCTTCAGAGTCAAGGGACTGCGAGAAATATCCCTTCTCGTTCAGGAGGGTCATTCCCACCACCGGAATCTTCATGTCCGCGTACGACTTGAGCACGTCGCCTGCAAGGATTCCAAGCCCGCCCGAGTAGGTGGGTATGGTGTGGCTGATGCCGACTTCCATCGAAAAGTAGGCTATGTGCTCGCGGTCAATGGGGCAGGTGATGCCGTCGCAGCCCGAAATCATTACAGCATCAGTGAGTTGGCGTATAAAACCGTTCAGTGTTTTTATTGCAACAGGCTGCCGGGGGGCATTAAAAAATCGGGGATTCCCTAATCAATTGCTATGAAGAAGCGCGCTTCGCCCGAAAACCTTGCAAGGAAGGAAGTCCAGGCCACGCTGGACAGGATACCCGCAAAGTACCGCGAGCCCATAGAGAGGCAGGCCCTGGCCGGACAAAGGGGCCGCAATTACGACGGACACCTGGCCAAGACCGCTCAGGAGATATTCAAGTCAATGGACAGCTTGAGGAAGTTCAAGCAGGTTGTGAGCGCAGGCGCGCCCAAAAATACGCTGTTTGAGGCGAAGCCGCGGCCAGTCAACCCGCGCAGCAGGAATGCATCGGTAAAGGATTACTTCTTCTGGATGGCGCGCAGGGAGCATCCCGAGTTTGAGAAACGGGTCGGCTATGCGGTGCTGGACATCAACGGCTTTCGCGCCCGGATGAGTTCGGATGGCCGCAAGGCGTTCGACGCCGGGCTTGGGCGCCTCTTGGAGGAAAGGGGCCACCACCCGGCGCAGTTTAAGGTCCACTTCCCCGAAGTGGTGCAAAGGCTGCCTTTCGAGCCGTGGCAGGGCCGCGCGCCCCACAAGTCCCGCAAAAACTCCTACGATAAGCGGCCGGGTGAATAAGCTTATGGTATTTCACGGGGTTGGGAACACCCGGATTACGGAAAAGCACGCAAAGGCGATCGCAGATTACCTTGAGAATGACCCTAACGTGCCGCTTGAGCACCTGCCGGTCCGCCTTGGCGAGGCGGTCCCGTTCAGCGCGCCTACGCTGAAGAAGGCGATGCAGAAGTATAGAAAAACCTATCCTGTTTTTGGGGCGTACCTTGAAAACCACCAGGCAAGGCGCTTCGGCCCCAAGCCGAAGCTGACCCCGGAACTTGCCGGGGAAATCCGCAAGCAGTTCAAGGAAAAGCCCACTCCGGAAAACTTCCAGAGGTTATGCCTGCAGCACAGCCAGATTTCAAGGGACAAGATGCTTGACTGCGTGGTGGAAAACGCCGGCACCAGAAACGACCAGATGCGCCTGAGGACTGCGCTGAAGTACTACAAAAAAGACTAGGTGCGGCTTAGTCGCTGCCTTCTGCCCAAAGCACAATCAGTGACTAGTTCGGGCTTCCTTCCACTTCCTTGCCCATCACCTTGAGGGACTTGAAGTAGAACCATCCGACAACCGCGAACGTGAGTATGGGCGAGACCCATTCGGGAATGTGTCCTCCGAACGCGTCGTATATCATGATTGCGCCCAAAAAGAAAATCGAGTACATTGCGCCGTTCTTGAGGTACTTGTAGTTTGCGACCTTGGTCACGTTCTTGATTGTGAGCTCCCTTACCACGAATGCGCCGATGCCGTTTCCGATGAGGATGAGTGGAACCGACAGGGTGAATGCAAACGCACCAAGTACTGAGTCTATTGAGAACGTCGCGTCGATGACTTCCAGGTAGAACAGCTTGCTCATGTCCGAAAGGCTTGCGGTCTTTTTCTTGTCCAGAAGGTCCTTTTCCTTGGCCTCCGCGTTCTGCTTGAAGCCGTGCGTGATGAAGAACAGCGACGAGCCGACTGCTGCGCCTAGGGCCATCATCGGGTTCTTCTCAACTGCGAGCCAGACGATTACCGTCAGCAAAAGCGAGACTATGGCGTAGAACCATATCCCGTTCCTCTCAATCGTCTTCTCGCCCCTCAGCCCGTAGTACTTCGGCTCGAGGAACAGCCAGTGGAGGAACAAAAACACCATGAATATGCCGCCTGCGATGAGCAGCACCGGCTTTGACTCCTCTATCGAGGCCAGCACCATCGGGTCCTCGGAAAACGTCGCGGTAAGCGAGCCGACAAGCCCAAGCTGGGGGTTCATGAAGAACACTATGAGCCAGGGGAGCAGGCCGCGTATCAGGAATACCGCAATCAAAAGCCCCCAGAGCAGGAACCACTTTCGCGCCTTCTGGCCCATCGTGTTGAGCACGTGGGCATTGATGATGGCGTTGTCAACCGAGGTGATGACCTCAAAGAGGGTCAGGCCCATCACTGTGAGCAGTATTGTGAACAGGTCGAACATGCAAAGAGCACTTTCCTGTAATACATATTTCTGGCGGGTGTTTTATTACTAATCATACGGCTTTTACTATCCGGCCGGCATAATCTATCCAGTGACATTTACCGATGGGAATATCAGAAAAGCTCGCAGAGCTTGAGACAGAGTATTCGAAGACGCAGAAGAACAAGCGCACCGAGGGCCACCTGGGCATACTCAAGGCCAAGATGGCCAAGCTGCGGCGCGAGATGGTCGAGGGCGGGAGCGGCAGGGGCGGCGCGAACACGGGCGGGTTCGACGTCCGCAAGAGCGGGAACGCGACCGTCGTGTTCATCGGCCTGCCTTCGGTAGGAAAGTCAACGATGCTCAACGCGCTCACCGGAAGCAAGGCAAAGACCGCCGCATACGCGTTCACAACGCTTACCTGCATCCCCGGCATAATGAAGCACAAGGGCGCGCAAATCCAGCTTTTGGACCTTCCCGGAATCATCGGCGGCGCGTCTTTGGGCAAGGGCCGCGGACGCGAGGTGCTCGCTGTTGCGCGCAACGCCGACCTCGTCCTTTTGATTCTCGACGTCTTTGACACCAACTACCGCGAAAAGCTGATTGCAGAGCTTGACAACATGGGGATACGCCTTGACTCTGAGCCCGCTGACATCGCAATCGAGCCCGTCACGCGTGGCGGGCTGAACATCGTGTTCTCAAAGAAGCAGACGCACGGCCTTGATGCGAAAGTCGTCACCGGAATCCTCAAGGAATACAGCATATTCAACGGCAGCGTCATAATCCGCGACGACGCGACCGTTGACCAGCTCATAGACAAGCTTACCGGCAACCGCAAGTACATACCTTCGCTCACCATAATCAACAAAATTGACCTGGTGCAGAAGGACTACCTCAAGCTGATAAAGTACCCTTTTGTGCCAATCTCCGCAGACAAGGAGCAGAACATCGACAAGCTCAAGGACGAAATCTACTCCGCGCTTAAGATGATCCGCGTCTACACCAAGTCGCGCTTCGAGGCAGCTGACGACGAGCCCCTTATTGTGAAGGAAGGCACCACCGTAATCTCAGCCTGCACGCAGATACACAAGGACCTCAAGGAAAACTTCAAGTTCGCAAAAGTCTGGGGGCCCTCGGCAAAGCACCCTGGGCAGAAGGTCGGCGCGGACCACGTGCTGAGGGATGGCGACGTCTTCAAGGTGGAGACGCGCTGAAAAAAAGGTTCAGAGATAATTTTTTCTGATGTGCTTGCACGCAGCAGCCATGCGCTCAACGCTTTCATTTCGCGCCTTGCGGTAGCCTTCGATTGTCTTTATCCGGCCCCTTGCCCGCTCGACTTGGTAGTTCCCAAGGATGCGCTCCTTGAGCCGGCCAAGCCTGCCGCTCGGCTTGTGGTCTGAAATCGTCTTTTCGTGCCCGTTCTTCTCCTCTTCCCAGAGCGAGAAGTCCCTGTGGAACGCGATGGATTCCTCCAGGTCGCTGACAGCGTGCTGCGCAAGCTCCTTTTGCGAAGGCTTTGCCCCCTGAAACCGGTGGGCAATCGAGTTGGCGTAGCCTGAGAACAGGACAGGCCTTTTTTCCTTGATGGCCAGCTCAATTTCGGAAAGAAGAGGTGCGACGACCTTCTCGTGCTTCATGCTCAGCGCAAGCCGCGTCATGGCCTCGTGGGCCTTCTGCTCTTCAAGATTGCTTTCCTGCATCCAAAAACCCTAGTCTGCCTTAGGCCTTATGTACTTCATAAGGTAGTCCTGGGCATCCATCATCTGGTAAATGCCCGCCTGGTGCGCCACAAGCGCCTGTTTTGTCAGCTCGGCGTTTGCCTTCATCATCCGGACGTTGCTTCCGGGTATTAGGAGCTTGACTTTCTTGCCTGTTGACGAGAGCATCCGCTCAAGCCGCGTCTCGGCCTTAATCTGCTTCTTGTGGAGTTCCGTTTCCAGCGTTCGCTGGTGGAGTATCATCTTGCCTAGGTCATCTACTGCGCGCCTAGTCATTGCCGCGTGCTCGGGGTGGCGCTCGTCAATTACCGGCTTGCCGACTGCCCTAGCGTACCTGTCGAACACGACCTTTGCGCCGCGCCGCCTGTAACGGGCGTAGTGAACGTCCTCTATCAGCGGAATTATACGCTCGGAGCAGATTTTTTTCATCATCCTGTTGGTGTTTTCCATGAAAAGTCACCTTGGCCTTTTGGTCGCAGAATGTATTTTGCAGGCGACCTGATATTAAATCATCCGGCGAGAATATTCCCGTACTGCCAGATAGCACGGACGAGCCGCGCGCCATACGCAGGGGTGGCAGAGTTTGGTCGTAATGCGCCAAAAGGTGAACCTGCGGTCGCACGAGGACTTGTTGTCCTCGGCGCACCGGGAACGCGGCGTTCCCGTGGGTCCCCTCTTGTACTCCACCTCCCTTTTTATCCCGCAGATGCACAAAAAGATAATCTACTACCTATGCAGGGGTGGCAGAGCTTGGTCAAATGCGCAGGACTTAGATGAGAGTCCCCGGAATGAAGGAAGCGTAAAACAGAATCGCTTCCGGTGATTTTCCGAGAAATCCTGTGCCTTAGGGCTGCAAGGGTTCAAATCCCTTCCCCTGCACTTTTTTAAAAATAGGAAAAAAAGAAAGAAGGCGGCTCAAGCCGCCCGGCCAATTTAATCGTACTGGTGCTTCGCCCAGCCGAACACGATTGCTATTCCCAGCAGCGTCACCGCAAGCGGGAACCATGGCAGGTTGAAGCTCCACCAGCCCATGTCGTGGCCAAGCCAGCTCACGCCCATTGCGAGCACGAATATGCCGAAAACCAGCTTGCCGTAGCCCGAGCCGCTGCAGCACACCCTTCCCTCGTCCTTGTTGCCCCTTGCCAAGAAAACCACCTTATTTGCTTGGATGCACAGGTGGTATTAAATCGTTCGCGTGTTTATTACCCTAAATTTACGCTGGAAAAGTGATGTCGGCTTATGGCAAGAAGCATTGCGCAAAGGGTTGTCGGAACCGAAAAGGGGCGCGGCCCGTTCAACGGGCTCCATATGTTCGTGCTCCACACCATCCCGCACCCTGACGGGAAGCACCAGTACGTGGTCGGCACCATTGTTGACCGCGACACCGGCGCGACGCTGAAGACATATTATGACGCGATCCGGCGGAACGAGGTTGCGGTTACGGACGTTGAAAAGGTAACGTCCGATGTGCGCAAGGCGGCAAGCAAGAAGGGCCGCGAACGCGAAGAGGCACTGAACGACATCAAGTATGACATTGTGAACCGCCACGGCGACCTGCAGCACGACGCCAAGTTCCTCTCAGGCTTCTTTGACGAAAAGACTGCTGAGGCATACATCATTCCCGCTGATTTCAAGGCGCAGCGCGGCACCCTGATTTCCAAAAAGCCGCCGTTTATGTGGAAGCTTCAGCCAGGCGACCAGGACTACCTGATAACGCAGCTGAAGAAACGCCAGGAACGGAACAGGCAGGGGCTGCTTGGCGTCACTCGCGCAATACGCCAGGCGATAGAGAAGGAGAATGACGATACGCGAGCCTGAGGCAAAACCTGCCGGAATTCAAGGGTGGCAATGTGGCAAACGGATTCGGCGCAAAGGAGTACAAGTCGATGCACGAGCCGGGCAAGTTCTACGATGGCAGCCACTTGGTTGTCACTCACGTCCTGGACGCAGGCAACGGCAGCAACTTCATAATGGGAAAGCTTGTGAACAAGCCCAAGGGCCTGCACGCAAGCGGCCTGTTCCACTGCGTGAACGAGTATACCGAGAACCTCAATGACATTGATGCGTGGAATGACCGGATTGAGCTTGCGGCAAAGGCCGGCGAGCCGCACGCGGTGATGCGGGTACTTGGCGAGTTCAACGAGCAGGCAAACGAGTCCTGCAGGCACGTTGACGAGATCAACGCCCTGCTTGAAAAGGAAAAGATGCATGCGTTCGAGCTCCCAAAGCAAGTCGAGGTCAAGCCCGGCCAGCTGCTGTCCGAGCCGCCTGCAAAGGCGCGCGAGCTCACCCTCCACGAGACCCCCCTTCTCCAGTACACTTTCCGAAAATATCTTGAGAAGGTGAATTCCCAAAGGGAAGCCAATGCGCGGAAGCTGACTGCCGCATTCTCCAGGGGCATCGAGGCAGTTGCGGGTTCTGTGGTAGAGGAAGCAAACCGCGCACTGAAAAGGGGCGCGGACTGAGCAAGAATTCCCGCTGCCAAAAATCGTCACCTGGCGAGGTTGCCAGACTTATTATAGCAATACTGCCGAATGTGGGTTGGTGGTCTTGTTTTGGACGCGCGCACAGCAGAAGGCTGGAAAGTGGTTGCAGGCGGGGTACTCATCAACCTCATGCTCGGCGTGACCTATACGTGGAGCGTGTTCGCAGGCCCGCTTGCCGAAAATTTCGGCTGGAGCCAGACGCAGGTGCAGCTTGCGTTCTCGGTGATGCTTGCCGCGTTCGCATTCTCGATGATTCCCGCAGGGATGCTGATTGACCGCCGCGGCCCGAAGGCCGTAGCGCTTGCAGGGGGTTTGCTTCTTGCCGCGGGCTTTGTTGCAACCGGGCTCTTTGCAACAACGCCGTTGCTGCTCTATGTTACCTACGGCCTGATTGCAGGCGCAGGTGTGGGCCTTGCATACGGCACGCCAATCTCTGCGGGGATGAAGTGGTTTGAGAAGGGAAAGGGCTTAGTCAGCGGAATCATCGTTTTTGGTTTTGGCTTCGGCTCGCTTCTGCTTGCGCCCATTGCAAAGGAGCTCATAGTGACGCAGGGAATCCAGCAGGCTTTCCTTACTCTTGGGATTGTGTTTGCTGCAGTGGTCAGCCTTGGCGCGATGCTTTTGAAGAACCCGCCGGAGTACAAGCCGGCTGCACCTGCAAGTGGGCTTGCCGTGTTTGGCATACTCAAAAAGCGCGAGTTCTGGATATTGTGGGCGATGTTTGCACTTTCATCCGCAGCGGGGCTGATGGTAATCGGCAACCTTGCGACGTTTGCAAAGCTTTCGTTTGCAACAACTCACGGTATGGCAGCGGATGACGCGTTCTCCCTTGCGGCACTTGCAGTGGGCGTGCTTGCGGTGTTCAACGGTGCAGGCAGGATATTTGCAGGCTGGCTTTCGGACAAAATCGGAAGGGCAAAAACAATGCTTCTGATGTTCGGAATCCAGGCAGTTGCGGTCGCGTCCATAGTGCTTGCAGGCTCGGTTTCGCCCTGGCTGCTCTTTGCAGTCATGTGCGTTGTCGGCCTGTGCTTTGGAGCAAACTTCTCGCTGTTTCCAGCGGCAACAGCGGACTATTTCGGCACAAAAAACAGCGGAGTCAACTACGGCCTGGTCTTCACCGCGTACGGAATCGGCGGGATAGTCGGGCCGCAGCTGATGGCGGTGATGCTTGACGCGGCCAGGGCTTCGACAGGCGGCCTTGCAGTTGACGCGTACACCATCCCATTCCTTGCCGCAGGCGCGATGGTTGCAATTGCCGCACTGGCCTCCCAAATCGGCAAGCCAGCTGCAGCCTGACTCAGATTGCCCCAAGCCTCCCGATTGGGAAACGATATAAAGGAGGCAAAATTAACCCGTTAGGAATAAAACCCACTCAGGGGTTTTGACGAGGGAATTGGGAATATGGCTAGGAAACCAAAGGCCGCAAAGGCAAGGAAGGTAGTGCGCTCAAGGAAGGCTGCGGCCCGAAAGGTTGCGCCAGCAGCTGCATCGCGCAAGGCAAAGTCGGCTCACGTGTCGATTCTTGCGGCGTTCGTGTTCGTAATAATCGTCGCAGTACTCAATTATCTTACCGCGATAATCACCTACACTGCCAAGATTCCCCTCTTCATCGATACATGGGCAACATCGTTTGCGGTGATGATTGCAGGCTTGTGGGCCGGAGTGGCAGGGGGCGTGCTGTACAACGTCGCAATGGCGTACTTTGCCTGGGGCTCGTCGCAGTGGGTGTGGGCGTTCTCAAGCATATGGGTCGCCTTCGCAACGTGGATGCTCTACAAGGACGGCTGGCTCTCGTTCAAGGACCCCTCAAGGTTCCTTGTTGCAGGCCTTCTTCTTGCGCTGACCAACACGTTCATCGTGTTCTCCATAAGCATAATGGCGTTCGGCAAGTTCCCGACGTACGGCTCGACCATCTACATACAGGAACTGATATATGGCGCGTTCCCCAACGCTGCTGTCGCGTCGTTTGGCGAGACGTTCCTTGTAAACGTGGCTGACAAGCTGATTTCGCTGACTCTTGCGACTGCGGTGTTTTTGTACATACCCAACAAGGTCAAGGCGTACTTCCACAACAAGTGGTAGGCCAACAACAAGTGCGGGCAAAAGGCCCGCTTTCCTTTTTCTTTTCCAATCTTTTTCTGCCAGTTCTTTTTCCTGCGCCTTTTTTGTCTTTTGTCCAAAACAGTTCGTAGTTTCAAATCTCGATAACTAGCCCGTCGCTTGCGCAGGTCGTATTTGCAAACACCGCCTTTGCCGCCTTGCAGGCGGACTTGCGGTCCGAAAGCTCCGGATACTTGTGGGCTGCAAAGTGCGTCAGCACAAGCAGTTTTGCCTTCGATTCGCCTGCAAGCTTTGCCGCAGCCTCGGGGTTCATGTGCGGCCAGTCCGGGTTCTTCTTCTCGCCAGGCAGGTCGCCGCACTCGGTAATCAGGAGGTCCGCGCCTGCGGAAAGCTCCCTGATTGCATCGCACGGCCCGCTGTCAAGGCAGTGGGCAACGACTTTTTTCCTTCCCTTGTCCAAAAGCTCGAACCGCAATCCGATGCAGGGGTCCGCGTGAAGCATCCACCCTGCTCGTACTACGTACGAGCCGCAGTTGTCGGAAATTTCGTTCCGCCCAATCGCAAGCTCCCTCACCTCGACGCTTGGCAGGTTTTGCAGCCCGTCAGTGAACGGGCTGTTTACTATGAGCTCAACAGTCTTTTTGCCCTTAGGCTGGACAAAGATGCGTATCTTTTGGTGGTGGAACCTGCAGAGCTGGTGCAGGCCGATGATGTGGTCCAAGTGGAAGTGGGATATGAATATGTCAAGCGGTTTGGAGCAGTCCGGCGCAAACTCCGGGAGCTTTTGGATGCCATCTCCCGCGTCAAGGACTATGTACCGCTCGCCCGTGTCAACAAGCGCGCAGTGGGTGTTGCCGGTCTTGGTGGAGAACCAGCCGTTGGTGCCAAGGAATACTATGCGCATCGGAAAGACCAGTAGGCGAAATCAGCCGTTGAGTACCCATATCAGGTGGTTGAGCATCGACGCAAAAGTCACCCACAGCAGGTAGGGCAGCAGAAGCCAGGCTGCAGCCTTGGAGGTGCGCCAGAACACCGACATCGTGGCGGCGATTGAAAGCCAGAGGAGAACTATTACGACCAGGCCTCCGAGGGTCGAGTGAAGCCCGAAGAACACTATTGACCACAGGACGTTCAGGCCAAGCTGCAGGGCGTATATTCCAACAGCGGTTTTCCGTCCGGCGCCGGCGAAGTCCTTGCGCCACACAAGGAAGAACGCAATTGCCATCAGTATGTAAAGGCCGGTCCATACCGGGCCGAACAGCCAGCTTGCCGGGGTTATCGGCGGCTTTACAAGCTGGGCGTACCAAACGGGGATTGACGGGAGCGTAAAAAACGAGCCGACAAGCCCCGCAGCCAGGGCGACTGCGATGCTTGCGGCAAGCATAACCGCCTGTTTGTTTTTCAGGAAACTATTGCCCATTCCGACCACCCGCGTTTGGTTCCTAATGAGCCTTTGGTCTTTGGGAATAAAAAACGGTGCAGCCGGGTGCAGGAAGCAGCCCGTACTGCTGGCGGCTTATTCTTATTAACCTGAAAAGGCCCACAGGTGAGTATGTGCGCAGACCGGCCAAAGATAGGCGTTGCAGCAATCATAGTCAAGGACAGCAAGGTCCTGCTTGGAAGGCGCAGGGGCTCGCACGGGGAGGGCGACTGGTGCTTTCCGGGCGGGCACCTGGAATTTGGCGAGACCGTCGAGGACTGCGCCAGGCGCGAAGCTATGGAAGAGGCCGGCTTGGACGTCCAAGTAACCGGCCGTGCGCCTTTTACCGAGGACTTCTTCAAGAAGGATTCCAAGCACTACGTCACGCTGTTTGTGGTTGCCAAGGTAGCGTCAGGCGCAGTTGAGAACCGCGAGCCGCAAAAGTGCTGCGGCTGGGAGTGGTTTTCCTGGGATGCGCTCCCAAGCCCGCTGTTCCTGCCAATCCGCAACCTCCTGCGTACGGGGTTCGACCCGACCAAGGCCGAAAGCCGGAAGGCTTTCTGCCTGCAGCCAAAAAGGTAGCCATTTATACCTCCCAGAGGGTTATTTGTAATGAGGGCGAAGAGCCCAGAGGGGGCAAGGAGTATGGATTTGGGCAAGACAGTCGGGGTTTGGCAGCAGGCCGTAATGAATCCAGTCAAGTTCTTTTCAAAGCTCAAAAAGCCGGAGCTTTCAACTGCGGTCAAATGGGCGGTAGTTGCCGGCGTAGCGGGCACTTTGCTGTCCGAGCTTGCCTTGCTCATCAACGGAAAGACCGATGCCGCAAAGCTTGTGGTTGACGTCATAGTAAGCGGAGCAATAGTCTTCCCATTGGTAATGCTCATCGTCTCCGGGCTGTTTCTATTCATTGCAAGGCTGCTTGGGGGGAAGGGCGAGTACAACACCCAGACCTATGCGATGGCAGCGGTACAGGCCCCGACGTCAATAGTGATTTCGGCAATAGCGTTCCTGTTCGACGTTGCGTTCCCGCCGTCAAGCTACCTGTACGGCGCGCCGGTGCGAGCCGGGCTTGCAGGCGCGGCATACGCGGTAGTGGGCTTCGCGATAGGGATTTACGCGCTTTACGCGCTGGTTGTGGCGTTCCGCAGCATCCACAAGTACAGCACGGTGCGCGCAATCGTGACCTTCCTGGTGCCAGCTGTGCTTCTGGGCGTCATTGCAGTGCTTGCGTTCATGTTCCTCACCGTGGCAGGAGTGGCGACGCTGCCTGCCTGAGTGCGGCAGATTCTTTTTCTTTTTTGTTCTTAACTTGTCAAGGAGCAGTACTCCTCAAGGCTTGAGACTGAGCGCACGCCAACTGTCGCGCCCTGCCTTATCACGAACTCGCTCAGTCCCACTTTCGAAGAGTAGTCCTGCGAACCCGCAAAGCCCCAGTTATAGGTGTAGCCTAGCCGGGTCCAGGGGTATCCGTTGTCGCCATAAGATGTTGAGTTGAGGCCCTCAAACCAGGCGCGGTAGCTTGGTGCCGCGTCCTGCGGGAACTCCAGGCCGCAAACCGAGTCGGTTATTTCGCTGTCAGGGCAGGGCCGGAACACGTCTTCGCTGTGCGCAGTAAGTTCAACAAACCGGGTCTTTGCGCTGCCGGGCGGTATCCCGAGGAGGGCCTCAAGCCACAGCGTGCGGTTTGCGCCATATGGAAGGGCCCTGCAGTAGTCTGCAATCTGCGGCGATACCGTGACCCAGACTTCACGCGAAAGCGCAACATCGCTTCCCACATTGCTGTCGTAACCAGCCCACGAAGTCCACGTGACAAAGAGCACGCGGCCGGCAGGGTCGCGCTCAAGCGCGTTGTTTGAGCCGGTTATTGGCACGAGGCCGGGGTAGATTTTGTATGGCGCGGCCGTTTTTGCATCACGCACCGCTGACTGGTACAACGAAGTAAGGTTCGCGTTCGGGTCGTCAAGGCCTGATGCCTGCTTTTGGCTTGAAAGAAGGATTGCCGCAAGCAAGATGCAAAGAAAAGCAAGCGCAACAAGCAGCGGCTTTGACTTTGCTTTGGCTTTCCGGTTGCCCATAGGATAAACTAGGAAGCGTCAACGGATTATAAATAACAACTTGGCTCCGCCTGGGGGACGCGGGCCCAAAAGCAGTTTATAATACCCGAGATAGTATAAGGAATGTTGATAGCGGCATATGGCAAACCGTCCTTTCAAGCCTGAAGAAAACTCAAAACATCGGGGCCAGTTCTCGTACCTAGTGCTTGGCGCGCTGATTGCGCTTGCCGTTGTAGCCTACGCCGCATACTCAAACGACCAGGTCAAGGCCTCGGTGTTCTCCGCAATCGGCATCGCAACCCCGAACCCGCTTTGCCTCCACGGCAAGCTTGCAGCTGACAACACTACCTGCGGCTGCCAGGCAGGATGGAACGGCACTGCCTGCGACGTGCCCATCTGCGACTTGTCCTGCAACCACGGCTCGTGCGTTGCGCCAAACACCTGCGGCTGCGAAGCCGGCTGGGCTGGCGCGCAATGCACCATCCCCGTGTGCTCTCCTTCCTGCGTAAACGGCGTCTGCGCCGAGAACCACACCTGCCAGTGTGCAAAGAACTGGCAGGGCGTGTCCTGCAACCGGCCGATTTGCGACAAGCCCTGCATCCACGGCAGCTGCCAGAACGACCAGTCCTGCCTGTGCGACGACCTGTGGTCCGGCCAATTCTGCAACATCACGATGTGCAAGCCCGAATGCAAGAACGGCTCGACGTGCAACCAGCAGCACCAGTGCGAATGCAAGCCCGGGTTTGGCGGCACGGACTGCTCGAAGATAGTGTGCGAGCCTGAGTGCCTGCGCGGGACCTGCAACGAGAACCGCACGTGCACCTGCCCTGCCGGGTGGAACGGCACAACCTGCGACACTCCCGTGTGCTCGCCGGTTTGCCAGCACGGCACCTGCTCGGAAAGCCACCAGTGCCAGTGCGAAGCCGGCTGGGACGGCCTGACTTGCAACGCACCCGTGTGCGACCCGTCCTGTTTGCACGGAATCTGCAGCGAGAACCTGACCTGCACGTGCAGCCAAGGATGGAACGGCACTTATTGTGAAGAGCAAATCGTAGGGTAATCAGGTCCTTACAAGCCGCGAGTACCTGATTTTCCTGTTTGCGAGGAACTCTTGGGAAAAATCCGACATCTTCTTCCCGTCGCCTTTGAGCACGAAGATTTCAAGGCACTTGTCGTTTCCGACGTGGGTGTGCGTCTGCATCACGGTAATCTTTTCGTAGCCGTGCTTGATTGCGGTGACCTCGTCCTCGGCGCCTTCTTCGTGCACCGCGATTAGCACCGCGTCCGAATTTGCCGGCAGAGCCTGGTTTTGCCGCGCCTCGGAAAGGATGCTTTCCACTCCCCTGCGGAACAGTTCGGAGCGGTTGCGCATGCCCATTTTTTCAACGGCCTCGTCAGCCTGCTTGAGGGTATTGTCGTCAATCGAGATGCTGATAATCGCCATTTGTTATTAACACCATTAATAATCAAGCACGGAATATTATTAACTTTTTAGTCAATTATTAATAACCTTGTTCGTATTGTATGATATGTGATTCTTATGGATTTCAAACTGCTCAGCATTTGCTTCCTGTTTTCCTGCCTGCTTCTTGTAGGATGCACCCAGCCGGCAGCCCAAAACCCCGCATCAAACGCCACGGCATCGGCAACCCCGACAGCAACGGCGTACCACAAGCCGGTAATCGTGGTCACCACGTACTTCCTTGAGGACTTCGCAAAGAACGTGGCAGGCAGTGGCGCGGACGTGGTCAACCTTCTTCCGGACGGGACAAACCCGCACACGTACGAGCCCAGCCCCAAGGACCTGGAGCTCATCAACTCAGCGGACATATTCGTGTTCAACGGCGCAGGCCTGGAACCATACGCAGAGCGCATTGCAAAAACCCTTCCGCAGTCCGTCCGCGTAATCGAAGCATCTGCAGGGATTGCACTTGTTGAGGCCGAGGACAAGGACCATGGACAGTACGACCCTCACGTGTGGCTCAACCCGATGATGGCAAAGCGGGAGCTTCTTTGGATAAAGAACGCGATGATTTCAGTTGACCCCACAAACACTGCATACTACCAGGAGCGCACATCTGCATACTTCACCAAGCTTGACGAGCTTGACCTGTACATTGAGAACAGGACTATGAACCTGTCAAGCCGCAGGTACGTCGGGTTCCATCCCGCGTTCACCTACTTCAACGCAAGGTACAACCTCTCGTACGCAGCCGTAATCGAGGAGTTCGCAGGCGACGAGCCGAGCGCGCAGGAGATGGCCGCAATAGTCGACGCCGCGCGGGCGACAAATATCACAACTATCTTTGCCGAGCCGTTCCTTGACCCTCGGGCTGCGAACGCCATTGCGAAGGAAATCAACGGCACGGTGCTTGTGCTAAACCCGCTGCACACCCTCACAGCACAGGACCGCGCAAGGGGCGAGGATTATCTGTCCGTGATGCGTGACAACGTTGACACTCTTGCAAAGGTGCTTTCATGAAGAATGCAACAGCTGCCAAAGCCAGCGCGCACAAACCCCGCCAACAGGCAGTGATTGAGTTTGCAGACATCTCGTTTTCCTACGCTGGCGAGCCAACCATTGAGGCGGTCTCGTTTGCGGTTCAAAAGGGCGACTTTCTGGGAATAATCGGCCCCAACGGAGCGGGAAAGAGCACGCTGTTCAAAATCGCCCTCGGACTGGAAAAGCCTACCTCGGGCAGTGTCAAACTTTTCGGAACCAAGCAAACAGATTTCTCCGACTGGCACCGCATAGGTTTTGTGCCGCAAAAGGTGCAGTTCGACCCGGATTTCCCGGCAAGCGTTTTCGAAGTGGCTGCGATGGGCTTGACACAAACTAAAAGCGTCATGCCGCTTTCAAAAGGACAAATTAAAGCGGTTGCCAATGCTTTGCACGAAGTCGGGTTGGAAAACCAGGCGAACAACAGAATTGGAGAACTATCCGGGGGGCAGATGCAGAGGGCTTTCCTTGCACGCGCACTCGTATCAAGGCCGGACCTGCTTTTGCTTGACGAACCGACCACCGGAATAGACTCGGCACAGCAGGAGAAGTTCTGCTGCCTGCTTGAACGGCTGCACAAAGCAGGGATTACCATAGTCATAATCTCGCACGACCTCACGTTCATGTCCTACCTTGTAAACAAGGTAATCTGCATCAACCGCAAGATGTTTTTCTGCGGCCACCCCAAAGACATCGCAAAAAGCGGCGCGCTGCCGAAGGCCTACGGCCACGGCGTGCACGCAATAACGCACGACCACGAGCATGGTGCTTGAATGCAAACGAATATGCCTAAAGAAAAAAAGATGATTTAGAATGCTTGAGTTCCTATCCTACCAATTTATCCAGAACGCCTTCATAGCCGGCACCATAGTCGCGGTAATCTGCGCCGTCCTGGGCCTGTTCATCGTGCTGCGCAAGCTTTCCTTCATGACCGATGGCATAGCCCACGCAAGCCTTGCAGGCATTGCAGCTGCGATTGCGCTCAAAGTTGACGTGCTCATAGTTGCGGGCTTTGTTGCCCTGCTTTCCGGCCTGGGAATCAACCGCATCCGCGAGAAGATGCGGATTTCAGGCGACGCGGCAATTGGCCTGCTCCTACCAGTTGGCCTTGCAACAGGAATCGTGTTGCTTTCGCTTGCAAAGGTCACAAGCGTTGACCTGATGTCCTACCTTTTCGGTAGCATACTTGCAATCACAAGCGCGGACTTGCAGTTCATCGCGGTTTTTGGAGCAATAGTAATTGCGACGATTGCGCTTTTACGAAAGCAACTGTTCTACATAAGCTTTGACGAAGACAGCGCCAAGGCAAGCGGCATGCCCGTGTCGGCAATCAACTACGTCTTTTTCGGCCTGGTCGGGATTACGGTTGTGCTTGCGCTGCGGGTAGCCGGAATAATGCTCGTGTCAGCGCTGATGATAATCCCGCCGCTTACTGCGCTTCAATTGAAAAAGGACTTCACAACAACCCTCGCACTCTCGGCGGTTTTTGGAATCATTGCAGTGTGGGCGGGAATAATCGCGTCCTACTATATTGGCGTGGCAACAGGCGCGGCAATTGCGCTTGCAAGCTTTGCGCTGTTTCTGATTGCATCCGCACTGAAAAAATAGCAGTACCCTAAGCCTTTGCTACTGGTAAGGACTTGGAACCTTCCTTTGGCTTCCTCAAGATAGTGATGTAGCCAGTGTGCGTAAGCCCGGTTGTTGCCGGCCTGCAGCCGTGCGGCCGCACCAAAAGCTCGCGTTCGATTGTCTCAAGCGAGATTACGTGCTCAAAACCAAGCTCGGTGCCAACTGTTACGAATGCCTTCACCTGCTCCACGTTCGGGTGGTAGCCGGTGCAGTACCCTCCTGCTCGAAGCGCGGCAAATGCATTGGGAAGCGCTTTTTCGGAGCAGGCCATGTCCAAGTTGACCAAATCAAGATCGGTTTCCTCGATTTTTTCAAACACGTCGCCTACCTTGAGCTCAACCCGGTCGGTAAACCCGACTTTCTCAAGGTTCTTGCGAACTAGCGCAGCGAAGTCCTCGCGAATATCGTAAGAGTATACTTTCCCATTCTCGCCCACAATCGAGGCAAGGTAAATGGTCAGGAAGCCGCTTCCTGCGCCAGCGTCAAGCACGCGGTCGCCTGGCGCGACTCCGGTGTATGCGGAGATGGTGGAGGCGTCCTTGAGTGTGATGACCTGGGGACCGCGCTTGAGCTTTTTGTATACTGTTACCGGGAACATAAAATCACATCAAAAAATGACTTAAACAATCGGCTACCTGCTTAAACCAGGTTGAACTTGCGGTCTTTGTACTTGGCCTCGATGCGTCCGGCCTTTGAATTCACCGTGCCGATGCGCTCGCACGCAAGGCCGTTGTTTGTAAAGAAGTCCATTGCGCCCTCGGCGTTTTCCTGCGAGACTACGAGCGCAAACCCCCAGCCCATGTTGAACGTGCGGAGCATCTCCTCGTCAGTGATGGTCTTTCCAAGCTTCTTTGCAGTTGCCTGCAGGACTCCAAAAATCGGCTGCGGCTCGAAGTTGTCAAACTCCAGCCCAATGCCCTTATTGAATGCAAAGAGCTTGTCGAACTTGGGGTAGGCGTCGCCGGTGATGTGGATTCCTGCCTTTGCCAGTCCGGTTGCTTTTTGGAACGCCCGGACTGCCTTTGCGTAAATGCGGGTTGGTGTGAGGCACTCCTCAATAAGCGGCTTGTCAAGGCCATCAACTGTTGCAAACGGGTCCTTGTAATAGCCGCCCCACTCGGAGAACAGCACTTGTCGGACAAGGGAGAAACCGTTGCTGTGGATTCCCGAGCTTTCCAGGCCGATTATCGCATCCCCTGGCTGCAAGCCAGTGCCGATGATGAGGTCGTCCTTGTCAGCTTCGGCGTAAAGGGAAAAGTTCAGGTTGTACGGGTTCTTGCCAACCCCTGCAACCAGGGTCGGAACATCCGCAGTCTCGCCGCCCACTACCGCGCACCCGGCCTGTTTTGCACCAGCCTCAATGCCTGTGATGAGGTGGGAGAGGAGCGCTTTGTCGGAGTGGTGGATGTCTATAATGTCCACCAGGAGGCGGCAGTCAAGTGCACAGCGCGCGGCATCGTTTGCAACCATTGCCACACCGTCAATTCCTATTGTGTCGTGCTTGTCAGCAAGCTGGGCGAGGAGCACCTTGGTGCCCACTCCGTCTGCAAGAAGAGCTGAAAACTGCGTATCCCCGCTTTTTACGAGGTTCAGGTAAGGCGTGTGGAAGGTTCCAACTGCCAGGTTGCGGCTGAAAGCAGAGAAGTCCTTGGCCTTGGCGCGTGCCTTGCGGTCAACCCCGGACTTGGAGTAAGTCATTTCCTCTGCTTTTTGCTTTGATGCCATTGAATATCAATGTCCTTGCCTTGCCATCAGGCCTTCAGCTTTGCTTTTCCTGCGAACTTTACAATCGACTCAAAGAACGCCCGTCCGTCCGGGCTGGCCTTTTGTAGGCCATCTATACACCAATATGGGTCGTTCTGTGGATAAAGGTATTTTTCAGGGTGCGGCATCAGGCCAATCACGTTTCCAGTGCGGTTGCAGACGCCGGTGATTGCATCAGTCGAGCCGTTCGGGACATCTGGGAATTTTTCTGCGATTTTTCCCTCTGCGGTTGTAAACTTGAATATGACCTGGTCGTTCTCGTAAAGCTCCTGCAGCAATTCCTTCGACTCGGGAATGAACTTGCCCTCGCCGTGGTTAATCGGGCAGAATATCTTCTTCACTCCAGCCATTATCTCGCGTTTTTTAGAAACATTGGCAAAGCGTACCCAGCGGTCCTGGAACCTGCCCAGGTCGTTTTGGAAAAGCGTGCAAGTCGGCTTCTTCGAGAAACTTCCGTCGTCTCCGCCGGGAAGCATCCCTGACTTTACAAGCACCTGGAAGCCGTTGCAGATTCCAAGAACGGGTTTTCCTTCGCGGATGAACTTATCGAAGTCATCTCGCAGGTTGAACTTGATTTTGTTTCCAAGTATTTTGCCTGATGAAATGTAATCTCCATACGAGAACCCGCCCGGGATGACAGCAATGTCGTAGTCTGAAAGCTTTTTGCGCTTTTCCAAAAGCTCAAGGATGTGCACCCGTTCTGCCTTTGCTCCTGCAAGCTCGAACGCAAGCGCAGTCTCCTCGTCGGCGTTGATGCCTGGCGCTCGGAGGATGAGTGCGCGAAGGGCGTCTTTTTGCTTTGCAGCATTTTGTGTTGCCATTTTAGTGTTCCTTTCATTTGCTTTTTCTATTTACCAATCCATCGGCTTCTTCCAAGCGGACTTGAGAACTGAAATTTCGGAATCAATTATTGCCTTTCCTGAAAGACCGATGACCTTGAATTTCGAGCCTTTCTCGCCTGTAATCGAGCCAATCTTTGCAACCGGCAGCCCCTTGAGCTTCTCCTCGAATTTTGCCGCATTCGCTGGCTCGACTTCAACTACAAACCTAGAGTTGGACTCGGAAAGAAGGACAAAATCATCCCTCTTGTCTCCTTCGTAGGTCACTTTTCCCAAATCAATCTCTGCGCCCAATTCGGAGCCAAAGCACATCTCTGCAACCGCAACGCCAATGCCGCCTTCTGAGCAGTCGTGGCAGGACCTAACGAGGCCTGAGTTGATTGCTGAGTGCATTGATTCGAAAATCTTTTTGGATTCCTTCGCATCGACTTTGGGCGCGTTTCCGCCTTCGACTTTGTTCAGGTAATAGTACTGCGAGCCTCCAAGCTCCTCAAATGTCCGTCCTACCAAGTAGATGGCGTTTCCTGCTTTCTTGAAGTCCGCAGTCACGCACTTGCGCATGTCCGGCACCTTTGCAGCTGCGCTGATGAGCAGAGTCGGCGGGATGGGGATTGTGCGGTCTGCAAGCTTGAACTCGTTGTGCAGGCTGTCCTTGCCGCTGACAAACGGAGTCATATACTCGACTGAATAATCGTAACAGGCCTTGCACTCCTCAACTATGTCTCCGAGGTTCTCCGGGTTCTTTGGGCTTGGAGCGCAGAAATTGTCAAGAAGAACGGTCTCAGCAGGGTCTCCTCCTACGCAGACCACGTTGCGCATTGCCTCGTTGATTGCGCTTGCAGCCATTGCGTAAGCGTCAATAGTGCCATAAAGCGGGTTCAGGCCGTTTGCAACTGCGATTCCTTCGTAGGATTCCGCGAACGGCTGTAGAACCGAAGCATCTCCGTGACCGTCCATCAGCTTGCCGTTCATTGATTTGATGACATTGTGCGCCTGGATTTCGTGGTCGTACTGCCGCACGGTCCACTCCTTGGAGCAGGTGTTCCATCCTGAGAGAATGCGAATTAGTTGGGCAGTAACATCAGACGAAGGCGCTATTTTTCCGGTCTTCCCATTATTTCCTTTTCTTTTCTTTGCAACCATCTTCTTTCTTGGAACTGCGCGGTGGACGAAATCGCAGTCCAGGTCGCAGATTACATCCTCGCCGTGCTTGACTACCAAGCGCTTGGAGCCGGTAATCTTGCCAATGACTACTGCCTGCACGTTCTCGCGCCTGAATAGCTCGATAAGCTCGGAGACTTTTTCCTGAGAAACTGAAAGGATCATCCTCTCCTGCGACTCTGATACCCAGATTTCCCACGGCTTGAGCCCCGTGTACTTCAGGGGAGCCTTTTCGAGCCATACTTCACAGCCAAGGGTTTCAGACATCTCGCCAACTGCTGATGAGAACCCGCCTGCGCCGCAGTCGGTCACGAAATTGTAAAGGTGTTTGTCGCGAGCCTGCAGGAGGCCGTCCATTACCTTGCGCTCCTCAATGGGGTTTCCAATCTGGACTGCGCCAGTGCAGGCATTGGCGTCAAGCTCGATTGACGAAAAAGTCGCGCCGTGTATTCCATCGCGCCCGGTTTCTGCGCCAACTGTGACTATCGCATCTCCAATCTTAGCTGCCTTTTCGTGCATACCACGAGGCATGAAACCGCCGGTTCCACAGAACACCAGAGGCGCGCCGAGGTAATTTTCGTGGAAGTAGTACCCGCCGTTGATTGTAGGTATCCCCATTGGGTTGCCATAGTCTCGCACTCCGGCAACTACGCCGCGCAAGATGCGCTTGGGAGCAAGGATGCCTTCCGGCACTTTCGAATTGTCAAAGTCAGGGGGCGCAAGGCAGAACACGTCGGTGTTGAAGTAGGGCTTTGCGCCAAGGCCAGCACCCAAAACATCGCGGATTACGCCTCCGACTCCAGTGTTTGCGCCACCGAACGGGTCTAATGCAGACGGGTGGTTGTGCGTCTCTGCCTTGAACGCAAAATCGTACTTTTCATTGAACTTGATTATTCCGGCGTTGTCCTTGAACATCGAGACGAGCCATTCCTCGCCGCGTTTGCCCATCTTGGCTTTGATGTCAAGGGTTGCCTTGCGGATGAGTGAGCTGAAGAGGCCGTCGATTTTTTCGGTTTTTCCGCTGCCGTTGTCGTACTCGATTTCCGCTGTGAACGTCTTGTGCTTGCAGTGCTCGCTCCAAGTCTGGGCTATTGTCTCAAGCTCCGCCTGCGTTGGGTTCCTGCCAAGCTTGACGAAGTGGTCCTGGACCTTCTTCATCTCAACAGCATCAAGCGAAAGGAGCATTGATTGCGAAAGCGCGGCTAGGCCCTCGGAGTCGAGTTCATTGAAATGCACTGCTTTCTCGTTTTCCATGAAAAAAACTCTTCTTGAAAATTATTTCAATATCTCGAACCTTTGAATCAACGCGTTTGCAAGGAGGCCTTTTGAAATTTCCGTCACTTTTTCCTCTGAAATTCCGTCAAAAGCAAAAATCCTTGAACTGCGCACATGAATCGAGCCATTCGCAACGCCAAGCACGTCAGCTGAGCCTTCGGATGCAGCTGCGCCGGTGTTGTCCGTGACTCCATCGAGGAACCTGACTTCGGACTTGGGCCAGTTGACCTTGAGGATTGAGGAATCAATTGAATATTCCTGGATTACCGGGTCGCAGAAGAGCTGCTCGGCAAGAGTGACTAGTGCGTCTTTTGCCAATTCAACAGAATCAGATGAGATGTATGAGATGTAATAGACTTCGGCCATGCGAACTTGCTTCAGACCACTGATTCCAAGGTCTGACTTTGCTCCGGACTGCACGCCTTCGGCTACGGGGTCGCGGCACCCGGGTTTAGTGGTGACTTCTATCCTGTGAATCTTGCTTGTCTGTGCCAATTGTTACACCAATTCAGCCGCGCAATTCGTCGTCAGCTGCGAATACCTTGTCTGAGACAATCTTTTGGTACTCCGAAATCTTTGCGCCTAGCTTGGAGTCTCCGGTTGCAAGTATTTTTGCAGCAGCAAGACCAGCATTCTGCGCGCCCAGAATTGTCATGTGCGAGATGCCTGAAGGCATGCGCAGGCAGGAGAAGATGTCGTGCTCGTTATCCGAGTTGGGGATGGTCACTATTGGGAGGCTAGTTGTACCCGCAAGCATCCCCGAAAGGGCGTTGGACATCCCGACCACTGCAATGATTACAATTTTGCGTCCTTCCTTGGACTGCTTTTCGTACTCCTTTGCAATGGAAATCGCGTTCTCGGGAGTCTTGTGGGCTGAGGCGACGCGCATGGTTGACTCGATGCCGAACTCCTTGAGTGTTTCGGTGACTTTCTTTGCAGTCTCGGCATCTGATTTTGAGCCCATCATTATGACCGCCAGCGGCGGCTTGCCAGTCAAAGTCATTCCTATCCCCCAAATTCCCTATTCTATCTTTTGCCCGGTAAGCTTTTCATAGGCTTCCAAGTACTTCTGAGTCGTTCTGTCAATGACATTCTGCGGAAGCTTCGGAGCTGGAGGCTTTTTGTTCCAGCCAATCGAAGAAACGTAATCCCTCACAAACTGTTTGTCGTAAGACGGCGGGTTCATTCCCGGCGCATAAAGCTCAGCTGGCCAGAACCTGCTTGAGTCCGGTGTGAGCGCTTCGTCAATCAGAATGATTTTGCCGTTTGCGCCATCGCTTCCCTTGCCGTTTCCGCCAAGGTATCCAAACTCAAACTTGGTGTCCGCAATGATGATTCCCTTCTTTGCCGCATAATCCGAGGCGAACTTGTAGAGCTTGATTGAGTATTCCTTGAGAGTTTCGAAAGTCTCGGTGCTGCCAACGATTTCCTTTGCATTGGACGCGTTAACCGGCTCGTCGTGGCCGACATCGGCTTTAGTTGTTGGAGTAAAGATTGGTTCGTCAAGGCGTTCGGACTCCTTCAAACCCGGACGCAATTTGATTCCGCAGACCTCTCCGGAATCGCGGTAGCTTGACCAGCCCGAGCCGGAAAGGTATCCGCGCACGACGCACTCCAACCGGATTGGCGCGGTCTTTTTGACCAAGCTTGACCTTGCTTTGAGCAAGTCAGGGTAATCGGAAAACGGCTTTGGGTACGTGGAGACGTCAGTTGAGATGAAGTGATTTTCCACAATGTTCCTAGTTTTTTCAAACCAGAATGCAGCAATCTGGTTGAGAACCGCACCCTTCTGGGGTATGGGGTCGTCAAAAACCACGTCGAATGCGGAAAGCCGGTCAGTTGCAACCAAGACTACCTTGTCGCCAGCGTCGTACACGTCGCGGACTTTTCCGCGTGCAAGAAGCTTCGCTCCTTCGATGTTGGTCTGGTAGACTGGTTCAACCGGGTTGAGTTCCTTGAGTTTTCCCATATTCATCCCTAATAATTTCCCTTGTCTATTTTGCAAAAATAATCGAATCGCGCTCAGGGCCTACTGATACCGAGATTATTGGTATTCCTGAAAGCTCGCTGATTTTGTTGATGTAAGTGACTGCGTTCTTTGGAAGCGCGTCCAAGCCCTTGGTTTTTCCTTCCTTTGCAACTTGCGCCCACTCTTTTTCTGAAAGGTCTCCAAACCCAGCCATCTTTTGGTAAACTGGCTTTGCCTTCTCGGTTGCAATCGGGTCTGCAGGGTACTCCACGACTTTCTTTCCATCTATTTCATAGGAATCGCAGAACATAATCTCGGGCTGTCCGCCTAGAACGTCAAGCTTGGTGATGTGCATCCCTGCAAAGCCGTTCAAGCGGTGTGAGAAACGCAATGCGACTAAGTCAAGCCAACCTGTGCGACGCGGCCTGCCAGTTGTTGTTCCGAATTCTCCGCCCTTGTTCCTCAATTCGTCTGCAACCTTTCCAGAAAGCTCGGTCACAAACGGGCCGGAGCCTACTCTGGTGCAATACGCCTTTACTACGCCCTCAACTCGGTCAATTGAACGGGGTGGAACGCCAACTCCAACGCAAGCACCGCCTGCGATTGGGTGCGAGGAGGTGACGAACGGGTACGTGCCAAACGAGTTGTCCAGGAGTGCGCCCTGCGCACCTTCGAAAAGGACTTTCTTTCCATCATCAAGCGCATCAGTGACTTCGAGGTTCACATTGGCCTGGAAGCCATCAAAGTAAGGCGGGATTGCCTCCAGTTCTTTTATTGAATTGCGGCACAACGCATCGATTTTGATGCGAAACATCTTTTCCAGGATTTCTTCGTGGGCATAGACTGCGTTCTCAAGCTTCTTTGGCCAGTCCTTTGCAAAAACATCCGTGAACATCAAGGCCGTGCGCAGCGCAAGGTCGGAGTATGCGGGCCCGATACCGCGCTTGGTTGTCCCGACTGCCTTTCCTTTCTTGGATTCCTCCTGCATCCCATCCAGAAGACGGTGAGTAGGCAAGATTAGCGGAGTCCTATACGCGATTCCAAGCTCTTTGGGAGTAATTTTCACTCCCGCTGCCCGGACTTCCTCCATTTCTGCTTTGAGCGCAAGAGGGTCAAGGACCACTCCGGCTCCGATTAACGAGCGCTTTCCCCTAATCACGCCAGAAGGCAATAAGTGAAGCTTGAATTTCTTTGAGCCGACGATTACGGTGTGCCCTGCATTCGGGCCGCCCTGATACCTTACGACGATGTCGCTTTTCTCAGCAAGCACGTCCACAATCTTGCCCTTGCCCTCGTCCCCCCACTGGGCTCCTACGATTACTGTTGAGTGGGGTTTTGAGAAAGGCTTGTTCATAATAATCACTTACTCCGCGAAATCCTATAAAGGCGCGGACTATGTCAGGACTTCATCCAGTCGCTTTTCCTTTACTGCCCTTTGCAGCTCGTATGCAAGCCGTTTTCCTGCACTCATCTGCTCGCCGTAAAGGTAGCCCGTGTAGGGAGTGAACTGGATTCCGGGCGAGCCGGGCATCCTCATTGAAACGTCAAATACTACTGCCACTTTCTTGGGCGGCCCGGGAAGAACGGCGCACTGCAAGGCGAATGGGCCAATTATGCCCGGAGCATACTCCTTCTGGCAGGCAGCTGCGAACTTTTCGCCCATCTCCTGGCACTGTCCGACCATCGACTCCAGGATGGTCACTGCGTAGTGCCCTGATTCCTCAAAGGATGGTGACATGAATTGCGAGACCTTCTGCTGCAAGTCAGCAGGAAGCCGGAGGAAGCCGTCGATGCTGGTCTGCCTGCGGGCGTCGGTTCCAAGTATTTCGGTGCGCTTGGAAAGCGGGGAATAGAAATAATTGAAATTGACGGGCACACCGATGATGAACTCCTCGATTACTGCGCAATCAAGGGCGGCCTTGGTTATTTCTCCGCGCTTGATTTTTTCCTTGGCTGTAGCCTCGAAATCCTTTGCGCTTGATGCAAAGAAGAATGACCGTTCAAAGGTGCGCTGGGCCTCGCTGACTTTGACTATGCAAAGCCTGTCGATTTCGGAAGGCGATTTGAACTGCCTTGGGAAGCGAACTCCCGCCTTTTGCATCAGGTAGTACTGGTTGCGAGGCTGCGTCCGTTCCTCTGCACGAAGAAGCATCCGCGAGCCAAGAATCGGGACTGCAAAATCATTTTCGATTGCGTCGTAGTTGAAGTTGGTGTATACTTGGAACGAACGGTGGGGAACAAAGACGGAGTTGCGTTTTTGGAGTGCGGAAACAGCATCTTTTTTGAGGATGTCGGAGAATTTGTCAAGCAGAAGGACTTCGTCAACCACTCCAAGTGTGCGGTCTCCTTCCTTTCGCGTCTTGTAGGTTTCTGAATAGACGGAGTCGCGTCCCTTCTCGCAGACTACCAATGTCTTGAATCCCATTGCCTTTGCTCCGGCGCACACTTCCAAAGCGGAGTGGGAGCCAAGAACGGCCACGGTTATTGGTTTTTTTGCGTCTAAGAGTTTGGAAGCGTCTTTCATTTTTTTCGCCTTTGTTGTCCTTGCTTTTGTACTTGATTTCAATTTCGTTTCCTTTTCCTATCCAAGGATTTCATCAAGCCTTTCCTGGTTGATTGCATCCCTGATTTCCTTTGCAATGCGCCTTCCGGTGCTCATCGGAGTGCCATACATCAAATCAGAGTACGGCGAACCGGAGATGAACAGGTTGGTTCCAGCAACAATGCGTGCGGAAATCTCGATTACGTAGAATTTCAAGTCAGGAGTGACTACCGTCTCTAAGCAGAACGGCCCGAACAATCCTTTCGGCCCGGCAATCTTTTTGGAGTAAGCGACTACGCGCTCGCCCATCTCGTAGGCTTCCTGGAGCATTGACTCTCGGAGCACAAGTGAGTAGTTGCCGATGACTACAAAGGACGGCTCAATGTCGATGTTGCGCTGGTTGCGCAGGGGTATGCGTCCAAGCGAGTCCACGTTGGTCTCGTAGCGGCGGTCGATGCTTGTGACCTCAAGCTTGCCAGTAAGAGGCGAGTAGAAGTAATGGATGTAGACGGTGTTTCCTACAATGTACTCCTGGATTACGAAGTCGCTTCCCTTGACCCGGCTTTTCTGCTCGTTGAAATCCTTTTCGTTCTTGCACAAAAAGTACCCGCGGCCGCCAGCTGCGCCAAAAAGCTTGATGATAACAGGACGGTCGATATGGCTTGCCGATGAGAACTGCTTTGGCACATTCAGCCCTGCGTTTTTCATCCACTCAAGCTGCTTGAGCCTGTCGGACTCCCAGTCCAAAACCTTCTTGTTTCCGTAGTACATTGCCTTGATGTTGCGGTTCTGTTCCATCCCCAGGTGCGCCACGAAAGAGCCGTGCGGGATGAGGATGGTGTTGTCCTTGATGAGCTGCGGCTCGATTTTTGGGTATTCTGAAAGGTTGTCAACAATAATCGCCTTGTCAGTTAGGTGCTTGTAGAACTCGGTGTAGAGCCGGTCCTTTCCCTTGCGGCAAAGCGCGGTAGTCTTGAAGCCCTCGTCGTGGGCTCCCTTGAAAATCTGGAGCGCAGTGTGGCTGCCGATTGTCCCTATGCGATACTCTTTCTTGTTGGTCATAAACGATAATTCACTTCACAAATGCAAATTGGTTGATTTTGGATTTTGTCTGACTGTTGATTTCTCTATTTCTTGGCCGCTGCCTTTGCCGAGGCGTCCTTTACCGCTGATTTTGCTTGGGCGCACACTATTGCGTTAATTTTCTTGGCCATCCCAACGGCCTTCTCTTTTGCAAGCCCGGTGTGCATGGAAGCGTCCAGCATTCCTGGAATCTCTGCGGGCTTGACGTATTTTGTAATCCGTGCGTCGTAGCGCAAGACGTCCGACAACGGGTTCGGCTTGCCCTGCTTCACTGCATCCCATGCTTTCATGCAGGCCTCGCGGATGACTTCGTGCATTGCCTGCCGGTCAGCTCCCCTGCGTGCAAGCTCTGCAAGGAGGATTTCGGTGCCGGAGAATTGCGAGTAGTCGGAGAAGTTCTTGCCGACCTTGTCGTAGTTTATGACAATGCCTGAGAGAATCTTGTTTGCTGTAAGGAGCATCTCGTCAAGCGCAAGGAACGCTTCCGGGATTGCGATGCGGCGGTTGGCGGAGTCATCAAGAGTGCGCTCCAAGATTGCGTTCGAGGCGTTCTCAAGAGCAGTCTGGGGCATTGCCTGGACAAAGCGTGAAAGCGAGCATACTTTCTCGCTGGCAATCGGGTTTCTCTTGAACGGCATTGCGCTTGAGCCGACCTGCTTCTTGCCAAATGGTTCGGAAAGCTCTCCGAACAGGGGCGACTGGAGGATGCGGAAATCGAGGGCCATCTTGGCAAGCGACTGGGAAGTCTGCGCCAGTGCGCAGAGCAGCTGGTAGTCTTGCTTTCGCGGGTAAGTCTGAGTGGAGACTTCGAACGCAGTCAGGCCGAGCTGCTTCATGGCATAATCTTCCATCTGAGCAGGGTTGAACTTCGAGCCCTTCAGGACTTCGACGTATGATGCTGAGGTCCCTACTGCGCCCTTGAACCCCTTGCCCTTGAGGCTGCGCTCAAGGCTTTCGATGGCTTCAAGGTCAGCAAGCAGGTCCTGTGCGTAGATTGAGAAGCGATAGCCAATGGTAGTTGGCTCAGCTGGCTGGATGTGCGTGTAGGCCATGCAGGGCTTTGCGGCGTTTTCTTCGATGATTTTGCCTAGGCTGCCAAGGACGTCGATAACCCGGGCCTTGATTATGGCAAGCGCCTGTTTTTGCTGGAGTATCTGGGCGTTGCCAAGGACGTCTTCGCTTGTAGCACCAAGGTGGATTTTCTTTCCTCCCTTGCGGCACTGCTCGGAAAAGCAGCGGATTTCAGCAACAACGTCGTGTCCGGTCTCCTTTTCGATTTCAAGGCTGCGTTTGATGTCAATTTTCTGCGAGTGGGAAATTATGTCTTCCAGTTCGTCCTTTGAGACGATTCCAGCCTGTTTTTGGGCTGCTGCAAGCGCGCACCATACTTTCCTCATCGAAAGACGAGTCTGGCGGTCTGAAAAAGTCTGCTGCATCGCTGGCGAGCCGTATCTGCTTGAAAATACCGAAACAAAAGAAGTAGTTTGGTCTGGTTGTTTGTCGTCCAAGTCCATGAATAATAATGAACTCGAAGCGATTTAAAGGTTTAGAGAGGGTAAAAAGCAAAAGAAAAGGGGGAACGTCAGGTTTGGAACAGCTCCTCTATCCTGCACTTGAACGCCTTTGCCAGCGAGAAAGCAAGCGGAAGCGACGGGTCGTACTTGTCGTTCTCAATTGCGTTGATGGTCTGCCTTGACACCTTGGCTTTGTCCGCAAGCTCGTCCTGCGTCATCTTGGTGCGCGCGCGGAATTCCCGGATTTTGTTTTTCATCTAGAAAGCACCCAGGACTGTCTTAGCGTTCCTTCTCAAGGTAAAGCAGGGTCAGTCCCTTTGCCAGGGCCATTGCAACCATTATCCCCGCAAGCGGAAGGAACCTGCTGGAGTACTCTGTTTCCGGCAAGGTGTAGCCCAAATACGCGCCGTAGGCGATTATTGCGGATATTGCCACAAACGACGCGTTGCGCTCTGCAACAAGCTCGTGCTTCTGCTGGCGCTCGTCAATCTTTGAATAGACCTTGGCCATGGTGTCAAGAAAGTCGATTGCCGCGATGCCGATGATTGCAGTTGAGATGATTGCCTTTATCGTAAGGTCAACAGGCAGGTACCACGAGCCTGCTGCAAGGCCGGCGATTACTGCTATATATGCCACTCCTTCGATTTTCCTTATCCCAAGACCCCAGCCGAAGCGGCGGGGTGAGAACCAATCCGGATTCGCTATCACATCAATCACCTGTGGGTTGGGCTTTGGCAAAGGCAATTACGACAACTTGCCGCGTTGCGCCCGGCCAAAGCCATATGTAAAGTATATTTGACAGGAAGTATATAATTCTTTACATATTCTGGGGTGCGAACTGGCTGGTCTTTTTATGCTGACGGAATAAACGAATTACGTACGGGGCAAAAACTAAATGGAAACCACGCCACTCGCCACACAACCTATTGAAAGACCTGCTTGGCCCCACGTTGGAAAGACCGACCACGTGGGAGTCTTTTTGAGGATGGCCAAATTCCACGGCTTTGAAGGCCCAAAAGGGCTTTTGAAGATGAAAAGGATAGTAGATATAGCCCGCAGCAGCAACGGGATACACAAGTTCCTTGACGGCCTGACAAGCTACCTTGAGGAAATTGGCGAAAGCCCCGAAAAGGTGGACTTTTACAAGCGGTGCACGTCAGACCCGGAATTCAAACGCGAGGAGGGAAGGCACAGCCTGAACTTCATGGTCAGCGAGGGGTTGAAACGCGAACGCGAGAAAAAAATTCCGTCAAGCCTCCCAAGCGACATGGTCAACCTCTTTTTCAACTCAAAAATAACCGGCCTGCAGAGCCCGGCCTGCAGCATAATCCCGACGCTGGGCCCCGAAATCAAGAGCGCACTTTCAAAATCCCTAAAGGACGCCCACCTGAATGAAGAGGACGGCATCCACCGCACCATAACAATGGTGGCGCTTAGGCACTCCCTGCCAAAGGAGGCGCAAATAGAGTGCTTTGGCATGCCGCTGAAAAAACACGCTTAAAGCCGGACCGCCAATTGCCCCGCAAAGCTAAAAGCTAGCAAACTTAAACCTTCAACTGGAAAATATTAAATTACGAATTCTGCCACCGTAGCACAGCCTGGTAGTGCGATTGCCTTGTAAGCAATAGGTCGAGGGTTCAAATCCCTTCGGTGGCTTCCAACCTTTTTCTAGAAACCCCTTTCCAGTGCACTAAGAGCGCTTTCCTGCTTTCTTGGCAGCGCCTTGCCGTTCCTCAAAGAAGTAGATTAGTGCGCCAACTGCGCTTCCAAGAACGATTATCAGGACCCAGGAAAGGCGGCCAAAGCACGCGAAGTCCTTGCGTGTCAGGCAGTCCCAAAGCATCCACGCCCAGAACAAAAACAGCGCCAGCAAAATCAAGGGCACGGCAAGCATCGCTGCAACAACCATAATCACGGCGAGTGGGTCAACGTCCCCTGCAGGCAGGTTTTCTTTGGCACCTGTTGTCTGAAGGTAGGTGAGGGCCAAGTCGCTCATGTTCGTGTCATTGAACTGGCTCGTGTTCAAAGTGGAGATGATGGTCGGCGGCAGGTAAATGGTCGTGTTTTCCAGCAAGTCAAGGGCAAGCCGCGAGTATTGCAAAGCAGCCGGGTAGTTGCCCGTAGCAGTTGCGTTGGAGGCAACTGAAAGGTATCCCTTGGCTGCCAAGAGTTCCGCTTGGTTAGTGCCGGTCCTGAAGTTCCAGCCCATGTCTTCCAAGTCCTTGCGCGTTTTCAGCTGGCTATCTGCGTACTCGCCTGCATCAGCAGCCAGGGAATTGAGGGCAGGCGCAGTGTAGGCTTTCAGGAGGGCTACGCTTTCGTTTTCCTTTTCTGCGCCGTATAGCGTCAAGGCGTTTGCCGAGACTGCGGCTCCGTCGTACTCGTCGCACCAGCTCTTGCGCTGGTCCATCCACCCGAGCCGCGTTTCCAGCTCATTTTTGTACTGGGCAACAAGCAGCGCGTATTGCAGCTGCGAAAAGAACTCGCCCTGCACGGAAAGAAGCGCAGGGTCAAGCACCTGGTAGGAGATGCTGGTGTTCGACTCGTAACCGGGAAGGGTAGTCACATAGGTGTAATGGGGGCCTTCCTGGCTTTCAGTCCCCACGCCCTCATACTCGGCGATGTGGCGGTTGTCTGCAACTGCAAAATAGTCGGAAACGCCAGTTGCCCACGTTGCATCAACAGGCAGCCAGCGCCCGTCCAGATAGACTTTGTTCCAAGCGTGGCCGTCTTCCGTCGACTCGTTGTCCTGCCAGAGCGCCCAGCCTGAGACGTATTTCGTGGGAATGTTGGAGGCCCTTGCAAGCGCGGCGTAGAGGGTGGCGTACCCGAAGCACACGCCAGTGCCGTTCCCAAGAGTCGGGATGGCGCCTTCGGACTGGCTTAGGGAATAATCGTAGCGGATGTTCTTGCGCACCCAGTTGTACAGCCCAAGCGCGTCAGCAGCGGCCGGGCCTTTTGTATTCTGCCTTGTGATGGCCTGGATGCGGGAATCCGTTGATTCGATGTCAGGTGCGCTCTTGGTGTAATCCGAAGCTTGCGGGCTGATGTTGCTTGCAAGCGGAAGCGTCGAGAAGTAGTCTATCCCAACCGAGAACACTAGGTAGTTTACCGAAATGTTCAGGCTCTCGCCCCGTCTTAGCTGGCCGGGCACCCAGGTAGCATACAGGTTTCCAGCTGCGTCCTGGCTTTGCGACTGCGGCGGGGTTGAAAACGACTTGAGCCAGGCGAAGGTGTTCGTGTCGTTGCGAAGAAGGGATAGGGTGAAGTTGAAATTATTCATCGTCTCCGGGCCGTTGTTGTGAAAGTAGAACGTCTTGGTGAAGTTGTAAAGCCGCGGCTTGGACAATATGTACGGCGCGTCCGGCTGGCTGCACTGGACGGTGAAGTTGGAGGAGTATGGTGCCATCTTCGCCCCCGAAACGTCCTGCACGCCGGAAGCTGAAAGGAAATACGTGCCTTTTGCAAGGGGCCCGTCTGGCACGAACTCGAGCTTGTTGATTCCGCTTTTGAACAATTGGCCGGCCACGGTGTTGCCCGCGCTGTTCAGGGTGATGGTGCTCTGGTTTATGCTGCCTATGGGCTTGTTGAAGAAAAGCCGGACTATCGGCCTTATTGATGAGATGTTCTGCCCCGCGTCAGGCTTTGTGGCGATGACTTTGAGCGCCTCCGCATCAACAGTCGGATTCGCGCCGTCAGAGGTCCCGTTTGCATCAAACGAGGATTGGAAGGATGGTGGGATCACCTGGAGGGAGTAGTTGTTTTTCGTGTGGAACCCCCAGACGAACAACTCCCCTTCGTAGGCGCTTGCTGTGAAGCGGTCGCCTTTTGCAGTTACTGAAAAGGACGTGTGCTTGTAATCAACTACGCTTTCTTGCACCATCACCACCGTGCCGGTGTCGTGCATGTCAAAGTCGGCCGTTCCCTCGATGACGTCCACAAGCCACGCGCCGTCGTCTTTGTCCGCAAGAATGAATACCGTTGTGTCAGGATGCAATATCACGGAGTTACTCCCGGAGGTTATTGCCAGGTTGCCTGTGGCCTTCGCCTGGATTATGTACCCGCTGTCGGTCTCGGTGACTGAGGTCAGGGTCATGGTGTCCGGAAGCGCGGTCTGCGCAGTTGCCTGGCTCAGCACCTGCGCGTAATCATCCCGCAGTTGTGCAATGTGCTGGTCGGCCTGCTCCACCCCGGACTGCGCAGACGCCAGCAACCCGGCTACGGTTGCAGCCTGCTCTGCGACGCTTTGCATGCCCGGCATCCCCGGGACGAAGAGGTCTTCGCCGGTGAAGAGAATCTGGTTTTGCACCAGTGTTGAAAGGTCGTAATTCTTCAGCGCCAGCTCTTCCTGCTCGGTCAGGGCGCTGTCCCTGGCCTTTACCCAGGACTCTATTTCCTTCAAAATCTGCGCCAGTTTCTCCTGGTCTTCAACAGTCAGGTAGGCCGCGTCTCCGTTTATGAGGTCAACTTGCACTTCAGTCTGCTTGCTGGTTGCCTGCACGCTTGAAGCGAACGCCAAAAAAAAGAACAGGATAAGGGCAACCGCCTTTTTGTCCATGAACGCCTTACGCATCGGCGGTTAAAGAAACTGATGGGTGGACGCGCCGCAAGCTGCCAAGGATTCAAAAACCTTTTTGGACCCCTAACCCAGTTAGTTGGGTATCTGCATCCCAACGTTCATTATCTTTTCCTGCATCTCCGGGCTCAGCTGCTTGACAAGCTCGGCGTTGTAGGAGCGGTTTTGCGTCCCAAGCTTGAAGGTTTCCTGTGCGGCAATCGCGTAGGTGCGTGCGGTTGCGGCAAGCGACCCAACCTTAACCGCCGGGTCAACGTCGGTTGCAAGGATTGAGATTGTGTTGTCGCTGTTGCGGACGACGTCGAAGGTGCGGAACTGCTGGGGGAACTCGCGCAGCGAAGACGTCTCCACTTCCCAGAAGCCCAGTTCGGGCCTTGAGGGGTCGGGCGATTTCAGCGCAATTACTGCATTCTGGTGGCGGTGCCCTGACACCCACAGGATGAGGTTGGGGTAAGTGTGGAGCTTGGCAATCAGGTCTTCCTCGGTCAGATAGGCTTTGGCGCTCCAGCTCATCAAAGCACCGAGGCCAGTAGAGTCCCGTTCGAACCCAATCGGGATGTGCGCTGCGATTATCATCAGCTGGCCATCAGCCTGGCCCGCGTCAAGTTCCTTCACAAGCCACTCGTACCGCTGCAAGTCAAGGGAGCCCTGGCCGAGCGCGCCGATGTCGTCAAGCACGATGACCTTGATTGGGACGCCGGAATTCGGCTCGAAGGAATAGCAGGCAAACCCGGCTTGCGCATCGGACTGGCTGAACCCGTGGCCAACCGGGCTTGAGGTTGTGTTGAAGAACTGGGACAGCAACTCCTGCCTTGAAAGCGAGTGCCTTGAAGAATCAGCAGGCACTGTTGGCTGTGTTGAGAAGTTATTCACCGGCCCGGCTGCAACAACCTCGCCAAGTGGCGTGCTGCCGTTGATTGCGCCCATATAATAACCGCGGCTCTTGGTGCGGAGCTTGTCGGTGAAAATGTTGCCCATGTCGATTACCTTGTCGCCGACAAGCGCCGCGTTGATGTAATCGTCAGTGGGAAAGATGCCCATCCAGAACAGGTCGTGATTTCCAAGGGCCTGGTACCATCTTATCGTACTGTCAAGCCCTGCAGCCTCGTACTCGTCCTGATAGTCATTGAGCGGTCCGGGAACGGGGTCGTCCTTGGCGCCCGAATCGGGATTTATGCTCTTGCCATCCAGCACGTCGATGTACCACCGCAGCTCGTTGTACTGGTTGCTATTGATTGGGTCGCCCAGCGAGATTCCAAAGTCGAATGGATTTTTCCTGTGAAGTGCGTTGATCGTCTGAACTGCAGCGTCAAGGGTCTGGGTGGAATACAGCATTGCAGGCGAGTAGCCCGAAATGATGTTCCACTTGTAGCCGTAATAGATGCCTTGGGCCGGCGATTCCTTGTCGGTTATGTGTATATCGGTCAAGGTAAAGAAGCGTAAAAGGTTCGTACTGTTCTTGACTGAAGAATCGGAATATGACGCGGGCATCAAATCCAGCCTTTTCTCATATGCAAGCCCGCTGCCGTACTGCCAGGCGCCGTAGCCGTACTTTGAGAAGTTAGCAACATCGTCAGGAGAAAGCTTAGGCAACGTAGAGGGCACGGGAATGACTTGAATCGTGCGGTCAAGAGTTGTGAAGACCGCGGAATCAATCGGGTAGCTTGCCTGCTGTCCGGTTGTCCTGCTGCCTAGGAAAACTAAACAAAGGAATATTATGCCGGCAACGACCAACGCTGTCCAAACCCGTGGATTGCTTTTCCAAGAACCGCCCTTTTTTGCCATGAAAATAGTAAGGTCGCGGTAGGTTAATAGAGAACCGTTCTGGGTAGCCTGACTTTTTTCTGAATAGCACTTAAACCGAGTTTTCCTTCCTTTATGTGCCTTTCGCAAAACGCCTGCCAATCGAATAAACTTAAAAGAAAGAAAAAAGACGTTCCATTCCGGTGACCAAAATGCAAGCAAGCACTCCAGCCCGAAGAACGTATGCAGCGCAGCCAAAGCCGGCAAGGAAGGCGCCTGCGGACATGACCATCCCGTACGCGCACCTGCACCCGGAGGTGCGGGACGTCATTGCCGGGCATTTGGCCGAGCTCAAGATAGGAAAATCGCACAAGACCGCGGGCGCGGGGCTTGTTGCGCTGGCAACTGCGGGCATCATCGGCGGAGCGCTTACTGAGAACGTCCCGATGATGGGAAGCGCCGTAACCATCCCGTTCAGCGCAGAACTGATAAGCGAGGGTAACGAGAGGCAAAAGAAGGCGCAGGGGCCGCTCAATGCAAGCATCATACGCGCAATCAATGAGCACGGACCGGTGGCGAAGGAACACGTCGAAAGGTACGGCCTGTTTTACGACCCGAAAGTCACTTGGAAAAAACTGGCCAGGGACTACCGGGGCGTAATCGTGTCGGAGAAGGGAGACCTTCACATCGTCAAGGAGATGCCGATGCTGAAGATTGCGGAGCTTTCGCGCACGTCACTGCGGAAAAGGTCCGGCATGACCGCGTAAGACCGGGCAACAAGATTGGGGGTTCAAAACCAAACCCCAAATTCCCTTTTTCAGGCATTAGGCTTTGAAATCTTCCGACCCGAAGTTCTGGTAGAGCCTGCCGGACTGCGCACTGAACTTGAGCACGCAATAGTCCGGGTCTCCTACGCCCTTGGGATAATACATCTCGTCGCCTTCGCGCCAAATCCTCTTCTTCGTGGCAGCGTCGGTTAGCACGGACATCTTTCCTTTGAGCATTACTCCCTTGAAGAACCGCCCGTCAAAGAAGTAGATTGACGCCTTCGGGTTCTTGCGGTATTGCGCAACTCGCATCGAGGAAGTGTTGGTGGTGAAGTAGAACGTCTTGACACCGTCGTGCTCACGCGGCGCAAGCATCGCCTTCAGGTTGGGATAGCCGTCGGCGTCAACCGAGCCGATGATTGCGTTGCCGCTCCGCTTGATGACTGAAAGGGCGGTCTTGATTGCGTCTTTTGGCATAATGTATCACTTCTTCAAGCCCTGCAATTTCCTCATCTTTTCTTCCCGTTCCAAAAGCTCTTTCTTGGCGATTGTGCTTGCCTGCGGTCCGCCAGTAAGTTCCGACACCACATGCTTTGCCTCGGCTTCCTTTCCCTTTGGCACCGGGATTTTCAGGTTGACCGACACCGACGTCGGGCCGGAGCCGTCGCTGGAGAGGAACGAGTAGCTTATCTCAAGGAAAGCTGGTTTTCCCTCCGAAAAAGACACGCGGTTGAGGCTCGCGTTGAATATCCTCCACAGGTGGAAGCGGTTGCAGAAGAGCGCGCCGGCCCTGCCGATGTAGGCGTCGGTTGCGAAGCGTTTTTCATAAGAGGCAAGCGCCTTGGGGATGCCGTAGATTACGGCAAAACAGCTGGCGACAAGTATCACGCCAGGCGCAAGCGCGTTCGCAGGGTCGATGGCGTATGCAAGCCCATCGCATACCACTACGATCAGGAGGGTAAAGAACAGGTAGATTAATTTGTTCCTTGAAAGCCGGGCGTCCTCGCCGGTTACGTATTGAGAAATCTCCTGCGGCGAATAGGTCCAGTGCGCCAGCAAGTCCTCCCCGGAAAGCATGCGGTCAAGCCGGAGCGAGCTCCAGAACAGGGCGATGAAAAAGAGAAAGCCAAGCAGGGATACGCACACCAAAAGCAGGCTGAACATGAACCAGCCGAAGCTCTTGACGACGCTGACGCCAAAAACAAACGGGAGAAATGCAAGGACGAGCGCGCTGACTGCAATCAACAGCCACACGAACGCGTTGTTCTTTTCGTGGTTTGAAGAAAAGCACATACGAGCCAAGTAGCCGGAAGACACATTTAACCCTTCCGAATCGGAAGGACGCCCCAGTTAGTCTGCAGGGAATTATTTTTTCAGCGGCACTTTGTTTATCCTTGCCGAACCGTAGAACGCGCCCAGGTCTGCCTTCCGGTCGCTTGTCCTAGTGATTACGTAGAGCTTGGGGCTGTTGACGAAGACGCGGTCGTAGATTTTTTTCAGGAATGAAGGCATCCTGCTCTTTTCGAGAACAAACCCCTGCTGCTCAAGCGCCTCGACCAATCCAGTGTCGGTTATCTGGACTGTTTTCCTGTCGCTGTCGTGGAAGTCGAACAGCTTGCCACCCACCCTCAACGAGTTGAGGAGGTTCTCCAATGCCATCGCATGGTTGGCCGCGTGCTGGAGGCCATAGCGGCTCTGGATGACGTCGAAGGCGCCTTCGGTTGAGCCGGGCTTTTGGAAAACGTTGACCTCAAAATGGCCCTTGGTCCACTTGTGTGCAGGGATTCCAAGCGCAGGGGCGGAAGCGTGGAGCGCAAGCCCGTGGCTTAGGATGTTTGGGGAAAGGGACTCGGCAATGACAAGACCGTGGCCGCTTCCCGCACCCGCGTCGAGAAAGTGCACGGGAGTCCCCTGTTTTGAGCGCCTCAAAAGCTCGCGCGCAACCGGGCCAACCAGCCCTCCGCGGACATAATTGTAGCCACGAGTATTATTGGCGCCCGATTTGTAGTGGATGCCGCGGGCAGTGAGTTCACGCAGTTTCTTGGAGTTTTCCCCACGCGGCTCCGCAAGCTTGGAGAACGGCCTGCGCTTGATTACCTTGACTTGGGGCATATGAAAATTACCCCGCAAGGGTTCATTTTCCTTTGCCTTTCCTGCCGGCAAACAAATATACAGCTAATAGGAGTAGATAATTGCACAGCATTTTTCAACAAAGGTGAGATTTCAATGGGAATGTCAAAATCAGACCTGACTAGGAAGAAAAACAGCATCAAGTCAAGGCTTGACGAGCTTGAGAAGGAGGCCTTCAACGACCCGCTCAAGAAGAACCGCAAGCTCCACGAGGAGATTGCCGAATTGAAGAAGAAGCTGGAGAGCTGCTGATTGCAGAAGGCAAACAGGATGCAAAACCATCCTCTGCAGCAAGGCCGCTTTTCATACCGACCGAGCACCTTGCGCTGAACAGGAAAAAGTACGAAAAGATGGGCTTTGTAATCTGATTCGAGGGAAGAACTTAAGCGGTTCTTGCGAATTACTGCCCCTTGCGCTTTGCGGCTTCCCACTCGGGGGTGCCGTTGAGTATCTTCATAAGCGCCGCCTTGGCTTTTGACTTTTCAGGGAAGAACTCCTTTTCAACCACGGTCCAGTTGTAACGGGTTTCCTCAAGCCGGGCCACGATGGCTTTGGGTTCGGGCCGGCCGATATCGTGCCAGTCGCTTCTTTTGAGTTTCAGCAGCCTGCTTGCCACGACTGGTACGGACTGCTCCGACAGGCCCAGGTGGTCTCCGATTTGGCGGTTGGACTTCCCTTTGTCCTTGCAGTCCTTCAACACGCTTGCGACCTTGGCCTTGACTGCCTCCGAGTCTGTTACATTGACGCTGCCTTCGTTGGTGCTCATATAGTTGTACAGCTTTCCTAGGCGCAGGACGGGAACGGAGTCGATTTGCTGCACCGCTCCTCGGTAGCTTTTCCAGAACCTTGTGGATACCTCGACGCCGGGCTCGACAACGACCTTGGGAGGCACGTTATACCTTGCAGGCGCAAGCCCGTGCTTTTCCACCAGTTGCTTGAACAGGTCCGGGCTTGCAATAAGGTGTATCATATCGGGGACTTTTTTTTGCTGTACTCCGTGCAGCTGCGCAGCTGCATCCGAAGCCACGAAATAATGCCGGGGGTCAAAGCCTAGGTTCTTTACCCGCTCAATCAGGAACTTGTGTTCCTTCTCAACCTGGTTTTTTTGTTCCATCAGAATTTTCCCGCCCGCCCGAACGACCCTCGGGGAGTCTTTCTCTTAATGAACTCTAAGTCTTTTCTTTTAAATTCAGGCTTTGGGTGCAGCCTTTTCTCCTGCTCCATAGCAGCCTTGAGCACCTCAAGGTCAGCTTGGTCCTTTGGCCGGTTCATCTTGGACTTGAAAGCGTGTATGTCGGGTATCGCCTGCACCATGTGACCGTCAAGCTCAACCGGCGGACTGCAAATCAGGCCCTTTCCGCCGGAGGATATCTCGATGTCGTCTGAGACGTGGATTATCTCGCGCTGCTTGAAAGTGTCCGAAGGATAGGTGGGGCGCTTTGGGACATTCGGCCCTAAGTCGTGGTGTCCATCCATAATCTTTTTGTAAAGGTCGTAGTCAACCGAGAGGTCCAGGTCGTTGGTCTCCTTGCGCAGGCCGTGCATCACCATCGCGCCCCCTGCAATCAGGACGTATTTTCCCTTCGGGAGGTTAAGCGAATCCAGTCGCTTGATGAGTTGCTCTTTGTTGAACGCCATAAAAATCAGCCATTCAGCCTTTGATTACTCCAAGAGGCACCATCTTTGCAACTATGGTGCTGATGCCTGCCTGCTCAACCGAGCTTACGACTGCATCGATGTCCTTGTAGGCTCCGCCGTACTCTTCGGAAACAAGCTCCGACTCCGCAACCTTGATGCTGACCCCGGCCATTTCCATCTCCGCAAGGATTTTGGCCGAACTGAAGTCGCGCTTTGCCTGCGACCTGCTCATTATGCGTCCTGCGCCGTGGCAGGAGCTTCCGAAGGTCTTCTTGCTGCCCTCGGCGCCGCAAAGCAGGTAGGATGAGGAGTTCATCGAGCCGGGAATGATTACTGGCTGGCCCACTGAACGGTAAGCCTGCGGGATGAGCGGGTTTCCTGCCCAGAGCGCGCGCGTTGCGCCCTTGCGGTGCACGCACACCTTGCGCATCTGGCCCTCGACTTCGTACTCTTCGAACTTGGCTATGTTGTGGCAAACGTCGTAAACAAGCTCCATCCCATAGTCCTCCCACTTGCCGTCGAACACCTGTGCGAATGTCTGGCGTGCCTGGTGGGTCATCACTTGGCGGTTGTTGAACGCAAAATTCACAGCGCACTTCATTGCGCCCAGATAGTCCTGCGCTTCCTGGCTTTGTATTGGCGCGCAGCAAAGCTCGCGGTCAGCCAGGTCGAGGCCGTACTTGGCCTTTGCAGCAGGAAGCATTGAGCGCAGGTAGTCGTCGCAGACCTGATGCCCCAGGCCGCGCGAGCCCGAGTGGATCATCACAGTAATCTGGCCTTCTCCGGTTATCCCAAACGCCTTGGCCTTTTCAGCATCATAGACTTTCTCGACTTTCTGCACTTCAAGGAAGTGGTTCCCGCTTCCAAGCGTTCCGAACTGGGGTGCGCCGCGCTTCTTTGCCATGTCCGAGACTTTGGAAAAGTCCGCGCCTTCAAACCTGCCGTTTTCTTCGCAGTGCTCCTTGTCGGCCTCAACGGCATAGCCCTTGCCGATGCACCAGTCCACTCCGTCGGTGACTGCCTTGCCCAGTTCGGGAATCTCAAGCCGGGTGCGGCTCTTGCTTCCGACCCCGCTTGGGATGTTTGCAAAAAGGGCCTGGATGAGCGCGTTGATCCTGGGCTTGACGTCCTTTTCAGTGAGATTAGTGCGAATCAGACGTATTCCGCAGTTGATGTCGTAGCCTACCCCACCTGGAGAGACCACGCCGGTATCAAGGTCAAAGCCAGCAACCCCTCCAATTGGGAACCCGTAGCCTTCGTGGCCATCCGGCATCACCATAACCGCGTCAAGCACTCCTGGAAGAGTAGCCACGTTTGCTGCCTGCTGCAGGGTGCGGTCGGAGCACATCTTGTCAAAGATTGCGTCGTTGCCGTAAGCGCGCACGGGCACGTTCATCTTTCCCTCTGCTTTTGCCTGCCTTGTGCAGGGGCCTACTTCCGAAAAATCCATTAAAATCACGAAAAACCGGCTGGCATAACCAAAAAACCAGCCTTAATAATTTTGCATGCTCTTTCTTTTATTTGGGGACCATAGCCCAATATACTGAGCACTCTCAAAGCGTCCCCGGAAGATGGTTCACAATGTGCGCTAAGACCCTAGGAGAACTTAAGCACTCCTACTCGACGTACTTTAACGAAAGCAAGGGAACAATCAGCACCTACGAGGACGGCCTGGAGATGGACGCCCCGCGCAAGATAATGGTGCAGAACAGCTACATAATCGCGCTCACCAAGGTGGCTGACAAGGCCCTCAACAAGGTGTCCGTGCGGCTTGACTACTACGACATGTTCGGAAGCAAGAACGCAGTCGAGTTTTTGATGCACGAGGACCAGTTCCGCGGCCTCAAGCTGGACCTGAAAAAGTAGGCTCCCGGCACGTTGCACCGCAGGCCGGGCCGACACCATTAAAACCGGCCAATCCCTCCCTTTTCCGTAAATATTTTTTCGGTGCAACACTATGGAAACCCACGTCAGGCGCGTCCTTGCGCTCATCTTGTTCTTCTCTGCATTCGCAGGCGCGGTTGTGCTGATGGCGCCTGCGGTTGATGACAGAGACCACGGAATGCTCACTTCGATAGAGGTCGGCGTGGCGCCCGGAAGCGGCGAGGTTGTGCTTCGCCTGCACTCCACAACGGTGAACTCCGACACGCAGGAATCCATGCAGACTGCATTCACCGAGGCCGCAAAGCTTGCCGAGCGCAACTACGACTCCTATGACTACACAGTCCGCTTTGACAGCGCGCTTGGAAAGGTCAACGGCCCGAGCGCCGGCGCTGCGATGACCATAATGGCGTACTCCGAGTTCACGGGCAAGAAAATCCGAAACGACTTCATAATCACTGGCACCATCACCAAGGGCGGCGCAATAGGCGCAGTCGGGGGGGTCAAAGAAAAGATTGACGCGGTTGGCGCAAACGGAAGCTACAAAGTCATGCTCGTCCCAGCTGGCCAGACCGCCGAATCCGGGGAGAGCATACTTGACTCGCTTTACTACGCAGATTACGCGATTCAGAAGTACAACCTGACCGTTGTGCCGGTGTCCAACGTGTCGTATGCATTGCAGATTGCACTGGGCGAAATCCAGCCGCCTGCGCAGGCGAACTCCACTGACTTCGTGCCGCGCGAGTACCTTTCCTCGAACTCCTCCTGGCCGTTCTACGCAACCGCACAGGGCACAATTGAGGACTCCGAGGCGCGCGGACGCGCATCCGAGCTTTCGGACCTGCAGAAGAAGGCCTTCGAGCGCCTGATTGCGGAATCCAAGCTCCAGCTTTCCCTTGGCTACTACTACTCCGCCGCAAACACCGCATTCCTTGTGAAGAACGCGGTGTCAACCGAGGAGTTCCGAAACATGTCGGCCTCCCAGTTCCGCAAGGTGGCGGAGAACTTCAACGAGGAGCTTTCTGCGATGGGCTTTTCGCAGCCCAACTCAACAAACTGGGAGTGGGTGGCGACTTCGCAGATGAGGTACACCTGGGCGAGGCTGCGCACCGAAAAGGTCCTTGCCACGCTCAACGGAAACGGGACAATGGACAACTCCACGCTTTCGGACATGGCAAACGACCTCTCCGCCGCAATGGGCTGGTTTGAGGCTGCAAAGATGCTCAACGCAGGCTCGGCGCCGCGCGAGAACGTGCAGAACCTGATGCCGCAGGAGAAGGCCAAGTTCGAGGCTGAAAAGTACATCAAGCTCATCGAGGACGCAGTCAACAAGACCACGCCCCTTGACACCGAGATCAGCACTCACCTGAACTCGTCCAAGGAGCTTCTCAACCGGGGCTGGTACTACGCGTCGATGCTTGACGCGTCATACTCCTACGCATACATCGCAGCTGAGCGCGCCCTTGTCACCAACATCTCAACTGCAGACGACGCGCTCGAGCAGTCGGGCCTCTTTGCAGCAGGTGTGATGAACGCAGTCAGCGCCTACCCAAGCTTTGCGGACAGGACCACGCGCGCAGGCTGGGCGGACCTGTTCTACGCCCACGCGTACTACAACTACCAGCGCGGGAAGCAGAACTCCGAGTACGGCTCGAACGTCAACGCGCTCAAGCTTGCTGCGCTTGCCGACGCGTTCCAGCGCGTGCGCGACTTTGCGTACGGCGAGGCCTTCGCGCTGCCCTCAAATGTCTCCTCAGTATCGCTTGGCCCGCTTACCGAGCAGCCTACTGCTGAGCCGGTGCTTCCGGGAACAACCACCCAGACGATAATAGTCATCGGCCAGGACGGGACTGAGGAAAACTCAACTGAGAACAACACCTCGATAAGCACCACAATCTCGGTGCGTCCGGACGGCAACCCCGGCTCGGTGATGCTTTTTGGCGCGTTCATCCTTGCGCTCTTCATCGCAGGCGCACTGGCAGCGTACCTCATAGGACGCAGGAAGCCGGTCCACTCGCAGGCCGAGCTTGACGCACTCTACTCAACAGGCAAGCTGAGCAGGAAAAGGTACGACGCGCTTAGCGCGAAGTACTTCCCAAAAAAGCAGGACACCACTCCGCGCTGGAGCGAGGAACTCTCCGCGCCGCCGGTGCGCTTCAACAGCAAGAAGGCAATCGCGCTGCCGCCTGCAGCAGGAAGGAAGAAGCGGCTGTACCGCAAATCCTAGTAGGAGCTTTCCACAAACGCGCCTATAAGCAGCAGGACTATTGACACCAGCACCAGCAGGAACGAGTCCAAAAGCACGGTCTTAAGCTCGGGCCGCTCAAGGTGCCTGCGCATTATGGCAACCGAGAAGATGCCTCCTGCGATGCTTGCCACAAAGTAAGCGGAAAGCTCGAATATGCCGTGCGGGACCAGGCCAAGGAAGGTGCCTGCCAGGCCCGCTACCAGCCCGTTTGCAGCTATGCCTTGGGCCACGAATATGCCGATTACCGAAGCGTTCCACAGCAAAAGGTAGAGGCTGCCCACCCCGTAAAGCAGGCTGAACAAAAGCATCAGGGCAAGCACCTGCATGTTGTGGCCGAACAGGAGGCTGAAGAAGTCCGGCCGGATGAAATTGCTGGTCGCAGCGCCGGTCTGGTTTACGGTGTATGCGATTGCCGAAATCTCATCTATTTCGTTCCCGAACGCCTTCTGGGCAACGTCGGAAGGAAGTATCGAATACCAGAATGCGCTTGAGATGATTGCGCCGAGGAAGATGTACGCATACGACTCCAGGAGTATGTGGTGGTAATCAAAGAACCCCGACTCGTGGCGCCGCAGCGAGGCCTCCTCCTCCTTTTCCTCCCAAATCAGGAGCCGAAACACCAGCGGAAGGAACGGAAGCAGCGCGAATATGAGGGGGGTGCCGTTGAGCCCGGGGATTGCAAGGTAGACAAGCACCCCTGCCGAAAAGAAGATGAACGAGACCGCAAGCAGCTTGTGTGGCTGCTTTCTTGCGCACTTTGGGGAAAGGATGCATTCAAGGACCAAAGGATAACTGCACGCTCGATTGTCGAAAGGTTTAAACAAAAGCCTAACGAAAAGCCTACTAATAAACTAAACTATAGCACAATGGGCAAACCATAATCTCAGTGACTTTGCATGAGCTGGCTTTTGTACTCCCTTGCCGCGATGGCATCCCTGGGCATCTCGATGCTTGCGGCAAAGATGATGTCGGGATTCCAGGTGAGCGTCTCCACGCTTTTTGACTTCAAGTCCCTGCCAGTAATCCTTGCCTACGCCGGGTTCTCAATACTCGGCGCGCTGTTCTTTTTGCTTGCGCTGCGCGAGCCTGGCGCAAAGACCGCAGTAGTGGCCGCGATAATGGCGCTCAACATCGCGCTTGTCGCGGTTGCGGCGTATTTCCTCTTTGCGGAGACTCCCTCGAACCTGCAAGTCATAGGGATAGCCCTTGCGGTAGTAAGCGTAATCCTGCTTTCCTCAGCCAATTAGACGGAAACTGCACCGCGCGGCTTTTTGCTTTGCATTATTCCAGCGCAACATCGGCACAATAGGCAAGCGCGGTTGCCGCATCGGCAAACTTTCCCCTTGCACCGCCGACCTTTTCGTGCCCGCCGCCGGAGCCGCCGATTTTTTTTGCAACAAGCTGCATCAGCTTTCCGACGCTCTTTCTTGCCGAGTCCGACCTTGCGGCAAGGATTATGCCCTGCTTTGAATCGGCAACAAATGCGTAGTCTGCGCCAAGGGCAACCAGGCCCACTGCGCACTGCAGGTGGAACGAATCCGAAGTCGAGGTGGCTACCACTACTCCGCCCATTTCAACTACCTTTGCTTTTGCTGCGCACGCGATTTTCTTTTTAGCCATCTCCGGGTTTGCCGGACGCTCAATAAGCGAAAGAATGGTCTGGTACTCTTCCTTGCTTCTTCCTGCAAGCTTGAGCAATCTTGCCATTGCCTCGAAGGAGTCGTCGTTTGCGCTCTTCCAGTGCCCTGAATCCGAAGCAACCCCTGCTGCAAGGAGCATCGCGGTCTTCTTGTCGACTTTCCTTTTCGCAGCATCAAGTATCCCAAGTGCGATTTCGCTTGTGCTTGACACCGACGGAAGCTCAAGCGAAAAGTCGGATTTCATCCTGTTGGAGTGGATGTGGTGGTCAAAGAACGCGACTGTTCCCCTGAACTTGCCGATTTCCTCCGCCCACTCTCCAAAGGAGTCCAATGTGCAGGCGTCGGTAATCAGGACGTTGGAGTAACCATCCAACGACTCAAGCGGGACTATTGCAAGGCCAAGGCTTTTGAGAATGGCTTTTGACTGCGAATTTACTTGGCCGGATGCCCTGACGTCACCGTTACGCACCAACAGGCTTAGCGCAATCGCGCTTGCAACTGCATCGGGGTCAGCCACTTCCTGAAACGTGATTAACGTCCTGCCCTTGAGGGAAGATAGGAATGCCGCTGCCTTGCTGAACTTCTTTTGCATAGAAGTAGGAAAGAAAGGGTAATAGAAAAAGAAGCCGGTTGGGTGTGCAACCGGAAGTTGGGGCAAAGGGCCTTGACGGCATTCGCTTAGGGCTTTGGCCTCAGAAGCCTTAGACTGCGCCGGTCTGCTTGGTTGCGGCCTCAAGCCTCTTGACAAGCTCGGTAAGGGTCGCCTTGAGCTTGTCCTCCTGCTTTGCAAGGATGTCCTTGCGCATCTTCAGAGTCTCGGCCTCCTCGGCAAGCTCCTTTGAAAGCTCGTCTTTGGTGCGGGGCACCATTATGCTTCCTGCAAGCCGGTAGATTTTTCCGGACTTGTCGGCCTTTGCAAGCGCGTCCTGTCCGCGTTCGATCTCCGCTGCGGTAATCTCCATCTGCTGGCGCTGCATCATGACCATCTGGAGCTGCTGCTGCATCCTCTGGTAGCTCTCGTAGTCCTTCTGCAAATCCGCTTGTGTAGTTGCCATAATTTTCAACACCTGTTTTTTGTCTTTACGCATGTTTCAATCAATGGAATCGCTTTCCTCTTCCGCTGCCCTCTTTTGGGCCCGTCCTGCGACCGAGTCGATGACGTCATAGGTTATCCGCGCGCTGCGCAGGAAGCTGTTTGACATTGCGCGCAATCCCGCAAACGAGTCGGACTGCGCGGTTGCAAGGATTTTCTTACCCTGCTGCCTTGACTTGAGGGTTCCCTTGATGGTCTTCAGGTCCTTTGAAAGCACTGCAAAGGCTTTCTTGGCCTCCGCTTCCGAGGAGAACTCAAGCTCGAAATCCGCCTTCATTGACATCGTAATAGTTGGGCAAGGGATTGTTTATGAGTGTTGTGCAAACAGGCTGGCACCCCCGCAAAACCCAAAGAACTGAATATAAACCATTTTCGGGTAAAGAGTGGGTATGGACCGGCTTGCACTTAACCGCGAACGCCTCCAGAAGGCGGGAGTGAAGAACGCCGACGAAGTTCTCAGCGTCACCGGCTTTGAAAAGGACGCAATAACCGCTGCCAAGATGGGCGTGCCGCTTGAGCATATCCCCACAGTGTCCAAGATGCTGGAAGACCACGCAAGCCCCGAAAGCATCACGCTTGCGCTCAAGCTTGGCGCACCCTACCACACGCTGCCTGGAGTGCAAAAAGTGATGGACAAGCATGGCTGGGGTGCCTTTGCAGAGCTCCAAAAGGAAGGGACTCACCTGAGCAGGAAACAGAGGAAAGAACTTGTGCTGAACAAGGGAATGGAAGGCGTGCTTGCAACCCTGAACAAGGCAAGGGCGCTTGGGTTAAGGGGGAAAGACCGTTTTGAAGCCATAGATTACCTCGACGTCTTTTCCGACCATGAAAAGAACATCGACGAAGCGATTGCCGCCGGGATTCCCGCCACCCACCTGCAGAAAGGGATGCGGATGCTGTGGACAAAGGGTGACGCCGCCAAAAAGGTGCTCTCCGCTGCTGCAAAGAAGGGCGCAACAAGCGAGGAGATGGGCGAGCTGATTGAAACCATTGACCAACTCGGGGTAAAGCCCGTAAGCGAGGCGCAGGAACTGCACACTCCGCCCAAGTACCTCGCCGATGTTGCGATGGCGCTGGAGTCGTACGGCATCGAACCTGTCAAGAAGGCGCTTTCGATGGGCACGCCATACCCTGCGGTAAAATACCCCGCAGGAATCATAAAACACCACGGCAAGGATGGCGAACGGATGCTTGAGCAGATACGCAAGCTCGGAATCCCGCCGCAGTACATATACCAGGCGGAATCGCTTTTCCGGAACAAGCAGGAGGGATTCGTCGAGCGGGCAAAAAGGATGGGCGTAAGAAGCCACAGCATAGTCCCCGTTGCAACCGGCATCATGCACTACCAGGACAACATCAGAAGGGCGATAGAAAAGAACATGCCGCAGGAAAAGCTCTACGACACTGCGTACAAGCTCAACTATAACAACGTGAACTTCACCGAGGACGACTTTGCCGGCGCGACCCTTGACTTCGTGCATTTTGCGGATCCGCAAAAGGACAGCAGGATAGTCGCAAAGGCGCTGGAAGGCGCAGGCAAATACCTTGAAGGCACCGGCAAGGAATCAATAGGCCGGAAGAAGCTGCTTGCTCTTGCAAGAACGCACGGGGCAAGCTATTCCGCATTCAAGGCGTTCGGGAACAAGAACCAGTACACACGGCAGGACCTTGCGGAAATACGGAACACAAGCGACGCATCCGTTGCCGCAAGCCAAATCAGCAGGAACGAGGGCGTCTCGCTGTTCCCGTGCGGGGTTGCAATATACCCGCAGTCGCACTTCGACGACGAGGGCGACTCCAGGACGCTGGTGGTCTACCCTCCTGCTGAGGAAGGCGAACGGCTTGCAAGAAACGGGCACGCGCTAATTTCCGGGTTCGAACAGGACGCCATCGCATCAGTGCGCTTCCAAAAAAGGGACGATACGCTGTACGTGACAAACCTGCAGAGCGGATTTGGCCCAAACACGCCAAAGGAGATTGTGACGAAGTACTCGGGCTGGAAGGAAGCCACGATGTACCTGCTCAAGGAAATGTACGCAAACCCCAACGGCATCCGGGAAATATGCATAACTCCGACCAAGCACCAGGTGGAAAAGTCGGACGTGGACATCCACCCCTCAACAGCAGTCGAGGTTTACACCAAGTTCCCGTCAAGGCAGGGATACAGGCTGGTGCAAAAACAGGACCTGCAGCTGGAATACCACGACGCCCCGCTAATATGGTCCAAGAAGACAACAGGCCCAAGCGCTGCATTCAACAGGCTGCTTGCGGCATCAAAAGCACAGCCAAGTAAGATAAAATTCGTGGAATGATGAAAGAAGATGAAAAGGCAAATCCGCGAACTCAAGGCAACAAAGAAGCCCATAGCCTATGCAAGCGGCCTGCTTTTTGATGGTGAGCGGGCTTTTTTCCTGCAGAAAAAGACCTTGGACGGCAAAATCGAGCTTGAGCTTCCCGGCGGAATCGTGATGGAAGGCGAAAGCCCAGTCGGAATCGTCAAGGCGGCCTTTTCACAAAAGGCCGGAATAGACTGCGAAGTCGGCCAAGTTGAAATCCAGGGAAAATACAATGTCGGCTCAAGAAAGCACCGGGCAATGGTTCCTGCGATGGGACTTTCCTGCAACGCAAAGGACAAAACCGCACACCCTTCCGCGCAATACTGCGGCATCAAGTGGGTGAAGAAGGACGAAGTGAAAAGGGAGCGGCTTGCAAGGAACTCCGAATGGGTCCTTGCACGAAACTAGCCGGTGACCGCGTCCAACCACTATTCCTTCCACCAAATTCTCCACTGCTTAAATCTTCCCAGCCAGGTAGTCCGCATAGCCCATCAGGTCAAGCTGTCCCTGACCGCTTAGGTTGAAGACTATTGTTTTTTCCTCTCCTGCCTTTTTTGCCTTCAACGCTTCGTCTATTGCTCCCTTGATTGCATGGCAGGATTCAGGCGCGGCGATTATGCCTTCTGCCCGAGCGAAAATCATTCCTGCCTCGAACACCTGCTTCTGGTCATATGCAACCGCCCTAATCAGTTTGTCGTGTGCTAGGCTTGACACCGTCGGAGCCATCCCGTGGTAGCGCAGGCCTCCTGCGTGGGATTTTGCCGGAATGAAGTCCTTGCCAAGGGTGTACATCTTGAGCATCGGAGTCATCCCGGCTGAGTCGCCGTGGTCGTAGTCGTACTTTCCTTTGGTGATGGATGGGGCTGAAGTAGGCTCGACTGCGATTATGTCAGCTTCGCTTTTCCTTGCAATCTTGTCGCGCACAAACGGGAACGCAAAACCGGCGAAGTTGCTCCCGCCGCCCACGCACGCAATGAGCACATCCGGTTTGATGTCTTCCTTTGCAAGCTGGAGCTTGGCTTCCTCGCCGATTATGGTTTGGTGGAGCATCACGTGGTTGAGCACGCTACCAAGCGAGTACTTCGAGTTCGGCGTCTTGACTACGGTTTCGATGGCTTCGCTGATTGCAATGCCAAGGCTTCCGGAGTGCTCCGGGTTCTCGTCCGAAAGCTTTCTGCCATATTCGGTCTCGCGGCTTGGTGACGGATAGACTGTTGAACCATAGGTCTCCATCTGGATTCTCCTGTAGGGCTTTTGGTAGAAGCTGCTTGATACCATGAACACCCTGCACTTCATCTTGTAAAGCGCGCACGCGTAGGAAAGCGAGGTGCCCCACTGGCCCGCGCCGGTTTCGGTAATCAGTTCCTCTACGCCCTCCTTCATCGCATAGTAGGCTTGTGCTATTGCGGTGTTGGGCTTGTGGCTGCCGCAAGGGTTCAGTCCCTCGTGCTTGAAGTATATTTTTGCAGGAGTCTTGAGGTAGGCTTCAAGCCTGTGCGCCCGGAACATCGGAGTGGGACGGCCGACTGCAAACAGGCCGGAGATAATCTCATCAGGGATGTCAATGTACCGCTGGGAAGACATTTCCTGCCGCACTGCTTCCTTGGTAAAGATTGCTTCCAGTTCCTCCGGCTTTGCAGGTTGTCCAGTAGCGGGATTGATGGGCGGGTCAAGCGGAGTAGGCAAGTCCGGCAGGATGTTGTAGTACTTGCGTGGCATCTCGTCCTCGCAAAGGGTAATCTTGCACCCTTTTGAGTTTTTCCCGTACGTATCGCATTTACAAGCCATTTATCTCAATCCTCGCAATAGAGTATTTTTTCGCCTAGTGGCGTTAATGTCAATATTTTTCCCTTGCAATCGCAGGAACCACAATCAACCAACTTGAGGCTTCGCAGCCTCTGAATAAGGCGGCGGCAGGAAGGTTCGCTGATTATGCCGGCATCCTGGGCATAGTGGCAGACCGAAGTCATGGTTGCATAATCGTTCCTGGCAGCATAGATTACCAGCTGGACTGCCTTGCGCTGGCCCGCGCTAAGGGTCTCAAAAAACGTTTTCCGCGCCGGAACCTCAAAACTAGCTAGGGCTGAGGCTGGCGCACGTGCCATTGGCAGACAACACCAGCATCCTCCACATCAATCAACCTGAATTATTACTGAAATACAAGAAAGCTGTCGGGAGTTTATAACGCTTGTGCGTCATTTCGTGACGGGTTTCGACCTAGTGCAACGCAAGCCGCACGCGTTCGATGTCGCAGGGGTTGAACGTCTCTTCCCCGCACGTGCACTTGTAACCATCCAGCACGAACCCGCGCAGGCTGACCTTTGCCGGAGCCATATTCTTGCCGCAGACGCAATGCAAACTACTTTTCACCAGTATAATATTACACCACAGCAAAATTAATTTCCTTTCCCTTGGAGTCAAAGCACCGAACATCCGCCCGTTTGTAGGGAAAGGATGCAATCAGGTGGAATGCGCCCTTCTGGGAAAAAAGCTTCAGGTCAGCCCTTGAAGGAAGCGCAGGACCAGTAGGGTGCGAGTGAAAGGTCCCGACCACGCCCATCGCTATTGGCATGTTGAACTCGTCGAACGAGACGCTGCCCTCGTCTGAATAGGATAGGGGTGCCAAGTAAAGCCGGTCTGCAAGTATGATTTCCTTGCCCTTTTCGCCTGCAAGCATCCCAAGAAACTCGTTTGGATGGGACTCCTGCGCACCGATTAGGCAGCTTTCCAAAACATCGCGTGCAATCGTGACTTTCATAAACTTAGCCTTAAGTGACGCAGGCTTTTATCCACTCGGATGAACAGCATTCATTATGGTCAAGATTTGGTGTCCCGCAACCTGCGCCAACCTGGGTTCAGGGTTTGACGTGGCGGGGCTTGCTGTTGAGTCGCCGTTTGACATCGTTTCAATAGAGGAAGCATCAAAGGATGCGGTTTCCTTTTCCGACGGCTTTTGCGAATCCGAGCCGGCCAGGAACTCGTGCTTTCCAGTACTTGAAAAAATCAGGGCGGACTTCAAAATCAGCCAGAAAGTCTCGATTACCATAGAGAAGGCAATCCCGCCAGCAAGCGGACTTGGCTCAAGCGCCGCTCCCGCTGCAGGTGTTGCCGTCGGGCTCAACGAACTATTCAAACTCGGGCTTTCCAAAGGGCAACTTGTTGAATACGCTTCGCTGGGCGAAGCTGTTGCGGGTGGCGTTGCGCACAAGGACAACGTCGCGCCTGCAATCACCGGAGGAATTTGCGCGTTCGTAGGCGAAAACCCTGTGAGGCTGCAGAGGTTTGACGCGCCAATTGGCCTAGTAATAGGCATACTGCGCACCAACGTCAAGAAGGAATCCACAAAGTTTGCGCGAAGCGTGCTCCCCCCTACGGTTACGCTTGAACAGCACAAGTACAACTCTGCTAAGCTTTCGCTTCTTTTCTCCTCGCTTGCAAGGTCGGACGCAAGGATGTTTGCCGAAAGCCTGGACGACTGCATCGTTGAGCCTGCAAGGGAGAAGGCAGGTATCCTTCCGCGGCTTGCAGCGCTCAAGAAAGTGTGCAAGGCGCACGGCTTTGGCGCAACTGCAAGCGGCTCCGGGCCGACTTTGATGATTGCAGGGGATAACGGTTACGCAAGGATTAAGGAACTTGAGGCCGAGATATATTCGCTTTACGAAGGGTTGGAGCCCGTGCTTTCCTGGACAAAGGTAAGCGCAAAGGGCTGCCACAAGATTTGACGTTGACGCAACAAGTCTAGCAAGGTTTTACGGATGGATTACTGGTTCGAGTGCGCAAAATGCAAAAAGAAAACCCAAACGGAATTTTCCCGCTGCGAGTGCGGCGGGCTTGCTGAAGTACAAATAGACTTGGAAAAAATAAGCGGAAAAAACAAAAGCGAAGTCTTGGACTCGAATACTTCCAGCGGAGTGTGGAGATACAAAGCGTTCATCCACCCCGGGCTTGAGGAAGAATTCATCGTAAGCAGGGGCGAAGGCAACACCTTCCTTTATTCCCACGCCCGCATTTGTGACTTTACTGGAATCGCGCAAATTCGACTTAAACACGAAGGCGAGAACCCGACAGGCTCGTTCAAGGACCGCGGGATGACAGTTGGAGTAACCGAAGCCAAGAGGCAGGGAGCAAAGGCAGTTGCGTGCGCCTCAACTGGCAATACATCATCCTCGCTTGCATCCTACGCGGCTTTTGCCGGCATTGAGTGCCAAGTCTTTTTGCCCAAAGGAAAAGTCGCCGCTGGAAAGCTCGCGCAGACCAAGGCCTACGGCGCAAAAATCATCGAAGTCGAGGGCTCCTTTGACAAGGCAATGGACGACGTTGAGAAACACTGCGAGAAAAGCGGAGTATATTTGCTGAACTCAATCAACCCCTGGCGCATCCAAGGGCAAAAGACGATTGCAATCGAGCTTATGGAGCAGAACAACTGGGAAGTTGACTGGATTGTGCTTCCTGCTGGAAACCTCGGCAACACAACTGCTTTCTGCAAGGCTCTTCTTGAACTCAAGGAGCTTGGCTGGATTTCCAAGCTCCCGCGAATTGCCGCAATACAGGCGCACGGAGCAAACCCGTTCTACCAATCCTGGAAGGCTGGGAAGGAAATAATTGTTGAGCACCCCGAAACAATCGCCTCGGCAATCCGCATCGGAAACCCCAAGAGCCTGACTCGCGCACTTGCCTACCTGAAGCAGCTCAACGGAGTTGTGGAAGAGGTCACGGACGAGGAAATCATTGCGGCAAAGCACGTTGTTGACGGCTGCGGGATTGGCTGCGAGCCTGCTTCGGCTGCTTCAGTCGCAGGCGCAAAGAAACTCACAGCAGCAGGCATAATCAAGAAGGACGAGAAGGTTGTCGGGATTCTCACGGGAAACATCCTGAAGGACCCGACGGAATACTGAACAGACGAAAAATCACAACGCAATGTCTTATAATCTACCGAAACGGGTCGTACTTATGAATACCAAATGGACGTTTAATTCTTCGAATTCTACCACTCGTTGTCGGATATTCATCAAGTCGCAACGGCCGTTTTCGCGTTGACTTTTTCTTTGGCATAAGTTTGTAAAAGTCTTTTGACTTTAAAACGTTTTTCTTAATAAAAGAAGTACGCTGAGGACGAGATTCGAACTCGTGCCCCCTTTCGAGGACCGGTTTTCAAGACCGGCGCATTGGACCGCTCTGCCACCTCAGCATTAAGGAAGATAATAGGGCAGTCAAAGAAATTTAAACCGACTGGCAACTAAGGCAAAATGTGGGAATGCAGGATGACCGGATGCCGACTACCTAGTCCGGCATCTCTTCGTACTCGGAGTCTTCCTCAGATTCCTTCTTGCCGTGGGCTGGCGCTTCAAGAGGCGCCGGGAAGCTGTTGCCGCAGGACTTGCACGTCCAGGACATCACGTCCCCACCCAGGGAATCGGGGTTGACGTCTGTTGAATTGCAGAAGGGGCACATCTTCTTGAGCATCCCGAAGTTTCCGCGCTGGTAGGCAGGCGGACGGAATGCCTCCTCGCTTCCAAGCTTTGAAGCGGCTTTTGCCTTGGGTTGGGCGATTGCGGCTTTCTCAACTTTGGCCTGCTTTGGCTGGACTTTTGACTTTGCGACTTTTACGGCCTTGGCGGGCTTAGCGGTCTTCGCTACAGTGCTTTTGGCGGGTATTTTTGCCATAAAACAGGGTGGGCTTTGAGAGTATAAAAGGCTATGCAGGCCGGGCTTGCACTAATAGACTTTTGAAAGTTATTTTTTTGTTTTTTGGTAGATTTCAATTGCTGACGGGAAGGTGGCGTTGCACTTGCGGCAGGTCCAGGAAATCAGGGAACCTGCCACCTGGTCTGGGAAAATGTCGTTCGAGCCGCAGCTTGGGCAGATGCGGTCAGTAGTCCTTCCTTTTGCAGAGTCCATGCTACAAGCTAGGCTGTCAAATAAATAAAAAAGAGGGTAAGTGACCTTGGAGCTTATCCAAGAGTCATTTCTACGTGCACGGAATCAGGTATCTTGATGCGCATGATGTCGCGCAACACGCGGTCGTCCGCGGTGACTTCGATGAGGCGCTTGTGTATGCGCATCTGCCACTTCTCGTAAGTGTCCGAACCGTCACCACAGGGAGTCTTGCGTGTAGATATTGCAAGGACCTTAGTCGGAAGCGGGATGGGTCCGCGCATCGCTACGCCTGACTTGCCTGCGATTTCCTTTATGTCCTTGCACACCTGGTCAAGGTCCGAGAAACTCTGTGACTGAAGCTTGATTCTTGCTTTGCCCATAGTAAAAAAAACCTCATTGAAACAAAAAATGAAAAAAAGGGGAAATCCCCTTGCTTCACTTAAGCCTTCTTGGGCACCACGTCGAGGATTACTCCTGCGGCCACGGTCTGTCCCATGTCGCGCATGGCAAAGCGTCCCAAGGCGGGGTAGTCCGAGTACTTCTCGGCGCATACCGGCCTGGTTGGCTTAATCATGACTACCGCAACGTCACCGGTCTTGAGGAAGTCAAGCCCCTCCTTGACTGGCTGGCCAGTCTTGGGGTCCTTCTTCTCGAGGATGTCGGTGATGGTGCACGCAAGCTGCGCAGTGTGCAAGTGGAACACCGGAGTGTAGTTCTTGCCAATGGCAGTCGGGTGGTTGAGGATGACAATCTGTGCCTTGAACGACTCGACGACCTGCGGCGGGTTAGCTGCAGTCCCTACGACGTCTCCGCGCTTGATGGCCTTCTTGTCGATGCCCTTCAAAGTGAAGCCGATGTTGTCTCCGGGGATTGCCTCGGTGAGGGTCTGGTGGTGCATCTCAATGCTCTTGACTTCGCCAGTGAGCCCCTCGGGCATGACGATGACTGAAGTGTTGGGCTTGAGGATGCCTGCCTCGACACGGCCGACTGGCACGGTTCCCTGTCCGGTAATCGTGAAGATTTCCTGGATGGGGATGCGCAGCGGCTTGTCAGTCGGCTTCTTGGGCTCGATGAGGGCGTTGAACGCCTCAATCATGGTGGGGCCCGAGTACCACGGGGTCTTGTCGCTCTTCTTGGCGATGTTGTCTCCCATGTACGCCGAGTAGGGGATGAAAGGCATTGCGTCGGTCTTGTAGCCCATGGGCTTGAGCTTTGCGATGAGCTCCGCCTTGGTCTTCTCGTAGGCCTGGTGGTCGTAGTTTACCGCGTCCATCTTGTTGATGCCTACGATGAACTGGCCCACTCCGAGCACCTTGAGCAGGAATGCGTGCTCGATGGTCTGCGCCTGGATTCCTTCCTTTGCAGAGCACACGAGTACCGCGGCATCAGCCTGCGATGCGCCGGTAATCATGTTCTTGACGAAGTCCTTGTGGCCAGGTGCGTCGATGATTGTGAAGTAGTACTTCTGGGTGTTGAAGTCCTTGTGGGCGATGTCGATTGTGACTCCGCGCTCACGTTCCTCCTTGAGCTGGTCCATTGCGAACGCGAACTCGAAGGTCGCCTTCCCGAGCTTCGCGGCCTCTTCCTTGAGCTTGCGAAGGTCGTTCTCTGAGAGCGCCCCGGTGTCGTAAAGGATGCGTCCTACAGTAGTTGACTTTCCGTGGTCGACGTGACCGACGAAGATCAAATTCAGGTGTGGTTTGCCTGCCATACTAAATTACCTCCAAAAACAATGATTGTGACTAATAGCCAAGACGGCCAATAAACATGGTCATTTCATGACGCTGTGAATCCCAAACACCCACCAAGGTTGCATAGGGGCGTTTTTCAAAAAATAGCCATTTTTAGCCTGTCTGCTATTTGCCCTCTGATGAGTATCATTACAATGCCTATTGAGATTTAAAAAGGTTTTTGATTTTTCCATTCCCGGGGGCAGGCTGTTTTGTGATAAAAAAGCACTAAAAGGGCTAAATTTGAAAAAAGGGGGGTTTGGGCGGCCAGCAAGCACCAAGGGGCGGGCGTCCCCCCTTTGGGCTTGCAACGAATTACTTATATAAGGCGGCTTTTGCCTAAAATCAATAACAGGTTTTGAAGGCCGCACGTAACCCGGGCATTCCGGGCGATTAACGGGCCTTGTTTGGGGATATTACAGATGAAACGGTCACTTGGTCTATTCATCCTCTTGGCAGTGTTGCCTTTCGCATTCGCAGCCCAATGCGCCCTTTCAGCGTTCCCCGACTCCCTTGATGCGGGAAAGACCTCGCTTGTCACAATCACCTACTCGGGAAACACAGAGGCGTCAAACGGGCTGGTCATCAACTGCGGCAACGGCCACTCGGTTGCTGCGTTCGGCTGCGGACAGCCGTCAGGCTACTGCAACGCAAACTGCTACTACCCTGCAACCGGCACCTATGACGTCACCGCAAGCATCGGCGCAGTCTCGTGCACAGCAGCGCCGGTCACGGTAAACAAGCCCTCTGCCGACTGCGGCGACGCAATCTGCGACTCCGACATCGGCGAAAGCCCGGTGACCTGCCCTGCAGACTGCGGCTCGCTGAAGTACTGCGGGGACGGAATCTGCGACTACGGCGAGAGCACCACCACCTGCCCTGCAGACTGCGGCGCTGCGCCAACCACCTGCTCGGACGGAACGCGGTTCTCAACCTGCTCCGCAACACAGCCATACTACTGCGACAACGGCATCCTTGTGAACAACTCGGCGCTGTGCGGATGCGCATCAGGATACAGTGCAAAGGACAATTACTGCGTGGAGAAGACCTGCACCGACGGCTCGGCAAAGAACACCTGCGCGATACAGAAGCCGCTGTACTGCAACGCCAATGCGGTTCTTGAGGAGCGCTCCTCGATGTGCGGCTGCCCGCTTGGCGCCACCGCCTCCGGGAATGCCTGCCTTGCACCGGGCTCGTGCGCGCTCTTTTCCGCATACACCCTTGACTACTGGCGCAACGTGACTTTCGGCACTGATGCGAAGTACTCGGTACTCCTTTCAAACCCCTCGTCCTCAACGCAGCAGGTCAGCCTCTCGACAACCCTTGTTGCGGGGATTTCGGGCGAGTTCACTAAGTCGTACGTGACGCTTCCTGCAGGAAACACCACTTACTCGCAGCTTACTCTGCACACCGGTGCGGCCACTCCGGGAGACTACCAGCTCAACATTACCGCGCAGGCTGCAAACTGCCAGAAGTCGTTCCCAATCAACCTCACGGTATTCTCCAACGGCACTGCCTACGACTCGTGCTGCTCAACCGCCCAGAGCCTGAGCGCATCGATTGACAACACAAAAGACAGGCTGGTGCGGCAAGGCGACACTGTCGAGTTCTCCGCATACCTCATCAACGAAGGCACTGCAAAGGTAATAGTCAAGCTCTCGGTTCCCTTCGCCCCGTTTGAATACACGTTCTCAAAGAACGAGTTCGAGCTTGAGGCAGGGGCTTCGGACTCGGTCAAAATAACTTTCAAGATTCCCTACGGCACCCCTGGGACGTCGTTCACGATACCGATAGTGGTCAAGTACACCAACGCCTGCTGTGTGCGCGACCTGCCAATCCCGGTTTCGTTCTCGGTTTACGGCCCGCGCGTGGCAGTAAGCCTCATTGGCGAGCCCTCGCCGGAATGCCAGAAGGTGTACGTCGGCTCGGAAATATCCACGCTCAAGCTGGGGCTGCGCAACGACGGCGACGAGGCAGGCTCGTACAAGCTTGCTGTTTCGGAGAAGTCGCCGCTTTACGGGAACGTCTACCTCAGCCAGACTGCAATCGACCTCAGGACCGGCGAAACCGGATACTTCAACCTCTACACGTCGACTTTCGGGCTTGAGGCTGAGAAGATATACGCATACACTTTCTCGGTGCTGTCCGGCCAGTTCAACGTCCTCAACCGTAACTACTGCATCACGGTCAGGCCAAAAAACGAGACCGTGCCGCGCACCACAAACACCTCGCTGGTGCTTGTGCAGATGCCCGAAATCAGCGTGGTTGACAACGTGCCAGTCAAGTACCAGCTGCGCGTGACCAACCCGACCTCGTCCGCATACTACAACCTCTCGCTTTACCTTGAGGGAGTGCCCTACAACTGGTACTCGTTCTCAGGCGAGAAGTCGACAATAGCGCCGTATTCCACCAAGGAATACGAGCTTGTGATGAACGGCAGGACCTACGAGGCCCAGCCAAGCTACCGCGAGGCGCGCGCAATGCTCATCTCCAACGGCTACACCATCGGCAGCGCAAACTACTCTCTTGAGGTGATGCCGCAGAACCACACGCTCCAGTTCACCTACACCGTGGAGCCCACCGTGCAAAGCGGCGAGGTCATCTCGGCAATCGAGGTGCGCATGAACGTGCTCAACCGCGGAAACACCGCAGAAAACTACATCACACCCGCAATCCCGCAGGGGACCGGACTCAACTACTCGTTCACGCCCGCATACCTGAACCTGACCCCCGGAGAGACCGGAGTGTTCTCAATAACATTCTGGCCGTCAACCGACCAGGTGGGAGGCCAGAACGTGCCGATCAAGATCACCTCAAGCGGCACCGAGTCCACAAAGAACGTGGTACTCCCGTCGATGACCGGCTTGGCCGTGCTTGGAAGGCCGCTGCCGTTCTGGATGAACGCGACCCTGCTCGTGCTTGCGGTTGTTGCGGTGATGCTGATACTTGCGCGCTACAACGAGCCTGCCGGGATGGGAAGACAGTAATTTCATTGAAGGGAAAAGACGAGGAAGCCGGCAGCAACCAACCCGGCCTTCGTCCCACCTAATTTATTAGTTGCCGTGCTAGAATAGTTTCCCTAAAACCATCAATCTTACGATGGGCCTGTAGATCAGATGTAGGCACGCGCCAATCCCTTTCTAGGAGAAAGGTCTTGGCAAACCCCAAAGAACAAGACAGAAAAGAATGAAGCAGCAGTACATTATCGCAATGGGCCTGTAGATCAGCGGTAGATCGCCACGTTCGCAACGTGGAGGCCGCGGGTTCAAATCCCGCCGGGTCCATTTCTCGTTATAAACAGGGAAGATTTAACAATACGCCACCAACAACATTCCTTTGGTGATTAAATGGGTCGTACACTATTGCTAATCGGAATAGTGCTAGTAGTAATTGGTCTCATAGCCTCGGTATACACCGTATCCGTAGCCCAAACCGCGTTTGGTTTTCAGTACGGAACAACGACAACAAAACCGTTTGAATCGCTTGCATTACCTCTGGGCGGAATAGGCGTGGTACTGCTTCTGATAGGCGTTGCACAAAAGAAATAAAAAAAACGTGGACTCAACAGATACAAAATTGTTGTGTCCATCCACTCTTTTTCTAAAAAATTAAAAAAATAAAATCAGAACCTACTTGCACGCCCTGCACGGCCAAGTGCCGTCCGCCATCATCTTCTTGTATACTGCAAAGCAGACAAGCATCAGCACCGAAAGCCCTACCGAGTATTCCGGTTTTATCATCGCGGAGAAAATCACGAGGATGGCTGCTGCGATTGCGAAGCCGCTTTCGGCCTGCTGGCACGTGCATTCGGTGCATTCTGATGCCGCATTCTTTTTTGCTGTTTTCTTTGTTGCCATTCAAATCACCAAATTACTGTAAACGCTAAGGTCTAATCGCCAACAACCAGATTACATTCCCGCCTCCTTGAGGCAGGACTTGTACTTCTTTTCCACCTTGTCCACGAACTGTGTTATGAACTCCTCGTCGTTGCGGTGCTGGTACATGTGGAAGTCGTAAAGCTGCACCAGGTCCTCAAGGAAGTCCTTGTCGGCAAGGTAGTACGCCTCCTCGATGATGCGGTCGAGCCTGTTTTTGTACTTGGAGTCGCACAGTATCCCGACGCGGTCAATGTTCTTTGCCTTGAGCGCAAGAGAGCTGCTGCGGATGAGCAGCATCAGCGGGCCGTAGAGCTTCTCAAGCCTGCGGCGGGCAAGGTCGATTTTCTTTTCCTCGTAAATCTGCATCCGGGTGAGGTACCAGACTCCAAAGATTGAGATTGCGGCGCCGATTATCGAGCCTATGAAGCCCTGCATGCCGTTGGTTATGTCCGAGCTCATCTTCGAAAGCTCCATTGTTGCGAAGATGCTTCCGACGAATATCGCAAGGAAGAAGACAAGCGCAAGCAAAAACTCAAGTCTGCTGTTCACAAAACCACCAAAAAACTAGAAATCCATGTTCTCGTACTCGACTATCTCGGACGACGCCAGGCCGCAGCCGGAGTCGCGCAGCGCGTAAATCGTTGCCTTGAACGCCTCCTCCTTGAGGCTGCGGTACTCGTCGAAGTACCCCTTTGAGTATGCGAAAGCAAGGAGCTCGGCAGAGCGCAGGCAGGAGACCTCGGCCGTAAGCGCGGCGAACTCGTCGCGCCGCCCCTGGTCGAGCCTGACCCCGTCAAAGTTGCGCACCTGGATGGTCTCGCGCAGCTTGTGCGGGTTCTCAATGAGCAGCCGAGTGGTCTTTTCGTCAACCAAAAGCATGTGTGCCGAAGCCGAGGCAAAGATTGCAAGGCACTCCGCCTCGCCAAGCTGTATCAGCTCAAGCGGCTTTTTTCCTGCAAAAATCATGGAGTTTGCGGCCTTGAGTATGCGCTGCGTCTGCTCGTGCAAAGTCACGCTTGCAAGGAGCTTGAGCACGCCGTCATCGACGCACTTCTGCAGCCGGATTGCCGAAAGCGCGTACTTGCGTATGGTCATCGGCCGGGTGGTAATCTCGGACTTCACTCCGGGCGTGATGTAGAAGCATATGCCCTGGGAGGAAAGGAACTTCAGGACGCCGAGGTTGCCCGTGTCCGCAAGCGAAATCAGGGCGGACGAGTCGCACACTATGTTCTTTTGCGGCATCATCATCACCGTCCAAGAATCGCAAACACCTTGCCCATCCTTTCGCGTACTGACATCGTCTCGTACTTGTCGGAGATGGTGGTGTGGCCTATGTAGTTTGAAAGCTCGTCCTTGTCGACTTTGGCAAGCAAGCACACGACGCCAAGGGACGCGCCCTGGGTGTACATTCGTGCAGCTGCCTTGAGCCTGGACTTGAATGTGAGGTTGATTATGTAGCGGCCAAGGGACGCGGAAAGGTCGCGGACCATCGACTCGGAGCCGAACACCAGCCTGTTGAACTCCTTCTCGTCGCCGTTCTCAAGGGCCTCGGAGGCCTTTGCAAGCTCGAACTGGACGTTCTCCGTCAGCTCGTCAAGCTCAGCTGAGGCGTCAATGTAGGTCTTTTCGTGGAACTTTGAAAACGAGTACGCCAGGCTTGCAAGCACTATGAAGCGCTCGTCGCGCTCGTACAGCGCAATCTCGGCAATCTCGTCCGCATACATCTTCAGCGAATTGCCGGCCTTCTTGTGGATGAACTCGCGCAGCTGCCTTACCTTTTCGGAAAAAAGCTCGCGGTTTTCCATAAGTGCAGTTGGCCTCAAATGGTATATACTGTGCAGCCGTTTAAAACGATTGCAGCAAGAGTGCAGCCGCGAAGGGCACCCCGCTTTGCGCAATCGCCAAGATTATAACCGTAAAAGGAGATACGATTGTTATGCCAAGGAAGGATTTGGAGGACGCCTATTTCAAGCTCCTTGAAAAGGGGAAGAGCGTTGCGGAAATCGAGGCCATCGCGGGCAAGTCCGGCTGGGGCCAGGGAGACATGTGGCACGACTGGGCGCTTTCCGGAGCAATCAAGCGCTACCACAAAAAGCACGGCAAGTCGGACAAAATGAAGCGCTACGAGTACCTCTACTTCATAATGGCAGTACTTCTTGTGGTATTCATCATGAGCTATTTCTCAAGGCCGCGCGGCTAGCAGCTGTTCAACAACGATTATATTGGCACCCAACCTACTGAATCCGGTTTTCTATGGCAGGGGAAGAGAAGGCGGAAAAGCCTGATTTTGTACTAAAGCACGAGGGCGGAAAGCGCGTCCTTGTGATTGACTACCGCAACAAGCCATACGGCGCGGACATCGTCGCCTACCCGCTTGCCATGCGCAACGTCATCGAGAGGCTCGAGGAGGCCGAGGCCGACGAAATCGTGCTTTCGGAGTACTACGAGCGCATCTACAACGAAGACCAGACGCGGATGCTCAAGGGCATTGCCGACCTGGCAAGCAGGCTGGAGGCGGAGGCGGTCTGGAGCCCGTCCAAGCTTGGGAAGACTTCGGACAGCAAGATACTTTCCGAGAGGCACAACAAAGTCCTCATAATCATCAACCTGCTTTACGAGGACCCGTTCCGCGCCTACATGGAACTCATCGGCACAATCAAAGCCGAGCTTGCAAAGTCGCACGACCTTGCAGGCGACTCGGCTGCTGACGAGGAAGCCTACCTTACCAACCTCAAGTTCATCAAGGACGCGATGGATGCAACAGAGCTCATCCAGAAGACCAAGAAGTACATAGCCGAGCTTGGGGAGATACCTGCTGACCGCAGCATCTACCACTCGCTTTTCGAAGTCGCAATAAAGCCCTCGTTCATCGGTTCGCGCATATTCTTCTCAGGCACCGAGTCCCTTGAGCTCATCAACCAGTACGAAGTGACCTCAAGCAAGGTGTTCATCTACAGGCACCCCGAAAAGGTCGAGTACCTCTACTACCTCCAGCCGCCGGAATACGACCTGGCGCCTGAAAAGTACTTCCTGCTTGAAAAGACCAAGGAAGTGGTTGCAAGCCACAGGCCCGGGAGCGTGTCCTTCATGGACATCGGCCAGGCAAGGCGGTATTTCAAGAAAATCTACAGCGCAACAATTGCAGACATTGCAAACAAGAACGGCATCGAGCTGTCGTCCGAGGAGCGCGAGGAGCTTGCGGTCATCGTCTCGCGCTACACCATAGGCTACGGCATACTTGAGATTTTGCTTTCGGACAGGCAGATTACCGACATCTACGTGGACTCGCCGCTTGGCAGCAGGCCAATATACCTGGTGCACTCAAAGTACGGCCAGTGCCAGACCAACGTAGTGTACTCCGAGGAGGAGGCCAAGTCGCTTGTGTCGCGCTTCCGCGCGCTCTCGGGCCGGCCCTTTGACGAGGCGCACCCAATCCTTGACTTTGACCTTGCGGACATGGAGACCCGCATCGCGGTAATCGGCAAGCCGCTTGCGCTTGACGGCACTGCGTTTGCGTTCAGGCTGCACAAGACAACTCCCTGGACGCTTGCGCAGTTCGTGGACCAGAAGATGTTCAGCTCGTTCTACGCAGGGATGCTCTCCTTTTTCGTGGACGCGCAGGCCTCGATGCTCATAGTCGGAAGCCGCGGCGCAGGAAAGACCTCGATGCTGCAGGCCATGATGCTTGAGATTCCGCAGAACCTCAGGATCATAGTTCAGGAGGACACGCAGGAGCTTCCGGTCCCTGCGCTCAAGAAGCTCAACTTCAACGTCCAGCGGATGAAGACGCGGCCGCCCCTTGGCTCGCAGAGCGAGGCAGAGGTGAGCGCGGAGGACGCGCTGAGAGTCGCGCTGCGCCTTGGAGACTCGGTACTCATCGTGGGAGAGGTGCGCTCAACCGAAGCCCGCGCGCTTTACGAGGCAATGCGCGTAGGGGCGGTAGGAAACGTGGTCATGGGCACCATCCACGGCGAGAGCGCATATTCAATATGGGACCGTGTGGTCAACGACCTGGGCGTGCCAACCACGTCGTTCAAGGCAACTGACTTTGCAATAGTTTCCGCGCCAATCCGCTTCCAAGGCTCGCTGAAGCGCTCCCGCAGGCTTGTCGAGATTACCGAAGTGAAGAAGGAGTGGAACGAGGACCCGCTGCGCGAAAACGGGTTCCTGCAGTGGGCCGCCTTCGACGCCAACAAAGACGAGATGGAGTTCTTCCGCGAAAAGCTCAAGGACTCGCCCTGGATTGCCAAGGTGTGCAGGGTGCGCGGGCTTTCCTACGAGGAAGTATGGCAGGAAATCAGCTCAAGGGGCAAGGCAAAGCAGGTCCTTGTTGACATCAAGAACAAGTACAACGTGCCCGACATCTTGGAGGCGCGCAATACGGTCAACGCGCACATCAAGTACATGCTGCTTGAGGAGAAGCAGCGCGAGGATTCCGGCGTAGTTGACTACGAAAGGCTGCTTTCAGATTACGAGGAGTGGGTGGTGCAGAACATCCTCAAGCCACTTATACCGGACGGCCCGAAGGGGCTGTAAGGCAGAAAGCATTTTCAGTGATTTTGTTTGCCGCAAAAAAACACCTCAAAGCAGGTCGCCAAGTTCCAGCAGTCGCTTTACGGCGACAAGCAGACAAGGGTGTCCGCGCAGTCAATCACGCCTGAAAACAAGGCGCCCAAGACCCCGTTCTTTGTCACCCTGACGCGCTGGGGAGGCAAGCAGTTTGCCGGCCTCGCAAAGAACACCACCTTTTCGCTTGAGGAGGCCGAAGTCTTCGAGTTCATGGGGTTCGGCGTAAGCTCGGACGAGTACAAGAGCACCTACACCGGGCTTATGATGTACGGCCTTGCGCTTGGCGTGGTGATTGCAGCCGCGCTCGTGTTCTTCTTGCGCGGCAGCGTGGAAATGAACATACTGTTCCTGTTCGCGGGAATAATCGCGCTTTTGCCAATCATACTCAGCTTCATATACCTCAAGCTGCCCTTCTCGCTTGCCGAGAACGAAAAGAAGCTCGCGCTTGCGTACACGCCCGAAATCGTCAACTACCTTGTGATGAGCATGAGGCTCACGCCCAACCTGGAGAAGGCCGTTGACTTTGCGGCAAGCCACGGCAGGGGAAAGATTGCCGAGGACCTCAAGACCGTGCTGTGGCGCACCCAGCTGGGCACGTACTTCAGCGTGGAGGAGGGGCTTGACGAGCTCGCCTACCGCTGGGGGCCTTACAGCGACGAGTTCAAGCACGCGCTCATGCTCATCCGCTCCTCGGTGATGGAGGCCGACACCTCAAGGCGCAGCGAGATGCTTGAGAAGGCCGCTGCCGACGTGCTTGAGGGAAGCAAGGAAAAGATGGACATCTACGCGCGCCAGCTTTCCCAGCCAACGGTCTACCTGTACTACTTCGGAATCCTCCTGCCCCTGCTCCTTGCAATCGTGCTCCCGATAGGCGGCGCGATGACGGGAATGGACATCGCAAAGGCGGAGTACATCTTCCTGGTGTACAACATATTCATCCCAATAGGCGTCTACATATTCGGCTCCAACATCCTTGGCACAAGGCCGCCCACCTACGTCCCTCCCGACATCCCCGAGGACTTCTTTTCGCTCCCGCAGAAGGGGATCTGGGAGGTCGGCTCGCTCAAGATACCCTACAAGGCAGCCGCAGTCGCAACATTCCTCATCCTGGTGTCAGCCGGATTCATTGCGGACTGGCTCACCACCACGAACCTGAACACCGCGCAACTGCAGGCATCCCCGCTTGAGGACAGGCTGCACATACCCTACTTCCAGGCCAACTTCGGCCTGTGGATAGGCCAGTTCACCATCTCAGGCATACTGCTGGGAATCGCGTTGTCCATAAGCACATACCTCATCGGCAAGTACTCCGCCCGCAAGAGGGTCCAGGACGAGGTGAGGCACATGGAGACCGAGTTCAAGGACGCGCTATACGTATTGGCCTCGCGGCTCGGCGAGAACCGGCCAATGGAGGAGGCGCTCAGGCAGGCAGTAGAGTTCCTCCCAAAAAGCAGGATTGCATCCGACGTCTTCCGCAAGATCCTGCAGAACATCTCCGAGATGGGCATGACTATCGAGTCGGCAATATTTGACCCCAGCTTCGGGGCTGTGAAGAACTACCCGTCCGAGATCATCCGCGGGGGGATGCAAATAATGGTGGACTCTGTCGAGCTTGGGGTGAACGTGGCCGCAAAGTCGCTGCTTTCGCTTTCCCTGCAGATACGCAACCAGCAAAAGATTGACGATATGCTCCGCAAGCTCCTCTCCGACGTGACCATGATGCTTGGCACGATGTCGATGTTCATCGCGCCCATCGTGCTTGCGGTTGTCAGCGCGCTGCAGCGCATGGTGACCGGCGCTATGTCAAGCTCGTGCGCAAGCCAAAGCGCCGCAACTGCAAACACCGCAAGCACGTCCAGCCTAGGGGGTATGTCGGCGGTGTCGTTCTGCCCTGAAGGCAAGGAACTTTCCGAAATCTCTGCAGACCCGGCGACTTTCGTAATCATAATGGGGATATACACGATTGAAATCGTCATACTCCTTACATACTTCAACTCGCAAATCGAGGACACCAACAACGAGCTGCACACGTACATGTCAATTGCGTACGCGCTGCCCATAGCCACGTTCCTGTACGTCGCGGTGTCGTTTGCGGTTGGCATGTTCATGAACCTGGGATGAAGGATGGTAGTAGAGACGTACCCGCTCACTGAAATCGGCATCGTGCTGCTTGTCGCGATAATGGGAAGCATCATAATGCGCTCGCTCAAGCAAAACGAGGTCCTGGGATACATACTTGCGGGTATGATACTCGGCCCGCTGGGGTTCGGATACCTCGAGCCGAACACCGGCCTTGCCGCTCTCTTTGGCGAGCTCGGGCTGTTCGTCCTGATGTTCTACCTGGGAATAGAGCTTTCGTTCAAGAAGTTCGTGGAAGCCGGGCCAAGCGCGTTCATACTCGCGTTCGCCGAGCTGGTCTCGCTGACTTGCGGCGGCGGGCTGCTTGTGGCCCTGTTCGGGTTCTCGCCATTCTTTGCGCTCATAGTGGGCGTGATGATATTCTGCCACTCCACACCGGTAGTGGCCAAGGTCATCGTTGACTTCAGGCTCTCGGACACCAAGGTGGCCAACATCGCCCACGCAATACTGGTGCTTGAGGACATGATTGCGGTGCTGCTGGTCGTGTTCCTCACCAGCCTCTCCGCAAGCGGCAACGCCGTCAGCCTCTCGCTCACCGCAGTCGTGTTCACGGTGGCCATGTACTCTATCGTTCGCAGGCTCTCCAAGAGGGTGGAGGCCTACCTCCTGACGCACGGCTACGGCCACCAGGAGACCTCGCTCTTTGCGCTCGGGGTCGGGCTTGCGGTGTGCGCTCTTGCTACCACGCTCAACATATCAATAGTGATCGGCGCCCACTTTGCGGGGTTTGCGATGTCGGACACCCAGGCCGGCCAGAAGATAAAGAAGGACCTCAACTTCCTGCGCGACTTCTTTTTGCTGTTCTTCTTCGTAAGCTTCGGCACGACCCTGTTCTACGACCACTCGCTTGGCGTGCCGCTGCTCCCGCCGCTTTCGGACCTGACCACGCTCGTTGCAGTCGCAGTCTGCCTCACCGCGCTGCTCATCGTGATGAACTTCTTCGTATTCGGCCTCATAGGAAAGAGGCTGGGGCTTTCCTCCGACGAGGCAAGCCTAGCAGCCACGCTCCTGCTTCCGCTCGGCGAGTTTTTGGTAATCATCGCAACAACCGCGATGCCAGTTCTTCCGGCGCGCGAGGCCGCCATAATAGCGCCCCTTGCGTTCATACTCATACTCATCACGGTAAGCGTGTTCCAGCCGCTCTACGACAACAGGCACCACCACCGCAGGGCCATGGAGATATTCCCGCAAAACCCCCTGCCTGAGAAGCGGCGCGTGCCCGCAAGGCACACCGACGAGACTTTCGACCGGCTCAAGCGCATAATGACAAACACGTTCACCATACTGTGCATCGCCGGCCTTGCTCTGTTCCTCTACGACGCCGTGCCACAGTCCGCAATACCGTTCAACTTCGGACGCGAGCTGTTCTTCGCAATAGCGTTCATCGTATGCGCGGCCTACCCGATGAGCGCAGTATTCAAGTCAATCAGGTACATCTACCGCCACCAGAAGGGCCTTGCGATGCGCGGCCAGTTCGACATAACGAAATTTAAGCTGTAAACCCCTTAGGTTGCTTTGTATGATACAGAACGAGATGGGTTTTGACATCCAGTGGGAGTACGTCATAATGCTCGGGGGCATCATGATGATACTCGTCGCGTTCGTGTACGTCCTCTACAACACCACAAGCAGCGTGCGCGAGGCAGTACACAAGAACTTCGGCGCAGGAAAGGGCTACGTCGAGGCCGCGCCCTCAACGGGCACGCAGACCAAGGCCGCGTCAATCCGATTGATTCTGTCAGACTTGCCTGGCGGCTGATGCGCCCGGACTAGTGCACTTTTTTTAACCACCTGCAGGAAATAGTATCTTGATGGAACAGGACCGCGTCATCCTTGGCATAAGGCACACCAACAGCCCGGGCGACAGCCTCCACAAGTACTCTTTTTTCCTTGCGCCAAAGGACAGGATGGAAAAAATAATCGGCGAAAAACCCGGCGTCCTTTCCCACGAAATCTCAGGCGTCCCGCAAATGGTAAGGTACGCCCTGCAGAGGCACTACGAGGAGAACCGGAAAAAGGGCAGCGACTGCATGATGTGCGGGGACATCAGGTACGAAATCTTTGGAAACGGCATCGCATGCGCAACCTGGTACTACCCAAAGAGGCACGAACTGAAAAACATCAGCAGGCTCACAGGGACCGGGCTGAAGCTGGAGGAGCTGAGCGCAAGGCACCTTGCAAAGGTGTCCGGTGCCAGGTTCATGGCCGCCGGGCCGGCACTCCAAGAATACGTAAAAGAACACCCAAAGGAGTTCTCAAAACTTGAGCGCGACAAAATCAAGGCAATGCACACGAGCGACCAGAGGCAGAGGCAGCTCAAGCAGGCGGGGCTTGAGGAAGTGCTTCCCATCAGCGAGTGGCTAAGACGGGCGAAAACCCGCGCGGAAGAATATTCAAAAAGGGGCAGGTAGACAAACAATACCAGGGGGATTCCAATGGCTGAAGGCTCTGCAAACAGGAAAAAGGAAACCGGCAACTCGCAGCTTCTCACTTACGCCGCAATAGGCATAGTCTGCATACTAATCGGATTCTTTTTGGCCGGAGGATTCGGCCAGGCCGCAGCACCCGCTGCAAACGCGGCCACCGCAACCCCCGCGCCGTCGCCTTCAGCTGCAGCGCCATCCCCAACGCCGCAGGCACCGTCCCCGCAGCCCAGCATAGTGGCACAGCCAAGCCCGACAGTGGAGGCAACTGCGCCCAGCATAGACGACATCGGGCCTTCTGTTGAGGCTGCTGCAAACAAGGCACTCAGCGCAAGGAACTCGACCAAGACAATCGCGCTTTCGCGCCTGACGTACAACGTCGGGCCGCTGACCAACCCGTCGCGCACCTACTACCAGGGCGACGTTGTCACCGTGCTGCAGGACGGCACGAGCTACTCCAACCTGAACCTAGTGATAACGGTCTATGACGTGCTCAAGGGCGAGACCAACCAGCACCCCGTGTCCGCAAGCTCGGTGCTTGACATAGCCGGGAGGCAGGTGAAGGTGTCCGGCTCGGACGCCGACTTCAAGGCGTCGCTTTCCTGCCTGGGAGGCTCGGTGTACGTGTATGCCGAGGAGACCGGGCGGACGTTCTCTGCGCGCGAGCTGTTCGAGCAGGTTGTGGCAGCGTGCCCTGCTTAGGAAACTAAGCGCAAAGGAAAAAGAAGCGGAAGCCACCGAAGGGATTTGAACCCTCGACCTATTGCTTACGAGGCAATCGCTCTACCAGTCTGAAGCTACGGTGGCGGCTAGATTATCAGGAAATTAAAGGGGCGTTCAACGTTTAAATTCTACCCCTTCCAAGTAGTATTGGTAAAAAAAGCTGCTGCCTTCCTAAGGTGCCCTTTCCATGAAACTGGAGCTGATGAACTTCCTCACAGGGTTTGTGCTGTCCGGAGCCATGGCCATGCTCATCGAGCGCAAGGACGTGCTGACCTTCGGCGGGATGCTCACCGCAATAGCCCTCGGGACCATGGTCTACGGGCTTGGCGGCCCCCTGTGGATGGGCGTGCTCTTTGCGTTCTTCATATCATCAAGCGCGCTCACATCCCTCTTTGAGAAGGAAAAGGAGAAGGTCAACCGCGAGCAGTTCGAAAAGGGCGGTCCGCGCGACCCCTGGCAGGTCATCGCAAACGGCGGGCTTTCGTCCGCGCTTGCCGCCGCGTACTTCATCTACCCCCAGCCAATCATGCTTGCCGCGTTCCTCGGCGTGCTCGCCACGGTGAATGCCGACACCTGGGCAACCGAAATCGGAGTGCTGAGCAGGAGCGTGCCGCGGCTTGTGACTTCGCTCAAGCCTGTTGAGAAGGGCCGCTCGGGCGGGATTACCACCCTTGGGAGCTTCGCATCCCTTGCAGGCGCGCTTTTCATAGGCGGGTGCGCGGTTGTGCTTGCAAGCATCTTCGACCCGAGCCTCCTGTACAGGATAGGCTGGGAGAAGGTCATAATCATCGCCGGGCTTTCGGGATTCATAGGCTCGCTCATAGACAGCCTCTTTGGAGCGACAATACAGGCCCAGTACTACTGCGGCACCTGCAAGAAGCCGACTGAGCAGCGCGTGCACCACTGCGGGACGCGCACCGTGCTCAAGAGCGGCTTCCGGCTCGTTGACAACGACACGGTCAACCTGCTCTCCTCGATAGCTGGCGGAGTCGTTGCCGCGCTGCTGTTCCCCTTGCTTTAAATTCTTTGCAGGCAAAAAAGTATTCCTGCCAAAAATCGCTTTTTGCCGAGGTGGCAGAATCCGGTATTGCGCCAGTCTCGAAATAGCCTAACGCCCTTCCAATGGGATTTCGGCTTTCCCTGCCCTTGCGGCAGGCGAGAAAACTGGTGCCCTTGCGGGCTTTTGGGTTCAAATCCCAACCTCGGCGCTTTCTTCTTTTCGTAGCAGCACCCAATCAAACCGATACTAGAACTTTTACGCCTAGCCCAACCGCAGCGTTTTAATCTACTATCTTGAATTGCTTAATAGAAACAGGTGTTCATAATGGGCTGGATAAAAAAAATAACAGATATTTTCTGTGGGTTATTCAAAATAATTACGGATGGAATAAAAGCATCAATCGTTTTTATCAACCAGAATGAAAAAGCAATCAGCGGAATAGTTGCATTGGCGGCACTATTCGTGGCAGTACAGGCACAACAAGTCAATGTAGGAATATTAGCTACTCAAGAATTAACGCCGAATCTTACGGTTACTGCATTTACGCCTGAAACAGTAAATTGCGCGGATCTGAATAAACCGCAAGGGGTTAAAGTAACTATATCAAATATGGGAAATAGAATAGCCATAGATAGTCATCTCCATATAGACTATGACTATTCGAATTCGTTCGTTTCTGCAAAATTATTTGAACAAAATATCACAATAGACAAACCAAACGATCCGATATATCGCGGCGGCTCACCTTATTTTGACGGAATAGGAACAAGTTACCTATTTAATTCACCAGCTAGCGAATTCTCTCAGTTGGTACGGATTGGAGATATAAAACCCGGAGAGACCGTCAATGTAGGACTATATTTTAGGCCCACAAATATACAATGTGGAGATAATCTTTCACTCACATTCATAGCTCAAGAGCAAGCTATTAAGGAGCTTTCAAATACTGAAACCAAAAAAATACAATACAGTAAATAAATCTTTTTTTCCTATTGCATTTTTATTGCGGGCGCATCTTACGATTATCACACATCAAAAGGTGCCCACCCATGACAGAGGAAAAGAAAACCACGCTCAAGGCAGTCTATTACACCGAGCAGAACCCGCAGTTCCCTAAAGACCCGAAGAAGCGCATCGTACTGCAGTCGCTGTCCGACCCCGAAAACGGCCTGCGGGCCGCCGAAATCGTAATCGGCCACCACATCGATACAGTACCCGAAAAAGACCTTACGCAGGAAGAAATCAAGTCATTAACGACCAAGGACGGCCTCAGGATTTTTCCTTCCGATAAGACGGGCTTTCACATCCTGACCAAGACGTTTGAAAAAGGGGAGGCAAAAAAACTCGGAGAGCTCCTGTTGGAAGCAAGGAACGAGAAGTTCCGCAAGAAGGTGCACTCAATAGTAGAGGAGCACCGGCCGGCTATGGAGCTGAAGAAAAGATACGACTCGGAACGGATGTTCCAGTAGCCTACTTCTTCTTTCCTTTCTTCAAAGCAGGAGCGGCAACGCCCTTGATTGCCTTGCCGTTTGCGCCCTTCTTCCAAATCAGGTATGAGTACACGTAGAGCCCCAGGCACGCGACTATTATCAGGAAGATTCCAAGAAGCAGCGCAGTCGGCATGACAAGCGCGCAGACCACAAGGGCTGCGCCAAGCGCGTAGAACACCTTGGCCGCGAGCCTGTGCGTGCGGCGCCAGTTGTCCTCGCTGGATATTGCCCAGGGCGTGCGTATCCCCACAAACCAGCTTGGCTTGCAGTCCTCAAAGTAGTAGCCCATGCTCACAAACAGCAGTCCGATGAGTATCGAAACCGCGGCGCCCATGTCAAACAGGTAGCCGAAGTTGGCTGCGACGGTCAGTAGGATTATTGCAAAGAAGAACAGCGCAAGGTCCAGGGTCAAAAGCCAGTATTTTTCGCGCGCCTTTGCGCCGTACTTGTCCCACAGCGGGTCGAACCGGGGGAATGCATAGAACATGACAACCATCACAAGGGGCAGGCAGCCGAGCCAGACTATGACTCCGCTGTCGGAAAAGCCGTTTGCCTTGCCGTCGAGCCCCCAATGTGTTGCAATCGTGCCCGGAAGGCTTGGAGCAAGCCAGAGGCTGAAAAGGAGGCAGAAGACTGAGACCGCAAGCGCGACTTGGAAATACTTCGGAAGGTCCATATGGCTAATCACCAGGTCACTTTCGCGGAACTATTATCCACATTATGACGTACAGCAAAAAGAACGTTCCGTAGAACGGCGGTATCAGGCACAGCGCTATCCAGATGAGCCGCACTATGGTCGGGTCGAGGTTGTAGTATTCCGCAATCCCGCCGCACACGCCGCCGAGGATGCGCTCCTTTGACGAGCGGTAAAGGCGCTTTACTGCGTTTCCCGTGCTCTTGCTTTCTTTCCTTGCCATCAAAATCACCTTCTGCCGCAGCACTCGCACCCGCAGTCGCAACCGCACCTGCAGTTGCGGCGCCAGGGGAACACCGCGAAGCCAATAACCAGGAACGCCGCGAATATCAGGGCGTAGTTGGACTGTATGAACCCGACGACCTGGATGAACAGCACGTGGGGCCAGTAGATGTTCACGATGCCAACCAGCGACATGACTATCCATGCGGCCCAGACTGCGCCTGCAGCGTCGACGAACGGCAGGATGAAGCGCAAGAAGCGCGGCAGGCTGTGGATCAGGTACCTTGCGTACTCAAAGAACAGCGCAACTGCAAAGAACAGCGCGATGCTTGAGAGGAAGAACTCGGACACCGAGGGGAAGAACCCGCCCTTTGCGCCCAAATCCAGAAACGACAGAAGCCAGGCAAATATTGCAAGCATTGCAGTGCCAAAGAGGCTCTTGAACAGCGGCGAAAGCGCGCTCAGGTAGCCGAACGGGCGGTGGCAGCGGCAGTCGTCCCCGCAGTTGCAGGATGATTGGCGTACAAAGGCCTTCGCAGTGTTCTGGCTGCGGCTTTTGCGTTCGAACCCAAAGCCCTCGTCGAAGCGGTTCTCGATGCGCTCGCCGAGCCGCTCCATGCTCTCGCCGAACTCCTCGCCCCAGTCCCGCATGTGGCGGCCGAACCTGCCGGCGGCCGAGCGGGCCGCGTAAGAGCGTCTCCTGTACCTGGTCTTTGCTGCCATGGCCATCAACCCTGCTTTATCATTATTCCCTCGATGAGGTCGCCGATGTCTTCGCACTTGTCAACTGCCTCCTCGAACGATTCGGCAATCTCTTTGTACTTCAAAATCTTGAGAGAATTGTTTGACTGGAAAAGCCCTGCCACGTACTTCCGGTAGAGGTCGTCGGACTGCGACTCGATGTCGTGCAGCTTCTCGCACTGCTTCTCCACCTCGATGCGGCCGTTGTGGAGCTCCTTGACAACCGCGTCAACGTGCCTGGTGGCGGAAAGCAAAAGGAACGACATCTTGACAAGGCCTTCGGATGGCTCCTTTATGCCGAACATCTTCATGTTCAGGGCAATCTTTTCGATGTGGTCAAGCACGTCGTCAAGGTCCTGCGAGAGCTTGTAGATGTCCTCGCGGTCAAAGGGCGTAATCAGGGAGCTGTTAAGTTCGCAGTCAATCTCGCGGCGCTTGCAGTCGCCGGCCTTCTCGATTTCGCGGATTTGCGCAATTATCGCGTCGGCCAAGGCGTCGTCGGTGTAGTTGAGCATCAGCTCGTGGAGCTTCTCGGCGCCCGCCACCATCCTGGATGACTGGACCTTGAGCATGTCGTAGAATATTTTCTCAGTGGGTATTATCCAGCGGAGTATTCGCTGCACCAAAGCGTCTCACCAGTTTCAAAACATTAGTTGCCGGCCCAAGTTAAAGCCTTTTGTTGCCCCTCAGGGAAGACTACGATTATAAAAACGCCAAACCGTGATTACTTGGCGCACCGTTGCGCTTTTGGGGACGCTGCCTTGATTGAACTTCTCATACTACTCGTCTTTCTTTCGCTCTTCTTCGATTTCGTCAACGGATTCCACGACTCAAGCAACGCAATAGCCACGGTCATACTTACCCGGGCGCTTTCGGTAAAGCAGGCCCTCTTCCTTTCAGCCACGCTGAACTTCATAGGGCCGTTCATCTTCGGCACCGCCGTAGCCCACACCATCGGGACGGGAATAGTGGCTTCCGGCGGCATCACGGTACACCTGCTCATTGCGGCGCTGGTTGGCGCAATCACCTGGGGCCTCATAACCTGGGCGATGGGCCTCCCAAGCAGCTCCTCGCACGCGCTCATCGGGGGCATCACAGGAAGCGCCATCGCGGCGTACGGCTTTGGCGGGGTCAACCTTGCGGGGCTCTCAAGCATCCTCTTTGCGCTGGTGGTTTCCCCGATTGTGGGAATACTTATGGGGTTTGCAATGATGATAGCGATGGTGTGGCTCTTCCGGCGCCAGAACCCGCACACGGTAAACTTCATCTTCAAGAACCTGCAGCTTTTGTCCTCGGCATTCGTGTCGCTTTCGCACGGCACCAACGACGCGCAAAAGACCATGGGCGTAATCACCGCGGGGCTTGTTGCGATGGGAATGATAGACGGGTTCGCAGTGCCCTGGTGGGTGGTTGTCATCAGCGCAACCGCAATCTCGCTGGGAACCCTTTCCGGAGGCTGGAGGATAATCAAGACGATGGGCACGAAAATCGTCAGCCTGAGGCCAATCCACGGCTTCTGCGCCGAGTTCTCGTCCGCAATGGTCATACTTTTCGGGAGCATCGCGGGGATGCCACTGAGCACAACTCACGTCGTATCTTCCTCGCTGATGGGAGTCGGCTCGGTTGAGCGCATCCACGCGGTAAGGTGGATTGTTGCGCGCAAGATAATCTGGGCGTGGTTCCTCACTATCCCAGCATCTGCGGCTGTTGCGGCGTTCGCATACCTAGTCGTGCCGGCGTAGTGCGCGGGTGCAGCCGGTTAAAAAAATCACGCGGGCTAGTTATTTCGTTTGAAATGGATCACGGCAAAGTCAGCGAAGTGGCAATCAACTTCACAAACTACTGCAACCGCCACTGCAGGGACTGCTTCCGGCCGTTCCCGAAGGCAAAGGCTTTCCTTGCAGTCGGACCTGACGGCAAGTTTGACGCAGGAGTTGTCAGGAACCTGCAGAGCGCAATAGGCCGCGAAACCAACGTCATAATCACGGGCGGCGGCGAACCCACCCTTCACCCGCACTTCCACGAGCTTGTGAAGGGAATCTGCTCGGGCGGCAAGCGGCCCCAGGAAATCCAGATAGTCACCAACGGCACGCCGTTCCTTACTGAGGAAAGCTCAAGGGAGTTCCTCTCCAAGCTCAAGGAAGCGGTGCCCAAACGGACCCTTTTCAGCGTCTCAATGTCAGTTGACGACAACCACGCCCGAGGAACGCTTGGAGAATACGGCAAGGAAGGAAAGTGGCCGGAGCTGATTGCGATGGCAAGGAACTTCCACCACGTGGCAAACCAGCTTGACGTTGCGCACGCGTTCAACTGCACGCTGGCAAAAGGCCAGAAAAGCAAGGGGTATGACAGGACAATACGCAAGGCCATCGGCCTTCCGATGCAGGAGGGAAAGGTTTTCTACGCATTCGACGTCAACGAGATTGTCGAAGGCCTTCCGAAGCGCAAGACCCCGCTATCCAGCCTCCCGGCTGCGGTAAGGAAGTCCGTCAAAAAGATTATCGCAGGGGACGAACAGGTCTCAAGGCACTGCGTGGACGCGACCGGGGAGGTCTACCACAGCGAGCCGTCCTACCTGTTCCAGAATTACGGGATTGAAGACCTTGGAAAGCCAATTGGGAGCGTTGCAAGCGAGCCCCTTGCCGACATCGTGGAGCGGCATCAAAGTATGCACCAGAAGAGGGCAAGGTAGGATGGGACCTGAGGAAAAAATTTGCGCAATCATCACCGGCCAAGGAACCGGTGCTGCAACAGGCCAGCTAAACCAGGCCAAAAAACTTGGGGCAAACGCAGTGGAATTGCGCATGGACCTGATTACTGGCAGCAAAGAAACCGTCGAAACCTTAATCCAAAAGGCGCACTCGCTTGGCCTTTCCTGCATCGTCACCTACCGCGACAAGGCGGAGGGCGGCAAGTACGAAGGCTCAGGCAAGGAGCGCCTGGTTTTGGAAGCAATAGGAATTGGCGCGGACTTTGTTGACATCGAGCTTGAGCACGCGGGGGCCATCGAGGCTGCAAGGGCGCCTGCGAAAAAGGCAGGGTGCAGGATAATCGCATCCTGGCACGACTTCGGCAGGCAACCCGCGTTTTTGGAAATGGAAAAGAAAATCCAGCAGGCAAAGGCCGCGGGAGCGGACATTGCAAAGGTTGCGTTTGTTGCTGGAAACGATTACGAGAAGGCGATTGACGCCCTTTCGAAAACGGCTGAGAAAACCGGAATCGCAATCATTGCTTCACCAATGGGAAAACACGCCACCACAGGCCGCGTCTATGCCCTTAAGGCAGGCTCGGCCTTCGCATACTGCTCAGTTGACGGGACGCAAAGCGTAGCGCCCGGAGTGCCCGCAATCGGCCAGCTAAAGGCTGCAGTCCGGGCAAACGGTTAAATGCGGCAAATGAGAAACCACTCCATGAATGACGAGAAGTTCATGCGGCTTGCCATAAGGAAGGCCCGCCAGGGCGTAAAGCGGGGCCAGACCCCGTTCGGCGCGTGCATAGCCTGCAAGGGCAAGGTGGTTGTGGCGGCGCACAACGAGGTCTTTGCGCACAAGGACATAACGGCCCACGCCGAGATCAACGCGCTGCACACCGCGTGCCGCAGGCTTGGAAGGATTGACCTGTCCGACTGCGCGATATACTCGACAACCGAGCCGTGCCCGATGTGCTTCACCGCGTGCCACTGGGCAAAAATCCCCACTGTTTTCTACGGAACTAGGATTGCCGACGCGGCAAGGCACGGGTTTTCCGAATGGCCCATCTCGGACAGGAAGATGGAGCTTCTGGGAAAGAGCAAAATCAAGCTGGTGCCCGGATTTTTGAGGAAGGAATGCCTGGAACTCTTTGATGAGTGGTCAAAGGGCAAGAAAAAGAGGACGTACTGAGGCGAACTGTTCTTATGGCCAGAAAGACGAAAAACTCCAAGAGACTCTACCTTTCAGGGAAGGAGCGAAAGGTCGCAGGCGTGTGCGGCGGGATTGCCGAGTACGCCGAAGTGGACCCGACGGTAATCCGGCTGCTGTTCATACTCTTTTCGCTGATGACTGCCATAGTCGGCGGCGTGTTCTTTTACATTCTTGCGTGGGCAGTGATGCCAAAGCAGGACTGAAAAAGCAAAAGGCACCCTGATTTTGGAAAGCAATTGCGCCTGGCTTGCAAAACCTAGCCGAAGAACAATACCTTCAGCCCGGCCACCATCATCTCTATACCCAGGGCCACGATGAACAGCCCAAACAGGCGGTTTACGAACATCACGTAGGACATGCTGATGTGCTTGATCATGTAGGCAAGCAGAAGGAAAAGCGAAGCTACGAGGACAAAGGCGCCGACGAGGTTTACGACTATCGGGATTGAGCCGATTTCCGCAGTCTTGATTATCAAAAAGGACAGTATGGCCGGGCCTGCAAGAAGCGGGGTCGCAATCATGTTGATGAGGCTGTCGGCCTTCATCTTGGAATAGTTGTGCTCCTGGTCTGTTGCCATGCTCAGCCCCATGAGGAACACCAAGACGCCGCCGGCAATCCGGAACGAGTCGAGGCTGATGCCGTATACCGTGAAAAGGAGCGGGCCGACGAGCACGAACCCGAAGGAGACAAAGAGCGCAAGTATTGCGGAGTGCACCGCCACTTTCCGCACGTTCATCTTCTGCCGGTAGGCAAGGAAAAGCAGGGGTATTGACGACAGCGGGCTGAGGAGGAAGAAAACCTTGAGGATGAGGTCCAAGTCGAGCATAAAGGATACCTGCGTTCATTACGGGTTTTGAAAATAAAAACAGTGGTCTAGGCCAGGCCGAGGTGCGAAAGCAGTATCTTCAGCCCGATTGCCAAAAGAACCATTCCGCCGGCTATGTTGAACTTGCTGCCAAGCATCGAGCCGAACCGGTCGCCTGCGTAGGCGCCAAGAAACGAGAGGACGAAAGTGACCGCGCCGATTGACGCAATGGCAAGCAGCAGGGGAACGTCAAGGAAGGCAAGGCTCACTCCCGCAGCGAACGCGTCGATGCTTGTTGCTATGGCGAGGATGACGAAAGTCTTGATGGAAGTTGGAAGGGCCCGCTCGTTTTCATCCTCCTTGCCGAACAGCGAATCGTAGAGCATCTTCAGCCCGATTGCGGAAAGCAGGATGAATGCAATCCAGTGGTCAACGCCTGCAACAAGCTGGCGCGCGCCGGAGCCCAGGAGCCAGCCAAGCGCGGGCATCAGGGCCTGGAACCCCCCGAAGAAGAGGCCGCAAAGAAGCGCGGTTGTGAAGAGCCGGTGCTGCTTCTTGTAGTCCTCCTGCCCGCCCAGGGTGATTGAGACGGCAGTCGCGTCCATTGCCAGGCCTATTGAGAGTATGAGGATTTCTGTGAAGTCCACGGAAATATTTTGCAGCCAATCTATTTAACCGCGCCCAATGACCGGACAAAGCCTTAAATAGGAAAAGTGTGAAAAGTATGATATGGCTAACAAATCAGAAAAGGCAAACCAGATGATGGCAAAATGCGGCCACGGCGTGATGACAACGGCAGTTGTCGGGCCGCGCGGCCAGATAGTCATACCAAAGCAGGCGCGCGAGTGGCTGCAGATAAAGCCGGGCGACCAGATCGTGCTGATGTCAAAGATGCCCGGAGCGATGATAGTCCTGCGGGCCGACGGCCTGCGCGAGATGGCAACCCACCTGTTGAGCAAGATAAAATAGGCGTTGCGCGCAACGGCAACACGCAGGGCGCAGGCAAAAAGACGGCTTAGTGTTTTACAATGTTTGAGATAGAGACCCACAGGCTTGAGAAGAAGTTCGGCAGCTTCACCGCAGTCAACGCAATCGACCTGGAGGTCAGAAAGGGCGAAATCTTCGGCTTCCTCGGCCCGAACGGGGCAGGGAAGACCACCACAATAAAGATGCTCACCACGCTGGCCACGCCAACCAGCGGCACCGCAATCATTGCGGGTTTTGACGTTGCCAAGGAGCCTGCAAAGGTGCGCTCGCGCATAGGCGTGGTGCCGCAGTCGTTCTCGCTTTTCGAGGAGCTCTCACCGATGGAGAACCTGTGGTACATAGGCAAGCTCAACGAGATTCCCGACAAGGAAATCGAGTCAAAGAGCATCGAGCTTCTGAAGGCAGTCACCCTTTACGACAAGCGCGACATCCCGTCCGGCGGTTTCTCGGGCGGCATGAAGCAGCGCCTGTCGCTTGCGGCAAGCCTGCTTCACGAGCCCAACATACTGTTCATGGATGAGCCCACGACCGGCCTGGACCCCCAAAGCAGGATTGCGATGCGCGAAATCACCCGCGACCTGAACAGGAAGGGCGTCACGGTCATATACACCACGCACGACATGGACGAGGCGGAGAAGCTTTGCGACCGCATCGCAATCATGGACCACGGCAGCATCATAGCAATAGGCACTGCGGACGAGCTCAAGCGCAAGGTATCCAAGTACGAGATTGCCGAAATCGGTGCGCCCGACGCAACGAAGGAGACTGTCGAGGCGCTCAGGAAGCTTCCGTTCGTGCACGCAGTCGAGGTGGACGGCACAAGGCTGGTGTGCGAGGTGTCCGACGGCGACGAGATGTTCTCGAAATTATCAGACTTCTTCAAGAAAAGAAAGCAGCACGTCAGCGAGATACGCATACGAAAGCTGTCGCTTGAGGACGTGTTCATCAAACTTACAAAGAAGGACTTGAGGGAATGAGCAAGCAAAAGACCGCAGACAAGCGCGACGCCGATGAGAAGCTGATTGACCTGGACAAGGTCGCGGCAATCATTGCCAAGAACTACCTGGTCCTGCGCCGCGACAAGACGCGCATGATAGCCATGCTCATATTCCCAATAGTCATGATATCGCTTTTTGGAGCAACTACCGGCGTGACGCCAAAGCACCTTGCAACCGCGATTGTTGACAACGACCAGAGCCTGCTCTCAAGCCAGGTGGCAGGCCAGCTGCAGACCCTTGACGTGCTGAGCATAAAGTACAGCGTGGGCAGCGAGTCCGAGGCCAAGAAGCTGCTTGACGAGGGCAAGGCAAAGGCTGTTGTGATAATACCGCAGGGGTTTGAGGAGGCAATCAAGTCCGGACAGCAGGCGACAATACGGCTCATGGTGGACCAGTCCGACTCAACCGTTGCCCAGATTGCATCAGCTAGCATCAGGGGGTTCATAACCGGGCTGTCAAAGCAGGCAAGTGCGCAGATGATTGGCCAAAGGCAGGTTGAAGCGGCCATTGCAGCAAGGAAGGTCGCTGCGCTGGAAACGCTGCTTTATTCCGGGGCGCAGGTTGCGGGCACAACTGACGCCTACGATTTGGCAGCAGAGCAATCCACGCTTGCACGCTACAGGCTAATGCAAAGCACCGACACCCTGACCAAGCTTTCGCAGGCCGTTGCGGCAAACATCTATTCCCCAACCAATGCAGACTACCTGAACGAGCTCACTTTTGCATACGACAACCCGGCCGGAAAGGCGTCGGTTGTAAGCGCAATCAACACCGAACAGCAGTACGTCGCCCAGATGGGCACCTACAGCGGGCTTGCAGCAGGCAACATGGTGGTGCTGCGCAACGTAGTATCCGCCCAAACGCTTGTTGCGCAGGCAAAGGCAGGCTCATTGGCACTTTCGGCACAGCTTGACTCGGCCGTACCGGTTGCAGGCAGCGTGCAGGTAACGCTGGAAGACTTCGCCTCAACTGACGTCAGCTCAATGGTGGACCCGATAACAGTGCAGACAGTGGACGTATACGGCCAGAGGCAGGGAATCGACTTTGCGCTCCCGGCGCTTGTTGCGCTCATAATATTCCAGGGAGCGATAATGGGAATGGGAAGGGCCATTGCGGGAGAGCGCCACGACGGCTCGCTTACCCGCGTGTTCCTCACGCCAACGTCAAACACCACCATACTCTTCGGCACCCAGCTGTTCTACATCCTGTTTGAGACGTTCCGCGCGATATTCATCATAGTCCTTGCGATGCTCCTTTTCGGGCTGACCATATCAGGCAACGTCTTCGAGGTCCTGTTCATAGTCATCCTTTTCACGATGGGCGCAACCGGGGTCGGGCTCGTCATCTCCTCGTTTGCAAAGACCGAGGAGCAGTTCATGCCGATGGCAATGCTCATCAGCCTGCCTTCGATGTTCCTTGCAGGCGCGTTCTTCCCGATACAGACGATGCCCGCAATCCTGCAGGCAGTCGCAAAGGCGCTTCCGATATACTACGCTGCTGATGCGCTGCGCGGCGTGATGGTCAAGGGGTTCTCCCTGGTGCAGGTGCTGCCCGACGTCATATTCCTGTCGCTTTTTGCGCTTGCGATGCTTGTAATCTCGACAATGGTCTTCAAGCGGGAAGTAATGTAAAAAAGTAAAACAGTGTTTAGGTGGTTTGTATGAAGAAGGAAATCCTGTTCGTATTCGTTTTCATGGCGCTTGCGCTCAACGTGTCCGCGCTCAACCGGCCGGACGTGCGCATTTCCGACTATTCGATGCCGGTTGCGCTGCTTGCAGCGGGCCAGTCCGAAGTGACGCTTACTCTTGAAAGCGTGGGCAAGCTTGACTGCGCCTACCGGGTGATAGCGCAGGCCTCGCCGTCGTATCCGCTCAGCCTGCACGGCCCGGACGCAATCATTGTCGGCGACCTGTGCAAGAACCGGTCCAAGAACATTTCCTTCGTGTTCAACGCCGACCCCAACGCCAACGCGGGAAACAACCCCGTCTCGGTCACAATCACCTACGAAAGCGAGAACGCGGCACCATACTCGACCCTGCAGAACCTCAACATCCCCGTATCGGGATTTCCACAGCTCCGGGCGCAGGTGACTTCAAGCACTCCCATTGACATCCACCCCGGAGACACTGCAGCAGTGGAGGTCACGATTGACAACACCGGCTCGTTCAAGGCATCCGCAATCGAGGCTACGCTCAACGCGCCCGCACCCATCGAGGTCAAGGCAGCAACCAAGACTGCGATAATCGCCGAGCTTGCTGCCAAGAAGTCGGCCAAGGCAACCTACACAATCTTCGTGCCCAAGGCCACCGCGCCGGGAGTGTATTCGGCAGGCGTTGCGCTCTCTTACATCGACGAGAACGGCGCGCGCGTGGCCAAGTCAATCCCGATAAGCATAACAGTTGCCGCAAAGGCGGACCTGTCCGTCGCGCCCAGCACGGACGCGGTCTTCATCGGAGCGAACAACGCCATCTCCAAGTTCACCATAAAGAACAACGGAGCGGACACCGCAAAGAACCTCCGGGTCAAGGTAATCCCCCAGTTCCCGATTTCGACTGACGGCAGCGAAAGGCTGGTGGGCGACCTTGCGCCCGGCGCAACATTCGAGGTTGCGTTCAATGTCAATGCAGACAAGGAGGCGTCTGCGGGAAACTACGCAATCCAGATACAGGCGACTTACGAGGACGCAACAGGGACCAAGTACCGCGATAGCGTGGAAACCGGGATAACGGTCCAGCAGAAGGACGCCTTCACCGCAATTGTTGCCGACTACTGGTTCCTGTGGGCCATTGCTGCAATAGCTCTCGCGGCATTCTTCGGACGAAAGGCAATGTCGGCCCTTGGAAAGAAGAAGTAAAGGACCCTGAAGGAAACGCCCGGACAAACTCCGGCCCCCGTTCATTTCCCCCTTTCTTTGCCTTTTTCACTTTTTGCAAATCTTTTTTAGCACCCGCACACTAATTGTGGATTAACCTACCTGGGCGGTCAGCCGCCTCCAGCGTCAAAAAGGCGTTTGAATGATAGCAATGAGCGACTTTGGAGTCATCGTCATAGTCGCAACCATCGCCGGAGCAATAGCAATCATGCTGCGCCAGCCCTCGGTTATCGGCCTGCTTGTCGCGGGGATGATAGTGGGCCCGCACCAGCTGGGCCTTGTTGGCAACTTAGAGTCAATCTCAAGCTTTGCCGACGTGGGCGCAATCCTGCTTCTCTTCGCAATCGGCCTTGAGTTCTCCATGGACAGCCTGAAGAGCCTGGGGGCCAAGGCCGCGATACTTGCGGCAACCAAGATGGGCATCATAATGCTTTTGGGCTACATAGGCTCGCTTCTTTTCGGCCTCAAGCCAATCACGGGCATGTACATCGGCGCAATCCTCTCAATCACAAGCACGGCCATAGTGTCCAAGATACTCTCGGAGAAGAACTACTCCAACCGGCCCGAGGCGCCGCTGCTCATAGCCTCGCTGATTGTGGAGGACATAATATCCATATTCCTCCTTGCGGTCCTTTCCGGCCTTGGCGGAGCAGGGGAGCACGTCTCGCTGAAGTTCATACTCTCGGTTGCAAACTCGCTTGTCATATTCGGAGTGTTCTACCTAGTCCTGTCCAAGATACTCAAGATAGTGCTGGACTGGCTTTCCGAAAACCGGGCGGAGGAGACGCTTGCGTTCTCCGCGCTAAGCATGGGAGTCGGACTGAGCTTCCTTGCCCAGTTTGCCGGGCTTCCGGCATCAATAGGCGCGTTCCTTGCAGGCAACCTCATCTCGTCGCTGAAGAAGGCCGAGGAGTTCAAGCAGGCCATCTACCCGCTCATCTTCGTGTTCTCGGCGCTGTTCTTCCTCTCGGTGGGCATGGTAGTGGACATGCACTCCATAGTGTCCAACATCTGGCTTGTTGTGGGTATAGCGGCCTTTGCAATCATAATCAAGTTCGCCGCAACGCACATCTCCTACTACTTCGTCGAGGCGGACTCGCGCTCGGCAACGTTTGCCGGCCTTGCCATGCTCTCAATAGGGGAGTTCTCCATACTGATTGCCCAGCTTTCGCACAACATAGTCACCGAAATCGACCTAGTCGGCATCACTTCGGCCCTTGTGCTTGTGACTTCGCTTACCACGTCGCTTTTGATAGACGACTCGGACTCCATCTGGAGGAGGCTGCGGCGCTCGCTGCCCTCGCGCGTAGTCGATGCAGGCAGGCAGATAGCCAGGCAGAACCAGCAGGCGTTCTACGCAGTGCAGTACAACTACTCCTTCAACAGCAAGGTCGGCTCAAGCGTGTCTTTCCTGCGCGAGAACCTGCTTTTGATGGTCATCATCGTCGGGGTCATACTCTACTCCACGCAGTCCACCCAGACCCTGGTCTTTGAGAACACGACCATCACACTGCGCGGCATCGGGCTTGGAGCTGCGCTTGTTGCAACTACTGTGATAATAATCAGGACGATACGCGCACTGAGGAAGGGCGAGACCTACTCCCCGCACGGCGCAGGGCTGCTGTCCATGTACCGCAAGCTGGGCCGGGCATTCATAACCTCGGCAATAATCTGGGTGGCTATTGCGCTCATAGTTGTGCTTGCCATATTCGAGTCGAACCCCGACGTAAGCAAGATGATAACGCTCATCGCAATACTCGTGGTCATTGCGGACATATACCGCCGCAAGGGCGGAAAGGCAGGGGTGCTTCCCCTACCGCGCAGGTATTACTAGTTCTAAAAAAAAAAAAGAAATAAAAAAAAAGAGAAAGCGGGATCAGTGCCGCCGGTAGAATGACTTTGCGGCCTGCTTCTGGTGGAAGAATATCTGCCACACTAGCACAAGCAGGATGAACGCCATCAGCCCGAGGCAGGAGAACTGGAAGCTTGCAAAGTCGGAGCGCTGCTTGAGCACGTCCTCCTCCAAAAGCGCCACCCTCTGCTGCAACGACTGCACGGTGAGCGCGGAAGGCGAAGCCTGGCTTTCAAGGGCGATTACCCTTGCCTCGAGCTCGCGCACGTATCCCGGCGGGGTGAGCTCGACCCCCCTCCAGTAGAGGGTCCCGTTCTGGCCTGCAAGCACGTAGTCCCCGCACTGCAGGTAGGTCTGCTGGGAAACCAGGGCTGCAGCGTCCTTGGTCGAAAGGTCAGCCGCAAGCGCAACAATCTTTGCGATGTTGGACTCGTCAGCAGGCTGCGAGTAGAACTGCAGGAACTCGGTGCGGTTTACTATTGAGAGCGGCTGCTGCGCGCAGTCGTGAAGCACAGTAGTGGTCGCGTACTGCATGCCAAGCTGGCTTGTTGTTGCCGAGGCAAACGAAAAGAACGACAATGCAAGCACTGCAACGAGTGCAAGAGCTGACTTCATAGGAAAAACCCCCTGATTACCAAAAAACCCGTGTTGCATTAAGCCGTTGGCAAATAAAAGAATTCTGGATGTGGCCTTTGGCGGCCAACACACCTGCTTTCGGCAAGCCGCACGCCCGGGCTTTGGCAACTGAACGCCCCAGTTTGAGGGTTGTTTTTTATAAGGGAAAACACTAATGGGTGCACAACCGGCCAAAAGGCCGCCAAACGCCCCTTACTTGGAGAGTGCTTTCTATGGCCAACAACGTCTATTGGTTTTCCGAAATCAACAAAACCTCGATACCGATTGCAGGAGGCAAGGGAGCCAACCTGGGTGAGATGTTCCAGCTCGGCCTGCCGGTGCCGGACGGGTTTGTAATCTCAAGCGAGGCATACTTCAACTTCGTACGGGCAACCAAGATTGACCAGCTCATAGCGTCTACGCTTGCAGGGCTGGACGAGCAGGACTCCGACAAGCTGGACCTGGCAAGCGAGACCATCAAGAACGCAATCCTTGCCGAGCCCATGCCAAACGACATCCGCACCGACTTGGTGCGCGCCTACAACAAGCTCTGCGGGGTCAGCATATTCCCGCTTGCAACCCAGGAAGTCCTGGTCGCAGTAAGGAGCAGCGCAACAGCGGAAGACCTGCCTGAGGCATCATTTGCAGGCCAGCAGGCCACATTCCTCAATGTGAAGGGCGCGGACATGCTGGTTGACGCGGTGCGCTCGTGCTGGGCAAGCCTCTTTGAGGCGCGCGCAATCTACTACAGGATTACGCAGCACTTCGACCACAACAAGGTGGGCTTGTGCGCGGTAGTGCAGAAGATGGTAGACAGCGAAAAAAGCGGAGTAATGTTCACGGTAAACCCCATTACCAAGAACGCCAACGAAATCATGATTGAGGCCGCAATCGGCCTGGGAGAGGCAGTAGTAAGCGGCTCGGTCACCCCGGACAACTACATAGTCTCAAAGGACTCGATGCAGGTTGCAAACAGGACCGTCAGCAAGCAGGAGTTCGCCATCTTGCGCGGAAAATCCGGCACCGGCTCGGAAAAGGCGGACTTGCCGGAAAACCTTGCCGCGATGCAGAAGCTTACAGACGACCAGATAGTCAAGCTTGCTGGCTTTGGGAAGAAAATCGAGGACCACTACGGCGCGCCCCAGGACATCGAGTGGGCTGTAGAGAAGGGAAGGATATTCATAGTCCAGAGCAGGAACATCACAACACTCAAGGACAAAAAGCCAGCGCAAACGCAGGAGGTGAAGGATGCAATGGAAATCAACCAGCCGATAGTGCAGGACATAAGCAAGCTTCCCCCCGCATCCAGCGCGCCAACTTCGGACATCCCAAGGCCGCAAGTCATTGTAGAGGCAGCATCAACAGTAACCTCAAAGTCAAAGCCCATACTCAAGGGCCTTGGCGCGTCACCGGGAACCGCGTGGGGCCCAGTCAGGCTCATCTACTCGCCCAAGGAAATCCACAAAGTAAGGCAGGGCGACGTGCTGGTCACCGAGATGACCTCGCCGGACTTCGTTCCTGCGATGAAGCGCGCAGCAGCAATCGTGACCAACTCAGGAGGCCAGACCTGCCACGCGGCAATAGTCAGCCGCGAGCTGGGAGTCCCCTGCATAGTCGGAACACGCACCGCAACAATCGATCTGAAGGAAGACCAGATTATCACAGTCAACGCCACACAGGGAGTGGTGTTTGAAGGAAAGCTCGCAACCGCAACTGACGCAGGCACCAACCCGACTTCCAAGGCAATGGAAAAGGAGGTCGCGTCGGACGCGTTCATGCAGGAAGTTGTGCGAGCAACCAAATACCTTTCCGGGCCACAGAGCGACAACATAGTCACAGGCACCAAGCTCTACGTCAACCTTGCCGAGGCGGAGAACGCCGACAAGGTAGCGTCCAAGCATGTTGACGGCGTCGGCCTGTTCCGGGCGGAGTTCATCATCGCCGGTTTTGGGAAGCACCCCAAGGCAATGCTCAAGCAGGGCAAGCGCGAGGAGTTCATCGACGCGCTTTCGGACGGCATGCGCAAGATGTGCGCGGCGTTCTACCCGCGGCCGGTAATCTACCGCGCAACGGACTTCAAGACCAACGAGTACAAGAACCTCGAGGGCGGCGAGGAGTTCGAGCCCAAGGAGGAGAACCCGATGATCGGGTTCCGCGGCTGCTTCCGCTACATCAAGGACCCCGAAGTGTTCAACATGGAGCTTGAGGCAATCAAGCGCGTGCGCGAGACGTACGGAATGAAGAACCTCTGGCTGATGATACCATTCGTGCGCACCTTGAACGAGTTCAAGGTATGCAAGAAGCTTGTTGACGCTTCCGGCCTTACGAACGGCGGAGGCTACGACTTCAAGCTGGGAATCATGTGCGAAATCCCGTCAACTGTCATCCTTGCGGAGGAGTTCTGCAAGGCTGGCGCGCAGTTCTTCTCAATCGGAAGCAACGACCTTACCCAGCTTACCTTGGGCCTTGACCGCGACAACCCGATTGTTGCCGAGGACTTCGACGAGCGCGACCCGTCCGTGCTTGAGTCCATCAGGCTTGTAATAGAACGCTGCCACAAGCACGGCGTGCCAGTTGGAATCTGCGGCCAGGCGCCTTCGGTCTATCCTGAGTTTGCCGAGGCGATTGTCGAGTACGGGATTGACTCCATCAGCGTCAACCCGGACGTCATCGAGGCAACCCGCAAGACTGTCGCAAGCGCGGAACAGCGCCTGCTGATGAAGAAGGCACGAAGCCAGTAAGGAAAACAGTACGGAGGGGAGTCGAAATGATATTCGGCTTTTGCGGCACCATCGGTTCGGGAAAAGGCACTGCAATCGAGCTTTTGCAAAAGGAGTTCGGCGCTGCAAGCTTCAGCCTTTCTGACGAGATTAGGCACGAGTGCAAGAAGCGCGACCTGGGGCTTGAGAGGACGAACCTGATTGATGTTGGCAACCAGATGCGAAAAAAGGAAGGCGACGGCTACTGGGCAAGCAGGGCCGCAACAAGGGTCAAGATGATGCCGGGCTGGCAGAAAAGGGTCACTACAATCGATTCCATCCGGCTGCCTGCCGAGGTCGAGGCGCTTGTTGAGCAGTTTGGGGATAAGTTCGTGCTGATTTCAGTGGACGCCCCGATTGAGCTGCGCTACGAGCGCATCAAGACGCGCAACCGAGCCGGAGAAAGCAAGCTTACCCTTGAGCAGTTCAAGGCTTCGGAGCAAAAGGAGCAGTCCAAGGTTAAGGGCGAGCCCAACCTTGCCGCAACAATGGCGCTTGCTGATTATGAGCTTGTAAATGACGAGAGCAGGGCCGAGCTTGAGCGCGAAGTGCGCACGATAGCAAACAAGTACCACGAGAAGACAAAGTAGGTCAGGTTGCGGCAATGTCAACCAAATCATTATAACTAGTTATTGCGCAATAGATGTACAACCATTGCACCTACCAAAAGGGGATTCCTATGAACATCATACTTGGCGCACCATACGAAAAGATAATCGACAACGCCGTGAAAAAGGGCCAGGCAGGCACGAAAGCCGAGGTCATACGCCAGGCGCTGAAGCTTTACCAAAGATACTTCGAGGACGAGGAGACGCTTGTTGCAAGGGCGATTGAACGTGATATGGCGCGCTACCGCGCGGGAAAGGTAAAGGCATACACGCTGGAAGAAGTCAAAAGAAAACTGAACATCGACTAAAAGTTGCATCCGCGCCCGAAAAACACCCGCAGGCAATACTTTTCCAGAGCCGATATGGACTACCAGATATTCGACGAGGCACTGGAAGAAATCCAAAAGATGGACCACAGCCTGCAACAGCGGTTCATAAAGCACATTGAAAAAGTGGCGAACATGCCCCCAAGAAGGCACCTTCGTTTCGGGAACCCGCATTTCGTTGAAAAGGTGACCAAAGGGGCAAGATTCGCTTACAAAATAGAAGAAGGAACGCTACACGTCGTCCGCTGCTTTGCTACTCACAAAGAATATGAGCAATGGTACCGGAACCTTTGACTGCCAACATCGCCGGATTAACCGACTATGGTCCCGCAATCCCTGCTTCCCTCAACCAGCTTCTTGAGGTCGTCAAGCTTCTTGCCATTGGCAAAGACTATCTCTATGCCGCTTCTTGCCGCAAGCTTGCAGGCTATGATGTCAAACACAAAGGGCGCCTTGGGTTCGCGCGTGTCCAGGCGCGTGGCAAGCTCGATGAGCTGGTCATAGGACATTTTCCTGATGAGCTTGGCTTTCGGGTTCTTTGCCGGGTCGGAATCGTAAATCCCGTCCACCTTGGACAGGTTGATGAGGCGCTTGGCCTTGAGCCGCTCTGCAATGATTACTCCTGCGTGGTCGGAAGTCGCTCCCTCCACAAACCCCGCGCCAACCGGGATGAGGTTGAGCTTGGACGCAAGCTGGGTCTCGGACAGGTCGGTGATTGACTTGGGGTAGGCTACGTCCTCTCCAAGAAGCGAAATCAGGAGCGTGGCGTTGACGTGGTTAATCATCTGGCCAATCTTGTCAGCCATTACCTGCGTGCCGTTCTTGCGAACGATGTCCTGGTATTGTGCCGAGAACTTTCCGCCTCCAACGGATATTGCTATCTTGAAGCCCTCAGCATGGAGCTTGCGAAAAAGCGACGCTGCAGACTTGACGTACTCCGCGTCAATGTCGCCGTTTTCCTTGAACATAAGCGAACCGCCAAGCGAGATTACGGTAAAGTCTTTCTTGTCCATCCAAACCACCAGAAAAGAATAATCAGGGCCCTTGCCCCTATTGATTCATTAACCATTAGCACCAATAAATACTTGCTATAGTGAAGGTGGGAAAAGATGGCGGAATTTTCGACGATAATTCGCGGGCTGCAGCCGACGTTTGACAAGAAGGAAAAAAGGCAGGACGCAGTACTCATCCAAAGCCGCGAAATCGTAAGGCTTTCAGCGCGCGCAATCCGCGACATCCACACCGGCGAGAAAGTCGAGCTTTCGGCAACGCTTGCCGAACTTGAGAAGATGGTGCTTGAAATAAGGCAGTACGACGACGACTTTTCCCACATCACCGAGCACTGCTACCAGGAGTACGTCGAAATCAAGACGTTCCTTGCGGTATCCTACCACCAGGATTTGCCTTCGCCTGAGGACCTCTCGATGCCAGTAACTTCCTACCTCGCTGGCGTTGCGGACTGCGCTGGCGAGCTTCGCAGGGCAATACAGATTTGCCTGAAGGAGGACAAGGAAGACGAGGCAAACTACTACTTCGGAAGGCTCAACGACATCTACGACAACATAATGCTCCTGAAATACTCGACCTCAATCATCGGCCCGCTCAAGCAGAAGCAGGACATGGTGCGCTCCTCGATTGACCACGCGCGCGGCGAGCTTTTGATGGCGAAGTTTTCCAAGAGGCAGTAGGATAGGAAAGAGGGAAAGCAGACCTTGACAACCGACAAAGGAATGTTCGCGACTGAAGTCGCCCCATCCCGTGGACGCGACCACGGCAAGTACAAGTACCTCGCGGCATTCGACTTCGACTCCACGCTCATTGACCGCGAGGTCATCGACGCAATAGCGGAGATTGCAGGCATGCACGCGCAGGTGTCCAAGATTACCAAGATGGTGGTCAACGGCGAGCTGCCCCTCGAGGAGGCGCTGCACCAGAGGGCTGCTATGCTTGAGGGCGTGACCGTGCAGGACTGCATGCTCTTGGGTGACCGCATCAAGGTGATGGACAACATTGCCAAAACTATGGAGCACCTCAAGGCGCACGGCTTCTACATCGCAATAATCAGCGCTTCCCTGAACCCGGTTGCTGCGCGCGTTGCAAGCAGGCGCGACTTCTCGGCAATCGACCAGTTCTTGTTCAACACCCTGCGCGCAAGCAACGGCAAGCTCAACGGCGAAGTTGACATCCGCGTCTCGGACAAGGGCGCGCTAGTTTTCAAGCTGCAGCAGGAGCTTGGAATCCCCAAGTCCCACACGCTTTCTGTTGGCGACGGCTCGATGGACCTGCCGATGTTTGCGGAGTCCGGCCTCTCAATCGCGTTCAATGCCAAGGAAATCGCAAAAAAAGCGGCCATGAAGAGCGTTGACGGCAAGGACATCGGAAAGATTGTCCCGGTTGTGGATGAGTGGCTGGCTAAGAAGAAATAACAACCGCGGGCAACTCTAGTTTTTCAAAAGCATAGCGTAAGGCCTAATTGTTGAAAACGTAAAGAATTAGAGGGGAGGGGCTGGCAGGCCCCTCCCAGAATGTTTATTGGGGGTGGGTTGAACTGTGCCTAAGCACAATTACGCGCGATTCCTGTGATTCCCGGAGATTCTTTTCCGGTGCTGTGATTCCGTTGTGATTTGTCTTCTGCTTTTTTCGTGATTGGTTCACGATTCCTTGCTACGGGTTTGCTACCCGATTGGAAGGTAATACACTTTCCTTCCTGCCTGCTTCTTGGAAAGCAGCCCTGCGGTTGCGAGCCTGTTGAGGCGCGCGCACGCGGCGTTCTTTCCTTTGTAGCCGAACTTGTCGGCCACTTCCTGGGCAATCACCTTGCCCGTTTCCTTGACGAATGCTATGATTTCCAAGTCGATGTCCGCGACGACTTCCTTGTTGGGCAACGACGCCGCGACAGCGACCTTTTCCACCGAATTCTTCTCAAGCATCTCCTCAAGCTGCGCGACGCGCTGTTCCAAAAACGCAAGTCGGTCCAGCTTGGCGTTTATCTCCCTCAGCACGAGGTTGAACGACGTCTTCTCATCCGAAATCTTTGAAAGGTAATACGCCGTTGTCAGGGCGGGGTCCTTGATGGATTCCTTGAACGACTGGTAATCTCCTACGATTCCTGCATCCAAAGCCATTTTCGGCACCTTTTTATTTCCGGTTTGATTGATACTTGTCCGCGATTGTGTCGCGAATCGTGAGAATCAATCACGATACAATCATGATTCTATTAGGATATATAAACCTTCCTAGACCGCAGTTCGAATAATCGGCATTAATTCTTGAAAACGCGGTAAATGCAAGCAAAAAAGGATAATATACCTTTCAAGCACCCATTCCTGTTCTGGTGACTTTTTTGGAAACCCCTGCAATCCGCATCGTTGAACGAAAACAGCTTGACGAGCTTTCACTTCCCGAGCAAAGCGCACACGCCCATCGCCAGGTACAGCGCTCAGTAAACATTGGCGAACTGAAAAAAATCGAAAGGGGAATAGCCAAATCCGGAAAGCCCCTGAACGAGCACCTGAATGAAATCGACGATTGGTGCAAAATGATGAAATTCAACCTGGGCGAGCCGGAAATCCACACCGAGCCCAGGGTAGTGGCCCCAGTTGACCTGGTAAAGGCCCACGCACTCAAGCTTGTCGGCCCGAACGGCTCCAACACCCTGCCTTCGGAGGAGAAGCTGCGGCAGGCGCTGATTGCGGCTGCAAAGAAAGCCTAGGCGCCACACGCCCCCTGCCAGCCCGCACTCCCGCTAAAAAACCTTGGGCTGCCTAATACCCTAGACGAATTTTACACCGGCAAACTGCCGAAGGCGTTTAGGATTATGGACATTTTGTGCGTTGCGGACCTGCATGGCGAAATCCAGGCAAAGCAGTTCCTGTTCGAGTTCATCAAGAAGTCCAGGCCGGATGCAATAATCCTTGCAGGCGACGTGACCTGCGGCAGCGTGTCCTTTGCCGAGGACCTCTTTGAGGAGCTTGACAGGACAAGGATTCCCTATTACGCAGTGCACGGCAACAACGACCCGGAGACAGTACAGGACTTCTTTGAGGAAACTCACCGCGACCTTGCAGGAAAGAAGGTCATTATTGGCGGAATCCCGTTCTACGGGCTTGGAGGCAGCGGGCCAACGCCATTCAACACCGTCTGCGAGTACACCGAGGAGACTATTGAGAGGAAGCTTGCCGAGCTTAAGGTGCCGGATGACGGCAAGTTCATCCTAGTCAGCCACACGCCTCCGCGCGACTGCGCAGCTGACAAGACCGGGCACGGCAACCACGTGGGAAGCAGGTCGCTGCGCCAGTTCGTGCTTGCAAAGAAGCCGGCAGTTGTGATTTGCGGCCACGTGCACGAGCAGCACCTTTCCGAGAAGCTCGGCGACACGATTATTGCAAAGGCGGGCACGCTGATGCACAAGAAGGCGCTCGTGCTCACTATTCCGGAAAACAAGGTCACATTACTATAAGACCGAAAACTAAGACACATCAGAGGTTTTGATTCTCTTGGCAACGTTCCACATTGAAAAGGACAAGAAGTTCGACGGCATCCACTGGGCGTTCGACCCTTCGGGGAAACGCTTCCTTGCGACCAAGAACCTAGTCAAGGGCTTCCGCGTCTCGGACGAGCGCGTGATTACGGTTGCAGGCGAGGAGTACCGCTTCTGGGAGCCTTCAAGGAGCAAGCTTGCTGCAGCAATAGTGAAGGGCCTGCGGAACATGCCAATCAAGCCCGGCTCTTCGGTGCTTTACTTGGGAGCTGCGAATGGCATCACCTCAAGCTTTGTCTCCGACGTCATCGGCAAGAAAGGCGTGCTTTACGGAGTTGAGATTTCAGCGTCAGCTATGGAAGACTTCATCTTCGTCTGCCAGAAGCGCGACAACATGCTTCCGATACTTGCAGATGCCCGCTCGCCTGAGAACTACTCCGAGATGGTTGACGGCAAGGTCGACGTGGTGTTTGAGGACGTTGCTGACAAGGAGCAGGCAAACGTGATGATTCGCAATGCCAGAGCCTGCCTAAAGAAGGACGGCTATGGCATGCTTGCAATCAAGGCACGCTGCATCGACTCGGCAGCGGACCCGAAGAAAATATTCGCCCAAGTAGAGAAGGAGCTCGCTGACGACTTTGAGATTGAAGAGAACCTCGACATCGACCAGTTCGAGAAGGACCACGAGTTTTTGCTCTTAAAATTCAAAGGATGAAAAGCATCAGACGTGTTCTTGCACAATTAGGCGTAGGAACTCTTCAGGCGTAACTATCTCTATTTTTCCATACCGGACAAGCTTCAAGAGGTGCTTGTCCTTTGTGACTATGAAACATGCACCACCGGCTACCGCAGCCTCGATGAACTTGTCATCATCGGGGTCGTCCTTGACTGCGCGCAACTTCGACGTCGGCGCTACAAATATCGCCCGATTGGAAATCTTGCGGATGATTTTTTCAACTAGCCTGCGGTTTGCGGAGGTCTTTGCGAGAATCTCTTCGCTTGAAAGGATTTCGGAGTATTCGCACAATATCTCCGACGACAGCACCAAACGGACTTTTCCGTCATCTACAAGCCGCATTACCTGAAAGGACGCGCCGCTCCAGAAAGTACCTGAAACTACTACGTTGGTGTCAAGGACTACTCGATTCATTTACTAGGCCTTCGTGCGCGGTGGTTGTGGACCAGTCCCGCCACGTCGGCTTCCTTGAGCTTCTTGCCTGCTGCCCTCAGGGGAGCGGTGAGCTTTCCCCACGGAACGGACTCGAGCCTGCGGACGGACAAGGAGTCGCCATCAAGGAGAAAGAGTATCTTCGCGCCGTCAGAAAGGCCCATCTTCCTGCGGATATCGCTTGGGATGGCTACCTGGCCGCGCGAGCTTACCACTCCGACTGAGACGTCCATAGGGATAATTCACCAAGATTAGTAAGATAAATCTTACTTATAACTGTTGGCTACGGATAGTTGCAGGGTAAGGAATTACGCAGGAAGTCAGAGCCTCTTTCTCGCAAATTCCTCAATCTTTCCCATCGCCTCCTCAAGCTCCTCAGGTGGGGCAAGGAAAACTAGGCGGAAGTGCTTGTCTTTGAGTACGGGGGAAAAGCCGCTTCCGGGGACGACCAGCACGCCGGTTTCTTCCAAAAGCGAGTAGACGAAATCCTTGTCTGTGGCGAATTTTGTGGTTTCAACCTTTGGGAAAGAGTAGAGCGCGGCCTTGGGCTTGGGACAGGTTATGCCCTCAATCGAGTTCAGGCCCTTGAAAATCACGTCCCTGCGCTTGCGAAGCTCGGCCCGATAGGCAGGAATGTGGTCGGGCGGGTGCGTGAATGCGGCAAGCGCGCCTCGCTGCATCTCCCAGTTCACCGAAAGCCGGGCGTTGCACAGCTTGACGCAGGCGTCGCGCAACAGCTCGGAGCCTTCGTTGTGGAAAGCAAGGTAGCCTACCCTCGCGCCGGTGTAGATGAAGTTCTTGGAAACGCCGTTGCCTACAACCAGAGGGACGTCCTTGCAGATGTCGCGCATGCTAATTGCGCGCTCGCCATTCAAAGTGGTCATGGAGTAAATCTCGTCGGAGATTATGGGGATTCCGAATTCAGCAGCAACGTCGGAGATTTTGCGCAGCGTGCTTTCAGGGTAGACCGCGCCAGTCGGGTTGTTGGGGTTGATTATGACTATTGCCTTGGTGCAGTTGTTGATTTTTTTCCTCAGGTCATCCACGTCGGGGTTGAACTGCTCGTCAAGCGAGTAATAGTTTTCCGTGCCGCCGCAAACCGCAAGCATCGTGTTGTAGAGGGAATAGCTGGGGCTTGGAAGAAGCACGTTGTCACCGGGGTCAACAAGGGCCTGCATCAAAAAGTCGATGCCTTCGGAGAGGCCGGAGTGTATTGTGACAAAGTCAGGTGCAACACCCTCAATCTTCGCTATCGCAGCCCGGAGCTCGGCATCGCCTTCGGAGGGGCAGTAGCCAGTATATCTGGAATCCGCCAGAGCCTCGCGCACCGCATCAGTAATCCAGGAAGGCGGCTTGAACCCGAACTGGTTGGGGTCGCCTATGTTGAACCAGTGGATTTTCTTTCCAGTAGCCTCGACTTTGCGCGCGCGTCCCACTATGTCCCGTATCTCGTAGGATACCTTTGACATCCTTACGGACACTTTGAAGGCCATACCAGCAAGGGTTTCTCCACCAAGGATAATATAGGGCCCGAAGCGTGACAGCATTTAAACCATTGCAAAAGAAGGCGTTTTTTGGAACTAATTTAAACCCCGATTTTCTATATTACTGAAGGGTTTTTCATTAGGTTTTAACGGCCAACTGCCGCGTTTTCTTTTTCGCAAGCAGGGCCGCATACAGGTGGGATAAACAATGTTAGAGAACGTACTTTCGCTGACAGCGGGAGCCGGGGTATTGGTGCTTGCTTTTGCAGCGTACCTGGCTTACTCGGTGCTCAAGCTGCCGCAGGGAACGGAAAAGATGAAGTCCATTTCCGCAGCAATCAAGGAGGGCGCAATGGCGTACCTTTCCAGGCAGTACAAGACGCTGGTTCCGCTGGTGCTTGTGATTGCAGCCGTCATCGGCTTCATGGTCGGCGTGGCTCCTGCGGTTGCATTCGTGGTCGGCGTAGGCCTCTCCGCGCTTGCAGGCTACGTGGGCATGGTCGTTTCGGTCAATGCCAACGTGCGCACTGCAAAGGCAGCTGAGAAGGGCCTTGCTGACGCGCTTGACGTCGCTGTCAAGGGCGGCTCGGTCACCGGGCTTGCGCTCGTGGGCCTCGGGCTCATCGGGATGTCGGCAATCATCTACTTCAACCAGGGCACAGCACAGTACGTCATAGTGCTTGTCGCATTCGGCTTTGGCGCGTCGCTGATGTCCCTTTTCGCAAGGGTAGGCGGCGGGATTTACACCAAGGCAGCTGACGTTGGTGCGGACCTTGTAGGAAAGCTCGAGAAGGGCATTCCGGAGGACGACCCGCGCAACCCCGCAGTCATTGCGGACAACGTAGGCGACAATGTCGGCGACTGCGCAGGGATGGCAGCCGACCTGTTCGAGTCCTACGTGGTCACCATCATTGCGGCGATGCTTCTGGGCCTTGCAGCTGCTGATGCCACAAAGACCATACTTCCGCTTGTGCTTGTCGCAGGCGCTGCAATCGCTTCCATCGTGGGAATCTACTTTGTCAAGCTCGGCAGGAAGCACAACGTGATGAACGCACTGTACAAGGGAGTCATCGCAACCGCGGTGCTTTCTTCTGCGTACTTCTATTACATCACCGTGATGGTGCTTGGCGACATCAACCTGTTCTACGCAACATTGGTAGGCGTCGTGGCAACCGGGATAATCATCCTGGTGACCGAGTACTACACCGCGCGCGAGTACAAGCCCGTAAAGGACATCGCCAAGGCATCGCAGACCGGCGCTGCGACCAACATCATCCAAGGCCTGGCAATCGGCATGGAGGCAACTGCGCTCCCCGTCCTCACAATAGTGGCTGCGGTGTACATCGCATACGCCGTTGGAGGGATGTACGGGATTGCAATCGCAGTGACTGCGATGCTTTCGCTGACCGCAATAATCATCACCCTTGACGCCTACGGCCCGATCACGGACAATGCTGGCGGAATCGCGGAGATGAGCGGGCTTCCGGAGAAGGTCCGCAAGAACACCGACGAGCTTGACGCTGTTGGCAACACCACCAAGGCAACAACCAAGGGCTTTGCGATTGCGGGGGCCGCGCTGGGTGCGCTTGCTCTGTTTGCGGCGTACGCAACCGAGGCGAAGCTTACCTCAATCAACCTGCTCAACCCGCCGGTTGTAATCGGCCTGTTCCTTGGCGCGCTGCTCCCGTTCGTGTTCGCATCCCTTTTGATGCGCGCAGTCGGACGTGCGGCCTTTGACATCGTCGAGGAGGTGCGCAGGCAGTTCCGCGAGATAAAGGGGATCATGAAGGGCACCGGTAAGCCGGACTACGCGCGCTGCGTTGACATCAGCGCCGCAGCTGCGCTCAAGGAGCTCATCGTGCCAGGGCTCATCGGAATAACTGCGCCAATCATCGTAGGGTTCCTATTCGGAGTCGAGGCGCTTGGAGGCCTGCTTGCAGGAGCAATCGCATCAGGGTTCCTGCTTGCGGTGTTCATGAGCACCGGAGGCGGCGCCTGGGACAACGCCAAGAAGTACATCGAGGGAGGCAGCTACGGCGGCAAGGGCTCGGACGCCCACAAGGCCGCTGTAGTCGGTGACACCGTGGGTGACCCGTTCAAGGACACCGCGGGCCCGGCGCTCAACTCGCTGATCAAGGTGCTCAACACTGTCGCGTTGATTGTGGCAGGAGTGCTTGTGGCGGCAACAGTAGTGGCCTAGAAAAGGCCATTATTTCCTTTTTCTTTTTTATTTTCCTTTACTAGCGCTTCTTAGAATTAGCTGCCTCTTCCATTTTCTTCTTCTCAAGCAAGGCAGTAAGCTGCTCGATGCGGAACTGCGGGGCGCTCTTTTTGACTTCCGGGTGCTTAAGCAGCGCCTCAAGCTCACCTGCATCCAAAGACTCCGGCTCACGCACTGCGGTAACGTAAGGGAACAACCTCCCGCTGAACTGGTGCCCCACGTCGGTGTGGAACACCGGGACGCGCTTGCCTTCCGCGTCCTTCCGGTAGTATAAGGGGTTGCCGCGGTTGAATGCCGCGATGTGCGGGTCGGTATGCATAACAGACGGCATTGAACCATCACGCACGTGCGGGACGTTTATCTCAAGGCCGTAAAGGACGCGTTCATCCCGCAACTCCTTCCGATGCGCAAAATGGTCGTCGACCCGCTTCTCTACCCTTGCGACGGATTCCTTGAAACGCTTGAAAAGGGTCATGTAATCACAGTAAAACCAAAAACTCACTTGGAACCGTACATCTTCTGGTGCTCGCAGAACTTGTCGTAGATGCCTTCGGGAAGCACGTCCTTGCCTTCCGCCTTCATCGACTTGAGCTTCTCGAAGGTGGCGCGCGAGCGCAGGACGCAGTATGGCTTCAGGCCAGCAGAATCAAGCTCGGAAAGCGGGTTCTTGCCGTCCAGAGTGGACTCCTGCCTGTCAAAAAGCACTATAAGGCCTGCAAGGGAGAAGTCTGTGCCAAGCTTGCGGAGCTTCTCTATTGACTCGAACTTGGTCCCGCCGGTCGTGATGACGTCATCGACAAAAAGCAGGCGGTCGCCAGGCTTGAGGTTTCCAACCAAGAGCTTGTCTTTGAGGTCGCCGTAGTCCTTGCTTTCCTTGCGGTCGTAAAGCACGCGCTTGTTCACCCCGAAGAGCTCGGAAAGCGAGCGCGCCACGGTAGTTGCGATGGGGATTCCCTTGTATGCCGGGCCGAAGACCACGTCGAACTTGTCAAGCAGGCCGTTTTCGTAGATGCACAATGCGAACGCGTCGCCTATTGCCTGCAGCGCCTCGCCGTCGTCGAGGTTTCCTGCGTTGAAGAAGTACGCGCTCGTTCTCCCTGACTTGAGCGTGAAGTCGCCAAAGCGCAGCACCTGTTTTTTGAGGAGAACTGACAAAAGGGAAGAGTGTGAAAATGCGGGTTCGGAACTCCTTTTAACGTCCTTGGGAACTGAATCATTCAATTCCTTTGCCGCCTTTGCCGGGTCTGCTGACTCGATGATGCTCCTTCCGACTATGAAGAAGTCGCAGCCTGAAGCGATTGCCTTTGCCGAGTCCCCGCCCTGCTTGCCGATTCCGGGGGAGATGATGAGGGCGTCCTGGCCTATGATTTTGCGCGCAACGGAAAGCCTTTCGTAATCGTTTCCCGGAGCGACTATGCCGTCAACACCGGCGTCCCTTGCCATCTTGCACAGCCGCACGGCCTCGCGCAGGCCAAAGAGGTTGCCCTTGGAAGTCATTGAGACCAGGAGGAACACCCCGCGGTTGCGCTTCTTTGCCTCGGCGACAACAGCTGCAACAGCATCCTGGCCGGAAAACCCGTGGCAAATTATTGCGTCAAAGCCCGCGTCGTAGTAGTAGGATGACTTCATCTGGTTGCTTGAGTCGATGTCGGCAAGCTTGGCGTCAAGTATGACCGGCACGGCCTGCTTGTTGCCGCCGCTTGCGCAGGCGTTCTTGATTTCTGCCACCGCCTCGGCGTGGCCCTTCTTCCAGTACAGCGGCATCTCCGGGTGGACCTTCACAGCGGCAATGTATTGAGCGCAGGCCTTGGTTGCTGCCATCGCCTTTGCGTAGTCCTTCTCGTCAAGGGAGAGGATGAGCCTTGAGCCGGAACTGCCGATTTGGAATGCCATTTGGGAAAAACCACCAGGATGCCCCGTAAAGGGCGGTAGTATCTATACGCGCAAAACAGTTTTTAACCACACGAGAGGTTATGAATGCACACCAAGCAGGAAGCGGGCCGGCATGACTGGAAAAAAGTTCACAAGCAGCTTTGCGCTCAAGGCAACGATTGCAGTCGCAATAGTGCTTGCGCTGCTTATGACCTACTCGATATTCCTCAAAAGCAAGCCTGCCGGGTTCTCGCTTTTGTACTTTGACCAGGCGGAATACGCCAAGGGAAGCTTCGTCGCAACAATCGAGAACCGCGAGAACGCGGACATGAACTATACCCTCCGGTTTTCAGTTGACGGCAGGAATGCAGGCGAGCTTTCGGTGCTGCTTGAAGCCGGCCAGAATGCATCCTACCCAGTAATTGATTACGCCCCGGCATTTGCAATCCCCAACTCCACAGTGGAGGTGCGCGCGCTCAGGCAGGCAAAGGAGCCGCTTGCAATATATGCAACCAACAGGGTTGCGGAACAAAAGGGATGAATCGCGTTAAAGAATACAACCAGAATTGCGAAGTGATTTTGATGAGGATTGGTTTTGTGGACTGCGCGGCGAACAAGGCCGACGCGTTCGAGGCATTCAGCGCAATCACGAACGAGATGGTCGCAGGGGCGCAGCTTGAGAGGCGCACCGCGCACGACCTGCTGAAGATTCCCCTTACTGCAAAGAAGCTGCTTTCCGGAGGATGCGACATCGCAGTGGTGTTTTTGATGCTTTCGGAAGACGACCTGGATGCAATGTCGCTTGTGCACGAAAAGATCATCGACGTCGAGCTTTCAACTGAGAAGTTCGTGCTGTTCTGCATAGTCTCCGACGAGGAATACGAAAGCAACGGGGAGTTTGAGACAATCGCGGACGCAAGGATGAGGACGGTGCTGAAGCTTGCATCGCAGCTTGAGCTTTCGCCCTCGCAGGTCTCCCAGATCATCGGCGACACGCAGATGACGCAGGCGCTTGCAGAGCTTTCGGGCTTCTCAGCCGCGGTACAGTCCGACGACGTGCCAAAGGAAGGCGAGGAGCAGCCGATGCCAGGGGAGGTCTCCGGGACCGATGACGGCGGGAAGAGCCTGTTCTGATTACTCTGGCTTCTTTTTCTTCAGAAGCAACGCGGCATCCTCGGGCCTTATGCTGGGCCCGTGGTTCAGCGCCACGTCCTTGTGGTTTGCCAGCATCCCTCTAGGTGCGTCGTTTTGGGCCTTCCGAGCCTTTTCGGAGATTTCGCGAAGCTCCAGGGTTTTTGGTATGACGCCCAATGCGGCCTTTGCCACTTCCTCGGGACGCTTGCCTATCAACGACGGCTTCCTTGTACCGCTAAAATTCGGTAGCCCTTCTGCAGTCATCTTCAAAACACCTTGAGAATTGCCTCAAGGTTCTTAAACTTGGCGCACTATTTAATTCCGACTCACTATTTATACTCCTAAAATGAACCGGGCTGGAAAAGATGTTGCACGCTGACGCAGGTGGAAGGCTCTCGTACATAGCGGAGAACACCAAGATAGGCCTTGACTGCGCAGGCGACGTCAACTTCGTCTCCCACGCCCACCTCGACCACGCGCCGTCGTCCAAAAAGGACGGCCTGCTGTGCTCGGACGCAACTGCCGAGCTCCTGGCAGCAAGAAGCAGGGTGCGCCACAACGGCCACAGCCAGAAAATGACCCTGGGCGACGTCGACTTGAGCCTTGCAGACTCAGGGCACGTGCTAGGCTCGCGGCAAATCATCATCAACGGCAGCGCGGACAAGTTCGTGTACACAGGAGACCTGCGCACCGAGGACTCCATCCTGTTTTCGGGCGCAAAGCCCATAGAATGCGACACGCTGCTCATCGAATCCACTTACGGCCTTCCGAAGTTCTCGTTCCCAAAACGCGAGGCAGTGTACTCCGACCTGGCATCCTGGGTAAAGCAGGAGGTCGCAGCTGGAAACTGCGTGGTGCTTGGCGGCTACGCGCTTGGAAAGGCGCAGGAGCTTGTCAAGATACTGAACGAGCGCATGGGAATCACGCCGATAGTCTCCGATGAGATTGGCGACGTGTGCGCAGTGTACAGAAAGCACGGCATCGGCCTGGACTACGTGACCACGTCCTCGGACGAGGGCAACAAGGCGCTTGGCCGCAACTTCGTTGCGGTGCTGTCGCAGAACAAGGTAAACTCCAAGATGGCATCCGGCCTTGAGCGCGAGTACGGAAAGAAAATCTCAACAGCGGTCGCAACCGGCTGGGCGCAGAACCCCTCCTGGGGCTTTGACGTCGACCGGGCGTTCTGCCTTTCCGACCACTGCGACTTTGCGGACCTGGTCGACTACGTCGCCTCGACTGGCGCGCGGAAAATCTACATCAACCACGGCTACTCTCGCGAGTTTGCAAGGGAACTCAAGAAGAAGGGGATAAACGCGGTTGCAATCGACGACATGCGGCCGGAAAAGGGACAGAAGACGCTCCTTGGATAAGCGGGGATGGCGGGCGCTTTTGCACGGGAAAAGTCCGTTTTATTAGCGTTGACAACCAGAATTTTTTCGGTGCAGACAGTATGGCAATTGAAATTTACGTAATTGACGGCAAGGACTACGGCAAGCTCGACAAGCTGCTTGCTGCAGACCCGTACGCAAAGGACTCCTTCAAGACAGTGGGCTACACGCTCAAGGAATCCAAGGCAATGGGACTCAAGGGCGGCTCGTACATACTCTACTTCAAGGCAGAGGACCCAGCGCTCCTTTCAGCACTCTGCTCAAAGCTTACAGCCGGGATAGAAAGCGCAAAGACAGCGGATGCCGAGACCAAGGCAAAGGTTACGGCCCAGATTGCTCAGGAAGAGGAGAACGCAACAGCCGGCTTTGGCTCGATTTTCGGCTGAAAAAACGCAACCGCAGTAAAAAGGCAACTGGCGCTCAGGGAGACAGCGAGAAATACACCCGCTTCTTCGCAGCACCCTTGTTCTCTATTTTTTCTATCTTGGCCCTGCCGACCTCGGAGAGGTTGCGCACGTGCATGCCGCCGCAGGCCTGCGTGTCGATGCCTGCTATTTCGACTATGCGGAGCGACTCGACCGAGGGCGGGAGCTTGTCCGCAAGCTTCACCACTCCCGGAATCTTGAAGGCCTCATCGCGTGGCAGGGAATAAACCTTCACAGGGGCGTCCTGCGCAAGAAGCGCGTTCAGCTTATCAACAGCCTGCTCGAAAGCCTGGCGCTCGGTGCCAGCGGGGCAGTCGAAGTCAAAGCGGGTAAGAGTAGTGCCTAACTGGTTCCCGGTGACCTGGGCCTTGCTTTCGAACATGATTGCGCCAAGCACGTGCGAGCACGTGTGCATGCGCATTATCCTGTACCTGTTTTCCCAGTCTAGGGTGCAGTGCACCGAATCGCCAACTGAAAAGGGCTGCTGGGAAACCTTGTGAAGGATGCGGCCGTCCTTCTTGGAGACCTCGGCTACGTCCGCCTGCTTATCTCCGCAGGAGATTTTTCCGTTGTCGCTTGGTGCGCCTCCGCCTATGGGAAAGAACACCGTGCGGTCAAGGATTACAAAGTCGCCGTCCACTGCGATGACCTTTGCGTCGCACTCCTTCTGGTACGAGTCGGTTAAACAGAGAAGTTCGGTCTCCAAGTCAATGGCCTCCTGCAGTTGTTTTTGGAAAAAAGAAGTGGACTCAGCGGGACTTTCCTTCCCGGAATGCCTGAGCTTTCCGGAAAATTCGAACCCGCAGCCTCTTGCATGCCATGCAAGCGATCTACCGTTGATCTATGAGCCCAAAAAATAGGATTTTGGGAAGTTGGGGGCAAAGACGGCAGCACAGTGCGTTGCGCACATAAGCCGGCTTGCCCGCCCAAAGACTTAAACCGGCGAGACGAAAACTACTGTGTCGCCGCGAAGGAGCACGGTCCCCAGCTTGCGCTTGAGCTCGCCGTTCTTGAGCTCCTCGCCGTTCTCGATGACAAGGTTCATGTGCACGTCGAAGCTTGCGAGAGTCCCGCGGACTTCCACGTCGCCCTTGAGGCGCACGAGAACGTTGTTGTTCAGTGCGTTGTTAAGAATGTCGAATGGGCGCTTTTCTGCCAAATTATGTTACACCTCTAAAAAATACCAAATAGGTTCTGGCTTGAATGGAATAAAAAATCATTGGTTCTTCCTGCCAAAGAGCGCGGACAGGAGGTTGTCAAGGAAACTCTTCTTCTGCACTGGCCCGGTCTCGCATTTCTCGCCGGTTATTGCGCAGGCAAGGGTCTTGAACCCTATTCCCGCAGGGGTGCCCTGGTTGCCAATCATAAGCGGGCTTTGCTTCTCAGTCGAGCGCCGAACCTCGGGGTCTTCGGGAATCACCGCAAGAACAGGGGCTCCAAGGAGCTTCTCAACCTCAGCGGGCTTGACCTCGTCGATTGAGCCGCGGAACTTGTTCACAACCGCGCCGGTAATCTTGATCCCGAACCTGTTTGCGAACTGGACCATCTTGAGCGCATCGGCAAGCGAGGCCGGGTCAGAAGTGACGACCACCACGAGCTCCCTTGCGCTCTTTATCGCCTGCTGGTTGGTCTCGTCCAGCCCAGGCGGGCAGTCGAGTATGAGGTAGTCCGCACCCTTCTCAAGCGCAGCCATCGCTGTTGGGAACTTGGAAAAGTCAAGCTTCTTTATCCCGTCAAGGGAAAGCCCCGAGGGCACGTACTTGAGCTTTGCAGGGCCCTCGTACACCGCGTCCGCAACCACGTTCTCGCCTGAAAGGACGTTGTGCAGGCTGATTGGCGCGCGCTCGATGCCAAGCACGATGCCTATGTTTGCCATTGCAACGTCGGCATCGACAAGCACCACCTTCTTTCCCATCTGCGCAAGCAGTATGGACAGGTTCACTGCGACCGTGGTCTTTCCCACGCCGCCTTTCCCTGAACAGATTGCGATAGTCCTCATCAGAATCACTTTAGCAGGTTGTCTATTGGCTTGTTGTCCTCCTGCGCGTCAGAGACCGCAGGAAGCTCCTCCTCGACCTTGCCTTCGGCCTCCCAGAGCTTGAGCCGCTTCAGAAGCTGCGCCCTTGCCTCGGGCTCCGCAGGCTCCTTGACCTGCTCCTCGTAAAAAGGCGAGAAGTCGGTCGCATGGAACGCATCCATGTCGCTGTCCTTCGGGGTGAATGCCATCTTGTCATTGAACGCGGTGATGAGCTTGACCTGGTCAGCTGAAAGCTGGTACAGGTCAACAACGCCCTTCTTTGCAGCGGTTGCGTTTGCGATGCGCGGAAACGCGTCCGAGCCGAACATCAGCTTGTCGTAGCGCAGGTACTCGTAAGTGCAGGCTATGACCTTGCCGGAGTCGTAGATTATGGTGCCCTCCTCCAGGCCCCCGGCACCCCGTATCATCACTGCAAGGTAGCCTGTGAATGCCTTGCGCGAAAGCTCCTTGAGCAGGCCCGAAAAGTCCAGGCCCGCAAGGTCTATGCCTGTCTTGACGCTCTGGCCGGGTGGAAGTAGCACTATCAGTACACCGAATGGTTTTGCAGCTGAAACAAGAATCAGTTACTGCGGCCGGGCTTAATTAGTTTTGTTTTATAGCCCCTTGGGGCTTTGGCCGGCCTTTTGGCCAACTGGGTTTTCAGGCGTCCTTTGCCATCAGGACCAGGTCAGCCGAGTTCTTCAGGGCGGTGGAGAAGTCGGGCTCAGCTCCGACCACGATTGTCTCCTTGCCGTGTGCTTTTGCCTTGGAAAGAAGGGGCTTGTAGTCGGAATCGCGCGACACTATTGCGATGGTGTCTATGTGTTCGGAAAAGACGGACTCCATAGCCTCAGTGACCAGGGCGACGTCAACGTCGCTTGGGATGATGACTACCTCGAACCCCTGGTTGGTCACGGCCTCTATGAGCTTGTCCGAGGCGTACTGGTCCAAAAAGACCTTTGCCACCTTTACCGTTCCCTGCTTTGCAAGGAGCTTGCGTATCTTGTCCAGGTCAACCCCAAGCTCCTTTCTCAGCATGTTGGGGCCGTCCACGAAGCAGGCTATGTTGCGCGGCTTCTTTCCCTGGGCCTTGAGGAACGCGTTGAACGAGTCAATGGGGCTTGCCATACCGAAACACCAATCTAGGGGACTGCCGTTGGCTTGAAGCCAAAAAAGGATGCGACGTTTTCGTCAACGGCCCCAATCACTCTTTCCAGTTCCACGCTTTTAATCTTTGCCACCCGCTCGTAGGCCGCCCTTACGTTGGCAGGCTCGTTTCGGCCGCCTTGCCACAGCCAGGGCGCGTCGGTCTCGCAGAATATGCGTTCCAGGGGCGCTTTCTTGATGATTTTGTCAAGTGACTTGCTTTTGAGCGTGGGGATGGAGATTGCAAAGCCCGACTCAACAGCCAGGTCCATTGCATTGGGGTTGAGGAAGCAGTGGAGCATCACGCGGCAATGGTATTCCTGGGCCACGCGGATGCACTGCTCCTCGGCATTTCGCGAGTGCACCACAACGGGAAGGTCTATTGACTCTGCAAGCTGGAGGAATGCGCGGTAGAACTTCTCCTGCCTGGCCCACTCATCCTCTTTCTTGTAGTGGTGGCGGTCCAGCCCGGTCTCGCCTATTCCTACAAGCTTCGACTTGTTGGACTCGATGAAGCGGAGCTCGGCCTCAAGCTGCTCGCCTGACTGCTCGACTGCGTGGTGGGGGCTGAGGCAGATTACCGCCTTGTAGTAGTCCTGGCCGTACTTTTGCGAGAGCGCAAGCACGCGCTCGTTGTCGGGATGGTTGTTTCCCGCATTTATGATTGCACGCACCCCCGATGCCTTGGCGCGTGCGATTACCTCGTCGCGGTCGACATCGAAGTCCGCAGTGTCAACGTGGCAGTGGGCGTCAATCATAAGTGCATCAACATAATCAGCAGCTGGAGGTAAAAAAACGGCCGGCATGGTCCAAATGCAGGTATGAAAAGAAAAATAATGAAAATAAAAAAAATGGGCCCGGTCGGATTCAGAAGCGTGCGTCGGGGAAACCCAGGTTTCCCCTTGCCCACGCCCGGGCGCTCCCCTTCCTACAAGGCATGCATATTCCAACAAATAATACTATTAAAAAAAAAATGGGCCCGGTCGGATTTGAACCGACGACCACTTGATTATCAGTCAAGCGCTCCAACCAGGCTAAGCTACGAGCCCATTCACCATAGACGTCCTAGACGCCGCTAAAATCCGGGAAAGAAAGTTGGTGCTCCCAAATATTAAATTGGTTTAGCTTTGCTCTTTGCGGACTGCCTGGAAACTATTATTCCATACAGAATAATCTTAAAGGCTATTTATTCTGGACTGGCGTTAGTAGTTGAACCGTTTTTGGGTGATAATCTTGGAACAGCTTAAGGGAAAGGCGCTTTTTTCGTCCGAGTCGGTGACCGAGGGCCACCCGGACAAGATATGCGACCAGGTATCGGACGCAATACTTGACGACCTGTTGAGGCAGGACCCGCAAAGCAGGGTCGCTGTTGAGTGCCTCACCACAACCGGGCTTTTGATGATTGCAGGCGAGGTGACAACCAGCGGCTACTGCAACGTCGAGCAGGTCGCGCGCAAGGCGCTTGAGGACATCGGCTACACCGACCCCGAGTTCGGGCTGGACGCGCACGACTGCGCGGTGCTGGTCTCAATCCACGAGCAGAGCAAGAACATCGCGGTTGGAGTGGACTCCTCGGAAAACAAGGAGCAGGGCGCAGGCGACCAGGGCATGATGCTCGGGTTTGCGTGCGACGAGACTCCCGAGCTGATGCCGCTGCCAATCAGCATTGCGCACAAGCTCACGCAGCGGCTTGCTGAGGTGCGCAAGAAGGGAATACTCAAATGGGTGCGGCCGGACGGGAAATCGCAGGTCACTGTTGAATATCAGGACGGCATTCCCAAGAGGCTGGATGCGGTTGTCATTGCAGTTCACCACAGCCCAACAGTTGACAAGGCAAGGATCAAAAAGGACATCTGGGAGGAAGTGGTCAAGCCGGTGTGCGAAAAGTACCTTGACAACGACACCAAGTTCTTTGTCAACGAGACCGGAATATTCGTCAAGGGCGGACCCGAGGCGGACACTGGCGTGACTGGAAGAAAGATTATTGTAGACACTTACGGCTCGATGGGAAGGCACGGAGGAGGCGCGTTCTCGGGAAAGGACCCGTCCAAGGTGGACAGGTCAGGAGCATACATGGCGCGCTACGTCGCAAAGAACGTGGTCGCATCCGGGCTTGCCAAGCGCTGCGAAGTGCAGGTCGCATACTCAATCGGAGTTGCGGCACCGGTCTCGGTCTACGTCGAGACTTTCGGAACTGCGGTGATTTCGCAGAAAAAGATTGCAGAAATCGTCCAGCAGGTCTTTGACTTCAGGCCTGCAAGGATTATCGAGCACCTTGCGCTCAAGAGGCCGATTTACAAAAAGACCGCGGCTTACGGCCACTTTGGACGCGAGGACCCGGACTTCACCTGGGAAAAGACCGACAAGAAGGACGAACTGAGAAAGCTTGCTGGGATTTAGGCAGCTGGCAGCCCGGGTTTTAGGCGCAAGGGGATTGGTGGTTTCCGGCGACAAATCGCCGCGGCCACAATCACATCCACTTTGAAAGCGAGCTCTGGTTGGCGTCTTCGGGAACCTTGTACCCCCGGCTCAGCGCGGACTGCACGCGCTCCTGTGAAAATCCCCGCTGCTCGCACATGTAATTCATCAGCTCATCCACTTGGGGCAAGCCGAAGCGAATTGACTCTGCAGGCGGGTCGAACACGTCCGGCTTGAGGAAGATGTCCTCGATTTCCTTCCAGCGCGGGATGTCCGCTCCTGTTGCCGCAAGGATGCCTTCGAAAGAATCGTGCTGCTGCACCAGCTTGAGGCCCTTCTTTGCGCCGATGCCGTAGACCCCCTTGTCAAAGTCAGTTCCGCACAAGAGCGCCACCCAGACCAGTTGCTTGCGCGAAATCTTGAGAGCGTCCAGGTTTTCCTGCAGGAAATACTTCTCGGGAAATACCTCAACGGTCTCGTTCTTGCGGGGGAGCTTGCGCCTGCCGGATATTGCAAGGTTGCGTATGAGTATGTTTGCGCCAAAGATAAGGGAGTCGAAGTCCTGGGATGCCGCTGCGTCGGTAATCCCCGCGCTTGACATGTGCGCGCACTGCGCCTCAGCCTCGGTGTTCGCCTGGACCCAGGGGACGCCCATCATGCCAAGCAGCTCCTTGGACTCCGCAATCATGTACGACTCCAACCGTACTGACTGGGCGGAGTAGGTGCGCATGCCCTCCTCGTCGCCTGCCTTTTCGGCTTTCCTGAACTTCTCAAGCGCATCCTGCTTCTTTTCGCTGCGCTCCATTATGGTGTTCTCCTTGAGCAGGCTGGGCTTGCCGTCAAAGACGTAAATCGGCCTGATTCCGCGCTCAAGCAGGTTGCAGGTGCGGTAGAACAGGCCGGAAAGGTGCGAGGTGATGCGTCCTTCGGCATCCATGAGGGGCGTGCCGTCGCGCTGCCGAATCGTGGTGAGGAACTGGTAGAGGACATTGAAGGCATCGACTGCGACCGTTCCCTTTATCTCTTCCAGTGGGCACTCGTGCTTTACCAGAATGCCGTCAATCTTTACACCCATCAAAACACCGGACTGAACCGTTGAAACAAAGAGGATTTAATCACTGAAGGTTAAAATATCTCCAATACAGGCGAACAAGCATTATGGCAGACTGCGACATTTGCGGAAGGCCCGCAACTACAAAGGCAATAGTGGAGGGAGCCACGCTTTCGGTGTGCGCCCGCTGCGTGTCATACGGACGCGAACTTTCCGCTCCAACAATACGGAGGCCCAACCAGCCCAGGCCCATGGTGGAGCTTGAGGTCGTTGAAGGCTACGGCAGCGCAGTGCGCCAGGCCCGCGAACGGGCGGGGCTTACCAGGCAGGAGCTTGCGCGCAAGCTGTTCATACTTGAAAACGTGCTCGAGCGCATCGAAAACGAGCACCTTTCGCCCAACGAGGCCGTTGCAAAGAAGCTTGAGAAGGAGCTGGGCATCACGCTTTTGGGGCCGCGGGGCGCAGACGAGCGTCCGCAGGCAAAGTCATTCTCCTCAGGCCAGTCATCGGGCCGCGGCCTGACTCTTGCCGACCTTGTGGAAATAAAGAAGAAGTAGCAAAGGCCGCAGCAGGGATGGCGCCGGCGCATCCCTTGCAAAAACTAAAGGCCTAAAATGCCGCGGGCACAATCATACTATAGTCCAGACAGTGATACTCATGAACAAAAAGACCCTGCTTTCAACCGCGATTTACCTTGCTGACGCTGCGCTTTTCTTTGCAATAGTGCTCTCAGACCTGCCCGACCTGTGGAAGGTCGCGCTTGCCATCGCAACAATCGCGCTCGGCGGGAAGCTCTTGGCGGACGTCCACGGCTGGAAGTCGTACTTTGGCATAAACATAGTACGCGGCGGCTGGGGGATTTCGGCAATGGAGAAGTTTGCAAAAAAGCACGCTGACCTTGCCCGCTTTGTAGCTGACGTCGGCGTGGGCATCGGCTACGGGATGATATACTCGCTGATTACCTTTGGCAAGAAAGCCGAAAGAAAAACTCTTGCGGTGACGCTTGTGCTTTCGCTTGCATTCACTATTCTCATGGCCGCTGGCTCGTTTTCCGACCAGACCAGCCTGCTTTCAGACCCGCGCTTCCTGATACTCCTTGCCTGCGGGATTGCAGGCGGGCTTGCATTCCAGTCCGTTGCACTGCTTGTAATCAGCGCAATAAACATACTCACGGTGCCAAACGCGCCAGCCGGCGCCCAGCTGCTCATAGTGGGAGTGACCGTGCCCTGGGAATGGGTGTTCGGCCTGGTCATTGCGGCAACAATACACGAATTCGCGCACGGAATCCTCTGCAGGGCAGAGAAGCTGCGCGTGCTCGGCTCGGGCACGATATTATGGGGCTTCCTCCCGGTTGGCGCCTTTGTGGAGCCTGACGAGGAGAGGTTCAAGCACCTTGCCCTTGAAAAGAAGAGGCGCATCCTTTCAGCAGGGCCTGCGGCCAACTTGCTTGCATTCATCGCATTTACGATGCTATCTATGGGCTTTGCGGCTGTTGCAGGCCCAATATATGCGGACATGTCAGCTGTGAAGGTGCTTTCGGTAAACACAACCGCATACCCCGGCTCCAGCCAGCTTGCTGCAGGCGACATCATAACATCAGTTGACGGCGAGAGGATAGTCGGCATATCCGGGCTTGCTGCCGCGCTTTCCGAAAAGACGCAGGGCGACACGATGACCCTTTCCACGCAGGAAGGCTACAAGACCGTGACCATTGGCAAGAACAACAAGCTGGGGATTTCGGTGCTTCCTGCGGCAACCGTAGGGAACGAACTGGTGTTTGCAATACTTGGGTTCATAATGACCGTGCTTGCCTCCACTGCGTACATCAACGTCGCAATCGGAGCCATCAACTTGGTCCCGCTATTTGTGACTGACGGCGCGAGGATAATCTCGGAGGAGCTCAACGCGGGCCTTTCAGGTATGCTTGGGAAGAAAAGGGGCCTGCCGATTGCAGCAAGACTTTCGTTCCTTGCAAGCCTTGCCGCGCTTTTGCTGATTGCAGTGAACCTGGCGCTGCCGACAGTGCTGCGTGCGCTGGCCGCCTGAACCGGTTTTTAATCCCATAGCGAGTAATTAATATCTGGTTTTTTGGAGGTCATTGACTATGAACGAAACAACCCCCCAGTCAGAAGATGTGATTATTTCCGGCTTCCTCAAGGAAGAGAAGGTATTTGCCGAGTCGGTGCGCGAGGAATGCAACGCGTTCCTTGCAAAGATCAGGCGCGAGACCGACGTGCGCTCCCTTGAGCTGCGCATGAAGAACGCCCAGCACGGCAAGAGCAGGCTCTTTGACGTGCGCGTTACCGCGCGGCTTGAAAACCCGGGCAGCAACCTGCACGCGCAGGCCTCGGCACGCGAGCTCAACCTGGCAATCAGGCGCGCATTCGCAGAGATTGCGGCGCAGGCTTCCAGGATTGCAAGCTTCAAGGCGGGCATACGCGCAAAGGAAAAAAGGTGAATTGCATGAACAAGGGTCAGCTCTTTGGAATCACGCTGCTCCTGCTGGGAGTGGCGTGCCTGGCAGCTTTGGTGTTCCAGCTCAACAGCTACATCACGTACTCAAGCGTCGCGGGCATAATGAAGACCGAGTCGCAGAACACGCTTTCGGAGCTGAAGAGCGACCCGTCGATGCTTTCCGCGTACGGGATCACAGCAGCAGACCTTGAGACCTACGGCCCGCAGCTTACAAGCTACATCGACAAGAACGTGCAGTCGGTATACCTCCAGGCCAACGCGCTGGTAATCCCCATGATACTTGACACGCTGCTGGGAATAGGGCTGTGCTACTTCGGGATCCAGAAAGCGGCGCAACATTCATAAACAAAAAGAATGTACCAAGGTAGAGGTAAGCTACTTGACCCAACGCGCGCTGGTATTTTCGCTGCTTGCAATAATAGCGCTCGCCACGTTCGCGCAGGCAGAGTGCATGCTTGCCGAGCCCCAGAAGGGCGGAAGCGCGTTTGCAATCACCGTTGACCCCGCAAGCCTTTCGGGCCAGCTTTCGATGCAGGTCTACGTCCAAAAGAAGGGCGGCTTTGAGCCCTGCACGATGGCTGCGGAGATTACGCCTGCTTACGGGTACGCCGCAACGGTGCTGCCTGCTGAGATAAGCTTCAACACTTCCTACGGCATGTACTACCCCACCATAACCGCAACCGCCCAGGCTTCCGCAACGCAGAAGACGATGACGCTGCGGCTTTTGGACAAAGACACCGGTACCGAGCTTGCATCGGTGCCCATTGCAATGAGCGTCGCAGCAGCTGCAACCACCGCAATCCCCAGCGCAAATGCGCACGTGTGCACCAAGGAAAACACCACCCAATGCACCGCAAAGGAGCTCCTTGCGCTTGACTCGGAGCCCAACTTCATCGAAAAGAACATATCCGACATCTACCTGCTTGTCGGCATAATCGCGGGCTTTGCGCTGATTCTAATCATACTGTTTGTAGTCATACCGCGCAACTAGCCAGCAAGGCGCCGGCCAGGTGGCAGGCGGTTCTTGGCAGCCTGCGCAAAGCCAATTAATTGCATCTTCCTACACTACAGTATCACAAAAGGTTGAGTGTGGCACGATGCTTTTTTCCAAAGTCTGCGAGACGTTCGACAAGATAGAGGCAACACCGTCGCGGCTCAGCTCAACTGACTTTCTTTCCAAGCTGTTTTTGGAAACGCCAGCGTCGCAGATTAGGCGCGCGGTGTACTTCTGCCAGGGCAGGGTGGCGCCCGAATTTGCGGACATCGAAGTCGGGATTGGGGACAGGATTGCCGAACAGGCCGTTGCGCGCATTGCAGGCGTAAGCACCGCAAAGGTGCAGGCCGAGTATAGGAAGAAGGGCGACCTGGGCGAGGTCGCTTCTGCGCTCTTGGAAAAGAAGGCCCAGACAAGGCTTGCAAGCGAGGAGCTTACTGCAGAAAAGGTCTTTGACAGCGTAAGCAGGATGGCCGGCTCTTCCGGGACCGGCTCGCAGGAAAAAAAGATCAAGATACTGTGCGAGCTGCTCTCAAAGTCGACCGGAAGCCAGGCAAAGACAATAGTGCGCTTCTGCACCGACAACATGCGCATCGGGATTGGCGAGCCCACAATCATTGACGCTTTGTCATTTGCGGTTGCAGGCGACAAGTCGCTGCGGCCCGAAATCGAGCGCGCGTTCAACCTCTCTTCCGACCTGGGGATGGTGGCGGAGGTCTTGCTTTCGCAGGGCATTGAGAAGATCCGCGCGTTCACCCCGATTCCGGGAAACCCCATCCGGCCAGCTCTTGCCGAGCGGCTTGAAAGCCCGGAGGCAATCATCGAGAAGCTTGGCGAGTGCGCAGTGGAAGGCAAGTACGACGGTTTCCGCATCCAGGTGCACAAGGACAAAGCAGGAAAGGTCAGCATATACTCGCGGAAGCAGGAACCGATGACGTTGATGTTTCCAGAACTGGTAAAAGCGGTTGGAACGGACATTGCCGGAAAGGAGTTCATAATCGAGGGCGAGGCAGTAGGCATCGACCCCAAGACCGGCAAGATTTTGCCCTTCCAGGTTACGGTGCAGCGAAGACGCAAGCACGGAATAGAGGAGCTTTCGCGCAAAATCCCGCTGAAGATGTTCTGCTTTGAGATACTGTTCCTTGACGGGAAGGACATGACGCTTTTGCCCTACAAGGAAAGGCACGCAAAAATCGAGGAAATCGTCTCCAAGTCCGGACAAGTCGGGGTTGCAGAATACAAGCTCTGCAAGGACGCAGGAAAGCTGCAGGAGATTTTCGAGGACGCGCTTGCACGCGGGCTTGAGGGAATCATCGCAAAGGACCTCAATGCAACATATACTGCCGGAGGACGCAAGTTCGCCTGGATAAAGCTCAAGAAGTCCTACCAAGGCGCGCTTTCGGACACCGTTGACGTCGTAATCATAGGGTTCTACTACGGGAAAGGAAAGCGCACCAAGCTTGGCTTTGGCGGCCTGCTCACCGCAGTCTACGACGACGAGGACGACCGCTTCAAATCCATTGCACGGGTGGGCACCGGGTTTTCCGAAGAGCAGATGGAAGAGTTCTCAAAGATGCTTACAAAAATCATCGTCAAGGAAAAGCCGCGCGAGGTGGATGCGCTGATGGAGCCGGACGAGTGGGTCGCGCCCAAGTACGTTGTTGAAGTCAACGCGGACGAAATCACCAAGAGCCCGGTCCACTCAGCAGGCCGCACCGTTGGCGCTGACGGCCAGGAGTACGGGCTTGCGTTGAGGTTCCCCAGAATGACCGCTGCGGGGATACGCGACAAGACGCCGCACAACGCGACCACTGTAAACGAAATCATCGAGCTTTTCGACATGCAGAACCGCACGCGCAGGAACTCGAAGCGAAGCTGATTTTCAAAAAAATAGAATTGGGGACAAAGTCAGCAGGGCCAAGAAAAATAAAAGGGAAACTAAAGAAGTTCGGGGTTCTCCCGAGTCGGCGACAGGTAGATAGTTGTTCCGGGCGAGAGGTTTTCGCGGAGCTTTACGGAAATGTACTTTCCATACTTGCCCTCGTTAATCCACCCGCTTCCCACGTAGCCTTCCATCCCCTTGGCCTTGACTGAGAACTGCGGCTTGTTGCCGTGCGCCTCGGATGCCGAGAACACCGGCTGCGATTCAACTTTCGGTTCCAACATAGCCATACCCACCTTCCCCGCATCGTATCCGGAATAGCGTGGCTCCGAGTACCCTGGCCTACTGGGGGCAGCGCCCGTCAGCACGGCACTCAATGGAGGAAGCCTACCGAATTTTCCTGCGTAGAACATAACTACAATTCACCTGGTTCAGCAGACTGCCGAGGAGGCCATTACCAATGACACCCTGTTGCCGCGGCTTGAAATCTGCTCTATTGCCAGGGGAAGCGAACTCGCTATGCCCAGCACCTGGCTGTACGAAAGCCCTGAAACGTCCATCTTCATGCACAACACCTCGTTGCTTACAAATCGTACGGACTGAGGTATATAAGGAAAAACAGGCCCCGTTTCCGGTGAAACCTGCCAAGAATTCTTAAAAGACTGCCCTACCAAAAGCTGTTGATGAAACCGCACGCAAGCCCGCTCAAAGGAAGGACAGTCAAGATTTTCTTCGGCCAAGACAACGTTTCAGACGAGCAGAGGATAAAGCCGCACATTACCATAATGCACACCGACCACCCCGAATCCTTCACGCAAATGACCCCGGAGGAGCGCAGGATGCGGGGAAAGCTGATTTTTGACAATGTCGACAAGATGAAATTCTCGCCGGGCCTCAACGGGCACGTCCCCGAGGTAAAGAACGGGAAGAAGCTTGCGCCCGCATCAAAGAACCACGAGAGGTACCTGGCCGAGAACTACAGGCAGAAGGAAGCGGACATGATATTTGGCCGCAAGAGCGCAATTGACATAAACTCCGACCAGATGCGCGGCGAGTTCATCTCGGGAAACCCCGACAGCGCAATCAAGAGCGCAAGGACGTTCCTGAAATCCAAGGCGGCCTACGAACGGCTCCGCCGCAACAACATCCACGACTCAATCAGCGGCATACTCCTGCAGGAAGCGCAGAAGCGCACCGGCAGGGATACCAGGGCGCAGACGAAGAGCAACCGCGTAATCAAGATGTTCGTCCAAAGGCAAGTTGCAGAAAAAATCGACCAGAACAGGCTCAAGCACGAGCTCAAGGCGCAAGGCTGCAAGGTAGTCTACCCCAAGCCGGGACTGGAAAGGCGCGACACATTGGAGGACGAGGCGCTGAAGGAGCACGCAAAGAACACCGGCGGCCTTGACGACGAGTCTTTGCTGCGGCTTGCTTTCCAAAGCCACCTGAAGACGTACCTGTTCACAAACTGCAACATAGACCCCGAACTCGGCCACCAGTACATCAAGGCACTCGGCTTCCTCAAGGAACCGGACCTGCGCAGGATATCCATGGAGCTTCACAACCGCGACAACATAGGCGATACGGGGTTCCGCGACACGCTCAATTCCGCCATACAGAACCACATCGCCTCAAGCAGGGAGTTCAAGATAAGCGCAAGGCAAAAGACGGTTGACTTGGTGCCGTACAACAACAAGGACGTCCAGAATATAGTCAAGGCCCTTGGTGAGATGCGCTTCGTGCAGCCCACTCCGGACACCACCCCTACTTCGAGCCAAGGCCAGAAGGCTCTGCAGGCCTCGCAGAAAGCTCGATGAAGGAGTTTTTCAGCGAGCAGGATACGGTCTCTTTGGATGCCTGGAACGGCAGGTGGAACACCCCTTCCCAGCGGACGCGCCGTCCGGAAGACACGGTAACGTGCACGATGTCGCGGCTGACTGCGACCTTGGCAACACCGGCAGCGCCTGCGGAAACCGCTGCCCCGCCCACGTCCATCACTATGCGGATGGAGCCGTCCGGAAGCTCGACTGCCTCGAACACACCTGCATCCAAAACCCCAATCGCAGGGATTGTCCGCGGGCCTCCCCTTATGCGTGCGGTAAAAGCGCATAAAACTTTTGGTTTAAGCGGATGAACCGCACAAATAAGAAACACCAGGGGAAACAAGCATTCGGAGAAAAAAGCACTAAGTATTTTAATAGTATTTCACTATTGATTTACTAGGTGGTTTTGAATGGCTACGCTTACGATATCATTTTCCGGAGTCCTTGACGAGGCACTTGACTCGCTTGTAAGGCGGGGATTTGCAAAGACAAAGTCGGAAGCAGTCCGCGTGGCGCTTTTGCATTATGCCGAGGAGAAGGGAGTCACCGGAGGCGAACTTCGCGCCAGGGCGGAGGACTACTTCTACGACGAGGCCAAGAAAAGGATGAAAAGGAGATGAACCAGGATGTACCTTGACGTTGTTGTCTTATTCGCGCTTGCAAAGAAGGAGGATTACAACCGGCCCTATGCCGAGCGCGTAATCTCCATGAAAGGCGAGAAGATGACATCGACTGCGGCGTTGCTTGAGCTGGAACTTGTCGCCAACCGCGAACTGGGCCAAGAGGTGGCAGTGCGGCTTGACGAATGGCTTGAGGAAAAATTCCCAAAGCTGAAGGTAGTGGACTTCAACCGCAGGCACTTCCAAAAGAGCCTTGAACTGCGCAAGAAGTACGGCCTCGGCATCCTGGACTCGCTTCATGCAGCCATATGCCTTGACCGGAAGCAGCCAATAGCATCCACCGACGCCGCGTTCGACCGCATACCTGGCCTTGTTCGCATAAAATAACCAGCGCGTACGGCCGGTGACAAAAATCCCGCTTCAAACCTAAATCCCACAGGATTTAAACCCTTGAGGGACATAATCTTTTCCGCAGCCCCGTAGTACAGCGGTCAGCCAAGCTGCAAAGATTGGCCCGCAAAAGTATGTCGGCCTTTGGAGCCGAAGACAGCGGTTCGAATTCTCCAAAGCACTATGGCGTACAGCCGCTCGACTTTGGGGACGCAACTCCGCTCGGGGCTATAATATTTAGAAAGGTGTTTTCAGATGGGAAGAATAAAGGGAACTCAGATCAAGGTTCTTGCAAGGCACATGCTCAAGACAAACGCGGCGATGTTCTCCGCAAGCTTTGACGAGGACAAGAAGATACTCGACTCGCTTGAGCTGGGGATGAGCAAGACCGAAAAGAACAAGCTCGCAGGCGAGATTGCGCAGGAAATCGCAAAGCTTGACCGCATCGTCAGGCAGCAGGAGGCGGAGGAGGCCCAGAAGGAGGCAGCCGCCCAGGCGCACGCGTAAGCTTGCGCTAATCTCCTAATTCTTTTTTCTTCCCGCGCCCAAAGGGAATTTTCCCTTACTTTGAAAGCCGCAGGAGGATTTCCCTGTTGCTGTCAAGGATTTTCCTGTTCAGCTCCAGCAATGACTTTGACAGGGCGATCAGCTCGTCGATTTTCTGGTCCGAGCTGAAGGAGGACGAGCCAAGCAGGCTTCCGGAGATTGCAGGCTCCGCATCTGCGGGCTTTTCGTCAAAAAGCGAGGGCTTTGCACGAGTCGGGGCTTCTGGTTCTGAAGGCTCCTCTGAGAATAACGAGCGCTCCTTTGGAGCATCTGCCTCCTCTGCATCCGCTGAAACTGCAGGCTTTGCAGCTGGCTTTTGCGCTGGCGCGGGCTTTGGGGCTGCAGCGTTCTTGGCATCCGCAAGCACCTTGGGGGCGTCAGGTATGCCCAGGTCGGTAAGGTTTGCAAGAATCTCCGACTCCGGCATCCCGGCTGAAAGCATCTCCTTGACAATCTGCTTGATTTCCATAGTCAACACGCCCTTGGTTTACAGGAGTTGCATTAGGCAAGCCCCTCTTATAATACATACGCAGCTGCCCCGCGAAGACGGCCGGGCGATGGATTTTAAGCACAGGTTACCTGAGATATCCAACAGCATTACGCAACTGCGGTTTTGACATGCAGCTAGACCTCCCTTTAGGACCATGGACCCGGATGTTCAATGCCCAGTGGGGCGACTACCCGCTGATGGTCTACCAGAACCCGGACAAGATGATGCTGCTTACGCTGTTTGAGAAAAAGGACGGGAAGGTCACCGGCGCGCTCACTTTCCTCAAGAAGGGCTTCGTAATCGACGGCGACACCTCCAAAATCGCCCTCTCCCAGCGCCAGGACATCATGATAGTGTCCAAGATTTCGCGCGAGCACTCCGGAAAGTACCTGCTCATCAGCTCGTCGCCTTCGTTCATAGAGTACAACAAGGACTCCCTCACAAAGACAATCACCCAGCAGGGAGCCGAGATTGAGCACCTCTCAAAGGCAATGGCCGAAATACTGCGCGGCTACGAGTGCAAGGTGACCGACTTCCGGCTTGTGGAGGACGAGGAGCTGCAGCTTCTGCTTGGCGACCCGTTCTCGCTTTTTGCCTACCTTTCCATATCCAAAGGCGCGGGGACTCCTGCGGTGCAGGGCAACGTGAAGTGCCTGCTTGGCATCGACCGCGACAACGAGCCGGTCTCTGTCAAGCTTTCCTCGCTCAAGACAGTTGCAATCACGGGCGGAAGGCCCCCCCAGAGGCTGCACGCAATGCACATCGTGCTCGAGTCCGCGCTGACGAACAACATCTCCGCAATAGTGTTCGACAATGGAAAGGCGTTCACCGGGCTTGCGCAGCCCAACAAGGACTCCTCCAAGTACGAGGAGTTCAAGCTCGCCTCAATCCCCCTGGGATTCCCGTTCAAGGCCTACGAGCTTGAGCAGGGGCTCTTCATCGACCTTTCCAGGCTCGACCCAGAGGTCTTCCTTTCGGTGTTCGGGCTGGAGAAAAGCGACGTTGCCACGGTAGTAAAGAAGACCTACGCCGAGACATCGGGAAAGATTTACGCAATAAACGACCTTTCGGCAGCAATGGACCAGCTTCCTGAAAGCGCGGACATCACCCGCTACACGATAAACAAGGCAATCCGCGCGGCAACCGTGATACAGAAGACCTCGCCGAACGTCTTTGCAAAGGCAGGCACGTTCGAGACAACCGCAACAACCGGCCTGGGCAAGGTCATACACGTCAACCTTTTTGGCCAGCAGGCCGAGATTGCCACGCTTGCAACTCACGCGCTCCTTGAGGGCGCGATTGTGCAGGACACCCAGAGGCCGGCGCTCATCGCATTCGCACAGGACGCAACCGAGATCCCGGCTGCGATAATGAAGAAGGTGCGCGAGGCAGGCGGAAGCGGCTCCCACCTGGTGTTCTCGGCCCAGCACGAAGGCGACCTCTCCGACATCGGGGCCACCCTGAGCATTGAAATCGTCGGCGACGACGCCATAATCTCCGAGGAAGGCGAAAAGCAGCGCCGCATAAGGCTGCGGCCAGCGTACTCGCACGACAGCGAGCTTGGCTGAAGCTCGGACTGATATAACACAAGCATAACTAATGCCGAACCAGCCGGCCGAATCAACCGGTGCGCTTGTCAAACTCTTCCGCAATCAGCTTTCGCGCCTGCTTGAGCGTGACAAAGTCAAGCGGGTTGATGGTGTCAAGCGTGTAGTGCAGCTCGGAGACTTCGGCCTTGGTTGCGGCCTGCTCCTTAAGCTCGGAAACCTGCTTTCTCAGCGCCTCGACTTCCGCTGCCAGGCCGTTTGCCTGCTCCCCGCTTGCCTGCGCGGGGCCTGCGGCCAACGGGATTGGGCCTGCCGACTCCAGCTTGTGGATCTTCTCGTTGTGGACGACTATGGTCCTTCCGATTATGTCCTCATTCTTCTCAATCATCCTGATTTTTTGCGCAATCAGGCTGATTTTGGAGTCAAGCATCTGGATCTCCGCCTTCAGGTCGTCGTACTTTTTCTGCGGGGTCGGGGAGTCTGCCATAATAATCACTTGGATGCCACTGCGAAGACTATCACCCAATTGCGCCATAAAAACATTCGGATGGGAATGGCTTTGGCCTCACCATTTGCGCACATTAAAAAGCCCGAGATTTTGAAAGACTACAAGCAGGGCCCGTTGGGACGTGCACAAGCACAACGCCCGCAACACGGGCTTAGGGTGATTTCGATGAAGAAGAAAACATTGCCGTTGAAGGCAGCAGTTGCCGCTGTTGCGGTCATTGCAGTAATATTCTTGGTCGCGCTTGCAGCGCTTCCCAAGTCGGGCGACTCGACTATGAGCATCAGCTGGAACAGCCTTGCTGATGCGCAGAAGGCGCCGGACTCGGATGCGCCAAAGGCAGTTGAGATTACGGTGTACCAGGCGCAGGACACCGGCTACAGCCAGTACTACTGGAACAACGGGTACCACTCCACCAACCAGGCGCTCAACTACAACCCATCCGACGGGATTGCGCTTGTGAAGGAGACGCGCAACATCAACATCCCCGCAGGCATTGCAAGCCTTGCAATCAAGGGCACCTCGGCGTTCCTTGACCCGACAAGCGTGCACCTTTCCGACCTTTCTGGAAAGTCGCTGTCAATACTCGAGCAGAACTATGATTATGACTTGGTCGACGGCTACAAGCTCCTTAACAAGTACATAGACAAGCAGGTCACGGTAAAGTCAGGAAACGACACCACTACGGGCATACTGCTTTCCTCAAGCGGCCCGGTGCTTAAGACTTCAACCGGAGTGACTGTCCTCTCAGGCTACGACAAGATTGACTTCCCGTCGCTTCCCGAAGGCCTCATCACAACCCCGACAATAAGCTGGCTTCTGGACTCGCAGTCCGCAGGCAGCCGCGACGTCGAGGTGAGCTACCTTACAAGCGGCCTGAACTGGAACGCAAACTACGTGGCCATCGCCAATGCGGACGACTCCAAGATAGCCCTCCAGGGATGGGTGTCGCTGCGCAACGACGCGGGCACCACCTTCAAGGACGCCTTGCTCAAGCTGGTTGCAGGCGACGTTAACATCGTCACCCCGACGGCATACCCGATGTACGAGACCATGGACTCTTACGCCACCGGAAGCGCAAAGCGCGTCGCCGTAACCGAGCAGTCGTTCTTCGAGTACCACCTCTACACGCTTGAGAGGCCGACCACGATTGCGTCAGGCCAGGTCAAGCAGGTGGAGATGACCTCGGCAAGCGACGTCGCATCAAAGAAGGAGTACGTCTTTGACGCATCGTCAAGCTCCAAGGTCGCTGTGAAGCTTTCCTTCAACAACACGCAGCAGGCAGGACTGGGCATCGCCCTTCCCGCAGGCAAGGTGCGCGTGTACAAGGCCGACTCAACTGGCTCGCTGCAGTTCCTTGGCGAGGATTCCATTGACCACACTCCAAAGGACGAGGCTGTGACGCTTTCAATTGGCAACGCCTTTGACATCGTGGCTGAGAAGGTGACAAACAGCACCGAGTACAGCGGAAGCTGCTCGAACAGGTACACGTACACAATAACCCTGCGCAACCACAAGACCACGCCAGTCACCGTGAAGGTGGTCGAGCACGCCTATGGCGAGTGGGACGTCACCAGCGAGACTTTGGCGCACACCAAGGACTCGGCGTACCAGCTTTCCTGGAACGTGCCAGTTGCTGCCGACGGCTCGGCAACAGTTGCGTACACCATAAGGACAGTGACTTGCTAAGAAGCAGGATTCGTTGAAGGCGGGTTTGTTTTTCCCGCCCAAATCTCTTTTTTTTCTTTTAAATTTTCTTTATTGCTTTTTTCCTTCTTTTCACGATTTTCCTTTATTTCTTCTTCCGTTTTTCCTACTTTTTCTTTCCAGCAATCTCTGCAAAATACTCTGCAGTCCTTTCCAAGCCCTGCTCGAGGTTGATCTTTGGCTCCCAGCCAAGCTTTGACTTTGCAAGCCTTATGTCGGGCTTTCTTTGCTTGGGGTCGTCCTGGGGCAACGGGAGGAAGTTCATCTCAAGCTTCTTCCCAAGGACCTTGCCGACTTTTTCCGCAAGCTCCAGAAGCGTGAATTCCTTGGGGTTTCCAAGGTTGACCGGTCCGGTGAAGCTTTCAGGCGAGCTTTCCATCCTTATGAAGCCGTTGATAAGGTCGTCAACATAGCAGAACGAGCGGGTCTGCTTGCCTGAGCCGTACATTGTCAGGGGCTTTCCTGCGATTGCCTGCACAAGGAAGTTGCTTACCACCCTGCCATCCTCCGGGTCCATGAGCGGGCCGTAGGTGTTGAAGATGCGCACTATCTTGATTGGGTTCCCGGTCTTTCGCCAGTAATCCATCAGGATGGTTTCGGCCCCGCGCTTTCCCTCGTCATAGCAGGAGCGGATGCCTACGGGGTTGACGTTTCCCCAGTACGACTCCTGCTGGGGGTGCACTGCCGGGTCGCCGTAGACTTCGGAAGTGGATGAGTGGAAAAGCGGGGTCTTTGTGGGGGTCACGTACTCGATTGCGTTCCATATCCCCCAAACTGAGGTCCGGAACGTCTGCAGCGGGTCCTTCTGGTACCTTGGAGGCGATGCCGGGCAGGCCAGGTTGTATACGAAATCGAACTCACCCATCTTGGGCCAGGGCTTGACTATGTCGTGTTTTACGAACTCGAACTTGCCGGATTCCTTGAGCATGTCCACGTTTCGGCCAAACCCGGTGCTTAAGTCGTCCAGGCCAACCACTTCGTGGCCCTGCAAAAGAAGGCGCCTGCAAAGGTTTGCGCCCAAAAAACCGGCTGCGCCGGTGACAAGATACCTCATTTTATACCACAGCAGACAAATTATGAACCCGGCAATAATATAGTAATTTGTATTCAACAGCAAAAAAGTGCTTCCTGATGATATCCCGCGCCTTACGCCTTTATGAGAAAGAGAAGGGCGGATTCCTGTTCCTGAGCATCGTCTCCAATGCCTGCGCAGTAGTGTGCATGGGAATATCATACCTGTTCAACATACTGATGGCCAGAAGCCTAAGCATTTCCGATTTTGGGCTCTTGGGAGTGGCAATCGCATACTATACCATTCTTACAATCCCTGGCGGAAGCCTTGGCACGATATTGACGCGCGAGTTCTCCAAGCTCAAAAAGGCCAGGAAAGAACGCGAGATAGCTTTCCTTGCAAGGCAATATGCCAAAAAGGCCCTGCTTTACAGCGGCTTGGTCACGCTTCTTGTGGTAATTTGGGCGCTTTGGACTGCCAAGCCCGAAATAGCCCTGATGGTACTATTAGTGCCACTAAGCTACGCCCTTACACCGCTCAACAGCGTGCTCCAGGCTTCCGAGAGGATAGTCGCCCTGTCGCTTCTTGGCCTGATAGGAGGCATCCTCAAGCTCGGCTTGGGGTTCCTTGCAATTGCCCTTGGCCTGGGACTGATGGGCGTTGCCGGGGCAATACCCGCCTCAGCGCTGATAATCTGCATAATCACAGTCCTGCTGCTCCAGCAGTTCCTTTCAAAGAAATCCAAGCACGACCTTAGCCTGAAAACTGCGCTTTCCCTGACAACCGCAATCCTGGTCATCCAGGGGCTGTTCCTTTACGCTGACCTGTTTGCGGTACAGAACTTCCTTGGGAACGCCCAGACCGGGCTTTACAACGTGGCGGAGACCACTGCAAAAATAACCTATTTCCTCTCAGGGGCAGTAATCCTCGTCCTTTTGCCTAAAATGGCTAAACTCGACCTTTCCAAAAACAAAAAGGAGGTTTTGCTGCTCCTTCTTGGCGGCGCGGGGTTCCTGCTGCCTCCGGCGCTTGTCCTGATAGGCTTCCCGTCAGAAATAGTACTATTATTCTATGGCGACAAGTTCGCAGCTGCAATACCCGCATTCCAGGCGCTTGCAGCCGGGTTCCTGATATACGCACTGTTCAACATCGTCCAGTACGCGCTCCTTGCCAAGGGCAAGGAAAGGGACGTCCTGGCCATCAACGCAGCCGGGCTAATCCTGCACGTTCTCCTTTTGGCCTACTTCGTGCCACTGCAAGGCCTGGTTGGTGCTGGAACGGCAGTGATAATCTCCTCAACGGCCTTGCTTGCGGCAAGCGTCCTTGCCTTATTGTATTATAGCCGGGCGAAAACAGGGAACGCCTGATTCATACTTGTTCATACTATTTCTAAAAAATTGATTAAGCTTATATACCAAAATTCCGATTACTTACTAGTCGTTTTTATCAAAAGTAGAGGGGTTTCTAACAATGACATCGGCAGGTTCCCGTATAGGAAAAATCGCAAGTAACAAGCTGCTCATTGCTGCAGTATTTGCAGTAGGCATAATCGCAGCCCTGTTCTACTCGGTGCCCGCGTACGCGTTCACCATCGCCAACGGCGAAGCAGCAAACGTGAACGGGACCACGACAATAACATATAACGCTACAATCTACAAAGTCACCGATGAAGCGATAGGCAACGTCTCGGCAAAGCTCTGGCAAGCCTCGACAATGGGCTCCACGCCAGGCAAGGACTACGTCTACGCCACTAGCTGCACCCCCAGCTACTACGCGACAACCGACGGATACTCATCAACCGGATACAGCCCCAACGGATACGGATTCACCGAAGGCGGAAACATCGGGTTCGGATACACCGGAGACGCGCCCTCAGGATACGGGTACTTCTATGGAACGGGATACGGGTATGGGTACACTGCTGACGCAGACGCGCCGATGTACTGCATTTTCGAGTTCAAGAACCTTGACTACGGCGTGCCATACACCAACGTGACAGTATACATAAACGACATAGCAGTCAACACCCTGGCAACGGACACGATAGTCATCGCAGATTACGTCACAATATTTGGCAACGTAGTCACTGCACTCAACGCACAGAACATCACCACTAACCTTGCGGACTGCGCTGCGACTGCAAACGCATGCACAAACCTCTGGTTCAACAAGACAATCAACAACGCGCTTGGAGGAAAGATCACCTTCACCAAGGCAGGCGGGCTTGACCTGACTGACCAGGCAACAGTCCAGTTCCTGCAGAGCTTCGAGCAGAAGATGAACGCGGCCCAAGGAATGGTACAGTTGAACGCATCCAACTCTGCGACCTTCAACGCATCAGGCATCAACGCATCAATAGTGCTTTGGGGGCTCCCGAACTACGGTGCAGCAGTACCGTCACTTACTGTGACTTACGACAACGGCACCATCTCGACCAGCCCGACTGAAGTTTCCGGATTGGCTTACAACGGAACTGCAGGCACGCTGACGTTCCTGGCATCGCACTTGTCAAAGTACCAGACCAACGTCCCGTACGTTGCGAACACTTCGACAGTCACAATCACCGAGACTACTAGCCAGGTCGTAATCAACCCAGGCACCCCGGCATTCACCGTGAGCGTGCCAAGCAACGCGACTTCGGCAGTATTGAACGTCTCGACCAACCTGACTTCGAACGCATCAATGAGCCAGTCGACCATAAACGTGTCAGTCGTTGCGACTTCGACTTCGGCACTGCTTGCGGGCACGGTCAACGTGACGTTCCCGGCAAACGTGACAATCTACGGCCCGACTGACTGGAACGGACAGATTAACTTGCCCATAGTCAAGGAGACTTCGACTGCGACTTTCGCCGCATCCTCAGGATACACCACCACGACTTACGCGGTGATTGACCTGGGAATCGACACTGCGCAGCTGAACTTCAGCAAGGCAGTGCGCATCGTGCTGCCCGGAATGGCAGGCAAGTACGCTGCGTTCAAGCGCGGAAGCACAATAACCAACATCTCCGGCACTTGCTCTGGAGACACGCAGACTGACGGAGACGGCCTCGCGGCAGCTTCCGAGTGCAGGATTAACTCAGGCAGCGACCTGGTAGTCTGGACCAAGCACTTCACTCAGTTCTTCGCGTACTACCAGAACACCAGCACAAGCAGCAGCACGACGTACACGTACACGACTGTGACTCCGACGCCGAGCGCGGCACCGACTGTGACTGCAAGCACGACCCCGACTTCAACGCCGACGGTCTCAACCACTCCGCTTGCAAGCCCGACTCCCGGACAGGAAGTAACCACGACTTCGCAGCCAACAGTGACTGCCTCAATCGTGCCAACTGTCCCGGGAACAACCACTGGAGCAACTGGTGGTGACAACACGCTCATCATAATCGTGATCGTGGTGGTCATAATCGGAGCAGGCGCGTACTTCTTCACAAGGAAGTAAGCCGGCTAGGGGGCTTTTTGCCCCAACCCCTCTTTTTCTTCTTTTTTCCTTTTTCTTTCCCTTTTTATCTCAACCAATAAATAGCGACCTTTCCATATACACACTGGAAAGGCGTCTGGAATGTCAATAATAAGCAAGATAGTCTACTCTGGCGTTGACTTTGTGATAGGAGGGTTCCTCCTGTTCATAGCGCCAAGGGTGGGCGACTCGGACATAATGGCATTCTGGCTCATAGGCATCGGCGTAATGACCATGCTGAAGGCGACTTTGCCTCCGGACTCGATGCTTGCCAAGGTATTCTACGGTGGGACGGACATCCTCATCGGCCTGTTCATGCTGTCAAACGCCCAGTCGCTTGGGGACCCCGCGGGAGCGTTTGGCGGAGTGCTGCTGCTCCGTTCAGGGGCCACTGCAGCAGGATTAATCATAGATTAGGGGATTGAACAAACCGTGTCAATTGTTTCTCGGATATTCTACGGCGGAACCGACCTAGTCTTCTCGATATACCTGTTCTTTGCCCCCCAGACCGCCGGGCTGGACATGGTCACGTTCTTTATGTTCGGCAGGGCCATGATGACCATGGTTGGGGCGCATATCACGCCCTATACCCTGGAGTCCAAGGTGTTCTACGGCGGCTCGGACCTCTTGATGGGCTTCTACCTTCTAGCCAACTCGGTGTCAATCGGCCCGCTTGCAGGCAACTTCGGGGCTTTCCTGGTGTTCCGGGGCCTTTTGACTTGCGCCAACATCGAGATTTGAAACGCCGTTAAACCTGATTTTCAGATAGAACATATTAGAAAAAGCGTAGCAATGCACCTACCCTGAAAGGGTAGGTGCATTGCTGATTCAATTGACTCTAGAGGCAGAAATATATACTTTGGAAGCACATAATAATCGAAGCGATTATTATGGTAAATCAAAAGATAACAAAGGAAATGAGTGTGGGGGCAACAAAAAGGGTATTTCTCGGCCCTTTCGAATACTCGTTGCTTGCCAAGCTTGAAAGAAGCGGCACGAGAACGTTCAACTTCAAACAGGCAGTACACGCAAGCCCCAACGCCAGCCTGCCCGTCTTGCGCAATACATTGAGCAAGCTCGTTGCCAAGGGGCGCATTCACAGGATAAGGAAAGGAGAATACCTTCTGGTTCCCCTCAAGGAAGAAGATAATGCGATGCAGGAACTCGCCCTGGTCCCCCACTACTATCCTGAAGGCTATGTCTCTTTCCTGTCGGCATTGAAATTCCATAACCTGACCTCGCAATTGCCTATTGTGATACAAGTTGTCGTGACAAAACCTGCAAGAAGGCACGTCTTTCTGGGCACCAAATACGAACCCGTCCGCCTGTCGAAGCGCTACTACTGCGGCTACAAGACCCTGCCAGTCGCAGGCGGGCAGGTAAGGATGGCCCTGAAGGAAAAGGCAATCCTCGACTGCCTACTACACCCCGAGCATTGCGGCGGGATGGGCGAGGTTTGCAAGGCAATCAAGGAGGCATACAGGACGATTGACTGGGAATCCGTCGCGTATTTCCTGGATAAGATGGGAAACAGTGCAATAGAAAGAAGACTTTATTTCTGCCTCAAGGTTTTAAGGAAGAAAAGCCCCTTGCCTGAAAAGAAGTTTGCCGGGTTCCGCAAACTCGACCCTTCCCTTCCTGGACGCGGGAAATATGACGCCAAGTCCGGGTTGCGCATAAACGTTGACTTGATAGAGGAAATGAACTGAGGTCTGAGGGTATGGAAAAACTCGACTTGGAAACAATCGCACGCATTGCCCGCAGGCAGAACCTGAGCATGGGCAACGCCGAAAAAGACTACGTGCTGTCCGCGGCATTGAACGTGATTGCCGGGTTGCCCTTGGATTTGGTCTTCAAGGGAGGTACGTGCATCAAAAAGGCATACTACCCGGGATTCCGTTTCTCTTCAGACCTGGATTTTGCCGTTGAAGGCAAGGAAGACTGCGCACGTGAAATCCGGAACGCCTTCGAAAACCGAAAGATTCACGGCATAATGTTCTTGAAGGTGAAAACGATTGAAAGGGAAAAGAGGGGCAACTCCGCCCTGGCAGTGCAATATTCCAGCCAGGCAAGCGATGCTGGGCACGTTGACTCGATACGAACGGAGTTTTCAGCCGAAACGCAGGTCATTCTAAAGGCGCAGGAACGAAACGTGCTCGACCTACCGGAGTATGGCCTGCCGAATACCTCCTTGAGGTGCATGGGCCTTGAGGAGGTCCTTGCAGAGAAAGTCCACGCAATCTACCATCGAATTAAACCCCGCGACCTGTACGACCTTTCGTACCTTTTGGAAAACGGCATACGCGTAAACCGGGGGCTGGTTGCCGAAAAACTGAAGCCGCTTGGGATTAGCCTCGATGCAGGGACCTTCCGGGAACGCACGGAAATGCTCGGGGAACGCTGGGACTTGGATTTGGGCAAGCTATTCATTAATGTGCCTGACTTCAGTAAAGCGCAGGATGAGGCACTGGAAGGGCTTTTTGGCTAAAAAAATAAGAACGCAAGAGTCACTTGAACGACTTGTACCACTTTTCGTATTCCTTGTGCGTTGCAAAGCAGTGGACTACGGAAAGAACCTCGCCTTCGATGTCAAAAACAAGGCGTGCCTGATGCGTTACGTCTTCGACGTGGTGCGGAAGACCGAATCGGAGATGCCTGCGCGGGGGCATCTGCGAAAGCTTCTCCAGATGGCTCTTGAAATAGACTTGAAGCTGGCGTTCCAATGCAAGGAATTCTTTGGCCGCTGCTGGCTTGAATTCGACTTGCATCTCAAAGCCCGGCCTCCTTCAAAACTTTGGACAGGGGAATCGTCTTGACTTTCCCCGACTTTACTTCCGCCATCTCAGCAACTACGCCCTTGTGGACCAAGATTGCCTCTTCTTCCTTTATCTGCCGGTCGTAGGCAACAAGGGCCTGACGGATGACTTCGGTCTGGTTGCCTGCATATCCCCGCGCTATAAGCCCAGCCAATATCCGTTCGTATGGCGCGCCGAGGTTGATGTTCATAAAATCACCTATGATTATTGAATGAACATCCAATAATATATTGATTGTGCATTGGTTTGGCATATAGCTTTCCTCGGCCCGCTTACCAAATTTCCTTGGATTGCCTAAGTAAACAAGATTTTCGCAACCGCATTTCCGCTGATTTTTTTCGCGCTGAAAGCCTTAAAACCAGCCTTTTCCCTAATAAGTTAAGCTGATTATTACCATGAAAATTGGCATCCTTACCGGGACTAGGCCGGACATAATCAAGATGGCTCCCCTATACTGGGAAGCCAAGAAGCGCGGCCACAACCCCGTCCTGATACACTCCGGCCAGCACTACTCCGACCACCTGTTCGCAGGCGTGTACGAGAGCATGGATTTGCCCCAGCCTGGCCACCGCTTCGAGCTGGGTGAATGCAGGACGCCAGCCCAGAGCGTGGCGCGGATGATGCTTTCGCTTGACAAGCTCCTTACTGCTGAAAAGGACTTTGACATGGTTTTAGTGCACGGCGACACCATGACCTCGATGGCCGGCGCACTGACATCCTACCTTTCATTGGTGCCTGTTGGCCATATTGAGGCTGGACTACGTACGTTTAGCCGGGAGCCGTTCCCGGAGCAGCTGGACACCAGGTGCTCGGACGCAGCTTCCGACCTGTTCTTTGCCGCTACCAAGACCAACGAAAAGAACCTTGTAAACGAGGGCTTTGCGCATGAGCGCATCTATACCGTCGGGAACACCGTTGTGGACGCTGCGGTTTGGGCTGCAAAGCGCGGGGAAAGCGGAAAAGGCTTCTTTTTGGGCCACGGGATTGACTTTGCCAAGCCGACCATCTACTACTCCATCCACAGGCGCGAAACCACCCTTTCCAAGGAAAGGTTCACCGCTGCTGCAAAGGGCGCGGTTGCCCTTGCAAGGAAGGGATATTGCGTGGTCTGGTCAATCAGGCCTGGCACCAAGGCCGCAATCCGCGACTACGGACTGGAGGCCCTGATTAAGGCCGAGCCGAACATCCACAGGATTGAGGAGATTCCGTCTTACCCGCACATCATGTTCTTGATGAGCAAGTGCCGCTTTGTGTGCACCGACTCGGGCTCGATGCAGGAGGAAGCCGCTGCGCTTCACGTTCCCTGCATCACGGTTCGCTACGTCACCGACCGTCCCGAGAGCGTGGAGGCTGGGGCGAACATCCTTGCCCACCCCGACTCGGCTGAAAGCATCGCCAAGGCTGCAGAGCAGGTCGAAAAGAACCACGCCAAGATGTCCAAGGCCAAGAACCCGTACGGAGAGGGCAACTCAAGCAAGCTCATCTTTGATGCAATCGAGTCCTGGGTGAAGAAAGGAAAGGACAAGCTCATTGGCTGGGAGCATGGGAAATAGTCAGAATCTGCTTTTGGTTTATCCCGGATAAACCGCTTCGTTTTACTTGACAGCACCCAAGCTTAACCTAAAGTTATTATCCTAAACGGGGCATTAATCCTTTTGGACAATAACCCCTTGTTGAGGAGACGTTCCATGGCGGATGCAAAAAAGGTCAATGCTTGGCTGTCGAAGAATTCCTCCAAACTCGACGTTTACGCAGGGAAATGGGTTGCGTTGAGCGGGGAGGGCATAGTCGCGTCAACCCTGAAGGAACTGCTCAAGGCCAAGGGCGTGAATCCAAAGACGCAGGTAGTCCACAAGGTGCCGACCCCGGAGGAATACGCGGGAATATACCTTGCCGGTCCAAGCATTATCTAAAAAACAGGAAAATCAATGATATTTATTGGTGGAAAAATGGACGCGAACGTAAACATGCTATATTCCGAACTTAAGCGCCTCAACAAGACCGTTGAGATGAACAACGCCTTGCTCTTGAGCGTCATACCCACTGAAAAGGTCAGCGCAAAGGAACTTGGCCGGCTGAAGAAGATCAAGGCCGAAATGGACTCGGGCAAGGCCGTCCCATACTCAAAGAGCTTATTCTGACAAGCCTAAGACGGAAAGGGAATTCGGATGTTTTCCGTAGAATTCAGCAACAACTCTCTCAAAGCGCTGCGCAAAACAGACGCCAAGACGCGCGCCCGGGTGCACAAAGTAGCCGACGTGCTCACTAATGAACCCGTTCCGGTAAACCGCTTTGACGTGCGAAAACTTTCGGGCTTCGACGGCTGCTACCGCATCCGGCTCTCAAGCTACCGGCTCAAGTACTTCGTTGACTGGGACTCCAAGAAAATCCAAGTCCTCGAATTCGAAAGGCGCGACGAGCACACGTACGACTAGCTTGGGCCCCAAGCCGCTGTTTTCCCTTTGCAAAGTCACGTTCGACGATAACAGCCAAAAGCTCTCCCTGCTAGGCCACGACTAAAGCCAATACCCAATCCGGCCCCCGAACACGCATCTTTTTGAGCAGTTCGACACCAAAGTAATTACGAGTCGGCAGCTGAAAGCGGCGATTCTAGGCGTTGATTGGGTTTGAAAACTAAGAAAACGGGTTCGCACAACCTTGCGCAGCCCCTCGTTTCGGTAATCATCACCACCCGGAATGAGGAAAAGCATATTGTCAACTGCCTTGAGAGCATAAAAAAGCAGACTTACCCAAAAATCGAGACCATCGTCGTTGACAACGCCTCAACCGACCGCACCAAGGAACTCGCCCGAAAGTACACTGAACTAGTTTTCAACAAGGGCCCGGAACGCAGCGCACAGCGCAACTACGGCGTCTCAAAATCGAAAGGCAAATACGTCCTGTATCTGGATGCAGACATGATTCTTACGGCTACAGTAGTCAAAGAATGCGTCAGTACAGCAGAGGCAAACCCAAGGATTGCAGGCCTCTACATACCTGAAAGGATAATCGGAGAAGGCTTCTGGATAAAAGTCAGGGACTTCGAACGCAGTTTTTACAATGCGACAGTGATTGACTGCGTGCGCTTCGTTTCCCGAAAGGCCTTCGACAAGGTCCGGGGCTTCGACGAGACGATGACCGGGCCGGAGGACTGGGACTTTGACAGGAAAATCAGGCAGCACGGCAAGGTCGGCATCACCAAAGCAGGGCTTTTACACAACGAAGGCAAGTTCAACTTCTCGCGGTACGTTTCCAAGAAGGGCTACTATGCAAAGGACATGAAAAAGTATGCCGACAAGTGGGGCAACGACTCAGAGGTCAGAAAGCAGCTTGGCGCAGGCTACAGGCTGGTTGGAGTGTTTACCGAGGACGGCAAGTGGCGCAGGCTCGCAAAGGCACCCCACCTCACAGCGGGAATGCTTCTTTTGAGGCTGTTGGTAGGCTTAAAATTCTTGCAAAACAGATACCTTTCAAGGTAATTCTTATGGCAAAAAAGGCACTAATCACAGGGTCAGCCGGGCTAATCGGCTCCGAGTCCGTGAAGTTCTTCTGCGAAAAGGGCTTTGAAGTCACCGGCATAGACAACGACATGCGCTCGCAGTTCTTTGGAAAGGAGGCAAGCACCAAGTGGAACGCCGAACTCCTCTCAAAGCAGTATGCCGGATACAAGCACGTCGCAATGGACATACGCGACCAGAAAGGAATGGACGAGCTTTTTTCAAAGGAACACTACGATTTGATTATCCACTGTGCGGCACAGCCTTCGCACGACTGGGCTGCAAAGGACCCGTCCACTGACTTTACGGTCAATGCAAACGGCACGCTCAACGTGCTTGAGAACTACCGCAAGCACTCGCCTGACGCAGTATTCATCTTCACCTCGACAAACAAAGTCTACGGCGACACCCCGAACACGCTCCCGCTAATCGAGCAGGAGACGCGTTATGAATTGCCTGCGGACCATCCATTCTACAACGGAATTGACGAGTCGATGAGCATCGACAACTCAAAACACAGCCTGTTTGGAGTGTCAAAGGCAGCAGCTGACCTTCTTGTGCAGGAGTACGGAAAGTACTTCGGACTCAAGACCGCGATTTTCCGCGGAGGCTGCCTGACCGGACCGGCGCACTCGGGAACCGAACTGCACGGCTTCCTTGCATACCTTGTAAAGTGCATCGCAACCGGCCGCAAGTACACGATTTTCGGCTACAAGGGAAAGCAGGTGCGCGACAACATCCACTCCTACGACCTTGTCAACGCATTCTACCACACCTACCTTCACCCGCGCACGGGCGAGGTCTACAACATGGGCGGTTCGCGCCACTCCAACGTCTCGATGCTTGAGGCAATACAAAAGATTGAGGCGCTTACAGGCAAGAAGGCCAACGTGGAATACAAGGAAGACAACCGCATCGGCGACCACATCTGGTACATTTCAGACGTTTCCAAGTTCAAGAAGCACTACCCGGACTGGGACTTCAAGTACGACGTGGACATGATCCTGAAAGAAGAATGCGAACATGGACATTTCTGAAAAGAACGTCGCGATTTCAACGCACTACCTAATCTACGGTGCGCCGCAGGCCCTGCGCGACTACCTCATCCAAAAAAAGACGCGGAAAGTCCTTTTTGTGGCCCACCCGCTGAACGCGGATGGCAGCAAATCCTATGCCGAGCGCATAGAGCGCGGGAAGGTAGTCTGGAAAAAGGAAAGCCGAATCAGGACAAAAGTCGGGATGCTCAACTACCCCCTTGAGCTTGCGCTCACAATCGCAAGGTGCATGCGCTCAGGTGAAAAGTACGACCTGTTTGTTGGCGCGGACAACCTGAATGCGTTTGCGGGAATACTGCTAAAGAAAATGGGCAAGGTCCGCAAGACCGTATTCTACACAATAGACTACGTGCCCAAGCGGTTTGAGAACCGGCTTTTAAACTCAATTTATCATCGGATGGACACCTTCTGCGTCAAGCACTGCGACGAGACCTGGAACGTCTCCGAACGGATTACTGCGGCCCGCGAGGAATACAAAAAAATCGACCGGAAAAAATACCCGCAAAAGATAGTGCCAATAGGCGTATGGCCGGACAAAGTCAAGGTGCTGCCTTTTGACAAAATCCGCAAGCACCGGCTCCTGTTTGTCGGCCACCTTTTGCAAAAGCAGGGCGTGCAATACGTGCTTGAAGCTATTCCGGCGATCCGCAGGGAAATCCCCGACTTCGACTTCTTGGTCGTGGGCGGAGGGGAGTATGAAGACGAGCTTAAGGCTCTTGCAAAAAGGCTCAAGATTTCCGACCGGGTCACGTTCACCGGCTGGATTAAGGACCGCAAGAAAATAGATGAAGTGATGGCAGACAGCGCGGTTGCCATTGCGATGTACCAGAAATACGACGAGAAGGGCAACATCTCCTTTACATATTATGCCGACCCGACCAAGGTCAAGGACTACCTTTCTGCAGGATTGCCAGTCATTCTTACAGACGTTGCGCACAACGCCCACGAAATAGAAACTAAAGGCTGCGGTAGGGTAATCAGACTGGACAGCAAGGACATCGCAAAGGCGGTTGTTTCGATGATGAAGGATGAAAAGGCCCTGCAAAAAAGCAGGGAAAACGCGAGGAAATACGCATTATTATTCGGTTGGGACGTAATTTATGAAAGAACGCTGAAAGGTATTTAGCATGATTCGTGACCTATCAAAATACGGCCAGTATAAGAATGACGTATTCTCAAAGCTTGGCTTTGACTTCAAGAAAGGTAAAAAAATACTCGATGTCGGATGTGGCGACGGCTCAGACGCGGAGATATTCATCAAGGAATATGGACTAGACACGTATGGGATTGATGTATACGAACACAAGAACATCGGCAGCATAACCAAACTTAAATTCAAGAAAGCGGGGATTTTCGACATACCCTTCAAGGATGAAGAATTTGACTACGTTTTCCTACATGACATACTTCATCACATTGACGAAAAAACACAAGCCTACGCAAACCATATCAAGGGACTGACGGAACTTAATAGAGTATGCAAAAAAGGTGGATATATAGTAATCGTAGAAGGCAACCGATACAACCCATTATTCTACCCACACATGGTAAAAATGAGAGGCCACAATCATTTCAAGCAGAGCTATTTCAAAAAAATCATCGCGAAATCCTTTTCAAACCCAGTATTTATGCACTTTGAAGCCCACTCCTACCCCAAGGCGCTTCTTCCTCTTTTCAAAATATACGAATACACCGCAGAAAAAATCCTTCCAAAATCAACATTGGCATATAACGTGGCGATCATAAGAAAATGAACAAAGAAATGGAACAATACTTGTGTTGTCCTTCATGTAAATCAAGGTTGAACCAGCACAAAGACATGTTCTTCTGTAAAAAATGCAAAAAAAAATATGAAACGTGTGAAGGCATCCCAATACTAATTGACTTGAAATCACTGCCTGAACACCTAAAAGAACAAATTAACTATTTTGAAAGAGAAACAAACGAACGGATAGAATATTCATTAGCACCATGGCAAAAAGCATACCTTAACAAATTCATTTCAAACACCGGCAAACCGAAAGGAAAACTTATCCTTGACTGCGGTACCGGTTCGGGATATATGGCAATAGAATTGGCAAAACTAGGCGCAAAAGTGATTGCTTGCGACTTGACACTCAGAAGTCTGATAAGTCTGAAAAAAACAAGTCAAGAGTTAGGACTGAACAACGTATACCTAGTATGTTGCACTGCAGAATCACTCCCGTTTAAATCCAATGCTTTTGACTGTTTCATATCAAACGCAGTACTTGAACACTTACCCAGAGAAAGAGAAGCAATCTACGAAATCAACCGAGTTACCAAAAACAAAGCCAACCTGATGATGACCGTGCCATTGAATTATAGATACCTAAATCCCCTGCTAATTCCGATAAATTGGCTTCATGACAAGCGAATAGGCCACCTGAGAAGATACGATGAGAAAAAACTTGCCGAGAAGTTCAAAAACTGGACACTAACATTAACATATTATACCGGTCACACCACTAAAGCGATAAAACTGCTTGTAAACATCATTGCCAAAACTTTCGACGAAGCAAAAATCGAGGAGGAAGACGAGCTGAAACAGAAAAGAAAGCAGTGGGCAAACAACATCATATGCTTTTTCAAGAAGAAAGATTAAGCATTCAAAACTGACATCAGATAAGCGAATAAGAAAGGAAGAATAATGAAAATTGATTACTTACAACTAATGCCTTACGCAGTAGTGATAGCATTCACCTTGCTGCCGCTTCTTTGGTACCATCCGGGTCAGATAATTTCAGGAGGAGACCTCCACTACCCAATCTTTGCCTATGATGACTTCTTCTCACGGACGTTTGTTTGGAACATCGTTTTCCTATCTGGAACAGACCGAGCTATGGACATGACAGTCCTTCCATTCTCAGCAATAACATACGTATTAAGCTGCATCGGATTGCCGCCAGAAGCCGCACAAATCGTATTCCTAATGATACTGTGCCTGTCGATTGCGCTTTCAATCCTTTTTCTTGCAAATAAACTGTTCAAGAACCCCTATGCAATATTCATGTCAGTCTTTTTGTACTGCTTCAGCTATTATCAATTCTATAATTTTGAGATAGTGCGAATAGGCGAAATCTCCGCAACTATCCTTCTTCCAATACTCCTTGGCGTAAGCCACGAGATAGCTGCAAGTAAAAATATCAGCCCGAAAACTTTTGCAATCCTCTTTTTCGCCTGTTTCTACTGCGGAGGCGTTGGAATCCAACCACCAGTACTGATAATCACATTCATGACTTGCGCATTCTTTTGTTTATACAGATTATATATGAAACGGCTAGAAGGAATTGAATCAGTTATTCAGACTTCAATTAAGCTTTCGATTATTCCACTAATCTTCATCATAGCGAACGTATACTGGCTCGCACCGGTTTTGTCATACACGCTTGACGCAGACTACACGTCAACCTCAAAATCAATAGAGGTGTTCGGAGTTTTTGAACTGTTGAAATGGACCAGCGCACATAGCAGTTTTATTAACATATTTCAATTTCTTCCTAGGACGGTCTGGTTCTCAAGTTGGGCGAATTACCCATATTACCCAACAATGATATCATTACACGACTCGTTAGTTGCAAATGTGGGTTTTGTCATCATACTTTTTTCATTTTTTGTTCTACTTGGAAACAAAACTAAAAAACCAGACTATTCGAATACACTATTCTTTTCTCTGACTACGCTTATTTCAATGTTTTTTTGCAAAGGCTCTCACGAACCGTTCGGCGCAGCCTATAATTGGGCAATTACAAACATACCTCTTTTCTGGATTTATCGTGCACCATACGAAAAATTCGGACTGCTATATGTGCTGAGCATTGCAATACTGGCAGGATATTCGACTAAATACCTATACGAATCAGCAGCGAATCAACGAGCACTTTCAAATCAACGAATAAAGAATTGGTTTACATTCACTATAGTGACGATGGTTATACTCAACAGCCTGTTCGTAATACCATTGATATCTGGAAAAATGATACCATCTTCCGAAGGCGAATACGGATATCACGAACACTTTAACTTAGGATATTACCAAAAATATCCAGACTACATTTATAATGCATCTTCATGGATACGAAATCAGAATAGCATTTTCAATATCCTGCTTCTACCAGACCAAAAATCTAATGCATACAACTGGGGATACGGTTCGGCCACAGACATCAGCATATATTTCTTTAACAAAGGGCTAATTTTCAGACAATATGGCGAAGGTACTGCTCCGCCAAGCTCAACAGACGACATATACAATCTTGTGCAGAAACAGATTTACACTGGAAAAAACACCAATGTGTTCAAGCTTCTGGAAAAAATGAACGTAAGATATATACTTCAAAGAAACGACTTCTTTTACGACTTTTACGGCAGTGAAACGGGCAATTACTTGCCGTCGCAAGGAGACTCACCACAATTCATTAAAAAAATTATTTCCGACCAAAACAACATCCTAATGGCGCGATCATTTGGAGAATGGGATTTCTACGAGTTGCCCAAACTGCAGCCCATCATCCGCAAGGCTAACCTACTGGTATCAATAAACAGTACAAAAGAAATAAACGATTACCTATTACTCTGCGACAACGCACCACACCCCAACGACTTTTTCTTTGAAACGGAAATCGAGAATGCAACTCGTGAATTCAAAACAATCATTGAAAAAAATACAGGATACCGACTTGAAAAAAAAGACATAGAGTATAGAAAAGTGGACTTTGACTCAGGCCTTCGTGAATTCGATATTAAATACGATTCACGATACGACACACTAGCGTCGATTATAAGCGATGAAGACAACAGATTCCTACATCTCGAAAATAAGGGATATAGCTCATACATATTCCTTGAAAGCCAGTACGAACCGACGCCCTTGCATCCATTTGAATTCGAATTCGCATATCGCATGCCGGGAATAGACAGCAACTCCAGCGCATTCTTTACCGATATAAACTGGACAGATGAAAACAACAAATCATATCGAATTACATATCAATTTGCGTTGGAAACGAACAAAGCCATAATTGAACGCGCCGAATCAACTGAAATGCGCGTTTACAAAAAAATCAAAATAGGACCCGAACAGGATTGGAAACAGTTCACAGCATATCCAATTGAAGAAGTATATTCCAAATACAACATATCATATACCAACGCAATACCAACGAAGATATCGGTCACAATGGAAAGTTGGACTGACTCGAACCTTACGGTGGATCTTGACAATATAACTTCAAAAAACATCATTGGAAACGACTGTAGATTCAACAAGGAAGTTTATGTCAAAAATCAATCGCTCCCCCTGACCAAAATTAATCCGACAAAATACACAGTTACAGTGAACGAAATCGATGAAAAATTTATACTTGCAACGTCAATACCCTTCAATGAAAACTGGAAAATATTCATAGAACCAAAAACATACGATTTTATGGAAAACAACACAGATTTCAAGCACGACATTTTTGACTTGAAATACGCATTCATACCCAATCATCAGACCGAACACTTTAGAATAAATGGATATGCAAATGCTTGGAATATCAACCGCGCCGAAATCTGCAACCAATTTAATCAAATTGAAGATTGCAAATTCACAATTACGATATTCTACAAACCTCAAGCATTTTTCTACGTGGGACTGATAATTTTAGTTGTTACCCTGATAATAGTAGCATTTACAGTATTATCAATATACAGAAAACAGAACGCAAATTTTGAATGAAATTCTACCAGATATTATATACCACCTAGACTAGGTTTATACTATGAAACATATATTCGCAAAAATGTTCGACAATGCCATGGCACTGAACAAACAGAACATACTCAGTCTCCTCGAAAAAAATCCAGACGCAAAACTACTTGACTTGGGGTGCGATGACGGAACTTGGACCCTGGAATTGGCCAAAAAAATCGGAACCAAAAATATAACAGGCGTCGACGTAGTAGAAGAACGGCTTCAGCAGGCCAAGAAAAACAACATCATGACAAAAAACGCGGACATTAACAAACCACTCCCATTTAATGACGCTTCTTTCGATGTAGTTCATGCAAATCAAGTTATAGAGCACGTTTCAAATCTAGATGTATTTGCTTCAGAAATTTTTAGAGTACTCAGACCCAAAGGATATATCATTATAAGTACCGAGAATGCAAGCAGCTGGCACAATATATTTGCGGCCACAATGGGCTGGCAGATTTTTTCACTTACAAATGTCAGTTCAAAAAAAGGCGGAATAGGAAATCCACTAGCAATACATAAAGGCAAAGATATTGAATTATCTTCTTGGACACATAAGACAATATTCAACTATCGGGGCCTTAAAGAATTTTTCAAGGCACATGGCTTCAAAAACATGACAATCACAGGCGCAGGATATTATCCATTTTTTGCAGTCATAGGAAAGATTGATGTTAGGCATTCGCATTTTATTACCCTGAAGGGACGAAAATAGGCGATGAGAATCATATACTTGATTATGGGAAACGGTCTTTCTTCCCAGCTTGGAGGAAGTATCATCCGATCAATCAATATAATGAAGAACCTATCTGCTAAGCCGAATGTTGAAATCTCAGTTATAACCACATCTGGAGGCAAGCGTGCATGTTTAAATGAAGGACTTAAGGCAGAATTTCTAGAGATACCCTGCTCGATAGTCAGTAGAACAGAAAAGAGCGGTTTTGACCGCTTTTTGGCATACCTTATTTCCACATTGTCTTTCCCATTCTTCATCAATAGAATCAAGCAATATGACGTATTATACACGGACTCTGATTTTTTCTGCGATGTTATTCCCGCAGTTTACTTAAGAACGTTCTATCCAAAAACGAAATGGACCGCAATGATTCACCACAGTATGAAAGTCTCGAAACAAAACGCCAAGGAATGGCTAAGAAGCGGAATGCTTGTGACATTCCAACTATTAAGCTTTCAGCTTATCCGTAGGTTTGCAGATGGAGTGTTCGTATATGACACGGACATGGGACGAAAAATTAGTAATTACTTCACGGGCAAGCGAATTTTCCGCGTCTGGAATGGTTATGATGAAGAAACAATTCATAGGATTAATGCCAAACGACTAAAGAACGCTTTTTCTGCCTGCTATCTAGGAGGAATACGTCCGAGCAAAGGCATGTTTGAAATTATTCCAATATGGAAACGTGTCGTAAGGAAAAATTGCAAAGCCAGCTTAATCGTCGTTGGCGCGGGCGTATCCGAAAACATTTCGTGGTTCAAAGATGAAATTAAAAAGAACGGGCTTTCTAAGAACATAACGTTTATAGGGGGAAAACCTAACGCCGAATCGCTTTCACTACTGTCACAGTCAAAACTGTTGTTCCTTCCAAGTTTGGAAGAAGGCTGGGGGATAACAGTATGCGAAGCAGCGGCATTGAACCGTCAGGCAGTCGTGTACAACCTTCCGGCGTTTGATAAATTCTCATGGGTCGAAAAAATTCAACTCAAAAACCATAAATCATTCGCACAAAAAACGTTAAAAGGGATAAGTAGTACGAGGATAAATAGGTTTGACCGACTGGTTCAACAGTACAGTTGGCGCAGCATTGCCAACAATGAACTTAAGATATTCAAAGAACTGACGAACAAATAAGTGAACGGAATGAAATACTTAATCACTGGTGGTTGCGGATTTATAGGCTGCAACTTTGCGGATTACCTCCTTATGAGGGGAGAGGAAGTAATAGTACTGGATAGTCTATCACGAAAAGGCGCTTCAGAAAACTTAAAATTCTTGGAAAAAAAACACCCATCTATCGAATTCGTTCAATACGACATCAGATATGATTTCGACAGAATATGCAAAGTCGTTGAACACGTTGACGTAGTGTTCCATTTGGCCGCCCAAGTAGCGGTAACAACATCCGTAGCAAACCCTCGTGAAGACTTTGAAATAAATGCACTAGGCACATTCAATATTCTAGAAGCGGTTCGCACTTCTAAAAAAAAGCCCATCATAATCTATTCATCAACAAATAAAGTATATGGTGGAATGGAAGACATCAAAATTGAACAAAAAAAAGACAATTACCAGTATAAAGACCTTCCCGAAGGTATAAGTGAAAAGCGCGGACTCGACTTCCATTCGCCATACGGCTGCTCGAAGGGATGTGCAGACCAATACGTAAGGGACTATTCTCGCATTTACGGACTCAAGACGGTTGTCATGCGTCAGTCGTGCATATACGGTCCACGGCAGTTCGGCATTGAAGATCAGGGTTGGGTCGCATGGTTTACCATAGCCGCTATGCTCAACAGAAAAATTACAATATATGGAGATGGAAAACAAGTAAGGGACGTACTTTTTGTAAAGGATCTCTTCGAAGCATGGGATTTGGCAGTTAAAAACATCGAAAAGTGCTCGGGTCAAGTCTATAATGTTGGGGGCGGCCCAAAAAACACATCGTCATTACTTGAACTTATTGAAATGCTGGAAAAAACATTCAATAAAAAAATCAAGCTAGAGTATTCTGATTGGCGACCAGGCGACCAGCCAGTATTCATCTCAAACATTGAAAAAATTAAAAAGGAAATTTCATGGCAACCAAACACCAATATGAAAGATGGCGTTACTCAACTAGCTAAATGGGTATGCGAAAACAGAGAACTATTTTACGAATTCTAAATATCTAGCTATTTTTTAGGCTTGAAGTCCGTCAAGTGACCTATCACCGACTTCGCCGCCCTTCCTATGAACTTCACGTCGTCAAAGTCACGCACCGAGACGAGTCGCCGTGCTACGAACTCAGGGTCGTACGCCACCTTGTAAAGCTCGCGCACCATCTCCTGCGCCCGCTCCTCGGGGTAGGGAGTGCGCATTATGGGGCGGCGCATGTCGTACTCGTCCCAGTCCTTGGTTAGAAGCCAGCCGTTCTTCTCGCAGTCCTTGAAAAGCGGGGTGCCAGGGTAGGGGATGACAACAGTTGCCTGGAGCGTCTTGGCATATCCTTTCTTGAGAAGGAAACGGCCTAGTTGGACGGTCTTCTTGGCGTCGTCTTCGGACTCCCACGGGTAGCCAATCATGATGGTGACGTGCGGCTGCAGGCCGGCCTTTGAGCACTCGCGGCAGGAATCAATGCACTGCTGCGGGTTCGTGCCCTTGTTGAGCTTCTTGAGGGTCTCGGCGTTTGCGGACTCAAGGCCGAAGAGCAGGAAGCGGAAGTTGGCCTTCTTCATAAGCTTGTAGCGTTCGGGAGTGCAGGCGCCGAAGCGCATGTTGCAGGAGAAGTAGATTTTCTCGTTGTACCCGCGCTCAATCATGCCGTCGCAGAATTTGCCAAGCCAGTCGCCAACCGGGAACGTGCCAGTGTCGTCGAAGACTTCCTTGACCTTGTACTTTTCTATGAGCATCCCAATCTCGTCAAGCAAAAGCTCAGGCTTGCGTGTTCGGAACTGCGGGAACAGGGTCGTCCAGGAGCAGAAGGCGCACTTGCCCCACCAGCAGTCGCGTCCAACCATGGTGTACGTTCCGGGCCTGCGCTTGTAGTTGCCGTTGTCAAATGCGTAGTCCTTCCAGTGCGTAAGCTCGCGGTCTATGAACGGAAGCTCGTTGAGGTCGTGGGAGAGACAGAATTTGCCAGTGTTCTTGACGTTAGAACCATCGCGGTAATAGACGCCTGCTTCGAGCTTGGCAGCGTTTGCATCGCCTTTGCCTTTCTCGATGAACTCAACTATGGACTTAAGGCCAAAGTCAAAGTCGCCTCCGGTGATGATGAAGTCAACCGGGCACTTTTCAAAGGATTCCAAGGGCAGGGCGGTGACGTGGTCTCCCATGAGTACTACAGTAGTTTTTGGGTTTGCAGACTTGATGTCCTTTACAACCTGCCAGTAGCGTTTTATGATTGGCGTCTTGGCTTCTATTGCAATCAGGTTGGAAGGCGACCTGTTGAATGCGTCAAGCCACTCGGAATAGGTCTTCTTCCGGGCAATCGCATCGTCCCAGACCACTTCGTGGCCAGCCTGGTCCAGGATGGTTGCTGCGTATGCCGGGACCATCGGGTAGATGTAGCAAGGCGAGTGGAAGTACTGGAACTGCCTGTTCTGGGTAAGTAAGGGAACCCCCTTGGAAGACTCGATTGGGGGGTAGGAGATGGAGATTTTCATAGGATAAGTATTCGGAAAACTGCTTTAAATATCGTTCATAATTACACAGGACACTCAACTCTTCAGGTCAATGTACATCGGGACGGTGTCCCTGCCTGCCCAGTCGTCAAAGCAGGGTATGAAGCCGTTCTTGCGGTAAAACGAGATTATCTTGGCGTCGGTCCTTGCGTGGACGATTGCTAGGCGGATGCCGGTTATCTGGGAAAGTTTCAGCGAAATGCCGATTGCAAACTCTATCAGCCTGCTGCCATATCCCTTACGTTCGCATTCCTTTGTGGTGGCAAGCCTGCCTATCAATAGTGCAGGGAGTTTTGTCGGCCTCTCCGAAATAGGCAGGTCGAGTTTCAGGTGCTTCAAGTCAAGCGAACCGCTGGCAATGGTGATGAAGCTCGTGGGTTTGCCTGTGTCATCATTCAAAAGGTAGGTGACGCCCAGCTTCTCTTCCTGGTACTTGAAGATGTCGTCCTTGATGAAATTGGCGTCTTCGGTGTTACTGCAGGCAAAGCCGTCAAATACGGTCTTATCTGTCAAGTCAAGCTTGGCAACGGGCATAAACAGCGCCACTTCCCTCAAACTAGCCGGTCAAAGGCCGGCAAGGTCTATGTTGAGGGCCTTGGCTTTTTGCAGCATCGCTAATGCTTCCTTGCTTGGGCCTTTGGCTAGGGAGGCAAGAAACGCCTTAGCCTCGGTTTCGCTCAGTTCCACGCAATATTCTATTGGCTTTACCATATCCTACCACGGTACAAAAGCATTACATACTTGTTTTGATTGGCTGCGGTTATAATTTTTCTGGTCGTTAAAAACCAAAGGGTCTCCTCCAGAAGATATCGCAGGAAACCGCATTAAGTACGCGGTCAAACAACAGTAAACCTGAAGTTTATACAAACCCGTTTTTTGTAAGGAATAGGATAGTTAAATCGCTAAAACCAAAGAAAAGAGGTAAAAAACGATGAAACTCTCAATGCACGGCATTGTTGCAAGTCTAGGAGCAGCGACAATCCTTGCGCTCTGGCAGGACTGGATTTCGGCGCTGTTTTTCTTCTGCTCCGCATTTCTGATTGACGCTGACCACGTCCTTGACTACCTGATTATCCATCGCCGCTTTGACATCAAGGCCATGCTCAGGGGACATTTCTACAAGGACCGGATTTACGTTCTCTTGCACTCAGCGGAAATACCGATTATTGCATTGCTCATCTGGCCAGGAATATACTCAACTGCATTTGCCACAGGCTACTTCCTGCACTTGGTTATGGATATGGCAGAATACTCGTTCCGCAACCCACTGCTCACCTACTTTCTCTCCTACAGGCTGGCAGTGGGGTTTTCAAAGAAAAAGATTTGTGCGGACTTGCACGGCTAACGCTTGAGCTTGGGTGAAAGAAGGCCTGCGATGAAGAACACGCCATAGAACAGGTGCGTCAGCAGGCTCCCTAATGCCACGAAAAGGCCCATCGCGGCGTTTTCCATCAGGACGCCGAATACGAAAGAAACTAGCAGATGAAGCACAACAAGCGCAATGAGCGCCAGCCAGTACAACGGGTCACTGAAACCCAGTCCGAACAGAAGAAGCGCTCCCAGAACCGCAAGCGACGGCAGGAAATACGACGGCCTAAGCGAAGTCTGCGGGAATTTCTTCACAAAGAAGCCCCGGTGCAATGCATAGTTTGACACTTGACGCAGGTGCTTGGCAAAAAGCGGCCTGCGGTGGTGATAGACAAGAACGTCAGGCGAGTATATGAGCCGCTTTTTCTTGCCGTGCACCAAGTCAAGGCAGAGCTTGGTGTCCTCGCCTGGCCAGAAGTTGGTGTCAAACCCCTTGACTGCGTTGAACTCGGCCTTGCGAACAATCAGGTTCACAGTAGGAATGTCGTCGCAGTCCCTTGCCTTACGCGGAACGTAACGGAAATCATAGCCACCGGAGCACAGGGGAGAAGAGTAGGTCAAGCCGGAGGCGCGCTGCAGGAAAGAGTCATCGTTCGGAGTCACAGCAGGGCCGCCCACTCCTGCCACCTTCGAGTCTGCGAACAGCGCCTGTGCAGACGAAAGCCAGCTGGAGGCAGGGTATGCGTCGTCATCAATGAATGCAAGGAACTTTCCTCTTGCAATCTTGGCTGCCAGGTCGCGCTTCTCTCCGGGACCGACCTTGCCTGAGGAAATTATCTTGAGGCGCCTGTCACGTATCCCAAGCTCAAGCTTCTTGTCTGGGATTACAAAGACTTCAAGCACTTCCGGAAGGACGAGGCAGTCGCGGACACAACGCTGAACATAAGGCGAGCTTTTGCCCATCGCGATTATGACCGAAAAACTCTGCAAGAAAGATTACCCGGTTTTTATCTTGTCATAATAGTGCATAATCTTGAGCCGGTACCAAATTGCCATCGTGTCCAGCCACATGTTGAACACGCCAGTCGGGTTGACACCGCTTCCCCCACGGAACTTGACCTCAACAGGGCACTCGCGGATGTAGAAGCCGCCATAGTGGGCAAGCACAAGGAGCTCGGAGTCGAACGCGTAGCGCTTGACAAGCATCTTTGGCGCTGCGTACTCCAATACAGGCCGCTTGAAGAGCTTGATTCCGACCTGCGTATCCGAGATTGGCATCTCAAAAAGTATGAAACACAGGACTTGGTAGGCTCGCGAAAGCGCACGGCGAAGCAGCGGGTACTTGACTATTGAATCGGGATGGTTCTTGCTTCCGATTATGACATCTGCGTTGTAGCGCTCCATGTACTGCAGAAAAAGTGGAATCTGGCTGGGTGGGAGATCCTTGTCAGCGTCGATGAAAAGCACGGTGTTGCCGCGGCTGTGCCGGAAACCCGCAAGCACTGCGTTTCCCTTGCCATTATTTTTTTCAAGCGGTATGACCTTGCAGTTCTCCTTGCCCTTGCAGAACCGCCGGAGCTCGGAAAGCGTGCCGTCAGGCGAGCCGTCGTCAACTAGCACCATCTCAAACTTGCGTCCAAGCTTGGCAAGCTCGGAGTGGACGTCGGAAAGCGCGGAGTACACTACCTTTTCCTTCTTGTAGCAGGGGATTACGACGGAGAGGCGGTCCATTGGAAAGTCAGCTTAAAGGGTTAGCAAACGGGGGGCTTTTAAGGTTTGGAGGAGAGGGGAGGGAATTCAGCGGAAAGGGGGTCTGAGGAAGTTTTTAACCAACAAAGACGGAAAGGTGTTTTGGTGAAACTATTATGCAGGCAATATCCGAACCGCGATTATTAATAGGCCGTTTGCCCAATAACCCTTACAAGACGGTGCAAACGATGAAGGACTACACCATCATAATAGAAAGGGGCGAGGACGGCTACCTCATATCCGAAGTCTTGGAGCTTCCGGGCTGCCACACCCAGGCAAAGACGCTTGACGAACTAATGAAACGGACCCGGGAAGCGATAAAGGCATACGTTGGCACTACTGCTGAGGAACCCTCGCTGTCAACGTTTTTGGGAATACAAAAACTGGCGGTCTGATTGCCTAAGCTGCCCTTGCTCAAGGCAAGACAACTGGTGAAGATACTTGAAAAACTGGGTTTCCAGTTGCTACGGCAGCAAGGAAGCCATATGTTCTTCCAGCACCCCGACGGCAGGACGACCGTAGTCCCAAACCATCCCGGAGAGCAACTTGACAGGGGCCTGCTGAACAAGATTATCCGCAAGGACGTCCAGATCACGCGCGAGGAATTCGACAGACTGCTATAATTCTACACGCACTTGGAAGTTACTTGAGCCTAAACAACTTCAGGCAGCCTTCTTCTTTTTCAATAGTAGCCGTGTTGGTCACCCAGGTGCGGTCTATGCCTGATATGGAGCAGTAGTCAACAAGCGCGTAATCAACGCCATTGGAAACGAGGCAGGATGCGTTCTGTGCGTTTATGCAGTCATACACGCCGCCGCTGAGCGTTCCCCCGAAGTCCTGCGGGCTGGATGCAGTCACAACAATCCAAGAGAACCCGCCTGACGGGTTTCCCACGCGGCCGTCCAATCCCGCTGCAAGCGACCAAGTGTACGAATGATATATGCCGGAAGGGACTGCCAGTGCCTTCTCCCCATCAGGAATCATTGATGGAATTGAAAGGTACTCCGGCGGGTAGCTGATTGGGTGAAGCTGGCCGGAAAGGCCTAACGCGGGGTAGTTGTATGCAACGGTTGCAGCTAGGACAAGTAGGATTGCAACGGTGGCAAGAAGGTAATGCGGGTTGGACTTTTTCTGCGAAAAAACCTTTTCACCAAGGCCAAGGTAGATTCCCAGCGGCGCAAGTACCGCATACGCAACAACAACCAGTTCGACGAACTTGTTGGAGTCTCGGAAGCCGGAGAACATCGGCACGTGGTTGTAGAAGAACTCGAAAACCCCGTTCGTCCACGGGTGGGATATGCCGGTTGCAAAGACCAAACCGATTACCCAGCCAACTGCCAGGGTTATGAAAAGCGGGTTCCTTGGCTGCTTGAGCCAGGCGTAGATTGAGAGGCAGAAAAGCAGCGCGATAAAACCATAGGTGAAGGCAGTCGGGAGCTCCTTGAACGCCCGCAGCACGCCGACTTCGCGCCACGAGCCGTACATAAGCGCGGATTTCACAGCAGTATTGAATCCTGCGGACGACTGCGGCGAAAAGAATGACAAGTGCGACTGGTCTATTGAGGAGAATATCGGGTTTTGGGGAAGGACAAAATATGGAATGAGCCATAGGAGATTGGCTGCAAGGAACACGCCCGCAAGCTGCAGGTAAGGAGTCCAATTCTTGCGGCGCGCCCTCTTGTCAAGGAAAAGGTGGTTCACGAACAGGAAGAGCACGACCATGCAGGTGTTGAGCACGAAGCCCTGCAGGGAAAGGTTGAGGAAGGAAAGCGAGAGTGCAAGCGGAAATGCAGCCTTGAACGAGGGCGAGTCCGCGAACCTTTTTGCAAAGTATAGGCTTATGGGGAGAAAGAACAGCGAAGCCGCGACCAATATCTGCCCCATCATCATCCGCTCGTAGACGAAGGGGGAAAACGACAGTATCGCAACTGAAAGAAGGTAAGCCCACTTGGACTTGACCCCGTATTCGCGGTAAAGCAAGTAAAGGCCGACGGAGCCTATTGCAAAGATGAAAAGAAAGACAAGCTTGGAGAATATTGCAGACGATGCTGTCCCAAAGGCAAGCAGGAATGGGACCTGCAGCAAAAGGTAAGGTATCCAGCGGTAGGAAGTCCAGTCGCCTCCGGCGTAGTCAAAAAAGTGGGTAACCTGGTCGATGCTGACCAGGCTCCCGCCCCAGTCAAGGTAGATGAACTCCCCGCCTGACAGAAAAAACGGGTAAAGTATCGCAAGGCACGCTATGATTCCAGGAAGCACTGCCCAGGCTATCTCCTTCCAGTTTGCGGAGAGCCAGTTGAGGCTGGTTTTTGCCAAAGCTTTCAGTGCCATGGGTTATGAAAGAATTAGCAAAAGCTAGGATAAAAAGCAGGACGGAACAAAGGCAAAAGGAACTAAACACCCAGAATGCGTTATGAATCGGTACTTCAACGGAAATGCAGTCCAACAGTCTTTTTATCAGGCTGCCAACAAGTGCTCATAACCTAAGAGGTTACAAGAAAAATGATTAGCTACTTCCAACAAAAAGATTATTATTCAACAATGGATAATATTATTCACTATTGGATAATGATTGTTATGGAGGCTATTCAACTCGTCAAATACAGCGGTTCGCGCAAGGTACTTGAAACGCTCATCAAGTTCCCAAACCGGCTGTTTTCCATTAACGAACTTGCAAAGCAGGCGGGCGTGCCTTTCGCGTCAACCTGGCGGCTGGTACAAAAATGGGAGCCTGCGGGCATAATAGAGACAGGCAAGGTAGGACGGAGTGTCACAGTAAGGCTCCGCAAGTCGGAATATACCGATTCGATATCTTCGCTGCTGAACTCGAGCGAAAGCCCCCAGGCGTTCACAGCCCGGGCAGTTAAGGAACTGCTTGCAGGGAAGAACGGCGTAAAGGAAGCCTTCCTTTTCGGCAGCGTCGCTGTGGGAAAAGAGAAGCTTGCAAGCGATGTTGACGTGGCAATGCTTGTGGAGAAGGGCTTTGACGCAAACCAACTCGTGTTTGAAGTTTACGAAAGGCTCGGTACGAAGGTTGTGCCAATAACGTTTTTCAAAAAGGACGAGTTCGAGTCGTTCATGGCAGATAAGAAAGGGGAGCGGCTAAAATGACGGATACGCCAAAACGCGCTTGCAGGGAAGCTGAAAGCTGGTTATCAAGCGCAAAACATAGCCTGGAAAAGGCAAAGGAGGATGAGGCGTGCGCAAGCGTCTGCTGCGCTGAGGCAATACATGCAGTGATTCGCGCAAACGATGCGCTTGCATTGGAGTTTTTTGGCTACAAGCCTACACGGCACGATGATGCAGCAGTTGTTTTTGCAAAACTAGTGCAGCAAGGAAAGCTCCCTGACAAGACCGAACGCTTCAAGGATTTGGTAGCTAAAGCGATGAGGGACAAAAGCGGCGCGGACTACGGGAAAAGTTCCTTTTCCTATGAAGATGCACAGGAATACGTCGAACAGACCGACTTTTTTGTTAAAATGGTAAATGGCATCATAATTCGGTGAGAACAAGTGGGGAAAACGGCTAAAAAGGAAAGAGATGACAGAAATTGAGCGGATTGCCTCTAAAAGCAGGCTTACCGAAAAAGACGTCCGCGAACTGTCAGAAAAGATTGACAGGGGGATACTGAAGCAATGGGAGAAAGCAAAGCGTAAGCATTTGCAACAAATATGAATTCAGGTTAAAAATATGGGGTGGAACTTTGTTTCCACTGAAAGTTGCCAAATACAAACCAGTTGCCAAGTGAAAAAATCAGGCAGTCTTTTCCTTGTCCCCAGCAGTAAGCATCGAGCGCATCAGGGACTCCGGCGCGACCTTTGCAAAGTCAACGGGAATGATTACCTTGGCTGACTTTGAGAGGACCATCTTGCGCATCGCGTCAAGGTAAAGGTAGGAAAGGGTCTGCGGCGAGAGCTTGGATGCGGTCTCGTCAAGTGCCTTCAGGTAAATCTGCTTGATGCTGGCCTGGGTCTCTATGGCGTCCTTTCGCTGCTCGGCCTCCTCCTTGAGGCGCATCGCCTCAAGCAGGTCCTTTGGCAGGACGACATCCTTTATGTCAGCTATGGCCACGTCGATTCCCCAGGTGTCGGACTCGGCGTCAATGGCGGCCTTGAGCGCAGCAGAGAGCTTCTCGGCGTGGAGGATGATGTCGGTGTAGGAAAGCTGGGAGGAAGTCTCGCGCAACGAAGCTATTGCGGAAAGGTTGAGGAGCTGGCTTATGTTCTTTGCCGAAATCACGTACTTTGCAGGGTCGACAATCTTGTAGTTTATCGAGGCAGTCACATTCATGACTACCCCGTCCTGGGAGATGACCTTCTGGGAGGGAATTACCACTGCCTGTGTGCGAAGGTCAACCAGGGTGTACGAGTCGATGACTGGGAGCATCCAGACCCATCCGGGCCCGACTACCCCGCGCAGCTTGCCCTGCCTAAACAGGACGCCGCGCTCGTACTCCTTGAACTCCACGAAACGGGGGAAGAGAAAGACTATGAGTGCAAAGAAAAGCAGGCCGAATGCAAACAGCACCGGATTGATGAGGTTGAGCACAAAAACCGAGCCTGCAAGCACTATGGCTGCTGCTATGATGCTTACGAATACCAGGACCTGCCTGTCGTCAAAAATTGAGGCCAAAACCCAAAACCTTGCACATTACTACTGTGCAGTAGTAATTTCTGCATATCCGGGTTTTTAATGCTTGGCAGAAGGCAAAAACCGACAGCGCCAAAAGACCATTCAAAAGGATAAGTATATAGCCCCCAAAAAGACCAATTAATTCGGTACAGATGGCAGAGGCAAAGAGGCTCCTAATCATCAACGTCGACATCGACGACGACCTGGGCCAGAAGGCAGGCATAAAGGGCCCGCTGATTGGCAGGAAGGTCAACTTCGAGGCAGCGGCCAAGTTCCTGGTTGCGGACCCGGAGGACTCCGACGGCAACGCCATATTCAAGGCAATAAAGATTTACGACGAGCTTTCCGCAGACCACGACTGCGAGATTGCAACCCTGACAGGCCACTCCGGCCTGGGCTACAAAGCATACAGCAACGTGGTTGAGCAGCTGGAAAAGGTGATGGCGGGCTTTCCCGCAGAGGCCTGCGTGTACGTAAGCGACGGCGCAAGCGACGACCAGATACTCCCGCTGATACAGTCGCGCATCAAGGTAAACAGCATCTTCCCGGTCACTGTGAAGCAGACCAAGGAGCTGGAGAAGACCTACTTCGTAATCCTTGAAAAGCTCAAGGAGCCGCACTACGCAAGGATTGTGTTCGGCATCCCGGGGCTTGCGCTTTTGCTCTACTTCCTGCTGCAGGACGCCGGGCTGCGGCTTTTCGTGTTCCTGCTCGGGATATACCTCATATTCAAGGGGTTCGGGGTTGAGGAGCTTGTCCTCCGCTGGATGTCCCAGTTCAGGTTCTCGCTTGACAAGGTAAGCACGATATTCTACTTTGCAGCAGCTCCGCTCATCGTGGTCTCGCTGTTCCTCGGCATAGACCACGCGCTGAATGCGGATGCGGCAAACATAGGAAAGCTTGCAGCGGAGTCGGTGAAGGTCACGCTCCTGCTCCTCCCAGCCGCCCTACTCATCATAGTCGCAGGGAACGCAATACAGGCGCTGATGGAAAAGAAGCGCTACCTGATTTCGGACAACATCACGCAGGCAGCGGCAATACTCCTGCTCTGGCTCATCATAGGGACCGCAGTTGACTGGGTGATCGGCTCGGTATACTTCTCAGACTTCCTCTACTCGCTGATTGTGGGCGCCGCAGCCATGTTCGTGGTGTCGCACTTTGCAAAGAGGCTGAAGGAAAGCATAATCGCTCGCATGAACCTTGAGGGCAAGGAAGTCTACACCGAAATCGGCAGCCTGATCGGCAAGGTAGTCGGCATCAACCGGAGAAAGAGCGCGTTCATAGTGCAGACCGGCAGCGGCCAGAAGCTTGACTTCGAGTTCGACTACATATCGCGGCTCGGGGACAAAATCATTATAAGATACTAAGAACCTGCGTTCAACGGATTTTTTGTTCAAGACCCACCTAAGCCACAGATGACCCGTACGAGTACGCCAATAACGAGCTTGAGAAGTCCGAGGCATCGGCAACCCCTGCTTAAAAACTCGGCAGGCTTTTACGCCTTGCTTTGCTAACTTGTCTGGGGGCAACCAGGGGAATGGAATTCCGTTTCTTCAGCGGCGGCAGCGTGAGCATAGTGCAGGCCGACTTGTGCAGGGAGACAACTGACGCCATACTCTGCCCCGTGATGCCCTCGTTCAAGCCGATGCTCAAGAAGGACTCCATACAGCGGGCAATCATCAAGGCCGGCGGGGCAGAAGGCCTCCTGCAGGCACAGACTCGGGCAATACGCGCCAGGCCGGGGGTCCGCCGCTTCCCAGTAGGCTACACCGTAGTCTCGGGCGCGGGCGGGCTTCCCTGCAAGCGCATACTCAACGTAGTCAGCATGGACTTTGTCAAGGGAAGGCACGTGGCCAACGAAAGGACGACATACAAGATAGTCAAGGCAGCTCTTTCAAAGGCAAAACACCTGGGCCTTGAAAGCATCAGCATCCCCGCTGTTGGCACCAAGCACTTCGGCGCAACGGTTGCAGACACCATCCGCGGCTCCTTTGAGGCCGTGCGCGAGCACTACCACCGCGGCAAGACGCCGGTGCGGCAAGTCAGGCTGGTCTACTTTGGCAAGAAGGCGATGATGGACGCGCTGAGCGCGGCTGCCTCGATGAGGAAATAGAGCCAAAGGGAAAAGGGCATACAACTCGCCTTTGATTTGGAAGCAACCCACGATTATTGTCAGGCATCGGCCACAAGACGCTGATGAGGAAGAGCATGCCTGTTGGCGAGTTCATGCAGGCCCTGTTGTCAAAGAGGAGGGTGACGGTATTCACAACCCACGCATCGGCAATGGCGGACAAGCGCGGGCTTCCCAAAAGCGCGTTCGAAGACGACATCAAGAACCAGCGGCCGGCAATAATCATCGAACAGGAAAGCGAGGTTGCCTGCGAACGCAAGTTCGACGTATATTACCTGCAGGCGGGAAGGACTTTCCACAGGTACGTGATTGCATTAAATAACATGATGCGCGTGATAACATTGCTTCGGACAAACAAGGACGTCCAGAGGAAGATTGCAGATGGCAAGGCTTAGCAACTTGCGGTATGACGAGGAAAACGACAGCCTCTACGTGCACATCAGCTCAAAGAAGGCATTCCTGACTGTCGAGATAAGCCCCCGCATAGGCATAGACCTTTCGCAGTCAGGCAGGCAGCCCGTAGGCGTCGAAATCCTCGAAGCCAGTCGAGTCCTTTCCGACCTTTTTGGCCGCGTTGTTTCAAGGCAGGAAGTCCGCCGCATCCTTTGCACGGTCACTTCTACTGACGCAATCTACCTTAACTTCAGCCTCGACGGCAGGCAGGCTTCTCTTGCAGTTCAGAAGGCCTACCAGAGCCCTTTGCTTGCAGCTGCCACTAATTGACAGGTCCTGACAGAAAAAGCGTAAAAGTGGGCTCGCGCTGGAATAGTAATTGAACCGTAGCCGGAGCAACCCAAAGGGAGGGAAGACCGGCCCGGTCGAGGGAACCGTAGGTTCCCATGCGGGCATGGGCTCGCGCGGAATCGGACCGCGTATCTCCAGTGTGTGAGACTGGCGTCTTACCAATCGACTACGAGCCCTTGGGAATAAAAATAAGGTAAAAAGGAAAATAAATAACGAATGGGCGCTTAAGCCGCATCCGTCTTTTCTTCTGAAGCCTCAACCGGGGCCTCTGCCGCAGGGGCCTGCGCTGCGGGCTCGTCGTCGTTTGTTACCTTGAAGTCGACGTCAAGCTCGCCCTTTGGCTGCGGGCCCTGCGTCTGGTCGGACACCTTGGGCCTGGGCCTGTAGGATGCCTTGCGCGCATCCAGCATCTGCTGGCGCTCGCGCTGCCTTGCCACGAGCTTCTTTTTCTTCTCGTAGATGCGTCCGTGCTTGCCGCACGACGGGCAGTACCATACTTCGCGGAAAGTGCCGCGCGAATACTCGTCAACGCACACGTCCTTGCGTTCCAGGGGGTTGGCAAAGACCATCTTCTCGATGACCACAGCCTTGTCGCGCCTCACACTCCGTCCGCACTTGACGCATACAACCTGTCGTTCTCGTCCTCTGTTGCCCATGAAAACCTACCTCTGTAAACAGAATAATTTGGAAACAAAAAGAAGCGGCCAACCTATTTAAGCCGTCTGATTTTCCTTCAATTTTTAGGGGATTGAAAGTTTAAAACGGGTTTGGTGCTCGCAACCAGGGTCAGGTTGAGCTTGGCCGGATGATGATGGCGTTGTCCTGGGTGGTGACGTAGACTTTCTCTTTTGGCTTGATGTTCATCCTCTTGACTATCTCTGCCGGGATGGGGATTGCCAGGGAGGAGCCTATCTTTATCGCGTGGCGCTCCTGGGAAACTGCCTTGCTCAAGGCCTCGATTTTTTGCATGACTTCCCGGGTGTAGCTGATGTGGCCGTTGTCACAGCGGTAGGCGTCGACGTAGATCCCTGGTGAAATCTGTTCCTTGAATGCGTGGAGCTTCGACTCGTTGCAGATTCCGCACACCTTATTTTCGAAGTCCATCTTTCTTTCCCCGCAGGTTCCAGTACGCAGTTATCACGAAGAAATACTCGTCGTATTCCCGGTGAATCACTATGAGTTCTCCGGCACGGTATTTTTTCGTTGATTTGTACTTGTTCGGTTCCTCGTCAAGCTCCTTTTTTCCGGTATGGATGCAATCGCATGCAAGCCCCGTATCAAGGTCCTTGTCTTCCCGGTAATGCTTTGAGAAGAGGAACTCCTTTACAGGCACAGTCATGCACCATTAGTATTAGTATATATGGATAAGTATTTTAAGCCTGCGCGGGTTGATGGCGGCTAGGGAATTGGAATCAGGAACAGACTTAAGCGTGCCATTAAGCAGAAGTAAACTCGGAGTTTAGCGGAAAAGCTCTGGGGCTGAAATCAGCAAACTCAGTCGATTACCTTGTCCAGGACCTTCCTTGCCTGTTCGCGCTTCTTCTGGTGCTCCTTCAGGAAGTCAACGATTTTGTCTGCAAGGTAGGCTTTGTTCTCGCCATCAAGGATTTCGCCTGCCCTGTAGGCTCGCAGGCGCTCTTCCAGCTTCTTGTCATCCGGTTCGAAGAAGAACTTCAGGTACTGGCAGACGCTGCAGATTTCGGGGTTTCCTCCAAGCTTGCGCTGCTCTGCTACGGTTGCACGGCCACCGGTGAATGCGCGGCCGACTTTCTTGCGTATGGTGGCCTCGTCATCTGTTGTGTAAATGGCTGAAAGAGGGTCTGAAGCGCTCATCTTGCCTGCTCCTGCAAGGGAGGGGAAGAACGTGGAGTGTATTGCAGCTGGCTTGGGGAAGCCAATCTTCTCCGCAACGTCGCGGGTAACGCGGAAGTGCGGGTCCTGGTCGATTGCGTAGGGAATAAGCACGGGCACGATTTCATTGCCCTTTGCGCCCTTCCTTTCCCGCGCCTCTACCGAAGGCAGGAAAGCAGGCGCGCTTTGCACGCTTGTAAAGAAGATTTCGCCGATGTTGGAGTCGTCCTTGAACCCAAAGACAGCCTTTGCAGTTGAGTAGGTGACGCGCTTGGAAACCTCAAGCGCAAGCGGGTAGAGCTTGGCTATGCTTTTGGTGTCAATCAGGATTTTGGTGCGCTCCGGGTCGAAGCCAACTGCCATGACATCCAGCGCGTTCTCCATCGACCAGTTGAGCGTGTCTTTTTGGCTCAGCGAGTCCTTGAACAAGAATTTTTCGTCATCAGTCATCTGGAAGTACAGCTGGCACTTGAATGCGTCGTGGAGGTACTTGGTGAAGTGCCAGGGCATCAGGTGGCCCAAGTGGATGGGGCCGGACGGGCCGCGGCCGGTGTAGAGTGCTACCTGCTTTCCCTTCTGGTACTCCCCAAGGAACCAGTCGAGGTCGCGGTGTGAGAAGAAGATGTTGCGGTCAAGCATGTGGTTTTTCTTTCCGGCAAGCTTTTCGATGAGCTCTGAGTGCTTTTTTGTAAGAGGCTGGGTGCCGAAGTCGCGGATGAGCTTGTCATAGTCAATGTCGCCCTTGACTTCCCAGGGCGTAACCACGAAGTCCTTTGTCATAGCAAAAATGAGAGTCCGGCTTTTTTTAAGGGTATTCAGTCATAATGGTTTCCGCTAATACCGAGTTGTGATTTGCAATGGCCGCACAGGCAAACCCGATGGACTACGCACTCTACGTTGCCGCGGGCCTGGTTGTCGCATACATACTCTGGGAAGGCTTCAAGCGCAAGCCCAGCGTCTCGCCCTACGAGTAAGGGACTGGTTCTGTAAAACTGGGAAGAACGGAAAAAAAGAAGAGAAAAAGAAAAAGGTTGGCCGCAGGGCGGCACTAATTGTTTACTGGTCCTTGGACATGTTCCAGATGGCCACGAGCGCCACGACCGCCGCTGCGGGTGACACGAAGACCATCAGGTATCCGAGTGCAGTGACGATTCCGGTTGAAATCCCTGCGAACGCGGGGATGATTCCGAGCACGTTCTTAATCACAGTCGAAAGCGAGCCGAGCGACACGTTGATTGCGATTGCAGCAACGAGGAACGGAACGATCTCCTTGTCAGTGATGTTCACAAGCCCTACAATCAACCCGAGCACGCCCAGGGTGAGCAGGATTATTTCAGACCCGATGCCGAAGCCGCCGAAGAACCCGACGACAAGCGCCAGGAGCACGCCCACGAGGAACGCGTACGAACCGATTGTCTGCATCGTTATTTCATCTTTCTTTGCCATGTTTACAATACACCCCAAAATGGTTTTAGCGGAAACAACTTACCCGCCTTCCAAAGAAATAAGCCATCAATTATTTCGCAGAACTCCTTTTAATATTATCCAGATTACGGCAATTGCCGGGGTTTCCACCGCCAGGGGCCTGCAAATCGACTGAATGGCCTTATTTACTTTTGTAGCCAAGATTAGTAGGCGGGTCCGTAGCTCAGCTTGGACAGAGCGACTACCTCCTAAGTAGTAGGTCCAGGGTTCAAATCCCTGCGGGCCCGTGTTTTCTTTTTCTTCCGGACGAACAGGCCTCCTTTTCCGCATTCTTGCCAGTTATTCTTTTTGCAACCAGCACGCAGATTTCCTCAAAGAAGAATCTTTTCGAGGAGGCCTTTTCAACTGCAAAGCCCCCGCTTTCCAGAACCTTGACGGTCTTTTCGATGTCCGAAAGGCTGCTTTGCAAAAGTACGAGAATGCCGCAAGGAGCAAGGTGCTTTCCAAACTCCGAAAGGAACAAGTCGGTGGTTTCCCTTCCGCTCAAGCCGCCGTCGAAGGCCTTGTTCAGCGTTCCCTTCACAACCTCGTCCTTTTCAGTGGGCAGGTAGGGCGGGTTGAAGCCGATTACGTCAAACTGCTCGTTCTGAAACGCCGAAAACAAGTCCGTTTCCGCGAACTTCATTTTCCTTTCCACGCCATTTTCCGCCGCATTCTTCCTTGCAAGTTTTACCGCAGCGGGGTTGATGTCTGCGCAGACCACCGAGGACACTTCCTTTCTTTGGGCGGAAGCTATGCCGAAAACCCCGGTGCCGCAGCCCAAGTCAAGGACCTTGCCAGTAGAGTGCTTTCGGGCAGCCTCGACCATGAGCTCGGAGTCGTCGGACGGCTCGTACACGTCGGGGTCGAAAAAAAGCGTTAGGCCGCAGAAATCCGTTGGCTTGCTTTCCATGGAAGTTGATTTGGTGAAGGCACAATTAATAATATTGGAATGGAAAGAAATCGAAGGGAAAACGATGACCAACCTTGAAGTTTCTGTTGCGAAAGTCAAGATGCGCAACCCACTGGTTCTTGCAGCCGGAGTGCGCAGCAACTACGCAGACCTGCTGATTAGGGCTGCCAACGAGGGCGCGGGAGCGGTCACCTCGAAGTCCTGCTCGCTTGAGCCGCGGCCCGGGCACCCCAACCCCACTGCGATGATTCATGGCCAGACTGTGATGAACGCAATCGGACTGTCCAATCCTGGAGTCAGGGAGGAGTCTGAGCAGATCAAGCGCGCAATCAAGGAATCCGGGGTGCCGGTAATCGCTTCTGTTTTTGGAAAGAACGCCGACGAGTTCGTGCAGGCGGCAAAAATAATGGAAACCGCAAAGCCTGCGATGATTGAGCTCAACATTTCCTGCCCGAACGTAAGCCGCGAGGGCAGGATGTTCTCCGCTGACCCTGCTGCAACTGAGGAAATCGTGCGGGCAGTTAAGAAGGCAGTCAAGCTGCCAGTCTCAGTCAAGCTTTCGCCTAATGTCACTGACATTGCCGAGATTGCAGTAGCCGCAAAGAAGGCCGGCGCTGATGCAATAACTGCAATCAACTGCCTTTCGGGAATGTGGATTGATGCTTATGCAAAGAAGCCCTACCTTGCAAACAAGCAGGGAGGCCTGAGCGGCCCGGGAATCAAACCGGTTGCGCTCCGATGTGTCTGGCAAATCAGGCAGGCAGTCGACCTGCCCATAATTGGCGGCGGCGGGATTACAACCGGAACCGATGCTGCCGAGATGCTGATGGCAGGTGCAACCGCAGTTTCCATCGGCAGCGCGGTTTGCTACAGGAAGAACGCATTTGCTGAGATTAATGCGGAACTGGTTGAATTCATGGAAAAACAGGGGTATTCGAAAATTTCGGACATCAAACTTGAATAGGAAATTGAAAAAATAACGAAAGAAGGTAACAAAAAAATGCTCCCGATAAAGACCAAGGTGCTGAAGGCCGAGTGCGAGAACGAAAAGGTCGTTCGCCTAGTGCTTGAGGCCAAGCTCGCCGATGCCCAGCCGGGGCAGTTCGTGATGGTCTGGGTGCCCGGAGTGGACGAAAAGCCCATCAGCATAGCTGAAAACAAGCCAACCCTGGAAATTTGTGTTGCAAACGCAGGTCCTGTCAGCGAGAAGATTTCCAAGCTCAAGGCAGGGGACGAGGTGTTCATCCGGGGCCCTCTTGGCCACGGTTTTGAGCAGAAGGGAAAGAAGTGGCTGATGGTGGGCGGGGGCTATGGCTTTGGCCCGCTCCGGTTCCTTGCAAGGGTTGGCAAGGACAGCGGAAAAAGCGCCGAAGCCATTCTGGGCGCGAGGACAAAATCGCTGCTTATGAAAAAAGCGTGCTGCGACACCTGCTTTGTCACCAATGACGGAAGCGAAGGACTGACCGGCACGAGCGTTGACGAGCTTGAGGCGCGGCTTTCGGCAAAGGGAGCAAAGTACGACATGGTGTTTTCCTGCGGGCCTGAACGGATGATGGAGGCAGTTGCCAAGACGTGCCAAAAGCACGGCGTGCCAAGCCAGCTTCTTGTTGAGCGCTACATGAAGTGCGGCTTCGGGATATGCGGACACTGCGCGATGGGCAAGTGGCTTGCCTGCATAGACGGCCCGGCCATTTACGGCGAGGATGCCTTGAAGAACCCCGAATTCGGGAAGGCGCACCAGGACAGGTGCGGGTGCAAGAAGCCGCTTTAGAAGGCTGAATTGCGGCGTGCTGCTTTTTGCCAATCATTGATTTCCTGCCACTGGCAGCAATTGCTTTTCAAAAAGAAGGACTTCCTTGTCGTTGATTTTGCGCTCCAGCGTGCCGAAGCACTTGAAACCGAATTCTGAGTAGACCTTCTGGGCAACAAGGTTGTCCTTTGCAACAAACAAAAATACCCTCCGGAAGCCGGAGGCCTGGATTGCGTTGAGCGCGGCGTTCACCAATGCCTTTGCCACGCCCCTGTTGCGGCATTCCGTCAGCACGGCAAGGCCAAGGATTTTTGCGTGGTCTTCCAGTATCTCGTAGTCAATGTAGCCTGCGAGCTTGCCCTTGATGCGCGCAACCAAATACACATAGGACTTGGACTCGATTCGCCTGACGATTTCATCGGATGAGAAGTTCGCGTAGGGGAAGTACTCGCGGGAGAGGATGAAGATGGAGTAGATTTCCTTGCGTGTTGCGGGGCCAACTGTAATCTCAGCTCCCTTTTCCGATTCCTTTGCAGTACCCGTTTCCGCTTCCTTTCCGGCGGCCTTCTTCCCAGCCTTTTCGTGCTTCATGCAGACACGAAAGGTTTGGCCGGTAAGGGATTGAAAACGTTTCGTTTCTTTCGGTTTCCCGTTTGCCTCGGTCGGCTCAGGAAAGGAACGGCTCGGAAGCTGCCCAGTCCTCCTCAAAAACCGAGCCGAACTGCGCAACTGCACCACAGCCGGAAATTGAGACCGCCGCTTCCCTGTTGAGGAACATCGCGTGGAAGGACCAGTTGGTACTGCCAACCAGCACAACCGCAGAGTCGATTACTGCGAACTTGGAGTGCAGCCGGGCGAAGTGCTCGGGCGCAAAGCGCACCAGCACGCCCTTTGAGGCAAGCTCGCGTGCGGTCGCATAGTTGGTGGTGACAGTCCGGTCAAGGATTACCCGCACCTGCACGCCTTGCGAGGCCTTCCGTTCAAGCTCCGCGGAAAGCGGGGAGTAGGAGAACTGGTAAATCTCAACCGAGATGGATTTTGCGGATGCTGAGAAAAGCGAGAATATTGCCGACTCTGCGCCTGGCGAAAACAGCGTCTGTACGCTGCAGCCAGTGGACTTGCCTTGCATCGAGGGGAAAATGAAGGCGCCTGCGAGGAAAGAGGCAATAGCGACTGCCAGTGCTACGGCGATAAGTGCTTTGGGGATTGCCTTTGCCATGACAGGTTATCCGCATCCCTTGCCATATTTTTGGCGTTTCAGCAAAATACACCAGAAGTTTAGCTGGGAGCGCCAAACCCCGTCCGCCCCTAGCGGATAACAGCAAAACACGAATGCGCCTGGGACAAGTCTCCGCGTTTTGCTTATATCGGACTTGGGACGTATTCGAACCACTTTCCAAGTCCGATATATAAACCAAAACTCTCAAAAAGATTCAAGCGGGCCCGTGGCTTAGCCTGGATAGAGCGACTGGTTCCGAATACCATAAGTTCATCGGGGTTCCCTGAAATTTATGATGGGAAACACCAGTAGGTCCCGAGTTCAAAGCGGCGGCTGCCAGGATGCGCGGCTGCTGTGAAAGTCTCGGCGGGCCCGTTTTTGTTTTCAAGGGGGCATTGGAAGGTCTTTGGCAAGGATTGCAGTTTCAGTTGTCGTGCCAGTCTACAACCAGAAGGACAAGATTGAAGGCTGCGTGCTTGCAGTGGAGCGCAGCCTGCATGACGCAGGCATCAGGGACTTCGAGATCATCATCGCAGAGGACGGAAGCAGGGACGGCTCCTTTGACGAGGCCCAGAGGCTATGGAGAAAGTACCCCTTTGTGAAGGTCTCGCACGCCAACAAAAAGACCGGCCGGGGAAGCGCGGTGTGCCGCGGGTTCAACGAGGCAATTGGCGACGTTGTCGCCTACATCGATGCCGACCAGGCCACCGAGACTTCGCACCTTCCTGCGCTCATTGACGCTGCAAAAAAGACCGGCATCGCAACCGGCTCGCGCTACCTGCGCAAGAGCAACGCAAGCAGGGGCGCGCGCAGGCTCGTGTTCAGCCAGGTGTTCAACTGGCTGGTGCGCGTAATTTTAGGCTCCAAGGTCTCCGACCACCAGTGCGGATTCAAGGCATTCCGCAAGGGCGTTGCAAAGGACCTGTGCGCAAGGTCAAAGGAGAAGCACTGGCTGTGGGACACCGAAGTGCTGATACTTGCGCAAAGGCAGGGCTTGGTGGTTTCCGAAGTCCCGGTTGTGTGGCGCGAGCAGGCAAACACCACGATGCGCCTCAAAAACGACATCTGGGACATGTTCTGGGGAATAATCAGGCTTCGCCAGAGGCTATGAAAAGGCTGAACTGAGATGACAAGCATCCTTGGGCAGAAGGTAGGCGGACAGGCCAAGGTGCTTGCCGCGTTCTTTTTGCTGGTCCTTGCCGCACTCTTTACTGAAAACCCCGTTCTTGGCGCCGCTTCAATCATCGGGTTCTTCTGCATAAACTGGCTATTCTTAGAACCGCTGCTTGCGGGGCTTGACTGCCTTGCAAGGGCTGCAATCGCATACGCGCTTTCGTTTTCCAGCCTCTGCGCGGCAACATACGTCATCTCGCTTGCAATCGGGTATTCCCGCGGCTCGATTGCCATTGCGATGGTGCTTGTTGCGGCAGTAATTGCGCTGCTTTCTTCGCACTCTAAAGCGCAGAAGGCAAGGACGGCGATTGCAAGGGAAGCGTTCCACGAGCTCAAAGCGCACTACGCAATCATCATCGCGACAATACTGGTGTTCGCCGCGTTCCTTTCAATCAACAACACAACCCTGTGGGCGGAAAACGAGTACGGCATCGTGGTCTCGGGGTGGAACTGGGGCGACTTCCCTGCGCACGTGCCGGTAATCAGAACGGTCAACCTGGGCAACTTCCCGCCGCAGGTGCCGTTCCTTTCAGGACAGCCGCTCAACTACCACTGGTTCTCCGACTTCTTCACCGCGATAAATTCGAAGTTCACCGGAATCGACCAGATGGCGTGCATGCGGGTCGAAAACTCGGTTTATCCCGCGTTCTTTTTCCTGCTCTGTTACCTGGTTGCACTGAGGCTCTGCGCTGACAGGAAGAAGGCGATGTTTTGCGCGCTGCTTGTGCTTCTTTGCGGCGGACTCGGGTTTTCCAGCATATTCTCCCAGCTTGACGGCAAGGACGCCGGCCAGGCCTGGAGGGCGATAATTTCAGACGCGCACGACAACGACTGGAAGGAATTCCAGATGCCGTCAATGGTTCCGGGTTTCCTTTTGCCCCAGCGCGCAATGATGGCGGGGCTTGTGCTTTTCCTTGCGGTGCTGCTTTTACTGCTTGAATCCAAGGGTGACTGGAAGAAGGACTTCCTTGCGGGGTTATTGTGCGGGCTGTCCGTGCCATTCCACTTCTACGCCGCGCCAGCCTGCGGTCTTGCAGCTGTGCTCAAGGCGGCAATTGACACGCTTTCAGGACAAAAGCTTGCGGCGTGCGCAAGGTCGCTTGGCATATTCATCCTTGGCGCGGCAATCACCGGGGTGCCGCTCTACCTGCTTGTACTATTTGCAGGCATCAGCTCAACATCCTATTCGCCAACGCTGCACCTTGGATGGCTTGCGCCGATTGACCCGCTCGGGTTTGCGGTGTTCTACGCAAAGAACCTGGGAATTGCTTTCGTGGCATTCGTAATAGCAGCGGTTGCGTTCGCAATGGGCGTGTTTGGAAAGAAAGGAACTTTCGCAGGAACTGGGCGGGAAGATTACGCGCTCCTTAGCCTCCTTGGAATCGGGCTGTTCATAGTGCCCAACATCTTCACACTGCCCGGTCTTGACTGGGACATGAACAAGTTCTTCGTGTTCATGTGGGTGCCAACGGGGATTTGCGCGGGGATTGCGGCATACGAATTCGTAAAGCGCTTCAAGGCAATCGGCTGGCTCCTTCTTGCGGCACTTTTCCTGGTCTCAAGCCTGTCTTCCTTGATGACAACGGCGTGGTGGTACCACAACCGCTGGAACGGGCTTTCAAGTGCGGATGTCGAGGTCGGCCAGTGGATTGGAAACAACACGCCAGTTGGCTCGGTGTTTGCCTCGCACGAGAAGTTCAACTCGCCAATAGACAGCTACGCCGGACGCTTCCGGGTTGTGGGAGCGTGGTGGGGCTGGGTCAACGCAATAGGAAACGGCGAGAACGGACGGCGCGTGGAGGTCATGAAGAGGTTCTATTGCACTCAGTCGGAGGACGAGGCCCTTTCGATTGCAGGAAGCTACAACATAACCTACGTCTACTACAGCCAGGACGAGCGGGACAGCTACAAGTGCGAATCCGGGTTTGCGCACTGGCAGTCCTTCCCGCAAGCCTATTCAAAGGCCGGCACGGAAATATATCTCGTAAAAGGATGAAAGCACAATGGAGATACTTGCTCAGATTGGAATTCCTGAGATTGCACGCGCGCTAGTTGCCGCGATATTTGCGCTCGTGCTCCCCGGCTGGCTTTTCCTGAAGCTTGACCGCAGGTGGGGGATTACCGGCCACGCAAAGGATGCCGATGCGTCCCCGCTCTTTGCAGGCTGCATCGAGACACTATGCGCAAGCGTCCTCTTCTCGATGGCCATCTGCTGCCTTGCGTTCATCGTGCTTACGTTCACAGTTGGCCTGAACTTCTGGACCGCGCTGCTTTTTCTTGCAATAATCAACGCTTCAATGGGGTACTTTGCTTGGAAAGAAGGGCGCTGATCAGCATCACATTCCTGGTTGCCTGCGCCTACCTTGCGGCCCAGTACACGTTCCCCCAGATGAAGAACTCGCTTTCGGGCTGGTACGACCCGGTCGTGACCACAGGCGAAATCAGCGCTGCAGAGTGGGCGTACGACAATCTTCCGCACCAGTCGCAGTTTGCAGGGGACATGTTTGCCTGCGAGATGCTCACTGCGGTTGCGTTCCAGATTTGCTCAGTTGGCGGCGCGTGGGAGCTTGCAGACAACGCAAACCAGCGCTACTCTGACAACGAAAAGGCGTTCCTGACTGACTCGGCATCCGAGGCGCACGACCTTTTTTCAAAGTACAACATAACCTACGTGTTCGCAAGCGACCGCCAGGGCTTCTACGCATACGGCTGGAAGCAGCCCTCAAACGCAAAGTTCGACACGCAGGGGCTGTTTGAGAAAATCTACGACAACGAAAGCACGAAGATATACATAGTAAAGTGAACGCATGAAAAACAGGCTTGACTCGGACGGGCTGCTAAAGGCTGCAGGGCTAGTCATACTCCTGGGCCTTGCGTGCTCAATCGCCTACTGGGGAATGTTCGACAAGGCCGGGCGCTTCCTGCCCACCTGGGACAACTCGATGCTGCACGCAGGGCGCGCTGTTTTCATAATGGAGACCGGGCACTACGCGGAGATGGAAGTGGTTTTTGGCGGGGTCACACCGACGTACCACCTGCCTGCATACCCGGCGCTTGTTGCGGGGGTTTCGCTGCTTACGGGACTTGACTTTGCCTGGACCGAACGGCTGCTTACTATGCTTCTTACAATGCTTCTTGCGTTCGCAGTATACACAATCGCAAAGGCAGTCGCAGGCGACTGGCGGGCGGGAGTGGTTGCGGCAATACTTGCAATGACCTCGGTCAACCTGATGACTTGGGGCACGCGCAACAGCCCGATTGGCCTGGGAAACGCCTTGCTTCCGATAGCGCTGTACCTGCTGCTTACGCGCAGGACGCTTGCAGCTGCGCTTTTTGCGCTGGTGATTGCACTTGACCACCAGCCCACGCTCATAGTGTTCGTGCTTTCGGCGTTCCTGTTCTTTTTGTGGGAATACGCCACAAGCCTGCCCAAGGCAAAACTGTCGGTTGACAAGCTCTTCCCAAACATACTGCACAAGGACGTGGTTACGACCGCGCTTGCAGGTCTTGCCGCGTTTCTTACATACATGGCCTGGCACGTGCGCCAGACCGGAATCACTTGCCTGAACTTCTCGTGCCTGCCGCAGTTTGGCGCAAAGGAGTTCGGAAAGTCCATTGACTTTGTCGAATACTTCTCAAAGAGCCCGCAGGCAGTGGCGTTGCTTGGCATCCTCCTGCTTCCGATTTCCAGGGTGCCGAACCGAAACAAAGCGCTTGCCTTTGCCTGGCTTTTTGCGTGCGTGCTCCTTGTAAAGAACGACCTTCTGGGAATCGGCGCGTTCACCGAACGCTTCCTGACCTACCTTGACTGCATAGTGGCAGTGTTTGGGGGCGTTGGAATCGCAATGGTGCTCTCCTGGGCGGATGGCAAAAAAAAGGACAATGCTGCGGAGGCTGCCTGAACAGTGGCAAGAAAAGCCGAAGTGCAGGAAGCCTATGACGGCATTTGCCAAGCCTGGGACGAGAACCGCAGACGGCCGTTCTCGCCGATGCCGCTCTTTGTTGAGGAATTCCAAAGCAGGTTCTCAACAGCTGGCGCGCTTTCGCACGCAAGGATACTTGACGCAGGCTGCGGCAACGCACGCAACACGCTATGGCTTTCAAGGAAGCTTCCGCGGGCGTACATAAGCTGCTGTGACAGCTCCACAGGCATGCTGCACAGCGCAAGCAGAAACGTGGCTGCAGCGTGCAAGGCGCACTCGTGCATGATATTCAAAGCAGACCTTGAGCGCATCAGGCACCCACCTGGCCGCTTTGACGCAGTTCTTTGCACCGCAGTTCTGCACCACATCCCAAGCAAGGCAGGGAGGGTGAGGGCGCTTTCTGAGATGCGCAGGGTGCTCAAGCCCCGCGGCTTTGCGTTCGTCACAGTGTGGAGCGACCCGAACGAGGAGCCAGGCACCGACAGGGACGTGGAGTTTCCCTCAGGCAAGGGTGGCAAAATAAAGAGGTATTACCATTTCTTTTCAATGGCCGAACTCAAGGCGGATGCAATGAAGGCGGGCTTTGAGGTTGCGGACGCGTTCTACGAGGCCAAGGGCAAGAGGACCGGTGCGGAAGACAAGTCCAAGGCGCGCAACCTGTGCGTAATCCTGCAAAAACATAAGGGCATCGCGGCCAGCAAACAAGCAGGCAAGAAGTGACTATTGCAATGAAAACAAGGACCGGACGCAACAGCATACCGAAACTTTTCCTCAAGGCGCTTGCGGGGATTTTGTTCATAGCGGCGCTTTGGTTTGTGCTCTCCGCAATCTTTTTGGCAGCGCCGCCGATAAACTACGTGACCTCCTGCTCGATGTACCCAGAGTACTCACGGGGCGACATGCTGCTGGTGCTTCCGCTTTCGCCGTCTGTTCAGGTGGAGGAATACGGCGGCCTGCTTTCACAGGCCCAGCCGTGGGTGGTAACCTATGGCAACAACACCACAACACTTGACTCCTCAATAAGCACGTACTGCAACAACAGCGCCGAGCAGATGTGCAGGGAATTCTACGCGCATCCGACCGGGTTTTCTGAGGCCAACGGCCCGGTAACTTATGAGTATTCGGAATGCACTAACGGCAAGCAGAAAACAGTGCCGTGCGTCACAACCGCCCATGTAGGCAACGCAAGCTTTTCAACCGCACAAAAGCCGCAGGCAATAGCCTATGGCGTACGCGTCTTTGAGGCAGCGCCCATAATCCCAGTAATCCACCGCGCGTTCTTCGGGGTCAACGACGCCTCAGGCACCAAGTACTACTTCACCAAAGGGGATGCCAACCCGCTTTTTGACCCGCAGTCCAGGGGGTTCCTTGCACTCAACGGCGCAGCTGCTGCAAACTCGTCTTCGGTTCGCGGGGTGGTTGTTGCAAGGATGCCGTTCGTAGGCGAGTTCCTGCGCGGCTACAGGGGAGTGGAAGGCTGCGAGGGAAACAATCTGACTACAAAATAGTCTCTTTCGCTGCTGGCAACAAACCCAAACGAAAAACGCTTAAACATACAAAGGCAGGAACTGAGATATGGACAATAGCCGCATCGAGTCACTTTTGCGGTCCGGACGCGAGGTATTCTCCTACCTGTTCCTGGGCCTGTGCGCGGCATACCTGTACGCGGCATTCGTCTTCCGGCCCAAAAACCCGCTTGCCTACCCAGGGATAGAGGACAAGCTCTACATCGTACTTGTAATGTCAGCTGTTGCGGCAATAGTCTTTTACCTCCCGCTTGCAGCCCGGGCGCTTTCCAGGGCAAGGGATAGGGTTAGGCTCCCGAAAATCCGCATCAACACCAGGCCTGCTGCACGGGCGTTGTCTGCCATAGGCACCAGGCTGCACATCCCATACGTCAATATCGACTTCAGGCCCGCTGCGAGGGCAGCAACTGCAACATTCGGCGCACTCAAATCGCTTGGGAGGTGGCTCGGCAGGGCAGCGGTCAACATTGAAGCATACGCCAAGATGAACTTCTACCCCGGAAGGCGGTGGTTCTTTGCAACCCTGGGCTTTGAGATATTCCTGGTGATACTGCCGCTGGTTCTAACCAACCAAAAGGGGCTTGTGGAAATCTCGGCGCTTTTGTTTGTGGCATACGCAGTGTTTTCCTACGTAAACAAGGTGGACGACCGCGTGATGATAGTCACCGCACTGGTCTTCCTCGCAACCTGCCCAATACTGCTCATCCTCAAGGAGGACGCCAAGGCCGAGCTCTCGGCAATCTATGCGTACTACGCGCTTTGCACCGGAGTCCTGCTGCAGTTTGCGGATTACGCAAAGAACCGCGACAGGTACGGCGCTGACTGACGCGGCGGCCGCCCCCCTATTCGCCAAGGGTTATAATCCTCCAAAAGGCTAAACCTAATGCTCAAGTTAATCGGGTAATTTTATGATTCGCCTAGTAATGCTCGGCACCAGCGCTTCGCTGCCCTCCAAACAATACCACACATCCTGCATGGCAGTAAAGTACGGAAAGTCGATGCTCTTTGACGCCTGCGAGGGGGTCCAGCGGCAGCTTATGAAGTACAACGTAAGCTTCGCCTCTATTGACGTGGTCTTTCTTTCGCACCTGCACGCAGACCACTTCCTTGGCCTGTTCGGATTGGTGCAGAGCATGAACCTGTCCACCCGCGCAGCTGAGCTTGTGATTTACGGCCCGAAGGGAACTGCAAAGTTCCTGGACGCGGTCTTTTCAACAAAGGAGCTGCGGCCGAACTTCCCAGTCAAGTTTGTCGAGATTGCATCTTCCAAGAAGCCGTTCTACGAGACCGAGCTTTTCACGGTTACCGCATTCAACGCAAACCACGGCACCAACGCCCTTGGCTACGTGCTTGAGGGAAAGCCGACCCGCAGGTTTGACAAGGAAAAGTGCGAGAAAGTAGGCATCAAGGGCAGGAACTTCTCCGAACTTGAGGAAGGAAAAACGGTTACAATCGGCAAGAAGAAGTACAAGTACGAAGACGTCACCTACCAGCAGCCCGGAAAGAAGATAGTCTACTCCGGCGACGGCGCACCCAACTCCGAGCTTAATGCCGCGTGCAGGCTTGCAGACATCATAGTGCTTGACTCGACCTTTGTAGATGAACAGAAGGAGCTTGCCAAGGAAAAAAGGCACAGCACCGCAGGCCAGGCCGCCGCGATTGCAAAGAAGGCCAAGGCAAAAATGCTCATACTCACCCACTTCTCGAACCGGTACGACGAGCGCGGCATCCTGCTGGACGAGGCCAAGAAGAAGTTCGAGAACTCCGTGCTTGCACAGGAAGGGCTTGAGAGGATACTCTGAGTGATTCTTATGAAGAATGAAAGGAAGGACGAAAGGAAGGAAGACAAAAAGGAAACCGCCAAGCTGGAAAAGCAGGAGAACAAGCCTGAAAAGGCAGGCAAGAAGCTGCCGACATTCAAGAAAGAAACCGTCCTCTGGGCTTTTGCGTTCGTTGTCCTAGTCATTGTCGCGTTCTTTGCAATCCAGTCCCTTGGAAAGACCAAAAGCTACGTGCTTGACGGGATGCGCGTGGAGTATGACTCCTCGATGACTGCCGACGAGGGCCTGAGGCAGGTGCTTTCGCAGAGCCCGCAGATAGTGAGGCTTGACACGTACAACGCAAGCGACAGCCGCAACAGCATGGTCGCAATCATCGCAGCCGAAGTCATACGCAACATCGCCTACGCAAACCGAACGGTCTACGGGTACGCGGCAGTGTACAACACAAACAACACCGCAACCGAGACGCCGACAATGATAAACTGCGACGCGAACAACTCCAACTGCGGCACCCCGACAATCATAGTGCGGTACGGCCCGTGCAACTGCCTGAAGATTCTGCCTTCGCAGAACCAGCTCATAGTCGAAGGCGACAGCTCGTTTGCATCAACGCACGCAAGCAAGGTCGGCCAGGTGATTGGAATGGTCGAGGCTGAGGTTGCAAACTCGACAAAGGCAGGCTAAGGGCTAAAATATCCCTTTGGCAAAACTCTTTCTTTTATTTTTTTCCTTAAAACTAGTCGAACCACAACTCAAGCGAAGCCACGGGCATCCCCAGGTTGAAGTTCTCAAGAACCTGCGGGTGGATTTCGCCGAAGTGACCGTTGACTTTCTTGCCAACCACCCTTGCGCAGCGGGTCGGGATGTAGAACGGCTCGCCAACAGCTTCCAAGGAGTATTCAAACCCAAGCTCCTTGAGCAGGGCCTCGGTTGCGGCCTTGATCTCCGAAAGCCCGGCGTTCTTTGAGGCAATCACCGCGCACAGCCTCTTGCGGGTTGAGCAGCCCTGGTTGCTTTGGGCGTCAATTGCAACCACGTCGCCGACTTCGGAGAGCCTCTGGGGGTACTTCTGGTCCTTGTTTGCCTCAAGAACTGAAAGCATGCTCGGGAGAAGGTCAGTTCGCACCATCGTAGTCTCGTTGGTGAGCGGGTTGCCGATTTCCACGTGCACAGGCGCCTTTGCGTTCATCCGTCCGTAGTGTGTTGCTTCGTTTGTGAGCGTGAAAGTGACGCAGTCCTGGAAGCCCAGGCCAATGAGAAGCTCGCGCAGCCTGTCTGCGAATGCTTCAGTAGGATTCTTTGCGCCTGTTGTTGCAAAAGGAGGCTCGCGTCCGATTATGTTGGGGTAGCCGTAGCCGATTCCAGCGTCCTCAACAAGGTCGCACTCGGCCATTATGTCGTTGCGGTAAACGGGAACGGTTGCGGTGACGGATTGCGACGCCGCGTCAACTTTCGCCCCAAAACCCATCTTCTCAAGGTTGGCTGCAATCTCTGCAGGAGTAAGCGCAATACCAAGGAGCTTCTTCACAGCTTCCGCGGTGACTTTGAACTGCCTCTTTCGGGCAACCGGCTCGACTTGGCTGATTGCGCCCTTGAAACCGACCTGCTCGATTGTTGCGCCGCGGTCAATAAGCTGGGCGTAAAGGATTGCGACGCAGTCGTCAACAGATGCTTTGGAAGTGCCGTTGACTTCGATGAAAAGGTCGCAAGTAGTGCCTGCGACGAGCTTGCTTGATTCGCCGTTTGTAACAGGGATTAGGCAAAGCACTTCGTTGCGTGCATCCAGGATGACGGGGTACTCTGCGAACTCGCGCAGGATTGGGGCGTACATTTTTCCCTTGGGGTGCTTTTCAAGAATCTGCTCAAGTGTAAGCGATTCGGTCATCTCAAGGGGAACGAAAGAAAGGTCCTTTGGTGCGCGAGCGGTGTAGGTGAATGGAGGCATCAGCTTGGAAAGGTCGTACGCGCCCATTGAGATTTTGCGCCTGCGGCGTCCAAGGGTGTCGCAGAGCTTTTCCTGAAGCTGCATCATGTCTGCAAGGAACTGGTCAGTGAGCTTGACGTTGCGGGCAATGAACGCTGAAGCATAAGGCCGTGCCTTTACAAACGAAGGCTCTACCGTGGCCTCGATTTTTGGCCCTGCAATCGGGTACTCGCGCAAGCCCGGCTTGAGGGAAAGAAACGACGACAGCGAGCGCGCAATCCCCTCCACGCACAGCCAGTCCGGCCGGTTGGGGTTGATTTCAAGAACTATGTTGTCTTCCTCGGCCTTCTCAAGCGGGATTCCGAGGAGAGCGCACGAGTCAGCCGCCTGCTGGGCAGTAAGCTGCTGGCCCAGGAGGTTGTTGAGGTCGGTAAGCGTGAATTCGACTGTTGCCAATTTCTTCACCAGCCAAGTTTAGGCTTGTTACGAGTAAGAAGAGTAAACGCTGGCAACGTATTTATTGCATTGGAATAGACGCAAAGGCGGTTTGGAAAAAAGAGGCCGGAGGGCATTGAAATCAAGTGCCCTGAAATTGAAAAAAAAGAAAAACAAAAAGGAAAATGAAAAGAAAGGAACCTAGTAGTTCCTGGGTGGCCGCCTGGGCGCGCCGTAGTGCGACCCTGTTGAGCCGCCCCTGCTTCCGCCGCGGCTTCCGCCACCACGGTACCCGCCTGAGCTTCCGCGGTCCTGGCCGTAGCCTCCGCGTGAGGAACCGCGGTCACCGCCGTATCCTCCGCGCGAGCCGCCGCCGCGTCCGCCGAAACCGCGCCCGCCGTCCCTGCCGCCGAAGCGTCCGCCACCGCGGCCACCAAAGGTTCCGCGTGGTGCGAACTTGGGCTTGAGCGAGCGGTCGATTTCCATCACAAGCTCGTTGATTGTGGAGTTGGAAAACACCGCTGTGTCCTCGATGAAGCGCTTCTCCATCAGGTTGGTCACGAATGCAACCGACTGGCCTTCCTTTCCTGCCCTTGCAGTGCGTCCGATGCGGTGCACGTAAATCTTCGGGTCCTCGGGGAGGTTGTAGTTGATGACCAAGTCGACGTCGTCGATGTCAAGGCCGCGTGCCGCGATGTCCGTTGCAACGAGGATGTTGAACCTCTTATGGCGGTAGTCCTCCATGACGCGCTCGCGCTTTGACTGCGTGAGGTTGCCGTGGAGTGCGCGCACGTCAAATCCCAGCGAGCGCAGGCTGTGCTCAAGCGAGTCAGCTCCTGCCTTGGTGCGGGTGAAGATGACCGATGCGGGCGTTCCGCGGAGCTTGAGCAGTGTTGCGACTGCCGAGACCTTCTCGCGCGGGTCAACTGAATAGTATTCCTGCTTGATGCGGTCTACTGCAAGCTGCTCTTCCTTGATGCGTACTGTCTCCGGGCAATTGAGGTAGTCCGAGGAAAGCTGCGCAATCTCGATTGGAAGGGTTGCCGAAAAGAGGCAGGTCTGGCGCTCGTTGGGAGTGGCCTGGATGATCTGGCGCACGTCGTCAATGAAGCCCATGTCAAGCATCAAGTCGGCCTCGTCAAGCACCAAAAAGTGCACGTTTGAAAGGTCGATTGAGCCCCTTCGGATGTGGTCCAGAAGACGCCCCGGAGTGGCTACTGCAATCTGCGCGCCACGGCGCAGCGCGTCCACCTGGACTTCCATTGAAGCCCCGCCGTAGACTGCGATTATCGAGAACCTTGAATATTTCCCAAGGTCCTTGAACTCCTCCACCACCTGGAGCGCAAGCTCGCGGGTAGGGACTACTATGAGCGCCTGCACGTTCTGCTTGGGAGTAAGGCATTGGAGGATTGAGATTGCAAACGATGCGGTCTTGCCCGTTCCCGTCTGGGACTGGACTACCACGTCGCTTCCCTGGAACATCAATGGGATGACCTGCGACTGAACGTCAGTGGGGTTCTCAAAACCCAGGTCGCGGATTGCGCGAAGGATGTTGTCGTTTATGCGCAACGCTGCAAAGGCTGCCGGGCCTTGTGTTGAGACGCCGCTTGCCACGTGCTGGATGGGGTGGCCTTCGGGTGCTTTGTGCGCCGGGCTTGCATTGTGGCCGTGTGAAGAGTGTGCTTCGTGGCCTTCTGCCTTGTGCGAGGCGTGAGCCTCGGTTGCCTTGTGTTCCTTGTGCTCGTGCGACTCGTGGCCGGTGTGGCCTGCGTGCGCGGAGTGGGGGCTAGCCTCAAAGCTAGCGATGTTGTGGCCCTCGGATTGATGGCCAGATGTTGGTTCCATTACTTAAACTCACCTTTAGACAATTCTGCGCCATATCCCATAGAATCAGAGGAACAGCGCGGGAATATCTTAAACGCTAATTTGCGGTTTTCAGCTCGGTATGTTCAAAATCAGGTTTGGAGCAGAATGCCGCAAGCCATTTGATTGGTATTTTGAAATTCTATTAAGCCAAAAACTAAATTATTAGCTAGTTATTTCTGCTGGAGCTTGAATAAAAAGGCGGGGGTTGGCGGATTATTTTGTGTGAAAGTACACACTCACTCAAGCTTTGAATCTCTTCATCCACGCAATCTCCGCGCCAATCGTTGTTCTCGTGCCGTGGCCCGGATAGACAACCGTGTCTTCGGGAAGCTCTGCAAGAACCTTCAGCGATTCCTCTATTTCTTCCCCGCTTGAGCCTTCCAAGTCGTAGCGTCCGCAGCAGTCGGCAAACAAAGTGTCGCCTGAGAAGAGGGCTTTTTCCTTCTCGCAGTAGAGGCAGACGCTGCCCTTTGTGTGTCCCGGAGTGGGGATGACCTTGAAGGAAAGACCGGCGCACTCGAAGGGCTTTTTGGGGTCAATGTAAAAGTCGGGCTTGGAGGCTTCCATGTCAAAAGGCAGTTGAAAACCCTGGGAAGCGGGGTCGGTTATGAATTTCTCGCCTTGCTTGGAGATTCCAATCTTTGAGCCGAACTTCCGGACGAAAGCCATGTTGTCCGAGGTGTGGTCGAAGTGGCCGTGCGTGTCAAGGACATATAGGATTTTCAGCGACTCGGCCGTTGCAACTTCCTCGACTTTGGCAGCCGAACCGGGCGGCGCATCGATTACGAAGGCGTCGCCTCCTTTTTTCGAATAGACAAGATAGCAGTTTGCCTGCAGCGGGCCGCAGGGGAAAAATTTCACATTCATAATGCAATCCAACTTTTTTGGCAGCGATTGTTTAAGTGGCTTTTTGGAAACGACAAGTGCCGAAGGGATTTGGAAAGAACTCCCGCAGTTCCGCTAAAAAGATAGAAATATATAACTTAATGTTAGAAATACATAACAATAAGTTAGGTTTATGCAACATCGTTGCAACCAAGGTGGAAGAAATGAACGAAGTCGAAACAAAGGTAAACTGGCTTTTCAAGGTCGCGTTATTCGCACTGGGCATAGGCATCGCAATACCGGTGTTTGGGATTAACCTCGCCCCGGCCGTCGCGGGCACGTTCTATTCCATCGCATCGGCAATATTCGCAGTCGGGATGGTGATGTACTGGCGGATGAAGAAGGGCCAGAAAGTCATCCGCGACGAGCGCGTCAACCGCGTTGCGCAGAAGGCCTCATCGTGGTCGTGGTTCCTTTCGTACGTGCTTATCACAATCCTGTTCTGGGTGCAGTACCTCAAGCTCTACGCGCTCACAGTCGAGCTAGTTCTCGGGTTGATGTTCTACTTCATGGTGTTCAGCTACATCATCTGCCAGTGGTACCTCAACAGGCAGCCTAACTTGTAGGAAGTGCTTTGAAGTGAAGACAAAAATCAAGGAACTTAGGGCAAGGCACGGCCTTACGCAGGACGACCTGGCGCAGATGGTGAACGTGCGCAGGGAGACCATCGTCTTTTTGGAAAAAGGGGCTTACAACCCCTCACTTCTTCTTGCCACCAAGGTTGCAAAGGCGTTGAAGGCAGGGGTGGAAGAGGTCTTTGAGTTTGACAAGGACGAACTCAGGGTTGAGAAGCCGCCGCGCGACTGAAGCTACCCTTTCTTTTTCTCAGTCACCCGGGTGAGCTTGCGCCTCACGGCGACCTCGAAACTTGTCTTCGGCTTTTTGATTACCCCAGCCATCGCATCGAAAGAAGTCAACACGCCAGCGGGCGCCTCTTTTTGGGAAAGGAAAACCACGGTTGCCCTTTTTGACGCCCTTTGCTTCTGGGCAATACTCGCAATCTCGCTGCGCAGGGAGCTTGCCACGGAAGGGTTGGTAGCGCCTATTATTGGGCCGATTTTCTTCCAATGGACACCTTCGGCCAGCAGCGTCCTTGCCTTTGCAAGCTCTTGCGAATTAAGGGGCCGGTCCCACGCAGACAAGAAAATCACTCGCCCTTCTCAAGCAGCATAATCGCTTCAGCTATGTCGCCGTCGGCTTCCTCAAGTGCGGCCTTGGCCTTTTCCTTGGTGGTCTTGGCCTGCTCCGCAACTAGGGAAATGTCGTCCTCGGACGGGCCGCTTGATGCTGCGCCTGCTTCGGAATCTGAGCCTGCGTCGTCCGCAGTGCCTTCGCGCACGTCGCCGGTAATCTGGAAGCTCTTCTGGCCCGACATCGTGATTTCCATCACGTTCGGGTTCTCAACAACAAGAGTCGAGCCATCCTCTTTGTAGATTACGACCTTGGTCGAGGGAATCTGGGTGTTCTTGATTCCCATCTGGTTCATAAGCTTGGCCATCGCGCGCGGGTCCATGTTCGGCATCATAAGTATACACCTTTTTGGGGATTATTGCACTGGAGTAGTTGTTGATGGCGCTTGCTAAAAAAACAGTATCCCCTAATACTATTCCAATGGACAAGTTCGTGTTCATAGACCACACTGCCGACGTCAAGTTCACCTCATTCGGCTTTTCGTTCGGCGAGGCTTTGTCAAACGCAGCGGAGGCAATGTTCTCAGTCATGGCAAACGTGGAAGCCCTCGGTGACGAGGAGAAGGTCACAATCGAGGAGAAGGCCGAAACCCTTGAAGAGCTGGTCGGCTACACCCTTGGCGACATCCTCGCGGAATCCAGTTCGCAGGAAATCTTCTTCAAGCGCTTCCGGATTGACTCGTTCCACAGGGATGACGCGGGGTATTCGCTCACAGGAACCGCTTTTGGCGAGGAGATGACCCCGGAAAAGGGAAAGACCGACATCAAGGCAGTCACGATGCACGAAATCGCGGTTGTCCAGGAAGGCAACCTGTGCGAGATAACCGTGCTTCTGGACATCTAGAAAAGAGAAAAAACGAAAAGAAGTAAAAAGACTGATTCTGCCGCTTCAGATTGCGGCCCGCTTCTTTCGCCTCATCGCATAAAAGCCCAGGCCGAGCACAAGCACAAGCAAGGTTGCCTCGATTGCATAGTCGATTAGGCTTACCTGCTTCTCAGTGGGCAGGTCGTTGCCTGTAGCGTACATTGACCGCGCCATCATCGGCGAGGCTTCCTGCACTCCCGCAGTGAACGTAGGCGCGTCGCCTGAAAGGCACGAGTTTGGAGTCGCATCGCAGGAGTCGATTGCTGCCGGAGCAGGGTTGTTGAAGGCCATGGCATCGTCCATGGCCCCGGTGCCGTAGGCTGATTTTGCCGAGAAAGTGTCAGCTGCACCGGTTGAAAGCAGCTCGTTTTGGGGCGCAAAAGTGCCTCCGAGGAAGAATATGTTGAGAGTAGTGAACGTAAGGGCAAGTATCGAAAGCCCGAGCACTATCCACACGCGCATCGAAGGACGTTCGCTCGTGGTAATCTGCCTTCCCTTGAACGTGAGCGCATAGTATTTCCATTTGCGTCCCTCGTCCATCTGCTCAATCAGCCGGGCCTTCTCAAGCTGGTCAAGGTGCTCCTTGATTGTGGACGGCGAGAGGCTGACTTCGGTCGCAAGCTCCGCTCCGGTCATGCGCCGTTTTGAAAGCGACTTGAGTATGTTCACGCGCGTGTCAGCCGCAAGTGCCTTGAAGGTCTCGCGGTCGAGGCGAATCTCGTCGTTCATGAAAGTATATTGGCGCTTTTTTGGGTATATAACCCTACGCAGATTGTTCGGCAGCAGCCACGGCAAGACCGCCGGCATGCAACACCGGCCATTGCGCGCGTTTATATCTTTGAATGGGCAGAAAATACTTTGATGATGAAACTGTCCCAGTCTTAGCCGCAAGGCGATGAAGAACGAGGTAGCTTCTGATACTTTTCCTTTCCGTTCACCGGAAAGAAGGCTGTTGCAATCTTAATATCCGGCCGTCATAGAATTTGCTATGCAAAAAGCGCTTGACGCACAGGACGGCACAACAGCAAGTGCCTTGGAGTGGGCCAAGGCAAAAGCTAATGGGTTTGGCTACGAAACGCTCAACCCGATGCAGACTCACGCAATAGCCTCCGGCTTGCTTTCCGGAGAGAACGTGCTTGTGAGCGCGCCAACTGCTTCCGGAAAAACCCTTCTTGCGCTCCTTTCCATTGCCAGGCACTTTGAAAGCGATTCTGCAAAGGACGGACGAAAATTGGTTGTTTACGTTGTTCCCCTTCGTGCGCTTGCTTCTGAAAAGTACGACGAGTTCAAGACCACTTTCAAAACCCAGAAAGTCGGCATCTCAACCGGAGACTACGACTCCGGCTCCTCGCACCTGCTCCAATATGACCTCCTGGTCATGACAAGCGAAAAGCTTGACTCTACGCTTCGCCACGACAAGGACTTTGCTGGAAAAATCGGGCTTGCGGTAATTGATGAAGTGCACCTGCTTGACGACGACTACCGCGGAGCCACAGTTGAGATTGTGCTCACCAAGCTTCTCATCGCGGAAAGCCGTCTCCTATGCCTCTCGGCAACCGTTCCCAACTACAAGGAGATTGCAAAGTGGCTCTACGCAAAGCCAATCAAAAGCGACTACCGTCCAACAAAGCTTGAAATCGGGATTTGCGACAAGAAGTCGCTTGTTTTTGAGGCAAACGAGGGAGAGCCCGAGGAAATCGACGAGAAATTCTACTTGGAAAACCTGTGCAGGAAAGCTGTTGTTGGCAGCGCGCAGGGCCTTGCAAAGAACGCCCAGGCAACAGGACAGGCAATCGTGTTCGTGGCAACAAGACCAAGCACCGAAGCCGGTGCGGAGAACGTCTCGGTTGCCATTGCGCCCCACCTTACCGAGGAGCAGAAGATTTCGCTTGACATACTTGCAAAGAAGGTGCACGAAGCGCTTCCCACTCCGACTACCCAGTGCGCGCGCCTTGCAAAGTGCATACGCAACGGCACTGCATTCCACCACGCCGGAATCCCAGACAAGCAGCGGAAGCTGATTGAGGACGGCTTCAAGAAGGAACGCACAATCAAAGTCATCGTCGCAACTACCACGCTTGCGATGGGAGTGGACTACCCCGCTTCGTGGGTGATTGTGCGCGACCTCAAGAGGTTTTCCGGCAACTTCTCATCGTTCATCTCGGCACTTGAAATCAGGCAGATGCTTGGAAGGGCAGGACGGCCGCGCTACGACAAGGTCGGCTACGGGGTGCTGGTGTGCAACTCAAGCGACAAGCGCGAGGTTGCAGAGAAATACATCTACGGCGACATGGAGGACATCTACTCCAAGCTATCCTCCGAGCCCACGCTCCGAATACACTGCCTTGCGCTCATCGCTTCCAAATACTGCAATGACTTCCACTCGCTCTTCGACTTCTTCTCGCGCACTTTCTTTGCCTGCCACTACGGCTCAACCCAGGCGCTGTTGGAAAAAGTCGAGAACGTTGTCGCAGACCTGGAACGGATGGGTTTTGTGGCGAAGACTAAAAGCGACGCGCTCATCGCCTCGCCTCTTGGAAAGCGCACAAGCGAACTCTACCTGGACCCGCAGACTGCTTACGATTACATCAAGTCGCTCAAGACAGTTGACCTGAACAACTCCATTGGCTTTATCTGCAACCTTTGCAACTCAACCGAGCTGAGGCCCTACCTTTCAGTCGGACGCGCCGAGGAGCAGAAGCTGTTTGATGACATGTACGCAGCGTCAGTTGAGCTTTACCCAGAATGGGAATTTGATTCCGAGGCGCTGCAGAAGTACAAGACCGCACGCGCACTCAACGCCTGGGCCAACGAGGCAAACGAGCAGCAGATGCTCACTGACTTTGACCTGGCCCCCGGAATACTCAATGCGCGGGTGCGCATCGCAGACTGGCTCTGCTACTCGTACTCCGAGCTTGCAAAGATTGCAGGGTTTGAGGCAGTCTCAAGGAAGGCCCTGGTTTATCAGGAGCGAATCAAGGACGGGATCAAGGAAGAGCTCATCCCCATCTGCAGGGTGCGCGGAATCGGCCGAGTCCGAGGAAGAAAGCTTTTCGAAGCGGGAATACGCACCCGCGAGGCCTACGACTCGGCTCCAAAGGACCGCATCAAACTGATCCTGGGCGGAAAGGCGATGAAGGAAATCGGAGAATAATCAGAGACGATACGCGTCATCATGATGGGCGAAGCGCAATATTTGCACGGACTTGCTCTTTTCGTTGACTTGATATATTAGAACGAAACTTCCAAGGACGTGGACGCGGTAACAACCGGCCAGATTGTGCCGCAGGGGTTTGAAACGGTGCGGAGCCTGAAGAATTTCATTGATTTTACTCTCGACCGCTTCGGCCAACGGCTTATTCTTGCGAAAGTGGGCGCGAAAATCGGCATCTGCATCCTTTGTGACGCTAAGGGCGTATGCCGTATTCCCTGCCAAAGTCCGCCACCTTCTTGAAAGGTCCTTTCCTTGCTTTCTCTATGCTTGCGACAAACTCGGGGCGAAGCTCAGGCTCAAGCACTGAATCGGCATAGTCGCTGATTAGGGCGTTTATCGCCTCACTTTTGTCGCGCAGGCCGTACTTTGCCTTGACTATGTTCACTACGCGGTTTGACTTCTCTTCCAGAATTACGAAACATTGAACCATATTAACCCCATATTAATACGGCATTAAGAAGGAATAAATACCTGCTCAAACGCCCTTTCCAACGCGCACAGTCGTAGTCTCGCTGACTTTCTTGAACTCCGAGATTTTTTCAGCAAGCTTGCCTGAGATTTTACCCTCCTCAAGCGCGCCTGCAAGCAAGTCGTTTGAGATTGCTGAAACCTCAACCCAGACCCCGTTGTCTTTCAGGATTTTTTCCAGCTTGCGGTAGTCGGAAAGGTCTCCGGAGCGTGTTGGGAAGCCGGTGCGCAAGTCGGTGCGCACCAAGAGCCGGTGGTTCTTTCCTTGGATTACCGTGATGCCTTCGGCCTTTGCGAACTTGACTACTGCAGCGCGGGCCAAGTCTATCCTGTCCGCAATTTCTTTTTCCTCTGCCTTGAGCTTGGCATACTCTTCCACGAGGGAAACGCCGGGAATTTTTTCGTAGTCGTTTGAAAGAGACATCTGCACGGAGAGAACGTGCTTCCACTCCGGGCAAAGCTCGCGGTACTCGCAGTAGTCGCACAGGTTGCTTTTCTTGGAAGGGAAGCGGCCCTTTTCCTTTGCAAGCTCGACTTCGTCAATTAGTGCGATGGTTTCCTTGCGTAGGGAGTCAAGCTGGTGCTTGGAACGCTTTGAGCGCACCTCCTTGTTGAAGTTCAAATAGTGCCAAATCAGGTTCACCTGTTTGACGTCGTCCCAGGCCTGCTCGATTCCAATCTGGTAGAGCGCAAGCTGCCTGTCCGAGTCGGCATCCTGCTGCGTCTTGAGGTGGTTCCCGGTCTTGTAGTCGTGGATTTCGTAGGTCGAGCCATCCATTGCAAGCCTGTCGATGTAGCCCTGCATCTTGTATTCGTCAGACTCGTCGGAAAGCCTGACTACGATGCGCGACTCCAGGCCTATTGTGCGCGTCTGGTTGAACGGCTTGTACTCGGCATAGTAGTCCTCGACGCACTTCTTGCCAGTTGCGTAGAAGTGCTTTTCCTCAAGGCCTTCCTTTGCAATCAGGATTTCTTCGTTCCAGCCCTGCTGCCAGATTTTCTTGTAATAGGCCAGGAGTTCGTCAAGGCCGTCTTCCTTTGAGTAGCGCAGGTCCTTGTAGAGCTTCTCAAGGGTCTCGTGGACGCGCTTGCCTGTGAATTGCTCGGCGGTTTCCTTGCCCTCAGGAGGCTTGACTTTGGACACGTACTTGAAGTCGAAGTGCAGGGGGCAGTTCTCGTAGCACGAAAGCCGCGAGTGCGAATAGATTTGCATAGATTAGGGAAGAAGTGGAAGGATAAAAAGAAGGAAGTAGCAGGATTTCCGGTTACGGCTTAATCCTTTGGAGGCAGGTACGTCCACTTGCCGCTGGTTGGAGCGCCGCGATAGTTTTGCGCCACGTCAAGTATCACCGGAGTGCCGTCGTGCGAAGTGTAGTGCACCCAGGTGTGGCCGCCAACCCCGCGAATAGTGTTGCGGTGGATTCGCACCTCGCCGCGAAGAACGCCGTCCCTCTTGAACATCTCAAGAAGCGCGCCAGCAGCCAGCGCCTGGTGGCGGCAAATGCCAACGCCGGATGCGATGAACTTGTCAAGCGGAACTTCCTTGTCATGGGCGTAATTTTTGGTAAGCTGTTCCACTTTCTCATCATCATACTCTAATGCATTGCGGGTGACATCAAAAACAGCGTTAAGGACCCAGCTCCGGCGTATGCGACCTTTTTCCTTGTCGTACGCCAGCTTTTTTGCCTTGCTGTAAAGCTCTTGGAGCTTGGCGCCGTTGGGATCAACAACTATGGCCTCGCGCTCGCCTTCGCCCAAACATACTCCGCCCAATATCGGCGTCTTGTGGGTAATAACGTGGCGGCCGTGGAAATAAGGCTGGCCATCGCGGTACTCGAAGCCCTCGCCGCCAAGCACGCCGTCAAGCCGCTTGCGCTTTTCCATCCGCTCAGTCTTGTTGAACAACGCACCAGGGAGTACCATAAGCCACTCTTTGAGCTTATGGAATATAATTGTTGGGAAGACACGCCTTGCTCAGATGTAAAGCACTGCAAGCGGCGGGAACCCGTTGAAGCCATTGCACGAGCACGTTATGGTATACGCGCCTGCTGTGAGCAGGTAGACCTTGTCGCCTTCCGCAATGTCTTCGGGAAGCGAGGCCTTCTTGTACATCACGTCGGTGCTGTCGCAGGTCGGGCCTGCAAGGGTCATCTTGACAAGCTTGCCGGGGCGCTCGCAGTAGATGGGGTACTTGATTGCCTCCTCAAGGGTCTCGATGAGCCCGCCGAACATCCCCACATCAATGTAGCACCACTTGCGGTGCGCCTTGCGTGAGATGAGCACGACTTCGGAAACGATGACGCCTGCATCCGCAACAAGCGACCTGCCCGGCTCGGTAATAAGCTCCGGAAGCCCGTCAGGGAAGTGGCGGTGAAGCGAGTCGAATATTGCCTTGGAGTACGCCTCGATGGACTGCGTCAGCACAAGGTAGTTTCCAGGAAGCCCGCCTCCCAGGTTGACCATCTTTAACTCAACGCCCTTGGCCTTGGCCTGCGCAAAGATTTCCGCGCACTGCTCAAGCGGGTAGTCCCACTGGGTCGGGTCGCGCTGCTGGGAGCCGACGTGGAACGAAAGCCCGTAAGGCACAAGGCCCACGTCCTTTGCGTCGTCAATAAGCTCGATGATGTGCTCCTTTTTGGTGCCGAATTTCTTGGAAAGCGGCCAGTCCGCGCCCCGGTTGCTTACAAGGAGCCGAAAGAAGACCTTGGAGCCTGGCGCGTTCTCGCCAAGCTTCTGCACGTCGGCCTCCGAGTCCGTTGCAAAGAGCCTGATGCCCTTTGAATAAGCGTAACGGATGTCCTCGGCCTTCTTGATGGTGTTGCCAAAGCTCATCCTGTCAGGAGACACGCCCAGGCCAAGCACCAAGTCAAGCTCGAAGCGCGAGGCTATGTCAAAGTGCGAGCCCTTGGCCGCAAGCTCGGAGAGCACACGCTGGTCGGGGTTTGCCTTCACAGCGTAGTAGACTTTGACTTGCGGAAAATTCCGGTTCAATTCGTCGTATTTTTCCTTAATCCTCTCAAGGTCCAGAACTAGAAACGGCGTCTGCTTGTCCTTGGAGAACTCCTTTATCTGCTTGAACTTTTCCTTGGTAATATGCCCGCTCAAAGAGAACGGGCGCGCCAGGCCATTAGACCCATTACCCATCTACTATCACTCCGGAGGCAACATGCCCCTAAAGAAAATTGATTTATTTTTTCGGCAAGAGCGTGCTTTTTTAGGTTTGCATTGGGGCCTTGCCAAAATGGGGAAATAAAAGGGTATTCCCGCAGGCCTGAAGGAAAAAGTGGGGGATCCCAGATTTGAACTGGGGTCTCCAGCTCCCAAAGCTGGAAGGATGCCAGGCTACCCCAATCCCCCAAAAAGAGCTATTGATTGGGTAGGGCAGAAGAACTTTTATGCAGCCAGCTAGTTTTATGGCTTTTGAGGGCCCAAAACCCGCCGCCCGCCCGCTTTTGCCCCTTGGATTTAGGTTTAAATTCCTTGCCAGTTTAATCCTGTAAAAACCCACGCAGGCGGTCGGGCCGCTTTACAGAGTGCAGACGCAATGTTCATCAAAAACCTCGTGCTCAAGAACTTCAAGTCCTTCCGCAGCAATACCATCCGGTTTGAGAAAGGGTTCAATGCGATAGTGGGCCCCAACGGCTCGGGAAAGAGCAACGTCATAGATGCGGTGCAGTTCGTGTTCGGAGAGAACCGCGTCAGGGCGCTGCGTGCAAAGAAGATTGGCGACCTCATTTTCACAAATGCAAAAATCGGCGAAGTCGAGCTTGAGCTCATGGACGACACGGGAAACGTGGTCCACAAAGTCTCGCGCGCAATACGCAACGACGGCAAGACCAAGTACCGGCTTGACGGCAAGACGACAAAGAAGTACGTAATAGAGGACTTCCTTGCCGCAAACCACATGTCAAGCCACAACATCATCCAGCAGGGACAGGTCCAACAGATAGTTGAGATGTCCTCAAAAGACAGGCGCGGATTGATTGACGCGATTGCAAACGTTGCAGAATACGAGGACAAGAAGCGCGAGGCGCTGTCCAAGCTCGACTCGGTGCAGCAGAAGCTGCGCGAGGCGGCATCCATACTTGCAGAGCGCGAGGGGTACATGAGCCAGCTCAAGCAGGAAAAGGACGAGGCCGAGATGTACGTGCGGCTCAAGCGCGAGCTTGAGTCGGTGAAGGCGACTCTTTTGAGCATCACCGCAGGCGAGCTGCAGGCGGACTTTGACGCCGTAGTGACCGCAATGCTTGACTCCTCCGGAAAGATGGAAAACATAGCTGGCGAGATTATGCAGCTTGAGCAGAAGATTTCCGAAGCCAACGCTGGGAAGCAGAAGATTGATGAGGAAATCCTCAAAAGAAGCGAGGGCAAGCAGGTCGAGCTTCAGAAGCGAATTGACGAGCTTAACAACAACATCATCATATCAAGGGCGCTCATCAAGGAAAAGAACGAGTTCCTCAACAAGTCGGACGAAAAGAAGCGCGTAATCGAGCTTGACGCGATGAAGGCAGCGGACGAGGTCAAGGGGTTCGCCTCGCAGATTGCGCAGCTTGACGACGACTTCAAGTCCATGAAGAAGCTTTACGAGGACGACAAGGCGGAGTACGACAAGGCACTCTCGGACAGCAACTCGTTCTCCAACCAATTCTACTCCGCAAAGAAGGCAATGGACGACGCGCAGAACGAGATGCTTGCGACAAAGGAAAAGCTCAACCTGATACAGGCAGAGGCCTCGATGATACGCGAAAAACAGAAGCTCAAGATGGACGAGCTTGACCGGCTGCGGCAGGGGAAGTTTGACGATTTCACCGAGAAGAAAAAGAACCTCCACGAGGCCTCCAAGGAATACCAACGCGACATCGCCGCACTCGAAGGCGAACTGAACTCGATATTCAAGCAGGAAAAGGAGCTCAACGAGCGCATCCCCAGCCTTGACGCACTCATCCTGGACACCAAGGAGAGGATGATTGAACTGCAGGGCCAGATGCGCAACGTGCGCGAAGTCGGCGAGAGTGCGTCGCTGAATGCAGTGCTTGCAATGAAGCAAAAGGAGCCGGGGATTTTTGGCACTGTTGACCAGCTCTGCAAATATGATAGTGAGTTTGCAGTTCCCATCCAGGTCGCTTTCGGCAACAGGATGAACTACGTGGTTGTGGAGAACTCCGGGATTGCCACGCAGGCAATAGAGTATTTGCGCAGGGAGAAACTCGGACGCGTCTCATTCATCCCGCTTGACAAGATTCACGCCCCAACCATCACTTCTTCCGACCGCGAGCTTTCGCAGCACAAGGCAAGCCAGGGCTTCCTCATCGAAAAGCTTGACTTTGACCCCCAGTTGAGGCGCGCGTTCGATTACGTTTGCGGCAACACCATAGTCACCAACAGCATGCGCGACTCCAAGGACCTGGTTGGAAAAATCCGTTTCGTCACAATGGATGGCGACCTGGGAGAGTCCTCGGGACTTCTTTCAGGAGGCGGCAAGGTCGCTGCCAAGATAAACCTGATTAAAGTCCAGGGAGAGTACGACGAGTTCTCAAAGAAGAACGTCGAGGCCAAGTCCGAAAAGGAGGACGCAATCCGCAGCCTGCAGGCGATACAGCTTCAGATGCACGAGCTCCGCAGGAGGAAAGCCGAGCTTGAGCTCAAGCAGAAGGCAGTCAGGATGGAACTTGACGACTGCGACCGCCGCGAGCAGGAGCAGGACGAGAAGACCTCCAACATCAAGGCTGCAGTCAAGGGCTTCGAGGCGGAAATCAGGAAGGCAGACGAGGATGCCGCGTCCAAGGACGAGGAGCGCAGCTCGCTCATCCGCAGGCTTTCCGAGCTGAACATGGTGCTTTTGGAGAACAAGCAGAAAGTGGACGTTGAAAAGGAGAAGAACTTCGGGCTCATACTCAAAGAAAAGGAGAGAAAGATTAGCGACCTCAAGATTACGCTTTCAGACATCACAAACCGCCTTGCCTCGCTTGAGTCGCAGCGCACGGTCTACGAAAAGCAGCACAAAGACTACCGGAAGCAGCTTGACGAGTTTGCCGAGGAGAGGCAGTCGGCAAAGCACGCAATTGACGACGCGGACAAGCTGCTCAAGATTTCGCGCGAGGAAGTGGAGAAGAAGCTTGCGGAGCAGCGCGAGATTGCCGGCGCCCTGAAGGGGCTTTACGACAAGCGCGACGAGCTTGACAAGGAAGTCCAGGTCCTGGGCAACAAGAAGGGCAGGCTTGAGCTTGACCGCGAGAAAATCCAGCTTGGGGTGCACGACAAGCAGCTCAAGCGCGGGACCCTTGAAGTCAAGCTCTCTGCAGTTCAGGCAGACTTGGCCGCATTCACTGATGCGGTGATACTTGAAGGCGCAAAGAAGGAGGACCTTGAGGCCAAGAAGCAGGAGCTTGACCCGCAGGTGCACACGCTTTCCTCACGGGTTAACATGCTTGCAATTGACGCGTTCTCAAAGCGCCTGGCTGAGTTTGAGGAGCAGAAGGCCAACGTGGCCCAGCTCTCCAAGGAAAAGGAATCCGTCTATATGCTGATTACCGAGATTGAGGGCCGCAAGGTCGCGACGTTCATGAACGCGTTCAACTTCGTCAATGATAATTTCTTCAAATTGTTCTCACAGATTTTCCGCGGAAACGGCAGGCTCATACTTGAGAACTCCGAGAACCCGTTCGAAGGCGGGCTCACAATAGAGGTTGCGCTTGACAACAAGGAAGTCAAGTACCTAGAGCTGATGAGCGGCGGCGAGAAGTCGCTGGTTGCGCTCATATTCCTCTTTGCGCTTCAGGCATACAACCCCTCAAGCGTGTACATCCTTGACGAGGCGGACTCGGCACTTGACCAGGAGAACAGCAGGAAGCTTGCCCTGCTTGTAAGCGAGCTTTCCAAGAAATCCCAGTTCCTGCTCATCTCCCACAACCAGGCGGTTTACAAGAACTCCCAGTGCCTGGTGGGTATCACGATGACCAAGGAAGGAAGCAAGGTCGTTGAAGTGAAGCTCCACGAAAAGGAAGAGACCGGCGGGATTGCGGTTGCATAGCATGATGGGTAATTGAGAATGGGAATGCTGCCTGAGCACGAAGCGATGCTGAAAAGGTTCCAAACCAAGGACGAGCGGAAAAAGCAGCGCAAGGACAATCCGAAAACCGAGCCTGCAGATAAAAAAGCGCATTCCTACAAGTTGCCGGAATACCACCCGCAAAAGCCGTTCATAATCAGGAAAAAATACCTGCCAAGGGAAGTAAAGGCATCCTCCATTGATGTCAAGAACACCCGGTTCTTTCGGAACCTGTACATATCAACCGGCGCAATTGCAGTGCCGGTCACCGCGTTTTTTTGGCCTGCCCCCGAGGCCGCGTTTGCCGCCGTAGGTGGCGGAGTGTTTGCAAACATGCGCTCCGACGACATCCGTGAAATCCACAAGGAAGTCGAGGACGGACTCGCGTCAAACGGCGACTTCGTAAAGCAAAAAGTCAGGGCGTCCCTGAATGGGAGCCTGCCGCTTCCTTCCGAGCTTGAAAAGACCCACCCGCACTTTTTGGTGGGCCGAAGGGGCGAGCTGATTTTCTTGCCTAAAAACGCTAAAATCGAGCTTGTGAAGCAGAAAATCCACGATGCGAAGGAAAAGGTGCCGATATTGAAGAACTTGGTTCCCCTACGCTACCGCGGAGTTACGAAGTTTTCAAGATAAGAATGCCGACCAACCGATTTCAACCCGTGCCACAGCCTACTTTTCATAAATCCTGTCGTGGTGGTCGTAGTCCAATAAGCGAACTGCCTTTGCATTCTCGTCTATCGAGTATACTAACACGAAGTTCGAGTCAATGTGGACGCGGCGTTTCCCAAAAAGAGGAGCGCGGAGAGGCTTGAACCTATGGGGGTCTGCGAGTATTTCCAACGCCTTTTTTCCAATCGCGTCGAAAGCGACTTTGTTGCGCCGCTTGAGCTTTGCAAGCTTGCGTTCCATTGTCTGCGACAAAAGCAGTTCGTATCCGCTCAAACGCCATCCGTTCCGAAGAACTTCCGGGCGTCGACTTTCTTTGCAGGCTCCTTTTCAATCCGCTTCAGCTTCTTTGCGTACTCGGGCCGTATTTTGGACTCAAGCAAGGACTCCGCGTAGTCTGCGACTATGCGTTCCAGCGCCTCCGACTTGTTGCGGAAGCCATATAGCGCCTTGACCACGTTCACGGTCCTGTTCGCCTGTTCGGACATGTTCACTATTGCCTGCACCATATTAATCCCATATAACATTTCATTATGGGACATTAATAACTTCGCCGATTGTCCTTCCAGTAGGCATTGCAATCAGGAGTAATTATGGCAGGGCTGCAAGAAACAGGCTAACGGGAATAAACTAGGAGAAAAAAGTGTGGCCTAATCTATCTCAACCAAAGTCGCAGCTTCGGCCTTCTCTGTGTCCTTGGCCTCAACTGCGCCGTCCTCTGCAGTGAATTCCTTTGGCGCGACTAACGCCTGTGCTGCCTTCCAGGCTTCCTCTTCGACGTGCTTGATGAAGATTTCGCCGAACACGTCGTCCTGCCACATCACAAGCCGTCCTTCCTGCACAAGGTGCAGAAGCGGGAGCATGTTGCGTGCAATCTCGTCGTTGTTGTTCCTTGGAAGCATGCTTGTGAAAGTGAGTATGCTCTCGGAGTCCTTGAGCTGGCCGGCCTTGAGGTAGAAACGCGCGATGATTTCGTGCATGTCCTCCTTGGGAAGCTCTACAGTGAGCTCAACTGGCGCTGCGTGCGAGCGCGGCCTAATCCTTCCTGCGCCCATCACCTGCTCGACTGCGTTCATGAGCTCGTCAAGCGTGACGCGGCGGCTCTTGGGGATGTTGGGCCTAAACACTAGGTCGGGCAAGTCCTCTTCGATGTACGAGCGGGTCTCCTCCTCAACAGTTGCCTGGTCGTCTGCGAAGGCCTGCTCGAGCTTGAGTGACTCGGCTTTGAAGTGCAAAAGAAGCGCCGAAGCGAGAATGACGTTTGCGGGCATGCGCAGGTCAAGGGCCTGCAGCTCGCGCACCTTGGCAAGGTAGACGTCAGCAAGCTCGGTGACGTTGATGTCCCAAGGGTCCATCTGGTGAGTTGAAATCAGCTCCACTAGGAACTCGCGCCAAGTCGGCTGGACTACCATGTTGAGAATGTCCATGGGTATGGTTGTGCCTCGGTTCTATCTGCTGTTGCCTTTCAGGCTCTTTGCCTGATTGTGGGTTAAGAATCAGTAATTGCGGGGCGGCATTTAAAGCTTGCGGCGAGTCGGAGGCTCGCCGCGTTATGAACGCTTTTTATTTGGCCAAGCAGTAATAGCCTGCAGCTAATCGAAGGTTGATTGTTTTGAACAGGGTAAAGACCGGCGTGCCGGGTTTGGATGAGCTCATAGAGGGCGGCTTCCCGGAAAGCTCGAGCATATTGCTTGCGGGCTCCTCGGGGACCGGAAAGACGATTTTCTGCCTGGAGTACCTGTACAAGGGCGCCATTGACTACAACGAGCCCGGGATGTACGCAACCCTGGAGGAGGGGCCGCACAACCTGTGGTGGAATATGCAGCGCTTCCGCTGGAACTTCCTGCCGCTGCAGAAGGACAACAAGATACAGATACTCAAGTTCGACCCGCGTCCTGACGACGTGGACATGGACGCCCAGCTTTCAAAGATTGTGGAGAAGGCCCACGAGATGGGCGCAAAGCGCCTGGTCATCGACTCGATTACCGCGCTGATGTTCTGGACCCAGAAGTCGGAGAAGGTGCGCTACTCGGTGTACAACCTTGTTGACCAGCTTCGCTCAATCAACTGCACAACAATACTCACCTGCGAGACTACGGGCGGAAAGTCGGCAGTCTCCCGCTTTGGCGTCGAGGAGTTCCTCACCGACGGAGTCATCCAGCTTTTCTTCAACCCGCCAAACCGGGCGATGTTCATCCGCAAGATGCGCGGCACAGACCACTCCAAGAAGATCCACCCGCTTGACATCAACGAGAACGGCATCTCCATAGACCCCAAGGAAGAGATCGTCTGGGAAAGCATCAAGGACTAACGGTGATTTGCATGATGAGAAACATAGCAAAACTGACCCTGTCAATAATATTCGTGATTGCCGGAATCCTCTTTCTTTTGAAGGAGTTTGGCATAATCAACACCGACATCGGCAGGTTCTGGCCGGTAATTTTGATTGTCATCGGCATTGTGATGTTCTACGAGTACTTTTCCGACCGCAACAAGCCAAGCGACGGGATATTCGGTTAGGCCAACCGGCCTTGGGCAGGGTGCCAAAGCCACACGCTTTTTATGCCCAAAGGGCATAAGGTAATTCAAGCTAGTTTTTTGTTTCAATTGACGGGATTAGGGGTTAGCAACCAAGATGGCCAAGAAGAAGGTAAGCGCTACAAAGGCAGTCAAGAAGGCAGTACAGGCCATAACCGAGGCAGTGCTCAAGCCTGCTGCACACGTGCGCGTCTTCCCGAAGGACTACACCGACACCTCCCAGCTCCCAGTCGCGCCCCTTCTTGTTGACCAGATTATCGGCCAGGACAAGGCAGTCAACCTCATCAAGAAGGCCTCGGCCCAGAAGCGCAACGTGCTCCTTGTCGGCTCGCCGGGAACGGGCAAGTCGATGCTTGCGCAGGCAATGTCCGAGCTTTTGCCCATCCAGGAGCTTGAGGACATAATCATCGCGTTCAACCCCGAAGACGACAACGTGCCCAAAGTCAAGGTGGTCAAGGCGGGGGATGCCAAGAAAATACAGCAGGCCGAGCGCATGAAAAGCAAGGCAATGGGCGGGAACATCAACCTCCTGCTTTCACTGTTTTTGATGGCATCAACCGCAATAATCATATTCGTGCTCCCCGGGACGGGGATGCACATCAACCTGATTGCCGCAATGCTTGTGGGAATGTTCATGATCGGCGCTGCGATGATGTTTGCCACCCAGATGGGAAGGCAGAGGATGGCAGACCCTGGCGACTCCATCAAGGTCCTGATTGACAATTCAAACAAGAAGAAAGCGCCATTTGTGGACGCAACGGGCTCCAAGGCAGGCGCGCTCCTGGGCGACGTGCGCCACGACCCATTCCAGTCCGGCGGCCTGGGCACTCCAGCACACCTGCGGGTGGAGGCCGGCTTTGTGCACAAGGCCCACAAGGGCATACTGTTCATAGACGAAGTAAGCACCCTGCGGCCCAAGGCCCAGCAGGAGCTGCTTACTGCGATGCAGGAAAAGAAGTACGGGATTACCGGACAGTCCGAGCTCAGCTCGGGCGCGCTGGTAAAGACCGAACCTGTCCCCTGCGACTTCATCCTGGTTGCCGCCGGCAACTATCAGGACGTTGCCAAGATGCACCCTGCCTTGAGGTCGCGCATCCGCGGCTACGGCTACGAGGTCTTCATGGAGGAGTCCATTGAGGACAACGAGGCCAACTGCAACAAGTTTGCAATGTTCGTGGCACAGGAAGTGACCAAGGACGGCAAAATCCCCCACTTTACCCGCGAGGCGGTTGATGAAATCCTTTTGGAAGCCCGCAGGAGGGCAGGACGCAAGAACAAGCTTACCCTGCGCATGCGCGAGCTTGGGGGCCTGGTGCGTGCAGCAGGCGACCTGGCGCGCGAAGCCGGTGCCAAGCTGGTGCAAAAGCAGCACGTGCTTGATGCCAAGAGGCTGGCGCGCACGCTTGAGCAGCAGGCCACCCAGTCCGAGATTGAGGTCAGGAAGGAGTACCGCGTGTTCAGAAACGAGGGCAAGGCAGTTGGTAGAGTCAACGGCCTGGCTGTGATGGGGGATGCAGGCATTGCGCTGCCCATTGTAGCTGAGATGGCGCCTGCCTCAAGCAAGAACGAAGGAAAAATAATTGCTACAGGCAAGCTTGGCAAGATTGCCGAGGAAGCGGTGAAGAACGTCAGCGCCATCCTCAAAAAGCACCTTGGCAAGGACACCTCAAACTTCGACATCCACATCCAGTTCCTGCAGACCTACGAAGGGGTGGAAGGGGACTCGGCAAGCATCTCGGTTGCAACCGCAGTCATATCCGCACTTGAGGACGCGCCGCTTCGCCAGGACATCGCAATGACCGGCTCGCTATCCGTACGCGGGGACGTCTTGCCAGTTGGGGGCGTCACGTACAAAGCCGAGGCCGCGCTGGATGCGGGGATACACACGATTATCGTACCAAAAGCCAATGCCGGAGACATCATCCTGGGCAAGGAGAAGGCCGCTGCGCTGAAGATCATACCTGTTTCCAGCCTGTACGAGGTGCTTTCGATAGCATTGGCTGAAAGCCCGAAGAAGGCGGAGATACTCTCCAAAGTCAAAAAGGAGACCCAATAGGGCTTGTTTTGTCAACTAAAAGTTTCACTAGAGTAGACAGAAACTTTTATAAAGAACATTGTCCCAGATTATTATCCACCGAATTCTAAGTTTGGTAGTGGATGAGGGTCGTAGGCTCACGCGAATTCTAAAGGATTGCCTCCTTGGGGTTTTGCCTTACAACCTCTCCTCCCACTCTGTTCTAATTCCTTAACCTACAGTCTGCTTGTCTTTCTTTCATCCCCTCCTTCCTTATTACTAAAGAAGCTTGATTCATCCTCCTTTATATACTTTGCGACACCCTACTTCCCCTAATCGGCAAATGGAGCTATATGGAAGCTCCGTTTGGCAAATAGAGGCATCTAAACTATATTCTAATGCTTTTATTTTTCCGGTCTGCAGCCCAAAGCACGTTTGCGAAGGCCTGCTTCATCCCTTTTCCTTACTTACAAAGGATGGACCTTACGTGCTTGGAACCTGCCTTAACGGGAAGGACCCAAGCTGCGGGCATGGTAAACACTGGATACACGAAATAAGACTGTCCAGCATTGTACTGTGCCATGTCGAATTGACCTATAGCTACTTGCGGCAATGGAATTAATAAGAGTTTCCAATCGTGACGAAATTCGTAGAAAGAGTTGGTGGCCCTGCCGTACTCCGCCTTCTGTTAACCCATGTCGGGCCCACAGCATTGGACTATGCGGCCTACTGCCTTGCTCCAGGGCGGGGCCGTTTCATCTTTTCCTTGCAATCCGCTCGGAGGACTTCATCGCTTGTGTCGCATTGGAAAAGTCCGTTTCTGCTCCCCGCCACGACGTTGTGTCGTGCGGCTTTCGACGCTTCGCACCTTTTGGGTGCAACACATGCAAAGCATGCGGGAGGGCGGAAGTTCCTCGGCTGCCGTGGTTTGACCCACAGGCTACCGTCAGCTGTGCACAAGGCCACCGCAATAATTATGCAGATTCGGGAATATAGGGGTGCCGATTCATTGGAACTGCGGGCAAAACCACCCCTTGCCAACAGCATTTTATAGCTTCTTTGCGATTAGTATATTCCTCAATTTCTTATTGATGACAATCAAAAGGTGTAATTTTCGATGGGCAAGTTTCCAATAGCAGACCGCAAAGTCGCAAACACGCTTATCTGCAAGAAGTGCAAGGCGCGCAACGCAAAGAGCGCGACCCGCTGCAGGATGTGCAACTACGCAAACCTGCGGGTGAAGCGCGCGCGCAAGAAGGAAGGCAAGGGCGGAAAGTAGGCATCTAGCCCTCTTTCATTCCTTGGACTTTTTTCTTTCCCCTTTTCATTTTTTATTCTATTTGCACCATAAATATTCAATCCGCCTCGGTAGCTCAATGGTAGAGCGATTGCCTAGTAAGCAATAGGTTGGGGGTTCAATTCCCTCCCGGGGCTCTTAATCGTGGTCTAGAAGCCTCTTTGGTTATTTCGTGCTTGCATCCGCATAAAACTCCTAGACGAGCCTCTTTTTATCCTCTGCACCACTTTGGGGCGCAACGAAGTCCAATTTGGCAGTATATAAACAAAAAACGACCGTGCAGAATAGCACATTTTTTTACCTAAATTTCCAGAAAAAAGTAAGTTTTCAACAGGCAAACTTATACTAAAAGAATCTCTAAAAAAAATCGTCTTCGAAAGAGTTAATACTGCCTGTTTTTACTATTAGTCTATGCCATCTACTAAAATCGCTGTCCCGTGTTCTGGGGATTGCCCAATCCGAGGCGAGCTAGAGGTACTTTATTCAAAGATAGATGAAAATGCTCTAGACCCAATAATTTCGGAGATAATTTCCACTAGTATTCGAAATTTCCCGACCTTTAAAACGAAAAAGGAACGAAATCTGGCCTTTTCGGCGCTTTTCGATTTCTGCGTTAATTTGCGCTATATATCCGGCCTAAAAAAAGGCGATTTATTCAAATCGGGAATCGTTTGTGAAGACAAAGTAGTATTTCCCTTCATCAAGATGTGCCCGATTTGTTCAGCAAAAAAGAAACAAGTAGTCTTCCTTGAGAAGGGATCAAACAAACCCGAATCAGCCACTATTGGAAAGATTGGAGAAGCCACACTTGCCAAAATATTGGATCAATACTTTCAATATACTGGCACAAAATTCAGAGCTTTCCTGATTAAGGATACCGCAGAAAAGAAGGTGGATCTGATTCTAACCGACTCGAAGGTGGTTTGCGTTGGAGAAATCAAGGCAAAGCCTCTCGTCAGCTATCCATTATACCTTCAAGTAAATCATTTGAAAGGAACGCAACACGAATTGGTAGATGTAAAAGTTGAAGATGTCACCAATACCAATTTGCTTATACCGCACATTGAAAAGACCCTTCAACTTGGCAAACCAACAGAAAAGGACTGGCCATTTTCCGGTGCGTTGAAACTAGTTCAAAACAAGGAAAATGTTGCGACAATCATATCCGCTTGGAATAAAATTTTCCAGGAATACTCAAAGGACACCGGTGGAAAAACAACTTGGGTTAGATTCCTAGCCTTTGGCGGTGGCGCATACAACGGACAAAATATTGACGATTCAAAGAATAGACCAGGACTCGACAGAACAGACGACATAAAAAAAGGCACGTATCAGGTTATTCGCTATGGTGCAAACTACAGCGCGAAGTGCAAAGAATCGCAAGTAAAAAGCGTATTAGTTGGAAACATCTATGCTGAAACCCACCGAGATTACTTTGACGACATTCTTGGCGTAAAATGGACTCTGGATGGGAAAAAATACTTCAACCTGTTTGACGCCATAATCGGGTTAACAGACAACAAATTCAACGACGAATATCTCAAGGAAAAAATGGATAAATAACTCAATTCTTCCTTGGCGCACAGTATATATTCAAGAACCGCTTCAGAGACACGGATATTATGCAATTCGAAGTACACCTAAAAGACTATATCGGGAGAAGCGACGATATACAGCTAGCGGAGCTTGAACTGTCCGGTCTAGGCACCTTGGAAAAAACAAATGGCACGCAAAGAATCTACACAACGGACTTAAAACTTGAACAATTAATTTCAGACTCGCTAGATTTGTCATTTGCGAAAGAAGTGCTAATTCCAGGCATTGACAAAGCGATAATGCCGAAAGTAAAAGTGGCACATCCAAACGCCGTTTCTCTTAAAGAAAACACATTACGGATTGTGCCTCTGAGTCTTTTCTATGAATTCGCAGAAGCTGCTGTAAAAAAAAGTTCAAACATAACTCAACTGGAAAAAAATCTTGAAACCGTGCTAGAATACATTGATTCCGGCTATAAAAAACATAAAAATAATCCAATTATTGTTGCGATTGAAAAAAATGGGAAACACAACGATTATCTCTCTCATGGAATTCATAAGTTCAAGGCAAAGTTCTTTCCGAGAATGGCGCGTTCGCTAACAAACTATTGCACGAACTTTGATAGGACAAAAAAAGTCTTAGACCCATTCAACGGCAGTGGCACGACTACCATGGAGTGTGCGCTTTTGGGTAATCCATCTACAGGATTTGACCTAGACCCCGTATCAGTGACGTTAGCTGATCAGAAAATAAAGTGCCTGGGATTAAATGGGATAAGTTTACAAAAAGAAATTGACAATTTCAAAAAGATTAACATAAAGGCCAGTCAACAGCGGCGGCTCAATTCGCAAAAACATCTTGATTTACCGCCCGAAATCGAACGGAAACTTACTGCTGAACAAAAAAGTGAGATTGTTCATGATATCGGCCTAGTACTAGATTTCATCGAATCACTCAAACCCCAAAATAAGTTATTTTTCAAGATAATTCTTAGCGATGCAATAAATGTAAAATTGAGAATGCGCTTCATGGGCACTGGCGTTGGTAGATTCGCACTTTCAGTCGCAAAAGGAAGAATTTCGCGCTTGTTCCAAAACAAGTCAGAACGGATGGTTCTCCACATTTTCGCATATAATTATTTGAAACTTAAATTGAATCTAAGGCCGCTTACGCACGCAAAAATTGAAGAATCGGATGCACGAAAATTAAGTTACAAAGGATATGACGCAATAGTGACAAGTCCGCCGTACTTGCCCGCCGCATCCGGCAGAGAATCCTATGCACTCAGCAAGTCAATGTCAATAACACTACTTGGACTGGGTACAGTAAGTAATCCCAAGAAAATTGATAGCCTGATAGTAGGATCAATGAATCCGTCAGTTCATAAAAAAAGTATCAAATTGCCAAAAGACGTTTATACACTTGTCGATTGGTTGGAAAAAGACCCTCTTCGCAACATAAAAGCCCAACCAACGATGGCTTATTTCGAAGATATGCAACAAATATTAGACAAGATGCATTCAGAACTGCCGGAAGGTTCAAAGGTTGCAATGGTTGTAAGCAAAGCCAGTCAATTCTATCGCTATAAAACACGAGAAACACTGTTCGTTGTTGATGTCCGAAAAATATTCGAAGAAATGTTTTCTAACTCTGGGTTTAAACGGGATAGAATATTGGACGTGGAATTGGCTAAAACAAATCCAGTAGCAAGGCCGCGGGCGTTGGATAAGTACTACGAGACTATCCTGATTTTTGAACGCTAAGGAATCAAATTGAACAAAAAGTAGAATCAAGGTATACTGTATCCTTATCTCGTTCTCGCAGCATAATTTCTTAGCACGGAGGCATTTATGTTTGATAGCTTCGCAAAGCTGTGCTAAATGCGACATTCAACGCATTCTCCTAAACGACTCAATACTTCTCAATAGCGATTCTGACGACCTTTTTCTTAGAAAAGACCTTTCGAACAAAGTCCTGAAAGGATTCAGGAACTGGAATGAAACCCGGCACGCGGCCAACATAATCCTTTATGGGCGACCAGGGATAGGCAAAACTACCCTAGCCCGGCAAATAATCGACAACCTCCGTGCTTGCGGGATAAAATGCGTTTACGCCAATTGCTGGCGGTACTACACCCGCATGGCCATCTACTCGCTCATGGCAAAGGAGCTTGGCGAAGTCATACCCCGTAGAGGCCTTGCCACCGATGAAGTGTTTGACCGGATAGGTCAAGTGCTGGAAACGGATGAGCAAAGAATGGTAGTCGTGCTGGATGAAATTGACGGCCTGATTTTCAACCACCAGGAACGCCTTTTGTATGATTTGACCGAGCAAAGCGGTGGCAAACAGCGTTTCTGTTTCATGGGAATATGCGACGAGCCTTCGGGTTTCACGGAGCTAGACGATGAGCTAAAAGCCGATTTGAGGCTTTCTGAAGTCGAAGTGAAGCCATACTCGCCCGATGAGATTAGGGAAATAATCCGTTCCAAGGCAAAACTGGCCTTGAGGCAGGATTCATACGATGAGCTGGTACTCGAAGCGTGCACCCTCCTAGCCGCCAACAATAACGGCAACATAAAATTAGCCCTCAAAGCACTGTGGAACGCGGCATTACGAGCCGAAGCGGAAGACCGGCAAAATATTCGGCCTGGCGACATCTTCATAACCAAGAAACCAGTCCGTAAAAAGAGAACAAACGGCATCAAGGCTCAAAAGTCCGGCTTGAACAAGGAAGAACAACTGATAATCTCGATTTTATCCAAAGGAACGGCATCATCTTCCAGCTTGTACAGCGATTTTCAGCAAAACATGGACAAGTCAAAGCGGCAAATCCGAAATTACTTGAACCGCTTGGCCGCAAGAAAAATAATCAGCATCAACGAGCAAACGGAATCACAAAATTACTTCAAGCCAAACATCATTACCCTAAAAGCATAGCTTCCTGAGCGTAATCTTGAGCGTAAACCGTTTTTGCAAAAACTCGTTTCGTATATAAACAAAAATAGAGCGTAAATCTACCCCTAAAAACGAGCTTCCTAGACGGGAACCATGAGCGTAATGAGCGTAAATCCCGCCTAAGAAGTATACACACACCAATGCATACTATAGCAAACGCGCGACGGTATCCGGCACTTCTCCCCTGGTTATGACTGGCACGCCGGTTATACTGGCGTACACGAGCCGCCGTTTCCAGCTTGTAACGACGATAATCACGTGCTTGTAATCCTTTAGCCGCTTTGAAATCTTCTCCTTGACGTAGTCCGAGCCGAACGCGTCTAGAACCTCGCCGGTCTCGACCTCGAAACAGACCTTGCGTTTCTTGGTTTCCACTGAAACGTCAGGTTCAACGGACGCGCAAACAACGGGTTTCCCTCCTCGTTTTCTGATTTCGTCCGCAATATACCAGCAAAGCAACGAGTGTTCCTTTGACTCTCGCCCCTGCCGCTTGACGTAAAAAAACGGAGAACCGCCCGCGTTAGTTAACCGGCTCTTGTACAGAACATAGTCGTTTTTCGTCAGGACGTCCTTTTGTTCTTCTGAAACACTGTTGGCAAGATAAAACCCTTTTTCCAAGTCTATCTTGACCTCAGGCTTTACGACAACCGGTTCTTCCTTTTTCTTAGGCACCGCGGGCGTATCGTTCGGGTCAGTTGTTATCAGCGAGTGAATTTTTGGCGGCGTGTTGATTTTGAACTCGTAACGGCCATGCTCAGTTATCAGCAACCCCTCGCCTTTCCCAGCCTGGAGCAAATGATTTTTCTCATTGTCGTTTAACGCGAGGTTCCGGGCAATCAAGTCCAGATTGCTGGGATTCTGCTTTAACAAAATCTTTGTCGATGTTGTGTTGAGGATGCTCTTTCCTCCATCGCTTCTAAGCAAGTCCTCGATTTCCTGGGTTATGAAACCAATTGACGCGTTGAATTTTCGGCTGGTCTTAATGAATTCCAGCACATAGTTTTCGGCCTCCTTGCTCCTTAGCAAGCTCCAGCCCTCGTCAATCAAAACGACTTTCGGATTCTTGTCCTTCTTGATCTCCCGCGATATCAATTCCAAGACCGCGAACATTACTAGTTGCTTAACCTGAGGAGGAAGGGCGCTCAAATCAAAGTCGATGAAATCCTTGTCCAGGTTAAGCTTGGTCTGCTTGTCCAGGAAGGCAAAGAAGCCCTTTTCCGAGTACATCCTAACCCTGCTGGCCAAGCTTTCTATGCTCTTTACGTCACTGAACGGGTTTCGCTTTACCCGTTTCAACATCGTATCAAATACTTTTTTCAGGTCGCTGAAGGTCGGAGGACTGTTTTTCCAAGTACGCGAGTCAATGCTGTCAATACCTTTCTTGGCATACACCCGGAGTAACGCGTCATTCAGAACGCTTTTCTGGCTCTCGGTCAAGCCGCCGGTGATAATGTCGAAAACGGATATGAGGGTAAGCATTTTGCTTCCAAAATCCTCGCCCGCCAAGTCGAACAGGTTAATGATGGAATCGGAATCTTTGGACAAACGGACGATTTCACCGTTCATTTTCGCGGCCAACCCCGAGTACTCGGCGTTCGGGTCTAAGACATAGACTTTTGTTTTCTGAGACAAACGGTGTTGCATTACAAGGAACTTGGAAGCATAGCTCTTTCCCGACCCCGAAATGCCTAGGACAAAGAAGTGCTTGTTGCTCATGGATTCAAAGTCAATGAACAACGGGTTGAGGGTATTCGCTTCCTGGCCGAAAAACAATCCTTCCTTTCGGGAGTTTACCGGATAAAGGAACGGAAAGGTCGCGCTCAGGGAGCTAGTCAGGAATTCTTTTTGCGTTCCTATCGCGTCAATGGCTTGCGGGAGCATGGACTTGATGCCTTCAGCCATCCGATAATCAACTGTTTTTGGAATGATGAGCTGGGCGTTCATGTTCGCCTTGCACTTTTCCGTCAATAAGTCAAGGTCTTCCTCGTTAAGCGTCTGGTTGTCCACGTACAAGGACACGCGGAACATTTTTTCCTCGCCCCGGTACAACTCTTCGTAAACCCTGGTCGTGTCACCAAGCTTAATCTCCAAGGAAGGGTTGGGAGTGCCTTTTGCCGTGCTGGAAGCTAGGTCGGTGGTCTGCTTGATGATCTGGTTGTGCAATAGCACCAAGGTGCTGGTAATTGCGGCGGGGTGGATATGCAAGGAAATATCGTAAGGGTCGCTTGACGACAGGAAAGCCTCAAGCCAGCCATCCTCAACCTTTCGCGGGTAGCCTACAGCCTTGATTACCCGGTGGAAAACGCGGTTTACAATGGCATAGTCCGGCCTAATGTCCAGCTCCGGGGTAATCTCTACCTGGAATGGGTCAGGCTTTGGCTCGACTGCCTTTTTTCGCGGCCTTTTTCGGGCGTTTCTTGCTTTTGGCTCCTTTTTCATCTTTTCTTTCCTCGCTTGAATCTGCTTCCTGGCTCGAATACGTTGAAAAGAACTGCTTCAGCCCCGCGTTTTCCAAGCGCCTGGACTGCAATCCACAAGCTAGGAGCTTTTCTTGGATGATTTTGGTCTTTTCCTCTAGCTCTTTGAGCTCCCGGTCATCCTTGGAACTGGCTTTTCCTAGCATACTGCGGGCTTGGGGGGACACGACTAGGTAAAAGTTCCGTTCCATGACGCAATTCTTGTCCAGAAAATCGTCTTCGAAAACCATGAAATCCTCGAACAAGGCGTGCATTTCCTTGGAAGATCCTTTCAACCGCTCTTGCGCCCGTTCGTAATAGTCTTTCAAGTCCGGCTTGGACGTCTTGACAATGACCTGGATTGGCGTGGTAAGGTGATTCAGGAACTCCCGGTAATTCAGGATAATGGCCTTGCGCTGGCTTTCTTCAAGCAACCGGAAATTCAACGGCTCGACCTTCAGGACAGTCCGTAAGCCGCCCTTGGCAAGGTACACCGCGTTGTTTTTGATTGCCTTGACGCCAATGAACCGCTGGGCGGGTGAATCCAACGGGCTTGCCAGCCGTACACCGTGATAAAAGTTGTAGGCATCAAGCGCCCGTTCTTCCAAGTTCAAGAAAACAAAGCCCATGCCAACGATAACGAAAAACGAAGGTAAGATTAGCTTCAAATCGCCGTTCAGGGGCAGGCTAAACGAAAAGAATGCAACCAATCCGAACGCGCAGGCGTAACCTAGTTGCTTGAAGTCGAGACCGAAGATGATTTTTTCCTTGTACTTGATTTCGTCTGGTATGTCATAGCTCGTTTTTCTTCACCGTTTCTTCATTACCTTGCTCAGCACCGTAACGCCAACCACACTTGACAGGGCTTTACTTTGGGAAACAACCGACAAAATCGCGGACAATAGCAACAAAGCGTTGATTATGCCGAGTGCACCGAAGCCGAACAGCACGGCAAACGCCCTTACCAGCGTGTCAGTCAGGTTGGGGTCGCTGGCAGTAAACAAAGACGACAACCCCATGAGCACGAGGGCATCAATGCTCGTCATGAAAAGAATCATGGCAATTGCCCGCAAGACCGACTTACCCCAAGATTGAGTCAAGGGAACGAAGTACAGGAAAATGGCTATCGGGAAAAGCAACAGCAGGAACGGAATCAACAAGTACCGGATTAGCAGGGTAATGAACGTAATTACCAGCAGGACGGTCACGAGCAAGAGGATTATCAACGAAAAAATCGCCGAAGTCAGGTTTGCCGATGGCGTGAAAATATCCTTCATTGAATCGCTGGCAAGGCTCGACGACAGGTACGAGTTAAAGTCAGCCAACAGCTGAAACAAGGCGAACGAGAAGGAAAGCAGGATTATCATTATGAGCATGTTTTCCAGCCACTTCTTGGCCGCAAGCCTGCCCTCAACGTCATTAGCCCGGACGATGAACAGCATTGCCAATCCCATGAGAGCTATCGAATAAAGCGTTTCGATAAGCGCCATGACCGTGTTGTATGAACCGCAAAACCAAGTGAGGTTAGGCATTGAGAACAAGAACTTGAAGCTCGCGTCAATGAAGCCCTGAATCGAGGATATCAAGCCAGAAATAATGTATGTGAAAAGTGATTCGACAATGCAATTGGGCAGGTTCGTCAGGGTGTTCAACAAATCGTTGTTGCCCTGGCAACTGGAAGTTGTGAAAGTCAGGCTGTCTGCGCTGGCAAAACCAGAGAAAAGGACAATCAAGCCAATGGCTATAGCGGTGTTTTTCATGAGTATTGCCTCTTTATGAAAAGATACGTCAGCCAAACCCCGATAGCGAGGGCTAACCAGTACCACAAAATGCCCAGCAAGTCCGGCATGGGCGCGGGAACAACCGCGTTCGCTTTGGTGGATTTGACCTCAAAATCAGTGGTGAATGCAGCCGAGACTAGGCCGACGCCTTGGACATAGCTGAAATTGGTTTTGGTCGTGCCAAGATAATCGGTTGCCAATATCGCCGACTGGTTTCCGTATGAAAACCGAATCGTCTTACCTAGGAAAGGAGCATTCGATGAGTTGTCATAGAAACGGGCTAGGACTTCGAAGGTTGTATTCGTCACGTTGGCAACCGTCAGGTTCAGCATGGGCTTTTGCGTCTGGTTGAAAAAACAAGCATCCGAATTCATGGTTTCCAAAAAGGGCGAATGGGTGCGCAGGGTGCAGTTCAACACCTTGGCTGAAGCCAGGATGTGAATCTTGTCAGAATATTCGGCAGTCGCGTTTGATTCGAATGACAAAATGCTTAACGCCTGCAAGCGAATCGACACTGGTTTCGGGACCGAAACTGGCGTTAAGACGTTGTACGGTTGCAGGCCATACTTCAACTGGTACTGCTTGCGTTGCAGGCCGAGCTTGGCGTTTTCCAGTTGAAAGTCGAAGTCGGTAGAATCGTTTTTTGAGGTTACGCGAAGCCACACGTCGGCTAATCCATTCTGGAAACCGTCAACAAAGGTTTTCGCTGAAGCATTGGCTTGATAGTAGAATGCAGTCGCGTTGTCATAAACAGTCAAGGAATCCTGGCGGCTGTCGGTGCGGTATATCGTGCAAACACGTCTCCAGTACCAACCGACGACTTTCCACTGCATATTGTAATGATGAATCAAATACTCCGAATTTACGGCCATAGCCACGGAAAAGTTGTTTGCGGCTCCGTGAATGCGATTAGGCACGGAAAAGGACGCGCCCGAAGTGTTGCCGGTCAATCGTTGTCCGTTATCGAAAGCGGTTATTGAGTAATCATATCCGCATACTTCGTAGTCTGTCCGGCAGTCGCCGGAAAAACTTTCCTGAGGGACTACCAACGAAAAGCCATGAGCGAGGAACAGCTGGCCGGAATCGTTTATGTACGTCCGATTGTCTCGAGAATCAATCATGGATGGGCTTATTGAGGCGATTTTCACCCAAGCGTCCTTGATGTACGAGCTATTACGAGGAATAACGCCATCGGGCGGGTATTTCGTGAATGGAATCTGTGAATTCCAGGTAATGGCTTCTGCAAACGGTGGAAGACCGTTGTTTTTTACTAAATCGTCCAAGATCAGTTGCTTTTTGCCGTCAATGGATAGGTTTTGGGCAAGCGTGCACAGGCCGGGATTTGTCAGGTTCAGGTTGGCGCAATTGCCTAGAAGTGTGTCCGCTGGCCTTGCTGGTGACGCGTACGCGCTCGCCCAAGAATAATCGGTGTAGGGATAACTAGGGCAGGCGGCGAAGGCGAAGCTTGCCGCCAACACTAAAACCAGGAACGCCTTCATGGTTTTGCGCCCTCCTCGTCCCGGTCATAGACGCTCATGACTTTCCACAGCAAGCCCCTGGAATTGACGGCGTACCCGAAGCTGACATGAAAGCCCCTGATTGTGAAGACCGTGTTGTGGACAAGCACGATGCGTTTTCGTGCAATCCGGGCTAACTCGAACAGCCAAGACAATCCAGCGTCCAGCCTTTCACGTTTAGCCCAGGGTGGGTCGCAAATAACTGTGTCGAAGGACTTGTTCTTGAACGGCAAGTGCCGGTAATCCGCCTTGATTACACCGGGGTCTTGCGGCTCGATGTCAACGCGCACATCCCCGAATTTGCTTTGTCCGCAACAAACGTGCAGCACTCGGCCTTCACAGAATTGCTTGTAAAACTCTTCCTCGTCTTTTTCCCATGCCCAGAGCTTTCGAAACTTGAAACCCATGATTGATTCACCTACAGTAAGTTCCACCGCCTAATTGTGATGCGATTAGCGGGGCGAGGAAAAGCAGGATCAAGCCGATGAAAACACCGGCTATGACCTCTTTCCACTCTTCCCTGGTTTGCGGGTTCTTGCTGGTGGCAAGAGTGAAACCCGCGTATGCGATGGTGATAGTCGCAAAAAACACGGCGAGTGTTTTCAGCGTGTTTGCGACTTCCACCAGGTCAAACGACATGAGCTTACCATCCGCATACTGCGCTTGCTCCGACCAGGCTCTTGACCAACATGGGCGCAATCCACACGATGATCAATCCGATTACCACTCCTGAAATCAGGACTTTGGAATTGCCTCTTTCCGTGGGGTCGTGCGTTGTCGCCAACTGGAAGCCAGAGTACGCCGCGACTAGTACGCCGCCTACAGTGGCGAACAATTGGATGAGACCGTACAGCCTGCAAACGGGCTGGTCTGGGGGAATGTCTAGGGCTTGCGCAAAGCCGGTAAGGCCGAGTACAAGCAAGGCTAAAACTTGCATCTTGTTCACTTCTTGCCACCTCTCTGGTTGATTAATTTCAGATCCTTTGGGGCGATGCCAGACTTGCGGCGAATCAAGCCGAGATAGGCGGGGTTTACCTCATAGCCAATGCTTCGCCTGTCCAACTGGGCGGCTACCTTCGAGGTTGTGCCGCTTCCAAGGAACGGGTCTAACACCGTTTCCCCAGGATAAGTGTACAAACGAATCAAGGCCTCGGGCAATTCTTCCGGGAACATGGCCGGGTGCGAATCTTTGCTGTACTGATTCTTTGTTTCCGGCGTCATGTCCCAGATGTCCGAACTCCAACGGGTCTTAGCTTCGCCCAAGTCAACTGCCGCCCGTTGCTTGTCCTCAAAGGTAATCTTCTTGTAATCGAACCTGCCTTTGCGGAAGACCAGAATGTGTTCGAAGATGTTGTTCGGGAAATAGTACATCGGGAACGGGTGCTGGACGAACACACCAAAACGCTTGGACGCGCCGCCACCGCCCTTTGCGCCTATCCCAGAGGGCTTGCGCCATATCAGGTCTTCCCGGTACTCAAAACCTGAACGCTGAAGCATTGCAACATAATTGGCCGGGATGGGATACTTTCTGTCGCCGCTGATTATGTCGCAAATGTTTACGCACATGTACCGCCCGTTCTCTAGGACGCGGTAACACTCATCGAAAACCTGCTGTACGTTCTGCAGGTATTCATGAAAGTCGTCTATCGACCCTATGTTTTCGATTCCGTAGTCCTTGACGTTGAAATACGGCGGGGAAGTCACAACAAGCTGGACAGACTCGCTGGAGACTTCCACCATTTTTCGCGAGTCGCCAATTACGACCAAGTGATTCGGTTCCATAGAAACGATTTTGGAACCTAGACTACAATTGCAATCGTGGGGACTCCCACACGAAAATACATGATTCAAGGTTCCAGGCGAACCAAAAACCGCAAGCCCTTCCGCTCGAACTTGATTTTCTTGCCGGACTGGGCAAGCTCAATCAACTGCAGGTACTTATCGACAGTCCGGGCATCAAGCTTAGCCCGGCAACAAAGCTGGTGGACGCTCAAAGGCTCCTCTGAAAGCACGTCCAAGACCCTCTGCAAAATTGCAATATCCCTCATTTTACTCAAAAATAGATGGGAACGGCCTTGGGTAAGTGGTTTAGGACAGACAGTTCATTTCCTAGGAAATCGCTAAAATTGGAAATTCCAAAGCGGAAAGGAACCTGAATAAGGCGTATTAACCGGTAGAATGCTGAATATTCGTATGTCCGCCGAAGATGTTCAGAAAGCGGTTACCGCAAAGGTTGATTCAGCTACATCAGACGAGATAGCCGAACTTATAGAAAAAGCGAAAGAATCGACATTGCTAGCAGTTGGTATTTACAACAATCCGAAGGTTACTTTTCGCTCCGGGGCGTATATCGTTTTGATGATTATCGCTTGGAATGCGTTACTTCAGGCAATATTTCGTAAAACGGGAGTAGAGTTTTTCGAAAAGGATGCCAGTGGAACAGTCATCATGGTCAATGGACAAAAAAGAGCTTGGCCAATAGAAAAATGTGTCGCGACGTATTTCATAGTAGACATAGATCCGATAAGAAAGAATCTCGAATTAATGATTAAATTGCGAAACGAACTTGAACACCGTTTTTTACCACAGATAGATGAAAAACTGTTTGGCGAATGCCAAGCTCTATTGCTTAACTTTGAGAAAGTGTTGCAAAAGGAATTTCCAGATATGGCGTTAGAACAAAATGTTTCATTTGCCATTCAGTTTTCAGGACAGCTTATGCCAGAACAAAAAAAAGCGTTGAGTGAAAAATTTGGTCACGACTTGACTTCGGTCATGAATCATATTAAAGACTTCGAAAAAGAATTGCCAAAAAAAGTAACTGAAAGCCCGGAGTATAGCTTCAAGCTGTTTCTTGTGCCCAAAATTGGAAACAATTGCAGTAAGGACTGTATACCCGTTCAATTCGTAAAATATGATATGCTGAAACCTGAAGAAAAATTACAGTACGACCAATTGGTATCCGTTTTGACTAAAGAAAAAGTAATTGAAACGGTGGTTGAAAAGGAAAAGATAGTCGAAAAAGTTGTTGAAAAGGATAGGCCAGTTGCCTCGCTGGAACTTTATCCATATGCGGTGTCAGATATCGTTCGGTTAGCCGGACAAAAAACTGGAAAAGCGTTTGACTCAAAAAGACATCTTAGCCTTTGTTACGAAAACGGGATTCGACCGTATTTTGCTTCGGATGACCTGGCAAAGTGCGATAAGCGATATTGCATTTATGACCCAGCACATTGCGACTATTTATTCTCCAAAGAATGGCTGAATTTTGTTGTAAATAAGTTGAATAAGTGATAAGAAAATGCGAAACAAATATGGCAGATTCATCGACGAAATAGTCCAATACATTGGGGGAGTCGTAATTCTCAGTATTCTCCTGATTTTCGTATACAAAATGTCAGAACTTGATCCAAATAACGCCGCGCTTAAACCTCTGATAGGTTCGTTTACGTTCATTGTTAGACTCTTTATTGACTGGGGAGCACCTGACCCGCTACTCTGGATTGTCAGAATCCTAATTGGTGCAGGAATTGTTATTTTCAAATATGGACAAACCCAGGATGGACGCGGAACAAGGTTTTAATAAATGGAAGAAAAAATCGAAGAACTGAAGCTAATTTCTGTGGGCTATACCATTCAGATGTATGCAGTCGTAAAAAAGATACTCAATCGAAGGGACGAAAGCCTTCGACCATTTTTATCAAAATATCCCGAAGGGGATAAACCGTACATGTATGACGAAGAAGTAGCGAAGGGAACACTAAAGGCAGATAGTGTTGTGTTTTCAATCAAAGACGACTCGCGAGTCCTCGAAATGATTGACTCGCTTTTCAAAGACCCCTACATTGCCAAGCACTATACCCGTAAAAGACTGGTGGAAATATTTGCGGAAGCATTTTCAAAAAAAATGAATGAAAAGAAAGCTATCAAAATGAACAATACCGACTTAGAAGAAGTACGGGCGGAAATTAAGAAGAAAGTCCTCACTCTGATTACAAAAACATTTGCATATCAAATAATTGGATGCAACTATCAGGGCGCGGACATTGAAATCGGCCAGTACAAAATTATTACCAAAGACCTTAAGACGGCTAAAGATGTTCGAGGAACTCCAATATTGTTGGCTGTGCCGCCGCTTAATTTTGACTACAAAAACTTCATTGTAATACCGATAAACGGTAATGATAACGAAATAATGCAAAAAAAGGCGTATGAAATTGCGCTGGATATTCTCGCATTTATCAAACTGACAGAACCAAATTCACCAAAACTTACGCTAGCAGATGCATATCTTGAAAGCCACAAGTGGAAAGGAGAACAAATATGGATGGTTTCTTATCGGAATCGCGGGGTTATGCATTGGGATGCAGAATTAAAGGACATCGGATTACACGAAAAATTTAAACTTAAAGAACATCTGGCAGGAATTGAAACACGGCCTATCAATCGGACAATATCTCTTGCTTTGACAAGATTTTCTAGGACAGAGGAAATCCCTCAAAATGCATTTAGACTCGCTGAACTGATAGGCTGTCTAGAAACGCTATTAATAGAGCGAAATGAACCCCGAGTTAAAGACTCAAACATTGCAGAATTGCTGACCCAACGTATTACTGTACTGGTTCCAGGCCTAATAGAAGACCGAGTAGCAGATTTATTGAAGAAGGCATATCATCTGCGTTCTAATTACGAGCATGAATCTGACCTGGAATATCAAGAAGATATTATTAAGACCGTTAGACACTTCCTTCTAGAAAACGTGCTTTTTTACTATATGCAACTAGCGGAAAAATTCAATTCAAAAAAAGAACTTATAGATTATCTTGATGAGATTTCAAAGAAAGCTAAATCCGAAGGAACGAGTTGAAAAAAATGGATGCTATTATAAAAAACGTGATTTATCTTAGTCCGCCAGTTGGTTTAGCAATAGTAGGCGCATATTGTCTGGAATTATCCTCAACAGCATCTCAGTTTCAAAGCACATACTTTTTTACGGGAATTGCAATAATTTTCGCGTCATTTTTCCTAGCAAAATACGGGTTTGACTCACTTGAACGAATGACCAAACACAAGAACAAAACGAAACTGAAGGTTGAAAAGGAAAAGACCAGAGGTTTTGAGAAAAGACATCAAATCGAACAAGAAAGGAGCAATCGACTCGCGAACCAGCGAGAAGCGGAAAAGGAAAAATTCGGGCAGACCGTCACCAAGGACATTATTAGACGGTTGTAAACACACGTTTTTGGTGCAAACCATGGGAAAAATTAATCACGAACTATTGGAAAAATACGTTTCTTATGGGGACGAGTACAAAGAAGTAAACCTCGACAAGGTTTACGATACAAAGAAAATGCAAGATGACTGGTGGGAAGGCAGTCAATTCCTTATTTCTCATGCAATATACCAAGGCAGAACCGACATACTTTCTGAAAGAATAGAAGATACAATATACGAGGCCATCGAAAAGTATATTGGAAATAATCCGACGGTCTTACTAGAAAAAAAGAAATTCCCCGAACTAAAAAAGGAACTTGAAAAGGTGATAGGAAGAGGAAAAATTGGTAAGGGCGGAGACATAAAGATGATAATAGGCATTTTTGAGTTTATTTCGAATTTAAAGGACAAAAACATCATCAACCATTCAATTAACATGGTTAAAAATGGACGAATAAGACGGCTCAATGAGGAGTTAGATAATATCTATCAAATCGGCCCGAAAATTTCTGCATTTTACCTTAGAGACCTCGTGGACATATACTCGCTTGAGAAATATATTTCCCAAGATGATTTGGTTGTTATACAGCCAGTAGATACCTGGGTAAGACAAGTATCGCAGAAAATCGGGATTTCAGAGCCCAACGATAATGACGAAGTTATTAGAAGGAAAATCGTGGACGTATGTATCGAGGAGAATATGTCGCCAATAAAATTTAATGAAGGCTTGTGGTATGCGACATATCATGAAAAATTATAGCGTTGTTGCAACAGAAAGAATTGCACTTCCCGCATCTAAAACACTCCCACATCTGCAACAATACCTATTTGTCGGCGAGTTTGCTTCTTTGCATCTTGGGCATAGCTTGTTTTGAATCGCGGACACCACGGGTTGGGTGTTCACCGTTTTTGCCCCGTACAAAGCAATCAGGGTGTTGTCAACGTCGCGGCCGGATAGGTGGACGTAGGTTGAGGGCATTTCTGAGCCTTGCGTCCAGCCGAAGTACTCGTTCATCTGAGCTTCTGTCAGCTTGGAGGCCAGGACGGTTGCTCGGGAGTGGCGGAACAGGTGGGGGTATATTTTCTTGCGGATTCCGGCCTTTTTGCCTAGCTTTCGGAGCATGACGTATATGGACGCGGCTTCTGCAGGCTCTCCTGGTTGGTAGTACTGGTTTGAGCGAGGCGGCCACAGGCTGGCGTCTGGCTCTCCAGAGTGCTCGTACAGGTCAATCCAGGCAGTCAAGGCGGGGACGGCGTTGATTATGCGGACGCGGCGGTCACCTGTCTTGCCTGATACGCGCAGGACTGCGCCGTACTCGTCGAATTGGACGTTTTTCATCTTCAGGGACAATAACTCGCCTATCCGGCACCCGGACTCATACAGGACGAGGATTAAAGCCCGGTCTCGGAGGTGGTTGGCGGCCTTGACTATGCGTAAGACCTCTTCTTCGGTCAAAAGCTCTTCCGGGAGCTTGTGGGCGGCGTTCCTAAGCCGGGGCTTAATCCACTTGACTTCCTGGGGGAACTCCTCATCGTTGCCTTTGAACCACTTGTAGAATAGCTTGAGGATTACCTTGAAGTCGTGTTTTGACCACTCCGAGTAACCCTTGGCTTCCAAATCACCCACCAGGGAAACTAAGTCGTCCTTGGTGGCCTGACTGAAGGGCGTTTTCAGCCAGTGCGCCCAGTAGCGGAGGGTGTAAACGAGCTTGACCGCCCTTGAACTGGTTATGCCGTTGGCGACCTTGTTTTTGCAAAAGCGAATAATCAAGTCCTTGTTCTCTTGCGTGACTTCCGGGTCTTTCGCTAGCCTCGCGTAAGCAAGGTTAAACCGTTGCTGGTTTTTTTGTAGCTGGCATCCGCTGCTCATTCTAACCTACTCCACGGACACAAGACTATTTATCTTTTCACGCAGTATTCAACGTGATAAACAACGCCCCTAGACCGCATCTGAGCGTCCTCCCGGGGCTTAACCTCTTTTTCTCAAACCCACAATCGGCCGATTTATTAATCTGGGTAAAAAAAGTTCTTTGACAGACACTTCAGGTCACGATAGCATGACAAGGGACATCCAGAACAATGGCAAGAAGAGAACGAGCCTGACGGTGAAGGGGCCGAAGCTGATGCTTGGGAAGAAGGAAGTGACGATACACAGCCCCGAGGTGCGCTTTGGGTTCAAGAAAATCAACAACTTCACGCACAACCTCAAAAGGACGCTCAGCATGCACGGCTATACCGGCACCCTTGACTGCAAGAGCCCGCTTGTACTCAGGCTTGAGAGCGAAAAGCCGGAAGAGATGCCGTTTGTGCCGTACAAGCTGCTGAACAACCTCCGGACCAAGGCAGTTGAGTCCGGAGTACAAGTCAACGTCCAGCTGCCCGTCTTTTCCCACCCGGCCAACGGCGAGACGCCACTTGGGACCAGCAATGGCGACATCCACAGCAACGTCAAGCTCATCTTCCCATTGAACGTCAAGATGAAGCACACCCACCCAAACGCGATACTGTTCACAAAGAAGGAACGCAAGACGCTCAACGAGGCTGTGGAAAAGGGCATCATATTCAACCTTCGCACTCCGATGGAATACCGATCCAAACTGCACGCATACACGCTAAGCAACAAAAAGAACGGCGAGAAGCAGGAGTGCAACAACCACTTCTTCGACAACATCCTGGTGGAAGGAAAGTGGCTGAACAGGAGGGACAACACTTCGGTAAGCAGGCCGACGGAAATCGACTTCATGACCATCAACCACTCGCTGAAGACGATACACCTCTACGAGATATACAACCGCAACATAGACAACCTCGAAAACAAGACCAAGGCGTGGCGCATCATCGCGCACAACGCCGCAAAGCACGGCTACGTGGTGGAGCCGATAATACTGATGACGCACAACAGGAGAACTGACGAGACCAAGAGGCAGGCCAAGGAAAAGGTCGACGAGATAATTTCCGAGGCGAAGAAATGCGTGCTGCAGTACTTCCCCCACGTTGAAGTGCGGAAAATCAACGTGCCAAACATAAGCGTAAATAAGTAGGATTCACTTAGTCGCAGCGGAAGTCAAGCCATTCCGCCGCTATTTTCTAAGTTACTTTTTTGCTTGGATTTTTAGTCCATCTCAATCTCATCGACTAAGAGGTCTTCGAAATCCATTTCTTTTATTTCTTCATTCATTGTGAATCGGAGGAAAGGAATTTTCCTTTTCCGAATTGGTAATATAATTGGGGATGCCCGGATTAATAATCCCTCTTTTGAGGGGCGAATCGTAGGAAAGAATGTGAAGATATTAATCACACCACCTGCCCAGATTCCTTTTGCAGGGGTACCAAAGCTCGGCCAAATGAGCTGGACTTAAGATCCGGTCCCTTAGGGGTTCGTGGGTTCAAATCCCACCCCCTGCACTCTTTTTCCTAAGGCTTTCTCGCAACCGGATAGATTAGCGACGGCCCCGCAGCTGTTGCCAGAAGCACCAGCACCCAGAGCCTGCCTGCAAGGATATTGTAGTCGGCAAGGAGCTTCTCCCAGGAGTTTCCCATCACGTAGTGGCCGAAGACGAACTCAAAGAGTATGGTCATCAGAAGCCACGCCAAGCCCATTAGGGCGAGCTCTCCTTTCGTGTAGTCTATTTTTGCGTACTTGAAGAACGCATACATTGCAATGAAAAACAACGAGATTCCGACAAAGCAGCTGGCTTGGTGCGCAAGCAGCTCGCCCAAGAAAGGGCGGTAGCCGAACTGGCGCAGCGTGCCGTTGAGGATTGCGATGATTACAAGCAGAAACCAGAACAAAAACGGGTAGAGGTATTTTTTCACGAGGATATTTCCAAGGGGCAATATTTAATCCTGCAACCCGCTGATTATGTCCGATGGACAAGCTTCGATTGGCGTTCACGGGCATTTTGCTGCTGCTTTTGCTTACGCAGGGAGTCCCGCCAATTTTTGTGGCATTCCTGGGAATTTTGTTCGCCGCAATATTCCTCTTCAAGGACTACCTCTGGAAGCGAATAGAGAAGTTTCTCGACGCCAAGAACGTGCCTAAGGAACCGAAGTGGCTGCGCTGGCTAATCATGTTTGTGGTGTTCTTTGCCGCATACTACATAGTCAAGTTCGTCCTGTTCTACCTGCTCGGGCTTGCGGGTTTTGACCTGCAGGCCGAACTCATAAAGTCGATGAACGTGACGCAGTAGGAAAAAAGGGACGTAAACCATTCTTGAAAAAAAAGAAGTCCCGCTGGCCTGATTTGAACAGGCAACACTCTGATTACCATCTGGAGAGCAGCGCCGGCATCATAAATCAGCCGGGCTGTTATGCCAAGCTACAGTCAGATGCTCTGCCAGGTTGAGCTACAGCGGGATTCGCCTTAGCTGGCCGCAAATACGCGGGCCATGTGGACAATTACTATAAAGGCCAAATTAAAATAGCGTTTCGCTGGCCGGTTTGAACCCCCCTCAAGCCTTTAATAAAGGCAGTTCTAATTATTTGCGATGATTTTGACTATGGATTACCCCTCTTGCACGAGCCTAAAGACCCTGTTTTTTGCAGCGCTCCTGCTGCCGCTCCTCTGCAGCGCCGCTGGAGTTGACGACGCGGCGCTGAAGTACCTGCTTGCCAACGAGGCCTCGACGGCCACGATCACCAACTTCACCTCGGGCGGCACCACGTACTACATGGTGTTCCAGAACCAGACCGAGGCGTTCGTGCTCAAGGCGGAAGGGACCGGGTTTGCCATAGTATCGGACAGGGCTGCGCTCACCACCCCGCTCAAGGACTACCTTGCATACAAGTACGACGCAGCAATAACCTCAGACAAGATTGCAAGCATAAAGTCGGAGTACCAGAAGATACTCAACACCTCGACAAACTGCACCAAGCCGATGGCCGACCTCCTGCTCAACCCGTACCAGATGACCCTGGTCTGGGACAGCGGCGACTACACGGGCAACACCTACCGCGCATACACGCGCCTCAGCGGCATCAACAACACCCGCAGGATAAACATAACCGGGCTCACGCAGGACGAGGCCGAAGCGCTCCAGAACAAGTCGGGAATCAACAAGGCCATCCGCTACGGGTACCTCGCAGTTGTCGCCGGAGGCACCGGGTACATAGGCGAGCTGTCGGACAACCTTTCGACAAGCGCGACAACCGTTGACAACACCGCAATAATCGAGCAGATGCGCACGCTCATAGCCAAGTTCAAGACGCCGCTTGCGCAGTACACCACCGACCACAACTTCATGAACAAGTACTACCCGGGCGTGCTGTACAAGGCGTGCACGTTCACTTCAGCTTCGTTTGCGACGATGGACACGCTGCTTGTCGCCAAGGCCATACCGTCCGAGGCCGAGCTTGCGGACAACCTCTCAAAGTCCGCCACCGGCCGCGCAACAAGGCTTGCGGCAAGCGGCGACATAATGGCAATAGTGGCCTCAGAGCAGGCAAGCGCGGCAACGCTCGGCCAGGAGGTCGCTGCTGCAAAGCAGGTGCTTGCCCAGTACAACCTTTCAACCGAAACAATCGACTCCAAGCTTGCCGAAGTCACGGCAGCAATCGAGCGCACCGGAAAGTCAATGACAAAGACCGAGGCGGAAACCCTGGATGCGGACTTCAAGGCAAAGCTTGCCGCTGCAAGCGGGTTCGCGGGGCTTGTGACGCAGGAGTCAACTGCCCTTGCAACTGCGGAAGCGACGCTTGCGCAGGCGCAGGCCGCGATAGGCCTTGCGGCCGCAAGGATGGGCGAGACCGACATCAACGTGAACAACCTCAACGAGACCTGGGACCAGGCGCGCGTTGCGCTTGAGGCTGCAAAGGCGCAGCTTGCGCAGGGCAAGGCCGAGTCGGCAGCTGCGGTGACTGCTGCAACGACCACTCTGACGCAGGTCAAGACAACAGCAGAAGGCCTCAGCCCCACTGCAGGCCAGACTGACGTCCTGATCATCGGGTTCGTGCTGCTTGTGATCATAATCGGAATAGTCGCGTTCTTCTACACCAAGGGCCAGAAGAAGGAGCCGCCGGTCTCGATTGCAGCAGGCCCCGGGACCCCAGGGCTGAAGAAAGGCACTTCGGGCATAATCGTCGAGCGCAAGTGAGCTTGGATGGACATTGAGACCCGCATCGGCATAATCAAGCGCAAGCCCACTTCCGAAGTCGTCACCGACGAAGACCTGCGGAACCTACTGGAGACCAAGGCACGGCCGGTGCACTACATCGGAATGGAGATATCCGGCCTGCTGCACATAGGCTCCGTCTTTATGCTCGGCTACAAGCTGCGCGACTTTTTGGAGGCGGGCTGCACCGCACAGGTGTACCTGGCTGACTGGCACTCCATAATCAACAACAAGTTCGGAGGCGACTGGGACAAAATCAACCGCGCCTCGAAATACTACGAGGAGATGTTCAAGTTCTTCGCCCCGGGGGTGAAGATTGTCCGCGGGAGCGAGCTTTACCACGACAACGACGAGTACTGGAAGAACGTGATTACATTCTGCAAGCACGTCACGCTTGCACGAGACGTGCGCTGCCTGGAAATCATGGGCAGGAGCCAGAAGGAATCCCTGGACGTTGCCAAGTACATCTACCCGCCGATGCAGGCAGTTGACATACGCACAATAGGGGCGGACATTGCCCACGCCGGCATGGACCAGAGGAAAATCCACATGCTTGCGCGCGAGGTCTACCCCTCGATGGGGTTTGCAAAGCCCGTTGCGGTACACCACGCACTGTTGCCGGGGCTTTTGGAGCCGCCCAAGGTGGAGGCCGACGAGGGCCAGACCGAGAAGGAGGCAACTGTTGCCGCGGCAAAGATGAGCAAGTCAAAGCCGGACACCTCGATTTTCCTTTCCGACTCGACTGAGACAATCAAGAAGAAGATTTCCAAGGCATACTGCCCGCCCGAGGCCGAAGGCAACCCGGTGCTTGCGCTTGTCAAGCACATCGTGTTCAGGGAGCAGAAGGAGTTCACAATAATACGGCCTGCCAAGTTCGGCGGAGACGTTTCCTTCCAGTCCTACGAGGAAGTCGAACAGGCCTATTTGGAAAAGAAGCTCCACGCAGCTGACCTCAAGTCAGGTGTTGCGGAGGCAATGGACAGGGCGGTGTCGCCCATAAGGTCGCACTTTGAGAAGCGGCCGGAGCTTCTGGAAGTCTTCGAACAGGCAAAGATTACGCGGTGAATTGCTTTGGAGAGGGAAATCGCAAGGGAAGTTGAAAGGAAGTCGACCACCCTGCCGTTTTACCCAAAGACCGGGACCGCAACAGTCGCCGATTCAACTGCAAGGATGATGGAAGCCCTGAAGCTTGACGAGAAGCAGCTGCAAATATTCAAATTAAACAGGCCGGGGCTTTCGTTCAAGGAATTCCTTACGGCGATACGCAACCACGAGCTGCTCAAGGAGCCCAAAATCGCCGAAAGGAAGGCGTACCGCGAATTCATCCGCAACTGCGAGGACTGCCACAGGAAGGACGAGGACGGAGAGATGGTGCTTGACAAGAAAAAAGTCAGCACGTCGATACACCCGCTGTACGACCTGTACCGCTTCTACAAGCAGTACTGAAAAATAAAAAAAATGGGAAAGGAAACTATGTCCCTTCAGCGTACGCGTTCAGGTAGGCGACCTGTTCCTCGGTGAGCTTCTCTATGCCTATGCCCATCGACTCGGCCTTGAGCGTTGCGACGTCCAGGTCGATTTTTTCAGGCACGTCGTGCACCCCCGGCTTGAGGGACTTGCCGTTCCTTGAAAGGTATTCAAGCACAAGCGCCTGGTCCGCAAAGCTGAGGTCCATCACCTCGCTGGGGTGGCCCGCGCCTGCGGCAAGGTTCACTAGCCTTCCTTCCGCAAGGAGGCAGATTGACTTTCCGGCCTTGAGCATATAGCGCTCCACGTGCGGGATGATTTCCTTCTTTGACACCGACATCTTCTCCAGGTCGGCAATGCACAGCTCGACGTTGAAGTGGCCCGAGTTTGCGATTATCGCGCCGCTCTTCATCTTCTCAAAGTGCCTTCCGCGGATCACGCTCTTGTTGCCGGTGACTGTGACGAACACGTCGCCTACTGCGGCAGCGTCGTCCATTGTCATGACGTCGTAGCCGTCCATTGCCGCGCGCAGCGCCTCAACCGGCTTGACCTCGACCACTATTACGCGGCATCCCATCCCCTTTGCGCGGATGGCAAGGCCCTTGCCGCACTGGCCGTAGCCAACTACCACGAACTCCGAGCCTGCAAGCATCTTGTTTGTGGCGCGCATCACCGCGTCGATTGTTGACTGGCCGGTGCCGTAGTAGTTGTCAAAGAGGTGCTTGGTGGGCGTGTCGTTTACCGCGACAACCGGGAACTTGAGCTTGTTGTCCTTTGCCATCGCCTTGAGGCGGATCACCCCGGTGGTGGTCTCCTCCTGGCCAGTCACTATTTCCTTGAGGAGCTCGGAGCGCTTGCCGTGCACCATGTTGATGAGGTCGGCCCCGTCATCCACAAGGAACTGGGGCTTGACGTCAAGAACGTGGTTCAGCTGGGCGTAGTACTCTTCGTTGTTGCACCCGCGCACGGCATGCACCTCGATGCCTTCCTTTGCAAGCGCCGCTGCGACGTCGTCCTGGGTAGAGAGGGGGTTGGACGCGCAGAGCGCGACCTTGGCGCCTCCTGCGGTGACTGCCTTTGCAAGCACCGCGGTCTCCTTGGTCACGTGCAGGCACATTGCGATGCGCAGGCCCGAAAAGGGCTTTTCCTTCTCGAAGCGCTCCTTGATTTTCATGAGAACTGGCATGTGCGCCTCCGCCCACTTGATGTTCTCCTCGCCCAATGGCGCAAGGCTGATGTCCTTTACCGTAAAGCCTGTGTTCTGGACCATCCGATTACAATCCCCCACAAATAGTTGAAAAAACAAACGCCGCCGGTTTTGCCGGCACTAATTATTCCGCAAAAAGGCTTAAAGCCGCTTTGCATTGGAAGCGGCAGGGTGCGTAGTCTTTAAGTTAGCCTAGGGAGTAATTGCTCCGCATAGGATATGGCACGCTTTACGCGCGGGTTTGCGCTCTGGATACTCACCAAGTTCGCTATGCTGTTCTTCATCTTCGCGCTTGCCGGCATACTGCTGCAGATGAGCGTGGCGCAGCAGTCCGGCGCGTGCGCAACCCAGGCAGGCGACGCGGCCTCCGGCATCACCGCAAAGATATCCCAGGTCATATTCTCCCCGTCGGAGGATGAGAGGCAGACGTACTCGCTTGTTGGCGCGCTCCCTGTTGGCAGCAACGGCGTGCGCTACGGGATAAACATGACCTACAGGGTGCTTGCATCCTCGAACGGCAACGCCGGGCTGTACATCAAGCTTGGCTCGCTTTCCGAGGTTTCCTGCGACTCAGGCACCAACATCGGGCTAGGAGCGCCCGGAAAGTACACGGTGGTGTTCGTCTCGCCTTCGGGGATGCAGAAGGCCGCGCCAGGCTCGATGATGCGCCTGACGCCTTCGGAGGGCACCGAGGGGCTTAAGAGAAGCAGGTACGTCATAATACTCAAGTGCGCGCAGAAAAGCCCCGGGGGGAACAGGTACCTGTTCATACAGGACTGCCACCAGGAGTCGCTTGCCGACTGCTCGGAGCTGAACTTTGACAGCGCAACTGTGAAGACTTGCTGCGGCTGGGACCCGGCCGCGTGCCCGATAGGATGATTCGATGAGCAGGCGCGGATTCATAGGACCGATTGGCGACGACATCCCAAGCATATTCCCGCTAATGGCCGGCATCGTGCTGTTCATAGCAACAATCATTTACGCCAACGACGAGTTTGCGGCAAAGAACGACGCGCTCAACCTGCGCAAGGCCGGGCTGGACATGGCATATATAGTGGTGGAGAAGGGCTACGTCAACCAGGGCGGGTTCGACGAGACCTGCGAGGACCTGCTCAGGCCCTCGGCGCGCAAGAACAACGTGTTCTTTGCGGTGATGCTGCGCGACTGCACAACCGACCCGTCCGAAAGCTTTGCCGGCAAGGAAATCTGCAGCCTTACGCAGGAGACCAACGCCGAGATCACGTCAGAGTACCTCACTTCCAAGCAGACCTCGATATACAACTACCCGATTGCAACGGAATGCGACACGACTGCGGGCACGCGCACCGGCCTGGGCAGCGTGAGCATAATAACGTGGTACAAATGAGCAACGAAAGCCGCGCACAGGCAAGCCTCTTTGACGGCATCACGTTCCTTACACTGGTGATGACCTCGATTGCAATCATATTCGTCTCGCTCTCAGGCTACGGCTCGATGCAGAACTCGGTAATCAACCGCGCGCACGTGACCAACTACATGCAGAACGCGTTCAAGACAATCTACTACGTGGAGACGGCCACGCTTTCGTCGATAACCTGCAACGACGAGCCGTACTACTGCAACTCCGAAAGCGACTGCAGGGCAAGCGGCAACTGCGTGATGGGCTGCGACGAGCTTTCGACCTGGACGGGCGTGTCGGTTGCGGAGATAATAAAGCGCGACATGCGCGACTACGAGCCCCAGTCCTCGGGAACCGGACTTGACGACACGTTCGGGCTTTCGCGCGCGCCGGGCAAGCTTGCCGCAAGGTGCGCGTTCAAGGAGATATTCCAGCCGTTCTCAACAGCGGGCTACTCGTACATGGTCGACTTCAAGAAGGTGGTCGGAAGCTCCACCGCGCAGGTCCCGCAGTCGGGCATGAGGGTCACCAACAACCAGCAGGTGACAAGCTGCGACCAGGAGATGGGCAAGGAGAAGCTTACGGTAAACGCGCCGTTCAAGGTCTTCAAGTGCACCAACGGGAACTGCGAGGGCCAGAACTTCATAATGACTGCGTGCATGTGGCCAACTAGGGAAACTACTGCCGTAAGCTAGATGACATAAACCTTAATCAGCCGCACTCCGCGATTAGAACGATGACGACGAGGGAGTCGCGGCCTTCTTCTTTATGTGCACTTCCTCCCCGCACTTGGGGCAGGAGTACACGAACCCCGCGGCGTCGACCTGCACGTTGGGCGAGCAGTTGGTGCACATGCCCGAGCCGCAGTAGGGACAGAACACGATGCGCGAGTTCTTCTGGTGGCAGGTGGGGCAGCCCATGCCGCCTTCGTTGCCGATGTGCACGAACTCCATGTCGGAGTGCGACTTGAGGCTGGACTCGGCTGCCGGGGCCTTGCCGGGGCCTTCGACTGCGCTGATTTTTGAGAGCTGGTCGAACACGCCGCCGCTTTCGCCTGCAGGCGCTGCGGAGGGCTTCGATGTGCCGAACAGCTCGCCTTCCAAGTCATCGAACTTGCCTTTGGCGGCCTTTGCCTGGGACTTGGACTGCTCCGGGCTTGAGGGCGGGACGTTGACCATCATCGAGTCGTTGAGGGAATCCTCGTGGGCAGATGACTTGAGCTGGCTGTAGATGTCTGTTATTATGTCCGCAAACTCATCGGTCTCGGAGACGTCGCGGGGCGCGATTACCTTTATCGAGCCTGTGCGCGCGTACAGCCGCCTGCGCGATTCCGAAGGCTCCGCAGCTGCGGGCTGCGGCGCTGCTTGCCCGGGGGCTGCTGCCTGCTGCTCGTAGAACCTGCTGCGGCGCTGCTCCTCGGACTCCGCTGCATTCACCGCAACGGGCTTCTCCGCAGCTATAGGCACCAAGTCCTCAATCATCATCTCGGACTCCCTCTCAAGCTCCTGCCTGGTCTTCACCGGGGCAGGGGGCTTTGGAACGCCAACCTGCGGGACTGCTTCACCTGCTGGCTTTGCGCCTGAAGGCGCGGCCGGGGCGGAAGGCTTGCTTTTGGGGTCGTCCGAGGGAAAGCCTGAAAGGAGCTCGTTGATTTTCTTGTCGTAGTAGTCCTTGCGAGAGCGCTCGTCCTTTGGGACGCTCTCATCAACCGGCTTTGCGGGTTTCTGGCTTGACGGGGGCTTTGCAGTTGAAACCACGTCCGGGGCGATGCCTGACACGAAGGGCGCGGCCTTGGTTGCAAACGAGGGCCTTGGCGAAGCCGCCTTCTGTGCGTACGCCTGCTTGCCTGCACCGGCATTTGCCTTTGCCAACTCCTTTTGCTGGAGCCCGTACACGAAGGGCGCGGGCACGTTGGCATCCGCCTTGACCGTGCCGGCCTGCTGCCTCTTTCCGGCCCGGACAAAGTCAGCCTCGGCCTGCTCTGAAAAATCAATGCTCGTGAACTGGACAGTTGCCTGCCTCTGCGAGTCAGGCTGCGGCCGCGCTCCCGCGACGTTCTGCACAATGGGGACGTCCACCTCCACAAGCTCCTGCTTTTTCTGCACGGTCTGTGGCACGCGCTTCTTGAAAAGGAGGTCAACGAACCCGAACAGCCCCGAAGGCTGGGCCACCACCGTGGCGACTGTGCGCGAAGGCCGGGCTGCAGCCGCATCAGGCGGCTTTGGCGCCTCAACTGGGCCGAATGCGCCAAACGGCGGCCGGATTGCCGCCTTCTGCGCCGAAACATCCATTGCCTTCGCGGCATTGGAGGCACTGTGTATGGGAAGGCCGACTGTGAGCATGCGCGGCGAGTTGACAAAGAAGTACAGCTTCATTATGCCGAAGGTCACGACCACGAGTATGCAGGAAAACAGCGGCATCAGGCCCTGGTAGCTGTGCATGCCCAGGCCAAAGTCAGCCGCGTGGCCGGCAAGCCACTCCACGCAAAACGAGATGCACATTATGAAGAAGCCCAGTATTGCAGAGACGCCCAGCTTGGCGTCCTTGTCAAGAAGGCGGATGTCGGGGTAGGACAGCCGGACTACAAGGTAGCCGATGCTTCCTGCGCCCAACAGGTACATGCCATAATAGAGCGCGCTTGAGGCGAAACTGAGGTCCATCGCGTAATACCCAAAATCCAAGAATAATCAATTTGCCGGACTATAAAAGAAGTGCGTTCCAAGCCTCGCAAAAAGCAAGCGGCCGCATTTTGCAATGCGGCGTTTCGGGAGCCTGTTTTATATACCAAAAAAGGGTAATGACTGCGTATGGACATCCCGACAGGAACGGACGTGCTGTTTGTAGCGATATCGTCAGTGGTAGCAGGGTTCATAATATTCCCGATAGTGTTTTTGCTTTCGTACTACTACGAGAAGCTGGAAAAGAAGCACCCCAAGACGCCAAAGATACTGCTGATGCTATTCTGCACAATACTGGGCGTGCTGGTTGCGGAAATCATAATCTACGCGTACGTCAAGTACTCGTTTTTGCCTGTTGCAGTGCCCTGAAGGTAGAAAGGGAAACTGAACCAGAACTCTGTGCCTAGTCTTTGTAGGCGCGCACTGCCACGACAGCACCAAGGAGCGCGACAAGCATCAGCACCGCAACCGGCAGGTTGTCAACTGGCACGCTTGGGACCGAAAACGGCGAAGAGGACGAGGAAGATGAGGAGCCGGTTGTGCGTGCAAGGCCCACGTAGTTGCCGTTTGCTACTCCCTTGGTGCCGTCCGACGTACCGTAGAAGCTCATTCCCTTTGAGGCGAAGTCGCTTGACAGGCTCAGGTCCTGGCCGTTGAGTATCTTTGCAAGCCCGGTAAGCGGGTCGAACACGAATATGCCGTTCTGACCCTTTGCGGCAAGCAGGGTGGCAAGCTCGGCAAACCCGTTGGGGCCGGTCACGTTGATTTCTGGGTAGCCGGTGGCCGCATTGGTGCCAAAGCCTATCTTGAATATGCCGTTCTCGGTTGGAACGGTGATGGTGCTGCCGTCTGATGACAGCGCGCCGGTAATCCGGTATTCCTTGCACGTGCTTGTCTTCTTGTCGCATATCTTGAGGATGTCCTCCCCAGCCGCGTTCTTGGTGAAGTAGTAGATGGTGTTGGCGGTCTCAAGCATCTGCATCCCGCCGCTTCCCTGCACCTGCGCAAGCGCCTTGTTCAGCTCGCTTGTCGTGTCCTCCATGCCGGCCTTGGAAGTCAGGTTGACCTTGATGGCGTTGTCGGTGCCATTGTCGTTGACGTTCTTGGTCGCGACCACTGACACGTCCTTGACGCTCTTTGCGAAGTCGCCCTCGCCCAGGATGTACAGGGCGACAACAAGGCGGTTGTTTGCAGAGTCGTACTCTATCCTGCCGCGCTTGAACACTATCGACTCAAGCTGGCCCGCGTCCACGCCTTCGTAGTTGGTGCCGGAAGTGAAGCCTGAAAGCGTCACCGACGCGTCGCCGTTGATGTTGAGCAGCGCGGAGTCCATAGCCTCGGAGCTTGTGAGGGTGCCCTTGTCAACAGCAGCCTGCGCGTCAACCGAAGGCGAGGTCACCTCAGTGCCGACCTTGCTCTTGGTCGTGGTAACTGCGCCCTTCTGTAGGTCGGATTGCGTCACCTGCGTGCTGTTTTCGCTTATCGGGACTCCGCCGAGGTTGTAATAGCCCGCGCCAAGCGGAACAATCGGAGTTGTGGTGGTCGTGGTGCCCGCGGTAAATATGAAGCGGATTGGTGACCCCTTCTCAAACAGCGCAAGCCCTGTCGACGTCTTGACAGCGGAGACTTCGCCCAGCACGTCGCTAAGGTCGCCGCCAGTGATGCTCTTGCCCGCAAGGCCCGAAAGCTGCGAGATGATGCACTCCGTGGTTGCGCAGCCCGTTGACGCCTTGACGTGGGCGTCGGTGTCCGCCTGCATTATCACTTCGTCGGAACCGCAGCCCATCGTTGCCGAAACCAGCACGTTTGGAAGGACAGTCTTTGCGATGTCCTGCATCAGCGTGGAAAGGAGCGCGCGGTCGCGGTCGGAAATCTGGGTCTTTGCGCCTGTTGCTTTGTCTATCACGTACGTTCCGGAGTCGGTCTCGCAGACCGCCATGGTAGTGCCGTCCTGGCACTTGCGGAAGCACCCGCCCTGCTCAAGCTTGTTGTAGATTCCCCAGCTGACTTCGCTTGCCCCGTCAAGGTGCAGGTAGTAAAGGTCCGACGGCCTCAGCATCCCGCTCTGGCTGTCCATGGTCATGCGGGTGTTGATTACCTCGGTCTTTGCCTCCGCGCTAATCGAGCTGCCGACGCCCTGGAGCGCGCTGCCGAAGCTCAGGTTGCCTATGACGCTTGAGGACTGGATTGGGTTGAGCTTCTGCGTAAGCGATGCAAGCGAGTTCTTGGGCTTCTTGTCAAGCTCCTGGTACCCGACCAGGGTGTAGTCGGTGTCCTTGCAGGTGCGCACGTACTCAAACCCCTCGTTTGCGACGTAGCCCTTGAGGAGCTCTGCGGGGCTGATTATGCCGGAGATGGTGGTCAGCGCGTTGACGTTGTTTTTGTTGTTTGCAACCGCCTTGACAATTTCGTCGGCTTTCTTGAGGGTGGTAGAGCTTGAAGCTGCGGCCCTTGTTGTGAGCGCACCCTTCATAGAACCGACTATTTTTCCGATCCAGCTCGCCTGCTCCGCGCCGAACGAAATCATCATGACGTTGGATGCCTGGGAAACCGCTGTTGCGGCGATGTATTGGTTTATGTAGTTAGTCACTCGCGCGTCGCTGCACACGTCATTCTTCGAAAACGACGTGGGGTCCGAAAGCACGCGCAAATAAGTGTCATAGACCATTATGCGCATTATGGGCACTAACGCAGAGTCCGCAATGTTCTTGGTGGCGGACAACCTCCAGGAAACAATCGGGAAAAGCGAGCCAAGGGCGCTGTATACTTCAGCGCTCATGTCGGCCTGGTTCAAGGCGGTGCCCATAGTCATGTTGCTTACGTACAGAGGCATGCGCGCGTACTTGGGGTCGTCACGGACGTCCTCAAAGACGGTCGCATCCGACTTGCCCTTCCAGTTTGAAGTGACCTGCCAGCTTGACGAATAGCCCGACGAGGGCGCCTTGAACTCGATTGCAGTCGTCGACTCCAGCGAGGACTGCACATCCGTGGTGGTGTACGGCGAGTTGACGATAATCATGGGCCCCACCCCGAACGCCTCGCGGGGCGTACCGGAGCCGAGGAACCCGGAAATTGTCTCCATGATGCGGCCTGAAAGCGCCCAGTTGGTTGCGGTGCGGAACTCTGAAAGGACGTCGTTGCGGTTGATGTAGATTATCAGGTAGTTGTCCGGCGCAAGCTTTCCTGTGCTTGACAGCGACATTCCACGGGCAAGGGAAAGCGCCATCCTGCCATATCCAAGCCACGCAAAGCCGAAATAGAAGTTGGACTGGAGCTTGCCCTCGATTACCTCGCGGATTGCCGCCTGCTCCTTCATCACTCCTTCACTGAGGGGGCCGTACCGGCTCTTGTACACTACCTCGCGCTCGTTTTTGACAAGCGTAGCGTCCAAATAGGACTTTTCAAGGCCGGCAAAGCCATAAGCGCTATATACCTCTCCGACTTGAGTCGACCCCTTGTCATTTAAGAAACTGGCAACGGCAGTTGCATCTTCAGGATTCAGGCCTGCAGCGGTTACCTCATCCTTAAGCGCCTTAACTGCATTCTTGCGTTCTGTTAAAACAGTAGTCAACTCGGCGCTAATGCCAGTTGCACCCATCTCCCGGTCAAGTGCCTGCTCAATCTCATCCAAATTTGAGATGAATGCGGTCGATTTGACCTTGTTGGTGTTCTGCAGTACTTGAACCAGTTCCAGTTGGGTGGCCTTGCGGTTGGCTGCAGAAATAGTCTGCACTGCGCCGGTGGAGGACTTGCCTATTGACTTTACGCCAATAGTCACCTCGTTGAACAGGTCGTCCGCAGTTGTTTGGACGGGATAGCCAGTGGTGGAAATCCTCGGGGTGAACAACCGGTCAGAAACGTCCTTCTGCTCTACGATGGACTTGTCCCACAACTCCGCCTTCTTGCCATCGTCAGTAAGCCTGGTCGAGTAGTCCTTGAACTGGGAAATCATGTATGCAGTCTCAAGCGCAGTCACCATCGTGTCAATGGTCATCACCGTGCCTATTGCCGAGACGTAGTTCTGGAACCTCTTGGGCACCACTATGCTGTTGCCGCCGTTGAGCGACATTGCCGCAATGGTGCTTTCCGAGGTGAGGTGCTGGTTGGACTTGAGCGTCGTCGAGGAGCCGTCAAAGCCCACTGAAAGGTCGCGGTCAAGCTGTGCGACGTAGGAGACACGGCCCTGGATGTAGGAGGAGTCAAGCAGGCAGGCGTCCTGGTTGCCGTTGAGGTCCTGGAGGGAAAACACGTCGGAAAGCGAGAGCGTCTTGGAGTTCGGGAGCTTGATTTTGTAGTTGGTGTACGCAGGGTTTTCGACGGAGAGCGCAGATGAGCCCAGGAGGCTTGTGAACTTGCCCAGGAAGCCGGAAAGCGACGGGTTCTTGTCAACTTCCGCCTGGAACATCTGCATGCTTATTGTACCGTTTTCAGAGTCGACGGAGAAGTCGTTTGCAACCTCGTCTACTGACTTTCCAAGGAGGCGCGCGACGTCTGCGACCGGCACGCGGGCGTTTGCGGGGGTGCTTGAGCCGGTGCTGATGTAATTATTCACCACTACCTGGCCGCTGCTTGTTGCGTTGGTGAATGCTGTGGAGTCGCTTGTCTTGAGCGCGGAATCGGAAAGCGAGTTGACCTCGTTGCCCACAAAGCCGAGGGTGGAGTCCCAAATCAGCTTGACTTCGGAGCCGGACTGCCTGGAAACCGAACATGCGCCGGATGAAGCCAACGCGGATGAAGTCGTGGCCTTTGCAGCGGGGGTGGGAGTCGGGGTTGACGCAAACGATGCGGTTTTTGCTGCGGAGATTTCAGATGCAAAGGATGCCGCTGCGTTCTGGGTGGCGGCATCGGGCCCTGTTGAGAAGGACTGTGCGAATGAGAACGGCGCGAAAATCTCTACAAAGAGTATGAAAGTTACAAACGCTGAAAAGGCCTGCGGATTCGGCCTGCCGGACGGAAACATACAGTATAGGATAATCCTTTGGCCGGTTTAAATACTATCGCGATTGCGGATTCATAATATGCGGACGTTCTTGCAGCCAGTAAAGTCCTTGTCAGAAGTTATCAAGGCCATTTCATTGGCAACCGCAGACGCGTAAATTAACGCGTCGGATGCATGAAGGTCAGAAAAATCGCCTGCAAGAAGGGCAGTTTTTTCGTCAATCCCAATTACCCTCGCATTACTTCGCATGAAGGAAACCAGGGGTTGCCATTCTTTCTTCTGCCGCACAAGCTTGAGCTTTATTTCGGCAATGGAAATTACCGAAACCGCAGCCTGGCCGCTTGAGATGATTTTTTCCAACCCCTTTGCCTTCGGCTCACCTTGAAAGTAATCCACCCATGCTGAAGTGTCCAACAGGTTCAAACCCTATCACGCTTGTCACGCATGCCATCGTAGCTAATGCTTGGCATACAGCCGAACATGCTTTTCTTTCCTTTTGACTCGAAGTGGGATTTTAAGAGTTGGTTTACCATTTTGGAAATACTTTTTGCATTCCCAAAGCGCGATACCGACTCGGAGACGAGCTCGCGGTACAACCCATCTTCAATCATAAGCGTGGTTTTCACGAAAAACACCATAATTAGTTACGGGAGTATGGTATTTAATACCGTAGTTTAAAACGACAAAGAAACAGGTAGACGAATTAAATAAAAAAAGCAACTATGCCGCGATTACTTTTGGCTTTGCCGGCGTTACCTTCGCATTTGCCTTGGCGTTGCGTGCCGCTTCCTCGGCAGCTGCCTTGCGGTCAAGCCTGCGCTTGGTGACCTTGAGGGCGTAGAACTGCTCGCTCTCAAGCCGGTTCAGGTGGAGCTTGATTACGCGGGCGGTGTCGCGCAGCTCTGGCTGCACGCGGTACTCAAGAGCGTTCACCCTGCGGTTGGTCTTCTCAATCTCGCCAAGCAGCCTCTTGAGCGCGGTCTCGGTCTCTGCGACGTCGATTGCCTTTGCAAGAACGTCGGAAAAAAGGTCTATCGCGTGGTCAAGCCGGGCGCTTGTGTCTGCGTAGTCGTAGCCGCGCTCCACAAGGCCCTTCTTTACGTAGCGGCCCTCGATTGCGGGGATGCGCACGCCCATGATGTTCTTGACCGAGACCTTGATTTCAGGCGGCTCCTCCGTGGTGAGGGCGACAACAGCAAGGCTGGTGTCGGAGTGGATGCACTCGGCGATTGCGAGGGCCTTGTAGGCCTCCACGGTCTGCGCGTCAAGCTCGGTGCGAAGGTCGCGTGCGCGCTTGACGATTTCAAAGAACTTCAGCACCAGCGCGTCGCGCTTCTGCGCAAGAATCTTGTGGCCCTTGGATGCGAGAGCAAGCTGGTTCTTGGTATTGATGAGCTCCATCCGGGTTGGCTTGATGTTGTCGTTCATTTTCTTCACGCATTCAAAAATTCTTGATTAAAAATAAAATAAAAGAATGGGGATGAAAAATCATCCTTTCTTCTTGAGGTACTTTGCCACGTGCTCGGGCTTGACGCGCTTCAAGTCCTCCTCAGGAATCATTGACAGGAGGTCCCAGCCCAGGTCAAGCGACTGCTCGATGGAGCGGTTTTCGGTGCGAGTCTGCGACACGAAGCGCTTCTCGAAGGCATCCGCAAAGCGCAGGTACTTCTTGTCGCGCTCGGTGAGGGCGTCCTCTCCGACCACTACCACGAGGTTGCGCAAGTCCATGCCCTCCGCGTATCCTGCGTAGAGCTGGGATGCCAAGCCTGCGTGGTCCTCGCGGGTCTTGTCCGCGCCAATCCCCTGGTTCATAAGGCGGGAAAGCGAGGGGAGCACGTTCATGTTGGGGTAAATGTTCTTGCGGTACAGCTCGCGCGAAAGCACCAGCTGGCCTTCGGTGATGTAGCCGGTGAGGTCGGGGATCGGGTGCGTGATGTCCTCGTCAGGCATCGTCAGGATGGGCATCTGGGTGACTGTCCCCTTCTTGCCCTTGATCTGTCCTGCGCGCTCGTAAATCTGCGAGAGGTCGGTGTACATGTAGCCGGGGTAACCGCGGCGTCCGGGCACTTCCTGCCGCGCTGCGGAAATCTCACGCAGTGCATCGCAGTAGTTGGTCATGTCAGTGAGGATGACCAGCACCTGCATGTCCTTTTCGAATGCAAGGTACTCTGCGGTTGTGAGCGCAAGGCGCGGGGTGATGATGCGTTCGACCGACGGGTCGCTTGCGAGGTTGAGGAACAGCACCGAGCGTTCGAGCGCACCGCTCTGCTCGAAATTGTTCATGAAGAAGCGCGCCTCGTCATAGGTGATTCCCATTGCGGCGAACACTACCACGAAGTCCTGCTTGTCCGAGGATTTCTTGGAGCGTACCGTGCTTTGACCTGCAATCTGGACTGCAAGGTCGTTGTGGGGCAGACCCGCTGCCGAGAATATGGGCAGCTTCTGTCCGCGAACCAGGGTGTTGGTGACGTCGATTGTGCTGATTCCAGTCTGGATGAAGTCGGAAAGCGGCGCACGAGATGCGGGGTTGATTGCGCTTCCGGTGATTTCAAGCTTTTCGGATGAGAGGATGCTGGAGCCCCCGTCGATGGGCTCGCCGATTCCGTTGAACACTCGTCCAAGCATGTCCTCGCTTACGGGAAGCCGCAGGGTCTCGCCTGAGAAGCGAACGATGGTCTTTTCCACGTCCAAGCCGGTTGTCGAGCCGAATATCTGCACAGCAGCGTAGCCCTTTGCGGTCTCAAGGACCTGGCCCTTCTTCTTTTCGCCGTTAGGCATCACGACTTCGACAATCTCGTTGTAGGCCGCGTCCTGGACGCGGTCCACCATCACGATGGGGCCGAAGACTTCCTTGACCGTCTGGAATTCCCGTATCATTTTCAAACACCGTTTCTTAGTAATATCCGATTCAAAAAAACCTATGCCGAGGAGAGTGTCGAGTCTATTGACGCAACAGCCTCCTTGACCTTGGACTCAATCTCCTTTTCGGGCACGCGCTTGAGCTTGGATATCAGGCCCTTTGCAGGCGACGAAATTATCTTTGCAAGCGGCACTTCCGCGTCCAGGGCCCTGTTGGCCTTGTGGTAGAAGTGCAGGATTGTGCGCAGCATCAGGTACTGCTTCTTCAGCGACGAGTACGCGTCGATTTCGTCGTACGAGTTCTGCTGCAGGAAGTCCTCGCGCAGCATCTTGGTGACCTCAAGGATCATGCGCTCGCGGTCAGGCAGTGCGTCCGGGCCGATGAGCTGGACAATGTTTTGCAACTCTGCTTCCTTTTGGAGCAGGCCCATTGCCTCGACGCGCTGGGTGCAGTAGTCCTCCGCCACGTTCTTTTCAAACCACTTCGCAAGCATCTCGGCATAAAGCGAGTAGCTCTTGAGCCAGTTGATTGCCGGGTAGTGGCGGCGCCTTGAAAGCGACGCGTCAAGCGCCCAGAAGATTTTGGTGATGCGGAAGGTGCCCTGCGAGACGGGCTCGGAAGTGTCCCCTCCTGCTGGCGAGATTGCGCCGATTACCGAGATTGAGCCTTCGCGCTTTCCTGCGCTGCCAAGGCAGACGATGCGTCCTGCGCGCTCGTAGAACTCCGCGAGCTTGCGTGCAAGGTACGCGGGGTAGCCTTCCTCCCCGGGCATCTCTTCCATGCGTCCGGAGATTTCACGGAGCGCCTCCGCCCACCTACTGGTGGAGTCCGCCATCAGGGCCACGTCGTAGCCCATGTCGCGGTAGTACTCTGCAAGGGTGATTCCAGTATAGATGCTTGCCTCACGCGCTGCCACGGGCATGTTTGAGGTGTTTGCAACGAGTATTGTGCGGTCCATCAGGTGCTTTCCTGTGCGCGGGTCCGAAAGGTGAGGGAACTCGGTGAGCACCTCGGTCATTTCGTTTCCACGCTCCCCGCAGCCGATGTATACTATGATGTCTGCGTCGCAGTACTTTGCAAGGTCGGTCTGCGTGACGGTCTTTCCCGAACCGAACGGCCCGGGGATGCACGCTGCGCCCCCCTTTGCCATCGGGAAAAGGGTGTCGAAGATGCGCTTTCCGGTGATTAGCGGCGGCTCGATGTCTTTTTTGCTTGCGGACTTGCGCGGCTTGCGCACCGGCCACTTCTGGAGCATCGTAATGTCATTCTTTCCAACGGAGCATACTACGTCGGTGATTTTGTAGTTGCCTTCGCTGATTCCGGACACCTTACCGGACACGCCAACGGGGACCATGATGCGGTGCTCGATGTTCTTCTCCTTGACCGTGCCGAGGACCTGGCCTTCGGATACTGTTTCGCCGTTCTTTACCTTGGGCTCGAACTTCCAGACTGCCTTGCGGTCAAGTGAGGGGACGTCGATTCCGCGGGCGATGAAGTCCCCTGAAGCCTGCCTGATTTTCTCAAGGGGCCTCTGGGTTCCGTCGAACACTGACGAGAGGAGCCCTGGCCCGAGCTCCACTGAAAGTGGAAGCCCTGTTGAGACCACTTTCTCGCCTGGCTTGAGCCCTGCGGTCTCTTCGTAGACCTGGATGCTGGCCTCGTCGCCTTTGAGGGCGATGATTTCGCCGATAAGCTTCTGCTCGCCAATCCTGACGAGTTCGTTGATGGTGCTGCCAGTCATGCCGTCAGCAACTACGACGGGACCCGAAATCTTCTTCAAAAAGCCCATTTGTCTTTATCACCGGTTATTGTAACATAATGGCGTCTAGTTCGCCTTCAGCTCTATTCCAATTGCCTTCTTTATCATTGCAGCAAGGTTGCTTGCGCCCTGCTTGCCGCTTCCTGCCTTGCCGGGGATTATCACCACGACTGGCTTTGTTGTTGACTCGATGCGGCGCTTCATCTTCGCAGAGAAGCCAGTCGCAAAGTCGTCAAGAAGTATTACCATTCCCATGTTCTCGTCATCAAGAGCCCTGCGCATCTCCTCTTCAGCCTTCTCGGCAGTGGTGAGCACCCCGTCGCGGATTCCCAGAAGTGAGAAGCCAAGAACCATGGCGTTGTCGCCGATTACGCGTATCTTACTCATTTCGTGTTGGCACCAATTTCGCCCCTAAGCGTGTAGATTACCTTGCACATCATGCCCTCGCGCTTGGGGAACGTCAGCGACACTGCGATTGCGCGCAGGTTCTCAATCTCGCGGCGCTTGAGGTAGATGAAGCCGATTACCCCGCCAAGAGTCATCACGCTCACGCGGGTGGCTGAAAGAATCTTCCTATACATGTGCTTTTCAAGCGCAAGCTCGACTTCGGAAAGCCCGGCCGTGCTCTTTGAGTAGTTCTCAACTATCTCGCGCTTCCCAAGCTTGCCGGCTATTGCCTCCACCGCAGCCTGCACAGTCTCGCACTTTGCGATGTGCAGCGCAAGGCCGGACGCGGACGGGTGCGAAAGCTCCGGCTTGATGTCGGCATACTTGAGCCCGGCGTTCTTGAGCCGCAGCGCAGTTGAGCAGTTGAAGTAGTCAAGCTCTGCAGTGAGTATCTCCTTTATTAGCGGGTCGGGCTCGCCGCGCGCGTAGTCAAAGAGGTTGTTGTAATACTCCTTGCCAATCATGCGCAGCGCAGTGCGGAAGTCCTTGGAGTGGGCGTACTTTGCGTGCGCCTTGGACGCGACCTTGGAATATCCGACCTTGCCAAGCGCAAGAAGGGCCTCCTCGAAGTTTGGCGCGTTCATCAGCACCTGCGCCTTCTCCTTGCCGCGCGCGTCCAGGAAGCCTATGTACGACGGGTCGACTGGGAGCGAAGCGGCCTTGGCTGCCAGGATTACCTGGAACGGCTTGAGCTCGTAAAGGGATATCAAGGACTGAACCTTCGCCTCGCTTTCTTCGGGCACGACCTTTGCTATTCGCGAAAGCATCGAGTCGAACTCCATGCGCAGCGCGGCAAGCACAAGGCGGATGCCCTCGTTGTGGGCCGAGGCGTTGACGAAGGACTGCTTGTAGGCAGTGCCCTCCATCATGTTGACAAACTCGTTGAACGTGGCGCAGCTGCAGAGGCCGCGCAGCGTCTCCTCGTCAAGGAGCTTGCTCTTCATGCCCTTGACGCGCGCGTTTGCATATCCGTACGAAAGGTCCATTACTTCTAATCCCAACCAATTGGCTTATTCTAAGTTGCAAGAAAAAAAAAACAAATTCAGCGCTTCAGGTAGTACCTTGCCCAGTTGGCCACGTCCTGCTCGCGGCTTGAAAAGAGCGCCTCGAACGTGCTGTCCGAGCGCACCAGGCCGTCCGGCGAGGTCACGACGACTCCGCCTTCGCACTCAAGAACGGTCCTTGACAGGGGGCCGTGCCTCTTTGCAAGGGCCTGGTCGCGCCTGTTTGCGCAGACCACGTAGTCGCTTCCGACAAGCCCCTTGCCGTTGGCAACCGCGTTTTCCACGTACTTTTCATAGCCCCTCTTGTCCTTTGACTGCGCATAGAGCTTCTCGCGCACCTTCTTGGCCACCTGGCCGAAAGTCTCGCGCTCTGCCGCGGTAAGGATCCTTGAGGCCTCTATCTTGGCAAGGCTCACTGAATGGGCGGACCGCTTTGCGTCCTCCTCGGCGCGCACTGCCGCGTCCTTTCCTATCTGGGCGGCGTCGGCCTTGGCCTTGGCAAGGATTGCGTCGGCCTGCTTGTTGGCATCCGCTACTATTGCGGATGCCTCGGCCTTGGCGTCCTTTTCAAGGTCCTTGATTATCTCGTTCAGTCCCATTCGGTTTTTGCACTCCCTTGGACTTAGTGTGCTGCTGTGCCCGCTGAGGCAGTGATTGCGCTGAGCAGGATATACGAGAACACGAACCCGAGGATTACCATAGTTTCAGGCAATGCCACGTAGATGAGCGGGTTGCCGTCCTTTTCTGCCATGTATCCCATTGCTGCTGCCCCGATGTTGCCCATTGCAATGCCGGTTGCGATTGCTCCGAGGGTTATGGGAAGCGCTGCTGCAACGTATGCAAGCCCAGTTCCGATTGACATGTCTACCATTTCACATTACACCTCTGTGTAAATATCTGTTTTCAACTTTTGACTTCTTGGCATACTGCCTCTCGTTCCACCGGTCCAGGCCCCTGCGCCCCCTGGGCGAGACCTGGCGAAGCGGCAGGAATGCCGACCCGCCGCCGCGGTAGAACTTGGAGAAGAATTCCACGTAGTGGAGACGAAGGGCCTGTATCGAGCACTCAAAGAGCGCAAGAAGCAGCGCCATGGCGTGGCCCACTAGGAAGATTATCGCAAAAAGGACGACTCCGATTATCGCACCCGTGTCGAAAGGCTGAGCGCCGGTAAACATCGCCCATATCGAGCCTATGTCAACCGGGATTTGGTTGATGACCATTGCAAGGATTGCGCCGGACAGGCCGAGCGCTATGAGACGCAGGTAGGAGAAGATGTTGCTTACTAGGCTGAATATCTCTATCCCGCCTGCGATGCCTTCGAACTTGAGTATCCCCAAAAGCGAGAGCGCCAAGAGGGCGGCAGACACATTCAGCACGAGGCCAACTGGAAGGCCGTCAAGCATCCCGGGCGCGGAGAGGGAAAGGTAGAGGAATATCGCGCTGACTTCAAAGACCGCCCAGCAGGCTTTTGCCCACATGTGGTGCCTGTCGTGGTGCAGGTAGCCGTTGATTGCGCCAAGCACGAAACCCAGGAACACGTGCACAGCTCCGATTACAAGCGAGACCATTATCATGGTGGCGGTGCCTGCGGTTGTGACGCGCGCAATCATTGGGTGGAGCACGAAGCCGAATATTTCCTCCTTTCCGAAGAACTCGGCAAAGACAAAGCCGAACGCGATGGAGGCTATGCTTGAAAGGACCATGATACGGGAGAAGTCCCCCCAGAACCCGGTCTTGTACTTGTTTTGGACGTACAGCGCGATTATGAGGCCGAGGATCCCGTAGCCGATGTCGCCGAGGATGAGGCCGAAGAAAAGCGGGAAGGTGACTGCAATGAGGATTGTTGGGTCGATTTCTCCTGTGCTTGGGATTGAGAAGAAGCGCATGAGGTACTCGAACGGCCTTGCAACCTGCGGGTTGTCCATCAGGGTTGGCGGATTCTCCTTGGTCTCAAGGACGTTTACCTGCACCACGTTGCCGAGCGCGGAGTTGAGCTCGCGTTCAAGCCTGGCGTAGATGTCCTGCGGAACCCAGCCCTCCACTATGAGCAGCTTCTCTGCCTTGGTGAACTTGAGCGGGAGCGTGGTGAGGCTTGAAAGCGTCTCAAGGCGCGAGACGAGGTCAAGGTACTTCTGGCGGTTCGCAAGAAGGTGGGCCTCAAGCGCCTTCTCCGCATGGTCGAGGTACTTTGCCGAGAGCGCCTCCGTTGAGCGGGTGCTGTCGCAGAGCACGCGGAAGGTGTCGGTGCGGTACACCTGGTAGGGGCCAGCAAGAAGGGATATTTCCGTGCCTACTGCGGAAAGGACCACAGGCTCGTCGTGCGAGTCGTAGATGAGTGCAACTGGCGCGGTGTCGGAGTCGTCTACCTTGTTCTCCAAAATCACGCTGTCGGTCTTGTAAAGGGAAGATATCAGCTTCTCCACGCCGTGCTTTGAGCCCGGCTGGAGGAGCACCACGCGCGGGCTGAGCACCCCGCTTGGGAAGAAGTCGGAAAACGACTGGCCGTAGCCTTCAAAGCCGCAGCACAGCTTGGAAAGCGCAAGCGCCCTGTCGTGCTTTTCACGCGCCTCGGCAATCTTTTGCTCGAACGCCGAAAGGGTCGCCTTTATGTCGGCGTACTGGTCTGCATAGGTGCGCAGCTCGGAAATCTCGCCCTGGTTGGGCGAAGGCTCGGCGCCGAGGTCGTACTTCTTGATAAGGCCGCGCAGGTATACCAGCGCGTCAGAAATCTGGGAGTACTCCGCAAGGGGCTTGTCGTACTGCGGCTCCATGGCCGAGACCACCTGCACCAGGCCGAACGAATAGAGTGACCTGATGAGGTCCTTGCGGTGCTTCTCAGTAGTCATGATGCGTATCTTGACTACGTCCTTGAGCTTGAGCATAGACTAGAACATTTCACCGAATACCTTGGAAAACACCGAGCCGGCTGCACGGGATGCGTCGGCTTGGCTTATGGAGCGCGCCTTCTTCGCCTGCTTTTGGGCATCCTCGATGATGCGCTCCTTCTCCTTCCCGGCCTTCTGCCTTGCCGCCTGGAGGGTCTTCTCAGCCTCCTTTGCGGCCTCGGCCTTGGCCTTCTCTATCATCTCATCTGCCTTTGCGTTCGCATTGGCAATGATCGCGTCCTTCTTTCGGCTTGCCTCCTTGATTATCTCTACACCGGGGACGAGTATTGCGCCCTGGGGGGTCTTGAGCCTTGCGCCGACTTCGTTTGCCGCGTGCTCGGGCTTCTTGTCATCTGCCTTGGCTGCAGGGACGCCCGAGGCCGCCACACGGCCGACCTGGTCAAGGGAGCCGTCTTCCTCGTCTTCCTTCCCCTTTCTTGGCGAAATCTTCGAAGTCATATTGGGAAACACCGTTTGAAAGCTAAATCTGGCACCCGGGCGGATTGCCGGGCGCGTTTGTGCAACCTGATTTATGATTGTAGGTTAAATAACGAACCTGCCAGCTAAAAAGGAGATTCGCATCTGCCCATCCGATAGTTCTTGGAAATAACCAAATTTATAAAGGCATTGCGAAAAAATTGTTTTTTCAAAAAAATATATAGATGCATTTAGTTTCGCCCAAAAAGGCCCCGGCCGGGACGCGGAAACTGCCGGGGAAAACGGGCTGCAAAAGCAATAAAACCGGCCTGGCAGTGATTATGGCTGATGATTAGGGAAAATGGAATACAACTACCTCAAGCTACTCGGTAACCTCTCCTCAAACGCGGCCATGTGGGTCGCGATAATCGCCATGTTCGCGCTGCCGTTCACCGAGCAGGACGCGTCGTTTTTGTTCATATTCGCGTTCATAGTGCTTGCAAACTTCGTGCTGGTGCTTATGATGAAGAACTGGGCGCCGGAGTTCTTTGCCCGCTCGCCCTACGCGGCATTCTACAACACCGGGCCGCAGGGAAAGGCCGGAAAGCCCGGCCAGCAGAACATCGGATTTAGGCTCGCGCCGCTTTCCTACCCCAAGGTTCACGACGAGGAGCTGCGGGCGTTCGTCCCGGAGTACGTGCGCGTGGAAGTGGTTGGGAACACGGGAGTGCTCTTTTCAGGGAACGTCCCAAGGGGCGTGCTCAAGCAGCTCCGGCAGGCGATAACGGACTCGCTTGAGGCCAAGCAGTCGGCAACTGCACAGCCTGCAGCCCAGGCCACGATGGCACCAGCAGCCCGGCCTGCGGCACAGGCAAGGTCCCTGGAAAAAGGAAAGGCCCCTGCTGCAAAGAAGAAGGCAAAGGCCGGGAAATAGAAACAGGGAAAATAAAGAAAAACAAAAAAAGAAGAGAACAAAAGGATAATACGGACGCAAAACCCCTTTGCCGCAATGCTATTTCTTGGAGGCGGCAATCCTATTTGCCTTCTCTATTGCCTCGATCCCGGGCGACGTACCCTGCTCTATCAGCTCAAGGGTTGCCCCGCCCGCATTGGACACTATTGAGAACGCGGCCTTGGAGCTGACGCGGTTCACTGTCGCTGCAGTGTCGCCGCCTGCGGCAACCGTGGTTGCGCCGGCTTCCTTTGCTTTCGCGATTGCGTCAAACACGTGCTTGTGGACACCGTACTTCTGCTCGATGCCTGCATCCTCGATTGCAAGCGGGCCTGCGACAAGGACCACTGCCGCGCCCTCCACTGAAGCGGATATTGCCGAAATCGTGACAGGCCCGGGCGCAACCCCCAAGAACCCTGCGGGGATGCCAAGGGGCTTGGAGAACACCTGGACCTTTGCGTTTGCGGGAAGCTGGCCGGACTTGTTCGGGAGCTGGTCGGTTATGATGTGGTCAAGCCCGGTAATCACCTGGACTTTCTTGGACTCGGCCGTTGCAATAAGCGAGTGGGCGAAATAGAGCTGCTCGCCAAGCTGCCTGTAGTCTACGTAGGAGTTGCCCACGAACACCTTGCACTGCTTTTCCGAAAGCGCAAGGAGCGAGAGTATTTTCGCGCTCTTTTCGCGCTCAAGCCCGTCGATTGCCTTTGCGGCGGCCTCCGCTGCGCCGGGCTCCCTGGACTTCTTTGCATCCGAGGAAGCCTGCTTGATTTTTGCGTTGTATTCTGAAATGATTGCGCTGATTTCAGCCCCGTTCTTTGCGATGCCTTCCTTTTGCATGTCCGCAAGGAGGAAAGTGTACGCGATTGCGCCCTGCACCACCATCACGTCGCCCTCCCGCATCAAGCCAAGCAGGTTGGATGCAACGGTGATCTTTGAGGTGATCCCTGGTGCGGTCTCGATCTTTTTTCCAGTTAGGAAGAACACGAACTTGCCGCGGCCGGGGTTGCGGAGCGCCTTGCCGATGCCTCCGATGTACTCGGCCGCCTTTGCAAAGTGCATGCCTAAAACCGCGTCGCCGCCTGCTTCCGCAACCTTGAGCGGGGTTACGGTGACGCTTGCGCAGGGCCGGTGGTTCTGAGCCTCGGCCTCGTTTACATACAGGGCGTTGCCATCTGCAAGGGATGCAAGGAATTCGCCGAAGCCTTCGTCTGCGGAGTTCTCCTCGGCATCGAAGCGGCTGTTCTCAAGAACAAGCACCTGGCCGGGCCGTACTGTCTGCACTGCAGCAATGACTTCGCTTTTGTTGCGGTAGACGCTGCGAGGCGTAGAGCCGTCAAGTGCATTTGGTGCCATGAGCACCGGCTCGACCAGGATTCCCTGCTTTTTCAGCTCTTCTGAGAGCCTGTTTGCAACGCACGCCATTGAAAGCTCGGCGTCCTCGCCCTTGGGCCTGCCGCACCAGCCCGGCTCGAGGATAATTCGCGCCTTTTGTTCGATGAGGAACCTCAAAGTGGGGATGGAGTCAAGTATGCGCGAATCGTCCGCAACCCTTGAGGGGTCGAGCTTGGGCTTGGAGACGTCGATTGGAAGGTCGTAACAGGTGCGCAGGAATACTGTCCTGCCATCAAGGTCGCCTGCATCCGCAAGAAGCTTTGCCATACTTTGCCTACCCCCTTGGAATATTTTTTTAAGCAAAAATGATTTGAAAAAAATGAAAACAGAAATGATGAAAGAATGAAAAAATAAAAAAGGAAAAGAAAACCGGAAAACGGGCCGCCCGACAAACTACACGAGCCGGGACGCCATCTCGACTACCCTGCAGGAGTAGCCGTACTCGTTGTCGTACCACGACAGGAGCTTGACCATCGAGCCCTTCTTGCCGTCTGCGCCGGGAATGATCATGGTCGACAGGCCGTCGACTATTGCGGAGTTGGGGTTGCCTATGATGTCGCTTGAGACCAGCGGCTCTGTCGAGAACTCCAGAATCCCCTTGAGCGGGCCCTCCGCAGCGGCCTTGAGCGCCGCGTTGACCTCGTCAACTGAGACGTCCCTTGAAAGCTCCATTGAAATGTCGGTCACCGACCCGTCCGGCACGGGCACGCGCAGGGAAAGGCCATTCATCTTGCCCTTCAGGCTTGGGATGACCTCGCCGATTGCCTTCGCAGCTCCGGTGGTTGTCGGGATGATGTTGAGCGCTGCGGCACGCGCGCGGCGCAGGTCCTTGTGGGACGCGTCGATTATCTTCTGGTCGTTGGTGTAGGCGTGGCAGGTAGTCATGAAGCCGCGCTTGATGCCGAACGTCTCCTCTATTACCTTGAGAACAGGCGCCATTGAGCCCGTTGTGCAGGATGCCATCGAGACGATGTTGTGCCTTGACTTGTCGTAGGTGTTGAAGTTGACTCCCATCACAAGGGTCGCGTCGCACTCCTTGCCTGGCGCGCTCACTATGACTTTCTTTGCGCCCTGCGTCAGGTGCTTCTGGGCAAGCGCGCGCTCGGTGTACTTTCCGGTGCAGTCAATCACGACGTCGATGTCGAGTTCCTTCCAGGGGAGCTTGGTGTCGTCCTTCTCCATTATGGTCTTGACCTTCTTTCCGGCAATGACCATGTCGGAGCCGTCTATGGACACCTTGTCGAAAGTGCCGTGGATGGAGTCGCGCTTGAGGAGATGCGCAATGGTGGTGACCGGGGAGAGGTCGTTCACAACCACCAAGTCGAAGCCCTTGCCGAACGAGCCGTTGTTGACAGCTGCGCGGACAAGGCACCTGCCGATTCTTCCGAATCCATTGATTGCTATCCTTGCCATTCGCTTCACCCATATACGGACTAAAATAGTATGAAACAGTATTAGAAGTTCATACTTCGTCATCCGTTGTGATTAGACATAAGACGCTTAGATTTAAGAAACCGACTTCCCGGCCGCCGGAATAAAAGCCTGCGGGGGTGCAACTTGGGGTTGCACGGCCCCCAGCAACAGCAAAGGAAATTAAGGCCGGGGCGATAATAACAGCGTAAAGGCTTTGACTCATACCTATCCAGGGAACCGAAATGGCGGAATACACCAACGAATACTACAGGATGACTGCAGAGCAGGCGCTCCTTTCCACTTCCAGCCGCAAGGACGGCCTTACTTCCCAGGAAGCGTACGCAAGGCTTGAACGCGACGGGCCCAACGAGCTTGCCCAGAAGAGGCGAAAGACCGACCTTGAGATGTTTGCCGAGCAGTTCCAAAGCCCGATGATACTGGTGCTCATCGCAGCAGCAGCAATATCGTTTTTGGCGTCGCTCCAATTCTCGTTCTCGCCATTCGCAGTTTCGGTCGGCTCGTTTACCGAGGTCCTTGACGCCATTGCGATAGTCGCTATCGTGCTGCTTAACGCAGGCTTCGGGTTTTCACAGGAGCGCAGCGCCGAGAAGGCCATCGAGGCGCTCAAGAAGATGGTCGCGCCATCCGCAACGGTAATCCGGCAGGGGCAGAAGGTGCGCATACCGTCCAAGGAAATCGTGGCCGGGGACATAATAGTGCTGGAGGAGGGCGACCGCGTGCCTGCCGACTGCAGGATTTTGGAAGTGCGCAGCCTCGAAGTCGACGAGTCCGCGCTTACCGGAGAGTCGGTGCCGGTGCTCAAGGAGAGCGGCCAGATACGCGACGTGAAAGTCCCCCTTGCAGAGCGCAAGAACATCGCGTTCATGAGCACCGTTGTGACGCGCGGCAGGGCAACCGCGGTTGCCGTTGCCTGCGGGATGGCGACCGAAATCGGTAAAATCAGCGAGATGGTGCAGTCCAACGAGGACAACGAGACCCCGCTTTCAAGGAAGCTTGCAAGCGTAGCCACCAACCTGGGCTACGTGGCGATTGCAGCCAGCCTGGCAGTGTTCGCGCTCGGCATCCTTTCAGGAAAGGGGCTGTTCGAGATGTTCCTTACCACAATTAGCATCGCTGTTGCGGCAATACCCGAAGGGCTTCCGGCAATAGTGACGCTTTCGCTTGCGCTCGGGGTATCGAGGATGGCAAGAAAGAACGCCATTGTGCGGAAGCTCTCGGCTTGCGAGACCCTCGGCAGCGCAACGGTCATCTGCACCGACAAGACTGGAACGATAACCAAAAACGAGATGACCGCAAAGGCGGTGTTTGCGGCAGGGGAATACTACGACGTCACCGGCTCGGGGTATGCGGAGCTTGGAAAGGTGCACGAGGCAACTACCAAGAACCCCGCAAGCCTGGATGGGAATGAAGCGTACAAGATGACAATAGTGTGCGCCGCCGCGTGCAACAACGCAAAGCTCGTGCTGCGGGTTGGCGGCGATGCCGGCATAATCGGCGACCCCATGGAGGCCGCGCTGCTTGTGCTTGCAAGGAAGGCGGGCCAGGACCGCGACACGCTTGAGATGGAGTATGCTTTCGAGGACGAAAACCCGTTCGACTCGCAGAGAAAGCTGATGAGCACGCTGTGGAAGAAGAACGGCCAGGGGATCCTGTTCGTCAAGGGCGCGCCGGAACGGGTGCTTGAACGGTGCACGCAATACTGCGACGAACGCGGGGCGATGCACGCGCTTTCTGCGCAAAAGCGCGAGGAGTTCCTGCTGGCAAACAAGGCATACGCCTCACGCGCACTGCGCGTGCTTGCATTCGCATACAAGAAAACCGACAGCAAGCACTGCGACGAGACCATCGAAAAGGAGCTGGTGTTCTGCGGACTCGTGGGGCTGCTTGACCCTGCGCGCGAGGAAATCCCATCTGCAATCGCGACCTGCAGGCAGGCGGGGATACGCGTGGTGATGATTACAGGAGACAACGCCGACACCGCTGCTGCGATTGCAAGGAGCGTGGGCCTTGCAGGCCCCGACGACCGGGTTGTGACAGGCAAGGAGCTTGACGCGATGAGCGAACAGGAGCTCCTTTCCGAGATTTACAAGATTGCAGTATACGCAAGAGTGGACCCGCACCACAAGCTCCGAATAGTCTCGGCATTCCGCAGCCGCGGCGAAATCGTCGCAATGACCGGCGACGGGGTAAACGACGCGCCCGCGCTCAAGAAGGCAGACATCGGCATCGCGATGGGGATATCGGGCACCGAGGTGGCGAAGGAAGCTGGCGACATGGTGCTTGCGGACGACAACTTCACAAGCATAGTCTCAGCTGTTGAGGAAGGCAGGGTAATCTACGACAACATAGTCAAGGCGGTCCACTTCCTGGTTGCGTCCAACATCGGCGAGCTCCTCATCATACTCATCGCGCTTTTGCTGAACATGCCGTTCTTGCCCCTTTTGCCACTGCAGATACTGTGGATAAACCTGGTGTCGGACGGCCTGCCTGCGCTTGCGCTTGGAAGCGACTCGCCCGAAGCCGGCCTGATGAAGAGGAAGCCGCGCGGAAGAGACGAGGAGATATTCGGCCTGCGCTCCCTTCCAGCCCTGCTTTTTGACGGGGTGGCAATCGCATCGGGCACGCTCCTGCTTTTTGGCTACTCGATGCACATAGGGTACGCGACCGAGGCCTCGCGCACGGTGGCATTCACCGCAATAATCAGCTTCTGCCTGATTTACTCGTTCACAATGCGCTCAATACGCAACTCTATGTTTTCCAGCAGGATATTCGGAAACGCAAAGCTGGTGCTTGCTCTCGTGTCCGGGATACTCTGCCAGCTTGCGATAATCTATCTCCCCGTGATGAACGAGGTGTTTGAGACCACACCGATTCCCCTGCTTGACCTTGCGGGAATACTGCTCTGCGCCCTGCTCATCATACCGGTTGTGGAAGCGCGCAAGTGGGTGATGAGAAGGAGGGCGGCCAGGCTCGCCGCATCCAGGGGACAGGCAACAGCCTAGGGCGGGCTGAAAATAAGGGAAAAAGAGAACGTGAAAAGCCGATACATCTAGTAGCGGATTTTCTTTACGGTGTACACGGACTTCTTGTTCGCAAGCTTCTCCTTGAAGGCAGCAGCCTTCTTCTTGCGGTTGACGTCGCGCACCATGTCGATGTCGCACGGGAAGATTGTGTAGACTTCATAGTCAGAATAAGCAAGGTCACGGTCCTTGTGCCGTACCTTGATGTCCTTCATGTCAGGGCCTGAGACGGTCTTCTTTACGATTACGCACTCGCACCCCAGGCACGGGTTCGCGGTGGTCTCGGGCGTCCAGACCTGCTTGCCGCCGCACCTGTCGCACGTGACAATGAAGAGCTTGATTCCGCTGTCCAAACAAACCACCGTCTTGGGAAGAGATTACGGCAAGGCCGCACTTAAGCGCACCGCATCGAACGGATTGTAACTACTTGCCAATGGATAATTATGGCGTCCAAAGTTAATAAAGATTCTTAGGACGGCCGGAAAAAGAGGGCCGCGGCCGGGATTCGAACCCGGGTCAGGGGATCCACAATCCCCGATGCTAACCGACTACACCACCGCAGCCACAAGAGCGCCTTGCAAGGATGCAAGTAGCAGTGCAGGGTAATTATTGGGCGCTGGAAAGCTTAAAGACGTTGGGCTGGCCTAATTATTGCGATGATGACGAAATTGAACAACCGCTGATTTGTGATGAGGTTGATAGCGTCTGATAAAGCCTAATCAAGCAGGATTGCAGCCTACTGCTCGGCATCCTTGAGGTCCCGCTTGAGGGTCTTGAGCTGGCTCACAATAAGGGTGTACTCCTTCTCCTTCTCGGCCATGGTCTTTTTGAGCGTGACCTCGTCAATCTGCCGCTTCATGAAGCGGTACTTGACCATCTTGATGTCCTCCAAAATCTGTGCCTTCTGCGCCTCAAGCTGCGCAACCTTGCGCGCGTCGCGGAACATGAAGTCAAAGAGCGAGAATGCTGCGAATGCAAGGATGCCAAGCGCGATGACCACGCTTGCAACCACCACGACAACGGGCACCGGCTCGGCTGTTGGCGCGAGGATGTAGACAATAGGCCTCTGGTTTGGCACGAACTGTATCATGACGCCGTTGGTCTGCACGCCCTGGTCCACGTCAAAGGCAAAAATCGAATAGTTGCCGTTCACCGGTATCGAGAAGTTGCAGCTTATGTTGTAGAAGTAGAACCCGGACTCGCCGGTTGCGTCGGGCTCGAAGTAGTTGTCCTGGAGCTTGCCGTTGACGTTCACCTTGCCCATCCTGCACGCGCAGTCCGAGGGCCCCGAGCAGGAGAAGTTGAACGCCGCCTTGGACGCGTTGACCACGCCCGTAAGGTTTGTCACCTTGTCCTCTACTATGACCGACGGGGAAGTCGAGTAGTCTAAGCCGAATATCTCTGCGGGGGCTTCCTTCTGGCCGCTTGACGAGAAGGGCAGGCTGTAGGAGGCGGCCTGGGGCGAGGGGCTTGGCACGGGCTCGCTTGTGAAGTTGAAGCTGCAGTGGCCGCCGGTTATGCAGTTGGTGGACTTGTCGCGGTCGTACTCGTAGAACCCGCCGCTTTTGTTGCATTCAAAAACCAGCACCGAATCAGGAGTGAACGGCAGGCAGCCCGCCTGCGATATCGGCACCGAGGGAGTGTAAGTGGGCGCGGGAGTCGGGGTCGAGAACGCCGAAGGCGACGGGGCGGGAGTCGGGGTTGACGACGCCGAAGGCGACGGGGTGGGCGTGGTGGTGGCGTTTGCCGCAACCGAAAGCGAGAAGTCCACGCGTACGCCCTGCGAGTTCGGCTCCGGCACGTTGGACGTGCTCATCGGCACGTACCCGTCCTTGGAGACGCGCAGCGTGTAGTTGCTTGTAATCAGCGAGTCGAACCTGTAGCCGCCCGATGAATTGGTGTATGTTGTCACCGGGCTGCTGCCGGAGTTTGAGGGAGTGGCATTGACAAGCGCCGACTCCAGGTAGTTGCCGTCAGAATCCTTCACAAAGCCGTAGATGTAGGGCTTTGGAACGAGCTGGAACTCCACGTAGGACTGGGAGGAGGACACCTCAACAGCCTTGGCGTCCGGGTACAGGTAGGACGAGCTTGCCGCGGTAAGCGAGTAGTTGCCCGGCGCAAGCTGGCTGAAGTAGTAGTAGCCATCCGCAGCAGAAAGCGCGTTGGACACGTAAGTGCCTGTGCCGTCGGCAGTAAGGAAGAGCGTGACGTTGACTCCAGCTATGGCCGCGCCGGAGTAGTAGTCTGAGACCTTGCCATAGATCGACCCGTTGTTGCTGCTGTTGACGGTAATGGTGTGGTTTGCAAAAACAGTCGGCGACAGGTTCACGCTGGACACTAGTATAGTCACGTTGTTGCCTGCGACGTAGCCTGTGGCGGACGCGTTGAGGATGTACCCGCCGGGTGGCAGGTAGAAGCTGAAGTTGCCCGAGCCGTCGGCGACGTGGTATCCATAATATGCGGAGTCGCCGTGCAGGTAGACGGACGCATAGGAAACCCCGGGATTGCCGGAGACTGTGGGGTCAACCACGGTGCCGTTGACCCAGTAATATACCACTGGAGTCGGGGTGGGGGAGGGGCTGGGCGAAGGCAACGGACTCGGAGAAGGACTGGGCAACGGAGAAGGGCTAGGCGAAGGCAACGGACTCGGAGAAGGACTGGGCAACGGAGAAGGGCTAGGCGAAGGCAACGGACTCGGAGAAGGACTGGGCAACGGAGAAGGGCTAGGCGAAGGCAACGGACTCGGGGACGGCGCGGGAGTTGGCGTTGCAGCAGGTATTATGAAAGAGACGTCGCCCTGGGTCCCGAACAGGGTTGGCGAGCCAGTAAGGTTCTGCATCCTGCCTGAAACTTTCAGCGTATATGCAGTGGACAGAATTGGCGGGTATGCGATTACAGTAAAAGTCTTCGATGACCACGTGGGAATCCCCTCACCCGCGTCCAGCCCGATGGATATGCTTGAGGCGTAGCCGCCGGTCGAGGTTGGGAAGACCGCCGAGGACGCGTTTACATAAACTACAAACGTGTTCGGCTGCCAGGCGGAGTAGCCGTTGTTGGTAAAGGGAAACGTAAGAGAATAGGCATACCGTTCAGTTGAGTTGTAGGTAATCTGCGTTGCCGAAGCCGTGCCAGCCGTCGCATTCACGAAGCCGACAGCATAAACGTCCTTTGTGCACATCTCTCCGAAAGGGACGTATCCGGACCGGGAATAATACTTAAGGACGCCCGAAAGCGTCCGGGGCCCGGGGCTTGAACCTACCGAGTAAACCTCAAGCAGGAAACTCTTTTCCCTTCCGGGCAGGACGGCAGAGGGAAGCGGGACCATGGTGCCGTTCTTCCAAGTGAAGGCAGTATAATTGCTGTTGTAGAGATAAACGTATGACGCCGGCCAGTATGAGGTGCCGGTGTTTTGGAAAGTCAGGTTGGCGTAGACGTGCTGGCCGTGGTAGACCAGGTCCGGGGCAGTGATGCCCAGGCACCTGGCGTCGTATTTTTCGGCAGCGCACGCAGAAGGGATTAGGAGGAAGGCTAGCAGTGCGAGGGGAAGGACCCGTTGTGCAAGGTTTTTTTGGGCCAACACTATAACATCAACCACAAGCCTAAATCCGCATCTTGAGCGCAAGGTACGTAAGAAGCCCCGCGACAAGCTTTGCCGGGAGCAGCAAAATCGACAGGAAAGAATAGACCAGGAACACCATCGCTACTGGGAAGAAGTCGCGGAGGTAGGCAAAGTAGGGCGAGGAGGACAGCTGGGCCTTGACTGCGGCGACCTGCTCGCCTGTAAGCCGGGTTGCCGACTTATTCGAGTAATCGGAAAGGTTGTCTGCGATGCTTTGCTTGACAGAGGCAAACTGTGTCGAGAGCGCGGCATACTGCGAGTCGATGAATTCGCCCTGGTCGGTCTCGTTGAGCATCTTGGAAACGGCAGCGGCATAGGATTCGTTTATCAGGCGCTCCTGATCCGAAGCAGACATTGCTGAAAATCCCGGCACTGAAACGGAAAGCTGGGTGCTCACGGACTCTCTGGGAAGCATCGCCTCCACCTGCGTGCGCACCTGCGCCTCATACATCTGGCGCATCTGCTCCCGCGGCACGAAGCTCTCAATCTGCCCGGGGGTTACCTGGAAGTTTGCCACCATCTGCGACGCCACGCCGGCGCCCTGCGCCAGCACCAACGGCGAGGAGTTTATGAGCCCGGACAGCATCTCGCCGAAATACAGGTCGCGCTGCTGCGACACCGCGACAAAAGTCAGTATGCAGGCGGCAACCAGGAACGCAAGCATCGCCTTGCTCACCACCGAATGGACTTCCGAAAGAGTGGCCGCCTCAGGCGGAAGCCTGCAGGCAAAAAACGAGGTCGCGATTATTGCAACCGCAAACCCGATGAACGGGAAGATGTAATTCGAAAACATTATGCCGAGGACCGCCGCAGGAAGCAGGGAAGCCACTGCGGACAGGGCCACTGCGTCGCGGGCATCCAGCCCGCGCGAAGCCATGGCGGACACCACTATCGAGAGCAGAAACAGCAGGACAAACATCAGCATCGCGGGGCTGAGCAGCTTGGCAACGGTCTGGCTTGCGTTGAACGCGTCGCACATCGGACCCAGGTCGAGACCTATTCGGGCGTAGCAGAAGAGCCCGAAACCGAACACCGCCAAAAGCGCGAGGAAAAGCAATATGGCCATCTTCCTGCCCTCGTCGACCTCGTCAAGCGGGTTTGCGAACGAGAATGAATGCTTTGCCGGGTCGGCGACCGCAACTGCAGCGGAAGCCCTAACGCTACCAGTAGAGGCATTGTCCATAGCCATGTTAGCATTAGAATTTTTGGCTTAAAAACCAATCCCAACAGGGGAACTAGGCGGGCAACTTGACAGTCGGGATGCATCCTGCAGCTGTTACGATTATGGTGTTTTCAGCCTGCGACACGAGCTTCCCTGACTTTTCCGCAAGGGGGTAGTAGTCCTCAAGCCCGCCGCAGCGCACCAGGTCACGGACTGCAAGGTCGTACTGGGCCTGCGGGAAGTCCCTTGCAAGCCAGCGCCTGCAGAACGGAAGGCCCTTGTATTTTTCCGCATCCTTTGCAAGCTGCCTGCTTTGCGCAAGCCGGGACTTTCCTTGCGCAACCCTGAAAATCTGGCAGCTTGCGTGGTCGCGCACGATTCCCTCGCCGTCAGTTGCAAAAGGCTCGACTGCGAACACGTCGCCTTCCTTGAACACGTAGGAGCCGTGGGGGACGTTGGGCACTTCCTGGCCCGCGTGCACGGCGTACTGGCCAAGCGAGTGGCCGCACAGGTTCTCAACGGGGTTGTAGCCCGCCGAGAGTATCGCGCCGCTTATTGCCGTTCCAACTGCGCGCGAAGAGACTCCGGGCGCAATCGTTGAGATGGCCGCGTCCAGGCCTGCCTTGCTTGCCTCAATGAGCTTTGCGTGGCTAAGGTCAGCTGAATAGGAAAAGGCGCAGTCTGCTATGTAGCCGTCGACTTGCACGCCAACGTCTACCTTGAGCAGGTCGTGCTCGCCAAGCACGCGGTCGTCGCCAGGCGCGGGAGTGTCGTGCGCTGCGACGTTGTTGCAAGAAAGGTTAATCGGGAATGCGATGCCGCCGCCTTGCTCGATGATTTTTGCCTCGACGGAGTCGGCAAGCTCAAGAAGCGAGATGCCTGGCTTGAGCTTCTTTTTTGCAAAAGCAAGGGCTTCGGAGGCGATTTTTCCTGCTTCAAGATATTTCTGTTTGACTTCTTCGTCCAAATTACAAGCACCGTTCAGTAAAGTACAATCATTCACTTGTTTGCAAACCAAATTATTACCAGTCGCCCAGCTTGCTCTGCGTGCCCTTCGACTTCAGCGCATCCTCGTCGTATCCGAAAGCCGAGAGGAGCTTGAGCGTTGCGGGGATGACCTGGTTGTTGATGTAGTAGTCCGGGTCGTAGTCAGTTGCCATCTCGCGCAGGATTGCCTTGTCCGAGATTGACTTGCCTTTCTTCCCGATTACGTAGCCTATGATTGCGTTTTCCGGAAGCCGGATGCCTGCTGCCCGCGCCTTCTGCGACGCCATCAGCTCAGGAGACATCACCGCGTACGAGCCGGCCTTCTTTCTCAGCTGGGTTAGAATCGTTAGGTCGTCAAGCGGGACCTTGCCGGACTTGAGCTCGGTGACTACCTTCATCACCATGTCCGCTGCTGCCTTGACATCGCCGGTTTCCAGGAGAATGCGGAGCAGCTCCTTTTGGGTGCGCTTTGCAACCCCGCTCCAGTCGCGCCGGACAAGCTCGAAGCCGCGGATTTTGATCTTCCCTTCCTTGGTAATCATTGCGTATTTTTTCTTCGCGCCCTCGGCCTTGGCCGATGCAGCTGCGCCAACTGCTTTCTTGCTCACAAAGAGCCCTCGCACGAAGAACTCCTCAAGCTCCAGTTCCATGTTGCCCGGAAGCGTCTTGTTTACCCTTGCGCGGAACTCCAGGACCTTGTCCTCCCCACCCTTGGGGTATTGTATCATCAATGAATCGGTGTCGCCGTAAAGCACCTTGAAGCCGGACGCCTCGGCTGCATCCATCGTTGCCTTGATGTAGTTGCGCGCAAGCCCGGTGATTGCGGAACCGCAGTCGAAGTCGTACCAGCGCGAGCGGGGGTACGCAAGGTAGCCGTAGAAGCTGTTTGCGATGACCTTCAAGGCCCACTGCGTCGCGTGGAGCTGTTTGTACTCGTGGTTGTCCGCGCCCTTTGCAGTCTTTATTTCGGAGAGCTTCCGCTTGATTGCAAAGCGGGACTCCAGCACCTCCTCAAGCACGCGGGGCACCAGGCCTTTGCGCTTCTTGCAGTAGTGGTGGCCCGTTGAGGCCTTGGTGGCTTCGTCGGTGCAGCAAGTGCAGTCCTTTGTCGAGGGGTCGATGTTGTGCGAGACTATGATTGACGGGTAAAGCGAGCGGAAGTCCAGCACCGCGATGTTTTCGTACACTCCCGGCTCGGGAGTCTTTACGAACGCGCCCTGCAGGGGGTTTTCCGAGCGCGCAACAACCTCGGAGTACGAGGGCTTGTTGGGCACGATCTCGCCATACTCAAAGGACTTGCGCATCAAATAGAATTCAACCAGCTGGCCTGCTGTCGCCCTGCTTGACTCGAACATCGGAAGGCCAACCTGGCGCGAAAGCGCAAGCTCCAAGTCAAGGCAGTAGTTTGCAAGCTCAAGGCAGGCTATGGAGTCGACCTTTGCGTACTCTGCCACCTTGTCCATCCCGTTGCCGGTTTTCCAGTTCTCCCAAATCTGGTCGTACTTCAGGTCCACTTTGTGCTTCCCGAAAAGCTCGAAGTACGCGTCGTCAAGGGTGAGCCTTTGAAGCTTGATTGCGCCAACGGTGTTGAGGAAGGTGATTGCGTGGTAGACGTCAAAGTGTATGCGGCCGGGCACGTAGGTCTTGGTGCGCATCCCGATTTTCTTTGCAAACACGTGCTTTTTGGTGCGGCCAAGGCGGAGCGCTGCTCCATTTACTTCCGCGCGCTTCTGCAGGAAGGGAAGGTCGAACGCGTCGCCATTGTAGGTACATAAGAGGTCCGTGTGATTTTGGGCTATTACTTTTGAGAGGCCTTCAAGCATCGCCTTCTCGTCAGCGGCATTCTCGACATTCTGCGCATCCACGTTGTGTTTGAAAGTGATTACGCCTGCATCAGTGGTGGAAGACGCGTAGCTTACCATTATGCACGGGTCTTTTGCAGGCTCCGGAAGCGAGCCGGTGCTGCTGAAAGCCTCGATGTCAATTGCAAGGGTGCGGAGTGCGGGAAAGCTTTCGGCGTGCGCCTTCCTTGCGCTGCGCACGAAACCGTCGTCGGACTCCTCATACTCTACAAGCGCATTGGGCTTCAGGCCGGAGTCTATCATGAAGCGGTAGTGGAACGGGATGTTGTTCTCGTAAACGGTGCCGAACTGGGCAAGCTCGCCTGAGAGGAAGGATACGTTGCGCGGGTGGTCGACAATAATCTTGAGGAGCTTGGTGGGCTTGAGCGCAACAAGCTTCTCAACAACGTCCACTGCGGTAATCTTTGCGTCCTTGCCGCGGAAGGAGAACTTCTGGGCAATCAGGCCCTTGGTAAACTCCGCCATCTTCTCCGAGCCGAACTCGCCTGTTGTCTCGGTCTTTGGGACTAGGAGAAAGTAAGGCAAAAAGTCATAGTACGCGGGATAGGCCTGCCCCGTCTTCTCATCCTTCAAAAAAAGCCTGATTGCGCTGCGGCGGCTCCTGCTGACCGACTCGGCGTCAAGAAGGAAGGCGCGTTCCATGAATAGGATATCAAGATGAACGTATTTTATTGTGCGTTCGCTTCGTTGAGCGAAATTATCGGAAGCTCTGCAGCAGCAAGCTTTGCGTACCCGCCGCAGGCCGCAATCGCGTCAAAGAGCGCCATCGCGCCGTAATAGCTGTTCACAATCGGGATTTTTGCAGTAATCACTTTCTCGCAAAGTGCCCGGTCTGCCTTTGCGCAGCCAATCATGCCATCGACTACTAGGCCCATCCCTGCCACGCTTGCGACCTTGGACGCGCTGCCGTTGAGTATTGTGACTTCGAACCCAGCTTTCTTTGCCTTGGAGACGATTTCGTCGCGCCACTTGCCGCACTCGCGGACTATTACCTTGTTTGACTTTGGGAGCACTCCCGCAGCCTTGACTCCCTTCAGGTAAGCCTCCTCGAAAGTGCGGCCAAAGGCCATTGTCTCGCCCGTGCTTTTCATCTCGCTTGACGCGGTGTAATCCGCCTTGGGGAAGCGGTTGTAGGGAAACACCGGCACCTTGACTGCGCAGAACTTGGGCTTGGGGAACGAGGAATAGCCCTGCTTCTTGAGTGAGATTCCCACTTGGCAGAGCGCGGCCACCTTTGCTATTGGCACCCCGATTGCCTTGCTTACGAACGGGACGGTGCGGCTTGCTCTGGGGTTGACTTCGATTATGTAGACGTCGTCGCCCTTTGCGGCCATCTGGATGTTGCACAGGCCAACTGTCTTGAGCGAGCCTGCAAGCTTGAGCGCGTAGTCCTCAATCTTTGAAAGCGCGGCTGCGGAAAGCCTTTGCGAGGGAAGCATTGCCGCGCTGTCGCCTGAGTGCACGCCCACTTCCTCCACCTGCTCAATTATGCCTGCAATCAGGTAGTCCCTGCCATCCCCAACTATGTCAACATCTATCTCGATTGCATCCTCAAGGAAGTGGTCGATTATGACCGGGTTTCCCTCGCTTGCCATTATGCTTTCGTGAACTTTCTCTGAAAGCTCCTGCTCGTCGAACGCAAGGTGCATCGCGCGCCCGCCAAGCACGTAGGATGGCCGCATCAGAACAGGGTAGCCTACCTCCTTTGCCACCTCGATTGCCTCCGGGGCATCGAACGCCATCCCGCTCCTTACGGTGGGCGTGCCAAGTGATTCTGTGAGTGCCTTGAAGCGCTTGCGGTTGCTTGCAATGTCAATTGAGTCGGTCGAGGTGCCAAGTATGCGGGCGCCGGAGTTTTGCGAGATGCCGTTTACGAGGTTAATCGAGGTCTGGCCGCCGAACTGCACGATTACCCCTTCAAGGTCATCGCGCTCCGTTGCAAGAACCGCAAGGACATCCTCAAGCTTGAGCGGCTCAAAGTAAAGCCGGTCGGAAATGTCAAAGTCGGTGCTCACGGTCTCCGGGTTGTTGTTGACTACGATTGTCTCAAAGCCTGCGTCGCGCAAAGCCTGTACCGCGTGCACGGTGCAATAATCGAATTCTATCCCCTGGCCGATGCGGATGGGACCGGAGCCGAGGATTATGACCTTCTTTTTTTCGGCCTTCCGAATCGTCGCATCCGAGGAACCCTCGTAGGTGGAATAATAGTAGGGCGTCGCAGCCTCGAACTCGCCGGAGCAAGTGTCCACCATCTTGAACGACGGGTAGAGGCCGTGCGTCTTGGAAAAGCTGCGCACGTACACCGCCGAGCGGCCGGTTGCCTCGCAAATCCAGCGCTCGGAAAACCCTGCTTTTCGCGCTGCAAGCACGCCTTCGGCGTCCTCGGGAGTGATCATGTCGTTCTTTGAAAGCGCGCGCTTTGCCGAAACTATTGCCGCAATCTTTTGGATGAACCACTCGTGGATTCCAGTTGCCTTTGCTATTGTGGCAACGTCTGCTTTGTTGTCAGCAAGGAGCTTGGTGATTACGTTGAAGCGCATCTCGCTTGGCGCAAGCGCCTTCTGCAGGGGAAGCGCGGCCATCTCCGCGGTCTTTTGCCGCCAGTCAACTCGCATCTCAAGCGAGCGCAGGGCCTTGCCGAACGCCTCCTCGAAGGTGCGGCCTATTGCCATGGTCTCGCCGGTGCTTTTCATCTGCGTGCCTATTGAGTTGGAATAGTATAGTTTGTCAAAAGGCCAGCGCGGAATCTTTACCACCACGTAGTCAAGGGACGGCTCGAAGCACGCGCTCTTTCCGGTCACGCGGTTATTGATTTCGGAAAGCGCGTATCCAAGGGCAATCTTGGTTGCGACGCGCGCAATCGGGTAGCCCGTTGCCTTCGAGGCAAGCGCGCTGCTTCTGCTTGCGCGCGGGTTCACCTCGACTATGAAGTAATCGCCGGTATTTTGGTCAAGGCCAAACTGCACGTTGCACGCGCCCTGCACCTTGAGCGCGCGCACAATCTTGATTGCCGAGGTGCGCAGCATATGGTACTCGCGGTCTGAAAGCGTCTGGCTTGGCGCGACAACTACGCTTTCTCCCGTGTGTATTCCCATCGGGTCTAGGTTTTCCATGTTGCATATGGTGACGCAGTTGTCGAAAGAATCGCGGATTACCTCGTACTCAAGCTCGGCCATGCCGCCCAGGCTCTTTTCAACAAGCGCAAGCCCGGTGCCGCTCTGCTTGATTGCGGCGGCGCAGATTTCACGCGCCTCCTCGATTGTGTGGGCGATGCCGCTTGCAAGCCCTCCGAGGCAGAAGTCCGCGCGTATCATGACCGGAAGGCCGTGCTTGCTTACGAACTTTTCCATCTCGGCAACCGACTTGCAGCTGTCGCTTGCAGGGACAGGCTCGCCAATCTTCAGCATCAGTTCCTTGAACTTCTCGCGGTCCTCGGCAAGCTCGATGGTCTCTACTGTAGTGCCTAACACCCGCACGTTGTTTTTCCTCAGGCAATCGGCAAGCTCGACTGCGACGTTCAGCCCGGTCTGGCCGGCCATGGTTGCGATTATCCCGTCGGGCTTTTCCTTATCTATGATGCGCTCGACTGTGGCCGCGTCAATGGGCTCGATGTAGACGCGGTCCGCAGTCGCAAGGTCGGTCTGTATCGTGGCCGGATTCGAGTTGACAAGAACGACCTCGATGCCTTCCTCCTTGAGAGCGCGGCACGCCTGGCTTCCGCTGTAGTCAAACTCCGCTGCCTGGCCTATTACGATGGGCCCGGAACCGAGGAGCAAAACCTTGCGGATGTTGGAAAGCTTGGGCATTGGATAAAATCACAATTTCAAAGGCATAATCAAATCAAAATCAACAAAATCATTTCATCAGCTTCACAAAATCATCAAACAGGAATCGCGTGTCCTGGGGGCCGGGCGCTGCCTCGGGGTGGAACTGGACTGAGAACGCGCCCAAGTCGTCGCATCGCAACCCCTCGTTGCTTCTGTCGTTGAGGTTGGTAAGCCAGTCTGTGACTCCCTTGGGGATGTCCTTTACCGCAAAGCCGTGGTTTTGAGAGGTGAGGAAGCACTTTCCTGAGAGGTTGTCCACAACCGGCTGGTTTGCGCCGCGATGCCCGAACTTGAGCTTGAACGTCTTTCCTCCAAGCGCGTGACCAAGGACTTGGTGTCCAAGGCAGATGCCGAACACGGGCACTTTGCCGACTATTTGGCGGCAGGAGGCAACTGCATAGGTCATCAGCGCGGGGTCTCCGGGGCCGTTTGAGTACACGACTCCGTCCGGCTTGCTTGCAAGGATTTCCCTTGCATCGGTGCTTGCAGGCACTACGGTTACTTCGCAGCCGCGCGCAACTAGCTCGCGGACGATGTTCTGCTTGACCCCGCAATCAACGAGGACAATGGAATGTTTGTGTTTGTCTTTGGGGCTTGGTGAAAATATTTCGGCGTTTTGCCGCGTGACTTTGCTCACGAAATCTATGCCGGAGTAGTCAAAGCCCTTGAGCTTCTTTTTGCACGACTCAACGGCTTCCTCGACGGTGCGGCCTTCAAGCTGGATTATCCCCGAGGGCACGACCCCGTAGTTGCGCACCTTGGTGACTATTGCGCGAGTGTCCAGGCCGGTTATTGCAGGCACGTCGAATTCCTTGAGGAAGCCGTCAACACTGCGCCCGGAGTCCCGGTGCTGCGGGTGGCTGCAGAACTGGCGGCTTATGACTCCTGAGAGGTGAATTTTACTGGACTCGAAAGCTTCTGAGCTGATGCCGTAGTTTCCGATGAGCGGATAGGCAAAGGTAAGGATTTGGCCTGCGTAAGAAGGGTCGGTGAGCGCCTCCTGGTATCCGGTCATCGAGGTGTTGAAAACAAGCTCACCGAACGCGTCGCGGGGCGAGCCTGCGGAGTCGCCGACATAAAACGACCCGTCCGAAAGGACAAGGACCGCTTTAGGAAGACTCACGAACAAAACCCCAAAAAAATAATCGCCGGTTTTCCATTATTTTGGCTGGCGAATTAAATATACTTTCGGCCAGCCGTGCCAATGGCTATACGGCTGTGGCATTGAACCGCTACTATAATGGCCAAACCGCAATTAATACCCGCCGACCAAAATGCGACACTACTGCGGATTTTTGTCCAAACTGGTTTGATGCTGTGAAAGCCAGATGCGCTTTGGGCGCGTGCGGCAAGGCACTAGTAAGGCACGAACGAGATCCTGCAGCTTGCAAGCTTGCGGTAGAACCCGTGGTCCTCGTTCCTTTCGGCCTTCTTTACAAACATTATGTCCAGGCCGGTCCAGAAGATGAACCAGCCTGCAGGCTCGAAGAACACGAACAGGAAGTGGTTGAGGAAGCCCTCGATTCCAAGGGAGGATATGTAAGTCGCTACAAGCATCAGCGCCATCCCAAACGCGATGTACCAGACGCTCTTCCTGCTCATCCGGTCAAGGTCCGAATGCACGTGGTGCAGGCCGTCCTTGAAATGGGCGCTAATCCTGCGTCGGATTATCTCCTCTTCCTGCTGCTTGCGCTTTGCCTTGGGCACCATTATCCTGAGTTCGACCCTGTCACCCTTCTGGCAGCTCGCGCGCTTGACTTCGTCTATGAAGTCAACCGAAAGCTCGCGCACTGAGTACGGCCTCGGGTCGAAGTCGGAGAATATGTCGCTGTACTCGTTGGTTATTATGCTGATTTCGGAGCTGTGCAGCTGGGAAAGCCGTCTCGCCTCAAGGTAGTCCGCGTCGTTTTCAACGCTGTCGTCACGGCCAAAGTCGGGCGTGATTTTCTGGCGGATATTTCGTGGAGAAACCATTGCGACAAAACCTTCCCCGACAGGCGCAATGCCTGTAGGTCAAAGGTGGTAACTGAATCCGGGTATTAAAGCCATTTGGAAGGCAAAACCTCAGCGCGGGCCAACGCCCTGCATGCTCAGTACGAGATGAAGCGGATTTCGCTGTTTGACATCTTGTGGTAGAAGTCGCGCTCCTCGTAGCGTGACGCGGGCTGCAGGAACAGGTAGTCAAAGCCGTTCCAGAGCGTGAACCAGCCTGCTGGCTCGAAAAGGAAAAGGAAGAACGTCTGCAGGAGGCCTGCTGGCACGACTGAAAGCATGAGCACGACCAGCGTGAGTATGACTACCCCGACCAGTATGAACAGGCCGCCTTTCTGGCGCATCTTCAGTATGTCGCGGTTAATCTGCTCAACGGTGTTGCGGTAGTGCGCCTTCACGCGTTTTTTGATTATGGTCTCCTGCTCGGGCTTGCGCAGGGCCTCGGGCATCATCACCTTGAGCTCGATTTTGGAGCCCTTGTGCCGGGCTGCCTTCTTGACCTCCAAAAGGAAGTCGTCGGACAGCGAGCGCGTGTCGTAGGGCCGCGGGTCGAAGTCCGAGAAGATGTCGTCGTAAGTGTCAAGGATTATGCTGATTTCGGAAAGCTGGAGCAGCCTCTGCTTTTCGGCATCGGAAATGTCCACAAGCGAAGTTGTCAGAGTGGTCTGCCTCTGGGCAGTGTGCGCTGCTTGAACTGGCGGCTTGGCCTCCTTTGGCGCCTCGCGCTGCTGCTGGCCTGCAGGTTGTGCTTGGGGCGAGTTAGGCATGGTAATCACTAAATCTAAAATAGTATCATGGCCGGCAAGCAATATAACCCGGCTGGCGGGGATTTAAAGGAGATAAAAACAGGGGGGTTGGCCAAAAAAAAGCGGTTTGCCAGGAGACCTTGCCGCGGACTATTTTGCGGACCGAGTCACTGCCTTCTTGGTGTCCCACAGGTTGCCTATTGCGCCGGAGATTTTCCAGGTGCGGATGGCAATCGGGGCGGAAGCATAAGCGGACTTGAGCGCAAGGCAGGCAAGCACCTCCTTGAGCATCACAGTCTGGCACTTCACGATGCCGCGCTGGGCCTCCTCGTCGAACTCCTTGAGGAACGCCTTTGCCTTGCTTGCGCCAAGCTCGCCGACTCCCTCCAAAAGGGATGCCTGCACGAGCTTGGAAGCGTCGACCTTGGAGAGCCTGTGCTGGCACTCGAAGGACACGAGGATGTAGCGCTTCTTTTCCTGCATCTACAAAACCAATCAAGCAGTGAATGAGGAAAGCTCCAGGAGCTCCTCCTGCGAGTATGCGCGTTCGCAGTACGCGCAGCGCACGTGAAGCGGGTTCTTCTTTTCGACCTTCAAAAACGACCTGCCTTCCTTGTTGGAGATGCACTTGGGGTTGGGGCAGCTGATGACGTCCTCGAAAGCATCAGGGACCGAAATCTTGCGCTTCTTGACAATCTGGTAGTCGTGCACGAAGTTGACAGTTGCCGCTGGTGCGATAAGTGCAATCTTGTTGATTTCCTTCTCCTCAAGCGCGCGCTCCTCAATCTTGATGATGTCCTTGAGCCCCTGGGTCGTGCTTGGAGTGTTCATTACCATGCTTACTGTTGCGTGGAAGCCCTCGTTGATTCCGAGGATGGAAAGAACCGCAAGGCCCTTGCCCTTGGGGATGTGGTCTATGACTACGCCGTTCTCAATCTTTTTTATCTTCATCTTGTCCTGTTCGGAATCCATAAGCGCAACCAACCCTCTTGTCTCATTTCACCCAAGGACCGAGTCCAGTATCGCCATGCGCACCGGGATGCCGTTTGCCTCCTGCGCAAAGTAGGCGGCCTGCGGCAGCGAGTCCACCTCGGTGGCAATCTCGTCAACGCGCGGGAACGGGTGCATTATGATGGCGTCGTCCTTCATCTTGCGGACCGCCTCTGCGTCGATTACGTAGGAGTAGCGCTCGGCTTCCTCCGGGTCGTCGAAGCGCTCCTTCTGGATGCGCGTTGCATAGACCACGTCGGAGTTGGAAAGGTCAAGCTCAGTAAGCTCGCGAATGGAAACCCGGTCTGCGATGTCGGACTGGATGACTTGGGGAAGCTTGAGCTGCGGAGGCGACCACAATTCAATCTTGCAGTCGAAGTTTGCAAGCGCATAGCAAAGCGAGTGTATTGTGCGGCCGTTCTTCAGGTCGCCAATCATCGAAATCGTCAAGCCGTCAAGCTTGCCCTTCTTTTGGAAAATGGTGTACGTGTCTAAAAGAGCCTGGGTGGGGTGCTGGTTTGCGCCGTCGCCGCCGTTGATTACCGGGATTTTTGCCGCATCAGCTGCAAGCCTGGCTGCGCCCTCAAGGGAGTGGCGGATTACGATTACGTCGGCACAGGACTCGACCATCCGGATGGTGTCGTAGACCGTCTCGCCCTTTGCAACCGAGGTGGTGTCCGCGTCGGAGAACGCAATTATGCTGCCGCCAAGGCGCTGCATCGCAGTCTGGAAGGAGAATTGAGTGCGCGTTGACGGCTCGAAAAACAGCGATGCCAGGACTTTGCCGGATTGCTTGGTGTAGGACTTCTTCTGCGTGACGGCGTCCTCGTACTTTTTGGCCTTGTGCCAGATTTGCTCGATTGCCTCGCGGGAAACGTCCCTTGTGCTCAGGATGTCCCTTCCAGCCCAGTAGTCCGCCATAAGTTGCCACACACCCAAAAAAGCGTTTGAACCCCTAAACCGGTTGTTCGAACAAACAATGCCTGCAATAGGATAAAAGTGTATTGTGCGACCTCTGGATTGGCAGGCCAGCGGAGCACTCTGCTTAAGCCCGGACTGCGAGCTTCCCCTCGCCGCGCTTTAGGCAGACGTTCTCTCCGTCAAAGGCAAGCCTGCCGCCCAGGATGGTCTTTTTGATTTCGCCGCGAAGCTTCCTGCCCTCGAACGGCGTCCAGCCTGCCTTGGACAGCTGGTCCTCTGCGCGCACGGTGTGCTCCGCCTTCAGGTCAACAAGCACGATGTCGGCATCAAATCCCTCGGCAAGGGTGCCCTTGCTGGAAAGCCCGAATATACGTGCCGGGTTGGTTGAGCAGTACCGGACGACTTGCGCAAGGGAGACCAGGTTGCGGTTTGCCGCATCAAGCATAAGCGGCACGCGCAGCTGCACTCCGGGAACTCCGGATGGCGCCTGCCAGTAGTCCTGTTCCTTTTCCTTGGGAGTATGCGGCGCGTGGTCGGAGGCTATGCAGTCTATTGGCGAACGGACCTTGGAAAGCTCGTCCCAGACTGCTGCAACGTCTATGCGCGAGCGCAGGGGCGGATTGACCTTGCCGTAGTTGCCCAGGGCCCTTGCGTCGTGCTCGGTAAGGAACAGGTGGTGGGCGCACACCTCAAGCGTGACGGGCACTCCGCCGTTTTTGTAGGTAGCCACTATGTCAAGCTCGGCCTTGGTTGAGGCGTGGCATATGTGCACGCCCCTGCGGGCCTTGGAAGCGGCATCACAGGCAGCTTCTGCAGAAATCGCGGCAGTTGTGGGGCTGCGAATCAGGTTGTGATAGTCGACCTTTCCTTTGGAGTCGCGTCTCTTGAACTCCTCAGTCAGCTTGCGTATCTCGTGCTCGTCTTCTGCGTGCACGCATACTGGAAAATGCGAAGGAACAGCTGCCAGGTGCCTCTGGAAGTCCGCCATGTGCTCCACAAGCAAGTCGCCGGTGCTTGAGCCAAGGTAGACTTTGAGCGCAAACACCGCAGGGTCCTTGACTGCTTCAGCCGCAACAGCCTGGTTTTGGGGAGTTGCACCAAAGTACAGGCCGTAATCGCAAACCGCCTTCTTTTTGGCAATGGCGACCTTTTCCTTAAGCTGGGCAAGGCTGCATACCGGTGGGGCGTTGTTCGGCATGTCCAGCACAGTGGTGGTTCCTCCGGCGAGGGCGGACGCCGAGCCGGAATAGAAGTCCTCCTTCTGCGTCTGGCCGGGGTCGCGGAAGTGCACGTGCGGGTCAACCATACCTGGCAGGGCAACCAGCCCCGTGCAGTCGATTTTTTCGTCAAAGCTTCCGGGGATGGTCGAACGGGACAGCCTGCTGATTTTGCCGGACTGATCTGCTGCTATGTTGCACTCCACAAGGGTGTCGTGCACAAGCACCCTGCAGTTTGAAAGAAGGAGCATAAGCAGGTTTTGCTTTGGCAGTATAAAGCACTTTGGCCTGCAATCCAGTAGGCAGCCGGGTGCAGCCGGCCGGATGCCTTACTATTATAAATGGGGTTTTGCACTAAATATTGGTAAGAAAGTGAAAGGAAACCAAAAGCTCGCCGAAAGGCGCTTTGTTGTTTTTGTTTAGAGGCTCAGGTAACCGCGGCATCTGCCGTTCCTGTGCCAGTAAAGTTTTTGACTAAAAGTAAGGAGTGGTTGAATATGTATCCTCCACAGCAGTCCCAATACGACCGCGCGATCACGGTGTTTTCGCCCGACGGAAGGCTCTTCCAGGTCGAGTACGCACGCGAGGCCGTCAAGACCGGGAGCACCAGCATCGGAATCGTCAGCAAGGACGGTGTTGCGATGGTTGCGCACAAGCGCATATCATCTCCGCTCATAGTCGGCGACTCGCACGAAAAGATATTCACAATCGACAACCACGTGCTTGCATCCTCCTCAGGGTTGGTTGCGGACGCACGCAAGCTCGTTGACTACGCAAGGCTCGAGTCGCAGAAGCACAAGCTCACATTTGACGAGGAAATCTCGGTCGAGTACCTTGCAAAGCAGGTTGGCGACCACATACAGTTCTTCACCCAGGTTGCCGGAGTGAGGCCCTATGGGGTTTCGCTCTTGCTTGCAGGAGTGGGAAGCACGGGCGCGAGGCTCTTTGAGACCGACCCTTCAGGCGCAATCTTTGAGTACAAAGCCACTGCGATTGGAAGCGGCAAGAAGGGCGTGGAGCAGTTCTTCGAGAAGGAGTACAAAGACGGCCTCTCGATGGATGACGCCATCAGGCTTGCAATCAAGGCCCTCAAGAAGGTGACCGAGGACAAGCTCTCGGCTACGGTAATTGACGTTTCAATAGTCGAGTCCAAGTCCAGGAAGTCGCGCGACCTCTCAAACGACGAGGTTGCAAAGTTCATGGCGGACTCGAAATAGAAAAGATAACACGGAATTCGAGATAGAGGACTCATGTCCCATATTGAAAACACGATAATCGCCCGGCTTGAGAAGGCCGGCGAGACGTTCGAGATTCTCGTAGACCCCAAGAAGGGCTATGATTACAAGACAGGCGCCAAGAAGGAGCTTGACAACGTCTTGGTTTTCGAGGAAGTGTTCAAGAACGGCAACAAGGGCGAAAGGCACACCGGTGCTGCGCTCAAGAAGGCGTTCGGCACCGAGGACGTGCGTGCAATCGCAGACATCATCTTTCGGGATGGCGAGCTGCAGATTACAACCGACCAACGGCGCAAGCTATTGGAGGAGAAGCGTGTCAAGATAATCGCGCTCATTGCGCGTTCGGTAATAGACCCGCGCACCAAGGCGCCACATCCGCCAGCGCGGATTGAGGCGGCAATGGAGCAGGCGCGCGTGCACATCGACGCGTTCAAGGGTCCGGAAGAGCAGGTCTCAAAAATCATCGAGGAGCTGCGGGAAATCATCCCCATCTCAACTGCTTCGGTGAAGGTGGCAATCAAGGTGCCGGCGAATTTCGTGCACCGCTGCTACTCGGCATTGAAGGAATACGGGATAAAGAAGGAGGAGTACGGCTCCGACGGCTCGCTGGTCGTGATGATAGAGATCCCGGCCGCGCTGCAGGAAGAGGTGTACGACAGGCTCAACGGCCTGACGCAGGGCGCAATCCAGACGCGGCTTGTGGAAAGGTAAAACCAGCAGGGTTCTGGAAGCAACGACAAAAAAATCATTTTGATTTGAAAAAGGTGCAACGAATGGAAAAGCAACTGATATTGCCCGGCGCCATTGCGGCTACAACTCCGCGAAGGATGGACGGGTGCTATGTTGACGACGGCAAGACCTTCGTCTCCGTTGTCAGCCTCAAGGCTGGCGACAAGATAATCCCCCTCAAGGGGCACTACATACCGCGCATAGGCGACTACATAATCGGGATCATCTCGGAAGAGAGGTTCTCCGGCTACGAAGTCGACATCAACGCGCCGTTCCCCTCGACAATCTCGGCCCGCGACATCCGCGAGACGTTCCAGGTTGGCGACGTGGTCTCGGCCAAGGTGCGCATGGTGGACGAGGTCCACACCGCGCAGCTTGTTGAGCCGCGCAAGCTCTACGCAGGCAGGCTCATCGAGATTGAGAGCGTCAAGGTCCCGCGCGTCATCGGCCGCAACGGGAGCATGCTTGCGCTCATCAAGGAGTACACGGGCTCGGACATCTTTGTGGGCAAGAACGGCCGCATCTACACCAAGAACGGCGACATCGCGCTTTCGGTGATGGCCCTGCTCAAGATTTCAAGCGAGGCGCACACAAGCGGCCTTACTGACCGCATCAAGGAGCTCCTTGAGGTCGAGTCCAAGAAGTCGCCGAACTACAGCGCGCCGCAGAAGCCGGCCGTGCAGGAAAGGCAACCCGCAGAGACTTACTAAAAATTGACATTTGAATGGTGATTTGAATATGGCAGAAGAAGAGACCGCCGCGATGGCTTCAGGCAAGGCGCCAAAGAAGCTAATCGAGAACGGCATCCGCAACGACGGCCGCACGTCCTCGGACTTGCGCAACCTCAAGATTACTGTCGGAGTGCTCAAGAAAGCATCCGGCTCGGCACTCATCGAGTGGGGCAAGAACCGCATCCTTGCGGGAGTATACGGCCCGCGCGAGGTGTTCCCCAAGCACAACATGAACCCCAACAAGGCAATCATAAACTGCAGGTACGCGATGGTCCCGTTCTCCTCACTTGAGGAGCACGGACGCTTCGGCCCGAACAGGAGGGCAATCGAAATCGGCAAGGTCGGAAAGCACGTGTTCGAGAACGCAATACTCACCGAGCAGTTCCCCAAGACCATGATTGACATCAACATCGACGTTTTGCAAAGCGACGGCGGCACACGCGTTGCCGGAATCGTCGCAGCATCGCTTGCGCTTGTTGACGCGGGAATCCCGATGAGGGACATCCCCTGCGGAGTCTCGATTGGAAAGGTCGACGGCACGCTTGTGGCTGACTTGGACAAGACCGAGGACAACCTCGGACAGTCCGACATGCCGGTAATATTCTCGCCCCGCACTTGGGACATCCTGCTCTTCCAGATGGACGGCATGCTGACCAAGAAGGAAATAATGGACGGCATCGACCTTGCGCGCATCGCAACACAGAAGGTGCACGAGGTGCAGGTTGCGGCGCTTGAGGCAAAGTACGGCGCTGCGGCAGCAGGCGACGACGACTCGCAGGACGAGTCGGTCGCATAAGTTTTACGCTAAAGACGGTGAATGAAAAATGATCACTAACGAGGTCAAGGAAGCATTCGTGCTTGACTTGATGAAGAAAAACACGCGCGTGGACGGCAGGGGAATGCTGGACTACCGCCAGATTTCGGTAACAAAGAACGTGTATGAGAACTGCGAAGGCAGCGCAATGGCACAGATTGGCGACACCAAGGTAATCGCAGGGCTCAAGCTTGACGTTGCAACGCCCTTCGGCGACAGGCCGACCCAGGGCGTCATAATGTTCAACGCGGAGTTCTCGCCGGTTGCGCACCCCGACTTCACTGCCGGGCCGCCGGACGAGCGCAGCATCGAGCTTGCCCGCGTAGTAGACCGCGGCATCCGCTCAGCGGAGTGCATCAACCTTGACAAGCTCTTCATGGAGGAAGGCAAGGTGCTTGGGGTGTTCATCGACCTTTTCATAATCGACCACAACGGCAACCTTACTGACGCTGCGTACCTTGCCTCGATGGCGGCTCTGCGCACAGCCAAGATGCCCAAGTACGAGGATGGAAAGCTCATCCGCGAGGAGCGCACCGCACCCCTGCCGATTGCGCGCGACGTCGTGTCGTGCTCTTTCGAGAAGGTGGCGGACAAGCTCCTTCTGGATGCACGCGAGGAAGAGGAAGTGTCCTCTTCAGGCCGCGTGACTCTTGCAACTTGCGGGGACGACATGTTCTGCGCATCGCAAAAAAGCGGACGCGCAGGGTTTACCCGCGCGGAGTTCGAAAGCATGCTGGACACTTCCCTTGCAAAGCGCAAGGAGCTGCTCAAATACATTTAGGGTGTAAGAATATGGGTTCACATTACGGAGTAAAAATCCGCAAGCAGGAAAACAAGATCAAGACCGCCATGAAGCAGAGGCACGCGTGCCCATCCTGCGGCAAGGCCAAGGTCAAGCGCACCTCGACCGCGCTCTTTGAGTGCGCGTCGTGCAAGACCAGGTTCGCAGGCGGAACGTACGTCCCCCGCACCAACGTGGGAATCACTGCCGCAAAGCTGCAGTCTTCCAAGAGCGTGCAGGCAAAGGAAGAGTAAGACCGCTCTTCCTTTCCACATTCTTTTTTCTTTCATATTTTCTTTAATGATTTCTAGGGGGCAAACGAGGCTATTCTTTATGGCAATCGACAACGGCACGGTCCTTTTTGAGGCCGACTTCTCAGGCAAATGCTATTCCTACTCGGCAAGGGCAGAGGACAAAGCAAAGCTTTCCGCGCTGCTTTCATCCGCACGCAAGGCCATTGCAGAGAGCATCTACGACTACGCGCCAATTGACCGCAAGGCAATAGACGCGTATTTCGCAGGAAAGAAAAAGCCCAAGAACCCGGCAGAGCTTGCCGGGATACTCTCATCAGTCTCGATGTCCTCAATCGAGCGCGACCTGGAAAAGGCGACCCGGTTCGAACCCGTGCCAGCTGATGACATAAAAAAAGCAGATGTTGAAAAGAGAAAGATTGGCTACGCAACAAGCTATTACCTTTACCTGCTGTTCAAGTCCGCATTCGGAGAGGAAGCGCCAAAGCCCGCTGGCTCGAACAGAAACCAGATTATCCGCCTTGTCTCAAACTCAAGCGAGTGGATGGTCGTAAAGAAGACCAACACCGTAACTGCAACCAAGCCCGAGACGCTCTCCGCGCTCATCGGCATGCTCTCAACCATCGTGCGCAAGGAAGGAGACGTGCTGTGCAAGGACGACGACTTCGAGGCCGCCTCGATGGCGCTGTTCGGCCAGTTCTTCAAGCGCAAGTCATTCGGAAAGCTCTGCGAGGCGCTCAATGCGGTGCCCGCACCCAAGGCAAACGAGGCCGCAGGAGCAAACGTTGCTGACAAGGCGTTCGCTGCCGAGCTGTTCACCCTGCTTTACCTGAAGGCATTCTCGCTTTCAGGCTATTCGCCCTACCCCGAGCCGGACCTTCTTGCGGAAACTTACCCGCAGCTGAAGATTCCCAAGCCCCGCGGTAATTTCGGCGGCAAGAAGAAAAAGAATAAGGCCTGAGCCCATTTTTTATTTCCAACAGCCATAGTGAATCAATATGGCCGCACCCAAGACGCAGCTTCGCCTTTACGGCACGCACAAGCTGAACAAGTCGGGAATACACAAGTACGAGCTGTTCGTCACCCCGTCCAGAGGCATGAAGGGGCTTGGAAGCATCGGCAATGGCGCGTTTGTCCTGCCCATAAACCGGTTTGACGACAAGGCGCGCGCCGCGCTTTCAAACGAGTTCGAACGGTTCAAGCAACCTGGATTGACGAAAAACCCCGCAGTGCGCCTTGGCGAAATCACGTTCCAAGTAATCCCGACTAGGATGGGAAAAGTGGCATACCCGATAAACTACAAGCCCAAGGGTGAAATCCGCGACCCGATTCAGGCGGAAAGCAGGGGCACCGGGCTTGGCGGCCAGATTGAGGCGCTGTGCCTTTCGCACCTGGAAAAGTCAGGCAAAGCAACCCACGTCTCGACAACGGTCGGGCTGCGCAAATACTTGGAAGAAACCGAAGGCTACGAAAAATACGCCGAAACGCTTGAAGCATTCTCAACTAGCGATGTCCGCATTGCCCACCTGAAGAAGTGCGGCATCGGCGCACGCGACATCCTGCCGATAAACGAGTGAGCTTTCAAGGTCGCACGGCACTGAAAAAAACTAGGCAGTCCCTTCCTCGTCTTCCTGCTTCTGTTTCTGCCACTTGCGGTACTGCACGAACCCGTAGATTGCAAGCACTGCCACGACAAGGATTATTGCGTAGTCCATCGAGCCGCCCGTGCCTGACGAGGCCTTCGGCGTTGCGGTTGTGCCGCAGCTGTTCATGCCATCCACTATGGAGTCGTACTTCTGCTTGGACTGCTGGATTGAAAGGTAGGCCGACTGGTAGTCGGAGACAAGCGGGGCCGCCTTCATCTCCATCACCGATACCACACCAGTCCAGGTCGTGTTGAGCTCGCGCACCTTGGTGCTCACACCGCACTGGTCGTACGCAATCTTGCTTGACTTGTACTCGGAAAACATGTTGTTTATGTCATTCTGCACAGCCGCGTAGGCCTTCACCGCATTTGCCTTTGCTATGCGGAACTGCGTATTCTCCACGCTGTCGTTGACCTGGCTGGACTCGATGCGCTTGAAGTTGTCGTACTCGGGGATGATTCCTTCGCGGTACTGGGTTGCGGAGTAGAACACGTCGGTGCCAAGCCCTGCAGAGGACACCTGCTGAAGCACGGTGGTCTCCTCGGAGGCAAGCTTTGCATAGACGTCGCGGTCGGTGAGCTTGGAAAAGAACGCCTCCGCCTTTTGCGCAAAAGTGGCGCACTTTGTGAACGTCGCGTTGTAGTTTGCCATGTAGTCGATGTAGCTGTCCACGTCGCCCGTGCTTGCGTAGTACTTTCCGGAGTTGCGGGCAGTGTCGATTTCCTGCGACTTCAAGTCGTCAAGCGTTGCAATCAGGCCGTCCTCGCCGTCAATCATGTCCTCAAGGCCGTCGAAGTAGTCAGTAAGCGCCGCATCGGTCGTTCCCGAAAGCGCGTGGTCGCGCACCGAAAGGATGTTCTTGCGCGCAGTCTCAAGCGAAAGCCTGGCAGTCTCGATGCCTGCCGAGATGTCTGAATAGGACAGCTTGCGGGCCTTCACGTAATTCGTCTCCCAGGCATACTCGTAGTCAAGCGTGTAGATTTTGGAGAGCACGTCGGCGTTGAGGGTTATCGAGCCGTTGCCGGCGTCAGCCACGACGACCTTGCCGTAGGAGTGCAGGTAGACGCTTGAGTCGTCCGCTGTCGAGTAGTAGTAAAGCACCCAGTACTTGGCGCTGTCAACAAGCACCGGAGTCATCGAGGTGTAGGGCGCAAGCTTGAGGGTCTCGGTCGAGGTTGAAAGCACGTACGGCTCGCCGAACGCGGTTGCGCGGTCGGTTGTTATTGCAGAACAGGACGCCACAAGCACCAAAAGGGCGGCAAGGGCAATCGCGTTATATTTTTGCATGACTACAAGTATGTGGCAATGGTTTAAATTAGTTTGACCGAGAGTAGCTCACCCTATGAAAACCCGATTCGTACTGGTCCGGCCGGAGCACGACATGAACGTCGGCGCGGTGTGCCGGGCAATCAAGAACTTCGGCTTTGCCGAACTGTGGCTTGTCCAGCCCCAGTGCAAGCTGGGCTTGGAGGCCAGAAAGTACGCCAAGCACTCCGAGGAAGTCCTTGCAGGCGCAAGGAAAGCGGCAAGCCTCAAGGAAGCAATTGCGGGGTGCGACGCGGTCGTAGGCACCACCGGCGTTCCGGTGCGCTTCCACGGCAGGATTTTCAAGAACTGCATCCCCCTGGACGGGCTCTACGGCAAAATCCGCGCCTTCGAGAACGTGGCAATAGTGTTCGGACCGGAGGGCACCGGGCTTTCGGAACAGGACACCGACCTGTGCGACATCGTGATTACAATACCCACTGCGCCCCAGCACCGCGTATTGAACCTGTCCCACGCGGTTTGCACCTGCGCATACCAGCTCTTCCTTGACTCGTGCAGGGACAAAAAAACAAAGGACGGCATCGAATACAAGCGCGCATCCGGGCAAAAGATAACCATGCTTGAAAACCTCTTTGCCGAGGCGCTGAAGTCCTCGCCCACTGTGCGCGACAAAAAGAAGGTCGCAAAGGCGTTCCAGAGGCTGGTGAAGCGTTCGCTCCCCTCAGAAGAGGAGGTCTCGACTCTGCTTTGCGCATTAGATTCATTTAACTCTGCTGAGGAATACAGGTCATTGAAGGAAAAAAGAAGCGCGGAAAAGCAGGGAAAACCAAAGGAAACGAAAACACCATGAACAAACAACAGAAAATCATTGCAGTATGCGCAATCGGCCTGGTCTTTGCCTACTTTCTGCTCAACCCTCCGAACCTTTCCCCGGATGACTTTGAGAACGCCATACGCAACTCCGGCGCAATGGGACCGGCGCTCATTGTCGCAGGCCAGCTTGTTGCCTCAATCTTTTCTCCGATTCCCAACAGCCTGGTTACGCTTGCAGCCGGACGCGTCTACGGCGGGTTTTACGGGGGGCTCTACGCCTACATCGGCGGCCTCCTTGGAGCTGCTGCCACCTTCGGGATAGGCCGTGCGCTTGGACGCGAGTTCGTTGCCCGCTTCGTGCAGAAAAACGACCTGGAGTCGGTTGACGGCTTCATCGCAAAGTACGGCGTATGGGCAATCATCGGAGGCAGGCTTTTGCCGTTCATGTCGTTTGACGCAATAAGCTACGCTGCGGGCATGACCTCGATGGACTTTGGAGCGTTCATGCTTGCTTCGGTGTTCGGCACCGCCCCCGGAATCTTTGCCTATGCGTACCTGGGCGAGTACTCCGCTGCGCTTGACTACACGACAATAGCAATATTAGCGGTTGCATCCATCGTCCTTTTCGCAGTCGCCTCGAAGGCGTACGAATGGCACAAGAGCAGGAAAACAACCCCGGGAAAGCAGGACAAGAAAGGAAGCAAAAGGACGAATGCTGAAAGGAAAACGGCAAAAGCCGCAGCCAAGACAAGGAAGGCGCCCAAAAAATGACCAAAGTCATCTTCAAAGGCAAGCTTGCCGACTCGTCCGAGGCGGTGATTCCTGCAAACAACAAGGCCAACTTCTTCGGCTACGGAGTATATGAGTCAATACGCGTGTTCCGCGGAAAGCCGTTCTACGTTGACTGGCACCTTGCAAGGCTTTTTTCATCAGCAAAGGCCATCGAGATGGACATTCCCTACTCGCCAGCTGAGATTCTGGAAATGATTGGGCAGGTAATTTCGCAAAACAAGCTCTCGGACGCCTTAATCCGGGTCGTGTACTACGGCAAGACCGAAAAGGAGGAAGGAATCCTCACGGTTTTCCCAATGGGCTACCATTTCTACGCCGACAAGAACTACAAGAAGGGAATGTCAGCAGTCACGCACGTCTGGGACCGCATACTCCCGCCGTCAAAGACTTTGAGCCTGCTTGGGGGGTTTTTGGGCCTGCGCAAGGCAACGCAGAACGACTGCGTCGAGGCATTGCTAATCAACTACAAAGGCCAAGTCACCGAGGGCACGCGAAGCAACCTGTTCATAGTCAATGGACGGGACGAAATCGTCACTGCCCCAAAGGAGTCGGTTCTTGAGGGCATTACCAGGAAGATAATCTGCGAAAAACTGTCGGAAAAGATAGTGGAGCGCACAATAACCCCGCGGGAGCTTTACTCCGCAAGGGAAGTGTTCATCACAAGCTCTGGCCTGAGCGTGATGCCCATTGTCACAATTGACGGAAAGGCGATTGACGACGGCGCAGTTGGCCCGGTCACCAAGCGCGTTGCGAAGGAATACGACGAGCACCTGAAAAAATACTGCGGCATATAGGCAGCTTTTTGTCATCCAGCAGCCTGGAAAACCGGCTGTTCGAAGCGCTATTAAATCCAATCGTACAGAATAATATCTCTGGACAAAAGAGCCGCTTCCTGACAAGAAGCACTGAATCAACGACCGCCCCCTTTGGCATCTTGCCATCTGGGTGCACTTGAATCTTTGTGGCTTTTACATTAATGCCTTGATAGTGTAGTGGTCCAGCATGCGGGATTGTCGATCCCGCGACCCGGGTTCGAATCCCGGTCAAGGCGCTTCTTTTTTTCTGTTCAATTTTATTGGCAGCTTCAAGCAATTATTTTCTCAGCTTCAGCGAGATTTTTTCTTTCTCAGCAAGTTCTTGAATTAGAGCCTTGAACGCCTTTGCCTTGTCCCCCTTGACGGCCTCGATTTGCTTCAACGCCTTCTTCAAGGAGTCAACGGGCAGGAGGGCGCAGGCAAGGCAATACATGCTCACGCACTGGCCGGGATTGTACTTTGCAAGCATCGTCTCAAGAAGCTTCTGGCGTTCCTTCTGCTCCTTGAGAAACTTTTTGACTCCGACATTCTTGATTCTTTGGATGTTGGGAAGGCATTTCTGGTGAGTGACGAAGCTGTCTCCATCAAACCACTTGACGAACTTCTCGCACGGGAACTCCGGGCAGTCCGCACAAGTCTCAAAGTTTCGTTTCATTGAGGAGCAGCGAAAAATAGGGCAGTATGAACAGTGACCGTCCGGGCCGCAACCAAGGCATTGGGATTTTGCCTTGGACTGGAAGCGCGGGCACAAGCCGCAGGATATCCCGCAACTGCCAACCAAGGAATGTTTTTTCATATTTCCAATAAGACATCCCAATTCTTATTCATTTTATCTCGCCAACCAATTCCTCAAGCAGGTCCTCAAGAGTGACAACCCCCGAAAACTCGCCTTTGTCGTCAACCACTACCGCGATGTTGCGGCCTAATGACTGGAGAACTGCGAACGCGTCGTGCAGCTTGTCGGAAGTGCGTAATATGACCGGCTTGATGGATGCCTGGCCAACAGTCCACTCGGGGTGCTCGTAAGATGCGCGGCCAAGTGTCTTGACCCCGACCACGCCGACCACCTTCTTCTGGTTGTCAAGAACCGGCAACCTCGAATACGGCCCAATAACCGCCTTGCGGTGCGCCTCGGTTACCGGCATGTCCGATGGCAGGGATACCACGTTGGCCTTCGGGGTCATCGCCTTTGACACCAGCCTGTCGTTGAACTCAAGCACGTTCTCTATGAGCTCGCGCTCCTTTTCGGATATCCCCTTGTGCTTGGCGCCAAGCTTGACTGCCGAACGCACCTCATCCTCGCTGAACTGCTCGATTCCGGTAGCGGTGGAGTACACTCCGGGGATGAGGCGGTTGATGGCTTCGAAAATGACCACCAGGGGGAACGACGCCCAATAGAAGACTTCCATGAAGGGAGCGAGGACCAACGCCATCTTTCCGCCATAAGTTGTCGCCGCGCTCTTTGGCGCGATGTCGCCGAAGGTTAGGAGCAAAAAGCTCATGACCCCGACGGCAATCCCAACGCCGGCCTCCCCGAAAATTCCGGTCGTAATGCTTGTCGCAAGCGCGGAGGCGGCCACGTTGGCTATGTTGTTGCCTATCAGGAGGGAGATGACCACGCGGTGGCGGTTGGCCCTCAGCCGCGCCAGGCTGGTGGCTCCGGGCAGCTGCTTCTCAACAAAGGAATGCAACTTGACCGACGAAACCGAAAGGAACGCCACTTCGCTTGCCGCAAAGAATGCGGAAAGCAGGACTAGCACACCCAACAATACGGATTCTGCGATAACGTCGGACATAAGGTAATTACGCAGGGGAGGAATAAATCACCCGCACTAGCCGTGCGGACAAAGCGCAGTTCCATCCTGCAATAAAGACTATTTTTGCTGCCGCACCAGCGTAATCTTCCACTTTGCCTTGTCCACTACGGTGCAGGAGTCGCCTGCCTGCAACAGGCAGTTTGTCAGGGAAAGCGACATTTGGTCCGTTGTGAACGCGCCTGAGAAAGCCTGCTTGCCGTTTGCATCCAGGTAGATTGCAGTTGAACTTACTATACCGCTGTCGATGCCAAAATCAACAATCCCGCCTGAAGGCACGTAGCATCCCGCCGGAGGCACGGTGCCGTTTTGTGAGATGATTTTTTTCTCAAACCCGGTCACTTTGAACGTGAAGTAGGACCAGTTCTTCGCCACACCCTTGTTGTAGTAGCCTACGATGGTGTTGCCTTCCTGTATCAAGTCAAACGTGAACGTGCCGGTCCAGGAGCAAAGCACTTCGCCGCTGGCCACACCAGCGTAAATATTATCCTCGGTGAAAGTTGCGGTGCCGACCCACCGGCCAGTCAGGTCGCGTGCGGGGCTCAACGTCGGGACAATAGTGGGAACTAGTGTGACCGTGACGTTTGCGGGGCAAGTTGGAGTCACTGACGGGAACAAAGTTGGAGTGGGCGGGCCCCTACCAAGCCTTTCCTTCAACGACAAATAGTCATAGCCTGCGCCAAGCGGGGCAGAAAAGGACGTTCCGTCAAGCCCGCCGTACGGGTCGAGGCAGTCGATGCCAGCCCCGAAGTTGCTGTAGCTGGCGATGGTAGTCTTGCCGTGGTCGTAGGCGCACCACACGAAAACCTCGTTTCGCATGATGGGACCATAAACAGGGTCGCCCAGCAGCCGCTGCATCGAGTCGGTTAGGTTGATTCCCTTGTTGTCAACTATTTTTGACGAGTTGCTGCACCAAGTTTCGCCTGTCGATGGCGGGTTGCATAAAAGCGCGCCGTTGTCAGCTGACTTGTGGAAGCGCACGTGGCCGGACTGCGCCCAGGATGAGCCCGCTAGCACGTCAAGCATGCTTTTCATGCAGGACTCCCAAATGTCGCCGCTTATCTGGTTGCGCAGCACGTCGTTTGTGTAGTAGTAATAGTCCTGTTGGTTTGCCGCGTTGAACTTTGGAGCCGGGCCAAACGAGAGGCTTACTACGATGTCCTGGCCATTTATTTCCGCGCCCGCTATTGCGGAGACCATGGCGCGCTGTATCTGGTCAAAGCTCACCGAGTCGCTTCCCAAGTCAAGCTTGAGCAAGGGGCAGTTGTTGCAGCTTGACTTCAGTGCTGCTGCGGTGTTCTCGCCGTGGCTTGGCTCGGACTCGTTGGTGCGGTGGAAAGAGTCTATCACAGCTGCGATGGCCATTGCATCCGGGTCGGGGCTTCCAAGGAACGCCGGCACGTAGAACATCTCCCCGCACGTGGGAACGCGGCTGTCGGTCATGTCAACGATGCCTGTGGTGATGTTGCTCAAGTCAACTGCCGGGGCTTCGCGCGTGCCAAGCACCATGTTGGGTACGGCCCCGTAGTCTGCGTGCATGACGCGAAGCGAGGCGATGAATAGGGCTTCCCGGCCGGAAGAAACGCCTATGTGGTAGATTCCAACAGATGGGATTGCGCCCAAGAGCTGGTATTTGACCGGCGAGGCTGAAAGCACTTTTTCGACTTCTTGACGCGTGGCGTTTGCGGGCGCGTGGACAATCAGCTGGCCCGGAAGCGCCAACACGGTTGTGTTGTTGCCCGAGTCAGCATAATACGAGACTAGTGCGGGAGCCGGCCGCGGGCCCGTGTAGAAGGTCGCGCCTTCAAGCAAGCCCCTGTGGGCTGGTGTTGGCGAAGGAGTAGCTGAAGCGAATAGGAATGAATTTGAGGCGTTTGAATGGAACGGGTTGCCGAAAAATAGGACGTAAAAGCACGCTGAAAATACGATTGCTGCAAGAACCCAGGGCAGCGTTGCATTCCAGCCGCTCCCCTGCGACTTCTGCACCAACGGCTTTGGGGGCGCCTTGCCAGCATTCTCGTTGGCTTGGGGTTTCACGTATTCGTCAGTGCTGGCGGATATTAAAATGGCGCCTTACTTCGTCAGGCCTTGAATTTTGGCAGCGGGCTGTGGATTGCGCGCGGGAGCTTGATTGACTGGATTGTCGAGACGAATGCCTTCGGAAGGGTCGCGTACTTTGCAAACATGTCGTTGGCTGCGGCGTAGTCCGACTCGCCTTGCATCTTGAGGAGCTTTGCTGACAGGGACCCTATTGAGGCGCGGGCCTTGGGCAGGTCGAGGTCGAACCGGCCGTTGCGTATGGCCATCGCACCGTCCTCGGCCAGGTGGTTGTATATGGTCATCAGCGCGCGTTGGTGCGCGCGGGTAAGCGAGCCTGCCTTTGCGGCCTGCATGCCGTGGCGGATGATGTCGGTAGCAAGCGCACAGTAGGCCGCGTCGCGTTCCTTTTGGGTGATGACGCCCATCTTCTCAAGCTGGTCGGCCTTGAGCAGCTCCAGCGTGTAGGCTTTTGTCTCGCCGAAATTGTCCGAGTGCTCGCCAAAAACCGAGTCCAATCCCCTGCCGTCTTTTGACTTTCCGCTGGGGTGGCTCATCTCGTGCGCGATTGTGGCGATGCGGCTTCCGGCCATCAGCTCGCCTTCGGAAAACCCCTTGAACGTGGCGGGCGAAAACGCCTCCTTGCGGATTATCGTTGATAGGGCGCTTTTTGCCTTGTCAATGTTCGCAAAATAGGTTATCCGCGTGCCGTGCTTTTGGTGCAGGGACTCGTCGTTTGGAAGCACGCTTGCGATGGCCTGCATCACTCCCTTCGAGTCGCCCGTCGTGTGGATGGCCTGCACCGCCTCTATCGGCGGGACCTTGACCTTTTCATTCTTGTAATCGTCCTTGCAGGGAAGCGCGTCCTCCAGCGCCTGCGCGTGCTTTTTGAACTTGTCAAACAATGCGGTAATCTGCGGGTCGCGCGCGTACACCACGGCCTCCATGCCCGACCTGCGGCCTGCGAAAGCATCCAAGTAGGTCTCGACCGGGCCGATGATCACGTTGACGTCCGAGTCGGCCTTGAGCCAGAGCCGGTCGCTGTCCTGGTAATGGTCGGAGAGGAGGGAGTTGGCGCGCGAGCGCAGGTACTCCCTGAGGCTGTTGTTTTTCGTCAGGTTTGCTGCCTTGCGCAGGTGGGCGGCTGCGGTCTCCAGCTGCTTTTTGTGAACCTTGCTGAAGGGTGTTGCCACGAAGTTGCCTTCCGCGTCAACTGAGAGGTTGGAATAGGGGTTCGCTATCGCCTTTTTTGCCTGCGCGTGCGCCGGGTCGCTTGAGGCAAGTATCTTGTCCAACTGCTCTTTTGTGATTGACGGGTCGTACATCGTCCCGCCAGCGGGCTTTTGCGCTGCAAGCCCTGGCGAAAAAATCGGTTCCCTGACTTTCTCAAACTCGGAAAGCAATGCGGCCTGCCTGTGCCTTGGCGCGTTGGCAATCGCCTTTTGCACGTCCTTTGGCGTGAACTCGGGGACGAACTTTTTGAACCCGTCGATTTCGTCGTAGAAGCTCTGGTTCAGGTCCAGGTAATCCAGGTAATCTTTGAATTGCGGCGCGCTTTTCGCTTTCGCGTACTTTGACACCTTGCGTACGAAGTTGTATATCGGCAGGCCGTGCGGGCTTTGCTGCTTCCAAAAAACCGTGCCAACAGCGTCAGCCGCCTTCACAAGGTGCGAGAGCACCTTACGGTCGTTGGGCTCAAGGTGACTGAGGTCAACTTTAGCAGGGACGACTATTGCTTCATGGAGCTTACCAACGGGCATCTATTGTTCACGGGAGTATGGGCATAGGTAACACTATTTCTTAACCCGCGTGTGCAAAAGCTCCAACGCCTTCTTGCCGCCGACTTGGCCGAGAAACTCCGAGTAGAGTTGCGTTATCTCGGGGTTTTCGTCGGAAACCTTGAACTTGGACGTGTCGTCAAGCGCAAAGAGCTTGGCCCTGCGCTTTTGCAGGATGTCCGGAGTTGTCAGCGGCTGCCCCGCTCCGCCCATGCACCCGCCCTGGCAGGCCATTACCTCGATGAAGTGGTACTTGGAGCGCAACTCCTTGTTGTCAAGGATTGGCCCCGCGTTCTTGAGGAAGTGAATCACGAGGATTTTGACAGGGATCCCGCCAAGGTCAAAAGAGAGCTCGCGCACGTTGTCAAAGCCGCGCAAACTAGTTACTACGGGCTCGCCGAGAGTGATTCCCTTGAGCTTGGCACAATATCGCAGCGCCGCCTCGGTCACGCCTCCGGTCGTTCCGAAGATTCGCGCACCGCCTGAACCCTGGCCCATAAGGTTGTCAAAGTCGCTTTCTGCACATGATGCCAAGTCAAGCCCCTTTGCCTTCATCAGCTCGGAGATTTCCTTGGTGGTGATTACAAAATCTACTGCCGCCTTGCCGTCGGGCAGCTTCATGTCTGCACGCTTTGCCTCCATCTTCTTGATTAGGCAGGGCATTGCGGCAACTGAATAAATCTTGGACGAATCGAAGTTCTTTTTCTGGGCGAAGTAAGTCTTAATCAAAGCACCCATCGCTTCCATCGGGCTCTTGGTGGTGGACATATAGTCTGCAAACAAGTCAGGGTGCTTCTGCTCCAAAAACATGGCAAACCCGGGGCAGCAGGAGTTGAGCAGGGGGAACGGGCCGTTGTGCTCGATGCGTTCAACAAGCTCAGCAGCTTCCTCAAGCACAACCAAGTCTGCTGTGAAGTTGGTATCAAAGACATAGTCGAATCCTAGCTTGCGCAGCGCGCCTACTAGCTGGCGAGTTACCTTTTCGGTTGGCGCGTCGTAGTTGAACGGCTCGCCGATTGCCACGCGCACAGCTGGCGCGACCTGGATTACCTTGGTGATGCTCTTGTCTGAGAGTGCTTTTTCGAGTTCGGTAAAGTCTGCCATGTCAAGTCACCAAGTTTATGCCTTCAATCCAACTGTCTTGCCTGCGGCATAGCCGCCTGCAAGCGCGGTTGCCAGTTGGATTGGGCCCATCGCAAGGAGGAATGCGGCTGGCACAAATCCGGATAGCACAAGCGCTGCTGCAGAGGCGAATAGAACGGATGCCTTTGCGACTGAGGAGAATACCACTCCGCGCGCCTTGATTGAAAGCACATAAACCGCGTTTGCCACCCAGATTGGTGCTATGAAGTATAGGAGTGCAGTGGACTGCGCTCCGAAGACTATTCCTGACACGTACGCGCCGATGCTTGGCACGACAATAAGCGGGATGAGCTTGAGCTTGCTTCCGGCAACTGACAGCGCGCAGTATGCAAGGAGAAAATTGACTATTGTTCCTACTAGGAGTTGGTTTGCAATGCCTGGGACGAAGCCAAGGACAACTGGGGTTAGGAAAGCTACTGCTACGAACGGCAGGGTCTCAACAAGACCGGAGTTGATGTTCCTTAAAGACGAGTTGTTCAATTCAACCAATTCAATCACCACTTTAAGCTAATTCCTAATTTTACTTGCCAAGCTTATAATTCCCGCCGATTATGCGAAGCGCTTTGCCGTTCACTATGGAGTCCGCGACTTTCCTGCGAGCTGAGAGAACAAGCCGGTGGAACGTCGGCTGGGAGATGCACATTTTTTGAGCGCATTCGGACTGCTCCAGGCCCTCAAGGTCCTTGAGGCGAACTGCCTCGAACTCGTCAATGGTAAGCGCCGACTCCTCCAGCACAGACATCCTCACGCCAGCCGGCTTGAAGTAAGTCACACTGGGAGGAAAAAGCACCCGCCTGCAAATCCTTGGCCTTGACAAAGCTATTTCTTCCCCAAACCCTTCAGCGCAGCCTCGATTTCGGCCTTTTCAACGTCGAGTTCCGCAAGCTGCGCGTTCAATATTTTTTTCTGTTCTTCCAGGCTTAAAGCTGTTGGTACGAACCCGCAGCGGCCTGCTCCCCTGCCAAACGCCATGCCCCTTGCGCATTGCCCGCGACCCCGGCCAAACGCAAAGCCCCTTGAGCAGGCTCCACGGCCGCGTTCCCCATTCATTCCCTGACCGTTTTCCATCGGCCCCGTTCCGTCAAATCCAGGCACATCAACCACCTTATGAATATATATTCATAATAATTATTAATGGTTCCGGCTCGCCGCAAGTAGGATTTGAATAATGCAAACTGGAAGCATCAGAACCGCAGGAGTGATGCCAGACCCAATGCGAGCGCAAACCCCAAAAGTAGGCAAAGCGCGGCAGTGCGTTCCTGCCCCGGCTTGAATGCATCGGGCAAAAGCTCGACAAAGACAACTGAAAACATCGCACCGGCAGATATTGCAAGGCCGTAGGGGACGAATCCGGATACGAGGACAAGGAAGCAGTAGCCTATGACCGCGGAAACCGCCTCCACCAAGCCTGAAAGCATGCCAAATAACATCGACTTTCTTTTTTGCATCCCGTAGCAGGCAAGTGGCGCGGACACGCTGAGGCCCTCGGGGATGTCCTGCAACGCCATCGAGATTGAGACAAGCCAGCCAAGCGGGGTGGAGCTTGCAAAAGCCGAGCCGATTGCAACGCCTTCAGGGATGTTGTGCAAAGTCACCGCTCCTGCTATGAGGGGCGCGTTGCGGTCGCCTGCAAGCCTGGACTTGCGGAGTATGTGCGCGTGGGGCATGGAACGTTCGAGGCCGATGAAGCCAACAGCGCCGAGGATTACGAACGCGATTGCAGGGACCCAGCCAAGCGACTGGCCCGCGCTTCCAGACATCTCGACTGCGGAGTAGAGCATGACTCCCGAAGCAAACGACAGGAGCACGGAATAGACGCGCCGGTCCAGGCAGTCCACAAAGAACACTACAAGGGAGCCGAGCGCGGTTGCCGCAAAGACAAGAAGTGCGCCCAATGCAGCGTCAATGAATGCCAAGAATACCAACTAGCCGGATTTTACAAGTTCATTGGATTCGCAATGAATTAAAACAATGCTCAACCGCACTTACATTATGGCCAAGTCCAAGACTACCCCAAAAACCAAAAAGAATTCCGACGACCTGATTTTGATTGCAGGCATACTTTTGCTGCTTGTGGGCTCGTACATGTTCTTCATCACCCAGAACGGGTGGCAGCCGCCCTCAACAGGACCCGTTGCCTCGGCAACGCCAGCAGCCCTGAAAGGCCCTGCATCCGACGGACTTGTCTTTGTCAACATGACAGAAGATGCCGCTTACGCGGGACTGAAGAACGGCAGCGTGGACATCTACCTCGGCTCGCTTTCACCTGAACACGCCCTTGAGGCAAAGGGCAACCCCAACATCACGCTATACCCTGCTGCTTCGCAAATCAATGCGCTGACATTCAACCCCGCGCCATCAGCCAACGGCACTTTCAACCCGTTTGCACTGCAGCAGGTCAGGCTTGCAATGAATTATCTCATTGACCGCGACGCAATAGTCAGGACGGTGCACAACGGGTTCGGGTCTGCGCTAATCACCAACATCAACTCAATCCACCCCAGCTACAGCGCAGTAAAGCCGGTTCTTGACGAGTACAACATCGGCTACAACAAGTCAAAGGCCCTGGCGATGATTGACTCGGCAATGACCGGTGCCGGGGCAAAGAAAGTGGCCGGCTTCTGGACTTACAACGGAAAGAACGCAACGGTAATCGTGCTCATATCGGAATCCAACGCGGACATGAAAGCGATTTCCGAGTTTGCGGCAGCCGCGCTTTCCGACGCGGGCTTTGCAGTTGACAGTCAGTACCTCAAGAAAGGCGACAAGAACCCGCCGTACGACACCGACCCGGCGCAGCTGAAGTGGAACGTCCAAACCGGCGCCTGGATTTACTACAGCGCCTCAAGGTACGAGGACGTCTTCTTTCCGGGGCTTGACTACAAGCAGGGCTGGTACAAGTTCGAAAACAAGGCACTTGAGAACCTGTACAACAGGCTTTCGAACTACTCAAGCGAGGAGGAGTGGGCCCAGATAAACTCCGAAATCGCCAGGCTTGAGCTGAACGACTCCGTAGGTATGTGGGTCTCCGCATCGGACACCATCTTTGCCGCAGGAAAGCAGGTCCGCGGCCTTACCGAGGACAACTTCGTGGGCATTCGCTCCTACGGCAACCTGAGGGGCGCATACGCCGAAGGCAGGAAGTCGCTCACAATAGCCGCAAACTACCTTTACACGGAAGGCGACTCCTGGAACAACCTTGTGGTTGAGTCGATTTCGATGATGGACGTCCACAACGCAATGACCGACCCGATGGTGATATCGGACCCGCAGACTTTGAAGACCCAAGCCTACAGGTGGGGCTACAAGATAGACACTGCTGGAGCTGCCGGTAAGATGGATGTCCCCGCTGACGCAGTTGTGTGGAACACAAGCGCAAACGCCTGGCAGGCAGTCGGAAAGAACGCCAGCGCAAAGAGCAGGACCACCTACGACCTTTCAAAGTACGTGGGCACCAAGTGGCACCACAACGCGACAATAACGTGGGCAGACGTGCTGTACTTTGCGGCATCGGTGTGGGACTCGTCGCTTGACACGCAAAAGAACGAGACCGCCGCGTTCAAGTACGGAAGCTACTTCCCCACAGTGCGCGGAATACGCATAGTGGGCAATACAATTGAGGTGTACGAGGACTCGACAGGGTTCACGGACGACAGCTACCTCAACTTCGACCGGCTCTTCAGGCGCGCATCGCCGTTTGAGATGCAGGCCGCAGAGGACGCGCTGTTCTACAAAGACAACGCAACCTACATCGCAAGCGACTACTACGCACCGGAGGGAAGCAACGCGACTTCGCTTGTGCTTGTGAACGCAACGCACGTCAAGGCGCTGCTTTTTGCAATGGACGGGCTGGACTACGCAAGGATTGCGCCGTTCGTCACAGTTGCAGGAAAGGCATATGCAACGCCCGCAGACCTTGCACAGAGGCAGGCTGCTGTGAAGAAGTGGAACGCAACGTACGGCCACCTCGTCATAAGCAACGGGCCGTACCTGATGACTGCATACGATGCCCGGACCGGCGCGATTACGCTCAAGGCGTTCCGCGACAGCGCATACCCGTTTGCAAACAGCAGGTCGGATGCTGCTGCAACTGCGACACCTTCGGCTGAGGCAACTGCAGTAGCAACGGCAACAGTGATGGCCAGTGCGGACGAGTTCTGCGCAAAGAACGGCACTGCGCTGAACATGAGCTACACCCAGGCAAGGCAAATCGCCTCCAGCAGCGAGTGCACCCAGAACGGAAGCGCGCTTGGCACCGAGCACTGGTGCAACGACTACACCGGCACCTGGTGGATAAAGACCACGCTCTCAAAGCCGGGCTGCAACCCCACCTGCGTAATCATCCTTGAGACACAGCAGGCCGAGATAAACTGGATGTGCACCGGGCTGCGCACGGGCTGATTTTTCCCTTTAGCCGGTTTTCCGGCAAAGCCTCTTTTTCTTCTCTTTCTTCTTTCCTTTTTTCCAACCAGCAGCCCCGCCCAAACTAAAATTTTCCATAAACCGGTCAGCGGAAATGAACCTGAGCGAGCGTTAAAATTACAGAGGGTGCACATATTATGTCCCCTCCTTTTATGGCCCGGCTGCGAAAAGCAGGACGGCCAGCATAGAGGGCGGAAAACTGATTTGGTAGCCAAAGGTAGGGAGCCAAAATGCCGTTTGAACTCGTATCGGAATACAAGCCTGCAGGGGACCAGCCGCAGGCAATCGCAAAGCTAGCCGAAGGCGTGAAAAAAGGCGGAAAGCAGACCCTGCTGGGAGTCACCGGCAGCGGCAAGACTTTCACGATTGCCAACGTCATCGCAAAAACCGGAAAGAAGACGCTGATAATCTCGCACAACAAGACTCTGGCAGCACAGCTTTACGGCGAACTGCGGCAGTTCTTCCCAAATAACAAGGTAGGGTACTTCGTCTCCTACTACGACTACTTCCAGCCCGAAAGCTACATACCCGCAACGGACACCTACATCGAAAAGGACGTTGATGTCAACGAGAAAATCGAGCAGATGAGGATAGCGGCTTCTGCGAGTTTGCTTTCGCGCGACGATGTAATAATTGTTGCAACGGTGTCCGCAATCTACGGCCTGGTGTCGCCGAAGGACTACATGGACATGTCCTACGAGCTGCACGTTGGCGAGAAGATTACGCGGCAGAAACTTCTCAAGACGCTCATCCAGATGCAGTACCAGCGAAGCGAGTACGACTTAATCCCCGGGAAGTTCAGGGCAAAGGGAGACACCATAGACGTCTTCCCGATGTACAACACCGGGGCGTACATCCGGATTTCGCTTTTTGGCGACGAGATAGAGTCGATTTCAGAACGCGACTGCCTCAATAACAACAAGATTTCCTCGGTGCCGCTCCTCCGCATATTCCCCGCAAAGCTTTTCGTAATCCCGCAGGAGCGCATAAACAAGTCCCTTGACGGGATACGCGCCGAGCTTGCCGAGCGGCTTCCGCAGCTTTCCGAACTCGAAAGGCACCGGCTCAAGCAGCGGACCGAATACGACCTGGAGATGCTCAAGAACACCGGCCACTGCAACGGCATCGAGAACTACTCACGCTACATGGACGTGCGCGAGCCCGGCATGCCGCCGCACTGCCTCCTTGACTTCTTTGGAGACAACTTCCTGGTTGTGGTTGACGAGTCGCACATCACGCTCCCGCAGATTACCGGGATGCAGAGGGGCGATCACGCGAGGAAAAAGAACCTCATTGACTACGGCTTCCGGCTCCCAAGCGCCTACGACAACAGGCCGCTCACATTCACCGAGTTTGAGAAGTACACCAAGAACGTAATCTTTGTCTCGGCAACCCCTGCGGACTACGAATTTGAACATTCAGACCAGGTTGTGGAGCAACTGGTGCGGCCAACCGGCCTGCTTGACCCCAAGCCGGAGGTACGGCCGACTGTTGGCCAGATTGACGACTTGGTCCGCGAACTCAAGTCCTTGGAAAAGAAGGGCTGGCGCGCGTTCGTCACAACGCTTACCAAAAGGATGGCAGAGGACCTCACGGATTACCTTGTAAAAGAGGGAATCAAGGCGCGCTATTTGCACTCGGAAATCGAGACCCTTGAGCGCACGGACATCCTGCGCAGGCTTCGGCTGGGAGAATTCCAGGTACTAGTTGGAATCAACCTGCTCCGCGAGGGGTTGGACATCCCCGAAGTCGCGCTTGTTGCGGTTTTTGACGCGGACAAGGAAGGTTTCCTGCGCAATGCGCGCAGCCTAATCCAGGTTTTTGGAAGGGCCGCTCGCAACGTGGACGGCAAGGTCATAATGTACGCAGACAGGATTACGGACTCGATGAAGCAGGCAATCGAGGAGACCACGCGCAGGCGCGCAATCCAGGAAAAGTACAACATAGAACACAACATCACTCCCAAGACCATCATCAAGGCAGTTGAGAAGACCGAAGCAGAGGTAGGCCAGACTAGGAACTACGCAAGAAGCGAGCTTGCGCGGCTAATCATCGACACCGAGGCGCAGATGAAGACCGCTGCTGACGAGATGGACTTCGAAACCGCGATTTCGCTTCGCGACAAATTGGCTGACTTGAGAAAGCAGATGACCCAGAAGGAACGGGATGCCGATTACCAGAAGAAAAAGTCAGCTGATAAGATTGAGGCAAAGAACGTTGCCAAGGCGGAAGCAAATACGGCAAAGGTTGCCGCCAAGGCAGCTGCAAAGGCGGCAAGGAAAATAAAGTAGGATAATTGGAAAGCGACTAAATCAAATTTCTTTTGAAGGCGACAAAATTATGCAGGACAAAATCATCGTAAGGGGAGCGCGCGAGCACAACCTCAAGAACGTCTACGTGGAAATCCCGAAAAACAAGCTTACCGTGTTCACCGGGATATCCGGGAGCGGAAAGTCAAGCATCGCGTTTGACACGATTTACGCCGAAGGCCAGCGAAGGTACGTCGAGTCCCTCTCCGCATACGCCCGCCAGTTCCTCGGGATGATGAGCAAGCCCGACATCGACTCCATCGAGGGGCTCTCGCCGGCAATCTCCATTGAGCAGAAGTCCTCCTCGAACAACCCGCGCTCCACAGTCGGCACAATCACCGAAATCTACGACTACCTTCGCCTGCTTTACGCGCGCATCGGCGTGCCGCACTGCCCGATTTGCGGGAACAAAATCTCAAGCACAACTGTGGATGCCATAGTCACCGCAATCATGGCGCAAAAGCAGGGCACGAAGGTGCAGATACTCTCCCCTGCAATCGAGGGCAAGAAGGGCCAGTACGAAAAGTTCTTTGCCGACCTTTCCAGGCAGGGCTTTTCGCGCGTGCGCGTTGACGGCGAGCTTTACGAAATCGGCTCTGAAATCGGGCTTGAAAAGAACGTCAAGCACTCAATCGAGGTTGTTATTGACCGGCTTTCAATTGACGACACGCAAAAGCAGAGGGTCTACGACGCGGTAAGCACCGCAGTCAAGCTTTCCAAGGGCGCGGCAATCGCAATCATAGGCTCGGAGGAGAAAAGATTTTCCACGCTCAACGCCTGCATCGAGCACGGAATCTCGATTGGCGAGCTTGAGCCGAGGATGTTCTCGTTCAACGCGCCTTTTGGCGCGTGCGCGGAGTGCCACGGCCTGGGGGTAAAGCTTGAGTTCGACGAGGACCTTATCATCCCGGACAAGGCCAAGACGCTTTTGGAAGGCGCAATCGAGCCGTGGGGCAACAACTTCAACGGCTACCGCGCTCAAGCTTTGCAGAGCGTGGCAAAGCACTTCGGCTTCGACATGTACACGCCGGTGTGCAAGCTTCCCAAGAAGCACCTGCAAATCATACTCCACGGCACTGACGAGTCGGTGCCGTTCAACTACAAAGCGCGCAGCGGCTCGTCCAAATGGTCCTACGTGGGCGGCTTCGAAGGGGTTGTGCCCCAGCTTGAGCGGCTCTACAGGGAAACCGACTCGCCGGAGCGGCGGCAGGACATGGAAAAGTACATGCGCGAGACTTTGTGCCCGGCGTGCAAGGGAGCGCGGCTCAAGCCGGAGATGCTCTGCGTAAAAATAGAGAACAGGAACATAATCGAAGTCACCGACCAGTCAATAGGCAAGTGCCTGGAGTTCTTTGCCGAGCTCAAGCTCTCGGATTACGAGAATACTGTTGCCAGGATGATACTCAAGGAAATACGCGAGCGCCTCCTTTTCCTGCACGAGGTGGGCCTGGACTACATCACGCTCTCGCGGAAAGCCGGCACCCTTTCGGGAGGCGAGGCGCAGCGCATCAGGCTTGCAACCCAGATTGGAAGCAACCTCTCCGGAGTCCTGTACATACTTGACGAGCCCAGCATAGGCCTGCACCAGCGCGACAATGAGAAGCTGATTGCGACCCTTCGCAGGCTGCGCGACCTGGGCAACACGGTAATCGTAGTTGAGCACGACGAGGACACCATACTTGCTGCTGACCACGTCATCGAAATCGGGCCCGGTGCAGGAAAACACGGCGGACAGGTCGTTGCGACAGGCACGCCCCTGCAAATCAAGCAGAACAAGGACTCCCTTACCGGACAGTATTTGGCAAAGCTCAAGACCATTCCCCTTCCGCTTTCCCGCAGGCCAATCGGAGACAAGTTCGTCACCGTTAAGGGCGCGCGCGAGAACAACCTCAAAAACATCGACGTTTCCTTTCCGCTTGGCGTGTTCACCTGCGTTACCGGGGTAAGCGGCAGCGGAAAGAGCACGCTTGTGCTGGAGACCCTTGAGGCCGGCCTGCACAGGCAGCTCTACAACGCAGGCTGCGCAGTTGGGGCGCACGACAGCATCGAGGGAGTGGAATTGATTGACAAGGTCATCTCGATTGACCAGCAGCCCATCGGCAGGACGCCCCGCTCCAACCCGGCAACCTACATCGGCCTGTTCACGGCAGTGAGGGAGCTTTTTGCCAGGACGCAGGACGCGCAGGTCCGCGGCTTCGGACCCGGACGGTTCTCGTTCAACGTTGCCGAGGGAAGGTGCCAGGACTGCGACGGCGACGGCCTGAAGAAGATTGAGATGCACTTCTTGCCGGATGTCTTTGTGACTTGCGAGACCTGCAAGGGAAAGCGCTACGATTCCGAGACCCTTGAGATTGAGTACAACGGAAAGACCATAGCGGACGTGCTTGAGATGACAGTTGAGGAGGCCGTGCAGTTCTTTGCAAAAATCCCGCAGATAAAGAACAAGCTGGACACCCTTTTGGACGTCGGGCTTGGCTACGTCAAGCTCGGCCAGTCCGCAACCACGCTTTCGGGGGGCGAGGCGCAGCGCATCAAGCTTGCTGCCGAGCTTTCAAAGCGCGACACCGGAAAGACGATTTACGTGCTGGACGAGCCGACTACAGGACTGCACTTTGAGGACATCAAGAAGCTGCTTGTAGTATTGCACCGCCTGGTTGACAAGGGAAACTCAATCATAGTAATCGAGCACAACCTTGAGGTCATCAAGACAGCGGACTACATAATCGACCTTGGCCCGGACGGCGGGGACCGGGGCGGGACGGTTGTTGCAAAGGGCACGCCGGAGCAGGTCTGCAAGGTAAAGAACTCGCACACTGCCGCGTTCCTAAAAAGGATGCTATAATAATGAAATCATATGGAGGTTATTCATTTGTACGGACCACGGAAAATAGGACCGAAAGGTGACGTCGTTATTCCGAAGGAGCTTAGGGATAGGTTCGGCATAACGCCAGGGACTGTGGTTCGGATAGAGCCAACCGCAGACGCAATTATAATATCAAGGCAAAAGAGTCCGAAAGCAAGCGGCAACCAGACGCAGTGAAAAAATGGTCAAGCCCTTCAACGCACCGTCGCTTCCCGGAGTCTACCTGATGAAGGACACAGCAGGCGGGATAATCTACATCGGAAAGGCCAAGGACATCAAGAAGCGCGTTGCGTCCTACTTCCGCGAGAACGCCGACTTGCCGGAAAAGACCATCAGGCAGGTCGCGGAGACCGACACCGTTGAGTTCATAGTCACAGACAACGAGATTGAGGCGCTTGTTCTTGAGGCCAACCTCATACGCAAGAACCGGCCGAAATACAACATCGACCTGAAGGACTCCTTCCGGTACGCATACGTGCTTGTGACTGCGGAGGAATTCCCGCGGCTGCTTACTGTGAGAAAGCTTTCAGGAAAGGAGAAGGGCAAGGTACTTGGCCCGTTTGTCTTTGGCGAACAGCGGGCAATAGCGATGAGTGCGCTGCGCAAGACATTCAAGATCCGCACCTGCAAGCACATCCCCAAGCGCGAGTGCCTGCTTTACCACATCGGACAGTGCTCGGCGCCCTGCATAGGAAAGATTTCCAAGGAAGAATACAAGGCAAACATCGACTCTGCGGTTCGCAGCCTTGAGGGAAACAACGAGACGCTTATTTTGGAGCTTGGGAAAAGAATGGCCGAAGCTTCAAAGAGCCAGAGGTTTGAAGAGGCTTTGAAGCTCCGGGAACAAATCAAGGCCCTCGGAGGGCTGGGCGAGGAGCAGAAGATGGAAAAGCGCATGGCGTTTGACCAGGACTTCATCGGTTTTGCAGCTGACCGCAAGATGGCCTGCGGACAGGTGTTCAACCTTACTCGCGGCACAATCAAGCAGAGGCAGACGTTCCGGTTTGACGCAACAGCGGAACTGGTGCCGCAGTTTTTGCGCGAGTATTATTCCTACGCCCACATACCTGAGGAAATCGTCCTTGCGCAGGAGCTTGAGGAAGCGGCCGCACTTGAGGAGTACCTCTCAACCAAGGCAGGAAAGAAGGTGCACATAGTTGTCCCAAAGAAGGGCAGCAAGAAGGAGCTCCTCGACTTGGTGGAAAAGAACGCCGCGATTGCATTGAACACGACAGTATCGCCTGCCCTGGGCGAGCTGAAATCCGCACTCAGGCTCCCGCTTCTCCCAAGGATTATGGAGTGCTTCGACATATCAAACATCGGCTCGGAAAACACAGTTGCAAGCATGGTGCGGTTCAAAGACGGCGCGCCTGACAAGGACAACTACAGGCAGTTCAGGATGCGGACGCTGACTGGCCAGAACGACTTTGACGCAATCAAGGAAGCAGTCGGCCGCCGCTACCGCAGGCTTCTTGAGGAGAACCAGCAGCTCCCCGACCTGATTGTCATCGACGGAGGCAAGGGCCAGCTTCACGCCGCAATAGAAGCCCTTCTGGAACTTGGGGAGCGCGACATCCCGATAATCTCGCTTGCAAAGAAAAACGAGGAAGTGTACATGCCCACCCGCAGCATGCCTGTTGTGCTTGACAAAAAAAGCGCGGGACTCAAGCTCCTTCAGGCAATACGCGACGAGGCGCACCGCTTCGCCAAGCGCTACCACACCAAGCTGCGTTCTAATGAATTCATAGCGGACTCGAAAAATACAAGATAGCTTCGAGTCCGATAGAAACAAAACGCGAAACCAGAAGAGCAACGTGCGTTTTGTTGTATCGTGGAAATAAAAAAAAAAGAAAATCGGGGTTAGGCACTACCATCCCGACGTGGCGTTCTGCGCGACGTTACGGATGGTGAACACCGCGCGCACCTGCGACTTCGCATACTCTATTGACACGTGGGTGCGTTCCACCGAAAGTATGCGCGAGCCGCGGTCGGTCATGAAGTTGGCGGCGTAGGCCGGAGCAGTGTAGAGGGTCTGGTTGTACGAAAGCATTGTCGCAATAGGCGAGCCGTCGGCATTGGCAAACACGCCTCCGTCGCCCTGGCCCGGGTCTATGAGGGCGCAGATGTGGCGCGTGTCGCCTGCATTGTCGGCCACGCAAAGCATGCTCTGGTCAGCGGAGTAGTTGAACGATATCGTGGCGGTCTCGGAGGACGAATAATGGTAGGTCGGCATCGAGGACAGCATCGTCCAGTAACCATAGTTGTTCTGGATGAGCGGAGTCCCTGCAGCTGCGACCACTCCCGTTGAGCCTGAAAGCGCCGCAAGGGGGATACGCAGCATCGAGCCGTTGATGCTTGAGTTTGAGGGTGAGGGGAACGCGCCCGGAACCCCGCTGACAACCTCAACGAATGGCCCGGTCCACGTGCCCGCCTCGCTGTAGTGCATCGTCGAGTTCTGGATGTTGAAGCTGAGCATGTCGTAGGTGTCGGCAGTGATGTTGAGCCCTGAATACGAAAGATTGAACGCCGGCTCGCCGGGTATGATGGTCATCGAGTCGTTTGCCATCAGCTTGTCACCCGGACGGGGGTTGGGGAAAGTCGAGTATATCCTTACCTTGCTTATTGCCGAGGAGTTGCCCGACATCGTGCTTGTGATGTCCGCATACCAGTATGAGTTGACCACCGCGTCTATGGGCAGGTTGCGCGTCAAAGTGAGCACAGCAGACATCGCAGTCACGTCCGCCCTGGGCGCGGAGTTGTTGTCAAGGTAGACCCTGTTCACGCGCATCGTGATACCGCTCACGTTGACGTGCTTGCCAACCGCAAGCTGCGCTGCCATCACGCCCTCCGCAGGGGTCTCGACGCTGAAGCTTGCAAGCTTTGGCACGCCCCGCACCGCGCCGGTCATTGAGAACTCAGTAAGCGTGGCCTTTGAGCTTGCGCCAATCCACAGCACGTCCCCTGGAAGCAGCCCCTTTGCGCTTGCAAGGACCTTGCCGAGCGTCAGCGAGGTTATGTTGTTGCCGTTTGAGGTGTAGTCAAGTATCAGCCAGTCCGAGCCGAGCATGCGGATTACGGTGTTTGATTCCATGCGGTCATCGTCTGCGCAGTCCGCGGTGGTGTTCGTGGTGTTCCAGCACGCAGGAAGCGCGCTGTTGAAGGACATCTCGTACGACGCCCGCGGCTTCTCCGCAATCACCGAATAGCCCGAGTTGGGGTCGTAGCGCACGTGCGCGCCAAGGTAGATGATCTGGGACTCGGTCACGCTCACGCTGCGGTTGTTAACCACGTTGAAGTTGGGTATGCACGAAATCGAGCCGGAAGTTACCTGGAACGCCGAGCCGGTGTCTGTGCCGCCGTTGTACAGGGTGCTTGTCGAGCGTCCGCCATGGTTGTCAAGGTAATCGTTGACGTAGGTGTAGAAAGTGTAGTTGAATATGGGAGTCGGCGTTGCAGCAGCCGGCCTTGGGGAGGGTGAAGGCGAGGGGCTGGGCGAGGGTGACGGGCTTGGTGAGGGCAAGGGTGACGGGGAAGGGCTTGGTGAGGGCGAGGGGATGGCCGACGCTTCGGGCTGGGCGCTGGCGGCCACTGAAGGCTGCGCAGAAGGAGCTGCAGACGGCTCAGCGGACGGGAATACTGTCGCAGTGCCTTCCGTGCCTGAAAGGTCTATGCACCCCGCAAGAAGCGACGCCGATGCAAATATTAGAAAGAAAGCAAAAAACTGCCGATATTCCATTGTATTCCCCTCAGCAGGAATAACACTTTGGGGATATATAAATGCTAGAAAAAGACAGCTGCCCGCTGCTGGCTAAAGCAGTTGAAAATAAATAAGGAAAAAGAAGAAGAAAAGGAAAAGAAAATGGGAAGGGCCTTTGGGCAGTAGAACTCAGCGGCCGTACTTTGCCATCATTTCCTTGATCTGCTTGGTCATGGCAATCGCGCCCTTGTGCTCGCGCTGCCACATGTTGCGTCCAAAGATGATTCCTGTAACGCCGGCCTTCATCACGACCTCAAGCTTCTTGACAAGCTCGGCATCGGACACCTTTTCGCCGCCCGAGATGAGCACCATGGTGCGTCCTGCTGACTCCACCACGCGCTTGACGCGCTCTTCTTCGGGCGCGGACTCAAGCGCAAGGTACTGTTTGTAGTCGTCGTCCTTGCTGCAGAGCTTTTCGTAGTCGACCATCTTTTCGGGCTTGACCTTCTTGGGGATGTTTACCTTTACCACATCAGCGCCAAGCTCGTTTGCAACGCGTGCCGCATAGTCAACTGCATAGAGGGACGTCTGCCCGCCCTTCTTGTCAATTGCCTCTCCGCGCGGGTACGACCATACTATCAGTGGCATTCCGAACCTTTCGCACTCTGTGCGAACCGCAGTAAGCTGTGCGATGTCGCGGTCCTGTGCAGGAGAGCCGGTGTAAAGCGTGTATCCGACTGCGTCAGCGCCAAGGGCAACGGCCTCCTCAACAGTGCCGGTAAGGGGCGAGAAAGCCTGTGCGTCAGAGGGGATTGTGGTCTTTCCGTTGAGCTTGAGAACCAGCGGCACTTCGCCTGCATAGTCCTTCATGTACTTCCTTGCTAGGCCGATGTGAACTGCAACTGCGGAGTAGCCGCCTTCCTTTGCAAGCTTCATCACGTACCCCGGGTCCTTGCTTACTGGGTTTGGGAAGAAGTCAACCGGGCCGTGCTCGAGCCCCTGGTCGTAGGGAAGAATCATCAGGGTGCCATTCTTGGGGCCGTGCTCGTAAAGGAGCCTGTGAAGCCTCGTGCGCTTGCCCAGGCTCATGTCGAGGTCCTTGAGTGCGGGGGCTTTGAATTCAGTTGCCATTTCCTAACCTACCTCCAAAAATGATTTTGGTAATGCGATTCCTTGACCTGTAAAAATCACCAAGCCAGGCCTTTTATTTTGCCGCCTTGGGCTTGGCGTTGTCCTTGTTGTCTTCCCTAATCTTGTGCCAGTAGTCGTGCGACTGGCTCCTGAAGTGGTGCTGGGACTCCACGAAACGCATGGTGCCGGTCGGTCCGTCTATTGACACCGAACTGATCGTGGTTCCGTGCTCGGCAAAGCGCACGCCCTTGATGAGCGGGCCGTCGGTCACTCCCGAAGCCACGAAAATTGACTGGTCTCCCTTGACCAGGTCGTCAAGCTTGAGGGTGCGCTCGGGGTCGCCGATGCCCATCTTGATTGCGCGCTCGCGCTCCTCGGGCTTTCTGTACTTCAGCTTTCCCTGCATGTCGCCCCCAAGGGCCTTTAGCGCAGCTGCAGCGAGCACGCCTTCCGGAGCGCCGCCGATTCCAAGGAGCATGTCGATTCCTGAGTAGTCGAACACGGTTGAGATTGCGGCTGACACGTCGCCGTCTCCGATGAGCCTGATTCGCGCACCTGCGTGGCGCACCTGGTGTATGAGGTCCTTGTGCCGGTCGCGTTCTAGGATGATTACCGTAAGCTCAGCAGGGTCCTTGTCAAGCTTGTCGGCAACGGAGTAGATGTTGTCCTGCACGCTTGCATTGATGTCAATTGCGCCCTTTGCCTTGGGGCCGACTGCAATCTTGTCCATGTAAGTATCCGGTGCCTTGAGAAGCGTGCCCTTGGGGCCTGCGGCCATCACCGCGATGGCATTGATTCCTCCTTTTGCGCAGATGTTGGTACCTTCCAGGGGGTCAACTGCGATGTCGATTTCCTTGCCTGTGCCCTTGCCGACGTGCTCGCCGATGTAAAGCATGGGAGCCTCGTCGCGTTCGCCCTCTCCGATTACTATTTCGCCCTTCATGTCCATGGAGTTGAAGGCGTCGCGCATTGCCGTGACCGCAGCCTGGTCTGCTGCCTCGTTGTCGCCCCTTCCCACCCAGTGGGCGGATGCGTATGCCGCAGCCTCAGTTACTCGTACAAAATCCAATGCCAGGTTATGGTCCATAATACGTCACTCCGTATTTTGAATAGGTAAACTTACCACTGACGCTTAATTAGTTACAAGGCCAATTCGGGTTAGAGAGGGGGCAAAGGCGTTCGACCAAACCACACTGCATTATCGGGTTACCCCCGTCCGGTTGGAGCCCTTTGACCCTCCTCCCCTTCCACTCTGTTCGGTTTTCTGCTTTGATTCCTTCTTTGTTTTTTGCTGTTTGTTCTTTGTTTTCTATGTTTTTTTCCCTTCGTCGCAAAAGGTTACTCCCTAGGGGAGAACTTACCTTTTCCGACCAATAGTATGAAGAAGTATGAATTATTAAAGGTTTTCTTGCAACCTCAAGTTTCAAGTATTACATAGTATGAATGGTTTATATTGAAAGCTTTTGATACTCTATTGGGGTAGAACCACAATTTGGAGAGAATCACAATCACAATCGACGACGCGCTGCTTCGCCAGATTGACAACACCATTGACGGCCACGAGGTCAAGAACCGCTCGCACGCAATAGACCGCATCCTCAAGAAAGCCCTCTCGTCCACGCTTGCACGCCAGGCCGTTGTGCTTGCAGGCGGAAGCGACGACCGCCTTGCGCTGCCCTCGGGCAAGTCAATCAAGCCCCTGCTTGAGGTCGGTGGCAAGCCCGTAATCGAGCACATAATCACCCAGTTCAAGAAATACGGCCTGGACGAGGCAATCATCTGCCTTTCAATGCAGGGCGAAGGGATGAAGGCCAAGCTGCAGGAAGGAAAGTCCGTTGGGATGAAGATAAACTACCTGTGGGAGAACTCGCCTTCCGGAAGCGCAGGCGGACTGCTCCTTGCAAAGCCCCTGGTAAAGGACACGTTCATACTCTCCTACGCCGACGTGCTTTACGACGAGCTTGACATCTCCGACATGATCCAGTTCCACAAGGCAAACAAGGCCCTCTGCACGCTTGCGCTTGCGAACGTGCGCGACGCAAAGAATTACGGGGTCGCAAAGATGCGCGGAAGCCAAATCATAGACTTTTCGGAAAAGCCGGACGCAACTTCAAGCAACTTGGTGAACGCAGGCATCGCGATTTGCGAGCCTGAAATATTCGACCTGTACAAGCCTGGAATCAAGAGCTTCGAGTCCGACCTTCTTCCCCTGATTGCCGAGAAGCAGAAGCTGTTCGGCTACGTCTACTCCGGGCCGTGGTTCGAGCTCGGCTCGCAGACGCAGGTTGACGCTGCGAAGAAATACTACTCGCCAAAGAAGGAAGACGCTGCGGAAGAAAAGAAGGGCTGAAGAGAAGAAGGACCGAGATACAGCCGCTGGCCCTTAACCAACGCGATACCCGAACCTTTTTTCATACCCCTTGTGGTCGAACCAGTCAAGGATAACGGCCACTATTTCGATGTCGTTTCCCTTGATCGAATAAACCAACCGCCAGCCATCCGGCAAATCGTATTTTCGAAGATGGTTAATCTTATAGCGTCGGACGTATTCCCGCGGCCAAAGCCGCCTTGGGACTACTACCCCTGCGAACGGGTTCTCCAGAAGGTCCACTATCGCCTGGCTTAGAAAGCCCGCCAGTACCTGCTCCTCGAACCGGCCGATTTTTAGCTGTTCGAATTCCTCCCGCAGGCGCTTGTCCGCGAACGCGACTTTCCTTTGCCTTGGGTCTGCTTTCACAGATTATTAACCCCTTTTCTTTCAACTCTGCAATTCCTTCCGGATCCCACAGCCACGTCACGGTCTTGTCCGGCTCTACGTGAATCTTTCCGGAATACTCGAGGTAGTCCAAAATAGTAGTGTAGGTTGTCCAGAGGACTTTTTTAGGCAATGCACGCCAGATTTCCGTTAAAGTCGAGTCGCTTCTGTTGTCGTAAAGCGCCCGCTCCACCATAAGCACGGTGTCAAGGCGCGGATAGCGGTCGAGGTTGCGGGGCGAAAACTTGACAAATGCGGTTGCGGACATATTAATCACTTGATAAATTAATCAGCGGATAAATTATTAAGACAGCGGTTGAGAAAAAAAACTAAGAACCCAGTAAAGGCTGCCGGCAGCAGGTTACTTTTTCCTGCCAGCAGTGGCGTCCTGGATTGTGCTCACGTTCTCGAACTTGCGGTAGGCGTCCTTGTAGATTTTCGAAAACCCGGGCCGAGTCATCACGTAATGGTAGCGCAGCAGGTGGCCAAGGTGCTCGGCCTGGTTGGGATTGAGCCTGATTCCGCGGGCCTTTGCCGAAGCATTGACAGCGAATTTTGCCTGCTTGACCGAAGGGATTTCCTTTGCACCGACCATCGTTTTCAGGGCCGGCACGGTCACGTCCTCAAAATCCGGGTTTGACGGAGTCCGGTCAAGCCGGACGAACTTCTCCGCGCCGGGGAACTTGTTGTAGTCGCGCACCGCGTACACGAACCGGTGGAAGTTGTCAAGCTTCCTTGCAGGCTTGTGGAACTCGTCGCTTTTCTTGGGGGACTGGTCCAGCTTGAAGCTGTTCTGCAAATCGCGCACGTTCACTCCCGCATGGTGCAGGGCAAAAAGCGACGGCATAAGGTTGTGCGACGCCGAAACCTCCTCAATTGATAGCAGTTTTGGTCCCTTCCTTGCTGTACCGGTCAAAGTCTCACCTACTCCATCCGTCTTATGGTCGTTACCCCGTTGGGCCCCTTGGCCTTCCTGGCTGGCGGGATGTGGCGGAACCCCTTATCGTCAACGATTGGCGCGGAATAATTGGAATGGCTTGTTGTGGCAATCTCGCGGTCGAAAAACGGCGCTGCATCCTTTTCTTTTCTGTTGTCCTCAGCAAGCAAAGCCTGCTGCACCGCAGCGTGCCCGTGGCGGACCACGTCTATGAACTGCCTTGCGCTCTCAAGCCGTTCGGAATCCTTGGGCGTAAAACTTTTGGATGCATTATCCCACTTTTCATTGATGCGCTCAAGCTCCTTCCTGGTTTTTGCGTCAATTGCTGACCTGCCATTTTTTGCCTGATTGAATCGCAACACCGCACGTTCAAGCCTGTTGCGTTCGTGCTCCGCCCTGCTTACTGACTCCGGGAACTGGTAGCCGGCATAAGGCACCAAGTTTCCCGAAACCAGTGGCTGTGGCGCAGTTGCTGCGTAAGTCGTATCAGCCGCCTTCTTTCCAAGCAGCATATCGTTGCCTGCGTCGGCGATGTCGCGCCTGCCCGCATTGACACCCGCGGTGAAACGCCTGCTTCCTTCTGAAAGGGCATCCTCGCCCGCGCGCCTGAAACGGAAATACGTCCGGAGCGCCGAAATGCTCCCCGGGCTTGCGCCCATTGACTTCAGGTGTTCGATGAGCGTGAATACTGCGTCTGTCTCGGGCTTTCCCTTCAACACCACTGAAAGCGGCCTGAAGCTGACAGGCGCGTGGTCAGCGGGAATGCCGTGGCTTTCATATACGCCTGCAAGGGCAGCAACTGCCTCGTTCGGGTGCTTGCGCGAAACTGCAACGGCGCCGGAAGGAACGGCCTGCTTTCCTGCCGCGGCCTGCCCAAGCGCTGCGCGCAACGGCGCGACCTTCTCTATGGGCTTCCTCTGGCCAACTGAAACAACAGCCTGGCTTGCCTGCCCACCGGTACCCTCTTGCCAGTTCACGGCCTTCTTTGCCTGCGGCTCGAAAAGGTCCTCGCCGGAGTACCCCTTTGCCCTTGCCACCGGATTTGCCTTGAAAGTCCGTGTGCGCTCAAAGGAAAGCTTCCTTGCAGCCCTCTTGAGGCCTGCAACTTCGGCCCTGCCAGGCTTCGGGTTTGGCCGCACGCGCTCCTCGGTGATTATTGGCCTCGTGTGCGGCTTTGGCTTTTGCTCAGGCTCCAAGAGGTCTTCAAAAGTGTAGTTTGCCCCGCGCAGCCTCTGGCGCTCGGAAGTGATTTTCTTTGAAAACATCCTCAGCGCAGCCACCTCGGCAATTGGCTTGCGTTCCGGCTCCAGCAAATCCTCAATGCTTGCCTGCTCCTTCGCAGTCATGCCGCGCCTGTTGCCTTCGCGGTAAACCGGCTCTTTTGGCTCGAACATCCAGTCCTGGGCAGGGACTGCTGTCCTTGAAGCGGCTTCCCTGGCGTCCTTAAGCTTCTGGATTTTTTCGCGTTCCTTTAGAAACAGGTTGACCTGTTTCCGTATTGCGTCCGACTCCGCCTGGCCCGGCCGCAGCAACTCCGGTTTTTTCTCCTGCCCAAACAGCGCGCCGCGCACCCTTGAGGCGGTGCTCCTTACGGCCTGCGAGACCCTTGAAAGCGAATTGGATAAAAATCCCATCAAAGCACACCGTTGAATGAAAACACTGCTTGAACCTACTTTACGTTTTTGCTCTTGAGGCGCCTTACCGCCTCGTCAACCAGCAAGTCCTGGCACTCTGGATGCACCGAAAAGAACGAAGTCATCGTCCCCACAGCCTGGAGGGCGCCGAACCTGCCGGAATACTGGTCTACAACCTTGCCGGACCCCTTGTCCAGGACCTTAACGGAGACGTGCTCCAAACCGGGGTCAAGCCTGAACAGCCGCTCTATCGAACCGTCCTCCTTTTTCTTCACAAACCCCTTCGCAAGGAAATACTCGCTTATCTTCGGTATGGAGCCCTCCTTGCCCGGCTTGCGGAGGATGTCGATGACATCGTGAATGTGCGACTTGAGGGCTTCGGGCGCCAAGCCCGGCTTGATGTGATGCAGCTTGTATGCCAGTGAATTGACGACGTTGCGCGACAGCATCACCCTCTGGGCCTCGTCCATTTGCTCTCTCTGCTCGGGAGTCAGGCTTTCGTAAGGCGTGCCCATAAACTTAAGGTATGCATTGGTGCTGATCATCTTGGGCGGACTGCTTGGCTCAACGCTGACTTTTCGGGTTTTGGGAAGGGACACCATGCTCACTGCAAGCCATGAAAACTACACGCGGTAGACTTGGAGGTGGGATACCCCGCCTATCCGCTTCACTCCTGCCTTGGAGGTGTTCATCGCGGCACATGCAAGCTCAACTGACTTGTCGCCCACTATGTTAGCGTTTGACGCTGTGGCCAGCGCGGCAACCACCTCGGCTTCGCCCACCAGCTCGCCGTCGTAGAACCTGCGGTGGGTGGCCAAGTCAAGGATTAGGCCGCCTGACTCAAATTTCTTTCCCAGGCAGGCTTTGTCGCAAACTGCGACTATTGTCGAGAAGCGCGAGACGTGCGTCTTGAGGTAGAATGCCTTGGAGGGTTTTGCCGGGGCCTTGGAAGGCTTTGAGGATGATGCCGCAGCGTTCTTTGCCTTGCCTGCAGCCGGCTTTGCCTTGGCTGCGGGCTTGGCTGAAGCCTTTGCCTTGGTTTTGCGTGCAGCCTTTGCCATGATTATCCCCCAAGCGCCTTGATGGCCTGCGTAAGCGCGGGGCTCTTCTTCAAGGCAAGCTGGTAAAAGTTGAACATGTGCTCGACCATCACCTTGTCATTTACAGTTGCCTTGCTTCCTGCAGCAAACCTCTTGGCAACGGTCTTGGCGTCGAAATTGCCCGACTCCGACTTTACGGCAATGTGTGGGTATGCCACGCCGACCTTTTCGAACTTTTCGACATCGTATCGCGTGGAGCCGGGGCCCTGCATCATGTTCAAAGTGTAGTTGAGGCTGCCCGGCTTTGCGTTGTGCTTCTGCAAAACCCCAAGCGAGTCCTTCATGAACAGCCCGAAGTTCTTGCTCCGGCCCGCATTGCGCATCAGCTCGCCGATTGCCTCCCCTGCGTTGGGGAACCCGTGCCTTTGCGCGATTGCGGTGACGGTCCTGGACGCGAGGTCGGCCTTTTCCTTTGCCATTGGTTTTGTCAGTTTTTCCATAAGGGTCACTCATATTCCGCGTTGTTTGCCGCGCGGTGAACGTTTTCAATCAACTTTACAAGCTTGGAGTTTTGAGAGCCTTCCTTACTGGCAGCATACCGTAATTTGCCGGCATTCCGGATTTTGCCAGAATTACCTTGAGGCCGGGCAAGATAAGCCACAACCGCAGCCTTGGCTTGGGGAAAGTTCTTTCCTTTTACCCGCTCGAAAATGTTTTGCTCGTGTACTCCCTTGTTTCTTGAAACACCGAACGCAGACAAAAGCTCGTTGACTGCGACAGTATATTTGCCGGGATTAAGGGCCATCACCTCAGGCTGCTTTTGGAATTTACCCTGCTCTTCCTTGGACGGCAACCCAACTGGTTTCTTTCCCGATTGCAGTGCAGCAAGCCTAACACCACCCGGCAACGCGTACACGGGACGCTGGGAGGCGTCCTTCGCCCACTCGTTGAAGCGCTGCCAAGCGTAGCCTACGTTCTTGGAGTTTGCCCTGCTTTCAGCAAGCTCCGCATCAACTGGCGAGTACCTCGGCCCGTTGATTCCAGCAAAATAATTCTTAAGCCCGTTAAGCTTACCCTGCTCGTACGCAGTCTGGAGCTTGGTGCCGTTCAGGTCGGAAAGCAGCACGGGATACTTAACCATTGCATCCGCCAGCCTTTGATTTCCGGCGTTCTTCTTCGCCGGCTTACCCTCATCCACAAAATGGCCGTCGTACCCCCTGAAGCCGTTTCCGCGGTGCGCCAGGCCAACCATGCCAATGAAACGGCGGCGGTTGTCGCCCTGGCTTATCGAGCCAGAGCCGCTGTTCTGGGCATTGTAGTTTCGGGGGTTGTTGTTGAAAACAGGACTGATGTTAATCGGGTGGCCCGCGCCCCCGAACAGGCCGGACAGCTCCTTAAGCTCGTGGATTGTGTAGCCCCTGCCGTTCTCCGGCTCCGGAAGCTCGCCGGGATACTGGGGAGCCTGCGGTGCTGGAGCGGGTTCTGCGGGACGTGCGGCCTCGGCATCCATCTGCCTTGCCCTACGGATAAGTGACCGAATTTCGAACCCGCGATAGCGGTCGTTTATTAGTGCGTCGTAAAAGTGGTTGCCCGCAGTGAGCTGATTCTCGAAAAGCACATCAACAGCAGTGCGTGGCTGGGTGTTTCGCAAGTAACCCCGAGTACCGTGTTCCTTGGCCAGTGAAACCATCTGTTGCGAAGTCAGAGCGCGGTGCACTGCATCCTTAAGCTGCGGATTATTCGTTACATAATCAGCAAAAAATCTAGAGCCAGCCTCACCAAAGCCCCACGCACCTTCCTTAACGATATGTTTCACAAGCTCCTCTGTGTGAACCTCGGGCTGGTGGTGAACCATATCATCAATGGACCGGACATATTGGCGGCCTACGACTTCAGGATTACGCGAAGTCAGCTTGGGTGCGTTCAAACGTTGCTTTACTTCCTGCTCAAGGGGGCTGTGCGTAAGCTCCCTTGCGTCAAAACCAGTAGTTGAAGCGGGATATTTTATTGATCCGCGCGATTTGTTCCAAGGCAAAGCTGCACCGACATTACCGCGCAGGTTACTCCAAAATCCAGCCATGATGCCTTCCCTTGGCAGTAGCACCAAATAAGGGCACTCCGATAGTTATCCAGACAGTAATGGAATAATAAAGCTTTCAGGAAGGAAAAAATGAAAAAATAGAGGGAAAAGGAAAAGTAATCAGTCCAGTGGACGTAACAAGGAAGACTTTATGGTCATAGAAAACGGGATGCGATGCAGATTCATCTCATTTTCTATGTGGTCGGCAACTAACTGTGGGTGCTGATGAAAAAGCGTAGCAACAGTAACCGGCCTAACAACCTTCTCACGCATCTTCTCAGCAAGGCCATCAGACTGAAGGTCGTTGCCAATCCAATGCATCTTGTTCTCATCCGCTAATTTGGAAAGGACAAATCTCGCACGCTTGATATTGATTTTAACAACGTCGGGCTTCGGTATTTTCGGAAGCCTCCAGGAACTGTTGATGAAAACATGCTCCAACAACTGGTTGAACTGCTTGGGATGCCGCTCATACAAAGTCTTTACAGATGCCTTGAAATCTTCGTGAAAAGTCTTCGACTCCGGGTCAAGCTCGGCGCAGTTCCAACGCCTAATCTGCTCAAGACTAAGGTCGCCATGCATCTGCTTCTCTACAGCAGGCTCCTGCCTTTTTGGAACGGAAGGACGAACAACCCCCTCCTCACCGAGTTTCTTCTTACCTACTTCGCTGATCTTAGTCCCATCGTAATTCAGACCAATAGCATTCTGTAACTTTTCCGCCTGTCTTCTGTTCCAATCCTCAAAACCCATAGAAAACTACCTCAACAGACAAACGACTCAACCATCGAAGAAACAACCGTATTTTCGGAAGAAACGCTCTCAGGCATAGTTGACTCGATGATAATCCCGTAGTTGGGACAGTTGAAAACATAATGGCTGGTCAAGTACGCCTCATCCATAACATCTACAGTTTCAGTATAATTTATTAAAAACACCTGCTTGCCGCCAAGAGTAAAGTTTGACGTCCCGAACCGGGATACTGCCGACTGAATGGAGCTTTCGCTCAACAAGGACACCATCGTAGAATAATCAGCTTTTAAAAAAGGCGGCGAAGTGACTATGACCCGAATCGTGCCAACATTGCCATTAGGGGCGTAAGAGAAAAACTTCAACGCTTCCAAGTCCGTTTCGCTGGAAACAACAGTATAACCAACAGGATAGCGTATTTTGAACCCGTGCGTCGGGTGAACATATTCAAGGAATTGCAAACCATATGTTGAAGCCAGGTTCGCCTCATCGATGCTTTGAACGGATGATGGTGTTTGGTTTAGCTTGCTGAAATCTGGAATTTTCAACAAACCGGAATAAATCGAAAACGCTATGACTAGAACGAGTGCAAAGAGCAAAGGTAGATTGAACCTGTTTGACGCTTTTACAGAAGAATCACGGGTTTGCCTAGTATCACTACGCCGTTGTGCATAAGCGCGCTTCCGGTTCGGGTTTTCTGGCATATCATCACACTGGAATTAACCATTAACTACGGTATACTTGTTTGAAATCCAATTTACAAGGCCATAACCAATCTTGAAGTCGTTCTTCTGAGCAACATACGTCTTTGCCACAGTCTTTGAGTTCAAAGGTGCAGCGTAAGACTCGAAGATTGACTTGAAGACCGTTGTCTCTGCGTTCTTTTGGGTGTTCTCATCCATTCCTACGAACATAGTGTACCCGTTTGAACCGCCAATCTGGTCTGAACGCAGCAAGGCAAGGCAGAACTGCTTGTCTTTAGGACACGGAAGCACAGGCAAAGCCGACTCCAAAAACGTGCCGTATCCGCCTAAGATAAAGCAATTACCCTCATCGGTCTTAATTGGATTAGTAGTGCCTACGAAGGACTCGGTTGCGGGACAGTAACGGTAGGCGGACGACTCCACATTAAAGAGGTCTTTGTTCTGCACGACTCCGGCTACAACGTTTGTGGATCTTGAATAGAACACGAAGTGGTTAAGGTAAGCCGGGTCGGAAATCGCCTGCGTCGGCCGATAGTCACAGTCCATTGCAGCAAAGACAAGCATCATTCCACCCATAATACCAATCGCCTTGCCAAGCTGCAACTTGTTAGCCCAGACTGCGGAAAGCTTTTGGGATAGTTTCAAGTCTTTTCCAATCGAAGGTAGACTCTCGGTTTGCTTTGCTAAAACATCATATACTGCTTCACCAGCCTTCAACTCCTTCGTGGCTGAAGCAGGAGCGATAGCAGCATAAGCTTGCTTCAGTTTGTCATCTGCAGCATATTTTCCAACTACGTCCGCATCAATAGCAGCCATTACTGCTTGACCTGCCTTTGGGTCTCCCTTTGCAAGTGCGGGGTCGATTATTGACGGATACTGCTTTTTCAAAGCCTGCACTTTTGGATGGTCAGAATCAAACGCCTGTTGGGCAAGTGCCTTCTTCCACGCCTGGGAATATGCGTCTGTACTTGAAACGGATAGCCCGTCAATAAATTTCACTAATTCTGTCTGACTAGTTAGAGGGAGCGCGAATGAAGTTTTACCAAGCAAGGCAGGTACGTTCGAGGGAAGATGACTATTGTGGAAATTGTACGTAAGGTCGCCCTTTACTGATGCGGAAAGCGCATCAACAAGAGCTACCTGTTGGGCGCCCTTTGTCTTTGCAATGTCCTTTAGCTCCTGAAGAGTAACACCGGATTTTGTTTTCAAAGCGTCTTTTACAAAAACATCTATGTCGCTTGTTGCAAAAAACTCTTGTGGCAAACGGACAATCCCATTGTCTAAATCTGCCGCGATAATTGTGAATTCATACGAGGGATATTTCTTAGCGTTTTGCTTAAGAATGTAAATAAAATCATCAACTCTTTGGGAATCCTTTGATAACGACGAACTAGTACTTGCATATGCTTTGAAGTCGCTTTCAAATGAGGGGCCGAACACGTCAACGGAAGGAGTTCCTTTTGTCTTTAGCTCATACTTAAGATAGTCGTTTAAATCAGTCTCAAAATTCTTGGCAAGAGTCGGTGCATCTATTGCAAGAAGGGCGGATTTTCCAAAAATAGTGCTTGAAGCCGCACCTTTTGAAAGGTCAGAAAGGAGAGTTTCAGCATTGGCTTGTGAAAGCGCGCCCATCTGCCTAAGCACCTGAATGTCATTTGCGCGCTGGTTGAAAATCATCTGGTACCCTGATTTTGCAACCGCGCCTGCGTGGGTGGGCGTGGTTGAGCCGCCGGCCAATACTATTGCACCAGTAGTCACTGCTGCATCGAATGCTAAGCCCTTAAGCCCACCGTATGCAGTCCAAAGCGTCTGTCGGGTGGTGGCAGCCGTTGCAGCCACTTCCAAACCAAGTCCTGGCCCCAAAAAGTTCAACTGTGCAGCTAGGAAATTCATTGGACATTCACAAACCGCAGAGCAGGTTAAGCCGCTATTTTGGGTTGTTGACCGTACGATTGTAGAAGTACCGCAACCACCTATGCCTTGTGCTAGCGCAAGTATGGCTTGTGATGAAAGTGCACCGGTTGGAAGTAAGCTTGCGTCAAGCGCAGCCAAACCACCTACCCAGACGGTTGAAAACAACGCGCCCTTCTCACCACAGTAAACGTCATCGTTGTAGAACCCTGATGCCCTCATCGTTCCCATAAGCCGCGGGTCCTGGCCGTAGCAGGTGCCCATAAGGGAGATGGCTGAAGCGTTGTCGCGCTCGTTGGGGTCCATCTTGTACACGCCCATGCGGATTGGCTTGAGTGACTCAAGAGCGGGCTTTGCCATCATCAATTGGAACGGCTTGACGAACTCCTCATTGAAAGCCTTGGTACGCTCATTACCGACAATCACTTCGGCCGAGTCTCCCATGAGGAGCATCGCATTTGCGAGATTCTCCTTGCAGGCGATAACTGAAGGGTGTTCCGGCCCGCTTACGAGTACGTCAAAAGATGCGCTCTCCCGGAAGCCAGCTGCGCTGGTCTGGTCTGCGTTGCATATGTTGAGCCGGATGGTAATCGGGTAGATTCCGCAGCCTGCAAAATCAGTTGCGGCAGCAATGTTGAGCTTGAGCGGTGAAAGCTGCTCCGAAGCGATTGAATTGAGGAACGTAAGTGACTCGTTCGTGTTTGCAAGCTGCAATACCATGGATTTGGTGTAGGCGCCCTTGCGCGATACGGTGCAAATCGGCTCCAGGCGCTTTGTCAAGTCCTCGTCTTTTGATGCTATGTAATCGACAATCTGTTTCATTCCCTTGGCAAACTCCAGGTAAGCGGCCTGCGCCTGGGCAACGGTGCAGAAGTTCGTGGTGCAGTCGCCTACTGACTGCACTCCAACTGCTGCGTTCAAAGCAGTGACCTCGGAAATCTGCTCAGCAGTTTTGACAGTCTCAGCAGAGGCAGATGGAGTGGGAGTGCTAGATGTGGTGTCGGCAAAGGACGCCTCAGGCGTGCTGGCCTCTGCGTTTGCAGTTGTCTTGGTGGTTGCCGCAAGCTTGCGGTCAAGCGGAAGCATGTCGCCAAGCGGGGAGGAAGAATAAATACTTGACGAGCTCGAGTACGCCACCACATTTACCTTGGTGGTTGAATCATAACTTTCTCCGGTAAAGTGGAAACTTAGAGCCGCCTTCTCACCCTTTTCGCTTCCGGCCTTCGAGGTGCACTTTACGTAAGCTATTTCAGCCCGCTTGATTGTTTTCGTAAGACCGGCATCTCCGATGCTGCAATCGACTATTCCAGGAACGTCAGCTGAAAGCGAGGCAGTGACATCGATATCGAGGTTGTTAACAACGACCATATACCGCTCGTTCCCAATGTTCTTGAACGCAAAGACGCGCTTTACATTGGTCTTGGCATCAGTAAGCTTGGAATCGTAGTTTACGAACACATCCTTCAGGTACGCATCGGTGATGCCCTTGTCCCGGTTCTCGCACTTGCCCTGCTTGACGGTAATCTTGACTGCGACTTCGGGCAGGCTCTTGCCTGAGACCTCCACTCCGGAGAGCGTCTTTGCAGTGAGCTTGATTTTTCCTTCATAAGTCTTGGGCTGCTTCAGGTCGCTTTTGATGCAGCCGTAGGAGTCAAGCAGCGAGTCGGGCACCTTAGCCTTTATGGTGAGGGCGCTGCAGGTATTGGCCTTTGAGCTTGCTATGACTCCGGAATGCGAGTATTCGCCGCCAAAGTAGATGTCGTCGCCGGTGATTATGCCTGCGGGGATGTTGTCCGCCTTTGCCGAGACGTTGAGCGACTGTGCCGCGCTGTTGGAAACGCATACGGAATTGTTCGAGGCAGAAAGCGCGCCGTCTGTGAGGGTGAACTCGATTGTGGACGGCTTGACTGAAAGCGCCGAGCCCGAAGTCGCGGTCACGCCCTGGGTGAGCCTGACTTTGCCCGAACCTGCGTCAGTGCATACGCAGGAGGCGAAAGTGACCTTGTTGCCCGCATAGAGGTTGACTGCGGTGTTGCCGTCGTCGTCAGTGACCACTTCGGTGGCAGCGTCAAAGGAAATGGCGGTTGCGGGCGGGAGGGTGTAGCCGTTGGAAGTGACAATCTGCTGGCACGAGCCGAACTTGACTGAAGTTGTAGAAGTCGTCACCTTTTCGGAGAAGCGGAACGAGACGTCCTCGCCAAAGGTCGCGCTGTAGGAGTCCTTCGAAGTCTGGGTGCAGTAGGATACCTGCATCTCGGAGCTTGCGGGGACGCTTGCGGACTGCGCCTGGCGGTCGCGGGACACCTCGCTTCCGCCTGGAAGCACCACCTTGTTTGCAGCAGGAAGCAAGATTGTTGAGCCGTCCTCGGACTCGACTTCAATCGAGGAGCAGTCGGGAAGGGCGGCTTCCTTTGAGCCCGACTCGGTAGTGGTAATCTGCGTGCCCGAGGGAAGCGCTATTGTGGATGACTTCGGTATGCCGACGCTTGAGGTGCAAGCAGCCGACGAGCCCTTGACTTTGAAGCCAACTGCCGCGCTTGCGCGCACCTTGACCGCAAAGCCGGACTGCGTGGTACCCTCGCTTTGGGCGTCGACGAACTTTGCAGTTACAAAGCCAATCGGGTAGGTCTTCTCAACAAGGCTTGAAGTGGATACGCCTATTGTGGAGCCTGCAGGGAACGTGACTATGTCCTCGCTTTCAAGCGTGAACGAGACCGAGCCGTCGGCGTTGTTTGCCCGCTCGAAATATGAGTTTACGTAATAGGTGGTCGCGTAGGGCAAAGCGAGGCTGAACTCCTCCTGCGGCTTGATTATGACTGCCATGCTGGGCGAGGCCGTGATTGTGGAGCCGGACGGCGAGGTGACGTACGGCGCGGTCTTGCTGTCGGAAAGCGACGCCCCTCCGAACACAACGCGCGTGGTGTCCTTGTTGGGCTCCTGAACTGCAATCGAGCCATCTGCATTCTCCTTCTTCAAAGTCTTTGCCGAAAGGTCTACCTTCATCCCAAGGGGCATCAGGACGTCAACTGCGTTGTCGGGCGCGCAGTCCACGTCGGACTCCAAGTTGAGCGTGACCGGGATCTTGCGCTCGGAGCGGATGCCGTTGATTGAGGCAACTAGCGTGAGGTTGGTGGTGACTTTCCCGTTGTTTTCCATCACGCACAATGTCTTGCGGCTGGAAGGAGTTGATGCGAGTATCGTGAGGTTCTTTATGTTCTCCTGCTGCGCGGTCTCGTCCTCTCCTGCAAAGACTATCTGGCCGGACTCTCCGGAGTTGGACCCAAGAACCAGCGATGCAGGCGAGAAGGAAAGCCAGTCGTTTGCGGAGTCAAGCTGGTAGTTCACAAGCAGGTTGTTCTTGAGGCTGTTGTAGACGTGCACGTTGGCGCTGGACTGGTTGTCCGAACCCAAGTACAAGGTGAGCTCGGCCGAGTCCTCCTCGGTTCCCCAGAACTCGTCAAGGGTATTCTGGACGAACGCCGAGTTGACCTTGAACGGCAAAGAGACGCTCTGGCGCGAGCTTCCCGCGCGCGCCTCTATGATTATGCGGCCCGAGAAGTTCTCCGAAAGCGTGCGCATTGCCTTTGCGACGTCAAGCACGCTGTCAAGGATCCAGGTGTCGAACTTGATGTCCTGCGTCTCCCCGGCCTCAAGCGCGAAGTTTGACTCCGAAAGGAGCGTGCCGGTTATGCGCGGGGTCTTGTCAAGCACAACTGAGGAGCGCACGTTGATGCCGTTGTCCAGCAGGTTGGACACTGTGATCGTGTCGGAGTTGCCGGCCTTAGAGTCAACAACCAGGTCGAGTATCTCAGTTGGCGATATCTCGACTATCTTCTTTGCTGTGACCGGGATTGCGCCGTAATATTGAGTATAACCAGTTGCGGTGACTGAGAACTCCGCATTGCCTATCCTGTCCGGGTAGACGTCCTCAAGCAGGTACTTGCCGTCCTTGCCCGCGTTCTCCTCGCCGGAGCCGTCCGTTTCGTAGGTGGCGCTGCCGAATATGTCGGTCTTGGAGCCGATGGCGATGTGGGCTTCCTCAATCGGGGTGCCGAACGCGTCGGTCACAAGGAACGTGACTGCTTTCTCCGCAAGCGCGGATATGAATGAAGGCGAGATGCCTACGTTGAGCTCGTTGTTAGAGGCGGATATCACCCTGCCTGAAAGCTCCAGGCCGTTGACCTTCTCGCCTTCGTAGTCCGCCTCGATTGCAAACGAGAGTGCGTCGGAGACGCGCAGGGCCTTGACCTTGAAGGTCGCGTCCACGTTGCCCGAAGGCACCGAGACAAGCGCAAGCTGGCCGTCAGCCTCGTCGGTTATTACCGCTGCGCCTGAAGGCGAGCTGCCTGAAAGGATGGCCGCGGTCTTTTTCGAAGTCAAGAGTATCCGCAGGTCGTAAGGCCCGTTCTGTGCTATTGACTTGACTGTGAGCGTGAATTCCTCGGGAACAGTTGCCTCGAAGTTCTTGGAGTACTCGCCGCGCGTTGACTCTACCTTGGCCTCAAGGCACTGGCCTTCTGCGCACACGCCGCCAAATGAAATTGAGTACTTGGTCACATTGACCGCAGCAAGCTGCTCCTGGCCTGCCTTGACGCTGTCGTCAGAGGGGTCGCGGAGCGTGCCGTTTGCTGTGGTGTATGCCGTGCGGAAGCCAAGGAGCACGGTGCCGTTTCTTACCTGCCTTGTGGTGATTTGGACGTACGCTTCCTTGGTGCCCGCAAACGGGGGGTAGGAAAGCTCGGCCCACTTGTATTCTATTGAGCTGGAGGCCGAGTCGTAGGCGCTCTCGACCGAGCTTGATGCTGAAGTGTTCGCAACAGCAGCTGACACGCCGTAGGAGTCGCCTCCCGAGGTGGATGCGTCGGTGCCGCCGTCGTAGCCTGAGATGTATGCGTTGAGCGTGCTTGCGTCGCCGGTTGTGGTGCCCAGGCGCACGTGAAGCGCCGCCTTTGAGAACGCCAGGTCAGGCGCGTTGATGAGGAACTTTGCGTTATAAGTGGTTGACGGCTCAAGGGAGGACACCTTGCTGCCTGAAAGGTCGTAAAGCCCAAGGAACACCGCCTTGACGTTCTCGGCAATCGAGCTTGACAGGAGCTCGACTTGGAGCTCCTTTTCGACGTTCGGGACAACCTGCACCTGGGCCGAGGAGTACGCCGAGTACCCGGTGGCGGTGACTTTGAAGTGACCCCAGCCTTCGAGTATGCCAACAGAGCACAGGCCGTTGATTGTTGTGCACGAGCCGGACTCGGTTGTGGAGGCGTCGACTACTGCGCCGGTGATTGCCTTGCGCGAGAAACGGTCGATTACGCGGAACTTGAGCGTGCCCTGCTGCGGCAGGAGCCTTGCAGTGAGGGTGGTGTAGTTCTTGCCGTCCTCGCCTCCAACGGTGATTGTCTTTGATGCGGAATATCCGCTCCTGCCCTTTGACGAGGCGAAGGCGTAGACTGAGGAAAGCGGGACGTCGGAGAAGTCGGCAGCGCCGTCCGAGCCGGTCGTGGATTCGGGAAGGCCAAGAGCGCCGTCGTTTCCAAACAGGGCAACCGAGGCTCCTGAGATGAGGCCGTCGGCTTCATCGGTAACCTTGACTTTTACCTTCGCGGCGTTCTCCTTGGTGGACGCCACCAGCACGAGCCTGCAGTCAGCGCCCGCAGTGAGGGCCATTCCTGTTGGGAGGTACTTTGACTTGTATGCGGTTACCCAGTAGGACTCCGTTGGAAGCAAGGAAAATGATGCGATGCCGTCAGCTGCGGTCTTTGCGCTTGTCTTCTTCTCGTCATTGAGGTAGAGGTTGACAGTTGCGACGCCGGCCTTGTTGCCTGCCTCGTCAACTACGGTGCAGGAAGTCTTCACCGAGCCGTCAGAGCCGGCCTTTGAAAGGGAAATTTTTACGGACTTGAACGCAGGGTCTGCGGTGTAGTCAAGCACCGCCTCGTCGTAGCCTTCAAGGGATGCTATGAACCTGAACTTGCCGCCCCTTGAAAGCTTCACCGTTGCCTTGCCGTCCGAGTCAGCATTGAGGCTGCGCAGGAGAAGGCCGGACTCGGTGAGGACCTTGACAGTTGCACTGGAAAGGGATGCGTTTGCGGAAGCGGAAAGCTGTACTGTGACGTCAACAGTGGTCTCGTCCGCAACCGGGTAAAGGTAAATGGAGATTGGCGCGGGGTCCTCGGAGCCCACCTGGATTACAGTTGAGTTCTGCGTGTAGCCCTCGGCGTTTGCAATGATGGTGTATGCCGCTGACTTTGGAAGCGAGAAAACCACGCTTGCGCCCTGCTTTGAGGCAACAACAGAAAGGAGCGAGTTCTTCACCGAGACTGCGGGTATTGCCGCGCCCTTCAATCCATCGACGTTGACGCGGATTGTGGCATTTGCATTTATGGGCTGCTCCTCAAGCTTGATTGTCTGCGTGCGCGAAAGCGACTCCGAGATGTCGACTGTCGAGAACTTGGTCTTGTAGTTTGACGAGCTCACCGAGACATTGTACGCGGCAAGCGGAACGTGCGCAAACAACGCGACTCCCTGGAAATCGGAAAGGTTCTCAAACTGCGCGTGGGTGGCAAGGTCTGTGATGACCACGCTTGCCCCTGAGACCTCGACTCCCGCAAGGTCGCGGACGCTGATGGTGATGGTGCCAGTTGACGGCGCCATGTTTGAGTATGCGATGTAGCCTATGGCGGCTATGAGAATGATGAAAAGCCCTAGGAAGAACGGGGCTGGAGGTATGCCGTTCTGCTCAAGCGAATCCGACGCGCCGCGCAGGGGAAGGCCCTTCTCGTCGCTCCAGTCAAGAAACTCCTGCCACCGGGCGGTCAGCCCCTCAAGGAAGTCATCGAGCATAAATATACGAATTAAATAAGCGTGGAGAGGGTATAAAAAGAATTAGAATAGGACCGCGAATGAAAAATGAAAAAGAATGAAAAAAAGGAAGATACGGGCGGGGCGCTCATCCTAGGCATATGCCGTACTTGCCGGTCGCAGATTCGTGCGGGTTGGTGCAGTCGCCGGACACGCACTGCGAGTCCGTCTGGCAGAATGCGGCGCAATAATAGTCGCTGGGATTGTCACCGGTCAAAATGCACGCTTCGGTCTGGGCGTTGCATGAATAGCACTGGCCGCTGTATATCTTGTTCTGGTTGGCGCACACGTAGTTTGCGGTGGGTATGACCGCGGCGTCAGGGAACGATGCAGTGTATTTCGCAAGGCAGTTCTCCGCACCGTTCACGACGTAGCACGCAAGCTGGATGGAAGACAGCTCCGAATCGGATGTAATTCCGCTCTTGACGCCCACGGCATATGACGCGCAGCTGCTGGAACCGAACGGAGCGACAGACACCCCGGGCTTGGCACCGTTTGCGGTGGCAGCCGATTCCCCGACCGTCTCCCCGACGTCCTCGGTTGCGGCAGGCGAAGACACGGCGGTTTGCGCGCAAGTCAGGCCTGCTGAAAGCGTCTTCACCGCGGCAGAACAGACGGCGTCAAACCCGCAGGCGGTGCACTCGCCGCCAGTTGACGGGATGATGCACTTGTTGGTCGGGTTGAGATAGACGTCGTAGAGGAATATCCCGTTGTTGGTGCCGGAAACGTAGTTGACGTCGTTGCACTGGGTCGCGTCGCTTCCTGCAGAACCGCACAGGCTGCTGTGCGGGCAGGCGGAGGACGATGAGGTGGAGACTGCCGCGGAAAGGTAGCAGTCGGGCTTCAACGGAAGGCACGCGCCGTCGTCGGAGCTTGACACGCCGGAGCTGCAGCACAGGCGCGGGTTGCGCTCGACGACGCCCGAGACTGCGTTCAGGTACTTGTCCGTGACACCCTTCTCACTGCACGTCGAATAACCGGCCACGATGGTCTGCTCTGCATCGTTGATTATGCGGTAGGAACCGGAGTTGCGGTAAATCTGGCTGCCCGTGCACTTGCTGCTGCAGGCCGTGGTGTCAGTCAGGTCCAAGTCGCAGTCGTAGGCGGTGTTTGCCTTCTGGCCGGGGTACGCGAACAGGTACGGCCGAGAGGCCGACGCATAGCCGACTGCCGGAAGTGCTATCTTGGTGTCCGAATCGCCCGCAGCCATCGGGTACTCGAAAGTCCCGGTGATGTCCTTTGGAACCGCGTAGCCCATCGCCGCAGGGTCGTAGTGGAACCACAGCACGCGCAGCGACCCGCCCTCGTTCGCGGTCACGTAAAGGTCAGGCAGGACGCGCTTGCCAGTCGAATCCACCGACCCGAGCTTCAGGAGATCCAAGGCGTTGAACGCAGTCTTCTTCTTAGCGTTGTAGGCGGTGCAGCTTGCGTTCAGGTTGCGCAGCTCCGCGAGCGCGACGTTTACCTCATCAGCCATCTTCTCGTGGGTCAAAGCGGCGCCGCTGTTGTCGAACGGGCGCAGGATTGCCTTCAGCGGGTCGAGGAAGTCATTCTCGTTAGCGCAGGATGATGGCGTTGAGCAGGCCTTCAGCTGTATCTTGTTGTAGGAGAACACGTCGGGGTTGGCATCCCCTGCGGCCGAGGCTATGTAGCCCGGCGTAAGGTCCACCCAGGTGCCTTCGTATAACCCGAGGGGGCCGGAGTTCTTCGTCTTGACTTTGAACTGCATCGTGTCCTTGCCGACCAGGAGGTTGCTGAACACGTAAATCGACTTGTCCAACATTCTCGAAGTGTATGCAGAGTCGTAGGCGAACTGCTTGTCCCCGTCCGAGTCGAATGGCACGAACATGTCGTTGGTCTTGTCGTACAGTCCCACGCCGAACGCGTACTTTGCGGAAGTCGTGTCGAAGTCGGGTAATACATACAGGTATGCTGAGCCCCAGTTGAAGCCTATCTGGACGAACGAGTCTGTTGAGTAGCCGCTGCCCATGCGGATCCAGGAGGATGACGAGTCGGTCTTCATCAAGTCCTTGACGTCGGCTTTGGGCGGGTAAGTGACGAGCAAGTATATCGAGCTGTCCTTGGGTATGTCCTGCGACGTCACCGGCGTGCCGTCCATGTTAGTCAGGGCCGCGTAAAGGGATGAGAAAGTGACGCCCTTTGCGGTGGTGCCGTCCCCAAGGTCGTTCCTTACCTCGAGTATGATTCCCGACATTGGCAGGAGGGGCGACAGGCCCAGCGACATCTTCGAGCATGACATTATCAGGCCGCACCCATCGTACCTAGCAAGTTCGGTAGTCCCGGTCGAGTCGTAGAACTTCTTGTCCTTCAACGAATAGACCACGGTGCTGGAAGCGCCGGGAGTGACTGAGGGAGTGACAGTACTTCCGCTTGCGCACTTGCCATCGGAACCGCAGGTCTTTCCACCAGTGCAGGATGCCGAAGTGCACACACAGACGGACTTTGCGGTGTCGCAAGTCGGGGTCTCACCGGTGCATTTTGTCGCGGCATCTGCCGCAGTGCATGACCCTGCAGGCGTGCCGGGCTGGGTTGATGAAGTCACGCAGGTCTTGCAGTCAGATGAGGGAACAAGCGGAGAGTCACATTTCAGGGAACATGGAGTGACAGGTGAAGTGGCGGGAGTTATGCACGCTCCGCTCGCGTCACAGTAGCTTGGCGGGTTGCAGCTTGTGGAGTAGCAGGCTGCGGTTGAAGCCACTTCCTTGGTCGCCGAGCATATCGGGTTGAGCTTGAGGTCGGCCCTGCTAGTGCGGGTTGCACAGAACTGGCCCGAGGCGCAGCCGTTGTTGGAAGCCGCGTTGGGGTCGCAAGTGCACATCTCCGTAGTCTGGCTGCTAGCCATCGTGCATACGTACGGGCTGGTGCAGCTGCCCTTGTAGCACGCGTCACCAAGCCCATGGCTGGTTGACTTCGTGCATACCATGTTGACACATTCGGTCCCCGACTCGCAGCACGCGGAAAGGGAGTCCTTGCACGAGTCGCCTTCCTTGACCACGGACTCGCACGAGTCCGGGCAGGTTATGCCAAGCGGCCCGCAGAGCTCAGACGTGGGCTTGTTTGCGCACATGTCGGATGAGTTGCAGTTCCCGCTGGTACAATCAGTTCCCGTACTGCACGACTCGCCGTTTGCCTTCTTCGTGGTCTTGGTTGTGTTGGTGAACGTGAACGTTATTGTCTTCGAGCTTGTGCCGCACTTGCCGCCGTTCTCCGCGAGGTTGCAGCAAGATACCGAGTAGGTGTTGACGCCTTCCGCAAGCGGCGCGGTGTCGGTGCCTGCGTTGAGGGACATCTCCATCTTGTGGACCTGGTTGCTCGAGTCTGAAGTGAACGTGTAGAGGCTGTCGGCCTTGCACACAGCTGCCTTGTCCGTTGTCACCATGAGGTTGAACGGGGTGTAGGTGATGGTGGTGCCTGAGGTCGGGTAGACCGAGCCTATGGTGGGCCCTACGGTGTCGATTGTGCCGGGGCAGTTCTTTATCTGCACAGCCGCTGTTGCGGTCCGCGGGCCTGCGATTGCGGTGACAAGGAGCTGGAGCGTCTTGTTTACCGATGCGGGAACAACATTGAAGCTGGTGCTTGCGCCGCGCGCCATCTCGAAAGTGTAGCCGGAGTCAAGCGAAAGGAGGCCGTCCGCAAAGCTTGCGGAGCTTCCGGCCACCAGGCCTGTTCCTGCAAGGCTTGCGCCTTGCTTTGCGCCTGCAAGGGCGCCAGTTGACTGGAGCACGAGGCCCGAGCCCTTGATGGTCACGCTGACTGTGCCATCCACGTCAGCCGACAGGTTGTTTGCAACGGTGATTGTGGACGAGGTGTCGCAGTTGCCTTCCTCTGCGGTGCACACGACCTTGGAAGGCGTTACCGAGAGGAACTTGTCCGCAGCGTCTGCGGTGCAGGTGGTGTACTTGACTGCCTGCACGTCGCGGCTCTTGTCGCGCGCCTCGGCATTGAACACTATCGAGCACTCCTTGCCGTACGCTGAGGGCCGGACGGTGAACACCCCGAGCCTGCTTTCAGGCAAGGCGAACTTGTACGACTGCGAGAACGAGTCGTATGCCACGTAGGATGTTGCGTTGTAGTAGGAAGTCGGCACGCTGGTTTCGTCGTACGCCTCCTGGCTGTACATATAGTATGACATTATGGCGCAAGAGGAAGTGGCGACTATGGAGAGGTTGAGCGGGAGGCTGTTGCGTATCTTTATCGAGCGCTCGTCGGTCTTTCCGCACACTTCCAAGTTCACGGGAGTGACTGCGAGGAAGTCATCGGAGTTTACTGACACGTTCTGGCGCACGGTGGCGTAGTTGGGCTGCTCCGCAACCACCTCGAACACGCCGCTCTTTGTCGGGTAGAGGTCGGCGAAAGTGTAGATTCCGTTGTAGCCCTGTCCTGAGCTGAACACCGAGCTTCCGACCATCGCCTCCGGCACGCTCCCGTCAAAGGGAGTGCCCGAGGTCTCGTTTATCGAGACGGTCGCGTCGGTGATTGCCGCGCCGGAGTTTGCGTCAGCAAGCTTGACTGCAAGGTCGGAGTACTGCGAGACGTTGACGCGGTCGGGCTTGACGTAGACAATCTTCATCTTGCCTTCGCCTTCAAGCGTGACGTAGCCCTTGGCGCTGACAAGCTCGGTCTGGCCCTCGTAGAACCTTATGTTGAACGCTCCCGAAGTGACGGGCACTACGGGAAGCAGGTAGAATGAAAGCGACGCGGGGTCGGAAAACGGCAAAAGCTGGATGGTGACGTTGGATATCGCCTTGGCCGACGAGTCGAGCACCTTGGTCTCGGAGTCGGTTGTTATGGAGTAGTTGCGTATCTGCATCACACCACTGTCCGAGCTTACGAACACGCGGGGCGACTGCACACCCTTGAGGAGCCTGACTTCGACCTTTGCAATTAGCGGGGTGTTGACCGCGCCCAGGTAGGACGGGCCGTAGTTTGCGGTCCCGTCGGAGAAGTCAAGCGAGATGCACGCAGAGGCCGTGCAAGTGGAGCGTCCGCTTGCTACCGAGAACTCGACTTTGTTGGATGCGGCGTAGCAGTAGTCGCGGCTTGCCGAGCGCAGGTCGGAGCCGAATGCCGGGTCAACGGGCGCGCGCAGGTAGGCGCCCGAGCTTCCGCCCGGCGAGTACCAGCTGTTGTAGTTTATCTGCAGCTTGTCGGTTGATGCGGCGTCGGTCTTTGAGAGTATGCGAACTGTGATTTCGCGGCTGCCGCTTTCGTTTGCAAACGAGAACGCCACCCACTTGAAGTAGCCCAGCGCGGTGTTGGCCTTCAGGTCGTTGGAGCACGAAGTGGAGGGGAGGTAGCTTGCGGCAAACACCGGGTCAATGGAAGTGGCGGTCGTGCCGTCCGAGATTATTACGAACTTTTCCTTGGAGTCTGTTGCAGCAACCGAGTCCTTGCCGTAAGTTCCTGCGCGCACCATAAGCCCGGTCTTTGACGCTGACGAGCCGGACGGGATGTTTACTATGAACTTGGCGTCGTACTGCCTGCCCTTGTCAACCAAGGTGACGTTGTTTCCCTTCTCGTCAAACAGGCCTGCGAACTTGACGAAGAACTGGTCCTTTATGCCGGACTGCAGCAGGTATGCGGTGTACGCCTTCGAGTCGCCTGTTGCAAGGACCATCGCAGGCGAAGTCGCAGTCTCGTAATAAGAAGCCGAGGACTGGACGTAAACCGTTGACTCGGCGCGCACGGTAAGCTCGCAAGCGTAGGAGTTGGAGGAGCTGGTGGTGCAGGACACGTTGGTCATGTCCGGGCCGTACGCCACTACTGTTGCGTACATCCCGGTGTCGTTGACCGCATCCCTGGTTGAGACGATGACCTTTGCAGTTGTCGGGTTCATCTTCACCGCGACCTTGGTGGCATCGCCGTCGTAGGCGCGGTACTGCGCGCTCCTTCCGGTCTTGGGGCTCTTGTCAGCGTAAACCAGGTAGTCGATTCCAAGCGAGACGTTGCTGATTATCGCCTTGCCGTCCGCGTTGGTGCGTACGGAGGGGTAGCCTACGTTGCGGCCGTCGGATGAGCGTACGGTCAAAGTCGCCTGGGCAACCGGAGTTGAGCCGTCCGCATCAACGACCTGCACCTCAAGGGAGCCTGCGGTGCCTGGAAGGATCTTCTTCAGCACGAGCTTTTCGCGCGAGCCGGGCCTCAGGCCCGATACTGCCTTGGGAAGGTAGCCTGCCACGTACGCGGTCGCGTATGAGGAGACGTTGTCAATCGTGAAGTTTGCCTCGCCGTTGCGCGCAACGGTCTTGCCCATCAGGGCGTCCGAGCGCTCGCTGTAAAGCGTCACCTCGGCAGCAAGGGGCTTTCCTGCCTCGTCGGCAACCGAGATGAACACCGGCGAAAGGCCTGCTGTTGAGGATACGACCATTGACGCGGTGATGACGTTGTCGTCCGAAGCCACCAGGTAGTCATAGTAATAGTAGGTCTCGTACTTCCCAAGGTCCACGCCGGATGCGGTGACGCTGAGTATCGCCTTGGTCCCGACTGGGACGTTTGCAATCGCCGCCTGGCCGCCGCTTGTCGACGCCGCGCCAAGCACCGAGCCCAGCGAGCTCGTGAGCACTACCTGCGCCTGCACGGCCTGCTGCTGGGAGTTGATGACTTTGACTACGACAGTAACCTTCTTGTCGCACGCGCCGTTTGCGCACTCGCTGCCGGCCCTCTTCAATGTGACAGTCTGCAAGAGCCCGACCTGCGGGTCTATGCCGAAGTCAGTGATGTTTGAAAACCCTGTGCGGGTTATTGCGACAAGAAGCGAGTCAGTTGAGGGGAGCTGTATCTTTGCTATTCCCTTTGCGTCAGTGTTGTACACGCCGACCTGCACGCCCGCAAGCGACTTTGCCTTGACAACTGCGCCTGCGATGGGCAGGCCGTCCTCGTCAACAACCGTGAGGCGGTACACCGAAGGCTGCTTCTCAACGTCCTCCAGGCTAATCTTGATTGACGGGGTGTCCGCAGTGACCGGCCCGATTGAGTAGCTGTAGTCCTTGAAGTTGGCTGCCGAGACAGTGACGTAAAGTTCCTTGCCAAGCGGCACTCCTGAGAACGTGGCCTTGCCGTTGCTGGACGTGGTGGTGCCCAACACGTCGCCATTTGTGGAGTCGCCCAAGTAGAGGGTGACCGTTGCGCCGTCGACTATCTTGCCGGATGCAGAAAGAAGCGATATCGATACAGTGCTTGTCTGGCCCGCGCCGGTTGCGAACATGAAAAGCCCGAGGCCGACAAGGAGCAGCGCCAGCACGCCTATTGGGAAGCTGGGTATGCCGTTCTTCTCTATCGGCTCGACGAAATACTCGTAAACAGGGACCCTAACCTTATCCTCCAGGTAGTCCATCAGCTCATAATACTTGTCTTCAACGGAGAAGTACGCCTGCTTGAACGGGTCAACCGGCGAGGACTTCTTGGTCTCCTTTTCTGCTTTCTTTCCCTGTGCTGATTTTTCGGACTTTTCGGAGGACGGCATAGGCTAACACTAATTTAAAACGGGCGATTGGGGCTTAAATAGCTATCCTAGAGCGCAGGAATGAAAACGGGGCAAACAATTAGTCCGACTGGCAGCACGGACCCTGGACGCAGGGCGCCGGGGGAACAAACAGCGCTTTTATTGTACTCTGGTCCGAGCAGTATTTCTCGAACTCATCCACGGTCTCGATGTCCGTGTTCAAGTAGCCTGTTTGAGACGTGCAGAAACAATCGCCACCGCACTCGCACTCGCAACCGGTATAGCTCTTTCCTTCCTTGTCCTGCTTCTCGCTGCCACAAGGCAGGCAATCCGCCATCGTAATCGCGTTCATGGTAGGACAGGGCGTGCAGCCAGGGGCTTCAATCGGTGGGCCGCAGTAGGACACCTGCTTGTAGTAAGTATATGCCCTCGGGTAACACCGTTTTTCCGGATACAATAAGGATACTGGCGAAAACCCGTTTCCTTCCGAACCGCCGTTGTAGTTTGATTGCTCGCAGACGCCCTTGCGTGAAATGATATCTATGGACTCGCAAGCATTCAGTTTGTAGGGAGTAGTCTTCGAATAATCTTCATGACAATCGTGGCCGTTGAAGCACGAGTTGCAGTCATAATCCTTTACGGGCGTGGCTTTTGAACAGGTCTTTCCTGTCGGAACGCTTGCAGAGCCTACCCAGCCATACGCACGCGTCTTTGAATCAAAGAAATATATGATCTCGCCAGACTGGGACAGGAAGCATGCATCGGTTGCGCTGGAACCTACGCACTCGCCGTTGCGGGCCATCTTTGTCGACGGGCAAGCAGCCTGCGGGTTCAACTCCGACTTGCTGGATGCGGGGTTGGAAAACGATGCGCCTCCGGAATAACTGCCGGTAAGCGCATATAGTTTTGAAATGCTTCCGGCCTCGAAGTAGTCTGGTACAGGCAGTTCGGAATATATGTCACTTGCCTTGGGACAGGCCTCAGGAGCGGTGGACGCATCGCAGAAGTATGCGGTGTTGCGCTTGTTGCCTGGGAATGCCGCAAGTTCCTTTGGCACGGGTGCTGCCAAGCCGATTGATTCGGTCTTTGGAATTATCTTGATGCCTGCGCCTTCTGGGTACTCGTAAGTGCCTGTGATGTCAACCGGCAGCTCGTAGCTCATGTAAAGCGGGTTGTACTTGAACCAGAGGACTCTTACCGTGGCAGCCTCGGCTGAGGCTATGAAGATGTCATCCACCCTGCCGGGATCGGTGGCGTCGTTGAACAGGTTGCCGTTGCCAAGGTGCAGGACCTTAAGGGCATTGACCTTCTCGCCAGCCATAGGCTCAACGATGTTGCGTTCGCTTCCTTCCTTTGGAGTGTACAGCGTCTTTTCCTTGAGGGAGTTCTTCAGGTTGAAAAGCTCCTGCAGTGCGAGGTTGAACTTTTGGCGCATCCAATCGTGGGTAATCGCGGTGCTGGACCCGCCACCGGTCTGCGTCATCAGGTTGACGCGGGTGATTTCAAACCACCGTATCACCGAGGACTTGGAGTATACCGGCATCACGCGCAGCTTGTTGTAAAGGGAATCCGCATCAATGGGCATTCCGGACGCTTCAGCCTTGAAGCCGGATGAAACCTTGTAGTCGGGCGGCTGCACGACATTATTGTGCGCAGCCTGGTCCGCACGGGCCTTTACCGCATCGCTGAACCCGAAAGTCACCTCGGGGTACTTGACGTCGGTTGACTTCTTCATCATGAGGTTGTTGTTGAACATGTACAACGAGTAGGCTTCCCCGTCGTAGGGCTTTTCATAATATGCGTCATACCGCTTGCTTCCGACTGAGTCCATGGGCAGGAACTGACTGTGGGTGTTTTCAAAGACGGCCAGGCCGGCAGTATAGGCATCGGTGTCTATCACGTTCGGGATTACATCAAAGGGTATGCTTGTTTTTCCGCTTGTAAAGGAACCCATTATTGCAAGCTTTGCGTCAGACGCCGAGAAATGCAGGTTTCCGCTTGCGTCTTTCATAAACCCGGCGTTGACGCCCCACGCGTCGCCGGTGAAATAGTCCGGCCGCACGTCAGGGTAGGTTATGATTACATCAACGCTTGACTCCGACGGGACAACAATCGTGCCGGTTACGGGCGTGCCGTCAAGGTAGAACACGCCGACCTGCGCAGTTTCAACACCGCCAGCCTTAAGGTTGAAAGCAGTGGATGGCTGCGGGTTTACGCCCAACGAGTTGTCAAGGGTCAGGATAAACCCGGCTACGGGGATGACTGATGACACGCTAAGGGTTACGCCTGAAACTTCGGCACCGTCTGCATTGGTGAACTTTTCGGAGGCAAAGTCAAACTTTATGGTGTTGGAGCCTACACGGGGCGTTTTCACGCACGCACCCTGCTCTATGTCGCAGTACTCGCCGGACTTGCACACGGTCTTTTCGTTTTCCTTGGTGCACACCGTGGCCTTGGCGCACTTGCCGTCCGAGCCGGACAGCAGGCCGGCGCAACAGGGCGCTTCACGAGAGTACGCTTCTCCAGCAGCCTTGCAAATAATTTCCTTGTCGCACAGGCCGTAAGCATTTTCCTTCAGGCCGGTACAGCACGGCTTTTCCGACGTGGGCTTCTCATCTTCCTTTGCGCACACCTGCGTCTTGCACTTGCCCAGCTCGCACACCTGGCCTGCGGAGCAGAACGAGACGTCGGAGTCTGTGCACTGGACGCACATATAGGATGAGTTGCAGACAGGCGCGCCCGACGAGCAGCCCTTGTACGCCTCGCCCGAAGCAGAGGGCTTGGTGGTGCTGCATTCTGCGCACTTGCCTTCGCTTCCGATTGCGCTGCAGCACTTTGTGTAGTCGGTGCAGGCTGAGCCAACCGGAAGGCACGTTGCAACAGGCGTCGGCGTCCCGGAGACTTTGGGAGTGGGCGTCGGCGTTGGGGTCGAAGTCGGGGCGACGTACTGGAAGTCGAAGCTTATCGGAACGTTGGAAGTGGTGCACTCGCCGCCCTTGCTTGCGGGGTTGCAGCAGCCCACGTAGACGGTGTTGCGGCCGAGGCTGAACTTGAACGGCGTGCCTGAGCCCTTGTTGTAAGCCAGGTCGGTGCCGTAATCGTAGCTTCCTGCGGAGCTGGACTTTTGAGTGAGCAGGTAGGGCAGCTGCTTTGCAGCCACGTTGCTTGGCCCGATGCGGCAGTACGCATAAGTGTCGACGGTCACAAGCGTGGACACCTTCTCAGTTGTGATTCTTGCGTAGTCCTTGGGCGAGTAGGAGAGGATGTCGGGTGCGGCCTCGCGTGTTGCGTTGGGGCAGTTGTCGAACGGGATTGAGATGTTTGCGCTGCGCGTGCCGTCGGTTGCGTTGAACGCCATCATCACTGACGCGTTGGCAGAAGTCGGGTAGACCAGAAGGGAAGTCCTTGCCCCGTTTGGCACTGCAAAGAAGAACGGGGTTGAGAGCGACTGGTTTGCGCCCTCTAGCTCCACTACAAGGCCCGGCGCGGACAGCTGCACTGTGACGGAGCCGGTGGTGGAAAGGGAGTTTGACACGTTAACGAACGCCGCGCGGTTGCACCTGCGGCTGCTTGCGGTGTTGGAGACGCGCGAGGGCGAGACCGAAAGGAACGCGCTGGACACGGCTTCCGCGCAGTTTGAGTACGCAATCGTGCGCGTTGACTGGCTGCCGTCGCGCGCTGATGCCGCGATGGTGACTGAACAGGCCTTGTCCCAGGCTGCAGGAACCACGGTGATGCGGCCCCGGTTCTGGTGCGAAAGCGGGAGGAAATAAGTCAGGCCGGACTGGACTATTTGCGGGGTGCTGTCGGTCCACGAAGTGTCGGTGCCGTTGCGCATCTGCACGAACGCAGTCACGTTGATGCAATTGGCCTTTGACGCGGTTATTGAGACGTTGGAGTCAAGCACGTGGCTGTTGTAGACGTCGAGGTAGCTTTCCTCCCCGCACACCTCAAGGTCCGAGGTCGCGGTTGAAAGGAAGTCAATCCCTTCGACTTTGACCTCCCGTTTTGTCTCAAGGTAGTCCGGGTGCGCCGCCACTATGTTGAATGAGCCTTTTTCGGATGCGAACACTCCGGGGATTTGATAAACGCCCGAAATGCCCTGCAGGGGGTCGGCGATGGAGCCTCCGAGCACGGAGTACGAACGGCCTGAGAAGGGCGTGCCAACGGACTCGTTGAGCGTGATGAGCGCATCCTCGACTGCGGCTGAGGAATAGTAGTCGGTAAGCGTGACGTTGAGGTCGTACGTGCTTGCTGCGCCCATGTTGTCCGGAACGGGGTAGATGCGCAGCTTGCCCAATCCTCCCTGCGTGACATAACCGTACGCGCGCGCAAGCTTGGTGTTGCCGTCGTAAAGGTCTGCGTAGAACGCCGAGAAGTCGGCCTTGTCGGAGAACGTTACGTTGAGCAGGATTATTGCATTGGAGTAGAACTGCGAAAGGTTCAGGTCTATCCCGGTCCTTGCGCCGGCGTCGCCTGAGAGGTTCTGCGTGTCAGTTGATACGTTGTACTGGTGGATGCGTGCCTTCTGCGACGCAGAGAAAATCACCACGCGCGGGTTGGACACCGCGCGAAGCAGGTCGATGCTTACGCGCGCATAGAACGGCCTGCCGGTTATGCCCTTGAACTGCGAGGTCTGGTTCGAGTCGGAGTCGTAGAATCCCACGCTTATGCACGCGTTGGCGCCGCAGTAGGACTTTCCAGAGCTGACTGAATAGTCGCGGTAGTCCGACTTTGCGTAGCACCAGTCGCGCGTATCCGAGCGGTTCGATGAGCCGAAGTCCGAATCAGCCGGGATGTGCAAATAGGAATCAGCAGCGCTTGTCGGGGTGTACCAGGCGGAGCTGGACACCCGGAGCTTTTCGTCGGTGTAGGCGTTGTCTTTGACCTGGACGCGCGCAACGACCTCGCGCACACCGCTTGCGTTGTCCAGAAGGAAGTACGCCCACTTATAGTAGCCCTGCCCGTTTGACGAGTTGCGGATGTCGGGAGTGCAGGAAGTCGAGGGCCGGTAGGAGTAGCTCATCAGGTTCACTGGCACCTGCGGGTACTGCTTGGGGATTATCACGAAGTGCTCAAGCGGGTCGATTGCGCTGCGGTTGTCAAAGCCGGCAGTGCCTATGCGCAGGATGAAACCGGCCTTGTATGCGGATGCGTTCGTGGGGATGTTGACTATGAACTTCGCATCGTATTGCGCACCACGCTCAACCGAGGACACGCTGCCTCCCTTGGAGTTGAAAAGCCCAGTATACTTCACGGTGAACTGGTTTTTCAGCGAGGAGGGGAGCATGCTTGCGGTGTAGAGCACGCTTTCGGACTCGGAAAGCACAAATGGCGAGGACAAGAGCTTCTCGTAGCCCGAGCTTGTGACCTCGACAGTGACCGGGATTCCGGAATAGACCGTCAAGTCACAGGAGGAGTTGTTTGCATTGCGCACCTGGCAGGAGCTTGTGGGCATGCCGGTTGCCCTTGCGGTTGCGACTGCATTGACCGACAGGCCGGTGAGGACGTCAACAGGCGAGACTGAAATCCTTGCTGTCGAGTGCCCGAATACGATTGTGACTTTAGTGGCTGCGCCTTCAGCTATTGTAAAGAGGGAGCTTTTTGCGTGCTTGGAAGGCTTGTCCGCAAACGCATAGTAGCTCACGCCAAGCTCAAGGCCCGAAAACCCTGCGCGTCCGTCGGCGTTTGTGGTCTGCTTTGGGTATGCAAGGAAGCGGCTGTCGGAGCCCATTATGGAAACTATTGCGCCTGAAACCGGCGTCTTTGCGTCGGAGTCAAGCGCAGTCACCTCGACAGAACCGCTGTTGTTTGCAGTCACTGCGCGGAGGGTAATCAGCGCGCTGATTCCCGGACGCAACCCGAGCGCGTTGGAGGCAAAGTAGCCCTGCGAGTATGCGGCTGCGTAGAGGGTGGAGTTTGCGCAGACATCAAAAGAGACGTTGCCTGCAGAAACGGGCTTGCGCGCCACGAACGAGTTAGTGGACTCCAAGTAGAGGGAAACCTCGCCGGAAAGCGGGGCTGATGACTCGTTTTGCAGGAACACCCGGAGGGTGCCGCAGGTTGCATTGGTCGAGTTGGCCTCTGATTTTGCGATGAATTTCAGCGGGAACTCATTGATGTCGTCCTCCGCCACCAGCTGTTCGGAGAAGTACTCGAAGTATTTCCCGGTGTCGTTGCTTGTCGCAACCGCATTGGCGTAAAACTCAGTGCCCTGGGGGACGTCAAAGGATGCCCTGCTTTCCTGTGTGCGCTTCCGTCCAAGCTCGCTTCCGGCTATGGTATAAAGCGCAACCTCCGCAGACACCGTTCCTCCGGTTGAGTTGGAGGTAACTGCGATTACCTTAACAGTGCGCGCCTTGAACGCATCTGCCTTCTTGGAAAGGACAACGGTCTCAGTTGAGAAGCGGGATGCGTCAACCACGCGGCCGTAGACGCTCTCGTAGCCTTCCTTCTCGACGTCTATTGCAAGGAACTCGCGAGAGGAAATTTCAAACTGGGCGGCCCCGAAGGCGTTGGTGACCTGGACGCCGTTTGCAAGGAGAGTGCCGGTTACTGTGTGCGCGGTGACTGTTGCGCCAAGAACGGGCAGGTTGGAGTCGTCGCGCACAAGAAGCTTGAAGCTTGACTCGCTTGAATCCACGAGGGACTCAAGCTCAATCTGCGCAAAAGGCGCGTCGCGCGTAAGCGGCGCAAGCGGCTGCAGGTACTCCTTGAAGTCAGGAGCAAAAACAGAGACAAACAGCGATATGCCCAGGGGCACCTTCTCAAACACGGCAACCCCGCTGTAGTTTGATATCCTGCTTGCTATGCGCTCGCCGGTCTCTGCGTTGTCGACAAAAAGCGTGACGTTTGCCTCGCTAACTGGCTGGCCGTCGGTTGAGACGAGGTTGATTGTCACGGTTGCGGTGTTTGGCGCAAGGGCAAGCGACGCGATGCCAAACAACGCGGCAATGACAACGATTACGGAAAGGATTGCGACTGGAAAGCTGGGTATTGCCGATGACTCTATGGGCTCGACGAACTTTTCATACACGGGTATGCCTTGCTCGTCCTCAAGGTAGTCAAGAAGAGAATAATACTGGTCCTCGATTGAATAGTAGGCATCCTTGAGTCCGCCGGTCAAGGACTGCCAAGGCTGGACGTCCTTTCTTGCCTGCCCAACACCCTGCTTTTGGCCCGCTTTCTGCGGCCCAGCTGGCTTTTGTGCCATAAGAAACTACGAACTGATAACGGGAGTTGCTAATTAATACCCTCTGGATAATAGCTACCCGGACGGGATTGGAAAGCTGTTCGGACGAAATTGGGACGCTGTTTTCATGGCAAGGTTCTGGACGCACGTTGCAGCGGGTTTCGCCGCGTTTCTCTGCGTAAACTGCTACATTTACGGCGCTGCGCTTGGCGCAAGCTCCGCGGTGCTTCTTGCTGCGGCGCTGCTTGGCTCGATAATCCCCGACAGCGACGAGCGCCACACGCGGCAGTTCAAGCTGATTGTGATAGTGGTTGCAGCGATTGCATTCGTCTACGCATACAACGCAACAGGTGCAAACGGATTGGGTTCGGCAAAGTGGGGCGTTGCTGCTGCGCTTGCTTCCGGGATTGCCGTGCTTTTGCTCAAGCCAAGGCACAGGGGAATCATGCACTCGCTTCCAGCTGCAGCAGTATTTTGCATTGCGGTCTTTTTCCTGCGCGGAGGGGAAGCGGCGGCTGCCGGGCTTCTGGGGATTCTTTCGCACCTTGCGCTTGACGCAGTTTCCTAGGAGCTTGACGACGGGAACTTGTTCTTGTGCGATGATGAGTACGAGTTTGGCTTGTCTGGGTCAACACGGAAGCGCGGGTCGTTGTCCGTAAGCACCACAAGCACTGGGTTGACGCGCACCGGGCTGACGCCACCCGCAGTCTGGGCGGCAGTGTAGGCCGCCGCCAACACATTGACGTTCTGGGCCTTTCCGCCCGAACATGTTATTTTCCCGCCGGGCTGAGTCACCTCGAAATTGAACTGCTTGAAGCGCTCGTCCGAGAACAGGTAGCTGCACGCATCCTCGTTTGCGTTCAGGTAAGGGATGATGTCAAAATTCCCGGGAATCGAAGGTGCGCTGGCGGGGGTTGACGCGGCATCGGCATAGTTCCTCGTCAGGTACTGCGTGATTGAGAATATGCGGAACGACGCGTCGTTGTAGCGGTAAATCGGGTAGCGGATGGGGACCTGGAAGGAATACTTGCCAAGGACAGCGGTGCGCACGGTGTTGCCAAGCGCGTCCGAAATCTGCATCCGGGGCATTGCCTTGTACACGTCCGGGTCGCTTATGTCAACTGCAAGGTAGAAGCCGCCATCCTCGCAGCCGCGCAGCACCTGGCCTGCGGGGCAGCCGGCCCCGAACGGGAGCTTTGCGGAGCAGCACTGGTAGGGAGAGACGAGGTTAGTTGCATAATTCTGGCAGTCGAAAGTCGAGCCTGTCAGGAGCTTCTCGCAGAGCGTGTTGCCCGGCTCCTTGTCGCAGGTGAAGTCCCAGGTCGCCATCCCCTCGCCGGTTGACATTTCAAACGCGTCGAACTTCACGGGCGAGAACTTGAGGCCCTCGAAGACGTACTCCTGACGCAGTGCGTTGATGAGGTCGGAAAACCCGTTGAGGAAGTCCTGGTTGCTGACGCCCGAACTGATTAGCTGGCCTCGCACGGTGTTGGCAATGGCTTCGCACTTTAAGCGCCTGTCCGCGACTGAAAACTCGTCAACGGTGTTTATGCCTTCCCACGCCGCGCTTGAGATGAAGTCCTCGGTGTTCTGGCGCAGGCCGTCCGAGAAGAACCCCAGCAGGTCTGCCCGGTAGGTCTCAAGCATCGACACGAGCCGGTTGTGGTAGGCATCGTCGCCAACCTGGCTTACCGCGCTCGCCTCGTCCTTGGAAAGGTTCACGGCGTAGACTACGGCTATCAGGAAAATCATCGTGCCCAGCAGGGGCGCGGCTATGAAAGCGCGATGTCGCGACTCCTCCTCGTCAGTCCTGCGGTCCATCCCAGTAATACCAAACGGCGTAATACGTGGCCAAGAATACCACTAAGCTTGCCCTAAATAATACGTCGTGAAGCACAGTCGACAGCATAGGCGCGGAGCTTGAAAAGAAGTGGAGCACGAGGAAAATGCGCGCCGCATTGAACGCCAAAATAAGCAGCGTGCCTGCTGCAAAACCGATTGCCCTGCGCCGCAGGGTCCTGTCCTCGGAGGCAAATACTATGCCGAACAGCACGGCAATCTCAATCCCGGCGCCGCAATAGTCCGCTATGTGGGCGTTGCCGCTGTCAAATGAAATCACGGGGTCGGAAAGCGAGTAATCTACAACCGAATCCCTTCCTGAAAGGGAGAGCAGGAACGAGGACGAACCGGCTGCAAATGATTTGAGCGCGTGCGAGCTTCCCAAAAGCAAATAGGCTGCTCCGGCCAGGAGGGCGAACCAAACGAGGAATTTTAAAGCTTTGAACACAGTAGCCTTGCTATCCAGTATTCGGTGGGAACAATGCGCAGGCAGTTTTTTGCTCTTAGTCGTCACGTCGGACTTATTGCCGGCGGGCTTGCGTCTTGTTGAGCCGCGTCCCAAGAAAGCCAAAAACAATAACACCAATTGGCTTTGTGGGAAGCGGACAATAAAGCTTTTACCAAAGGACAGAGTGGGTTGGAATGGAAACGGACAACGTACAGAAGGCACAGGAAAACGCTGCTGACAGCCAGGCAACTGCGCAGGCCGAGGAGAAGAAGCTCATCGACTTTGCGGCAATTGATTCCAAGTGGCAGGATGAGTGGCAGAAGGCCAAGCTCTTTGAGTCCAACCCTGACGAGAAAAGGCAGAAGTTCTTCATCACGTTTCCCTACCCCTATGTGAACGGCGCACCCCACGTGGGCCACACATACTCGTTTTTGCGCACGGACTCCGAGGCGCGCTACAAGAGGCTCAAGGGCTACAACGTGCTTTTCCCGCAGGGATTCCACGCAACCGGCGAACCCATCTTTGGCACCCTTGAGAGGCTGCAGAAAGGCGACCAGAACCAGATTGACACTTTCAAGAAATACGGGCTTACTGACGGGCAGATCAAGGACTTCATGAAAGGGCCCGAGTTCGTCGCCCGCTTCTGGATGGGCAAGTGGACCGAGCACCTCAAGCAGGCAGGCGCGTCAATTGACTGGCGCCGCTCGTTCATAACAACCCAGATGACCCCCACCTACTCGCGCTTCATTGAGTGGCAGTTCAACCTGCTCCGGAGGAAGGGCTACGTGGTGCAGGGCACCCACCCGGTGGTGTGGTGTGCGCACGACCAGTCGCCAACCGGGGACCACGACAGGTACAAAGGGGAAGGCGAAAGCACTCAGGAGTTTTACGTAATCAAGTTCACCCTGGAGGATGGGCGCATAATCGCGCCAGCCACGCTGCGGCCCGAGACAATCTTCGGGGTAACCTGCATGTTCCTTAATCCCGATTCGACATACTACAACGTCCGAATCGGGGCGGATACCTGGATACTCTCAGCGGATGCTGCAAAGAAAATAGCCGACCAAAAAAGGGACGTCAAGATTCCCAAGGAAGGCTTTTCTCCAAAGGAGTTGTTCGGAAAGAAGTGCAAAAACCCGGTAACCGGCACCGAAGTGGTGATTCTTCCGGCGACTTTTGTCAAGACCGACCACGCAACCGGCATCGTGATGAGCGTTCCTGCCCACGCGCCAGCTGACTGGGCTACTGAGGCAGAACTCAAGGCAAACCCCAAGATGGTCACCGAATACGGCGTTGCCGCTTCGGTTCTTGACTCGCTCAAGCCCGTTGCAGTAATCAAGGTTCCCGGCTATTCGGAATTCCCGGCAAAGGACGCCTGCGATAAGTTCCAAATCAAGAGCCAGAAGGACGAAAAGAAGCTCGAGGACGCAAAGCACGAAATCTACAAAAAGGAGCACTACGAAGGCGCGATGCTTGCGGTTGCAGGAAAGTACGAGGGCATGAAGGTAGACGACTGCAAGGACCAGCTTGTAAAGGACCTGCGTGCGGAGCACAAGCTCGACTCGTTCTGGGAGACAACCGGAGAAGTCGTTTGCCGCTGCATGAACAAGTGCCACGTCAAGATTTTGGAGAACCAGTGGTTCCTCAAGTTCTCGGATTTGGAATGGAAGGCAGATGTCAAGGAGTGCATCGGCGGAATGCGCATGATTCCCGAAGAGGTGCGCCAGCAGTTCCTCAACTGCGTGGACTGGCTGGAAAACAAGGCCTGCGCTAGAAGGAGCGGGATGGGAACACCATTGCCGTGGGACCCGGAATGGAAGGTCGAGACGCTTTCGGACTCGGTCATATACATGGCATACTACACGATTGCGCGCATCATCAGCGAAAGGAAGGTGGATGCAAGGCAGCTTCCTGACGCGGTGTTTGACTACATCTTCCTCGGGATAGGCGACCCGAAGGAACTCAAGAGCATAACGACGCTTTCGGACAAGACGATTGCGGAGATGCGCAAGGAATTCCTGTACTACTACCCGCTGGACCTGAGAAACTCCGGGGTTGACCTGGTGCAGAACCACCTCACGTTCATGCTGTTCCACCACACCGCAATATTTGGCAAGGAGCACTGGCCCAAGGGCATCAGCGTCAACGGCTACGTCAATGTCGAAGGCGAAAAGATGAGCAAGAGCAAGGGAAACATCATCCCGATGTCCGACCTCGTGCAAAAATATGGCGCCGACTTGGTGCGCATCAACATCGTCGCATCAAGCGAAGGCCTTTCGGACGCGGACTGGAAGACTGACGCAATAAAGTCCTACCGCAGGGCAATCGAGGTAATGTTCGAGACGCAGGAGCTGCTTGAGAAGCTTCCCAACACGCCAAAGCCGATTTACGGAAGGCCGGAGGAATTGCTTGAGAGCAAGGTCAACTCGGCAATCAAGGTTGCCGACGCGGCTTACGACCAGATGCGCTTCAGGCAGGCCGGGTTTGAGCTCGTGCAGAACGGCATCGGCGCAATCAAGGCCTACCGCCAGCACAAGGAATCAACTGGAGAGAAGTACAACCAGAAGGTGCTTCGCGCGTGCCTGGAAAAACTGGTCATCGCAGTCGCACCTCTCCTGCCGCACGTTACTGAGGAAGTCTGGCACAAGCTCGGCAACGCAACCTTTGCAAGCACCGAGAAGTACCCTGCTGTTGAGGAGGACAAAATCAAGCCCGATCTTTCCGCGCAGGAGGATTACGTACAGGCAGTTGAGGAGGACATAAGAAAGATTGCCGACGTTGCAAAGATTGCTCCCAAAAAAATCACCCTGATTGCCGCGGCAGCGTGGAAGAAGGATGCGCTTGAAAACATCGCCTCCGAAATTGCCGCAGGAAAACCCTTCGCATTCGATGTGAAGATGAAGGAGCTGATGGCAAACGAGGACCTCAAGAAGGTCGCGCCGCAGGTCTCCGGCTTCTTGATGGCAGTCGGAAAGAAGGTGCACTCGTTCTCAGGATACAAGAAAGCTGACGAGAAGGCAATCCTTGAGTCCAAGGCAGCAGGCATCGGCAAGAAGTTCGGGGAGGCGACGGTCAAGGTCGTGTCCGAAGAAGACGCGGCAAAGGAAGCCGCGCTTTCAAAGAAGGCCGAAAAGGCGATGCCCGGAAAGCCCGCGATACTTTTGGAGTGACTTTCCCGGACTACCCGCCGAAGAGCTTCTTGAAGAACCCGACGATTCCGTTTATGAAGCTGGATATCGGGTCGCTTTTCTGCTCGCTTGCGGCAACGGGAGTCGGCGAGGGGATTCCGACAACCGGACTCGACTGAGCAGTCACTTCGGGCTGCGCGGTCACACTGCTTTGCTGCGAACCGGTGTTGCCGGCAAGGCTTTGCAACTCCTCCTGTATCATCAAAGCTGCGACGGTCTCATGAATTGAGGCGTCGTTGTCGGAACCTGTTTTTATGAAAGACACTGTGGTTTGGTAGGGATTTCTTGCCGTCGCAACGCCAATTGTGTAATTCGTTCCGCGATCCAAAAGGTACGGCGTAGATGCGAACGACCCGTCAGCAGACGGGCACCTTTCCTCAACGTGCACCGCCGAATCCTCAACCTGCATCACGTGCAGCTTGCAGCCGCCGGTCAACGGCACGATGTCATCCTCGTGCACGTAAGTCAGCCCCGATGAATAGTCCACGGCGTAAGTCTTTTTGCCCACATAGGTGAATGGCGGTTGCGAGTCCTGGGTCTGGTTGAAGGCCAGCTCGATGTTGTAATCGTCACCGTATTCGTCCTTCCTCATGCGGACGACCACTTGCGTTTCCAAAGTTGACTCACCGGATATGTCGCCGCTCATCAAGGTGTGGACGGTGTAGTCATAAGTAATCGGGTAGAAGAAAGATGACAAATCCGAACTTATTCTGGACAGTGTATTATCCTGGCGAGTGTCGTTACAGTAGGCAATCAAAATGCCGCTGGACCACGAAGCGTCGTTTGCGTCGGGTTTTACCCTGAAGCTGCATACTTGTGTGCCGATCGAAAAAACCTCGCGCTCACCCAGCTTCCAAGTATAGGACGATGCAATACTGCCGGACCCATCCGCTAGGGCAAGCGGGGCCAGGAAAAGGAGCATAGAAAGCAGCAGGGCAAAGCGTTTCACGGACAGACCACCTTAACCTACAGAGAAAGGTATAGTTTAAAAATGGGATGAACACGCTTTCGGCTGGAAGTCCGGAATTTCGGCACTACTTGTGCAGTATCACTGAAGGAATTTCCTTGAGGACTTCGCTGGGCGTGGTGGATTCCCCAAGCTTGTGCGCAGCCCGGTGCCCGGCCCTGCCGTAGATGTAGGCAGCGGTTGCGGCTGCCTCGAAAGCAGGCAGGTTCCGAGCAAGAAGCGCTCCGCACATTCCCGCAAGCACGTCGCCGTGACCGCCCTTGGTCAGATGGGGCGAGCCCTCATAGTCAAGCATCACATTGCCCTCTGAGTCCACTATGACGTCAACTGCTCCCTTGAGCAGCACAACTGCGCCGAATTTTTTGGCTGCAATGGTTGCCGAGTCGATTCGCATCCCCAGGTCGTCGTCCGAGACGTGCCCGATTCCAAGCAATGCAGCAAGCTCGCCTGCGTGGGGCGTGAGTATGGCGATGCGCCCCTTGAACGAGACTGGGTTTTCAGCGACAAAGCGCAGGGCGTCCGCATCAACCACAACAGGCAGGTCGGTCTGCTTGAGGAGCGCAAGAACTGCTGCGCAGGTCTTTGGGTTTCTTGAAAGCCCGCCGCCAACTACCATCGCCTTGCTTTTCTTTGCGTATGAGACTATTTCGGAGACAAACCCCGGCTCAAGGTGTTCGCAGTCAAGGGGAGGCGCGATTATCTCAGGTGCATAGGACGCGGCAATGTCGGATGCGCGCCTTGGTGCAAGCAAAGTCACGATGTCAGCACCTGCGGCGTACGCTCCAAGGCAGTTGAAAATGGGGGAGCCCGAATACTCGCGGCTTCCGCCTACTACAAGGACTTTTCCGAACTGCCCCTTTGCGGCCCACCTGATGCGTTCAGGATAGGCGTTGAATACTAGGCCGTGGCCGGTCTTGTGGATTATCTCCCGGTGGACAGCCCGCTTGTTGCCTGATTTCTTCCCAGTCATTCGAACACCACCGCAAAAGGCCTCTTGTACGCGTGCGAAAGTGCGCGCGCGACCGTGTCGCGGTGCACCGAAAGCTTTCCTGCCTGCGCCTTCGGAACGCGCACCTTGTAAGTGATTCCTGCTGGCGAGTATATCTGGTTTATGCCAAGAAGGCTTGCGGGGTTCAAAAGCTCGGCTGCAGCGGTGTGCATCTCGGCAGTTGTGGAAATGACCTTCACCCTGCGGTTGAGCGTGCCTGCAAGCTCCTTGACTATGCGTCCGCCCTTGCCGATCAAAAGCCCGGGCTCGGAGTGGCAGAATATGATTGCGGCATGGCCGTCGTCAAGGCACTTGGAGACATTTACTCCTGACAAACTGTGCCTTTGCTGGTTTTTTGCTATGAATTGCGACACCGAAAGGTCGAGCTGGCACAACTCGCCCCGCTCCAACCTGCCCTGGCAAGACGCACACAGGCTTTCGCCTGCGATGCACGCGTCGCAGAACGGCCCCGTGGCCATAGATTTGTTTGGGCTGCGGCAAAAAGAAAAAACAGTAGTGCGGGAGCTTGAAAATAAAAAAGGCGGGAAAACCGGAAGAAAGGAAAGAAAAAACGGAAAAGCAAATAGGCCAATGGAAAAAAAAAAGAGAAAAAGGAATGAAGGAGACGGAAAATTACGCTTCCGCTTCAGTTGCAAAGCCTTCCGGCGGCCTGTCGCCAGACTGCTCGCGGGGCTGCCTTTCGACCTTCACCATCGGCCCGGACAGACCCATCGTGATTTCCATGCTTGAGACCTTGCTCATCGAGCCGTCCTCGCTCTGCAGCTCCTCGGTGGAAAGGTCGATGCCCTTGATTACTGCGTTGGGTATGAAACGGTTCTTGATGATTTGCGAAACGTCCACTGCCTTGCTGATTGAGCGTCCGCGCGCCTTGACCTTGACTTCTGGCGAGCCGTTGTTGAACTGCATGACTACCGCCCAGACGTAGCTCATCACGCCCTTCTTTCCCACGTAGATTATGCCATCCACGTGCAGGCTGCTTCTTGGGGCCCCTGTGGGCTGCTGCTGTATTGCGGACTGTTCGGTTTCCATCTGGTCGTGTGCACCTCTGCGTGTACTGTGGTTGTGTGTAAGTTGCTGTGTAGCCGCGTGCGCCAAAAAGGCGGCGCACCGCCGGCGCAGATAACATACCTTCGGGGTTGGGAAATAAAAATCCTCTAGAGGAGGTCGGACACGCTCTTTCCGAAAAGCATTCCCCGGGCAATAACCTCGTAGGAGTCCAGGGCGCCTGCCTCGGACAGCCTGCGCCGCAGCTGCCGGAGCTTGGACGAGAGGGAGTGCTGGCACTTGATTGCGCTTGCAAGCGCGTCGCGTTCGTGCGCGTTCTTTGCGCCCAGCCCGCGGCACATCAGGTCCTTTTCGATTATTGGGAGGGACTTTTGGGGATGATATAACCGGGCGGAAAACGAGCGCTTGAGCCTGCGGGCGGCCTGGGAGGGCGGGTTGGTGTCGCAGGCTATGAAGATGGGGGAATATTTCGCAAGCGACTCGAACAGGAAGTCGCTTGTTGCGTCCTTGCGGCTCTTTACCTCGACAATCTCGCCGTCAAGGGTCATTATCGCATAGGCGGAGGTTGAGCCGGAGTCGATGCCTGCGATGAAGGACTGCAACTAATCAACCGCACAACTCATCTTTTCTGGCTGGCCTCGTACAAGGCTTGAAGTATGCGCTTTTCCCGCGCGGCCGTAACGGGCTTGACTATGAACGCGCCGGAGAACGGGCCCTCGAGGTTTTTTCCGTTGAAGTGGGGCACCACCCGAGAACCCGCTGGCTTGTGGATTTTCCTCAACCGCAATACGTCCTCTTGGCCCAGGTTCTTGCGCACGCTCTTTTCCACGATGCCTTCAACCCGGGTGCGGAACGGCGCGCCCGTGCCGGCCACGCCGGATGGCTTGAACTCCGAAGAAATCAGCACCTGGCTGCCCTTCTCCAGGGGATGCCTTGCAAGCGCCACATACTTCCTGTGCTGGAAAACGTCCTCCTTCCTGATTTCGCCTGAGGGAAAACCAACTATTGCTTTCTTGAGCGGCATGAGCGATACACCTGAAACGGTAGGCCTTGCGGTGAATAAAAAACAGGCACTAAAAAAAAAAGATTTGAAAAGAAGGAAAGAAAAAGAAAAGGTTGAAAGGGAGAAATTATCCTTTCGAGCCCTTCAGGTAAAGCAGCGTGTTGAGGAACAGGTTGCGGCCCTTGTCCTGCGACACGAGTGTTGCCGGGTCGTAGGCGAAGTAGATTACCTTGCCTGACAGGAGGCTCTTGCTCTCAAGCATCGCAAACACTGCCGGGTCGGTGGTTGTGTCGTCGGTCCCCTGCTGTATGTACGCAAGCACGTTCGACTCGACCTTGCTGCTTGGCACGACCTTGACCACGTAGCTTGAGAACTCGTAGTTCTTCTGGCCTGTTGGGAATATCGGGCTGTCAACTGAGACAATCTTGAACGTGCCGCTGATTGAGGTCTTCTTTATGGGCTCGTAGTCGCGGGTGAATCCGCCGATCTGCACGGGCATGACGTCGCCAAGCAGGCCGATTCCAACGTCCCATCCGACCACCGTGGTGTCGTCGTGGACCTTGGTGCAGGCGTCCTGGAGGACAATCATCTTGCCACCTGCCTTGACTTTGTCCGCTATCACCTTGCGCGCGGTGCGGTCGCAGACCTGCTCGCCTTGCAATATGAGTATGTCAAACTGGTTGAGCACTCCCGAATACACGGTATCCTGGTGCAGGTTGCCCATATACGATACTCCGGCTACGCGGAAGTCCTCGGAGTTGAGGAGGTCCTCCATTGCCTTGGTCGGGTTGCCCACCACTGCGACGCGGATGTTTGCAGCCGGGCAGATTACCGAAAGCCCCGGGATTCCCGAGCAGTCGATGAAGTTGAACTTGGCTGCCACGAAGACTGCGAGTATGGCAATCAGAATCAAGGGTATTGAGCTTTCAAGGTGCTGCTCTCCGCGCTTCATAAGTTAAACCTCTTTTCCGTTTAGGGTAATAATTGAAAATGCCGGCCGCCGTTTATAAGCCTTTACGGTTGGACGACTTGCGACGGCTGGACTACTTTTTGCCAGCATAATCGATTATGGCTTTCAGGACCTCGCTTGGGGTGGTTATTACCTTGGTCCTGCTCTTTTCGTTGCCAAGGTTGTTCACGGTCTGCAGCATGCGTATGTGCAGGCCGCCGGGGATTGCGTTCAGCTCGGACGCAGCCTGCGCAAGGCTCCTTGCGGCCTCAAGCTCGCCTGATGCCTTGATGACTACCGCGCGCTTCTCGCGCTCGGCCTCGGCCTCCTTTGCCATCACGCGGATCAAGTCGTCCGGGAGCTGGATTTCCTTTATCTCTACAGCGTCAATCTTGACACCCCAGTCCGCGGCGCGCTTTGCAACAATCTCCTGGACCCGCTTTGAGACCATCTCGCGCTTGGTAAGGAGCTCGTCAAGGGTGGTCTCGCCCACTATGTCGCGCAGCGTGGTCTGCGCAAGCATCGCGGTCGCATACGAGTAGTACTCGACGTTGAGTATTGCCGCCCTGGTGTCGCTTACGTTGTAGTAGATGACCGCGTCGATTGAGACGGACACGTTGTCCTTTGACATGGTCTCCTGCTGGGGGATGGAGATTACGTTGGTGCGCACGTCAAGGACGTCAAGCCGGTCGACTACCGGGATGATGAGGTTGAGCCCGGGCTCGCGGACGCCGGAGAACCTGCCCAGCCGGAACAGCACCCCGCGCTCGTACTGGTTGATTATGCGTATCGACAGCAGCGCAACCACGATGATTGCGGGGATTGCGAGGAAGAATATTGAGAAAGTTTCGAAAGCCATAGTGAATCAACCCTTACTTTTTCTTCTGCTTACTTTCGGAAGCGCCGGAATAGTTCTTCATCACGTCGAGCGGCACGAAGAACAGGACCTCGTTCGACGGGTCGGAGGCTATGTCGTTGAGGCTCTGCAACGTGCGCAGGTTGAGCGCGCCCTCTTGCGTGTTGAGCATTGCCGCTGCCTTCGAGACGACCTTGGATGCGTCGGCCTCCCCCTGCGAGCGGATTACTGTGGCGCGCTTTACTCGCTCGGCCTCAGCTGCCTTTGCCATCACGCGCTTCATGTTGTCCGGAAGCTCGATGTGCTTGAGTTCGACGCCCATCACGGTAACTCCCCACTTCTCGGTCGCCTTCTCGACGATGGTGCTGATGCGGAGGGAGATTGCGTCGCGCTGGGAAAGCAGGTTGTCCAGGGGCACCTCGCCGATTACGTTGCGCATGGTGGTCTGGGCAAGCTGGGACGTCGCATTGTACACGTCGCGCACCTCAAGCACCGAGTCGGAGACGTTGGTGATTTTGTAGTAGAGCACCGCATCGACGTTGATTGACACGTTGTCGCGCGTGATGGTCTGCTGGGGCGGGACCTCGATTACGCGCATGCGCATGTCAACCACCTGCGCGTCCTGTATGATGGGTATGACAAAGCGCAGGCCCGGCTCGAGCACCCCGGAGTACTTGCCAAGGGTGAACAGCACGCCGCGCTGGTACTGAAAGATTATGCGTATCCATCCGAGCACCACTGACAGCAACAGAAGAAACGCTGCGATTTCAAGAATCATTGCAACCAACCCTGAATTTTGACTAAAAAACGCCTGAATTATTTTTGCGATAGTCCTGCTTAAAGGAGTATCTTTCAGAGCTTCTCCGGGTCGGCCTTGCGAGCCGCAAACCTGCGCGCATTCTTCGCTACAAGCGCCTGCATCTTCTCAGCCCCAAAGTCGATTCGCGGCCCTAGGTGGCCAAGCTTTATTTCCGCAACAGCCGTTCCAACCGCAAGCGCCCTTGCTATGTCCCCGCTTCTCTGGTACTCGAACACAAGGGCGCCGGTGAACGAGTCGCCTGCGCCTGTTGTGTCCACAACCTTTACCTTTGGCGCGGGGCAGTGGTAGAACACGCCGTTGTCCAAAGCGTACGCGCCGTCTTTGTCCTTGGAAATCACGCGGGTCTTCCCGGGCAGGCTGCGTAGCATGTCCGAAATGCGCGTGCGCTTGGTGTAGAACATCGCCTCCTCGTAGTTCATCACGCACACGTCAAAGTGAGGGTGTAGCCGGGCAATCTTTTTGGAGAACTTGCGCAGCATCGTGATGCTTGGCGCAAAGACTATCTTCTTGCGGTACTTCCTTGCAAGCCTGACTGCGCGATAGAACAGGCCGTAGTTCTTTTCGGAGGAAAGCGATGTTATGAACACCGACTTGCACTCCTGAACTGCCTCGGCAGGAAGGTCGGACGGCCCCAGAAGCCCGTTTGCTCCAGGGTAGACCAGTAGGCTCTTTTCTCCGGAGGATGAAAGTATGCTGATTCCTATTGCGCTCTTTTCGCCTGCAACCCGCGCAAGGTAAGTTGAGCCAATCTTTCGCGAGTGAAGGTCGTTTACAATCATCTCGCCGAAGTCGTCCTTGCCAACTGCGGCAAGAAGCTCCACCTTGGAGCCAAGAAGGGCCATCACGTTCGCCGAGTTTGCCGCGCTCCCGCCCGGCTCGTACTCAATCTGCGCAAGCTGGGTCTTGGAGGCGAAGTTGAGGCAGAGGAAGTGCTGGACCTTGTCGAAGGAGTTGATGTCGATGCTTTCCGAGCTCGCGGGCCTTGCGATGAAGTCCATGGTCACCGAGCCTATGCAGAGCGTGTCAAAGCGGGGTTGGACAGGCATTTTTGCGCACCGGAATTGGTTACGATTACGGCCAATATAAACAAAGGGGAAAAGGCCCGGCGCGAGGCCGCGGTGGGAGCATTAAAAAAAGAGGCTTTGCAAGAATACGTTTACGATGATGACGACTATTACTCTGACGCAATGATGAGTGACAGGCGGACTGAAAACAACATTTCGAGGTAAGCTGGATTGGCGGATTTCATTGCATCGTTTCTTGACATCGGCCTTGCGCTTGCCTCCGCGCTGCTTTTTGTGACCGGCACGCTCAACCTCATAGGGTTCCTGCTGCAGGTCCGCTCGGGCGAGGAGGACCTCCACGTGAAGATGCCCACCCTCTTCAACCTAATCGGGATTGCGCTGCTTGGGCTTTCGGGCTCGATTGCGCTCATGGCATCGGGGGCCGGGCAGGAAAGGCAGGCCACGCTTTTGCTTTCGATAATCTTCCTGCTTGCCGGGACTTACCTTGGCCTGAAGAAGCACGCCAACAGGTACATAGGAAAAAGCGGCGAGCCGCTCAAGGTCACCCTTTCCGGCACGCACGGCCTGCGCGCAAAGCTGCGCAGGAAGGGAATGGACATCCACTAGGCAGTGGGGCAAAAATACAACGCGGGATGCCCAGTGCGAACTTTTAGATGCTCGGATCAGGCGAGCCTTAGCTCCCTTGCAAGGGCGTCGAACCCGAGGCGCTCGACTGCGTTTATCTCAAGTATGTCGTTGGGCCTGTCCGGGTCGCCTGTGAGGAGCGCATCAATCAGGGTGGCCTGCCTTGCGGCCTGCGGCTTCTCAATCCCGGGCCTGTTGAACACCGGCGTGACCTGCCTGCCCGAGACGTTCTCCATCAGCTTGGAGGTTGCGCGTATTGCGCTGTCGCCTGAGTGCGTGCGGAAGTTCTCGCCGGAAAGCAGTATGGTCTTGTCGCCGAGGTTGTAGAACGCCTTCATCTGGTGGCGGAAGAACAGGAGGTACTCAAGAGGGATGGAAAAGTCCAGAAACAAAAGCGAGTTCTCGCGCAGGGCCGAAAGCTTCCCGTCCTTTGACATTATCTCAAGCATCGCGGCGTAGAACTTGGGCCACTGGTCGCAATACTTTTTGTAGGCCTTGCGGATTTCCTTGCTGTCGCGCACGTCGTAGTCCGGCCGGTAGGTGATGTGCTTGCAGAAATAGTTGGCGTTTGCTATCGAAGTCTCCACGCCATGCTTTTGTAAGTACTTCGCGAAGTTGAAGCAGAACGTGCTCTTGCCGCTTCCCGGCGGCCCCATTACGGATATTGATGCCATAGGGCGTCTACCGATTGCCTTCCTTACTGAATTATAACGGTTGTGCCCGAATTATAACATTATCCGTAAGGCCAAAAGCCGGCGGGTGGGGTTGCAGGTGCGATGGAGAAAAAGTCACTTATCCTTAACTTCAAAGCCTACGACGAAAGCGCCGGCGCAAAAGGAGAGTCGCTTGCAAAGGTGGCCGAGAAGGTCGCAACTGACTTGGGCGCGAAAATAATCATCGCACCGCCGGTGGTCTGCGCGTCCTACGCGCGGCTTGTGGGGATTCCGGTGTTCGGCCAGAATGCCGAAATGCTTGAGCCTGGCGCGCGCACAGGGCACGTCACCATTGAATCCATGAAGCAATGCGGCCTTGCTGGCACGCTAATCAACCACTCCGAGTGCAGGGCAACCGAGGAGCAGGTGAAGTTTGTGTGCGAGCGCGCAAGGAAAGTCGGCGGGTTTGACGTGTGCGTCTGCGCAAAGGACGTGCCTGAGGCGGTGAAGCTTGCGCAATACCAGCCTGCTGCAATCGCTGTCGAGCCGCCGGAATTGATTGGGAGCGGAATCTCAGTAAGCACCGCCAGGCCCGAAATCGTTTCCGAGTCCGTTGCGGCAATCAAAAAAGTCTCTCCCAGCACGCTTGCGCTTGTTGGCGCGGGAGTGAGCAACGCAACCGACGTGGCCACCTCGCTGAAGCTTGGGGCCGAGGGAGTCCTTCTGGCATCCGCATTCGTGAAGGCAAAGGACCCCGAGGCGTGGCTGAGGGACGTTGCAAAGGAACTGGTATAAGCATATGACTGAAATGCGTCTTGTTTTACATGAAAAAAAGCAGGGTCAAAAAAATCATAGGCAAGGCGCTTGAAAAGTCCAAAGCGTCATTGCACCTCCCAAGCTTTGCGGGCCCGGAAAAAGTAGTTGAGGAAATAGCGGAGCACTTCACCTTCCTGATGTGGACGGGCAAGCGCATCGTAATCCCCCTTTGCCTTTTGTACATGGTCACGGGCTTCTTCCTTAACGAGCACGTGCTTGGCGCGCTCCTGACTTCGTCGCTGGTCTTTCTTTACGCCAACTTCCTGCCGGACTTTGACGCATTCTACTCCAAGCCGTCGCCGCGAAAAGCCACGTGGATTGAAAAGAGGCTTGCACTTTGTTTCGCGCCAATAGTCATCTACTACCTGCTGTCCAACAAGATGGCGCCTTTCGACCTGGGCTCGCCGAAAGCGTTCCACAGCACCAACGCAATGCTCGAATTTTCTTTTTTCCTGTTCCTTGCGGGCCTGGTGCTTTACTTTTCGGTGCTCAAGGCATCCTTCTTCGCGCTATTTGGCCTGCTGGGCTACGCTACGCATCTTTTCGTTGACAAAAAAATTCTTTCCTAATTCGGCGCAAGGTAAGTCTTGTCCGGGTAAGTGCCGACAAAGTGCGCCTTGCCGTCCACTATCTCGAACTTCTCAACTGACACTCCGGGGTTCTTTGAGATGATGGTCGAGGCGATTGCCGCAAGGGTTCCGCTTGAAAGCTGGTCCGCAGGAACTGCGATGTTTCCAATCTTTACCTCGGAAAGGCCGGTGCTGAGGACGTTGTTAGTCATGCTTACCGTGCCCTTTGCGTAGAACGCAGCCTCTCCGGGGAAGTCCTTTGCAACTGAAAGCGCCTTGTCGATGTCAGCCTGCGGGATTCCGATTGCGGCGAGGTAGTCCCTTGCTTTTGCGATTGAGATTTTCCCAGAAGTCTCAACTGTGTTGTCCGCGTTTATCTTTACCTGCACGTCCCTTATCGGGTCGTACTTGTAGTTTCGCGCGTTCTGCGCAGCCGTAATCTCCTCTGCAGTAAGGTAGGTGTCAACTGCGTGGCTTCCCTCCAGCTTGATGCTTCCGATGGGGCCGCCGGTTCCCGTGAATGCGGTCTCGGTGTTTCCGATTTTTGACATCGCGCTTGTGGCATCGGCAGCAGTTGGGTGCACCCCAAGGTCGCGGGGGCCTGCGCCCATAAGGTCTGATAGACCCGGGACGAAGCCAAGGTAGCCAAGCACTAAAACGCCGATGACTACGAGCGCGCCGATTATTTGAAGGATTCCGCCTATGAAACCACGCTGCATTGAAACCTACCTCTTCACTAGTTACATTTTTTCAGGCACGTTGATTCCCAGAAGCGCAAGCGCGCTTTCAAGCGTCGAAACCGTTGCTGCGACAAGCACCAAACGGAGCTGCTTCTTCTCTTCGCTTTCAGCCTCAAGCACCGGGCTTGACGAGTAGAAAGTCGAAAACGCTGCAGCGACCTTGAGCGCGTAGTCGCAGATTTGGTGCGGCGCCATCGAGACGGCCGCCGAGCGCACTGCCTGCGGGTACTGCGCTATGAACTTTGCCAATTCGCGCTCGTCTTTTGACAACGATGATGCGGGTGAAGCGGAAGAGGACTGGGAGGAATAGCCGGCCTTCTTCAGGATGTTCCTTGCGCGCACCACAGTATATTGCAAATACGCGCCGGTGTCGCCTTCAAAGCTCACCGCCTTCTGCATCGAGAAGTTGATGTTTTTCTCAGCTGACACGCGCAGTATCGCAAACTTGACCGCGCCAACCCCGACTGCGAAGGCAATCCTTTTGGCCTCGTCCGGAGCGTAACCGCGGCCCTTGATCTGCTCAAGCGCAACCTGCTCTGCATCGTCAAGAACGTCCTCCAGTAGGAGCACGTTGCCCTTTCGCGAGGAAAGCTTCACGCCCCCCTCGAGGAACACCAGGCCGAAGCCTATGTGGAAAAGCCTTGGCGCGTAGTCCCGGCCTAAAAGCTCAAGCAGCTTGAAGACCTGGCGGAAGTGCGTGTTCTGCTCCGAAGCGGTCACCACTATGCTCTTGTCGAAGGCATACTTGTCCCAGCGCCACTGCGCAAAGCCCATGTCGCGGGTGGAGTAGAGGGTGCTGCCGTTTGAGCGGAGTATGATGAGGTTGGGAAGGGTTGACTTGCCCTCAAGCAGGCCAACTATTTCGCCCTTCTCGTCCTTCTTCGCAATGCCCTTTGCCTGCGACTCGGCCACGAGCTCCTTTGCGATGTCGGCGTAGTCGCTGTCAAAGACGGACTCGTCGAACCGGATCCCAAGGCGCACGTAGTTCTCGTCAAACGGCGCGACAGTGAGCTTCCGCACAAGCATCAGGTTCTTCTGGATTGCGGGGTCCTTGGCCTCCATCAGCCGCACTATTTCCTGCTCTCGCGCCTTCATCTTCGGGTCGGCGTCGATTTGCTTTGTGATCTCGACGTAGTATTTCAGCAGGTCCTTTTCGTCCTTCAGGTTGTCCGAACCGAAGGTCTCAAGCGCAAGAAGAAGTCCCGCGACCTGCGCCCCTGCCTCGCAGAGGTAGTTCATGCGAACTGTCCGGTATCCTGCGGCGTCAAGGAGGTTGGCAACCGAATCGCCGAGAATGGTGGAACGTATGTGGCCGATGTGCATGGGCTTTCCCACGTTGGGCGAGGAGTACTCGACTACTGCGGTCTTTCCTGCAAAATCGGAAAATGAACCGTATTCTTTCGAGCCTGCTGCGCCTGTTGCGGCATCGGAAAAGAACTCGTCTGAAAGCACGAAGTTTACGTAGCCGTTCGCGGCAACTGCCTTTGAGATGTAGGCGGGTTTTTGCGCGTTTGCAGCCAAGGCTGAGGCTATTTCGCCTGCAACCGTTTCTGCTATTTCCTTGGGTGGCTTGCCTGCGGACTTTGCCAGGGCAAACGCGATGGTGCAGGACAAATCCGAGTCCGAAGTCTTTGAAGGCTCGACTTTGACCGCGTCGTCTGCTGCGACAAAGCCTGCCTTGCGGATGCTGGAAACAAGCAGGGTTTTTGCCTGCGACACTGCGGAATTGAAAGCGTAATCCATGGAAGTTTTCCCCTATTGGTATGAATTGGGCCTGCAGGATTATTTTAACCCGCTGTGGCATTACATCCGCACCGCACCCCGCCCGCCGATGCAGGGCCCCTTCCCCTCAGGCTCCGGAGGCGGCAACCCATCCCGTTTAAATTTCTGTCCGCACCCAAAATAATTCCGCATTCTAATGCAGACTATGCCTTGGTAGCTCAGTTGGTAGAGCGGCTGACTGTTAATCAGCAGGTCGCAGGTTCGAGTCCTGCCCCAGGCGCTTTTTCTCCTTTTCCGCACAACCCGTTTATTATCCTGCAAAGGGACAAAGGATTCGATAAGGATGAGACAAAGTCACAACCTGTTCCGGGACGCCTGCAACCCGTTCTTTTCCGCGTTCAGGTTCCACCGGAGGTACGAGCTTGGCCAGATCAGGGAGCTTCCGGCTGACGACCTCAACTTGGCAAAGGAAAGCTTCAGGACGCTTATGGAAAAAAACAAGGCGCTCATCACGTCTGAAAGCGAAGGGATTGAACCCAAGCACTTCGACATGATGCTTGCGCTCAATGAAAGGTGCGACTGGGCAAACCCCAGGGACGTCCGCGTCCTCTACGGAACAATCCGGAAGCTGGGAATGTGGAAAAAGGACGAAGTGGCGTGCCCGAAGTGCCTTGAAAAGACCAGGCCGAAGGGCCTGCTGGGCACCACGTCAGCCGCATTCGACGACAGCCTCAACTTCGTGCACGGCGCGCTGATGTCCCACGAAATCAAGGCCAGCGGCTTTGTTGAGGACATCTCCAAAACCAATGAGGAGTGCAGGAAGAAATTCATGGCCAAGATGAGGCAGCACGGAAAAGACCCGCACCTTGCCCCGAAAGAAGGCGTCGAGGCCGCGCATTTCGACTTGCTCTACAACATGGCAAAAGGCAAGGACTGGAACAACCCAAAGAACGTGCTGCGGGTATACCGGAAGGCCTGCGAAATCAGGGGCACCAAGCCGCGCAAGTTCAAAATCTGACTGCAACGCTCCCCGGCTCATCCGAAACGCTATTGTAGGGCCCAGCCCTTACTACGTTTAGTCAACAAGAGGAAGGTGGGCTTGAATGGGCTACATGACAATCGCCGGGCTTCTGCTTATCACGGCAGGCTGGGCAATACAGTACTATGCAATGAAGGGCAAGGAAAAGTCGATACAGAAGAACTTCGTCCTTGTAAACTGCCTGGGAATATTGATTCTTGTGCTTGACGGGTTCAACGCAGGCGCAATGACCGACGCAGGCATAGGGAACGTCCTGACGCTTGTGGCATCTGCTGCGGTTTACCTGAAGATAAAGTAGGTTCACCGGAAAAATTAATTGGAAAGGGGCTTAAACCAGGACCCGCAGAATACACTTACGGCCACAGCGTTGTTTTCTTGCTGCGGCAAAAATGATTACTATGACCCCAGCAAAGACCATCAATGGCAAAGCCGACGCATCCGCACAGCAGGGCACGCCCCTGCTAATCATCTTCTTCGTGGTCTTCCTCGACCTTTTGGGATTCACAATCCTGATGCCGGTTGAGACGCCGATGCTCCTTGACACGGGGCAGCACGCGTTCCTTCCGCCATCCACAAGCCTTGCCGACCGCGAGTTCCTCATCGGCATCCTTTTGATGGTCTACCCGCTTGCGCAGTTCTTCGCAGCGCCGGTGCTGGGGCTTCTTTCGGACAAGCACGGACGAAAGATTATCCTTGCATTCTGCCTTGCAGGCGGGCTTGCAAGCTACATCCTGTTTGCAATCGGCATCGTCACAAGGAGCCTGCCGCTTCTTTTTGCAGCCCGCATCCTTGCCGGCCTGACCGGCGGAAGCATAGCGGTTGCGATGTCGGCAGTTGCGGACATCAGCACCAGGCAAACCAAGGCAAAGAACTTCGGCATAGTAGGAACTGCATTCGGCCTGGGATTCATAATCGGGCCGTTCATAGGCGGGGTGCTTGCCGACGCCAACACGGTAAGCTGGTTCTCCTACTGGACTCCGTTTGTATTCGCAGCGCTGCTTACCGCGGCAAACCTGCTTTTTTTGAGGCTGCGCTTCAAAGAAACCCTGAAAGAACCGGTGCACGTAAAAATCAGCCTTCTTACAGGCGCAAGGCAGTTTGCCAAGGCATTGTCAATGCCGAACCTCCGGGCGCTTTACGCAGTCGGATTCCTGTTCATCCTCGGGTTCAACTTCTACACGTCGTTTTTCCTTGTGTACATGAGCATAAAGTTTGGCTACACCGCAGCGCAGCTGGGCATCATGTTCGCATACATGGGCGTCTGGATTGTGGTCACACAGGTGGCAATAATCGGCCCGGTGCTGAAGCGGTTCTCGCCAAGGCAGGTGCTTTCCGCGTCGCTGCTCGGGCTTGCAGTCACAATACCCGCAATGCTTCTTCCGACCGAGGCGTGGATGATTTACCTGATCATACCGTTCATGGCAATCTCCAACGGCCTGACGATGCCGACGTACAACGCATCCGTTTCCAACCTTGCGCGCGACGACGAGCAGGGCGAGGTGATGGGCATGAGCCAGTCGGTCTCGGCGCTTGCAATGGCGATACCGCCGCTTATTGCGGGAGTGATTGTGCAGTGGGGGATAGGCGTGCCAACGCTTGTTGCCGGCGGGCTTGCGTTCCTTTCGTGGCTTGCGTACGTCGTTTTCGTCAAGTAGCCACTACCACTCAAAGAAGATTCTTTTAAGTGCATAAATGCAAAGCAATAGCGTGCGCGAAAGCGCAATGGTGCCGTAACCCAAACAGATGGAAAAACTGAAGGCCGCATCCTACTCAATCTACGTAAACGTCGCTCTAACAGCGGCAAAGCTTGCAGTGGGAATACTCACCGGAAGCATCGCGCTCCTTGCCGAGTTCCTCAACTCATTCTTCGACCTGTTGGCATCGGCATTCGCCTACATCGGAATCTACAAGGCCTCACAGCCAGCTGACTCCGACCACCCGTACGGCCACGAGAAGTTCGAGAACCTCTCGTCCCTGCTACAGGTCGTGCTCATCATCGTCACCGCTTTCGGGATAGCGTGGTCTGCAATCTCGCGGCTGATTACGCCGCAGCAGATAGAGTCCTCGTGGCTTGGCATTGCCGTAATGGCAGGGGCGCTTGCGGTTGACTACTTCTTCGGCAACTACCTGCTGAAAATCAGCAAAGAGGAAGGCAGCGTCGCGCTTGAGACAGACGCATACCACTTCACAAGCGACCTTTGGAGTGGGGTTGCGGTAATCATCGGCCTGGCTTGCGCAAGCGCCGGGTTCCCGCAGGGAGACTCCGTTGCAGCACTCATAGTGGCTGCGATGATGCTCAAGCTGTCCTACGAACTCGGGTCGAAGTCAATCGGAGTGCTCCTGGACAAGGGCGCCACTGACGAGGAAATTGAGCGCATTGCGCAAATACTTGCAAAAGAGCCCCAAATCAAGGGCTACCACAAGCTGCGCACGCGGCACATGGGCTCTAAACTCATTGTTGACATGCACATTCTTGTTGACGACAGGCTCTCGCTTTCAAAGGCCCACGCCATAGCGCACAAAGTCGAAGGCAGGATTACCCAGCAGGTGCCGGGAGTGAAGGACGTGACAATCCACGTCGAGCCTTTTGAGGAAGAAATTGGAAAGAAAGAATAAGAAAAAAAAACGAATTCACACTTTTTCGTTTCAAATCATGAACCCGTAGGCGTCCTCAATCATGCCTATGCCGCCCTGCTTGGCCTTGCCCTTGAACACAAAGTCGGTGCACTCCACCAGATACTCGTCGTAGTGGAACTCTCCGCGTCCGCGCAGCATGAACGGCTTGAACGCGTAAGTCTTCAGGTAGGCCGCAAAGCCGTCGCCCTCAAGCAGCCACCGGCCGCCCTCAAGCTTTTTGAAACGTGAGCCCGACAATTGGAAGGTTTTTCCGGAAGAAAGCCGGTAGATACTGGTACTGAGCACGCGGTACTCCACATTCTGCACGCCTAGACGGGCGACAAATACATCCAACACAGACTTGTCCGGGAACACCACACGCAGCCAGTTCCAGGGGATGAACGGCGTTACCACGACCACTTTCTGCACGTACCCGACGCCCTTGAATGGCTTGCCGTCAATTACGCCCTTCGCGTCAAGGTACATGTTCAGCAGGCCGACGCCCAGGTCCTTTGCGGTGCACGGGTGCGCCTCGTAGACCACTCCGGTCTTTGGTTTTGTGAAGTGCAACCTAGTCTTCTTGTCAACGACCAAGTCGTAAGAAGGATATTTTCCAAAGAAGGTGAACGCCTCGGTCTTGAGCATGCCCTTGGAGCTTTCAAGCGCAACGGACTTGTCAAGGAAGACCTTCTTCCTGTCCGAGTAGAACCAGCCGACTGCAGCAACGTCCCTGCCCTGCGCCTCGTGGCTGTTGACGATTGCCTTTGCGTCCGAGCAGCCGAAGGTGAGCACCAGCTGGGCCTTGTCGCCCCGCGTGGATACCACGTCGATGAACCAGTACTCCTTGCCGCCGGGGATGAGCTCCTCGCGCTTGAAGAAGAAGTCGTCCAGGCCGCCGAAGTCCTGCGCCTTGAGCATCCTTGCAATTGACTTTGCAACCGAGGCCGTGCGCGCAATCCCTGAGCGCATCATCCGCTGCGGGTCCTTGTAAAGCCCCTTGCCGATTGCGCCCGCAGCCTTGAGCTCGGACTCCAGCCCGCGTATGATGTCGTTTGACCTCATCAAAATCACTGAACGCATAACGCTTCAGGCAAATTTAAACGGTTAGAAAAAGGAAAAAGTGCGGCTGCCGGGAATCGGACCCGGGCCTGGAGCTTGGGAAGCTCCCATCATACCACTTGACGACAGCCGCGCTGAAATAGAGGATATTAAATTTGCTCCAACAAGAATTTAATCGGGACGTTTGCGCAGTATTTGGACAGCGCCCATTCGGATGGTTTTACTTATGACAAACTCAGTGATAGGCGTCTTTTCGCCCAACGAACAGGCAAGGCAGCACATCGCGGGGCTCCTTGGGAAGAAGGGCTCCGCAGACGACATCAGCCTGCACAACACCAACTTCGGCGGAAAGCTTGTGACTACTGTCGAGCCCACGCTTTATCCCAAGAAAGTCGAAGCGATGGCGTTCTGCGCATACTTGGCGGACTACTGCATAGTGCACGCGGACGCACTCACTCCTGAACTGGGGGAGATTATTGTCACTCTTGACTTGCTTGGAAAGGACAAAGGGTGCCTTGTTGGAGACAACGTGGACTGGGCGATGTTCTGCAAGGGAACCGCGCTTGAGAAGTACGAGAGGGCGGAAACGGACGAGGATGCCAAGCAGAAGGCGCTTGCGTTCGAGCCGGAAAAAAAGGACACCACCGATTTGGTCGCAATCATCGACCACGCGTTTGAAGTCAAGGGCGTTGGCTCGGTTGCGCTTGGCGTAATCAAGAAAGGCATCATCAAGGTCCACGACAAGCTCCAGGCTTACCCGTCTGACAGCTTCGTTGAAATCCGCAGCATCCAGATGCAGGACAAGAACTTCGACGAGGCCGGGCAGTCCGACCGCGTTGGCATCGCATTCAAGGGGATGAAGGCAGACGACCTGGGAAGGGGGATGGTGCTTTCAAAGTCCTGCCCAACAGCAAGCGCAGTCACTGCAGAACTTGAGGTCGCGCGCTTCTGCAAGAAGCCCGTTGAGAACGGCGAGGTCATGCACTTCTGCTGCGGCATGCAGATGGTGCCTGGAAAAATCGCATCCGAAGGCCCCATTGCAGCTGGCAAGAAGGCAAAGGTAACCGCAACTTTCGACCGCAAGATGGCGCTCCCGAAAGGCGAGACACTCCTTGCGTGCAGGCTCAACGAGAAGGGCTTGCGCGTAGTTGCAAGGATGCCGGCATAAGACAAGGGGATTGCGGCACCTAAGTTGGAAGCAAGAAAACCCAAAAGCCGCTTATGCTTTTTTTATTCTTCGCAGACGCAGCCTTCGATGTACTCTACAAGCACGTGCTGCACGAGGATGTGGGCCTCCTGCACCAAATACTGCTCGTTTGAGGGTATGCGTATGCACGCGTCGCAGTGGGGCACAAGCCCCCCGCCTGTTGCGCCGGTGAGGCCGATTACGCGCATCTCCTTCTGGCGGGCAGACTGCACCGCAGCAAGGAGGTTGGGCGAGTTGCCGCTTGTTGTGAATATCACGAACACGTCGCCCTTTGCTCCCAGAGCGTCGACTTGGCGCGAGAACACGCGCTCAAACCCGCGGTTGTTGCCGATGGCAGTGATTACGGTAGAGTTGTTAGACAGCGCGACTGCGGGTATTGCCGGCCTCTTCTTTGAAATCGGGGACAGCGTGCCCAATAGGTCGGATGCGAAGTGGTCCGCGTTGGACGCGCTGCCGCCGTTGCCGCACACTAAGACCTTGTTTCCTGCCTGTATTGCGGAAAGCAGTATGCCTGCGGCCTTGTCGATTTCGTAGGCACAGGAGCCGAGGTTGTCCTTGACTTCGACTGACTTTTTCACGTGGGCCTTCAGGAGCTCTTCGGGCGTGTTCCTTCTCATAACTGTTTTTTGCCTGTCACCCTTTTTATGCCAATAAGTAGTAAGGATTCTTTGGAAGGAAACCCCTATGTCTGACAGAAAAAAAGCCTCAGGCGCTAACCTCAAAATCGCACTCTACGTCCCGTGGATTTACCAAAAGGGCGGGGTCGAGCGCACCTGGCTTGAGCTCATAAGCCGCAGCAGGCACGACTGGACCGTGTTCACCCACAGGTACGAGCCGCAGTCAACTTTCCCGGAATTCTCAAAGCTCAAGGTAATCGAGCTTGGCAAGGTCCCGCTTTCGCGCAACTACGGCGCTCTCTCAAGCGCAAGCCTTTCGATGCTTTCGCAGAAAATCGACCTGAAGGACTTCGACGCGTTCGTGGTGTCAACCGCGGGGTTTGCGGAGTTCATCGCAATACGCAACGACAAGATTCCCACTATCGCATTCTGCCACACGCCGCTGCGGGTGGTGCACGACCCGGTGATACGCAAGAGGTACCTTTCCGAGAACGCTGCAAAGGCCATCCCTTTCCAGGTGTTCGAGCGCGCCTACAGGATGATGGAAAGGCAGGCGTGGAAGAAGTTCAAGTTCGTGGTGCTTGCAAGCCAGGAGGTCGCGTCAAGGATAACCGCAGCCGGCCTGATTGGAAAGGAGAAGCTTGAGTTCCTCAAGTACGGGGTTGACACGCAGAAGTTTTCAGACCCCAAAGGCTATGGCGACTTCTTTTTGCTTCCCGGAAGAATCAACTGGACAAAGAACGTCGAGCTTGGCATACTTGCGTACAGGAGGATGGTCCAGGACTTCCCCGACCTTGCAAAGCTCAGGCTGGTTGTCGCAGGCGGGGTTGATGAGAAGAGCCGCGGTTACTTCGACTACCTCAAGGCAAAGTACGAAAAGCCAAGCAAGGGAAAAATCACGATTACCGAGGGCCCGTCGGAAGACGAGCTGCTCAAGCTCTACTCGGCGTGCTACTGCGTCCTGTTCACTGCGGTGAACGAGGACTGGGGACTCATACCCATAGAGGCCATGTCTTTTTCCAAGCCGGTTATTGCCGCAAACCAGGGCGGCCCAAGAGAAAGCATAGTGGACGGCGTGACCGGGTTGCTTGCCGAGCCTGATGAGCAGGACTTCGCAGCCAAGATGGCAGCGGTTGCAAGTGACGAAAAGCTTGCAAGAAAGCTTGGGGCTGAAGGCCGTAAGCGCGCGATGCAGTTTGACTGGGAAAGCTCCGCAAAAAGGATGGACGAACTTGTTCAGAAGGCCGCCACATCTGGCCGCTGATGTTTTTGGTGAATGGGAATGATTACTACAGTAGGTTCAATAGCGCTTGACACGACAAGGACTGCGGATGCTGTTGCAAGCGAAATCCCGGGCGGCTCGGCAGTGCACTTTGCGCTTGCCTCGTCAATACTCTCAAAGACCTCGATTGTCTCGTGCGTCGGCGGCGACTTCCCGAAGGCGTTCCTTGACAGGATGACAAAGCGCGGCATCGACGTTTCCAACATAGGGGTTGAGAAGAAGGAAAGGACGTTCCGTTACCACTCCACGTTCTCTGCGGACTTCCAGGACCGGTCGTCCGACCTGACGCAGCTCAACGTGTTTGAGAAGTTCGAGCCCAAGCTCACTCCTGCGCAGAGGAAGGCGGAGGTTGCGTTCATAGGCACGCTGACACCAAGCATACAGCTTTCGGTAATTTCGCAGATGGAAAGCCCGAAGCTTGTCGCAATGGACACCATAGAGTTCTTCATCAAAAACGACCTGCAGGGAGTGCTTGAGGTGCTCTCAAAGGTCGACTGCGCCATCTTCAACGAGTCCGAGGCAAGGATGCTTTGCAAAAAGACCAACCTGGTCTCGTGCGGAAAGGAAGTGCTCAATATGGGGCCGTCACTGTGCATAATCAAGAAGGGCGAGCATGGGAGCATACTCTTTGCAAAGGACAGCCACCCCCACCCGTTCCCGGGGTTCCCGCTTGAGGACATTGTCGACCCTACAGGCGCAGGCGATGCGTTCGCAGGGGGATTTTTGGGATACCTTGCCTCGTGCGGATGCCCAAAGAACGGCCAGGGCCTCTCGCGCGCGGTTGCGTGGGGCACGGTAATGGGCTCGATTGCAGTCGAAGCCTTTGGCGCGGACTCGCTTTTGAAGACTGACAGGAAAGCCGCGCAGGAACGGTATGACATTTACCGCTCGCTGATGCACTACGAGGAATGAAATGCTGTTATGAACGGAACACACCACCTTGGAAAAGGCGTATCGATAATCATACCCACTCTCAACGAGGCGGCCCTCATTGAGCAGGTCCTGCTTACCGCAATCAAGGCAGCCCCTGAAGCGGAAATCATAGTTGTTGACGGCGGCTCCAAGGACGGCACCGCAGGCATTGCAAGAAAGCACGCCCGCGTAATAAGCGCGCACGGCAGGGTAGGCGCTGCAAGGAACGCGGGAGCAAGGGTTGCAAAAAACGACCTGCTTCTTTTCCTTGACGCGGACACATACCTTACCGAGCACTACCTGTTCAAGGTGATGCAGGCATTTTCCAACCCAAACGTCGTTGGAGCAGGAGGGAAAATCATGCCCGAGCATCTGGACGTCATCGAGCGGGCGATGTTTGAGGTCTTCAACCTGATGATTGCCGCAAGCTTTGCAATAGGCAAGCCCAACCTTGCGGGCACCTGCGTGATGTACCGCAAGTCCGCGTTTTGGGAAGTCGGGGGGTTCGACGAAAGCCGCGCCGCTTCCGAGGACTTCGACCTGTGCGAGCGCATCGCAAAGAAAGGAAAGGTCAGGTTCATCTGGACGGTTACCGCGCGGACGTCCAAGCGCAGGCTTGCCGAGATGGGCCTGCTTGGCTTGATTGCGGACTGGACGCGCACCACGATAAAGTACGTCCTTGGGATAAAGGAACAGACCTACGCGTCTGTTCGTGCAAAGAAAAAGTAACGCTCCGTTTTCTCTTTTTTTCCGTTCAACCTACGACGAGCGCAAAAATCGGCGCAAGCAGGAACATGAACGCGTACCAGAACATCCACACCGCGCCGATTACGTCCCCGCGCAGCAGGGAAAACACGGTAAGGCCCAAAAATAAGAGCGCGTATGCAAAGTCCATCCAGGTGAGTGAGATTGCGCCAAACACCGAGCCTGTAGGCTGCTTCTTGGTCTTTTGCGTGACCGCAATCTCGTTGATTGAGCGCGTTGACGCCGAGAGCGCGGCCTCGCTCCGCACCATCGAAAGCGAGAGGTTCAGCAGGCCTGCGACAAGGCCCGTCACGATTGCGCCGAAGTACACGCAGGATATCACCAACAGGCTTGCCATGTTTGCGGCAAAGGTCTGAAGGCCGTCAAAGATAGTAGGCGAGGTATTCACTAAGGTGAACAATTCGGAGAAGCTGACCAGGGTAAACGACAGGTTGCTCAGAACGAACGATGCTGAAAATAGGGCTGAAAGGACCACCAGGATTGAGGTGTAGGGGAACGATATCAGCTGCGACACGTAAAGCAGGTGCTTGAGCGGGCTCCTGCCAAGCTTGCGTGCATTTGCAAGGTACTTGGGAACTATGCGCGCGCTGCCGTAGGTGTACTTCCACTGCTGCCGCCTGAATGCGGAGTAGGAGTGCACCGGCTCGCCGTAAGCGTAGGTCTTTGCGACGAACAGGCCGCGAAAGCCTGCGATGTCGCACTTGAGCGCAAACTCGGCGTCCTCCGAAGGGCAGGAAGCGTCCTCGCAGAACCCTCCGACTGCGTGCAACGCCGAAGTGCGCACTATCCCAACAGAGCCGCTGTACAGCGGCATGCCGAGCCTGCTGCGTATGGGCTGGCTCGTGCGGGAAAACAGCGCGTACGTGGCCTCGACGGCATTTGCAAAAAGGCCTGCTGGCCGGGCGGCCTTGTTGGGCTGGATGAATGCAAGCTTTTCGTCGGAAAAAAAGCCGATGTTGTCCATCAGCATCCCGGAGTCGATCAGCTGCTCGTCGGCGTCAAACACTGCGATGAACTCCGCATCCCTTGCAGCCCTTACGAACGCGTTGAGCGAGCCTGCCTTGAACCCCGCGTGCCTGCTGCGGTAAAGGTAGGTAAAGCCGTTTTGCCTTGCAATCTTTTCAAGCGCCTGCCGCACCTCGTGCTTTTCAGAGCTGTCAAGCAGCCAGAAGCTTGCCTTGCCTGCAGGGTAGTCGAACTTTGCCATGCTTTCGACTGTTGCGCGGACTATATCGGGCTCCTCGTTGCAGCACGCAACAGCAACCGCTACCTTGGGAAGCACTTTTGGCGGCTTGCAGCCGCGGTCGTTCCTGGGCTCCATTGCGGACTGGTAGTAGAAGTAGCCCATCGCGACGTTCAGCGTGCCCATTATGAGCGTGATTGCAAGAAAGATAAGCGAAAGGAGGAACTGCGCATGCTGGTTGACCACAACTATGCACAGGTAGACTGCCCAGCCTGCGAAGATTGCGGAGCTGATCGCCACATATGCAAAGAACAATAGCCGGAAGAGGTTGCGCATAACAAAATCCCATTGCCTATACTATCAGCGTGGTGACTACCGCGTCCCCGCCAAGGCTTCGGACGTAGCTTCCAATCTCCAGGCCAAGCATCGGCCCGGACGCGGATGCAATCCCGGTAAGAGTGGTGGACTGGCCGCCGTCAACTGCGCGGACCATGCGGAATGAAAATAGGCCGGAATAATCAATCCCTGCGGGCTTGCGTATCCAGTGTATGGTTGCAGTCCGAAGCTCCGGGCCGTTGCGGTTCATGCTCGCATAAAGGTAGCCTTGCGGGAAAGCGGCCCGAAACCTCTGCGTGACCTGCTCGGTGGTAAGCTGGATTGCCTGCGTGGAACTTGCCGCGGTGATGAAATACCACCCGTACTTTGCAGACGAGGAGAAGTTCATCTCCGGAAGCAGCGACTTGATTGTGCACGTGCCCGTGTTTGCAGGCAGGCCGTAGATTACAAGGTTGGGCGAGGTGGGAAGGCCTGACGCGAACTCTGTTGCGCGGGGTATTGAGGTGAGCGGGCCTTCGACCTTCTCGATTGCGTGAAGCGAAAAGAACAGAAGCGAGAACACCAGCACCGAAAGGAACGCAATCTTCTTCCATCCCGACTCTGCGTCAACAAATGCAAACAGCGCGCTCACGGCGACCGCGCCGTAGAACCAGTCGCGGAAAATCAGGTAGGTGCCAAATAGCAGGTTGGGAAGCACCGCAACGAGGCCGCCAACAGCAACCGGCACAAGGAAACGCAATTCCGCGCGCATCTGCGGTTGCCTTCGCATCAGGAACACGCACGCAAACACGCAGGCGTTTATCCCGGTCTGCGAGAACAGTCCGCCGTCAACTGACGCTATGAAGAACAAAGCGGTTGCGCAGGAGACCAGGAGGCAGTCAAGCGAATCTTCCTGCCTCAGGGCGGAAAGCACGCCAAAGGCAAGCAGGAGCCCGGATATTGCAAGCGTGACCAGGGCAAACAGGTCCGCCTGCGGGAACACCAAGTAGAGGGGCTCGCCGTTGTCGGACTGGGAACCGACTGAAATCCCCAGCGTCTTTTCCACAAAATATACCGCAGTCTTTGCAACGTGGCTGTGCTGCAAGTAGGTGCCTTCCCAGCACCACGAGCCGCCGCACTGCGTCACGTGCGAGACGAAGGAGTTTGCGTCCGCGCCAGCGTAGCTAGCGAAGAACAGCACGTGCAAAAGCAGGCCGTAGGCCATCGACACTGCGGCAAGCGCAAGAAAAAGGTCCAGGGATAGCTTTGGAATCATTTTAACAAGCGGAATCCTGTCCGCAAAAGCGCGAACAGTAAGGCAGATTGCAATGAATGCGACAAAAAGCACGGCCTTTGCAGTTGAGTTGCCCTCGGTCAGTATGCCTACTGCGGAATGGAAAAGCGGCATCGCCTGCGAAAACGAGAGCGCTACAAGAAGGCCGAGCCAGAACGGCGCGGACAGCCACAAGAAGCGCGAGCCGTCTTCCTTTTTGCTTTTCTCAGCAGGCGCAGACGCCCGCACGCTCTTGGCCATCTACTTCATCACCAGCGAATACGCTTCCAGCAGCCGGTCGGTGCTCTTTTCTATGGAGAGCCCCTCGGCAGTCCTGCGCGCGGCCTTTGACAGCGCCGCCTTGCGCGCAGGGGACGCGTTGATTGCCTTGGAAAGCTTGGTTGCGCAGTCGGAGGGGCTGTGCGGCTCGAAAAGGTAGCCGTTGTAGCTGTCCTGCACGGTTTCGGGAATTGCGAGGCTGTTTGCGCCCACGACCGGCTTTCCGCACGACATCGCCTCAAGCATCGCAAGGCCCTGGGTCTCGAATGTTGATGCCGTGACGAACACGTCGGCAGCTGCGTAGTAGAACGGAAGCTCGTACGGCCTGCAGAACCCCGGCATCACCGTGCGGTCGGACAGCCCAAGCTCGGAAACCTGCTTCTTTATGGAACCGAATGCCGGACCGTCGCCGGTGATTACAAGCCTGAAGTCCTCGCCTTCCTTCTCAAGCTCCTTGCACGCGCGCACGATGACGTTGATGTTCTTTTCAAAGCTCACGCGGCCTGCTGTCATTATGACCCTCTCGCCGGGCTTGATGCCAAGTATCTTGCGAACCGGCATCGGGTCGACTTTGGGGCTGAAGCGGCCGGTGTCAACGCCATTTGGGACGCGGAAGGTCTTCTCTATTCCCTGCGCCTCCAAAATGTCGCAGATGACTTTCGTGGGGGCGGTGACAAGCTGGAAGGGCGAGTAGAAGGTCTTTATCGAGCCCCACAGGAGCTTGTCCGCAAGGAAGCGCGCAACCGGGTTCTTGCGCGTGTAGTATTTCGCCGCAATCGGCACCATGGTGTGGAACGTGCCCACAAGGGGAAGCTTCAGGTCGCGTGCCGCCTTGATTGACGCAAGGCCCATTGTTGTGATTGCGTGGCTGTGGATTATGTCAAGCCTGGCCTTTCGCGCCTTGGCGGTGAGCATGTAGGGAAATATCGCAAGCCGGTACTGCGGGTAGGGCGGGAATGCTACGGAATCGTAGAAATAGACGGACTTGTCGGACATGTCCGCGCCGGTTGGCTTTGATGCGAATATGTAGACTTTGTCCCCGCGGCGCTCAAGCTCACGGCGATAGGTCATCATCGCGCTTACCACGCCATCTACGTTGGGATAGTAAGTGTCTGAAAAGAACCCTACTCTCATAGGTAATCAACGGAAAACATTAGGGCATCCGCGGCTTTTTAGAGTGCCGGCAGGCAGTGGCAGCAGTCAGATTTCGTGCACGCTGCCCGGCTCGGGCGCCACTGCGTCAAACCCTCTCTGCTTGAGCTGCTCTGCAAAGGTAAAGCAGGACTCCGCCTCGCCGTGCATGCAGAACACCTTCTCAGGGTTTATCTGCTCTACGTAGTCGAACAGTTCGTCGCGGCCAGCGTGGGCCGAGAAGTCGTAGGTGCGCACCTCGGCGTTGACCTTGAACGGCTTGCCGTCTATGCGCAGCACCCCGGTCTCCACAAGCTTGCGGCCGTTTGTGCCCGGCACCTGGAACCCGGTCAGGAATATCTTGAGCTTGCCGGTCTTTGAGAGCCGCTTTACGTAGGACAGTATGGGACCGCCCTCAAGCATACCTGCTGTTGCGACTATGATGCAGGGCGAGTTCTCGCCGATTCTCCTGCGTTTTTCCTCGGACACGAAGTGTACCATCTTGACTGCATCCCTGAAGGAGCGTGCATCGCGCATGTAGGAAGAGTAGTCCATCGCAAGCTGGGTCGCTGCCTGGGCCATGCCGTCAAGGTACACCTGCGCCTTGACGTTGTTGTCGCGCAGTATCATCAAAAGCTCCTGCGCCCGGCCCACTGCAAAGGAAGGCACAAGCACGGAGTAGCCGTCTGCAAGCGCGTTCTTTACGTCCGCGCAGAACTGCCTCTCAAGGGTGGGCCTGTCGGGGTGCTCGCGAAGGGCATAAGTGCTCTCAACAAGGAGCGTGCCGACCTCGCCGGAGGGGATGTCCGCGCCAAGGTGCATCTTGCTCTGGGTGAGCTTGATGTCTCCTGAATAAAGCAGGGGCTTTTCCTTCCCCTTGGGCCGCAGCAGCGCCTGCGCGCTCCCAAGCACGTGGCCCGCATCCAAAAGCTCCAGCTCGGTTCCCTCGAAGAACTCGTACGGCTTGCGGTACGCCATCGGGTGGCAGTAGCGCGGCAGGTTGCGCAGGTCCCTTGCGCCGAAGTAGGGCTTCTGCTTCTTGGACTCCATGATTTTGATTGTATCCTGGAGGAGGAAGTCTATGAGAGGGCCCGAAGGCGGAGTGCACATGTAGGGGGTCTTGCTGTTGTTTGACGCAAAGAACCGGGGCAGGAAGCCGGAATGGTCAAGGTGGCAGTGCGAAACAACCACCGCGTCCGCGTGCATCGGCTCCGGCTCGGGGTATGCGGTGTTCTTTCCTGCGAACTTTATGCCCGCATCAAGGAGGATTTCCAGTTCGCCGGTATTTACGCGCACGCAGCTGCGGCCGACCTCGCGCGCTGCGCCCAAGAATTCAAGTCTCAAAGTGTATCAATTCCGTATTCTAAAAGAAATGCAAAAGCTAAACAGAATGCAAAAATAAAAAGAGATGGAATGGGCCGGCAGGGGTCAAAGCCCGAATGCGCGCCGAATCTTTCAAGCGGCAAGACCCAGCATCGCCTCCTTTCCTCCGTTCCGGCAGGCTTTTTTACGTCTGCAAAATAATGTATTCGATTCCCATGGCAGAAGCACTTGGCTACAAGCAGTCGCTTTCCCTGCTGGAGGCATACGGCGTCGAGACCCCTGTGCAGGTGCTGGTGCGCACTGCCGAGCAGTTCGACTACGCTATTGCGGACAGGATGCGCTACCCGCTTGTCGTGAAGGCGATCCCCGCTGACGCGGGCCACAAGACCGAAAAGCAGCTCGTGGTTACCGGCCTGCACTCGGCAAAGGAAGCAAAGCAGGCATTCGTGACTCTCGCCGAGCGCGCTCGGGAAATTCCGCTTGAGTGCTTCGTAATCCAGGAGCAGGCAAAGGGTGTCGAGTTCATAGTCGGCTCCAAAAAAGACGACGTGTTCGGCCAGACTTTAATGTTCGGGATGGGCGGGGTGTACGTGGAGCTTACGGCCGACTTTTCAGTCCGCGTGTGCCCGCTTGACGCCGAGCACGCAAAGGCGATGCTTCTGGAGACCAAGGCAGCCGCATTCTTTACGCGCGACGGCTTCCGGGGAATCCGCGCAAGCCTGGACGCGACTGCGAACCTTCTTGTTAACGCGTCAAGGATGGTCGAGGAGAACCCGCAGATTTGCGAGATGGACTTGAACCCGGTGATTGCTACGCCGGAAGGGTGCTATGCAGTTGACGCGCGGATACTGGTTGAAAGGCAGAAAGGGAAATGAATATGGCTTTTGACAGGACACGCATCGACCAGCTTGTAAAACCTTCCTCAGTTGCAGTGATTGGCGCCTCGGTCGACCCCGTATCAGTCGGACAGGGCGTGCTCAAGAGCCTGCTTTATGGCTCGGTGTTCGAAGTCGGGGGGGCAAGGCCTTTCCCCGGAAAAGTCTATCCTGTGAACCCGCACCATTCCGAGGTCCTTGGAAAAAAGTGCTACCCGAGCGTGCACGACATCCCCGACAACGTCGACCTTGCGGTAATCTGCGTGCCAGCGGCAGTTGTGCTTGAGGTCGTGCGCGAGTGCGGCCAGAAAAAAGTAAAGGGCGTCGTAGTCACAACCGCGGGGTTTGCGGAGACGGGCAACCAGGGAAGGCTTTTGCAGGAACAAATCGTGCAGGAAGCGGACAAGTACGGTATGGCGCTGCTTGGGCCCAATTGCCTTGGGATAATCCGGCCGCCGGAATCCCTGAACGCCTCTTTTGCGCTTGCCGCCCCAAAGGACGGCGAGGTCGCGTTCATCTCGCAAAGCGGCGCGCTGTCAGACAGCGTCATCGACTGGGCAATTGAGAACCGTTTCAAGTTCAGCCTGCTTGTAAGCGTGGGAAACTCTGCACAGCTTGACACTACGGATTTCATCGAGTGGTGCGAAACGGACCCCCACACCAAGGCAATCGCAGTCTATCTTGAAGGACTGAAGGACGGCCGGCGGTTCATGGAAGTGTGCAAACGCGTCTCAAGGACAAAGCCGATTGTGCTGCTCAAGGCAGGACGCGGCGCAGCAGGCACCAAGTCAGCCGGCGCGCACACTGGGTCGCTTGTTGGCTCCTACCGCGTGTGGAAGGCAGCTTGCAGGCAGTGCGGGGTCGTGCTTGCAAATGACTTTGAGGAGATGTTCGAGTTTGCAGGAGCGCTTGCAAGCCAGAAGAGGAGCAGCCACAACAGCGTTGCGATAATCACAAACGGCGGCGGGGCCGGGGTTCTTTGCGCGGACTACTGCGAGGAGAACGGCATCAGGCTTGCCGAACTTACGCCGGACACCCTTGCCACGCTGGAAAGCAAGGGGATGCACAAGGCGTATTCGCGAAGGAACCCGCTTGACCTGGTCGGCGACGCGCTTCCTGAGCGCTACAAGGCAGCGGTTGACACGCTGATGTCTTCGGAGTACATCGGCGCAGTCATAGTAATACAGACTTTGCAGACAATGACCGACACGGTTGAGGATGCAAAGATAGTTGTTGAGGCAAAGAAGAAATTCCCAGACAAGCCCGTTGCCTGCGTATTCATGGGCGGAAGGTTCACCCGGCCCGGCTCGAGGATTCTTGTTGAGCACGGCATTGCGGAGTTCAACGACCCTCGGCGCGCAGCACGCACGATGGCGGCGCTTCTTGGACTGCTCTAGCAACTAGTTTTCAGATAAGCTGCGCGGCCCTTGCGGAGTCCTCTTCACAGAGCGCATCCAACAATTCCTCGGCCTGCGCTGGCGCAATCTCGATGTCCCTTCGCTTGAGCGCCTCGACAAAAAGCGCAACTGAAATCTCGCGCACGCCCCGCGGGTCGCTCCTTGCCTTCTGCAGTTCCTCGGCATCGGCCTGCTGCGAGTCCTTTCGTTCAAAGTCGCGGTCAATGTGAAGCATCGCCTTTTCCGCGTAGCGCCTGATTATTGCAGTAAGGTCCAGGTCCTTGGACTCAAGCCCGTTTGCAAGCTTGCCAATCAGTTTGAGCTTGACAATAGGCGTTTGCGCAAATGCAGGGGAAAGCATTTCGGAAAGCGTTGCATCAACTTGTGCGACAACTTCTGCGCTTGTTACGGGGTTGTCAAAGACGATGTCGCGGTAAAGGAAGGGCCGCGTTGCGAACGTACGGGACTCGTAAGCCCCAGTCTGCGTGTCAAAGATTATGGCCTGCTTTTTTCGCATCTCGTTCTTTCGCATCTGCGTTACTACCGTGCTTCCGGGGATGAAGATGCGTTTCTTGCCCTCGACCAATTCTGCCATCCAGTGGATGTGGCCGTCCACGTAAAGGTCGAAGCCGTCCGGCAGGTCCTGGCTACAGAGCGCCTCGCCGAAAGGCATCGCCTCCGCAAGCGACTGGTGGAACACGAACACGTTGAACGCGCCCTTGACCGGCTTGAACTCCATCTTCTTGAGCACTTGCCTTGAAAATTCCTCGGGAACTCCTGCCATTGCCTGGAAGCACGCCTGCTCGTCTTTCTTTTGGACGCATATCCGCCTTGCGTGCACGTTAACTGCGCACAGCGCGGAGTCAAGCAGGTGGATGGGGTTTGCAAGGCCCTTGGAGCGCCGCTCGTGCGTTCCCGCAATCGCAAGGATTGGCGGGTAATTGGGAAGCCCGGTGATTACCCCGTCCGCATCCATCTCGTAGAGGGTAGCTTCGGACCTCAACGACTCCGCTGCCTGGGAGAAAAGCTGCAGCGCCTCGTTCATAACCTCCTGCCGCGGGATGCGCGAGTCGAAGATGTCGCCTGCGATGATTATGGCATCGGCATCCCTGCAGGCGTCAAGCGCATTCTTTGCCTGGACTAGGGCATCCTCGTTGAAGCCCAAGTGGAAGTCCCCGGTTATTGCTATCTTCATTTGAACGCACTCTTGCCAAATTACAGCAAAACGTGAAATTTCCCTACCACGTTTCCACGTTTTGCTTCTAGCGTAACTGGGTTTGACTCGGATTACTTCCCCAGTCCGCTATAAACACTAGAGGCTTGTAAGGGAATAAAAAAAGGACTAGGGCCGTTTTCCGTTGCAACGGCCGCTTGTTGGGGTTGCTTTATTCGTCTTCCGAGAAGTCCGAGTCGTCGTCCTCCCACTCGTCGGACCACTCCTCCTCGAACATCGGCCGCTTCTCAACAGGCGCGCGCCTGCGTGCGACTGCGTTGGTTTTCCTTGCAGCCGGACGCCTTACGGCCTTCTTGGCAACTTTTTTTGCCGCCTTCTTGGAGGCTTTCCTTGCCACTGCCTTCCTGGATTTCTTGAAGGACTTCTTTACTGCCTTGGACTTCTTCTTTGCCGCCCGCTTAGGCGCCTTCTTTGCGCGTCTTGCGGGCTTTTTTGACTTCTTTGATTTCTTCTTCACTCTGCCACTCTCTTGCTATGGGTTGAACTGCCGTGTGCTTACGCACCACTACCTTGGGGAAGGTAACGCATCACAATAACGAGGACTGGTTTTTAAATTTAACTGCGGACCGGCCCGGAGAAACCCGCTCGCCTTTTTAGCCTTGGCGGGGTTAAGTATATTCCAACCAACCAGTCAAATGCAGGGATAGCAAAGCCTGGTCAAATGCGAAGGACTCAAGATCCTTTCCCTTAGGGGTTCGTGGGTTCAAATCCCTCTCCCTGCATCCGCATTCTCCTAATTAAAAATTTCAGTTTTCAAACAGGAATATACCGCAGTATCTTTTGTTATTAGACTAGCTAGTTTTTCTCTTGATTCTTTAGTGTAATCACTTTGACAACATTCCTTAAGTATGCTACTGGCTTTTGCCTTAACATCGTCATTGAATGAATCGCGGATTAGTTCAGAATAACGCTTTGATTCAAAAGAAGTTCCATTAGAGTTGCAATATCGTTCCAGAACTTCTCTATCCAATAAATAATTTTCAAATTCCCGCCGGACCAAGATTTTTACTATGCTTGATGCATCTCGCTTAGTCGAAGACGCAGTATCCTTATCGATTAGGGCAGTTATTTGAACGCCACTAAAAGCCTTATTAAGAACGGTTAAAGCAATTGCGGAATACCTTTGCACATCGTCCTTATTGCCGCTTGACACAAAAATCGTATCCGGAAAGTCGTCCTCGAAAATTTGGTTAAACATCTTTTCATCTAAGGAATTCTGCAGCTTACCCTCGCAGTAAACAATCCTTTTTGGAGCAATAAGACCAGTTAAATCTTCGAGTGCAGTTTGAAAAATTCGCTGCCAATTAGCACGCGAGGTTCGAATGGGAGCAATTGATTTAGTACCATTGAAGAAATCCCCCTGAGAAAAATCTAGAATAGCCGAATCGTCTTTCAACTCTGTTTGAAGAGCTCTTAAAAAGCCAAGACTGTGAGTAGCAACCCAAAGTTGGCAAGTATCTGGGATAAGTTTGTCTAATTCGACTAATAGTTTTCGTTGGATTGCAGTATTAAGGTGCAATTCTGGTTCATCAATACAATAAACAGTATCGTCAAACTCCTTGGTTTTGATGACCAGATCTAGAATTAAATCCACTACTTCCTTTTCTCCCGACGACAAATTATCATATGGAAAGTTTTTCGAAGTATCCTTTTCAAAAAATAGCTGTCCCTTGCCTTGAGAAACCGCACCCAGACTAGATATCCTAATGTCCAATATTTGCTCTAGTATTTGATTTATTTTATCGACATATTTCTTTCGAAGTTCTAAACCAGTAATAGTTCCACGGTCAAATTCTTGCAATAGCTCTGATTGTAATAACGCATAATTATCTAGCATTCTTCGATCCAGGGATATAGAACTACTCGGCCGTTGAGAATCGTCGAGTATCGGCGGGCCAGAGGTAATGCTCTGTAAGTTAATCTTTGGGCTAAAGCGATACGGACTCCGTATGTAAAAACTCTTCTTACTTAAGTTAGACGTACCGTCTTCTTTGAATAGTTCTATTGATTCGTGTTTGCTGTAGGAATTGTTTGGATAAGGACTTGACGAATACATACGCTTTGAAAAAAACGCCGGACCTTCACTAGATCCCCCTTTGATGTCTTTCGCCTTTTCTTCAAATGCGTCAAAAATACTGCTTTTACCGCAGCCATTGGGCCCGACCAGTGCGATGATCTTCTTTGGGGAATCCCCCAAATCAATAGTTAAATCATCGAACCGCTTGAACTGCTTGAGCCTCACTTTTTTTAGCCGCATAACGAACCTATCATTAGCCAGTCTAGAGTAATTTTTAAATGAGCTGGAATGCGCCGTAGGAGACTAGCTGGATTCGACACAAACAATCAAAAAGTCAATACTAATTATTTCGTCTTGGCCTTTCTCCACGCGGAGTAGTCGGTGCGGTTGCACTCCTGCAATGACCGCTCACCAGACAAACGGGATTAGCCTGTAGGGCGTCTTTTTGCAGTATGCCTTGTATCCGGGAAGGCCCTTCAGCAGGACCCTTTCCTCGTCCAACAGCCTGTAGACTAAGACTATTGGCATCGCAAGGAAAAGGGGAAAAGCCCAGTACGAACCTAGTGCAATTGGCATTGACAGGTAAATCAATAGCTGGGCAAAGTACATCGGGTGCCGGACTATTGCGTAAAGACCGGTTGACACCAGCTTCTGTCCCTTGAATATCTCGACAGTGCGGCCTGCAAAGGAGTTCTGCTTGAAAACAAGGAAAGTCAGGTAGTAGCCCAGCAAAAAGACCAGGTCCGCAAAAATCACCAACTCCGAGGGGACTTGCGACCAGCCGAACCTGCGGTCCAGCCCAGGCACCAGGATTGCGATTAGAATGACAACCTGGCTTGCTGCTATGATTTTCTTCTGCTGTTTTTCCTTTTCCTTCAGCTTCAGCCTGCGCTCAAGGAACGCGGGGTCGTTTTTCAAAAAGTACGCGCCTACAAGAAGCACCGGGATGAAAAGGACTGCGATGAACAGCCAAGCCGGCCAATAGTCAAGGGTGCCTGCTGGCAAAAAAAGCATCAGCCCAGTTGCAACCATCGCTGCAATAAAGTAAAGTGCGGTTTTTTTGTACAAGGCCGGAAGGTCTGCCATATGCCAACAACCACATTTGGCCTTAAATTCACTTCTTCTTGTCCTTTCTCCACGCGGAGTAGTCGTTGCGGTCGCGCTCTTTTCGCATCACGATGTCGACGTTGTCCTTGACCCACTGGTAGACAGTAGGGGCGAAGCCGACCTGCTTGAACCTGCGGTCGGAAAGCTTGAGCTTGAGGTCCCAGTCGTAGTATATCTTTGCCTTGCTTTCAAAAAGCCTGATGGAAAGGTCGACTTCCTCCTGGTACTTGCCGTTCCAGCCGCCAAGCTTTAGGAGGTTTTTACGGTCGAAAGCGGAATTGTTTCCGGGAATGAATGCAAATCCGGTAAGCGGCAGGAAATTGTTCTGGAACTGCGTGGCAACCGAGAGCGTGTCGTATAGGGCGTTGCCATAGTAGCTGGGGCCGCCGAGCGCCTGCAGGCCGTCAATCATCTCGAAGTCCTTGCGCACGATGTCAAGCCAGCAGTCGCACAAAACCGAGTCGGCATCAAGCGAGGCCACAATCCTTCCCTTTGCCGCATTCAGGCCTGCTGTGCGCGAGTCTCCGATGCTGAGCTTGCGGGAAAGGACGCGTGCGCCGTTTTTTTCCGCAATCTCTGCGGTCCTGTCCTTGCTGAACTTGTCGACAATAATGACTTCGTAATCCTCAAGCTTGCAGCGCTTAAGCGACTTGAAGAAGGCAGGGAGGCTCTTTTCCTCATTGAGCGTGGGAACTACTACGGAAATCAACGGGGCCATCAAGAATGAAAGGAAAAAATGAATATAAGGATTGGCAAACCACCACCGGAGAATACACGCCAAGCAGTGCAGGATGCGAATGGGCGGGGATTAATATTGGGGGCGCGTGCAAATGCAATCCGGGTGGGAAGGGCACATGGGCGACCGTCTTGCGCTTTTTGCAATAATTCTCGTAGTCGCGCTCCTGGTGGCGGGATGCACCAGCACCAATACCTACCAGAACGCCACGGCCCAGCCCTTCGGCCAGAACCCGGACGGGCAGATGCAGCCAAACGGCTCGCAGCAAGGGTGGAACTCGTCGCAGGGCCCGATGCAGCCAGGCCAACAGCCGCCGCAGGGGTGGGACGCGTCCCAAGGACCGATGCCATCAAACTATTACCCCCCTGGCGCAAACCCGTTCCAAGGCCCAATGCAGCAGGGTGCAGCCCAGTCTGGAACTCTTGAACCCGACCTGTCAAAGCCCGTACCCACGCCACCGATTGCAGGAAAGAACGTGACGCTTGCGCTGGGAAAAAGCATCACAATCGGGTATTACTCCGTTGCCGCATCATACGACGCCCTTTCGCTGGGCGCGGACATATACTTCAAGGTAAAAAACAACGGCCAGGAAAGCGAGACGCTCAGCGCAAGGCGCGTAAGCGAGATCCCGAAGTGGTGCTGGCAGTTCTTCTCGTTCCAGAACGAGAGCGTGACCCTGTTGCCCGGCGAGGAACGCACGCTCCATTTCTTCGCATCAAACGACGAGCAGGGGACTGCGGGTTTCCTGTTTGACCTCTGGCAAAATCCCGACAAGTCCGACAAGGTCACTGCGAACATAACAGTCTACCGCGGCAGCAGCGAAGACGAGAAGCTTGCGCAAAGCGCGGTTGTTTACGGCCATGTCACCGACAAGGCAACCGGAAAGCCAGTTGCAGGCGCAACTGTCGAGGTAAACTACTACAGTGCAAGGCACAGCTTCCGGGCAATGACTGACGGGCAGGGAAACTATGCCGCCAACGTCGTGGGAATCGATGACCTGGAAGCGTTCTTTGGCCAGCAGCCGCGGCCGTTCAAGTCGCTTGACTACTTCATCACGATACGCAAGGACGGCTACAACTACTATTACCGCGACAGCGTCGGGCCGATGCGCGGCGAGAAGCTGGAAGCTGACATTTCGCTTGAGCAAAAAAGCAACAGCGAAAACTATTCTTTGGGGTGGGAGGCAAAAGTTTCCGAACCCTACGGGTTCTTCAAGGTCGAAGCGGACGACGGTTGGAACTATGCGGTTGCGGTGCAGTCAAAGCACATGCCGGAGCTGAACAAGCCGACCCGTTTTTTCGTGTTCAACGCAAGCACAGGAAAGCAGCTGTACGCACAGCCTACTGAAAACGAGTGCTGGGGGCTTTCGGTGTCAGGCGACGGCAGGACCGCGACAGCGTCGTGCCACGACGGCTACGTCTATGCGCTTGACCTTTCGGGCGATGCCACGAAGCTGCGGTGGAAGGAAAAGGACTCGATTGGGGTAATGAGGAGAGAGGTGAAGGTCTCCCACGACGGCAGGTACGTGCTTACGGGCCCGGAAAGGATAGGGACTGGCGGATACTCGTTCGCGTTGCTTGATTCCGCAACAGGCACAACTGTCCGCGGCGTTGCCGACAACTACGACTGGCTCCGCAACTCCAAGTTCAGTGCCGACGACTCCAGGTTCGCAATCGGAGCAAGCGGCGGCGTTGTCGCGATGTTTGAGACTTCGACAGCAGGCAAATTGTGGGAAAACTGGGTGGGCGAGTTCCCATTCGTGCTTGAGATTGACCCGCAAGGCAACACGTATGCAGTCGGCAAGGGCCGCACGGTATTTTCGTTCTTTGCAAACGGCAGCGAAAGGTGGAGCTTCCGCGTGCCCGACCACACGCCGCTTACCGGCGACTTGAGCGCGGATGGAAAGCGCCTTGCGTTCGGCACCGGACAGGGGTGGGTTTACTACGTTGATACGACAAACGGCAGCGTGGTCTGGAGAAGCCACATCAGCGCGGAGACGCTTGGACACAACGGCGTGTCGATGAGCGCGGACGGCAGCCGCATCGCAGTCGGAGGGGCTCCGCAGAACACGCTCAACGTGCTTGACGGATTCGGGAACATAATCTTTGAGCACACTGCAATCGCAAACAACGACCCGGTTCTTGCGGACAAGTTCGCCACAATCGGCCACGCGGTAAGCGAAAGCACCCAGAAAGGCGCGCTCGGCACCGCGATGTCTGCTGACGGGAAGAAGATGCTGGTCGCCTACGGGGACGACTACGTGCGCGAGTTCGAGATGAAATAGCTGCTGAAAATAAAACAGAAAAAATGAAGGCCGGAGGAAAAGCTCAGTCCTTTCCCCAGAACGCGTCGGCTTCCTTTTCCATCTTGTAAAGCCGCGTGTAGTAGTCAGGGAACTCCTTCAGGTGGGCAAGGGAAATCTTTCCAGTCAGTACCGGGTCGTCATTTGTGACGTTGGTCTGGGAATCGACCTTGCCGTGCTCAAGCTCCACGTCCATTCCCATCCGGAACTGCTCGATGTCAAACGCACTGTCCTTCCAGACGATTCCAATTGTCTCGCCAACCGCCCTTGCCTGTTCCGCGGTAAAAACTGCCTTGACCATCCGCGACCACCCCGCATTTTGCCTTAAGCAGTTTGGGCGCAGGGGAGTATTATTTCTTTGCGCGGCTTGCGCCGGAGCCCCTGCAAAGGTTTAATTTGGCCGGAAAAATACTTTATCCGCGCATCGGAAAATGCGCTTGTGATTTGCTATGGATGGCAGGACGGGAGTGCTGATTGCCGCAGGCGCAATAATAGTCATCATAGTAGCGGCAATATCCTTGGAATACCTCGGTGCCCCGGGGCTTTCCGGAACGCCTAACGACCATATAACCAGGGAAACCTGCGAGGCCGCGAAGGGCAACTGGAACGAGTGCTCCCCGACTTGCCGAAACATGCAGCCCGACCAGTCCTGCGCCCAGGTGTGCGCACAGGAATGCGAGTGCGGGGGGATTGCAGGCTTCGGGTGCCCCGAAGGCTACGCGTGCACGGACTACTTCCCGAACAGAGAGACGCCTGATGCCATGGGCGTGTGCAGGAAAAGTTAGAACATGCGGCCGGCTATTACTGGACGCTCTTGGGCAGCCATTCCTTCTTCTTTATCCACCAATAAGCTATGTAGGTGGAAACCACTGTCGAACCGACTATCAGCGCAATGTACCAGCCCGCATCTGCGGGAGTCATGTTGAATGCGGGGTTGGACATCACGGTTGCGATGGTGTTCGGCACAAGCACTGCGGTGCCCAGCACGGTCAGGTAGGCAACTGCCATCGCCATCTTGTTGTTGAGTATCTGCAGCTGGTTGTTGTAGATGCTCTGCAGGACCTCAAGCCCGGACGCAAGGACTTCCGACAGGTGCTCCGCCAGGCCAATCTGGCCGTTGACATCGGATGCAAGGCCGCCAATCCTGCGCAGCAGCTTTGAGTCGTCGGTGAGGAGTTCGGCGTCGCCGTAGCGCAGGTTGTTGATAACCTCAAGGGTTGACCAGAGGGCGTTCAGGTAAGAGATGAGCGCGTGCTTCATGTTGTAGATTTCCGGGCCGAGTATGTGGCGAGGAGTGTTGGTGTCGGAAAGTATCTTGCTCAAGTGGTCGCCGTGCGTCTCAATCTCGCGGAGGTGGTCGAAGTTGCGGTCGTTGTTTTCGTCAATGAGCCGCACAAGCAGGTGGGTTATCTTGTCGTTCTGCTTTGCCTTGACCGGGATTTTGCGCATGAACGAGTCGGAGTATCGGCGCAGCCGCACGAACCTGCGCACTCCCGCGCCGTGGATTGTGATGATGAAGTTCTTGCGGATGAGTATGAGAAGCGGGGAAGTTACTACGTCAAATCCCTCTACAAGCACCGCCGGGAGAAGCAGTCCGAGCTCGTCGTCGAAGTCCTCGTACCCTGACATCGACTCGTTGAGAAGGGAGTTGAGAAGCGAAGGGGAAAAGCCGAGCGATGTCGCGACCTCGAACGCCTCCTTGTCGAAGTGCTCGGTGCAGTGGTCAATCCAGGCTACGCTTGCCTTGTTGATTATGGGTATGAATGCGGAAGGCGTGTCCCCGCCCTCGCGGTAACGCTCTCCGCTTGGGTACATCGCGCTGCAGAACGAGGTCTGCTCGTAGATTCCGCGCGCCTCTGCGCCGCCCTGCTTTGGCTGTGGCGCCTGGACCGGTTCCTTGCCGTGCCGCTTTGACATAAGACTCAACGTACCTTGCTTTTGATATAAGCATTGCGCCGATTGAATATAAATCAGGCCGGCGTCCTGAGCGCGTCAAGCACAACTGCGTCCGGCACGTTGCGGCAGACCTGCGGCCGGCCGATTGACTTCAAAAGCACGAGCGTGATTTCGCCTGCTCGGTTCTTCTTGTCCGATTTCATGCGCGCAAGGAGCTTTTGGGGGTCTTGCAAGACCGAAAAGGACAGTCCGAGGCCGGAAAGCATATTCTGGATTCTTGACACGTCGCCTTTTGAAAGCCCGGAAAGGACGCTTGACGCTTGCGCAGCCGCAACCATCCCCATCGCAACAGCATCGCCGTGGCGGACGGAATATCCCGACTCGGACTCGATTGCGTGGGCAAAAGTATGGCCGAAGTTGAGCAGCATGCGCGAGCCTTCTGAATTGCTTGCAACTGATTCGCGCGGGTCGCTCTCCACAACCCTTGCCTTCACCTTGAGCGCGGCCTCCACTGCGGCGCTTAGGGCCTGCGGGTCGCGGGCAAGGATTTTCTGCGCATCGGATTCCAATAGGGCAAAAAGCTTCTCGTCGCCGATGCAAGCCGCCTTTGCAATCTCCGCAAGACCCTGGCGGTACTCCCCTGCAGGAAGCGACTCGAGGGTGGAAAAGTCTATGATTACCGCGTCAGCGGGGTGGAACGTGCCTACTATGTTCTTGCCATCCAGGTTGACGCCGGTCTTTCCGCCAACCGAGCTGTCCACCATCGCAAGCAAAGTGGTGGGCACCTGCACCACCGGGATTCCGCGCATGTAAGTGGATGCTGCATAAGCCGAGACGTCGCCAAGCACGCCCCCGCCAACCACAACCAGCGCGGAGTGGCGGTCAAGCCCGGCCAGTTTCATTTTCAAAAGGAGGCCGGTCGCGTTCTCCAGGTCCTTGCTCTTCTCGCCGTCGTCGATGCAGATTTTTTCAAATGGGATGCCGGCATGCCTCAAGGCTGCCGCTGTCCGCGCTGCAATCCCTTCGGTATTCCCGGAAAAGACCACGCCCACCTTGGAGTAGCCGTTTTCCTTGCAAACACCGGCCGCATCCTCCACCGAAACGCCGACACTGATTGTCGACAAGTGCGGCTCGGTTTTTGTCTGTACGAAAAGCTTGGGCAACGCAACACATTCCTCCTTCTTACATCGAGCGTCCTACTGCGACTGCAACTGCGGACACCTGCTGCATCAGCGTGCGGAAGTCCTCAGGAGTCAGCTGCTGGGCCTTGTCCGAAAGCGCAGTATTTGGGTGCGGGTGCATCTCGACAAGCAGACCGTCCGCGCCTGCCGCGATTGCCGCGCGGGACATCGGGGTGACAAGCGAGTACACTCCTGTGCCGTGCGAAGGGTCAACTATCACCGGAAGGTGGGTCATCGACTTGAGCAGGGGAACGCTGTTCAGGTCAAGGGTGTTGCGCGTGTCGGTCACGAACGTGCGTATGCCGCGCTCGCACAGCACTACATTGGGGTTGCCCTCGTTGAGTATGTACTCCGCTGCAAGAAGGAACTCGCTTAGCGTTGCCGAGCAGCCGCGCTTGAGTATCACCGGCTTTTCGCTCCTGCCTGCCGCACGGAGAAGGTCGAAGTTCTGCATGCTGCGCGCGCCAATCCTAATCATGTCAACGAAAGGCTCCACCATCTTGACCTGGTCGGTGTGCAGCACTTCGGTCTCCAAAAGCATGCCGGTCTCTTCGCGCACCTTCTCAAGTATGCCCAAGCCCGCAAGCCCTATTCCCTGGTAGCCGTACGGCGAGGTGCGCGGCTTGAATAATCCTGCACGGAGAATTTTTGCCCCGGAGTCCTTTGCAGCAACTGCAGCATCCATAAGCTGGTCCTCGCTTTCGATGCCGCAGGGCCCGGCTATGACGACAACTTTCTGGCCGCCTATTTGCACGCTATCGCCGCCGACACGCACAACCGTGTCGTGACCCTGGTATTGCCTGGAAGCAAGCTTGAACGGGTGCTTTGCCTTCTCAACCGATTCCACTCCCGCAAGGGCCTCAAGCCCGGACGGGCACAGTGAATCGTCTCCCACAAGGCCGATTGTAAGCGCGCCGGTTGCCGAGAGGATTTCCTTTGTGCGCAGCCCGGAGCGTTCGGCGCAATCCCTGACGCGCATGATCTGTTCGGTATGCGCGCCGTTTTTCATCTTTACCAACATTTTCCTCGTACCTCTTTTGCAGTGATTCTGGTAGGGAAAAACCCGGAAGGAAAACTTGCCCCAAGCCAAACGGTATGCTCCAGTTTAGTCTTGGAAGAATCCCGGACGCGTTTTGAGCTGCCAACCCAAACCGCGAAAAGCAAAAAGTCCGTTGGAACTTTCTGCCTTAGGCAAAGTAGAAATAGAAATATCCAAAGCGCCAGCTGTCCTGAGCGGCAACCGCTGCAGCACAAACGTTGCTGGCCATAAGGAATAGTAGAGTGTGGACGGCTGTTTATAATTTTACTGATTGGTGACGCGGAGATATGAGAAGGTATTATTTCCCTTCGCGCGCCTTTCCGGCCTGCGACCGTGCCGCAGCATATTTCTCGTTTTCCTTTTCGCGCTTTTTCCCAAGTTCCCACGAGCCCAACATGCAGCCGGGATATGTCTTGTTGTGGTAGACTCGGTTGTGGAGGTCTTTTGATGAGAGTTCCTGGCGAAGGTTGGCAATTATGCTGCGCGGAACCGCAAAGGCCTTTCCGCGAAGGGTCGCAAGCCGGCCCTTGGGGATGAAGTACGTGGCCTCGCGGCCGACTGAGACGGACTGCGGGTACCTTTCGGCAAACTGCTTTCCCGTACAATCGGAAACTTCCTTGGGGTAAAGGTGGCCGAACGTTTCCAATATGACCTTTCCTTCGGGCGCAAGCCGTTCCGGCATATGGGCGTTCTCTATTTTCAAAAGCGCCTTGGGGGCCAAAGCGGACATTTTCGTACGAAGCGCCTTCAAAGCAGCCATTGCAACAAACACCTGAACGCTCTTTTGCCGCAGCCTGTTTTTTAACCGGACGCCAGAGCGGGAATTGCTAATGCACCGATTTAAATTCGTGGAAAACAAGATTGTATCAAGGCAAAAGTTTGCCCGAAACAAGAGGAGATTCGAATGATTGAATGGATTGTCATTGGGATTATTGTAATCGTTGCGCTGCTTGCGTTCTACTACTACAACGCGCTTGTGGGCCTGAACAACCAGGCGCAGGCGGACTGGAAGCTCATCGAGCCGCTGCTCCAGCAGAGGCTTGACACCATCCCCAACCTCGTCGAGGTGGCAAAGCGCGTGATGAAGCAGGAAAAGGACCTCTTTGTCGGCATCTCCTCTGCCCGCGAGGAAGCGCTCAAGGCGACCGGGATGGCAGGCAAGATGAAGGCCAACCAGAAGGTGGGCGCGCTTCTTGGGAACCTCTACGCGCGCGCAGAGGCTTATCCGGAGATGAAGTCCAACCAGAGCATGCAGGTCGTGATGGAGCAGATTTCCGGAATCGAGGACAAGATAAAGTACGGACGCCAGACCTACCAGTACACCGTGCAGCAATACGTCAACATGACCACCATGATTCCTGGAAACATCTTCGCAGGAATCTTCGGGTTCAAGTCGGACAAATGGCCGTACTTCGAGGCTGACGCAGCCGCAAGGAAGGCGCCCGACGTTGCAAAGCTCCTGAAGGACTGAAGTCCCAGGCAGGCAACAGGTCAGCTTTATGGAAAAGATTAGCGCTGCGGATGCCAAGCTTCTCCTGATTTACGCAGGCGGGGACAAGATGGCCCCAAACCACGAGGAGGACATCGCCGGGCTTGAGAAGAAGGCATACATGAAGCGGACGTTCTGCTACAAATGCGACCAGCACCGCGCAAGGACTAGGCCTTTTGGGATGCGCATCCTGCTTGAGCGGCCGGAATTCCATGCGCTCGCAAGGTTCGCCCTCGGCAGGGATAAGGCCTGTGACCTGAAGCATATCACGACCCTTCGGAAGACAAAGCACATACGGATGAACGAAGGGATAATCTCGCTCACCAAGAAAGGCCGGCTCGCGCTGGCAGACATGGTCCGCGCAGGGCTTGGAACCACCGAGATGGAGGACACCGAGGACCGGGCAGCTGGGAAATGGGACGCCATAAAGGCAAGAAAGAACGCGGAACCAGTTGCAAAGCCAGGGGAGCTGATGAGGCTTGTGAAAAGCCCCGAGCTCGTGTCGATGCTCATTGAGAAAAAGTGCCTTCGGCCATGGGAATTGCCAAAAAAAATGAGAAGTGAAAGGTATGTCAAAAGAAATTAGGCCCGACCCCGGCTTCCGGACAAGCTTCCAGTCGGAAATTTCAAGGAACAAAATCAAGTCGTACCTGCTTGCCGCAGTTGTGCTTGCGTTCCTCTGCGCACTCATCTACGTCATCGCCCAGCTTTGGGACCCCGCGTACGCGGGAGTGTCAATCACCATCGGCCTGGTGTTTGTTGGAATCTACATGTTCACGTCATACTACTACGGCGACCAGATAGTGCTGGCCACCACGAACGCAAAGCCAATCAACACCAACACCCAGAAGGGCGCGTTCATCAGCAACGTGGTGGAGGGCCTGTGCATTGCGGCGCGCATACCAAAGCCAAAGATTTACATAATCGAAAGCGCGGAGATGAACGCCTTCGCAACCGGCCGCGACCCGGAGCACGCGTCGATTGCGTTCACAACGGCGATAGTTGACCGGCTTGACCGCGTGGAACTTGAGGGCGTGGCTGCCCACGAGCTTTCGCATGTGTCAAACTACGACATCCGCTTCTCGATGATTGTTGCGGTGATGGTGGGGCTTGTGGCAATACTTGCCGACATCCTCACACGCTCGATGTGGTATGGCGGGGGCCGGGGGCGAAGCGACAACGACTCGCGCGGAGGCGCGGGAGTCCTCATCATAATCGGCATAGTCCTTGCAATCTTTGCGCCAATAATCGTGCGCATAGTCCAGGCATCGATTTCGCAAAAGCGCGAGTACCTTGCCGACGCAAGCGGGGCGCGGCTGACCAGGTACCCCGAGGGCCTGGCAAGCGCGCTTGAGAAGATTTCCGGGAACAACAAAGGAAACATGAAGGTCAACGAGGCCGTGTCGCACCTGTTCTTCTTCGACCCCGTCAAGTCAAGCCTTGACGGCCTCTTTGCGACCCACCCACCGGTGCAGGAGCGCATAAAAAAACTGCGCGCAATGTAGATTGCATGACTACTCAGCAGCCAACGGCCGAACGCAAATTCTACTTCGCCCCATTGGGCACCATAAGCGAAAGGCCCGGGGGCGAGCGCAACATTGTCCGGGGACTGTTCTTTCCGGCTGCAAACTGGCGCGACGCAGAGGAAAAGCTCGCAACGCACAAGAAGTTCGAGGGCGAGCGGGAAATACTCTCGCACAAACAGCTCAAGTACAAGAACCCGAACGCACCCCAGCACGCAAGAAACGACAGGGTGGTGGACTACTTCACGAACGGAAAGCCCGGCGGATACGTGTTTTTCAACACGCACGGCGACGTTGGCTATGAGAGACTGCACACAGTAATCCCGGCAGGCTGGAAGCAGGTGGACAACCCCAAAGGCCGCGCAAGGGAAAACGAATTCGTGCCTTATGCCGAGCAGTTACTGAGGCAGCAGGAACAACTGATGCTTGCCTCAAGAAAGATTGCCGAGGCCGCAAGGAACGCCCCTGCGCTTGAGAAAAAGGACGGCCAGATAGTGGTGCTTGACAAGGCGACTCCGTTTGTACGCGACAGCAAGACATTAGGCCACCTGTTGCGCGTGCGCATAACCGAACCGGGAATCGGGAAGGGCTTCGGCACCCCCGGAGTGTTCTTCGTGCACAGCAACGACATGCCGGGTTTCAAGCCGTCCGCCCAAAAGCCGGGCGCGATAATCGAGCTTCCTGAAAACGCATTGAAGGTAATGACAAGGACAGTCCGCCTTACCCGGTACGAACGCGGACTGATAGACCAATACATACGGGACAGGAAAGCAAGGCAGACGGAAAGAAAGTAAGGCTTCGCGACGCCTGCCGCGGCTTTTTATTGCATGAAAACATACTAGAAACGGTAGCTATGGACCAACGGAGATGATGAAATGGGTAAGAACACGATAACCTTTATCGCCATGGCGATGCTTGCGGTTTTTGCGCTGCCAGCGTGCGCAATGAACGGGAACATGCCCCCGTTGCCTGAAGACAACATGACGCCCATGCTGGGCGCTGCGCCAACCGGAGAAGACCCCGGAATGCCCCCGATGCCGGGCGAGAGGCCGCAGATGAACGGGATGCCATTGAACCGGTTCAACGGTACAGCACCGGGCAACAACATGACGATACCGCCGGTTGGCCGCGTGCAGGCGATACGCGACAGGATAATGAACGCTACCAACGGACTGATACGCGAAATCATCAACGCGTCCAACGTAAGGGCGCTTGTCGCACAGCGCGTGGATGAATTCAACGACGCAAGGCACGCAGCGGTTGCAAGGCCGATAAACAACACCCAGGACACGCAGTCGTTCATACTCAAGGCCAAGGAGTTCGCGAACACGCTAAACCAGACCCAGCGCCAGCAGTTCAACCAGCTGGTCTTCGGCTTCCTAAACCAGAGCATGGACAACCGCATCGACGTTGCCCTGAGGTTTGGGGTGAAGGGCGCTGGCAACGCGACTGTTGAGGCGTTCCTGAACAACTATGAGGACCTCAAGGACCAGATTGCAGCCGCAAACTCGACCCAGGAGCGCAGGAGGCTTGTGAACCAGGCCAACCGCGAGTGGGCCGCGTTCAAGAAGGACGTGGTCAGGGAGGCCGCGCGCGACCGCATACTGAACGCAACCGCCAAGGCGCAGGGTGCGCTTGACAAGATCAACGTAATCATTGCGAACCTTACCGCAAACGGCACGGACACGGCCAAGCTTGTGAACATCTCAGCCCGCGTGCAGCTCCGCATCAATGCGGCCAGCGAGCAGAACATAACGCTGCGCCAGGCCGAGTGGAGGCTTGCATACGCGCGCGACGGGCTTGCGCACCTTGCGGCACAGGTCAAGCGCGTGGTGAAGGCCGGGACTGCCGAGGACCTGCAGGACGAGACCGAGCCTGCGGAACTTGCAATCGACGACGCGGTTGAGCCGGAGTCGCCGGCTGCAACACCAACGCCGGTGGCAAACGCCACTGCGACACAATAGGAGGGTGATGACTATGACGGACAAGGCAATTCTTTTCGGGATAATCGCGGTAGTCGCACTCTTTGTCGCAGGCTGCGTCTCGCAGACCGCAACGCCAAGCGGCACGTCCGCTGTGACCGATGCGCAGGTCAACGACGCAGTCGGGGAAGTGGACAAGGCCCTTGCGGAGATTGACAGCATTACCGACGAGCTGTCGGCAATCAACAGCCAGGATGTGAACTCAAGCGTCGTTGATGCCACGGGCTGAAGAAAAAACAGCTGCGGCATTTCTTTTTCTTTCTTTTTTATTTTCTTTTTATCTGGGTTTTTTCTTTTCAGTCCCAAAAAACGGGTAGTCTCCAAGCGACCTCTGCTTCTTCTCAAGCCCGGTAATCTTGGCCTCGCCCTCGACTTTGTAGTCGAGCTTCCTCCACTCGCAGCCTTCCTTTTCTATGAAGGACTTTGCATTGGGCGAGATTTCGGGCGAGCACAGTATGCCGCGCACCTTCCTTGACTTGCGCTTCTGCAGCTCCTGCACGTAGCGGATGAGCTGGGACGCTGCTGCAAGCCCTGCGGTCCTTCGCTTCAGCTCCACCACCACGATGTTGCCCTGCGAGTCCTCGGCAAGGATGTCAATCATCCCCTTTGCAAGCCCGCTTTCCTGCTGGAGAGGCACAAGCCCGGACTCGATTACCGAAAGGTCGGTCATCAGCAGGTTGGAGAGTTCGCGCTCGGTGCCCGACACCTTGATTTGGGCATCGTCGCGCACGTGGAACGAGTGGATGAACATTATCGAGGAGAAATCGACTTCGATCTTTTCGTGCATCGGCTTGCTGCGCTCGGCGATGATGCACAGCTTTCCAGACTTTGCGGCCTCGCACCTGACCTTGGCTCCGGGCCCCTGGTAGTTGATTGCGGCCATCTTTGTGGACTGGTGCACCAGGAACGTGCCATCTGACTTTATGATGACTATGCGGTCGCCTGCGCTTATCTTGGATGCCGCCCTGCCTTCGTAGCGCACGGTGCAGTTTCCTACTGCGATGACCATCCTGCCCTGGTTGAGCGCGGAGTCAATCTCCTTCTTTGCAGAAACTGCATCGGGATGTTCGGAATGGCCGCTGTCCAAGATGCTCATCTGTCCCCTAGACCCTGATTTCGCCTTCGTCTGTTGTGCGAATCGCGACATCCGACACATTCCTTTTTGCGACCGCGGCAAGCTCAAGCAGCCGCTCCTTGGACGGAGGCGAGATTGCGTTGAAAAGCGGGTCGTTCATCTCCAAGTCGCAGCGGAACTGCTGGAGCACGTAGAGGTCCGCCCACGACGCCTCCCTGGTTATTGCCGCGATTGCCTCGGGGTTGTCGGTAAAGCCGGGAATTATGGTGGTACGCACCTCGCGGAAAACCTTCGGAGCATTCTTGAGCACATCCATCGAGCGGATTACCGACATCATCAGGTTGAGGGGATTGGACTTGGTGCCGGTCATCTGCGAGTACTGCTCGGAATCAAGGCGGGCCTTGATGTCAAGGGCGACGTAATCGACGTAGGGAAGCGCCTTTGCAAGCGCGTCGGGAAAATAACCGCAGGTTTCTATCTTGACGCGTGCGCCGTCCTGCTTGAGGAACCTGCACAGCTCGGTCACCGCAGCGGCCTGGTCGAAAGGCTCGCCTCCTGTGATGCACACCGCCTGTGCCGAGGGCTGGGTGCGGTAGTGGTCAAGGAAGAACTGGACGTCCTTGGCCTGCGAGTTCCTGCGCTCCATCAATGCGGGCACGTAGCACCACGGGCAGCGCAGGGGGCAGCCGCCGAGGAATATCACGGTGCAGATCTTGTCGGGGTAGTGGCCCGTTGAGCCGTCGAGTATGCTTGAGTGGTAAAGTTGAATCGCCATAAGTACTTCCGAACAGATAACGGGACGAAATGTTTTAACTGCATTCGGCCAGCCCAACGGGCCGGTTAAAAACCAGGATTGAGAAATTACTGCGTATGGCAAGAAAGCCAGTAGGACTGACCGTAATCATCCCCACGCTTGGAAGGCCGCAGGTGCTGCAAAGGTGCCTGGAGGCGGTCTTTGCCTCGCTTGCAGGGTACGGCAAAAAGGACTGGGAAGTCATAGTTGTAAACAACGGCGAAAAGCTCACCGAACAAAACCACAAAATCTGCGCCAAGTTCAAAGTAAGGGAAGTCCGCGTCAACAAGACCCTGGGCTCCGCCGGAGCAAGGAACGCAGGCATTGCGAAGGCCTCAGGAAAGGTAATCGCGGTGTTTGACGACGACGCGTTCCCGCTTGCGGACTGGTTTTCAAAAATCGTCCCCCTCTTTGAAGACAATCGCGTGGGCGCAGCAGGCGGGCTTGAAATCCGCAAGAAAAAATCCTCGGCGTTCAGTGCGGCAATTCACGCAATCTGGAGAAAGGTCTTCCCCGAAGGCAAAGTCTCCAAGTGGGGCAACGTAATCCCCATCCCGGACGGGGGAGAAAAAATCATCCAGGTTGACCACCTGCACGGCTCCAATTTTGCATTCTCAAGGAAGGCCTTGGAAAAAACTGGAGGCTTTGACGAGGTGTTCGTCGGGCATCATCGCGACGAAACTGATTTCCTTTACAGGATTCGCAAGGCAGGATTCCAGGTCCTGCTCAACCCGCACACCGGCGCAAACCACGGCCTTTCAACGGTTGGAGGCAACGTGCCTCCGGAAAAGAAGAGGCAGTGGGCTTACTGGTACAACCGCAACAACTCGCTTTTCTTCTTCAAGGACGTGTATGACAACAACCCGCTGCACGCAATCTCGTTCCTTCTGCTAGAGGCAATATACACTCTTTTCCGCACAGTTGCGCACGCAAACCCGTACTACATCCTGAAGGCCAACGCGTACCTTGAGGGATGGATCCTTGCGCGGCAGGAAAGGAAAGCAATGACAGCAAAGAAAAAGTAAAATCAGCGGCGTGCAGCTAGTTTTTCAGACGCAACTCTGGATTAGGCTCCGGTTTCCTTCCAGATTATCCTCGCAGCTTCCTTGATTGTGTCAAGCGAGTTGCATTTCGGCGTCCAGCCAAGCTTGGCAAGCCTTGCGCCATCAAGCATCACCTTGGGAACGTCCCCTGGCCAGCCGCGCGCACCGCCGGTGAAACTGATTTTCGTGCCCTTGGAGCCGGAGGCTTCGATTACTTGCCGTGCAATCTCGGCGACACTCACCCAGTCGGAGTTTGCGATGTTGAACACGTCCATGCTTGACGAGATTTTTGGGAGGCGCTTGCCTGCGCCAAACAGGATTGCATCCACGCACTCCTCGACAAGTATGTAGGACTTGGTCTGCTTGCCGTCACCGAGGACTTCGAGGAAACGGGGGTTCTTGCGCAGCTTGAGCGAAAAATCGTAAAGCACGCCATGGGTTGCGCGCTCGCCCACGATGTTTGCAAAGCGGTAGGCAATCCCCTTCATCCCGAACGTGCCGCAGTACGCCGAAAGGAAGCCCTCGCCTGCAAGCTTGGAGCCGCCGTAAAGGGAAATGGGCGTGAGCGGGCCGTAATCCTCAGGAACGGGCACAACTCGCGGCTCGCCGTACACTACGGAGGACGAGGAGAACACGATTGAAGGGACGTCGCGTATGCGCGCCTGCTCAAGCAGGTTGTAGGTTGAAAGGACGCCTTGGTCTATCTCAACGCGGGTATTGGTGATTGCGGCCTTGATGTCTGGGTTTGCGGCAAGGTGGTAGATTGCCTGCGCGCCCGCAAGCTCGCGGGAGTACTGCTCCGGCTTGAGCAGGTCGGCCTTTACGAACTTGAAGTTGGGCTTGCCTTTGCAGCGTGCCAAAAACTCAAGCCTGCCGGTTGAGAGGTTGTCTATGACAACCACTTCGTTTCCTTGAAAGACAAGGCGGTCGGCCAGGTGGCTTCCGATGAAGCCGGCCCCGCCGGTCACGACAACTTTTCCGGGTTTTTGCATAAGATAAGGTTAGAATCATCTGGCTATAAATGCCCTTTCTGCATACTCAATAGGAAAAACACCCAACGCTTTCGGTAACCGGTTATGGCAAAGATTTCAGTGATGCACTACCATCGCAACTACTCCCAGTCCGACGTCGGAGGCGTGGAGGCGTACATACGCACGGTGTGCGAAAACCTCAAGCCCAAGGCGCGCTTTTACGTCCTTACGGACAGGCGCAGCGGCCAGAAGGCGCACGACTTCTATCCCGAAGCCGAAGTGTTCAGGGTCAGCCCGCAGAGGCGCGAGGGCAGGGTGCTTTCAAAAGTAAGGGACATGATTACCGGCGAGCTTGCAAGGCAAAGTCAGCGCGCCAAGATTTTGAGGCAGGTCGAGTACGACGTGCTGCACGTGCACGGCCCGGTGTGCTACTCGAACACGGTCTCAACCGGCCCGGTGTTCTACCCGTTCTACTCAAAGCAGGCGTGGCTTTCCACCAAAAAGCCGGTTGTGATGACTTTCCACGGGCTTGCGGAGTCAATACTCAAGGAGCACTACCAGAACGCCGCGCTCAACCCGTACTTTGACTTGTGGAAGAAGATTGAGAGAAAGAACATCGAGCGGGCCGACAAGGTCATTGTTGTTGACAAGTATGCCTACGACGAGCTTTGCAAAAGGCCCGGAATTGACAAGGACAAGCTTGAGTTCGTGCTTAACCCGATTGACACCAAACTGTTCCGGCCGATGGCAAAGGCCAAGGCCTGCAAGAAGCTCAATTCGGTGCTTACTGTTTCGCTTGACCCTGACGTTCCCACATTCTGCTACACCAACAGGCTCACCAAGGACAAGGGAGCGGAGCATCTGCTGCGCCTGATTGACAACATCCACGGGAAATACCAGCTGATTGTCACCGGAAACGGGAAGTACCAAAAAAAGGTTGCGGAGAAGGCGCGCAAGAATCCCAAAATAAAGTATCTTGGCGCAATCCCTGCGGAGATGCTTCCATACGTCGTCAACGCCTCGGACTTCACGTTCAATCCAACACTTAACGCAGGCGCGCTGCGCGTGAACATGGAATCAATAGCCTGCCACAGGCCGGTAATCACCTTCGACGGCGGGGACAGGTACCCGCTTGCTGACAAAAGCACGGGCATAATCTACCGCAAGGAGGACGGGCTTGCGAAGGTGGTGCAGGAGGCAATAGACTCCGGCAGCCTGCAGGTTGGCGGCACCAAGGCAGACTACGACAGGGCGACAAGGCTGTTCGACTCAAAGGGCGTCTGCAACAGGATATTCAAGACCTACAAGGAAGTTTCGAAATAGGATGCAAATGGGATTTTGCACACTCAACCGAAAGGGATGTACATGGCGAAAGGCAGCGAAATCAGCGTGTTCCTCCGTCTTGGCCAATACCCGCACGGCGCCTACCAGGACCTTGCAAAGTGCCCGCCAAAGGGAGTGCGCTACACTGTTGACACGCCAAGCGGGAAGCCGACTGCGGAACGCAAAATCTCTCACAAGCTCAAGCTGTCAGCCTGGAAGGTAATATCGCGGACCACGATACCTGTTGCTGTTGTGAATGCAGGCGACTGCCAGTTGGTGCATTCGACGAACAACTTCATACCCATCACCAAGAAGCCGTGGCTTGTTGACTCGGAGCACGTCTGGGGCCTGTTCGGGTTCTACTGGAACCGGCTTGGCTCGCCATACTACAACTGGCAGTTCAGGACGCTTCTTTCGGCTTCAAACTGCAAGGGAGTGCTTGCCTGGAGCGACAAGGCAAACGCCACGATAAGAAAGGTTGCAGGAGAGAAACTTGCAGGAAAAGTCAGGACAATAAGGCCTGTTGCAGCGCCAAGGCCGGTTGTAAAGAGAAAAGCCCGCGACGATGCCAGGTTCCTTTTTGTCGGCAAGCGCTTCTACGAAAAGGGAGGCGCGGACCTGCTTGCGGCGTACGAAACGGTGCGCAAAAAAACCGATGCCACGCTTACGATTATTTCGGACGTGCCCGCACCCGTCTTGGAAAAATACTCGCGCTTCAAGGACATAATTTTCGAAAAGCCCGCTTACTCGCACGACCAGCTCAGCGAAACATTCTACCAGAAGTCAAGCGTGTTCGTGTTCCCGACCTACGTTGACACTTACGGCATGGTCGCCATAGAGGCGATGGCGCACGGCCTGCCGGTAATCTCAACCGACTGCCTTGCGATGCCCGAACTTGTGAAGGATGGACGCAACGGGTTCATAGTGAAACGGCCGTTCTCCCCGCACGACTCAGACGGGTTCTTTTTGGAAAAACAGTTCCCTCAGTGGGGCGACCTGCTTGGAAGGATTGAGAAGAGCCGGGACAAGAGATTTTCAGCCGAGCTTGCCAAGGACATGCTCAGGCTTTCCGACGACGCGGGATTATGGAACAGGATGTCCAGAAACTGCGTCGAGGATTCGCACAAAGGAAGGCTGTCTGTTGGAAACAGGAACAGACTGCTTTTGGAAGCGTACGAGGATGCGCTTGCCTGAGAAGGCCTGTTGCGCTCCGAAGGCCAATAGCCCCACACGCACCCCCTATTCCGGCTTCCTTGCAACAACCAGCATCTCGCTTGGCCGGGCCTTTACGTAAAGCTTCTCAAGCGAAAGCTTGGCTTTGGGCGCGAACTTGAGGAAAAAGAATGCGTCGTCGCGGATGTCGTACCCGGGAGTTACTGCCACGATGTCAAAGCCGACGTCCATAAGCAGGCTCTGCAGCCCCACCCTTGAGAAAGGCCGCTTGTGTGTGAAGTCGTCGAAGAAGTTCTTGTGGAAAGCGTTCCAGTCAGGTGTGCGTATGACGATTACCCCGCCGGGCTTGAGCACGCGGTAACATTCGGAAAGCATCTTCTCAGGCGAGTCAAGGTGCTCGATTACGTGGCAGCTGTAGACGCCCTCAAAGAAACCTGATTGGAACGGGAGCTTTTTTTGCAGGTCTCCGTACCGCGCTTTGAGCCCGGCTTTGCGGAGCTTCGCCACCCAGTCTTTGTTTATGTCGATGCCTTCGACGTCGTAGCCTTTGGGCGCGAGGCGCAGGAAAATCCCCTCCCCGCAGCCGGCCTCAAGCACCCTGCCCTTTTTGGGGAAGAAGCGGAATATGTCCGCAACCTGCAGCTGCAGGTATTTCTCGGTGAGACCGGACCAGAACGGCGCAAACTTGCGCAGCCTGTCCTTGAGCCGCACCTTCAGCGAAAGGTTGCGGTTTGCGATGTGCTGCCGCTTGTAATAACCGTCAGTATACTTCTGGCTTGCCAAGGAAATGATGCACCTTCAGACGGGCACCGGTGCGCCCGATGACCCCAGCTTTTTATGGCAGGGGCGAATAATAAGATTCGGTATTTTTGGTGCTTGAATGAAAAAACCGCCCGGAAGGCAAAAGGCCACGATAATAATTCCGCTTTACAACTCGGCATCAACGCTTGACGCATTATTTGCTTCGCTTGCCCGCCAGAAAAACAAGGAGCTCATAGCAGAGATAATAGCCATTGACGACAACCCGCAGACCGGAAGCTACAAGGTGGTTGAAAAATACCGCAATTGCGGGTTTCGGATACGCATCATAAGGCACGCAAGGAACGCGGGGCTTGCAAACGGCTACAACGAAGGCATCTCGCTTTGCAAAAGCGAGTTCTTCATACTGATGCACGCAGATGTTGTAATCTCAGGAACTGACGCGTTCAGCAAGGCGTTGGCGCCGTTCAAGAAGGACAAAAGGGTTGTTGCCGCATACCCGGTGACAATACAGCCTTTCGAAGTTTGGGATAAGTTCAGCTTCTGGCAGAAGTGCTTCTTTAGGAAATATGCGGGAGTGGATGCGGAAGGGCTTCTTGGGAAGTTCGACTGCTTTAAGCGCGACCTGTTTGTGCGCACGGTGGGGCGGTTTGACAGCGACACTCACCGCACAGCAGGCGAGGACAACGACATGAGCATCCGCATCAGGGAAGCCGGGCTTTTGGAGGCCCGCTCGGGGGTGCGAGTAATCCACCTGCACAGCCAGGACGGCAGCTTCACGCTTGCAAAGCTCATCCACAAGGAATCGCAGTACGCCGAGGCCGCTGGCGCGCTGCTTCGCAGGCACGGAATATCCTGGCTTTCGGACAAGAGATACCTGCTCAAGGTGCTGGGAAGGCCGCTTTTGATAATCGGGCTGTTCGTACCGTACGTGCAGTACGCTGCGCTGTTGCTGCTTTTGGCTTATTCGGTGCTAGTTACAAAGAAAATGTTCCAGACCGAGCGCAACGACCGCCGGATTTTCATCCTGCCGCTTGTCAACATCGCAATACTTTTCTACTACACATACTACCTGCTGCGCGGTTTTGTCACCGGAAAGCAAAGGCTGTGAATTCCGCAAGGAAAGGGCAGCCGGGAAAGAAAGTCAGTAAAGCGAGCCGTAGACTTTTGCAACAGCCTGGCCATAGCGCTTCCAGGTGAACTGCCGGACGTGCCTTCTTGCGCTTTCCCCCATTGCCTTGCGCTTTTTGCCGCTTGAATGGAGAAGCTCAAGCTTTTCTGCGATGGCTTGCGGGCTGCGTATCGGCACTATGAAGCCTTCCTTTCCCTGGCGGATGGTTGAGCCTGCGTTTTCGCTCACCACGCAGGCAAGCCCGTGTGCCATTGCCTCGTAAACCACGCGGGCGCTGCCTTCCTCGATTGAAGGCAAACAGAACACCGAAGACTGCGAGTACAGATCCTCAAGCTCAGTCCGGGACACTTTGTCAATGAACCTGATGTTTTCCTTTCCTTTGGGGATGAAGCTGCGCATCTCCTGCCTTGTGCCGCGGCCCAGAATCACAAGCTCGCTGTTTTCCAGGCCCATTTTTTCCCACGCTTCCAGAAGGTAGCGCACGCCCTTGCGTATCGGCTGACCGCCTGCAAAGAACACGCGGAACGTGTCGTCGCGCTTCTTTGACACCTTGGTTCTTCCAAATTCCACACCGTAAGGAATCAGGCGCAGCTTGCTTCTTGGCACGCCCATCTTCAGGAACGAGTTGAACACAAATTGCGAGGGCACGGAGATTGCGTCAGCTGCCTCGAACTCCTGCTCCACCCTGCGCACATAGTATTCAGGGTTCGGGTAAAACTTCTTTCCGAATGCCGCGTACTCCTCTGCAAGCAATGAAAGCTGGAACCGCAGGTGGGTTGAGCCGGACTCGATTACAAGAGGCGTGCGGCGCTTTTCCTGCAAGAGGTTGTGCGTATCCAGGCCAAAGCCGGACCACGCGTGTAGCACGCGCGGGTTTCTTGCCGCAATCTGGCGCGACACCAGCTTGTCGAAGAGTATTGACTTTGCAGACCACCAGCCGGACTTGTCGCGCAGCTTGCGGCCAAGTTCGTGGCGGTTGAGGAGGAAGTCCGCAAGAAAATATGGGTGGTTATGCACTCGCTGTGAAGAGAGGCCCTCAGCCTTTGCGTTGCAGTGCACGGTGAACAGGCCATAGTCAACCTTGAGGGACTCAAGCTGCCTGCACAAGTCGTAGGAATGGAACTGGCCGCCGACGCTGATTGCAACATCCAAAAATCAAAACACCGAAAAAACCCAACCGGCCGCTTGGCCGGATCAACTACAAAGGGCTATTTGCCCGAGCCGAAATAAAAACGCTTTAGCATCCCGCGTACGGGGCCGAGCCTGACGCCGCTGCGCAGCTCAACTGACTTGAGAAGCTCGATGTCGTCGCGGTCGAATGCGCGCAGGGCAAACAACAGGACTGCGTACGACGCGCAGTAAAGCATCGCACCGAACACCACGCGGTTGAAACCGCGCAGTCCGAACGCGCCGTTGAGGAAGTACAGGGGGATAAGGGCGATGCACCCTGCAAGGAGCGTGCGCAGGAACGCGCCGGAGAAGGGCTGCATCCTGGCAAACCACCACACCTCGACTACCGCAAGCAAGACCTGCGCTACAGCCCCTACCACGAATGCCAAGGCTGCGCCGGCGGTGCCGTAAGTTGGCACGAAAAGGGCTATCGAGGCGAACACCAGGACTGCGGAAAATGCGAGGTTGAACAGCAGCCAGTTGGTCCTCTTGAGCACTTGCAGGTAGTTTGCAGCGGGAGTGAACGTCGAATAAATGAGGTAGCCGACTGAAAGTATGGAAAGGGCAAGCGCACCCTGCGAGTAGTCTATGAGGTAGAGGAACGTGAGCGCCTCGCGCGAAAAGAACGCAAGCACCACTGACAGCGGGATTGTGGCCATGAGGATTGCCTTGACCAGGCTCTGGTAGAGCCCGTGCGACTCTTCGTGCCTTCCGAACGCGCGCATCTCCGAGCCCACGCTTATGAAGATGGCAAGTATCGCAGTGGCCGGGGTCACGATGAACATTGCAAGCGGCATCACCGCGCTGAACACCCCTGCTTCGGAGGTGCCAATCATCAGGCCCAGGGCAAACAGGACCGAGTTGGAAATCACTATCGAAAGTAGGTTGGAGGTGTAAAGCGGGAGGCAAAACCGGAAGAACCCTTCCGGCCGCCTTGCGGAAACGATGGATTCAATCCACGGCTGGGGAAAGAACTTGCGCGACCAGAAAACACAAAAGAGAAAGACAATTAGTGCGCTTACAAATACTGAAACCGAAAGGCCGAACGCGCCAAGACCAAGGATTATAGCTATAAAGGCAAAAAACGGCCTGAGCGCGGACTCGATTACGCTCTTTGCAATAGCCTCGTACTTGACGCGCTTGAGCCCCCGCATGGTTGCGACGAACACGAGCACCAGAAGGAAGAACGGGACAGTAAGGGCGAAAACCACAAGGGACGGCCACATTGACGGCGAGTGGAAGACATTGGAGGCAATCCAGCCGGAGGCTAGCGCAAGGCAGATTGCAAGCACGGTCCCGGACACCAGGACAACGCGGACGCCGTACCAGAATGAGTTTGACGAAAGGCGGGGATTTTTCTTTGCTATTGACTCGTCGACTATGAAGCGGGCGGTTGCAAAGTCAACGCCTAAAAGGCCCAAGCCAACTACCAGCTCGAACACTCCGAAGGCCATTGCAAAAAGGCCGTACTCGGCAGTGCCAAGCATCGCGCCGACCCAGCGGAAGAAATAACTTGTAAGTTTGGAAAATGCCAACGCGGCAAGCGAAATCCCAGCAGCCTTTGCCAGGAGCTTGAGATGGCCTGAGCTGCGTTTTTCCGAGCTGGCCGCACCGGGGCGCGTTTGCTTTGTAGACTGCATTGTTTCACTCACACGGTAAAAATAGGAATCGCACCGGAGTATAAAGACCGATGCTTTTTCGGCCAAAAACCCGTGCGGCCGCGCACGCTGGCAGCGTGCGGCAATACCCTGCTAGGCCTTGGCGGACAACTTTCTTTTTGCAAGCGCGGACGCGTTGAACAGGCTCTCCACGGTGCCCGCATCGGTCCAGCCGCCCTTAAGGAGCGCGTAGGTCATCTTGCCTTGCCGGATGTAGTGGTTGTTCACGTCGGTAATCTCAAGCTCGCCCCTGCCGCTTGGCTTGAGGGTCGCGATTGCATCAAAAACAGTGCTGTCGTACAGGTAGACTCCGGTGACTGCGTAGTTGCTCTTGGGGCTTGCCGGCTTCTCATCAATCTTTGTGACCTTGTCTGCGTCAAGCTGTGCAACCCCGAAGCGCTGTGGGTCGGGGACTTCCTTGAGGAATATCTTTGCGCCGAACTTGGACTTCTCAAATGCCCTGGCATCTGCCGCAAGGTCGTCCTCAATCAGGTTATCGCCAAGCACCACCATGCACTTTTCCTTTCCGACAAAGTCGCGGCACATGCCAACTGCCTGGGCGATTCCGCCCGCCTCGTCCTGCACGCGGTAAGTGAGGCGCACGCCGAGGTTCTTGCCGCTCCCAAGCAGCCGCAGGAAATCGCCTGCGTTCTCCGGGCCGGTGACTATCATTATGTCAAGGATTCCCGCGGTCTTGAGCGTCTGAAGCGGGTAGTAAATCATGGGCCGGTCGTATACCGGAAGGAGGTGCTTGTTGGTCACCAAGGTCATCGGCCGCAGCCTGGTGCCGAAACCGCCTGCACAAATGATTCCACGCATACAAAATCACCGAGGGATGTTTTTGCTGTACTCGATAAGCGTCTCGCGAACTGCCTGGCGCACCGGCCGCAGCCTGATTCCTTCCGCCTCAAGCTTTGCAGTGGAAAGCACGCAGTTGCTGCGCTTGGCCTTGGTGAACTTGTAAAGCTCGTCAAGCGAGATTATTTTGTACGTCCTGCCGGGCTGCACCAGCTCGGCGTACAAGTCCATTATCTCCTGCTGGGTGATTGCGCCGGGGTTGGTCACGTTGTATATGCCGGTCTTTTCCTGCGCCATCAGCGCAAGGGTTGCGGTTATGAACTCGTCGGTGTTGCTGATTGAGTTTGGGATGTTGATTATGTTCGGGTAATTGGCAAGCTTTGTGATGAGGTTGCGCGGCCCGGGCTGGGAGTCGAAAGGCATGCGCAGCCTTACCTGAAGAACCGGGAAGTCCCTGAGCGCCTGCTCGCTTGTTGCCTTCGAGCGGGAGTAGTAGCTGCCGAAGAAATTCGGGGCGTCGTCTTCAGAAAACCCCGCCTTGTTGTTGTCCCCTTCGTACACGCAGCCGCTGCCCACGTGCACCAGGTAGATTCCCGACTTTAAGCAGACGTCTGCAAGCACAACTGGCCCGAGCACGTTGGAATGAAGTGTCTCGAGCTTGTGGTCCTCGCACCAGTCCACGTTGGGCTTGCCGGTCTTTCCGGCGCAATTGACTACCGCGTCCGGAGAGTGCGCGTCGATTTCGCGCTGCACCGCAGCAGCGTCGGCAATGTCGGCTTTTGAGATTATGCTGTTTGGTATGCGCACGTGGAACTTGTTTCCGACGTAGCCATTGCCAAAGATTAAAACCTTCATATACCACTTTTTACTGTTCAGTAATTAAAAGACCGCTTGGTCTGGGATTGAAGTTTCATGCGCATCTTTGTGACCGGGGCTGCGGGTTTCATAGGAAGCCACTTTGCAAGGCTGGTGCTTTCGGAACACCCAAAGGACGAAGTCGTAGTCTATGACAAGCTCACTTATGCTGGGAACCTGGACAACCTGCGCGACCTCAAGCCCAACCCCCGGTATTCTTTTGTAAAGGGCGACATCTGCGACGCGGCTGCTGTTGAGCGTGCCGCAAGGGGATGCGACGCAATAGTCAACTTTGCAGCCGAGACCCACGTGGACAAGTCAATCCAGGCTGCAGGCGACTTCGTGCGAACTGACGTGCTTGGGACGTACACCCTTCTTGAGTTCTGCCGCAGAAACGACGTGCCGATACTGCACATCTCAACTGACGAAGTCTACGGCTCGATTGCCAAGGGCTCGTTTTCCGAAAATTCCAACATCGAGCCCAACAGCCCGTACTCGGCAAGCAAGGCCGGAGGCGACCTGCAGGTGCGCGCATTCGTGCAGACCTACGGCATCGACGCAAAGATCACGCGCTCGTCAAACAACTACGGCGCATACCAGTACCCTGAAAAGCTCATCCCGCTTTTTGTCACCAACCTTATTCGGGGAAAGAAGGTGCCGCTTTACGGCGACGGGCTCAATGTCCGCGACTGGCTGCATGTAATGGACAACTGCAGGGCAATTGACCTGGTGCTGAGAAAGGGCGAGCGCGGAGAAGTCTACAACATAGGCGGCTCGAACGAACGCACCAACCTGGAAGTCACCAGGGCAATACTCAAGCTTATGGGAAAAGGCGAACTGTGCGCAGGGGCGGAGAAGTTCATCGAGCGCGTGCCGGACAGGCTCGGCCACGACCGGCGCTACTCAGTTGACAGCACGAAAGTAGGCAGGCTTGGCTGGAAACCCAAGATGGGCTTCGAACAGGGGCTTTCCGAAACCGTCGAGTGGTACAGGGCAAACGAGTGGTGGTGGAAGCCGCTGCTTGCAAAATAACGCGAACGGATTTAAAATAAAAATCGGTCAAATACTGTTATGAAACAAATCCACCAGGCAGCGGTGCTGTGCGGGGGCCTGGGCACCAGGCTGATGCCGCTTACAGCTGACCGGCCAAAGCCGCTGATTAAGGTCAGCGGAAAGCCGATGCTTGAGCTTGTGATTTCCCGGCTGCAGAAAAGCGGAATCACCAAGGCAGTTATGCTTACAGGCTACAAGGCCGAAATGATTGAGGAGCACTTCGGCGACGGCTCCGAGTTCGGGATGGAAATCGAATACTCGGTAGAGACCGCGCCATTGGGCTCTGCTGGCGCGCTCCACCAGGCAAAGGGGCTTCTTGACGACCACTTCTTCGTGTGCAACTGCGACACCATCTGCAACCTCGACTTTAGGGCGTTCTTTTCAAACCACCTTGCGCAGGCAGGGCTTGCCACCATGCTTTTTGCGCCAGTGGAAGACGTCGAGAGGTTCGGGATAGCGGAGCTTGACTCCCGCGGCCACGTCTCAAAGTTCCTGGAAAAGCCCAAGCGTTCGGAGACTCAAAGCAACCTTGCAAGCCTGCAGATGTTTTGCCTTGACAAGAGGATATTCGAGCGCGTGAACAAGGACACGTTCAGCATGGAGCGCGAGATATTCCCCGGGCTTTGCGCTGGGAAGAAGATTTTTGGCCAGGAGCTGCCCAAGGGCTGCGAGTGGATTGACGTGGGAACGCTTGCGGACCTGAAAAGGATTGAGTCCGAAATCGCTGCTGGAAAGCACAAGTGGCTCTTCGACTAAGGGAAAGGCAAAAAGCGTTCGCCGAAGCTTGCCGGTTACACTTTTGGCGCACTGCGCCCGCTGCCCGCCAACTATTTTTTTCCAATTCCCAGCCAGAGCAGGCCTGAGCAGTCCACGATGAGTTCCATCGCCCTGCACAAAAGCATCGCAGCTGCGCAGGCGGGTGCGGACGATGCAAGGAGCCCAGAAAACACCGCAGTGCCAACGCTTTCCTGCACGCCAAGCCCAGCAATCGAAAGCGGGATGAATGTCAGGCCGGTGACTACTGCCATCACCGCGGAGAAAAGGATTACCGTGTCAAGGCCAAACCCGATTGGAAGCAGCGCATTGAATACGAATAACCAGCCAAGTCCGCGCAACAGGGTGCCGACTCCGCTGAGAAGCAGGGAAAGCAAGAGCGTGCCCGCACCCAGGCCCTTTGAGTGCACCGCATCGTATGCCTGCGAGAGCTTTTCGCCGAATACGGGAACCAGCTTGAGCAGCTTGGAAGCAAGTGAGTTGCGTATGGAAAGTGCGACTACCGCAAGCATGGTCGCTGCGGATATTGCGAATGCTATTGCGACGTTCTGGCCGAATACAAGCGGCGCGGCCACAAGGGCAAGGAATGCAAGGGAAAGCGCGCGGAACAGGAAGTCAAACGCCAGGCCGACTCCGAGGATGCGCGCACTCTGGGAGGACCGCACGCCCGCCTTTCCGAGGATGACTGCAAAGTACGCGTAGCCTACGCGGCCGGGAGTCACGTCCGAAAGTATGAGAGATGAAAGGTGCGCCTTGGTGAACTGCCAGAGCGAGATGCGGAAGCCCAGCTTGTCCGAGAGGGCCTTGTACCTTGCTGCGGTGACTGCGATTACTCCGGCGTAACAGAGCAGGCCAATAAATATGAGTTCGAACTTTGCTCCTGAAAGCGCTGCAGATATTGCATTGGCGTCGACTTGGGAGAACAAAAGCCAGGCAAGGCCGATGAGCACGATGGCGTTTGCGATTACGAAAAGTGATTTGCCGCGGTCCATCGAAAAGCACTGCACCAATGATTTGAAAAACCTAGAAAAGCTCGCGGTAGACCTTCGCATAGCACTCAGCCGTGAGGTCCCAGGTGAAATACCGCTTCACCCGCACCCGGCCTGCCTTGCCCATCCTGCGCATCCTGTCTTCGTCTGAAAAAAGCTGGCTGATTGCAAGGTAAAGTCCTTCCGAGTCCTTTGGGCGCACCAGGATTCCACAGTCCTTGGTCACGATTTCGGGGATTCCGCCCGCAGTAGTGCTTACAACCGGCTTTTCCGCAGCCATTGCCTCGCATATGACCATCCCGAACGGCTCCCAGATGGAGGGCAAAACGAACGCGTCGCAGGCGGAGTACAGCTGCGCAAGCTCGCGCTCGGATATTTTCTCGTCGATTAGTAGGATGTTTTCGGAGTAGCGCGGGTCGAGCTTTGCCACCTTGAGGTAGGGAAGCATAGTGCCTTTCCCAAGCACCACCCAGACGTAGGACTTGTCACGCTTTGCAAGTTTCTTGACCGCCTCAAGCAGGTACTGGATGCCCTTCTGCCTTTCAAGCCGGCATACGGTAAAGATGACCTTCTTGTTTTTCAGGCCGTACTTTTTGCGCATGGATTCGCCAGAGACCTTCGGGGTGTAGATTTCGGTGTTCACCCCGTTGTAGGACACGCTCATCTTCTTGCGGAATTTCTTTGGCGCTGTGATGTCAAGGGTGTTCTGGCTCACGCCGAAGATGTGGTCGCACTCGGCCATTATCTGGATGCCGGAAGTGCGGTCGTAAAGCGTGCCAAGAAAGTCGGTGGTGGGGTTGATGCCCTTGGTGCGCGCGTTGTGCAGCGTAAGGCACAGGCCCTTTTCTTCCGCGTTGATTGCCTTCGTGTCCGCAGGAGAGTAGAAGAACCGGTTGTTGATGTGGAAGATGTCCTGTTTTTTGCACTCGTCAATTATTGCCTTGCTCATCAGGGGCGCAATCGCAATGGGCGGCGGAACTGGCGAGTAGGGCGGGAGCGTGTCGGTGTAAAAGAGGGTGTCAACGCGCTTGACGCTGATTCCGTCAATCATCTCGTGCTTTTTGTTTCCCGGAATGCGCGAGCACAGCACGGTCACGTCAAAGCCCTTCCTTGCAAGCCTCATCCCCACTTCGTGGATGTGCTTTTCGGTCCCTCCCTGATAGGGGAGAAAGAACGGGTTGAGCAGGCAGATTTTGGACATGAAAAACAACAAAAGCAGGCATTGCCCGGATTAAAAGCTTCGGATGATGTGCGGCCTGAAAATCAAATCTTCAGCGACTTCAGGTACGCCCTTGCGTCCGCTCCGATGTCGTCGCGCGCAATCCCGAACTCCACGAACGCCTTGAAGTAGTTCAGCTTCTTTCCGATGTCGTAGCGCGGCTCGGTGATTGTGAAAGCGTAAACGGATTCCTTCTTTGCAAGCTTTGCGATGCCGTCGGTGAGCTGGATTTCGCCTCCAGCACCCGGGCCCAGTCCCTCAAGGCAGTCGAATATTCCCGGAGTGAACGCGTAGCGGCCGAAAATGGCGAGGTTGCTTGGAGCCTCAGCTTGCTTGGGCTTCTCAACCAGCTTGTCCAAAAGAAGCAGGCCGTCGCTTGCCTTCTTGCCGCTGACTATTCCATACTGGTTTACTACGGACTTGTCGACTTCCTCGACCCCGATTATTGACTTTTCGTGCTTTGCGTAAAGGTCAACAAGCGGCTTGGTGCAGTGGTTGGCTTTCACAATCGTGTCTCCGAGGAGAACCACGAACGGCTCGCCGTTGACGTGCTTTTTTGCGCACGAGATTGCGTGGCCAAGGCCGCGGGGGTTCTTCTGGCGGATGTAGTGGATGTCTGCCATGTTCTCGATTTGCTCAAGCTCTTTCAGCATCGCGTGGCTTTCCTTGTGCTTGAGCAGGTCCTCAAGCTCCAGGTTGCGGTCGAAGTGGTCCTCGATTGCGTTCTTGCCGCGGCCGTTGATTATCAGGATGTCGTCAAGCCCGCTTGCAACCGCTTCCTCGACTACGTACTGGATGATTGGCTTGTCAACAATGGGAAGCATTTCCTTTGGCATCGACTTGGTTGCAGGCAAAAGCCTCGTGCCGAGCCCCGCTGCGGGGATGACTGCCTTTGTGATGCGGTTCTTGGCCATTGGAATTGATGCACCTTTTGCCGAATTGAATTCACCAAATGCCTAAATGCCCTACGGCACTACCAGCATATGCCTTCGTAGTTTTTAACCTTCTTTCTTGACTCGTAATTAAGAACACTCTTGCCGTCGATTACGTTCTTTTCGCCGTAGTTGAGGGCATTGAACTGCGGCCAGTCGGTGACCAGAAGGATGACTTCGGACTTGTCGATTGCAGCCTGCGCGCTGGCGGCATATTCAACTCCGGCTGAAGCGGGGAACTTGCGCTTGAAATTCTCCATCCCCTCCGGGTCGTAGGCAACAATCTTTGCGCCTGCCTTCTGAAGAGCTTCGGCAATAGGTATTGCAGGCGAGTCGCGCACGTCGTCTGTTCCGGGCTTGAATGCCAGGCCAAGCAGGCCCACGGACTTGCCTGAAAGGTTTCCTGCGCGCTTTTGGGCGATGACGACCATCTTTTCAGGCTGCCTTGCGTTGACTTCCATCACAGCATCAAGAAGCATCGGCGAAAATCCCTTGGACTTCATAAGATACTGGAGAGCCGACACGTCCTTGGGGAAGCACGAACCTCCGAATCCGCATCCGGAGTTGAGGAACTTCCTTCCGATGCGGGTGTCCAAACCCATGCCGTCTGCGACCTTGTAGGTGTCTATCCCCTGGGTCTTGCAGAAGTTCCCAAGCTCGTTGATGAATGAGATTTTTGTCGCAAGGAACGAGTTTGACGCGTACTTTATCATCTCTGCGGTCCTTACGTCAACGAAAAGCTTTGCGCAGGAGAATTGGGAAAAGAGCTTTTCAAGAACCGCCTTGGTCTTGTCGTCGCTTGTGCCTACAACGATGCGGTCGGGCTCAAAGAAGTCCTCGATTGCCTTTCCCTCGCGCAAAAATTCGGGGACCATGGCCATGCCGAATTCCTTTCCTGCCTTCTTTCCTGATGCTTTCTCGATTTCAGGGGCGGATACCGTGTCCGAAGTCCCGGGCACTACCGTGCTTTTCATGATTACTACGTGAAAATCAGACTTGCCCGCAAGCGCCGCGCCTATTCCTGCGGATGCTGAGCGTATGTAGGAAAGGTCAATCGAGCCGTCCTTTGCGCTTGGAGTTCCCACGCAGATGAAAGTGACTTCGGATTCCCTGACTGCCTTTGCAATGTCAAGCGTTGCCGAAAGCTTTGAGGGGACGACTTCGGCAAGAAGCTCCGGAAGGCCCTCCTCGAATATGGGCGGGGTCTTGGAGTTGATGAGGTCAACCTTGCGCTGGTCAACATCGACGCAAACCACGTCGTGTCCGAGCTTTGCAAAGCCGGCAGCGGTGATTGCGCCGACGTAGCCTGTGCCTATTACGGAAATCTTCATTGACAGTCACCAAAAACTGGAAAAGTTGCAATGAGAAATGTGCTGGAACGGATAAAAGGCCTGCGGAAGCCGCACCGCTGTTGGTGCAGGGGGTGCTTCAGAGCACCTTTCGCCAAAATATGGTCTTTGCGTTCTGCTTGCCCAGCATGCTTCTGGGGCCGGGCGTCTCGAACAGGGAGTACCCCTCGGACTGCGGAAGTTCGCTGTAGGTATTGAACATCCTCGACCGGTTCATCCCGTACTTGTCGTTGATATGATATGCAGTAAGCATCACCATTTCCTTGAGCCCCGCATTCTTGGCCACCTTCTCAAGCGAAGACAGGAGGACGTTGCCCCAACGCCCGTACCGTTTCCTGATGGCGATGCGTTTTTCCAAGGACTCGTGCCACTCGGACCTGAAAAGGTCGCTTTGGAGGTTGGTGACTATCAACCGGCCATCGCTTATGTAGAACCTTGCAAAACCAAGCGAACCTGGCGCGTGCTGGTAGTTAAAATCAAGCCGCGCACCTTCCTTCTTGAGCAGTTCGGCCTCCTTTGACGAAGGGTACAACACAAGCCTGAACCCGCCGGTGCGATACCACTCTTCGGTCTTGGAGGCCAGCTCGCCCTTGCACTCCAGGTCAAACCGCGAGGGGAAGTCCTGCACGGCCACCAGGTCCTTCCTGGCCTTCTTGAGGGCGCCCTTGAGCTTGTCCGACCATTTCGAACAAGGGTCTGCTGCAAGCTTCTTGAATGGCACAAGATGGGAGTAATCCACGTGATAAACCAGCGACAGGCTGCGTTCAAGAGCATTCATCCGGGAATTGTCACGGAGGCGTATGCCGGACTTCTTTGCGGCGGACACGACAGCAGGAGGATACAACGCCAGATATTTTGAAAGAAGCTCCTTTTCCGGCTTGGGCGCCTTGAACGAGGCAATCTCGTTCAGCTTACCTTCATGGAGCCCCGCTGTTGCGATTATCCTCTCGGCGGCCTTTTCATCGTAGCCGTTGGAGACAAGCAGCTTCTTTGCGGAAACAAGTGACAGCGGGCGGCTTTCCATCTAATCTTCCTTCCAATGCTTGGTGATGCCAAAGGATAAAAAAACGCCTTGAAAGAAAGAACCGGTTTAACGGCCTTGGAACGCTTCTTATTGCTTTTGCACGATATATTATTGTAATCGGTTTTTCGGGGCCTTCCCAATGAAAGTAATCGGCAACACCTCACTTGCGGAGAACGCGGCCAAATGGCTTGGCGCGGACTTCTATCCGGTCTTGGAGCGCACCTTTGCAGACGGCGAGCTTTGCCCGCGCTTTGAGGCATCCGGAAACCCGGTGATGGGCCAGACGGCGGCAATTGTGATGCAGCAGCACCGCGGCGAGAACATCAATGCATACCTTATGAACTACTACCTGGTCCTCAACGCGGCCAAGGACGCGGGGTTTGCAAAGATTTACGCCTGCATGCCGTATTTTGCCTATTCGCGCCAGCACAAGCAGTACCTGCCCAACCAGCCGGTGTCCGCACTCACCGTAGCGCGCACGCTTGAGAACCTGGGAGCGGACGCGTTCATCACGGTCACTGCGCACGAGCCCGCATCGCTTCCCGAGCTTTTCACGATTCCTTCAATAAACCTCTCCGCAACAGGCACACTCTGCGACTATGTTTCCAAGAGGCCGGAGTTCGCCGACGCGGTGATTGTCGCGCCTGACGACGGGGCGGAGGACATGGCAAAGACCGTTGCCGGGCTCCTTGGCGGACGCAAGTACACCTGCTTTGAGAAGAAGCGCGACGTGCGCACCGGCGAAATCACGATGACTCCAAAGAACGTCGAGCTCCTCAAGGGAAAGAGCGCAATCATAATCGACGACATGGTCTCAGGCGGAGGCACCATGGTGGAGACCGCAAGGGCGTGCTCACACCACGGCTCGACACGCATCGCATCGCTCTTTACGCACCCGATACTATGCGGCAACGCACTTGAGAAGCTCAAGGCCTGCTGCGATGAAGTCATTGCCACTAATACCATAGAGTCCGAAGTCAGCAAGGCGGACGTGTCCCCGCTTATTGCGCAGGCCATTGCAAAGCTTGAGAAGAAATAAGGGGAACTGGAAAAGCAAACAGCAGACCTTCTGCTTTTGCAGGCAATTCCTACAAGATTATTTTGCCTACAAGCAGCAGCGCGATGAATGCAAGCACAAGCGAAAGCACCAGTATCACCGGGCCTATGATGCGCAGTATCGCAATCACCGAGTTTATGGTCGAGACCATCTCGGAGGTGCGGTTTGCGCCAAGGACGTGAATCTTTATCCTGCAGCTTGCCGACTTTGCGCTCACCGGCTCCAGGTCCGCGACCGCGCGCTCCACTGCAGCCGAGATGCGGTGAACAAGCTGGTGGGAAGACACCGAGCACCCGAGCGGGTTGTGCACTCCGCCAACTACGTTTACTGCGTGCGAGTCAGTTGTGAATATGTCAACGAAGTCAAAGCCCATCGGCGCAAGCGACTCCAGGATGTGCATGCGGAACGCGGGGTGGGCGTTGTTTGCATCCACCAGGACTATGCAGAACTTCTTTTTCTCGATCTTGAATGCCGCTACGCGCAGGCCAGCCTTGCCGATGCCTTGGGCCGGGGTGAAGTCTGAAAGCGAGTCGAAGGCAACTCCCATCTGCAGCTTTCCCCTTGCGCGCACCGCAAGGTCGCGGATTGAGTCCTCAAGCTCGTAGTAGGCGCTGCTTCCTGCGGACATGTCCTGGTCCTTGCCCGAGGAGTTGTGCATGTCGACCACTATTGCGTGGGAGAACCCCTTGGAGAGTATGAGGTTGCGCACGGAAAAGCCGAGCGCTATGTTTATGTCGTCGGTCTTGTAGGGCGCCCTTGTGAGCGCGGCGAACGCCTGGCTGTCCTTGCCCAGCGAGAGCATGAATACGCGCGTCTTGCCGTCCTTGGACTCCCACGCGGTCGCCTCCTGGGAGTAACCCTTGGTGCTGCCAAGAAGCTCTGCTGCCTTCTGCGAGATGTGCACGTGGCTTGACGAGAACACGGGGTTGAAGTCGTGCGTGACCGTTCCGTGGAATATGAAATGCGTGCCTTCGACGTTCCTTGAAAGCTCGGCGGATATGAGTGCGGGGTACTCGCTGCCTCCAAGGGTGCCTACCGGCCCGAAATGCACAAGCGGAACCACGAATGATGCCTTGAGCGTGCCGTCCTTTCTGCGGAAACCCACCACGCCGACTTCGGTCTCCACAAGCGTGCCTACCTCCGCAAGCACCTCCTCCAGGCCCTTGCCGCCCTTCATCCACTGCGCAAAGAAAAGGGCGGAGGCCTCGATTGCCGAGATGCCGAAGTTGCGCTTGACCGGCGCGTTGATTATCACCATCAGCGACCACATCGCAAAGAGCAGTATCCCCGATGCGACCACGAACTGGATTGCGAAGAGTATCGGCGACTGTATGTCGACAAGGGCGTACGCGCGCCACAGGAAAAGGAAGGAAAGCTGGAGCAGCGGGTGGATCAGCGCCACCATTATTGACTTCTTCCAGCTGAAGGTGAGCGGCACGCGCAGGCTGACAAACCAGATTGCAATCATCAGCGCGCCTGCAAACAGGGCGAACTCGGTTGCCTTGACGGGGAACGAAAGGTACTCCATCGCGGCAAGGCCCAAAAGGTAGGTCGTGATGAATACGGCCATCGAAATGACCGCAATAAGCAGGAAGTACTTGGACGCCTGCTTGAAGGAGGAGAGGGAAAGGATGGATGTCGCAAGCACCGACGAGACCAGCGCGGGGATGCAGAACAGGATTACCCCGTCGGCGCCCCCAAAGAACACCGCGTCAAGGAAGTTGTGGTGGCTGCCCAGCTTGAACACCGCGTGCAGCGCAAAGCCGGCCAAGAACGAAAGCGCGATTGCGAAGAAGATGAGCTTGCGGTAGGACGGCACCTCGAAGAAGAAGTGCGTCAGGTCCGCTGCCTTTGAGTTCATCGAGTCTTCCATCAAAAATCCCGGCCGCCAGTAGGCGGGCAGTATAATTACAATCAGGGTATTAAAAACGGGCTAGGGGGGAACGCTTGCTTCAGCGGCGTTCCTTTGCGGTGATGCCCTGCTGGGTCTTCTGCAGGATTCCCGACAGGCCTGCCTTGAGCTCCTCCTCGGAGACTTCGTGCTCGTCAAAGAGCGCCTCGCGCAGCTTGTAGGTGTTGTCGATGAACTCCGCAAGCTCAAAGTCAAAGCTGGTGCCCTTCCTTGCCGCAAGCTTGCTAAGCTCGATTACAAGGAAGCGCATCTCGGAATTCTCGGAAAGGGTCTCTTCGTCGGCCATCGTAGTAAATACTGCTGTGAAGCGTTTTATAACTTGGGATAACCCTAACGTATTGCGAATCGGAAACATAAGGAACGCCGGTTCGCAATAAACAAAACATACGTTTTGATGTGTTCTGATACTGATGAAATCGTGCCCGCAGTGCGGAAAGGACGAAAGCAAGTTCGACGAGCCTTTTGTCGGAGCGTTCTGCCCAGACTGCTTCGGAATAAAGAAAAGCCTCTTTGAGGTCAGGGCCCCGCTTGAGCTGGAGTACTGCCAGAAGTGCGGCAAGGCCAGGTTCACCGGCGTGTGGGAATACCCCAACGCCGAGCGGCTTGCTATGTACCTTACCGGCAGGATCCGCAGCGAGTACCCGTTCACGGTAAAGGCCCTCGGCCTGACAACGCCTGAGAACAACATGCTCCAAATCGAGGTCGAGCTCACAATCGAGCTTCCGCAGGGAAGCAAGACGGTCAAGAGGACCACGCGCACAGTCACGCTCCTTCCGACCCAGTGCGTAAGCTGCAGCCAGAGAAGCGGCGGGTACTTCGAGGCAATCATACAGCTGCGCGGCGACGAGGCAAAGATCGTGCGAAAGACCGCGCTCATCAAGGCAATGGTAGGAAACGAAAGCTTCGTGTCCAAAGTCGAGGAGCTCAAGGAAGGCGTTGACATTTACGTTGGCAGCTTCAAGACGGCCACTGACGTGCTTTCAAAGCTGAAGCTTGCCTACACCCAGGCAAACAAGCTTGCTGGCAAGAAAAGGGGGAAGAACCTCTACCGCAGGACGTACTGCGTCCGGTTATGAAAGGGACAAACTGAATTGGACAACACCAACCTTGCCGCGGTCGCAATCGCCCTGATCCTAATCTCGGGGCTTGGAGGGCTTGCCTACAACCTTTCGGTGCAAAAGGACACCCTGCTTCTTTCGCTTGAGAAAAGCAACGCGGTTAACGCGAACCTCTCGCAGTACGTCGCACAGCTTGAGGGCCAGCAGAAGGCCCTGGAGAGCCAGAAGGACGCGCTCATTGCGCAGGTCGCACAGCTCACTTCCGAGCGCGACTCCGCAAGGGCGCAGGTTGATGAGGCAAATGCGGCGATACTCTCGCTCAACGCCACGGTCTTTCAGCAGAGCGGAAAGATTGAGTCGCTGGTGTCTGACATCAACGCGACCAAAAAGAGCCTGGACGACTTTGAGAGGCAGATAAACGAGTCAACCGCCTGGTTTTCAAACAACTCGAACATCACGCCCGTGCGGCAGTTCCGCGAGATGCAGAACCAGCTGTCCACGTTCTGCATCGACGTGTACGGCGACACGTGCAGGATAAAACTCTCCTGCCCGAGGCTTGTCAACGACGAGTACTCCCAGTTTGAGTACCTCACAGACTCCAGCCTGTTTGGAAAGACGGACAAGCTGCAGAGCCTGCAGGAGTTCGCCGACAACCGCGGGGGCGACTGCGAGGACTACTCGCTTGCGGTGAAGGCCGAGCTGAACTACATAGCGCAGAAGTGCAGGGACCAGGGGCTTTCAAAGATAGAGTACGAGCCGGTCGAGTATGCGTCAGGCAACCAGTACATAATCAAGAAGGACACCTACTCCAACCCGCCGGTCACGTGGTTCTATTCCGACGCAAAGGGAGTGCAGCTTCCGCTCGACTACTCCAACTACAGCGTGGTGTGCGGGACTTTCGCAGTGGGAGTCTCGGCAAACGGCACGATTGTCCTTGGCGGGCACTGCCTGCTGGGTTTTTCGAAAACAAGAATTGCGAACTCTTCAGACATCTACCCTGCGATTTCAGACGCCTATTTTGTCGAGCCGCAGACCGGCTACGTCGTTGACACGACGGGATACCTCAAGCCCCAGTCGGGCGAGGCGCACGGCGCGGAGTTCCGCAGCACGCAAGCCTCAATCTGGACCATAATCACGGGCGACGACTTCTACATATACGCGCAGCAGGACAACGGGACGTGGCTGTGGCGGGGCTACAGGGACATCTACGGCCAGACCGAGACAATACGGGCGAGCTTGGAAAGAATTATTTCAGGCTGAGAGGCCCAAAAATAGTTGCAGGCCGGAAAGGGCTCTCGGGGGCTTGAGCCGAAAATAGTTGCAGGCCAAACGTCTGCCGATGCCAACAAAACTAGTTGCTCACGCCAAGCGCGTCCTTTAGGGCCTTCTTGATTTCCTCAATCGGCTTGAGCGTGACTACGAGCGGGATTCCCTCGCTTTCGGCAATCTTCACCGCAAGCTTGTCCACGCTGCTTTCGTCCAGGTCGTGCATCACGACTATTGCGGGCTTGATTGGCGCAACTCGAACCGCCACCATCGGGCTCCGGCCGGCCGCAGTCTGGGTGAATATGAGCGCGCGCTGTGTTGTTGTGCTGTAGACTTTGATGAACGATTCGTAGGGCATCTCAAGGATGATTTTCATCGAGTCAAGTATTGTGACGCCGAAGATGTCTATTGAATCGAGCTTCTCGGCGTTTGCCACGCACTTTCCTTCAATCATCTTGACGAAGTCCTTTGCAGGAAGCGACTTCTTGAAGTCAATTGCGTCGAAGTACTTCTGCGAGCCGTCGCTTTCCGCAAAGCGCCGCACAAGCTCGCCGCCCTTTTTCAAGTCTATTGCAAAGATTGCGTCCACGAAGCGATGGATTACGGCGATACCGGGGCTTTTGCGGCGGTTGGACTCGTAGTCCGAAATCGTGCTGGGGCTGATCTTAAGGAACTCGGAAAGCTCAACCTGGCTGATGCCGAATACCTCGCGCCACTTCTTCATCGTGTTCCCGGGGTCGGTTGAGAGGGCGATTTCGCCTGCAATCTTTACTTTGAGCTGCTCCATACGGATAGTTGTTGCCGCATCAAAATATTAAGGTTTCCGAAGTGACGAAGCGACATACGGCAAAGGACGATTGAGGGGGGTTTTGCATCTGAATGCAGCACCCTGTTTTTGAGCCAGGGGTGCAACTTTTGGAAAACATTTATGAAACCTTGCAGATAAAATGGATAAGAAGAATCAGTCCAGCAGAGAAATTGGGAAATCTGGGTTTTTCCCTGCTGGCAGCAAACTGCCGTATTTCTTATCGGTGGAAATTTGGAACACAACGCCACATACATACTGGATTTCTGCATAGCGTTCGCCTTGGGAGCCGCTTTCCTTCAGCTTCTGCACTGAGCGCGCAACAGCCTCTCCGCAGCCAAAAGCCTAGCGTCAGCAGGCCGCAGCCTCCTTGCGGGAAATCCCGAAAGGACGTCGTAGTGCCTAATCTTGTCAAGCTCCTTGCTCACATAGAATACGTCCCTGCTCGAATACAGCCAGTCGGGCTTCAGCGTGCGCACGTCAAGCGGGAGGGAATACTCGCGCAGGGTCTTTTTCCTGGAGCCCAGGTCATAATAGAGCTCAAAGTAGCTCCTTGCAAGCTCCGCAGTTGACGAATATATCGGCTCGCGGAACCCCAATCCCATGAAGTGCGACTGCGCAACAGCACCCCACTTGCCGTTTTCTTTGAAGGGCATTATGACGTGGTCGTCGTCGCTTTTGTTGGCCCGCAAATCCAGGAGAAATGCGGGCTGTTTGTGGTAAAGCCTCGCAGCAGCTGCAAGCATCGCGCCCTCGATGCAGTGCGCCCTCCTTTGCCTGAGCACCTCGAGGACGGAAAGGCAGGTGTCCCCCGACTTCTCCCTATTGTAATCAAGACCATTGTCAAGGTAGTCCTGGATTTTGTCCGGGGAGCCAAGCCTGCGAAGAGTGGAGATGCAATCTTTCGGGAAAAGGGAAAACGCGTCACTTGAAGCAATCGGCTTGGCCATAGGAAAATTAGATTGGCGTGGTTTTGAAACTATCGCTTCGGGTATAAGAACCCCGAAAGGATTGCAAATAGCAGCGGCATCGCAGGCAAATAAAACAAGGAAAATCAGCGCCCAAATCCCAAACGGAGTATTCAGGAGGGCATTTTTTGATAAAATGCATGCTTTTCCAGCCTGCCTTGTGATAGGCAAATCACGGCGAAAAACGTGACAACATTTATAAAGAAGAATGTCCCTGAATACTACCCTGCAAATCGAACTTTCGATATGCAAGTACGGGCGCAGTCCCGGTAAACCCGAGCTATAATTGCCGTGATGGGTTTGCATAAGTTCTTAGGCAATAAAGCCTGATTCTGACTCATTTGATGCGTCGGTTGCTATGCAGCCGTATGCATCTGTGTATGTCAGGACGGGTGTCTTTGAAACTTCAAGAAGGCTGCGACCAGGATGGGCATTCAAATTACGCCAGAACCGTTTGGCGCTTGTTTGCGACGATAGGCTGAACCGACCAAAGAGAAGGTTTTAGATAGCAAAAAAATGCAAAGAACAAAATTGAGCGTAAAACCGCCAAATTGGTTCTTGCGACCAAAAACTCCAGATTCAAGCCAGCCCAGGAATGGGTATGGAACATCTGGCTGCGCACCCCTTCGGGGGTCGCAGAACACCAGTTGATCCTGCTGGAGGGCACTGCTATCGGATTACGATTAAGCCATGCAAGTCTAAAGATACGACATGTATCTTGGCGAACGGCTCAGTAATACGTAGTCAACCTACCCTGAAGAGAGGCATAACCTCGGGAAACTGTGGTGAATTCCTCATGGGTCGCAGACGCTGGAATGCACTGCGATTTAAAGGAGCGCGAATTGGAGCGCCACCGCTTCAGGATGGGACTGCGGCTGATTATGGTAGTTGGCGGGGTAAAGGCCCACCAAGCCGATTATCAGTACGGGCTATGAGAGTAGCAGCCCGGAGACGGGTACTGAGACAAGGACCCGAGCCCTACGGGGTGCAGCAGGCGCGAAATTTCCGCAATGCGCGAAAGCGTGACGGGGGTAATCCGAGTGATAGTCTAACGACTATCTTTTGGCCAGTCTGAATAACTGGCAGAATAAGTGGTGGGTAAATCCTGTGCCAGCCGCCGCGGTAATACAGGTAGCACAAGTGGTGTCCACGAATATTGAGTCTAAAGCGCCCGTAGCTGGCCTTGCCAGTCTTCTGTGAAATCTCGCGGCTTAACCGCGAGGCGTGCAGAAGATACTACAAGGCTTGGGAGTGGGGGAGGTCAGAGGTACTATAGGGGGAGGAGTAAAATCCTGTAATCCTTGTAGGACCCTCGGTGGCGAAGGCGTCTGACCAAAACACATCCGACAGTGAGGGACGAAGGCTAGGGGAGCGAACCGGATTAGATACCCGGGTAGTCCTATGCAGTAAATCATGCAAACTAGGCGTTGCAGCCCTTTAGCGGGGCTGCAGTGCCGTAGGGAAGCCGTTTAGTTTGCCACTTGGGGAGTACGGTCGCAAGACTGAAACTTAAAGGAATTGGCGGGGGAGCACCACAAGGGGTGGATGCTGCGGTTCAATTGGACTCAACGCCGGAAAACTCACCAGAAGAGACGGCAGGATGAAGCTCAGACTAAAGGTCTTAGCTAACGAGCCGAGAGGTGTTGCATGGCCAGCGTCAGTTCGTGCCGTGAGGTGTCAGGTTAAGTCCTGCAACGAACGAGATCTCCGTCGACAGTTGCTACCAGTTTGGAAACACATTGGGCACTCTGTCGAGACTGCCCGCGTCAAGTGGGAGGAAGGAGGAGGCGACGCTAGGTCTGTATGGCCCGAATCTTCTGGGCCACACGTGGCATACAATGGCACAGACAATGAGTTCCGACGCCGAAAGGCGAAGGCAATCCCCTAAACTGTGCCTAAGTTCGGATCGGGGGCTGAAACTCGCCCCCGTGAAGCTGGAATCCCTAGTAATCGCGTGTCATTATCGCGCGGTGAATATGTCCCCGCTCCTTGCACACACCGCCCGTCAAGCCATCCAAGCTTGGTTTTAGTGAGGCACCGTCTGTGAAGATGGTGTCGAGCTAGAGCTAGGTAAGGAGGGTTAAGTCGTAACAAGGTAGCCGTAGGGGAACCTGCGGCTAGATCACCTCCAATCGGAAACATAGAACCAAGGAGGACAAATAAAATTGTCAGGGAGTTACCTCAACAAGTTCTTTGCATTTTGTAAAGTCTAAAATCTTCTAAACGCCCAAGTGGGCTCGTAGCGCAGCGGTAGCGCGCCTGCTTTGCAAGCAGGAGGTCACGGGTTCAAAACCCTCTCGAAGGGAAATTTTTTCACCCTCAAAAGGGTGAATGTCCCGTCGAGTCCATTATAACCCGGATGAAGTTCAGCCTATAAATCAAACGGTAATTTAGTGTCCTTTGAAGAACTCAAAAGCTTCGATGGACATAAGGGATTGTGAGTAAACCCGCCAAATCCGGCGGTGTCGTCAATCTGTCAGGCTGGATTTGCCTGGACCTCGCGGTCCAGTGCATGCATGAAGCCGTCATAGGAAGGAAGTCAACAGCCTTGTTTACAAAGGTAGTAAGAAACCAAAAAAGAGTGAATTAACAAGCTGCTTAGTTGCTAGTGCCAGTCAGTGGATGGCTCGGCTTGGGCATCGAAGAAGGGCGCAGTAAGCTGCGAAAAGCCCCGGGTAGGAGCACGCGTCCCGTGATCCGGGGGTTCCCGAATTGCCTCGGAAGAGGTGAACACCCGCTGAATTGAAATATCTTAGTAGGCGGAGGAAGAGAAACCAACAGGGATTCCCTTAGTAAGGCGACTGAAGAGGGAAGAGGTCAAACCGAATGTGGCTCCGCAAGGAGCGCACGCATGTGGTGTTCGGCCCTGCATGGAATCCGGGTTTTTGAGCCGAAGTGGGTTGGAAAACCCCGCGACAAAAAGTGAAAGCCTTGTAGGTTAAGAAAATCCGGATGAGCAGGTGTCCAGAGTAGTGCTCCCCGAGTAGGGAGTATAAAGACCGGAGTATTAACTTCGAAACCTAAACATACCCCAAGACCGACAGCGAACATAGTACCGAGAGGGAAAGCTGAAAAGTACACCGAAGGGTGTCTTAAAAGTGCCTGAAATTGATTGGCTACAAGAAGCCGCGCGCATGAAAGGGACGATCCCATCGTAAGGTGGGGGACCAGTGTGGCGGCCTACTTCTTGAAGCAAGAACCAAGGAGTTTGCAGGTGTGGCAAGCATTATGCAAAGCGAAAGCGAGATAACCCGCAAGGAGTCAAATCCCCAGGGGTGCGGTCGTAATTGGCCGCGAGTCACACTTGCAAGACCTGAAGCCAATGCGATCTATACGAGACCAGGGGGAAGCCGGCCTACAGGCTGGTGGAGCGCCCGCAACCGGTGTTAGTCAATCTACTCGGGTGAGTCGCGCATAGGGATGAAAGTGCATTCGAGCTTGGCGTTAGCAGGTTCCTTTCGAAGTGAACCGCAGTTCAGCCCCGCTGGAGGCGGATGGTAAGGTAGAGCGACTGATTTGGAAGATTCGGGGGTAACACCCTGGCTTTCTTGTCAAACTCCGAAGCTACCATCACCAAAGAAGGCGGGAGTCGGGCTCGGCGAGGTAAGCGCGCTGGCCGAGAGGGGAAGGACCCTTACCGAAGTTAAGGTCCCTAAGTACTGGCTAAGTGTAAACCAAAGGTGTCAAGATCCATAGACAGCGGGGAGGTAGGAACAGAAGCTGCCATCCTTTAAACAACGCGTAATAGCGGACCCGTCAAGAATCATGGCATCGTAAACTGTCGGGACTAAAGCCAGTCACCGATACTTGGGAAGTCCGGAGAGAATCCGGATATTTAGTAGGAAGGCGTACTGCCGGGGTCGAAGCTAGTCCGTGAGGACTGGTGGACCGGGTAGTAATGAAGATCTTGGTACTAGTAGCAGCAATTCCAGGCGAGAATCCTGGACGCCGGAAGGGCAAGGGTTTCTTGTCAACGTTAGTCGGACAAGAGTAAGTCGGTCCTAAGCCTAAACGTAACTGTGATGGCAAAAGGGAAACCCGTTAATATTCGGGTACTGTATGACTGCGCGCGGCGACGCAAGTTTGTCGTCTGACGCTTTTGGATAGGCGGAACATCTACAACGATGTTTAAGCTAACCAGCACAGGGAAGTCTTATCATGAGGAGCACCTGTGCAAGTAGCGAATAGCCCGAAAGGGTTTTGCTCAATCCAAGAGTCCATGAAAAGGACGCAAAAAGCATGTTATACATCCGTACCAAGAACCAGTACAGGTGCCCCTAGCAGAAAAAGCTAAGGCGTGGCAGGAGAACTCTGGCAAGGGAAATCGGCAAGATAGCCCCGTAACTTTGGGAAAAGGGGTGCCTACACTTCTCTAAAGAAGCGATTCGATAGGGACCTGTAGGTTGCAATAACTAGGGGACGTCGACTGTTTAGCAAAAACACAAGTAACTGCAAGTCGGAAACGATAAGTACAGTTGCTGACGCCTGCTCACTGGCAGTATCTTAAGCGGGGTTCCAACCTCGTGAAGGACTGCTGAAGAGCGGGAGTAACTCTGACTCTCTTAAGGTAGCGTAATACCTCGCCGCTTAATTGGCGGCTTGCATGAATGGCGTAACGAGCGTCCTACTGTCCCTGCTAGAGACCTGGTGAACCTACTACCCAGTGAACATGCTGGGGACTCCTTGGGGGAAACGAAGACCCCGTGGAGCTTTACCATAATTTGCTGTTGTACTACGATTGGAGATGCACAGCGTAAGCAGTAGCCGTCATGCCAGCCCTTCCGGGGGCTGGATAGGCGAAAGTGTGACACTGCTCTTTTCTGGTTGTAGTGCTTACCTCTTTTTCAAGAGGGACAGCTGCAGATGGATGGTTTGACTGGGGCGGTACGCCTTCGATAAAAAAACAAAGGCGCTCAATGGTCAACTCAAGCGTGACAGAAACGCGCTGTAGAGGGTTAAAGACAAATGTTGGCCTGATGGTGATCTTAACAAAATGGGTCGCCGACACGAAAGTGGGACTTAACGAACAATGATGTGACCGTTAATGGGTCCTCATTCTGACAGACAAGCTACCCCGGGGGTAACAGGCTTGTCGCGTGCGAGAGTTCATATCGACCACGCGGTTTGGTACATCGCTATCGGCTCAGGTCATCCTGGCGGTGCAGGAGCCGCCAAGGGTTGGGTTGTTCATCCATCAAAGACCTACGTTAGTTGGGTTCAGAACGTTGCGAGACAGTTCGGTGGCATCTCCAAGGAGTGTATTGCTTACTGAGGGGAAGGAATCCTAAGTACGAGAGGAACGGGATTTCGGCGCCTCTAGTTTACCTGTTCTTTACAAGGATCGCAGGGTAGCCACGCGCTAATGGATAAGCCCTGAAGGCATCTAAGGACGAAGCCATTCCCAAAACGAGTAAGCATAGACCGCCCGTAGCAGACGGGATTGATAGGGCGAGAGTGTAAACGGCAAGCTTCGGCGAGCCGTGAGCTAATCGCTACTAAAGGTCGCAATTTCCACGATTGACTGTGCTGACGGCCACGTCAGCGCGAAAAAAAGCGTTAGCATTTGGATTTTGCCAAATGTGAAGAATGCGGCGCAATATTCATCAGTCGGTGGAATCTAAGCAGTAATCCACTCTCCAATAACAAGGTATTCCTTCCTATGACGGCGTGTAAAAGATTCCAGTCTGATAAACTGATTTTTACGGAAAAGAGAAAGTAGTTTGGTTCGTTTGAACCGGATTTTATCGGGTTCAGCGGAAGCCATAATAAGCAATAGCACTAGAAATACCTTACCAAAGAACAACTATGACTCAACCAAAAGCCTAATATATAATCAAAGCCCATAAGATAGTGTGGTTAAAATGACTGAAATCCCAAGTTTCAATAAATTCCAATTGTTCGTCGACACCAAATCTAGGCAAGATGAGAGGCCCAAGGTGAGCATAGCAGCAGAACGGGGCCAAATCTCATTCAACACTAGTTTTCACAAAACCTATCCAAAAACACAAGTAGACTTCGTAAAAGCATTCTACTACTCAGACAAAGCAAACCACTACATTGGATTCATATTCACTACGGATAAGACCGCACCCGGCGTGATAAAGGTGTATCGCCCAAAAGACAATTTTGGAACCATCACACTGCTCGCGTTCTTTAAAAAATTCCACTTGAACGACAAAAAATACAGCCAAAGATACGAAGTGGTAGAACAGACAGAAAATGGCGTGACGTTCTACGTCGTTAAAATCCCAATAGGATAGAGAAAAAGACGCTTCTTAGCTAAGAAGATAAGTGAGAGGGAAGGGGATGCTGCCGTGCTGATATCCGGCTTGAAGAGGCACCCTTCCTCACTTGCTTAGTAAATAAGTAGCGTCAAACCTTTTAGATACGTCTGATTACACAGTCTCCTTCTTCTCAAGCTTCTTCATCTTCCCATCCATCCCAACGAAGTTCCCGGAGGAGACAACAGTCTTTCCAATCTTTTGTTCGAGTTCTTTCCGCGTGTTGCAGGCAATCTGGCCGCCGTCGTGCGCGGATTCCTCGCACTCGTCAAATCCCTTGGCATCCCTTGCGACAGTAATGTCAGTCGTGGCCTTCTCGCCGACCATGGTGAGTATGAGTTCCCAGTCGGTCATGTGGTCGCGCAGGGGGTTGCGGCCGTCCAGTGCCTTGAATTTCTTGTATTCGTTGACGGTCTTTCCGAAGGTTGAGAAGGTGATTTCGTCAGTCAGGATTGCAAAGTCCCGGCCGGCCACCCCGCGGCCTTTCCACTCGTCAGTAAGCTCCTGGCGCACCGCTATGCCACGAAGCCGCTTGTCTATCCAGGCCTTCGGGTAGCCCTTGAGTTCGTAGTAGCGCTTGACACGGTCCTGCGCAAGCTCGGGGTCCTGTATCTCCTCGACCCGTTCCTGCGCCAGCTGGGCGAGCCACTGCTTGAAGGGCTCGGCTTTCCTTGAGGGGATTGACTGGATTATGCGGAAAAGCCCCTTTGAATTGGCGCATTCCGTCCGGTACGACTTTCCGTCCAAGGAAGGCATTTTCAGTTGTCTACAAATTGTAGACAACTCAATACCGTACTCCAATTCACGGGTTTTTAGAATAAACCAATATTTACTGGGAGCCGCGCTGTCCGTGAGGACTTCGACGACGTCAACAACCGAATAATACCACTCGTTGTCGTGCCAAGTCCGCCTGATTTTCTTGTCCTGGAATACCACTAGTGCGTTGTCAATAGCCATTTTACATCGAGAAGGCTACTGGAAAATCAGGTTATTAACGAAAATCAGACCTCGTTTCCGTTAACTAAAAGTTGATTTTTTACGGTAATCGCTTCAACCGTTCCCAAATTGGGAACAGTTCAATTGAATCCAAAAGGGAGGGAACAATTTGTACCCGCCCTTGAAACTAGAAAAAGGAATAAGCTATTCAGTTGTACACAAAACGTGTACGACTCACATCTTCGCCAGTTTCTTCATCAGCTTCTGGTTCGCGGCGATGATTTTCTCTACCTGAGCCATTGCTTCCTCTGCCGGGATGTACTGGATGGGCTTGTGCATCAGCTTCTTCTCACTCTTTTTCTCCATATGACTTTTGGGAATCTTCCTATATTTTTAGCTGCGCTTGAACTTCCAAAGCGTTTTTGACTGGGACGCACACAATTATTGCATGCAAATCGAACTGCAGTTCCTCCTTCCCGGCCTCCTTGTGGGCGGCGTTGCCATCGCACTCTACTCGCGGCTGCTTTCAAAGTACACAGTCAACGGCTGCGACAAGGACCGGCAGCGCATCGGTTTCTTTGACTTCCTCAAGGCGGTTGCGATACTTGCAATCGTGGCAATACACGCAACAGCGGCGTTCCCGGAGTACCAGTGGCTCAACAACTACCTGTGGTTTGCGGTTCCGCTTTTCATATTCAGCACGGGCTACCTTCTTGCAAGGAGGTACGCAAAGCCAGGCACGGACTACTACAAAAGCTTTGCAAAGAGGGTGGCGCTACCATACATTATTTTCTGCATATTAGTCGGGATTGCATCTGCCATTGCAACCACACACTTCGACGTGGCCACGTTCGCAGTTGACGTCCTGCTTGGAAGGCTCAACGGAGGAGCGCTGTACTTCATTCCGATGATTATCCAGCTTTACCTCCTGTTCCCGCTTCTGCAGAAGGCAAGGCAGGCCGTACCGGCTTGGATAATCCTGCTTTTTGCGTATGCAGTGTCGATTTTCTTCAAGCTCTACGACAACGCCGCTCAGGCAACAGCGTGGAACGCAGACCCGGTTTCGCTTGCGTTCTGCGGAAGATACCTGTTCTTCTTTACAGCAGGAACGTACCTATCGCACGTGGAGCTTGGGCGGAAGGCACAGAAGGTGGCGGGCGCGTCCCTTTTGGTGTTCCTTGCAGCTTCCGCGCTTGCCATAAACACAGACTTCTTCCCAGTCTATCTTTACTTCTACCCGCTTGCCTGCCTCATAATCATAGCAGCTGCTTACCACGCGGCAAGAAAGTGGGCAAATGCAGCCAGCAGGGTGATGGAAGCAGTTGGCAAGGCGTCGCTTTTCATTTACTTAGTGCATCCTGCGATAATCTTCTCAATGGCCGCGGCGCTTGCGGGGTTCTTTGCACCGGCAGCGTTCCTTTTGGTGATACTAATCAGCGTGGCTGCGGGAATGGCTGCTGCGGCAGGCTACCAGAAGGCAGTCGGCTACTTCAAAGCGTAAGAGACGCAGTAGGTCACTATGTCCTTCTTGAAAGCAACCTTACGGCCCACCTTGAAACCGAGCTTGCGGTAGAACTCGACGGCATTGGTCGCGGAGTTTCCCCGGACACTCTTGAGCTTTCGGCGTTTTGCAGCACGCAAGACGTGGCGGACTAGTTTTGTCCCGATTCCCCGACAGTAGAAGTCGGGCGCACGAACAGGCTGCCCAGCCCGCCGATTGGCGACAGCTTCACAGTGCCGACGATGCGGTTTCCCGACAAGGCGACGAAAACAGAATCAATCTTCGCAAGCTCCTTGAGTGCCTTGGGCTTGCGTTTTTCCACAATCTGCCGCACCAACCACGCAGGGTAATGCTTGGCAGTGGTAGTCAGGAGCGTACGCCTTATGAGCGGATATAGGCGAGTTGCGTCTGAATCGCGGAACTTGCGGATATTGACCTTGAGTGTTTTCGCATCTGCCCTTTTCATAGAAAAATGTAGGCCGGCCTATGAATAAATTGAAGGGGTTTAGTGACAAAAAGAATAAGTGGGCCCACGCGGAATCGGACCGCGGGTCTCCTCGACGTCAACGAGGCGTCTTACCATTCGACTATGGGCCCAGAATAAGCTAGTTATTCGGAAGAATATCTTGTCCGACAAGGAATAAAAAACCAGCCAGAGGGAGCTGGCGGACGGGCTCAGAGGCCGTCGAAGTCAAGCGTGCCATTGTGGCCCCTGCCTTTCTTCCTGTTGCCCAGGCGGTCTTTGTACTTGATTGCCACGAAAGCTGCAAGCCCGATTATCAGGATTGCGCCTGTGACCTCGGGTTTTGCAAGGGCGCCGAAGAATATTCCCATTCCTGCGGACACGCTTGATGACTGCTTGCTTGCGGCCTGCTGCTTGGCATACTGCTCAAGGTCAAACTCGCTCTGGTTTGAAAGCAGGCGCGCCCTCTCGTAGTCCCCTTCAAGGATGCTCTTTTTCGCGTCATCTGCAGCCTGCGCTGCGGCAATAAGGAGCGGGTCTGACGACCCGTTTATTGCGGAAAGGTCCTGCGAGGAGTTGTTGGTGGTCACGGTGATTGAGATGTCCGAAAGCACGCCGGTTGTGGCGTTCGCAGCCTGGCCAACAAGGCCGAATATGCCGGATGCGGCCCGTAGTATCCTAGTCTGCAGGTCGCCAACCGAGTCGTACGCGGACTGGTTGAGCGCAATCTCGCTTACGTTGAGCTGCTCCGAAATCAGCGGGTTGACGCTTGCAAGGAGTATTATCCCATCGCCTTCAAGTGGCGTGCTGTTGGACGCCTTGAAGTAGACGCCGATTGTCCGCTCGACCACCGAACCTGGAGTGCACTCGCCGTTTTGCACAGTGCAGTTGAGCGTGAGGTAGTACGACTTCGCGCCGGGATTCCCGCCAAAGTACAGCAGGGAGTCGTTGCGCTCAGGCTGAAGCAGAACGTAAACGGCGAGGTTGCCTGAAGAGACTGACGCAAGCGCCGACGTGGGGAGCGCAAGCGCCACGGTTATGTTGGCGCGGTTCTCCACATCGGGGACGAAGTTCGAAAAGTCAAGGCTGCCGCGCAGCTCCACGAGCGCGGACGCTTCCTTCCCGATGAACGGCAGCCGGTTGTTTTGGGGGACCATTACAGCGGATACGAAGGCGCAGGCAAGTGCGAAAACAAGCAGCATCGGCACGGGTTTCATAATCGGATTAGTGCTCCAAACGGTTAAATAACCAAGTCGCAAAGTTCGTTGCGCTGGTTGGCGGGTAACCTTCACTTTGGCTGCCAATAAAAGATTAAGCAATTAGTGGTAGTGCGCCTCCCCCTTGCGCAATCAGGGGCGCAAAGACTACTTTTTCCTGCTGCGGTAGTCCAAGACTGCCTCGTGAAGCGCGTCTGCCGCAAGGTTTGAGCAGTGCAGCTTGATTGGCGGCAATCCGCCCAGGGACTCCGCAACGTCTGCGCGCGTAAGCTTCATCGCATCGTCAAGGGACTTGCCCTTGGCAAGCTCGGTGACCATTGAGCTGGTTGCAACTGCGGCCACGCACCCGAAGGTCTGGAACTTGATGTCGGAAATCCTGTCGCCATTTACCTTGATGAACACCTTCATCACGTCGCCACAGCTGGGGTTGCCGACCTCGCCGACGCCATCAGCGTCGGGCATCTCGCCCATGTTCTTGGGGTTCTTGAAATGCTCCATTACCTTCTCAGTGTACGTGCCCGCCATGTCCAACATCCTCTATTTTCTCTCCCCGCTCAAGCTTTGCCCACACTGGCGACATCCTGCGCAGCGTGTTCACCGCAGCGGGGATTTTTTCAAGAGCATAATCTAATTCTTCTTGCGTAGTGAAGCGCGAAAGGGTGAGCCGCAGCGAGCCGTGGGCCTCCCAGTCTGCAAGTCCGAGCGCGGTGAGAACGTGAGATGCGCGGAGCTTCTTTGACGAGCACGCCGAGCCGGTTGAGGCGCAGATGCCATCCTCATCCAAAAGCGTGATGAGCGCCTCGCCTTCCACTCCGAGGAAGCGCAGGTTCGCGTTGTTTGGGAGCCTCTGCGCATGGCTGCCGTTGAGGAATGCCCGCGGAAGCACCACCAGGTTGTCGATGAGCCTGTCACGGAGCCTTCCCATGTGCGCAATGTCAACGGATAGGTTCTCGCGTGCGATTTGCGCAGCCATCCCAAGGCCTACAATTCCTGGCACGTTCTCTGTTCCCGAACGCAGGCCGCGCTCGTGGCCGCCTCCTCCAAAAATCGGCTTGACCTTTACTCCCTCGCGGATGAAAAGAGCGCCAACGCCCTTGGGGCCGTGGAACTTGTGGGATGCAAGCGAAAGAAGGTCGCAGTCCAGCGCCTTGACATCGACGGGAATCTTGCCTACTGCCTGCACCGCATCGGTGTGCATCAGCGCACCCTGCTCATGGCACAGCTTCGCAACTTCAGCAACAGGCTGGATTGTGCCAATCTCGTTGTTTGCAAGCATTATGCTTGCAACAGCGGTCTTGCTTGAAACGTGGTTCTGCATTTCGGAAAGCTCGAGGATGCCCGATGGTTTCACCTTCGCCTCGGAAAACGAAAACCCCTCTGCTGCCAAATCCTTGCAGGTGTTCAGCACCGCCGGGTGCTCTATGTTGGAGCACACCACCGCGCTTTTGGCAGAATCCGCGGAGTGCGCAGCCTTTGCCGCGCCGATGATTGCCAGGTTGTCGCCTTCGGTCCCGCCGCTTGTGAATATTATTTCCGACGGCTTTGCGTTGATGAGCCTTGCGACCTGTTCGCGTGCAACCTCGACCGCCTCGCGCGCCTCGACTCCCTTTGAGTGTATCGAGGAGGGGTTGCCGAACCTTTCGGTGAAGAAGGGAAGCATCGCCCCCACTACAAGCGGGTCGACTTTGGTTGTTGCGGAATTGTCAAGGTAAACATCCATGTTGTTCATCACGTCGTCATCCGCATGTGGAACCACAGCATATCTTGCAGCCCTTGTCAGCCCCGGACTTCCGGTGCAGGCCGCACAGCACCTTTTCCTTGCGCGCAATCGCGCATATTCCGCACATAGCAAGCGAAAGCTCGGCATCGGCAGAGTCGGGCTTGGCGCTTGCCAGTTTTTTTGCAAGGGCATCCAGCGCCTTTGTTGACTTTTTGCCCAGTTTCAGCTCGGTCCCGCGCTTTCCTGAAATGTACTGGGACACGGCAGCCCGGGTGATGCCCAGCTTTGACGCGATCTGCGCCTGGCTCAGGCCCTGCCTTGCAAGCCTCTTTGCAAGGCTTGCGCTCACAGCGGGGATGAGGTACCATACCGCGGCTATGCAGGGCGGGTTCATAGTATAGTAACGATTGTTAACAAAATTAATAAACCGGACGCCGGGAAGGAAAAATGGGGGAATGCGGAGGAAACGGCAGAGGGGAGGAAAACACTTCGCTACTGCAACCTTTCCTTTCTTATCCAGTCCAAATCGTTCCTGTAAAGCGTCCTGATGTCTGAGAGCTTCTCGCGCGACATCATCAGCCGCTCCAGACCCTGACCCCACGCAGCGACGTTGCCGGTGATGCCTAATGGCCGCGTGACTTCGGGCCGGAACATCCCGCAGCCACCAAGCTCAAGCCACTCCTTGCGCACCGGGTCGAACACCTCGACTTGCGCACTGGGCTCGGTGTAGGGGAAGAACGAGGGCGTGATGCGGATGTCGGTAAACCCGAGCTTTTGGTAGAATATGCGCAGCATCCCGATGAGGTCCTGGAACGTGCAGTTGTCGTCTATTATGATTCCCTCCACCTGGTGGAACTCGGCAAGGTGCTTGTAGTCAATGGCCTCGTTGCGGTACACGCGGTCGATGCAGAACACCTTTACCGGGAACTTCTTTTCGCTTGCCGCCTTCACCAGGTGCCTGCAGGTTGCCGCAGTCGTGTGCGTGCGAAGCACGTTCTTTTTTGCGACCTCCGCATCCCAGCGGTATCCCCAGCCTGTTGAGCCCGTGTCCCCGCCGTCCTGATGCACGTTCTTGACGTTCTCAACGCGCTGCAAGTCCTCGCCTGAGTCGATAACGGACTTGCCGGGGTTTTTGATGTAGAAAGTATCCTGGAGCTCGCGGCCGGGGTGGTCCTGCGGCACGTACAAAGCGTCGAAGTTCCACAATGCTGCCTCGACAACGGGACCCTTGATTTCGGTGAAGCCCATCTCAAGGAAAATCTGCCTGATTTCGTCTATGAACGAACGCAAGGGCTGCTTCTTGCCGATGTACTGCACCGGCGACGCCGCAAGCGGGTCGTACTTTTCAAACTCCGCTCCGGGCCTCTTCCAGGCCTTGGTGCGGATGGATTCGGGCGTGACTGCGGAGATTACGTTTGCAAGCTGCTTCTTTGAAAGCTCGATTGCCTTTGGCGCTGCCGAGGTTGCGCCTACCGAGAACTCCTTTTCAGTTCGCTCTGTCGCAAGCTTGCGCGCCATCACAAGCGAAAGGTCGGAAACTGCGATGTTTTCGCACGCGCCCTTTGCCACTGCCTCAAGTATTTTTTCGGTCTTTGAGAGGGAATTCTCTTCAGGTGTTGCAGCTGGCTGGAAAACCGGAAGACCGGACGCGTTCTTTCCAATCTTGAGCCAGCCGTTCTTTTTTGCCCACTGCAAGGCGACGCTTTTTTCGGAGTCCGCAAGCCCAGCTGTGGAGTACGCGGATTCCATTCCGGACTCTCCGGACTGCGACACTGCAGCGTAAAGCCTGTGCTCGGGAGTGCCCTTGTCCAAATAGGCCTTGCCTTCCGCAGTAAGATCGTAGACTTGGCGCTCGGTCTTGCTGACCTCGACCAGGCCCTGCTCGGAAAGCGCGGAAAGCGCACTCATAAAAGTACTATAGTCTATTCCCGCATCTTCGGCTATTGCGCGAGCCGACTGGGGCGTGGACGGGATTTTTTCAAGAATCTTGACCTGCTGCCAGGTCAGTGCGAAGTTCGACATGTTAAAGTTCGACCTTTTGAATTATTTTGGCGTGTAACCGATTTTCTTTAGGAACTCGCGCCTTTTAGCCACATCGCCCGGCTGCTCGATGCCCTTGCTTGAAGAGCCGTCAACTACGCCAAGCACTCCCCGGCCCTGGGAAGTCTGGGCAAGGATTACCTCAACGGGGTTTGCGGTTGCGCAATAGATGCCTGCGACTTCGCTTGTGTGCTTGACTGCATTGAGGACGTTTATTGGGAATGCGTTGGAAAGAACAATCAGGAACGTGTGTCCGGCGCCAATCCTTGCAAGCTCCCTTCCGGCAACCTCCTTGAGCGCCTCGTCGGTGCCTTCAACCCTAATCAGGCAGTCTCCGCTTGCCTCGGCAAAAGCAAGGCCGAACTTTATGCCGGGCACGCTTTCCACTAGAGCGGAGTAGAGGTGCTCTGCTGTGCGGATGAAGTGCGCCTGGCCAAAGATTATGTTGCAGCCTTCGGGGACGGTGATCCTTTCAGTCGCAAGCCCAACCATCATAATCGCCTTCTGCGCTTTGTCAACCTTCTTGTGCTCCGAAAAATGCTTTAATGCCACGTGTTTCTGCTATTTTGCCCCTAGCCGCCTTCCCACACCAGGAGCTTGGAGTTGCGCGCAATTGCGGCCTTGGTCACGTTCAGCGTCGCGTTGTAGTACCACATCGATGAGTACGCATAGGGCATCGTGACATTTGCGTTGACCGTGCCGTTGACTCCTGCGCTGCTGACACGCAGAACCCCGCTGCCTGCACTAGTGTTCCCGAAGTATACTTCCACGGCCACGCCGCTTGAGACGTTGAGCAGGTAGTACTGCGGGTTGGAGGAGGAAAGCCTGCCGCTTGAGGTGGTGGTGCCGCCTGCCGAGGTCACCGAGACTGTGGCGTAGACGTCGCCGGTTGCGTTGTAAGACCATTCAGTTGTGGAGTTGAGCGAGTCGGGGACGACTATTGACAGCGAGACGTTGGAAAACCGGGTGCCTGTTGAGCCGGGCGACGGCTCGAAGCCAGTTGAATTGGCGTTGCAGTCAACAAAGAAGCTGGTAGTGTTCGACATCAAGTCAACCCTGCCGGAGGCGATGGGACCAAACGACGGGACTATTACTGCGGATGCTGCCTGGGAGAAGTTGCCCTGCAGGTAGGAGGAGTAGCTTGAAAGGGCCGGGCTGCGGTTTGACGAAAGCAAGCCTACATAGAACGCGGAGGTCACGTTGCCGTCGGACTGGGGCGCAAACGACGCGTTTATGCCTGCAATCTTTCCAACTTGCACCGCAGTATTGTCGAAAAGCTGGCGCACCACTGCGGAGCCCGAGTAGTCCGCAAGGTAGCGGTCGCGAAGCTTCAACGAAGGCTGCGAGAACGCGACAAGCATGAGTATGAGCGTGGCCAGTGCGCACGTGACGAAAGTGGAGACGAAGCCGCGTCCCGCATTACTGTCCTGCCTGCGCCCGTACCTCATTGCACCCAACCTGAAAGCTCAAGGCGGTAGAACTCGCCGTTGTAGTACTCGTTTGAAGCAGCCACAGTCACCGTGGTGGGCAACCCGCCGCACCCGGGCTTTGACACTGTGACTAACGGGCTTGCGCTGGTGGTGTTGGTTGCCTTGAACAAAAAGCACCTGCCCGCGCTTGTCTGTATGAACGTGCCGAGTATTGCGGAGTCGTCGCCCGCAATTGCCTGCCGCACCTGGCCAGCCTTTTGCATCACCGCAAGCAGGTCGGAAGTGTAGCGCTGCGTGTGCAGCTGCTCGTGGTTTTCAAAGTTGGTGGTGTCGTAGAAAGGCACGATGAGCCCGAGCACCGCAAGCGCCAGGCCGAAGGCTAGCAGGGAATCCACGGTGAACACAAAGCCGCGCGCCAAATATCATCCGACCTCGATTCTCAGTATTACCGGCCTTCCGTCATCAAGCACCGCAACACGCTCAAACACAGCTGAGCGCGACGAACTTCCCGAGCGCTTCCCGAACGAGTAGAGGGGCACGGAGTCGCCCAAAAGAGTGACCTCAATCGAGGTGTTCACCGCTCCAAGCCCCATCGCGGTCTTTATTTCGGTGTAGTTGGTCGCGTTCAGCTCCTGCAGCCGCAGTGCCTTGGCGGAGCTGATTACGTTGGGAAAGGACGCGATACCAACGGATTCCAGGGTGGTGCTGTTGACTGGCAGCAGGTCCCAGTTTGCGGGCCTTCCCGGAGTTAGCACAAGCGCATCAGAAGCCATAAGCAGGGTGTTTGAGAACGTGATTTCCGAGTCCGCCTGCACGTACTTGCCCGACAGGTTCGACTGCGTGCCCAAAAGCATGAACAATATGAGGGTTATGAACGCACCCGACACCATGGCGTCGATTATCCACATCTGGCCGCGGCGGCCCGCCCTGCTGCAGAGGGACCTATCCGATCGTGATGTTGCCATAGTGATTCCTTGCAGTCTTTATGCCTGAAGATAAGTTGCCGTAAACTGAGGAGCACGCCAGGGGCGAGTACACCACCCGGTCCTCAAGTGAGACGATGACCGAGTGGCCCCTCACCGACAGGTTGCCCTCAAACCCGGCAATCTTCACCGCCACCTGCGAGCCGTTGCCTGCTATGTACGCAGCACTTGAGCTTAGTGCGACAGACTCGCCTACTGTGCGGCCAAGGAGCGACTCGATGAAGTAGAACTGGTTGGTCTGTTGGCCGCTGTAAATCATCGAGAACGCCATTATGTACAGCACCATCACCGACAGGAGTATCATGAACTCCGACAGCGACTGGCCTCGCGACTTCCTGGCACTAAGCAACGGGAAAACGGGTCGTGCAGCCATCGGACTATCTCCGAATTAGGAAGGGAAAGCGGGCTTATTAATTTGGCTTTTCTTCTCCAAAGCCTTCGGGGCGGCAATCAGTTGTACGCGTGGTCCGGCGGGGTGAAGTTCTGCGTCCAGCGGGCGATGCCCTTGGTGACGCGCACTTCGTCCATATACCCTCCAAAGAAGCTGTTAGGGGTCGAAAGCGAGGACGCGCCTATGTGCAGGTCCCTCTGGCAAAGGATACTCGCGGTGTAGGCAGATGGCGCGCCTATCTGGTTTCCGTTGACAAAAGTCAGGATGTTCTGGTTTGCACCCACTAGCGCTATGTGATACCAAGTGTTGTTGAGCGGGGAAAATGGACGCCTCGAATCAACCTGCCAACCATTGTTAATCTGATACTCAAAAAGTAGTTCTTGGCTGAGCGGATTGAACATAAAGTCCCAGCCGTACTGTCCCGACCCGAGGTAATTTGTGTTTGAACCCGTTGACAAAAATTCCATCCGATTCGTCTGACTGAACATTACCCAGAAATCAAGGGTGAAATCGCCGGTCCCAAAACTGCAGTCACCGGATACGGGAACTGAAAGGTAGCTGTTCGTGCCGTCAAAATACCACGACTTTCCTCCGAACACGCTCTTCGACGACGACTCCGCCGCGTTGCCGTAAACTGTCACCGTCTTTGCAGTAGGCGACGACTCCGTGAACGTGCTGCCGGAAACAGTCTCCTCGCCATGAATCAGTAGCTTGGCGTAGCTGTCGTTCCCATACGCGCCCGCGCCGTTGTACTGCACAGCCCGCGGCTCGGAGGCGGTTGTGCTTGATGCGCTGGAAGCGTAGACCGAATACGGGTAGGTTGTGCCGTTTGCAAGCCCCGCGCCCTGCTGGGTGCTTGAAAAGAGCCACTTGTCAGGAGCGTACTTGTTCAGGCTCGAATAATAGTACTGGGTGACCTCCGCCTGCGAAATCGAGCGGTTCCACACTCGCACCTCGTCAATCGAGCCCTTGAACTGGTAGCTGGGAGCGTACTGCTCGGGGCCCAGGCCGCCGACGTACAGCTTGTTGCACGTGGAAGCGTTAGCGATGGTCGTGAAGTTGTAGATGCTTATCCCGTTGAGGTACATCTTCATCTGGTTCGGCCCCGGCCCCTCGCGCACAACCACAAATTGCGACCACTGGCCGTACTTGACCGCAACCCCGGAATCGAAGTGCGCCCCGCCGTCGTAGAAGCCGTAGTTGCCAGACCCCGAGGGGCTGAGCTGGGTAAACCACGAAGAGTTGCCCCCCCAGTACGTGCTCACAAGCCCGGCGTGGGAATTCAGGTCGGAGGAATTGTTCACGTAGACCCACTGCGATATTGAATAGTTGCTGGTGTTGAACACGAACAACGGGTTTGCAGGGATTGAGACATAGTCGTTGACCCCGTCAAACTTCAGCGCACTGCCCCACTTGCCGTTTTGGTCCCAGTTGTCGTGCCTTGCCTTGCCGGCAGAATAGTGCTGCTGGATTTCCGATGCTGAAAGCGAGCGGTTGTGGATTGCGAACTCGTCAAGGGTGCCGTTGAGCCACCTTGCGCCGGAGGCGTAGTAGACGGAGTGGCCAATCCTATTGACCTGCGTGCCGACGATGCTGGCAAAGAAATACGTGTAGGTGCCGCTCCCGTAGGAAATCGGGTCCAGGTTGCCGTCAAGCCAGACGTTCCAGCCAGTTGAGTTCATGGTCATGGCTATGTGGTGCCACTGACCGAACGAGGCTATGTTCGTGCCGTAACCGTCCGGGACCCAGCTTGAACCCGAAAGGAAACCCCAATGGAGCTTCCCGGACTCTATCTCCAAGAACAGATAACCACTGCCATCGCGTTCAGACGAGAAAAGGAAGGCGTGCCGGTTCCCGTTGAATAGCTGGGGCCTGACCCACAGCTCGATGGTGCCCTGCGAGGACGAGTTGAACGCGTTGTTGGGCAGAAGCATATAGTCGTCGACCCCGTCGAACTGTATGCCGTACCCGGACTTTCCTGCGGTCCAGTTGCAGTTGGTCACGCCCGAACCGCCATTCATGTTGTAGCAGGTGGCGTTGTTTGCGCGCACCGACTCGTCGTAAGCGGTTGTGCCGCTGTTTTCATCCATATGAAGTAACGCCAAGGTGTTGCCGTAGATGGTGCCGTTGTTGCCGTACCTTGAGACGTCAACCACCTTGCGGCCGGTGTCGCCTATTGAGGATACGTCATCCAAGTTCAGCGCAAGAACCAGGCTCTCGTTGTACAGGGTGTAGTTTGCGCTGTTCCAGCCAAGCAGAATGCGGGTTGGCGCAGGCGCGTTCTGGATGCTTGCGTTTACCGTGATGTTGTTTGCGTAGACAACTGCGGAGTTTGCGGGGGTGGAGGGCGCGAACAGGATTGTGTGGAACGATGCGCTGCGCACCTCGCTTGCAAACGAGCCCGTCGCGTTTGTTGCCCACACAGAATAGCCGTACGCGGTGCTGTTCAGCTCGGGCTGCACCGATGAGAACAGCCACTTGTCCGGCGCGTACTTTGCAACGTTTGAGTAGTACTGCTGCTGGATTTCCGCTGCAGAAAGCGTGCGGTTCCAGATGCGGACCTCGTCGATTGAACCGTTGAAATGGGCCTGTGCCGATGCGGGATACCTTCCGACAGAAACATTGAAGGGGCTGTCAAGCCCAACAGTGTTTGGCTTGGTTATCTCCAGTTTCCCGTTCACATAAAGGTAGTCGTTAACGCCGTCGTGCGTTATCGCAAGGTGATACCACTGGTTTGCCGCTATGGCGGTGGTGCTAATCAGCCCGCCATAAGGATAGCTGGTATTTGCGAATATCCCCTGGAAGCGCGTGCCGGCCACATCCGCGCCCAAGTAATAGGAAGTGGCATAATTCCGCTCAACTATCCGGGCGTGGCCCGTCTGGGCGTTCACTGCAGACTTCACCCACGCCATTACCGTCGTCCGGTTCGTGTTCAGCGAGCTGCTGTTCCCGGCATTGACGTAATCGTCAACCCCGTCGAACTTCAGCGCGGAGTTCCACTTGCCGTCCGGAGTCCATTCGGTGTGCTTTGCCCTGCCCGCGTTGTACTGGACCAGGACCTCGGAGGCGGAAAGCGGGCGGTTGAAGATGGCGACCTCGTCGAGCGTACCGTTGAATAAGTTGACTGGAACCCCAGTGTAAAGGTTGGCACCAACGATTATCGGCACGCCAGAACCTGTCACCGAAGCACCGCTCGACATTGACGTATCCTGCGCACCGTTGATGAAAAGCCGCATCAAACTTCCATCGTAGCTTGCCACCACGTGGCTCCAGCTTCCGCTTGACAGGGCGCTTGCGCTGAAAATCGAGTACGGGCTCACCTCGCGCTCGAACTCTATTGACCCGTTGGCCAATAACCGGACGTAGAACTCGCCGACCACGCCGCCATTGTAGCGCGAGACGAGGTACTGCCCGGCGGACCGCGGGTTTGGGTTCACCCAGAACGCAACTGCAAACTGAGCGGTGCCACCGAAATAGGGAATCCCGTAGGAAAGGTTCGTATAGTCATCCACCCCGTCGAACTGCAGCCCGCTTCCGCTCTTTCCTGCGGTCCAGTTGCAGTTGGTAACTCCGGAGCCGCCATTCATGTTGTAGCACGTGCCATTGTTCTTGAAACGGGACTCGTCGTAAGCGGTTGTGCCGCTGTTTTCATCCATATGAAGTAACGCCAAGGTGTTGCCGTAGATTGTGCCGTTGTTCCCGTACTTGGAAATGTCCACGACCTTGGACGCCGAATCGCCTATCGCGGAAACGTCGTCAAAGTTCAGCGCAAGCACAAGCGAGTCGTTGTACATAGTGTAGTTCGTGCTGTTCAAGCCGAGGATAATGCTCGAAGGCTGGGCTGTGTTCTGGATGCTTGAGTTGATTGTGAGGTAGTTGATGTAGCTCAGTGCCGCGTTTGCGGGAGTGGACGGCGCGAACATTATCCCGTTGAACGTGACATTGTGCACCTGGCTTGCAAACCAGCCCGTCGCGTTTGACGCCCACACGGAATAGTTGTACGCGGTGCTGTTTGCCTCGGGCTGCACGCTTGAAAAGAGCCACTTGTCTGGAGCGTACTTTGCAATATTCGAATAATACTGCTGCTGGATTTCCGCAGCTGAAAGCGTGCGGTTCCAGATGCGGACCTCGTCAATGGCGCCGTTGAAGTTGCCTGCGGCGTATGCCGTGTACATTCCGATATAAACCGGCGAAGAGCTGCTAAGCGCGGCAGTGTTGGCTTGGGACGACTCCCGAACGCCATTCACATAAAGATAGTCCATTGAGCCGTCGTGCGTTGCGACAACATAATACCAGGTATTGGCTGACATGGTTGTTGTGCTTTCCAAATAACCGTACGGCGAACTTGGGGCTGCGAATATGCCCTTGAACTTGTTCCCAGACACATCCATACCCAAATAGTATGAAGTGGCGTAGATTTTTTCCACAATCCGTGCGTACGAAGATTGGGCGCTGGCGGACGACTTTACCCACGCGGCTACAGTGACGTTAACTGCATTCAACGAACCGTCGTTCCCGGCACTGACATAATCATCAATGCCATCAAACCTCATCGCCGAACCCCACTTTCCGCTTGCGTCCCAGTCTGCGTGCTTTGCCCTGCCGGCATTGTACTGCGCAAGCACTTCAGCTGCGGAAAGCGAGCGGTTGGCCGCCATGAACTCGTCAATTGTGCCGTTGAACCTCGCGTCCGCCCCGGCATACTGGCACCCAGCCCAGTTGGAGCCGTCTAGGGTCGGGTAGTTGCCGATGCACGGCCCGATTTCCTCCGAGAAGCTGCCGTTGAAGTTTGCGGTTGCCTGGGAGTTCAGCACTCCGTCGACATAAAGCTTGACCGCGTTGGCGTTCGTGGTCCCGTCCCAGGAGCCCACTACGTGGTGCCAGGCGTTGTCGGTTACGTTGACAGTTGAAACGATGCTGAACACGCTCCCTCCGGCAGCCTTGTTTGCGTCAAAATTCACATAACCCCACAGCGGCACGAACAGGCTCATGCTGTTGCGCGACCCGGTGCCGCCGGAAGTATAAATGGGCTTTACGTTGTTCGACGTACCGGGCGACGCGGTCTTTATCCACGCCGAAAGCGTAACGCCGTTGGCGAAGTTCATGCGCGAGCTGTTCGGCAGGTCGATGGCGTCGTCTATCCCGTCGAACTGTATCCCGTAGCCGGACTTTCCTGCAACCAAGTCGGCGTGCCTTGCGCGGCCGGCGTTGTACTGCGCAAGGATTTCCGAGGAAGAAAGCGAGCGGTTCGCAACCAACACCTCGTCAATGGTGCCGTTAAACTGCCGTACGAAATCGGTATTAGAAAGAGCCCTTGCGGCACCAATCAGCAGGTCGTAGGTGCCGTCTGCCAGGCCGAAGGATATTGCGGTGCTGTTGCGCAGCACTCCATCAGAATACACCTCCATCTTCGTGTTCGCAACGAACACCCCACAGACGTGATGCCATTGGTTTACCGGCAGGTTCCACCCCGACGCAAGCGAATGGTACGTCCCGCTTCCATCTGCAAGCCAATCAATCTCGCCCGCCCAATTGCGAATCCGCAGGCCGTACCCATTCTCAGTCCCTGCAGAATAGTAGTTGTTGCGGTACTTGCTCACTATGTGCTGCAACGTCTGTGAGGAATTCGTCCAGTAGACCCACGCGCACTCCGTGATGCTGCCGCCCAGGCTGATTGAAGGCGAGTCCGGAACAACTACATAGTCATCGACGCCGTCGAACTGTATGCCTGTGCCGCTCTTTCCAGCAGCCCAGCCGCAAGTTGCGGCTACGCCGTTGCTGTAGCACGTCCCGTTGTTGCCGTACCCGCTGCGGTCGAACGCGGTTGTCCCGGAAGCCTCGTCCATATGCAGGAGGACCATGGTGTTGCCGAAGAGCCGGCCGTTGTTGCGGTTTGTGCTTTCGTCCGTGATGTTGGCCGAGTCCTCGTCCTCCATGTGCATTAGGAACACCGTGTTGCCGTAGATCGTGCCGTTGTTCCCGTACCGGGATACGTCAACTGCTTTGGACGCCGTGTCACCGATTGCGGGGACGTCGTCAAGGTTCAGCGCAAGCACAAGCGAGTCGTTGTACATCGTGTAGTTTGCGTTGTCCCAGCTTAGTATGACTCCCGAAGGCTGGGCCGTGTTCTGGATGCTTGCATTAATCGTAATGTTGTTGGTGTAGATGGTTGAGGAGTCCAGCGGAGTCTGGGGCAGGAATAGGATTCCGTTGAATGCCACGCTTCGCGCCTCGCTTGACACCGAGCCGGTTGAGTTTGAAGCCCACAAGTAATAATTGTAATTGCCGCTGTCGACGCTGGGATTGGTGAAAGTGAAGAGCCACTGGTCGGGCGCGTACTTCGCAAGGTTCGAGTAATAGTGCTGGCGCATCTCACCAGCGGAAAGCGTGCGGTTCCAGATGCGCACCTCGTCAATTGAGCCGCTGAAGTACTGACCACCATAGTCGCCGGGCCTTCCGATAGCAAAAGGCTGCGCGTTTCCGGCACCCGAGACCGTCTGGACAACGGTACTGATCAGGAAGCCGTCCCTATATAACCGGACATAGCTTCCATCATAAGTGACTGCCAGCATCGCCCACACGCCTGCAGGGAAATTGGCCGAATCATAGACCTGGCCCGAACAGGCATACTGGAAACTTGCACCGTCCGAAATCAATGCAAACCAGTCGCCACTAGGGCAAATGCTCAGGTGCCTTGCGCCCATGAAATATCTTGCAGTCAGACTAGCGCCCCCGGCCATCCCCCCGAATATTTCCTTATAACTACTCGAATGATCGCCTGACGGGTTAATCCAAGCCAACATCGTGCCGGTTGACGCCGATGCGATGGTCCCTACGCTTACGTAGTCGTTCACTCCGTCAAACTTCATCCCACTACCCCACTTTCCGTCCTGCACCCAGTCGGCGTGCTTTGCCTTGCCCGCGTTGTAGTGCGCAAGGACTTCGGAGGCGGAGAAGGAACGGTTGGCAACCACGACCTCGTCAATGGAGCCGTTGAAGTAAGCCCCGTAATTCCAGCCCGCACCCAAGGAAACGCGAACATAAGCCGGCGCGGTGCCACCAGACGAGCCCAGGTAAACGCCATCAACGTAGAACTTGTAAGTGGTGCCTTCGCGCGTTCCCATCAAATGGTGCCACTGGCCGTCGTTTTGCGGCGCAGAGCCCCACACGTTGCTCGTCGGCCCTCCGCTGTTATCCGTAATGAACGTACCATTGGCGAACATGCAAATCTGGAACCCCGCCCCGCTTGCCTGCGCCAAATCCAGTATTCTCTCCTGATAGGCCTGCGCCACCGAGGCCTTCACCCACGCGCCGAAAGAGAAGTCGCCGGTTATGTTGACGGAAAACTGGTTGGTCAGCAAATAGTCGTTGACGCCGTCAAAACTGATTCCGCCACCACTCTTTCCAGCAATCCAGTTGCAGGTGGTGACGCCCGAGCCTCCGCTCATGTTGTAGCACGTGGCGTTGTTGCCATAGACGCCCTCGTCGTATGCGACGCTGCTTGAATTCTCATCCATATGCAAAAGCAGCATCGTGTTCCCGTAAACAGACCCGTTGTTTCCGTACCTTGAGACGTCCACAACCTTGCGGGCAGAGTCGCCTATTGCCGAAACGTCGTCAAAGTTCATCGCAAGCACAAGCGAGTCGTTGTAGAGCGTGTAGTTTGAAGAATTCCAGTTGAAGACTACGCCCGAAGGCTGGGTGAAGTTCTGGATGCTTGCGTTGATGGTGAGGTTGTTTACGTAAATCATCGAAGCGTTGGCCGGGGTCGGCGAAATGAAAGTTATGGGGCTGCTGGCTGCGCTTGTGTTGTTGACAAAAAGCACGCTCCGCACATCGGAAAAGTAGCCGACGCCGTTGTCCGCGTAAAGGTAGTAAGTGTAGTTTGTGTTATTCGTAAGCCCCTGCTGGACAGAGGAGAACAGCCACTGGTTGGCCGAGAACTTGGCAAGGTTGGAGTAGTACTGCTGGCGTATCTCGTCTGATGAAAGCGTACGGTTCCAGATGCGCACCTCGTCGATGGAACCGTTGAAGTAGCGGTTTTCGGACGGGTTATTCTGCCGGCCGATTTCCAACGCATCCTGCGAGGTGATGGTGCCTAGCGTCCCGACACTGGACTCATAGGAATACGCCGACTCTTCCACCCCGTTGATGAAAACCTTGACCCGGTCCAAGCCACTCAGGCTGGAATCAAACGTGCCTGCCAGGTGGTACCACTGGCCAGCGGAAAGGGTGGTGGAGGACATGCGATCCACCTGATTCACCCCGTCAGTCCTCACGGGAAAATCAAACTTGCCATTGCTGCTTATCATCAGCCGGTAATTGATGGGATTCGCATCTATTGCGCCTTTCTTCAATATCACCTGGTTCGTGCCGATGCTTTCGGGCTTGACCCACGCAGAAACCGTGAACTGGCTTGCCGGGCTGATTGCAGACGAGCTTGGAACGCTGACAAGGTCATCCACACCGTCAAACGCCATCGCACCAAACCACTTGCCGTCCGGAGTCCAGGTGCTGTTGGCAGTCCCGTTGTTGCCGTAAGGCGAGACGTCGGCAACGGAGTAGTTGAAGGCAACCGCAGTCGCGTTCGTAACGTTGAACAACCCGTACGGCGCAACCGGCGGAGTGAAGTTGCTAGTCCAGCGCGCAAGGCCCTTGGTGATGCGGAACTCGTCAAGGTAACCGACAAACTGGTATTGATAGCCTGCCTGCGAACCGATGTACGCAGTAACCGCAGGGTCATAGGTGCCTGGAAAAGATATGTTGGCGGACGCGAGGCCATTGACGTACGCAGTCACCATGCCATTTGACCGCACTATTGCGACGTGGGTCCACGCGGAATAAGGTATCGATACGGACATTGAATTTGCATAGTTTCCCATGAAGAAGTCGTACTGGGTAGGCGGGTATCCCGTGTGATGCTTGAACCCCCAGCCGTCCGCCCAGTTGTTGTCGGAGCACCGCATAAAGACGATGTTGTAACCACTAGTGGCGTTTGCAAGCCGGTACATCCAGAAGTCGAAAGTGAAGTCTCCGGTTCCGAACGCAAGGTCGGTGCTGTTTGGCATCGACAGGTAATCGGTCCCGTTGAAGTAAATGGACTTGCCCCCGAACCTGCTCTGGTTCGACGACTGCATCGGACTGGTGCCAGTGACGTTCTTCGACCGGAACGACGACTCGTTGAAGCTCGCCCAGTTTAGCGTCTCCTCGCCGTGGATTAGCGTGACCGTGTAGGGGTCGTTTCCTGCTGCTGACTGGTTGTACGGGCCAACCGGCAGTGCGGGCGGGGTGAAGTTCGTAGTCCAGCGTGCGAGGCCCTTTGAGATGCGAAGCTCGTCGATGTAGCCGTTGTATTCCCCATAAGAGTCTATAAGCGCACTTACAAACAGGGGGTCGGAACTGCTTCCGATTGCGTTGGTTTCACTGGCATTACCTTGCAGGATTCCGTTGACGTAAGTCATTATTTGGTTGCCGCTCTTGACGATTGCGCAGTGCTGCCACGTGTTCAGCACAACTTGAGACCCGCCATAGGCTAATGCGGTTGGCGTCTGGAACCCCAGCGTCCCCCCAAGACTCCGCACTGCCCACAGGTTCGTTCCCGTGTTTTCCCTTGCACTCCCAAGCTTCAGCACGGTAATTCCGGCAGTAAACGATGTCGGCCTCAGCCAGAAGTCTATAGTGAAATCCCCCGTGCTAAAATTCCAGTCGTCAGAAGCCGGCAGGCGCAGATAATCCCCGCTCCCGTCAAAGGACCACGACTTTGCGCCGAACCGGTACTGCGCAGTTGACTGCGCCGCGTTTCCGTACGCAGTCACGGTCGCGTTGCGCATCGACAACTCGTTGAAGGAACTGCCTACAAGACTCTCTTCTCCGTTTATCAAAAGCCGCGCGAACGTGTCGTTGACATCCGGCGGCACGTTGGACGGGTCGTATGGCGCAAAGGGCGGGGTGAAGTTGGTGGTCCAACGCGCAAGGCCCTTGCTTATGCGAAGCTCGTCAATGCCTCCGACCAGGTAATACATGGCGCCATTCCACCGGGACCCCCACCGGCCTATTGAAAGGGGAAGCCCGGGATTTGCCATTGACGCGACAGTCCCCTGGCTGCCTAGCCGGCCGTTGACGTAAACCTTGGTCTGCCCCGTTCCGGGGCCCTCGCGCACAACCGCTATGTGGTTCCAAGTGTTGTTTGAAATGAAAACAGAACCGGGGCCGACAATCACCGCAGCGCCGTTCACCAGGAAGTAAATGCCACCCGTGTCGGTGTGGCCTATTGACCAGCCGGTCTGGTTGTAATAGTCGCCGTTGCCTACAAACCCGTGCCAGGTGTTCACGTTGGGAACGTATGCCCAGAAGTCAATTGTGAACGCATCCTGCGCCCCGAAGTTCCAATCCGCCGAGTCGGGAACCGCCAAGTAGCTGCTTACCCCGTCGAAGTACCACGACTTGTTGCCCAACTGCCTCTGCGAACTGTTCTGCACCGCGTTGCCATACGCGGAAACATTCACAGGCTGGAACGACCCCGAAAAAGTGGACCCGCCATAAGGGGCGTCAGGAACGGTAAAGTTTGCAGTCCAGCGGGCCAGCCCCTTTGATATGCGGAACTCGTCAAGGTAGCCGTTCAGGGTTGCAGTCCCGGAATAGGATTTTCCTATGAAATACTGGTCGCTCCCGTCGCCTATGGGGCCCGAATACGTCCCGGTGTTGCCGTCCTGCTGGCCGTCCACGAACAGGTATTGCGCGTTTCCGCTTCGCACGCACGCGACGTGGTGCCACTGGCCGTCCGACACGTTCCTTGACCCGACCATGATGAAGTTGGTGGTGCCGCTTAAGTTGTAAGAGTGGCACTGCAGGTTGCCGATGGCATTGGCTATGAACAACCCGAACGAATACCAGTAGTTGTTCCGCCAGAAGATGGGCGCAGACACACCCGGAGTCGCCTTAATCCACGTCTCCACTGTGAAGTCTCCGCTGCCAAACTCAAAGTCCACGCTGTCCGGCAGGCTCACGTAATCCCCGTCGGAGTCGAAGTACCACGACTTGGTCCCGAACTTGCTCTGCGCAATAGACTCGGCAGCGGTCCCGTAGGTAGTCAAGTTCTTTGGCGACGCGGACGAGTCGCTGAAATAAATCCCGTTCATCGGCTCCTCTGCGTGGATGAGGAGCGTGGTGTAGCTGTCGTTGGCGTTCGCAGTCGCCGTCTCCTCGCCGTGGATGAGCAGCTTGGTGTAGGAGTCGTTGCGCGCAGCAGCAACAATTGACGAGTCGTAAGGCGAAGTCGGAGGCGTGAAATTAGAAGTCCAACGCGCGATGCCCTTGGTAATCCTGACTTCGTCAAGGCAGCCGTTGAAATAATACTCAAGAGTACCGTAATCAAACCAGCCCAGGTTCAGACGGGCACTAGAACCGCCATAATAATTTATGGCGGACGAATCCGACACGGAACTGCCTAGCTGGGCGCCATTGACAAAAAGCCTCCAAGCGCCCCCGGAACGGGTTACGGCCACGTGATACCACGTGTTTGCCGAAGGGGACCACGCGCTCTCGACAACTACAAGCGGGCTGTTGCCGTGCCGAAAACGCAGCATCCCGTCCTCGTACCCGAACCTCCAGTAGGGCACGGCATCATGCAGGTTCTGGGACACAAAAACGGAATTCGCCGGGGTGGACGGCCACCTCGCCCAAAGGTCGATGGTAAAGTCGCCAGTCCCAAAATTCCAGTCTTCCGAATTGGGCAGGCTCAGGTAATCCCCGCTCCCGTCAAAGGACCACGAATTGTTGCCGAACTTGCTCTGCGTATCGGTCTGCGCCGCGTTGCCGTATGCGACCACGCTTGCCGACCGGAACGACGACTCGGCGAAAGCGTTGCCATAAGGCGCCGACGGCGGGATGAAGTTGGAAGTCCAGCGCACGACGCCCTTTGAGATGCGGACTTCGTCAAGGTAACCATTGAACCCGTGGGCTGCGCCTGCATATGAGCCTATGAGCATGTTCCCGCCGTTGACTATATTATAATTGCACGTCTGGTTCGTCCCTATTTGCTGGCCGTTGACAAACGCCATCACATTACCGTTGTTCCTCACCACTGCAAGATGATACCAAGTATTAGTAGACGGGCTCCACGGGAAAACGAGGTTGGCGGATCCCTGCTGAATCATCACGTAAAGACCGTCGCCCGAGTAATATGTAAAGTCGAAATATTGCGCATTAGAGCTTCCTATCATCCATTGGTATGACCCTGACGGGCCGGTAAGCGAATTGAAGTACACCCAGGCATCAACAGTGAAGTCTCCGGTTCCCATGTTGAAGTCTGCCGAGGCAGGCACGGATAGGTAATCGCCAAGCGCGGAAAACGACCAGGATTTTCCGCCGAACTTGCTCTGCACCGCGCGTTCAACAGCGTTGCCATACACAGACACGGACTTTGCAGCAGGCGACGACTCGGAAAACGCACCACCCGAAACAGCCTCCTCGCCGTGGATCAAAAGCTTGGTTAAACCATCATTGCCAACATTCGTTACCGTCTCCTCCCCGTGCATCAAAAACCGGGTGAAGACGTCGTTGCCTCCGCCGAGGCTGTTGTTAACAACAGTAATGAAACTGACAGTAGAATAGTTCGTAAGAGACGCGTTGTCGAAGTTGTACGCAAGCACAAGCGACCCGTTGTAAATCGTGGTGTTCGTGCCGTTCCACGAAACCAACGCGGAGACAAGCGAAGACGAATTGATTGACGCATTCAAACGCACGGCATCGGAGACAAGGGTCGAACCATCATCAGGAGTCGGCGAAAAGAACGTGATGAAACCAGTGACCTCCGGGGCAGGGGACGGCGAAGGCGACGGGCTCGCAACGGGATTCGACGACAACACTAGAACAGAAACCGGGATCTCAATGCTAACGTTGGCAACCGAACCAGCAACAGAAACATTCACAAGGCCGGTGTGGGCGCCGTAAGCCTCCTCACTGGCACTAAAATTCACCAACAGGGCGCGGCTGGAATGCGCGCCCAAAGTAAAATTTTCACTAGGACAACCAACAGAAACATCAGAATAATTCCAAGAACAAACCACCGAAACGTTGGAATCAGAACCCGAAAGACTCGAAAGCAATATCGACTCGGAAAAGTTCTCTCCGCCATAGACGGTAGCATCGATTGCGCTCAAGTTGGCATACGCAACCCACCGGCCAATGGAGACATTTCCGCCGGTATTCTCAACCAGGAACTCGTAAGTCCCGGGCCTGCCAGGCAAGGAACCGGACACCTGGAACGGGAAAGTCTCAATGTAATCCGTACGGCCGACATGAATCTTGATATAATACGGATAAACCCCGGACAGGGAAACGTTATACGACCGGGGCAGCGTGACAAAAGTGACCTTCCGGGCGCCCATGCCCTGCGCATAGACTTCCCGCGCAGCATTGCCAATCTCAGTCGCAGCCAAAGAAGCCTGCAGCTCGGACTTGCGAGTAGACAAGGCGCTGCTCTGGTCGTTCGAAATAGTGACAGTAACAAGGAGTACCAGAAGGGCAACGCCCAAAATCATCAGGAACTCCAAAGTAGTCTGGCCGCGACGCATGTTTTCCCCGAACAGTGAACGGAATTAGTGCTTTTTAATGCGCTTTTTCATTCCCAAAATAAGCGGAAATGCGCCTAGAAAACAATAATATAACTTTGTGCACAATGTTATAATGTGATGTTTCATGTCGGACTACGTGACATTCAGGACGCGGGGGAACCTGTTGGAAGACGCCTTGCGCTTGGCAAAGTCGGAGGGCCGCAACCGCTCGGACGCCTTCCGGGACATATTCAAGGTGGGCCTTGCGCAGAAGCGGCAGGGACTTGCGCTTGAAAAGTACGGCCGCGGCGAGGTGTCAATCGGCAAGGCGGCGGAGATTGCGGGAATTTCCACTTGGGAATTCGTCGAGCTCCTTTCTGAGAAGAAAATTGAGCTCAATCTTACCGCAAAGGACGTCCTAGAGGCGGCAAAGGCCATCTGAGGCGCTGGGAAACATGACCGCAGTGATGGACTCGTCCTCACTCATTTTCGCCTTCCGCGTGCCCAAACTGCAAGCCCTGCTTTTTGACAAGTATGAAAGGATGCTAATCCCGCCGGCTGTTTTTGAGGAGACTGTCACAGCCGGGAAACTTCTCGGAAAGCCGGAAGTCCGGAACATAGAAAGCGAAATCGGGAAAGGGAGGATAACCATAGGCAAAGCCGGAAAGGCCGTTGCCTCGGAAAACTTGGGATTGGGCGAACGCGAGGCTATCGGCTTGGCGGCAAAAAACAGCCTGCCCATTCTCTGCGACGACCACAAGGCGCGCGTCACCGCATCCGCACTTGGCGTGCAGGCCATACCATTGACGGCTTTCCTTCTCTGGGCGTTCCGCAACAGGAAAATCAGCCAAAAGGACGCATTGACAGCACTCGATGCGCTCATAACCGAAGGCTACCGCCTAAAGCTGGACGTTTATCTTGCACTGAGGAAGGAAATCGAGAAAGCGTGACTTCATCGAAAAAGCAACCGCGCCAAATTATTCCGGACAGGCTGCAACCATTTTGCTGGCGTCAACAAGATGGTCGGGATGGGCTCAAAAGCCGAAAGAAAAACTGGCGGCATCACGCTTACAATATACGCAGGTTATCTTGTTGCCCGGATGGCGACCCAAGGAAGAGATAGTATTCTCACATCGACTTGTTTTCCCGGTTCGTTTATATCCACTTGAACCTCAACCCATTTCCGTATTACTTGCAGCAGCGGAAGCCTATGTACGCGACCGCGGCGGTAGGCCCGTAGTCCAAGCCCAACGCAAACGAGCCGGCGTTGTCGGCGTTGGCATAGCTCCCGCCGCGATGGAACGCGGCCGGCAAGCCGTTCGCATAGGCAGAACCGCTGTAAGTCTGGCCGTTGACGTTCCAAGTGGCATCATTGCCGTAGCTTGAGCCCCAGGGAGCGGCGGACTGCCCCGAACTGGACTGCCAAGTCAAACCACCTTGCCCCCAATCGGCAACCCACTCCGCGAGGTTGCCAACCATGTCGTAAACGCTCCAGCGCGAGACGCAACCCGGGAACGAACCGGTATTTGCGGGAGTGCCCATCGAACCCACGTTGCAGCCGGTAAAGCTTCCGTTCGACCCGGGGTTCGGAGTCCCCGCAACCGCGCCCTGCCACTCGGCGTTCGTGCAAAGCCGCTTGCCCGCATTCAGGCAGGCCTGCTGCGCCTGGAACCACGTGATTGAACCCTGTGGGATGACTCCTGGCGCGGAGCCGGCAAACGCAGTTGTGTTGTTGCCATTTGAATTGCCAAGCGAGCCGCTTGTTATGTACGCCTCGTACTGGTCGATGCAGAACGAGCCCACCTTGACCATGCGGTTTGACTCAGTGCTGGGGCAGCCATAGGAAAGGTCTCCGGTAATATTTGCAGCACCCGATACCACCAGCATCTGGATGGGGTTCGTCACGCCTATGCCGACTTTGCCTTGGAACACCGCTGCAGTTTCGATTATCGGGTAGCGGACTATGACTACTCCTGAACCACCATACGCGCCTGCAGCGTAGGACGTCTGCGGAGTATACCCTCCTCCGCCCCCGCCCCCGCCAGTGCCATTAGTGCCGGCTGTTGCAGGAATGGAGGGGCTTTTCCACCCGTTGCCCCCGCCGCCCAGGCCTCCGAACCCGTCCAGGGAAGACGAGTCGTTTCTCGAACCGCCGCCACCGCCACCAGCGTAAAACACGTACTGCCCGGTTATTGGCGAGGCGCGGCCGTTCCCGCCGCGGCTGCCATAACCAGTTGAGCCTGCAGTGCCCGCACCGCCACCACCGCCACAATAATCGCCGCCGCTGTTCCCATATCCGGCGCCGCCGCTATTGTTTGTCTGCGTGGAGTTGCCGCGAACACCAGCCCCCTGGCCGCCACCGCCACCGGACCCGCCGTTGGCTCCGTTTGCCTGGTCGCTGCCGCCATAGCCGCCACCAAAGGCGCGCATGGCGTCAAAATACGAGTCCCCTCCGGAGGCGCTGCCACCTGCTCCAACAGCTATGGTATAGGCGCTTCCCGGAGTCACCGAGCGCGTGTTCTGCTCTATGTAACCGCCTGCACCGCCACCGCCACCCAGTGCTTGCCCGCCACCGCCGCCACCGACTACCAGGACGTCAACGCTGCCAATCCCTGCTGGCGGTGTGAACGTGCTGTTGCCAACTGTGGTGAACTTGTGGACTCGGTAAGCGACCCCGCCATCGACGATTTCAAAAATGCTGTCGCCTCCCACACCCATCGAGTCCGCGACAACGTTGAGCTTGGCAACCGGGATTGACGTCCCGATGCCGACGCTGCCGTTGAAGAAGGATATTCCGTCCACGCGCATGGTCGTTGGGTATAACTGGTAGCGTACGATTACGACGCCTGAGCCGCCCGACCCTCCGGGATAGACGTTTCCTCCACCGCCACCGCCACCGAACCCGTTTGTTCCACTCGTAGAGTTAATGGCCGCCCTCAGTTCGCCGTTCCCACCACCACCCAGCCCGCCGGTGCCGTTAATCCCGCCTACCGAGACCGCACCTCCACCGCCTCCCGCGTAGTATGACAAGGTTCCGGATATGTCGTACGCCAGTCCGGCGCCGCCGTTGCCCGCGGCAATCCCATTGGCAGTGCCGCCTGCTTCACCCGCGCCACCACCGCCACCGGCAGGATAAGGACTTACAGCATAACTATTTCCGCCCAGATATCCCTGTCCGACTGTGCCCGCACCACCCGTGCTGGTTGATGATGACCCGTTGAAGCCAGCACCTCCGCCGGAACCGCCCGGATAACCGGTACTGCCACCACCGCCTTCGGAAATGGAATAATACGAACCGCCGCCACCCCCACCGATTGCAGTGATTGAGCCGAAGATGGAGTTGTTCCCGTTGCCGCCATGGAAGTGCCAACTGCTTGCACCGGCTCCGCCTGCTCCGACAGCCACGGCAATTGACTGGCCCGCGGTAACGGGATAATATGAAGAATAGACCAACCCGCCCGCGCCCCCACCGCCAGCACCCGCGCCGCCGCCGTTTCCTCCACCGCCACCGCCAGCAACCACGAGCACCTGCACGCTTCCGACGCCCGCAGGCACGGTGAAGTTGCTGCTGCCGGCCGTGGCGAACCGGTGGACGCGATAAGCGACTCCGCCGTCCAAGACGTCAGCGACATCGCCCCCCGACCCGCCTGACACTGAAACCCCAGATGGGACGACCTGAAGCGACGCGTTCGGGCTTGACGTGCCGATGCCGACCCTGCCGGAAGTCGCGTTCACGAAAAACGAAATAGAACCGTTTCCGACGTAAACATTGCTGCTTGAATTGAGCGCACCCTGCACAAGAAGGCTCCCGGCGGACGCGGGCTGAAAAAGCAGGACCGCGCAAAGAAGAAGAAGCAAAGACGCACGCGTAGGCAAAGAAATCAAGGTCCTACAGCCACTCTCCCCAACCACCATATTACAGTCCCACTAGCTTTCAGCAAACCCGAATAATACTACACTCATTTGCAGGCATCCGCAGACGGGTGGTCTGCGCATACAAGCGCCTTCAGCTGTTCGTTGTCCACCCTCAACTGGGCTATCTGCGCCTGCTGCGCAGCCTTGTCCGCCTTGAGCGCATCAATCTCCTTTTGCTGCTCCTGCACCGCGCTGACAATCACGGGCGCGATGCGCTCGTAGGACATCCCCTTGTAGCCCTTGTCGTCAGTTGTGACCACCTCGGGAATTATTTTTTCGACTTCCTGCGCGATGAAACCGACTTGCGTCCCATTAGTGAAGCCCATGTTCGGGAAACCCGTGGTGTTCCACTCGAAGTTCACCGGCCGCAGCGCAAGGATCTTTTCAAGCGATGCCGAAGGCAAGAGCGAAGTCACGTTCCTCTTCCACCGCGCGTCCGAACCCGACCACGCGCCCGAAGTCACCCACGCGGTGCCTGCGACAGTAAGCGTGTAGCTCGGGCTCATAGTGCCGATGCCGACGTTTGCGCCGCTTATTGTTATCCCGCCATTATCAACAGCTCCGGCTCGCAACATAAGTTTCATGCCGCCAGTTGCTGCCAGAGTAAACGCGTCCTGATGGTAAAAATAAGCGTTTCCAGAATCCGAACCGCCCATCGTGATGTACCCATAACCATTGCTGTTTGGTGCCTGACCAACACCTATGCCTGCATACGCCCCCGCTCCACCGTAAGCAGAAGGCATGGTGACCTTCGCGCCGATGGTGCCGCCGGTAGAAGCCTTGACGACTTGCAGTGAGGAAGATGGGTTCGTCGTGCCGATTCCGACGTTGCCGTTGCTTGCAACGTAGAGTGACGGGGGGTTTATCGGATAGCGTATTATGACAACGCCAGAACCACCGTTGCCTCCGGGATAGCCTACGCCATACCTGCCGCCACCGCCACCGCCAAGGCCGTTGGTCCCGTTTATTGGCGGGTTTGTTGTATCGTCATTATAGACTCCAACTCCGCCTCCGCCAAGGCCTCCATTGTACGTTGAGGCATTATTCCAACCGTATGCGCCTCCTCCGCCTCCACCTCCGTAATAAGTGCTTGTCCCGTTGATATCGAAGCTCATCCCGTTTCCGCCGTGCCCGCCATAGCCATCGGCAGTCCCGCCTGCAGTGCCGGCTCCGCCACCGCCACCGCCGTGGTTGCCTGCTTGCGAACCGCCAGCATGACCATAGCCAGTTCCGCCTGTGTTTCCCTGGATGGCAGGGCCTATTGTCCCACCATAATACCCGACTCCGCCACCGGAACCGCCAGCCTGCCCGGCGCCCAACGTCGCACCACCATATCCTCCGCCACCGCCACCGACTGCGATTATTGTGTCAAACGAAGAGTTGGTTCCGTTTCTTCCCGTCTCAGAAGTATCTGGTCTTCCGCCAGCTCCGCCGGAACCTACGGTAACTGCATAGCTTGTCGCAGTCACGGAATGGCCTTGTGCATATACGACCCCGCCTGCGCCGCCGCCACCACCACCGCCGTAAGCTGTTTGCGTCCCGCCCCCGCCGCCACCACCGGCAACAACCAGGACCTCAACAGTCATGTCGCCACTTGGAGTGAACGTGCCGTTGCCTGTGAATGTGTGGATTCGATAACCACCAAATTCGGTTATGACGCCGCCAGTGGCACCTGCCCCCGACCCGTTTGTTGCAAAAGATCCGACTACGCTCAGCGTCTCGCTAGGTGTCGTTGTGCCGATGCCGACATTGCCCTGGAAGATTGCTGCAGTTCCAATTGGATAGCGGACGATTACGATACCGGAGCCGCCGTTTCCAATGGTTGCCCCACCACCACCACCGCCAGTATTAGGCGCGCCTGCGCCGTTGACTTGCCCGCCATTTCCCCCGCCGCCCAACCCGCCAGTCCCGGCAGCTGCTCCTGCGGGGTAGTTTCCGCCAGCACCGCCTCCGGCATAATATATCAAAGACCCGGAAATCGAATAGGCAAGGCCAACGCCGCCATTGCCGGCGTTGCTTGAGCCGGTCGCCGGAGTTCCGCCTGCTCCGCCCGCGCCGCCACCGCCTCCAGACGGCCAGTTCGTTCCGCTGTATACGTGGCCTCCGCCGTTATTTCCCTGTCCCGCAGTCCCGGAACCACCAACACCGGTTGCGCCGTGCCCACGGCCGCCGCCAGAACCGCCGTTCATTTCAGGTGATTCCAAGCCGCCTCCACCGCCGCCACCGATTGCAATTAGGGAGCCGAACGTGGAGTTGCTTCCTTTTGTCCCAACGCCATTGTATCCATTGGCGCCAGTACCGCCAGCTCCGACGGCGACTGCAATTGGCTGGCCTGCGGTGACTGCATAAGTGGAGTTGTAAATCAAGCCGCCGGCGCCGCCGCCTCCATCAATGTACCCTCCTCCGCCACCGCCGCCAGCGACAACGAGGACTTCCACACTGCTAACGCCCGAACTGGGCGCAGTAAATGTACTGGAGCCAACGGTTGTAAACTTGTGCACTCTGTAAGTCACGCCGTTTTCTACGATGCTGTAAACGCTGCCGCCGAACCCATCCATCCCGGCAGATGTGACCTGAAGCTTCGCGCTTGGGTTCGATGTTCCGATTCCGACGCTGCCATTGAAGAACGACCTACCAGTCATATGCAAGTTGGTTATGGGGTTCGATGTGCCTATGCCGACGTTGCCTTGGAAAACCGCTGCAGGCACTACGGAAGATAGTGGATAGCGGATGATTACGATGCCGGAACCACCGTTTCCGCCAACGCCGCCGCCTGCCGGAGATAATGCAGTAGACCCTCCACCTCCCCCGCCGGTATTTGCATCTGCATTTGAACCGCTCACTGTTGAGCGTCCGATCCCACCGCCACCGAGGCCACCTGGAGTAGTTAGCCCGGCAGTCTCACCTGCCCCTCCGCCTCCGCCGCCCGCATAGTATGTCGGAGTGCCTGAAATCGAGTATGACAGGCCCACTCCGCCGGCGCCAGTAGTCGCACCAGAAACTCCTGCGCCACCCGCGCCGCCACCACCACCGCTTCGAGTACCACCCGTAGCTGCATCCCCGATGGCGCCATTATTGCCCTGACCAGAGACGCCCCTGCCATAGGAGTACAAGTTATCGTAATTATTGGGACGACCACCAGCGCCGCTGCCGCCATCCTCAATATCGGAACGGCCACCAGCGTTGTATCCCGGAGCACCACCCCCACCCATTGCCGTCTGAGAATTAAAGCTGCTGTTGGACCCTTTGCTTCCAAAAGCATCGTTTGTATTGAATCCGGCTACTGTTGCAGGCCTGCCGGCGCCACCCGCACCCACAACAATAGGATAGCTCGTTCCTGCGGTTACAAAGGAAGAGGAATTGTAAATCAGGCCGCCTGCCCCACCACCTCCGCCATACCATGACGCACCTCCACCACCACCGGCGACAATAAGGCATTCAACTGAAGTGACGCCACTAGGCGCAGTGAATGTACTGGAGCCAACTACAGTAAATTTATGGACGCGGTAAGTCACGCCGTTGTCTATGACATCATAAATGCTGTCCCCGCCAGACCCACCGGGCGCACCAACGATGTGAAGCGTTGCACTGGGACTTGAAATGTTGATGCCGACCTTGCCGGAAGTGGAATTCACAAAAAGCGAGCTGGAACCAAGGCTGTCGGTGACGTTGAGCTGGCCGTTCTGCACAGTGACGCGGCCTGCTGCCGCAATCCCCGAAAATAGGAGAACAGACAGGAAAAATACTGCGAAAAGACTTGACTTGCCAATAGGCGCGTTTCTCATTTTCCCCTAAACCCCAAACTGCCAACCAGATTACTTTGCAGGACTATTTAACCGATGCGCAGTTGCGGCAAAGGAATATTCCTGCACGCAACTAATTGCACGCGTCCGCATCCGGGTGGCCGGCGCAGACGATTTCTCGCAGCTGCTCAACCTGTGAACGCAAATCCTGGTTCTGCCGGGTCAGGTCAAGTATGCTCAAATCCTGTGCAGCTATTTTCGCCTGCTGCTCCTGTACCGCCTTCACGATTACAGCTGAGAGCTGGCCGTAGGCAATCCCCTTCCTGCCATCCTCGCCGGAGACCACTTCGGGAACCACTTTCTCAAGCTCCTGCGCAACGAACCCGATTTGCGACGAGTTGTCGGACTTCATCCTGTAGCTCCGCGGCTGCATCAACATCAAATCCGCCAAGCCGTAGCGGATGGTTGCTATGTCCTTTTTGTAGCTTGCGTCCGACGCGCTGGTCCACGCGCCTGCAGAGGAGAGGTAGCCTTCGTTGGCACCATTCCAGAAGTAAAGATTACCGGCATACCCCAAGTATATTTGGCGATACAAGCCTTCCGCCGAATCCTGTATCTCCAAGCCGGTGTAAGGCAGGCTCTTGTTGTTGACCACGTGCAGCCCTGCAACCGGGCTCGCCGTGCCTATTCCCACGCTGCCATTGAAGAATGACCAACCGTCAACGCGCAAGGTCGCCGCGGGCATCTGGTAGCGTATGATTACGATTCCTGAGCCGCCGTTGCCGCCAACTTCACTAACGCCCCCGCCGCCCCCGCCGCCGGAACCGGTATTGTTGATGCCCGACACGCCATTTCCGCCCGCACTCCCGGAACCGCCGACTGCGTATGTAACCGGGCTTCCGGAGATATAACTCAAAGTTCCCGCGCCACCAAGACCGCCACTGGGATACCCTACATATCCTGCGTGGCTACTGCCACCGCCACCGCCACCGGAGTTGTTTCCGGGTGCACCAACAATCGCCGCACCTCCAGCATAACCTTGACCGGCTATTCCAGAACCGCCCAGGGCGCTGTCACGAGCGCCTCCGCCGCCTCCGGAACCGCCATTCTGGCCAATCCAATCGACACTATATTCCCCGCCGCGACCGCCACCCTTCGCTATGATTGTATCAAAAACGGAATCGCTGCCGCTGGTTGCACCACCACCCCAGCCTGCACCGGACCCTCCGGCGCCGACAGTTATTGTTTTTATCCCATTAACGATGAGTGAACCTGAGAGATATCCGCCCGCACCACCACCGCCACCATATCCCCCGCCTCCACCACCGCCACCTGCGACCACGAGGTATTGCACACCGGTGACTCCTACGGGGGGAATGAACGTGCTGTTGCCGACTGTTGTGAACTTGTGCACGCGGTAAGCAACGCCGTTCTCAACAACGTCATAGATGCTGTCGCCTCCGAAACCCGTCAGCCCGGCAACGTGAAGCATCTCGCTTGATACGGTGGTGCCGATGCCTACGCTGCCATTGAAGAATGAACTGCCATTGACGTGCAAGGAAGCAAGCGGGTTTGCCGTGCCCACGCCCACGCGGCCAGTGCTTGAGTTTACAGCAAGGGACGTGGAAGCAGAATATCCCGACACGCTTCCGAGCATGCTTGCGGGGTAGCGGATTATCACCACCCCATTCTTTCCGTTCGCTGCGCTGGTGCCGTAGTCGCCGCAACCGCCGCCGCCATAATTATCTTGCCCAATCCCGCACAGCCCGCCGCCGTACGCTGAAGCGTGCGTGACCCCTCCACCACCGCCTGCATACCACACCAGCGTCCCGTTGATTGCGGAGAGTATGCCCGGGCCGCCGTTGCCGTTGTGGTTGGAATCACCATTGGTGCCAGGGCCTCCTGCGCCTCCGCCACCGCCGGACGAGCCGTCGTACTGGCCGCCGTTGCCATAGCCTATGCCTCCGGCATAACCCTGACCTGCAGTCCCGCTTCCTGCAATGTAACCGCTTCCATACACCCCGGCAGAACCGCCGCCGGAACCGCCCGGCCGTCCGTACGGGTCGTTCGTGCCGCCGCCACCGCCACCGCCAACGGGGCTGATGTTCCCAAACTGCGATGCCGAACCATTGTAACCTGAAGCGCCGCCGCCTACGCCACCCGCGCCGCCGAGGCCGACGACAATAGTGAATGAAGCCCCGGAAGAGACTTGGTAACCACTTGCATACAGCACCCCGCCTGCGCCACCGCCACCGGCAGTGTAATGCCCGGAACCACCGCCGCCCGAAACTACGAGGTAATCAACTGCGGTCACGCCGGAAGGCACGGTGAACGTGCCGTTGCTTGTGTAAGTGTGGACGCAATACCCATTGGCTTGCGTCACCGTGCCGCCGGTTGCATTGCAGGCGTAAGTCGGGACCAAGCCTGACACGGCAAGGGAACCGTTCAGGTCAAGCGTGCTTCCTGGGCTTAACGTGTTGACGCCTACTCTTCCCGAAGTGGAATTCACAAAGAACGCTACCGAACCGTTGCCGACGTAGACGTTGCCGGTCGTGTTGACTGCACCCTGGACGCCGAGGCCGCCTGCGGACGCGAAGGGACAGGAAAGGATTGCGAATGCAATGAAAAAAACAAGGGCTTTGGCGCAGTTCCTATTGACAGAAAGACAGGCACAATCAAAGCTGGACGCTGGAACGCCGCGAATTGGATTGCTGTTGCATACTAATTTTCCACTCATGAACGACCAATCTTCAACAAAACAAAAACTTACTTACACGCGTCCGCATCCGGGTGGTCTGCGCAAACAAGCGCCTTCAGCTGGTCTATCTGCGCCTGCTTGGCTAATTTGTCAGCCTCAAGCGCATCAATCCTCTTTTGCTGAGCCTGCATCGCGCTGACAACAACTGGAGCAATTCTCTCATAGGACATTCCCTTGTAGCCGTTGTTGTCAGTTGTGACGACTTCGGGGATTACTTTTTCGACTTCCTGCGCGATGAAACCGACTTGCGTCCCATTAGTGAAGCCCATGTTCGGGAAACCCGTGGTGTTCCACTCGAAGTTCACCGGCCGCAACGCGAGTATCTTATCAAGTGAAGTCGAAGGCGAAAGCGAAGTCACGTTCCTCTTCCACCGCGCGTCCGAACCCGACCACGCGCCCGATGTGACCCACGCGGTGCCTGCGACAGTAAGCGTGTAACTGGGACTCATAGTGCCGATGCCAACGCGGCCTGCATAGTCTATCCAAAGGCGGTTTGTCAAGGCTGCATCGGCGTCGTTCATCATGTCGAGACGGAACGCGCTCCCGTTGTAACCCGAGCCGAAAGCAGTCATCCTGCCGACTATCTTGGAATTGAGGCCGCTGTACCATTCCAAGGACGGGCCTACGCCGCTGGGGTTAAGGTTGCTCAGCCTCAGCGCCGGCTGCTGGTAGCCGTCGCCCAAGCTGTTTACGGAAATTTCCAGGGGGGTTGCCGGCGCCGCGGTGCCGATGCCCACGTAACCGCGGGAAAGTATGTTGAGTGCGGGGCTGCCGGTCGTGTCCAACGAGGAAAACAGCACGGGGTTGCTGCTGGCGGTCACGGTTATGTGCATGCGGTAGCCTGTATCGAAGGCGGTTGGCGTGAATATGCCCCCTTCAATCGGCTCCATGCTGGTTTGGACGTAGTCCACCCCGCCGCCGGACGTGCTGTCCACGTAGAACGCGCCGGTTGGCGCATAGTTGGCCACCCCGCTTTTCCACGCGATGTAATAGTCCGCAATTGGCGACGTGGTCGGGCTGCCTATGGTGATTTCCGCCTGTGAGAAGTTCTGCGTGACCTGGTCGCCGGCCGAACCCATGGGAAGCGAGAAGCGCGCCGCGAAACGCACGGTCCAGTTGTTGCCGCCGGTGTTTTCCACAAACAAAAGCCACCACTTGCCGGTGATGCTTCCACTTGGCTTGCGGTAAGTCACTCCGGTATATGTCGTGTTCTTTGCAAGCATATACTCCGCAGTGTTCTCCACGCCGAAGAAAACCGCATTCGCGTCAAACCACGACGAGCCTCCGGTCTGAGGCAGCACGTGGCCTACTGAACTTGACAAGACGTTGCCTGCCCGAAGCTGCAGGCTTGACGAAGGGGATGACGTGCCGAGTATGATGTTGCCGGAGCTGTAAATGTTGCCTGAGACGTTGATGTTGCCGGACACGCCGAGGTTGCCGGAACCGTCAACTGACACCCTGGGGTTTAATGGGTAACGGATTATGACTACGCCGGAACCGCCGGCGCTTCCGACGTTGGTCGCATTCAGGTAACCGCCTCCTCCACCGCCGCCGGTATTCGGCGACCCGTCGAAGCCAGTGGTGCTGCCATTGACACTTGCGTAGTTTCCTCCCGCGCCTCCGCCGCCGATTCCTCCAGCGCCGCCTACATAGTTGTAGCCGCAGCCGCCACCGCCACCGCCGTAAAACGCGGCAGTGCCGGATATCGAAAACATCCTGCCGCTGCCTCCGTTTCCTCCGCTGCCTATGGTGCCCGTAGTGCCAATCAGGCCGACGCTGCCAGCTCCGCCACCTCCGCCACCGCCATAAAACATGCCCCTTGCACCGTTGTTGCCGTAGCCGACTGCGCCGGTTGGATTATCCTGCGTCGCAAGGCCGTAATTGGTGTTGTTCTTGCCACCGCTGCCGCCGCCTGAACCTCCGCTGAAACCTACGTCGGACTCATAACCCCCGCCGCCACCGCCTACTGCGACAAGCGTGGAGAAAGATGAGTTCTGACCGGAGTACCCGTCACCGTTGGTCGTCCTCCGCGCCCCTCCGGCACCCACTACCACGGGATACGCCTGCGCTGAAACTGAAAACAGTTGGCCATACACCACCCCTCCGCCACCGCCTCCACCGCTGTGGGTCCCGCCGCCACCGCCACCACCGGCAACAACCAGGACCTCGACGTTCCCAACGCCGTTGGGGGTGAACGTGCCGTTGGTCGTGAAAGTGTGGATGCGGTACCCCCCGGCTTCAGTGACGTTGCCGCCGGTTGCGTTGAACGGGCCCGGCATCACGGAAAAAGTGCCGTTCAGGTCAAGCGTGCTCGCCGGGCTTGAAGTGCCGATGCCGACGCTGCCGTTGAGGACAACGCTGCCTTGGAAGATTGCCGCCGGCGCCACATAAGGATAACGGAGGATTACGATGCCGGAGCCGCCTGCGCCGGAGCTCATATTATAACCAGTACCGCCACCGCCACCGCCGGTTCCGCTTGCGCCTGCTGTTCCAGCGGCGTTCCCTGCGCCAGCGCCGCCACCGCCTGAGCTGCCTGCACCGCCGGCAGATACGCCACCGCCACCGCCACCGCCCGCATAATAGACTAAAGTGCCATTGATTGATGATGATAGGCCTGCGCCGCCTGCGCCACCAGTGTTGCTAGTCCCGTCGCTGCCGTTCGCAGCTGCGCCCCCACCACCGCCGGCGCCGGTTGTGCTGTATTGGGCGCCGCCGTTGTTTCCTTGGCCAACAGTGCCGTTTCCTGGAGGTTCGGTTATGCCGCCAATGTATGCACCGCCGCACCCGGACCCGGTATTGGTGTCAGCATAAAATCCTCCGCCGCCATAAGCTGTAATCGAGGAAAAGACGGAATCGCCGCCCTTAATCCCATAATTGTTTGCCACGGTTACTGATGGGCCGCCAGCACCAACAACTACGGAGTACGCTTGCGCAGTCACGGCAAGGGTGCCGTTCCGAAAACCGCCTGCTCCGCCGCCGTTGCCAATGCGGACGGCAGCGTTGCCATTAGCGCCCGAACCACCACCACCGACCACAAGATATTCAACGGAGGTCACACCGGTCGGCGGGGTGAACGTGCTGTTGCCAACAGTAGTGAACACGTGGACGCGGTAAGCGATGCCGTTTTGCACGATGTCATAGACGCGGTCGCCACCGTACCCGAAGGAACCGCCGACAACATGAAGAGTTGCGTTGGGGCTTGACGTGTTGATGCCGACCTTGCCGGAAGTGGAATTCACAAAGAGCGAGCTGGAACCAAGGCTGTCGGTGACGTTGAGCTGGCCGTTCTGCACAGTGACGCGGCCTGCTGCCGCAATCCCTGAAAGTAGGAGAAGCCACAGGAAAAATACTGCGAAAAGACTTGACTTGCCAATAGGCGCGTTTCTCATTTTTCCCCTAAACCCCAAACTGCCAACCAGATTAATTTGCAGGGCTATTTAACCGATGCGCAGGATTGGACTGCTGCATTTTGTTCCATGACCTACTTGCAGCAGCGGAAGCCTTGGAGCGCATACACTGTTGACGGCGTGTTGAACACGTACAAGGCAAAGCAACCCCCATTGGCCCCGTCGTATCCGCTCCCGCCGCGGTTGAACGCTCGGGCAACACCAGCCCCATCATAAGCCGCGAAATAATCATTGCCATAAGCGTTACTACTAGTAACCCCGGTAGACGTAGGCAAGCCGGTTGCAAAATCGTACCCGGTGACATAGTTGCTTGCCAAACCATTGGTCGGGTCAGCAGTGACCACCTCGTCCACCCACTCCCGAACGTTCCCAATCATGTCGTAGACCCCTTCCTGGGTGACGCAACCCGAACTTGTACCAGTAAGGTTGGCAGCACTACCAACCGTATTACAAGCCATTGCTTCCGTAGTCTGTTCTGCAGTGATGCCCCACTGGCTTCCTCTGTAGTTGCACGCCTGGGACCACTCCGCGTTAGTGCAGAGGTGCTTGCCCGCATTCTGGCACGCCTTCTTTGCGGAGCACCAGTTTATGCTCACTAGGGGCACCTGACCAGGTGCGGAACCTGCGATGGCAGTGGTGTTGCTTGCATCAACCTCTGCCTGCGAGCCGTTGACGCAAGCTTCATTTGAAACCGTGCCTGCAGCAAGGTGCGCCTCGTACTTGTCGATGCAGAACGGCCTGGTGCCGGGGACGTAAGCCATGTCGGAAGGGCACGCTGTGCCGCCGTAGACCACTCCGTTGAGTATCGTGTTGCCGGTCACGTGCAATGCAGCCTGCGGACTTGTCGCGCCGATGCCGACGCTTCCCTGGAAGATTGCCGCAACACCGATTGGATAACGGACTACGACTATGCCTGAGCCACCGTTTCCTCCAGCGTATGTGGCAGTTGCGTACACGTCGCCAGCACCGCCACCGCCACCAGTGTTTGGTGTTGCAGAAACGCCAGCAGTGTGGCTTCCGGCCCCGCCCCCACCAGCACCGCCGGACCCGACGCCAAGCGTGCTGTTGTATGGCGCGCCGCCACCGCCGCCCGCATAATAAACAGATGAGCCGGTAATTGTAGATATCCTTCCAGTGCCGCCATTGCCCGACTGGGTCGTCGGGCCGCCGTTGTCTCCAACTGCGCCAGCGCCGCCGCCGCCGCCAGTAGTCCAAGCGCCGTTGCTTCCTCCGTTGTTTCCCTGAGAAGGAACAGTAGCGGGAGTGTTGCCTGCACCGCCCGCGCCCTGGCCGCCGTCGCCTCCACCAGAACCGCCGGTTGCGCCGTTCCTTGCGGCGTCCGACATCGAGCCGCCGTAACCGCCGCCGGTTGAGCGTATGCTGCCAAACACCGAGTCCGAACCGCTTGTGCCGTGGTAGTGCACGATGCCTACCCCGCCCGCGCCAACGGTAACGTTGATTGCAGAACCTTCAACCACGGAAAGGTTGCCTGCCCTGAACCCGCCCGCGCCGCCACCGCCGCCCGAACCGCCTGCACCTGCACCGCCGCCTGCGACAACAAGGTATTCAACGGAAGTGGTTCCGGCAGGCGGGGTGAACGTGCTGTTGCCAACTGTAGTGAACTTGTGAACTCGGTAAGCCACGCCATTATCTACAATATCATAAACCCAGTCGCCACCGGAGCCGCCGGACATTGAAATCGCAGGGACCACGTGAAGCGCAGCACCCGGACTCTTCGTACCGATGCCGACGCTTCCGGTGCTTTCGTTCACAAAGAATATCGAGCCCGATGACGAGTCAACGCGCAACCCGCCGCGCACGCCAAGCCTTGCCTGCGGGTTCGTAGTGCCTAACCCGATGTAGCCAACAGCAGGCCTCACGAAAAGCACGCTCTGCTGGCCGCGCACAACAGACGACACATCCTCCTCAGCACCCCACGCAGCCCAGGTCGGTTCGGAAGACGCGTAGTTTGCGCCGAAGATCCAGTCAACGTAGAAGTAGCCTATGTGGGAGGCTGCGACCATTATGTATCCGGAAGAAATGTTGGAGTCCGGGCTGCTCAGAAGCGAGGTCCCGTTGCGCATCACCCGCACCCCGGCCGAACCGAGGCTCATCTCGTAAATTAAGGAGACGTTGTCCGAATACCACGGGTTCGGGGTTCCCAGCGCAACGGCAGAGTCGTTGAGGTTGGACTCGGTGCCGTTGACTGCCTTGTTCAGGGACATCCCGTAACTTACCCCTCCAAACACCGCCGAGTATCCCGTGTTGGGGATGGTGCCATACCACGGGTGGTTGCCGCACGGGCAGCAGGCGGCCAGGTTGAGGTTTGGCGTGCTGTTGCCAAGCACCGGCGACCCGGTGCCTATTGAGAAGGAGTCGTCGACAACGTCGCGCATTATTGCCGACATATACAGCCGTTTGGCGCCAGTTGCCTTGCTGTAGACGCCTATGCTGGCGCCAGGACCGAGTTCGAGCCGGCTGTTACGCTCCCACAAGTAAAACTGGTTGCCTGCACTATTCCACTTCGTGGTGTCGAAGTTGTTGTCGTTGAAGTCGTCAAAAACAATGAACGTGTTCGCGCCGTTCGAACCGGAGGCGGCGTTGGCGTTGCCGTAATAAATGTAGAAAGTCGAATTCGCAGGGGCGGCAGGGACTGAATCAAACTTCACCCATACCGCAGCGGACACGCCGTAGGAATAGTTCTCTATCCAGTAGCTCAACGGCGTGACCCCGTCTGCGGAAGTAAAACGCAAGTCGTTGAAATCATCCCGCACGTGGCTGTTCAGGTAAGTTGTATTGGCAGAGTCGGTTCCGCTTGCTTTGTACACCACAAGCCTCATCTGGTAATCAGTAAGCGCGCCTGCAGACGAGCCGGCCAGAGTAATCTTTTTGCGATAAGCTCCAAGAAAAGGAAAGTCAACCAGCGACTCGGCCTTCAGCGGCACCGAGGAGTTGTCCGCAGCCCTGATGTGGAGCGTTGAATTCGGGCTTGAAGTCCCCACGCCAACGTTCCCCGAAGTCGCGTTCACGAAAAACGAAATCGTGCCGCTGCCAACGTAGAGGTCGCCGGTAGAGTTGAGCGCGCCTTGCACAAGCATGCTGCCTGCTGACGCGGGCTGCAAGAGGACGGCCGCAACGGCGAAGATAAGCGCAAAGGCAAACTTGCAATTCATCTCAAACCAACTTTCAGAAAACTACTTGCAGCAGCGGAAGCCGACGCCATTATTTGAATACATCGAGGGGGCGACATCCAAATGCAAGGAAAAGCAGCCCGGCCCGTTTGCCCAGTATCCGCCGCGAGCCAATGCGCGGGCCGCACCCGCGCCCTCATAGGCCCAGAAATAATCGTTGCCATAAGCATTGGTGGTAGAACCTACGGACGTAGGCAGGCCAGTTGAAAAATCATACCCCGTGACATAATTATTGGCAGTTAAGCCGTTGGTCGGGTCAGCAGTGACAATCTTGTCCACGTACTCCCAGACATTCCCAATCAGGTCATATGCCCCTTCCTGTGTTACGCAGTTCGGGCTTGCACCGGTAAGGTTGGCGCCACTGCTTGCAGTATTACAACCCATGGCTTCTGTCGCTTCTTCAGCAGTGATGCTCCACTGGCTTCCCTTGTAGTTGCACGCCTGGAACCACTCCGCGTTCGTGCACAGGTGCTTGCCCGCATTCTGGCACGCCTTCTTGGCATCGCACCAGTTTACGTACACCATAGGTGTTTGTCCAGCAGCAGAACCTGCAATTGCAGTGGTGTTGCTTGCGTCCACCTCGGCTTGGGAGCCGCTGGTGCAGGCGCTGTTTGCAACATAACCGCCCGCATTGTACGCCTCGTACCTGTCGATGCAGAACGGCTGGCTTCCGCCAATGTACGCCATGTCGGACGGGCAGTTCTTGCCGCCATAGACTACTCCGTTGAGAATCGTGTTGCCGGTCACGTGCAATGCAGCCTGCGGGCTTGTAGTGCCGATGCCGACGTTGCCCTGGAAGATTGCCGCAACACCGACGGGATAACGGACTACAACTATTCCGGAGCCACCTGAACCGCTGATACCGCCACCATTTCCACCTGCTCCGCCGCCTCCACCCAAGCCGTTTGTACCGGACTGGGGCGCGGGGCTTGATGCTGTTCCGCCATTGCCTCCGCCACCCAAACCGCCGGCACCCCAAACCGCGCCTTGCGCGGACTGGCCACCGCCACCGCCACCTGCATAGTACGTAAGCGTCCCGGTAATCGATGACGCGCGGCCTATGCCGCCTACACCGCTTTGGCTGCCTGCGCCATTAGCCCCTGCTCCGCCTGCACCACCGCCACCGCCGCCAGGGTAGGGTGAAGCGACGTTGTTGTTGCCGCCGTTATAACCCTGTCCGGGAAAACCCGAACCGCCAAGGTAGCTTATGGCTGCAATGCCTCCACCGCCACCGGAACCGCCGTTGAAACCGTTACCACCATTAGGAGAACCGCCACCACCCATTGCATTTATCGTGCCGAATGAAGAGTTGCTTCCATTCATGCCTATGGATGCGGAACCTACGCCCCCGGCACCAACTACTACGGAAACATTCCCGGACACGGATGCTGTCCCGGTAAGGAAGCCCCCACCACCCCCACCGCCACCGCCATTGGTGCTTGAACCCGCACCACCACCAGCAACTACGAGGTACTCAACGGAAGTGACCCCAGCAGGCGGGGTGAAAGTGCTGTTGCCAACGGTGGTAAACGTATGGATGCGATAAAGCACATTGTCAACTACTACATCCGTGACGTTTCCCCCGGAACCGCCGGAAACTGAAACTGAAGAAACCACCTGCAGAGCTGCTCCCGGGCTTTTTGTGCCGATGCCGACGCTTCCGGTGCTCTCGTTCACAAAGAAAATCGAGCCCGATGACGAGTCAACACGCAAGCCCCCGCGCACGCCAAGCTTTGCCTGCGGGTTAGTAGTGCCCAACCCGATGTAACCAACCGCCGGCTTGACGTAAAGCACGCTCTGCTGGCCGCGCACAACAGACGACACATCCTCCTCAACACCCCACGCACCCCAAGCCGGCTCCGAAGAAACATAATTCGCCCCAAAAATCCAATCAACAAAAGCATAACCAACATGCGACGCCGCAACCATCACGTAACCGGAGGAAAACGTCGTGTCCGTACTCTGCAAAAGCAAGGAACCGTTACGCGAAGCGTTGACACCCGCCGAACCCACAGCCAACTCATAAACTACAGAATCATTGTCCGTTCCCGTGGTCACTGCAGAATAACTTAAATTAGACTCAACACCAGCAACAACCTTCTCAAGTCCCATCCCAGAAGAAAACACCAAAGAATAACCATTGCCAGGCATTATCCCATACCACGGATGATTACCACCCATCGGCGAACTAAGCATATACGGATTCGGAGTAGTATTCCCAATCACCGGCGACCCAGTACCTATCGAAAAAGAACTATCAACAGCAGGATACCGCCTCGCAGACATCACCAGCCGCTTGCAACCAGTTGCCTTGCTGTAGATGCCAAAATTAAGGGCGTACGACACGGTTCCAGGCCCCAGCTCCAGCCGGCTGTTGCGCTCCCGGATGTATCCCTGGTACAATTTGGAACTGTACTGTGAATTTCCTACAGCGTTCCATTTAGTCGAGTCGAAATTATTGTCATTGAAGTCGTCAAATACGATGAACGTGTTCGCGCCATTCGAACCGGAGGCGGCGTTGGCGTTGCCGTAATAAATGTAGAAAGTCGAATTCGCAGGGGCGGCAGGCACCGAATCAAACTTCACCCACACAACAGCGGACACGCCGTAGGAATAGTTCTCTATCCAGTAGCTCAACGGCGTGACCCCGTCTGCGGAAGTGAAGCGGATGTCGTCAAAATCATCCTGCACGTGATTGCTCAAGTATACTGAACTGCCGGAATCGGTTCCGCTTGCCTTGTAAACAGTAAGCCTCATCTGGTAATCAGTAAGCGCGCCTGCAGACGAGCCGGCCAGAGTAATCTTTTTGCGGTAAGCTCCAAGAAAAGGAAAGTCAACAAGCGACTCGACCTTCAGGGGCACCGAGGAATTGTCCGCAGCCCTGATGTGGAGCGTTGAATTCGGGCTTGAAGTCCCAACACCCACGTTCCCCGACGTCGCGTTCACAAAAAAAGAAATCGCGCCACTGCCAACATAAAGGTCGCCAGTAGAGTTGATTTGGCTTGGGACGCTGAGGCTTCCCGCGGACGCTGTTTGAAAGAGCAGGGCCGCGGCAAAGAAAAGGGCGAAAAAAGCGCGTGCTTGCCAGTCGCCACGACTAGCACCGCTGACCGACCTTAAACCCATGACCCTCGTTTCCCACAATCCTTTCGGCAAAACCGAATATTAACCATCGCAAATTTTACCAAACATTACTTGCAGCAGCGGAAGCTGATATACGGACTCACAGCCGAAGGCGCTTGCGCAATCTGCAAGGTAAAGCAGCCCGCATTGTCCCCGTTGTCCCAGAGCCCTCCGCGGATAAACGCACGGGCAGCCCCGCCGCCATTATAAGCATAATAGAAATCATTACCATAAACGCTAGTGGTAGACCCTGAAGAGGTAGGCAAGCCGGTTGCGAAATCATATCCCGTGACATAATTGCTTGCCACGCCGTTGGTCGGGTCAGCAGTAACCACCCGGTCCACCCACTCCCAAACGTTCCCAATCAGGTCGTACGCGCCTTCCTGGGTGACGCAACCCGGGCTTGCTCCAGTAACATTAGTTACACTACTATACGTATTGCAGCCCATTGCTTCCGACGTCCCTTCAGCAGTGATGCTCCACTGGCTTCCTTTGTAATTGCACGCCTGGAACCACTCCGCGTTCCTGCACAGGTGCTTGCCCGCATTCTGGCACGCCTTCTTTGCGGCGCACCAGTTTATGCTGGTTATCGGTATTTGGCCCGGAGCGGAACCTGCAACGGCTGTTGAGCTGCTTGCATCCACCTCGGCCTGCGAGCCGCTTGAACAGGCGCTGTTGTAAACCGTGCCGCTTGCAAGGGATGCCTCGTACTTGTCGATGCAGAACGGCCTGTCGCCGGGAACGTAAGCCATCCCCGCAGGGCAGCTGGAACTTGTGTAGATTGTCCCGGTGACGTTGACGTTGCCTGTAAAGAGCGTGTTGCCTGCAACGTGCAGGGCAGCCTGCGGGTTTGTAGTGCCTAACCCCACGCTTCCCTGGAAGGCCGCAGCAGGACCGGAAATCGGGTAGCGCACGACTACGATGCCGGAGCCGCCGCTTGCTGCGGAAGTCGGGTCGTTCTCAGCACCGCCACCTCCATTGCCCGTCCCGTTGGTTCCGGCAGTCGCGTTGGCTATGGCGCCGACTGCACCGCGTCCCCCGCCGTCAGCGCTGCCTGCCCCTCCGATGAGGTGGCCTCCGCCACCGCCGCCAACTGCGTAAACTACAGGCGCGCCGGTTATGGAGAACTCTTTTCCTGCACCGCCATCCCCGCCGGAATCAACAGTGTTTGCTATGCTTTCGCCAGCACTGCCGGCACCGCCACCGCCGGCACCGCCGCCAAACGCGGTTCCAGTATTGGGGGTCGTGGCGCTCCCGCCGTCGTTGCCATAGAACGTCGCACCATCTGGAGTGCCGTGCTGGTGCGGCCCGCCAGCGCCGGTACTTGCAGAATTCGCACCTGCACCACCGCCCGAACCTCCAGCCTCGCCATTAATGCTCCCGCTGTTTGAGCCGCCGCCACCGCCGCCTTTTGCTATGATTGCACCGAAAGCAGAATCGCTCCCATTGCGGCCTTGAACATTACCCGCCACGCCTCCAGCGCCCACAGTAACAGTAATTGCGCCGGATACCGGGCGCCCGGCCTGATAATATACCCCGCCGGCCCCGCCACCGCCGCCATAATTCGAAGTTGGGGGCAAAGCGCCGCCACTGCCGCCGCCGGCAACAACGAGAACCTCAACAGAAGTAAGCCCGGCAGGGACTGAAAACGTACTGTTGCCTACTGAGGTGAACTTGTGCACGCGGTAAGCAACCCCGTTTTGCACAATCTCGTAAATGCTGTCGCCTCCTGTTGCCAGCGGCCCGGAAAGAACGTGGATTTTCGCACTCGGAGTAGCAGTGCCAAAGCCGACGCTTCCGTTGAAGAAGGAAATGCCGTCGGAACGCAACGAAGGCGCGTACAATGGATAGCGTAAGACTACAAGTCCTGAGCCGCCCGCGCCTCCGGTCCTGTTGGCGCCATATCCTCCACCACCTCCGCCTCCACCGCCGGTGTTTGCAGTTGCGGAATAACCTGGCGTGTCGCCAGTAAGCCCGGCATTGCCTGCGCCGCCCCCGTGCGTTGCAATGCCAGCGGTGCCTGCGCTGGTGCCGCCGCCGCCGCCTCCGCCAGCGTAATAAGTTGCATTGCCAGTGATGAAGGAAGCATACCCCGGCCCGCCATTACCACACGAACCATTGACGGTGCCGCCTACGCCGGTTCCTCCGAACCCGGAGAAGCCTCCACCACCGCCTGCGAACCTGCCTGCTGCAGTAAGGACTCCGCCACCGCCCGCATACCCTTGGCCTGCAATCCCCGCAGCTCCGATGTTGTTTGAGCTGTGGCCGCCACCGCCGCCGCCGCTTGCGCCCGAAGTCGCATCAGCAGCCCCTGCATACGCGCCGTGCCCTCCGCCAAACGCGACCAAGTCGCCAAAATATGAGTTCCCGCCATTGGTGTCATTGGCGCCGCCGATTCCCACTACAACGGGATAGCTTCCTGCGGACATCGTTTTACGTCCATACAGGACTCCTCCGCCACCGCCACCGCCGGCGTTGTTCGTGCCGCCACCGCCGCCACCGCCGACAATGAGGTATTCAACGGAGCTGACGCCAACTGGCGGGGTGAACGTGCTGCTTCCAACAGTAGTGAACTTGTGAACGCGATAGGCAACGCCATTATCCATTATGTCAAAAACGCCGTCTCCACCTGAACCGCCAATCACTGAAAGAACTGTCGGCGCAACCTGGAGCGCGGCGTTTGAGCTTGACGTGCCAATCGAGGCGCTGCCGTTGAGGATTACGCTGCCTTGGAAGATTGCCGCCGGCCCGGAAATCGGATAGCGGAGGATTACGATGCCGGGACTACCGTACCCGCCGTACCCGCCATTGCCTGCGCCACCACCACCGCCTGAACCGAAACCAGTGGCAGATGCACCGTTTCTTGCGCCGTCAGTATCCGTGCCGCCGGCACCGCCTATGCCAGAACCTCCGACGCCGCCAGCACCACCAGTATACCCGATGCCGCCCCCGCCACCAGCGTAATACGTCGCTACACCAGTTATCGAGTTTGATAAACCTGATCCTCCGGCCCCACCGACTGATGCGCTTACCGCATTACTTCCAGCGCCACCGGCACCGCCACCACCGCCAGAAGTCCCACCGTACCCGGAAGCGTTTCCTCCGTTATTCCCATACCCGCCCGATGCACTGCCAGGCTGCGTCGCGCCACCCGCAGTACGGGGGTTGCCGCATCCTCCTCCCGAACCGCCATTGTTCGCGCTATCAACAAATTGTGAGCCGCCACCGCCACCGCCAATTGCGACAACCGCACCTATGCTCGAATTTCCACCGGAACCGCCATTGATGTAGTTAGAAGTAGAGCGAACACCCTTGTCTCCCACGGTAATTGTTACCGCGCTTGAAATCACCATCGTCCCGTTTACAAGACCCCCGGCTCCGCCTCCACCTGCCCAATACGTGCCGCCTGCACCGCCTCCAGCAACAACAAGGTATTCAACCGAAGTGACCCCGGCAGGCGGGACGAACGTGCTGGTGCCGACAGTTGTGAACTCGTGCACGCGGTAATTCGTGCCATTGACTACGATGTCATAAACGCTGTCGCCTCCAAAACCCGCGGAGCCGCCGACAACTGAAAGCGTCGCATTCGGACTAGTTGTGTTGATGCCGACCTTGCTGGAATTAGAATTGACAAAAAAAGAGATTGACCCGTTGCCAATGTAAAGGCTGCTGCTTGAATTGGACGGGCCGTGGATGCTTACGCTTACTGCGGACGCGGGCTGCAGGAGGACTGCCGCAACGGCGAAGATAAGCGCAAAGACGGTTTTGCAACCCATTCTCAAATCAACTTACAACAAAAACTATTTGCAGCAGCGGAACCCGACGGCCGGGTGCACGGTCAACGGCGTGTACATTAATATCAGGTTAAAGGCACCTGTGTTGGCGCCATAATTCCAAGCTCCGCCGCGGACGAACGCGCGAGCCGCGCCAGCCCCATCATAAGGATAGAAGTAATCATTACCATAAGCATTGCTTGTGGATCCTGTGGAGGTGGGCAATCCGGTTGAAAAATCGTACCCGGTGATATACCCGCCGGCCACGCCATTGGTCGGGTCGGCAGTGACCACCTTGTCCACCCACTCCCAAGTATTACCGATTAGGTCATATGCTCCTTCCTGTGTTACGCAGTTCGGGCTTGCTCCGGTAAGGTTGGCGGCACTTCCACCAGTGTTGCAGCCCATTGTTTCCGCAGTTTGCTCGGCAGTAATGCTCCACTGGCTTCCTTTGTAGTTGCACGCCTGGAACCATTCCATATTAGTGCACAGGTGCTTGCCCGCATTCTGGCACGCCTTCTTTGCTGCGCACCAGTTTATGCTTGTCAGCGGGATTTGGCCTGGAGCTGAACCTGCGACTACGGTGGTGTTGCTGAAATCAACTTCGGCCTGAGAGCCGGTTGTGCAGGCAGTGTTGTAAACCGTGCCTCCTGCATTGTACGCCTCGTACCTGTCGATGCAGTACTGCTGGTCCCCGGGAATCAAAACCATCCCCGCGGGGCAGCTGTTGCTTGCGTAAATCGTGCCGGTGACGTTTATGTCACCAGTAAAGAGCGCGTTTCCCGCAACGTGCAGCGCAGCCTGCGGGTTGGTTGTGCCGATGCCAACACTGCCTTGGAAAACAGCTGCAGGACTGGATATTGGGTAGCGCACGACTACGATTCCGGAGCCGCCTGCGCCGGGATGAGTGACCCCGGGATTATTTCCCGCACCCGCTCCGCCTCCGCCGCCGGTGTTCGGAATGCCATCCATACCGGATAAATCTTCAGAAACGACGGAAGCGTAATTACCGCCTCGTCCACCGCCACCAATACCGCCAACGCCATAGCCGCCGACGCTATTGTATGCGTTTCCTCCACCGCCACCGGCATACCATACGGTGGTTCCGGTTATTACGGAGAGTAAGCCTTCTCCGCCATTTCCACCATTGTTAGTTGAAGGTAGCGCATATCCAACGTGACCAGCGCCCCCGCCGCCTGCTCCGCCATACCAAGAAGAGTCACGTGGATACGTATTGCCTCCATTAGTTCCTTGCCCTGACGTTCCCGCACCACCATACAAACCAGGCCTGCCGGCACCCCCGCCGGAACCACCAGCGCTACCATTATTATTGGCACCACCGCCACCACCGCCACCCACAGATACTATACTTCCAAACGAAGAGTTTACGCCATTATAGCCAACGTTTGCGCCGTAATTGCCACCGCCACCAACGGTTACATTCACGGTGCCAGATATGGGAGTATTGCCTGTAAGGAAACCGCCCGCACCACCGCCTCCAGCGTGGGTCGTAGCTCCGCCCCCACCGCCAGCCACAACAAGGTATTCAACGGAAGTAAGCCCAGCGGGCGGAGTGAACGTGCTGTTGCCAACTGTCGTGAACTTGTGCACGCGGTAAGCAACCCCGTTTTGCACAATCTCATAAACGCTGTCGCCACCGGTTGCCATCGGCCCGGAAAGAATGTGGATTTTCGCACTCGGAGCGGAAGTGCCGATGCCGACGCTGCCGTTGAAAAATGAAATCCCATCAGCACGTAAAGTCGTCGCATATAGCGGATAGCGTACGACTACAATGCCGGAACCGCCATTTCCACCGTTCTGTGACGAGTATCCTCCTGCGCCTCCTCCTCCTCCTCCGGTGCCGTTTACAGCATCCTGTGGGTCAGTGACCGAAGTCCAAATCCCACCTGCACCACCACCGCCGATACCGCCTGGCGCTGCGGGTTTTGAAACGCCAGTCATCCCATCGGACGAACCGCCCCCACCGCCACCGGCGTACATAGACAATGTTCCTGTGATGGAAGACGATGCGCCTGCGCCGCCGGGTCCGCCATACCCGATGCTTGGGACGTCAACCACGCCACCACTTGCACTTGCGCCGCCACCGCCGCCAGCTCCGTTGTCTACGCCGGAACCGCCGACGCTGCCGCCATAACCTTCAACCGGGGAATAGCCGCCCGCGTTTCCTGAGCCGGCGGGAACTAATGCGGTTGAACCGCCGCCTGAACCTCCGTTCTGTCCGGTCTGGTTGGCAACACGGATGCCGCCACCACCACCGCCTGTTGCGTTGATGCTTGCAAACTGCGACTTGGAGCCGTTCTGCGAAATCAGGTCGCCGTATCTTGTGACTCCTCCTGCACCGACAAGTACCGGATACGCCTGGTTGGACACCGCAAGAGTGCCAGTCCTGAACCCGCCGGCTCCACCGCCGCCACCGCCGAGGTTTGACGTGAGCGTCCCGGAGCCTCCGGAGCCGCCGCCTCCAACTACAAGGTATTCGACCTGCGTAACGCCTGCAGGAGGTGTGAACGTGCCGCTGCCGACGGTTGTGAACTTGTGCACGCGGTAAGCGACCCCGTTGTCAACAATATCATAGATGCTGTCCCCACCCGAGCCGCCTGACTGGAACAGGCGGATGCTTGGGGCGGCGTGTAACGTCGCGCCGGAGGCTTGCGTCCCGACGCTTACGCTGCTGTTGAAAAACGACGAGCCGTCAACGCGCAACGCGGGCCCGGAATAAGGATAACGGACGACCACAATACCAGAACCTCCGTTGCCGCCTGCACCATACCAAACGCCGGAAGTAAGAATTGCCCCTCCTCCTCCGCCACCGCCGCCACTACTTGGGGTCCCGTCCGTTCCGGCACTGATAAGAGAACCGTTTCCTCCTCCGCCAATTCCGCCAGCGCCTGCAGTGGCATTATTTACGTTGTTAGCCCCTCCGCCGCCTCCGCCAGAATAAGCGACCTCAAAGCCGGTTATGGATGACACCAAGCCGGCGCCGCCGTTTCCTCCGCGGTTTATCGTGAGGCTGCCGTTCTCGCCCATGCCTCCGGCGCCTCCGCCGCCTCCGCCATAACGAACGTTACCGAGCGTGTTCTGCGAGAACCCGCCACCGCCGCTGTTTCCCTGCGACGGGCTTGTGCTTGGCGTGTTTCCCGCACCGCCGAAATTGCTGTACGCCTCGCCAGTCTCCGGTGACGCCGCACCGCTTCCCGAACCGCCGGCAGTGCCATTCACAAGGGTGGTTCCGCCTGAACGATAGGATGGTGCGCCGGCCCCGCCTGCGCTGGTAATGTCGTAAAACGCGGAGCTTCCTCCGGCAGTGCCGAAGCTGTATGAGTAAATATAATTTCCAGCTCCACCGGTTCCTCCGGCGCCGACAGTGACGTTGTAGGCTTGCGTAGTCACTGCAAGTGTGCCGTTGCGGAAACCGCCTGCGCCGCCGCCGCCACCGATGATTCCACCGCCACCGCCGCCACCGGCAACAACAAGGTATTCAACTGAAGTGACTCCGGCAGGCGGGATGAAGGTGCTGTTGCCAATTGTTGTGAACACGTGGACGCGGTAAGTCGTGCCGTTTTGCACGACGTCGTAAACGCTGTCGCCTCCAAAACCAGCAGAGCCTCCGACAACTGAAAGCGTCGCGTTGGGGCTTGACGTGTTGATTCCGACTTTCCCCGAAGTCGAGTTCACAAAAAGCGCGCTGGAACCCAAACTGTCAGTCACATTGAGCTGGCCGTTCTGCACAGTGACGCGGCCTGCTGCTGCAACCCCTGAAAACAGGAGAAGCCACAGGAAGAATACCGAAAAAAGGCTCGGCTTGCCAATAGGCTCGATTCTCATTTTTCCCCTAAACCCCAAACTGCCAACCAGATTACTTTGTCGAACTATTTAACCACAGATGCGCATCACGGGCTTCCGTTCTGTGTGAGCGTGCCTACGAGGCACATCTGCCCTGTTTGGCTTATGTATGAAACGGTAGCGTTCTCCGAGTTCTTGACAACAAACAGGTTGTCCGACTCCGTGCAGGACGCGTCGCGGTCGCTGCAGGACGCATCCTCAAGGCACATGTCGCCTGCCTCGGTTATGTACGCGTGCGCGACGCCGTCCGAGTCGCGGAACGCAATCGCGCCTGCAGGGGCGCTCGAGCAGTTCGTGTTAGCCGTGCACGTGCCTGCCAGTACGATGTCCCCTGTTTGCGTGAACGCCACAACGTCGGAGCCCGCCGGAGCTTGGAAGAAGACTATGCCGGACATGAACGTAATCTTGCGCAGCTGCGAGCGTCCGGCCCACGTGTCGTTTCGCGCAAAGAGCGAATACCACACGCTTCCGCTTGATGCCGGCTGAGTGGATGTAACGAGCCACTTGCCCGGCTCGTACTTTGCGACGTTTGAGTAGTACTGCTGCTGGATTTCTGTAGCTGAAAGAGAGTAGTTCCAGATGCGGACCTCGTCGATTGAGCCGTTGAAGGGATAAAGCGCAGTCTGGCCGTCCTTTCCGATAATCAGGGACCTTTCGTTGAAAGAAAGCGAGGACACGCTAGAGCCGGTGCTTTGCACGCCATTGAGGAACACCAGCAGGTTAGTGCCATTGAAGACGCCAGCCACGTGATACCACGCGCCCGCAAAAGGCGATGCGGAGTCCGCGCGGAAGAAATCCGTTCCATTGTGCGAACAGAAAGAAAACGAGTCGGAGTCTAGCCGGTACTGAAGGCCATAAGGTATGGACAGCGGAGTCGTCTGCCGTTTGGATATTACGCTCTGATAGTCGGTTTTTGCGTTAAGCTTCACCCATGCTGCGATAGTGACGGTTGCAGTGGTGTTGAGTACGCTTGCATTGCCAGCATCGACATAGTCATTGACGCCGTCAAAGCTCATCGCCGAACCGTACGTCCCATTGGGGTTCCAGTTGGCGTGCCTTGCCCTGCCCGCATTGTACTGGTTGAGGATTTCATCTGCGGAAAGCGACTGGTTTGAGATGAGGACCTCGTCCATCGTGCCGTTGAAGTAATAGTTGGTCCCGGTGTAAGACCCAAATAACACGTTCGCGGAAGTCGTAGTGTCAACGCTGGTGTCGGTTACAGGGGCTGCTGACAGCGCCCCGTCAACGTAAAGGTACAAATTGTCCTCGGCACCGTTGTACATCGCAGTTATGAGGTGCCAATTGCTGTCATTGACGGTCCTGTTCGAGGTCACTAGAGGGTTGTTGGTGCCGTCGTAGCGTTGGAAAAGTACGTTCCCAGTCGATGACATCATCACGTCGTAGTTATACCTGCCGGTCGAGGTTTTCGACACGAGCTCCTTCATCGTCGAGGGCTGCTGCGACGTCTTCATCCAGAATAAGATGGAAAACGACGCGTTTTGTGGAAACAACAGGCTTGACGTGCTGCTGGCGTTGACATAATCATCGGTCCCGTCAAAAGAGATTCCGCGCCCATTTTTTCCAGTTACCCAACTGCAGTTCGTCACGCCAGCCCCGCCATTCATGTTGTAACAGGTTCCATTATTGCCATAGACGCCCTCGTCGTACGCCACGCTGCTTGAATTTTCATCCATGTGCAGGAGCATCATCGTGTTGCCGTAGATTGTGCCGTTGTTGCCGTAGCGCGATATGTCAACTGCCTTGCGTGCGGAGTCGCCGATTGAAGAGACGTCGTCGAAGTTGTACGCAAGCACAAGCGAGTCGTTGTACATCGTGTAGTTTGTCGAGTTCCAGCTGAAGGTCATTGCCGAGGGCTGCGACACGTTCTGGATTGTCGCGTTCACTGCGATGCTGCTGAACGAGGTTGTTGCGTTCGCAGGCGTGGAGGCGATGAACTGTATGAGCGATGCTGCCGGTGCGGAGATTGTGGTGGAGACTGCAATGACTATCGGCACCTGGAAGCTCTGGTTTGACGCGGACTCGTTGGCCTCAAGCGAGATGACAAGCTGGCCCACGTAAGTGCCCCTTGCAAGGCCGCTGGTGTTCACCAAGATGTCGACCTGCTGCGTGCCGAAAGGCGCAAGCGTAAACGCCGCAGGCCCGAAGACCAAAGTGGCGCTGCCGTTGGTCCAGTTCATTGACACAGTCCCGCTCATCGGCACGAGCGACGAGCTGGTTATGAGTATTGCGTCGGAATAGCTTGCGCCGGGCGCAATGGCAGCGCTTATGGACGTGCGGTTCAGGCGCGCGGCCTTGTCGCCGATTACGATGGATGTGCCGGCGTTCTCAACCGGCCAGTAGAAGGTCCCGGTGGAGTCGGGGAGGCTTCCCTGCAAAGAAAACGAGAAAGTGCGGACGTAGTCCACGTCCTTTGCGCGCAGGATTATCGCGTTCTGGGCGATGCGCGAGTTGTCCGGGTCGTAGGAGCCGGGAAGGGTGATGGTGACTATCTTCCGCGCGCCCGCGCCCTGCGCGTGCACCTCCCTGGCTGCGTTTGAAAGGTCGGTGACAACAAGGTTTGCGGACATCTCGATGTCCCGCGAGCTGAAGGCGTCGCTGCGGCCGACTGTGACGGAATAGATTATCGCAAACACTGCGACCGCTGCAGCAAACAGGAGGAGGAACTCCGTTGAGCTCTGCCCCCTGACTTTTACACTACCCATAAAACCCGGTATCAAGCAAGTAATCGGGACTTTTTAACGTTCTTAATTATGCGAGGCTAAAAGGAAGAAATGCGGGTGCAAATGACGTTATAAAAGAGGCCGGGCAAAGACTACAATATGCAGCAGCAACGGCAACCCGCAAAGGCAACCGCGTCCGCGCCCAACAAGATAATCCTCGCAGGCGAGCACAGCGTGGTGTACGGCGGCAAGGCAATCAGCGTGCCCATAGAGGTAAACGGCAGGCGCAACCGGGCGATTGCAACCGCTGCGAAAGGCAGCGGAAGGGTTGCGGTCACCGCCGGAAGGCAGACGTCATCGTTATTGGACGGCAGCGCGACCGGCGACCGCGAGTACTTCCCGGTGCTGCACGCAGTTGATTTCGCCTTGCAAAAGCACGCAAGGCAAAAGCTTGCTGAAAGCGACGTGCACATAGTGATGGGCTTTGCAGGCGCGCCAAAGGGCACCGGTAACTCCGCATCGATGTCCGCGTCTGCTGTTTGCGCAGCGTGCGCTGCGCTTGGGACCGCGATTACAAGGCAAGAACTTTTCGAAGCGACCATGGTCGCCGAGAACGAGTACCACGCAGGCAAGGCCTCCGGCCTGGACCCGATGACAGTATGCTCGGACGAGCCGCTGGTGTTCCGCAAGGACTTCTCAAAAAAAGGCGTGAAGCTTGACTACGTGCAGAGGAAACTTTCGCTCCCAAAAGGAAGCTCGCTTATCCTGGTCAACGCCCTGTTCGGTGGAAAGCGCGCGTACACCGACGAGATGATGGACGCCTTTGCGCAGGCAAACAGGATTGACTGCGCGCCTGAGGCGCTTCCAAAGGAGCGCAGGAAGACGCTGGTTGCGCCGTACGACATGCTGGTTGAGGACATGGAAAAGGAACTCAACCCAAACGGCAGCATGGAGACGCTTGGCGAACTCTTTGACGAGAACCACGCGCTGCTTTCGTGCTCGGACGTGTCGTGCCACAGCATCGAGCGGGTCCGAAAAATCGCTCGCAACGCAGGCGCGCTCGGAGCCAAGCTCACCGGCGCAGGCGGCAACGGCGGGTGCGTACTGGTGCTTTGCGCAAGCGAGGATGAGGAAAGCATCAAGGCAACACTTGAGAATGGGAAGTTCAGGTGCTTTGAGGCCAGGTTCTCGCACAGGGGCGCGGGAATAGACTGATTATTGCAAAAGCGTAAACAAAGGACTGTGGCTTCCTAGAGCGGGGTTCCCGCGGTGTTCGACACGTCCACAATCTGGTCGCACAGCACCTGGATGCCGTTCTCGTCAAGTACCATGGGACAGACGTTCTCGCTGATTTTAGTGTCGCGCATCTTGATGACTTCGACTGCGCGTATGCGCACGCCCCCCTCGCGGAGGTGGTAGAAGTGGATTATGCCGTCGGAAAGGAAGTCCGCGCGCTTTGACGTGTAGTTGTCAAGCCTTGCCGGCTCCTCCGAAACAACCAGAGTGGTGCAGCCAAGGTCGTGGAGCATCTGGAACAGCTCAAGCAATGTCTGCTGCTCGCGGTAGGCGTCCTTTTCAAACATCAGCGAAAATGAAGTCAGCGGGTCCAGGACCACGCGCGAGATGTTGAACGTCTCGATGGTGTCGCGGATCGAGCCACCACCCTGGGCAACCAGGTCCATCAGGTCCTTTGGCTGGTAGTGGAAGAACACGAAGCGGCCCTGGCGCTCGAACTCATCGAAGTTCCAGCCGAACAGGCTTGCAGTCTGGTAGATTTCCTCGCGCGGCTCGGAGAAGCTGATGAAAAGGCAGTTCTCGCCGCACGCGGTGAGCCCGGAGTAGAGGAACTGGAGGCAGAAGGTGGTCTTGCCCGTGCCGGAGTCTCCTCCGACCAAGGTTATGCTTTTCCTAATCAGGCCGCCGCCGGTCATCTGGTCAAGCCCGGGCACGCCGGTGCTTGTGCGCACGACGCCGCACACGTTCTGAAGCTGCGGTTCCATAAAAGGAAATATGCAACCGGCCTTGATAAACGTGTCGAGAGGACCTCAAAACTAGGCTGAGAATACCTCGTCCATGTCGCCGAAGCGCTCAAGGACAAGCCCAAGCCCGAACGCCCTGCCGGTTGCAAGGAGCGAGGAAAGCGCGCGGTTGCCAAGCACGTCAAAAAAGGAGCGGATGCGCCGGTGGAGCGAAAGCTTTTGGCCGTAGGCCTTGCGCCAGAGCTGCTCGTAGCGGATGGGCGTTCCGCCCCGCACAAAGGACACTATCTCGCCAGCTGCTATCTTTGCGCAGCGGCTTGCAAAGACTATGCCCCCTCCGGTGCTTGCCTTCGCCTGGCCTGCGGCGTCGCCCACAAGGAGGACGTTGCCAATCTGGGTCCGCCTGCGCGGCCGCAGGGGGATCATGGCGTAGAACTCGCGGCGGGCCTTCGAACGCGGCCCCAAAAGCGAGCGCACCTTCGGCTCGGAAAAGAACGCGGCCTTGGAATAAAGCAGGCTGCGGCGGCGCGTAGTGCCTAACCCTATGCGCACCACGGAGCGCGAGCAGGGCACGGTCCAGCCGAAGAAGCCGTACAGCTTCTCGGAATCCAAAAAGACCTGCACCCTGTCGGTTGCAACCACGCTTGCGCCGGAGTACTCCGCCTCGTAGCAGAAGGCGTAGTCGCGCTCGTTGAATGCGGGAAAATACGCAGCACGCGCAACCGCGGAGTTTGCGCCGTCGGCCCCCACCAGCACCTTGCAGCGCAGCAAAAGCGGCTTTTTGCCTTTTGCGGCCCTGCAGGCCACTGCAAAGCCGGACCCGTCCTCGACAAAGGACTCGAAACGGGTGTTGAAAATAAATTTGGCTCCCGCACGCATCGCCTTCTTTGCGCACAACTCGTCGAACCTGAACCGGTCAAGCACGATTGCCTGCACTCTGGAGGTGCGCACCGAAAGCCTTGTGCCTGCTGCGTAGATGTCAGCGCCGCGGATTTTGTTCAGTGACGAAGAGGAGTAGTCCGCACCTATGGAATCAAGGCCCTTCTTGGAGACTATTGCGGTGCAGCGGCCGTACTTTCCGGGCTTGGGGTGCTCCTCGACTACGGCAACGGACAGGCCCTGCTGCGCACAGTAAAGGGCAACCGCGCTTCCGGACACCGAACCGCCAATGACAACCACGTCGAACTTCCGCATCGTCTTTCGCACCAACGGCCCTATTGCCTGCCGCATACTGCCTGCAATTTATTTATATGAATCCTACGGTTTTATAGCGGTTGCAGCACAACCGATTGGTGAGTGTGACAATAATGGACTTCCAACCATTGCAGGCAATATTTGGCGGCGCGCTTTTCATCGCAAGCGGCTACGCTGTTTCCCTTGCGGCGTTCCCCAAAAACGAGCTTGACGCAATAGAGCGCATCGTGCTTTCGCTGTTCTTCTCGATATCCATACCTGCAGTGATTCTCCTGGTGGCAAACCTGGTTTTGGGCATACGGCTTGACGCAATCGCAGTCTACGCAGCGTACATAATCACGATTGCCGCCGCGCTTTTCTACAGCCACAAAAAGAAGAAGCACGGCCGCGCAACCGCCTGAATCAAAGGCCGCGTAATCTTAGCCGCAAAAGGCCAACAGTCATCCCCAGCAGGTCTTGGGGCCGGGCCTTTCCGCCCTCCTTGTACGTCCACGCAACAGGGCACTCCACAACAACCAAGCCAAGTTTTCTTGCCGCGATAAGCATCTCAACATCCCACTCGTAGCCGCGTGACGAGAACGGAAACCGCGAAAGCTTCCGCACCGCCTTTTGCGAGTACAACTTGTAGCCGCACTGCGTGTCGGAATAGGGGAACCCAAAAAGCAGGCGCACCGCGGAATTGAAAAGAAAGCTCAGGCAGCGCCGGTAAAACGGAATCCCTACGATTGCCCTTGAGCTTGAAAGCCTTCTTGACGCGATGACTATGTCTGCGTTCTCGAGCAGTCGCTGCATCCTTGGAACCTCGGAAAGCTCCAGGCTTGCGTCGGCGTCGAATGAAAGCACGCTGCCCCTTGACTTCCGAAATCCCGCAAGCACAGCAGCGCCTTTTCCTATGCGGTGCGGAAAAGAGACCACAGTCAGCTGAGGCCTGAACAAACCGGAAGATTTCCTGCAAACAGCAGCAGTGGAGTCTTTGCTGTCGCTTACCACGAGAACCCGGACGCCACGCCGGCTCTTTGCCCACGTTCCAAGCAAAGACAGAGTCGGCGCTATGCGCCCTTCCTCATCGTATGCGGGAACCAATATCGTAAGCAACCAAACGCACCTGCTGCCTGCAGCGCAAAAGCCACCGCAGGCCGTATATACCTTATCGTCCATCACAATAACAACTGTTCGAAAATCCTGATGTTGTTTTCCTGCAAAGGACAAATGGGTAACCGGTATGCCTTCTTCTATTTTTGGCGGATACGACGTCCGCGGGATATTCCCCTCCGAGCTTGACGAGCAGGCCGCGCTGCGCATAGGCGCATCGTTTGGCGCGCTCCTTGCGCAGAGGAGCATACCCGCGTGCATAGTTGGCCGCGACAACCGCGAAAGCTCCGAGGCGCTCTCACGCGCGTTCATCGAAGGGCTCACCGCCTACGCGGGGATAAACGTCATAGACATCGGCCTTGCGCCGACAAGCACACTTTGCTTTGCCCTTTCAAACAACATGCAGCTTGCAGGCGCCTCGGTGACCGCTTCGCACAACCCCATCCAGTACAACGGCATCAAGTTCTACGGCCGCAGGGCGCTCCCGCTTTTCTCCGATGACCTTGCAAGGGTAAGGAAGGCGTACGAGTCGGAAGACGACCTTGTGAAGGCCGACGTTCCTGGAAAGGCCACCCGCGCAGCGTACACCGACAGGCACGCGGAGTTTGTCGCATCAAGGCACAAGCTCGTGCGCAAGTTCAAGGTGGTTGTTGACTGCGGCAACTCGGTGTGCGGCATGGTCGCGCTGAAGATGTTCAAGCTTTTGGGCTGTGACACAGTGGAGCTTTTCTGCGAGCCGGACGGCCGCTACCCGAACCACCTGCCCGACCCGCACAAGCGCGAAAACTACGGCGCGCTCACCGCAAAGGTCCTGGAGACCAGGGCCGACTTCGGCGTGATGTTTGACGGCGACGGCGACCGCGCGGGCTTTGTTGACGAGCAGGGAAAGATAGTCGACGGCGACTACGCCCACATCCTCCTCATCCGCGACCTGCTTTCGAAAAAGCCGGGCGCAACCGCAATCCTTGACCTGCGGCTTTCGCTTGCGGTGTTCGAGGACGCCACTGCGCGGGGCGCAAAGGTGGTGATGAGCAAGGCCGGCAGGATGGCAATACACGAGGAGATGGACAGGCTCGGGGCCGACTACGGCGGGGAAGTCACCGGCCACATCTCGTTTGCGGACAACGCAGGAAACGACGACGCGTTCTACTCAACTGCAAGGCTTGCGCAGATACTTTCGCAGTCGCAGGACCCACTCTCAAAGATCGTCTCGGGCCTCCCGCACTACTACTCAATACCCGAAATGCGCATCCCCTGCGCAAACGACAGGAAGGTCGCGGTTGTGGAGGAAGTCAAAAAGGAGATGTGGAAGAGCTACAAAGTCAACGCAATCGACGGCGTCAGGGTTGACTTTGAGGACTCGTGGGGGCTTTTGCGCGTCTCCAACACCGAGCCGCAGGTCACGCTGCGCTTTGAGGGGAAGACGCGCGCTTCGCTTGAGAAAGTATACGCGATATTCTCCTCAGAGCTTTCAAAGAACGGCGTTGCGCTGCCCAAAATCTGATTCTGGCTCAAACGGCGTTACTTCAGAGCCTGCGCACGTTGCGCTTCAGCCACTCCTCGGCCTCCGCATACTGCTCGAACTTGCGCTCGTCGTTTTGGAACGCCGTCGAGTGCACGATTACGCGCATGCTTTTCCCCCGCTCGTAAAGCGGCTTGAACTTTGAATGCAAAAACTCGTGGAAGCACAGGTACTCAAGTATGAACCGGGGGACCTTTCCCGAGTCGAAGATGCGGCTCACGAGCACCGCGTCGAATGCGCGGTCGTAGAACGCAAGCGTGCGCCTTCCGCCCTTGTCGTTCCAGAACACCGCGGGCATCTTGTCAAGCATCAGCACGCCGCGGTATTTTTCCATGACCGACGCGCCGATTTCCGAAAGGTCGAACGCCTCGCCCTGCGAGTTGTCGCGCCGCTTCCTTGCGCGCATCTGCCGCATCGAGTCGGAAAGCTTGAACAGCGCGCCCTTCTTTGAGAACTCCCGGAACGCTCGCACGTACTCGCTGTCGACTTTCCTGCGGAAAAGCCTGCAGCACAGGTCAAGCGCAAGGCCGGTGAGCGCCTCGCGCGTTGACAGCCGGAACGCGTCGCTTACCTCGGCCTCAACCTGCATCTGCAGCCTGTTCACGGACGCTTTGTGCCGCACGGACGAGAACGGCTTGAAGCGCGCCCGCACCGAATACCCGGAAATGCCAAGGAGCGAGAGCGCGGAGTAGAACGCGGCCTCCAGGTCGGAGTCGTCAAAAGAGTCTGCTGCAAGGCTGTCCATCGTTGTCAGGCACTGATTTGCCTGCAGGAGTTTTTTTGGCTATGCAAAAAAATACGAAGCATTATATACGGCGCGCAGGTGATATGATAAAATCCCAAGAAAAGGAGGCGTAAAAAGAATGGCAGCAAAGAAGAAGGCTAAGGCAAAGAAGAAATAAGTGCCTTGATTTTTGGGGAGGAGCATTCCTCCCGCCCAATTTTTTTGCAAAAAAAAAAAGAAAAATAAAATTTTGGGAAACCCGGATAAACCGCCCAAAAAAACTTGTTTTGCCGGAAAATAATTTCTGGAAAATTCTGGTATAGATTTTTATATGATGCCGCAGTGCCAGTATTAACTTTTTCAAGAAAAGGAGTGAATACACACATGGCAGCAAAGAAGAAGGCTAAGGCAAAGGCCAAGAAGAAATAAGTCGTTTTAAGAGTGAGAGGGAACCTGTCGTTCCCTCAACTTTTTCTTTTATCTCCCTTCCTTTCTTTTCCCTTTCGGGATTTTCATTCCACCACAAGCCTGCTGCTTATTTATCCTTCAGCGTGGAGAATAATCCTGTGATGAGACTGAGGTATTTCCTAGCAGCTTGTCCTTCGGGACGATGCCGCGATGAGGAGAAGAGAGTCATCTGACATGATAGTTCATCCGCTTCCTGCGGACTGGACGGAATACACCGACACCTTCGGATGCAACGTGCGCCAGGAATCCGGCCGCATCCCGGCCTTTGCGCAAAGGTGCGAAAGGAAATCTTCCTTTGCCGGAAGCTGCTCCCAGACCTGCGGGAGGAAAGTTGAGCCCGCGCCGTTTGTAAATTCCAGGAGCACGCCGTGCCAGTGCGGATTCAGTTTTGAAAGCAAGTCTGCCGGGCCCGAATATTTCACCTCGGAAAGAGGCGAAAGCACCGACACCTCGATTGAGATTTTCCCAAGCTCGTTTTTGGAAAGCGGCAGGAAGCGCGGGTCGGAGAAAGCGGCGTTGAGCGCGTTGTCGTGCACCGCGTACAGCAGGGGCGCCTGTGCAAATATCGAGCCGATGCACCCTCTAAGCCCGCCGCTTATCGTAAGGGTGACAAAAGCCCCGCGCTTTTGCATGAATTTTGCAGCGGCCTTGCCGACGGACTCTTCCAATTCCTTTCTTGAAAGCCGCGGCTTTTTTTCAACCTGACGGGATATTGCGTCGCGGGCTACGCGTATCAGCAGTCCCAACTCCGTCTTCGAATATTTCGTCTCACTTGTAGAACGCGAAAGCGCCATATCCAACCACCCTTGAGGAATCCCCGCTTGCATCTGCCGAGGTCGAGTAATCAAGCTGCACGCACTTCCAGCCGAGCTTTCGTGCAAGAATCATCACAATGATTATGCCCGTCTTTCCGCACGCGTCGATTTCGCCTGCACGCGAAACGTCAAGGCTTGAGATTATCTTGCAAGTCCGTGAATCAACTGCCTTTGCTTTTGCCAAGGGCAGGTAGTGCGAAAGGTCGCTGCTGACCACAAGCAGGTTTTCCTTTTTCCCAAGCGCCGCGGAAAGGTAATCCGCAGCGGACTGCCCGTCGGTTTCGCAGGTTAGCGCAGGATAAATCGTGAAACCTTTTTTCATCACCGCCTGCAGGAACGGAAGCTGGACTTCGAGGCAGTGCTCGGGCGCGTTGGCTTCGCAGGCATCGATGACTTCCTCGGACTTACCGCAAAGCGCCTCCAACGAATTCGCGGCAACTGCCCCAACCGGAGTCTGCCACTTCCTTGCGCCGCACGTTGCCAGCCCTGAAAAGAGCGCGTTGTGGGACGGGCCGACAAGCACGACGTTCTTTGGCTTGGTCTTCATTTTTGAAAGCAGGCAAAAGCCATCCGCAGCAGTCCTTGCGGAATAGACATAACCTGCGTGGGGAACGAGTAGGGCGCGAAGCTCCCCGGGAACATTTGCTTGGCTTGCTTGCTTTGCAGCGGAAAGCAAACCGGATACCAACGACTCAAGCGCCTTTCCCTGCGCAGGATAGAAGCTTCCGGCATATGCGGGCTTGCGCACGATTTCGTCGGACATTCATTTTGCACCGGTTTTCTTTGCTGCTGGCTTCTTGCTTGCCGCCACCTTCTTCAGCTGACCCGTTTCCCATATGCCGGCAATCGCCTTGCCGCATTCACTGCACAATCCGTCCTTTCCAAGCGACTTGACTTCGACTGCGTAGCCGTGCCGCGAAATCAAAAGGGCGCTGCACTTGGGGCAATAAGTGCTCTCGTAACCTTGGTCCCTTGAGGGCAGGTTGCCTGCATATACAAATGAAAGCCCCGCGTCAATGCCGACCTTTCTTGCAGTCACAAGCGACTGCATCGGAGTCGGCACCACATCCATCATCCTATAAGCGGGGTGGAACGCGGTCACGTGCCAGGGGATGTTGCGGTCAACTGATGCGATGAACCGGGCAATCTGCGAAAGCTCCTCCTTCGAGTCGTTCTTTCCGGGAATTACAAGGGTGGTTATCTCGATCCATATTCCCAGCTTGTGGCAGCGCTTGACGGTCTCAAGCACCGGCTCAAGGGAGGCGTGGCAGGTTGAGGAGTAGAACTTTTCTGAAAAGGACTTGATGTCTATGTTGATTGCATCAAGAACGGGCGCGATGAACTCTATTGACTCCTTGGAGGCGTAGCCGTTGGAGACGTAAACGGTCCCAAGTCCCGCAGCCTTTTTTGCAGCAACCGAACAATCGTAGGCGTATTCGGAAAAAATAGCAGGCTCGTTGTAGGTGAACGCGACGCTTGAACAGCCATTGGCCGCGGCCGCATCGGCAAAATCAGAAGGGGATACGAACGGGAGAGCCGCGAATTCTTTCTCCAAAAGCGCAAGCCTTTCCTTTGCCGCAAGTTTTACTCCCCCAATCAATCGCGGCGCCTGCGAAAGTTCGGGGTTCTGGCAGAACTCGCAGGCAAAGTTGCAGCCGTAGGTGCCCGCGGAAAGGATTTCGGTTGAAGGCAGGAAGTGGAAGAGCGGCTTCTTCTCAACCGGGTCAATCGCAACCGAGGACGGCTTGCCGTAGGCAAGAAGATGCAGCTTGCCGTTCTCGTTCTTCCGGATTCCGCAAAAGCCAGCTGAGCCTTCGGGGATTGCGCAATACCTGGAGCACGCAAGGCACTTGACGGCCTTGCCGGGGCCCTGGCAGAAAAGCTTGGCAATTAATTGCGCTTTTTCTTTTGTCTTCATTCTTTTTCGCCGTTTTTGTGCAGGCGCCGGTTGCGGTTGAGCGTAATCTCCGCAATCTCGGCGCAGTAGTTTGCGATGCTGTTGTCAAGCTTTGCAAGCATGAGCGTGTACTGCACAGGCACCTTCTTCTGGTGCTGCGACACCTCGTTGAGTGCTGCCCGGTAATCCTCGCTCAGCCTTCGTCGGTAGTCAAGGACGGACTCCGCAGCAGCGATGTCGGACTCCGTGAACGCCCGGACCGCCTGCGCGTATTGCCTTGCAGCCTCGGTGCATGCTGCCTCGAACTTCCTTGCGGGAAAATCAGGGGACTTGGAGTTGCCCACCTCGTGGTAGTGCATCGCAATCTCGATTAGGTCGTCTGCTATGTGCTCGAGGTTTCGCGTGGCAACCGCATAGTCTATGCAGTCCGCGCTTGCAAGGCCCATCGCAAGCAGCACGCGCGTGTCTGAGAGTGCAAGGTTTAGCTGGCGCAGTATGAGGAACTTGAGCCGGTCAACCTCGTCGTCGCGCGAGCGCATCGAGCGGCCGGAGTCGTAGTCCTGGCGCTTTACAGTTGAACACAGCTCGGAGAAGAGCTTGCCCACAAGGAGGTGCATCCTGCCAAAGGCCCGCGCTACTGAGAGCTCCTTTTGCGAGTAGAAGTCGCGGACAGTAAGCGAGGACTCGGTCTCGTCGGTGACTTCCATCCCGATGAGCCTCCGCGCCTCCTCAAAGATTGCCTGGCGCGTGCTGTTGGAAAGGGCGTTGCGCGAGTAGAAGAGTATGCGGCCGGTTCCGGAAATGTAGGATGCGATGAACTTCCGGCGAAGCGAGTCTGGCTTGTACTGGTCCACGCAGACTTTTTCCTCTGCTGCGCGGGCGGCCTGCGCCTCGGCGTCCTCGGCATCAAGCACAAGCGAGCCTCCTGCCGACTCAAGAACCGAAAGCCTGGTCCCGCGGCCTATGCCCTTGCGCTTCGCCCATTCCTTGGGCAGCGAGACGGTGTAAGTTGAAGTCCCTGTGAGCTGGACGCGGCGTACTGACGGCATTGAGACCTACCGGTAGGAATGTAGGTCTATATAGAAAAAAGCCTTGTGATTGCAGAGGCGATGCTGAAGGATACAGAAAAAATGAAAAAAGAAAGAAAAAGAATTTGGAAAGAAGTGGCTTGAAAACAGGCAAGAAAGCCTGCAGGCCTAAAGGCCTACAGCTCGCTGTTTCTGCGCGCTATCTTTCTCTTGAGGCGGCGGCGCTTCTTCTTAATCCATTTCCAGCGCATGTGGTTCTTTTTCTTCCATTTGCGGGGTCTTGAACCCATCGAATACACTCTCCTAAAAATGTGCTGATGCTCCCTTTTGCCTTCAGGGTCGAAGCCTTTGGCAGAATGAGGATTGACAGGTAATTTTTGTGCATATTATCGTTTTTATAGGGTAGCATTCCGGCTGCGCGGCGCAAATTTACTGGCTCCTTGAGACGTACCTTCCCCGCGACTCGATGTCGGAAAGCCGGGTTATCGCCGCCTTTGCATTCGGATTGGCGGCCCGGTATCCGGAAAGGAATGCCGCAAACTCCTTTTCGGCCACCGCCTTCTTGTACAAAAAAAGGTCGGTTGCGTAGTCCTCGGTGCGCAGCGAACGTTCAGAAAGGCCGAAGTCAATCACGTAAAGTCCCTTGTTGCAAAGCATCAGGTTTGCAGGGGTGTAGTCGCCGTGGTAGATGCCTGCGGAGTGCAGCCTGCCCAGGAGTTCGCCTGCTTTTTTTGCCTGTTTTGACCGGACAGCGGGACTTGCTGACGAAAGGAGCCTGCCCTCAAGCTTTTCCTCAAAGATGCGCATCCTCTGGACGTCGACATACCTGACCAGCGGGCACAATACTCCAGCCTGCTTTGCAGCAGCCAGGAGACGGGCTTCCGAGAGCGTGCGTTCGCGCCGCAATGCCGAATCGATTTGTGCAATGCGGTAGCGCTTCGGCCTGCGGTCCTTGATTACAACAGGCTTGGAAAGGAAAGTCGCTTCCAGCAGGTAAGCCTCGGCGCCCTTTGAAAGAACGGCTGTGCTCATTTGAGTTTACCTTTTTTCGCCGTTTTCTTTTTTGTCGTTTTTCCCAGCGCTTCCGCAAGAACGGCCTTGTTGCTTATGGGGCCCTTTCGCAGAATCTTTGGCGCACCAAGAAGGCACACTATCGTGGACGCTGGAACCTGCGAGAGGTTTCCGCCGTCGACAATCAAGTCAGCGGTGCGGGCAAACAGCTCGACAACCAGGCCTATTTCGTAGATTGCAGCCTCGCCGGAAAGGTTTGCCGAAGTGGAAACTATGGGCGCACCCAGAAGGCCGCTTGCCTTTCTTGCAAACTCGCTTGCGGGAATGCGGAAAGCAACGGTCTTTGCGTTGCCGCTTGCAGGGATTGCCACGCGCTTTCTTGCGGCGATTGTGAGCGGACCGGGCATGAACTTCTCAACAAGCCGCTTCTGTGCAGGGGTGGAAACCGTGAACTTGTCAACCATCCTTGCATCCGCCATGATCAGCGGCAGGGGTTTTGATTGGTCGCGGCCCTTGATTGCATACACGCGTGCAACCGCGTCCCTGCCAAGCCCGCTGCAGCCAAGGGCGTACGCAGTCTCAGTAGGATAGACAACTATTCCGCCACGGGCCATCACGTCTGCAGCCATTTTTGGCGCCTCAGGGTCGCGCACTGAAACAATCGGGCAGTGAAAACCGGGGGGCCTGGCTTTTGCAGGAGGGTACTTTTGTTTTGGTTTTGATGCGTTCACCATTTTACCAACAACTCACTTATTTCCAATTTTGCTCTTTCTCTTAATCCAGTAAACCGGTTCGGAGTCCATGCGCAGGTCCTGCACCACTCCAAGGTTTGCGTCCTTTTTTGGCGCGGATGGTCCTGCCATCAGCAGGGCTGTAAGCGCAATCATTGCCGCGTTGTCCCCAAGGTACTCGTCAGCTGCGATGCAAAGCCTGGCGCCGTTTTCGGACGCAACAAAGCCAAGCATCTGCGAAAGCCTGCGGTTCCGCGCGTTTCCCCCGCACAGCACGATTTCCTTCTTGCGCTTTAGAAGGAGCGCGCGCTCGGTCGCCTCGCACAGCGCTGCGAACGCAGTTTCCTGGCCGGAGTAGCAGATGTCCTTTGCGCTTGCGTTTTTGGACTGCGCAAGCTTTTGCGCAAACGTAAGCATACCCGAATACGAGACGCTCATCCCCTTGACCACGTACGGCATCTTGAAGTAATTGCAGTCAGGCTGCGCAGCTAGCTTGAGCACCCCGACCGCATCAGGGGGAGTGAGGTTAAGCGAACGTCCGAGCATGTCAAGGAAGTTTCCGATTCCCATGTCTTGGGTCTCGCCAAGCACGTGGTAGCGGCCGTCCTCGATGCATAGGATTTGCGTGTTTCCGCCTGAGACGTAGACTGTCAGCGGATCCTTTGCGCCGGATATGTAACGCACTACTTCTGCGTGCGCAAGAGCGTGATTGACTCCGATTACGGGAACACTCAAGGCAGCGCCAAGTGCCTTTGCAGCGTCAGCACCAACCGAAAGGCAGTGGCCCATCCCGGGGCCGTGCGTGAAAGCCACAAAGTCAAGGTCGGAATAGCCTATCCCCGCCTTTGAAACCGTTTCCTCAAGAAGGGGCCGCGTGTTCCTTGCGTGAGACTCCGCAAGCTTGCGGGGTACGTAGCCTTCCTTCAGCGAGGGGTACTTTGCAGTGCAGTTTGAAAGGATTTCAACCTTGCCGGCATTGCGCGTTGCAACTGACATCCCATAGGTATGCGCGGAGGACTCGATTGCAAGCACGTTCAACGGCATCTGACCACTAAAGGAAATTGGTTGCCGCTGCCAATAAAGCGTTGCGGCTCAGGCTGCAAAAAGCACCACTGCCAGGGAAAGGCCGTTGTAGGCGCAGTGCGCAAACACCGGCGCAATGATGTTGTCCGTGCGGCGCACGTACCAGGCAAAGAGGATTCCGATTGCAACCGCACCCACGACCTCGATTACCGAGCCGTAGAAGTAGTGCGCCAACCCGAAAGCGACGCTGCTTGCAAGTATCCCGTACTTTCTGGAAAGCAGGCCGCGGAAAAGAAGCTCCTCGGCAAGCGGGCCGAACGTCACCGCAAGAAACAGCGCAACCGCACCCTGCTTCTTGATTACTTCGGCCACCTGGCCCTCGTCTGCAAAACCGAAGTGGGAAAGCACCACCCCAAGAAGCGCGACCATCAGGATGCTTGTTATGAGAAGCCACGCGCAGTCGGAGATGAGGCTCACTGCGGGCATCCTTTTGAGCCCAAGAAAGGACAGCGACTCGGAAAGGCTCCTGCGCTCAGCTGCAAGCCACACGAACGGCACCAGCAGAAGCAGCAGGTCGATTACGATGCTTCCTGATACTGAGCCGAGGAAAAACACCGCAAGGGTTGCGATGCGAAAAGAAAGCGTTGCCGCAAAGCCGAACCTCCTGAAAATGAATGCGCAGATTAGGCCGGAAAAAAGCAGGAACAGCACGTTTGAAAGGTACGCGTCAAAGCCGGTTGAAAACGGCCACGCCACCAAAAGCGCATAAGCAATCGCCTGGCCTGCAAGCCCGACAAGGCCTTCGCGCACGGTGACGCGGAAGAACAGTTCCTCGCAAAGCAGGAGAAGCACAGCCGCCCAGAGGGGAGCTGATGCAAGCGATTCAAGGTACTGGTCCTGCGCCATTGCGCGCGAAAAGAAGACCGCAGCCGCTGCAAGGAGGATTACTGAAATGAATCGCAGGGACAGATGGTCCCAAACGGGATTTGAAAGTTTCTGCGCAGGCGCAAGGAAAGCCCGGAATTTCTTCCAGTCCCACTTGAGAAGGGCTGCACAGAGTGCGGTTGCTGCAAAAAGCAACACTGCAAGCTCAAGGACGGCCATGTGAAAAGCAGGAAAGCTGAAAATAAAAGGCAACTATTGAAAATAAAAAATAGAAAAAGAAAATGAAAAGAAAGGAAAACCCCCTCAAATCATTTCAGTGTACCCGCACTTTCCGCACGAGTACCTGGGCTTCTGGCCCTTTGACTCGTGCTTTGCGAGCTTGTTTCCCGCCCCGCACTTGGGGCACGACCTGCCGGGCTTGTACGCCTTTGTGACGCGCGACTTCTTCTTTGCTTCTGCCATCAAAATCACCTAGTCAAAACTTAGGCCGCCGGCTTTGCCGCGTCCTTCTTCTTTGCCGAGCGCTCGAGGCGGGCGAACTTGTAGTTGCGCTCCACCTTCTTGGCCTCGTCAGCTGACTTGTAGACCTTCGCGTGGACCTCGACGTTCTTTGTGCCGAACTTCTGGCCCACCTTGTCGACAACGACGCAGTCCTTTGCGCACTTGCACGCAACCGAGACGGCCTCGGCAATCTTGTCGCGCGAGGGAGTCGGCGATGAAGTTGCAGTGAATGCGACTTCCTTGCGGCCAAAGAGCGCGTTTTCCTTTTCGCTTACCTTCTTGAGTTCCATTCCAAAAACCACCGTTGAAAACATAAACCTACTTTATCTTCAGCGCGTACCTGCCCGGCGCCTTTGCGCCGATTGTGGTAGCGACTTCGGACGAAGTGTCCATAATGAAAATGTAGCCCATCCAGGACTTTGAAAGGTCGCCTGCCTGCTGGCAGTTGGGGCACACGTCGCCCTCGACTATCAACCTGCACTTCTTGCACGCTTTTTGGACCATACAAACACCTTATCCTGAGACCTTCCCCAATCCGGCAGGCCGCATCGTGAGTGCGATCTTGCTGTTGAGGATGGTGTCCTTCATGCTGACCGTCGCGACCTTTGCGCGGACCCAGTCACCCTTCTTGATTCCCTTCTTGCTCTCGCGTCCGACGAGCATTCCGGTCTTCTTGTCGTATGAGAGGAAGTCGTCCGCAATCTGCGAAACGTGAACGAGTCCGTCGATTGGCCCGATGCGCACGAAAGCGCCGAACTCCACAATCTCGGTCACTTCGCCCTCGACCACTTCGTTAACCTTCGGGGTGTAGACGAGCGCGTCGAACTCGGCGTCAAAGTATGCGGCGCCATCCCCCTGGATGATGCGCCCCTCGGACTTGACCTCGGCGTCGGAGATGCTGATGATTACCCCGTGCTCGCGGTGCACGGTGCGCTCGTACTGGTCGCGCAGGATCTTGAGCGCTGCCTCTGAAATCTTCATGCCGAAAAGGTTCGGCGGTATCCTGACTGACTCAGAAAACCTGCAAATGCGGAACATATTTCCCTCAAACCTCCAATGAATATTTTTTCCTACTCGCCGCTTCGCCACTCTGTGACAAGGTGCGACTTGTCACGCGAATAGATGAGCTGCACAAGCCCCACCTGCTTGAGCCGCTTCATCAGCTTGCGGTCTTCCGTCACAACTGCGACTTTTCCGCGGTGCTTGGTGGCGTACTCGACAATCAAGTCGTCCACCTTCCCCTCTTTTGGGATTATCTCGGCGCCCTCCTTTTTGAGTGCTGCCATTATCGCGTTCACGCGCAACTGCATCTTGCGCTTCTTTGTCGAAAGCTCGTTTGCGGATTGTTCGAACACGACGAACTCTGCCGTGCCGTCCACGAGCTTTTCCGACTGCCGGAATATGTCAATGCCCCAGTCGAATGGCATCAAGAGCGCGTTCGAGTCCAGGACGATTTTCATCTGTGATTTTCCCTTTGTTGCCGATGCAAATGTTTTGTTTTCGCAGCGGGCCCGACGGGATTCGAACCCGCGACATCTTGATTGCTTTTCCACCCACTTGCGAAACTAAAACGGTTGCAAAAAAGAAAATCTCGCAAGAAGGAGGATTAAAAGTCAAGCGCTCTAGCCAGACTGAGCTACGGGCCCTCTTAACTTACTATGAATAGGGTCGAAAAGGAATTAAAAGGCTTATTTAGGACGCGTTGCCGGGCGGTGCTGCCGGATTACGCTTATTTACCTTGCCAAGTCACAAATACTCCGAAGGGAATGAGACTTTTCGAAAAGCCGCGGGATGTGCAGAAGCCTTCGCCTGAATTGGTGCAAAAGGCTAATCAGGAGCAGGCGCAAACCCAGAAAATGCTTCCAGGAATTGCCGAACGCGTTCCGGAGCAGGAAAAAACGGCTGAGGAAGCTGCGAAGAAAAAATTCATCCGCCAGCTTGTCAACCGCAAGCTAGTGCCCGTCCTCTCGACTGCCGCAAGAAAGCCCACTACTGACGAGATAATGCATTTGCACGACAACATACGCATATTCAAGCAAGAGGCCAGCCTCGGCGAGTTGGTAAAAGGCCAGCCGCTCCTGAAAAAACTCGGGCACTATTTTGGCAGGTACCTGTTGGGAGACCCTGACGAATCTGCTACGCAAGGCACACACTACAAAGGAACTATTAGGGTTAGCCGGGGTTCCCGGCCTTATGCATCGTTTATACGCACCGCAGCACACGAAAGCACCCACTACCTAAAATTCAAGGATGAGCCGTCCGGAGACGAACCGCAAAAACCCGCCGGGACCAAGTTCAGCCTGAACAAACTAGTCTTCGGCGAAGAATTCGCGCCCGCCCCATCCCTGGTTTCCATGGCAGTAAAGGAATTTTACGCCCAGGGAACCACCCTGTTCACGAGCTTTGGAAACGGCCGGCCTTCGGGGCTGAAAAGAACATCAAGGTCGTTTTCCTCGCATACGAATCTTGTAGAATCGCGAAGGGCGTTCCGTTTGGACCCTCTTTTTAGATACCGGGAAAACGAGCTGGTACTTGGCAAAATGTTCGACCCTTCGCCCCACGCGCTAAGCAGGGCATACCTTCTGAAACTCATCCACCAGGGCAAAATCACAAAGCCAAGCCAAGTCTACCGGATGCCGCGCGAGGAAGTCGAGGCCGGACTTGAACAGATGAAAAAAGAGGCAAGCCAGATTTATTCAACAAGGTTCCGAAATTACATTTACAGGCTCCCAAGAAGCAGCCTTGAAAACCTCAGGAAACATCTTTCCAAACCAACCACACAGGTGAAATGAACATATGGCAAAACACATCGTCTTACTCGGCGCGCCCGGAGTGGGCAAGGGGACGCTCGGCCAGGAAGTCGTCAAGCGCGCGGGCCTAGCATATGTTTCAACTGGAGACATGCTCAGGTCGGAAGTTGCTGCAAAGACCGAGCTGGGAAACCGGATAGCTGCCATTCTTGCATCAGGCGAGCTCGTGAATGACGACCTTGTCAACGAGCTCATCAAGAAGGCCCTTGAGCGGCCGGAATCCCAGAACGGCTACATGCTCGACGGCTACCCGCGCACGCTTTACCAGGCAAATACGCTTGAGAAGCTTCCTCAGGGAAAAATCGACGTCGTGTTCAACATCGAGCTCCCGACTGATGAGATTGTGCGTAGGATTTCCTCGCGAAGGAGCTGCCCAAAGTGCAAGGCAGTGTACAACCTGCTTTACTCCGCGCCGAAGAACGCAGGAACCTGCGACAAGTGCGGCACCGGGCTGGTGACGCGCTCGGACGACACTCCGGAGACCATCCGCAACCGCATCCAAGTGTACGAAAAAAACACAAAGCCGCTCGTGGAGTACTACGAAAAGAAGGGCGTGCTTGTGCACATCGACTCAAGCGGAAGCGACAACGAGCCGAAAATCCGCAAGATGCTTGCAATAATCGGCAAGTAGCAAAAGAATTGCAGGAAGGGAAATAATCGAAGGGCCCTTCAATTTCCAAGCATCTTCTCAATCTCGTACAGGCTTGAGATGCGCCGGATGTCCTTGTCCAGCGGAGGCACGTCCTGGAGCTTCCGTGTGCCGTCAAGTTCGCGGTCAAGAAGAATTGCTTCGCATCCTTCCTTGAGCGCGGGAAGGTAGTCCAGCTTGTATGAGTCTCCGACGTGCAGGATTTCGGAAGTCTCCACCCCAAGCTCGCCTGCAAGCTGCGCAAACACGCCGTCGTGGGACTTTATCTTCGAGTAGTCGGAGTAGACCGAAATCGTGCGCTCAAAGAAGCCGTCAAGGCCGTCGACTTTTATCTTGATGTCAAGGAACATCTTGGGCGTGTTTGAGAACACCACCATCCTGCGCTTTTCCGACTTGAGCATCTTCAGCACCGGAAGGGCGTCCGGGAAAACGGAAATCTTGTGCGAAAGGTCGGACACTATTTTCGCAGGGTCCACGCCGAGCTTGTGGTGCTTTATCCAAAAGCACAGGTCGTACCACTCGCGGCGCTGCATGCCTATCCGGTTGTATTCCGACCGCAGGTATTCCTTTGCTTTCCCAAGAGGCACGCCGTTCTGCTCGGAGTACAGACGGGGAAGCTCCTCAAACCACAGGTAGAGGTCAAAATCCAAATCTATCAGGGTGCCGTCCAGGTCGAATGAGATTACCTTCGGCGACTTGGGCATCGCAATGCACCTTACTGCGAAAGCATTGCAGTGCCGTAGAGACGCCAGCGCTTCTGCGCCTGCCTCATCACCGCAATCTTGGAGTTGCCGTCGATGCATACGGGCTTTCGGAGCTTGAGCGTTGCGACGTTCTTCTTCTTGTCAGTCACAAAGCCGATTGTGGTGTTGGTGCCAACGCCAAGAACCAAAGGCTCGTCCTTTCCAAGGCCGGCTGGGAATATCTCCATGGTGCGGTCAAGGGGAGTAATCTTGATTTTTATCTCGTCCATAAGAACCGGAAGCTTGCCAGGAAGGCCGACTGTGCAGCCCACAAGGGAGTCTGCCTTTGAGATTGCGGGGTCCACTTCAAGGCCCATTGCGATGAGCCCGCCAGGAACCGCCTCTTTCAACTGCTCTGCGCCCGCGTGGAGCGAGACGATCTTTGACCTGAGCTTGATGTAGCTTGTCTTTTCCTTCTTCTTGCGCGCAGGCCCCGGGAGGAGCTCGACTTCGTCTCCCACCTTGAACGCGCCGCGGATTATCGAGCCGCCGACAACCCCGCCGCTTACCTCGGCAATCTTTGTGCCGGGCCTGTTGACGTCAAAGCTGCGTGCGACGTAAAGGATGGGCGAGTCCGAAGGCTCGCGCTTTGGAGTGGGAATGTCCTTCTCTATTGCCTGGATTAGCGCATCAAGGTTGATGCCCTGGTTTGCCACAATCGGGATAATCTGGGAGTTCTCGTAAGACGAGCCCTTGAGGAAAGCCTTGATTTCCTTGTAGTGCTCAAGCGCGCGCTCCTTTGGGACGAGGTCGATTTTGTTCTGAACTATGACTACGTTCTTGATTCCAGCAGCCTCAAGCACCGCAAGGTGCTCCACTGTCTGGGGCATCGGGCATTTTTCCGTTGCCGCAATGAGGAAAAGCGCGCCGTCAATTATTGAGCTTGCCGCAATCACGGTTGCCATCAGCGTCTCGTGGCCGGGCGCGTCCACAAATGAAATCTTCCTCATGCGCTCGGTCTTCCGGTTGCAGACCGGGCACTCCTGCTTCATCGAAAAGCACTGTGGGGCCGAGCACTTGACGCAGCGGTAAAACGATGCCTCCGCGTAGCCGAGCTTGATTGTGATTCCGCGCTTGAGCTCCTCGCTGTGCGTGTCCGTCCACTTGCCTGTAAGCGCCTGCACCAGGCTGGTCTTTCCGTGGTCGACGTGGCCTATGGTGCCTATGTTGATTTCTGCCTGAGCCATGAGAATGAAATTATCGCGCTTTAAGGTTAAAATGGGATGGGGTGTAGTTCCCAACGCATTTATCTTTCCTTTCGTGCAAGCCATAATATACGATTTATCGCGATTTTACAGAGGTAATTCCAAAGATGGCAGCAGATTACGACCCTGAAAAGAAGAGAAAGCTCGACTTGCTTGTTGCAAAGAAAATCAACCCTTACCCCTACACGTTCGACCGCACGCATAAGGCCTCGCAGGTCAGGGACAACTACGACGCCCTCGAGGGCAAGGAAGTCTCGATTGCAGGCCGCATAATGCAGATGCGCTCTTTCGGCAAGCTTGTTTTCGCAACCCTTGACGACGTCTCAGGACGCATCCAGGTCTACGCAAGCGAAGCCGACGTCGGCCCGGAAGTTCTCAAGACGTTCGAGACAGCTGACCTGGGCGACATCATCGGAGCAACCGGAAAGGTCACCAAGACAAAGAAGGGCGAGATTTCAGTGGCAATCCAGAAGTGGGAGATGCTTGCAAAGTCCCTTCGCACCCTTCCTGAGAAGTTCCACGGACTTGAGGACACCGAAACTCGCTACAGGAAACGCTATCTCGACCTGTTGATGAACCCGGAGTCGCGAAAGATTGCAATCGTGCGCTCGCGGATGGTCAGCGCGATGCGCGACTACTTTGACAGCAACGAGTTCTTCGAAGTCGAGACGCCCATTTTGCAGCCGCTTTACGGAGGCGCTGCGGCAAGGCCGTTCATCACCCACCACAACGCGCTTGACACCGACCTGTACCTGAGGATTGCAAACGAGCTTTACCTCAAGAGGCTCATAGTGGGCGGGCTTGAGCGCGTTTACGAGTTCTCAAAGGACTTCAGAAACGAAGACATCGACTCCACGCACAACCCGGAGTTCACGCAGGTCGAGTTTTACGCGGCATACTGGGATTACAACAACTGCATGCGCTTCACCGAGGGCATACTCGGACACATTGTCCAGAAAATCCACGGCACAAAGAAAATCCAGTTCCGCGGAAAGGAAATCTGCTTCGAGGCGCCGTTTGCGGTTGTCTCGCTTGTTGGTGCAATCTTGGAAAAGTCCGGAGAGGACGTGCTGACCTGGACTACAGACGCGCAGGCCGTTGCTGCTGCAAAGAAGCACGGGCTTGACTGCAAGATACCAAACAGGGCGCACGTGATTGACGCTTTGTTTGACAAGTACGTGCAGCCCGAGCTGGTCCAGCCCACGTTCTTAATAGACTTCCCGGGGTTCATGTGCCCGCTTGCAAAGAAGAAGCGCGGCGACGAGCGCCTCGCGGAACGCTTCGAACTGTTCATCGGAGGCGGCGAGTGCGGGAACTCGTATTCGGAAATCAACGACCCGGTTTTCCAGCGCCAGAAGCTTGAGGAGCAGGCCCGAGAGCTTGCTGGAGGCGACGACGAGGCGATGCCCCTTGACGAGGACTTCCTCGAGTCGATGGAATACGGCATGCCGCCAACAGGCGGAATGGGAATCGGAATCGACCGCATGGCAATAATCCTCACAGACTCGCCCTCAATCAAGGAAGTCATACTCTTCCCGTCAATGAGGCCTCTTGATGCCGACCGCAGGAACGTCGCAAAGGCAGTTCCCAAGGCGGTTGCACAGCAGAGGCAGAAGGAGAAAACTAAGGAAGAAGGAAAGGCCAAGGAATCCAGCGAAAAGAAGGATGCAGGCGACGGAAAGCAGCCTGCAAAACTCAACACGCCCGGCTTTGCCGAGGACCTTGACGAGATGCCGTCAATCTGAGCGGCAACGTGTTCTTTCTTTTCTACCTGAAGGACTTCGAAAGCTTCACGTCAAGAAAGCCCATCAGCTGGTATCCCGCATCAAACCCGACTACTGCAAAGGCGTACGCCGGCTCTGAAAGCGCTATGGAGACTGCGATTGCGGCCAAGTCAAGCACTATGCGGTATGAAAGCAGCCTGCGCAACGTCTTGTTCGTGATTTGACCGAGGCTTGCCCTGTCGGAAAGGAACTCGTCTGCATATGCTGCAATGACCAGCGCTGCAAGCAGGAGGAAATAGGGCGTTTTCAATCCGATTGCGATTGAGCCGAGAACGAACGCAAGCATCGCCGCGTAGTGTATCGGGTGGTCCTCCTTTCCTGCAAGGACTACCGCGATAATCACCGCAAGAACCGCCGTTGCAAAGACCGGGCTTTGCGTGAATATGATTGCGCCAACAAGGCCGTACGCAATCCCTGCCATGTAGCCGTAAGTGTTGTGGCGCGAAAGCCGCGGGTCGTCTGCGATGTCGTCAGCAAGCTTGACAAGGCAGCCGCAGAGGATGCAAAGAACGTACTCGAACATTTAGGCAACCGGCACCTCAGAGGAACGGTGAAATGATTATCGGGAAAAGAACTGTCGCGTCTCCCTCGACGTAGGCGGACTTGGCCTTGTCGCTGATTTTTCCCCACGACACCGCCTCGTTTGTTCGCGCGCCAGTCATCGAGCCGTCATACTGGGTGCCGGTTGAGACGTAGACTGCGTAGTCAAGACCCCCGCGCATTATGTTCAGCCCGATTGTATGGTGCTTTGCAAAGCCCCCGCCGAGTATGATTGCACCTGTCTTCTTTGCAAAAGCCACGTCGGTGCCTATTGCACGCATGTCGCCAGCAGCGTCAACCACCAAATCATAGTCCTGCCGGAAGAACGCGAGGTGCATGCCCATCGCGCCGTCGGTTGGCGCCGGGAGTATGACTTTGATGTTGTTCTTGTATGCCCAGTACACCCACGAGCTCTCAAGCGCCTTGCTGTTCTTGAACTTCCCCGCGATGAACTTGCCGTACTCAAAGACCATTTCCGAAGGCGTGATTACCGCGCGGAACTTCCCGTTCGGACGCTTCTCCTTCTTTGCTTCGAACAGCCTTGAATAGAACTCCATGTCAAGCTTCTCAAGAAGCACATACCGGTCATTGGGCACGAGCACATTGCCGATGCGGTTGATGCCCTTCTTGTGCAGCGCCTTGTCGTCTTCGGAAAACGAGCCAAGAATGAAGGGCTTGCTGATTTTCATCACATCCTCCTCTACGGAGCCGACGCCTGTGACAACCGCGTCGCAGAACTTGCGTTTGCACATCTCGGCAAACAGCTCGCGCATCCCGCCCGACACCATGTTGGAGGTGAACGCAAGGAACGTGTAGGCCTTGTCCTTTCTCATTGCAGAAACTACGTCAACCGCACGGCCAAGTTCCGAGGCTTGGAAGCCTGCCGACTTGAGCATTCCCGCGTACTCCGAAAGCGTGGTCTTTGATGTGACTGAAATTCCTGAAATGTTCTGCGGCATCCGGTTTCAACTCAAAAAGTATACCTGAAGGGATTAGGGCCGAACTGCCCTAAATACGCTACTACTCAAGGACGGATGACGGCCGTTCCCGCGCCTCAATCAACCACGAATTGGCGTATGCGGACGCTTTTGCGTTCCTTGCAGTCCTGCACATCACTGGGGAGACGACCAGCTGCTCCGAAGCGTGGCCGTGGCAGGTGAACTCCGCCACGCTTGCCAGCGTCTGGCCTGCGTGAAACGTGCGCGCAACCGCCTGGGTCTCCGAGGCCTTGTTGGCCCGCTCAAGAAGAGTGTCGAGGTTCTTGCTTATCGGCACCACGAGCCGGCCTTGCCGCTCGACATATGCGATTTTCGCAGTTTCAAGCTTCCTTTTCATGGTGGCAATCAGGTCCGAGCGCTTGGACGGCGCAGCAAGCGCTCCCTCGTCCACAGTGGGCACGTCGCTTACTTCCACCACCCACGACTTGGGGTGCTGCCTCACGAAAAACATCGGGTCGTTTGCTTCCTTGTCCTGTATCAATGTCTTGGCCGACGCCACTGCCTGCTCCCTTGAGCGGATGCCCTGCTTGAGCATTATCAAGTCCACGAACTTGTCAAATCCCTGCTTTGTCTTGGGGTTGATGTCCGTGCTCTGATGCCAGCCATCGTAAACCTTCCACGAGTCGGGGTGCTTTGTTGCGGTTGTGCCGACGATGAAGCGAAGCCCCAGCTTTGCATAGCTGCGCGCCTTGAGCGGGTCCTTCTCGGCGTCCTTCTTCATCAATTTGAGAAGCGTGTTTCGGTTCCGGTCTATGGGTATGACCAGGCGATTATGGATGTGGTCAACGTCAATCTCAAGGCTTGACGCTTTCAGCTTGTCTTTCAATTCGTTAAACAACGACGACTTGCTCGCGGCAAGGTTGTGCCCCCGCACGAGCTCGCCAAGTTCTTCATAGGTCGCCTCTTTTTTGGGCTGGCCGTTGGGAGCGACTCCGGGCCGCATGGGTTCCATGGTAATATCTTCCGGAAATAGCACTATAAAGGCTCCGAACGCCTTTGGCAGCACCAGCCTAAGGCTGGCTCCATTCTATCTCGTAGTACTCGAACTTGCTGTCCGCAAGCGCGATGCGCTTCACAAGGTAGTGCGTCACAGCGGTCTCTCGGTCGCAGATTGCAAGCATCAGGTCTATGCCGTACTTCTTGGAGGTCTCGATTGCCTTTGCAAGCTCCTGGCCGCCAATCTCCTCCTCCTCGGAAAGCGCAAGCATCGCAAAGCGCGGGCCTGAAGTCTTGGGGTTCTCGATTCCGTCCTTTGCGCGGTGGTAGAGTATGAAGTCAACGTCAGTTGGCACCTCGCGCTTGGTTCCGGGGATTGCGAGGATGAACGTCTTCTTCACCCCGTGGGCAACACGGATTGCGCGGCTCCACTCCGAGATGAGCATCTTGCTTTCGCGCGGGAACACGTGGATTACGTGCTTGGAGTGCATCCACTCGTCGTTGGAAAGCGCGGGTGATGCTCCGGGAAGATAGAGGCGGAAGTGAGTGCCGAACTTGAACCCGGTCTTGAGCACGCAGCCGCGCAGCCTCCAGTCCTCGTAGACTTCGTAAAGCGCAAGGAAGTCGGAGCGCCGCTTTGTCGCTTCCTCGATGAGCCTCTTCTCGCCAACGTTGAGTAGCAGGCCGCAGTGGCGCATCAAAAAGAGCGTCTCGTAGGCGTCAAGCTTGAGGAACCTGCCATGCTTGCGCGCCTTGTAGGTGCCAAGCTGGCCGAACCATCCGCCATCATACAGCTTGGCGCCAACTGCATCGTCGTCAATCACGGTCATCAGGTCATCGTAGAAGAACAGGCCCTTTGCGGAAATCTCGAACGTCTTGAACTCGTCCGAGGGATATTTCTTGACGGGATTGCGGCCATAGTTTTTCTTTGCCTCGGAAAACTCGCGCGCAATCAGGCCGCGGTCTCGCCAGTCTTTATAGCAGAAGTAGCGCGCAAGGAACTTTTTGGAACGGTCGCACTTTCTGGCAATGTCGTTGAATGAAAGAAGCTTGCCGGAGGCTGACTTGCACTCGGCGTTGCGCACATCGAGCAGGTAAAGGGCTTCCTCAGCCGAAAGCGAAAGCTCGAACTTTCCCTTTTCCTTCCGCTCGATGCCGTAGAAGCTGCGGTCAAGCGCCTGCACCGACACCAGGTCGCGCACAGTGGCTTTCTCCCCGTCGAACTCGAAAACTACACCCATGAATTACTACCCGCCAAGAGGCGCGTATGACACGTTTATATCCTTCAGGATTTTTGCTTACTATAGTATGGCAGCTCATAAATTAAACAGGTGCAAAGGCCAGGTCTCGCTTGAGTACGTAGTCGTGGTCGGCCTGGTGCTTGCCGCGTGCGCGCCAATCTGGATACTTGCCCAGGACCGGATTGCGGACGCGCAGACCGAACTTGACGCGGTGACCGCTCAGGCTGCGGTTGACTCGCTTGCAAAGGCCGCTGACTGGGCGGCGCTTTCGGGACACCCTGCAAGGCGCACGGTTGACATCGAGCTCCCGCATTCGGTGCAGGCTGCGTCGGTATCGGGCCGCGAGGTGCGCATACTTTTCTACGGCTCAGCAGGGCTTTCCGAGGCTTACGCGGTTTCGGAGGCAAACCTCACGGGCACGATACCAACAGGCGGCCGGAGGGCGAAGATGGTTGTTGCCGCAAGCTCTGCGCAGGCAGGAAACGTCACAATAGTGCAGGCGGGTTAAAGATGCGGCGCGGCCAGGTAGCCATGGAGTTCGTCGCAACGTGCATGCTGCTCATACTGGTATGGGCCGCGTTCTCGATGCTTTCAGGCGAGTGGAACCGCAGGACGTATTCCGTTGCCGCATCAGCTGATGCTCAGGCGCTTCTTGAGAAACTCTACAGCGAGGCGGTTGATGCGAAGGCCGCAGGGGCGGGGTATTCGCACACGTTCACGGTGCCCTCCGCGCTTGCAGGCAACGCGGCATACTCCATCGGCATCTACCCCGCATACTCCACGATACAAATCACGTTCAAGGATTCAAGCGCATCAGCAGTGCTTCCGTTTTCAGCATCGGGAAGCGCAGGCTGCTGCACAGTAAGAGTGACCAATGAAAATGGCAACGTCATATTCTCATAGTCGCAATCGCCACCGCGGCCAGGTGCTGAGCGCGGAGATAGTGTTAGCCACTTTCGTGTTCGTGCTTGCGGTTGCAATCATAAACCAATCCTACTCGCGCACGCTTGAGACCGGGGTCTCGATGGCATCAAGCCCGAGGGACGTAAGCACGTACGCGGGAATTCTTCTGGACAGCCACGGCCCGCAGGCCGACTGGGACTACGCAAGCCACGATGCCAGGCCCATCACTTTGTCCTCCAACGGCTCAATCAACATCACCAAGGCCGCAAGCCTTGTGGCCCTGCTTATGGATGACGAGAACGCCACGCTTTCAGCTCTCTCGGCAGGGCAGTACAAGATGGGCCTGCGCATAAGCGGCCAGGACGGGCTGCCGGTTGTAGCGGACTGCCCGGGGTGCAACTGCGGCGGCAGGTGCAACGTCACCTTGGAATACTACCCGGCACTGTACTCAAACAACATATTGCCAATAGGGGGGCCGTACAGGCTGGTCTATGCCAACGGCACGGGTGCAGGAATCGGGAAGGTGCAGCTTCTCTTCTACAGGACGTACGACTAGGATGTGAATGGTGCTTTGCAGAAAGTGATTGGGCGCAGGGGAATCGCATTCGCAGTTGACGCGCTGTTTGCAATCGCAGTCATAGCGGTATTTGCAATCTCGGTTGTGCCTACATACTCGTCGCTTGCCTCCCAGGACTCGGCTGCATCCAAGGCGCTTTCAACGCAGTCTGCGGATGCGCTTCGAGCAATGTGCCTGGCAACGGTAGGCGAGCTTTCAGCAACACCCGAGATTGCCGCGCTGTATTCCGACGGCAACCTCACTGCAAACGACTCCGAAATGACTTTGTGCCAGCTTGTAGCCAGGCTTGAGGCTGAGGGCGGCCGCTCGGTTTTGCGTGCAGGAAACGTCACAGCAGAAGTGTTCGGGCCGCTGGTGCCTGAAACAACAAGGCTTGCAGTCTATGCTGGCGGCACGCTGGTGTACAACACCACTTCCGAGCCAGCATCGCCCAAGGCGATGCACGCGTCGTCCGTTTACGTCTACTCCTATGGAAAGCAGGGGATTGCGGCAAACCCAATAGGGCCTGTAAGGATGGAGGCTAGGATGTGGTGGCCATGAGACGGGGTTTTGTCTACTCGCTTGCAGCGCTTGCGCTTTGCCTTGCGGTTGCGCAGGCTGCGATAATATTCTCCTCGTCCCAGTCGGGCATTGCGTACGGCCGCGACCGGCAAAAGGATGCCGCCGGGTTCGCCGCGTTCTCCGAAGGCGCGGTCGGGCTGCAATCCGACCTGCTTGTAAGCTGCGGGCTTGCTGCTGCGGCTGCCAAAGGCTACGAGGAGTCCATGAACAGCACGTTCGCAAACAAGACGTGCGTCCTGACATCCCTTGCAAGGTACGGCAACGCGACAAACGCCACCTGCCCGGGCGAGGCCTTCGCGCTGATTGAGACCTCGGACCGGGTGTATTCGCTTTTAGGCTGGCAGCAAGGAGAGTCATTGAGAAGGGCAGGCATCGTTGAAGCGTCCGTCAAAATCATTGCAACATATGCAACAGGCAACGCGACGCACACGACGTGCTCTGCAACCGCACTGGTCACTGCAGCCACGCCTGACAATTCCACATTCATCTCAAGGCAGTACGCTGCGCAAAGAACCGTGCCAAACCCGTGAGGGCCCAAATGACAGGCGGGCTTTTATTTGGCACAACATTAATAGTGCCATAGGGGCAGCTGCAGTAAAACTGCGCAAATCATAAGGCAGAGGGCGAAGGACTTTTGGCAGCAACAGGCGACGCAGGCTCATCCGAAAAGGCAATCGAGACGGTAGTTGACCGCCTCTATGACATCGTCAACGCAAAAAAGTCCGCCACAGTGCGCGAAATCGCAAAGGCCCTGTCCATTTCCGAGTCACAGGCCGAGAAGCTTGCAAGGCTTTTGGAGTCGTCCAAGCTCGTGCAGGTAAACTACAACCTTTCAGACATAACAATAACCATCGCCGAGGAGGCAAAGCAAGCGCCGGCCGCAGCGGCGCCTGCTGAGCAGGACCCTGCGGAGCGCGCGATGCTTTCCGCCTGCGACGAGGTCGCAAGGGCAAAGTCCGTTCTTGAGTTCTCCAGGCGCCAGGTCGAACAGCTCTCAGGCAAGCTTGCACTGACGGCTTCGCAGCAGGCGGCCGCAGTCAAGGCAAAGGACGTCAGCCCCGCACTGAGAAGGAGGCTTGAGGGCCTCGAGTCGGATGCAGCCCAGGCAAAGGCGCATGCAAACGCCGCCCTGGTTGCCGCAACTGTTCTTGAGGAGGCCGGCCAGAAGCTGGCGCAGGTCGCAACACGCAAGGGTGCAAGGCAATGAAGATTCTTGATTCGTACACCGTTGAAAGCGAGGGCATCCCCGCACTCATACAGATAGTGGACGACGAGTCGTTCACCAACATGTACATGCTCCACTGCGCCAAGGTCAGAAAGTCGACCGAGGCGGTCATGGACTTCCTCAAGCAGCGCGTCATAGACGCGGTGAACATCAGCGCCTCCGAGATAGCAAACTTCAGCGCGTGGGAGACCTTGCGCGCAAACGTAAAGAAGAAGGCCCACGAGCTGGTGCGCACCGAGCTTGGGAACCTCGACCCCAAGGAGGAGGACCTGCTTGTTGGAAAGCTTTTGCAGGAGATGCTTGGCATCAGCGAGCTTGAGTTCTTCTTGTGCGACGAGCAGCTCGAGGAGGTCGTGGTGATTTCCTCGAAGGACCCCGTGTGGGTGTACCACCGGAAGTACGGCTGGCTCAAGACCAACGTCAGCATCACAAGCGAAGAGCACATCCGAAACTACGCATCCATAATGGGAAGGCGGGTTGGAAAGCAGATAACAAACCTCGACCCGCTGATGGATGCCTACCTGCTTTCCGGCCACCGTGTGAACGCCACGCTCTCGCCGGTGTCTGCAAAGGGCAACAGCATCACCATACGCAAGTTCCGCAAGGACCCGTTCACAGTAATCGACTTCATCAGCCCAAACCTAAACACCACCTCGGTCGAGGCGCTTGCTTTCATCTGGCTTTCCGTGCAGTACGAAATGAACCTCCTGGTCGGAGGGGGCACCGCAAGCGGAAAGACCTCGTTCCTCAACGCAATACTTGCGTTCACGCCACCCAACCAGCGCGTGGTCAGCATTGAGGACACTCGCGAGCTTATGCTTCCGACGTACCTGCACTGGACCCCGATGGTCACGCGGCTGCCAAACCCCGAAGGCAAGGGCGGCGTGAGCATGCTCGACCTGGCGGTCAACTCCCTGCGCATGCGGCCCGACCGCATAGTCCTTGGCGAAGTCCGCAGGCAAAGCGAGGCCGAGGTGCTCTTTGAGGCCATGCACACCGGCCACTCAGTCTATTCTACAGTGCACGCAGATGACGCTTCCCAGATGAAAAGCAGGCTCATCAGCCCGCCCATCAACCTGCCCGAGCAGTTCCTCTCGGCAATGCACCTTGCTGTTGTGCAGTACCGCCAGCGCAGGACAGGCATACGCAGGACAACTGAGATTGCCGAGATAATCCCAGGCGAGCGCGGGGTCAGCTTCAACGTGGTGTTCCAGTGGGACGCCCAAGACGACAAGCTTGAGAAGGTCGACGAGCACATCCGCGTTGACAACGAAATCAAGGCTCGCACCGGCATGAGGCAGAAGGAGATTACGGCGGACCTTGAGCAGAAGAAGGCGATACTGCTTGCCATGTCCGACGCGGGGATAAACAAGGTTGACGACGTGGGAATGGTTTTTGCGAAATACTACAAGTCGCCCAAGTTCGTGGCCGAGTGCGCGCAGAAGGGCGCAAGGGAGATGCGCAAGCTCCTGTGAGATGAAAGACGGTTTGGACAGCAAGATACCTATACTGCCGTTTTCGCTGGTGCCCCCCCAGTTCACGTTCGCCCTTGCAAGCAAGACGCGGACAATAGGCACTGCGGTCCAGGCGTGGGTGCCAATACTTGGCGACGACCTGATGGGCGCCGGGTACGAAGGCATCGAGGCCGACACCTACGCAACAGCTTGCGTGCTCAACGCGTTCACCAACTTCGTGGTGTCATTCATAATCATCGGCCTTTTGGGCGTGGCCACGCTCACGCCGATGCTTCTGCTTGCGGGCCTTGCCGCTTCCGCGCTTGGCTTCGCAACGCTGCTCACCGGCCTTGTGTACCCGCAGATAATCGCCTCGCAGAGGAGGCGCGCAATCGACGCGAACATGATAACCGCAACAAGGCAGCTTCTCATCCAGATACGCTCCGGAGTTCCCCTGTTCAACGCGCTCCTTTCGGTGAGCACCGGGCACAACAAAGTCTCGGACGAGTTCTACAAGATAGTGGCAAAGCTCAACGCAGGAGTTGCCGAGGCCGATGCGCTTGCCGAGGCGTCCGCAACGTCGCCCTCGATGCAGTTCCGCAAGGTCGTGTGGCAGCTTTCCAACGCACTCAAGGTGGGAACCGACGTGGGCCTTGCGCTTGAGGCCACGCTTTCGGAGCTTGAGCGCGACCAGACCGAGCAGATCAAGAAGTACTCCCAGGAGCTCTCGCCGCTGACCATGATTTACATGATAAGCGCAATCATCGTGCCAAGCCTGGGCGTGACGCTGCTCATAGTCATAGGCTCGCTGCTGTCGTTCCCGATCCCGAAGGTGCTCCTTATCGCGATATTCATAGTGATGGTCGCGTTCCAGGCATTCTTTCTGAACTTCGTCTCAACCCGGAGGCCGGTGGTGTGAACACATGAAGGCCAGCCGCATAATCATAAGGTCGTCCTACATACTGCCCAGGGGCTGGGTGGATGCCATCGGGAGGCTGCTTGTGAAGGGCGGCTTCAACACCACAAAGCACCGGTACCTCATAGGGCTTGCAATGTTTGGGGCGTTCATGCTGGGCACGCTTGTGTTCCTGGTATGTATGGTTGCGGTCAACGACTTCCGGTTTTCGGCATTCTCCGGGCTTTTGGTGCTGCTGGCAGAGATTGGCGGCGCGTACGTCATACTGAAGTCAACGGCGTACCAGAGGAGCAGGAAGATAGAAAGCATCCTGCCCGACGCGCTTCGCATTATTTCTGCAAACATGCGCGCAGGCATGACCATCGAGAACGCCCTGTGGTCCGCTGCCAGGCCGGAGTTCGGGCCGTTCAAGGACGAGCTGAGCAAGGTCGCGGCGGACACGTTCGGCGGGATGCCGATTGAGGACGCCCTTCTTGCAATGCCAGACCGCGTCGACTCGCGGCTTCTGCAGCACTCGATAAACCTCATGGTCGGCGGCCTGCGGCTGGGAGGCCGGATGACCGACCTGCTTGACCGCATCGCAATGGACATCTCTTCGCGCCAGGGCCTCCAGCGCCAGATTGAGACTTCGACAACCACATACTCGATATTCATAGTGTTCTCCGCGCTTGTCGCGGCACCGATGCTGTTTGCGGTGTCGGCGTTCTACGCTGAAATCAACGAGACCACCCTTTCCGGCACCAACACCGGGATGCAAATCAGTTCCGCCTCAAGCGCGCGCATGGCCTCGTCGGGAATACCAATACTCCTGCCCTCCCAGAAGTCCGGACAGGCCGACCAGATAGGGTTTGCCGACATCCGGCTGTTTTCGCTTGGCGTGATAATTATCATCGCGTTCTTTGCGTCGCTGCTCATCTCCCAGATCAAGGAAGGCGATGCGAACCGGGGGCTTTCATACGTGCCGGTATTTGTGGCCGTGGCAATGGCCGTGTTCATAACCAGCATAACCGGCCTTGAGACCGTGTTTGCAAGCATGTTTTAGGGCACTGGGGCTTCCCGACCAACAGCACGCCTTAAATAAGGAAGGAAAGTAATTTTTCCAGAACGATTCAAACGGTGGTATAGATATGTCAAAAGGCCAGACTGCGCTCGAATACCTTGTCACTTACGGCTGGGCCATACTTGGGATCATCATCATAGTCGGCGTGCTCATCTCCTTTGGCGTGTTCAACCCAAGCAAGTGGGCCAACGTGCGCCAGCAGGGCGGCTTCTCCTCGATTGCGGTGCTTGACCACAGCATACTTGCAGGCGCAAGCGGCACCATGAAGATTGCGTTCCAGAACACGCGCGGAAACTCCATCACCATCACAAGCCTGGTGACCATGGCAGGCGGGTGCGCCTGGAGCGGCTCGCAGCTTCTGACGGTTGACAACCCGGTGACGATTACAACCACAGTGTGCAACCAGTCCACTGTGACCGCCGCAACCGCAGGCTCCGCCTACGACTTCTCCGACATTGCGGTGACCTACACCGATTCCGTGTCGAGCATGGCGCACACCGAGCGCGGGTTCATCAAGGGCCAGTACCAGTAGGCACCCCGCGCTTCTCATGGCCAAGGAACGCTTCCCAAAGGAATACTTGGAAAAGTACTCCGCAATACTAGGCGACCGGTTCGGGCAGTTCATCGAATCATTTTCAACCAAGCCAAAGAAGACAATCTGGTGCAACTCGCTAAGCACCACGCCGCAGGAACTCAAAGACGAGCTTTCCGGACGCGGAATCACGCTCAACCAGCTCGAATTCTCGCCTAATGCGTTCCAAATGGAGTCGGGGCCGGAAAGGCCCGGCACCGACGAGGCGTTCGCGCAGGGCAGGTTCAACCTGCAGGAGAAGGCCTCGATGCTTCCTGCGATTGCGCTTGGCGCAAAGCCGGGCGAGCGCATACTTGACGCGTTCGCGGCTCCGGGAAACAAGACGCTCCAGCTGTGCTGCTTGTGCGACAACAAAGCAGAGATCACCTGCCTTGAGCGCGACCCCGGCCGCATCGGAACGCTCCGCTTCAACGCACGCAAGTACGGGATGCAGGTTGACGCAAAGAAGCTTGATTTCCAGAAGTTCAAGGACAACGGGGGCTTTGACCGCATACTGCTGGACGCGCCGTGCAGCTCGGAAGGGTTGGCAAGAAAGCGGCTGGACGCGCTTGATGAATGGAACGAAAGGAAAGTCGGAAACATGTCCAAGAGGCAGAAGAAGGCAATAGTGCGCGGCTTTGACCTGCTCAAGCCCGGCGGCACGCTGGTCTATTCGACGTGCTCGCTGTCGCCTGAGGAGGACGAGGAGGTCATTGACCACCTGATTGCCAACAGGTCAGGCGTAAAAGTGGAAAAGGTAAAACTTGCAGGCGTGAACGCTTCAAAAGGGATTACACAATACAAGGAAATTAAATTCGACCCAAAAGTTGAAAACTGCTGCCGCCTTTACCCGCACGAGTGGGACTGCCAGCCGTTCTTTTTTGCAAAGGTCGCAAAGCAATCAGGGTAAGCGGCTGCGAAGGAAAGGCCGGCTGCATGCAAAACCGCAGTAGGCCGGGCCGGCGAATTCGAAGGGCATATAATTATTGATGCCCAAGTCGTCTTACAAACTTTTACAAAAAAAAGGTCGGTTGCCATATGACTATAGTTGCGCCACAGACGTTTGATGCGATACTTGCAGAAAAGCGCGAGGAAGTCCCAGGAGTCATCACGATGCGGCTCAAGCCCGTTGACAACCGCAAGCTTTCCTTTGCACCGGGCCAGTTTGCGATGCTGTGCTTTCCAGATGAGGCCGACCCGCAGAGGAAGTGCCGCGCGTACTCGATTTCGTCCGCGCCGCAGGTGACGGAATACATCGAGCTCACAATCAAGGTGGTCAAGGAGTGGACCACCCGCATGACGTCAACCCCTGTTGGCGCCAAGCTGCAGGTCAAGATGCCGTTCGGCAGGTTCGTGCTCGACCCGGCTTGCAAGGACCACGTGTTCATCGCAGGCGGAGTGGGAATAACCCCATTTGCCTCGATGTCAAGCGACCTTGCGGCAACAAAGCCCGAAGGGGTGAAGGCAACCCTGTTTTACAGCGCAAAGACTCCGGCAACGCTGATATTCCGCAAGAGGTTCGAAGACACCGCAAAGGAGTGGCCGGGACTCAAGCTCGCATTCACAATTACCGACAAGGAGTACGCGGGAGCGGACTGGAGCGGGCATCGCGGAAGGCTGGACGCCGAGTTCATCAAGGAAACCCTGGGCGGGACAGAGGGCAAGAAGTTCTACCTCTGCGGCTCCGCGCAGATGATGGGCGGCATTGAGGATATCCTTGCGTCAGCTGGAGTTGCAAAGGAAAACATCCACACCGAAAAGTTCGGCTAGGCGCAGTTTGAAAAAAGTTGAAAATAAAAATAGAGTCAGCGCTTGGCCTTCATCTTCTCGCCGACAAAGCTGATGAGGTCGCGCAGCTTCTTTTCCATCGTCGGGTAGTCGACAAGCTCGTCAAGCCCGGAGCGCATGCCCTCTATCTCGGGCTTCATCTTCAGGTACTCGCGCTCAAGCTGCTCAAGCCGCGAGGCAAGCTCGGTTATCTCCTTCTGCGTGCGGCGCTGGTAGTCCATGACAAAGTACGCCGCGACCACAAGCACGACCATGGAGATTGCGAAAAGCCCGAAGGCGATTAAAGACATTCCCAGAATTTCCATTTCACGACCCCTCGATAACAGCTGAAGTCAGGTCCTTGGCCTGCTTTGTGATGCTCTGCATCGCATTGCGCGTAATCTTCTTCTCCAGCCCGCACTTTGCAACCTGGATGCTTTGTATTATTGCCGCGGACTCGCCATGCGCGGACTCTATGCGGCCGGAAAGTTCCGAGACCTTGGATGCCGTCTTTTCGTACGTCTTCTTGGAAAAGAAGTACGCTGCTGCGGCCACTGCCGCCGAAACCAGGAAGCAGAATCCCGCAACGTAGAGGTCGTCGATCATGGGGACATCAACAGCTCAGGCGCACGTTCCTACAAGCGGCCTTGCCCCGGCCTGCTTCATGGAATACGTCAGGAAATTGTACAGTATGCTGACCTGGCTTATCTCAAACGCCTTGCCCGACGCAGTATACGCGCAGGGATTGCCGTTCGTGAAGCCGGAAACGTAGATTGCCTTCTCCTCGCCCGCAGTCAGCACGTGGTAGCCGGTGGTGAGGTTGTACACGTTGCCAGTGCCGTCGTCAAACTGTATCTCGGTGACGTTGAGCTTGTCCGAGCCGCGGTTTGCGACCATCAAAAGTGCGGTGCCGTTGCTAAGCCGTACGGTGGTGATTGAGAATGGCGTTGCTGTCTTCCAATAGGACTCGGACTCCTTTTGCCTTGAGGGGCCGCCCACCTGCGGGAACCAGCCCAGGAGAGCGATAATGACCATTGCGACCAGCAGCACTGCGCCGAGGATGACGAGATATTCTGTTGCGCCCTGTCCCTTTGAACGGACCATAAAATCACCTAAACATGGATTGGACCTTTATGCAAGGAGAACGGAAAAGGGGAATAAAAAAGTAGGTTTTGGGAATTGGCCTGAAAGTGGGCACGCGGCTTTTGGAAAAGGGCTGGAAGAAAAATGAAAACTAAAAGGGAAAAGAAAAAGAAGGGGAAAAGTGCTTACGAGCACCTTCCTACCAGGGACTGTGCGCCCTGCTGGCGGATCCCGGTGATCGTCCCCTGGTTGTAGGTGAACGCCACCACCTTGAACTCGAAGCTTGCACCAGTCCTTGATGTTGTGGTGGAGCTACACGGGTTGAGGTTGACGAACGTAGAGTTTGTCACAACAGCCTCCTCGCCTGCGTTGAAGAACTGCAGGGGAGTTATGATGGTGCCGTTGTTGCCGAAGCCATCCTGCACCTCTATCCCGGTCAGGTTGAGCTTTTCGGAAATCCTGTTGGCAACCGAAATCGATATCGAACCGTTGTCGATTTTATAGGTGATTATCGCAAAGGGGCTCGCGCCGGTCCAATAAGCCTTGGACTGCTGCTCCTTGGTTGCGCCGCCAAGGGACGGGAACCAGCCGAGCAGGCTGACAATCACGAGTGCTACAAGCAATACTGCGCCCAAAATGACTAGGTACTCCGTGGCACCTTGACCTCTTCTATACTGCATCTAAAACCACCTTTGATGAAAATCGACAAAGGATTCAAGAAGCCGGATTTAAATAGGTTAGCTAAAGACGCGATTTTTCATCCAGCCTGCCAAAAAAAAAACTGCGTTTGCCTCCCAAAGAACGATGCATATTTAAACAGCCGGACAGAAAGGACATAAAAAAAAGCGGTAGAGAAAAGGTGAACTGTTAATGTCAGGATTAAAGAGGGGCCAGGGAGCTTTCGAATACATACTTATGCTGTCAGGAGTCCTCCTAATAGTCATACTCATCATATTCATCCTGCAGGGGACGCTGTCAGGCGCCAACAACACCATGTCGTCCCAGCAGAACACCTACAACAGCTCGGTGACAATAGACGTGGTCCCGCCGTACACGCAATGCCTCATAGTGACAACCGACGGCAACGGCATCACCGGCGCGCCGTGCTGCTCGGTAGGCACCGGGGCGCTGACGCTTGCGCAATGCACCAACAGCACCGGAGGATGCAACGGAGTGACGGCGGCATGCACCGGGACGCTCAGTTGTGCGTCAAACAGGTTCGACAGGAAGACTGGAAAATGCGCATAAGCGCATTCCATTCATTTTTTTGAAACCGAAATGGTGATTATGATGAAGCGCGGCCAGGGAGCTTTCGAGTACATACTGATGCTCTCAGGCGTGCTTCTCATCGTGATACTCATCATATACATCCTGCAGGGGACCCTCTCGGGAACCAACAACACGATGGTCGCCCAGCAGAACACCTACAACAGCTCGGTGACAATAGACATCGTGCCGCAGTACACTACAAACCTCATAGTGACGCGGTCAACCGGAGGGATTGAGGGGCCCGCGTTCCCGTGCTGCGTGCTCAACAACGGCACGGTCACAGGCGCAACCCCGGGGTACAACACCACCTGCGGAATGGCCGGCGGGCAGAACATGACCGCATGCAACAACACGCTCAACTGCCCGACAAGCAAGTTCGACAGGAAGACGGGCAAGTGCGTGTAGGCACTTGACCGGACCAACAACCCTCCCGGTGATTCTTTGAAAATACGCGGCCAAGGCGCATTCGAATACATACTGATGCTTTCGGGAGTCATCCTGGTGGTAGTGCTGATAATGCTCATACTGCAGGGAAGCGTGGTAAATGCAAACAGCACGCTTTCGGGAAACCAGAACAAGTTTGCCAACAACGTCGACATCCAGTTCATAAGCCACCGGACGCCGAACCTTTACGTTGCCGACGTTACCGGCGGGGTCAACAACACGCCATGCTGCGCAAACCAGGCGGTGGCAGGCGCAAGATGCGAGGGCGCAGGCGGCGCGTCAACTACAACTGCGTGCACGCCCGCGGCAATCAGCTGCTCTTCGAAATACTTCAACAACGCCACCGGGGAATGCGGCTAGCGGCGAAGGCGGGCTTTGCGCGGTTGGAAACCGCAGCCGACGCCGCTTGCACGAGGGATTGGGATGCTACGGGGGGACAGCTACTACGGAATAATGCTCGTGTGCGTGCTTGTAATCACAACCGGAACGATATACATGCTCGCCCAGGCACCGCCTGCAATCAACTCCACGCTTGCACAGTCGCAGGGGCACGTCGGTGGTGACATCACCAAGGGCGTTGCAATCGACACCGACGCCAACCTGCTTGTGCGTGCAAGGGGAGGAAACATCGCGCCCGGCTCCTCTATCCCGTGCTGCGCCAACGCGGCTTCCGGAGGGTGCGGCCAGGGAGTTGCCAACTGCACGTACTCAAGCGGCAGCGGACTCTCGTGCTTTTCCAACCTCTTTGACACCGACACCGGTTCGTGCGCCTAGGATGCAAAAAGCGCGGGCAATGCCTGCGCGCCTTCCGCAAGGGTATTAAGCGCAAAAAGAGTAGCGAATACTTGTATGAAGAGAAGGCGCCTTGGACAGCGCGGGCAGACCTCAACTGAGTACATGCTGCTCATCGCGCTGGGCCTGACAATCGTCATCATCTCAATAGCAATAGCCACGCAGATGAAGGACATGACGGACACGCTGCTTGTGCGCGCGCAGATTGAGCGCGATGCCACAATCTCGATGATTGTGCGCTGAAGATGGCCGACTTCCTGCTTTTCGCATTCGCGGCGGCGTATTGCGCGATTGCCTGCTGGCTTGACCTGAAAAAAAGGATAATACCCGACTGGCTCACTTGGGGCGGCATCGCCATAGGGCTGGCTCTTGGCGCGGCCAACTGCATTTACCTTGGCCCGGCGTTTGCAATCCAATATGCGGCCATGCTTGCGGTTGCGCTGGCCTTCGGGTACGCGGTGTTCCTGCTCGGAATCTGGGCCGGCGGGGACGCCAAGCTCTTCTGGGCATTTGCCGCGCTTTTTGGAGCTGCTGGCCGCACCGAGGCGCTGCTGCCGGTAATGCTTTTTGCAGCATCGGCGCTGCTTTTCCTTGCGGTTGCGTTCCTGTCAAGCGCAAAGGCCATGCTGAAGAAAAGGAAGGAGTGCGAAAGGATTGCCGCAGATACCGCAGAAAAGGCTGCCGGGGCCGCGGCTGTTGCCGCGCTCTTTGCAGGAGGTATTGCAGGCGACTATGCGCTTGTCGCGGCTGTTGCCGCAGTCGTTCTCCTTGTGAGGCTGCCGAAATATTCCTGGGCCGCGATACTTCTTGTTGCGATTGCGGTGGATGCGGATGCCGCGGCGTTTGCGTTCCCGGCCGCGTTCGCATTCGCGTTCGGCCTTGGCACGGTTGCAGGAATCAGCACGCAAGTCATCGCGCCGGGGCTTGTGCGCAGGGTGCGCGTTTCCGACCTGGAGGAGGGGATGCTTCCTGCATACACGGTGGTTGAGAGGAAAGGAAAGGCGGTGCTGTTTAAGCCCAAGCTTGACTGGGGCAAGATAATCAAGGCCGCAGGAAGCGGCGAAACCGACGCGATGAAAATCCTGCGAAGCGCCGGGTTGCTTCCGCCTGCGAATGCAAAAATCGTGGCGGACTCGGCGTACGCGGGCGGTTTGGACGCAAAGCAATTGCAGAGGTTAAAAAAGCCGGAATTTGTTAGATGGTTGCAAGTGCGCGACACGCGGGCTTTCGCGCCCGTTCTGTGCGCGTGCTTTCTTGCGGCGCTTGCCGGGTTTTTCTGAAGGTAGGATGTGGATGCGCGGACAGGTCGGGCTTGAATTCTTCCTCGTGCTGGGCTTCTGCCTTGCCATGCTCACCATACTAATATCAAACTCCGAGCGCCAGCTCACCGAAAACGAGAAGCTCGACTCCGCGGTGCTTTCGCTTTCAGCGCTCAACGCAGTGTCCAACGCGCTCAACACGGTCGCAATACAGGGAAACGGCGCGCAGATGGCAGTCAGCGCGTACATCCCCTCAAAGAGCAAGTGCTTCCTGCTGACGCCGGACTCGCACCTTGCGTGCGACATCGGCGACACCTACGGCCGGCGCGTCTACGGCATGCGGCTGATGGCAACGCCCGACACGATAAGCGACGCCTGCTACACCACCTACGGCTGGATGGACGTGACGGTGCGGAAGGCGTCCGGAAAAGTCGAAATCTACTGCTCGATGCAGGCGTGAGCGGTGTCTGGATGGCTTCTGGAAACGACTGGAAACGGGCGCAGACGTCGGTTGAATACATGCTTGCGATTGCGATGACAATCGTGCTTGTTGCAGCTATAATGGTGTCTGGGTTCAAGGAACTCGAGCTTGACCTTGCTGTTGGCGCGGTCCGGATGGGCGGCTCGGACTTCACCGCAAGGAACGCAAACTACACCCTTGGCAGGATCAACGTCTCAATCAACGAGACGCTGAACACGGTCAACGTGACCCCGCACTTCTACCTGCGCGGCGCAAGCGAAGTCTCGGCATCGGACAGGGCGGACGCAAGCGCACTGTGCTTTTTGAAGATGCGCAGCGTGTTCAGCCCCGGCAACTCAAGCATCGCTTCCGACTACTGCTTTGACGCGCCGTACAGGCGGTACTGCATAACGCCGGTCATGGCTCCGGCATAGGTGATTGGCATGAAGTTCCTTCCAACAGGCGACGTAGCAAGGTTCCACGCGTTTGCGCTGCTGTTCCTAGTCTCCATACTCGCCTCGACGTTCATAGGCGCGCTCGCGTTCGGAATCACGCTTGCGCTTTTTGCGGCCATTTGCTTTTTCCTTACCCGGCCGCTTGCAACGACTCAGAGAAGGCAGGCTTACGCGCTGTTTGGGGTGTTCGCCCTGCTTGGTGCCGCCGCGCTTGCGGTAGTGAACCTGGCGTTCTCGCCTCAGCAGGCGCTCGGCGCGGTGCCGTTCATTGTAATCGGCTTTGCCGCAATCTACGCAGCAGTGAAGCTGTACGTGGTGAGCTGGGAGATGGAGTGCAAAGTCATCGGGTACTCCGAAGGGTATGCGATAGTGGACGTTGCGCCCGCGGTGCTTGCAGTCATCGCGCCAGGGGTGATTGCGGTGAAGAGCGGCCCGGTTGCCAAGGGAAAGGCGAAGCTGGTCTTTAAGCGGAGCCTTTTCGAGCCAAACCCGAAGCCCGTAAGGCTTGACGCTTGAGCCGCATAATTTCGCTGCGCTAAACGCATCGTTGCACCCCGCGGTTAAATCGCAAGCGTCCCAAAAACAGTCCGTGAAGCCCGCAGCGTACGTCCTGATTTTTGCAATCTGCTTTTTTGCGCTGGTACTCAAGGCGCGCAGCGCCGAAGCCGCATACTCAACGCTTTCGGGGCTGCCGCAGCACGCGCAGGTCGCAACAACCGCAGGCATAGTGTACCGCTCGCAAAACGGCGGCGCGATGCTTTGCAGGGCTGGGTGCGTGAGGCTTTACGGCTCAGCGGCGCCAAACGGAAGCGTGGCGAACGTGATCGGGGTGTGGACCGGAAGAAAAGACGGCTCGATTACGGTGGTGAGGGAAAGCTGGACCCCGTCCAAACCATAGCATTCTTTGCCATTGCAACTGCTGCTGGCTTTGCGGGCTACTACGTGCCGCTTCACTTCAATGCCCTGCTTTCGCTTCTTGCATACGGGATAGCAGACGCCCAGGTTGCCACGGTGTTCGTGTTCTGCCTGACTTTTTCCTGCCTTGCCTGCTCGCTGCTCTCCGCAAGGCAGGGTAAACAAAACCGCGACCTGGAAATCGCGATTGCGGGAGGCTACGCGGTGTGCGCAGCCGCAGTGCCGTTTCTTTTCCTTGCCGTGCCCGCGATATTTTCGGCAATCAGGCCCCTGCTTTGGCTGGGGCTTTTGCTTTTGTGCGCAATGCTTGTGCTGCGCGACAACAACAAAAAGGCTGCTGCGCTGGTGATGGCTGCAAGCGGCGCGCTCGGATTCCTCGTGCTCTTCTTTGGGCTTTGCGACAACGCGCTGCTTGCGCTGTTTACCGGGTTCTTCGGGCTGTCCTGGGACGCACAGCAGGTGCAGGAAAGGCAGGGGCTTGGCTGGCCCGTTCTTTTCGTGCCCCTCGTGGGCATGCTTCTTGTGATGCTTCCTGCTGCAACGCCGTTCCTTGCGCAGCCCGTGCTTTCCGCTGCGCTGCCGCTTGCAGGAGCAGGCCAGTCCGCCGCACTCGTGGTCGGCAAGTCGCTCTACGACCTGTGCTCGGCATTCGCAATAGGAAAGGCGCGCTCGCAGGGCTCCGCTATGCTTGCGGAGGCGGGCGCGGACGTCCCTTCGGTGTTCCTTGGGATTGCGCTGGGTTTTGTTTCGCTTCTTTGCGCAATCGCGTTCTGCAAGGTTGCGCCAGTACCGGGCAACAGGACTAGGAAGGCAGTCGAAGCCGTGGGAAAGGCGGTCCTTGCGGGCCTTGTTTTATTTTCGTGCGGCCCGTGGGGGCTGGTGGTTGCGATTGCGGCTGCGGCAATGTCGGAGTACGCCTCGGAATCGGGCACCCACGGGGGGATGTGCCTTGGCTGCCTCTACTGCCCGGCAATAATATACCCGCTGGGGCTTGCGCCGCTTCTTGCAAGGGTTGCGCTGGGGTATTGAAGGCAGGCGGCACGCCGACCGGACACTGGCTGCCGGCAATGCGCCCGAACAGCCGACGCCGACAATTGTCCTTTCGGCAGTTTTTTATCGTGCCGCGCAATACAACCTTTCAATGAGGGGACAGATGGCGATTGAGTTCTTCTTCGCAATGGCGCTAGTCTACCTTTCGGTGTCCTGGCTTGTCAACTACCTCAACGCAGGCTACGACTCCGGCAGGTACCTTACGCTGCGCGAGGAGAAGATGATTTCAGCTGAGCTTGCGGGGATTGCAAACAGCGCGTGCGAACTGAACCTGAGCGCGACAATCAACGCGCCCTGCCTGAAGCACCTCGGCAGGTCAGCTGGCTATTACATCTCAACCGATGGCAGCTGGATTGTCGTGAACTCGTCGCGCGCGCCCGATGCCGCAAGGGCCAGGTCGCTTTGCCAAGTCTACGCCAACCTCACTGCATACAACGCGTACTCCGCGTCCCTTGAGCAGCAGCAGATGGCGTGCAACGCCACCACCGGCGAAGGCACGCGGATTTGCATCTATGCAAACGGCACCGGCGGGGTCGGGATGAAAATGGGAAGGTGCACTTCATGAGCAGGCTGCGCCGCGCACAGTTCTTCTCAGCAGACTTCGTGGTGGCAACCGTGACCCTGTGCTTTGCGCTCGGCGTCCTCCTGCACTCCGGCCAGCTGTCCCTTGACAGCCTCTCAAGGTACGGCCAGCACGACAACAACATAGCCGAGACAGTTGCCGCAAGCATGGTGACGTACGGCGCGCCCCAAGTGCCCGCCGCAAGCATACAGTACACGTGCTGGGAATACGACAACGGCACCAACTCCACGCCAAGCTGCGCGACGGTAATCGGCGGCTCGGGCGGGTGCACCGAACGCAAGATGGACATTTATTCCGTAAGAAGGCTCGTGGCCTGCTCCGGCTCGGCCTGCCTTTTGACGGTGAAAAGCTGTGACGTGATGCTGCAATGAGAAGGGCCTTCGTATTCACAGCCGACGCGATATTTGCGCTGATGCTCCTTGGCGCGGTTGCGATGATGTTTTCGGTATACTCCACGCAGACGGAGTACGCCGCAAAGACCTCAATTTTGCAGGCGCTCGCATACGACTACGCCACGCTTTCACAGCCGCCGGTAAACCTCAGCACAGGAGCGTTCTATGCAAAGACCGGGCTTGACGCGTACACGCGCGAGGAGGACATCGCAGCAGGAAGGCAGCTTGTAGCGGCGGCGACAAGGTATTCCTACAACAACTCGTGCAACGCCATAGACTGCGGCAGAAGCTGCAGGATAACAAAGGACGACGCAATAAACGCAACCGGCTACGGCTGCCTGAAGACGCAGGGGCTTGGGATGTCGGGGATAATACTCACAAAGGCGTGGGTGGCTACGCCATGAGGGGGATGTTCTCTTTCGCAGTGGCGATACTTGCCGCGCTGGTGCTGATCTACTTTGCCGCAAGCGTGACCTCGATTTCGGAATACCACGCAGCGGGCCAGAAGCGGCTCCAGCTGCAGGTCCTCTCGCAGGCGTACAACGACACGCCCGGAATATACGACGACGCGGTGGTTGACGCGATACTTGACTCGGCGTACGCGTCAAGCACGGCCGCGGCCTGCAACCCGGCTGCTTCCGGAAGCGTCGCGGACGGCCTTGCAAGCAGGACGCCGGGATACGTCCTTGCAACCACTTCAAACCTCACTGCCGCTTTCGACAGCACCGCAGTGCCCAACCTGACCTGGTCGGCATCAAGCCTTTCCACCCAACCCGGCTCAAGCCAGACCGTTTCGCCGTCCTGCTACGCAAACGGCAGCCTTGTAATGGGCAGCACCATTGCAACTGTCGCGTTCCCGTTCAACGTCACCTCGGCCGACAACGCAACCGGCGCGTTCGGCCGCGTATTCAACCGCACGTACGAAATCCTGGTCAACTACACCGCAACGGACAGGTCGTTCACCGTGCTGGTGCGCCGCAACGGCGCGGAGCTTCGGTGCGTCAGCGTTGCGTGCTGAGCTGCAGGCGGGCAACCTGCTCACCAAAACGGTTAAATCGGCTTGCAGGCACTAAAGGTTTCAGGGAAAAAAGATTGAACCGAAGGCCGGTCACATTTGCAATACTTGTTGTCATAGCGCTTGTAGCAATAGCAATGCTCACCGCGCCAGTCCAGAACAACGCCTTCACTCAAAAGGACGCGGTTGACGCAAGCCTCAAGGACGCGCAGAAGTTCGCATCCGACAGCTACCCAAGCACCGAAACCTACATAGAGGTCGCGTCGGCGTCAAACGCAACAGGCAAGTGGAGAGTCGAGATGTTCCTCTCAATCGAGCCGCACTCCAAGTGCCCTGCGATGCAGAAGCTCTATTACGAACTCTTCCCAGTCACCTTGCGCAACGAGACCATCGTCGCTGCAGGCTACTGCAACGCAAGGCCCATCAGCGTCGCGCCAGATGCGATAGCGGATTCCTACGCGGGCTCGCCTGCAGTAAGGCAGGCAGAGACAACCGGGTACCTTGCGTGCGCGTTCATGCTCCCAATCTCCGACGGCCAGGCTGCTGCAAAATACTGCCCTGCTGTTGACGCTGCCGCAATCTCCGATTTTGCCTCCAAGAGCTCGCTCAAGCCGGGCAACTGGGTGGTGCAGTGGTACAGGCAGTCCTCGGACAACTACCTTGTTGGCCTTGACTCCGCAGGCGCCGTGCTTGCCGAGGCAAACTACGCACGCGGCAAATAAGCACCCCGTCTCCAGCGCCGCAATCTCCGTGTTTTTATTCCGGCCCAGCATAACCCAGCTATGAAAAAAAAGAGCCGCGGCCAGACGGCGACCGAGATGGTCATGATAGTGGCTTTCGTACTCCTTGCGGCCACGATTGCAATCATACTTGCAAGCAACGTGGTCTCGGAAACGTCTAACATGATAAGCAACGTGACGATATTCCCGAAATAATCAGCGGCGGGTATTTTCCGGCCTACTCGTAATAGTACTCGCCGGACCGCTTCTGCTCGGAATCCTTCTGGCTCCCTTCCTTGTTTGCGCGCGGCCTCCCGGTTGACTCGTCACGGCGGAACGTTATCTCGAATGACTTGAGGAACGAGTTCATGCCCTGGCGCATCGCAACAGGAGCGCTCGCAATGCCCTCCACCGAGGGTGTGCCCGAGAAAACCACTAGCCTGTCCGAGACTGAGTCCACAAGCACCAAGTCGTGGTCGATTACGAACGCGTTCTTCCCGCTGTCCGCAATCATCCTGCGCATGATTTCCGCAACGCGCAGCCTCTGTTCCACGTCAAGGAACGCGGAGGGCTCGTCAAGCAGGTAGATGTCCGCCTTCCTTGAAAGGCAGAGCGCGACATTCACGCGCTGGAGCTCCCCTCCTGAAAGGGACTTGACCTGCTTTTCCTCAAGCTCGTCTATTGACAACGCCGTGCGAAGCTCGGATGAGTATACTGCCGCGTCAAACGTTGGGTCTGATGCGAGGAAGTCGCGAACGTTCCCTTCGTATTCTTGCGTAAGGTACTGCGGCTTGTAGGAGACCGCCTTCTTTCCAAGGCCCACCTTGCCGCCATCGGACTCGAGTTCGCCTGCAAGCATCCGAATGAACGTGGTCTTTCCGCTTGCGTTGGGCCCGAGTATGCCGATGATTTCGGACGCGTAGACTTTGCCCGCAAGAGCGGACATCCGAAACCCCTTGAATGTCTTTTCGCAGGAGGGGTAGTCGAATGCCGCAAGGCCCTTGCTCTGGTTGAGGTGGCTTGCTGTTGAGAACTTGATGTGGTGGCCGCGGAAGCGGACGTTCTCCTCCGGAAGGTAGCCTGAAAGGAAGTCGTTGATTCCGTTGCGCGAGCCCTTGAGCTGGGAGACCACACCGTACGCGCCGCGGGAGCCGTAGAGCACGTGCACGTAATCTGAAAGGTAGTCCAGAAGCGCCAAGTCGTGCTCAACTACAACAATCGGCCGGGTCTCGGATTTTTTCTTGATTGCCTTTGCCGCCTTGAGCCGCTCGCTTACGTCCAAATATGACGACGGCTCGTCGAGGCAGTACACCTGCGCACCCTTGCCAAGGCAGCAGGCGATTGCAAGCCTCTGGAGCTCGCCGCCTGAAAGCTGCGAGGTCTTGCGGTCAAGTATTGCGGAAAGGTTGAACTGTGAGCAGATTGAATTGAAATCATCGGCATTTGGTATTGTTGCAGACAAAAGTTCCCTTGCGGTTGTCTTTGAGGACGCAAGCCTGTTGACGTCCTGCATCTTGTGCGAGAACGAGATTTTTCCCTCCTTGAGCTTCTGCAGGTAGCCCTGGATTTCCTGTCCGCGCACAGCAAGCTTGATTTGCTCAAATGATGGCGGGTGCGCGTAGTTTCCCATGTTGGGCGAAAGGCTTCCGCGCATCAGGTTCACGGCGGTGCTTTTTCCGATGCCGTTCACGCCGATGATTCCCACTACCGCATTCTCCTTGGGAAGGAGGAACCCGTAGAGCCTGAATGTGTTGGCGCCGTACTGGTAGCTGGGGGCGTCAAGCTCGCCTACAAGGTTGACTATCTTGATTGCACCTTCCTGCGCGCGCTTGACGCACAGCCCGCAGCCGGTGCAAAGCGACTCGTCGATTACTGGCAGGCCCTCGGCGTCAAGGCTTATCGCGTCCCTTCCCATCCGCACTTCGGGGCAGGCGCGGACGCACTCGTAGGCAAGCTGGGGCGAGTCGAACCTCTGCCGGTCGATGACCGCTATGCGGCGCTTTGAGGCCATAACGTACTAACACTAACTCCTATAATTGAGTAGAATAATAGTTCTTCAAGACAAGATAAATTAACATTCGCAATGGCAAGAAGGCAAACCGCATGAGAATCATCCATTTCGACGAGTCCGAAGGCACGCTCAAGGCAGAGGCCAAGAACCTTGAGGACCTGTGGTACCTGTCAATGATTGTAACGCCGGGCGCAAGGGTAGCCGGCCGCTCGTTCCGCAGGTTCGTAACTGCTGCGGAGGGCGAGCGTGCAAAGTCAGGCGAAAAGAAGCCGATTCATGTTGTTGTCGAGGCCGAGCAGGTCGAGTTTGCCGAGTCTGCAAACCGGCTGCGCATCACCGGAAAAATCATCAGCGGCGAGCCGGAGGAGTTCGTGCAGGCAGGCGCGTACCACACCCTTGATGTCGAGGTGGGCAGCGTAATCACAGTATCCAAGGACATTACCGCATTTGACCGCGAGATGATTGACGAGGCCAAGAAGAGCAGCCGGGCAATAAAGGCGGCAATACTTGCGCTTGACGACCGGAAGGCAACGTTTTCCGTAATCACCAACTCAGGCATACGTCACAAAGCGGAGATTGAAAGCGGCGCAAGCAAGCGCGACCTGAAGGGCTTTGACGAGGCAAGGAAGGGCTTTTACTTCGAGCTTTACACGCTCCTTTCGCAAGCCGAGGCAGAGGCGCTCATCGTGGCCGGGCCGGGATTTGCAAAGGACGAGTTCGCAAAATACGTCAAGGAAAAGGACGCAAAGATATATTCCAAGATTCGCATAGAGCACTCAAGCACAGCAGAGCGCAACGCGGCATCCGAGCTTTTGAAGCTTGGGGCAATAAACCGGCTGATGGAGTCGCAGAAGATGCAGGAGGAGTTCGACGCCTTGGAGAACCTCAAGAAGTCCGTTGCAAAGGACGACGGCTACGCAGTGTACGGCCCTGCGGAAGTGCAAAAGGCAGTCGAGTCCGGCGCGGTGTCGGAGCTTTTCGTGCTTGACGAGATTGCGCGAAAGGACGCGTTGGCCCAAAAAAGCATCCGCGCGGTGCGCAATGCCGGCGGCAAGATAATCATATTCAACGCACAAGACGAGGCGGGTGCCGAGTTCAAAAGCTTCGGGATTGCCGCGATGCTGCGGTACAAGACCAACTACGGATAAATCGCATTGGACACATCCGACTCCAGGCCCGCGGACTACGCTTCAGCCGCACAGGCTATTGGCTCTTTTTATCCTTGAAGAAATCAAGGTACGCATCGGCAAAATGCGACCACATCTGGGCGGGGTTCTTCACAGGAACCGGCACATTGCCAGCGTCAAGCGCGAACAACTCAGGGCAATATCCAATCGCGGACTCCGAGAACTCCTGCTCCAGCGACGACTGCAGGAGCTGTGCTGCAAGGCCGGGCTTGTCGCACAGCAGCAGGAACTTGTACAGGTAGGGGTTGTCGCGCGGCCAGCACGTAAAGCCGTGGTACTGCGCGTCGTCCTCAAAGCCGGCCTCAAACCCGGAGCCTGCTCGGACAGGAATGCCGAAAACTTTCTTGTTGCGGTAAACCATGTTCCGCTCAACTATGCCGCACGCCCCCGCCAGTTGTGCCCTGCGGAACAGGTGCGGCACAAGCGAATACGCAACAACCGCGGCGCTTGAGAACGAGGAGTCGCGGAGCGAAAACGGGTCCTCTTCGGAGGCGATGTGCGCAAGGAAGCCGTCGGCGCAAAAGACTTCGTAGAAGTTGCGCTGCGAAAGCTTGTAGACCCAGTCAAGCTCGTTGCGGCGCGGCAGCGAAAGCCTCGACGCGTGGCGAAGGAGCGCCACCCACAGCGCGTTGATTTCTACAAGGGCGTACCTTGAGGCTGCTGCATCGCGCTGTTCCTCAGGCGTAGTGCCTAACCAGCTTGCCGGGATGCGGCGGGGAACGAGGACTTGCGCCCCGTCAACAACAGCCCTGTCGCACGAGTCCATCCACGAGTAGTTCGCGGGGCAGCAAAGCAGGCCGTAGTCAAGGACGACCGCGTGCTTTTTGCTGGAGGCCTGCGAAAGGAGCTTCCGAAGCGCGTGCGACACTGCTGCTGCGACCTCCGCGTCGCCTGACAGCTCATAATACTTGCAGCCGCACAGCATGCACAAAATAGTTGGGTCCAGTCCGTTGCTTGCCTTGTCGCCTGCGCCACCTATGCGTGTGGGAATTAACCCCGATGCATCCTGCATCGAAAGCCCGGAGAGTATGAGGCTTCGCACCTTTGCAGGCTCGCAGCGGAAGAAGAAGTTGAAATTGGAGTAGAGCGCCTCGAAGCAGTCGCGAAGCCACAGCTGCCTAAACCACATCGAGCCCGCGTCAAAGCCCCGCACGCCCGCTGCGGAAAAGTCGAAGTTGTGCGCAAGGTTGTAGAAGCGCCACAAAAGCCGCCTGGATGCACGTTCTCCCCACAACGACTTTGCCTGCGCAAGCTCCCCTGAAAACCTTGAAGAGATTGCGGCCAGCTCAGATGAATGGTGCGCAGTTGGATGGATGGAAGCAACTGGCACTGACTGGCCAGAAATGAACGGGGTTGCAACAAGGGCCGCGTTTTTTCCCTTTGCGGAAAGCTCAAGCTCTCCCGCAATCCTTGAGGTCGCCCTCGCGGGTTTTGGGACGTAGCCTGACGCGGCCTTTTTGCGCTCGCCAAACCCCAGCTTGCAGTCCCACGGCTGGACTATGTCCAGGGGGGTTGCGAGGGTTGCGTCCTCAGAGCGGAACTCTACGCACGCAGAGGCGGAGGTGCACAAAAGCGACTTGTCCGCTGTTGCGGATGCGGAAATTCCCCTTGCATAATCAGGCACGCAGGACGGCGAGAGGCTGACAAGCGGCCGCACGACTATTGTCGCGCTTTGTGCAACATCATCGGCTGCTTCGATATGAAAGCCTGTGACCAGCGCGGGGTGATGGCCGTGCGAAAGCGAGTAAGTGACATCGAGGGTTCCGGAACCGGAAGGCAATGAGAACAAATAGGAGTAGGTTGCGCTCCACGGCGTGACCTTGACGGATTTTGGCATCAGCTCTGCGGGTTTTTTGGAGGCATCGCAAATGCCGATTGCGTAGGCGTCGAGTATCTTGTATTGGGTTCCTGAAAGGAAAGCGCTGAAGCCCTCGCAAAGGAAGTCGCGGTTGGGGCAGTACTGGCTGCCAAGCCTTGCGGAGAACGCCGACCAGCAGGCCTCGGACGAGCCGTTCCGGATTAGCGCGCGTGCGGTGCGAAGGGGGTCTTCGCTGTTTTCCGCGCAGGAAAGCTCCTCAAAAAGCTCGTGGTTGGACGTACGATTACCTCCTTGCGTCATCCGGTAACCTTGAAACGGAAGAAAAGCGGCCTGTCCCCGAGTATTTCTATCTTGTTCTCCCGAGCAAGCCAGCCGAGCGCCGCGTAAAGCTCGGAGTCCGAAAGCTTCGTCGTGCGCTTGAGCTGCGCGATGTTCTGCGGGCCTTGCGTCGACAGCGCAGTCCACACCACCCCGGCCTTGCAGCCGAAGTATTCCTCTACCCTTACAGCCATGTACAATTTACCCCCTTTTTGTAAGACGCTCCTTGATGAGAATGGTTCCTGCCCGCCCTGCGGTAGCACTCGTGTATGCGCAGGACTATGTAATGCCAGTCGAAGTACGGTGACTGCACGCGCTCCGCGCCCCCCTTGGAAATCCTTGCGCGCAATACGGTGTCGCAGCAGGACATTGCGATTATCCTTGCAAGGTGGTCGGGCCGCAGCGCAAACTGCGACGCCATCGGCGCCTTGAACCCGTTGACGCCGTTGCGTATCACCTCGTTCATCCCGCCGTTTGCGCCAACTATTGCAACAGGCCCCACGGCGCCGTTCTCCTCGCAAGCCAAGTCAGCTGCAAGCACCTCTAGGGTTACCAGGCCGAACGGCTCGTAAAGCGAAGGAAGCGCCACGACATCCGCCGCGCACAGGAGCGAGCGCTTTGCGGGGTCGGAGAGCCAGCCGTTGTGGACTGCCACGCTGGACTCAAGGCGCATGCTGCGTATCCGCGCCACCAGGCCGTCGTAATCCGCGCCAGACATGCTGCTTGATATAACAAGCCCGATGTCTTTTCCACGCAGCTGGTCGAATGCAACCAAAAGCTCGTCTATTCCCTTCCTGCGCTCGGGCCTTCCTATGAACAGGACGTGCCCTTTCTTTTGGAGCATGCCCTTGAGCAGCTCCTTTCCCTTGAATATGTCTGCAAGGTGGACGTTTTTCCACTGCTCCAGTATGATTCCGTTGGGGATTCCCGCGCAGTATTCGCCAACCATCTCCAGGCCGTCGGACTCCAAAAGCAGGAACTCCTCGAACTTTTCGTCGCGCCGCTCCTGCGCATCAAGCCATCCTTGCGGCATCCTTGGCGCAACCTCCGCGCAGATTTGCCTCTTGCGGCCTGCGAGGTTGTAAAGCTCGAACTTCATTTCCGAAATAGACACGCCCTGTATGAAGTCAGCGGTTGCAAGAGCTGCTGCCTCTATGTCAAGCGGTGCGGACACCGCGTCCGGGTTCCCCATGCTGCGGCCGAATTCGCCGGAGTGGAACCTGCACAACAGCGGCTTGCCGAGCTTCTCGCGGCACAAGAATCCCGCAGGGAAAGAAAGCCAGTCCTGCGCATCGATTACGCTTATGTTTGCGCCAAGCTTTCTCTGCATATAGTCGGCGACTATTGGAGCGTACTTCCAGAAAGTGGCCAGCGTGCGGTAGTAGGCGTCCTGCGAGGAGCGCTCGGAGCGTATGCGGTACTTTTCGTAAAGCTCGCCGAAAAACGAGTTGCACTCCTCAACCGGCATCTTTGCCTCTAGGAAGTAGCAGGTGACTCCTCCGCGCTCGGCTTTGTGCACCGAAAGCTGCGGGTAGGCGATGGTCAGCTCCGCGAACTTCTGCGCAGGTACCAAATCGGAAAGCGGCATCGACGGGTCGTGCATGGCAAGCACTATGGGCTCGTACTCGGTCTTTGCCGCAGCTTGCGCCTCCTTCCAGGATGCAAGCAGCTCGGTTGCAAAGCGCGACAGCCCGCCAACCGGACGCTCGAGCTCGGTAATCAGAAAGAGCGCGGCCTTGCTTTCGCGCTCCGGCTTTGCCTGTGGGTAAGCGTGCTGGTTCATGCAATCAACATCTTTTCTTTTTCAGTTTCTGTGGGTCCGGCGCCTTGGCTTTCACGTTGCGCCGCCTCTTGCCCCTTTGTGATTTTGCATTCCACCTGGCTTTTGAAGTCCGTGATTATGTTCATGAAGCTGATGAAGTTGTCGTAGGGCCCGGAGTCTTTGTACGGCGAGAAGTAGTTGTGCACCTCGCGGTCGGACATGCCTTTTGTGGAAAGGTACATCAGGTGGTCGGAAGTCTGCAGCCTGCGGTAGGTCTCCCACAGCTGTGCGTCGTTTGCCTGCCGCAGCTTTGGAAGCAGTGACTCCAGCTCGGAAAAGCACGCGCGCTGTATCCTGTTTCCAAGCCAGGTGCTGGTGTTGCGCTCGGCATCCGCCCACGATATTTCAGTTGGGACGCTTACGGTGTCGCACGGCTCAAAGCTTGCCGCAGCCTCGGTGATTGTGGAAAACGAGAGGTTGGAATGCCTGTGCGCCTGCGCCGGCAGGTGCGAAAGGAAGTCAAGGATGCCCGTGTCCTTCCAGTGGTGCTCGCCGAAAGTCTCGTAGTCCAGAAACAGGTTTATGACCTGGCCGGGGGTTGCGGAAAGCCAGGCCGCATACTTGTCAGCCGTTAGCGGCCATTCCTTCCACGACTTTGCGGAGAAGCGGAAGCCGACATCGTCTGATAGCTTGTAGTTTCGCATCAAAAGCCTGATGTCCTTGCAGCCCTGTGGCCTGTAGACGTAGTTTGGCGACCTCCAGCCGAGTATGCGGTCAACCCCTTCGGTGATGATTGCCTTGTAGCCAAGGCCCTCGACGACCTGCGCGATGCGGTCGGAGTATATTGCCTCGGTGTTGCGGAAGCTCTGGGGAGCAACGCCCAGCGTGTCGCGCACAAGCTGGTTGTGCATTTTCACCTGCTCGCAGAATTCTGTAGGGTCAGCGTAAAGCGAGGAAAGCGAGTGGTAGAACGTCTCGTCAAGCACGTCAACTCGGCCGGTTGCGCAGAGGTTGCGGAACGACTCGATGACTTCGGGCCGGTATTTTTTCGCCTGCATAAGCATCGTGCCTGTGATGCTCAGCGAGAACCGGAACTTGCCGCGGTTCTCGTCAAGAAGGTTTTGTAAAATCCTGTTTGTGGGAAGGTAGCACTGGTCTGCTGCCTTGTTGAAGTAGTGCTGGTTCATCCCATCGTCAAAGTAGCGCGCATCAAGGCTTGCAGAGTCGCCGGCGCCTATGCCAAAGTAGGAAAACCGTGAAAGCCGGATTGGCTGGTGCACGTGGAAGCACAGGCAGACTTTTGCCATCTAAAACATCGCCATCGCAGCCCTTGCCGCGTTCCTTGTAAGTATCGCCTTTTTGTAAACCCCTACGGTCTGAGCCGCGACGTCGTCCCAGGTTATTGACTCGGTCTCGGTTATCGAGTTTTGCCGCATCTCCTCGTAAAGCGCGCCGTAGGACAGGATGGAAAGGATCTTCGAGGCAATCTCGTCGGTGTCCCAGAAGTCAACAGTCAGGCAGTTCTTGACGCGCTCGCTTACGCCTGAAGTCTTGGACACGATTGTGGGCGTTCCGCTTGCCATTGCCTCAAGCGCGACTATTCCGAATGGTTCGGAGACGCTCGGGAGGACGAGCACGTCGCTTGTGCAGAGGATTTTCTTGAGCTGGTCGTCGGAGACGTAGCCGAGGAACATCACGTTTTCGCTTATGCCCAGGTCGAACGCCAGCTCAACAAGCCGCGGGAGCAGGTCTCCCTTCCCGCTTACAAGGAATTTCACGTTGCGGTCCTTGGACAGGACCTTCTGCGCAGCGCGCAGGAAGAACTCCACTCCCTTCTGCACCGAGAGCCTTCCGTGGTAGAGCACGACCTTGGTTTTCTTGCCATTGGAATCCCGGATGGCCTCCTTGTGCTTTGAAAACTTGGACGCGTCAATTGCATTGTAGATTACGTTGACCTTGCGCGCAGTTGCGCCGAACCTGCCAACAAGCAGGTCCGCACTCCGTTTGCTTACCGTGATTACCTGGTCGGAGTTTTGCACCATCTCCTTTTCCACGCCCAAAATCCAGTCAAAAGGCCACAGGTCGGCAGTGCGGTCGTACTCGGTGCTGTGCACTGTTGACACAAGAGGAAGCCCGGTGCGTGCCGCAATGGCAAGCCCGGCCTTTGCAGATATCCAGTCGTGCACGTGTACCAGGTCGTAGGGTTTTTGGCGGTGCAGCTTCTCAACAAGCAAAGCGGCAAGGTGATTGTACACTGCCACTGCCTCGAAAAACCCAAGGTCGTATGACTTGGACTGCCCGGGCGACTGCGAAAGCGCAGCAAGAGTCCTTGCGTTGAACTGTAATTGTGTCGATGCCCCGCCGTAGCCGCTGTATGTTACGGGTAGGATGTCAAGCTGCAGTTCGCCCGGGTTGAGCAGGCTCAAATCAGTCTGGTATACGCTGAGCCATGGCTGGCGGATTTCATAGCTTGTCTTTGGCATGAAGAAGTCAATTTCAACCCCGCAACCAGAAAGTGCGCGAGTCAGCTCAAAGCAGTGCGTCCCAAGGCCGCCGCTGACAAAGGGCGGGAATTCCCAGCCAAGCATTGCAACCCGAAGACCTGCCACGCTACCACGATTTGGGGGAAAGCACTTGTGGAGGCTAACGGCTAATGGGCTAAAAACAAACCCCGCCAACCACTTACCCAAACGCCCATTTTGCGAAAGGGTAACTCCCCATCAGACTAGGTGCGGACTTTCCTTAAATACATAATGAAACCCAAAAAATGCGAAAAAAGGCGGAAAGAATTTGCTTGAAAAACAGCTGTTTGCGTGAAAAACAAGGCACAAAATACCCCAGTTTTTCAAAACAAGCACGATTTGTCGCCTATTTTGAAAAAACAGGCAGAAAGAAGGGAACTGAAAAAATACTGGAAGTGAGGTTTGCAAGGAGTAAAAAGCGGCAGAAACCGAAATTAACGAAAAATATGGTTTATTTTGCCAAAACAAGCCACAAAACAGCTATTTCTTGCCAATCAGGGACATTTGAGCCAGCAAAGCCTCAAGCTGGATGGTTTCGTCAGCACCCATGACCATGCGGAAGTCGTATTCGCCAATCTTGTCAACCAGCGCGACCTTTTGCTCATCAGGGATTGGCAGCCCTGTGACTTCGCGGTAAATCGAAATCAGCACATCCTCGCCAGCAAGTCCGTACTTGCCCATTATTTCCCAAAGCATCTTGCGGGCGCTTGAGAAGTCGCCCTTGACTGCGGTTGTGACCATGGATGCAACTTCCTTTGGAGTTGCGCGCGAGGCCACCTTGAAAATTGATTGGGCAGTGACTTTTGCAGAAAGCGAGCACGCGCCCTGAAGCACGTTTGCGGCCTTGCGGGCATCGCCTTCGGACACCGCGACAACGGCATCCTTGACATCCTTTTCCAGGCGCAGGTCCTCGTGCTTTGAGATGTTGTCCACAATCTTTCCGATGTGCTCGTCAGACAGCGGCAAAAAGCGGAACACCGCACACCTGCTTTGTATCGGCTCGATTACGCGGCTTGAATAGTTGCAGCTGAGTATGAAGCGGGTGTTTTCCGAGTAGCGCTCCATGGTGCGCCTGAGGGCCTGCTGGGCCTCTGCTGTGAGGGCGTCGGCTTCGTCCAGGAATATGATTTTGAAGGGAACCGAAGCAAGGGGTATGGAGCGTGCGAAGTCCTTGATTTTTCCGCGAACTATGTCGATCCCGCGCTCGTCGCTTGCGTTGAGCTCAAGGAAGCACTCCTTGTATGCCTCGCCATAGAGTTCGTGGGCAAGCGCAAGCACGCAGGTGGTCTTGCCGATTCCTGCGCGTCCTGCAAAGAGCATGTGCGGCATCTCCTTGGCGTGCACGTACGACTCGAGCCGGGACACGATGTGCTCCTGGCCAACCACTTCGGAAAGCTTCTTTGGCCGGTACTTCTCAATCCACGGCTCGTAATCGGCCTTGGTCTTTTCGTGCTTTTCCGCCTTTGCCGGTTCAGCTTCCTTAAGTGTCATCGCATATTGCACCGAAATAATCAGACAGGAAAGTTTTTGCCCTAGGAAACTTAATAATCCGAGCGTGACAAATGCAATCGCCGCAAAGGCGGCAAATGGAAACACGGTGATTCTAATGCAGGCTACTGACCCGGACGTGCTCATCTCAACTACCGAGGAAATCCCCGGATTCAAGACCAAAAAGTACGTGGGCGTGGTGTGGGCCTCAAGCGCGCGCACCCTGGACACCGCAAGCGAAATCGGCGCAATGCTCAAAAGCATCGGAGGAGGAGACCTTCCTGCTTTCCGCAAGATGCTCAACGAGGCCAGGCACTCGGTGCTCCACGAGCTTGCGGCAACAGCCAAAGCACGCGGGGCGAACGCAATCGTCGGAGTGCGGATGGAAAGCGCGAGCATAGTCGCAGGCACCATCGACGTCTATGCCTATGGGACTGCGGTTGTTGCCGAGAAGGAAACCCGCAAGTAGGCATTTGGAAAAAAGACAAGAAAAAGACTGATGGAAAAAGAGGAAATAATAGAAAAAGGAAACTATGCCGCCTTGTAGGCGGTCCTCTTTGCGGGAGTGCCCCAGCAGGTCTTGCAGATTATGTGGCGCTCGCCCTTGACGCGCCTGCGTGAGAGCTTGCTTGACTTTGTGCAGTTGTGGCAGACCTTGCGCTTGCACTGGCCGCATATCTCAAGGAGATGCGCCTCGTGGCCGCACTTTTCGCACTTTTTGGAAGCAACTGGACGGACTATACAAATACACCCTTGTAACACATTATTCATTGAACGGCCTAAATGCCTTCAAAATGAGTATATTGTCTTTTGCAAAGAAAATTAATAAAGTTGCTTAAGAGGGCAAAATTGCCCGAAAAGGCTGTTGGAAGCACAATATGGCAAAAACGGTGGCAGGCAGGAAAACAAAAAGGCCGGCTACCGGCAGGCCGGAAAGAAATGCCGCAGGCAGGGCAAATGCCCCTGCTGCGAAAAAAGGCAAAACAGCGGCACCCGCAAGCCCAGGCGTTTTCTTCCTGACCTACGGCTGCACGTTCAACTTTGCGGATACGGATGCCTTGAAGGCTGCTGTTGGGAGAAAATACGAAATAATCGGCTCCGAATCCGATGCCAACGCCGTAGTGATGAACACCTGCTCGGTGAAGGACTCGACGCAGGAAAAGATACTTTTCAAGGCAAAGAAACTGGATGCCCAGGGAAAGGGGCTGGTCATTACCGGCTGCCTTGCGCAGGTTTCCCCTGAACTCATCGAAAAGGCGGTTCCGAGCGCAAGCATAGTGGGCGTGTGGTCGAATGCGAGGATAACGGAGGCGATTGATGCGGCCCTTGCTGGGAAGAAAATCGTATCGACCAGAAAGGCCGAAACTCTCCCCTTCAACGTAACCGTCGACGGCATCTTTGCAAGAGTGCAAATCAGCCGCGGATGCCTCGGCAGGTGTACCTACTGCTCGACCAAACTGGCCCGGGGCCGGCTGCAGAGTTTCCCGCAGGACGAAATCGTGGCAGCAGTCGAGGCTGCGGTGCAGAAGGGGGCAAAGGAAATCCAGCTCACTAGTCAAGATACGGCATGCTATGCGTTCGACTTTGAAGGAAACAAAAACGGAAGGCGCACGAACCTCGCCACGCTCGTCGGCAAGATATCCCAAATACCCGGACGCTTCCGCATTCGCATAGGCATGGGAAACCCCGAACACTTCTGGAGGATACGCAAGGAGCTTGCGAAGGCGATGGAAAGCGAAAAGGTCTATCGTTTTCTCCACATCCCGGTGCAAAGCGGAAGCGACTCGGTCCTTGCTGCGATGAACCGGGGATACACGGCCGCTGACTACGCAAGGCTTGTGGAGTTCCTCCACGAAAAAACCCCGGACTTGACCGTTGAGACCGACGTCATCGTGGGATTTCCAACTGAGACGCAAAAGGACTTCGAAGGGACCGTTGCGCTTGTAAAAAAGACGCGGCCGGAGATCACCAACATATCAAAGTACAGCGCAAGGCCGAAGACCCTTGCAGCGGGAATGGGGCAGGTTGACAGGAAGACAGTCAACGCACGCAGCACGGAGATGAACGCGCTGTGCAGGAAGATTGCGCTTGAAGAGAACTGCAAACTTGTGGGAAAAACCGCCGATGTGCTGGTCACGGAAAGGAAGGCGGGAAAATCCCTTTCAGCAAGGATGCCCAACTACAAGACCGCACTGCTGCAAAGGGGAGCGATAGGCGCATTTATCGCCGTGAGGACTATTGGTTACGGGCAGTGCTACCTGAAGGCAGGCGCAGTGCAAAAGCGCTGAAAGCAGGCACCCATTCCGCCAGTACCGCGCAACGATTCAATGCGGCAAGGCACACAAGCTATTGGTTTTAAATCCGCAAAGCAAGAAGTCTTTATCTTACTTTAAAGGGCGACTGGGAAATGAACAGGATTGCGGACATTTTCAACAAGACGATCGAGGCCTACGGCACGAACTTCAAGACGATCTCATTCTTCTCGATACCGTTTTTGATAGCGTTCCCGGTTGCGCTGTTCTTGTCAAACTACGCTGCGATGGGCTCCATCTTCATGCGCCTTGACAGCATCAAGTGGGACATGACCCCGCTCGACCTGGGCATCGTAATCCTCTTGCCCATTGTCTCGATGCTGCTGTTCTCGTTTGCGCTTGTTGCAATCAACATGATAATCACAAGCCAGCGCTCGATGAACAAGATTGCGTTCTACGAGATGGAAAAGATCGAGCAGCGCACCTACCACCTGTTCGAGATTTTCCTTGCGGCATTCGCGCTGACGTTCATTGCCGACGTCGTGCTTTACCAGTACGGCCTGCACCCGACAATAGGCGCGCTGGTGGCGGCGCTTGTCGCCCTTGCGATACTGTTCGTGCCCCAGGCCATAGTCATCGACGGGTTCAAGGGCTGGACTGCTATAAGGAAGAGCATCTCGACACTGGTGCACCGCTTCTCCTACGTGCTCCTGGTCCTTGTGGTGACTTCGGTGCTCATGCTTGCAAACGACATCATATTCCTCAACATCTCCCAGGACCCGGGGATATTCGCATATGGCCGCTACGCAGCCATCATCGTCAACGCGCTTGTGATCCTGCCGTTCCTTGAGGTGTTCAAGGTGCAGGTCTACCTCAGCAAGTACACGATACTCAACTGAGCACGTTCCCAAATCTTTCTTTATTTGCGCAACCCTAGCTTTGCGAAACCAATAAAACCAGCCCCCCCAATTAGGATTAGCCCGCCAACCGCAGGATTTGCAGTTAGGAAGCGCATACCATGGAAACAGTAATGATTATCACCGAAAAGCCCCGTGTTGCGGAGAAGATGGCTGCCGCCCTGGCCGAAGGCCCGGTGAAGCAGTCCGCAGGCACCGGCGTCAAGTCGTACGAGCTTGCGCGCGGCGGGAAGAAAATCCTCATCGCGCCGGCAGTTGGCCACGTGTATTCGCTCAAGCAAAAGGAGGCCGGCGGACGCTACCCTGTTTTTGACATCGAGTGGGTGCCGGCATCCGAATCGCACGAGTCAGCTGCATTCACAAAGAAGTACCTCGAGTCAATCAAGAAGCTTGCAAAGAACGCCGACTCGGTTGTGAACGCGTGCGACTGGGACATCGAAGGCAGCCTAATTGGGGGCAACATCATACGCTTTGCGGTGAAGAAGCCCGCAAAGAGGATGCTTTTCTCAACACTTACCAAAGAGGACCTCGTGGACGCTTACGCCGACTTGAAGCCGCTTGACACGCCGCAAATCGACGCTGGGGAGGCGCGGCACTACCTTGACTGGTACTGGGGCATCAACACGTCGCGCGCGCTGATGTCTGCAATAAAGAAGGCAGGCATCTTCCGAATCATGAGCATCGGCAGGGTGCAGGGCCCAGCGCTTGCAATACTTGCGCAGCGCGAGCTTGAGATTCAGAAGTTCGTGCCCGAGCCTTACTGGAACATCACTGCAATACTGAAGGGAGTGGAGTTCTCCTGCACCGAAGGCAACGTCTTCGACGAGGCCAAGGCAAAGGAAATAGCTGACAAGGTGGCCAAGGCCGCAAAGGACAAAGCACTTGTCGACAAGGTCGAGGAGAAGGAGTTTGCCCAGAACCCGCCGTTCCCGTTTGATTTGACCTCGATGGAAATCGAGGCGTACCGCGCTTTCGGATTCAAGCCGTCGATGACGCTTTCGCTTGCGCAGGACCTTTACGAGGCAGCTCTTATCAGCTACCCGCGCACCTCGTCGCAGAAGCTCTCGTCAAAGCTCAACTTGAAGAAAATAATCACAGACATAGGCAAGAATCCCGTTTATTCCGAACTTTCCGCAAGGCTGGTTTCCAAGGGCAAGTTCGTGCCCCGCGAGGGCGAAAAGGACGACGCCGCGCACCCGGCAATCCACCCGACCGGGATGGTCCCAAGCGGGCTGAACCCGTACCAGGCAAAGCTTTACGACCTGATTGTGCGCAGGTTCCTTTCCTGCTTTGCGGAGCCCGCAAAGAGGGCGCGCATGAATGTTGCGGCAAAAATCGGCGACGTTTCGTTTGCTGCAGGCGGCTCGCGCACAGTTGAGAAGGGCTGGTTCGATTTCTACGGAAAGTACGTCGACTTGGAGGAGGAAGTGCTTCCCAAGTTCGAAGTTGGAGAACGCGTGCCAGTTGACAAGCACGAGCTGGAAAAGAAGATGACCAAGCCTCCGAAGCGCTACACCGAGGCATCCTTGGTCAAGAAGCTTGAGGACGAGGACCTGGGCACCAAGGCAACACGCTCGGAAATCATCGAGACCCTTTTTCGGAGGGGTTACGTCTCGGGAAAAAGCATCGAAGTGTCCGCCCTGGGGCTTTCGGTCTACGAGGCGCTCACGCGGCACGTTGACGAAATCCTTTCCGAGCAGCTTACGCGCGACTTTGAGAAGGAGATGGAGGACATACAGTCCGGAAAAATCACCAAGGAAAAGGTAATCGCCGAGGGCAAGGTTGCTCTTGAGAAGATTCTTGAAAAGTTCCGCACAAAGGAGGAAAGCATCGGAAAGGAGCTTGTTGACGCGTTGAAGCAGACGCAGAAGGAGGAAAGCGTGCTCGGGCCGTGCGCGGTTTGCGCAAAGGAAGGCCGCACAGGGCAGCTTCAGATCCGCAAGTCTCGCTTCGGCCTGTTCGTGGGCTGCGGCGCGTACCCGGCCTGCAGGAACCTCTTCCCGCTTCCAAAGATGGCACTCATAAAGAACGCGGACAAAGTCTGCCCCGAGTGCAACACGCCAATAGTCACGGTCATCCGCAAGGGCAAAAAGCCGTTCAACATGTGCCTTGACACGAAGTGCAAGACCAAGGAATCGTGGGGAAAGAAGACCTACACAGTGAACAACTCCGACGGCACGGTCACCGAGGACAAGAGCGCAGTTGTTGCGCAAGGGACTGCGAATGCAGATGCCCAAATGAAAAAGCCGGCGGCAGTCGCCAAGGCAAAACCCGCAACAGCATCGACTGCTTCCACAAACACGCCTGCGCCCAGAGCAGCAAGCAGTCCTGCTGCAAAACCGGCAACAAAGCCCGCAGCAAAAAAACCAACAGCAGCAAAGCCAGCTGCGAAAACGCCCAAGACAAAGGCAAAATAGGCAAACACGCCCCGCCGAAGGCGCATTGCACAAAGCACACAGGAGGCCCGAAACCCGAAATGCCCAAGACGACAATATACCTTATTCGGCACGCCGAGACCATTGGCAACGCCGAGGGAATCATACAGGGCCAGACCATGGGCGGCAAGCTCTCAAAGCACGGGCTGCGGCAGGCGGGGGCGCTTGCAAGGTGGGCCGCAACAGCGAAAATCTCCGCGGTTTATTCAAGTTCCCTTTCCCGCGCAGTCGAGACTGCAAAAATCGCATTCCCAACAATTGAGCCGACTCAGATGGACGAGCTGATGGAACAGGACGCCGGCGAGCTTTCCGGAAAGACCACCGAGGAGGCGTTCAAGATTTTCCACAACATGCACCTGTCCAAGGCCCAGGAGCCGGAGCGCACAATAGACTACTACCTTTTGCGCTACGGCCACGAGCTTTCAGGCGAGTCCGCAAAGGACGTCGCTGTTCGCGGGATGCGGGCGCTTGAGGGAATCGCAAAGGCCAATGCGGGAAAATCGGCCGCAGTTGTCTCGCACGGCAACCTCATCAAGTGCGTGCTGTGCACAATCAACGGGCTGGAGATTTCGTACGACAACTTCAAGTGGCTGGTGCTTGAAAACACCGGCATAACCACAATCGAGTTTCGCTCCGACGGGCCAAGCGTAGTGGCTATAAACGATACCCGCCACCAAGATTTCGTTGAAAGATGAAGATTGCACTCGACGCATCAAAGACTGCCCAACAGAACGCGGCACAGTACTACGAAAAGGCAAGCAAGCTGCGCGCAAAGGCAGATGGAGCGAAGAAGGCCCTTGAGGAGACGCTGAAGCTTATTGCGCGAGAGGAAAAGCGCGAGCAGTACAAAAAGCCCGAAGACGAGGCCGCTTCCAAGAAGAAGTTCCGCATAAGGCGCGACTTGGAGTGGTTTGAGAAGTACCGCTGGTTCTACACAAGCTCGGGGCTTTTGGTTGTTGCCGGGCGCGACGCAAGCCAGAACGAGCACGTGTTCAACCGGCACGCTGAAAAGACCGATTTGTATTTCCACGCGGACGTTCACGGTGCGCCAACAACAATACTCAAGGAAGGAAACACGGCCAAGGCAACCGAGCAGGACAAAAAGGAAGCCGCACAGTTTGCAGTAAGCTACTCATCTTCGTGGAAGAACGGCTTTGGGAGCGCGGACGCCTATTGCGTGCCTGTTGAGAGCGTCTCGCGGACCGCAAAGGCAGGCGAGTACGTGTCAAAGGGCGGGTTCATCATCGCAGGAAAACGCGAGTACTTCCGCGGAACGGCGCTTGGGCTGAAAATAGGGGTGGATGAAAAGGACCGGGTAGTGGCGATACCTGCAACCTCAACGCGCACGCTCAAAAACGCAGTGACCATCCTTCCTGCGGGAACCAAGGAAAAGGGAATGGTTGCAAAGGAAATAATGGCACGGCTTGGCACTGACAACCTTGACGACCTGCTTTTGGTAATCCCTGCAGGAAAGTCCGAAGTCGAGCGCGCAACAAGAACTGTTGCAAGGGCTTAGGGCCCCTTGAAGCAGGGGGCCAAACCTATTATTCGATTATTTAAACAGATTCGACACTACATAATTTCAAGCCAAGATTGCCATTTTCCCTTCTAGTCACCAGATGACGCTTTATGGACCAAAAGACCGCCACAGACAAGTTCCTCGAGCTCAAGGTAGCCGAGGCGATGCAGATTGACTACGGAAAGCGCGTAGTCCGGATGGACTCCGAGGCCCGCAAGGACCTTGGCCTGACTACCGGCGACGTGGTTGAGATCAAGGGAAAGAAAATCACCGCGGCAATCGTGCTCCCTTCGCACCCCGCTGACGAGGGCGCAAAGATAATCCGCATGGACGGCCTTTTGCGCCAGAATGCCGGAGTGGGCCTAGGCGACCGCGTGCAAATCCACAAAGCAGAAGTCAAGGAAGCAAAGAAAATCGTGCTTGCACCGAACCAGCCCTCGCGCTACGCGCCGGGGTTTGACCAGCTTGTGAAGAAGTACCTGCTTGGAAAGCCGCTGCTGCGCGGGGATGTTTTAAGCATCAACCTGTTCGGCACGCCGTTCCCGTTTGCTGTTGCGCAGACCCTGCCGCAGGCAATAGTGCTTGTCTCCGACGCAACCGAAGTGACTCTGCGCGAGGAGCCGGTAAAGGAGCTTGGAAAGATTACAACCACCACTTACGAAGACATCGGAGGGCTCAAAGACGAGGTCCAGAAAATCAGGGAGATGGTTGAGCTTCCGATGCGCCACCCCGAACTCTTCGAGCGCCTTGGCATAGAGCCGCCAAAAGGAGTCTTGATTTACGGAACTCCGGGCGGAGGCAAGACCCTGCTTGCGAAGGCAGTTGCCAATGAGAGCGAGGCGCACTTCATCACAATCAACGGCCCCGAGATAGTCAGCAAGTTCGTGGGCGAAGCAGAGGAGAAGCTGCGCAAGATTTTCTCGGAAGCGGAGGAGAACGCCCCCTCAATCATATTCATCGACGAGCTTGACGCGATTGCGCCAAAGCGCGAGGAAGTCACAGGCGAGGTCGAAAAAAGGATAGTCAGCCAATTGCTGACACTCATGGACGGCCTCAAGGCAAGGGGCCAAGTCGTAATCCTTGCAGCAACAAACAGGCCGAATGCCATCGACCCTGCACTCAGGCGGCCCGGACGTTTTGACCGCGAGATTGAGATTGGCGTGCCCGACAAGAAGGGCAGGCTTGAAATCATGCAAATCCACACGCGCGGGATGCCGCTTGCAGAAAACGTCAGGCTGGAAGATATTGCCGCAAAGACGCACGGCTTCATCGGGGCGGATTTGCAGTCGCTGTGCAAGGAAGCGGCGATGAAGGCACTTAGGCGCATCCTTCCAAAAATCAACTTGGAAGACGAACACATCCCCCAGGAGATACTTGAGGAGCTGCGCGTGACAAAGGACGACTTTGAGACCGCACAGCGTGAAATCACCCCATCCGCACTTCGTGAAGTCTACATTGAAGTTCCCAACGTAAAGTGGGACTTCATAGGCGGATTGGCGGAAGTGAAGAATGAGCTCAGAGAGGCGGTTGAACTTCCGCTCAAGCACCCCGAGGCATTCACCAAGTTCGGAATCAGGCCAGTACGCGGCATATTGCTTTACGGCCCGCCCGGCACCGGAAAGACCCTTCTTGCAAAGGCCGCAGCAACTGAAAGCGAGGCAAACTTCATCGCAGTGCGCGGGCCAGAGCTTCTTTCAAAGTGGGTGGGTGAAAGCGAGAAGGGAATCCGCGAGATTTTCCGCAAGGCCAGGCAAGCCGCGCCCTCAATCATATTCTTCGATGAAATCGACGCTATTGCGCCCGGCCGCACGGGTGGGGATTCCGACGGAAGCCGCGTGACTGAAAAAATAGTCAACACCCTGCTTACCGAGATGGACGGCATGCAGAGCCTCAAGGACGTGGTGGTTATTGCAGCAACCAACAGGCCTGACATCATTGACGCCGCACTTTTGCGACCCGGAAGGTTTGACAAACTCATACAAATCCCGCAGCCCGACGAGTCAGCCCGCAGGGACATACTCAAGGTTCACAGCGCAAGGATGCCCCTTGACAAGGACGTCGACCTGGCCGACCTTGCAAAGAAGACCGAAGGGTACTCCGGAGCCGACTTGGAGGCGTTCTGCCGCGAAGCCGGGATGGAAGCCATGCGCGACAAGACTGTTGACAAGGTATCAAAGAGGCACTTTGAACGCGCCCTTTCAATGAAGAGGCCAACCGAGGTCCAGCGCAGGCCGCAGGAAGGATACGCGTAGATTCAAAAAAAATGAAATTGGAAGTGAATAGATTGAACATCAAACTTTTTGCCCAATGCACGGTTGCCCTGCTTACAGCGTCGCTGTTGGGATACGCGTTCAGCTACATCGGAGTTGCCGGCACGATAATCGACTCGTTCTGGAAGCTTGTCGCGTTCGACCTGGGCGCGTCAATACTTTTTGCGTTTGCCTGGCCGCACGTACGGGGAGTGCGCAAGGGAGACGCGCTTGCAACCGACCTTTCTATGGGAAACCTGCGGATGCCGGGAATTAATGTGATGGTAGGAACTTTCGGCATCGGGAACGCTTCTGCTGCAGGAAACGGCAGGATTGGCCAGAAGATACGCATCCACCTTGCTGATGGAAGGCGGGGCGAGGCCAGGATTGTGGAATATGCAGGCACGTTCTCGCCTGCTCGCGTGCAAATCCTTGAAATGGAAAAGCCTGCTCACCAGCACATTGTTGAGAACGGCGAACGGCTGCTCTGAAAGAAGAGGACAACGGGGCCGGGCCGCCTAACAGCCAATCAGTCTTCCACTACCTAAACGGCCGTTCATTTCTCCGTAACCTTCGCAGTGACACCGCATCCGGACCCACCTTTGCGCACAACCTTGCATAAGCGACCTCCAACTCTTTCGGGTCCATCGCAGCACGCAGGTCAGCTTCGATGAGTATTGCGGGGTACGCGTAGCGCGAGTTGCCCTTGCACAGGCCGCAGATTGCCCTGCTTGCCTCGTCTGCCTTGGCGTAATCGGAAAACTCCAGCCTCAGCGGCCGGTCGTACTTTGACGCCTTCACGTAGGTTGCCGCGGCGGTTGTGCGGCAAAGGTCGCGGCCCAGGTCCTGGCGCTCGATTTTGACAAGGCCACTGCGCTCGTTTTCCTGTAGCGCCATTGAAAGGAATGCCGAGTCGTTTGTTGACGAGAGGAATGCTGCGTGCTCGGAATAGAACTCGGACAGGCAGTCGGATTTTCTCATTGCATCCAGGTAGTTCCGGCTCTTGGTGTCCTTGACAACGCCAACCAGCGCGACGCCTGCTGCGCTGCACTCCGCAAAAAGGAAGCGGTATTCCGCAAGCAGCCGCTCGAACCCCTCGAAAGCAGGCGAGTCCTTTGGCGGCCGGTCCTGCGGGTTGGGAAAGATGCTGCCGTCAAGAAAGACCATAGATGGTGAGAAGAGCTTGACCGACTCGCGTGCACGCGCAATTTCTGCGCGCAGCCTGATTATGGAGTCGCGCTGCATCGTGTCGGACTCGTCGAACGAGTCAAGCAGCGCAGTCTCAAATCCGTCAAGCCCCGACGGGTGGCAGGCCTTGCGGCAAACCTTGCCGTTTTCGTAGCCAAAGGCAGTGCACACCGCGCGGAACAGCACGAGCTCGCAGGACTGGTAGACTTCGGAAACTATGCCGCCGTCGATTGCCGCTATTGTGCCGGTAAAAGTTACGTTTGGAGGGCATGAAACAACAGATGACTCGCCAAGGAACAATTCCTTCCCCGCTGTCGCCTGCAGCTTGCGCAATGCAAGTGCAGCCGAGGACAGCCCAGACTCAAGGGCGCGTATCCGCGCAACCACTTCCGATGAGTTGTCCTTGAGCATAATGGCTACCCTGTGTACCCGGGTTGGGCTGAAATATCACTTGAGGGATTGCAATTTATTACGGCGTGGCAAGGCCGGTTTCCGGTGTAATGCAAAGGATGCGCATCGTTTATATCGGAATGCGGCATACTATGCATATGACAACCCGTGGACAGGGCGCCTTCGAGTACATCCTGCTGCTTGGCGGAGTGATACTGGTAGTAGTCATGGTCATCCTCATACTCCAGGGTTCGGCGCAGGGCGCGGACAACACGCTTTTGCAGAACCAGAACGACTACCACAACATCGTGACCGAAGGCGTGAGGAACACGCTCACCAACGCGCCGCCGTGGTTCACACTCTCGTGCACCGTAGGCTCGGAGACCACGTCATACATCAGCAACAACTCAAACTGCGATGCGGCGTGCAAGTCATACGGGTACACAAACGGCACAACTGTGTGCTACACAAGCGGCTGCGCCGCGTCTTGCAACTCGTGCACGCAGATTTCCTGCTACGGCACCACCTGGAACGTCATAACAGGATGCAGCGCGCCAGGAAGCTGCAGCATGGACACTTGCAACTGCACGCGGGACGTTTCCTGAAACCCGGCCAAAGGGTACACGCCGGCAAAGACAACTGGCAGCCCATTAGCCTCAAAGCCATTTTTATTCCACACCGGCCTGTAATGTTAATATGGACCGCGGCCAGACTTCGCTCGAGTACCTTTTGATACTCACGGGAACGATTATGCTGGTGGCGCTTGTTGCGTACGTCATACAGGGCGCGATGCAGCCGTACAACGCAATAAACAACGCGGCAGTGCCGACCATGTGGCCAATAGGATAAAGCTGATGCTGATGACCGGATACAAGCAAGCCATAGTGTTGCGCGCAGACCTGGGCATGGGCAAGGGCAAGCTGGTTGCGCAGGGGTGCCACGCAAGCATCGACGCGTTCGAGAAGGCCTGCTCGTCCAAGCCCGAATGGGTTGGGGCGTGGAAGGAAGGCGGGTGCAAAAAGATTGCCGTGAAGGTGCCTTCGGAGCGCGAGCTTGTCGAGGTGTTCATGCGTGCAAAGAAGGCAAGGCTGCCCTGCTCGCTGGTTACGGATGCCGGGCACACGCAGGTCGAGCCTGGAAGCAAGACCGCGGTTGCAATCGGGCCTGCGCCCGAATCGGAAATTGACGCGATTACGGACAAGCTCAAGCTGCTTTGAGCAACTCGGCCGCCTTAATCCGACAAATTATTTCTCGTCGTCTTCCTGCTGCCACAGTGAGCGCTTTTTGTTGATGAGCTCCTTGGAAAGCTGGCACAGAAGCGAACTCACCCTGAGAGCCTCGTCCGGGGACAGCCGGAAGCCGACGATTCCGATGGTATTTGCAATCCGGAGGGTAACCGTTCCGTCACGCGGGTAGCCGTTTGCGCAGGCCGGCCCTGCGGTCTCAAGCTTGAGCACGCTCTTGTGCGACACGCCGTCGTCGTCTTTATACCAGTGCACTAGCTCGTCTTCTATCATTACTGTGGATTCACTTTGTGGGTTAATGGATTAGCACTGGCGGGGCGAATATAAACAAAGCTGGGGGGAATTTCCGGTGAACGCAAGCGACGCACCTGGCAAGTGCATTGCGCATACACAACCAATAAAACGAGCTGCGCGATTAAGGCTAAATATGAATAGACGGGGCCAGGGCGCTTTCGAGTATCTCCTTTTGCTAGGCGGCACAGTACTGGTGGCCGCAATGGTCATAGTCATGACCCAAGGCTCGGTAGCAGGTTCCAACAACGCACTCGACGAGTCTTCAACCGGGTACACAAGCTACATAGAAACCGGCGTAAACGACTTGTTTGTGAACGGCTCGCTCACGCACGAGGAGCCGACGGGCTGCATGTACGGCAACCCGGCCTGCGACGCGGGATACTACTGCGACAACGGCGCGTGCAGGCAGGCGAACACAATACTCAAGGGATACGCATCGGACCCGTCTGGACTGCCGCTTTCGGGCGTGGCCATCCACCTGGTTGACGGCAGCGTCTTGGACGCTTTGACGGATGCGTCCGGATATTACGAGATGGCCTTCGCAATCAACGGCTCGTCCGCGACGTACGCCGCTACTGCCGCAAGAAGCCCCACAAACGTGCAAGCCGGTGCGACGGTCAACCTTACTACCGGCTTTGCGACAATCCAGAACTTCACCCTCAGCTATAACCCCGCGTCGCTTTCCGGTTTCGTGCGCGACCCGGCAGGCAACGGGATTGCGGGCGTCGCGCTTTCGTGCGGCCCCTATTCGGCTGCGTCCGCAAGCGACGGCTCGTATTCAATAAGCGGCGTGCCCATGACTTCCGCAAGCACGACCTGCACCCTTGCAGGGTCGAAGACTCCGACGTTCGTTTCCAACTCGACTACGGCGACGTTCAACGCGGGCGTAACCAACCAGCAGAACCTGCAGTTGTCCTATTCGAACGCGGCAGTTTCAGGTTACGTGCGTGACGCGTCGAGTTCGGCGGTAAGCGGCGCGACTGTAAGTTGCGGCAGCGTGTCGGCGACTACCGCAGCCGACGGCTCGTACTCAATCGGCGGCATCGCGATGTCCGCTGCGACTTCTTCGTGCACGCTTGCGGCTTCCAAGTCCGGCTACACTTCGGCAAGCGCAACCGCGTCGCTTGCTGCTGGAACGACTGCTTCGGGCCAGAATTTGGCCATCAACTTGATAGTTGCGGGCGCCTGTGGTTCGAGCAATGGCGCAAACTTGTATTCCTCGCCTTCGTCGGGCCTTTGCACTGCCGGCACTGCTTCGGCAGTAGCTGGTTCGGGGCCGTGGTCGTGGACTTGTGCTGGACTCTACGGCGGTTCCACAGCAAGCTGCTCTGCAAATCTTATAGTGAATGGCATGTGCGGTGCCGCTGCAACAAGCTACGCATATTCTGCCGGCGGCTTCTCCGGCGCATTGTGCAACGCCGGGACGGCAAGCCCGGGCAGCCCGTCATTTCCTGCCGCGGGAGGGTCAACTAGTTGGACTTGCCTTGGCTTGAATGGCGGAAGCGGCGCTTCCTGTTCGGCATCAAGGGCAAACCACCCGTGTATAGTTGCAGGAGGAACTGTATATGGGTCTTTCTGCCGTTTCAGCGGCTCGTCTTGCCCTGGCGGATGGGCACAATATGGCAGCTGGTCAACAACAACGGCAGGACACAGCTCTTCTTGTGGCTGGGTAAGTTCGCCTTGGCCGACGCCAAGCTGCTGCAGTACCGGTTCCCATGACTTTTCCAATACCGCCGTAGAATCCTGCGGGTATTGGCAATACTGCTGCACGCAATATACCTGCCCAATGAATTGCTGGCAGACCGCATATGCAAGCGTGACAGAAGTCGGGTGCGTCCAGTCCGGCTAAAGAGGCGCAGGGCACACTAACGCATCTGGCGGTTTGCCCTGAAACAGCACTACTTCCGGTATCCCGCAATCTTTGCCTTCTCGGAAGGCTGCGTCACGCGCTTTCCTATGAAGTAGTTTACCGTTCGCTCGCCGAACGCCTGCGCGCGCGCAAAATCAATTTCTTCAAGCCTGCCCTTGCCCAAAAACGAGAGGTTTCCCTTGACGTTGAGCGTGAGCGTGTTGCGCACCATCGCCCCGCGCTTTTCAAACTCAACTGCCACCTGCTTGAAGGCCTCACGCGACTGCTTTGAGTTTGAGCACACCGCAAAAGGCGCGACGTTGCGCCCCTTCCAGTCAAAGCCTTTGGTCTGGGCGAAGAGGTCGCGCTTTGAGAACATGTGGGCAAGGTCCGCTTCCACAAAGAACAGGTCGTAGAACCCGTTGTTTGGCTGGTAGCCGGATGCGGCCCACTGGCCGTAGGACATCAGGGTCGCTTCCGCGCCCGCAACTGTTGCCCCTGCGTGGACCGCCTGTGCAACCGGCAGGAGACGGGCGTCGGCCTCGAAATAAAGCACCAGGCAGCGTACAGCCATAACCAGCATAACCCTGAAATCCCAAAAAGAAAAGCAGTAAGTTAGGAATAAACGGCAAATATTAACCCATTGCTTCTTTTCGGCTGCGGGGCTTGCGGGATTTTGGACCTGCGGGCAATCAGCCAGGGCGCCTGCTTGCAAGCGCGGCCTTTACTTCGCCGACAAGATAGAGGGAGCCCGCCACAAGGACCATCCCGGCCTCGCTGGACTTGGCGTGCTTTTCAGCAGACCTCAGGGCCTCCTCTGCTGACCAGAACTCCAGTACGCGCGGACAGTACGGCCTTGCAGCCTCGGCAACGCGCGCAGCTGTTGCAGTCCGGTGGTAGGCAACGGGAGCGGCATAAACTGCATCTGCAAGAGGGGCAAGGAGCGCAACTGCGGACTCGACGTCCTTGTCATCCATCATCCCGCAGACCAGGCATATTTTCCTGCCTGCAAAAAGTGCGGGGATTGAAGCCGCAAGGGCTTTTGCGCCATCGACATTATGCGCGCCGTCAAGCACAACCAGCGGCTCGTTGGAGATTATCTCAAGCCTGCCGGGCCATTTTGCCTCCAGAAAACCCGAAGCGAATGCCTGCTGCGGGATTTTCAGCACTCCCTGCGAGCCAAGCCGGCAAAGTGCGGCGTATGCAACGGCCATGTTGAAGCACTGGTAGCCGCCAAGAAGCCGCGATGAAAGCTGCGTAGTGCCTAACTTGGAGGAAACCTCAACACGCGTTGCGGAAAGGGAGACGCCTTTTTCGGAAAAATTGAAGTCCGCAGGGCCGGCACCGCTTTTTGCAACAGCAACCACTTCGCAGCCTTTTTGCTTCGCCGCGTCCTTGATTACCGAAAGAGCCGCGCCCTCGCAGCCAGTCACCACCGGCCTGCCTGCACGGATGACCCCCGCCTTCTCCAAGGCGATTTCCTCAACCGTGCCCCCAAGGGCCTGGGTGTGGTCCAAGCTTATGCGCGTGATTATTGAAAGCGCAGGCTCGGCGACATTGGTGGAGTCCAGCCTGCCGCCCATGCCGATTTCTATAACAGCAAAATCAATCTTGGAATCCAAAAAGAACTTGAGCGCAACTGCGGTGTTGACCTCGAACTGGCTGAGCTTTTCACTGTGAGTATTGTTGTAATCATCAACTGCGGATTTTGCATCCAGAATCAACCGCGCAAAATCCGATTTCGAAATATCCGCACCACTTATGCTGATGCGCTCGGTGTAATCGACAAGGTGGGGCGAGATGTAGCGTCCGGTCTTGTATCCTGCCTTGCGTATTGCGGACTCACAGAACGCGGAAACCGAGCCCTTTCCGTTTGTGCCGGTGACTAGGATGCAGGGAACGACCTTTGGGTCAAAACCAAGCAGGCTGCACAAATCACGCACCGGTTCAAGCGTCCACTCGCTTTTTGGGGGCAGCGACTCAAGAAAGGCTATTGCTGCGGGGTAGTCGTAGGGTTGGCGTTCCATTAGGCAAAACCAGCAATTGGTTTTTGCACGGCCGGATTAATCAGGCCTTCTTTGACTGCTCAAGGCAGGCCTTCACAAAGCCAAGGAAAAGCGGGTTTGGCGCAAACGGCCTGCTTGAAAGCTCGGGGTGGAACTGGGTCCCCACAAAGAACGGGTGGCTTGGTATCTCCATCACCTGCATTATGGGCTGGTTTGGCGCCTTTCCTGAGAAAATCATCCCCGCTTTCTGGATGCGGTCGATGTAGTCGGGGTTTACCTCGTAGCGGTGCCTGAAGCGCTCGCGTATCTTGAGCTTTCCGTAAAGCTCTGCAGCAACAGAACCCTTGGTCAGCTCGACGTCCTTTCCGCCCAGGCGCATGTTTCCTCCAAGGCCCTCTATTTTCTTTTGCTCGGGAAGTATGTCAATGACCATGTCGGGAGTGTCCGGGTCAATCTCGGTTGAGTTTGCCTTGGGCAAGTTCAGAACGTTGCGGCAGAACTCCACAACAGCCATCTGCATGCCGTAGCACAGGCCAAGGTAGGGCAGGTTGTTCTTTCGCGCATATTCGATGCACTTGATTTTTCCTTCAGTGCCTCGCGAGCCGAAACCGCCGGGAACTATGATGCCGTTTACCCCGTCAAGCACCTTTGCGACTTCGGCATCGGTTGACTTGGGACTGAGCTTGCTTGTCTCAATCCAGACCAGCTCGACTTTGCACCCTGCCTTTGCGCGCGAGTGCTCGATTGCCTGCATTATGCTTGCATAGGAGTCCTTGACCTCGGTGTACTTTCCGGTGATGCCAATCTTGATTGACTTTGTTGGCTTGCTCAAAGCTTCGCAGAAGTCCTCCCAGCGCCTCATCGCAGCCTCGGTGCGAACTGCTGGCGCCTTCTTGATTCCCAAAAGCTCCAAGACCGCCTTGTCCAGGCCCTTTTCGTGGAGCATTATCGGCACTTCATAGATTGATGACGCGTCAGGCACGCACACCACGCGCTCAAGCGGCACGTTGGAATAGATGCTGATTTTTTCGCGCACCTTCTCGCCAACCTCGCGGCCAGCCCGCACCACGACTATCTCGGGCTGAACCCCAAGGGACATCAGGGTGCGTATGCCGCTTTGCGCGGGCTTGCTTTTGAACTCGCCAAGCGAGCTGGGGTTGAACGCGTAAGTAACGTTGGAGAAGATGACGTTGCTGCGGCCTTCCTCGTACTGGAGCTGGCGCATCGCCTCCATGAAGTAGCCGTTCTCCAGGTCGCCAACTGTGCCGCCGACCTCGATTATTACCACGTCGGCCTTGGTGGTGATTGCGCACTCGCGAACGAAAGCCTTGATTTCGCCTGTGACGTGGGGGATGAACTGCACGTCCCTGCCGAGGTACTCGCCCTTGCGCTCCTTGGTAAGAACTGTGTTGAATATCTTGCCGCCGGTGATGTAGTTGAGCTTGGAGAGGTTCTTGTCAAGGAAGCGCTCGTATGCGCCAAGGTCCATGTCGGTTTCCGCGCCGTCGTCAAGCACGAATACTTCGCCGTGGCGGTAGGGGTTGAGTGTTCCTGCGTCCTGGTTGAGGTAGCCGTCGAACTTGATTGGCTCGACCTTCAGCCCTGCGGCTTCAAGGAGCGCACCCATGCTGGATGAGAAGATTCCCTTGCCTACTCCGGAGATTACGCTGCCGGTAATCACCAAATATTTCGTCTTTCCGGGCTCGTAGCCCTTCGGGACCGGAGTGTAGAACTCGTGGTCGCTGGACTTGTTTGAAAGCGATGAAAGAATGCCACAAGAGTCCTCTGCTGCCATTTACCCACACACCCCGATAAAAAAAGAACTAATGGTTGATTTGCTATAATAAAAAGAAGACGGTGGCTTTCGGTTGTTAAAAACGTATTGTTGGAAGCCGGGAGTAAAGGAGGACTTTTATTTCACAAATCGCCCACCCAAATCATGGAAAATCCCTACTACGGGCTTCCGGTAGCAATCAGGGGCGAAAACCCCGGGCCCACCTGGATCCACAACGGCCTGGCTGAAAAGCGGGCGCGCAAGAACTGGCCCAAGGACTACGACCACGACATACTGCTCACAATAGAGACTACGGACAAGTGCACGCTCAAGTGCGACCACTGCTTTGCGGAGTCGTCCCCGCAAAACAACACGTTCATCAGCCACAAGAAAATCGAGGACATCGCGAAGGAATGCGAGACGATATTCCCGCAATACGGAGAGAAAATAATCCGGATTACCGGCGGGGACCCGTTCCTCCACCCCAAGCTTTTCGACATCGTCAAGTCGTTCTCTAAAAGGAAAAAGAAGCTAGGCTACCACCTACTCGATGTGGAGACCAACGGCTGGTGGGCAAAGGACGACGCGACGACAAGAAAATACGTCAGAAAGCTGAAGGCCGCGGGCGCGGACCTTTTGAGCATGACCAACGACTACTTCCACTGCAAGCAGGGCGTCTTTGACATGTACGAACACATGGACAGGATAGACCGCATCGCAGCTGAAGAGAAACTAAGATTTCGGAACATCCTTACTGGCTCTGGCACAGACGAACCTGACGAAAAGACTGCAAAGGAAATCGAGGAGCACAGAAAGAACTGTAAACATTGCCACGGCCTCCCAAACATCACGCCAATCGGCCGTGCCCGTGAATTGCCTGAAGAAACGTGGGGCGACCATCACACGTGCGGCATGGTCGGCTGCAGGCTGACCCCGTCATTGTTCATGCCCTTAGTCGGGACCGAAAGATACTCGCACATGAACGAGATTACGCTCGGCCCGAACGGAAACGTCTACCCCTGCAACAGCGGCAAGGAGTTCAAACCCGCGTCGCTTGCAATCGGAAACGTCTACAAGAGGCCGCTTGCGCACATAATCCAGGACCCGCAAAACAAGATAGTCGACATAATCCGCAAGGAAGGGCTGAGGGGAATAAGCAAGCGCGCAGGAATGATGCCATGGACGCACTGGAAAACGTACTGGAAGATGTCGCCCTGCGGGCTGTGCCACGAGCTTTTGAGGACCCGCGGCAAGCAGATACAGAAGAAAATCAAATGAATTGTTTTCACTAAAGCAAAATGAATAGAGACCCCCTCCTTGCGGAGGGGGCTTCATCTGTTTTTCCAAGGGGGGCTTGGAGGATTTGATGAAGTGTAAGCCGACAAAATGCCGGCGAAAGTAATTTCCGTGTGGCTGCGGGCTTACTGTCCCCACATGACCTTGCGCTTGGACGTGAGTCTTTCCTTGCGGAACTCTCCCTGCATGTGGTAGTACGAAGCCCCGAACAATGCGGCAACTCCGACTACTGGCATGGGCATGAGCGTGACTACGCCGATGATTGCAAGCACCAGCGAGTACGAACGGAAGCGCAGGGCCTCCTTCCAAAGCGGAAGGTAGCTCTGCACGTAGGCGTAACGGTTGGTGAGCTTCATCATCGGCTCCTTGCCGTCTGCTGGCACCGAAGTCATCTGGATGTCCCAGGTCTTTTCAGACGGTGCGACGCCGCTTGGTGCCACTGAGTCGCCCGAGACGATTTCGTCCCCGCTTCTTGGGTTCAGTTTTGAAAGCATGTCCTGTATCGCCATAACGCATTACCCCCTACTGCGCGTAGATTATCGAGCGCCCCTTCATCCATGTCGGGCCCGTCCCGAACGCATTCATGTGCATTCCCCAGTAATGGCCCCAAAGGTAGGCAAACACCACTGCAATCATCGGGTTGACAAAGAACGTGACAATCATCAGTATGAAGCAAGTCCAGGCCCAGAAGAAGGTGTTGTACACCCCGGTCCAGCTGTCGAAGCTCTCCACCCCGTTGAACCCGAAGCCCAGCTGCTTTGCAAGCACGTGGCCACGGGTGTCGAGGTTGAACATGTGCATGGGCCGCATTCCCGCGGTAATCGGGTCCTTGGGCCCCATGATGTTCCCCGAGCCGTCGGGCATCTCCGCGCCTTCCTTGTTGGTGGGCACGAACATCGGGATGTCGTAGCTCTCCCCGCCTGCGGGCTTGCCAGCAGGAGCCACTTCAGCAGGCTTTGTCACTGTTGAGACCGCGCTGAGCTTTTCCGAGCGCACTACCTTGTTGTTTCCGACCTTGTCAGCAGTGACGGGTATGGGCCGCGAAGCCGGGCCGTTGTAGAGGTACTTTATCTCCTGCGGAGTACCAGCGGCCTTCTTTGCCTGTGAAAGGTTTAGCAATGACATTTTTCTCACAACACAAACTGCACCATGAGCGCGTAGATGAGGCAGCCGAACGCCACCACGTACACCGCAGAGTCGGAAAGCCCGAACTGGCGGCCAAGCGAGTGGCTCCCGAAGGACTCGCCGAAAGTGGGGATGTCAGGCGTGTCCAGCACGTGGACGATGCCTGCGTCCTCAAGCGCCATCACAACCTGCGAGGTGATGGGCGCGTAGTGGAATTCCGCCTTGCTCTTGTACGGGTTCTTTGTGGTCATATCTTTCGCCTTAGTCTACGGTCATGATTGTACGCTGTACTCCGAATACCCAGCATCCGAAGCGCAGTCCTGCTCCGATTGCGCGGAAGCGCGCAGCGAGTGCGAACATGATGAGCGAGCCTGCAGGGAACACCGTGAAGGTGTAAATTCCCGCTGCCAGCCAGAACACGAAAATGGTCCACGCGACCTTCTCCTGGCGCCACGCGTCGATGTACTCCATTACGAAGCCGTAGCGGCTGTTGGTGCGCATTACCGGGAAGTCATTGGGGTTTACCTCAAGACCCGCGGTAGTCATGGTGGTGCGCGGCTCCTGCACGCCTCCCTTCTGCTTTGCCGCATCCGCCTTCTGCTTTGCGTAAGTGCTTTGGTATGCGCTCTGCTGGATGTCCGGCGCTATGGGTGACTTGCCGTAACCAGCAGGGTCGCCGAGGCCCGAATCCTTTCCAGGAGTGTGTACCGAGATCATTGTAACCAACTTATGTTGCTTCGTACATCATACGGACCTTCCAGTTGTTGCTGACGTAGAAGTCCTGCCACAGGTAGCGTCCGTAGGCAAAGCCCGAGGCGAGGCCGAATGCGCCTGCCACGAACACGTTGCGCGGTATGAGCACGATTGCCATTATTGCAAGAAAGATTGCCGCTGCCTTGGCCACCTGCCATTCCTTGTAGATTCCGATTGACTCGTTGAGGTAGTCCTGGCGGCGCTTGATGTGCATTACCGAGTGGCCGTGGGTGTCAGTGGGAACGAACATGGGTATGTGGTTCCAGTTCTTCTTGGGAATGGCGTCCTCCGCAGTGCGGGTCTGGCCATAGGTGAGCATTTCCCTGCGGGCCTTTGAAAGTGAATAGTCTTTTTCCATGTCCAACAAATCCCCCTCGATTTGCGTAACTATCTTTGGAACAGGGAAATATATAAACTGTTCGGTAGTAACAAATGTTAATATCTGGTAGACGATTGACGAAGTATTGAAACTGCCAAAAAAGAATGTTCGTCAAAGGACGTATTTGGGGGGTTTGTGCCTCTGACAGGGACGGGTTTCGGCCGGAGACCAAAAAGGCCTCCGGGGCTACCGGATTATATTTTCCTGCACCCAGAAACACTATCATGGCGCCCGGTTTGGCTACAAAGGCAAGGCTTTTGGAAGGAAAGCCGCTTGCAGACTCCATCCTGTCGGCAGTTGCTGCCAAGGTCGCAACCCTTGCAGAAAAGCCCACGCTTGCGGTAATCATTGCAGAAGGCGACCCGGCATCCGAACTCTACGTTTCCAAAAAGCAGGCCGCCTGCAGGAAAGTCGGAGTGCACTCGCTGCGCTTTGACATACCCCGCACCGAAACCACCGAGAAGCTCCTTGCACTCATAAAAAAGCTCAACGCCGACCCCAAAGTCGACGGCATACTGGTCCAGCTTCCGCTTCCAAAGCAAATCGACGAGGACAAAGTAATCGAAGCCATTGACCCGAACAAGGACGTTGACGGTTTCCACCCAATCAACCTTGGAAGGCTCTCAAGAGGCGACGAGGACGCCGCAATCGTTTCCGCAACACCGAAGGGCATCATCGCACTCCTGGATTCCGTTGGCTGTGACGTGTCAGGCAAAGTCTGCACCGTTGTAGGAACAAGCAACATAGTCGGAAAGCCAGTTGCATACCTATTCATGAACCGCAAGGCAACCGTGATTACCGCAAACAGCAAGACCAAGGACCTGGGAGCTGCTACGCGGCAGGCCGACGTGCTTGTTGTCGGGGTTGGCAAGCCCGGACTGGTGCGCGGCGACATGGTAAAGCCCGGCGCAGTAGTCATTGACGTTGGCACAAGCAAGCTTGCAAACGGCAAGCTTGCAGGAGACGTTGACTTTGACTCCGCAGCGCAGGTCGCATACGCAATAACCCCGGTCCCGGGAGGGGTGGGACCGATGACGATTGCAAGCCTTCTTGACAACACCCTGATTGCATACGAACGCAGAAGGAAAAAGCAATAACAGCCAAAAGGCAAGAGGACAACAGAATGCCCACCCAATCCTTTTCCGACAAGCACCAGCTGCGCAGCCTGATGAGGAAAATGCGCAAGGAACATCCTGCAAAGGAGAGGCAGGAGAAAAGCTGCCTGATTTGCAAAAAACTCGTCGCGAGCCCGGAATTCCAGAAGGCAAAGACCATACTGCTTTACTGCCCTAAGCCTGACGAGGTCGACACCTGGGCAGCAATCACCGCAGCTCTTGTGCAGCAAAAGACAGTTTGCCTTCCGCGCACGGACGAGCAGAAAAAGGAAATCAGGACATACAGAATAAGCGGGTCCGAAAAACTGGAGAAGGCAGTGTACGGCATCTTCGAGCCGGTTGCGGACGAAAGCAAGAAAATCCACCCGGAAAAAATCGACCTGATAATCGTGCCCGGAGTGGCTTTCGACATCCACTGCAACAGGGTCGGCCACGGCCTGGGATATTACGACAAGTTCCTTGCAGCAGCAAGGAACGCATGCAAGGTGGCTGTTGCGTTCGACTTCCAGGTTGTTGATGAAAAGATAGTCTGCGAGTCGCACGACGTTACAGTTGACCAGATAATAACCGAGAAAAGGCACATAGTCATTAGGAAATAAGGGCTGAAGTTGCAGAAAGTGAAACGAATGGACAAAATCCGAGCAGTCGTATTGGCATCTGGAAGGGGCAGCGACTTTGAGTCAATCGCAAAGGCGGCAAAAAACGCCGAGATAGCGGCAGACATCGTTTGCATGATTACCGACAACCCGAAGGCAGGCGCGCTGGAAAAGGCGGCATCATTCGGCATCCCCTCAACGGTCATAGACTACTCGACTTTTGCAAACCGCGCCGAGTACGAAAAGGAGCTGTTGAAAGCTATTGACTCCCTCGCACCAGACCTCATCGTGCTTGCCGGGTACATGCGCATAGTCCGCTCAGCAGACCTTCTTTCAAAATACTCCAAAAAAATCATCAACATCCACCCGTCGCTTCTTCCAAAGTACCCTGGCGCGCACGGCCAGCAGGACGCGTTCGATGCGAAAGAAAAGGAATCCGGCTACACCATCCACTTTGTCGATGCAAGCCTTGACGGCGGGCCAATCATCGTTCAGGAAAAGGTGGACATCTCGGATTGCAGGAGCGGGGACGAGGTCGCTGCAAGGATACTTGCACGCGAGCACATCGGCCTGCCCAGGGTAGTCGGGATGTTTGCAACTGGCAAGTTTGAAATCAGCGGAAAGAAAGTCGATTACATTCCTTACAGGTAAAGCCAAGATGTCAAACGGCAACATGGGGTTTTCGGAAGCAGTCCAGATCATAGTATCGGCGCTTGGGGTATCCTACGCGTTCTCCTACGTCTGGCCAGACCAGTCGTTTGCATCGATCCTCCTGACCGTTGGCGCGGGCTTTGTGCTGCACGAACTTGGCCACAGGTACATGGCTACAAGGTACGGCGCGCACGCGCGCTACCAGATGTGGACAGTGGGCCTGGTGGCCGCAATAGTGCTTGCTGTTGCGCTTGACTTTGTGTTCGCAGCTCCGGGCGCGGTTTACATCTACGGCAAGGAACTTTCGCAAAAGCAAAGCGGCAGGGTCGCACTTGCAGGCCCCGCGGTGAACATCCTGCTCTGCCTGCTTTTCGTGATTGCATCGGGAACGCTGTACGGCGCAGGAGAACTGCTGCTTGTGGGCGCACGCGTCAACGCGTTCCTTGCAGCGTTCAACCTGCTTCCCATTGACCCGTTTGACGGCGCGAAAGTGATGCGTTGGAACAAGACTGCTTGGGCAGCTGCGTTTGCGCTCTCGGCAATACTCGTGCTGTTTGTCTGAGTGATACCACATGGTCAAGTTCGAGAAGCTCTCCTGGTCCGCCTTCGACGACTCGTGCAAGAAGATTGCGCGATTTGTCCGCGGAAAGCAGAAAGCGGGGCTTGTGATTGACAAAATCTACGGCATACCCCGCGGAGGCCTTGGGATGGCGCTGCGCATCTCGCACCTGCTTGACTTGCCGCTGATTGTTGACGAGGCCAAGCTTGACAGCCACACGCTGGTTGTTGATGAAATCTGCGACACCGGCAGGACGCTTTCGGAATTCTCCAAGAAATACCGAGGCCGCTACGCGCTCATTGCCACGATTTACCACAAGGAGGACGCCACCTTCGTCCCGGACTACTACCTTTTGCTCAAGACCGACAAGTGGGTGCTGTTCCCGTGGGAAACGGCAAAGACCACCTGGATGGATGATGAGTAGGAAAAACAGCAGGCAATCCCCCAGCCCGCCCGAAGCTAATTTTCAAACCCAAAAACCGACTCCTGCCCTTCAGTAAGGTTTGACATTGCATACAACCCCTCGCCGAAGACAAACAGCTGCGAGCTGTTTGCTGACTCGAGGGCCAAGCCTACATCAACTTTTGCGCAGCCAAGGGCCTCGATTGCGGAATCGTTGCCCCAATACTTGACCGCAAGCACGGACTGGTTTGAGTCAAAGGAAAGGATTTTTGAAAACAAAGATTCGGCATCATCAGCAACAAAAGCCACGTGCTTGGGGGTTTCTGCCCCGCAGCCCGCCCACAGGAAAGGCGAAAAACCGCGCTTTTCCGATGCCTCGAATGCAGCCAAAGCCCACTGCCTGAGCTTTCTTGCCGCATCCTGTGCAACCTGCGCAGGGGTTGCACCCTTTGCGCTTGCAAGAACCGCAAGGAACGACTGGCGCAAGTTGGCCTCAAAGAAGCGCGAGCGGGACAGGAGGATGAAGGATGCCGCCGTGTCGGCCTCGGCATCCGAACGCGCTGACGAATAGGCAACCGCCTTGAGCGCAAAGGGGATTATGATGAAAAGAAGCACCAGGCCAAGGAAACCGCGCATAATCAACCGCCTGCTGACTTGACTGTGAAAACAACAAGAAACGCCCGGCCGTTGCGGGGGACAATTACCCTGTTTGTGTAAATGGAACGGGCCGCGACGGGGTAAGGTGCTGTGGTGCCGGAAAGCGGGATTTCCTTTCCGTTTGGGCAGTGGACAAAAAAAGCGTTGGCGGAAAACGTGCCTGTTGCCTGCCTGAAGGTTTCTTGCAGTGCAAATTCGCCTTGCGCACCCTCGCACGCCGATGCCACCAAGTCAGGCTTCAGCGAGGCTGCAAGCGCAATGTCCTCAAGTGCTGTTGAAAGCGAAACCGACTCGAGTGCGTGCTCCGGCCGGGTGGCGTGCGGCATCGACACCAGCAGCGCGCAGGCAACCGCAAAGACAGCTGCGTCAACAAGCATCCAAACACCCCTCAATTGCAAAACCTCGCTGCTGAAACTGCGCCCGAAGTGGTTGTGACTATGCGGTTGGCGCAATATTTTCCTTCCTGCTCGGATTGTGCCGGCCCGTCTTTTGGCCGCAGCGGCAAAAGCAATCCCGACTCGCACGACGCAAGCGCGCCGGAGCACGACCACGCCTGCTTTTCGGACGCAAGGAACGCCTTCAGGTAGTTATCCGACCGCTCCGCAAACTCTGCGTACTGTAGCGCGTCCTGGTGGATTGATGAAAGAAGTATTGCAAGGCAGGCGATGACTATTGAAAACGAGACCGCTGCCTCTGCTGTTGAGAAGCCGCGACGACAACCAGTGCGAATGCAAGTCATGCGGTTGGCACGCCCTCTGAAAGGTCGCTTACTATTGCGCTTTCCGCACCCGACATCCTTACAGGGCACTTGACCTCCTGCAGGTACTGCGCCAGGTTTGCGCCCACAACACCCGATGCAAACGGAAACCCAAGGCTTGCGGTTGAGGACCTTAGTGAATAGCTCCCAAACGTCACGCAGGCAAGGCTTGCGGAAGAAAGCGGTGCGACCCTTCCGGATTCCTCCAAGTCCAGGCGCAAAAGAGCACCCCTGCTTGCGCTTACCAAAATGAATGCAGCTGCTGCGTAGGTTGCAAAGACAAGCAGGGCCTCAAGCACCGCCTGGCCGCGCCGGCTTTGCAGTATGCGCCCATCATCCAAGGGAAATCGTGCACCCCGAATCGTAGTAAACGCGGTAGGAACAGGTTTGTTCGCAGGAACCAATCAGGCCGCAGTTGCTTGCGACCCGGATGCTTGTCGGGCCGCTGTTTGAGTTGAATGAAATCTTTACTGCCGACGCCTCAAAGTCGTAGGCTATTTCTGCCCCAGCAGGAATCGATATCGTCCCGGAATAATGCGACCCCTCGCCGGTTGCCTCGGCAAGCCTTGCTGCGGAGTGGAGCTCTGCTGCCGCCTTCCTGCACTGAGCAGCCTTGTTGGCATCAAGCGAAAGGCCGTAGACTTGCGAGTATGCCGGAGCAAGGAGCGCAACCAGCGCGGCTGATGCGCAAAGCACAAGCATCGAGTCGAGGAGCGCCTGGCCGCGGCGCTTTTGCCTGAAGTGAGCTTGACCGTCTGCTGCCAGAGCCCTCGCCTCCCCCATCACGCTTGCGCCTACGGCTCGAACCCAGTCTGGTTCAGCAGGCCGACCGCGCGCTGCGACGTGGAGTTGAGCTGGCCGGAAAAATCCGACGCGGTGCCGCGCACCTGGCCAAGGAAGGCTATTGCAAGCGCGACAAGCACTCCTATTATCAGCAGCATCTCAACCGAGACCTGCCCCTTTTCGTCCATAGCAAGATTGCTGCACTGCCTGCGACAATAATCTGGCGTGTAACCGGGCTAAACGCAAAGTTGCCCCCTGCTAGGCTTATTTATTCCCCGATTGAGTAAATTCCTTGATGAAATACGCGCTAGTCCTGCTGGCAGTCGCGCTGCTTTTCGTGCTCCCGGTTGCGCAGGCCTACACCGACCACTCGCTTTCGGTCACCGTGACTGTGAAGAAGGATGGGACCGCGCACGTGCGCGAAAAGACTATTTTCTACGTGGACAGCGACGCTGAGATCGAGGCGTTCAAGAACAACCTCAAGCTGGGAAAAAGCACAATCCTTGCGTGGAAGAAGTTCTCCGACAACATCCGCTACCACATAGGCGGGGTGCAGAGCCCGGTTGACAACCTCACGATTACCGCGGGCCCAGAGTATGACATCAAGCAGAACGCCCGCTCGGTCACGCTCGACTACGACCTGGTTGACCAGTTCGTGCAGACGCGGCAGGTAGGAAGCAGGACGCTGCACTGCACGCTCAACGAGGAAATCCTGGGCTTTGACAAGTCCGAGACTCGCCAGACGATACTTGGAAGCAACGTCTTCTTCACAATCGCGCTTCCCCAGACTTCGTCCCTTGCAAAGAAAGACGGCGCAATACTGGTGGGGCCGTCGCCGTACGTGTTCGACGAGCCCAACAGGACAATCACGTGGTTCGGGCCAAGCACTGGCCGCTGGATCCTTGAGTACGAGGTGGAGGAGCCCCTGAGCGATGAAGTGTACGGGTTCTTCTCCGACCTCTACGACAAGCTGGTCGAGCTGCTGCCGCTTGCAGTTCTCCTGGTCTCCGCAGGCATCATACTGACGATGCTTGTGAAGATGAAGCGCGCCTAGAGCTTCCCGTAGGCGTCCTCGATTGCGCCCTTCTCGTCCTTTTCAAGACCGTAGCCTTCGGCCTGCTGCGCGGATATGTAGGGCAGGATGTCTTTTTTTGCGCGCTTGGAAGAGACGTGGACAATCTTTCCAACCTTCAGCCCCGCTGACTTGAGCGCTGCACGGGTGCCCCTTGACGAGGCCATCTTGGAGAGCTTGCTTGGGAAAGCGTACTTTGCGAATTTCATGTACTTGTTCTTCTTTGCAAGGGCGGTGCCGGTCAGCGCGAGCGTGCGCGCGTACTTCCAGAACGAGTAGTCGTTGGTCTTTCGCACGTGGCCCAAAAACATGTCCGAGCGCGAGAGGATGTCAAGGGCTTTTGCGACTTCCGCAGAATCCTCGTACTCTATTGGCACGTTCTCGCAGAACCACGCAAGCATCGTTGAGATTTCCTCGTCAACGCCATCAGCTGCCTTGAGCGCCACTCTATAATTGTCCGCCTTGAGCGTGCGCCTCACTGCGTCAAACATCCCTGCTTCTCGCTCGCGCTCCGACACTATTGCCTTGCCGCCGCACGACTGCAAGTCTATGAGTGCTGCGCGCATGTCTCCTGAGCTTTGCTTGGCAATCTCGTCGATGTACTCGCCTTCGGCCATGCCTTCGGCCTTTGCAATCTTTTTCAGCGCAGCTGCGATTGACCTAGAGTTGAGCTTCTTGAACTCAACCGGCTTTGTGAGGAAGCGCAGGGGCTTGACCGCGTCGTCCCACGCGTCGTTTGCTATGAATATGATTGGCTGGGCCGACTCCCTCGCAAGAGCCGCAAGTGCAGACGAGCTTCCCCGGTCCGAGGTGGAGCCTATCTCGTCAACAATGAGCAGCCGGCGCGAACCGAACAACGAGCCGTAGCCTGCCGAGGCGCCAAGCACTTCCTTGATGTCGTTTGCGGAGCGCAGCCTTGAGGCGTCCGACTCCACGGTCTCCCAGCCCATCTCAACAGCAAGGGCCTTTGCAACAGCAGTCTTTCCCGTGCCGGGCGGGCCGAACAGCAGCAGGGGCTTTTCCTTTTTCCCCGACTCAACGCTTGCAGCCCACTGCCGTATTTCCTGGCGCGGCTCCTCGTTACCGACGAACTCGGCAACAGTCTTTGGCAGGTGCTTTATTGTCCAGAGCATTTGAAAAAACCTAACAGGATAAGGAGAGACGGAAATAAATAAAATGTAAAAGAAAATGGGAAAAACAAAAGAGGAAGAAACACTACTTGGAAATTACTTCTTCTTTGCAGGCTTTTTCTTTGCAACGGCCTTCTTTGCCACTGCCTTCTTCTTGGCAGCCGGCTTTGCGCCGCAGGTGCATCCGCATCCACAGTTCATTCTCTTCACCCCTTGTAAGTAATTATTGCATCCTGGCCTATTAAAAACGGTTAAAACGCTTCCCAAGCATTATTTGTATCCGCATGCTCAACTAATTGTGTGCGTATTTTGCCTCAGTAGCTCAGCCTGGGAGAGCGTTCGGCTGAAGACCGATGTGTCGGGTGTTCAAATCACCCCTGAGGCATATTTTTCACCACCCCAGCGCAGCACAGATACAATTAATTGCCCCTGAGGCTAATGGTAAACGGGTGTTTTCCCTTATGGCAAAGAAGTCTGCAAGCATCAAGATAACGGGCCTTGAGAACCTCAAGAACCTGGACTGTAAAACAGGCGGCTGCGGAACTCCCGGTGCAAGTAGCGCAGTATACGGGCTCGGCTTCCTTGGCGCACTATACTACTTCCTGACAACCGCAACAAGCCTCTGGATGGGAGTCGTTGGCGTAGTCAAGGCGATATTCTGGCCGGGAGTGCTGGTCTGGATGGCGCTCAAGTCGCTTGGCGCGTAAGCCGAAAGGCCAATAGAAGCGAAAAGATGAAGCCAATGGAAAAGTGGCAGAAAGGCTTGTGCGTCGGCATAGTAGCCGGAGTCATTGACGTAATACCGATGATTCTGCAAAACCTGACCTGGGACGCCAACCTTTCCGCGTTCTTTTTCTGGGTGGCAACGGGAACGGTGATTGCGGTTGCTGACATCCCGCTTAAGGGCGCAGTTAAGGGAATCGCGGTCTCCTACGCGCTCCTTGTGCCCCTCGCATTCCTGATTGGATGGGCAAACCCGGCCACCCTGATTCCGATTGCAATAATGACGCCGATACTTGGCGCGGCAGTCGGGTTTGCAGTTGAAAGAATCCACTAACTACCCGTTTTTGGGTAATCTGCCATTTTTGGGTAACACTATTTATCCCTAGGCGGCAAAATGCTTGAAAGGCCGAAGGGCCAAACCATCCAACCAGAGGTAATCGGCAATGGACTTCTTTTCGAAAATGCTTTCAAAACAGAATGCCCCGCGCATCGGCGCGATTGCGGTGATGTTTGCCGCGATGCTCTGGGGAATCGACGGAGCGGTGCTCACCCCGCAGCTTTACACACTTGACGTGGTCAACGTCGTGTTCCTTTTGCACGCGCTTGCGTTCCTGTTCATGCTCCCGCTGCTGTGGCGCGAGATTTCCGAGCTGAAAAAACTCAACAAAAACGACTGGCTTGCATTCTGCTGGATTGCGCTGTTTGGCGGCGCAATAGGCACCATGGCAATCACGCAGGCGCTTTTCCTCGTGCACTTCGTGCCCCTTTCCGTGCCAATACTCATCCAGAAGCTCCAGCCGCTTTTTGCGATAATCCTTGCGCTTGTGATACTCAAAGAAAAGCCATCCAAGGAATTCTACGCCTACGGCGTGCTTGCACTCCTTGGAAGCTACCTGATTACCTTTGGATTTGAGTCGCCGGTAATCAGCCTTGAGAACAAGACGCTTGTTGCAGCCGGGCTCGGCCTGCTTGCCGCATTCGCATTCGGCTCGTGCACCACAGTTGGAAGGTATGCAGTCGAAAAGGTGAACTACCGGGTCTCAACGTACCTGCGCTTTGGGATGACTGCACTATTGATGGGATTTCTTGTGCTTGCGCTTGGAAAGCTTGGCAACTTCGCCGCAGTCACGCAGTTCCAGTGGCTTGTGATGCTTGTCATAGTCTTCACAACCGGCGGGGTTGCAATAGGGATTTACTACTACGGCCTGCGCTTCGTTCCGGCTGCCAAGGCGACGTTCTACGAGCTTGCGTTCCCGGCGACTGCGATAGTGCTTGACTTTGTGCTCAACGGAAAAATCATGTCCGCAGGGCAGTTCGTCGGCGCGGCAATCCTCATAGTTGCGATAATCAAAATCAACCAGTCCAAGGTGGTGCTGGGCCCGGGAGAAGAGGTTAAGGCCTAGGGGGCACACAACCGTTTGGTGCCAATGCCATGGAACGTGCCGCTCGCAGTGCCGGAAACCGGTTGAGGCAGGAAAACGAAAGGCTGCTGGGAATACTAATCAAGCTTGCAAAGAAAGCCGGAGGCTTTGGAAAGCTCAAGAAAGGCGGACTGGACGACGACGATGTCGCATTTCTCAGAGAAAAGTTCCAGGCCCAGGAGTAGCTCAAACCAACCCACCTTAACACAATCCGCCCGTTCAAAAGGCATATAAATTAATGGCTGCATTATAATCTCCGGTCAGCGGTCATAGGAGAGGGGTCACGCCCGTTCCCTTTTCGAACACGGAAGCTAAGCCCTCTTACGACGTTGCTTGTACTGCCCGCATGGGTGGGAACGCATGTTTCCGCTGCCACTCATATTTCTCCTTAGTCTTAAGTTTACGGCAAAACGCGAATTTTCTACGTATCACGTTTTGCCTCTAGCGGAACTGGTTTTGTCTTGGATTACGTTACCAGTTCGCTATAAATTCGATGAAGGCCTAGTGTTTAGCATATGGCAATAATCGCTTTTCAGCACCCATTCATACTCACCGCAGTGATAACCTTCATCACCACCCTTGTGGCCACCTGGGTGCTCATCCCGCGGCTTACCCGCGCAGGGCTTGTGGGAGTTGACATAAACAAAGTCCCCGCGACATTTAGCCGGGACAAAATAAAGAGCCTAAAGGACAAAGGCTACCCCGGGCTTCCTGTTGTGCCGCGTTCCGGCGGCATCGCAATGATAATGGGATTTTCAGCAGGAATGCTGGTGTCGCTTCTGATTTACCAGTACAACAACCTTGCAGGAATCCTTGCCGCGCTGCTTACTGCCACGCTCATCTCCACAATCGGCATCGTGGAAGACTTCCTGCCAATCCGGCAGATTTACCGCACGCTTCTTCCGGCAATCGCAGCCTTGCCTCTTATGGTAGTAACCGCAGGCCACACCGCAATGGCACTCCCCTTCTTTGGCTCGATTGAGTTTGGGATAATCTACACGCTCGTGCTCATACCAATCGGCGTGATGGCCGCGTCGAACCTTGTGAACCTCCTTGCGGGGTTCAACGGCCTGGAAACGGGAGTCGGCGCCATAGTCGGCATCGCGCTGTTCTGGGTCGCATACACAACCGGCGCGCCCGAGGCTGCGTTCATTTCGATGGCGCTTGCTGCTGCGTGCATCGCGTTCCTTGTGTTCAACTTCTACCCTGCAAAAATATTTCCCGGCAACGCCGCAACGTACATGATTGGCGCGGTGATTGCAGCAATCGCAATAATCGGCAACATGGAGCGCGTGGCGGTGATTGCGCTTGTCCCGCAGATTGCGGAGTTCTTCCTCAAGGCGCGCGGCTGGTTCAAGGCAGAGAACTTCGGAAAGCTCGGAAAGGACAACAGGCTCTCCTACGAAGGCCCCACGCAGTCGCTGACACACATACTGATGAAGACGTTCAGGCCGACCGAACGCCAGCTTGTGCTGATGCTTCTGGCAATACAGGCAGTGTTTGGCGCGATTGCAATAATCTCAACGTCTTGGTAAAAAATAGTCTGTTGGCTTGGGGCAGGCTTACTTTTTTGCTTTGCTTACCTTGAAGTCAATGACTACCTGCACTACGTAGGCAGCAAACGGCCGCACAACTCGCTTGTTTGTGATCCTGCAAGCCATCCTTGCCTTCGCGCATTTTTCCTTAATCATTGAAACAAGCGGCGCGTAGATGTCCTTGTGGAACTCAGTCTCGCCCTTTGCCTTGGTCTCGACAAAACCATAGAAGTGGATGGTGCAGCCTTTGGGGTTTGCGCCAATGAGTGCGGCATCAAGGAAGTCTCCTGCGGAGTGCGGCAGCGGCATGGTGATGCGGTCGGCCCAGCCACGGTATTTTTGCGGCACGATTTTTTTCACGTCGCCAAGTATTGCCTTGACGTTTGAAGTCTTGTTCAAAAGAATGTTCCGCTTGAACGAGTCTACTGCAATCGGGTTCAGCTCTATCCCGACGATTTCCGTCTTGGGCTTTCTCTTTGCAATCACTATTGCAAAGGGCCCGACTCCGGCAAAGAGCGCGAGGACCTTTTCCTTCGGTTTGACAAGCGAGGCAATGCGAAGACGCTCGTGCGAAAGCCTGACTGAGAAATACACCTTGGCCACGTCGAACTCGAATGAACAGCCGCTTTCGCGGTAGAGAGTTGTTGTCCGCTTCTCTCCTGCAATGATTGTGAGCTTGCGCACGCGGTACTTGCCAAGCATCGGACTGTCCTTGCGGCAAACCACCTTGATGTGGCCGTTCTGGGCCATGATTGCCTGTGCAATTACCGCCTGCTTTGGCACAAGCTCGTCGGGGATTTCGGCAATCGCAATGTCTCCTACGCAGTCGTAGGAGCGTATGACTTTGGCCACATCGGAGTCCGAAAGCGCGTGCCTTGCTGCAAGCGCGTCCTTTACCGAGCCGGTTGCCTGCGTGCCGTGGGCCTCGAAATCCTTTTTGGAAATGGAGATTTTGAGAGCTGCCGGAACCTTTGCTCCTGCAACAAGCGGAAAGTAGATGAACCCCTCCGGGTCGCGCACTATCTTATAGCCCTTTGCAAGCAAGCCCAGGTCGAAAAGCCTCTTGCGCACGCTCTCGGCTTTTCTTGCCGCAACCTTTGCGCAACTCAGTTCCATAACGAAATCAGCACCACAATCGCTGGAATTAGTATAAGCCCTGCAAAGCACTTTAACCTGCCTTGGAGAAATATATTTGCCCCCTGCAGGTGTTGGCGATACGCTAATGGCATTCGACGTTTCCTCCTTCATCAACGAGTACTTCATCTACCCCATGCGGTACCCGGGGCAGTATGCGCCGTACAACATCTACAACACCGCGGCCTTTGCAATAGTTGCAATTGTTGCGGTCTATTGCATCTACTGGGCGATTACCAAAAAGCTCCGGCTCAAAATCAACGGCGAGTTCTTCTTTGCCGCAATCCCGTTCGTGCTGTTCGGCGCTTTCCTGCGCGTAATCCAGGACGCGTCGCTGCTTCCGCGCGAGGTCGTTGTTGCGGGGGTTTCGCTTTTCCCGTTCATCACTCCGGGAATATACTTTCTGGTATTCTTTGTGCTCGTAGCGGGCTTTGCGGCAAGCTGGATGATGGACAAAAAGACGGCGGTCAGGAACACTACCAAGGTAGGCTGGTTCTTTGCGGCGATAACATTTTTGATTTTGGTTTCGGGGGCGAATTTCCCGAATGCAGCTATAGGGGTCGGAATAATTGCCATTGCAACGGCGTGCGCCCTGCTGTTCCGTTTTGCTGACAGCAAGTTCTTCAAAACCAAGACCGAAAGGATTGAGCTTGCGGTTGTGTTCGGCCAGTGCCTTGACGGAGCCGCCACCTTCCTTGGCGTCGGGTTTGCAGGCTACGGCGAGCAGCACGTTGTGGGCAACGCGGTGATGGCCGGACTTGGCGGGCCTGCTGCATTCTTTTTGCTGAAAGTCGCATTCGCGTTTGCGGTAATACACATCGCACGCCGCGAGTTTGCAAAGAGCGACTCGGACTCGCAGACAAAGACGTTCCTTCTCCTACTCATTGCAATATTCGGCCTTGGCCCGGGGACGCGCGACCTGGCAAGGATTACTCTCGGAGTATAAAGGAAAAGAAAGCGGATTGGCTGGTTGGGCCAAGCGGCTTGATAACCAATTGCGCGGCCGCAGGCCTCAGACTACGAGTATGATGAACATTATGACCATGCCAAGAGCGGCGAGGTCTTTGAGCCGGAAGTTCGAGCTTACCGCGAACGAGCCCACCAGTAGGAGCAAAAGTATGCCTGGAATCAGAGCGGCGCCTGATGCGCCCAGAAACAGCCCGGTGACGCTTCCAAACACCGCCATGGGCGCAATGCCGTACCCGTCGCCCATAAGCAACAGGAATATCATCATCGCGCCAACGACGGTGTAAACGTCTATCCGGTCGTCCATGTTCGTGTTCCCACTGCCTTCACCGCAGCAACGCAAGCCCCCCGGAAGCGTCCTACAATGCAAGTTAGCCGGCGTCCCGTTCTCTATAAATACAAGTACGGGCAAGAAACTATTCCAAGCCGCTTGCATATCTTGCTTTTGAACTACTAGAAAGTAGTAACAAAAAAGTATATATTACTGTGCCCGACGGCCGGACATTTATAACGCTCAAAAAAAGGTGCTGAAAATGAAAAGAAGTCACAGCAAGTACTCCAAACAGGGACGCAATCTCAAGAGCAAGGGCCGCCGCCCGATTACCCACCAGCTCAAGACGCTGGAGGTAGGCGACCTTGTGCGCATCGACGTGGACCCGCGCTTTGCAGCCGGGATGCCCCACCTGCGCTTCAACCACCGCTCCGGCTTCATCAAGGCCAAGCGCGGCAAGGCATACGAGGTGCAGTTCAACGACGGCAACAAGGCCAAGATCCTGCTCATGACCAACGTCCACCTCAAAAAGCTCACGGCCACTCCGAAGATGGAAAAGACCGAGGCCAAGGTCGCGACTGCGGCAAAGAAAATAGGCAAGAAGTGATTCTGATGAAACTCGTATCCGAAAAACCAATAACCCTCCTTGAGATCAACGAACTGCTCAAAAAGAGGCAGAAGGAGTCTACTGGAGAGTTCCCGTACGAGCAGCAGAACACGCTTGACTACTCCGAGAAGTTCACCGACAGGCTCACTATGGCCAAGTCAAAGGAGCTCAAGAAGGAGCTTGCGGCGCTGGGCTTTTTGTCAGGAGAGCAGATTTCCACTCTTGTCAACATCCTTCCAAGAAAGGACGACGTGACCAAGGCTTGCCTTACTGGCGAAAAGCTTGACGTCACCGAGGAGCAGGTCAAGGAAGTGACCAAGGTAATCAAGCCCTACGCAAAGGACGCCAAGGACCCCGTTCCGACCAAGGCAGAGGAGCCCAAGGCACCCAAGCTGTCCAAGGCCGAGAAGGAAGCCCAGGCGGAAAAGGAAGCGTCTGATAAACAAGCCAAGGAATAGATGGGTCTTTTTCTTTCCATTTTTTACAAACCCAGCCTGCAGGCCTTGCAATAGCCTAAAATACTTTCAACAGCCTAAAAACTACGACCAAGGAAAAAGGGCAATTACAGGGGAACGGCTGACCGGGCAAAATACAACCGCGATTAATTTCAGCCTTTTGCCCTTTGAGTTGACGGTGTAAAGATTATGAACGAAGTTCCTGTTGCAACCCGAAAAGAGGACTACGCGCTCGTACTGGACTACCTACCCATAGGAAACTCGGGCGAGGCGAGAAAGGAGCCCATAATCCAGGTGATTGGCGAGCACTACTTCACGCTTTTGGAGATAGTGGTCGTGCCCGGAAAGTCGTTTGCACCACTTGAACGCGTCTACATCGGCAAGGGAGAGCGCCAGAACATCGCCCAGATACGCGGAAGAATCAACTACGACAAGCTCACAAGCACGGGGCAACGCGAAATCGACGCTGCAGTCCACCAGATAGTCAAGTCGCGCGAGCCCGAGTTCGTGGCATTCCTAAACCGCGCAGGCTCGATCAACATCCGCGCGCACTCGCTTGAGCTTCTTCCGGGAATCGGCAAGAAATACTTAGAGGAGATTTTGCGCCAGCGCGAGCAGAAGCCGTTCGAGAGCTTTGCCGACGTCTCAACCCGCGTCTCACACCTGGGAGACCCCACGGAAATATTCGTCTCGCGCATCCGCGAGGAACTGAAAGGCAACGAGAAGTACTACATGTTCTCAAAGGCCCCCGCAGAGGAGCACGCAGACCGCGGCTACGGCAGGCGCGAAGGGTTCCGCTCGGACCGCGGAAGCTACGGCTCAAGGGAAGGCGGCTATTCGGGCGGGTACCGAAGATAAAAAAATAGATATTTGCGGCAATGAGTGCCGCGCCCTTTTTCTTTTAACTTAACGGCTCGCAAGCTTGATGTCTTCGCTTGTCACGGTCTTTCTTCCCGCGTGCTTTGCAAGCTGGACAGCTTTTTGCGAGATGTCAATGGCCATGTCCTCAAGAACATCAGCCAGTGCTTCCGAGGCATCCTCGGACACGCGCTCTGCGCCTGCTTTCCGAATAAGGCGCTCTACTGGCGCCAAAGGAACGTCACCCATGTTAAACGACCTCCGTTAGTGGAAATATACTGTGGGAGAGCTTATTATTTAAATCTGCGGGATATTTAGGCGATTAGATGGAACTGACTGGGCCTCCTGCGGGACTGTCGCTGAAGAACGCCGAAAACGTCCAGCTAAGGCAATACCAGCTTGCTGCTGCAAAGACTGCTTTGGAAAAAGGCAACACCCTTGTTGTTATGCCAACTGCGCTGGGAAAGACTTTCGTTGCAGTATTGGTAATCGCAAGGATGCTTTTCATCGAACGCAACCCGGCGCAAGGCTTGGCAGCAGCCAAGCCCGGAAAGTACCTCTTTCTTACTCCCACCAAGCCCCTTGCAATTCAGCAGGAGCGGGTGCTCCTGGAGACGCTTGACATTTCAGACGAGGAGTCCTGCGTGCTCACAGGCGAGATTGCGCCGTCAAAGCGCGAGGCGCTGTGGAAGGAGCGCAAGTTCTTCTGCTCAACACCCCAGACCGTTGAGCACGACATACTCACCGGAAAAATTGACCTGAAGGAGTTCGGGCTGATTGTGTTTGACGAGGTCCACCACGCGGTGAAGAACTACGCATACTCGTTCATAGCAAGGCAGTCCACTGCGCAGAACCAGTCCTGCCTCCTTCTGGGCCTTACTGCATCGCCTTCCGCTGACAAGGAAAAGGTGGCGGAAATCTGCTCCAACCTCAACATCAAAAACATCGAAGTCATCACCGGCGAGGAAAAGAACGTCGAGGCGTACTCCAAGGACCTGGACGTTGACAAGATTTTTGTGGACATGTACCCCGAGCAGAAGGAAATCTCACAGGTGCTCCGGGAGATGCTTTCCGACTGCCTCAAGGAGCTCAAGAAGATGGGGCTTGCAAAGTCTGCGGCAATATCCATTGACAAGCACGAGCTGCTTGAGATGCGCACGCTTCTTCTTTCCGAGCTTGCGAAGGGCAACACGAACGCCTACCGGGGACTGAGCCTGCAGGCAAAGGCGATGAACATACTGCACGCAATAGACCTGCTTGAGGCCGAGGGCATCAACTCGCTCAAGCGCTTCCTGGACTCGCTTACGGGCCGGGAGAAGAAGACCAAGGCAATACGCGAGCTGATTGCAGACTCGAGGTTTACAACGGTCAGGTCGACTGCGGACCTTGCGCTCCTGAAGGGACTCAACCACCCCAAGATGGGAAAGCTGCGAGGCATACTTGAGGAAGTTGCAGACAAAGGACAGTCCGCAATCGTGTTCGCACACTACCGGCACTCGGTGGAATCCATACTTGAGGAAATCAAGGCCAATCCCAAAATCAAGGCAGCTGCTTTCGTCGGAAAGTCCAACGACGGCATGAGCCAGAAGAAGCAGCACGCAACCCTTGAGAAGTTCCGCGCAGGCGACTACAACGTCCTCGTCAGCACCTCGATTGGCGAGGAAGGCTTGGACATCCCAAGAGTTGACCTCGTAGTGTTCTACGAGTCAGTCCCTTCGGAAATCCGGCTAATCCAGAGAAGGGGACGCGCAGGACGCGTGCGTGCAGGAAACGTGATGATGCTCGTCACCCGCGGAACCAAGGACGAGGCATTCCTGTGGATTGCAAAGCGCAAGGAAAGGCAGATGCATGACAACATGCGCGCTCTCAAAAAAAGCATAGATAGGGGAGACAAGGACGCGGCCTTTGCGGGAACTTCCTTTGACAAGCGGCAGAAAAAGATTGACGAGTTCTTCTGAAGGCCAGGACGGCAACGCCCCGGCAAACACGCCGTGCGCTTTCTTGCAGAAGCCGCAGAATCGCCCGTTTTATTAATATAAGCGTTTTCTTATATTAGTGGACACTAAAACCAAGACCCTCAAGGCAGTGTCGGACCCCACCAGGCTTTCCCTCCTGCAGAGGATTGCAAAGGGCGAAATCTGCGCCTGCAAGCTCAAGTGCGGCAAGGTAAGCCAGCCCGCAGTATCACAGCACCTGTCCGCGCTCTTGTGCGCAGGCCTTGTGAAAGTAAGAAACGACGGCGCGAAGAGGTTCTACTCAATTACCCAAAAGGCAAGGAAAGTGCTAAACGACATTTCAGAATGGTAGATTCAATCGGGGATGCAAAACGCAAATGAAAATCGAAGTTTTCGGGACCGGATGCCCGACATGCATTGAGCTTGAAAAGAGGGCAAAGACGGCTGTTGCAAAGCTCAAGGTAAAGGCGACGGTATCGCACGTTTTCGACATTGCGGAAATCACAAGCCGCGGAGTCTATTCGGTTCCCGCAATAGCAATCGACGGCAAGGTTGTAATCGCTGGAAAGGTCGCATCGCAGGAAGAGATTGAGAAGGCGATTGCAAAGAAAATTAAAAAATCGAAATGATGATTATGGACATTACACCCCTTTTTCTCGCAGGGCTTTCCGCAATCTGGGACTACATAGCCCTGCACACGCTGTTCTGCCTCATCCCCGCATTCTTCATAGCAGGGGCGATGGCCGCGTTGATTCCAAAAGATTTGCTCCTGCCGTACCTTGGAAAGAAGGCATCCAATTTCGTTTCTTATCCAATCGCCGTTCTTGCCGGATTGCTTCTTGCAGTGTGCTCGTGCACGGTGCTCCCGCTTTTTGCAGGGATTAGGAAGAGCGGCGCAGGCATCGGGCCGGCAATAGCGTTCCTTTACACCGCGCCCGCGACCAACATCCTTGCAATCACCTACACAAGCAGCCTGATTGGCTGGGACATCGCACTGTGGCGCATATTCTTCTCAATACTTTTCGCAGTTGCAATCGGAATCATCATCGACAGGATGTTCAAGGAAGAGGAAGCAAAGGCTGCCGCTGCCAACGTGTTTGGCAAAAAGAAAAAGGGCAACAACACAGTCAGGCGCCTTTTGATGCTCTTCGTGCCACTCGTGGCAATCCTGCTTGCGGGAACGCGGCTTGAGGAAGGAATAACCAAATATGCGGCAATAGCTGCGCTTGTAGCGGCAACGGCTTTTGCCGCAAAGAAATACTACACCAAGGAAGAAACCGACTATTGGATGTCGGAGTCCTGGCGCTTCTTTGCAATGATTTTCCCGATGCTTGTTGCGGGAGTCTTCATCGCAGGCGTCCTTGGCGCGGCGCTGCCTGCGGACCTGGTCGCGCAATACGTCGGAAACAACGGCTTCCTTGCGGTGCTCATCCCGGTTGTGTTCGGGCTGTTCATGTACTTCCCGACCCTGGTCGAGGTGCCGATGGCAAAGACTTTCCTTGAGCTGGGAATGGCAAAGGGACCGCTTATGGCATACCTTCTTGCAGACCCGGTAATCTCGCTTCCAAGCATGCTTGCTGTTGGCAAGATAATGGGAACTAAAAGGACAGCGGTTTACGCAGGGTTGATTTTGGTGTTCACGGTTGCGGCAGGCCTGCTGTACGGGGCGATTGCGGCGTAATGCGGGCCAACTGCGAACCAGTAAAAAACAATTAAGGCAGAATAAATGGGGAAAAAAGGTAGATGACGATGATAAAAGGCGCAAAGGACTTTCTCTCAATCCCGTTCAACCGCAACCTGTTCGTTGCTCTAGCAGTGATTGGCTTTTTCCTGCTTGCTTTCGAGCAGGCGCAGATGCCGACAACCGGCACGGTTGCAAACAACAACGGCACCTGCACGGACAACCTCACAGTTCACTTCTTCTACCTCCCAACGTGCCCGCACTGCGCCGAACAGAAGCCGTTCAACGCCGAGCTTATGGCGGAATACCCGCAAGTTGCGTGGGTGCAGCACGACATATCAACTACGACCGAAGCGCAATTCATGTCCCAGATGATGAAGGACAACGGCATGGAGGGCGACAACCTGCGCGTGCCGATGACGTTCATAGGCAACAACTACATACTCGGCTTTGAGTCCAAGGCAACCACCGGAGTCCAGCTCAAGGCGATGCTTGCAGACTACGTGTCAAAGAACCCCCAGGCTGCAAACAACTCAAGCTCAGCCAACGAAAGCAGGTTCACCCTGGACATACCGTTTATTGGAAAGACCAACCTGACCGAGATGTCGCTTCCTGCGCTCGCAATTGTGCTTGGCCTGGTTGACGGCTTCAACCCGTGCGCAATGTGGGTGCTTGTGTACCTGATTGCGCTTGTTGCAGAGCTAAATGACAAGAGGCGAATGTGGCTCATTGTAGGCACGTTCCTGCTTGCGTCCGGCATACTCTACTTCCTGTTCATGACCGCCTGGCTCAACCTGTTTCTGCTGGTCGGCTACCTGCGGCCCATAATGATAATCATCGGCCTGATTGCGCTTGGAAGCGGCATCCTTGCAGTTCGCGAGTACCTGCTGACTAGGGGGCGGCCGGTGTGCAAGATAGGCGACGAGGAGGAGAAGCTCAGCACGATGAGCAGGATGAAGGAAATCATCTCCTCCCCGCTGACTCTCTCGACTGTCTTTGCAATCATCGCGCTTGCGTTTGCGGTAAACTCAGTAGAGTTCATGTGCTCCGCAGGCATCCCCGCGGTGTTTTCGCAGGTGCTTGCGCTTTCAAACCTCGGAGGCTTGGAATACTACGGCTACATACTGCTCTACACGCTGTTCTTCATGATTGACGATGTCATAATCTTCAGCGTGGCGGCATTCGCGCTCTCCTCTTCGGACTTCACGCAGCGCTATGCAGGATTCTCCAAGATTGTGGGCGGCACAATACTGTTCCTGCTGGGATTGATGATGCTGTTTGCTCCGGGACTGTTGAGATAAGTAGGTAAAAATGAGTTTGGGACTTCTGGCTTAAACGGACTCCCAAATTTCGTCCGCTTTGTTGCCCCAAAGCTCGGCCATCTTCTTTTTCTGGATGGACTGCACGAACCTTGCCAATGAAGGCGTAGCCGTTCTGTTTGCCATAACTGGTTAAGGACTATTAGAAAATTAACGCTATGTTTTCCAGTAAGGAAACAAAAAAATAAATGCAGCCGCCGGGATTTGAACCCGGGTTTCGAGATTGGCAACCTCACGTCCTAGTGTCCGCCGTTCCCATAAAGTGTTGGACGTTAATCCAAGACAAAATCGGGCGGGCTCCAGACTGTCCGGCCAAAGCCCCGAAAGGTTAAGACCTCTGGACTACGGCTGCATTCTAGTTGTTTGTTTGAAAGAATAATTGCGAAAAGAAAGGTTAAAACGATTGCTGTGGGAGCAAAACGGGCCCAGCGACGGCTTGGGGCAGGCGCACTCATCCAGTCATGTTCGTCATGTTGTGGAGGAAGTCCACGAAGCTGTGCGTCTGGTCGGTTATGGCGTTGTTGGCCTGACCTGCCGAGCCCTGGACAATCATGATTACTATTGCCGCGATGAGCACGCTCCCGCCTATGATAAGCAGGTATTCAAATGCCCCCTGTCCGCGTAACTTTGCCATAAAACTTCCTAAGGATACTAACTGCCAGGCGCTATAAATAAACAACCCTACGGCACCTACGCCCACAACCCAAAGTTACCTTCGCCGCTTCTGCTTCTTTTTCACAGCGAACGCAAACAGCAATGCGGCCAGCACCACTGCGACTGCCGCAAAGACAAAGACAGGCGACAAGAGCACCGATGCCAGCGCAGACTCAAGGGAGTTGGGTGGTGCGGTTGTCGGGGTTTCGGCAAGGTCAACTGCAACCTCGCGCACGTAAGTGATTTCGCCTATCCTGACTGAAAGGTTGACTTCAAGCAGGTCGGGGTTTGCGACAAGAGGATAGGGCACCAGGAACTCGGTGCGGACGGTGTCTCCGACTGCAAGAAAACCGATTGCCTGCGAGAACGTGGAGTTGGAAACCGAGAGGATTACGTCGCCAGATACCGGCGCGTTTCCGGTGTTGCGCAGCCAGAAATAGAGCTGCACTCCGTCGGAAAGCTTCCTTGCAACGAAGTTCTCAACAGCAACCGACGCGGATGCAAGGGCGGGGTCCTGCTGCGACGCAAGAAGGTAACCTGTCTTTTCGACCCCGTAAGCCGACACCGTGGAGGAGTAATTGTAGGCGTACCCGCCAGTCACCTTGTAGGGGTACACCAAGTCCCATGCTGCGGTTGCCTGCGCGCCTGCAGGAATCACAAGGAGCCGTTCCTTATTGCTTGGGGTTGAGAAGTCGGGGTGCAGCGAAAGGGAAACCGGCACGGCGATTGTCCGCGGAAGCAGGTTGCGTACGGTTGCGTTTACACTTGCGTTCTGGGACGCGCCGTGGGCCTCCTGCGGAAACGACGCGGAAAGCGAAAAGAACTGCGAGTAATCCGACTGCGAAACAAAGGAGAAGTTGGACAGTGCGGCCACCTTGGTGCCTGACAGGTCGCTAGTGCCGGTTGCCTTCAGGGAATACTTCGTGTCCTCCTGGTCGCGACCAACCGCAAGCCGCAGGTGGGTTGCGTCGATGAAGAAAAGCTCGTTGAAAGTCGGGTCAACCGGCAGCCACTTGCCTTCAACCGCGGCCTCTACCCACGCGTGCGGCTCCCAGACCGCGCCGGAATATGCAAACCCCACCACGTGCCGCGCGGGGATGCCGTGGGAGCGGAGGAGGGCCTCCAGAAGGTGCGCCTTCTCGTCGCACGTGCCGCGGCCAGCTGCAAGCGTTGCTGACGAGTCCAGCGCGGCGTCTTTGTAATTGGAGTCGTAGACTATGTTCTCGTAGACCCAGGATGAAAGCGCGGCAACCGCCTCCTCGGCACTTGGCGCGTTGGACGGTATCGACGCTGCAAGGGACGCTGCCTGCGAATCAAGGATTACGAGCCTGCTTTGGGAAAGGTAGTCAACGCCAGAAGATGCGACTGGCTCGAAGGCATACTGCGAGGGGTCGTAGGACACGTTCACCAAAGCGTCGATGGAAATCTGGTTTGCCTGTCCGGGAGTTGGCTTGTAACGGAACGAAAGCACGCGGTTTCCGAAGAGGTCCTTGGAAAGCGTGTACGCGTCGGACGCGTTGAACGTAGCCAGCTGGGCTGAAAAGTTCCCGAACGCATATGTTGAGAATACGACTTCGGTTGCTGCGGAAGGCACGAGCACTGAATACTCAAGGTGCGCAAGAACGGAGGACGAACCTATTGCCTCGGAGGACTGCGCGAAAACAAACGGGACGGAAAATAGGAGCGCAAGAATTGCCAACTGTGCTGGTGAAGACTTGCCTGAAGCCATCAAGCATTTTTCACCGTCTTTGCCGTTCCTGCCATTCGCCTTTTCCCGCAGGCGCCGCACACGCGAAAGGCCTTGCCTGAGATTACGCGCACCCTGTGCGTGACTCCCTGATTGCAGAATACCTGGTTGCAGTGCTTGCAGAAGGATTCCACGCCGATTTTTAGCCTGTGGCGCATCGCAATCTTGCGGGCAAGGGACACGTAGCGTACCGACAGCTTCTGCTCGCCGTCAAGGTAAGCCGACTTGGCAAGCAACAGCAGCGCGTCTATGCGTTTCCTTGCAGCGGAGTCCTCAAAGGAGGACTGCGATGCGGCTTTTCGTTTCATGGCATGCACTGACCTGAATATACCTTACAGTTGGAGCATTGAAAAAAGGGTATGGGCCTGGTGGGATTTGAACCCACGAACTTCCAGTTCGCCTAGAACCAAAGTCCTTTCGGGCTTTGGCGTCATATAAGACTGGCACTCTGGACCAAGCTGAGTTACAGGCCCTAAAATTCGGCTTTTTACAATAGTGTTGGGCAACCAATAAAACCCGATTACAAAAGCCCTCCTGCGGGCCAAAAATGCCGCACCCGCACCCGCCTTCGTCAGGTTTATTACCAACGAATTCTTCTACCCTTTATGACACTGCTTAACAGAAAGGCTGGGGAACTGAAAATCAAGGACGCGTTCACGTTCGCAAGCGTCGCTTTCGGGATACTCGCAATAGTGCTTTCGCTCCAGGGGATTGCCTGGGCGCCCGCGCTGATTGTGCTTGCCATAGCCGCCGACTTCCTCGATGGAAAGGTCGCGCGCTGGACAAAGCAGAACAACGACTTCGGCCTGCAGCTCGACTCCCTTGCCGACGCGATATCGTTCGGCGCTGTTCCCGCAATAATGGGAATCCTCCTTGCCGGCGCAATCTTCGACTGGGTCACTATCGCGTGCGCTATATTCTTCGCAATATGCATAGTGATGCGGCTTGCCTGGTTCAACCTGCAGGACCCCAAGGCGGAGAAGGGAGTATACTACGGCCTGCCCAGCCCGCTTGCGGCATTGTTTGCGGTGTTTGCCCCATGGTACTTCGCCTGGAACCCCGCAATGACCTCCGCGTCCTTTTTGATATTCGGAGTATTTGCAATAGCAGGTTTCAAGACAAGCAAGAAAACCCTCAAGTCAATCCTTGGTCCGCTTGGGATAATCTTTTCGTAGTGAGCACCCTACCATGGCGCAAAAGCCGAAAAAGGAAAAGATGGCAGTCCGACACCTCAGCGACGTTGCGCAGGAGGACGCGCACGGCGGGTTTGGGAAGCGCCGCATGGTCTTCCGGAATGCCGACGCGCCAAAAAGCAGGCTTGAGGCGGTGTCGATGGGCTACCTTCCGGCAGGAAAGACCTTTGACTGGCACAGGCACCGGGACATTGACGAAATAATCGAAGTGCTGGCCGGAAAGGCAGTGGTAAGCTCCGGCGGAAAGAAATACGACGTCAAGGCAGGCGACTTCCTGCTGGTGCCTTCGCGGACAATGCACAAGATAACAAACTGCGGCAAAACAAAATTCCAGGCGCTTTTTGTGCGCTTCTACAGGTAATCAGCCGCTTTTTCTTGCTTTGCGTCTCAAAATACTTATTCGAAATACAGGTAGTCTGTGGAATCACAAAATGGACCTAGGACAGGGCATCCGAAAGGCGCTTGCGCGCATCACCGGAGCGGCGCTTGTTGACGAGAAGGCGGTAAAGGAGTTCAGCAAGGACATCCAGCGCGTGCTCATCACAAACGACGTCGAAGTGCGGCTAGTGTCGACGCTTTGCAAAAAGATCGAGGAGCGCATACTCAACGAAAAACTACAGGCAGGCACAAGCATAAGGGAGCACGCCACCCGGGTGGTATACGAGGAACTATGCAGCCTGATGGGCGGCGAGGCGTACCTGCCAACTGTTGGAAAAAAAAAGATACTTCTTCTGGGCCTGTTCGGCTCCGGAAAGACCACCACGGTTGCAAAGCTTGCAAAGCTCTACCAGTCCAAGGGGCTCAAGGTTGCCGCGATTGCAGGCGACGTGCACAGGCCCGCTGCAATAGACCAGCTTGAGCAGGTGTGCAAGTCGGTTAATGCGGGATTCTACGCAGAGCGCGGGCACAAGGACGCGGCAAGGATTGCGCGCCAGGGCGTGGAGGCCCTTTCATCGCACTACGACGTCATAATAATGGACACTGCAGGCCGCTCCGCATTCGACAACGAGCTTGCGTCCGAGCTTGCGCAGATTGACCAGGCCATCAGTGCCGACGAGAAGTTCCTGGTAATCAGCGCGGACATCGGCCAGGTTGCGGCAAGGCAGGCGAAGCAGTTCGACGAGGCCGTCGGGCTTTCGGGGGTAATTGTCACCAAGATGGACGGCAGCGGAAAGGGAGGCGGCGCGCTTTCCGCAGTTGCAGCGTCCAAGGCCGCAAGGATAGCGTTCATAGCATCAGGGGAAAAGCCGGACGCGTTCGAGGCTTTCGACGCAAAGAAGTTCGTTGCCAGGCTGTGTGGATTTCCCGACCTGGAGGCGCTGCTTTCAAAGGCAAAGGAAATGTCCTCCGAGGAGAGCCTTCAGAAGGCGATGGAGGACGGCAAGCTTGACTACGAGACTTTCCTTGCGCAGATGAAGGCGATGAAGAAGATGGGCCCGCTCAAGCAGATCATGCAGATGGTGGGCGCCTACGACCTGCCCGAGGAAATGGTGGGAAAGAGCGAGGAGAAGATGAAGTCCTTTGAGGCCGCAATCAACTCCATGACCCCCGCTGAGCGCAAGGACCCCAAGCTGATGAAGATTCGTTCGCGTCAGGAGCGCATCGCAAAGGGCTCCGGCCAGAAGATGGACGACATCCGCGAGATGATCGACAACTTCGACCGCGTGCAGAAGATGATAAAGGGGATGCGCGGAAACCGCGGGTTCCTCAAGGGGCTTTCGAAGATGATGCCCGGAGCGGGAATCAAATGAGTCCTGCGCGCATTGAAAACAAAAGCCTTGCCAAGATGCGCTATTTCGTGGAAAGCTGCATCCCGTGCAAGGATGCGGGGATTCCGCAACAAGGCCACTTAGTCCAGCTTACGGAAGAACGCGACGAGGAAAAAGTCAAAAAATTGTATTACTCCATTGAGCACTACGAAAGGTACACGTCGTTTGAAGAGCCGCCGGAGACGATGGGCGCAATCCCCCTGCTGCACAGCAATGCGGATTACGCAAGAATCCGAAAGCGCCTTCTTGAACTGAAAGCGGCAAGGGATGCTGAAGGCAGTACAGAATAAAACACCCGGCCCCGCTAATTATTTCGGAGCCTGATTCCAAGTTGAACTTCGAACTCATCCGCATCGCAGCCGCCCTTCTTGGCACAGGCGCTGCCGCATACCAGGACGCAAAGACCAGCTTCATCGACGACAAGCTGACGATTTCAATGATAGCGCTAGGCACGCTGTTCAACGTGCTGGTGTTTGACTGGGACTTTGCGCTCTACTCAATAGGCATAACTGCGGTAATCTTTGCAATCGGCTACGTGCTTTACCGCGCAGGCCAGCTTGGGGGCGGGGACGTGCTGCTTTTCTGCGGGCTGCAGGCGCTTCTTCCATATTATCCTGCAGAGGCGATGGCGCAGCTGTTCTCAGCAGCAGGAATTGCTGCGCAGCAGATGGTGTTCTTCGAGCCGGTGCTGCCGTTCTTCGTGTCGATATATTTGGTGTGCTCATTTCTGGGCATGGCAATCAGCGGCTACATATACGCACTCAAGCTGTACAAAAAGACCGGATTCAAGAAATTGCGTCCTGACGCGTTGATGGGCGGCGCAACTCTTGCGGCTGCGCTGTTCATAATATACTGGCTCAACTTTGAGTTCGGGGTCTCGCAGCAAAAAGTCGCGCTCATCGGCCTGCTGCTTGCGCCTGCGGTGTTCCTTGTGATTTTCAAAAAGGATGTCTCGGAAAAAGTCGCACTGCGGTGGATTCCGCGAAAGGAGTTTGAGGATGAGGACATAATCAGCACCGAACTGCTCCCGCAAAAGATTGTTGAGAAATACAAGATTGAACGGGTGCTCACTACGGAACAGCGCAAGATACTTGAGGCTGTTGAGCTCAAGGAAGGCATACACAAGTTCCCTGTTCAGAAGGACCTGCCGCGATTCGGACCGTACATCCTTGCCGGACTGGTCGTCTGCCTGCTTGTTCCGGACCTGCTTTCGCTCCTGTTTTATTAGCCTTGCCGGCCCTTGTAATAACTATGGCAGAATCTGACTTTCCCTACTTGTCAGCCGAGACCACCGAGGACATAGAGATACCCCGCAACCCCTTGGAGCAGGTCATCGGCCAGGACGAGGCCGTGAAGTACTGCAAGATTGCAGCCCACCAGCGCAGGCACGTACTCATGGTCGGCCCGCCCGGCACCGGCAAGTCGATGCTTGCGCAGGCTACTGCATACTGCCTTGCAAAGCCGGAGCACGAAATCAGCGTGCTGCACAATCCGGAGAACCCGGAGCGGCCAATCATAGAGATACTTTCAAAGGAACAGATACTCCGCGAAAAGAAGCTTGCAAAGCAGCTTGAAGGAAAGCTTGTTGACGCACGCGAGGTCCCCTCTTTTGTTGCAGAGCGCCTTGGTTACAGGTGCAGGCGCTGCGGGAAGCTCTCGCGACCGCAGGACGGCGCTTGCCCCTCGTGCGGGATGGACAAGTACGCAACCGAAAGCTCGCCTTTCGGCGACCTGCTTTTCCCGCACATGCCAACAGGCCAGAAGGCGCGCGTACACACCACCCGCTCAACTGAGGACGGCCGTGAAGAAATCATAGTCTACGAGGGAGCAGGGGACAAGATACGCGTCATGGACCAAGTCTCGCTTGAGAAGCTTGACACCCAGAAAAAGAAGGCTCCCAGAAAGACCATCATCCCGCTTTCCCGCAAGAACTTCGTGGTTGCAACCGGCGCTTCTGAAACGGAACTGCTTGGGGACGTTCGCCACGACCCGTATGGAGGGCACGCGCAAATCGGGACCCCGCCATACACCCGCGTTGTCGCAGGCGCAATCCACGAGGCGCACGAGGGCGTGCTGTTCATCGACGAAATCTCGTCGCTTCACAACATCCAGCGCTTCCTCCTTACTGCGATGCAGGAAAAGAAGTACCCCATAGTGGGCAGGAACCCGCAGTCAAGCGGCGCCTCGGTCAGGGTGGACGACGTGCCCTGCGACTTCGTGCTCATGGGAGCTTCAAACATCAACGACATCCCGTACATCCTTCCGCCGCTTCGCTCGCGCATCATCGGAAACGGCTACGAGCTGCTCTTGCAGACTACGATGCCGGACACCCCCGCAAACTGCCAGAAGCTTGCGCAGTTCGTCGCCCAGGAAATAAAGAAGGACGGCAAGATACCTCCGGCCACGCTTGCGGCAGTAGAAGCGATAATCCAGGAGGCCCGGCGCCGCGCAAAGAAGGTGGACACCACCGACGACGCGCTGACGCTGCGGCTGCGCGAGCTTTCCGGAGTGGTCAGGCTTGCAGGCGACCTTGCAGTTACCGAGAACGCGCCGCTCATCGACGAAGGCATGATTGCGCGCTCGATCATACGCAGCAAAAACATCGAAGAGCAACTCAATGAGCGCTACGGCTCGGTGTGGAACGCCAACAGGTCCGAGATGGTCACAGGCGAGATGCGCAAGGACCACAAGGAAATACGCTGATTGCGGATGGCAACAAAGAACGCTTAGCCTTTAGCATCAACAGGTTTGGAAAATTAAGCTAATTGAAAACCGAAAAAGGCCCTGAGAAAAAGTTTGGAATAAAAAAATGAAAATAAAGAAAGAGAAAAGGCGGCCGACTCGCTCAGCGCCTGTACGACGGCTTCCTTGCAGCGGCGTTCCTTGCCGCCTGCTCGCGCGCCAGCTTCTCGCGGTGTGCGCGCACAGCCTCCACTATTGCCTGCCGGTGGTGCTCGGGAACGGAGCGCTCGTACTCCTCAACCGGGAACACGAACTTGCCCGCCTGGTAGACCATCAGTGCAAGTACAAGGAACCCCAGCCAGAGCATGAAGTCCGCAGTGGGGGTAAGGAGAACGCCTATGAGGTCCTGCATTGAGAATGCCGCGGGGCTTGACGGGTATGCTGTTGCGCTCATCGTCCAGCCGAAGAACTGCGAAATCAGCGCGGGGTTGACCTCTGCTGCGCGCACCTTCTCCATTGTAAGGAAGATGTTGTATGCGGCCTGCATCACCTTGAGCATGAAGGTGACTATCAGAAACGAGCCTGCGAGCTTGAGAAGGTGGAACTTCGTGTCGCCTACCTTGAACCACATCATCCTGCGCATATGAAACACATCCCCCGGCATCCAGATGACTGCCATCTGGCGCACCGGACTACGGAAGCGATTACTTTTTGGCACAATTTAAGCCTTTGTCAGAGCGGGTCTGGGCAATGGCGGGGAGGTGCGGACGGCCTCCAAAGGAAGGCTTAAATACCACTTTGACAATATGTTACTACGCAGAAAGAGTGACAAACAATGAGGACTTACGAATCCGTGCTGGACATCATATTCGTCGCAGTCGACTTCATAGTCGGAGCGCTCACCATACCCCTGCGCCTGCTTTTCCCAAACGTGCCCGGCATCTCTCTTGACCCGCACCTTGCCCTCGGACCCTACTGGGGAAGCGCACTGCAGTACGACAAGTCCGACTCGTGGGGAATCTGGTTCTGGGTACTGCTGCTTGGGCTCGTAGTCGCGTTCATGTAGGACCTGGGCGAATTTTGCCCTTTTCCTTATCGCCGGAAAAAAGAGCTTATTTTTGAGAAGATAGAACCAAAAAGGCCATTACCGCTAGCAGCGGGTTTTTGCATTTGCGGCTGCTGCAACAAGGGCGAATCCAGCCCTGCAACTTGTGAATTCTCCAACGCTTTCGGGACGTAGGACTCAAGCACCTGCACTCCAGCCTCGTCCGGGGGCGTACGCTCCTCCGCAACCTTGGAGGTTACAGATACCACTCGCGGACGGCCCATAACAGTTTTGTTACAAACGGGCTTTTATTTGCGAGCGCAAATAAAGATTGAAGATTTTCATGAGCCGGCAACATACATTCTACTCATATTACCTCGTGGCGGCCTGCGTGGCAGTGTTCCTGCTCCAGCTTGCGTTCACCCCGGCATCGCCAACCGCCCCCGACTGGTTTACCTACCTTTTTGCAGTCACGCCCTCGCTTGTGTTATCCCAGCCTTGGACCCTGGTCAGCGCGATGTTTATGCACGGCGACTGGACCCACCTTTTCTTCAACATGTTCGCACTATTCATGTTCGGCCCCTATTTGGAGTACAAAATCGGCGGCAAACGCTTCCTGGGGCTTTACTTTGCAACCGGCATCATCGGAAACATAGGCTACGCTTTGCTTTCTCCAAGCGCATTCATACCCGGCCTTGGCGCGTCGGGCGCAATATATGGCATAATGGGCGCGCTGGCCATACTGGAGCCCAATCTGGAAGTCTACCTGTTCTTCATCACCCCGCTGCCGCTGTGGATGGTCATGTTCTTCTGGACCCTGGTGAGCCTCTGGGGCACCTTGAACCTGGCTGGAGGCATCGGCTATTCAGCCCACCTGGCAGGGGTTGTGGCCGGGGGAGCTTACGCCTACTGGCTCAAAAAGAAGAACGCCAAGCTCTTGGATAGCTACGGGCTCGACTACTGATTTTCAAAAAATCAAAAACAGCCAAAACCAACTTAAGCTGGAAAAAGGGAGTTTCCAGCTTCTTGGAAAAACATAAAAAAAGAGAGTTTTACGGTTTACCGCAAATGTTAGAACCCTGGATCCAAACCGGGGTTTTGGCCAAATTCAGAAGATATACTCCCAGAAAATGCCAATCCCGAAAGCCAAAAAGAACGAGACAAGCAGCTTCATCGTAGGATCAACAGTTGCCGCAGTGTTGCCAAGGCCCAATGCCAGGTCCAGGATGGGCGTGAAATAAAGCACGATGAAGGAAATGACAAGCGCGGCAACGGAAAATGGTAGGATTGGCCGGCCATCCACACTATCTATTGTGCCGCTGCCTATGGGAAAGTCTCCGCTTTTTGGCCCCGAGTCCTTGTAGAAGCCGTCAGAAGGATCCGGACCGTCGTCGGAACCATTGCCAGCACTATTGGTTGTATCTGCCATTCGATTGCCCCAATATGTTGTGGCTCAACCAAAAGTTAATTGTTGCGCTAAAAGTAGGCAGACAGCCGCGTCTGGCCCATTATCCTGCTCTTTGCAAGGTAGGACGAAATCGGGTTCTTTAGCCGGGGTGCGAGGTACCCAAGGGCTTCCTTGAGCGTACTGAACTTCGCATCAGCACCCTTGCGCAGGGCGTTGCGCGCGTTCTCGCGTACCTCCCACACGCCAACCGGAACGTCGTAGCCTTCGTCTATCTCTCTGATTATGATGACCTTTGCCTGGCGCCTCTGCGCAAGCAGGGCCTCTGCAGCTGCGATTCTGCCGGCATAGTAGCCGCCGCCCTCCTCCTTGGCATAGTCGCTGCGGCCGCCAAACCCTTCGTACTCGTGCGCTATGCTTGCGGTGCTGCCAAAGGCATTCCACGCCGTGCCCGGAGTCCAGCACTCGAACTGCTCGAATTCCCACGCGCCTGGCAGGAGGAGGATTTCGAAGCGGTTGCACAGGTACTCGCTTGAGTACGCATAAACTTCCGATATGGTTTCGAAATTACGGACCTTGTCCAGGTGGTCGTCAGCGACAATCTTGTCGGAGGCTGTGATACTCCAGCGGGTCGGAACCATCTTTTTTCTGTCTTTTTTGCCCAAAAGCCCGGCGGAGAGGAGCTTTTGTATGTAATAGGAGCCAAAATCTGCCTCCAAAAGCTCTGAAACCGCCGTTCTGGCGTCCAAATTCTCTTCCATCAAGGAATCCGTCTTTTTTGGTATGCTCGGGTTTGAGGCAAGCCGGAGCTTGGAAAAGGGCGCCGAAGGCCCCATCGGCTGGACCACTTCGGAAAAGGAAATCCTGTAAGTGGGTACCTTGGCAAAGGACACCTCCATGTCAACCGGCTTTTCGGCAAGCAAAGCATAGGAGAGCTCCTCCATCTCGCGAGTCGGCTTGCGCACGCTTGAGCGCTGCATCCCCCGGGCAAACCCGGAGCGGAAGTTTATGATGTCTTTTACAGGGGTACCGAACCAGTTGGAGGGGTCGTCGCAGAGCAGGGCGTTGCTGCTTGAAATCTCGTCGTCAAACGAGACCAGCGGACCTGCGTAGACTTCGGGGTAGCCAGCACGGCCGACAAAAAGGTTGGGCGGCGAGGGGCCGAAGACGTCCTTTTTGAGCGCCTGCGCCCGCGGGGCGATGACTTGGATGCGGTCCAGTATGGGGCACTGCCGCAGGCCGCAGAGCAACTTGCCGCCCTTGCACTGCACGCAGAGCCTGCCGTTGTCGGTAAGTGAGCGCATCTGGGCAGGGCTTTGCCCTACTTGCGCTGAAAGTGCTATGGCCATGTTTTTTCACAAAAACCCTGCTGCAAGCACTTGGATTGGAACTAATAAAATCAGTAGCCGGGGCCGTTTCCGGTGGACCTGTTTGTAGTGCCTAACTGTAGTGCCTAACTTTGACGTTTATAAAGGCCCAGCTAGGCAAAAGTAAAGCGAAAGTTCCCCAACCTTCGCACAACCCATTTACTTGTCTTGTACAATGGTAAGGTTTTCTTGTATATAACTCTTAAGTATCTCTTATGCGCCGCTTACAAGTCTTTTAGATGTCTTTTACATCTCAGATGTGACATAAAAGAGTCTTTTACGAGTCATTTAGAAGACCCCGCCTGAAAGTGACTTGTAAGATACTTACAGTTCCACTATTTACCAAGGCTTTTAAATCTCGCTTACAAAATTTGTCTACAAAAAATCAAATGGTTGTAAGGAACATGGAAAAAGTCTTTGAAGCAAAACAGGAACTGATGTCCGCACTCGGATGGAGCGAAAACCCGTTCGTAAAGGACCTGCGCCTGGAAAACAAGGAGGACTTTTTGAAGTTCTACTGCCCGTTCGAGTCCGCAAGCATGCTCAAAAAGCTTGCGTTCGACACCAAGGCCTGCATCCTCTTGGGGCCAAAGGGAGTCGGAAAGACATCCGCCCTGCACTACGTCATGTATTCACTTCCAAAGGAGGAGTTTGTGGCCTTCTTTTTCAAGCAGCCACCGGAATCGCTGGATGAGTTCGCAGGAGAGATTGGCGCTGCAAAGCACGGAATCGTGCACAAGATACGCAATATGTTCGCGGGCAAGAAACCCAAGGGAGCGACACGTGCGCAGATTGCCGAGCGCGTCAGGTATTTTGACAACCGCAAGGTCGTGTTCTTCATAGACGAGGCGCACCTGCTCAAGAACTCGGACATGTACATGGAGTTCAAGTACCTGCTTGACGAGCTTCCTGATTTGCGGATGGTGCTCTGCGCGCTTGGAAAGGACAGCTTCCCCGACTCGCTCCTTCACATCGTAGGAGAGGGAAATGTTTTCTACCGCAACAAGTTCGCAGCAAAGGAGATGCGCGAGATCATTGCGCACCGCATCGCAGCAGTAGGAGGAAGCGGGCTCGTGCCGTTCGACTCGGAATTCCTGGACAAGACGTTCACGGAACAGAACCTTCTCACTCCGCGCTACGTGTTCGACGAGCTGAACAACTACCTTGCTGACCTTGCGCTTGACGACAAGAGGATGGACAAGCTTCGTGCAAGGAAGCCGAAAGTGATTTCGGTTTCGGACTCAAAGGCAGAGAACGCTGCTGGCGCACCGCAAACGCAGACCATCACTCCCGCCATGACCGACCTGGAAAAGCAGTACGAAAACGACACCCTTGTCGCAGGCATCATCGCGGAATCCAAGAACGCAAGGCCGGCAAAATCCAACGAAAAAAACATCGTTGACGCTGACAAGAACGCTGATGAAGAGGATGCTGAGGACACCGAGAAAGAAAATGAGGCTGGGACTTCCGCAGCCTCCGAACCGAAGGGCAACGGCCACACACTCAACTTCCTTACCACGATGCACGCGGAGTGGTGGGTGCAACTTTCGCCTTCACAGCAGCAGATACTGGGCCTTTTGCTCCCAAGCACCGCTGGACTTACACTTGCACAGATCATGGCAAAGACAAAGCTTTCGCAGAACACCGCATTCAACGCACTTTATCAGCTGCGCGGAGATGACAAAGCAGAGATTGCCCGCAAGCCGGAAGTGCCGTTCCCGCTCATCAGCGTAAAGAAGCAGGTGGTAGGCAAGAAGAAGCGCAACATCTATTTTGCCAACGAGAAAATCCGCAACATTTTCACGATGAACTAGGGATGAACGAACAAATGAAATTTGGAGGTGCAGACGCAATGGACATGTGCTTGGAGAGATTCCTAGAGCTTGCAGATGCCAACCGCCGCGCAAGAAAGGCGCACGTTGGAGAGATGCCGCTTGGCCAAGTCTATGCGATGCACGCGCACCGCACCTCGTCGCTCAAGTTCTCAGTAGTGGCCGGCGAGGCGTTCGTCTCAATTGACGGCCTTGCAGCGTCGCTGCGTTCGTATTAGAAAACAAGAAAGACGTTCAAAAAAACAATAGGAAAACAAATCGCCCAACGCATCCGTTTCCCTGGCAGGGGAAACTCTTGCACAAACAAAAAGGGCAAACAAAGTACAGACGCAAGACAATCTCAGGTTGCTGGCAGGCAACCCTCGTCTTGCGATAGGGGGGTTATTGGAAATGATACGTGGTTCGTTCTCGCTGTTTGACATGGACAGCATAATCCGCAGGTCCGGCGCAGAGCGCGTAGGGGAGGACGCAAGCATCAAGCTGTCCGAAAAGCTCGAGGACTCCGGGAAGGAGATACTTTTCAAGGCAAAGCAGCTTTCCTACCACGCCGGACGCAAGCACATCACGCGCGAGGACATAATGCTCGCCGCGTCGCACGTGCGCTCATAGGTGGCAATAGCAAGTGTCCCGCCTGTCGCAGAAAAGCTTCCAGAAAGTCGCCGAACAGGTGCTTGGGATACTCTACGAACGCTACCCATCCCCGCTTTCCACCAACGCAGTGTCAAAGGAAATCGGCCGGGACAACGAGTTCACCGGAAAGGTGATGGACTTCTTGCACGGCAAGAGGTTTGTCGCGCTGTGCCGCGTCTCAAAGTCAGGAAGGCAGTTCTCAACTCGCAAGTGCTGGCGCCTGTCAACCGAGACTCATATGAAATACTCGCACATGTCAACGCGGTGATTTGCTTTTTATGAAAACTTGCAAGCTTGATTTGCTGATTTTACTTGCCAAGAAGGGCGCGCTTTCCGAGCGCGTCCCAGTGTCCACCGGCCTGCTTTCAAAAGAGCTTGGAGGCAGCGACGATGGCGCAAGCCAGCAGACCGTGTCGCGCTGGCTCTTGGAACTTGAAAACTCAGGCCTGATTGAAAAAAACGGCAAGCTCGTGCGCATCGCAAGCAAAGGCAGGCAGAAAATCTGCGAAATCGCGGCTGTTGCAAAGGATTCGCTTTCAGGGAAAACCGCAAAGCCCGCGGCCAGTTGCGAGATAAAAGGAAAAGTCACAACCGGTTTTCGCGAAGGCAAATACTACATCGCCCTTCCGGAATACAAAAAGCAGCTTACTGCAAAGCTCGGCTTTTCGCCTTTTGCAGGGACGCTCAACGTCAAGCTGTCAAGACCCGCAGACATAGAGTGCATCCGGAAACTCAAGGCAACCAACGGCATCCAAACTGACGAGTTCGTGCGCGACGGCCGCTCTTTTGGCCGTTCGAAATGCTTCCCGGTGCTGGTTGCCGGAAAGTTAAACGGCGCGCTCATCTTCCCTGCGCGCTCGCACTACGGCGATGACGTTGTTGAAGTGATTGCGCCGGTAAGCCTGCGCGAGAAGCTCAAGCTCAAGGACGGGAAAGAAGTTTCGTTTCGCGTGCTTTAGACTTGGCGCTGCGAAAGCTGCTTTTCGATTATCTCCTTGGCCTTGAGCAAAAAGCGCTTGGCGTTCTCGCCGGACTCGTCTGCAAAAAGAGTAGCTCCGGCTGCGACGTTGTGGCCTCCGCCCACGCCAATCACCTCCGTTGCCTTGCGCAGCATCACGTTCAGGTCTAGGCCCTTTGCAACCAGAGCGTCCGTTCCCCGCGAACTGATTTTTACGTTTCCATTGGGGTCTAGTGAGAACCCGAGTATGGGCTTGTTGGGCTCAACTACCCCGCTTGTAAGGAAAGAACCGCAGACGATGCCCACAACCGCATCCTCAATGTTCCCCCTGCCGTCCAAAAAGTAGAATGCACCGAAGTCAGATACGTGCCTGCGCGCGTAAAGAAGCCCCGAACGTATCTGCGTGCGGTGAAGCGTCACCAGCGAGCGCGCCTGTTCAAGTGCGCCCTTTTCGTGCAGGCACACGCTCATCCCAAGCGCCTCTGCTTTGTGCCTGCCGCAGGCGTTCAACACGGTTGAGAACTCGTACGCGTCGTAGATTTCAATGTTCTTTTCCTCCTTGGGAAAGAGGTAGACGTTGCCGACCATCGCCTTGATTGCATGGGGCTTGACTTTGTGGGAAAATGCGTAGGTAATCAGCGCCGAAGCAAGCTTCTGCCTGCTTTCGGAATCCAAGTCGTAGTAGTGCAGCCACTGCCGCTTGACCTGCTCGGTGCCAGTGCCGTCCTTTTCTGTTGTCTGCCAGTCCGTGGTGCCTTTCGTGTCCTCAAACAGCGGGATTCCCAGGTCGTTTACAAACAGTGCGCAGGCCTTGTCGTTGCCGGTAAGCCCCGGAAGGTACGGCTCGGTGCAGAACGAGATGAACGACACGAGGGTCCTTGACACGCGGCCGAAAGCGCGCAGGTCCTTTTCAACTTTGATGTGGCCGGTTGAGACTCCCTCGTCAACGACCTTCTGATTTGATGGCGAGAGCACGTCTTTGTCCTGCATGTCGCCTACGATTCCCACAAGGGCAAGCTCGTTGATGAGCCAGTCGTTGAGGTGCGAAAAGCAGAAATATGCGGTTGATGCCGCGCACACTTCGGTTGCACCGGACAGCCCGAACAGCTCGCAGTTTGCCTCGGCCAATCCCAATGCTGTCCGCTCGGAAAGGGGCGTGTCAAGAACGTGGTGGTCAATGATTACTATTTTTTGCGGCGGGATTTTTGCAAGAAGACGCTGGGCCTGGCCGGAACCGAAATCAACCACTATGACGTTGCGGTCGCTTGCTGCGAGGCGCTCGATTGACTTGTCGTCAAGCTGGCGGAAGGTGATTTCCTCGTAAACCTTTTGCTGCAGCCTGAAGGCGCGGCACACTATTGCCCCGCTTGAAAGGCCGTCCGCGTCGTAGTGGTGGGCAATCACCGGGTTCTCCATTGCAAGCGCCCGCTCGCCTACCTGTTTGCAGTGGGCGTAGAAATGCCCGCGGCTGCGGTTTGCGTCCAATTCTTCGGCCATATGCAATATGTGCGATGGAAAAGAGAATAAGCTTGTGTGCGCCTGTTGCCGGTGAAGCGGGAAACCAAGCATAAATAATCCGCAAACCCACTACCTTCTTTGGGGGGATTGCATGTATTCAAACGACGTGGAAAACGCGGACCTGAGAAAGGCGCGCGCAAGCATTGCCGAGGAGCTTGAGGCCATAAGCTGGTACGAAAAGCGCATCGAGTCGGTGAAGGACGCCGAGCTTGCGAAGATTCTTGCGCACAACCGCGACGAGGAAAAGGAGCACGCGGCAATGCTCATCGAGTGGGTCAGAAAGAACGACCAGGCGCAGGACGACGCGTTCAAGAAGCACGACTAGGGGATATGCGGTTTGTGAATAATCCTAGCGTCAGCAATTTTTACAAGTTGTTCGATGTAGTCTACTGGATATACCACAGATAGTCCGGAATTTTCTTGAAAGCTGTGCAACGTATCATCTTGCTGATTTTGAGGGTATTTTGCAGACAAATATTTGGCTACAACACCAATCAAATACGCTTGGTCGTTTCCGTTGGTTCCTGAGAGAAAGTCTGCTTCTGGTCTGAGTACAACGGGCCCTCCACTATTACCAGGAAACACGTGAGAATCGAGAAGAAAATAATGACGTACGCCTGAAAACAAGTCGGAAATGCGAGCAATAGACCCATTTCGAACTATTGCTGCGTTTCTTTTTTCTCCTACAAAACCCATTGGAAACCCTAACACATACGTAAAATCTCCTTCGGATACACCTAATTCTTTCATTTTTTGAATAGACGCAACGCTATGGTCATTGAGAAAATAACGGACAGTTATTCCATCTTTTAAAAGTGGTGCGAAGTCTATAGGAAGAATAGCGACATCGATATCAGAATCATCAGAACAAAACCAAAGAACGTTGTTCGTAGCATCAAATAAAGAAATAGAATATTCTTTTGCGGGTGCGGAGGTAGTCGGATTAAAACGCAGAGTTATTTCTTGCTTATCTTGCAAAACATGTTTGTTCGTAACTAAATACAAATTATATTGTATTCGTTCTCCTAACTGCTGTGCAAATGAACCGTAAAGAAACCCGGACGCACCCCATTTAATCCGTCCTTCAGATAAAGAACCAATCGCAACAACACAATCAAGATAATGTGAAGGAAGTAAAGCCATAATCCTCGTCTATATCCTCTTCTTTCCTTCCTTTCTGATTGCCTCGGCGAACTTCTTTATCTTGTCGCCGATCTTTGCGTCCTCGAAGGCGTTGCCAACCTGGATTCCGTCAGCCCCGCTTGCGATGACCTGCGCCCCGGCCTGCGGGGTGCGCACTCCTCCGCCGTAGAAGTAGAACATCTCGCGGTTGCACGCTGCAGCAACGCCCTTGATGAGGTCGTAGGGCGGGTTGTCGATTTCCGCGCCGCTTCCGGAGTCGGTGATTACCACGTGGGAGCCGGAGTATTTCGCCGCAAGCGCGCACGCAGCAGCTAGGTCGGGCCTGTCGCGGGGGATGAGGTTTGCGTTGCCAATCCAGCCAACCGCGCGGCCCGGCTCGATTATGAGGTAAGTGGTTGCGATTGCCTCGATTTTCATCTTGTGCACAACCGGTGCGGCCTGTATGAGCGCAGTTGATATCCAGTAGACGTCGCGCGAGTTGAGCATGTGCATGAAGTACACCGCGTCGGCGTACTGTGTCAGTCCGGACACGTTGCCGGGGTAGAGCACTACGGGGATGCTTACCTCCTCCTTGATCATCCGGGTGGTCTCGTCAAGCTGGGAGCCCTGCGCGCCGATGCTGCCGCCAAGCAGGATTACGTCCGCGCCGTTCTCGTACGACTCCTTTGCAAGCGCAACCGCACGCTCAAGGTAAATCTTGTCGGGGTCTATTAGCGAAAACAGCATCGCACCCTGCGACTCGAGCTTTTCGTGGTAATACTTCTCGGTTTTGCCTATTGGGCGTACGGGTAACATACGGGTAACCTACCTCTGAAAACTTGATAAGAAGTTTAGGCGCAAGGGCTTAATAGTTGTTGTTCATTAGTTCTACGACCTTAAGGTTAACCCGACCAGCACCGTGCTACAGATGACCGCCGCAGCCCTTGACGAACTCATAAACGCCATAGCCGCGGCCAGGAACTCCGACGCGGATTCCGTGCGCAGGCTTGTAAAGGAAAAGCAGGCAGAGTTCTCCGGGCTGCTTACCGAGAAGGGCGCGGCCCAGCTCCTGGCGCAGGAAGCCGGGGTCGAGGCCGCAAGCGACAACAACGACGAGGACGCCTCGGCGGTAATCCCGCTTGCGGATGCGATGGACCAGGCGGATGTTTTCGTGCGCGTGGTTTCCGTCTTTGCGCCCAAGGGGTTTGAGCGCAACGGCCGCAAGGGCAGGGTCTGCAACGTGCAGGTCACCGACGGCAAGACCAAGGCATCCTTGGTTCTTTGGAACCGCGACGTCGACCTGGTCGAATACGGCAAGATTGAGCGCAACGATTTTTTGCTCATCCGAAACGCGCAGGTGAAATCCACAGAGCCCCTTGAATTGCAGTCCTCGATGCTTACCAAAGTCATTGTGAAAAAGCCCGACGAAATCACCACCGAGCTTTCCCAGCTTGCTGCCGGAATCATCTCAAACACCGCTGTTCCCGTTCGCAAGATTTCCGAGCTTTCCGACACCGAGCCCGAATTCGACCTTTACGGCAGGGTGCTTCGCGTTGACGAGGAAAAGGAGTTCGTGTACAAAGACGGCCGCAAAGGCCGCGTTGCCAAGCTCCTGATTGCGGATGGCTCGGGCACTTGCCGCGTAATCCTGTGGGACAAGAACGCCGACATTGCACAGCGCGCCAAGGTGGGCGACGCGCTCAAGATTGAGGGCGGCTATGCAAAGAAGGCACTCAACTCCGAGGCGTTCGAAATCAACGTCGGATGGAAGGGCCACATATTCCTGCACCCAAAGAAGCACCCGCTTGGCGAGAAGGAAGACGTTCTTTCGGCGATGTACAAAGAACTGCCCCTGGCAAGCGCTGCCGAGGGCGACGAGTTCATCTCCTGGGGAACCATCACCGGAATCGACAGCGCTGCTGTTGTGAAGAAGTGCCGCGCCTGCAACACCTCAATCAAGGCCGGCGCCAAGACATGCGAAAAGTGCGGCGGAACCAACGCACGCGACCTGCTTGTGGTGTCTGTTGTGCTCAACGACGGCACCAAGGACGTGCGCGCCGCGTTCTTCGATGCGCAGGCAAAGGAGCTTCTGGACGTCCACGAAATCACTGTTGACATGGACACCGTTGTGCGGCTCAAGCGCGAGTACCTGATTGGCAAGAAGGTCCGCGGGGTCTTTGCAGCAAGGACCAACTCATTCTCAGGGAACCTGGAAGTCACTGCAAGGCACGTGATTTCGGTAAAATAACTGCACGAAGCGTGTGGGACTTATGGCACAGAAAACGCACGAAGAACCCGGGCATGTCGAACTGAACCGCAAGTTCGCAGAACTGACCTTGAACACCTTGCCAGAACACTGGCAGACAGTGCAGCACGGTCCGGTCCTGGTGTTTCACCACCCGGACTTTCCGGAAGTGATCAACGCCTGGGAAAGGCAGCATAAAACTTCCAAGGGCGCAACCACCACAATAAACCACATTTTTTCAATCGGGACTGGCGCGGTTGGAAAGGACGGCAGGAAAACAAAAATCCAGGCCATAACCCGCTTGCCAACGCCCGACATCGCGGCCCTCGAGCTGGCTGCAAAAAAAGGCGTCCGCATAGAAAGGCCCGTCGGGGTCTTCTATGACGGAAAGAGCCTTCCGGTCTCGGTCTTTGAGCACGTCGAGGGAAGCACGCTTGACAAGTTCCTTGACAGCTGTCCTGCAACAGGCGATGAAAACCGCAGGAAGCGGCTTGACGCGATAAGCGGCTCGCTGGAGGAGCTTGGGAAGCTCCACAAAATCAGGCTCCAGCACGGCGACGCCTCGGCAAAGAACATCCTCGTGTCACCGGGCGGAATAACCCTGATAGACCTGATGCCGAACATCCTGGTGGATATGGCGCGCAAAGGCCAGTTCAAGGAGAAAACAACCGTAAGGCTTGCTGCAAAACCGCACATCGAGGACTGCTCAAGGCTTTATGCGTCTCTCAAGGACGGGCTGACTGACGAGGAGAAGCGGTTGTTTAAGGGGAAAATCAGCGACAGCGCGGTCAAGTTCCACGGTGATATGCTCAGGAACGCGTTCGATGGGGAACACAAGTATACTGCAAGACGGTAAAAAATCAGGAATTAAAAAAAGAAAAAAAGAAATAAAGAAAATCCTTCAACTTACTTCTTTGAAAGTCCCTTCTTCTTGACGAAGACCCAAATCTTCTTGGTCATCTCAGACGGAGTGATTGCTCCAGTTCCGAAGACTTCTCCGACAGTTGTGTCCTTCACGCTTGCGAAGGAGATGGTGTAGCCACCAAAAGGCTTCTTTGCTGCCATAGGTTTAAACCCCTCCAAATTTGGTTATTGTTTTGAATGATTGGGAAATTTCTCTGCGCGTTTTTTAGACGCGTTTTGCCCTCTCCCCACCTTCCAACCAATTAAACTAATTCCGTTTATAAGCGTTTTTACGAGGGCGCGAGGGAAAACCGGCTGGCAGGGGGTATATTAAGAGGTAAATTTGGCTTGCCTGCCGCGAGTATTTTGCAAAAGTCAGCGCCTGCGCAGGCCTGCGGTGCGTGGTCCGGGAGGGCGGCGGGCAGCATACAGCCGGTTGGACCGGGAAATGATTAGCGCCATTTTTTCGGGCGTGACGTTGGACGGCACGCGGACAAAATGCCGCGGCAGCGACAGCAGGGCCGTGTCCACCCGCAGGGTTTTGGGGGAATAAAAAGTCAGCAGCGACCTTACCGAGCAGGCCTTCAGCGTGCCTTTTGCCGCTGCCTCCGGGGAATACCGGCACAATGCCACAATGCTCCCCCTCTCCAGCGGCTGAACTGCATTAACCCAGTACTTGTGATTGGGAGTCCCCATCTTGCATCGCCTATAGCTACTCCCCGCCGGTGGTTAAAAAGCACAACGGGCACCGGGGGGTTTCACCGGAAACGCGGCCTGCTTTTTATTTATAAGGTGCATAGAGATGTTTATCCATTCAGGAATTGCGAAAATGCCCACAATTATGTGCGGCTCTTGCGGAGTTGGTGTAGAATGGCAAAGGAAAAGTCATCTCCAGTCATGGAGATAGAGGCGCAGGAAGAGGAGCAGAACCCCGAAGGCGCTGCAGCTGTTTCTAAGGATGCTGGGCCGCGCAGGATAACTAGCATTTACGAGCTTCCCGGAGTAGGGGAATCGACTGCAAAGAAGCTTGCCGAAGCCGGCTACGAGAACCTTGACCAGGTGGCCAAGGCCCGAAGGATGGAGCTCCAGGAAATCGGCGGCATTGGCGAGATGACCGCAGAGAAGATTATCGAGGCCGCAAAGGAAGCCATGGGAATGGGCTTCGAGCGGGCGGACATCGTGATGACCAGGCGGCTTGCAATCGAACGCATCACAACAGGCTCAGCTGAGCTTGACACGCTGCTGGGCGGCGGGATTGAGACGCAGGCACTCACCGAGGCGTTCGGCAAGTTCAGCTCAGGAAAAAGCCAGCTTGCGTTCCAGCTGTGCGTCAACTGCCAGCTTCCAAAGGAGCAGGGCGGTTTGGGCGGCGCGGTGATGTTCGTGGACACTGAGAACACGTTCAGGCCCGAGCGCATCAAGCAGATGTCCGAGGCGAAGGGGCTGGACGTTGACAAGGTGCTCAAGAACATCTTCGTGGCGCGCGCGTTCAACTCCGACCACCAGTCGCTTTTGATTGAGAAGGCCGACAAGCTTGTTCGCGAGAACAATATCCGGCTAATCATCATTGATTCCCTGATGTCCGAGTTCCGCTCGGATTACCTTGGGATGGAGATGCTTGCAAGAAGGCAGCAGAGCCTGAACAAGCACCTGCACCAGCTGCAGAAGCTTGCGGACACGCACAACCTTGCGGTGTACGTGACCAACCAAGTCATGGAAAAAGTCGGCATGCTCTTTGGCGACCCGACGGTTGCAATTGGGGGCAACATCGTGGCGCACCAGACGACCTACAGGCTCTACCTGCGCAGGAGCAAGGAGGACCGGAGGATTGCAAAGCTTGTGGACTCGCCCAACCTGCCTGACGGCGAGTGTGTGTTCCGTGTAACGGAAGCGGGACTTAGCGACGTAAAATAAGGAGGTTGGAAACGGCAAATGGAATTGCCTATTTTCCGTTCTTCTTTTCCTTTTTTTTATTTTCTCAATCCCAACTGCAAAAAAAACCCGCCCGGCCTTTTCTTAATTGTTGGCCTGCCCTATTGTGATATGCGACAGAGTGAAATGCGATGAAGATACTCGGCACAGTCATATCCGCACTTGAAAGCCCCTCGACAAACGAGTTCTACTTCGTAGTTGGCTCAAAAGACGTGCGAAAAGGACAATACGTGCAGGTTGGCGACTCCGGCGAGCCAATCATCGCAACTGTTTCAGATTTGTTTTCAGCAAACCGTTATTTCGAGAGGCCCGAAAGCATTGCGGAGTACGAAAAGAACTTCGCAAAAACAGGCGGCTCGTTCTTTGACCACTTCCCGGTAAGCGACTGGGAGTACTTGGTTGCAAAGTGCTCAGTTCAGGGAAAATATTCGAAAGGAAAACCTCCGCTTCGGGTAGGGTTTCCGCCGTCGCCCGGAAGCAAGGTCTCCGAGGCGCCGCATGAAGTCATTTCCGAATTTCTCCAGCTTGACCCCGAAGGCCTGCACCTGGGAAAGATGCTTGCACACGACCTGGACGTGAAAGTCGGCCTGGGAAAACTCCTGCAAAAGCACCTGGCAATACTTGCAATGAGCGGAGCGGGAAAGAGCGTGCTCTCAACGGTAATCATCGAGGAGCTGCTTTCGCGCGAGAAGGAAAAGGGCCGCGTTGGAGTCGTGGTGTTTGACGTGCACGGCGAGTACACCTCGTTTGCTGACAAGCGCAGGAACTACGAATGGGCGCAAAAGACCGAGGTAATCGACGGCAAGAAGGTGCGCATCGCAACGCGCAGGCTTGCGTCAAAGGCATCGGAATACTTGCCAGACCTTTCGCCTGCGCAGGCGCGCGAACTCTCAAGGGTAATTTCGTACCTGAAGGACACCAAGGTGGACGAGGAAGGAAATGCAATCCCGTTTGACCTTTCCGACGTGCGCAGCCACATCGAGGCCGATGAGGAAATCAAGGACAACGTCAAGGGCCCGCTTTTGGCAAGCGTCGAGCACCTGATGTCGCTCCGGCTTTTTGCAAAGAATGACTACCCCAAGGCAAAGGACATCGTGCGGCCTGGCGGGCTGTGCGTGTTCGACCTGTCCACGTTCACAAACCAAAAGCGCAGGCAAATCATAGTCGCTTATTTTGCTTCGAGGCTTTTCGTGCAGAGGCACAAGGAAAAAATCCCTCCGTTCGTTCTGTTTGTCGAGGAGGCGCACAACTTTGCACGCGAGCAGTCCAAGAAAGGCGACAGCGCCGCCAAGCACGCAATCGAGCGCATCGCGCGGGAAGGAAGAAAGTTCGGCGCGTGCCTTGTGCTGGTCTCGCAGCGTCCTGCAAACCTCTCGACAACCGCGCTTGCGCAGTGCAACACGTTCGTAATCCTCCGCGTGACCAACCCCAACGACATCAAGCACATTGGGGAGAGCTGCGAGGCGATGGACGCGGGTGCGCTTTCGCAAATCACCACGCTGCGGGTCGGCGAGGGCGTAATCATTGGCGAGGCTGTGGGAAGCCCGGTGTTTGTGCGCATCAGGATGCCAAGGAGCGCAAAGGCAGGACGGCTTGGTGCGCTGGAAGACATTGCCAAGAAGTTCGAGACAAATCCCGGGGCGGTGCTTTCCGACTCGGACCTGGATGCGTTCGTCTAGAGGCAAAAAAGCCGCAAGGCCGTTTGTCAAGAAAAGTTTTTCAACAACATTTGCGTAACTCCTTTTGAGGTGAATCGTTTATGAAAAGAAAACCCAGTTCCGAAGACAGGCGGTTCATACCCACTCTGGGCGGCCTGCCGCAGGAGGAGAAGTTCCCGTTCCCGCGCTTTGCCGCAAAGATGATGCACAAGGCCCTCTCCGAGCCGGTGATTGACGTGTTCCAGACCAAGGACGAAGTCGTCGCCACAATCGAGCTTCCCGGCGTGAAGAAGGAAAACATCTCGCTCAAGGTCTCTCCAAACGCGCTGATGCTGCAGGTCCGCCAGGCACACCGGGAGGAAAAGCACGGGACGGGGCATTACGAGTACTCCGCACGCTTTGAGGGCCACTCCGAATCAGTATCGCTTCCTGCCCGGGTGGACTCTGCAAAGGCCAAGGCGACTTACAAGAACGGCGTCCTTGAGGTGCGCGTGCCAAAGGAAGCTGACGGTGCAAAGGCGGGAAGCGTAAAGATTGACTGAGTGCCGTACTGCTGCAAGGGACAAAAACGGCAAAAAACGCATCTTAACCGCAATACCGCCCGACTGCTGCTACAACGCCCCTTTTTTACTTTTTACAGGCCTAATCCATACCATAGGCCACAACACCAAGGTTACTGTTTATCATGGAAAAGAAAATCACCAAGCAGGACATCGAGCGCGTCGCTTCAATAGCCCGGCTTTGCCCGTCACAGGAAGAACTTGACGGGCTTACAGCGGATGCCAACGCAATCCTGGAATACTTCTCACTAATAGACGAAATCCCCGACTCGGTCGAACCGAAGACGTACGTGCTTTCGCACGACAACGCACTCCGGCCGGACGAGGAAAAAAAGTCGGACCCGAAGGGGATACGCCGCGGGTTTTCCAGGCAGCAGGACAACTACATGCTTGCGCCAAAGAGCTTCTGAAGTGGGAGAGTACTGCTAGGAAATGGAACACGCTTCAAGGACGCTTTCAACAACAGACGCCATCAAGTCGGGCAGACTCACTGCAAGCGCCAACCTGGAGGCAAAGATTGTGCGCGTGCAGAAGTACGACGGTGCGGTGAAGGCGTTCATTGAGACCTACCTTGACGATGCAAGAGCAGCTGCAAAAGAAGTTGATGCAAAGCTTGCCGCAAAAAAGCCCGTTGGAGCTCTTGCGGGGCTTGTTGTTGCGGTAAAGAACGTCATTGCGGTAAAGGACAAAAAACTCACTTGCGCATCCAAGATGCTTGAAAACTATGTTGCGCCATACGACGCTGCGGTTGTTGAGAAGCTTCGTGCAGAGGATGCAATCATCATCGGCAGCCTCAACTGCGACGAGTTCGCCTGCGGAAGCGACAACACAAAAAGCGCTTTTTTCCCAACAGTAAACCCAGTAAGCGTTATTGACGAAAAGACCGGCGAGTTCCCAAAAGACCAACGCTCCACGCCAGACAAATACGTCCCCGGCGGCTCGTCGGGCGCAAGCGCTGCAGCTGTCGCTGCCGGTTTTTGCGACCTTGCGCTTGCGACTGACACCGGCGGAAGCATCCGCTGCCCGGCGGCGTTCTGCGGCGTGGCCGGGTTCAAGCCGACTTACGGCGCGGTGTCGCGCTACGGCATGGCGGACATGGCGATGAGCTTCGAGCAGATCGGGCCGATGGCACCGGATGCGTATGGTTGCGCGTTGTTGTTGTCAGTCATTTCCGGAAAAGACTATCGCGATTCAACAACTGCAAAGACTGCCGCGATTGCTGCGCCCGCTTCTGACTTTGACGCGGTCAAAAACAAAATCCGCATTGGAGTTCCCAAAGAATTTTTTGATGGCGCAAATCCAGCAGTTGCAAAAGCAGTAAAGGACACAATAGGCCGGTTTGCAGCAAAAAGCGGGTGCGAGCTTGTTGACATCTCAATCCCCGCAGTAAAGTTCGGCATACCCGCATACTACCTTCTTGTTTACAGCGAGTTCGCATCCGCGATGCAGAAGTACGACGGCCTCAAGTACGGCGCAAAGCCCGAGTCAAATGACGAGCTTGTACCTACTGTTAGCAAGGTCCGTACTGCAAACATCGGCAATGAGTGCAAGCGCCGCATCATGCTTGGCACGTACATCACCACAAAGGAACACAAAGACGCGTGGTACACCAAGGCGCTCAAGGCGCGCGCGTACGTGCGGCAGCAATTCGACGACGCGCTTACGAAATGCGACTTCATCGTCGGGCCGACGATGCCGAACCTGCCGTGGAAAATCGGCGAGAAGGCAGCGGACCCGCTTCAATCATATTTAGAGGACGTGCTTACCGTGCCGGCAAACCTGTGCGGCTTGCCTGCAGGCAGCGTGCCTTGCGCAAAAATAGGAAAGCTGCCGGTTGGGCTGCAGGTAATCGGCAAGCGCGGCGCGGACTACGAGACGATGTCGCTGATGGCGCAGATTGAATCTTCATTGAGCTTGGATTGAAAATGGATGACTCCGAACTCACAGTAATGATTGGGTTGGAAATCCACGTCCAGCTTGCGACAAAAAGCAAGCTGTTCTGCAGCTGCAACACAGACTACCAGACCGCTGCTGGCCCGAACGAGAACGTGTGTCCGACCTGCACTGCGCAACCGGGCACCAAGCCGTACGACATGAACGCGTACGCTTTCGAGCAGGCGCTAAAGATTGCCCTTGCGCTTGGGTGCGACAGGATGCGCGACAGCGTGACCATGCAGCGAAAGCATTATTTCTACCCAGACCTTCCTGCCAACTACCAGCGCACCTCAACCCCGATTGCCGAGGGCGGAAGCCTTGCGGGAGTCTCGATTACCGAAGTGCACATCGAGGAGGACCCCGGAAGGTACGACCTCAAGACCGGAATAGTTGACTACAACCGCGCGGGCGTGCCGCTTCTTGAAATCGTGACCGACCCGGTAATCACCTCGCCTGACCACGCGCGGAAGTTCCTTGAGGAGCTGCGGGCAGTGCTTGACTATTTGGGCGCAGCACGCGACGTCGAATCGGGAAGTATGCGCGCTGACGCAAACCTCTCAATCCGGGGCCACAACCGAGTCGAGGTAAAGAACATCAACTCCTTCCACGGCGTGTTCTCCGCGCTCACTTACGAAACTTCGCGCCAGAAGAACATGGTAAAGAACGGCCTGGAACCTGCTCGCGAGACGCGGCACTACGACGAGGACCGCCAAATAACGATGGGGATGCGGAAAAAGGAGAGCGTGGACGACTACCGCTACATTCCCGACCCGGACGTGCAGCCAATCGCAATTACAAAAGAGCAGCTCAAGAAAATAGGCGACTCGCTTCCGGAATTGCCCCGCAAGAAGATGGAGCGGTTCAAGAAGCAGTACGGCGCAAGCGACGACGAAGCCTACGCGCTTTGCATGGAGCTTGCGATGGCGGACGCCTTCGAGCGCATAGCAACACGCGTTGACGCGAAGCTGGCAGCAGGGTTCATGCGCGGCACTCTCAAGAAACAACTCAACTTCCGCTCGTGGGATTTTGCGAAAGTCGCATCAAAGGAGCAGTTCATTACCGAGCTCCTCCTAATGCTTTGCGGAAAGAAAGTCACCGACAAAGTCGCGGAAAAAATCCTCATTGACGCGATGGATGGAAAAGCCGGCGCCGTCTCTGCGGAACAATACGCGCAGTCTGCCGGCCTGCTTGGCGTGCAAAGCTCAGGCGAGCTTGAGGCAATAATCGAAAAGGCCATTGCCGAGAACCCGAAGGCAGTCGAGGACTTCAAGGCCGGGAACGGGAAGGCATTGCAATTCATCGCGGGAAGCATAATGAGGCTTTCACGCGGAAAGGCAGACCCTGCTGCGGTTCAGGAGATTCTCAAAAAGAGGCTATTGAAATGACCCGCGCAAGGATAATCATCGCAACCATGAACGCGCACAAGGTGCAGGAAATCCGCCAGATTGCGGAGATACTCAAGTGGGACGCCGACTTGGTGCCCCTCTCCGATTTTGCGGACGCGCCCAAGGTTGCTGAGACAGGCAAGACCTACGAGGAGAATGCAAAGATAAAGGCGGTTGCCATCGCGCAGCGCTACGGCACGCCTGCGCTTGGAGAGGACTCCGGAATGGAAGTCAACGCGCTTGCAAAGATACCTGGGATATTTTCAGCCCGGTTCATGGACCGTGCGGGCAAGACCTGCGGGTGCACCTCCTCTGCCTGCGCGCAGGGAGCCGCAAACCGCGACATCATAAGGCAGCTTGGCGGCAACGACACCGAGGACAGGAGTGCAAGGTACGTCTCCGCAGCCTGCCTTGCATTCCCTGACGGCAAGGTGTTTTGCGCAAAGGGAGAGTGCAAGGGAAGGATTGCCGACAAGGAGCGCGGCACCGAGGGATTCGGCTTCGACCCGATTTTCATGCCCGAGGAATACGACTTCGAGCAGACCTTCGGCGAGCTTGGCCAGCGGGCAAAGGACTCCATAAGCCACAGGAGAAGGGCGCTTGAGGCCCTTGTTGCAAAGATTGCAAGGAAATAACCTTCGGCTTTTCCAGCTGGAAAAAGAAGCGGGCCCGGCGCGACTCGAACGCGCAACCGCCTGGTTGCTCCTGCCGAAAGCAGAGTAATACAAAAGTCCGAACAATATCGGGCTCTTGCGGCATTCGAAGCCAGGCACTCTGTCCGTTGAGCTACGGGCCCAGTCCCAATTATTAGGATTGCAAACAAACAAAAGCCATAGCAACGACAATATTTTTTCGGAATTGGGACCATCGGAAAAACTGGTGCTCTGAAAGATGAAGGAAAGAAAGCTCAAGCCGTTCGGGATAAGAAAAATCAAGCTTGGAAAGGGCGTGCTTACCCTGCGTCCGGCATCAATGAAGGACGCGAAGGCGTTGAATGACATCGTCAACGAACCCGGAGTCAACGACTTTCTGATGGTGGAAAGCCCGCTGAGCGTACAGTCCACCAAAAAAGCCATCAAGGAAGACAAGATACACCTGTGGATTGCCTCAGAGCTTGATGGCAAGGTTGTCGGCTCGGTCAGCATGAGGCCCGGAATCGGAAGGCACGACATAGTCTGCCAGTTCGGCATCGCGTACTCAAAGAGCGTGCACGGAAAGGGGGTTGCGAAGGCCTCGCTTTCCGCGTGCCTTGAATGGATGAGGGAAAACAATTTTGACAACTGCACCGAGCACGTACTCGACAACAACGCCCGCGCAAGGGCGTTCTACAGGAAGATGGGATTTGAGGAAATCTGCCACACGCCGCGGCAGATGCGCACGGAAAAAGGGATAATCGGCGTGTACGTAATACAGAAAATGCTCTAAAGGTGAAAAGGATGGACCCCACTCAGAAGGTAAACCCGATACTTGTGCTCAACCTGCGCAAGACGCTCTCAAAGTGCGGCCGCAACCAGGGCGCGCAAGGGACCGGCTTGCTTGAGACTGAAACGCCGGTGCATGGGGAAGGCGTTTCCGAAATCCCGGTTGACCCTGAAAAGAACCGCGGGGTGCTGGACAACTACCGCAAAAAATTCGGAATGCCCAAGGCAACGGACACGGAAATCATAAGCGAGGTTGCAAACCGGAGGGTAAGCGACTGCGAAAAAAAGAACACCAAGTTCCCATCCCTGCACGGGTTTGCGCAAAACCACGCCATTGACGCATACAAACCAAAAGGCTCCGAAATGGTCCATATACGCATAACCCGCAAATAGGTGCCCTGCCACAGATGACGAAATGCAGCAACGGGACGACCCCGCTTGAAAAGACAGTAACCCGGCTCTTGGCGTGCGACCGCGCGCCGGAGCCCAAGGTCAGTTTCATCCCGCACAAGTGGGAACTCGACGACGGTCATCTGCTCATAGAGATAGACACAAGCAAGTCGGCAGGGATGCTCCGCACCCTGCAGAACCACTACCAGATGTACCGTGAAGGGCCTGCTGAGCTTATGGAACACCACATAAACATGCGGCTTTCAAAGTGCAGCATACCCCGCGGAAAGGAGGTGCGCGAGCACTACCAATTCGCCTACGGCTACAGGGACGGGATCCTGACTTTGAAGGTAAGCAAGAAGAACGGCGAGAAAATCCAGATTACGGGAAAATGAAAAAGCGGGCCCACGGGGATTCGAACCCCGGTCTGAAGCTCCGCAAGCTCCCGTTCTGTCCAAGCTATACTATGGGCCCACTAAAATTCGGAACGGAGTTATGATGCGGAGATACATATTGGGCAAAGCAACGCATAAATAACGCGCGCAAAAGCCCAAGATGCCGACGGCCCCGCAATCAGGCTTCCTTGAGGAACGCCCTTACGAAATCCTCAAGCGCACCGGCGCCGTCCGTGAGGTTTGACACCTCCACGTACTCGTCGTTCATGTGCGCCACGTTCTCCGGCCCGAACCCCACGCAGACCGCGTTTCGTTTCTTGAAAAACGAAATCACCGTCGCGCCTTCGCTGCCCGCAAGCTTTGCGCCCTTGCGGTACTTCCTTACGCAGGAAAGGAGGGCCTTGACAAACGGGAGGCTGGTGTCGGCTTCGTAAGGCGCCTGGTGGTCGTTGACTTCTATGTCGTATTTCCTTGCGTGCTTTGATACGGCTGCACGCACCTGCGCCATTATCCTGGAATACGCCATGCCTGGCAGGTAGCGCAGGTCGACTTCGAACTCGCAGCTGCTCGCCACGATGTTGACTTTGTCCCCGCCCCGGATGGTGCCGATGTTTATGGTCGGGCCGTGGAACAGGGGGTTCTTTTTGTAACTGAACTTGATGCGCTTCAGGTCGGAAATGATTGCCGACGCCTTTTCAATCGCGTTGTCGCCAAGCCAGGGATACGCGCCGTGCGCCTTCTTGCCGTACACGACTATGCGCAGGTGTACGAGCCCCTTCTGGGCAGCCACCACGTCAAACCCCGCGTGGTCCGTCACAAGCACGTGATCCATGTCCAGTACATTCTTTTGAATCAGCGGGACGAGGCTGTGCTGGCTTCCGGTCTCCTCGTCCGAAGTCACCGCGACCACCAGGTCGCCTTCAAGTTTTTTGCCGGACTCGACGATGCAGCGCGCCGCCTCGATGCAGGCCGCAACGTGTATCTTGCAGTCCTGAACCCCGCGGCCGTAAATCCGGCCGTTTTCAACCTTTGCGGCAAACGGGTCGTGCTTCCAGCCCTTGCCCGCGGGAACTGTGTCCATGTGCGGGGTCAAAAGAAGCGAGGTGCGCTTCCCCTTGCCAACGCCCAAAAGCGTGCCGATGACTACCGGCGCGCCTTTCTTGTACTCGTAGACTTTCACCGAAAGCCCCGCGGATTCCATCTCTTTTTTGACGAACGCGGCGATTTTCCTGCAGTCGCAGGGCGGGTTCTCGGAGTTTATGCGCACGAGCTTTTGAAGGAGAGCGACAACGCGTTTTTCATTGGCCATTTAATCCACCAAGTAAAAGTCTGTTTTGCCAGATAATAGGGTTTCCGGCGGGGATTTAAGCGTTTTCGGACCTAATGATATTCCTGCTTTTAGCGGCTCTTTTGCCCCTCTAGGTAGTGTCATAATTGCGTTCAAAGGGTGTTTTGTAAATGAAGACTTGCTCAAGCTGTGGCTCCGGCACCAACGACTACGTCACTTTCAAGTGCCCGTCGTGCGGCAAGGAGACGGTAATCCGCTGCGCCGCGTGCAGGAAGAACAACACTAGGTACATCTGCAAGTGCGGTTTCCGCGGGCCATAAGGATATTTGGGTAATGGGGGGCTGCGCGGGGTTATGGCAAAAGGAAAGGTCCTGGTTGCCGGCACGTTCGATTTCCTCCACCCCGGGCACGTGGACTTTTTTTGCCAGGCAAGAAGGCACGGCGACAAGCTCGTTGTGGTGGTATCCCGCGACTCGAATGCGAAGATGATCAAGGGAAAAACGCCGTATTTTTCGCAAAAGGAACGGCTTGCCCTCGTAAGCTCGCTTGGAATTGTCGACAGGGCGGTCCTTGGGGACGCAAAAGATTTTTTTGCTGCGGTGCGCAGGGAAAAGCCAGACGCCATCGTGCTGGGCTACGACCAATGGGCCAGGGAAGGAAAAATCAAGGAAGCGCTCCGCAGGGCTGGCCTTGACAGGACGAAGGTGTTCCGGGCAAAGGCCAATTACCCGGAAAAATACAAGTCCTCAAAGATAAGGGAATGCTTCGAGAAAATCTAGGAATCATTTTTGGTGGTTTGAATGGGCAAAGTTATCACAGTAATCAAAGTCTACCCCGACGAGGGGGTCGAAGTCGAGAAGCTTGCTGCGGACATCAAAGTCCTCCCGGAGTGCTCAAGCACCAAGGTGGTTGAGATTGCGTTCGGCGCAAAGGCAGTAATGGCCTCGTTTATCTGCGAGGACGCGCAGATGAAGGACTTCGAGGAAATCGTTCGCACAGTAAAGGGCGTGTCCGAGACCCAGTTCGAGGAGTCCGGCCTGATTTAAAGCGTCAGGGCGGCAACCCTGCCCAATCCAATTTTCCTTCTTCTCGTTTTCTCAATAGGCATAAATAGCTCGCAAGCATACTCCCTGCGAGGGGGATTTGTTGCCTTCAGAACGTGTTGACTCGGGGATTCCGGGCTTCAACGAACTCATAAGCGGCGGGTTCATGCCGCAAAGCCAGGTGCTTCTTTCAGGCGAGGCCGGCACTGGCAAGACCATCTTCTCCCTGCAATACCTGCTTGCGGGCGCAAAGCAAAGCGAGCCGGGACTTTACATAACCCTTGACGAGCCCGAGGTCAACTTGGCTTGGAACATGCGCAACTTCGGCTGGGACTTCGACCGGCTTGCGCAGGAAAAGCTCTTCTCAGTATACCACATGAACGTGTTCAAGGAAGGCAACGTCTTTGAGAAGATAAACTCCGAGATGACACAGATAGAGGAGGAAATCGAGGCGATTGGCGCAAAGCGCGTCGTGATAGACTCGGTCACCGCGTTCTCCATCTGGACAGGAGACAACCAGCTTTTGCGGCTGATGATGAGCTCAACTCTTGACTTGCTGAGGAGAAAGCACTGCACGTCAATGCTTCCCTGCGAGGCGCTGCACAACGAGTCGAGCCGCTTCGGCGTCGAGGACTTCCTCTGTGACGCGGTCGTCATGCTCTACATGATGCCCCAGCTACGCGCGCTGCGCGTGAAGAAGATGCGCGGCACCAAGCATGACAAGGCTATCCACCCGTACGAGATAATGGACCACGGCATCGAAGTCGACGCCCGGCAGCAGGTCATGTGGGAAGCCATCAAGGACCACCAGTAGCGCTTCAATACCTTGGGCTGTTTTGGCACCGGAACCGCCCCAGCCAAAGGCATCTAAACCCTTTCCGAGCACGTAGTCCTTGAAAGGCCGCAGGGGCTCAGACTCCGAGACTGGATGCAGAATGATTACCGCTATAGGGCTTGCCAACTTCAAGACGCACGAAAGCACCGAGCTTGCCTTCGGCCCGGGCGCAAACGTCATCGTGGGAGTGATGGGAAGCGGAAAGAGCTCGGTCATGGAGGCGCTGTGCCTGGGGCTGTTCGGCACGTTTCCTGCGCTCAAGAGCCACAAGCTTTCGCTTTCGGACGTAGTCAGGGGCTTTGCAGCAGAGACCAAACAGAAATCCGCAACGGTCCGCGTTGACTTTGAGGTTGAAGGCGAAGCATATTCGGTCACAAGGCACATAAGCGAGGGCGCAAGCGAGGCGTTCCTGCGAAAGTCCGGCGCGCTCCTGGAGGGCCCGCAGCCGCAGCGCGTGACCGAACGCGTGTGCGAGCTCCTTGACATGGACTACGAGACGTTCGTGCGAACTGCGTACTGCGAGCAGAACAGGATAGACCACTTCCTCAACGTCGGAAAGGGCGACCGCAAAAGGCAGCTTGACGACCTGCTTGGCCTGGAGAGACTTGAGACTGCAAGGCAGAGCCTCTCGACTGCCACAAACAAGCTGGTTGCGGAGGCAAACGCGATTATTTCAACAACGGCAAGCGCCGAGCAGGTGGTCGAGGCCGAGCGGCTTTTGGTGGCTGCTGAGGAATCCGCGGAATTCTTTGAAAAGCGCGTGATGGAGCTTGGGGATGCCGAGGAAGCCGGCCGCAAGGAGCTTGAGCAGAGAAACCGCGAAGTCGAGGCTGCGCGGTTTGCACGTGACAAAATCCGGCTTGCAGAGGCGGCAATCCAGAAAAACGACGCGACCCTCCACGCACTTGCAGCCGAGGGCGCGCAGAGGCGCGAAAGGATTGCGCAGCTTTCCGAAGGCGTTGCCGGAAAGGACGTAAAAGAAACCGAACGCGAACTTGCGCAAAGCGGAGACAGGCTGCGCACGCTTGAGGCCGCGCTTATGCACGCCGCATCAAGGCAGGCAACAGCAAGGAACGCCTCTGAACGCCACGCAAGGCAGTCTGCTGAAATTGAAAACGCCAGGGCGGCACTTTCAAGGATACTGGCGCAGGTAGGTGCGGCAAACGATGCGGAGCTTGCGGCAAAGCTTGCTGCTGCGGCACAGGCAAAATCAAATCACCAGCAGGGTGCAAGCCAGTACCGGGCGGCGCTTGACGCTGCAAAGAAGGCCCTTGAGGCACTCCACACAACCGATGCGCAGTGTCCGGTGTGCGAAAAGCCGCTGGAGGCCGCCGAACGCAAAGGACTTTCGGAAAGGAAAGCGGAGGAAGTTAGGCACTACGAAGCCGAGACTGCAGCTGCAACCGCCCTGTTTTCTTCCGAGGATGCCAAGGAGCGCAGCCTGCGCTCTGCCCTTGAGAAGGCGGCTGCGGCTGCGCAGAAAATCGCGATGCTTGTTTCCGAGTGCGCACAGCTTGCTTCCGAGGCAAGGGCTGCACCCGATGCCGACGCGGCCGTTGCCGCCTCAAAGGAGGCGCTTGTGCAGGAACGGCAGAAAAACGCAGAACTTGCAAGGGCCTGCCATGTTGCGTCGGGGCTTGCGTTCGAGCAGAATGCGCTTGCAAATGCGCTTGGGAAGGCAGACAAGGCAATGCAGGAAAGAAGCGCGCAAGCCAGGATGCTTGAGTCGCTCAAGGCCGACGGGACGTACGTTGACGAGGAAAGCCACGCAAGGCTTGAGGCTGGCCGCGAGGTTGCGTTGCGGCGCGTGTTCGAGATGTCCTCGGAAAAGGAAAAGGCGTTCTCGCAGGGCCAGATAAGGCGCAACGAGTCCGCGGCAATACGCAAAAACATAGCGGAATCCAAGGCCCGCATAGACGCCGCAGCAAAAATCTCGCAAAGGGCAACAAAGGCCAAGGCGATGCAGAATGCGCTTGTCGAGGTGCAGGAAAGCCTGAGGACTAGGCTCATCAGCGCGGTGAACTACGAGCTCTCGTCAGCGTGGTCGCGGCTCTACCCGTACCAGGACTACTCTTCTGCAAGGCTTTCGCCGCTCTCGGACGACTACGCGCTGGAACTTTGCACTGCAAACAACGAATGGGTCGGAGCCGAGCGGGCATCAGGCGGCGAGAGGAGCATCGCGTCCCTTGCGCTCCGGATGGCGTTTGCGCGCGTGCTTTCGCCGCGGCTTGACGTGCTGATACTTGACGAGCCCACACACAACCTTGACTCCGCCGGAATTGCCTCGCTGAGCGCGGCGCTGAGGCAGGCTGCGGGGCCCGGCGGGTTCTCGCAGGTGTTTGTAATCACGCACGAGGACGGCCTGCGCGAGGCTGCGGAGGCTACTGCATTGTACGAGTTCTCGCGCTCAAAGCAGGACAGCAATGACGCAACTGCGGTAAACAGGAACGGCCAGGAAGCACTTTAGAGCCAGCGGGCTTTCCTGAAAACAAAGCTTGCAAGCTCGGGCTTGGACTGCGCTGCAACTGCAGCAGCGACTTTTTTTCCGCCGACAAAGACACCTGCCTTTGCCAGGGGCTTTTGGAAGTGGCTTGCAGCACCAAGGTTCTTGCACGAACGCAGGTAATCTGCTACTGCTTTCTCGGCAGGCAGCTTCCTTGCGACTTCGACAACAAGCTTTCCTTCGCGTATGAAAGGGCCGCGGACCGCATTCCTGCTCCTGCTTGACACGAATCCGGCAACGGCCTGTGCGTCAAAAGCCGGAGGCCCGTTGCAGACCTCGATTGGCGATGCCGCAGGGTACGCAAACTCAAACAGGAGGTATGCGTTCTTTTCGTCCGCAAAATGCGCGCTGTCAACAAGCACTTGGCCGCGGCGGCGCAAGTATGCAACCGCGGACTCGCGCGTCTTTGCAAGCTGGGGGTAGAATATGTCGTCAACAATGGCCGGCGCCTTTGCCTTGACAAGCACGGTGTGCGTGCCGCGGCGTGAAAGGCCGGATACGATTACTGAGTCTGCAGGAACTTTTTCCTTGCGGAAAAACAAGCCAGCAGACGGTTTTGCAACTGCCGCACGCGCAAGGGTCATGAATGACGCGAGGCAGTCGATTGAAATCGCCGCTGCTGCGTTGCGCTCCTTGTCGGTGACGTCAACCACTACAAGCTGCGCTCCCGGAAACCTCGCAAGGGCAGCCTTGTCGTCCTGGTAATACTGGCCTTCGATGTCAATTATAACCGGAAGCCTCCACTTCGACGCCGCCTGCAAAAGCTCGAAGAGGCTGCGGTAGTTGAGCACCAGCAGCTCGCAGACGTAGCCGGAAAACCCGCCAATCCGGGCCTCTGCGCCGTAGATTCCTGCTGACTTGAGAAGCTGCTTGAGCACGCGCACGTCGCGGCGTTGCATTAGCGTAAGGTTGCGCTCAAGGTAGGCCATGTGAAGCGGCGACCGGTCCACTGCGGAGATTATGCGCTGGTTTTCCTTGATTGCAAAGCAGGGGATTACCTCGACTTCGAACCCGTCGACTTTGGCCTGCAGGTAAGGGTGCTCGGCGTAGTGCTTCTCCCATTTTGCGCCCCTGATGCAGGCGCGTGCTGCTGCGAAAGTCTTTGCGACAATCTCCTCTTCGGAGCCCTTTGCAAACGCCGCGAATATGTCGATGTCGCGGCTCCCGGCAAGTCCGGTGTCGCGAGCCGCCGAGCCTATGAACGTGACCTTTGCCTGCGGAAGGAGCTTGGAAAGCCTCTTGACTACGTTGTTTGCAAAAGCCTTCTCCAGTGCGGCCTCCTCGGCAGTTGGGCTGACTACTGCTGCGACCTTTGCGGCTGCCTGCTCGAACCTTGCTGCGGAAGCGGCGTTGGCTTTGGGTTTGCTTGTGGTGCGGGCCATAACCTGTCGGTACTATGCACTGCTTGGGCAGATAAAACGGTTTTGCATTGTGCCAAATCAGAACGGCACGCCGGAGTTTGCGAATTTCCAGGCCGCGACCAAGATGAGCCAAAGCGCCAGGAACGAAAGCGGGTCTGAGAAAGGGTCCGGACCGAACATAACCTAGAAACCCCAGTTCTTGCCCATCTTGGTCCACAGCACAGCCGCCATCCCGGATATCGCAAGAAGCGACAGCGGGTCAAGGCCGAATGCTATTGGCGCAAAGTCCATAAGCTATGCTAGGATGCGGGAAAATAAAAATGCGCAGCCGGCGCAAACGGGCATTGTGAGACAACGGCCTACTTCTTGTCCTCGGGGAACTGCATGTAGTTCTCAAGAAGCTCGACTGCGCGCTTGATGGACTGCCCAATCTGCTTTTCGCTCTTTGCGCCGGAGCAGATTATCTTGCCGTTCTTGAAAAGAAGCAGGGTTGTGCCGATTTCCTTGAGCCTCATGATGGCGCCCGGGAACTGCTCGGGCTCGTACTCGACGTTGTCTATCTCCATTGCAATGTTGAACAGGTCCAGCTCGACTTTGAGGTTTGCCGAGGCGACGATGTTCTCGACATTGAACGAGGTATCGATTCTTCGCTTTGGTTTTGACTGCTTGGCCATCGTGACACACCAACCGTAAATGATATTTAAAGGCATTAGAATAACTTTTAAACCCTTTATAAACATTCGGGCAGGGGGTTTTTACAGCCACCAAATGGCCCCCGCGCGTTGCGGTGGCTTTTTCTACTGCGCCGGGATTATACTTGCGCTAAGGCGAAATGTGATTTTTTGGACGCAGAGATTACGCAGGACTACCCGATGTGCAGGTATGCGGTAAAGCCGGACGCGCTCTCCAAAGACGAGCTTGCGCTTGCGCAGCGGTTCTGCGACCTTTTGATGGACAAGACCACGCTTGCGGCTTTCACCAAGGCAACCGGCTTTACAGACACCGACTCGCTGGAGTCGTTCATAACGTCCCGCGACAAGACAACAACCGGAAAGCCCCTCTCAAGGGAGGCTTTTGAGACGTTCCGCGAAGCGATGGTGCAGTTTGCAACTGCGGCCTCCAAGAAAGTGGACGCGCAGAAGGTGGCGGGCTACGTAGCGGACGCGGTGCACGGCTACAAGCTCATACAGCCGCTTTTCCGCGACACCGACTTGGAGGAAGTCATAATCAACGGCCCTGGAGCGCCGGTCATTGTCTACCACCGCAAGTATGGGATGTGCCGCACGAACTTGGTTCTGCGCGACGACTACGAGCTTCGCGCGCTGCTCACCCAGCTTGGCTGCGACGAGACCAAGCCGTTCAACAACATACGGCTTGCCGACGGCTGCAGGGGAAACGTGGTGTTCGAGCCGACCGCTTTCCGAACTGCCATCACCATACGCAAGTTCCAGTACAAGCCGCTGAGCATAGTGGACCTTGTCAACAACGACACGCTGACCCTTGACGTTGCCGCGTTCCTGTGGACTTGCCTGGACGGGTTTGCGGTGTACCCGCTCAACATACTCGTGGTGGGCGGGACCGCAAGCGGAAAGACCACCACGCTCAACGCGCTCCTCAGCCTGGTGCCTCAAAGCGAGCGCATCGTGTCAATCGAGGACACTCTTGAGGTCAACCCGAGCCTGCGCGAGAACTGGGTGCGGCTTGAGTCCAACCAGAAGGCAAGCCTTGAGGACCTGGTGAAGAACGCGCTGCGAATGAGGCCGGACAGGATAATAGTCGGCGAAATCCGCGGCTCCGAGGCGCAGGACCTGTTTACCGCAATGAACGTTGGGCACCGCGGGGTGCTTGCCACGCTTCACGCAAACTCGGACCGCGACACCGTGCGCAGGCTTGAGAACGCGCCGATGAACGTGCCGCGCTCGCTCATACCGCTTGTTGACATCGTGGTTGTGCAGAACCGGCTGCGCTTCTCAGGAAACGAGACCAAGCGCAGGGTGGTGCAGGTAAGCGAGGTGTCAAGCCTTGACGACCGCGTCGCCCTAAACGAGATTTTCGCCTGGAACCCCGAAAGCCGCAGCCTGGAGCGCACCAAGCTGCCGATAGAGTCGAAGGAGAAGCTTGCGGCGATAACAGCGCGCAGCATCAACGAAGTCAGCGATGAAATTGAGCGCCGCAAGACCGTGCTATCCTACCTGATTTCGCACGGCATAACGCAGAACGACAAGGTCTGCCAGTTCATGGACTCGTTCTACGCAAAGATGAGCGCGGGCCAGTTCGAATAGGCCGCGTGCACGGGCCTTCGAATGGATTTATAATCCGCCAAAGGCAAAGAAAAGTCATAGACATAGAGTAAGAAGTGGTAATCATGGCACAGACCCGTCTTTTGTTTCCGTTCGTGTTCATAGTCGCGCTTTTTGCACAGCTTGCGTCAGCGGCATTCATCGACATTACCGCGCCGGTTGTTGCAACCGCATACGACGGAACTGTTGTTGACTTTGGCGCAGTCGGGCCCGGCCAGAGCCTGGAGATAAGCGCAACCGAACCTTCGGGCGACCCATCCTACGGCAACCTGGGTGTGATTGCGGTGTGGGACCAGCTCAACTTCGTGCCGGAGTCAGTGCCAAAGGGCTGGACTTTTGAGAACGGCAAGACTTACGAGCGCAACTTCCACGCGTTCCTCATAGTTTCCCCGCAGGCAGCTGATGGCGAGTACACGTTCAAGATGAAGCCCGTTGACGAGTACGAAGGCGCAGGAAACGTGGTGTTCACGGGCAAGGTGCGCGTGAGCCGCAACGTGTTCGGCCTCAAGGTGTCACCATCAAAGGCAACGGTAGCAGTGGGCACGCCCGCACTTTACACCCTTGAGCTTGAGAACAAGGCAATGGCAACGGACACCTACAACGTCACTGTGTCCGGGTTCCCGGGCGCTGCGAAGTACTCAAAGAAAGTCACCGTCCTCAGGCAGTCCAAGGCAACGACTCCGTTCGAGGTGCTGTCCAACGAGCAGGCGACCTACCCGATTACGTTCACTGCGGTGTCGCTTTCAAGCAGCCGCATCAACGCAAGCGCAAGCGCATCGATAACCTCGAAGGCCTCGCTCTTTGAGGACGTGCAGTCTGCAGGCTACGGCCTGCTTTTGTTCTCCAACTCGCAGCAGGCAGTGGTGGGCTTCCTTGCGTTTGCGGCAAACGCATACGATGCCCTGATGGCAAAATGAGTTTGGCAGGCGATGACGCGGCCGGTTGCCGCTGCGCCCGTTTTTTGGTTTCCTAGCGGTGCTTTGAATTGGCTTACGACTACGACCTCATTGACGCAAGGAAATTCCTCAAGGCCGGGCGGATAGTCCTTGAGCCTGAAGGCAACGAAAAAAGCCGCGATGCCGCAATAGGGCAGCTGTGCGACGAAATTGGGGCCGGCACGCCAAGCAAGCAGGAGTTCGAAAAGCTCAAGAACGCATATTCTAAGAAGTACAAGCTCGCAAACGTCATCAAGAGCGCCGAGGTGTTCTCCGAGCTTGAGGCGCGCGGCGCGGACATCTCGGGAAAGCTTGCGGGGCTGCTCAAGATAAAGGACGTGCGCGGGCTTTCCGGAATCACAAACATTGCGATAATGACGCGGCCGCTTGACAGCTGCCCGTTTAACTGCATCTACTGCCCGCAGGGAATAGACGCGCCCAAAAGCTACACCGGGTTTGAACCCAGCGCGCGGCGCGCAAAGCAGAACGATTTTGACGCTTTCAGGATGACTTCGGCCCGGCTTGAGCAGCTGCGAATCAGCGGCCACCCATCTACCAAGTGCGAGCTGATTATCCAGGGCGGCACGTTCAACAGGCAGCCGAAAAAATATCGGGAAGAGTTTTTGCGCGGGGCCCTTGACGCGTTCAACGGGAAGAAAACAAAAAACCTCGCTGCTGCCCTGAAAGCCAATGAACACGCTCCGCACAGGATGATTGGGCTTACCATCGAGACGCGGCCGGACTGCGCAAGCAAAAGCGAGGTCGTTGACTTGCTGCGCATCGGCACCACGCGCATCGAGCTTGGCGTGCAGACTTTGTCCGACGCAGTCTACAGGAAGGCCGGGCGGGGGCACACCGTTGCAGATGTCGCTGACGCAACAAAGAACTGCAAGGACGGCCTGCTCAAGATTTGCTACCACATGATGCCGGGGCTTTTTGCAACCCCAAAGGAGGATGAGAAGTATTTCCGGATGCTTTTTGACGACAGCCGCTTTCGGCCGGACATGCTCAAGGTTTACCCTACTCTTGTGATGCCAGGCACCGGGCTTTACGAGCTTTGGCAGAAGGGCAGGTACGAGCCGTACGACGAAAAGACCGCGCGCAAGCTTCTTTCCAAAATCAAGGAGCGCCTGCCGAAATACACGCGGGTCATGCGAATCGAACGCGACATCCCCTCCAACCTCATCGGCCACGGCATAATGGCGCTCAACATCCGCCAGCTGGTGCGAAATGACATGCAGGCGTGCGGAAAGAAGTGCGACTGCATACGCTGCCGCGAAGTGGGATTCAAGACAAAGCACGAAAAGGTCAAGCCGGACTACTCCGCAGTTGAGCTTGAGCGCATCGACTATGATGCAAGCAACGGCCGGGAGATTTTCCTTTCGATGGTTGACCGCACAAACGACGCGCTGATGGGAATCTGCAGGGTGCGCAAGCCGTCGGACGAAACCTACGTCAAGGAGGTTGGAAACAACTGCGGCGTCAGGGAACTCCATGTCTATGGTGAGGAGCTGCCGATTTCGGAGCGCAAGGCGCACGCTGCACAGCACAAAGGCTACGGCAAGGCCTTGCTTGCGGAGGCCGAGCGCGTTGCAAAGGAGGAGTTCGGCTCCAAGAAGCTCCTTGTAATCAGCGGCGCCGGAGCCAAGGAATACTACTACAAACAGGGATACAGGACGGACGGCACGTACGTATCAAAGAAGCTTTGACTTGCCTGCTTTTGACGCAGGCAAAAACACTGTGTCCGCCCGGACGATTTTCTCCGTTGCCGGCAGCTGCTCGTAGGGGTAAAGCCGCGCGAGCAGGTACTTGTTCCGGCCCACAAGGTAGTCGCGGTCAAGAGCGCAGCGCACCACGTCGGGGTGGTTGATTGGCGACCCGTAATCCGCCTTGAGCTTGCGGCTGCCAAAGAACGGCTCCGCCCTTGCAAGGACAAACAGTATGTTCCGGCCGCGGTTTCTGCGCACCAGGTAATGCTTCCCGTCCAACGCCACGAGGTCGCGGTGAACAGGCTGCGGGGATTCCATGCAATGGGTTGGTATTGAAAGGTAATAAAAATTCGCCAAAACATCTTTGTGAATATATGGCCAGCAAGCTTGCAAGACTGTTGGAAAAGGCCAAGGCCAGTGAACTCGACCGCGTAGCAGTAAGCACCCAAGACGGCATGCGCCTTGAGGGCCTGGTGATGCCGCGCATCGAGTACGGCGACACCGACTGCCTGATCCTCAAGCTCGACTCGGGCTACAACGCGGGGATTTCCACTGCAAAAATCGAAGAGATGAAAGTGGTCGCAAAGGCAGGCAATGCAGCAAAGACGGCTGCGAAAAAGGATTCGGCGACAAAAAAAGCAGGCGCACCGCTTGAGACCAACGCCCTCCCGAAAATTTCGATGATTGCAACCGGAGGCACCATCGCGTCGGTCATCGACTATGCAACTGGCGGGGTGCACGGCAAGCTTGATGCGGAAGACATCGCAGCCGCAATACCCGAACTTTCAAACCGCGTGCAGATATCGTCGTTCCACTCGCCGTTTCGCGTGTTCTCCGAGGACATGACTTTTCGCGAGTGGCAAAAGATTGCCGAGATTGCGGCCAAGGAACTTGATGACAAAGAAATCCGCGGGGCAATAGTCACGCACGGAACCGACACGCTGCACTTCACTGCAGCCGCACTTTCGTTCATGCTCTTCGAATACAAAAAACCAATCGCACTTGTCGGCGCGCAGCGCTCGCCTGACCGCGGGAGCTTCGATGGCAGGATGAACCTTGCATGCGCAGCAGCCTACGCGACTTCGGACATCGGGGAGAAGGCAATAGTGATGCACGCAACAACAAACGACGACTACTGCTACGCAAGCAGGGGAACGAAGGTGCGGAAGCTCCATTCCTCAAGGCGCGACGCGTTCCAGCCGGTCAACGAGCCCTCGCTTGCCAAAATCTGGCCCGATGGCAAGGTGGAAAAGACCAACGCGGCAATCGCCCGCAGGGAAGAGGCCCCGGATGCAAAACCCAACGCCGCATTCGAACCGAAGGTTGCGATAATCAAGATGTACCCGTCAAGCGACCCCGAAATACTCGACTACTACGCCTCGAAAAAATACAGGGGAATAGTCATCGAGGGAACCGGGCTGGGCCACGTGTCCACGAGCCCACTACGAAAGGAGGATTGCTGGCTTCCTGCAATAAGGCGCACCGCGGAGGCAGGTGTGCACCTTTGCATGACCACCCAGTGCATCAACGGCAAGGCAAACCAATACGTCTATTCCGCAGCCAGGCTGCTTTCACAGGCGGGAGTGCAGTACCTTTCGGACATGCTTACAGAAACCGCGTACGTGAAACTTGGCTGGGCGCTTGGCCAGAAGAAGTCCGTGGGCGAAGTTGCAAAGCTGATGGCAACAAACGTTGCGGGAGAGTACAACGAAAGGCACGAGTATTACTAAGTGAGCAACGATGACTATTGTCTACCGCACAAGTTCAAAACCAGAACTAAAATGCGGCATCGAAATCCACCAGCGGCTTGCCACAAGGCACAAGCTGTTCTGCGGCTGCAGGACGGTGCTGGACGAGGCACCGGCAAAGGCAACCGTAAGGCGCAGGCTTGCCGCGGTGACAGGCGAACTTGGGGTGCTGGACCCCGCCGCCAAGTTCGAGGCGCAAAGGAAGCGCGAGTTCGAATACTTGTTGCCTGAAAATTCCGCTTGTCTTGTTGACACCGACGAGGAGCCGCCGTTTGAGCTCAACGCCGAGGCGCTTGAGACCGCGCTGCAGGTTGCAAAGATGCTCCACTCGAAAGTAGTTGACGAGATTTTTGTGATGAGAAAAACAGTTGTTGACGGCAGCGCCACAAGCGGGTTCCAGCGTACTGCGCTGGTTGCACTTGGAGGATACGTTGACACGTCCTTTGGGAAAGTCGGGATACAGACGGTCTGCATCGAGGAGGAAAGCTCCGGCATAGTGAACGCTGCAAAGGACGCGCAAGGAAACGGCAATGTCGCAGGAGCGACGTACCGGCTCGACCGGCTTGGAATCCCGCTTGTTGAGATTGCAACTGACCCGGACATAAAAAGCGGGGCGCAGGCAAAGGAGGCCGCCCTCAAGATTGGAACGATGCTCCGTTCAACCGGAAAGGTGCAGCGCGGCATAGGGACGATCCGCCAGGACCTGAACGTGTCCGTTTCAGGAGGCAACCGGGTGGAGGTCAAGGGTGCGCAGGAGCTTGACGTTCTTGACAAGCTTGTTGACAACGAGGCAAAAAGGCAGGCTGCCGTCGCCGCGCTTGCAAAGAAGGCGCCCAAAAAAGTCGGCGCAAGCGAAGTGGTTGATGTCACTGCGCTGTTTTCAAAGGCAACTGCGCCATTCATTCAAAAGGCAATTGCCTCAAAGGCTGCAGGCGCTTACGCAATCAGGCTCTCGGGATTCGCCGGGCTTCTTGGCATCGAAATTTTGGAGGACCACCGCTTCGGCACCGAGCTTTCGGGGTACGCAAAGGCAGCTGCGGGAGTCGGCGGAATAATCCACTCCGACGAGGAATTGGAGACAAAGTATGGCATTTCAAAAGACGCCGCTGCGGAGATTGCAAAGGCGGTTGGGTGCAAAAAAGGCGACGCGTGGGTTGCTGTTGTCGCCGACTCGCACAAGTCGGCTAGGGCGCTTGACGCGGTTTTTGCAAGGGCGGCTGTTGCCCACGCGGGGGTTGTGAAGGAGACGCGAAAGGCCGCAGGGGAAAAGACGGAATATATGCGGCCGCTTCCCGGGAGCGCAAGGATGTACCCAGAGACGGACGTCCCGCCTGTTGCGGTCACTGAAAAGATGCTTGATGCGGTGGAGACGCCAAAGACTTTCGAGGAAAAGGCCGCGGGCTACCAGAAGGAGTTCGGGCTTTCCGCAGAGATGGCGGCGCGCATCGCAAAGGACTACTCAGACCAGTTCGAGCTGTTTGCGCAAATCAAGGGCATTGACGCGAGCTTTGTCGCCACAACACTTGCGGAGACGATTACTGCAATCAGGAGAAAAGGCTCGGACACCACAAGGCTAACGCCCCCTGTCCGCGCAGAGTTCTTCGAGATGTTTGTGCAAAAAAAATTCACGAAATCGGCGGCAACCCCGTTGCTTGAAGCTGTGTGCGCGGGAAAACCCCTTGAATCTGCCCTTGCCTCTGGACTTGCAAAACTTTCCAAAAAGCAGGTTGCGGAGCTTGTTGCAAGGAAAAGGAAGGAAAAGCCCGGGATTGCCGCAAACGCGCTCTTTGGCGAGCTGATACGCGACAACAGGCTTGTTGTCGACCCTGCGGACCTGTCTGCCGCAGTCGAGGGCAAGTAGGCCCGCACCCCCCAACTCACAATCAATTTATAGCGCGGTTTCCCAATAGGTTGCAGTATGCCCGCACCGAGGATAGAGGATTACGACTCCGAAGAGGAGGATTCCGGACAGAAAGCGTTTAAGGCAGCCGGGGCAGTGCTTGCCAAGTCAAAAGACATCGGCGAAAAGTACGGCGCAATCATAATCGCCGCGCTCGTGCTGTTCGGGCTGCTCTACTTCTGGCTCGTGGTGCTTCCAAAGCCCGTCTCGGTGACGGTAGTGCTCAAGGCCGTTGACGACAACGCGACAATCTCTGGCGCAACAGTCGAGGCGGACTACCTTGCGCCCCCGTACCTTTTCACCGTTGTGAAGGCCTACCGCGCAGTTCCCGGAAGCGACGGCAGGTACGTGTTCAGCAACGTGCCAAGCAACACCGAAGGCATAGCACTCCGGGCAAAGAAAAGTGGCGAGTACGAAAACTACGATGGCCTGATAAGCACGTCTGACTCGTCAAAGACCGTCCAGGTAAAGATGTACAGGAAGACGCAGCTGCGCATCGACGGGGGCATGGTGACGGGCACAATCGCACCTTCGTGCACCAAGTCGTTCAACGTGCCCATATACAACAACGACACCGAAAACGACGTTGAGGTTGTGCTGGTCCAGGACGACCCGCTGCCCAACTTCAGGACAGACAGACGCACAATCTCCGCAGGCGAGACTGCAAACGTCACGTTCACGCTGACCACCAACTACCCCGACTCCGACAAGAACCCGCAGTACATTGCTGGGAGCGTGCGCATAAGCGGCACCAGGGCGGCCGCAATGGCAAACATCACGCTGACAAGGGCCACCGTGCTTGCGCACACGCCATCGGAAATCAGGCTGAAGGTGGGGAGCACGCAGCTTGTGGAGATAAAGAACAACGGCAAGGGGAGGATTACCGGCGTGCACATCAGCATGGACGACGCCACCGGCGCGCTTGTCGACATCGTCGGCCTGCGCAAGAACGAGCTGTTCAACTTGGAACCGGGCCAGACAAAGAGCGCGTACGCAACCGCGCTTGAGGCGGGAATCGGCATCATATCCATCTCGGCAGACTGCACCGCGCCGCAGGAACTGCCGGTCAAGATAACCGCCGACTGAGCCGCAAACTTGGCGTTATCGGCATCCTTTTTTAGCCCCCCTGCTTAATCTAGTCCGAGATGGCATACCTAGACTCTTTGCTATTGGAAGCCAAGCGCTCCGCGCCCAAGGAGGCCAAGCCTGCGGCGGGCATGACGCCAAAGGTCGAGGAGGAACCCAAGCCGGAAGTCTCAGACGAGGAGGAAAAGCTCCTGGTGGAGACCTACGACGACGTGCGCATCTACCGCGTGCCGTCAAAGAACTGCTACTACTACGAGGTACCGGCTCCCCGGTACTTCGGCGAGGAGCGCGCACTCATCTACTCCCTGATTGACGTCGCGTCCAACGTCATCAACGTCGACCCCAAGGAAGTGGTAACGCGCGAAAAGATTGACAAGGTCTACAAGGAAAAGATACTTGAAATCATCGAGCAGACGCCCGAGCTGAAGGTTCCGATGAACTCGCGGGAGTTCTACGCCGACGTCGTGCTCAAGGAAATGTTCGGCTTCGGGGTCATCGACAACCTGGTCAAGGACGACCGGCTCGAGGAAATCATGGTAATCGGGCCGGACAAGCCCGTGTACGTGTTCCACCGGAAGTACGACATGATGCCGACAAACATCCGCTACTACTCCGACACCGACATCAAGAGGCTCATCGACCGCATCGCGCGCATCATAGGCCGCAGGATTGACACGCAGGTGCCGCTGCTTGACGCACGCCTGCCAGACGGCACGCGCGTGAACGCCACGCTGCCGCCCACAAGCATCGACGGCTCCACGCTTACCCTTCGCAAGTTCCGCAAGGACCCCTACACGGTAATCGACCTCATCAGCTACAACACGCTCAACATCGACACCGCCGCGTTCCTGTGGCTTGCGACCGACGGCATGGGCGCAAAGCCCGCAAACATACTCATCGCAGGAGGCACTAGTTCCGGAAAGACCACGCTGCTCAACACGCTCTGCTCGTTCGTGCCTACAACCGAGCGCATCGTCTCAATAGAGGACACCGCCGAACTCAGCATCCCGCTTTCGCACTGGATACGCTTCGAGACGCGGCCGCCGGGAATCGAGGGCACCGGCGAGATCACCATGGACATGCTTGTCAAGAACACGCTTCGCATGAGGCCCGACCGCGTCATAGTCGGCGAAATCCGCGGAGCGGAAGGGTTCACCATGTTCACCGCGATGAACACGGGCCACGACGGGTGCTTCGGCACCATCCACTCGAACTCTGCCCGCGAGACGCTCACGCGCATCACCGCGCCGCCAATCAGCGTGCCTGAAATAATGATCGGCGCGCTCACGTTCATACTCGTCCAGAAGCGCATCCACGACCGCAGGAAGGGGGTCATAAGGCGCGTGACCGAGATTGCCGAGGTCATACCTGCGGGGGACGAGAAAAGCGAAATAGAGGTAATCTACCAGTGGGACGCCACGCGGGACGCCCTCGAGCCGACAGGCGTGCCGCCGCGCTACCTGCAGACCCTTTCAAGCTACACCGGGCTTTCGCGCAGCGCAATCCTTGAGGAGCTGGAGGAGCGCAAGGCCATCCTTGCCGAGCTCAAGGCCAAGGGCATACGCAGCGTGGAAGAGGTGTGCAAGCAGACGCAAAGCTACGCGCTCAAGAAGGGACGCAAATTCTGACAGCAAAACCGGGATGAACTGACTTGGCCAACGAACGCATCGAAAAGATACGCAAAGTGATGCAGACCGACGAGGAGGACAACAGCGACGCACCCGATGTCGAGAAGATAATAAAGAGGCTCAAGAGCGCCCAGACCGAGGCCAGCAGGCCGGTGATAGGCGACGGCTCGCTGCGCGAAAGGCTCGAAGGAAGGCCGGAAAGCGCTGTTGACTTTGGCCGCAGCCCGCTTTCGCAAAAATCCCAGGGCCAGTCGGTTGTGCAGAAGACCTCGTTCCTTGCGTTCGTGGGGAAGTTCTACTCCGCATTCCAGCACCCCGTCTCGTGGCTTGCAAACCTCGTGACCAAGATGCCGGGAGTGTCGGCGCTGCACGCGGACCTGGAAGCTGCTGACCTGAACATGTCGCTTGAGACATACATCATAGCGTCCACGGTTGCGGGAATCCTTGCCGCGGTGTTCACGTTCCCCCTGCTTGGCCTCGTTGTCGCGGCCGCAAAGCTGAACCCCGCGGTGCTTGGCCTGTGGGTGGTGCTTGCACCGATTGTGTTCATCATAGCGGTCCTTGTGGCGTTCTACTACCCCAAGACCTTGATAATGGACAAGACCACGCGCATAAACCGCGAGCTGCCTTTTGCGCTGCGCCACCTCTCCACGCAGATCAAGGCGGGCGTGAGCTTCCACCGCGCGCTTTCTTCGGTTACGGCGTCAGACTACGGCGACCTCTCCCTTGAGCTGAAGAAGACGCTCAAGGAGCTTGAGCGCGGCAGCAGCACCGAGGAGGCCCTGCTCAGCCTTGCAAAGCGCACGCACTCCACCGGGCTCAAGAAAGCGATAATCCAAATCATACGCGCGCTCAAGACCGGAGGCAACCTGTCAATGGTCATCAACGACATTGCAGACGACAGCTCGTTTGAGTACCAGATGAGGCTGCGCGACTTCGTCGAGAAGCTCAACATAGTCAACGTGGTCTTCACCATGATTGCGGTGGTGGGGCCGGTGACGATCACGATAATATCCGCAGTGGCGCAGCTGCCGATGCTTGGCGGCACGATGCCGTTCTCGCTTGTTGTCGCGATGCTTGGCGCGGACGCGGCGGCGATGGCGCTCATAGTTTGGTTCATCACCAAGATGGAGTCAAGTGTCTGAGGTAAAGGAAATGGACGACCAGGAGGAGACGTTTTTCCAGAGGAAGTGGAAGGAGCTCGAGGAGTTCTACGCCGGCACCGGCTATTCCATCAGCCTGCGCCAGTTCATCATCCTCATGTTCTTCCTGTCGCTTGTGGGCGTCTTCCTCACCTATGCGCTGACCCTGCTCATCAAAGTCGAGTCGTACACGCGCGTGATGCTTCCGCTGGTCTCGTTCTTCTCCATGCTTTCGCTCATAGTGGGCCTGCCGCTGTATATACGCAACTCGCGCGTGTCAAAGATAGACTCGGCGCTTCCGGACGTGCTCAAGCACATCTCGTCGGTGCTCAAGGCAGGAGGCACGATTGAAAGCGCGCTTGAGGAAATCTCCGAGTCGGACTATGGCCCGATGAGCGCGGTTGTTGCGAACGGGCTGAAGCACCTGCGCGAAGGCAAGACGGTTGACGACGTGATAATAGAGATGGCGCAGGGCTCGGGTTCCAGGCTGTTCAAGCGAACTGCAAAAATCATCATCGACTCCAAGAAGTCGGGCGCCGGGCTTTCCGAGGTGCTTGAGGCGATTGCGGGCAACACGCGCGACATCATGCACATCCAGAGGGAGCGCGTGTCGCGCACCACGATGCACGTGACCTTCCTCTACATCACTTCACTTTTGCTTGTGCCATTCATCTTCGGGTTCACCATCGCAATCATACGGTTCATCTCAACGGGCATGGCTGCGGCAAACATGCAGGGAAACAGCAGCCTTGGCAACTTCGACCTGCTGCTGATAATATTCCAGATGGTACTGGTGACGCTTTCAAACATCGCGGCGGGAATAATCGGCGAGGGAAAGTACGACAACAAGCTCGTCTACATCCCGTTCATGATACTCATCACTCTTGCGGTCTACCAGGGCGGGTGGTTCCTGGGCCAGAACATGATAAAGGCGGGCTGAAACAGTATGGAAAAATGCACGCGTGGACAGACTGCAATCGAATACCTGCTCATACTTGCGGCGGTGATTGTCTTCGTGGCATTCATAGCCTTCGTGGTCAAGGGCGCAGTAGTGTCTGCAGGCTGATTACGCCCTGGCCGCGGATGCACCTGATTTTGAGACCGACAGCGGGCCGCACACAAGAAGCGACGATGCTGCGAGTGCGTCGGCGACCGCGTCCGCATTGTCTTCGTAGCAGAACGCAAGCACTCCACCGTAAAAGCCAGACGACTTTGCCGCAAGGCAGCCGGCCTTCCTTGCAGCAGCAACCGCATCCTGGCACTGCTTGGATGCCGCGCCTGCGGTGCACAAAAGCTCGTGCTCGCACTCGACGTAGATTGCGGCCTTCTCAGGAGACGGGCTTTGGGAGGAAAGCTCCCTGGTAAGCCTTGTTGTGATTGCGCTGAACGCGTCGCCTGCCTTGGCGCGCTCGTCGGAGGTCATCTGCCTGGCCTCCTTTGCCTTTCCCGAAGCGCGCTTGACGCCCTGCGAAGCAGCCACCTTCTGCAGGATGTCCGCGCGGCAGTCCATCGGGTCAACGGGCTCTGCGTACAGCAGAACCGTGCCTTCCGGAAGCGACGCGCTCGCCTTCCTTGACAACAGCTTCACCGAACCGTCAAGGAGGAAGGAACGCTCAACGACCAGGGGAACGTCCGATGCCATGAGCGCGATGTCCGCGTCAACTATGCTGTCCGCACCGCCTGTTGAGAACGCGGAAGAAAATGCCGCGTTGGCGTCCTGCGGCTCGGCATAATAGGAAAAGAACCCGGAAAAAAGGGCGGAGCACATCGAAGTCATCAGGCCCGAAGACTGCGGAAACACCGGGTCAAGGGACATTGCGAAGCTGGTGTCTGTTGTCGCAAGGTCGACTTTGGCCGCGCCAAGCGCCTTCTTTGCGGCGTCAAGGTAGGGCCGCAGCTCGTCGTCGCCACGTATCCTGCCGTTGGGAACAAGGGTCGCCATCTTCTGGCCGGAGTACGCCACGAACTTGCCCGGCGTCTCCTGGAACGAAAACGCGATGCTGTTGCGCTTACCAGCAGCCTCCATTGGAAACGAAAGCGCCTTTGCGCCGTACTCGAACGCCGCCTCGCCTGAAAGGAATACCCTGCCGGGCGCGCTTGCAAGAATCTTTTCCATAAACTTTTCCCCACGCTGCCAGATGACGCACTTCGCCAAAAGACGGTGCAAGGCAGTTACGCAATCAACATTAATATTCCAAACCGGCCTAATGTCTTTTGCCGCTTGGGCGCGCCCGGATTGGGGTTGCGCTTGGAGCTCTTCTTACACTGGGTGCATTCGCATAGCAAGGGATATTGAGGGAGTTCTTGAAAGTTACAAGCCTATTGTCGACGCGGCAATAGCCCGCCACATCCCAAGAAAGCTTGGCCGCAGGACGATGGAAAACGGGGTTGGCAAGGCCACCTACGAGTTCGACCTGGACGCCGCAACCGGCGCGGTGAACGCGCCGATTTGGGACCTTCTTGACCGCGGGGGAAAGAGGTGGAGGCCCGCGCTCACGATGATTGTTGCCGGGTGCCTGGGCAAGGACCCCAAGTCCCTTGCGGACATCGCAGCGGCCTCGGAGATAATCCACAACGGCACTCTCATGGTGGACGACGTCGAGGACAGCTCGGACATGCGCAGGGGCAGTCCCTGCACGCACATAAAGTACGGGGTCGACGTTGCGGTGAACGCAGGAAACGCAATGTACTACCTTTCGATGCTCCCGTTTTTGCGCGACCGCAAAAAGTACGGCGACAAGGCGACGCTTCGGGCATATGACGCTTACATAGAGGAGATGGTGCGGCTGTCCTACGGCCAGGGGATGGACATCTACTGGCACGCCGGAAAGGCGGGCAGCGTGACCGAGGAGCAGTACCTGCAGATGTGCGCGTACAAGACCGGCACGATTGCGCGGCTTGCCGCAAAGTGGGGCGCGATCTTTGCAGGAGGCACCGACGCACAGGTTGATGCGGCAGGACGGTTTGCGGAAAGCATCGGCGTATCCTTCCAGATACAGGACGACGTGCTCAACTTGCTTGGAGAGGAAGGAAAGTACGGAAAGGACCCGGGGGGCGACATCTCCGAGGGCAAGCGCACGCTCCTTGTCATCTACGCGCTCAAGCACGCAGGCAAAAAGGATGCGCAAAGGCTTGTTGCAATACTTGACTCGCACACCAAGGACAAAAAGAGGATAGCCGAGGCAATCGCAATCATCCGCCAAAGCGGGGCGTTCGAACACGCAAGTGCTGTTGCAAGAAAGATAGTGGAGTCCGCCTGGGGCGAATTCGACAGCCAGTTCCCAAAATCCGGGCACAAGGACGTGCTGCGGCTTCTTGCGGACTACGTTATAGACCGGTCGGTTTGAGCATCTGAGGGTATTGAATATGTCATCCGGAACGCAGACAAAAAAACGCAAGGCAGAACACGTCGACATCATACTCAGAAAGGACGTCCAGTATGCCCTTGGGACCGGGCTTGACAGGGTGCAGTTTGCGCACTGTGCGCTACCCCACGCAAACCTCGACCGCATCCAGTGCAGGACGCTTTTCCTTGGGAAGCGGCTCGAGCTCCCGTTCATGGTCACCGCTGCAACCGGCGGCTACCAGAAGGCGCAAAAAATCAACCGCGACCTTGCCGCCGCGTGCCAGCAGAAGGGCATCGCGTTCGGCCTGGGCTCGCAGCGGGCGATGATTGAGGACCCGGCGCTTGCCAAGACGTACCAGGTCCGCGACGTCGCGCCGGACGTGTTCGTATGCGGAAACATCGGAGCATACCAGCTTGCGCAGTACCACCGCAACGGCGAGTTCTCAAAGGTCGAGGCCGCGATGGGGCGCATAGACGCGGACGCGCTCTGCGTGCACCTCAACGCGCTGCAGGAGGCAATACAGCCTGAGGGCGACCGCGACTGGTCCGGGGTGCCAAAGGCAATCGAGGCCGCGTGCTCAAGGCTTTCAATCCCAATCATTGCAAAGGAGACCGGCGCAGGAATGGACGGCCAGACCGCAAGGGCCCTTGAGCGGATGGGCGTGAAGGCAATCGACGTCGCAGGCGCAGGCGGGACCTCGTGGAGCGCAGTTGAGCTTGAGCGCCACGTTGCAAAGGACCGCATGGCGGAATTCCGCGACTGGGGCCTTCCGACTTCAGTGTCAATAGTGGAGTGCGCTGCGCAGGTCAAGGTTCCGATTATCGCATCCGGCGGCATAAGGAGCGGCCTGGACTGCGCAAAGGCAATCCGCCTCGGAGCCACCCTTGCCGGGGCGGCGTACCCGTTTGTGAAGGCGCAGGACCGCGCAGGAAAGCAGGGCATCGTTGCAGAGATTACGCGCTGGGAGCGCGGGCTCAAGACTGCGATGTTTCTTACAAACAGCGCAAACCTCGAGCAACTCTCCAAGGCAAGGCTGCTGTTCTGCTGAGCGGCCTGGGAAGGCAAACGGCATTTAGGCTCCGGGCGACTCACGCATAGGAACAAAAGCGTTCTTTTGCAGTTACTAATGCAGTTGACATTCCAATCTCCGGAGCAAGAATCGCCGGAAAAAAGTGAAAACAAGATGGACGAAAAGACCTCTGAAGCAGTCCGCACGCTTGCACGCAAGTTCGCGCTAAAGAACGCGTCAGACTACGGCAAGGCGGACGCAAAGGCAATACTTGGGAAGGTGCTTGCAGGCTGCCCTGACGCAAAGAAGGACATGAAAGCGACACTGGACCTTGCGACTGCAGCAGCAGCCGAGGCCAACGCGATGGACAAGCAGGGGCTTGAGAAGGCGCTTTCTTCTTTTGAATTTGAAAAGCCAAAGAAGGAGGAGCCAAAGAAAGTTGAGCTCCCAAACGCAGTTCAGGGAAAGGTGGTCACGCGCTTTCCTCCCGAACCCAACGGCTTCATGCACATAGGCCACGCAAAGGCGGTGCTGCTTGGATACGACGCCGCGAAGAACTACGGGGGGAAGTTCCTGGTGCGCTGGGACGACTCCAACCCCGAGAAGGAAAAGTTGGAATACGTTGATGCCATACGCAGGAGCCTGCAGTGGCTGGGCATCACGCCCGACGCAGAAAGCTACGTGTCGGATGACATGGAGGTTCTTTACGGCTACTGTGCGCAGATGATAAGGGCGCACAAGGCGTACGTGTGCTTCTGCCAGCAGCCGGGGATGAAGGGGCG